>Ga0302046_10000002_pt1 | contig 829399 bp, 764 predicted proteins | sample RVTome_11_FD_200261 | JGI IMG/M metagenome (GOLD analysis project Ga0302046, IMG submission 200261) | Soil microbial communities from uranium-contaminated site in the Upper Colorado River Basin, Wyoming, United States - RVT147D111 (version 2) ... | reverse complement strand
GGAGTGCGGTGGCATGGGTCTATGGACGGTTCAAACCTAAGAACGGCCTCTCTCAGTCTGCGCCTCCTTCGAGCGCCACCTAACAAATCATTCAAGCCGACGCCGCTTCGCGGCGCGGCTTAATTCAGGCGTTAGACATGCTCAGAGACAAGAGCGGCCCATATGACCATGGCTTCCCACCGGCCAAGTGGGAGGCGGCAAAGCGCGAGGCGAAGGCGATACTTGCTGAGTGCGCGCGGCAGAGACAGATGATTCCTTATTCTGATTTCGTCTCTAAGATCACTTCACTTCGCATCGATTACCACGATCCGCGGCTATTTCATTTCCTCGGTGAAATATCCAAAGAGGAGCATGCCGAAGGTCGGGGAATGCTCACAGCACTCGTCGTTCACAAACACGGCGATATGCAACCCGGGCCGGGATTCTTTGAGCTGGCCCAGGAATTGAAGCAAGACACCTCAGACATCGTTAAATTCTGGGTTGAGGAAATGAAACGGGTGTTCGCGGCTTGGAAACCAAAAGCGTGAGCATGTCTAACAAGGCGTTCCAGGCGCGACGGTCCTCGCCCTGCGGGCTCGGCCCGCGGCCTGAACGCCGGCGTTGGACGACATGAAATGGGTGGTGTTACCATGGTGTCACTCATAATGAGGCAATTGCGCCATGTCCACCACTTCGCTGAAGCTCCCTGATGACGTAAAGGATCGTGCTGTGGCGGCGGCAAAGCGCCGCGGTGTTACTCCGCATGCCTTTATGGTCGAGGCCATCCGTTCGGCGGCGACCGCTGCCGAGCGTCGCGCCGAGTTTGTTTCGGCGGCAGTGTCGGCCCGAAGGACCATGAGGAAGACCGGCATTGGCTATCGCGCAACAGACGTTGGCTCTTATCTGCGTGCTCGGGCGCGCGGTCAAACGGCTCCGAAGCCTAAGGCCAAGCCTTGGCGAAGCTGATCTACTCGAGCCAGGCACTAGCTGACCTCGACCGCTTAACGGATTTCTTGCTTGAAGCAGATCCTACCTCGGCTCCAGAGACGACCGACCTCATTCTTGAGGCTGTTGAGGTTCTGGCCAATCACCCTCTCATCGGCAGGCCGGTAGAGGAAGAGCTCCGTGAACTCATCATTTCGCGCGGCAAATCAGGCTACGTTGCCCTATACAGCTACGAAGAGGCAGAGGATGCCGTCCTCATCCTCACGATTCGTCATCAACGTGAAGTCGGCTACCCCGACGCATAGCATGTCGTCCAACTATGTGTTCAGCCGCGCATTCGCGCTGCGCGCGAATGCGCGGCTGAACACGGCGTTAGAGCCGCCATATAGACGTATGGCTTATAGTCTGGCTTGGTGGTAACATGGGTGCATGGTGCAATTCGAGTGGGACCCGGCCAAGGATCGGGCCAACCAGGACAAGCACGGCGTTTCATTTTCTGAAGCCCAATATGCCTTTGCCGATCCCCACCGCGTAATTGCTCGAGATCTCGCGCATAGCGAAGCGGAGGAACGCTTCTACTGCTTCGGTAAGGTCGGAGAAGGCGTCATGACTGTCCGCTTCACCTATCGCGAGGAAGTCATCCGAATCATTGGCGCCGGATATTGGCGCAGGGGCAAGGCGATCTATGAGAAGCAGCAAGGTTAAGTACACCAACGAGCCCATCAAGGCTGAGGTCATTTCGGACTTCCTCCCCGACCCAGAGGAACTCGCCTTCAAAGAAGAAGACGTGAAAGTCACGCTTGCCCTCAGCAAGAAGAGCGTGGACTTCTTCAAATCCGAAGCCGCGAAACACGCCGGCCAATATCAGCGAATGATCCGGAGGTTGCTGGATACCTATGTCGAGTCCAAGGCGGCTCTAACAAGCGGTTCCAGCCGACGGTCTCGCCTTCGGCGAGCCCGCGGCTGAACCGCGGCGTTGGGCGACAAGGTAAAGAAGGGAGGAGCCATGGAATGCGCATGCGGCTGTGGGAAGGCACCAGTCAAAGGCGACTTCCTCCCCGGCCACGACCAGCGATTGCGGGCAGACCTCGAGCGACGCGTCGGAGGGTTGATCTCGCTTCGAATGCTGGTCGAGGCCGCAGAACACTTCATCGACGGAAGCGTAGGCAGCTACCAATTCAACGGCATGGTTAAGGAGCTCTTCCTAAATCGGGAAGCACGGCAGTGAAAGCCGACCCGTTGTCGCCCAACTATGTGTTCCAGCCGACAAGGATATTGCCCCGATAAAGTAGACACTCTGGCCTAACAAGGGGAGATCAACCTGATGCAGTGACATGGGGCCCAACCACGCGTTCCACTCGGACGGGCCTCGCTTCGCTCGGCGCGGCTGAGCGCGGGCGTTGGGCAACGTGAGGAGCCACATGAAGAACGTATCGAGCACCCTGGCTGCCCTGTCGCTGCTACTGGCGTCGGGGTGCACTGCGCAGCACATCTACACACCACCCAATACGCTTGAAGGTAAAGCGTGTATTGCGCAATGTCAGGACGCTTTGGAGCAATGCACAGGTGACCACGATGAGCCGCGAGGGCTCAGGACAACTCCCAAGTGCAGTGACGAATCTCAGGAGAGCCAACTGCAGTGTCCGCCCGGCTTTGAGTGCCCGCCAATACCCTGCCGCTACGTTTCCGACGAAGGCGTCTGTGGCGAGAGATACCGCCAGTGCTACCGTGACTGCGGAGGGAAGGTTGGTGACGACTAAAACGCTGCTTAGGTTCAACTTTGAACCGCAACGATCAAGCGGCATAGAGGACCTCCGCAGGTGATTTGAATCCGTGCCGCTTCCGCGGCCGGATATTGAGCGCCAGGGCGACCGCATTGCAACGATGCTGTGTGACGCCGCTCATGTTCATGCGCTTGGGCAGGTACTGGCGGATCAGCCCGTTGGCATTCTCGTTACTGCCCCGCTCCCACGAGTGATACGGGTGCGCGAAGTAGATCGGCACGCCGGTGGCGGCCTCGATCTTCTTGTAGTCGTGAAACTCGGTGCCGTTGTCGGCCGTGATGGTCTTGAACCAGCCCCGATGCTTGCGGATCAGCTCGATGGCCCGCGCCGTGACCACCTCTTTCTGCCGGTTCTCGAGCTTGCCGATGATCACGTAGCCGGTCCTGCGCTCGACCAGGCTCAGCAGGCAGTGGTTGCTTGCGTGCCGGCCCATCACCGTGTCCATCTCCCAATGGCCAGGTTCTTCTCGCGTTTCCACTTCCGCTGGCCGCTCCGAGATCATCTTCTTGCCGGCTAGCCGTCCACGGCTGTCGTACTTGCCGTAGCGCTTGCGCCGCTTCTTGGGTGAGCAGCGCAGATGGGTCCACAGCTGGCCCTGGTTCTTCCAGTCCCGCCAGACGTGCTTGTAGATCGTCTCGTGGCTGATCCGCAGCAAGCCGAGGGCTTTGAGGTAGCCCGAGATCTGCTCGGGGCTGAACTTCTCCCTGAGCAGCAGCTCCACCACCTCCAGATCCTCCCGCGTAAAGCGGCTATTGCGCCTTGAGCGGGAGCGCCGGCCACTGGTGCGCTCGTCGGCCTTCGAGGGCCGGTAGGCCCCATCGAACCGGGCACTGTTTCGCTTCAGCTCCCGGCTGACCGTGCTCGGGTGCCGCCCCAGAGCCCGGGCAATCCTCGCCTGGCTGAACCCTTGCGCATGGAGCGCACCCAACGTATACCTCTCCTCGGAGGTGATCTGGTTGTACATCAGCGTTCTCTTCTTGCCGGAAGGAGCGCTAGTCTTCCAGATCATCTCTTTCTTCGGAGAAAACGTTGCAGTTACTTCTTGAATCCGCGCTGCCCAACAACACGCTCCACACGGACGCCCCTCGCCCTGAGGGCTCGGGGTTCCCTCGTTCGCTTCGCTCATTCGGCGCCGCTGAGCGCGGGCGTCGGGCGCTGAAGGCTTATCGAATGGTCGTCAATCGCATCTTCAGCATGGCCGCCATGGCCGCTGCGCACCGGAGAACATACTGCTCAATCACCGGGCAGGTACGCGTCAACAAATCGTCGAAATGTCCCCGTTTGATCTGAGATGCTGACAGCGCCCAACAAGCGGTTCCAGCCGAAGGTTTGATCTGCCATGCCTACTTCATTGATTGTCGTCGATGATTTTCTGGATGATCCTTACGTCCTGCGTGACGCCGCTCTTCGCTTGAATTACCCGGAGGTCAAGGGGACGTATCCCGGGCGCAATTCCGTGGAACGCATAGACCTCGATGGGCTGAATAATGAAGTTTCGCGCCTGGTCGGGGAGCCTTTGGCGCCCATGCTTCACGGCCAGGCACACGGGAAATGCCGGATCGCATTGGCATCTGACGTAGGCACTGCAAAAGTGCATACCGACGGTTCGCACTGGTCCGGGATCTTGTATTTGAGTCGACCCGAACACTGCCGTGGAGGCACGGAGTTCTTCCGTCATATCCCGACGAATGCGGAGCGAGCTCCTTATAACGACAAGGAAGCACTCGATAAATTCGGTGCTCCTTCTGCCAGGCAGTGGACAGCGGATCTGCTGGAGCGAGACACCAGCGATGATTCAAAATGGGAAATGACAATGAGGGTTCCCATGCGTTTCAATCGCTTGCTTCTATTGCGGCCCTGGCTCTGGCATACCGCGGGCGAATCTTTTGGGGATAAGCCGGAAAATGGCCGCCTGGTCTACTTAATGTTTTTTAGTTCGGGAAAGGGCTAATCAAACCTCTCCCATCTCTCTCCTGTTGGGCTGCAGGTAACAGATGACCGCTGTAATACTTCAGGTCAAGGTGAAGCCCCGGGCGAAGGTGTCGGAGCTTTCCCAGGCCGCGGACGGCACCTGGATCGCCAGACTGAAGGCGCCACCCGTCGATGGAAAAGCGAATGAAGAGCTGGTGGGCCTGGTTGCGGAGAAGTTCCACTGCAGAAAGGCCGCTGTAACCATCAAGGCCGGTGCCGCCGGCCGGACAAAGCTGGTCAGGGTTGAGTCGCAATGAACGATCGGAGCCAACGGGAATGAAGACCGTTAACCTCGCTGAAAAGCTCTCAACATTCTCGGAGCATTGGCAGCCGCGAACCGTCGGCGAGTTCAATGGGCACGATCTGATGGTGGTGAAGGTCAAGGGCACGTTCAACTGGCACAAACACGACAACACAGACGACTTTTTCCTGGTGCTGAAAGGACGCGTGACCATCCAGATGCGTCACGGCAACGTAACGCTGGGGCCTGGGGAGATGTTCGTGGTGCCCAAGGGCGTCGAGCACTGCCCAATGGCGGAAGAAGAAGCTCACATTCTTCTCATTGAGCCGTCGGGCACTCCGAATACAGGCGATGCTCAGACCGCCGCACCGCGCAGAGTCATCTAGCGGCCTGATGCCGCACCGCACCTTCATTGCCTGCTCCACCGTCGACGGCCACACGCTGGCGATCTGCGAGCGCATCAAGTCCGCCCTCGCGCACGGCGGCCATGACTGCGCGCTGGCCATGCTCGGCGCGGACCCGTTGCCCGGCGTGGCCGGATTCGACACGGTGGTGGTCGGCGCGAGCGTCCGCTACGGCAAGCACCGGCCCGAGGTGGCGGAGTTCCTGCGCCGCCACCGCGCGCGGCTCGAGGGCGGGCGCTGTGCGTTCTTCAGCGTCAACGTGGTGGCGCGCAAGCCCGGCAAGGACACGCCCGAGGGCAACCCGTACGTGCAGGAGCTGCTGCGGGAAATCGGCTGGCGCCCGGCCCTGCTCGGCGTGTTCGCCGGCAAGATCGACTACCCGCGCTACACTTTCATGGACCGCAACGTGATCCGCTTCATCATGCTGCTGACCGATGGGCCTACCGATCCGAAGGCGTGCGTGGACTTCACGCACTGGCCTTCCGTGGATGCGTTCGCGCAGCGCGTCGCAGCCCTCGCGGGCGCACGGGGGCCCTGACCATGTGGCAACTGGCGGCCAAGGTGCTGCTGACGGCGGCGGTCGTCGTCGCGGTGTCCGAGATCGCCCGGCGCAGCACGCTGTGGGGCGCCGTGCTGGCGTCGCTGCCGCTGACCTCGCTGCTGGCGTTCGTGTGGATCTACCTCGAGACCGGCGACATCCGGAACATCGCCACGCTGTCGCAAGGCATCTTCTGGCTGGTGCTGGCGTCGCTGCCGCTGTTCCTGGCGCTGCCGCTGCTGCTGCGCGCGGGCTGGCCGTTCTGGCCGAGCCTGGGCGCGGCCTGCGCGGTGACGGTGGGCGCGTACTTCGCGCTGGTCTGGCTGCTCCGGCAGTTCCATGTCCAGCTCTAGGTGGCTGAAGGCGGTCGCGGTGTGGCTGGCGATCCTCGTGCTCGCGAACGGCAACGGCCTGCTGCGCGAGTTCGCGCTGGCGCCCGCGCTCGGGGCCGTCGGCGCGCGGCTGGCGAGCGGCATCCTGCTGGCGGGGATCATTTTCCTTGCGGCATACCTCGCCGCGCCGTGGCTGGGTCGCGCGAGCAGCGGGCAGTGGTGGGGCACCGGCGCCTTGTGGCTCGGGCTCACGCTCGCGTTCGAGGTCGGCATCGGTTACGCGCAGCACCAGAGCCTGTCGAAGCTGCTCGAGGCCTACACCTTCCGGGGCGGCAACCTCTGGCCGGTGGTGCTGCTGGCGGCGCTGGTGGGACCGTATCTCGGCGCGCGGTGGCGAGGGTTGGTGGCGTAGCGGTCGCGCCTGAAGGCTGCCCCTTGTCAGTCAGCGCGCTCCGCGCGCTTCCTTTCGTGCTCCTTGAGGAACTTCTTGCGCACGCGGATGTGCCTGGGCGTGATCTCGACCAGCTCGTCGTCGTTGATGAACTCGAGCGCCTGCTCGAGCGTGAGCCGGATCGGCGGCGTCATGATCAGCTTCTCGTCGCTGCCGGCGGCGCGCACGTTGGTCAGCTTCTTGCCCTTGAGCGGGTTGACCACGAGGTCGTTGTCGCGCGCGTGGATGCCGACGATCTGGCCCATGTAAACCTCGTCGCCATGCTCGACCAGCAGGCGGCCTCGATCCTGCAGGTTGAACAGTGAGTACTGCGCGCACATGCCCTGGTCGTTGGAAATCATCACGCCGTTGTGGCGCAGGCCGACGTCGCTCTCCACCTTCTCGCCGTAGTGGTCGAAGTTGTGGAACAGCAGGCCGGTGCCCGAGGTCATGCTCATGAACTCGGTCTGGAAGCCGATCAGCCCGCGCGTGGGGATGGCGTACTCCAGCCGCACGCGGCCCTTGCCGTCCGGCACCATGTTCTTCATGTGGCCGCCGCGCGTGGCGAGGGCCTCGATGATGCTGCCCTGGTCCTTGGTCTCGACGTCGGCGACCAGCTGCTCGTAGGGCTCGCACAGGACCCCGTCGATGGTTTTCTCGATCACTTCGGGGCGCGACACCGCGACCTCGTAGCCCTCGCGGCGCATGTTCTCGAGGAGAATCCCCAGGTGCAGCAGGCCGCGGCCGGAGACGCGGAAGGCGTCGCCGCCGCCCTCGCCCGGCTGCACGCGCAGCGCGACGTTGGTCTTCAGCTCGCGCTCGAGGCGCTCGTGGATCTGGCGGCTGGTGACGTACTTGCCGTCCTTGCCGGCGAACGGCGACTTGTTGACCTCGAAGGTCATGGTCATGGTCGGCTCGTCGACCTGCAGCGTCGGCAGGCCTTCGGCGATCTTCAGGTCGCAGACGGTCTCGGAGATGCCGAGGTCCTCGATGCCGGTCAGCGCGACGATGTCGCCGGCCTGGGCCTCGGGCACCTCGATCTTGTCCAGGCCCATGAAGCCCAGCACCTGCAGCACGCGGCCCTGGCGCTGGCGGCCGTCGCGGTCGATGACGCCGACCGGCATGTTGGTCCTGACCTTGCCGCGCTTGATGCGGCCGGTGCCGATGACGCCGACGTAGCTGGAGTAGGCCAGTGAGGTGATCTGCATCTGGAACGCGCCGTCGAGGTCCACGTCGGGCGCCTTGACCTTGTCGACGACGGTCTGGAACAGGTGATCCATGTTGCCCTCGCGGATCTCGGGGTTGTCGCCCGAGTAGCCGTGCAGCGCGGAGGCATAGACGATCGGGAAGTCGAGCTGGGTGTCGTTGGCGCCGAGACGGTCGAACAGGTCGAAGATCTGGTCCACCACCCAGTGCGCGCGCGCGCCGGGACGGTCGATCTTGTTGACCACCACGATCGGGTTGAGGCCCATGTTGAAGGCCTTCTGCGTGACGAAGCGCGTTTGCGGCATCGGGCCGTCCGCGGCGTCCACCAGCAGCAGCACGCAGTCCACCATCGACAGCACGCGCTCGACCTCGCCGCCGAAGTCGGCGTGGCCGGGCGTGTCGACGATGTTGATGCGGTAGTCGGTGCCCGTGCGCTGGTCGAGCCAGCGGATCGCGGTGTTCTTGGACAGGATGGTGATGCCGCGCTCGCGCTCGAGGTCGTTGGAATCCATGATCCGCTCGCCCAGGTGCTCGCGCTTGTCCAGCGTCTGGCTCTGGCGCAGCAATTTATCGACCAGCGTGGTTTTGCCGTGGTCGACGTGGGCGATGATGGCGATGTTGCGCAGGTTCTGGATCATGTGAAATCAACAACTTGCAAAATGGGGTCAGATCCATTTATTCCGGAAAAAATGGATCTGACCCCTTTTTTGGGGCGCGCGAGTATAGGGGAAACGGCTGGTGCCTGCCGTTATTCGCCCAGCGGCACCCATTCCAGGCCGAGCAGCGCCGTGGTGCGGTCGTAGTCGAACACCTCGGGCGTGGCGGCGTTGCGGCTGTGCTGGAGCTCGAGCAGGGCGAAGGTCTCGCGCCCCAGTCGCCGGCGCGCCTGCACGCCGGCCTGCCACAGGCGCTCGACGCGCCGCTCCTCGCGCAGCACGGCGCCCTCGAGGAAGCGGTCTTCGTCGCGGTAGCGGCTGTCGCGGTAGCGCGCGCTCCAGCGCAGCGTGGTGCCGGCGCCGGCGGGGTGCTCGGCAATCGCCTCGACGCGCTGGCGCAGCGGGGAATGACTGAAGAACTCGCCGCCGCGGCGCTGGTCCTCGCGGTCGTTGAGCTCGACGTCGTAGCCCAGGCGCAGCTTCACGCGACCGGCGCGCGCCTGGTGCCCCACGCCCGCCCGCGCGCGCCAACCCTCGAGGTGGGCGTGGGCGTCCGCGGCACCGACGTAGCCGGCCTGCGCGGTGAAGCGCCAACCGCCGCGCGATCCCGGGCTGCGCAGCACTTGCACGCCGGCGATACGCTGGAACGGCTCGCCGTCGTAGTCGCTGATGCTGGCCTCGAGCGCGAAACCCAGGCGCCGGCGGCCGTCATCGAACTCGCGCCACAGCCCGGCGAACAGGCCATGCTGGTCGGCACCCACGTCGTCGACGTAATCCTTCAGGTAGGCGCCGCCGCGCATCACGGTGGCGGCGCGCGCGGCGCCCGCGAGCGGCACGCTCACCAGGCCCAGCAGTTCGACGGCGGGGGAGCCGCCGGCGCCGGCCGGCTGCACGCTCTCGTCGAGCAGCACCGGATTGCTGTCGTAGCCCAGGCCGGCGAGCACGTAGCCGGTAACCGGGAGCGGCACGCGCCCCGCCTCGAGCCGCGCGAGCGCCACGCCCGCGCGCTGCGCGAGCGCCGCGTCGGGACCCTGCTCCAGCGCGCGCCACAGCGCCCGTGCGCGCGCGCGGTCGCCCTGGCGCGCGGCGACCAGCGCGAGGTGGAAGTCGGCGATGCCCTCGAAGCCCGGATCGCGGCGCAGCGCCTCGAACTGCGCGCGCGCCTCGGGCAGGCGCCGGCGCTGGTAGTAGCTCAGGCCCAGATTGAAGCGCAGCTGGGGACTGTCGTAGCCGAGGGAGCGGGCGCGCTCGAACTGCGCCAGCGCGCGGGCGTAGTCCCCGGCACGGTAGGCCGACACGCCGGCCTCGAACTCCGCGCTGCCAGGCGCCTGCGCGAGCGCCGTGGCGGCCAGCACGAGCAGCAGACACGTGAGGAGTGTTCGCATGGGAGTGCGCGCATGCTATCCCGCGGCGCGCGTGGGCGAGACCCAAGCGGGATTCGGCGGCGCTTGGGCACCGCCAAAGTCAGCCTAGGTTCGGCCGCGCGTGGGCGGAAAAAAAGCGCAGGGCAGCGGGGGCTGCCCTGCGCCAAGGCGCTGAACGCTTACGGCCGGCCCGGTCCCGGGGTTTCCGGCGGCTCCGGCGTTTCCGGCTTGCCGTGGCCCTCGCGGGCGGCTTCGGCGGTGGCTTCGCCAAACGCGGCGCCGTCCTCGCGCGCGCTGTTGGCAGTGTCGAGCCCGCGCTGGGCGTGCTCGCGCGCGGTGTCGCTGGCTTCCTCGGGCAGCGCCAGGACCTTGGTGGAGTTTTCGTTCGGAGTGCCGTGGGCGTCCAGAACGTCCATCTCGACGCCCTCGAGGCCGTCGTCTTCCTGCGCGTGCGCCACCGGCGCCAGCAGGACCGCACTCGCGGCCATCAGGAAAACATGGAACTTGCGCATGATCGAAACCTCCTCTCCTCTCTGGTTACGTCGAATACAGCCCGTCGACGGCGGAGCGCGTCGCGGGCGAATCGGGGAACAGTGCGGCGGGCTTGCTCGCGCGCACCTGAACGGTGAAGGCCTTGTGGCTGCGGCCGTGATCCAGCGTGGCCGTGAGGATGCCGCCCTCGCCGTCGCGAACCACCAGCGGCAGCTCGAGCACGTTGGCGCCGGCCTGGAAGTCGGTGCGCCACTGCAGCGACTGGACCCCCGGATGGCCTTCGAGCTCGACGCCCACCGGCATCTGCAGGTGGATGGTGACGCCCGTGAGTTCGCGCGGGCTGCGGAACGCCAGCCGCACCGGAGCGGCGCGCCCGGCGGACAGCACCACGGCCTTGGCCTCAGGCCCGGCCGTGGCGACCGGCGCGGGAGCGGGCGTGGCGCCCTGCCCGAGCCACACGCCGAGGCCGACGGCGCCGGCGACGGAGGCCGCCAGCGCCCAGGCCAGCGGCTGCGCGGCCCTGGCCGGCGCCCGACGCTCGCGCGGCAGCGCCGCGAACACGCGCGCGGCGAAACCCGGCCGCGGCGGCGGCACCGGCAGGCGGCGCAGCAGCTCGCGCAGCCGGGGGTCGAGCTCCTCGGGGCGGGTTTCGTCGATATTCCGGTCCATACCCCTTACACGAACGGGGGCCGGAAAAGGTTCCCTCAGCGCAGCAGCCGCTGGAGGGCGGCCCGGGCCCGGTGCAGGCGGGATTTGAGCGTGCCCAGGGGCAGGTCGCGGGACCCGGCCAGCTCCTCGAGCGTATAGCCCTCGAGGTCGTGCCAGGCCAGCACGGCGCGCTGCTCGGCCGGCAGCCGCGCCAGGGCCGTCTCGATGCGCGCCAGCGTCAGCTCGGCGAAGGCCTGCTGGTCGGGCCCCGGCGCGGGGTCGGCGACCTCGGGCAGCTCGCTTACTGACTCGACCGGCGAGCGCGTTCGCCGCCGCGCCTGGTCCACGAACAGGTTGTGCAGCGCGCGCGCCAGCCAGGGGCCGGGCTGGTCGAGCGTCTCCAGTTCCGCGTGGCGCGGGTAGAGGCGCACGCACAGCTCCTGCACGAGATCCTCGGCCTCGTCCCGCGTGCCGGTGAAGCGGTAAGCGAGCCGGTACAGCCGCTCGAGGTGCGGGCGCAGCAGCGCTTCGAAGGTGTCGGCCGCGGTTCGGGACATGGGCCGCCATTGTGAAGCACGGCGCGATGGCGCCGTCCACAAATGCGCTAGCCTTGCCGGCGAGGAGGGGCTGCGATGAACAAAGTCCTCGTCGTGATGGGCGCCACGGTGCTGGCCGGCTGCGCCGGCCTGCCGCCCGAGCTGGCCGGCGTGCTCGAATCGGCCGGCGCGCCGGCGCTGGCCGAGCACGAGATCGCCGCCGGCCTCAAGGAGGCGCTGGCGGTGGGCACCGAGCGCGCGGTGGCCCGCGTCGGCGTGCGCGACGGCTTCTGGCTGAACCGCGACGTGAACATCCCGCTGCCCGAGTCGCTGCGCAAGGTCGAGAAGACGCTGCGCACCTTCGGCCAGGGCCGCCACGTGGACGAGTTCCACCTGTCGCTGAACCGCGCGGCGGAGGCCGCCGCACCGGAGGCGGCCGCGATCTTCGGCGATGCGATCCGGACCATGACGCTGGCCGACGCGCGCAAGATCCTCGACGGGCCGAACGACGCGGCCACCGCGTACTTCCGCGGCCGCACGCACGGCGCGCTGGCGCTGCGCTTCAGGCCGATCGTGGCCAAGGCCACCGCCGGCGTCGGCGCCACGCGCAAGTACAAGGAGCTCTCCGCCAAGGTCGCCAAGGTGATGCCGGGCTACGAGCTGCAGGACATCGACGCCTACGTGACCGACAAGGCCCTCGCCGGCCTGTTCCGCACGCTGGCGGTCGAGGAGCTGAAGATCCGCCGCGATCCCGCCGCGCGCAGCACCGAGCTGCTGAAGAAGGTCTTCGGACCTCGGTAAATCAATCGGTTACGAAAGGTGTCCGTCCCGGTTGACTAATGAGCACCGTTTAGTTAGCCTGCATTTGAACATTGTTCAGTACATGCCAAGGAGGGCAGGGACATGAGATTCATCGCGATGGCGCTGGCCGTGGGCTTGAGCGGTTGCGTGACGACGAAAGACCTGGCGCGGACGCTGCGCTATGCCGACAACAAGCCGGTCGGCGTCGAGAACATCCGCTTCGTGGACCTGCAGAAGATGAAGCGCGGCAAGACCTGCACGCTCAACCTGCTCTACGCGCTGCCGGTCTACGGCGACGGCTCGCTGATCACGGCGGCCGAAAACGGCAAGATCAACACGGTCCAGCTGATCGGCGAGACCGGCAAGTGGTACTTCCCGTTCAACACCAACTGCACGGTCGTGTACGGCGACAAGCCGGAAACGGCGCCGCCCGCGGCGCCGCGCCTGGAAGCCGGATCGTGAGCTCAGCCCCTGGCGCGCCTGCGCGATCCCTGGGCGCCGGTCAGCCCGGTCAGGACGATGTCCACGACACCGTCGCTCAGATCGCGCAGGTCGCCAAGACCGCTCCACTTCAGCTTGCCGCTGACGGTGAGCACGCAGACGCCGTGGACCGCGCTCCAGAGCGCGGCCGCCGCACCGCGCAGCGCCTCGGGCCTGATCGCCGGCAGCAGCGGCGCGAGGTTGCGCTCGACCAGGTCGAACAGGCGCTTCAGGCGCATGTCGGTGGAGGTGCGCGGCTGCATGTCGGCGGGCAGTTGATGCTCGAACATCAGCCGGAACCGGTGCGGATGGCGCTGCGCGAAGTCGATGTACGCGCCGCCCATGGCCCGCAGGCGCTCGCGTGGATCGGCGTGCAGCTCGCACGCATCCTGCAGGAAGGCGTGGATCGCATCCGCCGTGCGTTCGTTGATCGCGGCGAGCAGGTCGTCCTGGTTCGCGAACAGCAGGTACAGGTTGCCGACCGTGTAGCCGATCGCGGTGGCGACTTTGCGCATCGAGAAGCCGGCGATGCCTTCCTTGACGATCAGCAGCTCGGCCGCCGACAGCGCCATCTCGCGCTGTTGCTCGTGAGTGTGTTCGTTGCGGCGTCCCATGCGCAGCATGCTACCCGTTTTATGAACAACGTACATTTACACGCCGACGTGGAAGCGCCATGTCCACGGTGCTGATCGTGCTGGCGGCTGCGCTCGCCATGCTCGCGATCGAGCACCTGCGGCCGGGGCGCAACTTCCCGGGCGTGCCGCTGTGGGTGCCCCGCGCGCTGACGCTGAACGTCGTGCAGGTCGGCATGGTCTTCGCCGGCGGCCTGACCTGGGACCGCTGGTTCGCGGGGCGCAGCCTGTGGGACGCGTCGGCGCTCGGCACGGCCGGCGGCGCGGCGGTCGGTTACCTCGCCATCACCTTCGTTTACTACTGGTGGCATCGCGCGCGCCACGAGGTGCCGTTGCTGTGGCGCTGGCTGCACCAGGTGCACCACAGCCCGCAGCGGATCGAGATCGTCACGAGCTTCTACAAGCATCCGCTCGAGATCGCGCTGAACGGCGTGCTGTCGAGCGCGATCCTCTACGTCCTGGTCGGCGTGACGCCGGCCGCCGCTTCGCTGGCCGTGCTGGTGACCGGCATCGCCGAGCTGTTCTACCACTGGAACGTCGCCACGCCGCACTGGCTCGGCTACTTCATCCAGCGGCCGGAAAGCCACTGCGTGCACCACCAGCACGGCCGGCACCGCAACAATTATTCGGACCTGCCGCTGTGGGACCTGCTGTTCGGCACGTTCGAGAACCCGCGCGGCACGCCCGCCGCGTGCGGCTTCGATACCCGTCGCGAGCTGGCGCTGGGCCGGATGCTCGCCGGCCGCGACGTCCACCAGGAGCGCATTCCATGAGATGGCTGACGTTGGTCGTGCTGTGCACGGTCGGTTGCCTGCAGATGCTCGGCGACGTGCTGAAGGTGCCGGCGGTCAAGGCGCTGGGCGCGGCGGCGGCCGCGTCCCCTGCGCCGAAGGTGTTCACCGCGCAGGACGGCTTCGAGACTTACGCCTCGCGCTTCTACGTCGAGTGGGTGGACCTGCACGGCGTGCGGCATTCGCACGAGATCACGCCGGAGAACTATGCTGGCGTGCGGGGCCCTTACAACCGCCGCAACACCTACGGAGCGGCGGTCTCGTACGCCCCGGTGCTGGCGGCGAACCCGCGCACCGCGCCGATGCTCGCGGCGGTGATGCAGCACGCACTCTGCGGCGACGCGCCGCTGGTGCGCGAGCTCGGCCTCGACACCTCGAACCGCGCGGCGCCGGTGCGCCTGCGCCTGGAGCCGCGCCGCCCGCCACCGGTCGAGCGCGACTGGCAACTCGAGTTCGAGGCCGAGTGCGAGGAGTGATGCCATGAACCACGCCTGGACCGGCGGCCAATACAGCGTCTTTCGGGCGCTGTTCGGCGCCTACCTGTTCGTCCACTTCGCGCACCTGCTGCCGTGGGGGACGGAAGTGTTTTCCTCGGCCGGCATGCTGCCGGACGCCGCGCTCAGCCCGCTGGGCAAGCTGTTCCCGAACGTGCTGGCCTGGCTCGATGCGCCGGCGGCCGTCGCCGCCCTGCTGGCGTCGGCCGCCGGCGCGGCGGTGGCGTTCGCGCTCGGCTGGCGCGACAAGTGGGCAGCCTTGTGGATGTGGTACGTGCTGGCCTGCCTGTTCGGGCGCAACCCGCTGATCGCCAACCCTGCCCTGCCCTACGTCGGCTGGATGCTGCTCGCGCACCTGTTCGTCCCGGCGGCGCCGTACGGTTCGCTCGCGGCGCGCGGCCGCGCCGACCCCGGTGGCGGCTGGCGGCTGCCGCGCGAGGTGTTCCTGGCCGGCTGGATCGTGCTTGCGCTCAGCTATACCTACAGCGGCTACACCAAGCTGCTCAGTCCGTCGTGGGTGGACGGCAGCACGCTGTCGTACGTGCTGCAGAACCCGCTGGCGCGCGACTGGTTCCCGCGAGATTTTTTCCTCGCCGCGCCGGAGTGGGTGCGCCAGGGCATCACGCTGTTCATCCTGTGGCTCGAGTTCCTGTTCGCGCCGCTGGCGTTGTCGCGCCGGCTGCGGCCCTGGCTGTGGGGCGGGATGCTGCTGGTGCAGTTCGGCTTCGCCTTCCTGCTCAACTTTCCCGACCTGACCATCCCGATGCTGCTGTTCCACCTGTTCACGTTCGATCCGGCCTGGATCCCGGCGCGCCCGACACCAAGGCCGGAGGAGGTCTTTTACGACGGGCAGTGCGGCCTGTGCCACCGCGTGGTGCGGTTCATCCTCGCCGAGGACCGGTCGGGCGCCTTCCGCCTCGGGCCACTGCAGGGCGGCGCTTTCGCCGCCGCCCTCGACGCAGACACGCGCGGCGGCCTGCCCGACAGCTTCGTGGTGCGTCGCACCGACGGCCGCCTCTTGCTACGCTCTGCCGCGGCGGCGCACGTGCTCGAGCGGCTCGGGGGATTGTGGCGCGCCGCCGGTTGGCTGCTCGCACGCATTCCGCAAGGCGTGCGCGACGCCGCCTATGACTTCGTCGGTCGCGTGCGTCACCGGCTGTTCGCGCGCCCCGCCGAGCTGTGCCCCGTGACCCCGCCCGACTTACGCGAGCGATTCCTGCCTTGACATGAGTGCGTCCAACCAGTTCGGCCTGCTGACCGAGCGCCGCTTCGGCCCGTTCTTCTGGACCCAGGCGCTGGGCGCGTTCAACGACAACGTGTTCAAGAACGCGCTGGTGATCATGATCACCTTCCAGGCCGCGCAGCTCAGCGCCGGGCAGGTCAACCTCTACGTCAACCTCGCCGCGGGCCTGTTCATCCTGCCGTTCTTCCTGTTCTCGGCGACCGCCGGCCAGGTCGCCGAGAAATACGAAAAGTCCGCGCTGATCCGCTGGGTCAAGCTGCTCGAGATCGGCATCATGCTGCTTGCGGTGCTTGGGTTCTGGCTCGGCAGCGTCGGTTTCCTGATGGCGGTGCTGTTCCTGATGGGCACGCAGTCGGCGCTGTTCGGCCCGGTGAAGTACGCCATCCTGCCGCAGCACCTGCGCGACCACGAACTGGTGGGCGGCAACGGCCTGGTCGAGATGGGCACGTTCATCGCCATCCTGCTCGGCACCATGCTCGGCGGCTGGCAGATCGCGCTGGCCGGCGGGAACTTCTGGGTCGGCGGCACGCTGGTGGCCATCGCGGTGGCGGGCTATGCCGTCAGCCGCTTCATCCCGGCCGCGCCGGCGATGGCGCCGGAGCTCTCCATCAACTGGAACCCGGTCACCGAGACCTGGCGCAACTTCCAGTTCATGCGCACCAACCGCACCGTGTTCCTGTCGGTGCTCGGCATCTCGTGGTTCTGGCTCTACGGCGCGACGTTCCTGGCGCAGCTGCCGGCCTACACCAAGCAGTACCTCGGCGGCGACGAGAGCGTGGTCACGTTGATGCTGACGGTGTTCTCGCTCGGCGTCGGCGCCGGCTCGCTGCTGTGCGAGCGCCTGAGCGGGCGCAAGGTGGAGATGGGCCTGGTGCCGCTGGGCGCCATCGGCCTGACGCTGTTCGGGCTGGACCTGTATTTCGCCAAGCCCGACGTGGCGGCCGTGACGGGGCTGGCCTGGCGCGAGTTCCTCGACGCGCCCGGCAACGGCCGCGTGGCCTTCGACCTGCTGATGACCGGCGTATTTGGTGGCTTTTACATCGTGCCGCTGTACGCGCTGATCCAGTCACGCTCGGAGCCCTCGCACCGCTCGCGCATCATCGCCGGCAACAACATCCTCAACGCGCTGTTCATGGTCGTCTCCGCCGTCGTGTCGATCCTGCTGCTCGACGCCGGCCTGACCATTCCGGAACTGCTGCTGACGGTGGCACTGATGAACGCCGCGGTGGCCGTGTTCATCTTCGGGCTGCTGCCCGAGTTCCTGATGCGCTTCGTGGTCTGGGTCCTGGTCAACCTGCTGTACCGGATCCGAGCCGAGGGCCTCGACCGGATTCCCGACGAGGGCCCGTGCGTGGTGGTGGCGAACCACGTGAGCTTTATTGATGCGCTGCTCATCGGCGGCACCGTGCGCCGGCCGGTGCGCTTCGTCATGTACTACAAGATCTTCAACATCCCGGTGCTGAGCTGGATCTTCAAGACCGCCGGCGCGATCCCGATCGCCGGCGCCAGGGAAGACGAGACACTGATGAACAAGGCGTTCGACCGCATCGAGGAGTACCTGAAGGCCGGCGAGGTCGTCGGCATCTTTCCCGAGGGCGGGCTCACGCCGGACGGCAGCATCCAGCCGTTTCGCCCGGGCATCGAGAGGATCCTGGCGCGCTCGCCGGTGCCGGTGGTGCCGATTGCCCTGCGCAACCTGTGGCGCAGCATGTGGTCGCGCCGCTGGCTGCGCCTGCGCATGCAGCGCGCGCGCCTGCCGCGGCGCTTCCGCGCGCGCATCGAGCTGGCGGTCGGCGCTCCCGTGCCCGCGGCGCAGGCCAGCGCGGCGGCGCTGGAGCAGAACGTGCGCGAGCTGCGCTCCACGTTCGCGTGAAGTCGCGCCTGCAGGCGCTCCTACAGGCCGCGCTGCTGGTGGCGCCGGGTCCCGCGGTGGCGAGCGAGTGCGTCGTCCTGCTGCACGGCCTGGGGCGCACGCAACTTTCGATGATGCTGCTCGAGTACTCGCTGGAGAAAGCCGGATACACGGTCTGGAACGGGGGCTACCCGTCCAGGCGCGACACCGTGGAGCGGCTGGCGCCGGTGGTCGGCGAGGCGATCGAGGCCTGCCGCGCGCACCGGCCCGCGAAGATCCACTTCGTCACGCACTCGCTGGGCGGCATCCTGGTGCGGCACTACTTCCGGGACCATGCGGTGGCGCAGGCCGGCCGCGTGGTGATGCTCGCCCCGCCCAACCGCGGCAGCGCGATCGTGGACGCCAACCGCGCGCGCTGGTGGTTCCGCTGGTTCACCGGCCCGGCCGGCCAGCAGCTCGGCACCGCCGCCGGCAGCCTGCCGAACACGCTGCCGCCGCTGGCGCTCGAGGTCGGCATCATCGCCGGCCGCTTCGACGGCAAGGTGTCGGTGGCGAGCACGGCGCTGCCCGGGATGAAGGACCACCTGGTGGTCGACAGCGCGCACACGTTCATCATGAACTCGCCGACGGTGATCCGGCAGGTGAAGGCGTTCCTGAAGGACGGGGAGTTCGAGAAGACGCCGGTCGCGCCTGAAGGCGCTCCTACGAAACCCTGACCGCCTCCGCCACGCGCCGGGCCTTGGCCCGCGCGGCGTCGATGTCCTGGTCCAGCGCCAGCGCCACGCCCATGCGGCGCCTGCCGGCGACTTCGGGCTTGCCGAACAGGCGCAGCGCGGTGTCCGGCTCGGCCAGCGCGCCGTCGAGCGAGAACACCGGCGCCTTGTGGCTGCCCTCGATCACCAGCGCGCACGAGGCGGCCGGGCCGTACTGGCGGATCACCGGGATCGGCAGGCCGAGAATCGCGCGCACGTGCAGCGCCATCTCGGACAGGTCCTGCGAGATCAGCGTGACCATGCCGGTGTCGTGCGGGCGCGGCGAGACCTCGCTGAACAGCACCTCGTCGCCCTTGACGAACAGCTCGACGCCGAAGATGCCGCTGCCGCCGAGCGCCTTGGTGACCTGGCGCCCGTAGACCTGCGCCTTCTTCAGCGCCGCGGGCGCCATCGGGTGCGGCTGCCAGGACTCGCGGTAATCGCCGTCGATCTGCAGGTGGCCGATCGGCTCGCAAAAACTGGTGGTGACGGCGCCATCGCCGCCGCCGCCGGCGCGGTGGCGCACCGTCAGCAGCGTGATCTCGTAGTCGAACGGGTAGAACGCCTCGACGATGACCTTGCCGGCGCCGGCGCGGCCGCCGGCCTGCGCGTACTCCCAGGACCTGTGGATGTCGCTGATCTTGCGCACCACGCTCTGGCCCTTGCCCGACGACGACATCACCGGCTTGACCACGCAGGGCATGCCGAGCTCGCGCACCGCGGCGCGGTACTCGGCCTCGCTGGCGGCGAAGCGGTACTTCGAGGTCGGCAGCTTGAGCTCCTCGGCGGCCAGCCGCCGGATGCCCTCGCGGTCCATGGTCAGGCGCGTGGCGCGCGCCGTCGGGATCACGTTCCAGCCCTGCTTCTCGAGCTCGAGCAGGGTTTCGGTGTGGATCGCCTCGATCTCCGGCACGACGAAGTGCGGCTTTTCCTTCTCGATGACCTTGCGGATGGCGTCGCCGTCGAGCATGTTGACCACGTGCGCGCGGTGCGCGACCTGCATGGCCGGCGCGTCGGCGTAGCGGTCCACCGCGACCACCTCGACGCCGAAGCGCTGCGCCTCGATGACGACTTCCTTGCCGAGCTCGCCCGAGCCGAGCAGCAGCAGGCGCGTGGCGCCCGGCGACAGCGGTGTGCCGATCTTCAAGGTGCCCCCGAACGGGCGGCCGGAGCGCCGCCCTGCGACTGCGGGGGATTCTAGCGCCGCGGCGCGCGCACGAAGAAGGTCAATCCTATCGACTCGACATCCTCGGACAACTCCTTGTACGCCAGCTCGACCCCGGAGTGGCCCTTGCCCCAGCGGTAGCCGACGCCGAAGGCGAAGCCGTTGCCGCTGCGGTCGTCGTCGAGCTCGCGCAGCGAGGTGACGATGTAGCGGTAGCCGTACTTGCCGGTGACGTAGAAGCGGCCGGTGGACTTGAACGCCGCCGAGATGCCCAGCGCCTGCATGCCGAAGTCGTCAGGGTCGGCGGTTGCTCCCGGGCAGGGCGGCTCGAGCAGGCCGCCGCAGTTCTGGCTCGGGTCGACCTCCGGCTGGTTTTCGCCGGGAATGATGGTCTGGGCGATGTCGAGCTCGATGCCGAACCAGGGCAGCGTGGGGATGCGGAAGCCCATCACGCCCTCGAGGTTGATCGCCTCGGCGACGTTGGAGAATTCGGTCTCGGCCCGGCTCACGCCGAAGCCGCTGTAGAACACCTGCTCGTCGAGCTCTTCGTCGTCGAGCTCGTCGTCGCGGCGGGACTGTTTGCGCCGCTCCTGCTGCGGCTCGGCGGCCGACGGCTCGGGCTCGAGCAGCTGCTCGTCCTCGGACGGGGACTGGGCGCGGGCCGCCCCCGCGGCGAGGCCGAGGACGAAGGACAGCACGGTAATGGTGGAAACAACTCGCATGACAGCACCTCTAAGCGAAGCGGCGATGGTTACGCACACCCCCACCCTTTCGGAGGTGGGGACTACATCTTGCCGCAAGGTGAGCATACTGTCAGGTGACAGGGCACACACGCCGCAAGTTCATTCGGTAAGCTTCTGGCTCGCCCGCTGAACCCCGCCTGAACACCGCCGAAAACCCGCCGAACACCCGTGATCCGCCGCACAAAAATCGTCGCCACCCTCGGCCCGGCCACGGACAAGGAGCGGGTGCTCAAGAAGATCCTGGCGCTGGTGGACGTGGTGCGCCTGAACTACTCCCACGGCACCGCCGACGACCAGGCCCGGCGCGTGGAGGCGGTGCGCAAGGCCGCCGCCGAGCTGGGCCGCGACGTCGGCATCCTCGCCGACCTGCAGGGCCCGAAGATCCGCATCGAGAGCTTCAAGGCCGGGCCGATCGAGCTGGCCGAAGGCCAGCGTTTCGCGCTCGACACGTCCTGGCCCAAGGCCGAGGGCACGGCCGAGGTGGTCGGCTGCGCTTACACCGACCTGCCGCGCGACGTCGCCGCCGGCGACACGCTGCTGCTCAACGACGGCGCGATCACGATGAAGATCGACTCGGTCGAGGGCACGCGCATCAACAGCACGGTGCTGGTGGGCGGCTCGCTGTCCAACCGCAAGGGCATCAACCGCCTCGGCGGCGGCCTGTCGGCGGCGGCGCTGTCGTTCAAGGACAAGATCGACATCCGCGAGGCGGTGGCGCTCGACGTGGACTTCATCGCGGTGTCGTTCCCGCGCTCGGCGGCCGACATGCTCGAGGCGCGCGCGCTGGTCAAGGAGGCCCAGGGCAACGCCGCGCTGATCGCCAAGATCGAGCGGGCGGAGGCGCTGCACGAGCTGGCCGAGATCATCGGCGCCTCCGACGGCGTGATGGTGGCGCGCGGCGACCTCGGCGTGGAGATCGGCGACGCCGAGCTGCCCGGCTGGCAGAAGAAGATCATCATGCAGGCGCGCGAGCAGAACCGCATGGTGATCACGGCGACGCAGATGATGGAGTCGATGATCAACAGCCCGATCCCGACCCGCGCCGAGGTGCTGGACGTGGCCAACGCCGTGATGGACGGCACCGACGCGGTGATGCTGTCGGCCGAGACCGCCACCGGCAAGTACCCGGTGCAGACGGTGGAAGCCATGGCGCGCGTGTGCGAGGGCGCCGAGAAGGCGGCGCCGCCGGCCGAGCGGGTGCGGCTCGAGGGCCACTTCGAGCGCACCGACGAGGCCATCGCCATGGCCACCACCTGGACCGCGCGCAACATGCGCGCCAACGCCATCATCGCGCTGACCGAGTCCGGCAGCACGCCGTTGCTGATGTCGCGCACCGACACGCGCATCCCCATTTACGCGATGACGCGCCACGAGCGCACGCGCCGGCGCATGGGCCTGGTGCGCGGCGTCTACCCGGTGGACTTCACGCCGGTGTCGATCATGGCGCCGATCCGCGAGGCGGTCGCCACGCTGGTCAAGCGCGGGCTGCTCAAGGACGGCGACCGCGTGCTGCTGACCAAAGGCGACTTCACCGGCCCCGGCGGCACCAACGAGATGAAGATCCTCAAGGTCGGCGACGCGGGCATGGAGTTCGGGGCACGCGGTGGCGGGTAGGAAGCCCTTCACCGTCCTCGCCCACCGCGGCGCGCGCGGCCACGCGCCGGAAAACACGCTGGCGGCCTTCGACAAGGCCGTCGCCCTCGGCGCCAGGTGGATCGAGCTCGACGTGCAGCTGCACGACGGCCAGCTGTGGGTGTTCCACGACCAGCGCCTCGAGCGCTGCACCGACGGCACGGGCTGGCTGGTGGACCACACGGCGGCGGCGCTGCGCGCGCTCGACGCCGGTGGCGGCGAGAAGATCCCGTTCCTGCGCGAGGTGCTCCACCACCTGCGCGGGCGCGTGAACCTGAACGTCGAGCTCAAGACCGGCGACGGCACCGCGGCCGCCGTGGCCACCGCGCTGCGCGCCGCGTTCGCGCACGGCTGGAAGCCGGAGCAGTTCCTGGTGTCCTCGTTCCACCTGCCCGAGTTGCGCGACTTCAAGCGCCGCATCCCGGAGATCCCGCTCGGCGTGCTGCTGTGCGGCGTGCCGCTGAACCTGGCGGCGGCGGCGACCGAGCTGGGCGCGCAGGCGGTCAGCCTCGACCGTGATTTCGCCGACCCGGCGCTGATCGCCGACGCGCAGGCGCGCGGCATGAAGGTGTTCGTGTTCACCGTCAACGAGCGCGAGGACATCGCCCGCTATCGCGCCGCCGGCCTCGACGGGGTGTTCACCGACTTCCCCGAGCGCGCGCCGTGAGCGGCACGTTAACCTTTTGAATATTAAATAATAATTAAACTGGTCTGACCACTTTGCCTCAGCGCAAGGTGGCAAGCCCGGCGGCTGCGGCAGGACAATAGCCGCCCCCATGAACCTGCTCGCCACCCCCGACGCGCCCAAGCCCGCGCCCAGCGAGAGCCGCGCACTGGCCGACTTCCAGCCGGCCGAGCTCTTCCTCAACCGCGACCTGTCGCTGCTGGAGTTCAACAAGCGCGTGCTGGAGCTGGCCAAGGACGAGGCCATCCCGCTGCTCGAGCGCCTGAAGTTCCTGTGCATCTCGAGCAGCAACCTCGACGAGTTCTTCGAGATCCGCGTCGCCGGCCTCAAGCAGATGCTCGGCGTCGGCTCGACCCAGGCCGGCCCCGACGGCACCCTGCCCGCCGACCTGATGACCGCGATCCACCAGCGCGCGCACGCGCTGGTGGACGAGCAGTACCGCGTGTTCAACGAGGTGCTGGTGCCGGCGCTCGAGAAGGAGCAGGTGCGCTTCGTGCGCCGCTCCGACTGGAGCCGCGAGCAGGACGCCTGGCTGCGCAGCTACTTCGAGAACGAGCTGATGCCGGTGCTCTCGCCCATCGGCCTGGACCCGGCGCATCCGTTCCCGCGAATCCTCAACAAGTCGCTGAACTTCATCGTCTCGCTGTCCGGCAAGGACGCCTTCGGCCGCAACACCGGCTTCGCCGTGGTGCAGGCGCCGCGCGCGCTGCCGCGCCTGATCCGCATCCCGGCCAGCGTGCCGGGCTCGGGGCCGCACGACTTCGTGTTCCTGTCGAGCGTGATCCACGCCTACGTCGACGACCTGTTCCTCGGCATGCAGGCCACCGGCTGCTACCAGTTCCGGGTGACGCGCAATTCCGACCTACTGGTCGAGGAGGAGGAGGCCGAGGACCTGCTGGTCGCTCTCGAAGGCGAGCTGTCGCAGCGCCAGTGGGGCGAGGGTGTGCGCCTGGAGGTGGCCGACAACTGCCCGGAGCAGATGTGGCAGTACCTGGCCGAGGTGATGAACCTCAAGCCGCAGGACGTCTACCAGGTCAACGGCCCGGTGAACCTCAACCGCCTGCTGGCCATCCCGGACCTGGTGGACCGGCCCGAGCTCAAGTACGCGCCGTTCACGCCGCGCCTGCCCAAGCCGGCGCACGCGGCGGTGGACTTCTTCGCCGAGCTGCGCAAGGGCGACGTGCTGGTGCACCACCCGTTCGACTCGTTCGCGCCCGTCATCGAGTTCCTGCGCACGGCCGCGCGCGACCCCAACGTGCTGGCCATCAAGCAGACCCTGTACCGCACCGGCACCAAGTCGGGCGTGGTCGAGGCGCTGATGGACGCGGCCAAGAACGGCAAGGAGGTCACGGTCGTGGTCGAGCTGCGCGCGCGCTTCGACGAGGAGGCCAACATCGACCTGGCCGAGCAGCTGCAGGAAGTCGGCGCGCACGTGGTGTACGGCGTGGTCGGGCACAAGACCCACGCCAAGATGGTGCTCGTCGTCCGGCGCGAAGAGGCCGGCCTGCGGCACTACGCGCACCTGGGCACCGGCAACTACCACCCGCGCACCTCGCGCCTGTACACGGACTACGGCCTGTTCACCGCCGACCCCGGCATCTGCAAGGACGTGCACGGCGTGTTCCTGCAGCTGACCTCGCTCGGCAAGGTCAGCAAGATGAAGCACCTGCTGCAGTCGCCGTTCACGCTGGCGTCGGCGCTGCACAAGAAGATCGAGCGCGAGACCGAAGCCGCCGAGAAGGGCAAGCCGGCGCGCATCATCGCCAAGCTCAACGCGATCGTGGAGCCGGAGATCATCAAGGCGCTGTACCGCGCCTCGCAGGCCGGCGTGCAGATCGACCTGATCGTCCGCGGCGCCTGCTCGCTCAAGCCCGGCGTGCCGGGCGTGTCCGACAACATCCGCGTGCGCTCGATCGTCGGCCGCTTCCTCGAGCACACCCGCGTGTTCTACTTCGGCAGCGGCGGCGAGCCCGAGGTGTGGCTGTCGAGCGCCGACTGGATGGAGCGCAACTTCTTCCGGCGCGTCGAGGTGGCGTTCCCGATCCTCGACAAGAAGCATCGCGAGCGCATCGTCGGCGAACTCGGCGCCTACCTCGAGGACACCGCGCAGACCTGGCTGCTCCAGGCCGATGGCAGCTACCAGCGCCCCCCGATCGAGCCGGGCGCCAAGGGCATCCAGCACAAGCTGCTTGAAGAAGCAGTCGCGTGATCTGCGTCTACGGCGCCGGCAGCATCGGCTGCTACGTCGGCGGGCGCCTCGCCGCCAGCGGCGCGGCGGTCAGCTTCGTCGGCCGGCCGCGGCTGGCTGCGGCAATCCGGCAGCACGGCCTGCACCTGACCGACTGGCAGGGCGCCGACCTGCGCGTGCCGGCAGACGGCGTGCGCTTCGACACCACGCCCGAGGCGGCGCGCGAGGCCGGCCTGGTGCTGGTGACGGTGAAGTCGGCCGGCACCGAGAGCGCCGGCCGCGAGCTGGCGCCGCTGCTCAAGCCGGGCGCGCTGGTGGTGAGCTTCCAGAACGGCCTGCACAACGCCGAACTGCTGCGCGCGCAGCTACCGGGCGTGACCGTGCTGACCGGCATGGTCGAGTTCAACGTGGTCAACCGCGGCGAGGGCGCCTTCCACCACGGATCGGAGGGCGGCCTGGCGGTCGAGGACCACCCCGCGCTGGCACCGTTCCGGCCCGCCTTCACCTCCGCCGGCCTGCCGCTGGCGCGGCACGCGGACATGCGCGGCGTGCTGTGGAGCAAGTTATTGCTGAACCTCAACAACGCCATCAACGCGCTGGCCGGGGTGCCGCTCAAGGAAGAGCTGTCGCAGCGCGCCTTCCGCCGCTGCATCGCGCTGGCGCAGGACGAGGCGCTCGGCTTGCTCGACACGGCCGGCATCCGCCCGGTCCGGCTCAAGCTGCCGCCGAAGCTGATCCCGAAGCTGTTGCGCATGCCGGACGCGGTGTTCCGCGTGCTGGCGAGCAGGATGCTGGCGATCGACCCGCTGGCGCGCTCGTCGATGTGGGAAGACTTCGAGGCGGGCCGCGCCACCGAGATCGACTGGCTCAACGGCGAAGTGGTGCGGCTGGCGCAGTCGCTCGGGCGCAACGCGCCGGTCAACGGCCGGCTGGTGGCGCTGGTGCTCGAGGCGGAGAAGGGCGGGCGGCGGGACTGGACGGGGCCGGAGTTGCTGAAGGAGCTGCGCGAGGCCGGTCGCGTGTAGGAGCGCCCTTGGGCGCGACCATCGCGGCCAAGGCCGCTCCTACTCGAATTTCAGCTTGAAGTCGACCGCCTTGAGGTAGTCCGCCTCGAGCTCGAGGTCGGCCGCGGTCAGCGGATGCTCCTCGAGCCAGTCCTTGGGGAACGCCAGGTCGAGGCTGCGGCGACCCGCGGCGAGCTGGATGCGCGGGCGCGCGCGCTCCACGCGCGAGCGGTGCAGCAGCACGGCGATGCGCAGCAGCACGGCCAGGCGCTGGATCGGCTCGGCCCAGTCCTCGGACAGGTCGTGCCACGCGGCGTCGGAAAACTTGCCGCGGTGCAGGCGCACCAGCGCCGCCAGCAGGCGCTGCTCGGTCTGCGAGAAGCCCGGCAGGTCGGCGTGCCGCAGCAGGTATTCGCTGTGCTTGTGGTAGCCGGCGTGGGCGACGGCCAGGCCGCACTCGTGCAGGCGCGCGGCCCAGCCGAGCAGCTGGCGCGAAAACTTCCGGTCGAGCTTCCAGTCGTCCTCGAGCACGCCTTCGAGCAGTCTGAGCGCGGTGGCTTCGACGTCGGCGGCGTGCGGCCCGTCGACGCCGTAGCGCTGTGCCAGCGCGGCGATCGTGTCGCTGCGGATGTCGCGGTCGGTCAGGCGCCCGAGCAGGTCGTACAGCACGCCCTCGCGCAGCGCGTTCTCCGAGGTCAGCATGTGCTCGATCCTGAGGCTGTCGAATACGCCGGCCAGCACCGCCAGCCCGCCCGCGAACACCGCGCGGCGGTCCTCGCGCAGGTCTTCGTAGTCGATCTTGTCGGCGTGGCCGGTTTCGATCAGCAACTCGACGGTTTTCTCGATGCCGTCGCGCGTGATCTCGTCCTCGACCCAGCCGCGCGCGCGCATCACGCGCCAGGCGCCGCGCACGGTGCCCGAGCTGCCGACCGCCAGGTCCCAGCCGGCGTTGCGGTAGCGGTCCTCGAGGAATTCGAGCTCGACGCGCGCCGCCAGGCGCGCCTTGCGCAGGCGCTTCTCGGTGATCTCGCCGTCGTCGAAGAAACGCTGCGTGTGCGTGACGCAGCCGAGCGCGACGCTCTCGAGCAGGCGCGCTTCGGCGCCCTTGCCGATGACCAGCTCGGTGCTGCCGCCACCGATGTCGATGACCAGGCGCCGCGGCGGGCCGGCCAGGCCATGGGTGACGCCGGCGTAGACCAGGCGCGCCTCTTCGAGGCCGGCGATGACCTCGATGCGGTGGCCGAGCGCCTTCTCGGCCGCCTTGATGAACTCGGGACTCTTGCGCAGCTTGCGCAGGGTGTTGGTGCCGACGATGCGCACGCGGTCGCGCGGGATGCCGGCCAGGCGCTGGCCGAATCGCTCGAGGCAGGCCAGCGCGCGCTCCTGGGCGGCGGCGGAGAGCTTCTTCTCGTCGTCGAGCCCGGCGGCGATGCGCACCGGCTCGCGCAGGCGGTCCAGCACCTGCAGCTCGGCGCCCTGCTCGCGCGCGACCACGAGGTGGAAACTGTTGGAGCCGAGGTCGACCGCGGCGACTTCCTGGGAGCGATCGTCGTGCGCCACTCTAGGACCTGTTCACGCCAATGCGGTCGCTGCGACGGCGGCCGGTATGGCGCAGGGCTAGGAACGAGTCCCGAAGTCTGGCCCACAAATTAATTGGGCCAAACGAGGGGCGAGTGACAACGCCCTGCGCCATACCGGCCCCGTCCCGAAGGGTTGCGCGCCTAAACGCGCCCGGCGCCGGACAGCATGGTCCGGCTGCGCGGGGCTTGCTTGGAGTCACCAAGCGGCGCCCCTCGCGCCTAGCCGGGCGCGTTTGGGCGCAGCAACGCAGCGATCGCATTGGCGCGAACAGGTCCTACATCCGCAGCGCCACCAGCGCCAGCCCCGCGGCCAGCAGCAGCTGCGCGACGTAGGTGAACAGCGCGCCGGCCATGCGCAGCAGGTGCAGGCCGCGCCCCAGCACGCCGACCGTGAACAGCACGCGCGCCACCACGAACAGCACGGCCGCGCCGACCAGCAGGCCGGTGGTGCCGCGGGCCAGCTCCCAGGCCAGGGCCAGCAGCAGGAAGACCGGCGCGTGCTCGGCGGTGTTGCCGTGGGTGCGGATGGCGCGCATCAGCGCCGGGTTGCCGCCGTCGCCGAAGGCGATCTTCAGGCGGAACCGCAGCACCGAGATGCGGCTTGCCAGGCCCACCAGCAGCAGCCCGCAGAACGCCGCCAGCGCCACGGTGACCGGAATTGCCATGCCGCACGCCTCCTGGAAGGACCCCGGCACTATAGCCGAGTAAGTGTCTGGTTCATTGACTGAAATCGGGTTTTCCCTGAGCATATTGCGCCTGCGACGGGCTGCCACGGCCCACCAAACTCAATTTTGCTGGGCCACTCGGGAGTCACCATGGTCAAGACGGTGCGTGGGGCGGCTGCCGCGCTGGCGCTGCTGGCGGCGCCGGGCGCGCTCGCGGCGGGCGACGCCGAAGCGGGCCGGCTCAAGTCCAACACCTGCATGGGCTGCCACGGGATCCCGGGCTACGCCAACGCCTACCCGACCTACCGCGTGCCCAAGCTGGGCGGCCAGAGCGCCGAGTACCTCGCCATCGCGCTGAAGGCCTACAAGAGCGGCGAGCGCGCGCACCTGACCATGCGCGCGCAGACCGCCAACCTCACCGACCAGGACATCGCCGACATCGCCGCGTTCCTGGCCGCCACGCCGGAGGCCCGATGAGCCCGCAGCTGCGAGTCCTGCTGGCCGGCGCCGCCCTGCTGGCCGCCGTCCCGGCGTCTGCCGGCGACGCCGCCGCGCCGGAGAAAGCGGCGGTCTGCGCGGCCTGCCACGGCGCCGACGGCAAGGCCGTGCTGCCGATCTACCCGCACCTTGCCGGCCAGTACGCCAGCTACCTCGAGCAGTCGTTGCGCGAGTACCGCGCGGGCACGCGCAAGAATCCGGTGATGACAGCGCAGGCCGCGGCGCTGACCGACGCCGAGATCCGCCAGCTGTCCGCTTACTACGCGGCACAGGCCGGATCGCTGCACACGCCCGACATTCACAGCGCCTCGCCCAGGGCCGCCGCGCGCTGAACGCGGCTGGCGCCGCCGCCCGCGCTTTCCGGGTGTGACCGCGTTCACGCGACGCGCCGCCCCGGCCGGAATTAAGCCGGTCGCCGGCGGTCTATCCGGCATCCAGTCAGACAGGAGCAAACGATGAAGAACAGCCTCTCCGTGCTGGCGCTGTGCGTGGCGCTCGCGGCGCCGCTGCCGGCGCTGGCGCAGTCGCGCGGCAGCGCGCCGCCGCGCAGCATCCTGTCCTACACCTACCTCGACGGCCGCCTGGTGCTGTGGGAGCCCGACGGCGGCGACCGCCTCGACGGCATCCGCATCGGCGGCTCGGCCAGCTTCCAGGACAACCTGTTCGCGGTCGGCAGCCTCACCATGGTCGGCGATACCGGCTACGACCTGACGCTGCTGGAGGGCGGCGTCGGCCTGCGCCATCCGCTGTCGCGCGACACCGACCTGGTCGCCATCGGCGGCATCGTGCTGGCGGAGGTCGACGCAGGGCCGGGCGGTGACCGCGACGACAGCGGCATCAGCCTGACCGGCGGCGTGCGCTCGCTGGTGGCGCCGCAGTTCGAGGTCGGCGGCTACCTCAACTACGCCGACTATTTCGGCGACGGCGACATCCTGCTGACCGGCGAGGGCCTGCTGCACGTCACGCCGAACCTGTCGCTGGCCGCCAGCCTCGGCATCTCCGACGATTACGACGTGGTGACGCTGGGCGCGCGCTGGAACTTCCGCCGGCGCTAGCCTCACGCGACGCGGCGGCGCCCCGGCGCGAGCCGCGAACTCCGGTGGACGAATGTGCCGGAGCGGATGATGATGGCGCGAACCAGGGGGAGAACACCCATGCGCAAGCAGCTGGCCATCGCCGCGATCCTGCTCACCGTGTCGCACGGCGCGCGAGCCGCCGACACCGGCGCGTTCGTGGATGTCTTCTTCATTCCGTCGGCAGAGCTCGAGGTGACGGTTCCGGGTTCCGGCAACGCCAGGGACGACGGCGACGGCTTCGGCTTCCGGGGCATGGTGCCGGCCGGCGGCATCGCGGTGACCGGCGAGTACCAGACCACCCGCTACGATGATTCCGGCATCGAGTTCGACCAGCTGCGCCTCGGCATCGGCCTGGTCAACGAGACCACCAGCGGCCTGCTGCTCGAGTACGTCGACACCGAGCTCGACGGCGCCGCCGCCGACGGCTTCGCCGTGCACGGGCGTTTCGCGGCGGAGAACTTCTACGGCCAGCTCGGCTACGTGAGGCTGGAGGACGATTTCGAGGAGATCGCCGGCCTGGAGTTCGTGTTCGGCGTGACGGTCGGCGACCGCGGCCCCCTCAGCGGCTTCATCGATTACCGCAGGAGCTCGCTCGAGGGCGACGAGAGCAACATCAAGACCGAATTCACCGACCTGCGCATCGGCGCGCGCCTGAGGTTCTAGCGTGGCCAGACCAGGAAAAAGCCCCGCCGGTGCGGGGCTTTTTTTCAGTCACGAACCTCGCCAGATCAAAGCGGGATTCGGCCGCGCGTGGGCTTAAGTCTCGTCGAGGAACGAGCCGGGTGTCTTCGCGGAGCGCCAGTGGCGCTCCGCGCCCCGGCGAGCCGCAGGGCTCACGTCTCGTCCAAAAAGCTCCGGAGGTAGTTGGCCCGCGACGGATGGCGCAGCTTGCGCAGCGCCTTGGCCTCGATCTGGCGGATGCGCTCGCGCGTGACGTCGAACTGCTTGCCGACCTCCTCCAGCGTGTGGTCGGTGTTCATGTCGATGCCGAAGCGCATGCGCAGCACCTTGGCCTCGCGCGGCGTCAGCGACGCCAGGATCTGCTGGGTGGCCTCGGACAGCGACGAGGTGGTGGCCGAGTCGAGCGGCGACACCGCGGCGACGTCCTCGATGAAGTCGCCGAGGTGCGAATCCTCGTCGTCGCCGATCGGCGTCTCCATCGAGATCGGCTCCTTGGCGATCTTCAGCACCTTGCGGACCTTGTCCTCCGGCATCTCCATCTTCTGCGCCAGCTCTTCCGGCGTCGGCTCGCGGCCCATCTCCTGCAGCATGGTGCGGCTGATGCGGTTGAGCTTGTTGATGGTCTCGATCATGTGCACCGGGATGCGGATGGTGCGGGCCTGGTCGGCGATCGAGCGCGTGATGGCCTGGCGGATCCACCAGGTGGCGTAGGTCGAGAACTTGTAGCCGCGGCGGTACTCGAACTTGTCCACCGCCTTCATCAGGCCGATGTTGCCTTCCTGGATCAGGTCGAGGAACTGCAGGCCGCGGTTGGTGTACTTCTTGGCGATGGAGATGACCAGGCGCAGGTTGGCCTCGACCATCTCCTTCTTGGCGCGGCGGGCCTTGGCCTCGCCCACGCTCATGTGGCGGTTGATGTCCTTGATTTCCTCGATCGAGAGCAGGTTCTCCTGCTCCAGCGCGCGCAGCCTGTCCTGCAGCGCCTTGATCTCGTCGCCGCGCCTGGCGATGGCGCGCGCGTGCTTCTTGTCGCCGCGCGAGACGCGCGAAACGAAGTTCTTGTCGCTGGCGTGGCCGGGGAACTTCTCGAGGAACTCCTTGCGCGGCATGCCGGCTTCCATGACGCAGATGCGCATGATCGCGCGCTCGGCCAGGCGCACCTGCTCGGCCTTGGAGCGCAGGTTGCGCGTGACCTCGTCGACGATCTTCGGCGACAGGCGGAAGGTCAGCAGGTGCTCGGCCAGCGCCTCGCGCTTCTTCTGGGTCTTCTTGTCGTCGGAGCCGTTCTTCTCCAGCGCGTCCCAGGCCCTGTCGAACAGCTTCTGCAGCTGGCCGAAGTTCTTCGCGGCCTCGACCGGGTCCGGGCCGGTATCGACGGCTTCCTCCTCCTCGTCGCCGTTGCCGTTGTCCTTCTCGTCCTTCTCGACCGCCTCTTCCTTGAGGTCGGGCGGCATCTCGCCCTCGGCCGGCGCCGGCGCGTTGGGGTCGAAGAAGCCGACCACGACGTCGGCCAGGCGGCGCTTGCCCGCCTTCACCGAATCGTGGGCTTCGAGCAGGATCGCGGTGGTTTCCGGGTACATCGCCATCGCGTAGAACGCCTCGTTGAGGCCCTCCTCGATGCGCTTGGCGATGCGGATCTCGCCTTCGCGGTCGAGCAGCTCGACGCTGCCCATCTCGCGCATGTACATGCGCACCGGGTCGGTGGTGCGGCCGAACTGGTCGTCGAGCGCGGCCAGCTGCGCGGCCGCCTCTTCGATCTCGTCGTCGTCCTCTTCCTGGGTCGCCGCCGCCGGCTCGGGCAGCAGGATGGACTCCTCGTCCGGAGCTTCATCGTGGACCACGATGCCCATGCTGTTGATCATCGAGATGACGTCGTCCAGCTGCTCGGAGTCGACGATCTCCGGCAGGTGGTCGGTCACCTCGGCGTAGGTCAGGTAGCCCTTCTCCTTGCCGCGGGCAATAAGGGTCTTGATCTGCGACTGTTTTTCCAGATTCATGGGCACGTTCGGAGGAATCTCGGGTTGCGGCGGGTGCGGTTCAAGGGGGGCCGCAAAGAACCGTGCATTCTACCTGAAAATGAACGACTTACACAGCCCGATTTAGACCGGCGGGGCTCCGGCGAGTTGCCGCGACAGGACGTCCAGCTCCTTCTGCTCGGCGGCCGACAGCTCGCGCCGGCGGGCCTCGGCCAGCAGGGCCTGGGCGCGCGCCCGCAGGCCCTTCTGGGCCAGGTGGGCGATGGCGTCGGTGAACTCGTTGCCGATCGCGGCCTCGGCCAGCTCCAGCGGCTCCACCGCCACGCGCGCCAGCGCCTTGCCGCGGTCATCCTCGCGCCACAACTCCAGCAGCTGCGCGGCGGTGGCCTGCGGATGGTCGCGGAAGTGCTCGATGACCGCCGCCAGCAGCCCGACGCCGGGGGCCTGCGCGGCGGCCAGCTGCTCGAGGTTGGTGACCTTGGCGGCCAGGTCCGGCTGCTCGAGCAGGAGCTGCAGGGCCCGCAGCACCGGGCGCGCGGCGATGGCGTGCAGCACGGCGCGCTCGGGGCCGGGCGCCTGCGCCGGGCGGCCCGGCTCGAGGTCGGCGCGGGTCAGGCGCGTCAGCCGGGCCAGCTCGTCGAGGATCAGCGTCCGCAGCGGACCCTCGCGCAGACGCGCGAGGTGCGGCGCGGCCAGCGACACCAGCCGGGCGCGGCCGTCCGGCGTGGCGAGGTTGACCTGCCCCGATAGCTCGCCGAGCAGAAAACCGGACAGGGATTGGGCCTTCGCCACGCGCCGGCGGAACTCGTCCGCACCGATCTCCCGCACCAGCGTGTCAGGGTCGTGCCCCTCGGGCAGGAACATGAACAGCATCTCGCGGCCCTCGTAGGCCTCCGGCAGCGCCTGCTCGAGCGCGCGCCACGCCGCGGCGCGGCCGGCGCGGTCGCCGTCGAAGCAGAACACCACGCGCTGCGTGCTCTTGAACAGCAGGGTCAGGTGCTCGCGCGTGGTTGCCGTGCCGAGCGTGGCCACCACGTGGACGATGCCGTGCTGGGCCAGCATCACCGCGTCCATGTAGCCCTCGACCACCAGCAGGTAGGGGATCGCGCCGGTGCCCGCTCGCGCCTCGAACAGGCCGTAGAGGTTCCTGCCCTTGTGGAACAGCGGCGTCTCGGGCGAGTTCAGGTACTTGGCCTTGTCCTCGCCGAGCGTGCGGCCGCCGAAGGCGATCACGCGGCCGCGCGTATCGCGGATCGGGAACATGACGCGGTTGCGGAAGCGGTCGTAAACACGAATTGACGCCGCGCTGTCGTGCGGCGCGGCGCCGCCGTCCTTCCTGACCAGCAAGCCGGCCTCGAGCGCGAAGCGCGGATCCGGGAACTGCTTCGCCAGCGAATCCCACGCGTCCGGCGCGAAGCCGATGCCGAAGCGCCTGGCCGTCTCGCCGCTGACGCCGCGCTGCTTGAGGTACTCGATGGCAGTGGTGCTGGACTTGAGCTGGGCCTTGAAGTGGCGCTCGGCCGCGGCCAGCGCGTCGAGCGGGCCGTCGAGGACCAGGCGCTCGCTGGCGCCGCCCTCGCGCGGCACGGTCAGGCCGGCGCGCCGGGCCAGCTCTTCGACGGCTTCCACGAACGGCAGGCGGTCGTACTCCATCAGGAAGGTGATGGCCGAGCCGTGCTTGCCCGAGGAGAAGCAGTGGTAGAACTGCTTCTGCGGCGAGACCGTGAACGAGGGCGACTTCTCGTTGGTGAACGGCGACAGCGCCACGTACTCCTTGCCGGCCTTCTTGAGCTGCAGGCGCTCGCCGATCACCTGCACGATGTCGGTGCGGGCGAGCAGTTCCTGGATGAAGGAATCGGGGATGCGGCCGGCCATGGTCTATTGTCACGCAACGGCTGCCCGGGCCTCGCTCCCGGCGGCCCCGCAGGCCGCTCGGCCCGGGCAGCCGTCGCGTACCTAGCCCAGCCCGGCCTTGACGAGGGCGGACAGCTTGCCCATGTCGGTCCGGCCTGCCGCCTTCGGCTTGAGCCAGGCCATGAGCTTGCCCATGTCCCTGGCGCCGGCGGCGCCGGTCTCGGACTTGCCTTGCTCGATCAGCGCCATGACCTCGGCCTCGGTGAGCTGCTGCGGCATGTAGGCGAGCAGGATGGCGATCTCGGCGGCTTCCTTGTCGGCGAGGTCCGGCCGGTTGCCGGCGCGGAACTGCGACTCGGAATCGCGGCGCTGCTTGACCATCTTCTCGAGGATGGCCAGCGACGTCGCCTCGTCCGGCTCGGCGCCCTTGTCGGCCTCGTAGCGCCTGATCTCGGACAGGGCCAGGCGGACGGTGTGCAGCCGCATCTGCTCGCCGGCCTTCAGGGCCGACTTCATGTCGTCCGTAATGCGAGCCTTGAGGGTTGTCATAACGACGAAAAAGGGGACGCACACCTTTTTCTGCGGTTCCGGGGGTATCACCCGCCCGGGGCGAAAAAGGTGTGCGTCCCCTTTTTCAGTACAGGCGCGTGCGGTTGGTCGAATCGCGCGACTGGCGCTTGAGCTGCCGCTTGATGGCGGCGGCGCGCTTGCGCTTGCGCTCCTGGCTCGGCTTCTCGAAGTACTCGTGCTTGCGCACGTCGGTCAGGACGCCGGCTTTCTCGCAGGTGCGCTTGAAGCGCCGCAGGGCAACCTCAAACGACTCGTTCTCGCGGATTCGAACGGAAGGCATTCAGACCACTCTCTGACCCGGCAAGGGATGTAATTTGGGGTCGCGATTCTATGCGGGCCGGGCTGGTAATGCAAAAATGCCGTCGCCATGAGCAACTTAGCCCCCGCGCCCGGTCCGGTCCTCGGCATCGAGACCTCCTGCGACGAAACCGCCGTCGCGGTGTACGACCCCGCGCGCGGGCTGCTGTCGCACGCCCTGCACAGCCAGGTGGACCTGCACGCGGCCTACGGCGGCGTGGTGCCGGAACTGGCTTCGCGCGACCACGTCCGGCGCATCAACCCGCTCATCCGCCAGGCGCTGGCCGACGCCGGCCTGAGCGCGTCGGCCCTGGGCGGCGTCGCCTACACCGCCGGGCCCGGGCTGATCGGGGCGCTGATCGTCGGCGGCGCGGTAGCCGCCGGGCTGGCGCTCGCCCACGACCTGCCGCTGATCCCGATCCACCACATGGAGGCGCACCTGCTGGCGCCGATGCTGGAGACGCCGCACCCGGAGTTCCCGTTCCTGGCGCTGCTGGTCTCGGGCGGGCACACGCTGCTGGTGTCGGTCGAGGGCGTGGGCCGCTACGAAATCCTCGGCGAGAGCCTCGACGACGCGGTCGGCGAGGCCTTCGACAAGGTCGCCAAGCTGCTCGGGCTGCCCTACCCCGGCGGCCCGGCGCTGGCGCAACTGGCCGAGCGCGGCAAGCCCGGGCGCTTTCACTTCTCGCGGCCGATGACCGGCCGGCCGGGGCTCGATTTCAGCTTTTCGGGACTCAAGACCGCCGTGCTGACCACGCTGCCCAAGGCCACCACCGAGCAGGACAAGGCCGACCTCGCGCGCGCCTTCGAGGACTGCGTCGCCGACACGCTGGTGATCAAATGCGGGCGCGCGCTCGAGCAGACGGGGTTGCGCAGCCTGGTGGTGGCCGGCGGCGTCGGCGCCAACCTGCGCCTGCGCGCGGCGCTGCAGAAGGCGGCGCAGGCTTCCGGCACCCGGCTTTACTTCCCGCGCCGCGAGTTCTGCACCGACAACGCGGCGATGGTGGCCTACGCCGGCGCGGCGCGCCTGGCCGAGGGCCGGCCGGCCGCCGGGCCGCTCGAAGTGCGCGCGCGCTGGGCGTTGTCCGAGCTGCGCCCGCCGGTCCCTGCCCTGAGCCCTGTCGAAGGGGCCGCCTGATGGACACGATCCGGCTGCGCGGGCTCAAGGTCGAGGGCATCGTCGGCGTCCACGACTGGGAGCGCCGGCTGTCGCGCCCGCTGGTGATCGACCTGGAGCTCGCCACCGACGCCGCGCGCGCGGCGAAGAAGGACGCGCTGAAGGACGCGCTCGACTACGCCGCCGTGGCCCAGGCGGTGGCGCAGGTCGTGGCGACGTCGGAGTTCCAGTTGCTCGAGACGCTGGCCGAGCGCCTGGCCGAGAAGCTGCAGCAGGACTTCGGCGTGGCCTGGCTCAAGCTCGAAGTGCACAAGCCCGGCGCCGTGGCGGGCGCGCAGGACGTCAGCGTTTCGATCGAGCGCGGAAAACGCATGTAGGAGCGGCCTTGGCCGCGACCGTCGCGCCCAAGGGCGCTCCTACGCCGTCGCGATCAGCGCGGCGGCGAACGCGGCGAGATCGGCGTAGACCGCCACCTGCTCGCGCCGGTCGCCGAGCTGCTCCTCCGTCTCGCGGCCGTGGCCGGTGCGCACCAGCACGGCCTGGCAGCCGGCGGCCAGCGCCGCGTCGACGTCGCGCATCGAGTCGCCGACCGCGTGCACGCGCGACAGCGGCACGCCGAGCCGGCGGCCGAGGTCGAGCAGCATGCCGGGGTTGGGCTTGCGCATCCCGGTGGCGTGGTCGGGGTGCTCGGGCGCGTAGGCGATGGCCTCGACGCGCCCGCCGAGATCGGCCAGCCCGCGCTGCAGCTTGTCGTGGATCGCGAACAACGCGTCGTAATCGAAGATGCCGCGACCGATGCCGGACTGGTTGCTGGCCACGCAGACGCGGTAGCCGGCGTGGCACAGCCGGGCAATGGCCTCGAGGCTGCCGGGAATCGGTTTCCACTCCGACACCGACTTGACGAAGTCGTCGGAGTCCTCGTTGATGACCCCGTCGCGGTCGAGGATGACGAGTTTCATGGCTTGTCACCCCGGCAGGCACGAGATGTCGGCGATGCTGCGGCACAGCTTGTCGAGGCGGCGCAGCAGCGCCACGCGGTTGGCGCGCAGCTCTTCCTCCGGCGCCAGCACCATGACCTTGTCGAAGAACGCGTCGACCGGTTGCTGCAGCCGCGCCAGCGCCTTGAGGCCGCCGGCGTAATCGGCTTCCTGCGCGGCGCCGTGCACGCGGCCGTCGAGCTGGGTGAGCGCGTCGAACAGCCCGCGCTCCTGCGGCTCGCGGAACGCCTCGGGGTTGACCTCGATGCCGCCCTCGCCCGCCTGCTTGAGGATGTTGCGGATGCGCTTGTGCGCGGCGGCGAGCTGCGCCGACTCCTTCATGCCGAGGAACGCGCGCACCGCCTCGACCCGCGCCGCGAAGTCCGCCGGCGCGCTCGCGCCGGTCGCGGCGACCGCGTTGAACACCTCCACGGCAACCTGCTGCTCGGCCAGCAGGCCGCGCAGGCGCTCGAGCGCGAACTCCCACAGCTCGGCGAGCATCCTGTCGTCGCGCCGTCCCGCCGGCTGGGCCTCGAGGGCGCCCTTGAGCAGCGCACGCAGGTCGAGCGGCAGCCTGGCCTCGATGCAGATGCGCAGGGCGCCGAGCGCGGCACGGCGCAGCGCGAACGGATCCTTGCTGGCCGAGGGCTTCTGGCCGACGGCGAAGATGCCGGCCAGCGTGTCGAGCTTGTCGGCCAGCGCCAGGATGCGTCCCGCGACCGACCCCGGGATCGCCGCGCCGGACTGCGCCGGCTGGTAATGCTCGCGAATGGCCTGCGCCACGGCGGCGCCCTCGCCGGAGCCCTGCGCGTAGTAGCCGCCCATCACGCCCTGCAGCTCGGGGAACTCGTAGACCATGCGCGTGACCAGGTCGGCCTTGGCCAGCTGCGCGGCGCGCTCGGCGGTCGCGGCGTCTTCGTGCAGCAGCCCGGCGATGCGCGCGGCCAGCCGCGCCACGCGGCGCGCCTTGTCGCCGACCGAGCCAAGGTCCTTCTGGAACGTCACGCGGTCGAGCCCGGGCACGAAGTCCTCGAGTTTCCTGCGGCGGTCCTGCTCCCAGAAGAACAGCGCGTCGCTCAGGCGTGGGCGCACCACGCGCTCGTTGCCGGCGACCACCTGCCTGGCGTCCTTCGACTGGATGTTGCAGACGGCGATGAACTGCGGCCGCAGCCTGCCGTCGCCGGCGAACACCGGGAAATAGCGCTGGTTGTGCTCGATGGTGGCGATGATCACCTCGGGCGGCAAGGCCATGAAACGCTGGTCCATGCGCCCCGAGATCACCACCGGCCATTCGACCAGCGCGGTGACTTCGGCCAGCAGCTCGTCGGTGACGCGGGCCTTGCCCTTGAGTTTCGCGGCCTCGGCTTCGATCCGCTGGCGGATCAGCTTTTCGCGCCGCGCGAAATCGGCGACGACTTTCGCCGCCAGCAGCTTGTTTTCGTACTGCGCCGGCGTCTTCAGCGCGATGGCCCTGGGCGCGTGGAAGCGGTGGCCGCGCGTGGCGTTGCCGGCCTTCAGGCCGAAGCGCGACAGCGGGATCACCTTGCTCCCGAGCATGGCGACCAGCCACTGCACCGGCCGCACGAAGGTGTCGGCGCCCTCGCCCCAGCGCATGCGCTTGGGGACGACTTCGTCCATTCGCTTGAGCACGTCCTCGAAGAGCTGCGGGATCAGGTCTGCCGTGCGTTGACCCTTTGCCACGGATCTGAAAACGAGTCGAGGCCCTTTCTCGGTCTGTTGCTGCTCGAGCTCGTCGAAGGCAACGCCGCAGGACTTCGCGAAACCCGATGCTGCCTGGGTGGGCTGCCCGTCCTTCATTGCCGCAGAAACCATTGGCCCCAAACGCTCCATCGGTTGGTCGTTCTGCCGCAGCACCACATCCCGCACCAGCACGGCAATCCGCCGCGGAGTCGCAAATTGCTTCGCATTCCCATGATCCAAGTTGTAGTGGACGTCCAGCGCATCCACGACACCATGCGCGAGGGCATCTGCCAAAGGCACGACGTACCGCGCCGGCAGGTCCTCGCAGCCGATCTCGATCAGCAGGTCGGCGTGCGCGACGGCGGCGGCGTTCTTCGCCATGTCAGGTCTTGATCGCCGGCATGTCGAACGGCGCGTACACCGCCTTGAAGGCCGGCATCCTCTCGCAGCGCGCCACGTGGCGGCGCAGCGCGGGGTACATCTTGTTATCGAGCTTGAGCGCCTCGTCGATGTAGGTGAAGGCGCAGGTCACCGTGATGTCGGCCTGGCTCAGGCCCTGGTCCACCAGCCAGTCGTCGCCCTCGGCGGCGGCGGCACGGTCAAGCAGCGCCAGCGCGCCACTCATCTGCTCTCGCAGCCGGGCCAGCCACGGCTCGTGGCGCTTCTCGGCCGGCCGGAAGAAGCTCTCGTAGGTCTGCTGCACCGCTTTCTCGGCCGCGCCGGTGGCCAGCGCCATCAGCGCCAGCGCCTTGCGCCGCGGCGCGCCGGTGGGCGGCAGCAAAGCGCGCCCGGGGCCGACGCGGTCGTCGAGGTAATCGAGGATCGCGCTCGACTCGGTGAGCACCTCGCCGTCGTCGAGCACCAGCACCGGCACGCGGCCGAGCGGGTTGACCTTGCGGATCTGCGCCTGGTCGCGGCCGACCGACAAGTTCTTGTGGTCGAAGCGGATCTCGAGCAGCTTCAGGCTGACCGCGACGCGGCGCACGAACGGCGAGTCGAACATGCCGATCAGGATCATCGGGCGGCTCCCCCGATACGCGCCGCTCGCGCGGCGCTGCTCGGGACAGGCCTGTGCGGTTCTTTCAGCATCGGGAACCCCAGCTTCTCGCGCGCGTCGTAATACGCCACGGCGCAAGCCCGCGCCAGCGCGCGCACACGCAGGATGCAGGCCTGGCGCTCGGTGACCGAGAGGGCGCCGCGCGCGTCGAGCAGGTTGAAGGCGTGGCTGGCCTGCAGCACGCGCTCGTAGGCCGGCAGCGGCAGGCCCTTGCCGATCAACGCCGTGAACTCGCGCTCGGCGACGTCGAAGCGCTGGAACAGCGCCGAAGTGTCGGCGTGCTCGAAGTTGTAGGCCGACTGCTCGACCTCGTTCTGGTGGTAGACGTCGCCGTAGGTCACCCTGCGCCCGCCGCGGTCGGACCAGACCAGGTCGAACACCGATTCCTTTCTCTGCAGGTACATGGCCAGGCGCTCGAGGCCGTAGGTGATCTCGCCCGACACCGGCTTGCACGCGAGGCCGCCGACCTGCTGGAAATAGGTGAACTGGGTGACTTCCATGCCATTGAGCCACACCTCCCAGCCCAGGCCCCAGGCGCCGAGCGTGGGCGACTCCCAGTTGTCCTCGACGAAGCGGATATCGTGCACCCGCGGATCGAAACCCAGCGTGCGCAGCGACTCGAGGTAGAGGTCCTGGATGTCGGCCGGCGAGGGCTTCATCAGCACCTGGAACTGGTAGTAGTGCTGCAGCCGGTTGGGGTTGTCGCCGTAGCGCCCGTCGGTGGGGCGGCGCGAGGGCTGCACGTAGGCTGCGTTCCACGGCTCCGGGCCGATCGCGCGCAGGAAGGTGGCCCAGTGGAAGGTGCCGGCGCCCATCTCCATGTCCATCGGCTGCACGATCACGCAGCCCTGCTGCGCCCAGAAGGCCTGGAGCGCGAGGATCAGGTCTTGAAACGTGAGCGGCTTCGACATGGAATTTTTGCAGGCCCGTATCGAGGGAGGGCGAGTATATCCAAGGGCGGGGCCTATACTGGCCCGGGGCATCCATGAAAACACTCGCGGCCGCCGTGCTGCTGCTGCTCGCGGGCCCGGCCATCGCGCAGACTGGCGCCGGCCCGGCCGGCGACGCCGAGTCGGCGCGCGCGGCGATGCGCGCCGGCGACTACGCCGAGGCCTACTACGTCTGGCGCGGCATGGCCGAGGCCGGCGACGCCGAGGCGCAGTACAACCTCGGCTGGATGTACCACAACGGCTACGGCCTCGTGATCGACGACGACCAGGCGCGGCGCTGGTGGGAGCAGGCCGCCGCGGCCGGCTCGGTGGACGCGCTCTACGCGCTGGGCAACCTGCACCGCATGGGCGGGCGCGGCGTGGCGGCCGACCCGGCGCGGGCGGTGGACTATTACCTCGGCGCCGCGCAGAAAGGCGACGACGAATCGGCGCTGCTGCTGCGCACGCTGATCGCCAGGAACGACGCGGCCGTGGCCGCGCGCCGCGCCGAGTTGCTCACGCAGCACGCCGCGGCGCTGGGCGCGCCGCTGCGGGTGCGCAAGGACCGCACCGGCTTTCGCAAGGGCGCCGCGGTCGAGAGCACCATCCTGGCGGTGTTCCCGCAGGACAAACGGCTCATCGAGCTGTCGCGCCGCAAGAACGGCTGGGTGCAGGCCGGCGATCCGCAGGACGGGCGCGTCGGCTGGGTCAAGGCGACGCTGGTGGAGCCGGCGCCGTAGACGGCGCCGCCAGCTGGCGCGCGATGCCGCGCCGGCGCGGCGTGCGCGAGGCCTCGGCGCCGGTCTTGATGCGGATGATGCGGGTGACGTAGCCGCGCGTCTCCGCCGGCGCCTGCGGCGCGACGCGGCGCCAGGAATCGGCCGGCTTGGGCGTGCGCCTGAAGGCGCGCAGCGCGCCGCCCAGCCCGGCGTTGTAACCGGCGAACGCCAGCAGCAGCTGGTTCTCGTCGTCGAGGTTCTTCCACACGTCCTGCCGGTACAGGTAGCGGTCGTACCAGATGCCGGCGGCGATGTTCCAGCGCGGCTCGTCGATGTCGCGGAAGTGCGGGTTGGCCTGCTGGATCTCGGCGAAGGTGCTCGGCAGCACCTGCATCAGGCCGACGGCGCCGGCCACGCTGCGCGCGGCCGGGTCGAGGTTGGACTCGGTGATGGCCTGGGCCTTGAACCAGCGCCAGTCGAAATGCGGGCCGAAGTAGCGCTTGGCGTATTTCTGGAAATGCCCGTCGTACTGGCGCGTGTAACGCGACGAGTCCACCGGCGGGTCGGCGGCGATCGCGGTCCCCAGCGCTGCCGCCAGCAGCACTGCGACGGAAAAAGGGGACGCAACCCTTTTTCCCGGCTTCGCGGACGGCATTGCGTTGTCCCGGCGAAAAAGGGTTGCGTCCCCTTTTTCAGTTCAGCGACAGGCCGATGACGATGCCCAGGCCGATGCCGGTGGCCAGGTAGATGCCCATCAGCGCCAGGCCGACGGCGACGTTGCCGGCCTTGAGCTCGGCTTTCACGTCGAAGCCCATCACGTACTGGAAGAAGCGCGAGGCGATCCAGCCGCTGAGCAGCATCAGCACGCCGCCCAGCATGGCATACACCAGGTTCAGGATGATCGGATCCAGCGATTCGCTCATGGTCGCCCCCGTTTCGGGAAAAGGGGACGCACACCTTTTCCCCCGCAGTGAGTTCCGGACAAGCTGAAAAAGGTGTGCGTCCCCTTTTTCCGGGCCGAGTATAGAATGCGGCCCGCCATCCGCCCGACCCGCCTCCTGCCGAGCGCCCCGTTTTGGTGCGGGCAAGGCCTCGGATCGCTGGCATGTTTTCTGCTTTTACAGGGCCGCGCCGGCCTGCCGGCACGCACCAATTTCGCATCAACGATCGGGAGACACCCAATGGCGGGTCAGAGTGGCGGGGCAGCCGTACTGAAGCTGATCAAGGACAAGGGCGCGAAGTTCGTCGACTTCCGCTTCTGCGACACGCGCGGCAAGGAGCAGCACGTCACCGTGCCGTCGCACACCGTCGACGAGAGCCTGTTCACCGACGGCAAGATGTTCGACGGCTCGTCGATCGCGGGCTGGAAGGGCATCAACGAGTCCGACATGATCCTGATGCCGGACGCCGCCACCGCCGTGCTCGACCCGTTCTTCGAGGAGCCGACCGTGGTCCTGCGCTGCGACGTCATCGAGCCCTCGACCATGCAGGGCTACGGCCGCGACCCGCGCTCGCTGGCCCACCGCGCCGAGGCCTACCTCAAGTCCACCGGCGTCGCCGACACCGCCTATTTCGGGCCCGAGCTCGAGTTCTTCATCTTCGACTCGGTGCGCTGGAACGTCGACATGGCCGGCTGCGGCGTGACCATCGAGTCCGAGGAGGCCCCCTGGGCCAGCGGCAAGGAGGAGTTCGAGACCGGGCGCAACAAGGGCCACCGCGCCCCGGTCAAGGGCGGCTACTTCCCGGTGCCGCCGGTGGACAGCCAGCAGGACATCCGCAACGCGATGTGCCTGACGCTCGAGGAGATGGGCCTGACGGTCGAGGTGCACCACCACGAGGTGGCGGCGGCCGGCCAGAACGAGATCGGCACCAAGTTCAACACCCTGCTGAAGAAGGCCGACGAGCTGCTGATCTACAAGTACGTGCTGCAGAACGTCGCGCAGTCCTACGGCAAGACCGTGACCTTCATGCCCAAGCCCATCGTCGGCGACAACGGCACCGGCATGCACGTGCACCAGTCGCTGAGCAAGGGCGGCAAGAACCTGTTCTCCGGCGACAAGTACGGCGGCCTGTCGCAGCTCGCGCTGTACTACATCGGCGGCATCCTCAAGCACGCCAGGACCATCAACGCCTTCACCAACTCGACCACCAACAGCTACAAGCGCCTGGTGCCGGGCTTCGAGGCGCCGGTCATGCTGGCCTACTCGGCGCGCAACCGCTCGGCGTCGGTGCGCATCCCCTGGGTGAGCAGCCCCAAGGCGCGCCGCATCGAGGTGCGCTTCCCGGACGGCATGAGCAACCCCTACTTCGCCTTCGCCGCGATGATGATGGCCGGCCTCGACGGCATCCAGAACAAGATCAACCCGGGCGAGGCCTTGGACAAGGACCTCTACCACCTGCCGCCGGAAGAGGACCGGAAGATCCCGCGCGTGTGCCACAGCCTCGACATGGCGCTCGAGCACCTCGACAAGAACCGCGGCTTCCTCAAGCAGGGCGGCGTATTCACCGACGACCTGATCGACGCCTACATCGAGCTGAAGATGCAGGAGGTCACGCGCTTCCGCATGACCACGCATCCCGTGGAATTCGACATGTACTACTCGCTGTGAGCTTCGCTCACAGCGAGTAGTGACAGGGCTTTATTCGACACCCCCACCCTGTCCCGCCCCCTCCGAAGGGGGCGGGAACCTTTATCAAGCGTTTTTCTTAACGCCCCCTGAACACGGGGGCGTATTTTTTGGTGTCTAATTGGCGTATGCGGACCTTCGCCTTCCTTCTCATCCTGCTGCCCGCCTTTGCCCTGGCGCAGGTGCCGGCCGAGCCGGAGAAAAAGCCGTCCAAGGACCAGGTTTACAAGTGGGTCGACAAGGACGGCGTGGTCCACTACAGCAGCCAGCCGCCGGCCGAGGGCGCCCAGCCCGCCAAGCTGCCGCCGGTGCAGACCTACCAGGGCGGCACCCACCCGAGCCTGAAGCAGTTCGAGAAGGCCGGCCCGGCGGGCGCGCCGGCGGCCGCCTCGCAGATCGAGATCGTTACTCCGTCGCACGATGAAACCTTCCGCGGCGGCGAGCGCGTGGTGCCGGTCGCGGTCATGGTGACGCCGCAACTCAGCGAGGGGCAGAAGCTCATCTACCTGCTCGACGGCACGCCGGCCTCGGCGCCCACCTCCAACACGTCCTACGCGCTGACCGGCGTCGATCGCGGCATGCACACGGTCTCGGTGTCGCTGGTCGACGCCAATACCGGCGAAACGCTGGCCACCTCGCAGGGCGTGACCGTCCACATGAAACCGCCGATCGTCGGCCAGGCGGAGCGGGCCGGCCAGAAACCGCAGACGCCGGCCAAGCCACCGACGACACCGAAACCGAAGCCGCCCTCCCCGTAAAGCCCATGCTGTGCACCCTTCTGGTGCGCGGCGCTTCAGGTTTCTGTGCACCAAAACGGTGCATGGGGCGCGGTTCTCGCGTAGAGTCTTCGCACCGAAGGCTTGGCCTGAAGCTTGCTGGTGGGCTCCCCGAAATGAAATTCGCGTCGCGCAGCCGGGCCCGCCCCGAGGCGCTCCTGGAGGGACTGACCACCGCCGTGATCAGCCTGGATCAAGAACTGCGCGTCAGCGGGCTGAACGCCGCCTGCGAGAGCCTGTTCGGCATCTCCCGCCGCATCGCCGAGTCGCAACCGGTGGCGCTGGCGCTGCCTCACTTCGCGCCGCATGCACCGCGGCTGCGCGAGGCGCTCGACGCCGGCACCGGCTTCATCGAGCGCGAGTTGACGCTGGCGCGCCCCGGCGAGCAGGCCCTGACGGTGGATTGCACGGTCACGCCGCTGCTGCTCGGCAAGAAGCCCGGCCTGCTGGTCGAGCTGGCGCCGCTCGACCGCCACCTGCGCATCTCGCGCGACGAGCAGCTGTCGGCGCAGTTCGACGCCAGCCGCGAGCTGATCCGCGGCCTGGCCCACGAGATCAAGAATCCGCTCGGCGGCATCCGCGGCGCCGCACAGCTGCTGGAGCGCGAGTTCCCGGACGCGCAGCACCACGAGTACACGCGGGTGATCATCCGCGAGGCCGACCGGCTGCAGAACCTGGTGAACCGGCTGCTCGGCCCCTCGCGCCCGCCGCGGCGCGAAGCGCTCAACGTGCACGAGGTGCTCGAGCACGTGCGCCAGCTGCTCGAGGCCGAGGCGCCGGCCGGCGTCGAGGTCGCGCGCGACTATGACCCCAGCATCCCCGACCTGGCCGGCGACCGCGAGCAGCTGATCCAGGCGCTGCTGAACCTCGCGCGCAACGCGCTGCAGGCCCTCGACGGCGCCGGCCGCATCGTACTGCGCTCGCGCGCGCGCCGGCAGGTGACGCTCGGCGGCGCGCTGCACCGGCTGGTGGCGGCGATCGAGGTCGAGGACAACGGCGCCGGCATCCCGCCGGAGCTGCAGGAGAAGATCTTCTACCCGATGGTCACCACGCGCGCCGGCGGCACCGGCCTGGGCCTGCCGATCGCGCAGCAGCTCGCGCACAGCCATGGCGGCGTGGTCGAGTGCCGCTCGCGGCCGGGCTGCACCGTGTTCTCGATGTACCTGCCGCTCGGGCGGCCGGGCGAAGCGCAGGCCGCCGGCATCGGCGCCCGGAGGCCGCCGTGAGCGCGCTGCAGGTTTGGGTGGTCGACGACGACGAGTCGATCCGCTGGGTGCTCGACAAGGCGCTGACGCGCGCCGGCATCACGGTGCGCAGCTTCGCCGGCCCGGCCGAGTTGCTGGAGGCCCTGGAACTTCATTCGCCGGACGTGCTGATCTCCGACATCCGCATGCCGGGCATGGACGGCCTGGCGCTGCTCGAACGCCTGCGCGCCGAGCGCCCTGCGCTGCCGATCATCATCACCACCGCGCACTCGGACCTCGACGCGGCGGTGATGTCGTACCGCCGCGGCGCGTTCGAATATTTACCCAAGCCCTTCGACGTGGACGCGGTGGTGGACCTGGTGCGCCGCGCGGCGAAGAAGCCCAAGGGCGGCGAGGAAGCCGCGCCGTCGGCCGAGCCGGCCACGCTGATCGGCGAGGCCCCGGCGATGCAGGACGTATTCCGCGCGGTCGGGCGGCTGGCGTCGTCGCAGATCAACGTGCTGATCACCGGCGAGACCGGCGTCGGCAAGGAACTGGTGGCGCGCGCGCTGCATGCGCACAGCCCGCGCGCCGGCCGGCCGTTCATCGCGGTGAACACCGCGGCGATCCCCAAGGACCTGATGGAGTCGGAGTTCTTCGGCCACGAGCGCGGCGCCTTCACCGGCGCGCAGAGCCAGCGCAAGGGCCGCTTCGAGCAGGCCGACGGCGGCACGCTGTTCCTCGACGAGATCGGCGACATGCCGCACGAGCTGCAGACGCGCCTGCTGCGGGTGCTGTCGGACGGCGAGTTCTACCGCGTCGGCGGCACCGCGCCGGTGCGCGTGGACGTGCGCGTGATCGCGGCCACACACCAGGAGCTCGAGGCCGCGGTGCGCGCCCACCGCTTCCGCGAGGACCTGTTCCACCGCCTCAACGTGATCCGGGTGCGCGTGCCGAGCGTGCGCGAGCGCCGCGACGACATCCCGCTGCTGCTCAAGCATTTCCTGGCCCAAGCCGCGCGCGAGCTCAAGACCGGCGCCAAGCGCCCGCGCCCGGAGGTGCTCACCCACCTGCAGTCGCTCGACTGGCCCGGCAACGTGCGCCAGATCGAGAACGCCTGCCGCTGGCTCACGGTCATGGCGCCGGGCCGCGACATCCATCTTGCCGACCTGCCGCCGGAGCTGAAGGCGCCGGCCGCCGTGGGAACTGCCCCCGTAGGAGCGCCCCATTCGACAAGCTCAGGGCAGGCTTCAGGCGCGACTGATCCCGCACCATCGGCTGTCGCGCCTAAAGGCGCTCCTACGGGCGCGGCGGCGCCGGCGCAAGACGAGTGGCACGCGCTGTTGCGCCAGTGGGCCGAACTCAAGCTGCGCGCCGGGCAGAACGACCTGCTGGGCGAGGCGCTGCCCGAGTTCGAGCGCACGCTGATCCGCATCGCGTTGGCCGAATGCGGCGGCCAGCGTCAGGAGGCCGCGCGCCGCCTCGGCTGGGGCCGCAATACGCTGACCCGCAAGATCAAGGAGTTGGGGCTGGACGACCTCTGAGCCGCCGGCGCCCCAGCCCCGCCAGTCCGGTCAGCAGCAGCACGCCCAAAGCGCCCGGCGCGAGGGCGCCGCCGCCCCCGCCGCCTCCGCCGCTTGTCGAGTATCCCGCCCCCAGCGTTACGCCGGAGTAGGCGTCGAAGCCGTAGATCAGCAGGTACCAGCGCCCGGCGACGGGCGAGCCGATCTGGCACGACTCCACGGTCGAGGCCTCGGCCGAAACGCAGTCGGGATTGCCAAACAGGTCGGTGCCGACGAACAGGTCGGGATCACCGGTGCCACCGCCGGTATTGACGCTCAGCTGGTCCTGCCCGGCGGGCACTTCGACGTAGTACCACTGGATCGAGTCGAACGCGCCGGAGATGGTCCGCTGCTCGCCGTTGGCGAGCTCGGTCGCGGCGATGCCGATCAGGCCGACGTCGGCAAACGCGGTGAACCCGTACACCTCCACGTACCAGAGGCCGGGGGTCGGATCCTCGATGACGCAGTACTCCTCGCTGTCGCCGTCACTGACCGAGATGCACTCGGCCGTCGGGTCGGCGCTGGTCAGGAACGGCTCGCCGAAGTTCACGTAGATGTCGGCATCGCCGGAGCCCCCCGTGGTGATGAATTCCAGGGACGTGATGCCGGCCGGCACGTCCAGGTAGAACGTCAGGATCTCATCCTGATTGCCGGAAACCGTCTCCGGAAATCCATTGAACAGCTCGACTTGAGCGCTCGAGACGGCAGGCAGCAACCATCCCGCCAACACCAACGCCGGCCAACGAAGTGCTTTCATGGCTTCCCCCGATCTGAGGGCACTCTCTCGTAACCCCTCGCCCCAACCCCCGCCTTAGCTTAGACCAAGCCCGCGATCTGCGCCCGTCACCCCGCCAGCCTGCGCTCGGGGCCGCCCGCCGGGATCTAGGGAGCCGGATCGCGGCGATGGACCGGCGCCTGCGCGTGGAAGTTGCGCAGGAACGCCTCGGTGGCGTCGTCGGCCGGGTAGAAGCTGCCGACGCGCAGTTCCTCGGCGGTCACGTCCTGCGGCGTGCCGAAGGTCGAGATCATGGTGAACAGCGACAGGCGCACGCCGAAGGCCTCGATCTCGGTGGCGAACACCGGCGTCGGCTGCGGCATCGGCTCGGCGGAGCGCAGGCGTCGCGGCAGGTCCATGTCGCGCATCAGTTCGGCGAGGATGCCGGCGGCGGCGGCGCTCTGCCCCGCCTCGCGCTGCACGTAGCCGAGCAGCATGCGCGCCACGTCCTCGAAGTTGCGGATCAGCGGGCGCAGCCCGGCCGGGTGCAGGATCATGCGCAGGATGTTGCGCCGGCCGTCGGGCGCCACCGCCTGCCACAGCGCCGCGCCGTCGCCGACCAGAGCGAACAGCCGCGCCACCGTGCCGTTCATCAGCACCAGGTCCCAGCGCCGGTCCACCACGATCGCCGGGTACGGCTTGTGGTGGCGCAGCATGCGCTGCAGGGCGGCGCGCAGCGGCTGCATCTCGGCCGAGTCCAGCGGGCGCTGCGGGTAGGCCGCCGCGTAGCCGGCGGGGAGCAGCAGGCGGTTGCGGTCGGCCAGGGCCAGCGACAGGGCCTCGGCGATCTGCAGCACCATCGCCCGGCTCGGCTGCGAGCGGCCGATCTCGATGAAGCTGACGTGACGCTGCGAGGTGCCGGCGATGCCGGCCAGCTCCATCTGGCTGAGCTCGCGCGCCTTGCGCAGCTCGCGCAGCGCCGCGCCGAAGGCGGCGGCGCCCGGCGGCGATGAGGTCACGGCGCTTCCTGCGGCATGGCGGCGCCCATCCTAGCTTCACGCTGCGCCAGGTGCGCACCGCCGCGGTCAGGCTGTTCCGCTGAACTGCGCCGGATAGCGCGCCGCGAGCCAGCGCTCCTGGAAGGTGTAGCGCGCCGCGCCGGCGACGTCGGACAGGTACCAGGCGTTGACCGCCGCGCCGACGGCGGCGCCCACCACGGGCACGCTGCCGGCGATCTTGCGCTTGCCCAGGTTCAGGCCGATGGCGCGCGCCAGGTTCTGCAGGCTGTAGATGGTGGCGTCCTTGGCCAGCTCGCGCTCGGTGATGCGCTCGACGCCGTCGCGCCAGGCCGCGTCCAGCAGCGCCGAACCCGCGCGCACGGCCCGCACCGCCAGCGCCTTCTCCTCGGCCGAGTTGGCCGAAACCAGCGCGAAGATGCCGAGCGTCAGGCGCCGCTCGTCGTCGGCGGCCGGCTTCTCGCCGTAGCACAGGCCGACGCGGTGGATGGTGCGCATGGCCAGGGTCAGCAGGGTCGGCACGTCGGCGACCAGCCCGGCGGCGCCGGCGATGCCGAACAGCGCGCCGGTGGCCCCGCCCAGCGCCAGCGCGCGGCGCGTCACGGTGCGCGACAGCGCATCGAGCGACTCCAGCGGCTGCTCGCGCAGCGCCTTGCGGCTGGCCACGCCGGCGCGCTTCAGGATCGAGCGCTCGTCGGCCAGGCGTCGGCCGAGCTTGTCGGCGCCCTCGAGCGCGGTGCGCAGGGCCGAGGGCGGCACGACCACCTTCACCACCTCGGCGACGGTGCTGCCCGGCTTGGCCAGCAGGCGCGTGCCCCAGCCCGGCGGCTCGGCCTGCCAGGCGCGCAACTCTTTCAGGACTTTCCGTTCGTAGGGCGTCATGGGATCGGTGTCAGAATGACACACTCTATGTGCCTGATCGGGATCGCCTACCGCGCGCACGCCAAGCACGATCTCGTGCTCGCGGCCAATCGCGACGAGTTCCACGACCGCCCGAGCGCGGCGGCGGCGCCGTGGACGGAGCACCCGCAGATCTTCGGCGGCCGCGACCTGCGCCAGAAGGGCAGCTGGCTGGCGGTGTCCACCGCCGGGCGGCTTGCGGCGGTCACCAACGTGAGGCGCATGGTGCCGCCGGATCCGTCCGCGCCGTCGCGCGGGCGCCTGGTGGCGGAGTTCCTGCAGTCCGGCGCCGGCGCCGCCGAGTTCGCGCGCGAGCTAAAGGAGCAGGCCGAGAACTATTCGGGCTTCAACCTGCTGCTGTACGACGGCGCCGAGCTGCGTTACGTGACCAACGCGCCGGAGTTCCGCGACGAGGCGGTGACGCCGGGCATCCACGCCGTGTCGAACGCCGCGCTGAACACGCCGTGGCCCAAGTCGCGCCGCCTGCGCGAGGCGCTGACGGCGTGGAGCGCGGACCGCTGGGAGTCGTTCACGCCGCTGTTCAAGGCGCTGGCCGACCGCGCGCCGGGCGCCGACGCCGAGTTGCCCGACACCGGCATCGGCAGGCCGCTGGAGAAAATGCTGTCGGCGCCGTTCATCGTCAGCCCCAACTACGGCACCCGCTGCAGCACGGTGGTGACGCTGGGCGGCGGACGCGTCGACTTCGCCGAGCGGCGCTTCGACCGCGGCGGGCTGGACGCCGGCAAGACCGAGCGGCAGCTGAAGCTGACCTAGGCCGCGCGGAAGCGGCCCGGGCTCGCGCCGAACGCGGCGCGGAACTGGCCGTGGAACTCCGACAGGTCGCCGAAGCCGGCGTCGAGCGCCACGCGCGCGACCGGCGCATCGGATGCGCGCAGCGCGGCAGCGGCGCGCCGCAGGCGCAGCCCCACCAGAAGCGCGTGCGGCGTCAGGCCGACGACGCGCCGGAAGCAGCGCAGGAAATGGTACTTGCTCATGCACGCCACGGCGGCGAGTTCGTCGAGCGACAGACGCCGGCCGGCGTGCGCTTCGAGGTGGCGCAGCGCGCGGCTGATGCGGCGCTGGTCGCGCGCACCGGGCGCCGCCGTCGCCGGCGTCGTCCCGGCGGCCGCCGCGGCAACCGCCTCGGCGACTGCGACCGCGGATTCCTCCAGCGCCAGCGGATCGGGCCGGGCCGCCAGCGCCTGCAACCGCGCCAGCGGGGTCGCCAGGCCGCGCAGCGCCGGCAGCATGCCGGCGCGGAAGCGCAAGGCGCGCGCGCCGGCGCCCTGGGCGATCTCGTCGAAGTACTCGGGCTCGTACTGCAGCGCCAGGCAGCGGTCGCCGATGCCGTGCTCGTGGCCGCACTCGTAGCAGGTGCCGGGATTGCCGAGCATGACGGCGCCGGGATATAGCAGCGCGCGGCCGGCGGCCGAGCGGTACTGGAAGGTGCCTTCGAGCACGGCGGCGATGGCCACGCGCTCGTGGCGCTCCTCGAAGGGCCGATCCTGCGGGCCGAGGCGGCAGACCACCTCGCTCGCGCGCCAGCCCGGGCCCTGCGCGAGGATGCGCAGCGGCGGTGGGGCGACGGGGGCCTGGCTCATGGGCCCCAAAATACCACCCTAAGAGAGCAATTTCCCCCACGCCCGGAGCCGCGGTCCGGCGGCATCCTGCAAGCGCCCATTCATGCAGGAGTTGTCATGCTCAATCACGTTTCGATCGGGGTCCGCGACCTCGCCCGTGCCAAGCGCTTTTACGACGCCGCGCTCAAGCCGCTGGGCTACCAATGCCTCAGCGAATCGCCCGGCTCGCTCGGCTACGGCGCCAAGGCCGTGGTGTTGTGGATCACGCCGACCGATCAGCCTGTCCCGGCGGACCCGTCTTCCGGCCTGCATTTCTGCTTCGATGCGCCCAGCCGCAAGGGCGTCGACGCGTTCCACGCCGCGGCGCTCGCGCATGGCGGCGCCGACAACGGCAAGCCGGGGCTGCGCACCGATTACGACGCGAAGTACTACGCCGCCTTCGCCGTCGACCCGGACGGCTACCGGCTCGAGGCCTACTGCGGCAAGGCAGGTTGAACGATGGCCACCGTGCGCTGCGAGATCGTGCTGCGGCTGCCGCCTGCGCGCGTGTGGGCGGCGGTGCGCGACTTCGGCGCTGTCGACCGCATGGTGCCCGGCTTCCTGACCGGCTGCCGGCCCGAGCCCGGCGCGCGCGTCGTCACCTTCGGCAACGGCCTGGTCGCACGCGAACTGCTGGTGGCTCTCGACGACGCTGCCCAGCGCCTGGTGTGGTCGGTCCATGGCACTTCGCTGACGCACCACAACGGCGCGATGCAGGTCCGGGCGGACGGCCCGCACGCGCGGGTGGAATGGACGGCGGATCTGCTGCCCGACGCGGCGGCGCCGACCGTGCGCGGCATGATGGAAGAAAGCCTGCAGGTCATGAGGCGCACGCTGGAAGCCGGGGCCGGCCCCGGCTGACGCCAATATGATGTCGCGTTTCCGGTAGCAGCCCGGCTCGGTCGGGACTAGCATTTGCAGCCATGAACGCCTTGCCCGCCACCCTGCCCCCGGTCCCCGAGATGCGCCGCGCCTGGATGCGCAGCGACGCCGGCTACGACGGGCTGTTCTACTTCGGCGTGCGCACCACCGGCATCTTCTGCCGGCCGTCGTGCACGGCGAAGAAGCCGCTGGCGCGCAACGTCGAGTACTTCGACTCGGTGCGCGCGGCCTCGTTCGCGGGCTACCGGCCGTGCAAGCGCTGCCGGCCGCTGGAGGCGACCGGCGCGACGCCGCTGTGGATGCAGCGGCTGCTGGCGCTGGTCGAGCGCGATCCGCAGGCGCGGGTCCGCAACGCCCGCCTGCGCGCGATGGGCATCGAACCGGCGCGCGCGCGCCGGCATTTCCAGAAGCACTACGGCATGACGTTCCAGGCCTACGCCCGCGCGCGGCGGCTGGGCCGGGCGTTCGAGCAGATCAAGAAGGGGCAACCGATGGACGACGTCGCACTGGGGCAGGGTTACGAATCGAACAGCGGCTTTCGCGAAGCCTTCGCGCGCGCCTTCGGGCGCGCGCCGGGTGCGGCGCGCGCCGCCGACTGCCTGCAGGTCACCTGGATCGAGAGCCCGCTCGGCCCGCTGCTGGCGGCGGCCGACTCGCGACACGTGGTGCTGCTGGAGTTCACCGAGCGGCGCATGCTCGAAGCGCAGTTCGACACGCTGCGCCGGCGCTTCAAGACCGCCATCCTGCCGGGCGAGAACGCGCACCTGGTGGCGCTCAAGCGCGAGCTGGCCGAATACTTCGACGGCAAGCGCAGCCGCTTCACCGTGCCGCTGAACTACCCGGGCACGCCGTTCCAGCAGAAGGTCTGGGACGAGCTGCTGAAAATCCCTTACGGCGAGACGCGCTCGTACGAGGACATCGCCCGCGCGGTGGGCTCGGCCAGCGCGGTACGTGCGGTCGGCCAGACCAACGGCCTCAACCGCATCTGCGTCGTCATCCCCTGCCACCGGGTCGTGAACAAGGACGGCAAGCTCGGCGGCTACGGCGGCGGGCTGTGGCGCAAGCAGGCGCTGCTGACGCTCGAGCAGGGGCAGAAAGCGATCTCGTACCAGCCGCCCGCGCCGCAGGCGCAGTGGGCCTGGCTGAAGCATGGCTGAGCGGGACTACGTCCTCGGCACCCACGACGAGGAGATCGCCCGCCTCGGCTTGCAGCACGAGATGTGGCGCCCGCGCATGCTGGCGGCGTGGGACCGCGCCGGCTTCGCGCCGGGCATGCGCATCGTCGACGTCGGCGCCGGGCCGGGCTACGCCGCCGTGGATCTCGCGGCGCGGGTCGGGCCGCGCGGCGAGGTGGTCGCGGTCGAACGCTCGGAGCGCTTCGCCGCCCACGGCACGGCGCAGTGCCGGGCGCGCGGCCTCACGCAGGTGCGCTACGTCGAGGGCGACGTCATGCAGCCGTTGCCCGCGCGCGACATGGACGCAAGCTGGTGCCGCTGGGTCGGCTCGTTCGTGCCGTCGGCCGAGACGCTCGCCGCCAACGTCGCAGCGGCGCTCAAGCCTGGCGGCGTCGCGCTGTTCCATGAGTACGCCGACTACCGCAGCTGGCGCATGGCGCCGCGCCGGCCGCTGCTCGAGGAGTTCGTCGCGCACGTGATGGCCTCGTGGCGAGACGCCGGCAGCGAGCCGGATGTGGCCACGGCGCTGCCGGCGCTACTGCAGGCGCACGGCCTGCGCCTGCGCCACGTCGAGCCGATCGTGTTCTCGGTCGCTCCCGGCGAGCCCTTGTGGCGCTGGCTGGCGGCCTACGTCGAGACCGGGCCGCGGCGCCTGCTCGAACTCGGGCGCGTGGACCCGGCCTGGATCGGCCGGCTGCACGCCGAGTTTCGCCAGGCCGAGGCCGGCGGCGTCACGCGCATGACCACGCCGATGCTGTTCGAGATCGTGGCGGAGAAGGTGTGAGCGCGCCCCGCCACATCGGCATCGTGGCCGGCAGCGTCGAGGGCGCGGCCCTGTGTTATCGCACGCTCTGTCTCGAGGCGCCGCAGGTCCTGGGCGAGTACGCCCACCCCGAGGTCACCCTGAACGCGGTGCCGATGGCCGAGCACCTGCCCCACATTCGCGCCGGTCACTGGGAGGCGCTGGCCGAGGTGCTGGCGGAGTCGTCGCGCAAGGTGGCGCGCGCGGGAGCCGAGTTCGTCATCTGCCCGGACAACACCTACCACGCGGCGTTCAAGCACGTGGCCGCGCGCTCGCCGATCCCCTGGCTGCACATCGCCGAGGCCGTGGCCGCGGAGGCGCGCCGGCTCGGCTACGCGCGGCTCGGCATCCTCGGCACGCAGTCCCTGACCGAAGGAGCGGTGTACCGCGAAGTGCTGGAACCGCTGGGCATTGCCAGCGAGATCCCGGATGCCGACGACCGCCGCCGCTTCGTCAACGAGGTGGCGACGGGGCTCAAGGCGCGCGGCTGCGACGCGGTGGTGCTGGGCTGCACCGAGCTGCCCCTGCTGGTGCGCCCGGACGACACGCCCCTGCCGACCCTGGATTCGACGCGCCTGCTCGCGCGCGCCGCGCTACAGCGGGCGCTGCGCTGAATAAAGCCTCAGCCCGCCCCGAGCAGCTTCACGGCCTTCGCGACGTCGGCCGGCGCCACCCAGAAGATCGCGCCAAAGCGCTTCTTGCCGGCGCCGACGCCGTCGAGCGCGATCACGTTGATGCCGGCCTTGCCCAGCTTGTTCAGCAGCCCGGCGAGCGCGCCGGTCTTGTCCTTGCCCTGGACCAGGAAACCGATCTTGCGCGCGCTGACTTTCCAGCCGAGCGCCTTGACCGCGGCGAGGAAGCGCCTGGTGTCCTCGGGGACGAAGTCGACCTGCGCGCCGGCGCCCGCGGGGAACGCGGTGAAGGCCAGCAACCCGACGTCGTGCTGCTTGAGCGCCTTGAGCAGGCGCGCACCCTCGCCGGCGCGGTTCCTCGCCTGCATCACGAAGTAATCGACTTTCCTGACCTTGGCCATGCTTCCCTCCTGGACCGACCCATATCTTACCGTCGTCGCGCCCACGCAACGCGGCTAGGCCAGCCGCAGCCCGCCATCCACCGGCAGCGTCGCGCCGGTGACGTAGGCCGCGGCATCGGACAGCAGGTACGCGCACGTCATGCCGACCTCCTCGGGCCGCGCCATGCGCTGGAGCGGCACGCGCGCGACCTCGGCATCGCGCGCCGCCGCGCCCATGGTGTTGCCGTCGGCCCACAGCACGTGGCCCGGCGCCACCGCGTTGACGCGGATGCGCGGCGCCAGCTCGCGCGCCAGCGACTCGGTCAGCGACACCAGCGCCGCCTTGGCCGCGCAGTACACGGCGTAGTGCTTCATCGGCCGCGCCGCGTGGACGTCGGCGATGTTCACGATCGCCCCGCCCTGCTTCATGAACCCGGCGCAGGCCTTGCTCAGGAACAGCGGCGCGCGCAGGTTGCTGCCGGTCAGGTCCTCGTACTGCTCCCCGGTCAGCTCCTCGAGCGGGGTCTTGTAGTAGCTCGAGGCGTTGTTGACCAGCGCGTCGAGCCGGCCCCAGCGCGCGTGCGCCTCGGCCGCGAGCTTGTCCACGGCGCGCAGGTCCAGCAGGTTGGCGCGCAGGCAGGCCGCCGAGTCCGCGCGCGCGCGGTTGAGCTCCTTCTCCAGGGCGCGCGCCTCGCCGCCGGAGGCGCGGTAGTGGATGACCACGTTCCAGCCGGCGGCGTGCAGCACGCGCGCAATGGCCGCGCCCACGCGCCGCGCCGCGCCGGTCACCAGCACCACGCCCGCCGGGGAACTCATCGTTGGATTCCTCTATCCTGTGCGGCCTCGACCGCCCGGGAATATACCGCGCGCCCGCGCGCGCGGCCTTCGCATGGACTGGATACAAGCCGTGGTGCTGGCCCTGGTGCAGGGGCTCACCGAGATCCTGCCGATCTCCAGCTCCGGACACCTGGTGCTGGTGCCGCACTTCCTCGGCTGGCCCGACCAGGGCCTGGCCTATGACGTGGCGCTGCACCTGGGCACGCTGTTCGCGGTCGCGGCTTACTTCCGGCGCGAGGTCGCGGGCATGGCGGTGAGCTGGGCCGGCTCGCTGGCGGGGCGGCCGCTCGACGAGCCCGCGCGCTTCGCCTGGCGCCTGCTGCTCGCGTCCGTGCCCGCCGCGCTGGCCGGCCTGCTGTTCAACGATGCCATCGAGCAGCACCTGCGCTCGCCGAAGGTCGTCGCCGCGACGCTGATCGCCTACGGCGTGCTGCTGGGCCTGGCGGACCGCTACGCGCCGGCGCGGCGCGGCGACGCCGAGACCACCTGGCGCGATGCGCTGCTGATCGGCCTGGCGCAGGCCCTGGCGCTGGTGCCCGGCACCTCGCGCTCGGGCGTCACCATGACCGCCGCGCGCCTGCTCGGCCTGACGCGCACCGGCGCGGCGCGCTTCTCGTTCCTGATGTCGATCCCCATCATCGCCCTGGCCGGCGGCTACAAGTTCCTGCAGCTTGCGCTGGGAGAGCAGCCGGTGGACTGGGGCCTGATCGCGATCGGCATGGTGGTGGCGTTCGCCAGCACGCTGGTGAGCATCCACGTGCTGCTGCTGATCGTGCAGCGCTTCAGCTTCATGCCCTTCGTGGTCTACCGGCTGGGGCTCGGCGCGGTGCTGGTCTACGTGTTCTTCTGAAAAAGGGGACGCAACCCTGTTTCTCACGCGGCAGGAAAAGGGTTGCGTCCCCTTTTTTCGGCCACCCACGCGCTGAGCCTTTCCAGCCGCCGCTTCCTCAGCGCCGCGCCGATCGCTTCGCCGGTCAGGCCCTGCCCGGCGAGGTCGCGCGCCTGCACCGCGAGCATCGCGCGCGCCGCCTCGCGCAGGTACGCCACCTGGGGGTACTCGCAATCCTCGTAACCGGTGCGGCCGCGCGCATCGCACAGGCACGCCGCCAGCAGCTGCTCGAAACGCTCCGGCCGGCGCGCCACGTCCACGCGCTCGAGCAGCTCGAGCAGGGTCGCCGGGCGCAGCTCGCGCGCCCGGTGGACCACCAGGTGCTCGCGCGTGTGGATCACGGCGAGGTCGCGGACTTCCGCCGGCAGGCGCAGGCGCTCGCAGAAACGCTCGACCAGCGGCACGCCCCGCATCTCGTGCATCTTGTGGCTGGGCCACTCCGCCTGCGGCGTGAGCGCCTTGCCGAGGTCGTGCAGCAGCGCCGACGCGCGCACCGGCAGCGCCACGCCCATGCGCGCGCCGGCGTCGACGCACATCAGCGTGTGCGCGCCGCTGTCCACCTCGGGGTGGTAGTCGGCGCGTTGCGGCACGCCGAACAGCGCGTCGAGCTCCGGCATCACCCGCGCCAGCGCGCCGCAGTCGCGCAGCGTGGCGAAGAACACCGAGGGCCGCTCGCCCATCAGCGCCTTCGCCGTCTCCTGCCACACGCGCTCGGGCACCAGCTGGTCGGCCTCGCCGGACGCCACCATCTGCCGCATCAGGTCCATCGTTTCCGGCGCCACGCGGAAACCCAGCGGGGCGAAGCGCGCGTGGAAGCGCGCCACCCGCAGGATGCGCACCGGATCCTCGGCGAAGGCCTTTGATACGTGCCGCAGCAGCCGCGCCTCGAGGTCGCGCCGGCCGCCGTGCGGATCGATCAGGGCGCCGTCCTCGGCGCGGGCGATGGCGTTCACGGTCAGGTCGCGGCGCGACAGGTCGTCCTCGAGCGTGACCTCGGGCCCGGTATGGAAGGTGAAGCCGTGGTAGCCGCGACCGCTCTTGCGCTCGGTGCGCGCCAGCGCGTGCTCTTCTTTCGTCTGCGGGTGCAGGAACACCGGGAAGTCCTTGCCGACCGGCTGGTAGCCGGCCGCGGCCATGCCCTCGGGCGTGGCGCCGGTCACCACCCAGTCGCGCTCGCCGACCGGCAGGCCGAGCAGCTCGTCGCGCACCGCGCCGCCGACGCAGTAGCGCTTCACGACGCCGCTTCCGGCGCCGGCGCAAGCGGCGCCAGCAGCGGGCGCACCGGCGTGGGCTCGCCGCTGCGGCGCCAACCGAGGATGACGAGGTTCGACAGCGTGCGCTGCACGTAGGCGCGCGTTTCGTTGTACGGGATGTTCTCGATCCAGATTTCGGCGTCGAGCGGCTCGCGCGGCAGCCAGGCCGGCACGCGGCTCGGCCCGGCGTTGTAGGCCGCCAGCGTCAGGATGAAGCGCTCGCGGAAGCGGCGCTGCAGGTCGCGCAGGTAGCGCGCGCCGAGCGCGATGTTGACCTCGGGGCGGAACAGGTCCTCGCGCGCCGGCGGCGGCAGCCCGGCGCCCCGCGCCACCGCGCGCGCGGTCGGCAGCATCAGCTGCAGCAGGCCCAGCGCCCCGGCGCCGGACACGGCGCGCGCGTCGTAGAGGCTCTCCGAGCGCAGCACCGCGTACAGCCAGTCGGACGGCAGGCCGGTGTCCTGGGCGGCCTGCTCGACCTCGGCATCGTAGGGCCGCGGGAAGCGCAGCCACAGGTCGTCCCACAGCTGCAGCTCGCTGAGCAGGTGCACCGCCGGCACGTGCCAGCCCCACGCCGCGGCGAGGCGCGCGGCCTGTGCGCGCTGCCCGGCCGCGCGGTCGCGCAGCGCGTAGCGCAGCTCGGCGCTGGCCGCCTCGCGCAGGTCGCAGCGCACCAGCTCGCGCGCGCGGCGCATGGCCGGCAGCGCCGCCAGCTCGGCCTGCACCGCGAGGTCGTCCTCGAGCGGGCGCGGCCGCAGCTCGGGGCGGCGACCGAGCCGCTCGGCCGCGAGAAAACCGTAGTACTCGCGCTCGCCGGCGACCTGCGCCAGCAGCTGGCGCGCGCGCTTCGGGTCGCGGCGCTCGAGCAAGCGCGCATGAAAGTAGCGCCAGCGCGGCTCGTCGCGCTGCACCGGCGGCATCGCCTCGATCCACGCCAGCGCGCGCCGCGACTCGCCGTGCAGCAGCGCCGCGCGCACGCGCCACTCGCGCGCCAGCGCGTCGAGCGCTTCCTCCGGCACGTCGCGGAACACGTCGATGGCCTCGCGGTCGAGGTCGTAGGCCAGCCCCAGCGCCCAGGCCAGGCGCAGCTCGTTGCGCTGCGCGTCGGTGAACAGCGGGTGCTCCTCGAGGCCCTCGAACAGCTCGCCGGCGAGCTTCGAGTCGCGCCGGGCGACGCGATCGAACGCACCGAGCAGCGCCTCGGCCAGCTCGGCCTCGCCGGGGCGCGCCCCGGCCGGCGGCGGGCCCGACAGGAAGGCCCGCAGTTCGCGCTCGGGCTGCGCGCGCAGGCGGTCCCAGAACTGCACCAGGGCGCGCCGCTCCGGCGGCAGGCTCGACAGCGCCGCCGGCAGGCGCAGGCGGTTGCGCGCGGCGAACAGCGCGCGTTGCTCGATTTCCTCCGCGCCCAGGCGACCGGGCGCCTCGAGCCACTGGAACACGGGCTCGCAGGCCGCCGGCCGCTCGCGGTGCGCCAGCCACAGCGCCGCGGCCTGGTCGCGCACGCCGGCGGAGACCGGCTGGCCGAGCTGCGCGTGCAGCGCGTGGCAGCGCAGCGCGAGGTCGGCCAGCACCGGCGGCGCGTGGGCCTGGAACTTGGGCCACACGCGCCGCTCGCCGAGGTAGGCGAGCCAGCCGCGCCGCAGCCCGCGCGTGACCGGCTCGTCGCCGTTGCGCTCGAGGAACTGCTGGATGCGGTTCTCCAGCGCGGGCTCGCGCTTGCCGGCGGGCACGCGCGCCAGCGCCGCGCGAAGGCGTGCGGCCTCCACGTAGGGATACAGCAGGTAGCCGCGCAGCGCGGCGCCGTCCGAAGAACGGTTCGCCTGCGCGGCGGCATCGAGCGCCGCGCGGAACTCCGCGCGCAGCGCCGCCGCCGCGTCGTCGGCCTGCGCGCAGGCGCCGCCCGCCCACATCAGCAGGATCGCGGCAACGAGTGGCGCGCGGCGTCGAAACATGAAGCTCTCGGTTACGATGCGTGTCCCGATTCTAGGGCGGAAGATGGAAACCCTGTTGATCTTCGTGGCCACCGGCGCGGTTGCCGGCCTGCTGGCCGGCCTGTTCGGCGTCGGCGGCGGCCTGATCATGGTGCCGGCGCTGGCCCTGGTACTGCCGTGGCAGGGCCTTGGACCGTCCGTGGTGATGCAGGTTGCCATCGGCACCTCGCTGGCGGTGATCGCGGCGACGTCGGTGTCGTCGATGCTCGCGCACCACCGCCGCGGCGGCGTGCTGTGGCCGGTGTTCGCGCGCGTCGCGCCCGGCCTGGCCGCCGGCGCGCTCGCCGGCGCCTTCGTGGCGCACGCGCTGCCCGGCCTGGTGCTGCAGCGGATCGTCGGCACCGGCGCGATTCTGGTAGCGATCCAGATGTCCCTCGACCGCGGCAAGAAAGGGGACGCAACCCTTTTTGGCGGCGAGTTGGAGAAAAGGGTTGCGTCCCCTTCCTTGCTGTTCGGCGCGGGCAGCGTCATCGGCCTGCTCAGCGCGCTGATCGGCATCGGCGGCGGCGCGCTGACCGTGCCGTTCCTGTCCTGGCGCGGCGTGGAGATGCGCCAGGCGGTCGGCACCTCGGCCGCCTGCGGCGTGCCGATCGCCTGGGCCGGCGCGGCCGGCTTCATGCTCGCCGGCGCCGGCGTGGCGGGCCGGCCCGAGTGGAGCGTGGGCTACGTGGCGCTACCGGCGTTCGCCGGCATCGCCGTGGCCAGCGTGCTGGCGGCGCCGTTCGGCGCGCGGCTCGCACACCACCTGCCGCCGCAACAGCTCAGGCGCGCCTTCGCGGCGCTGCTGGTGTTGATCGGGATGCTGCTCTTGACGGGTCGCGCCTGAAGCGCTCCTACAACGGGGCCGCTGCGCGCGACCGAAGCGACCTTTGGGCGCAAGCCCATCGGGAGCGAGGGCGCGTGCAGCGGCCCCGGACGCTACTTCTCCAGCTGCGCGCGCAGCGCCTCGATACGCTTGCGGTTGACGTTGAAGTCGCGCACGCCCAGGCGCGAGGACGAGCGCACGTGCAACAGCTTGCCGTCGGCGAAGAACTCGACGTCGTCGGTGTAGCCCATCAGCGCGGTGCTGAATTCCGCGTACAGGTAGGCGCCCTTGTGCTCGACGACCGTGGTGCGCGGCTGCGCCGCGACCAGCCTGGCCACGCGCTGGATGACGGTGGCCGCATCGCCGGCGGCCTTGATCGGTGCGATGTAGTGCGCGTCGCCGGCGGCGACCTGGCTGCCGACCCAGTTCGGTTTCCAGCTCGGCGCCGCCGTGAACCTGCCGTCGCGAACGCCGAGGTCCGCGGGCCGCTTGCCGCTGAATTTGAACATGGTCGTTCTCCTTATGTGCCGGCTTCGGCCTGCGCCTGGGTGATGAACTGTACGCCTTTCATGGTGCAGTCGAGAATCGCCGCGCGCAGCGTCGCGACGGCCTTCATGCGCGGGAAGGTCTTGCGCCAGGCCAGCACCACGCGGCGGCTCGGCGCCGGCTTGGCCAGCGGGCGCGACACCAGCAGCGCCGGCTCGTCCGGCCGGTTCTCGACCGAGCTGCGCGGCACCACGGTGATGCCCAGGCCCGACGCCACCATGTGGCGGATGGTCTCGAGCGAGCTGCCGGTGTGCGGGCGCGGGCCGTCGCTGTCGGGATCCACGCACTGCGGGCAGGCCTCGATCACCTGCTCGCGGAAGCAGTGCCCCGGCCCCAGCAGCAGCAGCTTCTCCTCGGCCAGCTTCCTCGACGGAATCGCGCTCTCCCCGCTCCAGCGGTGGTCCGGCGGCAGCAGCGCCACGAACGGCTCGTCGTACAGCGCCCAGGTGGACAGCCCGGCCGCGTCGATCGGCAGCGCGGCGACGACCACGTCGAGCTCGTTGGCGCGCAGCTGCCGCAGCAGCACCGAGGTGAAGTTCTCCTCGATCACCAGCGGCATCTGCGGCGCGCGCTTGCGCAGCAGCGGCACCAGCAGCGGCAGCAGGTACGGGCCGACGGTGTAGATGGCGCCGAAGCGCAGCGGCCCGGCCAGCTCGTCGTGGCCGCGCTGGGCGATGTCCTCGATCAGCGCCGCTTCGGCCAGCACCCGGCGCGCCTGCACGATGACGCGCTCGCCCACCGGCGTCGGCCGGGCCTCGCCGCGGTTGCGCTCGAACAGGATCACGCCGAGCTGCTCCTCGAGCTTCTTCACCGCCACCGACAGCGTCGGCTGCGACACGAACGAACGCTCCGCCGCGCGCCCGAAGTGGCGCTCCTTGTCGAGATTCACCAGGTAACGCAGCTCGGTCAACGTCATGCGGCCCTGCGCCAGGCGAAAAAGGGGACGCAACCCTTGTTCGCCAACCCGGGCATCAAGGCCGTGCGGCCCATCGCGAAAAAGGGTTGCGTCCCCTTTTTCATGTTGTCCAGTCGCGCGGGACCAGGAACTTCTCGTAGAGCTCGGCCTCGGGCGTGCCGGGCTCGGGCTTCCAGTCGTAGCGCCACGCCGCCAGCGGCGGCATCGACATCAGGATCGACTCGGCGCGGCCGCCGGACTGCAGGCCGAACAGCGTGCCACGGTCCTGCACCAGGTTGAACTCGACGTAGCGCCCGCGCCGGTAGAGCTGGAACTCGCGCTCGCGCTCGCCGTAGCGGGTGTCCTTGCGCGCCTGCACGATCGGCAGGTAGGCCGGGATGAAGTGGTCGCCGACGCGTTTGGCCATGGCGAAGGCCTGGGCAAAGCCGCCGAGCGTCCAGTCGTCGAAGAACAGCCCGCCGATGCCACGCGGCTCCCGGCGGTGCGGCAGGTAGAAGTACTCGTCGCACCATTTCTTGAAGAACGGATAGGCCTCGCCGGCGGCGTCCCTCGCCGTCTGGTGCCAGTGGCGCGCGTCGCCCTCGAAGCCGTAGTACGGCGTCAGGTCGAAGCCGCCGCCGAACCACCAGGTGGCGTCGGCATCCCCGGTCTCGGCAATGAAGCAGCGCACGTTGCAGTGCGCGGTCGGCACGTACGGGTTGCGCGGGTGGATCACCAGCGACACGCCGAGCGCCTGCCAGCGGCGCCCGGCCAGCTCGGGCCGCTGCTTGCTCGCCGCCGGCGGCAGCGCATCGCCCGACACCGACGAGTAGCCCACGCCGGCGCGCTCGAACACGGCGCCGTCGGTGAGGATGCGCGTGACGCCGCCGCCGCCGATGCCGCCGTCGCGCTGCCAGGCGTCGCTGACGAACTTCGCGCCGCCGTCCTCGGCCTCGAGCGCCGCGCAGACGCGGTCCTGCAGGCCGCGCAGATAATGTTCTACCTCGGCTATCTCGCGCGGGCCGACGCTCACGCGCGCACCTTCGCGCCGCTGGCGAGGTCGCGGATCGGGGTCGAGTTCTTGAGGCCGCCGAGGGCGCCAGCCAGCAGGTAATCCACTTTCGCGCCGAACCGGCGCTGCACCTGCAGCAGCGTGCGCGCCGGCGCGTGGCCCGAGGCGTTGGCGCTGGTCGAAACGATCGGGCCGCCGTAGCGCTCGCACAGCGCGCGCGCCACCGGATGCGCCGTCACGCGCACCGCCAGCGTGGCGCGTCCCCCGGTGAGGTGGCGCGGCACCCACGCCGCCGCCGGCAGCAGCCAGGTCACCCCGCCGGGCCAGCTCTTGAGCACAGGCGCGAGCTTCGCGCGCGGCAGCTGCGCCAGGAACGGCTCGACCTGCGCGAACTCCGAGGCGATCAGGATGAAGCCCTTGGCGGCGGCGCGGCGCTTGAGCGCGAGGACACGGCGGCAGGCGTGCCGGTTCAGCGGCTCGCAGCCCAGGCCCCACACGCCCTCGGTCGGATAGGCGATGACGCCGCCGGCGGCGAGCGCGTGGCAGGCCAGGTCGAGCTGCAGGCGCGAGGGCATGCGCGGCCCCGCCCCGCTACGGCTTGACCGAGGCGCTCGCCTTCTTCGCGGGCGCCTTCTTCCTGGCGACCGGCCTGGCTTTCTTCGCCGGCTCGGGCGCTGCCGCTGCCGCCGGTGCGGCCTCCGGCACCGGCTTGGCCGCGGCCTTCTTTTTCTTCCGGCCCTTGGCGTTCTGCTCGTCGAGCAGGGCCGTGCATTCCTCGAGCGTCAGCGAGGCGTAGTCCTTGCCCTTGGGGATGCGCGCGCGGCGCCCCTCGTCCTGGATGTACGGCCCGAAGCGGCCCTTGATCACGCGGATCTTCGAGTCCGGGAAGCGCGCCAGTGTCGCCGCGTCGAGCGCCTCGAGCTTGAGTTTGCGCAGCTCGAGCGCGCGCTCGAGCGTGACCGTGTAGGGGTCGTCTTCCTTGCGCAGCGACACGAACAGCTTGCTGCCGAACTTCGCGTACGGCCCGAAGCGGCCGATGGCAGCGACCACCTCCTCGCCCTCGGGCGAGGCGCCGAGCTTGCGCGGCAGCTTGAACAGTTCGAGCGCCTGCGCCAGCGTGATGCTGTCGAGGCGCTGGCTGCCGCGCAGCGAGGCGAAGCGCGGCTTCTCCGGATCGTCCTTGGTGCCCATCTGCACGAACGGGCCGAAGCGGCCCAGGCGCGCGGACACCGGCTTGCCGCTGGCAGGGTCGGTGCCGAGCTGGCGGATCTCGGACACTTCCTCGCGCTTGAGACCCATCTTCTCGTCGACGGTCGGCTTGAAGTCGTCCCAGAACTCCTGCAGCACCGGCTGCCACTCGCGCTCGCCGCGCGAGATCTCGTCGAGCTCGTCCTCGAAGTGCGCCGTGAACTTGTAGTCCACGTAGTGGGCGAAGTGCTCGGTGAGAAAGCGGTTGACCACCAGGCCGGTGTCGGTCGGGATGAAGGCCTTGCCCTGCATCTCGACGTAGCGCCGCGCCACCAGCGTGTTGATGATGCTGGCGTAGGTCGACGGCCGGCCGATGTCGAACTCCTCGAGCGTCTTCACCAGGCTGGCCTCGGTGTAGCGCGGCGGCGGCTCGGTGAAGTGCTGCTCGGGGATGACCTCAAGCAGCGCCACGACGTCGCCTTCCTCGAGCGGCGGCAGGCGCGCCTCGTCGTCCTCGTGGTCGACCTCGGCCGGATCGTCGGCCTGGATGTCGTAGGCGGCGAGGTAGCCCGGCTCGATCAGGGTCTGGCCGTTGGCGCGAAACGCATGCGCTCCGGCGCGCAGCTGCACCGCCACGGTATCGAACAACGCGGCTTCCATCTGGCTCGCCACGGCGCGCTTCCAGATCAGCTCGTAGAGCCGCGCCTGGTCCGGCGACAGGTACTTCGCCACCGAGTCCGGTGTGCGCGCGGCCGAGGTCGGGCGCACCGCCTCGTGCGCCTCCTGTGCGTTGCGGCTCTTGGACTTGTACACGCGCGGCTCGCCGGGCAGCGCCTTCTTGCCGTAGCGCTGCCCGACCAGCTCGCGGATATCGGCGACGGCGTCGTTCGACAGGATGACCGAGTCGGTGCGCATGTAGGTGATCAGGCCGGTCAGCTCGCCGTGGATGTCCACGCCCTCGAACAGGTCCTGCGCGGCGCGCATGGTGCGCCTGGCGGTAAAACCGAGCTTGCGGTTGGCTTCCTGCTGCAGCGTCGAGGTGGTGAACGGCGGCGACGGGTTGCGGCGGCGCTGCTGCTTCCTGACCTCCGCAACCGTGAGTTTGCCGTTGGCCGCCGCGACGATCGCGGCGCTGGCCTTCTCGGCGTCGCCGGCCTTGCCGAGCGTGAATTGCTCGAGCTTGCGGCCGTCGTACTCGACCAGCTTGGCGGTGAACGGGCTGCCTTTCTCCGCGCGCGCCTCGACGGTCCAGTACTCCTGCGGCACGAACTTCTTGATCTCCTCCTCGCGCTCGCAGATCAGCCGCAGCGCCGGCGACTGCACGCGGCCGGCCGACAGCCCCGGGGCGACCTTGCGCCACAGCAGCGGCGACAGGTTGAAGCCCACCAGGTAATCCAGTGCGCGACGCGCCTGCTGCGCGTTGACCAGGTCGCCGGAGATGTCGCGCGGGTTGGCCACGGCGTGCTTCACCTCGCGCTCGGTGATCTCGTAGAACACCACGCGCTTGACGTCCTTGTCCTTGAGCAGCTTCTTTTCCTTGAGCAGCTCGGTCAGGTGCCAGGCGATGGCCTCGCCCTCGCGGTCCGGGTCGGTGGCCAGGTACAGCGCCTGCGCCGACTTCAGGGCGTTGCCGATCGCCCGCACGTGCTTCTCGTTGCGGTCGATGACCTGGTAGTTCATGCGGAACCTGTTGTCGGTCTCGACCGCGCCGTCCTTGGGCACGAGGTCACGCACATGGCCGTAGGAGGCCATGACTTCGAAGTCCTTGCCGAGATATTTCTTGATCGTCTTCGCCTTGGCCGGCGATTCGACGATGACCAGGTTCTTGCTCATCGCGATCGAGCGCGCGTGAACGTCATTGGAGGAAGGGCCTTGCTTATACGGGCTTGGATGGGCGCTTGTCCACTGCGGCTCAGGGTCGGGCCGGGGCGAGCCGCTGGTAGGCGCCGCCCGGCGCGGCCGCGATGCGGCCGTCGAGTTCGAGCATCAGCAGCGCCGTCGACAGCGCGTCGACCGGCACCGCCAGGCGCTCCACCAGGCGGTCGAAAGTGGTCGGCTCGAAGCCGACCGCGTCCAGCACCCGCTGGCGCTCGGGGTCCAGCGGCGCCGGCGCGCCGGCGGGATCGCGCGGCGGCGCGAAGCGCTCGCCGAGCTGCGCGGCCAGCTCTTCGAGGATGTCGTGCACCGACTCGGTCAGCTTGGCGCCGCTGCGGATCAGCGCGTGCGGCCCGCGCGACGTCGGGCTGTGGATCGAGCCGGGGATGGCGAACACCTCGCGGCCCTGCTCGGCCGCCAGCTTCGCCGTGATCAGCGAGCCGCTGTCGCGCGCGGCCTCGACCACCAGCACACCGAGCGACAGGCCGCTGATGATGCGGTTGCGCCGCGGGAAGTGCCCGGCCAGCGGCGGCGTGCCGGTCGGGAACTCCGAGACCAGCAGGCCGCGCGCGGCGATTTCGCGCGCCAGCTCGCGGTGGCGCGCCGGGAACACGCGGTCGAGCCCGGTGCCGCAGACGGCGACGGTGGCGCCGCCGGCCGCCAGCGCGCCGCGGTGCGCGGCGCCGTCGACGCCCAGCGCCAGACCGCTGGTGATGCCGAGGCCGCAGCGCGCCAGCTCGGCGGCGAAGGCTTCCGCAGTCTCCGCGCCCTGGCGGCTGACCGCGCGCGCGCCGACGATGGCGAGTTGCCGCCGCGCGAGCAGTTCCGCATCGCCCTGGCAGAACAGCGCGATCGGGGCCTGCGCCACCTCGCGCAGCAGCGGCGGATAGCGCGGGTCGGTCCACGGCACCAGGTCGCGGCCGTCGCCTTCGAGCCAGCGCAGGTCCCGCTCCACGCCGGCCCAGTCGGGCTGGCGCAGGCTGTCCTGCAGCGCCAGCGGCACGCCGCAAGCCGTCCAGGCCTGCGCGCCGGCTTCGAACAGCGCCTGCGGGTCGCCGAAGCGCTGCAGCAGGGCCAGCGCCGTGGCCGGGCCGATGCCGGGGGCGCGCACCAGGGCCAGCCAGTGGCCCGGTTGGGAGCGCAAAAACGGCGTTCGGGCGGAGGTCATCCGCCCGAATCTGACAGAGGGGCGCCGCGAAGGCTAATTCGAGCTGTCGGGCCGCTCGACCCTGTCGCCGACGTACAGCGGGCGCGTGGCCGACATCACCAGCGCATGGCTGACGCGCTCGCCGCACTTGAACAGCATCAGCGTGCCGGCCTTCTGGTCGGGCAGCCGCACCGAGCCGCCGAACAGCGCGTACGGATCCTTGCTCTTGCGGCCGGCCTGCCAGACCGTCAGCACATGGCCCGGCTCGAGGCCGTGCTGCTTGCCGCGGTTGAGCGTGACGATCTGGTACTGGGCGATCTGCGACATGCCGTCGTGCACCGAGATGATCGTGCCCTCGACTTCCTTCTCCGGCGCGTGCGGGATGAAACGCAGCGCCAGCGGGTCGGTCTCGACCGGCAGCAGGAAGTCGCCGATCCGCGCCTCGATGCTGGAGCGCAGCAGGTAGATGGTCGACGGGTCGTCGCTGTCCTCGGCGATGGCGCGCACCTCGGCGTCGGCCACCGGCAGCACCTCGTAGCCGATGGTGTCGCCGTCGTCCGGGTCCTCGTACTCCTTGCTGCGGCGAACCACCTGGTACTGGCCGATGCTCTCGTCCTCGACGTCGAGCACGTAGGCCACCGAGTCGGCGGCGCCCATCAGCGCGTCCTGCTCGAAGTCCACGATGTAGGGCGCGTCGTCGAGATCGTCCTCATCGATCACGCGCGGCCCGCGCAGGAACGAGCCGATCTGGTCCGCGGGGATGGCGTAGATGGCCTGGTCCAGCGGCATCTCCCGCGCCACCGGCGTGAAGGTGGCCTCGCCGCCCGGCGGCAGCACCTCGACCGGCGGCTGCGGGGCGCCTTCGCCCGGCCCTTCACCGGCGCGGGCCAGCTTGGGCGCGCCGTCCACGTAGTACAGGTACAGCACGTCCCCGGGATAAATAAGGTGTGGGTTGGCGACCTTGGGGTTGACGTACCACAGCTCCGGCCACTGCCAGGAGTCCCGCAGGAACTTGTTGGCGATGTCCCAGAGCGTGTCGCCCTTCTTGACCACGTAGCGCAGCGGTGCGTCTTCCTTCAGCTCGACCGGTTCGGTCGGCGGCAGCGGCGTGGTTTCGGTCGGCTCGTAGGGTGTGAGCGTGTCGTCGGGAGCCGGCTCGCGCGTTGCGCAGCCGGCGGCCAGCGTCAACGCCGCGCAGAACGCAGCCACGGTAGCGCGGCGAAGCATGCTGATATCATTCCCCATGTCGGCCACTCCCAAGACCTCCCGCCACCGGATTGTGGCATAAAAACCTGTCACAGCAAATAGTTGCCCGAACTTTCGCAACTAATCTCTCCAATCGCTCCCCCGTGGCCCTCCTGACCATCCTGCACCACCCCGACCCGCGCCTGCGGCAGAAGGCCCGGCCGGTCGAGCGCTTCGACGCCGAGTTCCAGCGCCTGGTGGACGACATGTTCGAGACCATGTACGCGGCGCCGGGGGTGGGCCTGGCCGCCACCCAGGTCGGCATCCGGCTGCGCCTGGCGGTCATGGACTGCTCGCGTGAGGAGAACAAGCGCGAGCCGATGGTCATGGCCAACCCCCAAATCCTCGAGGCCGACGACCTGATGGAGGTCGACGAGGGCTGCCTGTCGGTCCCGGGGGTATCGGACACGCTCAAGCGCCACCACCGGGTGCGCGCGCGCGCGCTCGACCGCCGGGGCCAGCCGTTCGAGGTCGAGGCCGATGGCCTGCTGGCGCAGTGCATCCAGCACGAGATCGACCACCTGGACGGCAAGCTCTACATCGACCGGCTGTCCTCGCTGAAGCGCGAGCGCCTGCTCAAGCGCCTGCGCGAGGAGCGCGAGGCCGCTTCCGGCAAGGCCGCTCGCGCCTGAGGCCAGCCCCATGCCGCTGCGGCTGGCCTTCGCCGGCACGCCGGACTTCGCCGTCCCCGCGCTCGACGCCCTGATCGAGGCGGGCCACGAAGTCCGCGCCGTCTACACGCGGCCCGACCGGCCCGCCGGCCGCGGCCGGGCCGTGCAGGCTTCGCCGGTCGCGCAACGCGCCGCGGCGCTCGAGCTGCCGCTGCGCCAGCCGGAGAAGTTCACGGCGCAAGCCGTCGAAGGCCTGCGCCAGCTGGCCGTCGATGCGCTGGTCGTGGCCGCTTATGGCCTGATCCTGCCGCCCGGCGCACTGGCGGCGCCGCGGCTGGGCTGCCTGAACATCCACGCGTCCCTGCTGCCGCGCTGGCGCGGCGCGGCGCCGATCCAGCGCGCCATCCTGGCCGGCGACCGTGACAGCGGCGTCACGATCATGCGCATGGACGCCGGCCTCGATACCGGTCCGATGCTGCTGCGCGAGCGCGTGCCGATCGGGCCGGGAACGACCGCGGGCGAGCTGCACGACGAGCTTGCCGCGCTCGGCGCCCGCCTCATGGTGCGGGCGCTCGACGCGCTGGCGCGCGGCACGGCGCGCGAAACGCCGCAGCCGGCCGAGGGCGTGACGTACGCGAAGAAGATCGGCAAGGACGAAGCGCGGCTCGACTGGTCGCGCAGCGCCGAGGAGCTCGCGCGCGCCGTGCGCGCGTACCACCCGGTGCCCGTGGCGTGGAGCGAGCTCGGCGGCGAACGCGTGCGCATCCACCGCGCGCAGGCCGACGCGGGCGGCGTTCCGGCGCCGCCGGGCACCATCGTCGCCGCCGACGCCGGCGGCATCCGCGTGGCCACCGGCGCAGGCACGCTGCGCGTCATCGAGCTGCAGCGGCCCGGCGGCCGCGCGCTCAGCGCGCGACAGGCCATCGCCGGGCGCTCACTGGCGGGACGCCGCTTCGCCTGAGTGGCCGCGCCCGATGCGCCGCGTCAACACCATGGCGGCGCTGAGCGCGGCGAACAGGACCGCCGAGCCGGCCAGCAGCGCGTAGTCCTCCTCGCCGAGCAGCAGGTACAGCAGCGCGTACAGCCCGGCCACCACCGCCATCAACACCAGCGCCGGCCAGGCGCCGCGCAGCGCGGCGCGCGCGTACAACGAGACCTGCACGGTCACCGCGGCGGCCGCCAGCGCGTAGGCCGGGCCGAAGCCGAGGTGCTCGGCCAGCGACAACTCGAGCAGGTAGAACAGGCACAGCGCGGCGCCGAGCATGAGGTACTGCAGCGGGTGCACCGCGCGGCCGGTGCGCTGCTCGAACAGCCACACGGCCAGGAACGTGAGGCCGATGAACAGCAGGTCGTACTTCCGCGAGCGCTCGCCCATGCGGTAGGGGTCCACCGGCTGCAGCAGCTGGACGCCGAAACTCGCCGCGTGCAGTTTCTCCTCGCCGCCGCCGCCGTCCTTCCACGCCGCCGGCAACCCGCCGGCGACACCGGTGACGTGCCAGCGCGCGTTGAAGCCGGCGGCGCTGACCTCGCGCCGGTCCGGCAGCCATGCGCCGTAGAACTTGGGGTGCGGCCAGGCCGAGCCGAGCGTCACGGTGGTGGCGCGGGCCGAGGGCAGGAAGTGCAGGCTGTCGCTGCCGCGCACCGCCAGCTCGATGCGGAAGTCGAACGGCGCGTCGCCGGCGAAACCCGCCAGCGGCGCGTGCAGGCCGCTGGCGCCGAGCGTGCCGCCCCCGCCCTGGAACTCCTGCGCGCGGCCCGCCCAGTGCAGCGGCCCGACGCGATCGATGGCATGGACGTCGCTCAGCCGCACCACCAGCTGCGCGCGGTCCCACAGCATCGCTTCCAGCGGCACGGCCGTGCCGATGGCCGCGCGCGCGGCGCCGAAGCGCCCGCTCAGCGCGAAGCGCGCGCGGTACACTGGCACCTCGAACAGCCCGCGGCGCAGCGTTTCCACCCGCGCGTCGGCATTCACCTCGAGATGCTCGGGCAGCACCGCGACGGTGCCCGACTCGACCTCGACCCGCTTGCCCTTGTCGTTCAGGCCGTAGCGCCGGAACGGCACCGCCAGGATCGGGCCGCCGAGGTGCTGGCTCGCACCCCAGGTCTGCGCGATCTCGGCGGTGGCCTGGTCGCGCGAGCGCTGCCGCTCCCAGGTCAGCTGGCCGATCATGCAGCCCGGCACCTGCAGCGACAGCGCCAGCCCGGCGATCAGCAGCGGGCGCGCCAGCGGCGCGCGCGCGACCTCGGCCAGGCGGTTCACGCGAGCACCCTGGCCAGCAGGGCCGGCAGCACCACCAGCAGGGCGACGAACAGCAGGAAGGCGGCGAGGCGGCGCATGATCTTGCTCCGGCGGGGCGCGGGGGGCGACAGCTCCAGGTCGCACAAGGGCCTGGAGACGAAGCTGCCCGGGGTGGCGCCCGTCCAGGTGGAGCCGGGGCGGCGCAGCCGATCCGCGGCGAGCAGACCTGCGCAAGGGGACACCGACGTGGACGGGCGCCGAAGCATGCGCTGCAGCCTGCGGGCCGGGCGTGCAAAGCCGACGGCCGATCGGTGCAGGGGCGGAGGAACTTCGTGCAGGATTGGTGCAGAGTCCCGTCGCGCCTGAACGCGCTCCTACAATGCACGCCATGCAGAAGATCCTCGTCGTCGACGACGATCCCGGCATCCGGGACGTGGTGTGCTTCGCGCTGCAGAAGGCCGGTTACGCCACCACCACCGCAGGCGACGGTGAGCAGGCCCTGGCACGCTTCGCCGCCGACCCGCCGGCGCTGGTGGTGCTGGACATCCTCATGCCCGAGCTCGACGGCGTGGAGGTGTGCCGGCGGCTGCGCGGCGATGCGCGCGGGCGCGCGGTGCCGATCGTGTTCCTGAGCAGCAAGGACGACGAGATCGACCGCATCGTCGGGCTCGAAGTCGGCGGCGACGACTACATCGCCAAGCCGTTCTCGCCGCGCGAGCTGGTGGCGCGGGTGCGCGCGATATTGCGTCGTGCGGCCGAACCGCGCCAGGCCGCGGACGGCGCGCCGCGGCGCTTGTCCCATGGGCGTCTCGCGCTCGACCCCGGCCAGTACCAGGCGTTCTGGGACGAGCGCGAGCTGGCGCTGACGCTGACCGAGTTCGGCATCCTGCGCACGCTGCTGCGCCGGCCGGGCCACGTCTGCACGCGCGACGCGCTGATGAACGAGGCTTACGAGCTGCACAAGATCGTCTCGGACCGCACCATCGACAGCCACGTGCGGCGCGTGCGCGCCAAGTTCGCCGCGCTCGGCGCCGCAGAACTCATCGAGACCGTGCACGGCGTGGGATACAAGCTCGGTCCCTGCACGTGAGGTGGCGCCCCCGGCTCGCCACCGTGCTGCTGGCGATCACGCTGGTGATCGCGCTGCTGCCGCTCGGCGGGTTGTTCGTGCTGCGCATCTACGAGAGCGCGCTGATCCGCCAGACCGAGTCGGAGCTGATCGCGCAGGGCGTGCTGATCGCGGCCAGCTACCGCGCGCAGTTCGAGCGGCTGACGGCCTCGCGCGCGAACCCGCCGGACGGCCGGCGTTCCGCCGGCCGCGGGCCGGGCGTGCCGGCGGACTACGGCAACCCGGTGACCTCGCCGCCGCGCCCAGCCGACCCCGAGAACCGCTGGCGGCCACGCTACGCCATCCTGGACCTCGCCACCGACGCGATCCTGCCGCCGCCGGAGCGCGCCGGCCCGGCGCTGTTCGTCGCGCATCCGGGGGCGCAGGCGGCGGGCCAGGCGCTCGAGCCGGTGCTGCGCGACGCGCAGCAGACCACGCTGGCGGGCGTGCGCGTCACCGACCCGACCGGCACCGTCGTCGCCACCACCGGCGACGAGCTGGGGTTGTCGATCCTGCACCACGAGGAAGTCGGCCGGGCGCTGACCGGCGAATTCGTCAGCGCGATGCGCTGGCGCGGCAGCAACCCGCCCGAGTCGCCCGCGCTCGATTCGATCAGCCGCGGCACGCGCATCCGCGTGTTCGTGGCGGTGCCGATCGTGCTGCGCGAGCGCGTCATCGGCAGCGTGCTGCTGGCGCGCACGCCGGGCAACATCCGCCAGGCGCTGTACGGCAAGCGCCGCGAACTGGCGCAGGGCGCCGTGCTGCTGCTCGCCGTGGTGGTCGCCATCGCGCTGCTGGCCTCGTTCACCATCGGCCGGCCGGTGCGCGCGCTGCGCGAGCAGGCGCGCCGCGCCGCGCGCGGCGAACAGGGCGCGGTGACGCCGCTCCGGCATCCCGGCACGCGCGAGATCGCCGAGCTGTCGGAGACCGTGGCCGAGATGGCGCGCACCCTGGAGACGCGCGCCAACTACATCAGCGACTTCGCCGCGCAGGTGTCGCACGAGTTCAAGACGCCGCTGACCGCGATGCAGGGCGCCGTCGAGATGCTGCGCGAGCACGGGCCGGGCATGTCGCCCGAGGAGCAGGCGCGCTTCCTCGACATCCTCGAGCGCGACACCCGGCGCCTGTCGGAGCTGGTGCGCCGGCTGCTCGAACTGGCGCGCGCCGACATGACGCCGGCGGCCGCGACCGAGACCGCCGACGTGGTGACCGTGCTGCACGCCGCCGCGGGCCGCTACCGCGAGCCCGAGCTGGTGACCGAGCTGCGCCTGCCGGCGCAGCCGCTGCGCGCCGCGATCCCGGCCGAGACGCTCGAGTCCATCCTCGGCTCGCTGCTCGACAACGTGCGCGCCCACGGCGGGCCGCGGGTCACCGCGCGCCTCGCCGCCGCCGCGGCCGGGCCGGACGTCGAGATCTTCGTGCGCGACGACGGCCCCGGCATCTCGCCGGCCAACCAGCCGCGCGTGTTCGAGCCGTTCTTCACCACCGCGCGCGAGCAGGGCGGCACCGGCCTGGGCCTGTCCATCGCGCGCTCGCTGACCCGCGCGCACGGCGGCGACATCGAGCTGCTGCCGTCCACGAGTGGCGCGCTGTTCCGCCTGCGGCTGCCGCGCGCCGAAAAAAGGGGTCAGATCCATTTTTCGGCGCGGGCGGACTGAAAAATGGATCTGACCCCTTTTTCTGCGAGCGCGGCGGTGCGGGCCGACGCGGCGCGCGTGGTTGCGCGCGTCATGGCCGGCCGCACGCTGGACGACGCGCTGGCCGCGGCCGACACCGCGGCGTTGACCACCCAGAACCGCTCGCTGCTCAAGGCGCTGGCCTACGGCGTGGTGCGCGAGCACACCCTGCTGGCGACGCTGACGGCGCGGCTGCTCGACAAGCCGCTCGACAAAGCCCCCGAGGTGCACGCGCTGCTGCTGTGCGGACTGCAGCAGCTGCGCAGCATGCGCATGCCGGCGCACGCGGCAGTGGCCGAGACGGTCAACGCCGTCGGGCTGCTGGGCGCGCACTGGGCGCGCGGCCTGGTCAACGCCGTGTTGCGCCGCTACCAGCGCGAGCGCCGCGCGCTTGAGGACGCGCTGCCCACCGACCCGGCGGTGCGGCTGTCGCATCCCGCCTGGCTGGTGGACGCCGTCCGCCGCGACTGGCCGCGCGTGTGGAGGCAGGTCCTGCTCGACAACAACGCCCAGGCGCCGCTCACATTGCGCGTGAACCGCCGGCGGCTGACGGCCGTCGAGTACCTCGCACGGGAGCTGCCGGGCGCGGGCCTTTCGGGCCATGCCGTGCCGGTCGCACCGCAGGCGCTGGTGCTCGACGCGGCCGTGCCCGTCGACGAATTGCCGGGCTTCGCCGAAGGCCTCGTGTCCGTGCAGGACGCCGCCGCGCAGCTCGCCGTCGAGCTGCTCGAGCCCGGGCCCGGGCTGCGCGTGCTCGACGCCTGCGCGGCGCCGGGCGGCAAGGCCGCGCACCTGCTCGAGCGCGCCGACTGCGAGGTGCTGGCGCTCGACGTCGACCCGCAGCGCGCGGCGCGCATCGAACAGACCCTTGCACGCCTGCAGCTCGCGGCGACGGTGCGCGTGGGCGATGCGCGTGAGCCGAAGGCCTGGTGGGACGGCCGGCCGTTCGACCGCATCCTGGTCGACGCGCCGTGCTCCGGCACCGGCGTGATCCGCCGCCACCCGGACATCAAGTGGCTGCGCCGCCCGGCCGACGTCCCGCGCATGGCGCGGACCCAGCGCGAGCTGCTGCACGCGCTGTGGCCGCTGCTGGCGCCCGGCGGCGTGCTGGTGTACGCGGTGTGCTCGGTGCTCGCCGCCGAGGGCGACGAGGTGGTGCGGGCCTTCCTCGAGAACGGGCCCGGCGCGAAGGCGGCTTCGATCGACGCGGCCTGGGGCGAGGCGCGCCGGCACGGGCGCCGCCTGCCGCCGGGCGGCGATTTCGACGGCTTCTACTTCGCTAAGCTGCGCAAAACCGCGTGAGGAGACGTCCATGATCCGCGCCTACGCCGCCGCCAAGTCCGGAGGCCCGCTGCAGCCCTTCGACTACGACCCCGGGCCGCTCGGGCCGGAGCAGGTCGAGGTCGCGGTCGAGCACTGCGGCATCTGCCACTCCGACCTGTCCATGCTCGACAACGAGTGGGGCCGCACGGCCTACCCGTTCGTGCCGGGACACGAGATCGTCGGCACCGTCGCCGCGCTCGGGTCACAGGCCAGGGGCCTCACGGTCGGCCAGCGCGTCGGCATCGGCTGGTTCATCGGCTCGTGCATGCATTGCCGCGCCTGCATTGGCGGCGACCAGCACCTGTGCCAGGAAACGCAGGAGACCATCGTCGGCCACCACGGCGGTTTCGCCGACCGCGTGCGCGCGCACTGGGCCTGGGCCTTCCCGCTGCCCGAAGGGCTCGACGCCACCAGTGCCGGGCCGCTGTTCTGCGGCGGCATCACCGTGTTCAGCCCGATCCTGCTGAACGGCATCCGGCCGCTCGACCGCGTCGGCGTGGTCGGCATCGGCGGCCTCGGCCACCTGGCGCTGAAGTTCCTGCGCGCCTGGGGCTGCGAGGTCACGGCCTTCACCTCGAGCGCGTCCAAGCACGAAGAGGCCCTGCGCCTCGGCGCGCACCACGCCGTGGCCAGCACCGACAAGGCGGCGCTCAAGGCGCTGCGCCGCAGCCTCGATTTCATCATCGTGACGGTGAACGTGCCGCTCGACTGGAACGCCTACGTCGCCGCGCTCAAGCCCCGGGGCAAGCTGCACTTCGTCGGCGCCGTGCTCCAGCCGCTGTCGGTGCCGGTGTTCAGCCTGATGGCGCCCAAGACCATCACCGGCTCCGGCACGGGCAGCCCGACCCAGATCGCGCAGATGCTGGAGTTCTGCGCGCGCCACCGGATCGCGCCGCAGGTGGAGTATTTCCCGATGTCCGGAATGAACGACGCGCTCGAGCACCTGCGCGCGGGCAAGGCGCGCTATCGCATCGTGCTGCGCGCCTGAAGTGCCGGGTGCGGCCTGCGGCGGTTGGGGGTCCGCCGCAGGCCGTCCGGTCTTCTCTCTCCTCTCCTGGAGATTTCAGTCCTCGCACACCGGATACGCGCCTCCGGCGCGGATCCACACCGGCGCGCCATAGGCGATCGGCGCGCCGGCGGCGTCGAGCGCGCGCACGTAGTACCAGCGCTCCTGCGCCTGTGCGACGACGACGGCGCTGACCACGCGGCCGCCCTGCGCGCGCAGCACGTTCCCGCCGGCGGTGACGATCTCGAGGCGGTGCGCGCCCGCGCCGGCGGTGACGCGGCCCTGCAGCAGCACGCGCGCGCCGGGCCCGCGAGCCAGGCGCGCGCCCATCGGCGCGCCGTCGGCGGTGAAGGTGAGTCGCAGGTCGTTGTGGTGCTGCGCGAGCGCGTAGAAGCGCCGCGCCAACAGCGCCTCGCGCAGGGCGGCTGCGCTGCGGTCGCGCGCAATCAGCACGGTCTTGGCGCGCTCGGGCCGCGCCCAGTTGGTGCCGTGCTCGTCCTCGGCGCCGACCGGGCCGAGGTGCCAGCCCCGGTCGAGCGCGTGGGCGTACCAGCCTCCGGCGGGCGCGCCGTTGTCGGTGTCGTAGGCGTGGTCGCTCTTGCCGAAGGTCTCGATGCCGACCATGCGCAGGTCGGCCTCCGGCCGCCAGGCGAAATCGTCGAAGGCGTAGGCCGGATCGCCGTTGGGCAGCGAGGCTTCGAGCTGGTCCTCGCGGCCCGGATGGTTGAACACGCCCAGGCCGTCGGCGCCGCCGCCGAGATCCGGCGGCGTGGCGAGCCAGGCCCAGAACGATTCCATCGACAGCGTGTAACCCTCGGTGGTCTTGGCGTTCCAGTCGTGGCGCGAGAAGAACACGTTGATGTGGCCGAAGCGATCCGAGGTCCATTCGAAGCCGCGGAAGGCGGTGAAACCCGCCGTGGTCGCCGCGCGCGCCTGGTCCAGCGTCAGGTCCCACTTGGTCACCGGCGCCGCCGGGCTTTCCGGCGACGCCAATGGCGTGATGCAGGCGGCGAAGTCCGGCGACAGGCAGTCGGCGTTGGCAGTCACCGGCACGAGCGCGTTGTCCGAGTGCTCGCTCGCGCCCATGAAGTCGAGGCCGAGCGCGGCGCCTTGCGCGAAGTAGTCGGCCGGGATCGTGCCGACGGTGCCGTCGGAGTAGCCGCTGTGCTCGTGCAGCGAACCCACGAACGGCAGGTAGCCCGCGGCCGTGCTGTTGTCGGGCGCGCACTGCCCCTCTGCAGGCGGCAGCGGAAGTTGCGCCAGCGCCGCCGGCGCGCAAAGCCCCGCCGCGGCCAGCGCGGCCAGACGCAGGCAGCGCGGCGTCACGGCAGTGCCGCCCCCGCCGTGTAGACGTGCGGTTGGCTGACCCGGCCGTCGGCATAGGTGGCGACGATCGTGGCGCTCTGGCCGGGCAGCAGGTTCACGTCGGCGCGCCAGATCTCGCCGTCATGCACGGCTTCGTGCGGGACACCGTCGACCGTCACGCTCACGCCGACCGGCGGCGCGTCCGACGACGCCCACGGGCGGAAGCTGCACTCCTTGCAGAAGCGGCCGTTGTCGTCGCCGGCGTTCACGTACGGGAATGCCGAGTCGTAGGTCTGCGGGATGCTGCGCGGCGCGACCGTGATGCCGAGGTTGCCGTTGCCGTCGGAGGTCACACCGCTCACGAGGTTGGCGCCCGTGGACACTTCGAAGCCCTCCGACGTGAACGCGTACGGCGCGCCGCCGCTTCGGCACGCGGCCGGGTCGAGCACGGTGCCGACCAGCGCGTCGGGCAGCATGCCGAACAGGAAGTTGGCGATGCGGCTTGTCACGTTCGCATCGGGCGCGCTGAAGTCGTTGATGCAGCCTTCGACCGCGAAGCGGTACGTGCCGGCGGGCGTGCTGCCGAGCCGCGCCGGGAACGCCTCGTAGGCTTCGAAGTTCGCGGTCCACAGCCACTCCTGCTGCCCGCCGTATGTCATTGCGACGCCGGGCACGCCCTGCGGCCAGTGCACGCGCGTCTGCACCTCGCCGCTCTGGTCGCCGAAGTGCCGCCACGTGCCGCCGTCGCAGGCCGGACCGCTGCCGCCGTCACAGCGCTCGATGAGCACGTGCGGGTTGTCGACGGCCGTCGACCCGCCACGCCAGCTGAAGGTCGCGGCTTCGAAATAGCCGATGTCCTGCGGTTGCGCCGTGGGCTCGGCTGGGCCGACGTCCGGCGGCAGCGCGGCGAGGAACGAATCGTACGCCGCCGCGGTGCTCTGCCCGAGCGCAGTCGACGCCACGACCTGTCGCGCCTCGTCGGCCTGTGCCAGCGCGTCATGCGGCTCGGGCGCGAGCTCTGGTGCGCCTTTCATGGCGCCGGCCATGCGCACTAGGCGCGTGACCATGTAATCGGCGGTATGCGCGCCATACGAGGTCAGGTGCTTGCGATAGTCGTCGTACGACATGTACTCGCGGTAGCTGACCGTGTAGCCGTTGTAGTCGCCGGCGTGGCCAATGCCGACCGCAAGTTTGTAGCCGTGCGCCACGGGCAGTTCTTCCTTGGTGAAGTTGCCCTTGATCTGCGCGACGTCGGCCGGCTCGCCGTTCGCGTACGGCACGTAGTCCGACGCGTCCCAGCCGTCCGCCGGGTTGTGCACTTGCGCGCGCATGTGCGCGATCGCAGCCACGTCGCGGTTTGTCGCCTCGCTGTGCGGCGCGAGGTCGTACGGGAACTCGGCCGGGTCGAAGTAGCGCTTCTGCACCTCGCACGCGGCCGCGTACTGCGGATCGTCCTTGATCCCGTCGATCAGGCACGCCCAATCGAAGCCGTCGTAGATGTCGCCCTCGACGTCGTTCGCGCGCGACTCGAAGTTCAGGATCAGGTCGACCTGCGCTTCGCACGCGCACGATCCGAGCACGACGTCGCCGAGGCGGAAGGCCTGCAGCTTGAGACGCAGGTTCTCCTCGACGGCGCCGAACGCCGGTAGCTCGTAGTTCTCGGGCACCGGCAAGCCGTGGCCCTTCAGTGTCTCCCAGATCATCTGCGCTTCGGAGTCGGCGTCGCCCGGCCGCGTGCATTCGGCCGCGTTCGGGACGCCGGGGTTGCCCTCGACCGTCGTCTCGGTCCGGCAGGCGGACACGCCCGGGTACGGATGCGACAGCGGGCCCGGCACCCACGCGTTGCGATAGTCGATCGGGAAGCTGCCGCTCATCGGCACCTGCACGGCCGGCACGTAGTTGTTCGGCTGCGGGCCCGCCACCGGCGCATCAATTTGCTGCTCGCCGCCGATGACCTTCCAGCCCTTGATGACCGCGTCGGCCAGGAAGCGGGCGCCGCGCTCTCCCTGGACGTAGCCGGCGTGCTGCCAGTCGCGCTGCACACCCTGGCCGGCCGGGCAACCGGAGCCGGTCGCGCCGGGACCGGCGCAGACGCTGCCGTCGTCGGCGATGCGCTGCGCGGTGTTGCCGCTGTTCTCCGCGCTGCCGACGTCGCCCTGGCTGAACACCAGCGGCGCGCCGAGCTCGCGGTCGACGAAGCGCTCGAGCGCGCCGACGTAGTCGGGGCTGTGCAGGCTGTAACCGTCGAGGCCTTCCGGATGCTGGCCCCAGTTGATCCACACGGCGATCGGCTGGGGCACGGCCGCGTCGGTGTCGATGCGCATCACGACGAGCCCGAGGTCGCCGAACTCGCGCGGGTAGCCGGCCGGCGTGCCGTCGTCGGCGACCTTGGGCCGCATGACGTTGCCCTTGTAGACCTTGTGGTGCACGGTCGTTGCGCCCATGCGGGCCGGCTTCAGATCCGCCTCGGCTTTCATGATCGCGGCGGCGAGCTTGCGGGCCTGGAACTCGAAGAAGCGCGCGTCGAAAGCGTCCTGGAATACCCACACACCCCATGACGGCGACGACAGGTAGGTCGAGCTGTGCGCGTGCGTGACGCTGTACAGGATCTGGTCGTAGCCGATCGACGAGCCCTGCTCCGCGAGCAGCTGCGCGATGCGCCGGACCAGGTGGTCCTGCGCCAGGTAGTTGTCGCTCTTGAGCAGCGCGATGCGCTTGCCGTTGCTGCCCTCGATCACGATGGCGCGGCCGGTCAGGCGCGACTGCACGCCATAACTGCTTTCCTGTTTCTTGCCGTTGACGTACGGATTCATGTCGCCGCCGGCGGCGCCGTCGACGAGTGCAGTGTTCTCGGGCGCGTACTGCCCCGCGCCGTAGCCCACGTCCGGCGTCATGTCCACCACGCCGACGCCGGCGCGCACGCGGCCTTCCGGCCCCGCCGTGCCATCGCTGCCGATGACGCCCGGGTAGGCGTCGGCGACCTGGTCGAACGCCTCGCCCGTGGCTTCGCCAACCTGGCTGCCGGGGCCGGGCTCGTCGCCGCCGCTGCCGTCGTCGAACAGCAGGCCGGCGAGCGTGTCGAACGTGCCGCAGATCAGGTTGGTGAACAGCTGCCCGGGTGACGGGTCATTGTCGTTGCCGAAATCCCGGCACTGCTCACGCCAGTCCCCGGACGGATCCTGGCCCAGGCTCGCGCTGCCGCCGACGATCACGCAGCGCATGCTGTCGTCGCTGCAGCCCGCGGTCGGGCCGCCGAGGCGGCTGACCTGCGCCAGCGGGATCACCGGCAGGCGCAGGCTCGACGGGAATTCCACACTGTGGTGCAGCGTGTTCAGCCCCGGCGGCGCCTTGGCGATATACGCCCAGTCGTTGTCGTCAGCCGACGGCGCGTGGATCTTCACCAGCAGCCGGTGGCCGGCGCGGAACACGTGGCCGACCGGCCAGATCTCGAGGCGGTAGCGCCGCACCTGCCCCGGCGTGATCAGCTCGGCCGCCGTGTGCGCGCGGTGCGGCCGGTAGATGTTGTCGGCGAGCGTGCACTCGCGACTCGTGATGCGGCCGCCGGATGGATACGTCGCGCACTGCGAGTGCTGCGCTTCGATCGCATCGTGGCTCGCGCGCAGCACGCCGCGCTGCAGGTACAGGCGCTCGCCGGTGGCCGGGTCGGCGTCGATCAGCTGCACCATCAACTCGGTGTCGGGCGCCGTCGAGGTCACGTAGAGGTCGGCCATGATCGGGCCGGCAACGACCCACGCCGCGTCGCCGGCGGCGTTGTAGGCCTGCGCGACGGTGTCAATGTCGAGCGCGAACACCAGCTCGTCGGCGCCGCCGGCGTCGGCCGCGCTGAGCTGCGAGCCGGTGCCGCTGCCGGCCTGGAAGCTGTACGCCTGGCGCTTGCTGCCGTTGAACCAGCTCGAGCCGCTGCCCGGCTCGCCGTGCGCGAGCGTGGACGTCGCAGTGTCGAGCGTGCCGTCGACCTGGAAATAGAAGTCGGTCCACTGCGTCTGCGCCAGCGGGAAGCCGGTGGAGTCGATGTGGCCGTTGGAGCGGGCATTGGCGTTGACCTCGAGCAGCACGCGGCTGGTGGCGGTGCCGTCGTCGGCGAACTGCGGCTGCGGCAGCGAGGTGCCCGGGGTCCACGGGCGCGGACGCCGATCCGGATTCGGGTCGTCGGCGTCGAGCATGAAGCGGTCCATCCAGTAGCGCCGCTCCGCGGTGACTTCCACCGGCCCGGTCTGCGAGCCGTGGTCGCCGTTGAGCGTGACCAGGCGCCGCGTGAGGTTCTGCGGCAGGTGGTCGAACACGTTGGTGCCGCCGCGCGGGCCGGTCTGCTCGTCCTGGTAGGCGGTGGTGATGTGCGTCGGCGCCTTGACGTCGTGCAGGAAGTTGACCACCGAACGTTCCTGGAACCATGGGGTATCGGTGTCGCTGGTGCCCCGGACCAGCGGGTCGTCCTGCACCGTGCGCGAGCGCGCGGCCTGGTTCTGCGCGCACTGGCGGCCGATCGGGTCGTCCTCGTCGGCCGGGCTGTCGGCGATCAGGCCGGCGAAGCTGCCGCCGAGGTAGTCGTACGCCGGCCGCACGCCGCCGGTCCACAGCAGCGGGAAGCCGTAGTTCGACACGCCGCCCGGGTAGGTGATGTCGCGGTAGACGTCGCCGATCTGGCCCGAGATCGTGACCATCTTCAGCGACGGCGGGTGAGTGGACGCGATCATCGCGCCGGTGATGCCCGAGTAGGAGTGGCCGAAGATGCCGACCTTGCCGTTGCTCCACGGCTGGTCCGCCAGCCACTCGACCAGCTCGTAGCCGTCCTGCGCGCTCTGGCGGCTGAACAGGTCGAACTCGCCGGCCGAGCAGCCGGTGCCGCGCACGCTGGCGGTCACCGAGACGTAGCGCTCGCCGGACCTGTAGTACTTCTCGTGCGACGCGCGCGTGCCGCCGGCGAGCGGCAGGGTGTTGCTGCCGAGGATGTCGTTGACGTCGCCCGCCGGGGTCTGGCCCTCGTCCGAGCCGCTCTCGTAGCCCGACATCTCGAGGATCACCGGGCACGCCACGGCCTCCGGGTTCTTCGGCACGTTGCACTTCCACGGGATGTAGAGGTTGGTCGCGATCAGCGTGCCGTCCGACATCGGCACGTAGCGGTTCGGGCCCTGGATCTCGTCCTCGGCCTGCTCGCCCTCGCCGCGGCCGCCGCCGAAGATCACCGCGCAGCCGAAGCGCGCGGCGGCCTCCTGCCGCGCGTCGCCGCCCTGAGCCGCCATCGCCACGCAGGTTTCGTAGTCGCCCGGGATCTCGCCGCCGCCCCCGCCGCCGCCCGGCGCCGGGCGCGGCCTGACGGCCCGCGCCAGCGGCGCGCGCACGATGTTGGCGTAGCGCTCGCCGACGTTGGTCGGCTGCGCCGTCGGCACCGGGAACGCCCACTGCTGGCCGTCGATCTCGTCGACGGGCACCGGCGCGAAGGCGTTGTCGGACTCGGGTGGCGCGAAGAAATGCACGCCGTGCTGCGCGTAGGCGCCCTGCTTCTGGTCGCAGCGCAGCTGCTCGTACGGCGTGCCGCCGGCCAGCGCCGAGTAGGCGCTGCGCACGCGCGCGTCGGTCGAGGCCTCTCCCGGCCACGGCCGCGGCACCGGGTCGTCGCCGGTGCCGTCGTCGAGGCAGGCGTCGTCGCGGTAGTACGGCACCGCGGCGGCATTGGCGCCGATGGTGGGGCTCTTCAGCTCGAACAGGTACACCAGCGAGCCGAGGTCGCCCTTGGCCGAGACCTGCTCCCAGTTGTACATCGCCAGCGGCAGGTTCAGCGTCGGGTCGGCCATGTCGAAGTAGGCCGGCGTGTCGCCGACGCCGTCGACGTTGCCGACGTCGTCGTTCTCGCCGTCGATCGGCACGCCGAGCCCGCGCACGGCGGTGTAGTAACGCCCGCCGGGCACGGCCTCGCCCTCGGCCGGCACCATCGCCCCGCGGTTGTAGTCCCACGAGGTGTACAGGCCGTCCGGCGGGATCGGGTGCACGCGAACGCGATATCGGTAGCTGTAGGCGTCGCTGTAGTAAGTCTCGGTCTTGGTGACGTTGGTGCCCGAGTCGGCGCCCCAGACTTCGCGGATCGCGCGCACCGGCCCGGCGCGCTCGCCCAGCAGCGCCGAGTTGGCTTCCCAGTTGACCTGCTCGTCCTCGAAGCCGACCAGGGAAATGGTCGAGTCGGGCGACTGCTGGAAGGCGCGGCCCTTCCAGCGATCGACGATGTCGGCACCGTAGGCGCGCGGCTGGCCGGGCCTGGCGATCTTCACGTCGCGCACCATCCAGCGGCCGCTGGCGTAGAGCTGGTACTTGTCGGTGCTGACCGTCACGCCGTCGCGCGGGAAGCGGTCGTTCGAGTCGCGCGGCGTGACGCCGTCCCAGCACACGACGCCCGACAGGTTCGGGCCGTAGCCGGTGTTGCTGGTGCCGAGCGCGTTGCTTTCGTAGGGATCGGTCTCGGGCCCGCCTTCGAAGAAGCTGCGGTCGATCCACTGGTCGGCATTCGCGTCGCGCGCGTAATCGACGTAGTAGACGCTGAACGTCGGGCCGGCCGGTTTGCGGAACAGGTAGACAAAGCGCGGCGCGTCCGGCGCGAGCGGATCGACCAGCGCGATCTCCTGGCCGCCCCCCACCGTGCCCTCGGGTCCGGCCAGCGCCGGATCGGCGGAGTCACCGGCGTCGCGCGCCATGAACACGATCTCGTCGTCGTCGTCGAGGCCCGGCACCGGGTCGGCCGTCGGCGCGATGGAGGCCGGATCGACGAAGCACGCGCCGGTCGCCTTCCAGGTCTCGCGGTCCCAGGCATAGGTCAGCTCGGTGTCGGTGCCCGAGTAGATGCCGAAATCGGAGTCCGGGTTGGCCAGGAAGTGCGGAAAGCGCTCGTCGACCTGCACGGGGATCTCGACCCAGGCGTCGTTCTCGCGCCGGTACGCGACGATCTCGCCGACCGCCGCGGCCGTCGGCACGCCGCTGAAGCCCGGCGGCGGATACAGCATCACGCCGGCGTGCGCGTCGCGCTCGCCGGTGAGCGCGCCGTTCGGGTACGGCATCGCCACGCCTTGCGCGGCGGGCTGCGACCAGTCCGGGAACGCGCGGCCCTCCATGACCACCGCTTCGGCGCTGCGATCGGCCAGCGCGCCGGCAGCGGCGTTGTCGGCCAGCTGCTGCACGGAAGCCTCGAGGTCGGCCGGCAGCGATTGCACGTTCTCCGCCAGCTCCGTCACGACCGGCTCGATTTCGTCGCCGCCCGGCAGCTCGACGTCCGGCGGCTCGCCGCCGTTGAGGAACGCCCACGCCTCCTGCAGCGCATCGCCCAGCACCGGCGCGTCGAGCAGGCACTCGCCGCCGATGCCGGGGATCTCGTCCGGCGCGCAGGGGTTGATCGGGAAGGGCGGTATCCCCGGCTCGCCGGGCACCGGCACCGGCGGCGGCGTGACGGCTTCCGGCAGCGCCGGGCACTCGGCGGCAGAGCCGACGTTGCGCTCGCCGCGCACGTCGATCAGGCGGCCCTGCGTGTGCAGGAAGTGCGACTTCTGGCAGCGACCGAAAATCGTGCCGCGTGGCCAGCCGTGCGGATCGAAGTCGTCGGCACGCGGCGGCACGTTGCCGATCGGCGGGATCGCGGTGCGGCCCTCGTCGAACTCGACCAGGCCCGAGGTCGCCGTGCGGCAGTTCGTGCCCGCGCAACCGGCGCTGTCGTACGCCGCCGCGTCGCGGCCGACCAGCGGCAGGCCCCAGAAGTCCGGCGCGTCCGGATCGCGCTGGGCGAAGAACTCGAACTTGTCGGCAAAGGTGTAGGTCGCGCTCTCGCCGGGCTTGCGCGGGTACATATCGGCCAGGTCGACGCCGACCGTGCGGCCCATGACGTGCGCGCTCCACATCGTCACCTGGTGGTCGGCGAAGGCCGGGTGCAGCAGCACCTGGTTGTCCGGGCCGCGCAGCGCGGCGTTGTCGGTCAGGTGGTGCGCGTAGCCGTTGTTCTCGGAGCGGTCCCACAGCATCTGGATCATCGAGAACACCAGCTGCCGGTCGAGGTCGTCCTGGTAGCCGAGGTAGGTCGGCAGCGAGTACGGCGGGATGCCGATGGCGAGCTGGCCGTCGTAGTCCACGCTGCGCTGGAGCAGCGTCGAGTAGTTCATGCCGACCACGCCGAGCGTGCCGCGGGTGATGTCCTTCGACAGGGCCACCACCACGCCGCCGAGGATGCCGCCCTGGCTGTTGCCGTCGTAGAACACTTCGCGGTTGTCGAACAGCGGCGCGCCGGCGGCGTCGCGGAACGCCGGATCGGCGGCGAAGCCCTGCGGGTGGCGCAGCAGGCGCGCCAGGAACAGCTGGTTGACCATGCCTTGCTGCGAGGCGTCGGGGATCACCGGGAAGTTCGACATGTCGAACAGCGTCGACACCACGTTCGGGATGTCGCCGAAGGCGAAGCCGAACCAGTCGGCCTTGCAGTACATCAGGTCGTAATCGTGATCGGCGCCGCGCTCCTCCTGGCCGCCGAGCAGGCCGTGGCCGTAGACGATCGGGCGCGTCGCGCTCGAGGCATTGCGCGGCAGCCGGCAGGTGAAGGTCGTGGTCATCTCGCCGGTGCGGTCGGGCAGGCCGTCGCCGTAGCGCTGGCCGAGCGGATCGGACGGGTTGGGGTTGTCGGCCGGGTCGTAGAACAGCCGGTTCGGCGGCGCGCTGACGCTGTACGCCTGGCGCGGCACGTTATCGAAGGCGTCGATCAGCGGCGCGAGGTCCGGGAACTGCGCCTTGAGCTGCGCGCGCAGCTCGCGCTCGCGCTCCAGTGGCGAGGGATCGGCCGGCACCACGTAGCTGGGCACGGTGAAGCTGCCCTGCACCGTGCGCTCGCCGTTCGAGTCGGTGACCTGGGTGACGGTGAACTGCGGCGCGCGGCCGAGGTTGACGATGCGGCCGGCCGCGTCCTCGGCCTGGCCCAGGTAATCGACGAAGGCGTCGTCGCGCATGTGGCGCAGGCGGCCGACGTTGTTCTCGGCGCTGGCCGTGGTGAAATCCCACGCGAGGTAGAGCCCCTCGTTGCCGGCGACCGGGATGCCGGCCTGCTGCAGCACCGGGAAGACGTCCTGCGCCAGCGCCGCGCAGCGCGCCTGCACCGGCGGCAGCTGCGTCGCCAGGCCGTCGCGGCAGGCGCGGAACGCCGCGCCGGCGGCCAGGGTCGCGCCGGTCGCGTCGTGCTTGAGGTTCTTCAGCACCACCACGTAGCGGCGGCCCTCGGCGAAGTTCTTCGCTGGCCGGATGATCAGCGCGGGCCGGGCGTCCTTGGTCGGGTCCGGATTGTCGATCTTGTCGGCCGGCAGCAGGTAGCCGGCGTTGAGGTCGATCTCGGCCCACACCGGGTGCGGCTCGCCGGTTTCGGCGTCGAGCACGAGCACCGACGACGACGCCACGTCGAGCGATGCGCCGGGGTTGGTGATCGGCGGCGCGCCGACCACCGGACCCGTCGCGTTGCCCTGCGCGTCCTTGACGGTGGCCACGCCCGGCACGTAGGTGGTGATCTGCTGGCCCGGCGAGAAGCCGTCGTTGCGGTTCCACTCGCTCGGGTCGAGCGGCTTGGCGCCGCCGGCGCGCGGCGTGGCCAGCGGGTTGATGTCGATGCGCCGGCCGGTGCCGCCGCGCTCGGCCGACTGCACGCTGCCCGGCGCCGCGGCGACGGTGAAGTGGTCGCTCGGGAACGGCAGCAGGCAATGCGACGGATCGAGCAGGTCGCAACCGCGCGCCAGCGCGTCGGCCGCGCCCGCCGCCAGCGCGACGTCAGGATCGCCGCCGCCGGCGCCCGGCTCGCCGAGCGCGCGGCAGGTTTCCTCGGCGAAGCCGGCGTCGCGGCACATGTCGTACAGCGGCGTCTGCGGATCGAACAGCGCGCAGAATTCCTCGGGGCCGCCGAAGCCGCGGCACTGGTCGGCGTACGCGCGCTGGATGTAATCGATGCGCGCGCCGATGTTGTTCAGCACGCACTGCTCCGCCATCGGGTCGTCCGCGCAGGCCAGCAGCACCGGCGGCAGGTTGCGCGGATCGTCCGGGCCGATGCCGAACAGCGGGTGGTAGCCCTCGAAGCGCAGCAGCGGCGCGGTCAGCGGCCCGAGCGAGACGTTCTCCTCGTAGCCGGTGAACGGCGCCACCAGGCCGGCGTCGCCCGACGGGTCGATGTAGTTGAACTCCTCTTCCGGAAGGATGTAGCCGAAGGAGTTCTGGGTCAGCCCCAGCAGCATCATGTTCGGGTTGTCGGTCAGGCCGCGGATGTACTGGCCGAAGGTGTTGGTGGCCTCGCCCGGGATCGTCACGATCTCCAGGCCCTGCCCGGCGCCGCCGAGGGTGATGCGCGAGACCAGGGTCCTCGCCACCGGCGTGAGCTGCGGCAGGTTGACCTGCTCGGCCGCCACCAGGGGGCCGATGCCCGGGATCTCCCCGGCCGGCAGCATCAGGAAGTCGTAGTAGCGGTTGAACGAGCCGACCAGGCCGAGCGCGACGAAGCCGGCGTTGGTGATCGGCAGCGTGACTTCGACGTGCTGCGCCTCGAGGCTCGGGGCGAGCTCCTGCGGCGCGAACTGCTGCGCGGCACTGGCCATGCCCTCGCCGCGGCAGCGCACGTTGCCGTAGTCGGCATCGGACGGCGCCGGCACGCAGCCGCCGCGCGAGCCCGAGCCGGACGCATCGGCGATCGGGCCGTTGTAGTACAGCGCCACGCCGCCGGCGCCGGTCTGCGCGTCCTCGAGCCAGTCCAGCGCGCCCTGGATGTAGTCGGCGTGCGGGATGCGCGGATCCTCGTTGATGCTGGTCGGGTGCGCGTTGTACTGCAGGATGCTGCCGACCGGCGTGCCGTCGTCGCCGGTCGCGGTGACCAGCGTCAGCGTGCCGTCGGCATCGGCCTCGAGGTCGTAGCGCGGCCGGCGGTAGTTGTTGAACTCGACGGTGTGGCCCTGCTGGAACGTCAGGCGCGCCGGGCGCAGGCCCGCCACGGCTTCGCGCGCCGCCTCCGCGGCCTGCGGATAGAGCGTGTTGACCACCCAGTCCTGCGGCACGCCGCCCCACAAGCCCTGCAGGTCGGCGCCGGCGTGCGAATGGGTCTGGCCGAAGACGATGTTGCCGATCTGCTCGCCGGGCGTGCCGGCCGGCGCGAAGCAGGCGCCGAGCTCGCAGGCCGCGGCGTTGATCGCCTCCTTGACGCCCTTCTGTATCAGATTGCCGGCGCCGACCGCGTCGAGCATGACGAAGGCCACGCGCGTGCCGTCGGCCTGCTCGAGCACCAGGACGCGCAGGTGCGTGTTTTCGGGCCCGCGGCTGCCGCTGAACACCGGCGCTTCGGCCGGCTGCGTCAGCGCTTCGCTGGCCTGCTGCATGGCGCCGAACGGGTCGTCCGGCAGGTTCTGCAGCGGGTTGACGCCGAAGCCGCCGAGGTTGAAGCGCTGCGTGCGCGTGGTGCCGTCGAGGCGCGGCTCGACCACGCCGTCGATGTGCTGCTGCGACGGCGTCACGCTGCGCCGGGCGGCGCCGGCGCGCAGCAGGCCGCTGTCGTCGTCGTCCCGGATCGTGCCGGTCGCTTCGCCGTCGCCGAGCGTCGCGCGCTGCGGGTTGCTCAAGGTCAGCGTGAAGGTCTCGTCGTTCTCGTCGAAGTCGTCGCCGGCGATCTCGACCTCGATTTGCGCGGTCTGCGCTCCGGCGGGGATCTCGAGGCGCCCGGCGGCGGCGGTGTAGTCGGCTCCCGCCAGCGCCGTGCCGTCGGCGGTGGCGAAGTCCACGGAGATCGGGCGCGTCGCTGGCGGGGTGATGCTGACCGCGAAGCTCATGGAGCCGGAGTCCTCGGCGGCCTGCGCGTCGGCGACCGACACGACGCTGGCGGGAGTGTCGTCGTCGAGGATCGCGCCTTCGGCGCTGTCGTCGGCCAGCTGCGCGCGGTTGGCGCCGAACAGGCGCACGCCGAAGGTCTCGTCCGGCTCGACCTCGGTGTCGCCGATCACGTCGACCGTGATGACCTGCTCGGTCACGCCCGGGGCGAACATCAGCTCGCCGCTGGCGTCGGTGAAGTCCTCACCCGGCGTGGCAGTTCCGGCCTCGGTGCGGTAGCGCACGCGCACGGTGTCGTCCGACGCCGGCGTCAGCGTGACGCGGAACTGCAGCGGCGTCGTGCCGCTGTCGCCCTCGGTTGCCGACGCGCCGGCGATGGACAACGCCGGGTGCGGCCGGCCGCCGCCGGCGCCGACCTTGTCGTCGGAGCCGGGTGAACAGGCGGCCAGCACCAGGGAGGTCGCTGCGAGCAGGGCAGCGCCGGCACGAGTTGTCATATGACTCACCTGTCAGTTGTTGCGACGAATCGTAGGCTCCGGGGTGCGGCCGGGCGATAGTAAAAGCGCATCCCGGCGACCAAAGTCCGCCTTGCGGTGCAGCAAGAAGGGGCGTAGCGTGCGCGCGCCATGAAGAAGAACACGGGCGCGGCCGGCACGGCCACCCGCCCCACCCGATCCGGGAGTCGGCCGGTTTACCCATGAAAATCATCATCTTGGGAGCTGGACAGGTCGGCGCCACACTGGCCGAGAACCTGGCCAGCGAGGCCAACGACGTGACCGTGGTCGACACCGACGGCGCGCTGCTGTCCGACCTGCAGGACCGCCTGGACCTGCGCACGGTGCAGGGCTTCTGCAGCCACCCGAGCGTGCTGCGCCGCGCCGGCGCCGACGACGCCGACATGATCCTGGCCGTGACCGAGTCCGACGAGACCAACATGCTGGCCTGCGAGATCGCCAGCACGCTGTTCCACACCCCGACCAAGATCGCGCGCGTGCGCTCGGCCGAGTACCTGAAGGAAGAGGCGCTGTTCGAGTCCGGCGCGCTGCCGGTGGACATGCACATCTCGCCGGAGCAGCTGGTCACCGACTACATCCGCCGGCTGATCCAGTACCCCGGCGCGCTGCAGGTGGTGGATTTCGCCGACGGCAAGGTGCGGCTGGTCGGCGTGAAGGCCTACTACGGCGGGCCGCTGGTCGGCCGCCAGCTCAAGGAGCTGCCCAGCCACCTGCCCAAGGACGTCGACGCGCGCGTCGCCGCGATCTACCGCCGCGGCCGGCCGATCACCCCGGAAGGCGAGACCGTGATCGAGGCCGAGGACGAGGTGTTTTTCGTCGCCGCGAAGAACCACATCCCGAAGATCATGGCCGAGCTGCGCCGCGCCGACAAACCGCTCAAGCGCATCATGCTGGCCGGCGGCGGCAACATCGGCTGGCGCCTGGCCGAGGCGCTCGAGTCCACGCACCAGGTCAAGGTCATCGAGAAGAGCCGCGAGCGCGCCAAGTTCCTGTCGGAGCAGCTGGAGAAGGCCGTGGTGCTGGTCGGCGACGGCGCCAACGAGGACCTGCTGACCGAGGAGAACATCGAGGACTGCGACGTGTTCTGCGCGGTCACCAATGACGACGAGGCCAACATCCTGTCGGCGATGCTGGCCAAGCGCCTGGGCGCCGGCAAGGCCATGGCGCTGATCAACCGCCTGGCCTACGTCGACCTGGTCGAGGGCGGCTCGATCGACGTCGCCATCTCGCCGCAGCAGTCCACGGTGTCGGCGCTGCTCGCCCACGTGCGCCGCGGCGACGTGGTCAAGGTGCACAGCCTGCGCCGCGGCGCGGCCGAGGCGATCGAGGCGGTGGCCCACGGCGACCGCAGCGCTTCGCGCGTGGTCGGCCGCCGGCTCGACGAGATTTCGCTGCCGCCCGGCACCACCATCGGCGCCATCGTGCGCGGCGACGAGGTGCACATCGCGCACCACGACACGGTGATCGAAGCCGAGGACCACGTCATCCTGTTCATCGTCAACAAGAAGAACACCAAGGCGGTCGAGCGGCTGTTCCAGGTGGGCGTCGGCTTCGTCTAGGGCACCGGCCATGGCGCACAGCTACGCGAACGGCCTGCCGCGCTTCACCGAGCGGGCCCATCGCTTCGCCGCCGTCCAGCAGGTGCTCGGCCTGCTGCTGATGCTGTTCTCGCTGACCATGCTGCCGCCGATCGGCGTGAGCTGGCACTACGACGACGGCGCCGCGCGCTCGTTCGGCGCCGCGCTGTGGATCACGCTGGCCAGCGGCGCGCTGCTGTGGTGGCCGGTGCGGCGCATGCGCGCCGACCTCAAGCTGCGCGACGGCTTCCTCATCACGGTCCTGCTGTGGTCGGGGCTGTCGGCCTTCGGCGCGATCCCGTTCGTAGTGACCGAGGCCGGCTGGAACAGCTACATCGACGCGCTGTTCGAGGCGGTCTCCGGCTTCACCACGACCGGCGCCACCGCCATTCCCATCGGCCTCGACCTGATGCCGCGCTCGCTGCTGTACTACCGCGCGCAACTGCAGTGGCTCGGCGGCATGGGCATCATCGTGCTGGCGGTGGCCGTGCTGCCGATGCTCGGCATCGGCGGCATGCAGCTGTACCGGGCCGAGACGCCCGGGCCGATGAAGGACTCGAAGCTCACGCCGCGCATCACCGAGACCGCGCGCGCCCTGTGGCTCGTCTACTTCCTGCTGACCGTGGCCTGCGGCCTGACCTACTGGCTGCTCGGCATGAGTGCGTTCGACGCGGTGTGCCACGCCTTCACCACCATCGCCACCGGCGGCTTCTCGACCCACGACGCCAGCATCGCCTTTTTCGACAGCCCGGCCATCGAGTGGGCGGCCATCGGCTTCATCGTGCTGGCGACCATCAACTTCGCCATCCACTTCACCGCCTGGCAGGAGCGCGGACCCTGGGTCTATTTCCGCGACCCGGAGGTGCGCACCTTCGTGCTTCTGCTGCTCGGCTTCAGCACGCTGATCGCCCTGCCGCTGCTGGTTTTCGACACGCTGCACGCCGACACCGCCACCACCGTCCGCACGGCCGTGTTCCAGGTCGTGTCCTACGGCTCGACCACGGGCTACGGCACGGCCAACCCGAGCGGCTGGCCGCTGTACACGCCGCTGCTGCTGATGGTGTGCGCGTTCATGACCGGCTGCGCCGGCTCGACCGCCGGCGGCGTCAAGGTGGTGCGCGTGCTGCTGTTCATGCGCCAGGCGCTGCGCGAGATGCGCCGCCTGATCCACCCGAACGCCGAGGTGCCGATCAAGCTGCAGGGCAAGGTCGTGCCCGACGAGATCGTCTACGCCGTCGGCGGGTTCTTCTCCGTGTACATCGGCTTCACCATCGTGCTGACCTTCGTGATGATGGCGACGGGCCTGGACGCCGAGTCGGCGTTCTCGTCGGTGGCGGCGTCGATCAACAACCTCGGCCCGGGCCTGCACGAGCTGAACGGCTCGGTGGCCTCGGTGTCGCCGTTCGGCAAGTGTGTGCTGATCTTCACGATGGTGCTGGGGCGGCTCGAGATCTTCACGGTGCTGATCCTGTTCACGCCGGGTTTCTGGCGGCGGTAGGAGCGGCCCCGGGCCGCGACCGGATGGACCGGATGCGTCGCGCCCATGGGGCGCTCCTACAATGGACGCCATGCACGCCCTGCTGCGGCTGTCCCGCTGGATCGACGCGCTGACCGAGTGCGTCGGCAGGGCCGCCTCCTGGCTGATCCTGCTGGCGGTGCTGATCAGCGCCGGCAACGCGGTCGCGCGCTATGCCTTCAACGTCAGCTCGAACGCCTGGCTCGAGGTCCAGTGGTACCTGTTCGCCGCGGTGTTCCTGCTGTGCGCCGGCTACGCGCTCAAGCACAACCAGCACGTGCGCATCGATGTGCTCGCCGGCCGCCTGTCGCGCCGCGGGCAGGTCGGCATCGAGATCTTCGGCACGCTGTTCTTCCTGCTGCCGGCCGCCGCGCTGATCCTGTGGCTGTCGTGGCCGGTGTTCGTGGATTCGTGGCGCAGCGGCGAGGTCTCCTCGAACGTGGACGGCCTGGCGCTGTGGCCCGCGCGCCTGCTGGTGCCGGCCGGCTTCGCCCTGCTGGTGCTGCAGGGCGTCGCCGAGCTGATCAAGCGCGTGGCCTTCCTGCGCGGCCTGATTCCCGACCCGGCGGGCAAGCCCGAAGGCGCCCAGCGCGAGCTGGCCGACGCTATCCTGAAGTCGCGGGACGCGCGCTGATGGGTGAGTTCCTCGCCGCCAACCTTGCGCCGCTGATGTTCGCCGCGATGATCCTGTTCCTGCTGCTCGGCTACCCGGTGGCGTTCGCGCTGGCCGCCAACGGCATCCTGTTCGGACTGGCCGGCATCCAGCTCGGCCTGCTCGACGCATCCCTGTTCCAGGCGCTGCCGCAGCGCATCTGGGGCGTGATGTCGAACGAGACGCTGCTGGCGGTGCCGTTCTTCACGTTGATGGGGCTGATCCTGGAGCGCAGCGGCATGGCCGAGGACCTGCTCGACACCATCGGCCGGCTGTTCGGCCGGCTGCGCGGCGGGCTGGCCTATGCCGTCGTGTCCGTCGGCGCGTTGCTCGCCGCCACCACCGGCGTGGTCGCGGCCTCGGTCATCTCCATGGGCCTGATCGCGCTGCCGATCATGCTGCGTTACGGCTACGACCGGCGCCTGGCGGCGGGCACCATCGCCGCGTCCGGCACGCTGGCGCAGATCATCCCGCCGTCGCTGGTGCTGATCGTGCTGGCCGACCAGCTCGGCCGATCGGTCGGCGACATGTACGCCGGCGCGCTGGTTCCGGGACTCGCTCTCGCCGGCCTGTACCTGCTCTACGTCGTCGGCGTGACGCTGGTGCGTCCGGCGTGGGCGCCGGCGCTGCCGGAGGCGGCGCTGGCGTCCGAGCCGCCGCTGCAGCTGGCGCGGCGCGTGCTGTTCGTGCTGCTGCCGCCGCTGGCGCTGATCTTCCTGGTGCTCGGCACCATCTTCCTGGGCGTGGCGACGCCGACCGAGGGCGGCGCCATGGGCGCCAGCGGCGCGCTGGCCATGGCGCTGGCGCGGCGGCGGCTGACGGTGAAGCTGCTGGCGCAGGCGCTGGACTCGACCGCGCGCATCAGCGCCTTCGTCATGTTCATCCTCATCGGCGCGCGGGTGTTCAGCCTGACCTTCTACGGCGTCGGCGGGCACCTGTGGGTCGAAAACCTGCTGGGCGACCTGCCGGGCGGCGCGGTCGGCTTCCTGCTCGTGGTCAACGCGCTGATCTTCGTGCTGGCGTTCTTCCTGGATTTCTTCGAGCTGGCCTTCATCGTGGTGCCGCTGCTGGCGCCGGTGGCGGCGGCGCTCGGCATCGACCTGATCTGGTTCGGCGTGCTGCTCGGGGTCAACATGCAGACCTCGTTCATGCACCCGCCGTTCGGCTTCGCGCTGTTCTACCTGCGCAGCGTGGCGCCGGCGGGCGATTACGTGGACAAGGTCACCGGCGCCGCGATCGCGCGGGTGACCACCGGGCAGATCTACTGGGGCGCGGCGCCGTTCGTGCTGATCCAGGTGGTCATGGTCGCGCTGGTGATCGTCTTCCCCGAGCTGGTGACCTGGGGCCTCGACAGCGGCACCGGCATCGACCCGGACGAAGTGCTGATCCCGGTGCCCGAGGAAGTGGACGAGGAGCTGTTCTGGCCCGAAGGCACCGAGGTCCCGGATTGACGGAGACACCCATGAGGAAGACATCCGCATTGCTGGCGGCGCTGCTGGCCGCGGCGCCGGCGTTCGGCGCCGAGCTGCCCGAGGTCAAGTGGCGCCTGCAGTCCTCGTTTCCCAAGAGCCTCGACACGATCCACGGCGCCGCCGACCAGATCGCGCGGCGTGTCTCCGAGGTCACGGGCGGCAAGTTCCAGATCCAGGTGTTCGCCGCCGGCGAGATCGTGCCGCCGCTGCAGGTGCTCGACGCGGTGCAGAACGGCACCGTGCAGGCCGGCCACACCGCCGCGTACTACTACTTCGGCAAGGATCCGACCTTCGCTTTCGGCACGGCGGTGCCGTTCGGCCTCAACGCGCGCCAGCACCAGGCCTGGATGTTCTACGGCGGCGGCCTGCCGCTGATGCGCGAGCTGTACGCGCAGTACAACGTCATGATGTTCCCCGCCGGCAACACCGGCGCGCAGATGGGCGGCTGGTTCCGGCGCGAGTTCCACACGGTGGCGGACCTCAAGGGCCTGAAGATGCGTATCGCCGGGCTCGGCGGCGCGGTCATGGCGCGCCTGGGCGTGGTGCCGCAGCAGATCGGCGGCGGCGACATCTATCCGGCGCTGGAGAAAGGCACTATCGACGCCGCCGAATGGGTCGGCCCCTACGACGACGAGAAGCTGGGCTTCCACAAGGTCGCGCCGCACTACTACTACCCGGGCTGGTGGGAAGGCGGCCCGCAGCTCGACCTGATCGTCAACCTGCAGGCCTGGCAGGCGCTGCCGAAGGAATACCAGGCGCTGCTCGAGGCGGCCTCGACCGAGGCGCACGTGCACATGATCGCCAAGTACGACGCGGTGAACACCCAGGCCATGAAGCGCCTGATCGCAGGCGGCGTGAAGCTGCACCCGTATCCGCCCGAGGTGATGCGCGCGGCCTACCTCGAGGCGGTGGAGTATTACGAGGAGACGTCGAAGGCCAATCCGCGCTTCGGCAAGGTCTACGAATCCATGCGCGCGTTCCGCAACGAGGTGGTGCCCTGGCACGCGCTGGCCGACGGGCGCTTCGACGCCTTCATGGCCGCGACCATGCGGGCGGCGCAGCGGAAAAATAAATAGAAAAATAAATAGGGACGCACACCTTTATTCCAGCACGGCCATGCGGATGTCCAACGGCACACCGAATAAAGGTGTGCGTCCCCTTTATTTTTCCCTTTATTTCTCGACGAACGCCCGCTCGAAAACGTAGTGCCCCGGCGTGCCGATGTGCGGCGAGACGACGAAACCGCGCGCGTCGAGCAGGGCGCGCGTGTCGGCCAGCATCGACGGGCTGCCGCACAGCATGGCGCGGTCATCGTCCGGCCCGAACGACGGCAGGCCGGTGTCGGCGAACAGTTTGCCGGACTGGATCAGCTCGGTCAGGCGGCCGTTGTAGCGGAACGGCTCCCGCGTCGCGGTCGGGTAGTAGACCAACTGCCGGCGGATCTGCTCGCCGAGAAACTCGTGCTGCGGCAGTTCGTGCGTCAGGTAGTCGTGGTAGGCCAGGTCGCCGACCTGGCGCACGCCGTGCACCAGCACGATCCTCTCGAAGCGCTCGTAAGTCTGCGGGTCTCGGATGATCGACAGGAACGGCGCCAGGCCGGTGCCGGTCGACAGCAGGTACAGGTTCTTGCCGGGCAGCAGGTCGTGCAGCAGCAGCGTGCCGGTCGGCTTGCGCGACATGATGACATCGTCGCCGGGCTTGAGGTGTTGCAGGCGCGAGGTCAGCGGGCCGTTGGCCACCTTGATGCTGAAAAACTCGAGGTGGTCCTCGTAGTTGGCGGATGCGATCGAGTAGGCGCGCAGCAGCGGTTTGCCGTTCACCGGCAGGCCGAGCATGACGAAGTGACCGTTCTCGAAGCGCAGCGACGCATCCCGCGTGGTGCGGAACGAGAACAGCGAGTCGTTCCAGTGGCGGACGTCGAGGACGCGTTCGGTGGCGAGGGCGACCATGGGAGCGAATGCTAAGGAATTGCCGCCCCGCTGTCAGCGCATATCGGTATAACAAATGGGGGGATTGAGACCCGGAAACGTATAATCGCCGCCCCATGTCCGTCTTCACCAAGGTCAGCTACGCCGAACTGCGCGCCTTCCTGGCCCGCTACCCCCTGGGGGAGGCCATCGGCTTCCAGGGCATCGGCGAAGGGGTGGAGAACACCAACTACTACGTGGACACGGTGGACGGCCGCTGGGTACTGACCCTGTTCGAGCGCCTCAACCACGCCGACCTGCCGTTCTTCCTGGACCTCATGGAGCACCTTGCCGGGCGCGGGGTGCCGTGCCCGCGACCTTTGCACATGAGCAAAGGGGGCACATTGACCCACCTGAATCGCAAGCCCGCGGCGCTGGTGCAGCGCCTGACCGGCCAGAGCGTGCTGACCCCGTCGGCGGCGCAGTGCGCGGCGGTTGGCACCCTGCTCGGCCAGATGCACGTGGCCGCCGCGGATTTCCCGGGCCACTTGCAGAACCCCCGCGGCGCGGCCTGGCGGCACGCCACCGCCGGGATGCTGCTGCCGGCGGTGGACGCCGACACCGCGGCGCTGATCCGCGACGAGCTCGACGCCCAGTCCGGGCTGGATCCCGGCGCGCTGCGCCAGGGCGTGATCCACGCCGACCTGTTCCGCGACAACGTGCTGTTCGTGGACCAGCGCCTGACCGGCGTCATCGACTTCTACTACGCCTGCTCGGACGCGCTGCTCTACGACCTCGCCGTGACGGTCAACGACTGGTGCTTCGACCTGCGCGGCGGCCTCAACACCGAGCTGGCGCGCTGGCTGATCACGCATTACGCCGCGGTGCGCCAGCCGTCGAAGGACGAGCAGAAGGCCTGGCCGCTGGTGCTGCGCGCGGCGGCGCTGCGCTTCTGGCTGTCGCGCCTGCACGACTGGCACTTCCCGCGCGGCGGCGACCTGGTGCACGTGAAGGACCCGGCCGAGTACCGGCGCAAACTCGAGCACCACCGCAGGCACGCGGCGCCGGCGCTGTAGGAGCGCCTTCAGGCGCGACGGTCGCGGCGTATTCCGTCGCGCCTGAAGGCGCTCCTACGCCAGCAGGCCGGTGACCCCGTCGTAGATCAGCTTGGCGGACAGCACAACCAGGATCGCCTTGAACAGGGTGCGGAAGCGCGACTCGTCGAGCCAGCGGTGCAGCCCGCGCCCGGCGAACGTCCCGGCGATCACCGCGAGCACCAGCGGCAGCAGCAGGTCGAGGCGCGCGGTCACGGCGAAGCCGGCCGAGGCGTAGCCGAACACCCGCAGCAGGTGGCCGAGCGTCTGGGTCATGGCCAGCGTGGCGATGACCGTCTCCTTGGGCCACTCGGGCCGCAGGAACAGCCGGCCCACGAACAGCCCGGTGGCGCTGACGAACATGCCGAGCGTACCGTTGAGGAAGCCCGCGAGCAGCACCGCCGGCACCGGCTTGAGCGGCTCGCCGCCTTCCTTCGAGGGAATCAGCGAGCTCAGGATCAGGCTGGCCAGCAGCAGCAGGATGACGTTGACGTTGGCCTCGGCCACGAACGGCGCCACCAGGAACGGCGTCGGCGCCGCGGTCAGCAGGAACCAGCCGGCCGCGCGCCACTCGACGTGCTTCAGGAAGGCGACCGTGCGCGTGAAGTTCGACACGAACTGCACCGCGGCGTGCAGCGGCACCGCCACGCCCGGCGCCAGGCCGAGCGCGTAGAACACGCCGATCAGGATGGTGCCGCCGCCGAGCCCCGCGACGCCGGACAGTACCGCGGTGAGAAACCCGACCAGTGCGAGGACGACGGTGATCAAGTTCGGTACTCGCGCAATCGCGAAGCGGCCCTGATCCGAGCGACCTTTGGGCGCAAGCCCATCGGGAGCGAGGAGCGGGGCCGCTTCGCGATTGCCGTGCTCAGAGCACCAGCGTCGTCGCCAGCAGCAGCATCAGCCCCATGCCGACGATGTCGGTCACGGTGGTCAGGAAGATGGACGAGGCGGTGGCGGCGTCGAAGCCGAGCCGGCGCAGCGTCACGGGAATCAGCACCCCGGACAGGCCGCTCGACACGCAGGCGCCGATCATCGCCAGCAGGATGGCGAGGCCCAGCATCAGCGGGCTGGCGCCGCCCTCGCTCGAGCCGGCGTAGAACCACATCGCCGTCGCGGCCACCAGACCGGTCCCCAGGCCGTTGAGCACGCCCAGCAGCGCTTCCTTGGTCAGCAGCTTCGCGCGCGGCACGTGGTCGAAGTTGCCCAGCGTGATGCCGCGCAGCGAGATGGCCAGGGCCTGGCAGCCGGTGTTGCCGCTCTGCCCCGCCAGGATCGGCAGGAACGCGGCCAGCACCACAACCTGCGTGATGGTGCCTTCGAACATGCTCACCACCCAGCCGGCGATGAACGCGGTCAGCAGGTTCACCTGCAACCAGACGTGGCGCTTCTTGAAGGCCTCCCACAGCGGCGTGTCGACCTGCTCCTCGGTGACGCCGACCATGCGGCCGACCTGCGCCGAGATCTCGATCACCTGCTGCTCGGCCAGGCGCCAGCCGCGCACCACGCCCAGCAGCTTGCCGTCGGCGCCGACCACCGGATACACCGGGTAATGCCGCCGCACCGACGCCTTGATGGCGTCGGCGATCTCCAGGGTCGGCGACAACGCGAACGGCCGCGCGAGCATGATCTCGTCCACCGGCTGGGTCAGCTCGGACAGCAGCAGGTCACGGATGACGATCAGGCCGATCAGCTTGTCGGAGCCGTCGACGACGTAGAGATAAGTGATGTCCGAGACGAACTCGGACTGGCGCAGGAAATCGATGGCCTGCTGCACCGTCGTGCCCGACTTGACCACGCCGCGCGCCGGCTCGGCCAGCTCGGACACCTGGCCCGGCACCGGCAGCGCCTTGTCGCCCTCGTCGCCCTGCGGGCGCAGGGCCGAGGGCAACTCGAGCGCGATGCGCAGGGAGAGGTCCGGCGGCAACTCGCGCAGCACCGCCTCGATGGTCTCGGCGTTTTCCTGTGCGAGCAGCTCGGCCGCGTCGAGCGGCACGCGCTTGCGCGCGGCGCGCACCAGATCCTGGATGGCGCCGGCGGACCGGCCGCCTGCGGTTTGTTCTTCGTTCATGCGTCGCTCCCCGCGAGTGCGCCAACAGCATAACGGGGTCCGTGGGCGCGCAAGGCTGCCGGGGCGGCGCCAACCCCGTCAAAACCTCCTGAAAACCACCCGGTTGACGGCCACCCCGTCTACATACATACTGGTCGGTATGTAGTCATTCGCCCCAGAGGGCGTCCGGAATGTCCCAAGCTGCGGTAAAGCGCCAACCCGACCAGACCCGGCAGAAGCTGCTCGAGCGCGCCTTCGAGGAAATCCACCGCAACGGCTTTCGCGCCGCCAGCCTCGACTCGATCCTGGCGGAGGCCGGCGTCACCAAGGGCGCGCTGTACCACCACTTCGCCAGCAAGGCCGAGCTGGGCTACGCCGTGGTCGAGGAAGTCGTGCGGCCGTGGATGGAGCAGATCTGGCGGCCGATCACCGAGGCGCCCAACCCGATCGACGCCGCCATGCGCGTGATCCGCCAGCGCCTGCGCGAGCGTGCCGGCATGGCGCTGACCATCGGCTGCCCGTTCAACAACCTCACGCAGGAGATGTCGGGCGTGGACGAGGGCTTTCGCACGCGGCTGTCGGCGATCCTGCACGACTGGCGCGAGGCCATGGCCGATGCGATGCGCCGCGGCCAGGCCAACGGCACGGTCTGCGCCGACGTCGATCCGCGCGCCGCCGCGGCGTTCGTGATCAGCAGCGTCGAGGGCTGCGTCGGCATGGCCAAGGCTTCGCAAAGCAAGGAGTTCCTCGAGGCGGGCTTCCACGGCCTGATCGAGTACCTCGAGCACCTGCGGCCGCATGATCCTGCCAACGACGGGCGGCGCTTACCTGCCGCGTAATTGAAACACCGCGCCACCCGCGAAACCATCACCGTCATCCAACCGGATTCCCCCATGCCGCAATCGTCCCGCTTCGAAGCCTACGTGGTGCGCTACGCGCGCTGGCTGGTCGAGCACCCCTGGCTGGTGCTGCTGCTGTCGGCGCTGATCGTGGGCGCGCTGGCCGCCGGCGCGAAGAACCTCAGGTTCTCGACCGACTACCGCGTCTACTTCGGCCCCGAGAACCCGCAGCTGCTGGCGTTCGACGAGCTGCAGAACGTCTACGCCAAGAACGACAGCATCCTGATGATGGTGGAGCCGCGCGACGGCGATGCCTTCGCGCCGCGCGTGCTCGAGGCGGTGCGCGAGATGACCGAGGCGGCGTGGACGCTGCCGTACACGCTGCGCGTGGACTCGGTCACCAACTTCCAGCACACCGAGGCGGACGGCGACGACCTGCGCGTGGGGCCGCTGCTGGCCACGGACGAGGAAGTGACGCCGGAGGTTGCGCGGCGCATCCGCGCGATCGCCACCCAGGAGACGCTGCTGCTGCACCGCCTGGTGTCGCCGAGCGGCCACGTCACGGCGATCAACATCACCGCGCAGCTGCCGCCGGCGGCCCAGCAGACCCAGCGCGAGCTGCCCGAGGCGGTGGCCGCCGCGCGCGCGCTGCGCGAGCACATCCTCGCCAAGTACCCGGAGATCAACGACATCTACATGACCGGGTCGAACATGATGTCGACGGCCTTCACCGAGGCCTCGATCGGCGACTCGAAGACCCTGATCCCGCTGATGTACGGCGTCATCATCCTGACCATGGTGCTGATGCTGCGCTCGGCCTGGGCCGCCGCCGCGACCATGCTGGTGGTGATCGTGTCGGCGGCGACGGCGATGGGCATGGCCGGCTGGATGCACATCCTGCTGACCCCGCCGTCGGCGGCCAGCCCGCAGATCATCACCACGCTGGCGGTGGCCGACAGCGTGCACATCTACCTGACGTTCTTCGCCCTGATGCGCGCCGGGCGGGCCAAGGCCGAGGCCATCGTCGAGTCGCTGCGGGTGAACTTCACCGCCGTGTTCCTGACCTCGGCCACCACCGCCATCGGCTTCATGTCGGTCAACTTCACCGACTCGCCGCCGCTCAAGGACCTCGCCAACATCACCGCCATCGGCGTGATGCTGGCCTGGTTCTTCTCCTGCTTTACGCTGCCGGCGCTGATCGCCCTGCTGCCGGCGCACGTGACGGCGGCGCGCGGCGACTTCGAGCACTCGCGCCTGACGCGCTGGATGGACCGGCTGGCCGACTTCGTGCTCAAGCACCGCCGCCCGGTGTTCTGGAGCGTGCTGGCCGCCGGCGTGGCGCTGACGGGCGTTGCGTTCAAGAACGAGGGCAACGACCTGTTCGCGCACTACTTCGACCAGCGCATCAAGTACCGCACCGACACCGACCACGTGGTCGACAACCTGACCGGCCTGTATTCGATGGAGTTCTCGCTGCGCTGCGGTGAGGCGGAGTGCGTGTCGCGGCCCGACTACCTGGCCAAGGTCGAAGCGTTCAAGCAGTACTGGTTGGCGCACGACAAGGTGCTGTACGTCGGCGCCATCAGCGACGTGTTCAAGAAGCTGAACAAGTCGATGAACGCCGATGACCCGGCCTTTTACAGGCTCCCCGGGGAGTCGGCGCTGGCCGCGCAGTACCTGCTGCTTTACGAGATGTCGCTGCCGTTCGGCCTCGACCTCAACAACACCGTCAACCAGGACAAGTCGTCGACGCGCTTCACCGTCATCTTCGAGCACCTCAAGTCCAAGGAAACGCGGGCCATCGAGGAGGAAGGCCGCGCCTGGCTGGCCGAGCACGCGCCCGAGATGGAGACCCACGGCGTGTCGCCGGCGGTGATGTTCGCGCACATCTCCAAGCGCAACCTCGAGTCGAACTTCGTCTCGCTGCCGATCTCGCTGGCCATCATTTCGCTGCTGCTGGCGCCGCTGCTGCGCACCTGGCGCCTCGGCCTGGCCTTCGTGCTGCCCAACCTGCTGCCGATGGGCGTCGGCTTCGGGCTGTGGGCGCTGTGGAGCGGCGAGGTCAACTTCACCATGGCGATCGTGCTGAACATGACCGTGGGCATCATCGTCGACGACACCATCCACTTCGTCACCAAGTACCTGCGCGCGCGGCGCGAGCAGGATCTGGCGCCGCAGGACGCCATCCGCTACAGCTTCCACAACGTCGGCGGCGCGCTGGTGGTGAACACGCTGATCCTGACCGCCGGCTTCCTGATCCTGGCGCAGTCGTCGTTCCTGCCCAACAGCGGCATGGCGCAGCTGACCGCGGCGACCATCGTCGCCGCGCTGATCATCGATCTGACCCTGCTGCCGGCGATGCTGCTGAAGCTCGACCGCGCCCCCACCCCGAAACCCGCTACCGAGGAGCTGTCCCATGTCCCCGTCACCGCGAAATAAGCCCGCCGCCGGAGCCCGCAACCGGCGCGTGCTGGATGCCGTCCTGTGGGTCGCCCTGCTGGCGCTGCTGGCCGCACCGGCCTTCGCCCAGACGCCGCAGGAAAAAGGCCTGGCCATCGCCACCGAGGCCGACCGCCGCAACGACGGCTTCGGCGACACCAGCGCGACCATGCTGATGATCCTGCGCAACCGCCACGGCGAGGAGAGCAAGCGCGAGATCCGCAGCCGCGCGCTCGAGGTCAAGGCCGACGGCGACAAGTCGATGATCATCTTCGACCGGCCGCGCGACGTGGCCGGCACCGCGCTGCTGACGTTCACCCACAAGACCGACGACGACGACCGCTGGCTGTACCTGCCGGCGGTCAAGCGCGTCAAGCGCATCGCCTCCAGCAACAAGTCCGGCCCGTTCATGGGCAGCGAGTTCGCCTACGAGGACCTTGGCTCGCAGGAGCCGGAGAAGTACACCTACAAGTGGCTGCGCGACGAGAGCTACGGCGGCAAGGACTGCTTCGTTTCCGAGCGCTATCCGGTGGACAAGGACTCCGGCTACACGCGCCAGGTGGTGTGGATGGATAAGGCCGAGTACCGGCCGCTGAAAATCGAGTTTTACGACCGCAAGCAGTCCTTGCTGAAGACCCTGACGCTCACCGATCACCAGCAATACCTCGACAAATACTGGCGGCCGCTGAAGCTCGACATGGTCAACCACCAGACCGGCAAGAGCACGACGCTGCTGTTCAAGGACTACAAGTTCCGCAACGGCTTCAACGACCGCGACTTCGACCAGAACGCGCTGCAGAACGCGCGCTGATGGGATTCTGGGGCTGGGTGCTGTACAAGCTGCTCTAGGGCCCGGCCGTTCAGCGGCGCCGCTCGCGCCCGTCGCCGCAGGGATCGATCGCCGTGACTCCCGGCGCCGCGGCTTCACGCGTCGCGGCAATCGTCTCCGACGACTTCCCCTGGCGCGCTTCGTCGAGCATCCAGTCCATGAAATGCCGCACCTCGCTGCGGTTCGCGGCCGCCGGCGTCGCCAGCATGAAATAGCCGCGCGTCGACACGGTGCCGCGGCCGCGCGCCTTCTCGAACGGCATGACCAGGCGCCCGTCGCGGATCTGCCCGGACAGCAGCGGCAGCCGCCCGAGCGCGATGCCCTCGCCGTTGGCCGCGGCCTGGATCAGCTGGTCGTAGTGGCTGAAGTGCAGCGACCCCGCCGGCTGCAGCTCCGGCAGGCCCATCGCCTGCAGCCAGACGTCCCACTGCAGGTAAGGCAGCGCCGGGAAGCGTGAGCCCTGGGCGTCGTCGTGCAGCAGCACGTGGCGGGCGAGGTCGGCCGGCGCGCGCAGCGGCCGCGCCTTGTCCTTCAGCAGGGCCGGCGCGCACACCGGCACCACCTCCTCGCCGAACAGCTGCGTGGCGCCGGCCGGCACACGGTCCGGCGCGGCGTAGCGGATCGCCACGTCGATGCGGTCGCGCTCGAGATCGAGCACCTCGTTGTTGGCGGCGATGCGCACGTCGATCTCGGGATGGACCTGGCGGAACCTGGCCAGGCGCGGCACCAGCCACAGCGAGGCGAACGTGACCATCGTCGTCACCGTCAGCATGCCGCCCGGCGTGCCGGTGATCGCCTCGACCGTGTCGCGCAGCTCCTTGAGCTGCCGTGCCACGGTCTGCTGCAGCACCTGCCCGGCGTCGGTCAGCAGCAGCGCGCGATGGCGCCGCTGGAACAGGGCGATACCGAGCGCCTCTTCCAGCCCCTGCACCTGGCGGCTGACGGCCGACTGGGTCAGGAACAGCTCCGCGGCCGCCTTGGTAAAGGACAGGTGCCGGGCAGCGGCCTCGAAGCCGCGCAGCAAGTCCAGGGGCGGCAGGTCACGCCGGCGGTTTTGCATGCGCTTCGCTCATGTCAGATATGCACCGATTTCGTTTGAGGCCCGGAGATTATGGTCTCAGAATTCGTTTCGCGCCACGGTCCCTACATGCGGTAACGGCATGCAGGGCGCCCGAGGCGGGAAGGAGAACCGTCATGTCCGCCAACCGTCACACCGCCCGCGAATCGGTCCGCAAGGCCGCCGCCGCCGCGTTTGAAGCCCTGCCCGCCGTCCTGCTCGCCGCCGCCCTGCTGATGCCGGCCCTGGCCGCGATCGCCGGCCGCACCACCGAGCGCGCCGAGCCGGTGGCCCCGGCCGCCGAAGTCGGCCGCGCCATCGCCGACCAGGGCAACCGTGCGCTGGCCGAGATCCGCGAACAGGCGCGTGAGTCGCTGCGCCCGAGCCTCGCCCAGCCCAAGCTTTCGTAGGAGCGGCCCGGCCGCGACCGCGCCCCTCCCGCGCCTCCCCCACCCGCGGCCGGCCGCTCCTACACTTCGCCCATGGAGGACTTCGCGCTGAGGCTCTACGGCATGACCGGCAGCGGCAACTGCTACAAGCCGGCGCTGGCGATGCGCCAGCTCGGCATGCCGTTCGAGTGGGTCGAAGTGGACATCCTCAGCGGCGCCTCGCGCACGCCGCAGTTCCTGGCGCGCAACCCCAACGGCAAGGTGCCCCTGCTCGAGGTCACCGACGGCGGCGAGACCCGCGCGCTGGCCGAATCCAACGCCATGCTGTGTTACCTGGCCGAAGGCACCCACCTGCTTCCCGACGAGCGCTGGGCGCGCGCGCAGGCGCTGCAGTGGCTGTTCTTCGAGCAGTACTCGCACGAGCCGTACATCGCCACCGTGCGTTTCTGGGTGCATTACCTGCACAAGCAGGAGGAATGGAAGGACAAGATCGGCGAGGCGATGAAGAAAGGCTACGCCGCGCTCGGCGTCATGGAGCAGCGGCTCGCCCGCACGCCGTACCTCGCCGGCGCCGCGTACACGATCGCCGACATCGCGTTGTATGCGTACACCCACGTCGCGCACGAGGGCGGTTACTCGCTCGAGAGCTACCCCGCCATCCGCGCCTGGCTGGGGCGCGTCGAGCGCCATCCCGGCTTCACGCCCATGCACGAGGCGGCGCGCCCGGCCTGATTTCCCCGCGCCCCGCCGGCCCGGGCTAGAATCGCGCGGTGCGCCGCCGCCCCCTGATCTCGCTGCTGCTGGCCGCCGCCCTGCTGGCGGCTCCGGTGCTGGCCGCCGCGCACGACTCCGGGCACGGCCTGCAGCCCGGCGCCGCGCATGCCTGCGTGGTCTGCGTTTATGCCCACGGCGCCGGTCACGGCGCGCTGCCGGCGGCGCCCGCGCTGGCGGCGAGCGGGCCGGTCGAGATTCCCGACACCGTTTCCGCGACGGCGCACGTCGCCGTCACCGTCCGCCTCCATCCGATCCGGGGTCCGCCCGCTCTCCTGTCTTGAATCCGGTGCCGCCGGCGCCTGCCGTGCGGCGTTCGATCCGTTTTCAGATTGGGAGAATCTTCGTGCATTCCAGATCGTTTCCAGCGCTGGGCCTGTGCCTGGCGTGCTGTGCGTTTCCCGCAACCGCGCAAACCGGCGGCGATACCGCCGCGAGCCGCGCGGCCGCTTCGTTCAACCCGCGCATCAGCTTGATCCTGCAAGGCACCTACGCGGACTTCAGCTCCGACGCCGAGCCGGAAATGCCGGGTGTGGTGCTCGGCCGCGAGACCGAGTTGCGCCCGGCCGGCTTCTCGCTGGCCGAGACTGAACTGGTGATGGAGGCCAACGTGGACGACCAATACCGCGGCTGGGCCACGATCGCCCTCGAGAACGAGGATGGGGAAACCGTGGTCGCGGTCGAGGAGGCCTACGTCAACACGCTGGCCCTGCCGGCCGGCCTGGCGCTGAAAATGGGGCGGTTCTTCTCCGACATCGGCTACCAGAACCGGATCCACTCCCACGCCTGGGAGTTCGTGGACCTGCCGCTGGTCTACCGCGCGCTGGTGGCGAAGCAGCTCAAGGACGACGGCGTGCAGTTGCGCTGGGTCGCGCCGACGGATCTCTTCGTCGAGCTCGGCGTCGAGGCGCTGCGCGGCGCCGGCTTCCCCGCCGGCGGCGAACAGCGCGACGGCGTGAACAGCTGGACCGGCTTCGTGCACTTCGGCGGCGACGTCGGCGCCGGCGGCGCCTGGCGGCTCGGGCTTTCGCACCTGCGCGCCGACGCCGACGGGCGCGCGACCGGCGAGGAGGACAGCCCGGAGACCTTCACGTTCAGCGGCGACAGCGCGCTCAGCATCGTCGACCTCGTGTACAAGTGGGCGCCCGACGGCAACCCGGCCTTGCGCAACTTCGTGTTCAACGCCGAGTACTTCCACCGCGACGAGGACGGCACGGTGGACTTCGACGACGGCGCCAACCCGACGGTCAGCTCGGATTACGACGGCACGCAGCAGGGCTTCTACCTGCAAGGCGTGTATCAGTTCATGCAGCGCTGGCGCATCGGCGCCCGCTACGACCGGCTGAAGGGCGACAACATGCTCGGCAATAACCCGGGCGGCGAATTCGACACGCTGGCCGACGCTGCCCCCGCGAAGCGGGTCGGCGCGATGCTGGACTACTCCAACAGCGAGTTCTCGCGCGTCCGCCTGCAGTACAACCGTGACGAATCGCGGCCCGGCGGCGAGACCGACGACCAGTTCTTGGTGCAGTACGTCATGAGCATCGGCTCGCACGCGGCGCACCAGTTCTAGGAGCCGCCATGATCCTGCGCATGATGGTCGCAGTCGCGGGTGCCGCGTTCGCGGCGCCGGCGCTGGCGCTGAACGTGTTCGCCTGCGAGCCCGAGTGGGGCGCGCTGGCGCGGGAGCTCGGCGGCGCGGACGTGGACGTTTACACCGCCACCACCGCGCTGCAGGACGTGCACAAGATCCAGGCGCGGCCGAGCCTGATCGCGAAATACCGGCAGGCCGACCTGCTGGTGTGCACCGGCGCGGAGCTCGAGATCGGCTGGCTGCCGGCGCTGGCCGAGAAGGGCAACAACCCGAAGGTGCGGCCCGGGACACCGGGCTATTTCGAGGCCAGCCGCTTCGTGGAAATGCGCGAGGTGCCGGTGTCGCTCGATCGCTCGCTGGGCGACGTGCATCCGTACGGCAACCCGCACGTCCAGACCGGCCCCGGCGCCATCCTGGCCGTGGCCGGCCCGTTGGCCGAGCGCCTGGCGCAACTGGACCCGTCGCACGCGCAGGACTATCGCGCCCGGCACGCCGGGTTCGCGGAGAAGTGGCGCGCAGCGATGGCGCGCTGGGCCGCGCGCGGCAAGCCGCTGGCGCGAATGGAGGTCGTCAGCGCGCACCAAGGCTGGATCTACCTGTACGAGTGGCTCGGCATGCGGGAGGTGGCCACGCTCGAGCCCAAGCCCGGCATCCCGCCGAGCGCCGGCCATCTCGAGCGCGTGCTCACCGAGCTGCAGCGCACGCCGGCGCGGATGGTGATCCGCGCCGCCTACCAGGACGCTCGGCCGGCGCAGTGGCTGTCGGAGCGCGCCGGCATCCCGGCGGTGGAATTGCCGTTCACCGTCGGCGGCGCGCCGGGCACGGCCGACCTGTTCGGCCTCTTCGACGTGACGCTCGAGCGCCTGCTGCTGGCCGCCGGAGCGCACGCGTGACCGCGCTCGACTGGAGCGTGCTGGGCGAGCCGCTGCTCGCCGGGCTGTTCGTCACTGCCACGCACGTGGTGCTGGGCCGGCGCGTGCTCGAGCGCGGCATCATCTTCATCGACCTGTCGATCGCCCAGGTCGCCGCGCTCGGCGCGGTGGTCGCCAGCGTGCTCGGCTGGAGCGGCGAGAGCGTCGCGGCGCACGCCGCGGCGGCGCTGGCGGCGCTGGCGGCGGCCGCCCTGCTGGCGTGGACCGAGCGGTACTGGCCGCACGTGCAAGAGGCCCTGATCGGCTGCCTCTACGTGGTCGCCGCGAGCGCGGCGCTGCTGGTGCTGGCCAACCACCCACACGGCGCCGAGCAGATGCAGGCGCTGCTGTCCGGGCAGATCCTGTGGGTGCACGGGGAGCATGTGTGGGTCACCGGCGCGCTGTACGCGCTGGTGCTCGCCGCCTGGTTCGGCGGGCTGCGGCGCCACACGGCGGGGTTCTACGTGCTGTTCGCCATCACCGTCATGGCCTCGGTGGAGCTGGTCGGCGTGTTCCTGGTGTTCGCCACGCTGATCCTGCCGGCGCTGGCGTCGCACGGCCTGCCCGAGCGCCGCGGCCTGCCGCTGGGCTACGCGGTCGGCGCCGCCGGCTACGCGCTCGGCCTGTGGCTGTCGGTGCCGCTCGACTTGCCGGCCGGCCCGCTGATCGTCTGCACGCTGGCCGCGCTCGCGCTGCTCGCCGCGGTGGTGCGGCGCTTCGTTCCGGGGCGCTGATGTTCGAGCACCTGCGCGGGCTGCTGCTGCGCTCGGCCGAACAGCCGCCGGCATCGGCCGACGACGAGCGGCGCCTGGCCGCCGCCGTGCTGCTGCTCGAAGTGGCGCGCGCGGACTACGAGCACCACGGCGCCGAGCGCGCGACGCTGCGTGCCGGCCTGGCCCGCGAGTTTCACGTGCCGGAAGCGGCGCTCGATGACCTGCTCGGCGAAGCCGAGCTGCGCGCGAAGCAGTCGGTGTCGCTGTTCGATTTCGTGCAGACCCTGAACCGCTCGATGGCGCCGGACGACAAGCGCGCGCTGCTGCGGCTGCTGTGGGAGGTGGCGCACGCCGACGGCCACGTCGACCCGCATGAGGAGCACCTGCTGCGGCGCATCGCCGACCTGCTGCACCTGTCGCACGCGGATTTCATCCGCGGCAAGCTCGACGCGGCCGAAAAAGCAAAGGGGACGGACTCCTGATTCTCCCGGGCAAGCGAGCGGGTGGATTCAGAAGATCAGGAGTCCGTCCCCTTTGATTACAGGGAGCGGAACGACAGGTACAGCGCGAAATCCGGCGAGCCGTTGACGCTGGGGTCCTCCTGGAACCCCAGCTCGACGACGCCGCTCGCGCCGGCGCGCAGGCGCAGCCCGAGCGACAGCGGCATGCCGGCGCGCTCCAGCGGCGACAGCGCGCTGCCGTCGTAGAGCCGGCCGTGCACGTTCAGTTGCGCCGTCAGCCCCACGGTGGCCGTCACCGGCGCGAACACGCCGACGCCGCCGAACGCGATCGCGGTGTTCTGCATCGGGCGCAGCACGCGCCCGCGCTCGTTGAACGAACCGCCGACGGCGAAATAGCCGTGCCAGCGCGGCGGCAGGTGCAGCGCGCGCTCGTACCACAGCGCCGCGCCGGCGTTGCCGCCTTGCAGCGCGTCGTCGTCACCGGTCGGCAGCTTGGCCATCGCGCGCAGCATGCCGGTGCGGCCGGCGCGGCGGCCCAGTGTCAGAACCGCATCTCCCAATCCACTGCCGCCGCGGGTTTCGTCGAGCAGCACCGCGCCGGCCCGCTCGTAGCGGAACCGGTAGCGGTCATCGGGGGCCAGCTCACGGCCGCCGGTGGGCAACCCGAAGGCGTCGTGCCAGTCGCGAATCCAGCCGTCGAGGAAGCCGCCGCCGCGGTCGAGCCAGGACAGCTCCAGCCCGGCGTCCCAGCCGCCGCCGAGACTGCGCCGGTGGGCGAAGCGCAGGCGCGCGGTCTCGCCGTCGAGCGTGATGCATTCGACCGCGCAGTCGCCCTCCTCGACGTACTCGTTGACGAAGTCCAGGGTCCAGCGCGTCTGGCTGCGCCCGCGTGGCGGCGGCGCCACCTCGCCCAGCGCGGGCAGCGCGAAGGCGCGCGCCAGCGTCGCGCCGTTCGCAGCGGGCGCGAACTCGCCGGCAGAAGCGGGGCCCGCCCGCGCGGCCAGCGCCAGGGCCAGGCAGAGGGCTGCAGGCAGGCGGGGCATGTGGGGACTTTAACTGATAGCATCGCGTCCCCCCGTTCCCTCCCGCGCCGCACCGTTGCCGATGAAGTACGTCACCGAGAACCTGCGGATCCGGTCGGTCAAGGCCGTGTCCACGCCGGCCCAGGTCCAGGAGGAGTTGCCGCTGTCCGAGCGCGCCGCGCAGACCACGCTGGGCGCGCGCGCCGAGGCGCAGCGTATCCTGGGCGGGCAGGACGACCGCCTGCTGGCGATCGTCGGCCCCTGCTCGATCCACGACCCGGCCGCGGCGCTCGAGTACGCCGGGCGGCTGGCCCGGCTGCGCGAGGAGCTGTCCGGCGAGCTGCTGATCGTCATGCGGGTGTACTTCGAGAAGCCGCGCACCACGGTCGGCTGGAAGGGGCTGATCAACGATCCCGACCTTGACGGCGGTTTCCAGATCGACAAGGGCCTGCGCCTCGCGCGCCGCCTGCTGCGCGACCTCAACGAGCGCGGCATGCCGGCGGGCGTGGAGTACCTCGACATCCTCACGCCGCAGTACCTCGCCGACCTGGTCAGCTGGGGCGCGATCGGCGCGCGCACCACCGAGTCGCAGCTGCACCGCGAAATGGCCTCGGGCCTGTCGTGCCCGGTCGGCTTCAAGAACGGCACCGACGGCAGCGTCAAGGTCGCGGTCGATGCGGCGCTCGCCGCGCGCAGCCCGCACCGCTTCCTGTCGCTGACCCAGGGCGGCCAGGTGTCGATCTTCGAGACCGCCGGCAACGAGGATTGCCACATCATCCTGCGCGGCGGCTCCGCCGGCACCAACTACGACGGCAAGAGTGTGGACGCGGCCTGCGCCGCGCTGACCCGCGCCGGCCTGCCGGAGCAGGTCATGATCGACTGCTCGCACGCCAACGCCGGCAAGCAGCACCAGCGCCAGCTGCTGGTGGCGCGCGACGTCGGCCACCAGGTGGCCGGCGGCGATGCGCGCATCGTTGGCGTCATGGTCGAGAGCCACCTGTTCGAGGGCCGCCAGGACATAGTCCCGCGAGAACGTCTGGTCTACGGCCAGAGCGTGACCGACGCCTGCATCCACTGGGACGACACGGTCACGCTGCTGCGCGGCCTGGCCGAGGCCGTGACCCAGCGCCGGCGCCGGCGCGCGGCCAACGGCTGACGCCGCAGATCCGCCGCCCGTGGCCGAATCCCGCCCCTCGCCGCCGGCGCACAGCCCGCCGTCGCTCGACCTGAGCGAGGCGGAAGGCATCGCGCCGTTCGGCGTGTGGGAATGGGACATCACCCGCAACGCGGTGCGCTGGAGCGACGGCCTCTACCGCATCTACGGCCTCGAGCGCGGGCAGTTCGCCGCGACCTACGAGGGTTACCTCGCGCGCGTGCACGCCGACGACCGCGCGCGCGTGCACAACGCCGTGCAGCACGCCTACCGCCAGCGCGCGCCGTTCGAGTTCGGGGAGCGCGTGGTGCGGCCGTCCGGCGAGGTGCGCTGGCTGATCAGCCGCGGGCAGGTGGCCTGTGATGCGCGCGGCCAGCCGCTGCGCATGACTGGCGTGTGCCACGACGTCACCCTGCTGATGCAGGCGCAGGCCGCGCAGGCCGCCCGCCTCCACTCGCTCGAGCGCTCCAACGAAGACCTCGAGCAGTTCTGGCAGACCGCGGTGCAGAATTTGCAGGAGCCGCTGCGCATCGCCGAGGGGTACGCGCAACGGCTGACCGAGCCCGGCGCCCACATCGCCGAATGGTCGCGCATCCTGGGCAACTCCGTGCTGCACCTGCAGCAGTTCGTGCACGCGCTGCTGGCCTACGCGCGCGCCGGCCAGGGCTTCCAGCCGGTGGAGGCGCTGGAGCTGGCGTCGGTGCTCGAGGACGCCCGCAACGCCCTCGAGCCGCGCCTGCGCGAAGCCGGCGCCATGCTCACGCACGACCCGCTGCCGAGCGTCACCGCCGACCGCGCGCAACTCGCCGAGCTGTTCGAGCGCCTGCTCGACAACGCCGTGCGGCATCGCGGCGCGGCGGCGCCGCGCATCCACGTGTCGGCGGCGCGCGCCGAGGGGTACTGGCTGCTGAACGTGCGCGACAACGGCCGCGGCATCGAACCCGGCCAGCTGGAGCGCGTGTTCACCCTGTTCGCGCGCCACGCCCCGGCGCGCGACACGCCGGGCCCCGGCATCGGCCTGGCGGTCTGCCGCAAGATCGTGGCGCGGCACGCCGGCCGCATCTGGGCCGCGTCCGACGGCCCCGGCAAGGGCGCGACGATCTCCTTTACGCTGCCCGACGCGCCGGCTACGTGACGCAGCTCCGCGCCCGGACGGGTGCGGTCGCGCCTGAGAGGCGCTCCTACCAGTGCTCGCCGCGCAGCACGTTGGCGAACACCACCTGCTCGAGCGTCGGCTTCTCCGCCTTGACGCCCTTGGCGGCGGACGACGACGGGAACAGCTGGAAGCCCTTGTTCAGGATGAAGTCGTTGATCTTCGGCCACAACGCGTAGGAGATGGACGCCGCGGTGCCGAGCGGCGTGGCCACGCTCTTGGGCCGGTCGAGGATCGCCTTCAGCACCGTGTCGCCGGCTTTCTCCGGCGACCACGCCGGTACGTAGTCGTACATCTTGGTCGGCGCGATCATCGGCGTGCGCACCAGCGGCATGTAGATCGCGGTGATGTTGATGTTCCGGTGCACGACTTCGGCCGACAGGCAGCGCGAGAACGCGTCGAGCGCGGACTTGCTGGCGACGTAGGCCGAGAAACGCGCGGCGTTGGCCAGCACGCCGATCGAGCTGATGTTGATGATCTGGCCGGCCTTGCGCTTGCCCATCGACGGCAGCAGCTTGAGGATCAGGCGCACCGCGCCGAAATAATTCAGCTGCATGGTGCGCTCGAAGTCGTGGAAGCGGTCGAGCGACTCCATCACCGCCCGGCGGATCGAGCGGCCGGCGTTGTTGACCAGCACGTCGACGTGGCCGAAATCGTTCAGCACCGCGTCGGCCATGGCGTCGATGGATTCCATGTTCGACAGGTCGCAGGGGTACACGTGCGCCTCGCCACCGGCCTTGGCCAGGATGCGCTGCACGTCCTCGAGTTTCTCGCGCGTGCGCGCCACCAGCAGCACCTTGGCGCCGGCGGCCGCGCACTTCCTGGCCGTGATCAGGCCGATGCCGGAGCTGGCGCCCGTGATCAGCACCACCTTGCCGGCGAGCTTGCGCGCGGCGCGTCGCGGCACCTTCACGTCGAGGTCGAGGTTGTGCTCCCAGTACTCCCACAGCTTGCCGGCGTAATCCTTGAGCTCCGGGCATTGCACACCGGTGCCCTTCAATGCCGCGCGCGCGTCCTTGTCGTCAAAAACCACGCGGCTGCCGATGGCGCCGAGCGCCGAGATCGGCACGCCGATGGCCTGCGACACCTTCTTCCTGACGTTGCCGGGCACGCGCCCGGCGAGCTGCCCGGCGAGGTCCTTGAACGGCCCCGGCAGGCGCGGCAGCTCGAAGCTCCTGGCGATCTCGGGGCCGTGCGCGGCCTCGAGAATCGTCTTGATCAGTTCGCCGACGGTCGGCTGGTGCGACTGGATCAGGCAGAAGGCCTGGCCGTCGAGGCCTTCCTTGTGGGCGATGGCAACCATGGCGTCGGCGACGTAGTCCACCGGCACGATCGGCACGCGCCCGCCCTCGACGCCGAGCAGCGGCAACCAGCGCGGCAGGTTGTCGCGCAGGCGCTGGAGGGTCTTGAAGAAGTAGTACGGGCCGTCGATCTTGTCCATCTCGCCGGTCTGCGACGAGCCGACCACCACGCCGGGGCGGTAGATGCGGTACGGCGCCTTGCACTCGTCGCGCACGATCGCTTCGGACTGGAACTTGGTGCGGTAGTACGGGTGCTTGAGCGGCTGGCCCTCGTCGAACATCTCCTCGGTGAACTTGCCGACGAAGTCCTCGCCGGCCACCGCGATGCTGCTGGTGTGGTGCAGCCTGGCCTTGCCGCCGAGCGCGTTGACGAAGGCCACGACGTTGCGCGTGCCCTCGTTGTTGACGCGGTCGGCGGTGTCGTCGTCCATGTTGAGGTCGTAGACCGCGGCCAGGTGAAACACGTGGTCGTAGCCGGCGCCGTTGGCGGCCTTGTTCTCGCCGCTCAGCAGGCCCGGCGTGGTGATGTCGCCCCACACGGCGTGCAGGCGCTTGCCGGCGTCCGGGAAGCGCGCCTGGAGCGCCTCGAACTTGTCGGCCGACGACTCGCGGATCAGGACGTGGACCTGGGCGTGCGGGCGCGCCAGCAGGCGCTCGACGACGAAGCGGCCGATGAAACCGGTGGCACCGGTGACGAAGTAGTTCACGTTGTTCTCCTTCCCGGCGCCCTGCCCGGGGGGCGCGGGGAGCTAGTGTATCCCGCTCCAAGCGGCGGGTCGCACCCCGGGCCTCAGAGGTCGCCTTCCTTGTAGCGCGCCGCCTCCTCCAGCGCCCGGCGCCGCTCGAGCTTCGCCGCGTGGTCCTTGTCGCTGGCCCAGGTCACCTCCGGGAACAGCAGCACGCGCTCCAGGCCGACCAGCATCCACAGGTAGGACACGCTGAACAGCACGCCGCAGAACATCGACACCCACTCGAAGCTCGGCGCGCCGTACTTGATGCCCCACCACGAGATGACGTCGGTCAGCGAGGCGGCCAGGCCGATGGGGAAGATCCACTGGTACTGCCACAGGTGGCTGAACTGCAGCGAGAACGGGATGCCGATGATGAAGAACGAGGTGGTGAAGCCGAACAGGTGGGCGTGGGTGAAGGCGATCAGCTTGCCCAGCGACATCTGGGCGAAATAGGCCTCGGCGCTGCCGTGCAGCCGCAGCTGGTACCAGATCTCGGAGGCGCCGAAGCAGAAGGCGATGCCGAACAACAGCAGCGCCATGGCAATGCCGCGCTTCACGCCGGTGGGCAGGTCGTGCAGGTTCACGTCGACCTTCGCCGCCTGGAACGGCACCATCCACCAGTAGAAGAACATCTGCACGAAGAAGAACGCCGCCAGCGCGATCGGCCCGCCGACGGTCACCCAGGCGCTCTTCGGCGGCGGCAGTTCGACCAGCGCCTCGGCGGCGATCGGCTGGTCGCTGAAGAAATCGAACTCGTCGGCGGGCTGGCCCGCCGCCGTTTCCTCGGCCGGCGTCTCGCGCGCCGGCGGCTCGCCGGCCGCCTGCTGCGCCAGCACACGCGCGCCGTAAAGTCCGGCCGCGGCCATGAAAGCGAGGGCCAGCGCAGCGATTCTTCGGCGCAGCGGGGCGCCCGCCTCGCTCCCGATGGGCTTGCGCCCAAAGGTCGCTTCGGCGGGCGCCCCGCTGCGCCGCTTACGCACCCTTGAGCCTCACATAGAGCAGCGTGCCGGCCTTCTTCACCGCGCGCGTGATGGCGGCCTCGAGCGAGTCGCCCTCGCCGGGCGGCAACTGGTTGACGGCCACGCCCTTGAAGCCCGCGTAGACCCTGCTCCGGTCGGCCTGCGGCACGCGCGTGGCGTGCAGCGGCCGCACCAGCGTCACCGTAAGCTGCCGGTCGGTGGCCAGCAGCAGGAAGAAATCCTTGCCCTGGAAATGGGCCGGGAAAATGATCGCCGTGCCGGCGGGCTTCCGGTTCTCGACCGGGATGTAAATGGTGTTCTCGTCGGCCTTGGACAGCTCGGCGCCGAGCGCCCTGGCGCGCGCGAGGTCGGCCTCGGTCAGCAGCGCATCGCGCGGCAGCCAGCTGCGGATGCCGGGAAAGGCGTCCTGCACCTCGCGCGGGATCAGGCTGGCGCTGTCGAGCCAGCCGCCGGGCGCGCCGGGCGTGGACGCCTTGCTGCCGGGATTGGCCCTGGCGCTGGCCTCGGCCTCGTTGCCCGCGCCGTCGCCGTCCGCGTCGCCGGCCGCGATCTTGCTGAACGCCGCCAGCGATTTGCCGGCGTCCTTGAACTGCTGGCCGTAGGCATTGACCGGCGTGCCGCCGCCGTCCTTGTGGCAGGCGTGGCATGCGGGCGTATAGCCGTACTGCTGCTGGTACAGCCGCGCGAAGCCCGGCTCGGCGTGCGCGACCGGACAGAAAAAGACGGTCTCACACAAAGACACGAAGAGCACGAAGAAAAAGAACTTCGTGTTTCTTCCTTTGTGCCTTTGTGTCTTTGTGTGAAACATTCTTTCCGGCCGTCAGAAGTCGAACAGCGCCGGCACTACTTTACGCATTTCCTCCAGCAACCGCGGGTCCTGCGCCAGTGCCGCCTCCAGCGCGCGGCGCTGGTGCGAGTCGGCCGGCGGCATCAGGGTGGCGTCCTTGCCGGTGCCGCGGTAGCGCTCCCAGTCCAGCGCATCGCGGATCTCGCCCTTGGCCTGGATGCTGGCCAGCACCTCGGCCTCGTCCTTGCCGGCCATGAAGTCGAGGCGCCGGGCCGGATTGCCGCGATGGCAGGCGAAGCAGTATTGGGCATACGGCGCCAACGGCGAGCCCTCGGCCAGCGCCAGCGGCGGCACGCCGAGCGCCTGCGGCGGCGACATCTGCGAAGTGTCCAGCCAGGCGTAGTCGCGCGGCTTGCGGCGCAGCTCGCCGAGCAGCGCGTTGAGCATGCGCACGCGCGTGAACGGCGCGGGCTCGAACAGCGCCTCCGGCAGCCGCGCGATCGCCGCGTGCCGGCCGCCGGCGCCGGCGGCGACGCGCTCCAGCAACTCGACGTCGGCGGCCGTCAGCAGTTGCGCGAGGCCGAACACGCCGTCGACGACGGCCGGCGTCAGCACGCGCCGGGGCGGCCGGCCCAGCAGCGGGTCGAGCTCCTGCGGCAGCCTGGGCAGGCGCTCGAACGCCGCCAGGCTCTGCTCGGCGTCGAGCCCGGCCGCCTTGCGCCCGGGCCGCACCCGGTCAAGCAGCCACTGGCGCAGGCCCGCCGGCTCTGCGAGCGGGTCGCGGTTGCGGATGTCGGCGTCGGCGACGGCGATGCCGCCCGCGGGCCACGCGGCGGCCTGCATCGCGCGCAACTTCGCCGTGGCGGCGCCGCCGTCGAAGCCGCCGGGATCGATGGCGAAATCGACGGCCAGCCGGAACATCTCGCGCCGGCAGGCGTTGCCGGCGCCGCCCTCGCCGCAGCCGTCGAGCCAGATGCGCTGCGTGACCGGCACGAAGTTGGCCACGTCGGTCAGCTCGTCGAAGCGCTCCGGCACGGCCAGCGCGATCGACGCCGGCACGCCCGCGTAGGCGCCGCCGCCACGCGCGTCGGTGATGCGCCGCGCGACCTCGGGGTTGGCGTTGGTCTCGCTCCACGGCCGCTGCGGGAAGATCGGCGCGGCGCCCTGGTGGCAGGTGGTGCAGATGGCGCGGCGCGCGTAGGCGATGCGCGGCACGCCGCCCTCGCGGTAGTCCTGCACCAGCTGGAACTCGTAGCGGCCGGCGGCCTCGTTGTAGCTGATGATCTCGATCTCGGCGGCGTCCTCGACGAAGCCGAGGAACAGCCGGCCGCGCGCGGCGAGGCCGAAGGCGTGGTCCGTGTTCGGGGCCTGGAAGTCCGCCGCGACCAGCACGCGCGGGCGCACGAAATGCGCCGAGGCCTTCAGCAGCGAGCGGCCCTTCGGGATCAGCAGCGCGACCGGCGCGCGGCCGGACGGGTCCTGCGCCTGCACCAGCGCGACGAGTTTTTCGAACGGGAACGGCAGCGACTCGTTCTGCGCGATCAGGTGGTCGAACAGCGAGCGCGTGCCCTCCGGCGGCAGGTCTTCGCCGGGAATGATGCGTGACGACAGTGCATCGGCCGGCGCGGCGCTCTGCCGCGCGCGCTCGGACACGGACCGGCCGCCGGGCGCGCCGTCCTGCGGCCAAAACGTCCAGGCCAGCAGCGCGACGAACGCTGCCAGCAGCAGCAGGAGGAAGCGCTTCATCGGGGAAAAGGGGAAAAAGGGGACGCAACCCTTTTTTTCAGTGCAGGGTCCGGCATCCTCGCTCCGTTCGGGAAAAAGGGTTGCGTCCCCTTTTTCACTTTTTCACATCAGTTTCAGGAATTCGGCCAGCGCGGCCTTGTCGTCCTTCGACAAGTCGATGCCGAACTGGTGGCCGCGGTTCTCGACGTAGTCGTCGCACTTCATGTACAGCGGATCGTGCGGATTGGCGCTGGTGAAATAGCCGATCGGCGTGCCTTTGGGCACCGGCAGCTTGATCAGGCCCTGGCCGTCCTCGCGCGGCGCCAGCTTCAGGTCGAACTGCGTGCGCGCGATCTTCTGCGGGCGCTCGTCTTCCGGCGTCAGCAGCTCGTCAAAGGCGTTGTGGAACTGGGCGACGCGCCCGCGCACGGTGTAGTCGATGCCGCCATCCGGCAGCCAGGTCAGCTCGCCGATGGCATTGTTGTGCAGGAACGGCGCGGTGGCCCAGGCCGACAGCAGCGAGAAGTTGCGCAGGTAGCCGCTGCCGCCGTCGATGACGCGCTCGCCGCCCCATTCCTTGCCGCCGGCCAGCGGGACCATGCGGTTGACTACGTTCTTCACCGAGCCCGCCGCCGGGCGCCGCTTGTAGGTCTCCGAGGAGAACTCTTCCCAGATGCGGCCGGCGCTGTGGTTGTCGTGCAGCGCGCGGCACATGTTGGTGCCGATGACGCCGAACGGCACCGGCTCGTCGTTGGCCAGCCAGTCCTGCCCGAAGACGTCGTCGGCCGCGAACTGCTTGGGCCGCAGCCGGCCCTTCGCGTCCGCCGCCATGAACTTCCTGCGGAACTCGAGCGAGTTGCGCTCCTCGCCGGTGAACTCGTGCTGCCAGTACTGCTCGCTGCCGAACACGTGGCCCTCGTAGAAGCGCGCCAGCGCCTCCTTGTCGGCGCGCACGGCTTCGGGCGCGAACTTGCTGCTGTGGCAGGACGCGCACTCGCGCGCGAACACCTTGCGTCCCTGCGGAACTTTCTCGAGGTCGATGAACGCGCTGCCGGGCGTGCCGTCGACGTCCCTGGCCTTCATCAGGTAGGTCGGCCCGCCGGTGATCAGGAACGCCGCCAGGTCGGGCATCTTGGCGTCGGCGTGGTTCCAGGTCTCGCAGGCCTGGTAGCACTCGTCGATGCGGAACGGCCGCTGCGCGGCCTTCTCGCCGAAGAACGTGCCGGGCTTGGGAAACTTCGGCACCCAGCACTCCTCGGTGCAGGTGCCGATGTTGATATAGACACGAATCAGGGCGAGGTGCTCGCCGACGCTGTCCTCGCCGCCCTTGAGCACGGCCAGCGTCCTGGCCTGCTTAACTTCGCCCGTGATCGGATGTTTCATCTCGTGCTCGAACACGCGCTTGTTGAAGAAATCCATGATGTTGTTCTGGGTGCCCGGGTTGTGCTGGAAGTCCGTGGCCACGACCGAGGTGTCGATGGTGCCGGTGCGGTGGCCGTACTTGAGCGCCTGCACCGCGAAATGGTCCTCCGGCACGCCCATCACGTACTGCAGCGGCTGCGTCGTGTACTGGTTGCCGATGGTCGCGTGCACGTTCTCCCACGCCGGCGCGTTCGGGTTGGCCGGCGGATTCGTCGGGTCGAACGCCACGTGGCACTGCACGCAGGGGCCGCCGAGCACGTAGCGCAGGTTCTTCCTGAGCTCGTCCTCGCGGTACGGCGAGGTGGCCGGGTCGAACACCACCTTGCCGCCGTCGTCGAGCGTCGGGTCGGCGAGGTACTTGCGATAGCCGAGCACGCCGCTGGAGTGCTCGTCGGGGCAGCGGTCGTACCAGTTCGTGCCGGCGTCGCCCTCGGTGCAGTCGGGGTCGTTCATCATCCCCCACTTGGTGTAGCGGTGCTTGCGCTCGCGCGTGTCGAGCCACGGGTACCAGACGTTCTCCTTGCCGACGGTGCGCGCGAGGTGGATGTACTCCTCGTCCTGGTTGCCGAAGGTGCCCTTGAACCAGACGTCGCGACCGCGGCGCACCTGCTCGCGCGCGATGCGCGCGGCGGCCGGGTCTTTCTTCTCGAGGTCCTTGAACAGCGCGTTGACGTAGCGGCAGCTGTCGGCGTCGTAGCCGGTCGGCTGCGGCAGCGTGCACGGCGGCGGCGGCGCCTGCGGGATCGCGACGATGTCCCAGGTGATCGGCCCGCCGAACTCGTGGGTGTACGGCGAGGTGCCCGCGTGCCAGACTTTCCTCGACGCCAGCGTCGCGTAGAAATTGTCGGCATACCACTGGCGCTTTTCGATGACTTTCGGCGAGCCCTGCCAGACGCCGGTGGCGCGGCCGCGCTGCACCACGTCGGGAATCGACACCGAGCGGAACTCGGCGGTGTACGGCATGTTCGGCACCGGCACCCCGGCCGGCGCGGCGGGCTCCTCTGCGCTCGCGGCAACGGACAGGGTCAGGCACAGCACCGAGGCAAACCTCTTCATGTGGGTCCCCGTTTGGTGTCGGTCGGCCGCAGGCGGCGACGCGGGAAAGTCTAGCAGTTCGAGGTCCCCGCGCCGCTAGAACGCGTGGTTTTCGCGCCGGGCCAGCCGGACGAGGCCTGCCCGCGTCAGCTCGGTGACGCCGTGATCCTCGCTCTCCCATCCATGGAATTGCGAGACCAGGTAGACGCGGCCGGCGTAGGCAAAGCCCAGCAGCGGCCGTTCAAACTCATCCACCATCTTGTAGTCGCAGTCCGGCAGGTAGAAACGCTCGTGCACGGCCAGGAGCTTGCCTTTCGATTCCATGAGCCAGCCCGTGTAGAACGTGTCGCCGCATTCGTACTGGCTCAACCGTTTCTGCCGGCCCCTGCGCGTGTAACTGACGTGGAAGAACTTCAGGTCGAGGCCCGGCGGATGCACGCCCACCACCTGCAGGGAGCCCGACTCGGGCTCACATCGCCACAAGGCAGCATCGTCGTCGCCGACCGCCTTCTTGCGGCAGCCCACGCCCATCGGCGTGAGCCCGAGATCGCCCAGGTCCTTCGCGGTCCTGCTCTCGAACTCGGCGACCTTCGCCGCCACGTGCTCGGCGACCTTCCGGCTGTCGTCCGATGACACTTCCAGGATGGGAAACACCGGTACCGGCTTGCTGAACAGGAGCCCGACCTTCGCCACGGGACACGTGTCCGGCTCGACGAATCCCGCCTCGGCGTCCGTCTGGAACAGGCCGATACCGTCGCAATCGTCCTCGAGAACGGCCGGGTCTGACGTGCGCCGCACATCCTTTCGCGCGCCCGCGTCGAGCGGCATCAGCCACCACCGCTCCGGCAGGACGTCCGCATCACCGGCAGGCTGCCAATCCTTGCCCGTGAACCGCGCGAAGGCGTGTGCCCGGGCATCCGCGCGCAAGGCGCCGACGACCAGTCCGCCACCGCGTGCATCCTGCGCGGGCGCCGCCGCGCCGCTCAGCGCGAGCGTGAGGGCCAGCAGTCAAGCGGTCGAAAATCCCGCCATTCGTGAACGTGCTCCTGCAGGCGCAGCAGGGCCTGGTTTCTTTCCTCGGGAGTATACGGACGCGGCGGATGGCGGCCCCACACCGGCCCGGGCCAGGCCGGGTCGCCGGGATAGCGCGCGATGTGGTGCAGGTGCAGCTGCGGCACGACGTTGCCGAGCGCGGCGACGTTGAGCTTGTGCCCGGCGAACGCCGCCATCAGCGCTCGCGACAGCTGCGCCGACTCGCGCAGCAGCTGGAGCTGGTCGGCTTCGTCGAGCCGGTAGATCTCGCGTGCGTTGTCCCGGCGTGGCACCAGGATGCACCAGGGGTATTGCGCGTCGTTCATCAGCAGCAGCCGGCACAACGGCAGGTCGCCGAGCGTGAAGGTGTCGGCCGCCAGGCGCGGGTGCAGCGCGAAGGTCACTTCTTCGGCACCAACTTGTAGATGCCGCCGTCGAACGAGGTGATGTACAGCTCGCCGGCGGCATCTTCGCCGAACGAGCTCGGCGCCGGCACGTTGGCGACGGGCTTGCCGTGGCGCTGCGGCTTGCCGTCGGCGGCCAGCGCCCAGACGTGGCCCGTGCAGAAGTCCGCATAGAGGTAGTTGCCGACCAGTTCCGGTACCGCCTTGCCGCGATAGACGTAGCCGCCGGTCACGCTGCAGCCGTCGCCGCGGCCGTAGGTCGTGATGGGCCCGATGAAATCCGACGCGGGCCGGCGCTTCGGGTTGCGGTAAGCCTCGCGGCCCTCGAACAGGCGCCAGCCGTAATTGCCGCCCTTGACGATGAGGTCGACCTCCTCCCACTTGTCCTGGCCGACGTCGCCCGCCCACAGCGCGCCGGTGGCGCGGTCGAACGAAAAGCGCCAGGGATTGCGCAGCCCCCAGGCCCAGATCTCGGGCCGCGCGCCCTTGCGGTTCACCAACGGATTGTCGGCCGGCGCGGCGCCCTCGGGCGTGAGCCGCAGGATCTTGCCGAGCAGCGTGTCGAGGCGCTGGCCGCTGTTCTTCGGATCGCCGGCGCTGCCGCCGTCGCCGGTGGCCACGTACAGCATGCCGTCGGGCCCGAACGCCAGCATGCCGCCGTTGTGGTTGCGGTACGGGTCCGGCATGTCGAGCAGGATGCGCTCGCTCGCCGGGTCGGCCGTGGCGCGGTCCGCGCGCGCGCGGAACTGCGCCAGGATCTGGCGCGCCGCGCCGGTGGCCGAGTAATAGACGTACAACAGGCCGTTCTTGACGTAGTCGGGGTGGAACGCCAGGCCGAGCAGGCCCTCCTCGTTGCCCTTGCGGCTGACCTTGGCCGAAAGGTCGAGGAACACCGGCGCCGCGGCGGCGCCGGCTTCGAACGCATGGATCGCGCCGCCCTGCGTGACCACGAACAGGCGCGAATCGCCCGGCGCCTGCGCCAGCAGCAGCGGGCGCTCGAACGACAGCTTGCCGAACACGCGCTCGAACGCGAACTCGGCGCCGGCCGGCGCGGCCAGCGCGGCCAGCGCGGCGAGCAGCAGTCCCAGGACGGCGCGGCGGGCTCGGCGCATCGCGCAAGCTTACCGCGCTGGCGCCCGGCTACACTGCGTGCCCTCACGGGACGACGACGGGAGCGCCATGGCACGCAGCGCGGTGATCGCCGGAGCCACCGGTCTGGTCGGCGGCGCGCTGCTGCGCCGGCTCGCCGACGATGCGCGCTACGCCGAAATCCGCGTGCTGGGCCGGCGCGCACCCGCAGCGCCGCCGGCCAAGGCCCGCTTCGTCGCGACCGACTTCTCCGACCTCGCCGCGCAGGCCGCGGCGCTGGCGGCCGACGACGTGTTCTGCTGCCTCGGCACCACGATCCGCGCAGCCGGCTCGCAAGCCGCGTTCGAGCGCGTGGACTACCACATGGTCGTGGACCTGGCGCGCGCTGCGCGGCAGGCCGGCGCCCGGCGTTTCCTGGTGGTCTCCGCCGTCGGCGCGTCCGAGCGCGCGGCGGCGTTCTACTCGCGCGTGAAGGGCCGCATGGAGCGCGCCGTACGCCAGCTGCCATTCGAGGCGGTGCACATCGTGCGGCCGTCGCTGCTGCTCGGCGCGCGCGCCGAGCGGCGGCCGGCGGAGCAGCTCGGCCAGTGGCTCGCGCCCCTGCTCGCCCCGGCCCTGCGGGGTCCGCTGGCCAAATACCGCGCCGTGCCGGCCGAGGACGTGGCTGCGGCGCTGGTCGCGTTCGCGCACAGCGGGGCCACGGGCGTTCACGTGCACCACCTGCCGCTGCCCAAATAGGAAAGGCCCGGCTTGCGGCCGGGCCTTCCGTTGCAGCAGTTACCGCGCTACCTCAAAAGCCCCCGACATTCAGCCGGTCGCCGGTCGCGGTCTTGCCGGCCAGCGACGCCGTCGGCGTGCCGCTGGACAGGATGGCGTCGCGGACCTGCAGGTGGCTGGCGCCCGGATGCGTCGAGGCGTACAGCGCCGCCGCGCCGGTCACGTGCGGGGTCGCCATCGACGTGCCGCTGTAAGCGCCGTAACCGGAGACGACTTTGCCCTTGCTCCTCGCCGGCAGTGTCGAGGTGATGCTCGACCCCGGCGCGCCGAGGTCCACGGTGGTCGCGCCGTAGTTCGAGAAACTCGACATCGCGCCGCTCGAGGTGATCGACGCCACCGCGATGATGTTGGCGCTGTCGTAGCTCGACGGGTAATGCGGGTCGGAGTCGTTGTCGACGCCCGCGTTGCCCGCCGCGGCGACGAACAGGATGCCGGCCGCGTCGGCGCGATCGATGGCGTCGGCGAGCGCCTGCGAGAAGCCGCCGCCGCCCCACGAGTTGTTGGTGGCGACGAGGTTCAGGCCGTGGCGCAGCTTGAGGTCGGTCATGTAATCCACCGCCAGGATGGCGTTGGCGGTGGTGCCGCCGCGCCGGCCGAGGAACTTGGCCGAAATCAGGCGCGCGCTCCAGCACACGCCGGCCACGCCCTTGCCGTTGCCACCGGCGCCGGCGATGGTGCCGGCGACGTGGGTGCCGTGGTCGTCGTTGACGCCGTCGAACACGCCGTTGTCGTCGCCGTCGAAGTCCCACCCGTTGACGTCGTCGACGTAGCCGTTGCCATCGTTGTCCACGCCGTCGACCGGTTCGAACGGATTGCTCCAGGTGTTGGCGGCAAGATCTTCGTGCGTGGTCATGAAGCCTTCGTCGATGACGCCGACATAGACGCCGGCATCGCAGGTGTGGCCCGCGGCCCAGGCCTCGCCGGCCTGGCTGCCGTACTGATTGGCCGGGCTGGTCGCGTCGCCGTACATGCCCCACAGCGTGCCGTTGGTGTAGAACGGGTCGTTCGAGGCCGCGGTGTGCTGGTAGATCCAGTTCGGCTCGGCGAGCGTCACGGCGCGGTCGGCGCCAAGGCGCTCCAGCGCGCGTTCCATCGCCACTGCCGCCGGCAAGCGCGCCAGCGTGAGGTCGCCCTTGAGGTGCTCGACGGCCTGCGCGCCGACGCGGCCGAGTGCGGCTTGGCGCTGCGACGGCGTCGCCGACGCCGCGAACTGCACCAGCACTTCGCCGGTCATGTACGGCTTGCCGCGCGCGAGGTCGTCGCGCACGAGGTCGGGCCGGCCGGCGGCCTGGGCGCCGGTGGCAAGGGTCAGCACCACAGCGACAGCTGCGGCCTTGCGGCCGCCGCGGATCTGAAACGTCATTGAATCCCCCGAGATTGTGCAGCGAAGCGGCGACACTACCGGCGAACGCGCGCCCGCGAAAGCTTGCGCGATCGAGTAATCGCGATTACGGTATGCATCCCCCGCGAACCTGAACTTCGTTCAGGTCGACCTCGAGTTCCTCAGGCCGCCCCGGGGATCACGTAGAGCAGCACCGCGAAGTATTGCAGCACGCTGCCGGCCAGCACGAACGTGTGCCAGATGGCGTGGAAGTATTTCTTGTGGTCGAAGACATAGAACGCGACGCCACCGGTGTAGGACAGCCCGCCCAGCAGCAGCAGCACCAGCCCGCCGGGCTGCAGCGTGCTGACCAGCGGCTTGACGGCGAGGACGATGCACCAGCCCATGCCGAGGTAGATCGCCAGCGACAGTTTCTCGAAGCGCCCGGTGGCGAAGATCTTGAACACGACCCCGAACAGCGCCAGTCCCCAGGTCAAGCCGAACAGCGACCAGCCCCAGGGCCCGTGCAGCGTCACCAGCGTGAACGGAGTGTAGGAGCCCGCGATCAGGAAATAGATGGTCGTGTGGTCGATGACGCGCAGCACCTTCTTGGCGTTGGGCAAGTGCGCGGCCGGGATGCTGTGGTACAGCGTCGAGGCCGCGTACATCAGCACGAGCGTGGTGCCGAAAATCGCGGCGGCGACGATGTGCCAGTGATTTCCGTACAGGGTTGCGCGCGCCACCATCACGGTCAGCCCGACGATCGCCAGCACCACGCCGAAGCCGTGCGTGGCGGCGTGCGCGATCTCTTCGCTGAGGGTGTAGAACTTCTCGCGGCCGCGCTCGACGGCCTGGTTGACGTCCACCGGATGCGGCCTAGGCGCGCTCGACCTTCAGCGTCGCGCCGTCCACGGCCACCACCTTGACCTGCGTGCCGGCCTCGGCGTCGGCGCCGCTGACGCGCCACTGCGAGTCGTCCACGTGCAGCTTGCCCACGCCGTTGACGATGGCCGAGTCCAGCGTGAAGGTGCGGCCGACGTAGGACTGGCCGCGGCGGTTGAGCGTGGGCTGGTCGCTGACGGGGTTGCCCGGCGAAAAGCGCCGCCAGACGAAGAAGCTGGCGATGGACAGCACGCCGAACAGCACCAGTTGCGGCTCCCAGCCCAGTGCGGGGACCAGCCAGGCCAGCACACCGACGATCAGTGCTGCGGCGCCGACCCAGATCAGGAAGTAGCCGGTGGACAGCAGCACCTCCGCGATCAGCAGGACCAGCCCGAGCAGGAACCAGTGCCAGAACACGAGCGCCACGGTCAGCCTCCCGCCGGCCGGGGCGAGGCGACCCCGGCCTTCTTGGCCAACTCGGCGATGCCGCCGAGCGCGCCGATCACGCTGCCCGCCTCGAGCGGCATCAGCACCAGCTTCTCGTTCGGGCTGGTGGCGATGCGCGCCAGCGCCTCCACGTACTTGGTGGCGACGAAGTAGTTGAGCGCCTGCACGTCGCCCTTGGCGATGGCCTGGCTGACCATCGTCGTCGCCTTGGCCTCGGCCTCGGCCAGGCGCTCGCGCGCCTCGGCGTCGCGGAAGGCGGCCTCCTTGCGGCCCTCGGCCTCGAGGATCTGCTCCTGCTTCTGCGCCTCGGCGGCGAGGATCTGCGCCTGGCGCTCGCCCTCGGCCTTGAGGATGGCCGCCTGGCGGAAACCCTCGGCCTCGAGGATGTTGGCGCGCTTTTCGCGCTCGGCCTTCATCTGCCGCGCCATCGCCGCCACCAGGTCGGCCGGTGGGCGGATGTCCTTGATCTCGACGCGCGTGACCTTGATGCCCCAGGGCGTAGTGGCGTTGTCCACCACCGACAGCAACTTGGTGTTGATGTGGTCGCGCTGGGACAGCAGCTCGTCGAGGTCCATCGAGCCCATCACCGTGCGCAGGTTGGTCTGCGACAGCTGCATGATCGCGTACTGCAGGTTGTCGACCTCATAGGCGGCCTTGGGCGCGTCGAGCACCTGGTAGAACACCACGCCGTCGACACCGACCATGGCGTTGTCCTTGGTGATGATCTCCTGCGAGGGCACGTCGAGCACCTGCTCCATCATGTTGAGTCTGCGGCCGATGCGGTGAACGTACGGGATCATCCAGTGCAGACCCGGCTCGTAGGTGTACTGGTATTTGCCGAAACGCTCGATGGTGTACTCCATGCCTTGCGGCACGGTCACGATCATCTTCCACGCCGTGACGATCGCGAGGACGGCGAAGATCACGACGACGACGGTGCCCATGGTTGCCCCTTTTTTCGTTTGTGGCCCGATTCTACGCGGCCGCTGCGGCGGCGTTCTCGGCCAGCAGGCGGATGCGCTCGACCATGGCGTAGAAGCCGTTGCGGCGGTTCATGGTGATGTGGTTCTCGAGGCCCAGGCGCTCGAACACCGAGCGGGCGTCGAGCGCGATGATCTCCCGCGGCGTGCGCCCGGCATACAGCTTGAACAGCAACGCGATCAGGCCCTTGACGATGTGCGCGTCGGAGTCGCCGCGCAGCTCCAGGCGCGGCGGCGGCCCGGGTTGCTGGGACGAGGCCAGCCACACCTGCGACATGCAGCCGCGCACCTTGTTGGCCTCGGTGCGCTCGGCCTCCGGCAGCGGCGGCAGCTTGCGGCCGAGCTCGATCAGGTAGCGGTAGCGCTCCTCCCACTCGCCCAGCGCGGCGAAGGACTCGACCAGTTCGTCGACGTTCATGCCGCCATTCTAGGGGCCGGGCGTATACTGCGCGCCCCTCGCATCCGCCACCGTCCTCGATGACTCGCCCTTCCGGCCGCACCCCCGACCAGCTGCGCCCGGTGCGCTTCGAGCGCGGCTACACGCGCCACGCCGAGGGCTCGGTGCTGGTCGCGTTCGGCGACACGCGCGTGCTGTGCACGGCGTCAGCCGAGGAGCGGGTGCCGGCGTGGAAGAAGGACAAGGGCGGCGGCTGGGTCACGGCCGAGTACGGCATGCTGCCGCGCGCCACCCACGAGCGCACCCGCCGCGAGGCCAGCGCCGGCCGGCAAGGCGGCCGCACGCTGGAGATCCAGCGCCTGATCGGCCGGGCGCTGCGCTCGGTGGTGGACCTCGACGCGCTCGGCAACGTCCAGATCACGGTGGACTGCGACGTGCTGCAGGCCGACGGCGGCACGCGCACCGCCGCCATCACCGGCGGCTACCTGGCGCTGGCCGACGCCGTCGCCGCCCTGCAGAAACGCGGCACGCTCAAGAAGAACCCGCTGCACGGCCAGGTCGCGGCGGTGTCGGTCGGCATCTGCGGCGGCGTGCCGGTGCTGGACCTCGAATACGCCGAGGACGTGCAGGCCGGCACCGACATGAACGTGGTCATGAACGAGGGCGGCGGCTTCGTCGAGGTGCAGGGCACGGCCGAGGGCAACGCCTTCCGCCGCGAGGAGCTGAACGCGATGCTCGACCTCGCCAGCCGCGGCATCCAGCAGCTGCTGGCAGCGCAGCGCGCCGCGCTGGGACTGTAGGAGCGCCTTCAGGCGCGACCGCCTGACGATGCGTGAGGCCGTACTCGCCAGCCGCAACGCGAAAAAGCTCGCCGAGCTGCAGGGCCTGCTCGGCGCGCTCGGCTGGCGCCTCCGCCCGGCCGGCGAATTCGGCGACGAGGCCGCGCAGGAACATGCGCCGACGTTCGTCGAGAATGCGCTGCTGAAAGCCCGCCACGCCGCGAAAGCCTCCGGCCTGCCGGCCCTGGCCGACGATTCCGGCATCGAAGTCGACGTGTTGGACGGCGCGCCCGGCGTGCACTCGGCCCGCTACGCCGGCGCCAGCGCCGGCGACGCGGACAACAACACCAGACTGCTCGAGGCGCTGCGCGGCGTGCCGGTGCACCTGCGTTCGGCGCGTTACGTCTGCGTGCTGGCCTTCGTGCGCCGGCCCGACGACCCGATCCCGGTGCTGGCCCAGGGCGAGTGGCGCGGGCAGATCCTCGAGGCGCCGCGCGGCGCGAACGGCTTCGGCTACGACCCGCTGTTCTGGGTCGCCGAGCACGGCCGGTCGGCGGCGGAACTGCCGGCGGCGCTGAAGAACCGCCTTTCGCACCGGGCGCGCGCGGCGGCGGCGCTGCTCCAGGCCCTGCGCGGGTGACCTCAATGGTGACCTCAATGGGGACGGACTCCTTTGGCGGCATGAGACCGGTCGAGCCAACCCGGCTTGGGGCAAAGGAGTCCGTCCCCATTGAACTGCCGCTGTCCTTGTACGTGCACTTCCCGTGGTGCGTGAAGAAGTGCCCTTACTGCGACTTCAACTCACACGCGCTGCGCGGCGAGTTGCCCGAAGCCGAGTACGTGGATGCGTTGCTGCGCGATTTCGACTTCGAGCTGGCCCAGCCGGAGACGCGGCGGATCTCAAGCGTGTTCTTCGGCGGCGGCACGCCGAGCCTGTTCTCCCCGGCCGGCGTCGGCCGCGTGCTGGAGCACGCCGCGCGGCGCCTGGGCCTGGCGAGCGACGTCGAGATCACGCTGGAAGCCAACCCCGGCACCGCCGACGCGGCGAACTTCCGCGGCTACCGTGCCGCCGGCGTCAATCGCCTGTCCATCGGCGTGCAGAGCCTGGACGCAGGCCAGCTCAAGCGGCTGGGCCGCATCCACGACCCGGACGAGGCCCGGGGCGCGCTCGAGCTCGCGCGCGCCGCCGGCTTCGATAACGTCAACCTGGACCTCATGTACGCGCTGCCGCGCCAGACCCCGCCCCAGGCGCGCGCCGACCTCGAGGCCGCCATCGCGCTGGCGCCGGAGCACCTGTCGTATTACCAGCTCACGCTCGAGCCGAATACCGAGTTCCACGCGCACCCGCCGAAGCTGCCCGACGACGACGCGGCCTGGGCCATGCAGGAACAGGGCCAGGCGCTGCTGGCCGCTCATGGCTACGCCCAGTACGAAGTGTCGGCCTATGCGCGGCCCGGCCGCCGCTGCCGGCACAACCTCAATTACTGGCAGTTCGGCGACTACCTCGGCATCGGCGCGGGCGCGCACGGCAAGCGCACTCGCGTGGGGCCGCCCGGCGCAGGCGCCGGCGTCGTCGAGCGGCGCGCGCGCCACAAGCACCCGCGCACCTACGTCGAACGGGCCGGCTCGCCCGGCGCCATCCAGGAGCAGCGGGTCGTGCCGGACGCCGACCTGCCGTTCGAGTTCGCCATGAACGCGCTGCGGCTGCGCGAGGGCTTCCGCCTGGCCGAGTTCGAGCGGCGCACCGGCCTGCCCGCGGCGGGCCTCGAGCCGGCGCTGGGGCAGGCGGCGGCGCGCGGCTGGCTTGAGCGCGAGGCCGATCGGGTGCGGCCGTCGGCGAGCGGCCGGGCGCTGCTGAACCCGCTGGTCGGATTGTTCCTGCCGTGATCGAGGACTTTGCCGCGCAGTGCCCGCACTGCGGCGAGCCGATCGTGCTGGAGCTGGACCTGTCGGCCGGCTCGCAGGTCTATGTGGAGGATTGCACGCTCTGCTGCCAGCCCATTCGAGTGGCGCTCAGCGTCGCACCTGGAGGCGATTATCTGGTTGATCTTCAACGTGAAAATGAATGAGGTATGACCAGTTACGGAGGCGGTTTGCCTCCCGCCCCCGCACCCCGTAAACTGCGCGCCCTTTTCGCGGCACCCATCGAGATTCCCATGAAGTCCGACATCCACCCCGGCTACAAGGAAGTGAAGGTCATCTGCAGCTGCGGCAACACCTTCAAGACGCGCTCGACCCTCGCCAAGCCGGAGCTGCACATCGAAGTGTGCTCGGTGTGCCACCCGTTCTACACGGGCAAGCACAAGCTGGTGGACACGGGCGGCCGCGTCGACAAGTTCCGGAAGCGCTACGCCGCGACGGCGAAGAAGGCGAGCAAGCCCGAAGCGCGCACGTAGGAAAAGGGGAACCCGCCCCTTTTCGAGAAGGCCGCCACCGCGCGGCCTTTTTTGTTGCCCGGGCGAAAAGGGGTGCGTCCCCTTTCTGTTGTTGGTGCGGCCGGAATGTCGCTATCCTTCGTCGGCTGCGCGCCGCTCGCTGCTTGCCGGGCGCAACGCACGGGGGAATCGCGGACCAACCGGAGCCGAACAATGGCCGATGCGACCTACAGCCTGGTGAACAACGCCACCGGCGCGAAAATCGAGCTGCCCGCCGTGAAAGGCACGCTGGGTCCCCTCGGGCTCGACGTCGGCAAGGTCTACGACAAGCTCGACGTCTTCACCTACGACCCGGGATTCTCGTCGACCTGCTCGTGCAACAGCGCCATCACCTACATCGACGGCGACGCCGGCGTGCTGCTCTACCGCGGCTATCCGGTACAGCAGCTGGCCGAGAAATCCAGCTTCATCGAGGTCTGCTACCTGATCCTGTACGGCGAGCTGCCGACCAAGGCGCAGCTCGAGGAGTTCGACACCGCGATCCGCCGCCACACCATGATCAACGAGTCGCTGCGGCGCTTCTTCGACGGCTTCCGCTACGACGCCCACCCCATGGCGATGCTGACCGGCGTGGTCGGCTCGCTGTCGGCGTTCTACCACGACACCACCAACATCCGCGATCCGCACCACCGCGACATCTTCGCCCGGCGCATGATCGCCAAGATCCCGACCATCGCCTCGTCGGCCTACAAGCGCTACTTCGGCCAGCCGACCATGTACCCGCAGAACCACCTCGATTACTGCAGCAACCTGCTGTACATGATGTTCGCGGTGCCGGCCGAGCCGTACCACGCCGACCCGGTGGCGGCCCGGGCGCTCGACATCCTGTTCATCCTGCACGCCGACCACGAACAGAACGCCAGCACCTCGACCGTGCGCCTGGCCGGCTCGACCGGCTGCAACCCGTACGCCGCCATCGCCGCCGGCATCGCCGCGCTGTGGGGCCCGGCGCACGGCGGCGCCAACGAGGCCGTGCTGCGCATGCTCGACCAGATAGGCGACGTCAAGAACGTGGCGCCCTTCCTGGCCAAGGCCAAGGACAAGCAGAGCGGCACGCGCCTGATGGGCTTCGGCCACCGCGTCTACAAGAACTTCGACCCGCGCGCGACCATCATCCGCGAGCAGTGCCACAAGGTGCTCCAGCACTTGGGCAAGGAGAACGACCCGCAGATGGAGCTGGCGCTGGAGCTCGAGCGCATCGCGCTGTCCGACGACTACTTCAAGGAGCGCAAGCTCTACCCGAACGTGGACTTCTACTCGGGCATCATCTACAAGGCGCTCGGCATCCCGGTGAACATGTTCACGCCGATGTTCGCGATCGCCCGCACCGTCGGCTGGTGCGCGCACTGGATCGAGATGACCGCCGACCCGGGCAACCGCATCGGCCGCCCGCGCCAGGTCTACACCGGCGCGGCGACGCGCGATTACCAGGCGATCGCCAAACGCAAATAACACGCGCCGGCCGCACCGGCGGGGAGGAGTGATGAAGCTGTGCAAAACGGCCGTCGCGGCCGCGCTGTCTTTCGCCTGCGCCGCGCCGGCGCTGCGGGCCGAGCCGCCGCTCAGGGGCGGCGAGCATGAGATCGAGGCCGCCGCCGCCGTCGTGGACGACACGACCGAAATCGCCGGCGTGGATGTCGACACCACGGCGGTCACGCTGAGCTTCCGCGGCGGACGGTTCGTGACCCGCAACCACGAGCTCGGATTGATCCTCGGCTACGCCTACGGCGATTCCGAGGGCACCCGCACGCGCTACGGCAACGCCGGCGTGTTCTACGACTTCAACCTGCCGGGCGAAAGCCGCATCGTGCCGCTGGCCGGGGTCGCGGCCCAGACACTGCTGGGGGACGTGGAAGGCAGCGCGTACGAGGCCAGCGCAGGGGTCCGGCTCTTCGCCAGCGACGACGTGTCGTTCAACTGGCGGGTGTACTACTCGGTCACCGACGCCGAATACGACGGGTTTCCGGGCGAGGTGGAGTCGCGCCAGGTCGGGATGCGCGTCGGCTTCTCCTGGGTGTTCCGCTGAGACTCGCCTCGCGCCGAGGGCCGTAGCATGATGGCCGCGTGAGCCACGCCTCCGCGACATGAACGACCTCGGCAGTTCCGCTCCGGCCCCCGCCGTCGAATCGGCCCCCGCCCCGGCGGCGTCGCTGCGCCACGACATCGGCGCCTGGGTGCTGATGGGCATCGCGCTGGTGTTCGCGCTGCAGGCGCACCTGCTGCCGGCGCTGTTCGCCGGCCTGCTGATGCACGAGCTGGTGCACATCCTCACGCCGCAGCTGCGCTCGCGCCACGTCGGCGAGGAAGTGGCCAAGGCCGCAGCGGTCGCGGTCCTGAGCCTGATCATCGTCCTGCTGGGCTGGCTGGCGGTGTCCGGCCTGCTGGTGTCGCTGCGCAGCGGCTACAACAGCCTGCCGGAGCTGCTGCAGCAGATGGCGTCCATCATCGAGGCGCGCCGCAACAGCTGGCCGCAATGGCTGGTGAACTCGCTGCCCGCCGACGCCGCGGCGATGCAGCAGACGGTGACGCAGTGGCTGCGCGACAACGCGCGCGCGCTGCAGGTGCTCGGCGCCGGCGCCGGCCGCGCGCTGACCTACGTGCTGTTCGGCCTGATCATCGGCGCCTTCGTGGCGCTGCGGCGCGGCCGGCCGCAGGATCAGCTGCCGGGGATGGCGCGCTCGATGGCCGAGCGCGTCACGCGCCTGGGCCAGTCGTTCCGGCGCGTGGTGTTCGCCCAGGTGCGCATCTCGGCGATCAACACGTTCTTCACCTGGTGCTACCTCGGCGTCGCCCTGCCGGCCTTCGGCATCGAGTTGCCGCTGACCAAGACCTTGATCGCCATCACCTTCCTGTGCGGCCTGCTCCCGGTGCTGGGCAACATCATCTCGAACACGGTGATCACGATTGTCAGCCTGAGCCACTCCTGGGAGCTGGCGGCCGTCTCGCTGGGCTACCTCGTCGTGATCCACAAGCTCGAGTACTTCCTGAACGCGCGCATCATCGGCGGCCAGATCCACGCGCGCGCCTGGGAGATGCTGATCGCGATGCTGGCGATGGAGGCGGTATTCGGCGTCGCCGGGCTGATCGCCGCGCCGGTGTACTACGCCTACGTCAAGAACGAGCTCGCGGCGCGGCGCCTGATCTAGCCCGTAGCTATCCGGACAGCACTTCCGGCGTCTCGGCCGCCAGCAGCTCGGCGGCGGCCAGCTCGAGCCGCTTCATCGGCTGGCCGTCGGTCGGCGACAGCGGCGCCTCGCGCACGCCCCGCTCCGGGAACACGGCGACGTCCACGCCGACGTCCGCCGCCATGAAGGTCAGCACCGGCACGTCGAGGCTCTCGCCACTGGCCAGCCGGTAGCGGCGCTCACCGACCTCGAAGCGCAGGCTGTGCGCGTCGAGCAGCACGTCGATCTGCTCGGGCTTGTCGGCGAAACAGTGCAGCTGCACCTTGTGCCCGTCCGTGGTCGCGCCGGTCGCGACCGCGCCGACGAGGCGCGGGCGGAACTCGCCGAGCAGGCGCATGGCCTGCACCGCGGTGCGGCGCAGCTTGGTGAGGCGGTCGGCGTAGGCGCGCCCGCCGAACAGGCGCTGGTACTGGATGACGGCGCTCTGGATGTCGGCATTGCTCGGCAGCGGCGTGCCAAAACCCAGGCCGAGCCGCTCGATGGCCTTCTGCTTGGCGAGGCGGTAGTCCGCGAGTCCGTCCTCGCAGATGATGCGCGCCGCTTCCTGCACCACGCGGCTGCGCTGGACACCCAGGGCGCGTTTGGCCATTGCTCGTCGGGCGGGTGGTTTGAGTGAATCTAGCGAAGCGCGCCGAAAAAGACCACCTTGGCCGGCGCGGCGCGGGACCGGCTTCAGTCCGTCCCGGCTCTAGTACAAGTCCTCGACCGGCCCGGGTTCGGCCTGCCCCTCCACCGGCGCCGGAGCATCGTCCGGCGGCGGCACCAGCTCGGCCGGGACCGTCTCGAAGATGGCCTGCGGCGCGCCGGCCGCGGCCAGCTTGCCGGTTTCCGGGTCGATGCGAACGGTCACCAGGCCCGGCGGGCGCTCGGGCCAGGCGTCGGGCACGCCGTCCAGCGCCACCTTCATGAAGTCCATCCACATCGGCAGCGCCGCGCGGCCGCCGACCTCGCCGCGGCCCAGCGGCTGGGGCTGGTCGAAGCCGACCCAGGCGATGGCGACCGCGTGGGAGTTGAAGCCGTTGAACCAGGCGTCGGCCTCGTCGTTGGTGGTCCCGGTCTTGCCGGCGAGGTCGGCGCGGCCGAGCTCGGTGGCCTTGGCGCCAGTTCCGCGGGTGACCACGTCGCGCAGCATGTCGCGCATCAGGTAGACCAGGCGCGGATCGAGCACGCGCGGCGCCAGCGGCGTGCCGTCCGGGAGGATCGCGAGCTCGGCGGCACCCGGCACGGGCGGCGGGGCGGACGGCGGCCCTGCCGCCGCCTCGATCTTGGCCTCCGCGCACTCGGCGCAGGCTACCGGCGGCGCCGCCTTGAACAGCACGGTGCCGTCGGGGCGCGTCACTTCGCTGATGAAATACGGCTCGACCAGAAAGCCGCCGTTGGCGAACACGGCGTAGCCGCGCGCGATCTCGAGCGGCGTGTAGCTGGCGCTGCCCAGCGCCAGGGTCAGGTCGTTGGGCAGGCGCTCGGCCGGCAGGCCGAACTGGGCGACGTAATTGCGGGCGAAGGGGATGCCGATCGCCTGCAGCAGGCGGATCGAGACGAGGTTGCGCGAGTGCACCAGCGCCTCGCGCAGCCGCGTCGGCCCGTAGAACTTGCCGCTGTAGTTCTCCGGCCGCCAGGTGTCCTCGAGCGCCGGGTCGTCGAACACCACCGGCGCATCGAGGATCACCGAGGCCGGGGTGAAGCCGTAGGCCAGCGCGGCCGAGTACAGGAACGGCTTGAAGCCGCTGCCGGGCTGGCGCCGTGCCTGCAGCACGCGGTTGAACTTGCCCTCGAAGAAATCGTAGCCGCCGATCAGCGCCCGGATGCCGCCGTCGCGCGGGTCGAGCGCGACCAGCGCGCCCTGCACCTGCGGCACCTGGGTCAGGCGCCAGTGCTCGCCGTCCTTGATCACGCGCACGATGTCGCCGCGCTTGAGCGCGCCGGCCTTGAGCTGCGCCCACTCGACCTGGTCCGGCCGCAGGTCGAGCAGCGCATGGTCGCGTGTCAGCACCTTGAGCCTGGGCGGCTTGAGGGAGAACTCCACGACCACGGCGGGGTGCAGCCCGACCACGGCCGGCAGCCCGTCGAGCGTGGCGTCGAGCAGCGCGCGCGATTCCTCGCCCTGCGCCGCCACCTCGCCCAGCGCCTCGGGCGGCAGGCGCGCTTCGGGGCCGCGGTACTCGTGACGCTCGTCGTAGGCGCGCAGCGCGCGGCGCAGCGCGTCGTTGGCCGCCAGCTGCAGGTCCGCGTCGAGGGTGGTGGTCACGCGCAGCCCCTGGCCGTAGAGGGCGTCGCCGTGCTCCGCGTACAGCTCGGCGCGGACCATCTCGGACACGTAGTGCGCATCCACCTCGGCCAGCGGCCGCTCGGCCTGCGTCGCCACCGGCTCGGCCTTGGCCGCGGCGTAGTCGAGCTCGCTGATGAACTCGAGCTCGCGCATGCGCCGCAGCACGTAGTCGCGGCGGTCGCGGGCGCGCTCCGGGCTGGCGGCGGGGTTGTCCCGTGAAGGCGCCTTGGGCAGGCCGGCCAGCAGCGCGACCTGCGCCAGGGTCAGCCCGTAAACGTCGGTGCCGAAATACACCTGGGCGGCGGCGCCGACCCCGTAGGCGCGGTTGCCCAGGAAGATCTTGTTCAGGTACAGCTCGAGGATCTCCTCCTTGGACAAGTCGCGCTCGATCCGCAGCGCCAGCACGATCTCCCGCGCCTTGCGCGTGTAGGTGCGCTCGCTGCTCAGGAACACGTTGCGGGCCAGCTGCATGGTGATGGTGCTGCCGCCCTGGCTCTTGTCACCGGTGGTCATCAGCACCCACGCCGCCCGGGCCAGACCCTGCCAGTCGACCCCCGGGTGCTCGAAGAAGCGGTCGTCCTCGGCGGCGAGGAAGGCCTGGACCACGGGCTTGGGGAACTCGGCGTAGTCCAGCGGCGCCCGGCGCTCGGACCCGAACTCCCCCATCAGCCGGCCGTCGCGCGTGTAGATGCGCAGCGGCTCCTCCAGCTTGAGCTCGCGGATGCTGGCCGTGGACGGCAGGTCGGCCATCAGGACCCAGCGGACGTAGGCCGCCAGGGCCAGCGCGCCGATGGCGGCAAGGCCGGCCAGGACCAGGACCAGGCGTTTGGCGACGAGGCTCATGGCGGGGTAACTGCGACCTCTTGGACCGCCCGGGACGCGACCCGGCTCAGAGGCATCTTCCGGTGGGGAATCCGATAGTTAAAAAAGGAAGTTAGTGTTGCGTCGTAGCTATTCTGCGCTATATTAGGGTGCCGGCTTGGGTAAAGCCACCCAAAGGCTTTGCCGTCGGCGCGGGGCTGCGAGGGACGGGGGAGCATGTTCGATCAACTGTTCGGCGGAGGCAGCAAGCAGCTTATCGGGTTGGACATCAGCTCCAGCTCGGTCAAGGTGCTGGAACTCTCCAAAAAGGGCGACCGCTACCAGGTGGAATGCTTCGCCTCGGAGCCGCTGCCGCCCAACGTCGTCGTCGAAAAGGCCATCACCGAGCCCGCCCAGGTCGGCGAGGTCATCGCCCGCGCGGTCAAGAAGTCGGGCACCACCACCAAGCAGGCCGCGGTGGCGGTGGCCGGGGCGGCCGTGTTCAGCAAGGTCGTCGAGGCTCCGGCCGCGCTGAAGGGCAAGGAGCTCGAGGAACACGTCCAGAACGAGGCCGGCGGCCACATCCCGTACCCGCTGGAGGAAGTGAACTACGACTTCCAGCTGCTCGGCCCCCAGGAAAAGAATCCCGAGATGCAGGACGTGCTGCTGGCCGCCTGCCGCAAGGAAGTGGTCGAGCAGCGCGCCGCCGCGCTCGAGATCGCCGGGCTCAAGCCCAAGGTCGTAGACCTCGAGCTGTACGCCATGGAAAACGCCTGCCAGCTGCTGCGGCACCAGATGCCCGAGGAAGGCACCGGCAAGACCGTCGCGGTCGTGGACATGGGCTCGACCAACACGGGCGTCACGATCCTGCACAACCTGCAGACCGTCTACACGCGCGACCAGCCCTTCGGCGGCAAGCAGCTGACCGAGGACATCATGCGGCACTACGCGATGTCGTTCGACGACGCCTTCAAGAACCTCAAGAACGCCACCCTGCCGGAGACCTACGACGCCGAGGTGCTGTCCAGCTTCGTCAACGACATGGGCCAGCAGATCGACCGCGCCCTGCAGTTCTTCTTCTCGGCCTCGACCCAGTTCACCCACATCGACCAGATCGTGCTGGCCGGCGGTTGCGCGCAGATCCAGAGCCTGGACGCGCGCATCCAGGAGCGGCTCAACATCCCCTGCGCCATCGCGCGGCCGTTCGCGCAGATGTCCATCGCCTCGCGCGCCAAGCCGGCGCAGCTCGCCAAGGAAGAATCGGCGCTGCTGGTGGCGGTCGGCCTGGCTTCCCGGGCGTTCGACTAGGGCGTCGCCATGGCCGTAAAGATCAACCTGCTCGACTGGCGCACGGAGCTCAACACCCTCCGCCAGAACCAGTTCTTCGCCATGCTCGGGGGGGGCGCGCTGGTCGCGATCCTCGGCGTCTTCGTGGTCTGGTACGGCGTGACCGACGCCATCGACTACCAGCTCGAACGCAACCGCTTCCTCCAGCAGCAGATCGTCGAAATGGACAAGAAGATCAAGGAGATCGAGGAGCTGGAGAAGGTCAAGGCCAACCTGCTGGCGCGCATGAAAGTCATCGAGGAGCTGCAGGCCAGCCGCGCCGCCATGGTGCACTTCTTCGACGAGATCCTGAATACGCTGCCGGAGGGCGTCTACATCAAGTCGCTCAGGCAGGCCGGCGCCGCGGTGACGATCGTCGGCGTGGCCGAGTCGAATAACCGGGTGTCGGCGTACATGAAGAACATCGAGTCCTCGCGCTGGTTCGCTCAGCCCAAGCTGGTGGTCATCAACACCAAGGACGTCAACAAGCGGCGCCAGAGCGAGTTCCAGCTGCAGTTCAAGAACCTCACGCGGCAGAAGCCGCCGGCCGCGGGCGCGGGGGACGCCGAATGAACGTCCAGCAGATTGTCGCCGAGCTCAATTCGCTCGACCCCAAGAATCCCGGCGCCTGGCCGCTGTACGTCCGCGTCGCGTCCGTCGTGGCCCTGATCGCGGGGCTCGCGGGCGGCGGTTACTACTACTTCGTCACGCCCGAGCTGGAGACGCTCGCCGCCGAGCAGGCCAAGGAGCCCGGCCTCAAGCAGACCTTCGAGACCAAGCAGCGCAAGGTCGCCGCGCTGGATGCGCTCAAGGAGCAGCTGGCCGACATGGAGCGCTCGTTCGGCGCCATGCTGCGCCAGCTGCCGAGCAAGGCCGAGATCGCCAACCTGCTGATCGACATCTCGCAGACGCGCCTGGCCAACAGCCTCGAGGAAGAGCTGTTCCAGCCGCAGGGCGAGCAGCCCAAGGAGTTCTACGCGGTGGTGCCCAACCGCATCGTGGTCCACGGCACCTACCACGAGATGGGGGGGTTCGTCAGCGGCGTCGCGGCGCTGCCGCGCATCGTCACCATCGAGGACGTCGACATCAAGCCGGCCACGGGCAAGGCCGGCGCCACCGGCCAGCTGCGCATGGCCGCCGTGGCCAAGACCTACCGCTACCTCGACGAGAACGAGCTGGCGGCCCAGAAGCCCAAGGCCAAGCCCAGGGGCCGCAGGTGAGCGCCGCCCGCGCCCTGCTCCTCGGCTTGCTGGCCGCGCTCGCCGCCGGCTGCGGCCAGGACATGAGCGACCTCGAGGAGTACGCGCTCGAGGTCAAGTCGCGCACGTCGAAGAACATCGAGCCGATCCCGCAGCCCAAGCCGTACGAGCCGTTCGTCTACGAGCCGGGCGACCGGCGCGATCCGTTCCTCGCCATCCTGCAGTCGCGCGATGCGGCGCTGGCGGGCGGCGGCGGCGCCGGCGCGATCCGGCCCGACCTCAACCGGCCCAAGGAGCCGCTCGAGGAGTTCCCGCTCGACGCCCTGCGCATGGTCGGCACCATCACGATGCAGCAGCGCGCTTTCGCGCTGATCCGCGCCCCGGACGCCGTGGTGCATCGCGTCAGCGTCGGCGACCACGTGGGGCAGAACTACGGAAAGATTACCGGCATCAGCGAAACCGAGGTCGTGCTGATGGAGATCATCCCGGACGGCCTTGGCGGTTACATCCAGCGCCCGGCTTCGGTCGCGCTGACGCAGTAGAAGGGGTAAGGGAGTGCTTGCCATGAACCTGAATGTCGCTTCCGCCCGGCCCGCGCGTTACCGCGGCCTGGCGCTCTGGATCGGCCTGGTGCTGGCGCCGGCGGCGCTGGCGCAGCAGGTCGCGCAGGAAGAAGCAGCCGCCGACCCGGCCACCGCAACGCGCACGCTCGACGCGCTCGACGTGTCGAGCACCGAGGGCGGCGCGGTGCGCATCACGCTGACGCTGTCCGCGCCGGCCCCCGAGCCGGTGGTGTTCAGCGTCGACAAGCCGGCCCGCGTCTCGCTGGACCTCGCCGAAACCAAGCTGGCGGTGCCCGAGCGCTACAAGCGCATCGGCGCGGGGCGGGTGCGCTCGGTGGCCGCGGCCGAGGCCTCGGGCCGCGCGCGCATCGTGGTCGAGCTGTCCGAACTGACGCCCTACACCGTGCGCGCCGAAGGCAACCAGGTGTTCCTCGACGTGCAGGGCGGCACTACCGGCGCAACCACGACCAGCGGCGGCGCCGGCCCGATCGGGGCGGCGAGCCGCCTGCTGTCGATCGACTTCCGTCGCGGCGAGAAAGGCGAAGGCCGCGTGATCGTGAGGCTCGCCGATCCGCGCACGATCGTCGACGTGCGCGAAGAGGGCAACCGCGTGCGGGCACAGTTCCGCAACACCGACGTCGATCTCGAACTGCAGAAGCGCCTCGACGTGCTCGATTTCGCCACGCCGGTCAAGTTCATCGACATCCTGCGCGAAGGCCGCAACACCAGCATCTACCTGACTCCGGTCGCCGGCATCGAGTTCGAGCAGGTGGCTTACCAGGCCCAGGACACCTTCACCATCGAGCTGCAGCCGATCCCGGAGGACAGCGAGGAAGCCGCCAGGCGCCGGGAGCAGGTGTTCGAGGGCGAGCGCATCTCGCTGTCGTTCCAGAACATCGACGTGCGCGCGCTGCTGCAGATCATCGGCGACGTGTCCGGCAACAACGTCGTCATCAGCGACGGCGTGCGCGGCGAGCTGGCCATGCGGCTGATCAACGTGCCCTGGGACCAGGCGCTGGACATCATCCTGCGCACCAAGGGCCTCGGCATGCAGCAGCAGGGCAACGTCATGCTGATCGCGCCGCTCGACGAGATCGCCTCGCGCGCCAAGGCCGAGGGCGAAGCCACCAAGCAGAAGGACGAGGGCGCGCCGCTGCGCTCCGAGATCATCCAGGTCAATTACGCCAAGGCGTCGGACATGGCGGCGCTGCTCAAGGCCGGCAGCAAGTCCCTGCTGTCGGCGCGCGGCCAGGTCTCGGTCGACGCCCGCACCAACACGCTGCTGGTGCTGGAAACGCGCGAGCGCCTCGCCGAGATCCGCAACCTGATCGCGCGGCTCGACATTCCGGTGCGCCAGGTGCTGATCGAGTCGCGCATCGTCATCGCCAACAACGACTTCAGCAAGTCGCTGGGCTCGCGCTTCGGCGTGAGCGGCTTCTCCAACCTCGGCGACGATCCGATCGGCGTCACGTCGGGCAGCATCAACTCGACCGACACCACCGTGGACAGCATCACCACGGGCGGCGGCCAGATCCTGATCGGCGGCCTGCCGGATCGCCTCAACGTCAACCTGCCGGTGGCTTCCGCCGGCCGCATCGGTTTCGCCATCCTCGGCTCGAACTACCTGGTCGACCTGGAGTTGTCGGCGCTGCAGGCCGAGGGCCGCGGCGAGGTGCTGTCGACCCCGCGCGTGGTGACCGCGAACTCGACCCAGGCGTCGATCGAGCAGGGCGTCGAGATCCCGTACCAGGAGGCGTCGAGCAGCGGCGCGACGTCGGTCAGCTTCAAGAAGGCCGTGCTGGCGCTGCAGGTGACGCCGCAGATCACGCCGGACGACCGCATCATCATGGACCTCAACGTCAAGAACGACAGCCGCGGCCAGGACGTCAACAGCGGCCTCGGCCAGATCCCGTCTATCGACACGCGCGAGGTCACCACGCAGGTGCTGGTCAACAACGGCGAAACCGTGGTGCTCGGCGGCGTCTACCAGCAGACGCAGAGCTTCTCGGTGACCAAGGTGCCGCTGCTCGGCGACCTGCCGCTGCTCGGCTACCTCTTCCGCACCACCAACGCCGTCAACAACAAGCGCGAGCTGCTGATCTTCGTCACGCCGAAGATCCTGGGCGAGGGCATCCGGGTCAACTGATCGGGGCAGGGCGCGGGACGGGCGCCGCGAGGCGCCCGTTTTGTTTCGGCAACGCGCGGCTCGGCCGGCGCGCGGCCGAATCCCGCTCGGGTCTGACGAGGTTCGCGAGGCGCGCCGGATCGATCCCGGGCTGCGCCAAGGCGCGCAGCGCCGGCGGCGCAGCAACGGGACGAGGTCAGTAGAATCCCCCGCATGCGCACCCGCTCCAATATCTTCCTGGTCGGCCCGATGGGCGCGGGCAAGACCACGGTCGGCCGCCGGCTCGCCGAAATGCGCGGGCTGCAGTTCGCCGACTCCGACCACGAGGTGGTGCACCGCACCGGCGTGGACATCGCCTTCATCTTCGAGAAGGAGGGCGAGGCCGGCTTCCGCAAGCGCGAGAAGCAAGTCATCGCCGACCTCACCGCCGGCCGGGGCCTGGTGCTCGCGACCGGCGGTGGCGCCGTGCTCGACGCCGGCAACCGCCGGCACCTGGCCGGCCGCGGCTTCGTCGTCTACCTGCGCGCCTCGATCGAGCACCAGCTGCGGCGTACCGGCCGTACCGAATCGCGGCCGCTGCTGCAGGCCGGCGACCCGCGCGAGACGCTCGAGCACCTGCTTGCCGTGCGCGACCCGTTGTACCGGGAGGTGGCCGACCTCGTGCTCGACGCCGACGGCGCCAACGCCCGCAACCTGGCGCAGGACATCAGCCGCCAGGTCGACGCGGTGGCGAACTAGGTCATGCACACCCTGCGCATCGGGCTCGGCGATCGCAGCTATCCGATCCGCATCGGCGCCGGCCTGCTCGCGCGCGCCGGCAGCTACGCCGAGGCCACCGGGCGGCCGTGCCGGCTCGTGACCGACGGCAACGTCGCCGCGCACCACCTCGCCCCGGTGCGCGCCGCGTTGAGCCTCGAGGAGCGCCACTGCCGGGTGCTGCCGCCGGGGGAGGAGCAGAAGACCCTCGACAACGCCGGCGCGCTGGTGGACTGGCTGCTCGGTTCCGGCCTGCCGCGCGATGGCGTGGTGGTCGCGCTGGGCGGCGGCGTGGTCGGCGATCTCGCCGGCTTCGCGGCGTCGATCTGCCAGCGTGGCGTCGATTTCATCCAGGTGCCGACCACGCTGCTGGCGCAGGTGGATTCCTCGGTCGGCGGCAAGACCGGCGTGAACCATGCCCGCGGCAAGAACCTGATCGGGGCCTTCCACCAGCCGCGCGCGGTGGTGGCTGACCTCGACACCCTGAAGACGCTGCCGCGGCGCGAGCTGCTGGCGGGCGTCGCCGAGGTCATCAAGTACGGCCTGCTCGGCGACGCCGGGTTCTTCCAGTGGCTCGAGCAGCAGCTGCCGGCGCTGCTCGCGCTCGACCCGGTCACGCTGGCCGAGACCGTCGAGCACTGCTGCCAGATGAAGGCCAGCATCGTCGCCGCCGACGAGCAGGAGAGCGGCATGCGTGCGCTGCTCAACCTGGGGCACACCTTCGGCCACGCCATCGAGGCCCACGCCGGCTACGGCGCCTGGCTGCATGGCGAAGCCGTGGCGGCTGGCATGTGCATGGCCGCCGACCTCTCCACACGCCTGGGGTGGCTGCCTGCGGCCGAGGCCGGCCGCGTGCGGGCGCTGATCGAGCGCACCGGGTTGCCGTCGCGGCCGCCGGCCGGCCTGGCGCCGTCGCGCTTTCTCGAGCTCATGTGGCGCGACAAGAAGGTCAAGGCCGGGCGCCTGCGCCTGGTGCTGCTGCGCTCGATCGGCGAGGCCGCGGTGACCGACCAGTTCGAGCCGAGGGCGCTGGACGCAACGCTCGAGCACCTGTGCCGGCCTGGATGAACGCACTCGCCGCTTACGCCGCCGACCCCGCGCGTTCCCGCGGCCGGCGCTTCCGCGAGCCGCCGGCCGGCACGCGCACCGAGTTCCAGCGCGACCGCGACCGCATCGTGCATTCCACGGCGTTCCGGCGGCTCGAGTACAAGACCCAGGTGTTCGTCAACCACGAGGGCGACCTGTTCCGCACGCGCCTGACCCACTCGCTCGAGGTGGCGCAGATCGCGCGCACGCTGGCGCGCAACCTGTCGCTGAACGAGGACCTGTCGGAAGCCATCGCGCTGGCGCACGACCTCGGCCACACGCCGTTCGGCCACGCCGGCCAGGATGCGCTCAACGCCTGCATGCGCCCGTACGGCGGCTTCGAGCACAACGCCCAGTCGCTGCGCGTGGTCGACGAGCTCGAGGACAAGTACGCCAGCTTCCGCGGCCTGAACCTGACCTTCGAGGCGCGCGAGGGCATCCTCAAGCACTGCTCGCGCCGGCGCGCGCGCGAGCTCGGCGAGCTGGGCTTGCGCTTCCTCAAGCGCCGCCAGCCCGGCCTCGAGGCGCAGATCGCCAACCTCGCCGACGAAATCGCCTACAACAACCACGACCTCGACGACGGGCTGCGCGCCGGGCTGCTCACCGTCGCGCAACTCGAAACCGTGCCGCTGGTCGCGCGCCACCTCGCGGTGGTGCGCAAGACCTATCGCAGGCTGACGCCCAAGCAGCTGCGCCACGAGACCATCCGGCGGCTGATCAGCACGCTGGTGACGGACCTGACGCTGACCACGCGCCAGCGGCTGGCGCAGGCCTTGCCGGGCGACATCGACGAGGTGCGCGCGCAGCCCCGGCCGCTGGTGGCCTTCAGCGCCGGGCTGCGCCGCGAAGCCACCGCGCTCAAGCGCTTCCTGTTCAGGCACCTGTACCGGCACGAGCACGTGCACCGCATGACGGTGACGGCGCACGAGATCATCTCGCGGCTGTTCACCGGCTTCTTCGACACGCCCCGGCAGATGCCGCCGGAACACTTCGCGGCCGCGCGCAAGGCGGAGCGTCAGGCCGGGAAACCCGGCCGCGCCCGCGTCATCGCCGACTACATCGCCGGCATGACCGACCGCTACGCGCTGGCGGAACACGAGCGGCTGACCGGGTAATTTCGCGCGAGGCGGGGACGCGAGCCTCGCTCCCGATGGGCTTGCGCCCAAAGGTCGCTCGGCCCGCGCCCCCGCCTCGCCCTGTTGTGTGAGAAAGGAGCGGCGCGTAGACTGGGTGCTGCACTGCGGCAATCCACAACCAGAAAACGGATCCCGCGCCGATGCAGCCCCTCGGGGCGCCGGCCCGGCCCGTTGGGTGAATCGTCGCGCGAGGGTACCGATATGCTGTCTACGGACGGGCGCCGCCGCCCGCTCTCCGCCGCCCCCGGCGCGAGCACCTCTTCCCCCGGCCTGTACCGGGAATCCTTCGAAAAAGACGCCTGCGGTTTCGGCCTGATCGCCAACATCGACGACAAGCCCAGCCATTGGCTGGTGTCGACCGCGATCGGCGCGCTGCACCGCATGACCCACCGCGGCGCCATCGCCGCCGACGGCAAGACCGGCGACGGCTGCGGCCTGCTGATGAAGAAGCCCGACGCGTTCCTGCGCGCGCGCGCGGCCGAGCTCGGCCTGGCGCTGGGCGTCAACTACTGCGCCGGCAACGTGTTCCTGTCGCAGGACGCCCCCCGGCGCGAGCGCCAGAAGGCGGTGCTGGCCGAGGCCTGCGCGTTCAATGGCCTGTGCCTGGCCGGCTGGCGCGTCGTGCCCACCGACCCCGCCGCCTGCGGCGACGAGGCGCTCAAGACAATGCCGCACATCGAGCAGGCCTTCGTCACCGCGCCCGACGGCATGCATACGTTCGAGTTCGAGCTGCGCCTGTTCAAGGCGCGGCGGCGCGTCGAGAAGCTGCTGGCCGCCGAGAACGATTTCTACGTCACGCACCTGTCGTGCCGCGTGATCGTCTACAAGGCGCTGGTGATGCCGGAACACCTGCCGCACTTCTACCGGGAGCTCGAGGACCCCTCGCTCGAGTCGTCGATCTGCGTGTTCCACCAGCGCTTCTCGACCAACACCCTGCCGACCTGGCGCCTGGCGCACCCGTTCCGCTTCCTGGCGCACAACGGCGAGATCAATACCATCTCCGGCAACCGCAAGTGGGCGCAGGCGCGCGCGCGCAAGTACCAGTGCGCGGCGCTGCCCGACATAGCCGCGATAGAACCTTTGGTGTCGATGTCCGGCTCCGACTCGCAGTCGCTCGACAACATGCTCGAGGTGCTGCTGGCCGGCGGCATGGACCTGTTCGCCGCGCTGCGCGCGCTGATCCCCCCGGCATGGCAGAACATCGAGAACCTCGACCCGGACGTGCGCGCGTTCTGCGAGTACAACAGCCAGCAGATGGAGCCGTGGGACGGCCCGGCCGGCATCGTGCTGACCGACGGCCGCTATGCCATCTGCGCCACCGACCGCAACGGCCTGCGCCCGTCGCGCTACGTCATCACGCGCGACCGCCACATCACGCTGGCCTCCGAAGTCGGCGTCTACGACTACGACCCGCGCGACGTCGTCGAGAAAGGCCGCCTGCGACCGGGCCAGATCCTGGCGGTGGACACCGAGGCCGGCGGCCTGGTGCGCCCCGCCGAGATCGACCGGCTGCTGGCGGCGCGCGCGCCGTACAAGAAGTGGCTCAAGGAGAACGTGCTGCGGCTCGAGGCCAAGCTGTCCGACAAGCCCGAGCATCTCGAGCGCATGAAGCCCGAGGAAATCGCCGTTCACCAGAAGATGTTCCTGCTCACCAACGAGGAGCGCGTCGAGGTGCTGCGCGCGCTGGCCGAGGCCGGCGCCGAGGCGGTCGGCTCGATGGGCGACGACACGCCGTTCGCGGTGCTGTCTTCGATGCCGCGCCCGCTGTACGACTACTTCCGCCAGCAGTTCGCCCAGGTCACCAACCCGCCGATCGACCCGTTGCGCGAGCAGATCGTCATGTCGCTGGAATGCTGCCTCGGCGCCGAGGGCGTCATGTTCGGCGAAACCCCCGAGCGTGCCAGCCGCCTGATGGTGGATTCGCCGGTGCTGTCCGAGGAGAAATTCAAGAAGCTGCTCGCCATCGGCAGGAAGGACCCCAGGTACGCGACCGAGATGCTCGACCTCGACTACGAGCCCGCGCTCGGCCTGCGGCGCGCCATCGAGATGCTGTGTGAGAAGGCCGTGGCCGCGGTCAAGGCCGGCAAGGTCGTGCTGGTGCTCTCCGACCGCAAGATCGAGAAGGGCAAGCTGCCGATCCACGCGCTGCTCGCAACGGGCGCCGTGCACAACCGGCTGATCCGCGAAGGTCTGCGCTGCGACTGCAACATCCTGGTCGAGACCGCCACCGCGCGCGACCCGCACCACTTCGCCTGCCTGATCGGCTACGGCGCCTCGGTGATCTACCCGTACCTGGCCTACGCCTCGCTGTATGAGATGAAGCGCGACGGCGAGATCCAGAACAAGGAGGAGCACGAACTCTCCCACGCGTACCGCAAGGGCATCAACAAGGGGCTCTACAAGATCATCTCGAAGATGGGCATCTCGACGGTCTCGAGCTATCGCGGCGCCGAGCTGTTCGAGATCGTCGGCCTCGCCGACGAGGTGGTCGAGCTGTGCTTCGCCGGCACGGTGTCGCGCATCGGCGGGGCGCGCTTTGCCGACCTGCAGGCCGAGCAGCAGGCGCTGGCCGACCGCGCCTGGAGCGCGCGCAAGGCGGTGGCCCAGGGCGGCCTGCTCAAGTACGTCCACGGCGAGGAGTACCACGCCTACAACCCCGACATCATCGGCACGCTGCACCAGGCGGTGCGCTCCGGTGAATGGAGCGATTACGAAAAGTTCGCCGCCCTGGTCAACGAGCGGCCGCCGGCGATGCTGCGCGACCTGCTGAAGCTTCGGCTCGCGGACACGCCGGTGCCGCTGGCCGAGGTGGAGCCGGTCGAGGCGCTGTTCAAGCGCTTCGACTCGGCCGGCATGTCGCTCGGCGCGCTGTCGCCCGAGGCGCACGAGGCGCTGGCCACGGCGATGAACCGCCTCGGCGGGCGCAGCAACTCGGGAGAAGGCGGCGAGGATCCGCGCCGCTACCGCACCGAGAAGAACAGCAAGATCAAGCAGGTCGCCAGCGGCCGCTTCGGCGTGACGCCGGAATACCTGCTCAACGCCGAGGTGCTGCAGATCAAGATCGCGCAGGGCGCCAAGCCCGGCGAGGGCGGCCAGCTGCCCGGCGACAAGGTCGCCGAGCACATCGCCAAACTGCGCTACGCCAAGCCCGGCATCGCGCTCATTTCGCCGCCGCCGCACCACGACATCTACTCGATCGAGGACCTGGCGCAGCTGATCTTCGACCTGAAGCAGGTCAATCCGCAGGCCCTGGTGTCGGTCAAGCTGGTCGCCGGCCCCGGCGTCGGCACCATCGCCGCGGGGGTGGCCAAGTGCTACGCCGACCTCATCACCATCTCCGGCTACGACGGCGGCACCGGCGCCTCGCCGCTGTCCTCGGTCAAGTACGCGGGCACGCCGTGGGAGCTGGGCCTGGCCGAGACGCACCAGACCCTGCGCCGCAACAAGCTGCGCGAGAAGGTGCGCGTGCAGGCCGACGGCGGCCTCAAGACCGGCCTCGACGTGGTCAAGGCCGCCATCCTCGGCGCCGAAAGCTTCGGCTTCGGCACTGCGCCGATGGTGGCGCTGGGCTGCAAGTACCTGCGCATCTGCCACCTGAACAACTGCGCCACCGGCGTGGCCACGCAGAACAAGGTGCTGCGCCTGAAGCACTTCATCGGCCTGCCCGAAATGGTGATGAACTACTTCCGCTTCGTGGCCGAGGAGACGCGCCGGTGGATGGCGCAGCTCGGCGTGCGCTCGCTGACCGAGCTCATCGGCCGCACCGACCTGCTCGAGGTGCTGCCCGGCGCCACCGACAAGCAGCGCCACCTCGACTTGAAGCCCATCCTCGACGCGGCCGGCATGGCCGCCGACAGCGGCCAGCACTGCGTGTCGCCCAACCCGCCGCACGACAAGGGCCTGCTCGCCGAGCGGATGGTCAAGGACACGCTGGCCGCGATCGAGGCCAGGGCCGGCGGCACCTTTGAATACACGCTGCGCAACGACAACCGCTCGATCGGCGCGCGGCTGTCCGGCGAGATCGCCCGGCGCCACGGCAACCTCGGCATGAGCGAGCACCCGATCACGCTCAGGCTCAAGGGCACGGCGGGGCAGTCGTTCGGCGTCTGGAACGCCGGCGGGCTGCACCTCGAGCTCGAGGGCGACGCCAACGACTACGTCGGCAAGGGCATGGCCGGCGGGCGCATCGTGGTGCGCCCGCCCAGGGGCTCGCGTTTCAAGTCGCGCGATTCGGCGATCATCGGCAACACCTGCCTGTACGGCGCCACCGGCGGCGCGCTGTACGCGGCCGGCGTCGCGGGCGAGCGCTTCGCCGTGCGCAACTCGGGCGCCCTGGCCGTGGTCGAGGGCTGCGGCGACCACGGCTGCGAGTACATGACCGGCGGCGTGGTGGTGGTGCTCGGGCGCGTCGGCATCAACTTCGGCGCCGGCATGACCGGCGGCTTCGCCTACGTGCTCGACGAGAAGCGCGGCTTCGTCGACCGCTACAACCATGAGCTGATCGACATCAACCGCATCCTGGCCGAGCACATGGAAGCGCACCAGCACTATCTCAAGGCGCTGATCCAGGAGCACGTCGAGATGACCGGCAGCCACTGGGGCAAGCAGATCCTCGAGGATTTCCGCGACTACCTCGGCAAGTTCTGGCTGGTGAAGCCCAAGGCGGCCGACATCGGCTCGCTGGTGCAGGCCATCCGCGCGGCGGCCTAGGAGAACGACGATGGCCCCCAAGAACGTCATGCAGTTCCTCGACGTCGACCGCGAGGACCCGGCCAAGACGCCGGTGATCGTGCGCCTGAAGGATTTCCGCGAGATCTACGGCCACTACGGCGCCGACGATGCCGCCAAGCAGGCCGGCCGCTGCCTGTCCTGCGGCAACCCGTACTGCGAGTGGAAGTGCCCGGTGCACAACTACATCCCCAACTGGCTCAAGCTGGTCGAGGAAGGCAACCTGTTCAAGGCCGCCGAGCTGTCGCACCAGACCAACTCGCTGCCGGAGATCTGCGGCCGCATCTGCCCGCAGGACCGCCTGTGCGAGGGCGCCTGCACGCTCAACGACGGCTTCGGCGCGGTGACCATAGGCTCGGTAGAAAAATACATCACCGACGAGGCGCTCAAGCAGGGCTGGCGGCCGGACCTGTCGAAAGTCGTGGCCACCGGGAAGAAGGTGGCCATCGTCGGGGCCGGCCCGGCCGGCCTGGCCTGCGCCGACGTGCTGGTGCGTAACGGAGTGCACGCGATCGTCTACGACAAGTATCCCGAGATCGGCGGCCTGCTGACCTTCGGCATCCCGCCGTTCAAGCTCGAAAAAGAGGTGGTGAAGACGCGCCGCCAGATCCTCGAGGGCATGGGCGTGAAGTTCGTGCTCAACACCGAGATCGGCAGGGGCGTGCCGTTCGGCGCGCTGCTGTCGGACTTTGACGCCGTGTTCCTCGGCATGGGCGCCTACACCTCGATGAAGGGCGGCTTCCGCGGCGAGGACTTCGAGGGCGTGGTGGATGCCCTGCCTTACCTGGTCGCCAACGTGAACCGCCTGCTGGGCCTGGAGCAGGCGCCGTCGGAGTTCATCAACCTCAAGGGCAAGCGCGTGGTCGTGCTCGGCGGCGGCGACACCGCCATGGACTGCGTGCGCACGGCGGTGCGCCAGCGCGCGCGGGAAGTCACCTGCGTCTACCGGCGCGACGAGGCCAACATGCCGGGCTCGCGCAAGGAAGTCGCCAACGCCAGGGAGGAAGGCGTCGAGTTCCTGTTCAACCGCCAGCCGCTCGAGATCGTCGGCGCCGGCAAGGCCGACGGCGTCAAGGTGATCGAGACGCGCCTGGGCAAGGCCGACAACCGCGGCCGGCGCCTGCCCGAGCCGGTGCCGGGGTCCGAACAGGTCATCGAGTGCGAGCGCGTGGTCATCGCCTTCGGCTTCCGGCCGAGCCCGGCGGGCTGGTTCGCCGAGCATGGCCTGGCCACGCACGACGACGGCAAGATCCGCGTGACGCAGAAGCCGTCATTCCAGACCGGCAACCCGAAAGTCTTCGCCGGCGGCGACATGGTGCGCGGCTCGGACCTCGTGGTCACCGCCGTGTTCGAGGGGCGCGAGGCCGCGCAGGGGATCCTGGACTACCTGCAGGTCTGACCGGCAGGGCAGCCCGCTCCCACGCATAATGCGCCCCGGACGTTCCCCGGAGATAGCCCATGGTCTCTCTCGCCTCCCTGTGGTTGCCGATCGTGCTGGCCGCCGTGCTCGTGTTCGTCGCCAGCAGTTTCGTGCACATGGTGTTCAAGTGGCACAAGGCCGATTACCGCAAGTTGCCCAACGAGGACGACGTGCGCGCCGTCCTGCGCAAGGCCGCCGCCGCCCCGGGCCAGTACACCCTGCCGCACTGCCTCGGCCCCAAGGAGGCGCAGGCACCCGAGATGCAGCAGAAGTTCGTGGAAGGCCCGGTCGCGGTGGTGCGACTGCTGCGCAACGGCGCGCCGGCGATGGGCCCGATGCTCGGCCAGTGGTTCGCGCTCAACCTGCTGGTGTGCCTGCTGACGGCGTACGTCGCCGCGCACGCGCTCGCGCCGGGCGCCGCCCCGCTGCAGGTGTTGCGCATCACGGCAACGACCGGCTTCCTGGCGTACGCCGTCGGCGGCCTGTCGGAGGCCATCTGGATGGGCAAGCCCTGGGCGGCCGCGGCCAAGGACCTGCTCGACGCGCTGACCTACGGCTTCGCGGGCGCGCTGCCATTCGCATTCCTGTGGCCGGGCCGCGCGGACGCGCTCAAGGGCCTGTTCAACTGAACGCGCGCGTGAAGATCCCCGCCGGCGAGCGGCTGATCGTCGCCCTCGATGTCCCCGAGATCGAGCGCGCCCGCGCGCTGGTCGGGCGGCTCGGCGATGCCGCCGTGTTCTACAAGGTCGGGCTCGAGCTGTTCATGGCGGACGGCTTTTTCGCCTTTCTCGACGAGCTGCGCCGCGCCGGCAAGAAGGTCTTCGTCGATCTCAAGTTCTTCGACATCCCGGAGACCGTGGCGCGCGCGGTGAAGGGCCTGGCCGGGCGCGGCGCGGATTTCTGCACCGTGCACGGCAACCAGGCCATCATGGAAGCCGCGGCGAGGGCGAAAGGCGGATCCCTGCGCGTGCTCGCCGTGACCGCGCTGACCAGCCTCGACCGCGGCGACCTCGACGACCTCGGCTTCTCCTGCGACGTCGGCGAGCTGGTGCTGTCGCGCGCGCGCCGCGCGCTGGCGGCGGGCTGCGACGGCGTGGTCTCCTCGGGGCTCGAGGTCGAGCGCCTGCGCCGCGAGGTCGGCGCGAAGCTGGTCTGCGTGGCGCCCGGCATCCGCCCGGTGGACAACCGGGCGGAGTCGGACCAGAAACGCGTCATGACGCCCGCCGCGGCCATGAAGGCCGGCGCCGATTACATCGTCGTGGGCCGCCCGATCCGCGACGCCGCCGACCCCAAAGCCGCCGCCGAGGCGATCCAGGCCGAAATCGCCGCGGCACTGAAGTGAAGAACGACCGTTTCCTCAGGGCGCTGCGGCGCGAGCCGGTGGACGTGACGCCCGTCTGGATGATGCGCCAGGCCGGGCGCTACCTGCCGGAGTACCGCGCCACGCGCGCGCGGGCGAAGGACTTCATGGGCCTGGTGCGCAATCCGGAGCTGGCCTGCGAAGTCACGCTGCAGCCGCTGGCGCGCTTCCCGCTCGACGCGGCGATCCTGTTCTCGGACATCCTGACCATCCCGGACGCCATGGGCCTGGGCCTGCATTTCGTCGACGGGGAAGGCCCGCGCTTCCGTTCGCCGGTGCGCACCGAGGACGCCATCCGCCGCCTGGCGGCGCCCGACCCCGAGGCCGAACTGCGCTACGTGATGGACGCCGTGCGCACCATCCGCGCGGCGCTGTCCGGCACGGTGCCGCTGATCGGCTTCGCCGGCAGCCCGTGGACGCTGGCCACCTACATGGTCGAAGGCCGCGGCGGCCACGAATTCCGGCTCGTCAAGAAGATGGCCTACGACGCACCGGCCGTCATGCAGCAGCTGCTCGGCACGTTGACGCAGGCCGTGAGCAGCTACCTGCTGGCGCAGATCAGGGCCGGCGCGCAGGCCGTGATGATCTTCGACACCTGGGGCGGCGTGCTCGCGCCCGATGCGTTCGCGCGCTGCTCGCTGGCGCCGCTGGCCACGATCGTCCGCGATCTCAAGGCGCAGGCCCCGGAAGTCCCCGTGATCCTGTTCACCAAGGGCGGCGGCGCGCACCTCGAAAAGCTGGCCGGCACCGGGGCCGACGCTCTCGGCGTGGACTGGACGGTGGAGTTATCCGACGCGCGCGCGCGCGTGGGTGGACGAGTGGCGCTGCAGGGCAACCTCGATCCCTGCATCCTGTTCGCGGAGCCGGAACGCATCCGCCAGGAGGTGGTCCGAGTATTGAACAGCTATGGCGCGGGGCCGGGCCACGTGTTCAACCTCGGTCACGGCATCCTGCCGGAGACCCCGCCCGAACACGCCGCGGCCATGGTCGCCACCGTGCACGAGGCCAGCCGGGCGATGCACCGGGCTCCCGCGTAGGGCTCCGCCAGAGGACTTCAATGCTGTCACTGTTGCTGCCGCCGTCGCTGGTCGGCCTCGTCGCCGGGGCCATGCTGATCCTGTCCGTGACCACCGCGGGCACGCTGTTCATTCCGTTCATCGTGCTGAAGCTGTTGGTGCCGATCCCGGCGTTCCAGCGCGCCTGCACCGAGGTCATGTTCGCCATTGGGCGTCAGTGGGCTGCGTTCAACCACGTGATCTACCGCCTGCTCTATCCGGTCGCCTGGGAGATCGACGTGCGCGGCGCGCTCGACCCCGGCCGCAGTTACCTGCTGGTGTCCAACCACCAGTCCATCATCGACATCCTGCTGGTGTTCGACCAGTTCTCGCACCGCACCCCGCCGCTGTGCTTCTTCCTCAAGCGCGAGCTGATCTGGATGCCGGTGATCGGCTGGGCCTGCTGGGGGATGGATTTTCCGTTCATGAACCGCGCGGGCCTGGCCAGCGACGTCGAGACGACGCGCAAGTTCTGCGCGCGCTTCCGCTACCGGCCCGTCACCGTGGTGAACTTCGCCGAGGGCACGCGCTTCTCCGAGGCGAAGCGCGTCGGCAAGCGTTCACCGTACCGGCACCTGCTGCGGCCCAAGGCCGCCGGCCTGTCCTACACCCTCAACGCGATGGGCGAGCAGTTCGCCGGCGTCATCGACGTCACCATCGCCTACCGCCCGACGCGCCATCCGCTGGCGTGGAGCTTCCTCATCGGCGAGCAGACCGAGCTCGCCGTGCACATCGACGTGCTGCCGGTGCCGGCCGAGCTGGTCGCCGGCGACTACTCCGGCGACCGGGCGTTCCGCGAGCGCTTCCACCAGTGGCTCAACGTGCTGTGGCAGCGCAAGGACGCGCGCCTCGAGGCGATGGTCAACCGCCCGGCGGCGGCGGCGCGGCCGCGGATGACGTAGGCGCGCCCTTCGACAGGCTCAGGGCGGGCTTTTCAGGCGCGACCGCATCGCGAGCAGCGCCGGCTTGAGCAGCGCGTAGGTCAGCAGCGTCAACACCGGCGCGACCAGCAACCACACCGTGATGCCATACAGGCCGACCAGCCCGTAGTCGAGGATGAACTGCCACGGGCTCTCGCCGAAGCGCGCGATCAGCCCGGCCACGTCCACGATAGGCACCGGCTCGGCGCCGAACAGGCGCTCGCCCGCGCGGTAGAACGGGATCAGCAGCGCGATCTGCAGCGGGTACACCAGGTAATTCACCAGCTGGATGATCGGCTGGTTGAGCCGCAGCCAGATGCCAACGACCGCGCACAGCAGCGTGGTGGCGCCGAGGATCGGGAAGATGCCGAGCACGCCGCCGAGCGCCAGCGTCAGGGCGATCTTTTGCGGGGTGATGCCCTGCTTGAGCTGCGCGACGATCGGCGCGACGACGCGCCGCCGCCACCAGCTCATGGCCCGCCCGGCGCTTCAGGCGGCCGCGCGCCGCAGCAGCAGGGCGTCGGCGCCGGCGCCGGGCGGCCACCGGCGCAGCTCGAGCAGCATGTACGCCGCCATGGCGATGTTGCCCAGGCCCAGCACCAGCACCAGCCAGGCGGCACGCGCGAGGTTGGACGTCTCCTTGTAGGCAATCCAGGCCCAGAACCACAGGAAGCCGAAGTACGCGTCGGCCAGCGTGGCGACGAACCAGGGATGCGTGCCGGCGGCCGGCTGCGCGAGCAGGGCGTCGACGGCGGACAGGATGCCGATCTTCGAGCTGGCCCACAGGCTGACGCCGATCAGCGTAGCGAGGGCGGCACAGCTGAGCAGCACCAGGTTCGCGCGCATGGTCAGGCTCCGGGCTTGTCCAGGGTGATCTGCATCAAATCGACGCTGCCGACACGGAAGCCGCATTCGCAATACGCGAGATAGTAGCGCCACAGGCGCAGGAAGCGCTCGTCGAACTGCGCGGCGATGCGCTCGCGCGCGCCCAGCACGTTGCGGTGCCAGTGCGCGAGGGTGTCGGCGTAGTCCTTGCCATAGAAGCGCGCGTCCCGCGGCTTCAGGCCGGCCTGGATGGCGAGGTCCTGGAACAGCCCCGGCGGGCACAGCATGCCGCCCGGGAAAATGTACTTCTGGATGAAGTCCTGCTTGAGGCGATACTCGGGGAACAGCTTGGGCGAGATGGTGATGCCCTGGATGGCCGCCCGGCCGCCCGGCCTGAGCGCGCGCGCGATGGCGCCGAAGTACGCCGGCCAGTACTGCTCGCCGACGGCCTCGTACATCTCGATCGACACCGCACGGTCATAGGCCTGGTGCAGGTCGCGATAATCGCGCAGCTCGAACGTGACGCGGTCACCGACGCCGGCCGCCTGTGCCCGCCGGTGCGCCTCGGCCAGCTGCTCCCTGGACAGCGTGATGCTGGTGACGCGGCAGCCGGACTGCTGCGCGGCGTGGATGGCGAAGCCGCCCCAGCCCGAGCCGATCTCGAGCAGGTGGTGGTCGGCGCGCAGGTCGAGCCGCTCGTACATGAGCCGGAACTTGTTGAGCTGCGCTTGCTTGAGCGACTCGTCGGCGCGCAGGAACATGCCGCTCGAATAGGCCAGCGTCTCGTCGAGCCACATCTTGTAGAACTCGTTGCCGAGGTCGTAGTGGTACTCGATGTTGGTGCGCGCGCCGGCGCGGCTGTTGGCGCGCAGCTTGTGGCGCAGCCAGCCGACGAAGCGTGACAGCGGGTTCTTCTCGTAGGGGCCGCGGTAGTGCGGCTCGTTGACGTGCATCACCGCCAGCAGCGCGGCGAGGTCCGGCGAATCCCACAGGCCGTCGAGGTAGCCCTCGCCAAAGCCCACTTCGCCGTTCTTCAGCACGTAGCGGACCAGGCGCTTGTCCTTGATGTTCAGCACGCCGTGCGGGCCGGGCTCGGTGCCGGTGAACTCGCGCCGCTCGCCACCCGGCAGCGTCACGTCGAGACGGCCGGTGCGCAGCCCCTTGAGCATGTACATGAGCAGGCGCAGGCCCGCGCCGACGCCGGTCCGCGGCAGGTCCGGCGTCAGGGCAAATAAGGGGTCAGATCCATTTTTCGCGAGCTCGGGGGCCCCATCCGGATCCTTGGGAAAAAATGGATCTGACCCCTTTCTTGCGCTCACGTGAACTCCGCCTCGGGCGGCGCCGGCTTGCGATGGAACCTGGCGCCGCGCAGCCACAGCTTGAGCGCCTCCCAGTGGATGCCGGCGACGACCTTCAGCGTCATCCAGGGCATCCGCGCCACCTGCGCCAGCAGCGCGCGATCGGTCAGCGCCCGGCGCTCGCCGGCGAGCGTAGCGTCGAGGATCGGCGTGCCTTCCCGCGTTTCGTCGATCAACACGCGCACGGTCTCCCCCGGCGGCGAGAAGCGGAACGCGTAGCGACCCACCAGGTCCATGAACGGCGAGACGTGGAAACACTTGTCCTTTTCATGGGGACCTTCATACGTCATCGGGCGTCCCCCGGATGCGAGCAGGTAGCAGTGCTTCTCGCCGAAGGTGTTGCGTACCTCGGCGACGATCGCGCGCAGAGTGCCGTCGCGATGCTCGCAGTACCAGACGGCGAGCGGATTGAAGGTGAAGCCCAGCACCCGCGGCAGGCACAGCAGGCGGATGCGGCCGCCGTCGAGGCGGATGCCCTCGGCCGCCAGCAGGCGCTCGACCCAGGCGCGCAGGCCGCCCGGCGCGGTGACGCCGGCACCGTGGTCGCGGTCGTGGAACGACACCAGGTTGAAGCGGTTGCGCGAGAACCCCCTTAGCGTGCGGTGCAGCTCGTCGATGCGGTCGACGTCGAGCAGCAGGTAGAACAGCCGGTAGACGAAGCGGTACAGCGGCGCCACCCGGCGCCGGTGCATCACGCGCGAGGGATAGAGCAATCCGGCGGCTTCGTTCATGGCGTTTCGACCGGCAAAAAAGGGGTCAGATCCAATTTCGCCGGCACTTCCCGAGCTCCGACTCCTTCTGGGGAAATTGGATCTGACCCCATTTTTGCCCACGCCGGCAGGCAGGCCGGGTCGAGCGCCTGCACCGCGCGCAGCGCCGAGACCAGGCCGTCCTCGTGGAAGCCGTAGCCGCACCAGGCGCCGGCCCAGGCGAGGCCGCGGCGGTTCTGGATCAGCGGCAGCAGCGCGTGGCTGGCCACCGACGCGGCCGTGTACAGCGGATGCATGTAGACGGTCTCGTACAGCACCTTGTCCGGCGCGACCTCGCGCGGCGGGTTCAGCGTGACGACGTAGTTCACCGGGCCCGCGATGCCCTGCAGCAGGTTCATCCAGTAGCTGCCGCAGATGCGCTCGCCGTGGACCTCGTCGCGCGGGTGCAGGTAGTTCCAGCTGGCCCAGGCCGCGCGGCGCCTGGGCAGGAACGACTCGTCGGTGTGCAGCACGCAGCGGCTCTCCGTGTACGGGATGCCGCCGAGCACGCGAACCTCGAGCCGCTCGGCGTCGGCCAGCAGCGCCAGCGCCTGGTCGGAATGCGTCGCGCAGACCACGCGGTCGTAATGCTCCTCGCCGCCGGTGGCGGTCAGCGCAACGCCGTCGCCCGCGCGGCGCAGGCTTCGCACCGGGGTGTTCAGGCGCAGGCGCCCGCGGTAGCGCTCGCGCAGGCGGCTGACGTAGCTCTGGCTGCCGCCGACGACCGTGCGCCACACCGGCTGGTCCATGGCCGTGAACAGGCCGTGCGCCTCGAAGAAGCGCATGAAATCGGCGGCCGGGTACGCCGCCGCCTGCCGCGGCGAGCAGCTCCAGATCAATCCCGCCATGGGCAGCAGGTAGCGGCCGCGCAGCTCCGGGCCGAAACCTTCCGCGTCGAGGAACTCGCCGAGCGAGCCCCCCGGCAGGCGGGCCGCGCGCAGGCGCGCGCGGCACACCCGGTTCAGGCGCAGGATGCCGAGCAGCAGGCGCCAGTGGGCAGGCCGCAACAGGTTCGACGGCTGAGCGAACACCGACAGCAGGTTGTCGCTGCCCTTCCACTCGTAGGCGCCGCCGCCGAGCGACACGCCGAACGACATCGGTGTCGGGCGCGTCTGCACGCCGAGCTCGGCGAACAGCGCAGCCAGGTTCGGATAGCCGCGCGCGTTGTACACGATCCAGCCGGTGTCCACCGGCTGCGCGCCGCCGGCCACGCGCACGGTGTTGGTGTGGCCGCCGATACGACCGTCCTGCTCGTACAGCGTCACGTCGTGGCGCCGCTGCAGGAAATGCGCGCTGGCCAGCCCGGCAATGCCGGAGCCGATGACGGCGATGTCCAATCCCACCCCCGGAGGCGGGCCTCGACGGCCCGCACGCTGTTACGGCCGCGCGCTCCCGGCGGATGCGCCGGCCCCGAGTACAGAGTGCAGCACCGGCCAGACGCCGTCCAGAAGGCGCGGCTGGGCCGCCGGCGTCGGGTGGATGCCGTCGTCGAGGAACGAGGACGGGTCGGCGGCGATCGGGGCGAGGAAGAACGGCACCAGGGTCACACCCTGCGCCCGCGCCACCTCGGCGAAGGCCTTCTGGAAGCCCTCGGTATAGGGCGCACCGTAGTTCGGCGGCATGCGCATTTCGAACAAGAGCACGCCCGCCCCGGCCTCGCGCGACAGCCGCGCCAGCTTCTGCAGGTTGGCGCGCAGCTGCCCGAGCGGCAGCCCGCGCAGGCCGTCGTTGCCGCCGAGCTCGAGCAGCACCAGCGCCGGCCGGTGCCGCGCCAGCGCGGCGGGCAGCCGGGCCAGGCCACCGGAGGTGGTTTCGCCGGTCACGCTTCCGTTGACCACGCGGTGCGGATACCCTTGTTCGCGCAGCCGCACTTGCAGCAGCTGCACCCAGCCGGATTCCAGCGGCATGCCGTAGGCGGCGGACAGGCTGTCGCCGAACACCAGGATGACCGGCTCCTGCCCGCGGGCGCCGCTGCCGGCCGTGCGGGCGGCGGACGGCACGGCCCCCAGCAGCAGCACAACGAGGAAGAGCAGGCGACGCATGACGGCCCCGGAACCGGCGGTGGTGGCGAAAGATGTCCGCAAGGAGATTACCAGCCTCGACGGCGCGCAGGCGCCGCCGCTGCGGATCCTGCGCGGCGTGGACCTCGCCGTCGGTGCCGGCGAGACCGTGGCCATCGTCGGCGCGTCCGGCTCCGGCAAGACCACGCTGCTGTCGCTGCTCGCCGGCCTCGACTCGCCGAGCGCCGGCGAGATCCGCCTGGCCGGCACGCGCATCGATACGCTCAGCGAGGACGAGCGCGCGGCCGCGCGCGCCGGCACCGTCGGCTTCGTGTTCCAGTCGTTCCAGCTGCTGGCGGGCTTTACCGCGCTGGAGAACGTCATGCTGCCGGCCGAGCTGGCCGGGCTCGCGGACGCTCGCGGCCGCGGGCGCGAGGCGCTCACGCGCGTCGGCCTCGACCACCGCCTGAACCACTACCCGCACCAGCTGTCCGGCGGCGAGCAGCAGCGCGTGGCGATCGCGCGCGCTTTCGCCGGCGACCCCAAGATCCTGTTCGCCGACGAGCCCACCGGAAACCTCGACATCGCCACCGGCGCGCACATCATCGACCTGCTGTTCGAGCTCAACGCCAACAGCGGCGCGACCCTGGTGCTGGTGACGCACGACGAGGAGCTGGCGCGGCGCTGCACCCGCGTGCTGGTGCTGAAGGAAGGCGTGCTGCATGGCTGAACTCCGTCGCCCCAGCGAAAGCTGGGGCCCAGCGTCTTCGAGGCACTGGATGCCAGCTTTCGCTGGCATGACGGCATGAGAGCGCTGATCTACGCAGTCCGGCGCCTGCGCCGCGGCTGGCGCTCGGGCGAGTTGCTGATCCTGGCGCTGGCCATGGTGGTCGCCGTCGGCGCGATGTCGGCGGTCAGCCTGTTTTTCAGCAGCATGCGCGAAGCCATCGCCAACCAGACCGGCGACACCCTGGGCGCGGACCTGGTGTTCCGCTCGCGCAACCCGATCCCGGCGCAGGTGCTCGATGCGCTCGATGCCAGCGGCGCGCGGCGGCTGCCGGCGGTGATCTTCGTCAGCGTGGTCGTCAGCGGCGAGACCACCGCGCTGGCCTCGGTCAAGGCTGTCGGCGAGGGCTTCCCGCTGCGCGGCAAGCTGCGCGTCAGCGACGAGCCGTTCGGGCCCGCGCGCGAGCCGGGCCGCATCCCGCCGCCCGGCGAGGCCTGGGTGGACCTGCGGCTGTGGCAGGAGCTGGGGCTGGCCGCCGGCGCCGAGGTGCAGGCCGGCGCGCGCATTTTCCGCGTCGGCGCGCTGATCGTCGAGGAGCCGGGCCGCGGCTTCGGCTTCACCGACCTCGCGCCGCGGCTGCTGATCAACCAGGCCGACCTCGCCGCCACCGGCCTGCTCGGCCCCGGCGCGCGCGCGCAGTACCACCAGCTCGTCACCGGCGATGCCGCGGCGCTCGAGCAGGCCGGCGCCATCGAGCTGCCGGGCAACGTCAGGCGCGAATCGCCGCAGGAGGCGCAGCCCGAGCTGATGGAGTCGGTGCAACGCAGCTACGACTTCCTGGTCATCGCGCGGCTCGCCGCCACGCTGCTGGCGGCGGCGGCGATCGCGCTGTGCGCCTGGCAGTGGGGCCTCAAGCTGCGCGACGAGGTGGCGCTGCTCAAGTGCCTGGGTGCGCGCACCGGCTACATCCTGCGCGCCTTCACGCTGATGCTGCTGATGATCGGCCTCGCCGCCGCCACCACCGGGGCGGCGATCGGCTACGGCGCCCAGCAGGTGCTGGCGCTGATGCTCGAGGGCGTCATGCAGGTGGCGCTGCCGCGCCCGGAGTTCACCGGCCCGCTGCTGCGCGCCGGCGGGCTCACGCTGATCCTGCTGCTGGGCTTCGCGCTGCCCTCGGTGCTGGAGGCCTGCGCCACGGCGCCGATCCGCGTGTTCCAGCGCGGCCCGGGAAGGCCCTCGCGCTACCTGCCGATGCTGGCGGCGGCGGCCGCCGTCGCCGCGACGCTGTGGCTGCAGGTCGGCGCCTGGCTCGGCGCCACCATCGTGCTCGGCGGCATCGCCCTGGTCGCCGTCATCCTGGGCGTGCTGGCTTGGCTGCTGGTGCGCCTGCTGGCCCCGCTCAAGCGCGCGGTCGGCACCTCGTGGCGCTTCGGCCTGGGCAACGTCGCGCGGCGGCGCTGGGCCACGGTGGCGCAGGCCGTCGCGCTGGGCCAGGCGCTGCTGGCGCTGCTGCTGGTCACCATCGTGCAGCAGGACCTGCTGGCCAGTTGGCGTGCCAAGCTGCCGCCGGATGCGCCGAACCAGTTCCTGATCAACATCCAGACCGCGCAGCTCGAGCCGCTGCGCGAGTTCTTCGCGCAGCGCGGGCTGCCGGCGCCCCAACTGTGGCCGATGGCGCGCGGGCGGCTCACCCACCTGCGCGGCGAGGCGCTGCGCGCCGAGGACTATCCCGACGACCGCCGCATGCAATGGTGGATCAACCGCGACGTCAACCTGAGCTGGACCGACCGCCTCAACGACGACAACGAAATCGTCGCCGGGCAATGGTGGGGCGAGGCCGGCGCCGGCCAGCGGCTGCTGTCGGCCGAGGACTCGGTGGTCGAGGTGCTCAAGCTGAAGCTCGGCGACCGGCTGACGCTGGATTTCGCCGGCACGCCGGTCGAATTCACCGTGAGCAATTTCCGCGAAGTGGACTGGAGCAGCCTGCGCCCCAACTTCTTCCTGCTGGCGCCGCCTGGCGTGCTGGGCGAAGGGGCCGCGGCGCAGTGGCTGAGCAGCTTCTACCTGCCGGCCGGGCAGCGCGTGCTGCTGCGCGATCTGATCCAGGCGTTCCCCAACGTCACCGTGCTCGACATCGAGGCGCTGATGAACCAGGTGCGCTCGATCATGGACCGCATCGTGCGCGCGGTGGAGTTCATCTTCCTGTTCACGCTGGCCGCGGGGCTAACGGTGCTGCTGGCCGCGATCGAGGCCACGCGCGGCGAGCGCCTGCGCGAGAGCGGCCTGCTGCGCGCGCTCGGCGCGCCGCGCGGCCTGGTCACGCGCGGCCTGGTCGCCGAGTACGCCGTGCTCGGGCTGCTGGCCGGCACCGTCGCCGCCTGCGCCGCGCAGGTCATCGCCTGGCTGCTGGCCGAGCAAGTATTCAGGATCCCCTACGGCCTGCGGCCGCAACTGTGGCTGGCCGGCGCCGCCGCCGGCTGCGCGCTGGTGACGGCGCTGGGCTGGCTGTCGCTGCGCGGCACATTAGAAGTCCCGCCGCATACCGTCTTGCGGTAATCGTGAGCGCAGTGGCCGGCGTGATCATGTTTTTCCAGCGCAGCCTGCGGCCGCGCGCTCGCCGGGCGAGTGTCCACCGGACACTCGCTGAAGACCCGGCTCGCCCGCCGCACGTGGTGCTCAGGGGCACGACCTAGGGCCGCGTCACGCCCAGTTTGTTATCCTCCCGCTCCCTCCAAGCCAACCTTTTCGCGGGGACTCCCCATGAAGCAGCCCGTCCGTGTCGCCATCACCGGCGCCGCCGGCCAGATCGCCTACTCGCTGATCTTCCGCGTCGCCTCCGGCGACCTGCTCGGCAAGGACCAGCCGGTGATGCTGCACCTGCTCGACATCCCCGACATGCTCGAGAAGCTCAAGGGCACGGTCATGGAAGTGGACGACTGCGCCTTCCCGCTGGTGCGCGGCGTGGTCGCCACCGGCAAGCCGGAGGAGGCCTTCGAGAACGTCAAGTACGCGCTGCTGGTCGGCGCGCGCCCGCGCGGCCCGGGCATGGAGCGCAAGGACCTGCTCACCGCCAACGCCGCGATCTTCTCGGTGCAGGGCAAGGCGCTGTCCGACAAGGCCGACCGCGACGTGCGCGCGCTGGTGGTCGGCAACCCGGCCAACACCAACGCGCTGATCACCGCCACCAACGCCAAAAAGCTCGATCCGAAGCAGGTCCACGCCATGGTGCGGCTCGACCACAACCGTGCGCTGTCGCAGCTCGCCGCGAAGACTCATTCGCATGCGTCCGACATCGACCGGATGATCATCTGGGGCAACCACAGCTCGACGCAGTACCCCGACGTCTCCCACTGCACCGTCGGCGGCAAGCCGGCGAGGTCGCTGGTGGACCAGGCCTGGATCGAGAAGGACTTCATCCCCACGGTGCAGCAACGCGGCGCCGCGGTGATCAAGGCCCGCGGCCTGTCGAGCGCCGCCTCGGCCGCCTCGGCGGCGATCGACCACGTGCGCGACTGGGCCGTGGAGAACAAGGCCGGCAGCAACGGCAAGTGGGTCAGCATGGCGGTGCCCAGCGACGGCAGCTACGGCATCAAGCCTGGCGTCGTCTACGGCTACCCGTGCATCACCCGGAACGGCCAGTATGAGATCGTGCAGGGCCTTGCCGTGGACGAGTTCTCGCGCGCGCGCATGGACGCGACCGACAAGGAGCTGCGCGAGGAGCGCGCCGCGATCGAGGACCTGCTGCGCTGACGTGCTGAGCAGCAGCTTCGTCGACGCGGCGGCGCCGCTGGCGCCCGACACGCTCGCCTGCATCGCCTTCGGCGCCAACGCGGCGCCCGACGACGACCCGCGCCGCGTGCAAGTGGCGCTGGCGCCGTTGGCGGGGGCGCCGCCGTGCGAGCTGTGGCGCGCGGCCGGCCCGGTGGAGCACGGGCGCGACGGTGGTTTCGGCTGGGCGCGCAGCGCCGAGGTGCTGTTCGGACAGCTGTCCTTCGACGGGGCCGGGGCCGGCGACGGCGCGTTCGCCGCCGCGGTGCAGGACGCCTACGCCCGCATCGTCGCGTTCTGCGAGAAGCAGGGCTTTGCGCACCTGCTGCGCTGCTGGAACTACTTCGACGACATTCACGCCGGCGCGGGCGACGCCGAGCGCTACCGCCAGTTCTGCGTCGGCCGTCACCGCGCGCTGGCCCTGCTCAGCGGCTTCGAGCAGCGCCTGCCGGCGGCGACCGTGATCGGCAGCCGCGCCCCGGGCGCGCTGGTGTACTTCCTGGCCGCGAACGCGGCCGGGCTGCAGGTGGAAAACCCGCGCCAGGTGCCGGCCTACCGCTACCCGCGCAGCTATTCGCCGCTGCCGCCGAGTTTCTCGCGAGCGCTGCTGAAGCGCTGGAATGGGCGCGGCGGCGGCGATCGAAGCGAGTGCCTGTTCGTGTCGGGCACCGCCAGCGTGGTCGGCCACGAGAGCCACCATCCCGACAACACCGCCGCGCAGCTGCGCGAGACGCTGGCCAACCTGCGCGCGCTGCTGGCGGCGGCGGATCCCGACGGCGGAGCGCCGTGGCGCGCGGCCAGCCTGAAGGCCTACCTGCGCCGGCGCGAGGACCTGCCGGCGGTGCGCCAGGCGCTGGCGCGCGCGTTCGGCGCCGAAGCGCCGCTGCTGGTGCTCGAGGGCGACATCTGCCGCACCGATCTCAGCGTGGAGATCGAAGGGCTGTACGTCCGCTAGGGCAACGGGCGGCAGTGCGCCGCCTGCGCATCGCCCTGCGCCTCGGCCTGCGCCAGCGTGCGCGCGATCGCCTCGCGCTCCGCCTCGCCGGCCTCCAGCGCTGCGGCGCGCCCGATGGCGTCGCGCGCGGTGAGCGGGCAGCCGCGCTCGAGCAGCACGCTGGCGAGGTTGTTCAGCGTCGCCGCCGACGGCTCGAGCGCGTGCGCCCGGCGCAGCGCGTCCTCGGCGCCGGCCAGGTCCTTTTGGGCGTAGCGCAGGTTCGCCAGCACCTGCCACGCGAGCGGCTCGGCCGGCCAGCGCTGCAGCGCCGCGCGATAGGCTCGTTCGGCGAGCTCGTGCTGGCCGAGATCCTCGAACGCGCTTGCCGCGCGCAGCCATGCCCCCGGCTCGGCTCGCGCCGGCAGCGCCTCCGGGGCGACCACGGCGAGCGCCCAGCGCTGCGCCAGGCGCCAGCTGCGGTCGAACGCGTAGGCCGACACGACCCGCCGGCGCGTCGTGCCCGAACGCAGGATCAAGGTGTCCTCGTCGGCGTCGTAGCCGATCACCACCGCGTAGTGCCACCGCGGCCAGAACGAAAAGCGCAGGTTCTGCAGCACCAGCACCGGCGTGCCGCCGGCGACGGTGGCCAGCAGGGCGTCGAGCCGCGGCGGCAGCGGGTACGGCACGCGGCCGTGGCGCCGCGCGGCAGAGATCACCTCGGCCTGCAGCGAGCCCCGCCGTCCCGGCAGGTACAGCAGCGGGGCCAGCTCGTCAGGCGTGACGGTGACGCCGCTGGCGCCGAGCGCCGTGGCCAGCGCGGCGGGACCGCACTCGTCGACGTCCTGGGGGAAAAACGGCGTGCCGGTGAGCTCGACCGAATCCGCCGGCGCCTCGACTCGCACGGTGCCGGCGCAGGCGCCCAGCAGGGCGCACAGCGCCAGCGCCGCGAACCTCAAATCTTCCTGAAGATGTCGATCGCGCCGGCCAGCTCGAGGATCAGCAGGATCAGCAGGACGATCAGCACTACCTCGAGCGCGCCCGCGCCGGCCGGCAGCTCGTCGATGCGGCCGGAGAGCTGCGCGAGCTCGGCCTCGGTCAGGCCGGCGACGCGTTGCGCCGCCGCGGCCGGGTCCACGCCGAGCAGCTCGAAGTGCCTGCGGACGTCCTCGCGGGCCAGGAATGCGTCGACGCGCTCGCGCTGCGCCTGCGCCGACGGCGCCAGCAGCTGCGCCGTGCCGATCATCTCGGCGCGGGCCGGCATCGTCGACAACACCAGAGACGTGGCCAGCAGGCCGGTGAGGAAGGATCGTGCGCGCATGGTTCTCTCCTTGGTCCTTGGCGGGTTCAGTAGAAGTTGAACATCGCGCCGATGCGAATGTCGGTGAGGTCGAACGTGCCGCCGCCGTCGACGTCGCCCGAGTACGCGCGATAGTCGAGGAATCCCGACCAGTCCTTGCTGAAACCGTACTTGCCGCCGAAGTTGACTTCGAGGCCGTCGGTATCGTCGGTGAACAGCAGCCCCAGCGTGCCGAACAAGGTGAGCGCGGGCGTCGCGTCGAACATCGCGCCACCGTGGAAGCCGAAGCCGGACTGGTCGAAATCCGAGCCGAAGTCGATGTATTCGGCCTTGGCCAGCCATTTCGCGTTCTGCTGCAGGTCGCCGGTGAGGCCGCCGCCGAAGCGCAGCTCGTTGAGGTCCACGTCCACGCCGCCGGGCGTTTCGAAGCCGACGGTCTGGTACTCGCCGTGCACGAACCACGGGCCGTTCACCGAGGCCCAACCCTTGATGCCGAAGCCGGTGCCGTCGTCGAAATCGGCGTCCGTCATGGTCACGTAGCCGCCGAAGCTGCCGGCGGGGCCGCTGCCGGCGAATGCGGACGGCGATGCCAGCACCGCCGCCAACGCCATCACGTACCTGTTTGCGCGCATCTGGGGGAGCTCCGTTCCTGGGGGAGTGCCGCGAGTGTACACCGGCCGTTTTGTGGCCGCCGCTGCCGCTGCCTATCCCCAGCTGTGTCCCACGAGCGCTGTGCGAAAAAGGCTGCGGCTCGGTTGCGCGTGGGCACAAAAAAAAGAGCCGGCGGAGCCGGCTCTTCCCGATCGACGCGAGTCGCTCAGTAGAACATGTACTGGACGCCCAGTCGCAGGTCGGTGATCTCGAAATCGCCCGTGGCGCCGAACACATCGTACTCGCCCATGTAGAAACGATAGTCGAGTACACCCGCGAATTCCCGCGTGAAGGCCATGTTGGCGCCGACGTTGAGCTCGAGGCCGTCGGTGTCGTTCAGGCTCAGGTAGCCCAGCGTGCCGAATACGCCGAACTGCGGGCTTGCCTGCAACATCGCGCCGACGTGGACGCCGATGCCGTCCTCGTCCGCATCCGACCCGAAGTCGACGAGCTCGGCTTTGGCCAGCCACATCGAGCCCGAACCCATTTCGCCGGCAAAGCCGCCTCCCAGACGCAGGCTCTCGAGGTCGAAGCCGTCGAGCGACGTGGTCTGATACTCGCCGTGGACGAACCAGGGGCCGCTGACCGAGGCCCAGCCGCGGATGCCGAAACCCGTGCCGTCGTCCTTGCCCACCCCCTCGACATCGATCTCCGAGCTCGTCAGGTAGCCCGCGATCGCGCCGGCGGGCATGTCGCCCGCGAACGCCATCGGCGCCGCCAGCAGTACCGCCAGGCCCACCAAGCACAATTTCTTGTTCATTCTCCAACTCCTGTCTGGTGCGACGTATGCCGCACTCGCAGTCTACTGCGGCCGCACGCCGCCGCGTTCAGTGTGGGTTCAGGGAACGTGCGGCATTTGGAATAGACTAAGGGCCATGCCCTACGCGCGACTCCTCACGCTCGCCGCCCTGCTGGGTTGCACGCTTGCGCCGGACGCCGCCGCGCGCGACGAGCAGCGTCTGTTCGACACCGCGGCAGCGCTGGCCACGCCCGAAGGACGCGACCGCTTCGACGACACCATCGCCTTCCACTGGTCGGGCACCGAGCCGCCGCCGGCCGAGCGCTCGCTGTCGATCCACACCAGCGAGCGCAAGACCTTCCTGCCGACACGCACCGAGCAGCAGGCCTGCGACCAGTCGTTCATCGCGGCGCTGGCCGGGCTGCGCGACGCCGCGCGCAAGGCCGGCGCCGACGCGGTCGTCGCCATCAAGAGCCTGTACAAGAACCGCGAGTTCCGCAGCGCGACGCAGTACGAGTGCCGGCTCGGCTACTTCGCCGCGACCGTGACCCTGGAGGGCCGCCTGGTCAAGCTGGCGCCGCCGCTCATGGCGCCGCAGCCCGGCCCCGAGAATCCAGAAACGCCAGAAGACGCTCCCGGCTTCCAGCCGTATTGAAGGCGTCCACGTGCCCGGCGCCGGGCACGATCCACAGCTCGCGCGGCGCCCGCGCCGCCTCGTACAGGCGCCGCGCGTGCGCCACCGGCACTACCGCGTCGTGCTCGCCGTGCACCACCAGCAGCGGCACCGGCGCCAGGGCCGCGGCCGCGCGGTCGGCGGCGTAGCGGTCCGAGAACAGCAACGACAGCGGCCATTGCAGCGGCCAGGTGAACCAGGCCTGGCCCATTTTCTCGCGCGCGATGCGGCGGTAGCTCGAAAACGCGCCTTGCGTGACCACCGCGGCGACGCGCGCGCGCTGCGGGTGGTGCGCGACGGCGTACACCGCGGCCGAGCCGCCGAGGCTCTGGCCGAACACGAACAGCGGCCCCAAACCCGGACCCTGCCGCGCCAGCGCGGCGTCGAGCGCCAGGCGCGCGTCCTCGTGCACGGTGTCGATCGTGGCGACGCCCTCCGAGCGTCCGTAGCCGCGGTAGTCCACCATCAGCACGTTGTAGCCGGCCGCCGGCAGCCACTGCACGGCGGCGATGAAGGTGGTGATGTTCTCGGCGTTGCCGTGCAGGTGCAGCACCGTGCCGCGCGCCGGTACCGGCGCCGGCAGGTACCAGCCGTGCAGCCCGGCCCCGTCCGGCGCCGCCAGCCAGACATCCTCGTAGGCGAGGCCGAGCTTCTGCGGGTGCAGCACCTGCATGCGGCCCGGGTGCAGGAACAGCTGCGTGCAGCCGGCGGCGAGCAGCGCGAGGACCAGGCCGGCGGCGGCGCGCATCGGCCCTAGAAGTAGTACTGCCAGCGCAGCTCGCCGCTGCGCAGGTCCGCGTCGTCCTGCTCGCCGTGGGTGAACAGCAGGCGCACGCCGCTGCGCGGCGTGAACTGCCACTGCGTGGAAAAGCGCAGCTGCAACTGGCGCTCGGCGCCGCCGTCGAGCGGCTCGAGGAAGTCCGCCTCGAGCTGCTGGATGAAGCCGTTCGACCAGGGCAGCCACAGCCCGGCGCGCGCGCCACCGGAGAGCGCGTAGCCCCGGTCGAGGTCGCGGTTGACGTCCGCGGCGGCGATGGCGAACAGGTAAGTGAGCGCCAGGTCGTTGCGGCCCGCGGCAAAGCCCAGGCCGCCGTCGGCGTACGCGCCGATCTCGCCGCGCGGGCGCGCGGCGATGTTGTCGAGCCCGTAGCGGCGCAGCCCGCCCTGGGCCTGCCACAGCCACGGCCGGAACGCGCGATCCCATGGCGCCACGGTCTGCACGCTGACCAGCTTGAGCTCGCCAACGCGAACTTTCTCGTCGCTGACCAGCAGCGACAGGTCGACGAACTCGATCTCGCCGCCCGGCAGGAAGCCCGCGGTCGGGTCGAGCCGGTCGTGGTAGGCGCCGCGCGCGCGGATCACGGCGGCGGTGTCGTGGCGGTCGGCGCGCACGCCGAGCGCGAGGCGTGAGCTCTCGTGGCCGCGGTCCGGCGACACCGCCGGCACCGGCACCGGTGAAAAATCGGCGCGTACCTCGAGCTCGCTGCGCGCGGACAGCGCGGCGCGCATGCGCGGCATGGCCAGCTCGCGCACCAGGTTGCCGGCCTGCTGGCGGAACAGCAGGTAGTCGCCGGCGACCTCGAGCATGCGCGCGCGGTCGCGCGCGGAGGCCGCGGCGTAGCGCGCATCGTCGAGCTGCGCATCGCCGCCGGCGTAGTCGAGCACCCAGTCGTAGTGCGGCGGCGCCAGCTGGCCGAGGCGGTGCGACAGCGTGCGCGCCATGGACGGGCGCAGCTCGGGCGGGTCCAGCACGCCGGCATCCCGCGCCGCGCGCACCGTGTCCACCGGGATCACGAACGGGATCGGGTCGTCGAACTCCGCGGTGAGGCCGAGCTGCTCGTCGCCGGTGTCGAGCAGCGATAACAACATGTACGCGCAGTTCTCGGTGAAGAACAGGTAGTCCGAGCCGACGTCGCGCATCTCCCACAGGTGGCGCATGACGCGGTCGCGCTGCTCGCGCGTCAGCCTCACCGGGTACTCCCACAGGTCGCGGTGGTTGACACGCACGTACTGGCGCACGCGCTCGTGGTAGCGGTAGGTGGAGTACTGGCCGTAGAAGCCGCCCACCAGCGCCTGGAAGATGTAGGCGGCGTTGGCGCCCTCGGTGGCGACTTCGGCGGCGTAGTTGATAGCGTGCGACAGCAGGGGCGACTCGCCTTCGGCGCCGACGGGGTCGACGCGCAACAGCGTGTGGCCGTACATGGTCGCCGGGCTGTTGAGGTCGTTGGCCGCGAACACCAGCGAGATCGCCGCGGGGTTCATCGCCGCCGCCCATTTGTCGAAGAACTCGCAGGGCTGCTCGGGCAGGCGCGCCGGGTCGAACGCGAGCTTCCCGCGCAGCCAGGCGTAGCGGCCCTTGACGCGGCACTGCGGCGGCTCGTCGTGGCGCGGCTCGTCGCTGAAGAACGAGGCCAGGGTGGCGTCAAGCTCGGCGGCCGGGTCGGTCTTTCCGTCCGGCGACAGGAAGAAGTGCTCGACGTCCACGCTGCTGGTCACGCCCGGCAGCAGCCGGTTGGGCTTGTAGTGCAGCAGCTTGTGCCAGTAGGGGTGCGCGGCGAGCTTGGCCGCGCGCGCGCCCTGCTGCAGCTCGGCGAGGTACGGCCGGTCGCCGGCGCCCTGCGCCGCGGCGCAGAAGAGCCCGGCGAGCAGCAGCGGGATCAAGCGCAGGGCGGCGATCGTCGGGCTCCTCAAAAGAAAGCGGCGACCCGAAGGTCGCCGCCAGCGAAGCGATGAAGCTGCGTTACGCGACGTAGCGCGACAGGCGCGCGTCGGTCGCCATCAGCGTGCGGATCGAGGCAAGCACTTCGCCCGCGGTTACGCCGTCGCTGCTGACGATCGCGCCGTAGTTGGCCTTGGTCAGGCCGTAGAACGCCGCGCGGTCCTGCTCCTCGATGCCGTACAGGCTGGCCAGCGCGGTCAGCGCCTCGCCCTCGCCCGCGGCCATCTCGACCGACAGCTGATCGAGGTTGGTGCTGGCGAACTTGCGCAGGTCGGCGTCGGCGGTCACTTCGGAGTTGCCGTTGCAGCCCAGCGTGCCGCTGGTGATGCCGAAGGTCTGGTTGCCCAGCAGGCCGTTGGTGTAGGTGGCGACCAGGTGCGCAAAGATGCCGGACTTGCCGGTCATCAATTGCGTGCCGAGTCCGCAGCCTGCGTCGTTGTCCGCCATGGCCGGCGCCAAGGGCGCCAGCGCCAGTACCGTTACCGCGATAAGTTTCTTGCTCATGTTGTTGATGCCTCCGCGAGTAAAGTTGATGCGGCGATGACCGAAAGTACTGCCGCCGAGCCGCCCGGCCCGCCGCTACGTTAGCCTAGGCGCGTCCGAGTGTCATCCCGCGCAGCGCACAGCGACGAGGGATCTCGTTACGCCGTCTTGACCCGCGCCACGGCACGCTGCCAGCCGGAATAGCGCGCATCGGCGGTGGCGCGCGGCAGCTTCGGCTTGAAGCGCCGGTCCACCTGCCAGAGCCGGGAGATGTCCTCCAGCGAGCCGTACACCCCGGCCTGCAGCCCGGCCAGGAAGGCCGCGCCCAGCGCCGTGGTCTCCACCGTCTGCGGCCGCACCACCCCCACCTGTAGCAGGTCGGCCAGGCACTGGGCCAGCCAGTTGTTGACCGCCATGCCGCCGTCCACGCGCAGCTCGACCGGCGCCACCGCATCCTGGGCCATGGCGGCGAGCAGGTCGCGGGTCTGGTAGCACACCGACTCGAGGGCGGCGCGCACGATGTGCGCCAGCCCGGCGTCGCGCGTCAGGCCGAGCACGGCGCCGCGCGCTTCCGGGTCCCAGTAGGGCGCGCCCAGCCCGGTGAACGCCGGCACCAGGTACACGCCCCGGGTGTCCGGGATGCTGCGGGCGATGGCCTCGGTCTCGCCGGCCTTGCGGATCAGGTGCACTGCGTCGCGCAGCCATTGCACGGCAGCGCCGGCGATGAAGATGCTGCCTTCCATGGCGTAGGTCACCTTGCCGTCGAGGCGGTAGGCCACCGTGGACAACATCTTGTTGCGCGACAACTTCAGTTCACTGCCGGTGTTCAGCACCAGAAAGCAGCCGGTGCCGTAGGTGCTCTTGGCCATGCCCGGCGCGAAGCAGGCCTGGCCGATGGTCGCGGCCTGCTGGTCGCCGGCGATGCCGCGGATGGGGATCGGCGCGCCAAACAGCTTTTTATCGGTGACGCCGAACTCCGCCGCGCAGTCCCTCACTTCGGGCAGCATCGAGGCCGGCACGCCGAGGAACTCGAGCATGCCTGCGTCCCAGCGCTGCGTGCGGATGTTGAACAGCATCGTGCGCGAGGCGTTGCTCGCATCGGTGACGTGGACCTTGCCGCCGGTCAGCTTCCACAGCAGCCAGGTGTCGACCGTGCCGAACGCCAGCTCGCCGCGCTCGGCCTTGCCGCGGGCGCCTTTCACGTGATCGAGGATCCAGCGGATCTTGGTGCCGGAAAAATACGGGTCCAGCAGCAGGCCGGTCGTGTCGGCGATGCTGCGCTCGCGCTCGGGGCTGCGCTGCTGCCGGCAGAACTCCGCGGTGCGCCGGTCCTGCCAGACGATGGCCGGGTACACCGGCTTGCCGGTGGCGCGATCCCATACGATCGCGGTCTCGCGCTGGTTGGTGATACCCAGCGCCGCGAGCTCGCGCGCGCCGGTGCGCGCGCGGCGCAAGGCGCCGCGCACGACGGCGACCGTGTCCTTCCAGATGCGCTCGGGATTGTGCTCGACCCAGCCGGATTGCGGGAACGACTGCGGCAGTTCCTGCTGGGCCACGCCGAGCTTGCGGCCTTTCTTGTCGAACACGATGGCCCGGCTGCTGGTGGTGCCCTGGTCGATCGCGAGAATCGCGGCCGTGGTCATGCCGGTCTCTCCTCGTTGTGCTAGCGTCGGCCCAAATCGAGTGGGGCGCGGTCCGGGGACGATACACCTTGCAACGCACCGAATTCCAGCACCGCGTGAGCGGCGGATTGCACGCCTGGGTGCGGTCGTGGCGCCCCGACACGAACGCGCGCGCCGCGGTGCAGATTGTGCACGGCATGGCCGAGCACGGCGGGCGCTACGCGCGGCTCGCCGGCGCGCTGGCCGAGCACGGCTTCGCCACCTACGCCCACGACCTCCCCGGCCACGGCCCGCACGCGCAGGCGCGCGGGCATTTCGCCGACCGCCGCGGCTGGCGCGTCGCCATCGCCTCGGTGCGCGAAGTCCAACGTGTGATCCAGCGCGATCAGCCCGGCAAGCCGCTGTTCCTGCTCGGCCACAGCATGGGCTCGTTCCTGGCGCAGCATTTCATCGCCGACTCCGGCGGCTCGCTGGCGGGCGCAGTGCTGTCGGCCACCGCCGCCGACCTCGGGCGGTTGCGGGCGCTGGGCCTGGCGCTGATCCGCGCCGAGGCCGCGCTGTATGGCCGCCGCCACCCGAGCGCGCTGGGCGAAGCGCTCTCGTTCAAGGTGTTCAACCTCAGGTTCCGGCCGGCGCGCACGAAATTCGACTGGCTGTCGCGCGATGCCGCCGAAGTGGACCGCTACGCCGCCGACCCGCACTGCGGCTTCCGCTGCAGCACCGGGCTGTGGATCGACCTGCTCGACGCCGGCGGCAAGCTCACCCATCCCAACCGCCTGCAGCGCATCCCCAAGACCCTGCCGGTGCTGCTGATCGCGGGCTCCGAGGACCCGGTCAGCAAGGGCGCGCGCGGGCTGCGCGCGCTCAAGCAGCACTACGTGCGCGTCGGCCTGCGCGAGGTCAGCGTCAAGGTCTACCCGGGCGCGCGCCACGAGCTGTTCAACGAAACCTGCCGCGACGAAGTCACCGCCGACCTGCTGGCCTGGCTCGAGAATCATCTGCCCGCCCCGGGGTCCAACTCCCAGGCCTGACCGTGAATCCTCCATGCGCCGCGGCGCCTTCCTGCTGCTGATGGCCCTGTCGTTCGCAGCGCTGGCCGCGCCCAGGGCCGAGCTGTGGGACAAGTGGTCCGCCTCGACCGCGAGCAAGGTCGGCATCGACCACACGGCCTGGAACGGCTTCCTGTCGCGCCACGTGCAGGAGGGCAAGGACGGCATCAACCGCATCGCCTACGGCAAGGTGCCCAAGGCCGACCGCGCGGCTCTCGAGGCCTACCTCGAGCGCCTGCAGAAGGTGGCGATCCGCAAGTTCAGCCGCGACGAGCAGCGCGCCTACTGGATCAACCTGTACAACGCCGCCACGGTGCAGGTCGTGCTCGCGCACTACCCGGTTGACAGCATCCTCAAGATCGACATCTCGCCGGGCCTGTTCGCCAAGGGCCCGTGGAAGAAGAAGCTGCTGAAGGTCGAGGGTGAAGGCGTGTCGCTGGACGACATAGAACATCGGATCCTGCGGCCGATCTGGAAGGACCCGCGCACCCATTACGCGGTCAACTGCGCCTCGCTCGGCTGCCCCAACCTGCAGCCGCGGGCCTACAGCGCCGGCAACATGGAAGCACTGCTCGAGGCCGGCGCGCGCGCCTACGTGAACCATGCGCGCGGCGCCAGCGTCGAGCGCGGCCGGCTGACCGTGTCGAGCATCTACGTCTGGTTCCAGTCCGATTTCGGCGACGGCGACGCCGGCGTCATCGCCCACCTGAAGCAGTACGCCGGGCCCGCGCTGAAGAAGGCGCTGGCCGAGGTGCGCCGCGTGGGCGGCCACGACTACGACTGGACGCTGAACGACCTGAAAAAATAGGACGGACCTGTTTTCCGGACGCCCGGGCATGGCCCGGCGCCGGCGCATCGCCCAGACTGGATCGTGTCACTCGGGGGCCACACCATGATCGTCCAACTCGCTGCTCGCGCCCAAGGCCTGCTCGACCGGCTGGTCGTGCTGGATTTCGTGCCGTCGCTGCTGCTGCGCGTGTACCTCGCGCCGATTTTCTGGATGGCGGGCATGCAGAAGGCCGCGCATTTCCCCGACACGGTGGAATGGTTCGGCAACGCCGAGTGGGGCCTGGGCCTGCCGTTGCCGGCGGTGATGGCCTTCCTCGCCACCGCCGCCGAGCTCGGCGGCGCGCTGTGCCTGGTGCTGGGTTTCGCGCTGCGCTGGATGTGCATCCCGATGATGTTCACCATGCTGGTGGCCGCGTTCACCGTGCACTGGCAGAACGGCTGGCTGGCCATCGCCGAGGGCTCCGGGCTGTTCTCGAACATGCGCGCCATGGAGGCGCAGCAGCGCCTCGAGGAGGCCAAGGAAATCCTGATGCAGCACGGCGACTGGGATCGCCTGACCGAGTTCGGCAACTTCGTGATTCTCAATAATGGCGTCGAGTTCGCGGTCACCTACTTCATCATGCTGCTGGCGCTGGCCTTCCTCGGCGCCGGCCGCTACGTCAGCCTCGACTACTGGATCCGCAGGCGCTTCATGCCGCGAGCGCCCGTCACGCCAGGGGCTGCGTCAGCAGCTTCGTGAGCCGCTGATCGTCGGGATCGCGGAAAGACGCGAGGCCGATCTGCATCGTGGTATGCCCGTCCTGCGGCTGGTCGGTGTAGCTGCGGAACAGGTGGTCCCACCACGACAGGTTGAAGCCGTAGTTGCTGTCGTGCTCGTGGCGGTGCACCGAGTGGTGCACGCGGTGCATGTCAGGCGTGACGACCAGGCGGCGCAGCGCGCGGTCGACCGGCGGCGGCAACCGCAGGTTGCCGTGGTTGAACAGCGAGGTGGCGTTCAGTGCGACCTCGAAGGCGATCACCGCGACGGCCGGCGCGCCCAGCGCGAGCACCGCGCCCATCTTGATCAGCATCGACAACAGGATCTCGACCGGGTGGAAGCGCACGCCGGTGGTAGCATCGAACTCGACGTCGCTGTGGTGCATGCGGTGCAGGCGCCAGAACAGCGGGATGCGGTGGAACAGGCGGTGCTGCCAGTAGATCAACGCGTCGAGCGCGAGGAACGCGAGCAGCGCCTCGGCCGCGAACACCCAGCCCACGTTGTTGAACAGGCCGTAACCGCGCACCTCGCTCCAGATCGCGGTGCCGGTGGCGCCGAGCGGGATCAGCAGGCGCACCAGCAGCGCGTCCACCACGACGAGCGAGAAGTTCGCGCTCCAGCGCAGCCGCCGCTGCAGTGGGCCGGCGCGCCGCGGCCAGAGATCCTCGGCGGCCAGCATCGCCAGCAGCACGCCGGCGAAGGCGGCCAGACGCAGCCAGGGCTCGTGGGTGACAATCCAGTCCTGCACCGAAGGCTCCGCGGGTCGGGCCGCTATAATCTCGCGTCCCGAACCTCCGGACAAAGCACTCCGTGACCACCGGCAGCTTCCCGAGCACCCGCCTGCGCCGCACGCGCCAGGCCGACTGGATCCGCCGCATGGTGCGCGAAACGCGCATCGACCCGGCGCAGCTGATCCAGCCGTTGTTCGTGGCCGAGGGCAAGCTCGTCGGCCCGGTCGCCTCGATGCCGGGTGTCGAGCGCCTGTCGCTGGATGCGCTCGGCGCCGAGGCGCGCGCGCTGCACCAGCTCGGCATCGCCGCCGTCGCGCTGTTCCCGGTGATCCCCGCCGACAAGAAGAATGACAGCGGCGACGAGGCGCTCAACGCCGATGGGCTGGTGCCGCGCGCCATCGGCGCGGTCAAGAAGGCCTGCCCTGACCTCGGCGTGATCGTGGACATCGCGCTCGACCCCTACACCAGCCATGGCCACGACGGCGTGCTCGATGCGCGCGGCAACGTCGACAACGACGCCACCGTCGAGATCCTCACGCGCCAGGCCGTGCTCTACGCCCGCGCCGGCGCCGACGTGCTGGCGCCGTCCGACATGATGGACGGCCGCATCGGGGCCATCCGCTCCGTGCTCGAGCGCGCCGGCCTCAAGGGCACTTTGTTACTGTCGTACGCGGCCAAGTACGCCAGCGTCTTTTACGGTCCGTTCCGCGACGCGGTCGGCAGCAAGAGCGCGCTCAAGGGCGACAAGCGCAACTACCAGATGGACCCGGCCAACACCGACGAGGCGCTGCGCGAGGTCGCGCTCGACCTCAAAGAGGGCGCCGACCTGGTGATGGTCAAGCCCGGCCTGCCGTATCTCGACATCATCCGCCGCGTGAAGGACCGCTTCGGTGTGCCGACGGTGGCCTACCAGGTCAGCGGCGAGTACTCGATGATCAAGGCCGCGGCGGAGAAAGGCTGGCTGGACGAGCGCAGCGCCGCGCTCGAGAGCCTGCTGTGCCTGCGCCGCGCCGGCGCCGACGCCATCCTGACCTACTTCGCGAAACAAGCCGCGCAGTGGCTCGGGGGCAGGAGCGCCTCTTAGGCGCGATTCGATGGACCGTTTCGCCGTCCTCGGGCAGCCCGTCGCACACAGCCCATCGCCGCAGATCCACCAGGCCTTCGCCCGCGAACTCGGCCTGGCGCTGACCTACGAAAAGATCGAAGTGGCGCCGGAGGATTTCGCCGGCACGCTGGCGCGGCTGCACGCCGACGGCTTTCGCGGCCTCAACGTCACCCTGCCGCACAAGCTCGCCGCGCTGGCCGCGGCCGTGGAGAAATCGCCGCGCGCCGAGCTTGCCGGCGCCGCCAACACGCTGGTGCGCGTGGCTGCGGGCTGGCGCGCCGACAACACCGACGGCGAGGGCCTGGTGCGCGACCTGCGCCACCATGGCCTCGCGCCCACCGGCAAGCGCGTGCTGCTGCTCGGCGCGGGCGGCGCCGCGCGCGGCGCGCTCAAGCCGCTGCTCGACGAGCGCCCCGCGGATCTGGTGATCTCGAGCCGCACGCCGTGGACGGTCGAGAAGCTTGCCGAGGAGTTCAAGGCGCACGGGCCGATTCGGCCAAGCACGCACCTCGCGCTGAAAGGCGACAGCTTCGACCTGGTCATCAACGCGACGTCCGCGGGCCACCACGGTGAGGCGCCGCGCCTGCCGGGCGGCCTGCTGCGCGACGGCGGTGCGTGCTACGACATGACGTACGGCAAGGCCTTCGAGCCGTTCCGCAACTGGGCCGCCGCGCAGGGCGCCCGCGTAGTGGCCGACGGTGTCGGCATGCTGGTCGAGCAGGCGGCCAGCAGCTTCGAACTGTGGCTCGACCGGCGGCCGGCGACGGCGCCGGTGCTGGCTGAGCTTCGTGGGGCGCCGGCCGGGGGCGCGGCCTCACACTAGCCTTTATATTGACTGTTATACCGTATAACAGGCAGTATATTGGCCTTTATGAGCAGAAGCGCCGCAGTCACATCCACGCTGCCGAAACCGGTCGCGGAAGAATTGCGCACGGTCGGGTTGGCCCTGCGCGCGGCGCGTGTCGCGCGCAACGAGACCCAGGAGAAACTGGCTCGCCGGCTCGGGGTCGCACTCGGGACGGTGAAAGCCGCGGAGCGGGGTAATCCGCGCGTGGGCAGCGGCGTCCTGTTCGCGATGATCTGGGCCCTCGGGCTGGCGCCCGTGGGCGACGAAATGCTGGCGAACGCCGGCAAGGCGGCGCTCACTACCGCGAAAGTCCGCGCGCGGCGCTCGACCCGTAGGGCACTCGATGACTTCTGAGCTGTTCGTCTGGATCTGGCTTCCGGGCTCGACCGCGCCTGTCGTCTGCGGCCGATTGCTCCAGGAAGGCATCCGTGTCCGTTTCGTTTATGGCCGTTCATACCGGGCTCGCGCAGAGGCGATCCCGCTCTCGCCCGCGGGCATGGACCTGGGTTCCGGGCCGATCAGCGCGCGCCGCGAGGGCCAGCTTCCGGGGCCTCTGGCCGACGCCGCTCCCGACACCTGGGGACGCCGCGTCATCGAGTATCGCCACGCCGCCGGCGCCCTCGGCGAGCTGGACTATCTCCGCCTCGGTCGCGGTGACGGCATCGGCGCCCTGCACTTCCAGGACCAGTCGGAGAATTTCGTCAGCGCGTCGCCGGCTCCCGCGACACTGTCGGAGATGCGCCGGGCGGCCGACGCACTCGAGAACAATCAGCCGCTCAGTGCGGACCTGGCGGCGGCGCTCGAGCACGGCACGTCGATCGGCGGTGCCCGGCCCAAGGCCAGCCTCGGCGACGGCCAGCGCGCGCTCATCGCGAAGTTCGAGTCCAGCACGGACCGCTGGGCGATCGTCCGCTCGGAGTGGGCGTGCCTGCGCCTCGCGGCGCTATGCGGGATCACCGTCCCTGATGCGTGGCTCGAGCCGGTCGACGGGCGCGACGTGCTGGTCGTCGAGCGCTTCGATCGCGTGCCGTCCCGGGGACAGCGGCGCCACATGCTGTCGGCGCTGTCGCTGCTGGACCTGGACGACACCGAAGCCAGGCTGGCGTCCTATCCCGACCTGGCCGAACTCCTGCGACGGCTCGCAGCCGACGGCGCCGCCGACGCCGCCCAGCTCTACCGCCGCATGATCTTCAACATCCTGATCGGCAACACCGACGACCACGCCAGGAATCACGCCTGTTTCTGGGACGGCCGCTGGCTGAAGCTCACACCCGCCTACGATCTGGTCCCCACGCTCCGCGTCGGCGAGGAGGCCCGTCAGGCGATGGAGGTAGGGCACGATGGCCGTGCTTCAACCCTCGTCAACGCACTGTCCATGGCGGGACGCTTCGGCCTGACCGGGAAAGCGGCGGGCGCCATCGTCGATGAGGTCGAGTCCGCCATTCGCGCACGCTGGGAAGAGACTTTCCGCGGCTGCGGCGTTCCCGATCCCGACATCGGGAAACTCCGCGGCCGGGCCGTGCTATCCGCCGCCGCTTTGCGGCGCCGGGGCTGAGCGCCACCGCGTCACAGCCACTTGGCTTTCTTGAGCTTGCGGTAGACGTAGAAGTCGATCGCGGCCATCGCCGCCAGCACGGCCGGATAGCCGAACGCCCAGTCGATCTCCGGCATGTGGCTGAAATTCATGCCGTAGATACCCGCGATGAGCGTGGGCACCGCGATCAGCGCCGCGTAGGCCGCCAGCTGCTTCATGGTCCGGCTCTCCTCGAGCTGGATCATGGCCAGGTTCACGTTGATCGCCGTGATGCCCATGTCGCGGATGGCGTCGATGGTCTGGTTCAGCCGCACCAGGTGGTCGGTGATGTCGCGGAAGTAGTCCTGCAGGTTGCCGCACACCTGCGGCACGCGCCCGCCGTGCAGCTTGCCGACCGACTCGAGCAGCGGGGCGATGGCGTGCTTCATCGTCACCAGCTTGCCCTTGAGCGCGTACAGCGCCTTGAGGTTCGCGCGCGGGCTGCCGCCGGCGAAGATACGCTCCTCGATGCCCTCCAGCTCGACCTCGAACGCCTGCAGGATCGGGAAGTAGCGGTCCACCGCCGCGTCCATCAGCGCGTACAGCACGAACCCTGCGCCGTGCTTGAGCAGCTTGGGCTCGCGCTCGCTGCGCGCGCGCACGTCCTGGAAGCCGCGCTCGGCGCCGCTGCGCACGCTCAGCACGTAGTTGCGGCCGACGAAGATGTGCAGCTCGCCGTGCTTGAGCGAACCCGATGGGTCCAACTCGACCATGTGCAGCACCACGAACACCGAGTCGCCGTACTCCTCGATCTTGGGCCGCTGGTGACCGTGGCGCGCGTCCTCGACCGCAAGCGCGTGCAGGTCGAAGGCCTGCTTCATCTCGTCGAGCTTGTCCTTGTCCGGGTCGCGCAGCGCGACCCAGACGAAGGTATCCGGCCGGGACACGTAGTCGTGGATCTCGTGCTCGCCGATGTCGGCGACCTTCCGGCCGTTCTGGTACACCGCGCAGCTGACGAGCATGCTCCCTCCGCCGCACATCTTAGCGTTGCGGCGCGCCGATCGCGCCTGAAGGCGCTCCTACTTCCCGATGCAGAACTGGCTGAAGATCCGCCCGAGCAGGTCCTCGGTGGTGAACGCGCCTGTGATCTCCGACAGCGCCCGCTGCGCCAGGCGCAGGTCTTCGGCGGCGAGCTCGGCGGTGGCGCCTTCGCGCAGGCGCTTGTCAGCGTCGGCGGCGCAGGCCAGCGCGCGCTGCAGCGCGTCGACGTGGCGCGTGCGTGCGCTGAACAGCGACTCGCCGGTGGCCGACAGACCCGCCACGCGGCGGATCTCCTGCTTGAGCGGGTCGAGGCCGGCGCCGCTTTTGGCGCACAGGCGCAGTTCGGCGTACGGGTCGCGCCGGAGAGGCGCTCCTACAGGGCCGGGAGGCTCGCCGCTCAGGTCGCACTTGTTGCGCACCACGATCACTTCGGCGCCGGCCGGCAGGCGCGCGAGCAGCGCGCGGTCGGCCTCGGTGACGCCGGCACGGTCGTCGACCAGGAACAGCACCAGCTCGGCATCGTGAACGGCGCGCCAGGCGCGCTCGACGCCGATCTTCTCGACCGGGTCGCTGCCGTCGCGCAGCCCCGCGGTGTCGACCACCGTCACCGGCAGCCCGCCCACGTTGACGTTCTCGCGCAGCACATCGCGCGTGGTGCCGGGAATTTCGGTGACGATGGCGGCGTCGGTGCCGGCCAGGCCATTGAGCAGCGTGGACTTGCCGACGTTGGGCTGGCCGGCAAGCGCCACGGTCAGGCCTTCGCGCAGGCGCCGGCCCTGCGCGGCTGCGGCCAGCAGCTCGCGCAGGTGCGCCAGCAACGCCTCGAGCCGCCCACGCAAGGCGGCATCGGACAACCAGTCGACGTCCTCGTCGGAGAAATCCAGCGCGCCCTCGACGAACACCCGCAGCTCGACCAGCTCCTCGGTGAGCGCTCGCACACGCGCCGAGAACTCGCCGTGCAAAGAGCGCTGCGCGGCCCGCGCCGCCTCGGCGGTCGCGGCGTTGATCAGGTCGGCCACCGCCTCGGCCTGGGCCAGGTCCATGCGGCCGTTGACGAAGGCGCGCTCGGAGAACTCGCCGGGCCGCGCGGGCCGCGCGCCGCACTCGCACGCGGCGCGCACCAGGAGGTCGAGCACCAGCGGCCCGCCGTGGCCCTGCAGCTCGACCACGTCCTCGCCGGTGTAGGAGTCGGGGTGCGGGAAGGCCAGCACCAGGCCCTGGTCGAGCACTTCGCCGCCGGCATCCCGGAACGCGCGCAGCGCCGCGTGGCGCGGCGGCGGCAATTCCCCGGCCATCCTGGCGGCGATGGCGAACGCCTGCGGGCCGGACAGGCGGACGATGCCGACCGCGCCGCGCCCCGGAGCGGTGGCGACGGCGGCGATGGTGTCGGTGGTGGCGGACATGGATCCTTGACGCACTTCGACTTCGCGCTGCGCGCTACGCTCAGTGCGAACGGACTTCAGCGGTGCGACAGGCCCTCGCCCTCGAGCTTGCGCGTGATGTACCACTGCTGGGCGATGCCGATCAGGTTGCTGACCAGCCAGTACAGCACCAGGCCTACCGGGAAGAAGGCGAAGAACACCGTCAGCATCACCGGCATGATGTTCATCACGCGCTGCTGCATCGGGTCCATCGCCACGTTGCCGGACAGCTTCTGCTGCACGAACATCGAGATGCCGAACAGCACCGGCATCACGTAGTACGGATCCGGCGAGGACAGGTCGTTGAGCCACAGCGCGAAGTCGGCCTGGCGCAGCTCGACCGACTCCAGCAGCACCCAGTACAGCGCGATGAACACCGGGAACTGGATCAGCAGCGGCCAGCAGCCGGCCAGCGGGTTGAACTTCTCCTTCTTGTACAGCTCCATCATCGCCTTGTGCATGCGCTCGCGGTCGTCGCCATAGCGCTCCTTCAGTTCCTGGATGCGCGGCGCGTACTTCTTCATCTTGGCCATGCCGCGGTACTGCGCCTCGGACAGCTTGTACATCAGCAGCTTGACGACGACCGTCAGCAGGATGATGGCCACGCCCCAGTTCTTCGTGAGCCGGTGGAACCAGTCGAGCAGCCAGAACAGCGGCTCGGCCAGCGGCGTGAGGATGCCGTAGTCGATGGTCAGCTCGAGGCCCGGCGCGATGGCCGCCAGCTCGCGCTGCAGCTTGGGGCCGGCGTAGAGGCGCGCGCTGAAGGTCTGCTCGGCGCCGGGCGCCACTTCGCGCGGCGCGCCGATGTACTGGCCCAGGTGGCCGCGCGTGCTGCTCGGCTTGGCCATGAAGGTGCCGGTCTCGTCCTGCGGCGGGATCACGGCGGCGAAGAAGTAGTGCTGCAGCATGGCCAGCCAGCCACCGGGCTGGCGCACGTCCACCGGCTCCTCGGCCAGGTCCTCGAACGAGACCTTGCGGAAGCGGAAGCTGCCGGCGCCGTTCTTCTGCTCGTACAGGCCCAGGCCCGAGAACGTGGCGGTGAACGGCGGCGGCTCGCCGGCGGCGAACGGGTCGTTCCACAGCTGCACGTACGGGTTGGCCGCGACCGGCTCGGCGGCGCCGTTGACCAGGCGTTGGGTCAGCCCGATGACGTAGCTGCCGCGCGTGAAGCGCCAGGTCTTCACCACTCGCCGGCCCTGTGCGTCGGTGAACTCCAGGGGCACCTCGACCGCCCCGGCGCCGTCGGCCAGCACGTAGCTCGCCTGCTGCGCGCGGTAGACATCCCGGTGCGACACGATCGGCCCGGCCACCGAGGTCAGTCCGGACTGCACCACGAACCAGCGCCCGCCCTGGTCATCGAGCAGCGCGACGTGCTGGTCCGGCTGCCGCTTGGTCACCGGATAGCCCAGCAGCACCAGGCGGCGCAGGTCGCCGCCCTGCGTGCTGATCACGGCGGTCAGCTTGTCGGTCTGCACGGTGATGCGCTGGCCCGCGGCCGGCGCGGCCTGCGGCGCCGCAGCCGCTTGCGGCGAAGCGGCGGGCGCCGCCGGCACCTCGCCCGGGGCCTGCGGGATGTCCTCGGCCGGCGCAGGCACCGGTGCCTCGGCCACCGGCGCCGGCGCCGGCACTGGCGTTGGCGCGAAGTCCTTCTGCCAGGCCTGGTACAGCAGGAACAGGATCACGCCGACGGCGACCATCAGCGCGAAGCGGCGATTCTCAATCGTGGTCATCGTCTACGGACTCTGTTGTCTGGGCGGCACCGGGTCGAAGCCGCCGTCGTTCAGCGGGTGGCAGCGCACGATGCGCCGCGCGGCGAGCAGCGAGCCGCGCACGGCGCCGTGGCGCTCGAGGGCCTGCACGGCGTAGGCCGAGCAGGTCGGGTGGAAACGGCAGCGCGGCCCGCCCAGCAAGTTCAGCAGCGGGCTCAGCAGCCGCTGGTACAGGCGCACCAGTCCGATCAGAAGCCAGCGCATCTCAGCCCTCCCGCAGGCGCCGCCACAGCTGGTCGAGCGCCGCGCGCAGTTCTTCGGGCCCGGCCTGGCCGGCGCCGGCGCGCGCCTGCAGCACCAGGTCGGCGGCCGGCAGTTGCGCGCGCTGCGCCCGGAAGCTCTCGCGCGCCAGCCGCTTGATGCGGTTGCGCGAGGTGGCCTTGGGCACGGCGCGCGCGGAGATGGCCAGGCCCAGGCGCGGCCCCGGGCGGGCTTCGGCCGAGGCGGTGGGCAGCACCACGAGCGTCAGCAGCTTTTCCTGCATGCGGCGGCCGCCCTTGAGCGCGGCCTCGAACTCGCGCGGCTGGCGCAGCCGCGCGCGCGGCGGAAAGGCGAAGCTCAAACGACCGGCCGGCAAGCCATGCGGCTTCAGGGAATGAGCTTCTTGCGGCCCTTGGCGCGCCGGCGCGCCAGCACCCGGCGGCCACCCGAGGACTTCATGCGGGCACGGAACCCGTGCGTGCGCTTCTTGCGCAGGCGCTTGGGCTGGTAGGTACGTTTGCTCATGGCGGGTTTCCGTCGACTCTTCTCAAAAGGGCGCGGATTTTAGCCGTCGCCCTACTCCCCAGCAAGGAAAATTGCCGGCGGGGCGGCCTCGAGAGCCTGTGGATAACTGGTCGCGGGCGGGTATAGACTGGCGCCTCTTTTTTGCGGCCCTTCTCGTCGCAACTCACGAATCGCGGGGATCCGGCGGTGGTGGAGCTTTGGCACAAGTGTCTGCGGCGTCTGGAGGGGGAGATCCCCAGCAAGGACCTCAGTACCTACCTGCGCCCGCTGCAGCCGCACCTGCACGACAAGCACCTGGTGCTGCTGGCCCCGAACAAGCTGGTGCTCAATCGCGTGCGCCAGGACTTCCTGCCCGCGATCAAGAAGGGCCTCTCGGCGCTGGCCGGCGATGAAGCACCGAGCGTGGACGTGTCGCTGACCGTGCCGCGGGCGCCGGGCGTGCCCGGCGCGGCACCGGTCAATGGCGGCACGCACGCGCCGGAGCCGCCGGCGCGCGCCGAGAGCGGCAAGCTCGATCCCAAGTACACGTTCGAGGCCTTCATCGAGGGCAAGTCCAACGCCCAGGCGCGGGCCTACGCGCTGCGCGTGGCCGAGGCGCCCGGCGGCGAGTTCAACCCGCTGCTGATCTACGGCGAGTCGGGCCTGGGCAAGACCCACCTGATGCACGCCATCGGCAACCGCCTGCGCGGCAAGAATGCCAAGGCGCGCGTGCTGTACGTGGTGGCCGAGCGCTTCTTCCGCGACATGGTCAACGCCATCAAGCTGGGCAAGACCGAGGAGTTCAAGTCGCACTACCGCTCGGCCGACGCGCTGCTGATCGACGACATTCAATTTTTTGCCGGCAAGGCCGTCACGCAGGAAGAGTTCTTCCATACCTTCAATGAAATGCTCGATGGCGGCCAGCAGATGGTGCTGACCTGCGACCGCTACCCGGCCGAACTCGACAACCTCGACAAGCGCCTCAAATCGCGCTTCACCTGGGGCCTGTCGGTGGCGGTTGAGCCGCCGGAGCTCGAGCATCGCGCGGCGATCCTGCTGTCCAAGGCCTCGCACCGCAAGACGCGCCTGCCCGAGGATGTCGCGCTGTTCGTGGCGCAGCGCATCCGCAGCAACGTGCGCGAACTCGAAGGCGCGCTGAACCGCCTCGACGCGTCCGCGCAGATCACCGGCCGGCCGATTAACATCGACTTCGCGCGCGAAACGCTGCGTGACATGCTGGCGGCCTACGAGCGCCTGGTCACCATCGACAACATCAAGCGGCAGGTCAGCACCTACTACAACATCCGCGTCACGGACCTGTCGTCGGCGCGGCGCACGCGCTCGCTGGCGCGGCCCCGGCAGATCGCCATGGCCCTGGCCAAGGAACTCACGCAGCACTCGCTGCCGGAGATCGGCCACGCTTTCGGCAAGGACCACACCACGGTGCTGCACGCGTGCCGCAAGGTGGCCGAGCTGCGCAAGGACGATTCGCGCGTGCGCGAGGATTACGAGAACCTGTTGCGGCTGCTGAGCCATTGAACAAGGGCACGGCAAGCCTGTGGACAAGCCGTTGGAAAACGCTGGAGGGTTTGAGCGATGCACAGGCGGGCACAGATTGCACACAGGCCGCACCGGGCTGGATGCGGGCGTTAGAATGTCGTGGTATGACCAGTTAAACGGTTGAATCTCAAAGCTAAAACTAGACTTATCCAAAACCGGCCCCGACACTACTGCTGCTGCTGCTGTTCTTTTTTAAAACACTAACGAAATAGAGACTGGTGAGCTCATGAAGATCCAAGTGGGAAGAAACGAACTCCTGACCGCCGTGCAGGCTGTGATCGGCGTGGTCGAGCGCCGGCAGACTCTGCCGGTGCTGTCGAACCTGCTGCTCGACGCGCAGAAGGACGAGCTGGTAATCACCGGCACCGACCTCGAGCTCGAGCTGGTCAGTCGGGCGGTAATCAAGTGCCAGGCCTCGGGCAAGACCACAGTGCCGGCGCGCAAGCTGTACGACATCTGCCGCGGCCTGCCGGAGGGCGCCGAACTGAGTCTCGACACCTCGGGCGACAAGTTGACGCTGAAATCCGGACGCAGCCGCTTCACGCTGGCGACGCTGAAGCCCGATGAATTTCCGTCGATGGGTACGGTCAGCGGCGGCAAGGTTATCCGCCTGTCGAAGAAGGACCTGCGCGGGCTGCTCGAGAAAACGCAGTTCGCCATGGCCAACCAGGACGTGCGCTACTACCTCAACGGCATGCTGCTGCACGTGACGCCCAAGCGCCTGCGCGCGGTGGCGACCGATGGCCACCGCCTGGCCATGAGCGAACTGGCCAAGGAGACCCGGCAGAAGGACGAGACGCAGATCATCCTGCCGCGCAAGGCCGTGCTCGAGCTGATGCGCCTGCTCGAGCCGGCCGACAGCGAAGTCGAGCTGCGCCTGTCGGACAGCCAGTTCCAGGCCGACCTCGACGTCATCCGCCTGACCAGCAAGCTCATCGACGGCCGCTTCCCCGATTACGAGCGGGTAATCCCCGAGGGCGGCGACCGCCGCATGAAGGCCAACCGCGAGCGGGTGCGCGCGGCGCTGTCGCGCGCGGCGATCCTGTCGAACGAGAAATTCCGCGGCGTGCGCCTGCAACTGGCCGACGGCAAGCTGCGATTGTCGACGCACAACCCGGAGCACGAGGAGGCCGAGGAGGAGCTCGACGTGCACTACACCGGCGCGTCGCTCGAGATCGGTTTCAACGTGAATTACCTGCTCGACGCGCTCGGCGTGATGCACTCCGAGGACTTCCAGATGGAGCTCAAGGGTCCCGATGCCAGCGGCCTGTTGCAGGAGTCGGCGACGAGCAGCAGCAAGTACGTCGTGATGCCGATGCGCCTCTAAGCCGGCGCGGTGTGCGGGCCTCGCTCCATGGCTCGCCTCACCGCGGCTTGAAAAACCTCGCCATGTCTCGGTTTTTCTGCGCCGCACCCCTCGCTTCGCTCGGGGCTCCGGTTCGGCTGCGCTTTACTTCCGCTCGACCCGCACACCGCGCCGGCCGGGTTGGGAAGTGAATTTCACCCGCATCGCCGGCGAGAACTTCCGGCTCTTCCCGTCGTTCGAGCTGCTGCCGCGCCCGGGCGTGAATCTGCTGCTCGGCGCCAACGCGGCCGGCAAGACCACGCTGCTGGAGGCGGTTTACGCGCTGGGCCGGGGCAAGAGCTTCCGCGGCGCGCCGCCCGAGCAGGCCGGCGCGGCCGGATCGCACTGGCGCCTGCACGGCCGCGGCGCTTTCGCCAGCCATCCGGACCTCGGCATCGGCCTGTCCTGGGCTCCGGACGGCCTCGATCTGCGCCTGGACCAGGGCGCAGCGGCGCTGCAGGACCTGGTGAGCCGCGTGGCCGTGCAGGTGCTGGAGCCGGACTCGCACCGCTTGCTGCAGGAGGGCCCGGTGTATCGCCGCCGCTACCTGGATTGGGGGGTGTTCCACGTGGAACATCGGTTCTTCCCCGCCTGGCGGCGTTACCAGCGCGCGCTCAAGCAGCGTAATTCGGCGCTGCGCGCGGGGGCGGGCCGGGCGGAGGCCGAAGCCTGGAACGCCGAGCTCGTGGCATCCGGCGCCGAAGTGCAGGACTGCCGCGAGCGGCACCTGGAGCACCTGCGCGACCACTTCGGCGCCGCGCTCAGCGCCTTGCTCGGCCCGATGGACTGGTCGCTGGAGCTGGCGCGCGGCTGGAGTGCCGGCAAGGCGCTCGACGCGGCGCTGGCGGAGCACTACGAGCAGGACGCGCGGGCCGGCAAGACGGCGGTCGGGCCGCACCGCGCCGAGCTCAAGCTCAAGCTGGCCGGCCATTCGGCCAAGCGCCAGGTCAGCCGCGGCCAGCAGAAGCTGCTGATCGCGGCGCTGCTGCTGGCGCAGGCGCAACTGGTGCGCGGCAGCACCGGCCGCTGCCCGGTGCTGCTGGTGGACGACTTCCCGGCCGAGCTCGGCCAGCCGTTCCAGCAGGCCCTGATCGGCGCGCTGCTGGCCTATCCCGGACAGTGCTTCGTCAGCTCGATCGAGCTGACGCCGGCGCTCGCGCGCGTGCGCGAAGAGGCCGCGAAAAACGCCCCGGAAAATGCGCTGTTCCACGTGGAACATGGGACGGTTTCGGCCCCTTCGCTGGTATAATTTTTCCTTCGAAAAATCGCCCCGCAGCCCGCCCCGAGCCGGGCCTCAAAAACCGCCCAAATGTCCGACCTCGATACCTACGATTCCCGCAGCATCAAGGTGCTGAAGGGACTGGAAGCCGTGCGCCAGCGGCCCGGCATGTACATCGGCGACACCGACGATGGCACCGGCCTGCACCACATGGTGTTCGAGGTGGTGGACAACGCCATCGACGAGGCGCTGGCCGGCTACTGCACCGAAGTCGTGGCGGTGCTGCACGCCGACGGCTCGGTGTCGGTGTCCGACAACGGCCGCGGCATCCCGACCGACATGCACGAGGGCGAGGGGCGCTCGGCGGCCGAAGTCATCATGACCATCCTGCACGCCGGCGGTAAGTTCGGCGGCAGCGGCTACAAGGTTTCGGGCGGCCTGCACGGCGTGGGCGTCTCGGTGGTCAACGCGCTGTCGGAGCTGCTGATCCTCGACATCTGGCGCGACGGCTACCACCACCACCAGGAGTACCGCGAAGGCGCGCCGCAGGCGCCGCTGGCCAGGCTCGAGGCCACCGACAAGCGCGGCACGCTGGTGCGCTTCTACCCGAGCGGCGCGGTGTTCACCAACCGCAAGTTCGACTACGACATCCTGGCGCGCCGCCTGCGCGAACTCTCGTTCCTGAACTCGGGCGTGCGCATCGTGCTCAAGGACGAGGCCTCCGGGCAGGAGGACGTTTTCGAGTACAAGGGCGGCATCGCCGCGTTCGTCCAGTACCTCAACCGCAGCAAGGCGCCGATCCACCCGGCCATCCTGCACCTGACCGCCGAGCAGGACGGCATCGTGGTCGAGGCCGCGCTGCAGTGGAACGACTCGTACGTCGAGAACGTCTTCTGCTTCACCAACAATATCCCGCAGCGCGACGGCGGCACGCACCTCACCGGCTTTCGCAATGCGCTGACGCGCACCCTCGGCGACTACCTGGAGTCGGAGGGCATCGCCAAGCGCGAGAAAATCACCATGAGCGGCGAGGACACGCGCGAAGGCCTGACCGCGGTCCTGTCGATCAAGATCGTCGATCCCAAGTTCTCGTCCCAGACCAAGGACAAGCTGGTCTCCTCCGAAGTCACCCCCGTGGTCCAGGCGGTGGTTTCTGGCAAGTTACGCGATTTTATGATGGAGAACCCGAAAGAAGCGCGCTTGATCGCCGCAAAAGTCGTCGAGGCGTCTCGCGCCCGCGAAGCGGCGCGCAAGGCCAAGGAGCTCAACCGCCGCAAGAGCGTGCTCGACGTCGCCGGGCTGCCGGGCAAGCTCGCCGACTGCCAGGAGAAAGATCCGGCCAAGAGCGAGCTGTTCCTGGTCGAGGGCGACTCCGCAGGCGGCAGCGCCAAGCAGGGCCGCGACCGCCGCTTCCAGGCCATCCTGCCGCTGAAGGGCAAGATCCTGAACGTGGAGAAGGCGCGCATCGAGAAGATGCTGTCGTCGCAGGAGATCGCGACGCTGATCACCGCGCTGGGCACCGGCATCGGCGCCGACGAGTTCAAGGCCGAGAAGCTGCGCTACCACCGCATCATCATCATGACCGACGCCGATGTCGACGGCGCGCACATCCGCACGCTGCTGCTGACCTTCTTCTACCGCCACATGCAGGAGCTGGTCGCGCGCGGCCACGTCTACATCGCCCAGCCGCCGCTGTACAAGGTCAAGATCGGCAAGAGCGAGACCTACGTGAAGGACGACGGCGAGCTCAACGACTGGCTGCTGTCGGCCGCGCTCGAGGACGCCAGCTGGACGCCGGCGGCCGGCAAGGCCGCGCTGCCTGCCAGGGACCTCGAGCGCTTCCTGCGCGCGCACGCGCAGGTCAACGGGCTGCTCGAGAAGCTGTCGCGCCGCTACGACCTGTTCGTGCTCGAGCGCCTGCGCGAGCATTCCACGTTCGACGCGGCCACGATCGCCGCGTGGCGCGAGGTCTTTGCCGCCGACCTCAACGCGCTCGGGCACCTGCACGGCGCGTACTCGGTGGACGCCCGCGCCGAGGACACCGGCCTGTCGGTGACGGTCACACGCCGCGCGCACGGCGCGGAGCACGTCATCCACTTCGGCCCCGATTTCCTGCACGGCCCCGAGTACCGCCGCATCGTCGAGCTGCAGCAGGCGCTCAAGCACCTGGTCGGCCCCGGCGCCACGGTGCGTCGCGGTGACAAGGAGAAAACGGTGTCGAGCTTCACCGACGGCTTCGAGTGGCTGATGGCCGAGACCAAGCGCGGCATGCACATCCAGCGCTACAAGGGCCTGGGCGAGATGAACCCCGGGCAGCTGCACGAGACCACGCTGGATCCGGCGCAGCGCCGCCTGGTGCAGGTGAAGATCGAGGACGCGGTCGCCGCCGACCAGATGTTCACCACGCTGATGGGCGAGCAGGTCGAGCCGCGGCGCGAGTTCATCGAGAAGCACGCGCTGCTGGTCGGCAACCTCGACGTCTGACGCCCTCGCAACCTATTTGATCAGGGCTTCGAGCTTCCGCAGCGCGTGCTTCAGCTCGTCTTCAGAAGAAGCAGTGAGGTTGGCGTGGCCGATCTTGCGCGCCGGCTTGGCCTGCTTGCCGTAGAGGTGCACGTGCAGGCCGGGAATCGCCGCCACGCGTGACAGTTCCGGCGCCGAACCGATGAAGTTGACCATCGCGCACGGCCCGCGCATCGCGGCGGAGCCGAGCGGAAGGCCGGCGATCGCGCGCAGGTGGTTCTCGAACTGGGAGCAGACGGCGCCGTCGAGGGTCCAGTGGCCGGAGTTGTGCACGCGCGGCGCGATCTCGTTGCCGAGCAGCCGGCCGTCCGCCACGAAGAACTCGAAGGCCAGCACGCCGACGTAGTCGAGTTTTTCCATCACGGCGCGCGTGGCTTTTTCGGCGGCGGCCTGCAGCGGATCCCCGGCGCGCGGCACCGAGGTGCGCAGGATGCCGTCGCGGTGCACGTTCTCGGTGAGCGGATAGAACGCGGCCGCGCCGTCCTTGCCGCGGACCCCGATGCACGAGACTTCGCGCTCGAAGGCGACAAACCCCTCGAGCAGCAGCGGCTGCCGCCCCAGCCGGCCCCAGGCGGCGTCGAGGTCGGCGGCCGAGCGCAGTACGGCCTGGCCCTTGCCGTCGTAGCCGAGCCGGCGCGACTTCAGCACGCACGGACAGCCGATGCGGGCTACGGCGGCGTCGAGTTCCGCGCGCGAGCCGACCGGCGCGTACGGCGGCACGGCGATATCCAGCTCGTCGAACAGGCGCTTCTCGGCCAGCCGGTCCTGGCCGGCCTCGAGCGCGCGCGGATGCGGCAGCAGCGGCTTGCGCGCGGCGACGAACGCGGCCGACCCCGCCGGCACGTTCTCGAACTCCCAGGTGACCAGGTCGACCGCGTCGCAGAACCTTGCCAGGGCGCCTTCGTCGTCGTAGGGGGCGTGAATGTGGTCGCCCAGCGGCGCGGCACAGGCCTCGGCCGCCGGATCGAAGAACACGAAGTCGAAGTCGAGCGGATACCCCGCCAGCGCCAGCATGCGGCCCAGCTGGCCGGCGCCGAGGACGCCGATCCTCACGGGCGTTGCGGCTTCGGCTTCTTCAGCACGGCGCGCGTCTGCTCGCGCCGGAAGCGCTCGAGCCGGCGCGCGATGCCGGCGTCCCCGAGCGCGAGGATGGCGGCGGCCAGCAGCGCGGCGTTGATCGCGCCGGCCTTGCCGATGGCCAGCGTGCCTACCGGCACGCCCTTGGGCATCTGCGCGATCGACAGCAGCGAGTCCAATCCCTGGAGCGTCCTGCTTTCAACGGGGACGCCGAGCACCGGCAGCGCGGTGATGGCGGCGGTCATGCCCGGCAGGTGCGCGGCGCCGCCGGCGCCGGCAATGATGACCTTCAGCCCGCGCCGGGCCGCGGAATCCGCGTAGCGATACAGCTTGGCAGGCGTGCGGTGGGCCGAGACGATCTCGGTTTCGTACGCCACGCGCAGTTCGTCGAGGGTGCCGGCCGCATGCGACAGGGTCTCCCAGTCCGAGCGGGACCCCATGATGACGCCGACCAGAGGTTTCTTTTTGGGCACTTTCCTGGGCCCTTTGGGGGCGGGGAAAGCGGCGCATTGTAGCCTCAAAAAAGGGGACGCACCCCTTTGCGCCCCTTTTGGCCTACGGGAGCTCGAACTCCGCCGTCACCGTGGCCTGGAACCTGATCTCGCCGGCCTGGTAGGTCTGGTCGGCGGCCGGGGCGGACATGGCCTTCAGGGCGAGGTCGAGGTCGCGTGCGCCGCGGCGGCGGCGCAGAGCGTCAACGCGACGAGCGCTGCGGCGAAGCGGGCGAGCGGGTCCATGCGGTGCGGGTGCCGACGACTTTGACGGTGGCGCCATCGTGCAGGTTTTCGCCGCCGCGCACCACCACCATGTCGGTCGCCAGCAGCGGGCCTTCGACCGCGATCCAGTCGCCGTCGGCGATGCCGGTGGTCACCGCCGCGCGCTGCACCTTGTTGTCGGGGCCGACCCGGTACACGGCGAGCCCCTCGGCGCGGATGATCAGCGCATCGCGCGGCACCGCCAGCAGCGCCTGCGGCTCGCCCAGCGGCAGCTCGACCTGGATGATGCTGCCCGACGGCAGGCGCTCGCGCGCCGGCGGCAGGTCCACCAGCACCTCGAAGCTCTGCGAGCGCGGGTCGCCGGCCGGCACGATGCCGCGCACGCGGGCCTGGCCCTCGCCGCCTTCGAACCTGACTTTGACCTCGTCGCCCGGCTTGATGGCGCGCACGTGCCGCAGCGGCAGGAACAGCCGGATCTCGAGCGTCTCCGGATCGAGCAGGCGCGCCACCACCTCGCCGCGCGCCACCTCCTCGCCGGCGCGCTTGATGCGCTCGGCCACCACGCCGCCGAACGGCGTGCGCAACTCGGCGCGCGCCAGGCGGTCCTGGATCTGCGACAGCGTGGCGCGGGCGATGTCGAGGTCGGCGGCGGCCAGGTCGCGCGCCGCCTCGGCCTGGTCGAGCTGCATGCGGCTGACCGCGGTGCCGAGCCCCTTGAGCCGCTCGGCCTCGCGCGCGAGCTGGGCCTGGTTGATCTCGCCGCGCTTGACGCGCGCGGCCTGCTCGAGCTCCTGCAGCTTGAGCTCATCGGTGTCGAGTCGCGCGACCACGCCGTTCTTGCCCACGCGCGTGCCCGGCTCGGCCACCCACGCCAGGCGCCCGGCCACGCCCGCGGCGAGGTCGGCGGCGGCGCGCGAGCGCACCTGCCCGGTCACGGTCACGCGCGGCGCGAGCTCGCGCCGCTCCACCGGCGCGGTCTCCACCGCGGCCGGCGGCGGCGCCTGCGCGAACGCGGGCGAGGCGGCCAGCAAGCCGGACAGCAACAGCACGTTACGCATGAGCAAGTCTCCTGCGAAATAATTCTTCATTTCGCCATGGCCGGCATGGCCACGGCGCGCTGCGCCGCGGTGGCCTCGCCCAGGCGCAGCAGGCTGGGCATCAGGAACCAGGTGAAGCTGGTGCCGATCACCATGCCGCCGGCGACCACCGCGGCGAGGCCGCGGTAGATCTCGGCGCCCAGGCCCGGCATGAAGATCAGCGGCAGCATGCCCAGCACCGCCGTCAGCGTGGACATCACGATCGGCCGGGCGCGCGTCTCCAGCGCCTGGCGCACGGCCTCGCGGCGCGGCACGCCGGCACGCTCGCGCGCGCGGGTCTGGTCGACCAGCAGGATCGCGGCGTTGACCACCAGGCCGAGCAGGATGATGAAGCCGATCATGGTCAGCAGGTCGAGGTTCTGGGTCCTGACCAGGTTGATCAGCTGCAGCGCGGCGATGCCGCCGGCGGTCGACACCGGCAGCACGAGCATCACCAGGAACGAGTCCCACACCGAGCGGAACAGCGCGGCCATCAGCGCGAACAGGATCAGCAGCGCGAGCGCGAAGTTCTGCGCCATCGCGGCGAGCGCCTCGTGCAGCTCGTTGGCGGTGCCGGCGTACGTCAGCTGCGCGTTGGCCGGCATGGCCGCGCGCACCGGCGGCTCGACTTTCTCGTGCAGCAGCGTCAGCGCCTCGTCGAGCGACATGGTCGCGGGCGGCTCGAAACTGACCGCTACCGTGCGCCGGCCGCCGACGCGCAGCAGCTGCGACGGCCCGACGGTCTGGCGGATCGTCGCCAGCTCGCCGACGGTCTGCACGCCGGCGCCCGGCGTCACGATCGGCAGCTCGGCCAGCTCCTGCTCGGTGCGCCACTCGTTGCCCTTGATGATGATGTTGAGCCGCTCGTTGCCGTCGAAGTACTCGCCCGCCCACAGGCCGCCGGTGAAGGCGCGCAGCGCGCTGGCCACGGCGCCGCGGTCGAGGCCGGCGCGCGAGATGCGCCATTCGTCGGGGATGAGCTGCAGTTCGGGCTGGTTCAGCTCGAGCGCCGGGAATGGCTGCGGGAAGGTCCCGGGGATCGCCTTGGGGATCTCCGCCACGGCCACGCCGGCGGCTTTCATCAGTCCGGCAAGGTCGGGGCCCTGGATGTGCATCTGGATCTCGCGCGAGTTGTTGCCGTCGACGGAGAGCAGCGAGCCCTGGTTGGCGGAGGCCTGCACGTCGGGCAGGTCGGCGAGGATCTTGGTGCGCAGCAGGTCCACCACGTCCTGGGTCTTGCGCGGGTCGGCCGCGTAGGCCACCACCACGCCACCGCCGCCGCCGCCCCAGGCCGCGAAGTTGTAGTACTTGATCGCCGGCTCGGCCTTGCCCTCGAGGTGCGGCTTGAGGCGCTCGATGACGACCGGCGCGAATTCCTTCTGGGCGGTGTCGAGGTTGCCGCCGGGCGGCAGGCGGAACTGGCCCCAGACGTTGTCGGTCTGTGCCACCGGCAGGTAATCCACTTTCGGCACCAGCGCCCAGATGAACAGCAGGCTGCCGCCGATCAGTCCGGCGATCCAGGCCGTGCGGTGCGCAGGCTTCTGCGTCGCGCGCATCGCGAACGAGGTCATGGTGCTCCACCAGTGCGCGTGCTGGTCCGCCGGGAAGCCGCGGGCCAGAGCCCAGCGGTTGGCCGCAGGAATCACCGTCATTGCCACCAGCAGCGAGGCGGCGTGCGACACGCTCATGGTGATGGCGAGATCCTTGAACAGCTGGCCCTCGAGCCCTTCCATGAACAGCACCGGCAGGAAGATCGCGATCGAGGTCAGCATCGAGGCGACCAGCGCGGGCATGACCTCCTGCGCGCCCTCGACGGTGGCTTCCCAGGCGGTCTTGCCTTCCTGCAGGAAACGCAGGATGTTGCCCTGCACGATCAGCGCGGCGTCGATGACGATGCCGGTGGAGAACGCCAGGCCCGCGAGCGAGATGACGTTGATGGTGCGGCCGAGCAGGTGCAGCGTGATCACGGCGAAGAACAGCGACAGCGGGATCGACAGGCCGATGACCAGCAGCGCGCGCGGCCCGCGCAGGAAGTACCACAGGCCGCAGACCGCGAGGAAGATGCCGATCAGCAGGCTCTCCTGCACGAAGGCGATGGCGCGGCGCACGTAGATCGACGCGTCCCACGACAGGTCAGCCATCAGTTTTTCGCGCGCCAGCGGGCCTTCGTTGAGCTCGGCGATCGCCTCCTTCGCGCCCTCGATGACCTCGACCGTGTTCGAGTCCGAGGCGCGCTGCATCGTCACGTAGTAGCCGGGCACGCCGTTGCGGTAGCTGAACGACTGCGCGTCCATGTAGCCGATGCCCACGTCGGCGACCTCGCGCAGCGCCAGCGGGCGGTCGCCGCTCCAGCCGACGATGAGATCGCCGATCTGCTCGACCGGCTCGCGGCCGGTGAAGCGCACGGTGAACTGCTTGCGGCCGACGTTGACGAAGCCGGCCGAGGCGTCACGCGCGGCGATGACGGTCGCGGCGATCTGCTGCGGCGTGATGCCGAGCGCGGCGAGGCGATGGGCATCGAAGCGCACCTGTACTTCGCGCGGGCGGCCGCCCTCGAGGTTGACCCGCGACACGCCCGGCACGCGCGCCAGGCGCGGCTCGACCACCTCCTCCATCAGCTTCTGGTAGGTGGCGCCCATGTCGATGTCGGTCCGCCCGTCGACCGGGCGCACCAGCAGCGTCGCGGCGGTGGCGCCCTGCCAGTTGTCGCCCGAGAAGGCCTGCGGCTCGTCGGCCTCGAGCGGAATCGGCGGCAGCGTGTTGAGCCGCCCGACGATGTCGAGCATCACCCGTGTCATGTCGGTGCCGACCTCGAAGGTCAGGCCGACCCCGCCGCCGCCGCGGTTGGACTGCGAGCGCATCTCGACCAGGCCCGGCATGCCGCGCATGGCCTCCTCGATCGGCTCGACCATCACCTCTTCGACCTCGGAGGGCGCCGCCTCCCGCCAGCCGGCGTTGATCCACACCTGCGGCCGGCTGGTGTCGGGCAGCAGCTGGATCGGCAGCTTGATCAGCGCCAGCGCGCCGAACAGCAGGACGATGAGCCCGGCCGCGGCAACGGCCGGAGAATTTTGCAGCGAAAACTGCGTTAGGCGCATGAACGGCTCCCCGAGCGGCGCGTCCCGACTCCCTGCTTGGATGCCGCAGGGCCGCGCGACGTTTACAGCGACGGCTTAAACTGACGCCCCTGACGGCGTCCTCCATTCGAGATGCATCACTCCCCGGAAACGGTCGCGCTGAGCCGCGACGTCATTGGCACCCTGATCCCCGCGGGGACCAAGGTGGAGCTGCCGTCGGGCACCAGCGCCACCATCACCCAGGCGCTGGGCGGCAGCTACACCGTCCAGGTCGAGGGCCACCTGTTCCGGATCGAGGGCAAGGATGCCGACGCCCTGGGTAAAGAGCCCACCCGTGGCCCCGAAGTACCCGAGAACGCCACGGACGAGGACCTGGAAGCGGCGGTGGTGGATCAGCTTCGTACAGTCTACGATCCGGAAATACCCATTAACGTCGTCGAATTGGGCCTTATCTACGAATCAAGACTGGAACATCTGCAGGGCGGCACGCGCAAGGCGGTCATCCGCATGACCCTGACCGCGCCTGGCTGCGGCATGGGGGACATCCTGGTGGCCGACGCCAAGGCCAAGGTGCTCGAGATTCCGGGCATCACCGAGGCCGACATCCAGCTGGTGTTCGACCCGCCCTGGACCCAGGACAAGATGTCCGAGGCGGCCCGGCTGCAGGCCGGGCTGATGTGAGGGCGCCGTGAGCGAGACCACCACCCGCGGCGTGCGCGTCCTGGTGCGGCCGCGCTTCATCCCGGAGCAGTCGGACCCCGACAACGGCCAGTGGCTGTTCGCCTACCACATCACCATCCGCAACACCGGCGAAGAAACCGTGCAGCTGATCTCGCGCCACTGGGTCATCACCAACGGCGAGGGGCACATCGAGGAAGTGCGCGGCCCGGGTGTGGTCGGCTACCAGCCGGTGCTGCGGCCCGGCGAGGAATTCGAGTACACCAGCGGCTGCCCGCTGACCACTCCGGTCGGCACCATGCACGGCGAGTTCAACATGGTGGTGCCCGACAGCGGCGAGAAGTTCGACGCGCGCATCGAGCCGTTCCGGCTGGCGGTGCCCAAGGCCCTGAATTGACCTGCAGCGCTCCTACGTCTGGCATTTCGGGCAGTAGAACGACGAGCGCTGCCCGATCACCAGGCGCTTGATCGGCTCGCGGCACTTGCGGCACGGCTCGCCGGCGCGATCGTAGACGAACAGTTTCTGCACGAAGTACCCCGGCTCGCCGTTGCTGTCGCGGAAATCGCGGAACGTCGTGCCGCCGGCGGCGATGGCCTGGTCCAGCACCTCGCGCACGGCACGCACCAGCTTCCCGTAGTCGGCGCGCGCCACGCGGCCGGCCGCACGCTTCGGCCTGATGCCGGCGCGGAACAGCGACTCGACGGCGTAGATGTTGCCGACGCCGACCACCACCCGCCCGTCCATCAGGAAATTCTTCACCGGCGCGCTGCGGCCACGCGCGCGACTGAACAGGTAATCCACATCGAACGCGTCGTCGAACGGCTCCGGGCCCATGTGCTTCAGCAGCACGTGCGCCGGCTGCGACGCCGGCCACCACAGCGCCGCGCCGAAGCGCCGCGCGTCGTTGAAGCGCAGCACCAGGCCGCCGGACAGCTCGAGGTCGAGGTGGTCGTGCTTGCGCACGGGTCGCCCGGGCTCGACCAGCGAGATGCGACCCGTCATGCCGAGGTGCAGGATCACGCGGTCGGCGCTGTCGAGGTCGAGCAGCAGGTATTTGCCGCGCCGGCCGACCGAACGGATCGTGCGGCCGGCGAGCTTGCGCTCGAAGCCGCGCGGGATGGGCCAACGCAGGCGGCGGTCGCGCACCACGACACGCTCGATGGTGCGGCCGGAGATGAGCGGCTCGATGCCGCGGCGGACGGTTTCGACTTCGGGGAGCTCGGGCACGGCGCCTACGGTTGCTTCGCTTCTTCCTTCGGCTCTTCGGGAGCCGCCGGCTCGGGCAGCTTCAGCAGCTCGTCCACCAGCGTCTTCGACAGCACGAAGGTCACGCCGAGGTCGGCGCGGTGCAGCTTGAACTGCGGCTCGCGCGCGGCGATGACGAACTCGCGCGCCACGCCGCCCTTGAACGTGACCTTGACGCGGTCGCCGCTCACCTTCGCATCGCGCGCCATCTCGTTCCACATCGAGCGCGCGCCTTGCCAGCCGTCGGCCAGCTTCTGCATGGCGTCGGCGGTGGCCTTCGGGCCGGCCGGCGCGGCCGACCACTTGCCGTCCGCGTCCTTCGCCAGCGTGAGCCCGGGCACTTCGATGCGCTCGATCTCCGTGCCCTTGGGCAGCAGGTCCTTGGACACCAGGTCGGCGTACTCGGCGTCGAGCGCCGCGCCCGGCGGATCCTCGATCACGAACACGCCGTCGGCGGTCTTGACGTAGCGGCGGTATTCGAGCGGCTCGACGCCGCCGAAGGCGATGGCGCGGTCGTTGAGGACGAGGGTGTACGCCGCCGGCTCGAGGCCAAGATCCTTGAGCGCGCCGCCCTCGAGCTTGAGCCGGGTCTCGCGGTCGGCCAGCCCGATCAGCGCGTTGACCTCGAACTCGTCGGCGGCGGCCTGCACCGGCGCGGTGATGCGCCAGCCGCCCTCCTGCTTCTCGAGCGCAATCGCAGGCTTGCCCGGGTGCTCGAGCGCGACGCGCATGACGGCGTCAGCCGCGTACGGGGTCAGCGGCGGGCCGGGCGGCTGCGCCTTCTGCGCGAAGAACACGGCGCCGCCGAGCCCGGCGGCCACCGCCATCAGCGCGAGGTTCAGGCGCGTGCGGTTCATGCGCGGCGGCGGATCACCCAGCGCGTGACGCCGAAGCCCAGCAGCAGGGCGGGCAGCAGGAAGGCGAAGCCGATGTAGATCGCGTACAGGCCCCAGGCCGGGATCAGCAGCGAGGTGTCCGGGGCCTTGGGCACGTCGATGTTGAGCCGCTCGTCGCGCGAGGCCAGCCACTGCGCCAGGTTCAGCCCGAGCAGGCTGTTGCCGAGCTGGCCGATGTAGCCGTTGGAGAGGAAGTCGCTGTCGCCGACCAGGGCGATGCGCTGCGACTTGCCCGGCTTGGCCTCGCTTTCGGCTGCCTCGGGCTCGCCTTCGGTCGCTTCGGGCTCGCGTTCGGCCGGCGCCTTGACCTGCCGCGTCAGCGTCACGCCGAGCGTGAGCGGGCCGGCAGTGTCGCCCTGGCCCTCGTCCATCGCCAGCTCGCCTTCGAGCCGGCCGGTCTCGAGCCAGGACGCCTCGCTCGTGGTCAGCAGCGGCTGCGCGGTCCAGCGGTCCGGATCGGACTTGTAGTTCAGGCCGCGCACCAGCGGGAACAGCGCGTTCTCGGGGAAATCGCGCGTGACCGGGTTGGGCGGGTACTGCGTGGTGATGTACACGAACGGCGGCAGGCCGAGCGAGGCGGACTCGAGCAGGATGCCGGTGCCCTTGAGCCAGGCGACGTCGAGCGCATGGGCCAGCGGCGCGAGGCTGGCGACGGGGTCGCGCGCGCCTTCGGCGGGGTCGGCCAGCCACAGCAGGTTGCCGCCGGCCTGCACGTACCCATCGATGACCCTGACCTCGCCCTCGAGCAGCGGGCGCGCCGGGGCGGCGATGACCAGCACCGCCGTGTTGTCGGGGACCTTCGGGTCGGTGGCGAGGTTCAACGCGCGCAGCTTCAGTCCCTTGTCGCGCAGGATGGCGGCGAACTCGGAGAAGCCGCCCTGCTCCTCGTCGCCGATGCCGCGCTCGCCGTGGCCTTCGAGGAACACCACCCAGCGCTCACCCGAGTCGGCAAGGCGCTGCAGCGCCGCGGTGACGGCCTGCTCGGTGGTGGCCGACAGGTTCTCGCGGCGGCCCTGGTACTCGACCACCGCCTCGCCCGCGCGCTGGATGTTGTACTCGCGCACCAGCCGCGGATTGGTGCTCGGGTCGACGAACTCGAGCGTGATGTCGGACTTCACGCGCTGGTAGCGGCGGATGTCGGCCTCGAGCGCCTGGCGCATTTCCGAGCGCGGATAGAGGAACACCTTGAACGCGACCGGCTCCGGCAGCGAGTCCAGCAGCTTGCGGCTGGCCTCGGTCAGCGTGTTGCGGTTGCCGGCGGTCCAGTCGGCCTCGAGCGTGTAGCGGTTCGACAGCCAGCCGAGCATGGCCAGCACGCCGACGAACAGCACCGCGGTGACGATCTGCTGCAGCAGCACTTGCCTGCGGATCATGTCAGCTGCGCTCCAGGTCGAGGCGCTGCACGGTCAGCCACAGGAACAGGCCGGTAAAGAGCACGTAGTAGGCGACGTCGGCGGTGCTGAAGATGCCGCGGCGCAGGTTGTCGAAGTGCCCGATCAGCGACAGGTATCCGAACAGCTCGGCGAAGGGGATGTCCTGGTAGGCGAGGATCTGGATCAGCCACACCAGCAGCAGCAGGCCGAAGCCGGCCACCGCGGCGATGGTCGGCTCGCGCGTCAGCGACGACACGAACAGCCCGGCGGCGCCGAACGCCAGCATGATCAGGAACAGCCCGAGCAGGCCGGCGGCGATGCGGCCGAGGTCGAGGTCGGTGGCCGGCAGCAGCGACAGCGGCATCGCGGCGAGCAGCGCCAGCAGCGCCAGCATGAAGCCGGTGAGGCCGAGGAACTTGCCGAGCACGATCTCGGTGAGCGAGGCCGGCGAGGACAGCAGCAGCGTGAAGCTGCCGGATTTGCGCTCCTCGGCGAACAGCCGCATGGTCATCAGCGGCATCACCAGCAGCAGCACGATGATGGCGAAGCCGTACAGGCCGCCGCCCATGTAGTCGGCCACGCCGGTGAACTGGTCGCCGAGCTCGGCGTTGCGCGCGTAGTCGATCAGCAGGTTGATGAAGACGAAGCCGACGATCAGCTGCACGATCGCCAGCACCGCCCAGGCCAGCGGCGACAGGAAGATGCGGCGCAGCTCGGTGCGGGCGATGACGAAGATCGTGTTCATGCCGGCTCCTGCGCCTGGCGCGGCTCGTCGCCGGAGGTCAGCTCGACGAAGATCTCCTCGAGCGTCTTGCCCTCGGCGCGCAACTCGAGCAGGCCCCAGCTGTTGCGCGCCGCCAGCTCGGCCAGTGCCTCGCGGGGATCGGCGTTGTCCGCGCAGTGCAGGCGGAAGCGGCCGGCGCCGAGCTCGGCCACCTGGGTCACGCCGGTGAAGCTGCGCAGGTCCGCGGCCTGCGGCGGGCGCCGGAACTCCACGGTCAGCGCGGCGCCGTGGCCCTTGCGCACCGGCTCGTTGTACACGGCGCGGCCACGGTGAATGATCATCACGCGGCCGCACACGGCCTGGATCTCCGGCAGGATGTGGCTCGACAGGATCACCGAGTGCGTCTTGCCGAGCTCGGTGATCAGCGTGCGGATCTCGCGGATCTGGATCGGGTCGAGGCCGACGGTCGGCTCGTCGAGGATGACCACCGGCGGGCGGTGGATGATGGCCTGCGCCAGGCCGACCCGCTGCTGGTACCCCTTGGAAAGATTCCCGACCAGGCGCCGGCCCACGTCGGCCAGGCCGCAGTCCTGCTTGGCCGAAGCGACCGCGCCGGCGCGGGCCGTGCCGCGGATGCCGTGCAGGCCGGCGCAGTAGTCCAGGTACTCGTCCACGGTCAGCTCCGGGTACACCGGCGGCTGCTCGGGCAGGTAGCCGAGGTGGCGCTTGGCGGCCTTCGGCTCCTCGCGCAGGTCGACGGCGTTGATGCGGATGCTGCCGGCGCTGGGCGCCAGGCAGCCGGCCAGCATCTTCATGGTGGTGGTCTTGCCGGCGCCGTTGGGGCCGAGCATGCCGAGGATCTCGCCCTGCTTCAGCGTCAGGTCGAGTGCGTCGACGGCGACAGTCGGGCCGTAGCGGCGCGACAGCCCCTTGGCCTCAATGAGGATTTCGTCGGTCATGGAGTGGTCTGGTTCAGCGAGCCGTGAATTCTACGGGCAGAGCGCGCGACTTCAAGTCCTCAGTCGGCCGGGTAAAACGCCGGCTCCCCCGGCGGCCGCCGGCGGAAGCGCTTGTAGCCCCACCAGTACTGCTCGGGGCGGCTGCGCACGAAGGCCTCGAAGTCGGCGTTGAGTGACGCGGCGGACACGACCGGGTCGGGGTCATGCAGGCCGGGCGCGGGCGCGCGGAAGTGCACGGCGAAGCCCTGGGCGCGCGGCAGGCGCTCGACCCACATCAGCACAATCGGCAGGTCGGGGCGCAGCCTGGCGAAGCGGTGCACCAGCCTGGGCGTGTGCGCCAGGTGCCCGAAGAACGGCGCGAACACGCCGCGGCCGCGCGGCGGGTCCTGGTCCGGCATGAAGTACACGGCGTAGCCCTTGGCGCACAGGCTCATCACCTGCGCGCCGATGTTGCCGTCGCTCGACGACACCAGGGTGCTGTTGAAACGGCTGCGGCCCTGCACCGACAGGTCGTTGAGCGCGCCCTTCTGCGGCTTGTAGATGCCGGCGATCGGGTAGGTGGCCGACAGGGGGATCCCGCCGGCCTCGAACGAGCCCTGGTGCAGCGTCAGCAGCAGCGCGCCCTTGCCGCCCTTCATCGCCGCGTCGAAGATCGGCAGGCCGTCCCACTGCTTGACCAGCGCGCGGACTTTCGCGTCGCTGCCAAGCCAGACCATCGGCGTCTCGATGAAGGTAGTGACCTCGTGGCGGATCGCCTCGCGCGCCAGGCGGCGCTGCTGCGCCTTGCCCAGTTCCGGGAAGCACTTCGCCACGTTGATCAGCGCCGTGCTGCGCCGCGAGTTCGGCAGCAGCCACAGCAGCCAGCCCGCGATCGCGCCGAGCGCTTGCAGGACGGACAGGGGCAGCAGCGCGATCAGCCGGAACGCGAGTCGCATGGCCCGGCATTCTAGTGTCAAATCCCCGCATGCCCCCGAGCGCCGTCCCGACCGCACGCGCCGCGCGCCTGCCCGCGGGCGTGTGGATGCTCGGGCTGGTCAGCCTGTGCATGGACACCTCCTCGGAGATGATCCACGGGCTGCTGCCGGTGTTCCTGGTGACGGTCGTCGGCGCCAGCCCGCTGGTGCTGGGCGTGATCGAGGGGCTGGCCGAAGGCACGGCCGCGCTGATGAAGCTCGTCTCGGGCGCCTGGTCGGATCGGCTGGGCCGGCGCTTGCCGCTGGTCGTGGCCGGCTACGGGCTGGCCGCGCTGTCGAAGCCGCTGTTCCCGCTCGCCGGCAGCGCCGCGACCGTGCTCGCCGCGCGCCTGCTCGACCGCGTCGGCAAGGGCATCCGCGGCGCGCCGCGCGATGCGCTGATCGCCGATCTCACCGCGCCGGCGCAGCGCGGCGCGGCCTACGGCCTGCGCCAGGGGCTCGACACGCTCGGCGCAGTGCTGGGCCCGCTGCTGGCGGTGGCGCTGATGATCGCCTTCGCCGGCGACATGCGCGCGGTGTTTGCCGTCGCGGTGATTCCCGCGGTGCTCGCGGTAGTGGTGCTCGTGGCCGGTGTGCGCGAGCCGGCGTCGCATGCGCAGGCGGCGAGCGTCCGGCCGGCATTTGACCGCACCACGCTCTCGCGCCTGCCGAAGCCGTACTGGATCCTGGTCGCGGCCGCGGGGCCGTTCACGCTGGCGCGCTTCTCCGAGGCTTTCCTGCTGCTGCGCGCGCAGGACCTCGGCCTCGCCGTGGCGCTGGTGCCGCTGGCGCTGGTGGCGATGAACCTCGCCTACGCCGCCAGCGCCTATCCCGCCGGCGCGCTGTCGGACCGCCTGCCCCGCGTGCACCTGCTCGGCTACGGCTGCGGCATCCTGATCGCCGCCAACGCCTGCCTCGCTTTCGGTGACACGCTGGGCTGGACCTTCGCCGGCATCGTGCTGTGGGGGCTTCACATGGGCTTGACCGAAGGGCTGATCGCCGCGCTGGTCGCGGACCACGCGCCGGCGGACCTGCGTGGCACGGCGTTCGGCGTGCTGCACTTCGTGCGCGGCGTGCTGCTGGTGGCGGCCAGCGTGCTGGCCGGCGCGCTGTGGACCGGGTACGGCCCGTCCCAGGCGTTCGTCGCCGGCGCTGTGTTCGCCGCGCTGGCCTGGGCCACGCTGCGGTGGGTGCCGCGGGCGGCGCGGCCATGATCGGGCTGCTGCAGCGGGTCAGCGGCGCGCACGTCGCCGTCGGCGGGCGCGAGATCGCGCGCATCGGGCGCGGACTGCTGGTGCTGGTGGCCGTGCAGAAGGACGACGGCGAGGCCCGCGCGGCGCGCCTGCTCGAGCGGCTGCTGTCCTACCGCGTGTTCCCCGATGAGGCGGGCCGCATGAACCTCTCGCTGCGCGACGGCGGCGGCGGCTTGCTGCTGGTGCCGCAGTTCACCCTGGCGGCCGACACCGACAAGGGCACCCGCGCCGGATTCTCCACCGCCGCCGAGCCGGCGCGCGCCCGCGAGCGGTTCGGGCACCTCGTGCAGCTGGCGCGCGCGGCGTGGCCGCACACGGCCGCCGGCGAGTTCGGCGCGGACATGCAGGTTTCCCTGACCAACGTCGGGCCGGTGACGTTCTGGCTGGAGTCGTAGGCGCGGCCCATGCCCGTGATTCTTGGAGTATCCTACCGGCCCTTTTTTGCCCCCCGGGGCTGACGATGGCGCGCAAGGCCGCCGTTTCGCGCAACACCAAGGAGACGCAGATCCGCGTCGAGATCGATCTCGACGGGTCCGGCAGCGCGCGCCTTTCCACCGGCATCGCCTTCCTCGAGCACATGCTCGAGCAGGTCGCGCGCCACGGCATGATCGACCTGGTCATCGAGGGCAAGGGCGACGTGCACATCGACCACCACCACATGGTCGAGGACATCGGCATCACGCTGGGCCAGGCGCTCGACCAGGCGCTCGGCGACAAGGCCGGCGTGCGCCGTTACGGCCACGCCTACGTGCCGCTCGACGAGGCGCTGACGCGCGTGGTGGTGGACCTGTCCGGCCGCCCGGGGCTCGAGTACGGGGTGGAGTTCCCGCGCGCGCGCGTGGCCGAGTTCGACGTCGACCTGTTCCGCGAGTTCTTCCAGGGCTTCGTCAACCACGCCAAGGTCACGCTGCACGTGGACAATCTGCGCGGCCGCAACGCGCACCACATCGCCGAGACCGCGTTCAAGGCCTTCGGCCGCGCCCTGCGCATGGCGGTCGAGCCCGACCCGCGCGGCGCCGGCGTGCCGTCCACCAAAGGGACGCTCTGAAAAGAATGTTTCACACGAAGACACGAAGACACAAAGAAAGAAGTTTTCTTTTCCCTTCGTGCCTTTGTGTCTTTGTGTGAAACGTCTTTTGGATCGCCATGGCTGAGACGATCGGCGTCATCGACTACGGCATGGGCAACCTGCACTCGCTGGGCAAGGCGCTCGAGCGGGTGGCCAGCGCCCAGCGCATCCTGACCAGCTACGACGCCGACGAGCTGCGCGCGTGCGACAAGCTGGTGCTCCCCGGCGTGGGCGGCGTGCGCGCGTGCATGACCGAGCTCAAGCGCCTGGAGCTGTACGAGCTGGTGCGCGAGCAGGCCCGCAAGGTGCCGCTGCTCGGCATTTGCCTGGGAATGCAGGTGCTGCACGAGTGGAGCGACGAGAACAACGGCGTGCCGGCGCTCGGCCTGATCCCGGGCAAGGTGGTGCGCTTCCCCGACCCGCCGCCCGGGGCGGCCGAGCGGCTCAAGGTGCCGCACATGGGCTGGAACCAGGTGCGCCAGGTCAACAAGCACCCGATCTGGGCCGGCGTGCCGGACGACAGCTGGTTCTACTTCGTGCACAGCTACTACGCCGCGCCGCGCCACAAGAAGCACGTGCTGGGCACTGCCGAGTACGGCACGACCTTCGCCGCCGCGGTGGCGAAAGACAACATCGTCGCCTTCCAGTTTCACCCCGAGAAGAGCCAGGCCGCGGGCATGACCCTGTTGGCGAACTTCGTCACCTGGGACGGCAAGGCCTGAGCCGGCCCGGACTGCCACCGGCAGTCCTTGAAAACCCCGGCGCGCTGGTGCACAGTCACCGCAATACAGAACACCCCCCGCCCCTCCCCGCGCCCGCTCTCCCCGCGCACTCCGGCTGATCCGCTGATCCGACCCTCGCGTCGCCCATGCTGTTGATTCCCGCCATCGATCTGAAGAACGGCCAGTGCGTGCGCCTGCGCCAGGGAAAGATGGATGAAGTCACGGTGTTCTCGCCCGATCCGGTCGCGGTGGCCAGGCGCTGGGCCGACGAGGGCGCGCAGCGCCTGCACGTGGTCGACCTCGACGGCGCGGCCAGGGGCCAGCCGGTGAACATCAAAGTGGTCGAGAAGATCGTCGGCGCCGTGAAAATCCCGGTGCAGATCGGCGGCGGCATCCGCGATGAGGACACCGTGCAGCGCCTGCTCAATGCCGGCGCGCAGTACGTCATCGTCGGCACCAAGGCGGTGAACGCGCCGCATTTCCTGCACGACCTGTGCCTCGAGTACCCGCGCCACATCATCGTGTCGATCGACGCCAGGGACGGCCGGGTCGCGCTGAACGGCTGGGCCAAGGTCACCGGCCACGACGCCATCGAGACCGCGCAGCACTGCGAGCGCGACGGCGCGGAGGCGATCGTCTACACCGACATCGCCAGGGACGGGATGATGAACGGCTTCAACGTCGAGGCCACGCGCAACCTGGCGCGGTCGGTCAAGACGCCGGTGTACGCGTCCGGCGGCATCAGCAGCGCGGCCGACCTCGCCGCCCTCAAGGAGATCGAGGGCGACGGCGTGGCCGGCGCCGTGGTCGGGCGGGCGTTGTACGAAGGCACGCTGACCGTCAAGGATGCCCTCAAAGCCCTCGCCTGAGGGCTTTTCTTCGCAGCCCCCGCATGCTCGCCAAGCGCATCATCCCCTGCCTCGACATCAACCGCGGCCGCGTGGTCAAGGGCGTGCGCTTCGAGGACCTGCAGGACGCCGGCGACCCGATCGAGGTCGCGCGCCGCTACGACCAGCAGGGCGCCGACGAGCTGGTGTTTCTGGATATCACCGCCAGCGTCGAGGAACGCCCGACGCTGTTCAAGGTGGTCGAGGCGGTGGCCGAGCAGATTTACATTCCGCTGACCGTGGGCGGCGGCGTGCGCGAGCCGGCCGACGTGCGGGCGCTGTTGTCGGCCGGCGCCGACAAGGTCGCGATCAACACCGCCGCGATCGGCAAACCCGACCTCGTCACCGAAGCCGGCAACCGCTACGGCGTGCAGTGCATCGTCGTCTCCATCGACGCGCGGCGCGCCAAGGTCAGGAAGAAGCAGCCGCCGCGCTGGGAGGTGTTCTCGCACGGCGGCCGCAAGGCCACCGGCATCGATGCCGTCGAGTGGGCCGTGCGGATGGTCGAGAAGGGCGCCGGCGAGCTGCTGGTGACCAGCATCGACAAGGACGGCACCAAGGACGGCTATGACCTCGAACTGCTCGCCGCCATCACGCGCGCCGTGCCGGTGCCGGTGATCGCCTCCGGCGGCGCCGGCACGCTCGAGCACCTGCACGAGGGGTTCACCGCCGGCGGCGTCGACGCGGTGCTCGCGGCCAGCGTGTTCCACGACGGCACTTATACGGTCGGGCAGGCCAAGCAGTTCCTGGCGGAGAAGGGTGTGCGGGTCCGCCTGTAGGAGCGCCACCCTTCGACAAGGCTCAGGGCGTGCTTTGGCGCGACCGGGTCGCGCCTGGGAGGCGCTCCTACGCCGTCTCGTAACCTGACGGGCGTTACACTAGGGCAATGGCCACCACCGACGTCCTCGCCGAGCTGTACGACACCCTGCAGGCGCGCAAGCGCGCCAGCGCAGAGGAGTCGTACGTGGCCAGGCTTTACGCCGGCGGCCTCGACGCCATCCTCAAGAAGGTCGGTGAGGAAGCAACCGAGGCGGTGATTGCGGCCAAGGGCAGCGACCGCGCCGCCCTGGTGCACGAACTGGCGGACCTGTGGTTCCACAGCCTGGTGCTGATGGCGCACAAGGACGTGCCGCTGGCGGAGCTGACGGCCGAGCTGGCGCGGCGCCGCGGGCGCTCGGGCCTGGACGAAAGAGCCGGACGGCCGGCTTTCAGCCGGCCGCGGGCCTCACCCAAAGGGAACTGACATGGGCACTCTGAGCATCTGGCACTGGCTGATCGTCCTGGCGATCGTCGTGCTCATTTTCGGCACCAAGAAACTGCGCAACCTCGGCGGTGACCTCGGCTCGGCCCTCCGCAATTTCAAGGGCGCGCTGAAGGACGAATCCGGCGACGCGGCGCAGAAGTCCGAGCCGCCCGAGCCGCCCGCGGCGCCGTCCGCGCCGCCGTCCGACAAGAAGCCGGACGCGTGAAGCGCCGGCCGCGCCGCGGCCGGGTGAGGGCCCGTGTTTGACGTCGGCTTCACCGAGCTCCTGCTGTGCTTCGTCGTGGCCCTGGTCGTGCTGGGGCCGCAGAAGCTGCCGGAGCTGGCGCGCACGCTGGGCCGCTGGACCGCGCGCGCGCGCGGCTACGTGCGCAACCTGTCAGCCGAGCTCGAGCGCGAAACCGGCGGCGGCAGCGACCTCAAGCGCGACCTCGACGAAGCGGCGCGCGCCGTGCGCGAGACCGCCAGCGGCGTCAAGGAAGGCCTGCGCAAGCTCGGCGACGCGGCCGCCGGCGGCGAGGACGAGCGCAAGCCGTGAACGACGACGTCAAGGCGGGCGCCGAGCAGTCGCTGATCGCCCACCTGCTCGAGCTGCGCACGCGGCTGCTGCGCAGCATCGCCGGCGTGCTGCTGCTCGCGCTGCCGTTGATGTTTTTCGGCCAGGAGTTGTACACGCTCACCGCCGCGCCGCTGATGCAGTTCCTGCCCGAAGGCAGCTCGATGATCGCCACCGAGGTGGCCTCGCCGTTCTTCGCGCCGATCAAGCTCGCCTTCGTGCTGGCGCTGGCGCTGGCCATGCCGTGGGTGCTCTACCAGCTTTGGGCGTTCGTGGCGCCGGGCCTTTACCGCACCGAGCAGCGCTTCGTGCTGCCGCTTCTGGTGTCGAGCACGCTGCTGTTCTATGCCGGCATTGCCTTCGCCTACTTCGGCGTGCTGCCGCTGGTGTTCAAGTTCGTCATCGGCGTCGCGCCCGCGGGCGTTGCGGTCATGACCGACATCAACCACTACCTGTCCTTCGTGCTGGGCATGTTCGTGGTGTTCGGCGTGGCGTTCGAGACGCCGGTCGCCATCGTGCTGCTGGTCAAGGCCGGCTTCGTCACGCCGGCGCGGCTGAAGTCGGTGCGCGAGTACGTCTTCCTCGGCGCCTTCATCGCCGGCGCCATCCTGACGCCGCCGGACGTGCTGTCGCAGACGCTGCTGGCGCTGTCGATCTACGCACTCTATGAATTCGGCATCATCGCCGCGCGCTGGCTGGTGCCCGGCATCAAGCAGGTCGAAGAACAGCAGAAACTCGAATCTCTGAAACGGGAGTGAGCATGGGCGTGAGCCGGTACGAGCTGAAGGACAAGGTCGCGGTGGTCACCGGCGCCGGCTCGGGCATCGGCCGCGCGCTGGCGCAGCTGCTGGCGGAGAAGGGCTGCCGCCTGGCGCTGGCCGACATCAACGAGGGCACGCTGAAAGAAACCGCGCAGCTGCTGGCGGCGGAGGTCATCACGCAGCCGCTCGACGTCGCCGATCGCGCTGCGGTCTACGCCTTTGCGGGCCGCGTGAAGCAGCAGTTCGGCTCCGCCCACGTGGTGGTCAACAACGCCGGCGTCGCCGTGTCGCAGACCATCAACGACCTGTCGTGGGAAGACTTCGAGTGGCTGATGGGCATCAACTTCTGGGGCGTGGCCTACGGCACCAAGGCCTTCCTGCCGATGCTGCTGGCGCAGGACGAGGGGGCCATCGTCAACGTTTCGAGCGTGTTCGGCATCATCGGCGTGCCGACACAAGGCGCCTACAACGCCGCCAAGTTCGCGGTGCGCGGCTTCACCGAGGCGCTGCGCCACGAGCTCAGGGGCACGCACGTGCGCGCCATCAGCGTGCATCCCGGCGGCATCAAGACCAACATCGCGCGCGCCGCACGTTTCTACAGGGATCCGCTCGGCAACACCGACCGCAACGGGAGCTGCGACCGCTTCGACCGGCTCGCGCGCACTTCACCCGAGCAGGCCGCGGCGGCCATTGTGCGCGGCATCGAGAAGGGCGCGCCGCGGGTGCTGATCGGTGCCGACGCGGTGCTGATCGACAAGATCCAGCGCCTGATGCCGGAGCGCTATCACGCGGTGATGCAGGCGATGATGCGGCGCCTTTCGCAGTGAGCGCGGCGCCCGAAGGCTGGCGCCAGGCCGGCCGCGTGCACGTGCACCGCGGCCAGGAGTTCTTCTACATCGAGCAGGCGCGCGAGCCCGGCGCGGAGCGCGCGCTGCTGCTGATCCACGGCTTCCCGACCTCATCCTGGGACTGGCACAAGATCTGGGACGCGCTCGGGGCCAGGTTCCCGCGCGTCATCGCCGCCGACCTGATGGGCTTCGGTTTCTCGTCCAAGCCGGCGGACTATGACTACTCCATCCTCGACCAGGCCGACCTGCTCGAAGGCCTGCTCGGGCATCTGGGCGTCAAGCACATCCATATTCTCGCGCACGATTACGGCGATACGGTGGCGCAGGAGCTGCTGGCGCGCCACCTCGAGCGCGGCGCCGGCGCAGTGCCGCAGATCGAGTCTTGCGTGCTGCTCAACGGCGGACTGTTCCCGGAGGCGCACCGCGCGCGCACCATCCAGAAGCTGCTGCTGACGCCGCTCGGCCCGCTGCTGTCACGCCTGATGAACCGGCGCGGCTTCGAGCGCAGCTTCGCGGCGATCTTCGGGGCGAACACGCAGCCGACCGCCGAAGAGCTCGCGCAGTTCTGGTCGTTGCTCCGGCGCGACGGCGGCCAGCGCATCATGCACAAGCTGATCCGCTACATGCCCGAGCGCCTGAAATACCGCGAGCGCTGGGTCGGTGCGCTGCAGAAGACGGCCGTGCCGCTGCGGGTGATCAACGGCCCCGACGACCCGGTCTCCGGCGCGCACATGGTCGCGCGCTATCGCGAGCTCGTGCCGGATCCCGACACCGTGACGCTGCCGGGCATCGGCCACTACCCGCAGACCGAAGACCCGGCCGGTGTGCTGCAGTCCTTCCTCGAGTTCCACCGGCGCCTGCTGGGTACCGCGTAGGAGCGCCTTCAGGCGCGACTGGTCGTGGCTGAAGCCGCTCCTACAATGCATGGATGTGCAGCCGCTACGCCTTCGTCCCCGACTCCGCCGCCTGGGCGGATTTCCGCGACGCGCTCGGCGCGCTGGCCGAGGAGCTGCTGGCCCTGGCCGCGGCGCCGAAGCTCGCGCCGACCGACCGCGTGCCGATCGTCGTGCAGCAGCCCGGCAGCCCGCCGCAGGTCGTGCACGCGCGCTGGGGCTTCATCCCGCACTGGTGGAGCAAGCCCGAGCTGCCGCGCCTGTCGTTCAACGCGCGCTCGGAGGAGGCGGCGAGCAAGCCGATGTGGCGCGACGCCCTGCGCACCTCGCGCTGCCTGATCCCGGCCACCACCTGGTTCGAGTGGCAGCACCGGCACGGCGCCAAGATCCCGCACGCGCTGACGCCCGACGACGGCCGCGGCTTCATGTTCGCGGGCCTGTGGTCGCTGTGGCGCGCGCGGCGCGATACTGAGCCGATGACGACCTGCGTGATCCTGACCACCGAGGCCAGCGAGAAAGTGCGGTCCGTGCACGACCGCATGCCGGTGGTGCTCGCCCCCGCCGCCTGGGGTGCCTGGCTGGATCCCGCCATGACCGACGGCGCCCGCGCCGTCGAGTTGCTGCGCGCGAACACGGTGCGCGCGGTCACCGCCGTGGCGGTGCGGTGAAGATGGCCGCATCGCTGGCCGCGGATGCCGTGGTGCTGCTGCACTTCGCCTTCATCGCGTTCGCGGTGTGCGGCGGCGTGCTGGTGCTGTGGTGGCCCGGCGTCGCCTGGCTGCACCTGCCGGTGCTGGCCTGGGCAGTATGGATCTCGGCGACGCACGGCATCTGCCCGCTGACTCCGCTCGAGAACTCCCTGCGCCGCCTGGCCGGCGAAGCGGGCTATGCGGAAACCTTCATCGACCACTACCTGATGCCGGTGATATATCCCGCCGGCCTCACGCCGACGCACCAGACCTGGATCGCGATCGTGCTCGCGGCGTCCAACGCCCTGCTGTATGGTTGGGCGCTCTTCAAGGCCCTGCGATGAGCCGACCGTTCAAGTTCTGCCCGCGCTGCGCCACGCCGCTGGAGACGACCGAATACGACGGCGTGACCCGCCAGCGCTGCCCCGACAAGGCCTGCGGCTTCGTGCACTGGAACAACCCGGTGCCGGTGGTGGCAGCGATCATCGAGCACGAGGGCCGCGTGCTGCTGGCGCGCAACAGGCTCTGGCCGGCAAAGTTCTTCGGCCTGGTCACCGGCTTTCTCGAGAAGAACGAGACGCCGGAGGCCGGAGTACTGCGCGAGGTGCGCGAGGAGGTCGGCCTCGACGGCCGCATCGCCGGCTTCGTCGGCCATTACGGCTTCTCGCAGATGAACCAGCTGATCATCGCCTTCCACGTGCAGGCGCAAGGGCCGATCGTGCTCAACGAGGAGCTCGCCGAGTACAAGCTGCTGGCGCCCGAGCGGGTGCGGCCGTGGCCCACCGGCACCGGCCACGCCATGCGCGACTGGCTCGCCGCGCGCGGCCACCACCCGCAGATGCGCAAGCTCAGCCCGCTGCAGGACATCTTCGCCTTCCTCCCGTTCGGCGAGCGCTTCGGCACGGCGGGCCAGCCGGGCGCCGACCAGTTCGCGCTGATCGCCAGCGAAGGCTACCGCTCGGTCATCAACCTCGCGCTGGCGACCTCACAGGGCGCCCTGCCCGACGAGCGCGCCCTGGTGGAGGGCCTGGGCCTGGAGTACGTGCACATTCCGGTGGCCTTCGACGCCCCGCAGGACGCGGACCTGCAGCAATTTTTTGCTGCAGTCGAGCAAGCCCCCGGCAAGGTGTTCGTGCACTGCATCGCCAACAAGCGCGTATCGGCGTTCCTGTTCCTGTACCGCGTGCTCAAGCTCGGCCACCCGGTGGCCGAGGCGGAGATGGCGCTGCACCGCATCTGGCACCCGGACGAGGTGTGGCAGGCGTTCATCGATCGCGCGCTGCGGGGACCAGCTGCTAATTCATGAGCCGACCGATGCCAGCTCGTTGGTCAAGGGGATTGGCAGTCTGTCCCCTTCTTCTGCTGGTCCTCGCCCTGCCCGCCGGCGCCGCCGCCGAGCGCATTGCCCTCACCCTCGACGACGGCCGCGCAGTCGAGGCCACCGTGCGCGTGCCCGACAACACGCGCGGCAAGTTGCCCGCGCTGATGCTGTTCGGCGGCTTCCGCAGCGCGGCCCGGGTGCTCGACAAGGTGCAGACGCCGCGGCCGGTGATCTGGGCCAGCTTCGATTACCCGTTCGAGCCGCCGCGCAAGTTCTCGTTTCCGAAAAGCCTGGGCTATGCACCCGAGGCGCGCGCCGCAATCCACGGCAGCTTCGACGGCATCGGCAAGCTGTACCAGGCGCTGGCGCGGCATCCGCGCGTGGACCCCGCGCGCATCACCGTCGCCGGCGCCAGCGCCGGCGCGCCGTTCGCGACGGTCGCCGCGGCGCGCAACCCGATTCCCGGCGTGCTGCTGGTGCAGGGCATGGGCGATGTTCCACGGGTGATCGGGCACCTGATTGCGCGCAAGTACCGCCCGAAGTACGGCGACTGGGTGACGTGGCCGTCGTACTGGGTGGCGCACTGGATCAACTGGTACTGCGAGATTCCGGACATGGCCGCGCAGGCGCGCACGCTGCGCGCCGGCCAGAAGGTGCTGATGATCACCGCCACCGAGGACGACTTCGTGCCGAAGGCGGCGAGCGAGGCGCTGTGGGATGCGCTCGAGCGGTCCGAGGCGGTGCACGAGCGCATTGACATCGAGGGCGGCCACCTCGGCGTCGGTGACGACAGCGAACGGATCGCGGACATCCTGCAGCGTTCGATGCGGTGGATGGAGAAAGTCGGGCTCCTGTAGGAGCGGCCCTTCGGCAGGCTCAAGGCAGGCTTCAGCCGCGACCGGGCGCGCGCTGAGGCGCGACACGTACACAGTTCCCTAAGGGAACTCGTAAGGCCGATGCGAAGGAACATGGGCTACCATGCGCCCCTGCCCGGATCGGTGCGGAGGCGCGATGGGGAAAAACAGGAACGCACACCTTTTTCGTTGGCGCTGCCCGAGTGCCCGCCGTGGCTGAGGAAAAAGGTGTGCGTCCCGTTTTTCCGCAGGACGCCGATCCCCAGGAAACCCGCGAGTGGCTGGCCGCCCTGGAAAGTGTGCTGGAGCGCGAGGGCCCCGAGCGCGCCCACTTCCTGCTCGAAAGTTTGGTCGAGAAAGCGCGCCGCTCCGGCACCTTCCTGCCGTTCAACCCGACCACGGCCTACCTGAACACGATTCCGCCGCACCTTGAGCAACGCTCGCCCGGCGACCATGCGCTCGAGTGGAAGATCCGCTCGATCATCCGCTGGAACGCCCTGGCCATGGTGGTCAACTCCAACCGCGAGCACGCCGGCATCGGCGGGCACATCGCCAGCTTCGCCTCGGCCGCGACGCTGTACGACGTCGGCTTCAACCACTTCTGGAAGGGGCCGGACCATCCGCAGGGGGCCGACTTGGTCTACATCCAGGGCCACTGCACGCCGGGCATCTACGCGCGCGCCTATCTCGAGGGGCGCATCAGCGCCGAGCAGCTGAAGAACTTTCGCATGGAAGCCAAGGGCAAGGGCCTGCCCTCGTACCCGCACTCCTGGCTGCTGCCGGAGTTCTGGCAGTTCGCCTCGGTGTCGATGGGCCTGGGGCCGATCATGGCGATCTACCAGGCCCGCTTCATGAAGTACCTGCACAACCGCGGCATCGCCAACACGGAGGGACGCAAGGTGTGGTGCTTCTGCGGCGACGGCGAGATGGACGAGCCCGAGTCGCTCGGCGCGGTCGACATTGCCGAGCGCGAGCGGCTCGACAACCTGGTGTTCGTGGTCAACTGCAACCTGCAGCGCCTCGACGGCCCGGTGCGCGGCAACGGCAAGATCATCCAGGAGCTCGAGGGCGTGTTCCGCGGCGCCGGCTGGAACGTGATCAAGGTGGTGTGGGGCGCGGCCTGGGACGGGCTGATCGCGCAGGACAAGAGCGGCGAGCTGCTGCGCATCTTCAACGAGACCGTCGACGGCGAGTACCAGAACTACAAGGCCAAGGGCGGCAAGTACACGCGCGACAACTTCTTCGGCAAGTCGCCGGAGCTGCTGCGGCGGGTCGAGACCATGAGCGACGAGGACATCGCGCAGCTCAACCGCGGCGGCCACGATCCGCACAAGATCTACGCCGCGTACTACGAGGCCGTGCACAACGCCAACGGCCGGCCGACCGTGATCCTCGCCAAGACCGTGAAGGGCTACGGCATGGGCGAGGCCGGCGAGGGCCAGAACATCACGCACCAGCAGAAGAAGATGGGCGAGGACGAGCTCAAGGCCTTCCGCGACCGCTTCAAGCTGCCGATCTCGGACGACCAGATCGCCGGCACGCCGTTCTACCGCCCGCCCGAGGACTCGCCGGAAATCACCTACCTGAAGGAGCGCCGCAAGCAGCTCGGCGGCTACCTGCCGGCGCGGCGGCCGTCGAAGGAAAAGCTCGCGATCCCGGAGCTGTCGACGTGGCAGCGCCTGCTCGACGCCAGCGGCGAGCGCGAGATTTCGACGACGATGGCCTTCGTGCAGTTCCTGCAGGCGCTGTTGCGCGACAAGGCGGTCGGCCCGCGCGTGGTGCCGATCATCCCGGACGAGGCGCGCACCTTCGGCATGGAGGGCATGTTCCGGCAGCTCGGCATCTACTCGATCGTCGGCCAGAAGTACAAGCCCGAGGACGCCGACCAGCTCGCCTTCTACAAGGAGGACGTGAAAGGCCAGATCCTCGAGGAAGGCATCACCGAGGCCGGCGCCATGTCGTCGTGGATCGCGGCGTCGACCAGCTACGCCAATCACGGCCAGCCGATGCTGCCGTTCTTCATTTTCTACTCGATGTTCGGCTTCCAGCGCGTCGCCGACCTGTGCTGGGCGGCCGGCGACATGCGCTCGCGCGGCTTCCTGCTCGGCGCGACCGCCGGGCGCACCACGCTCAACGGCGAAGGCCTGCAGCACGAGGACGGCCACTCGCAGGTGTTCGCCTCGGTGGTGCCGAATTGCCGCGCCTACGACCCGGCATTCTCCTACGAGCTCGCCGTGCTGCTGCACCACGGCATGCGCGAGATGTACGTGGACCAGAAAGACGTCTTCTACTACCTGACCGTCTACAACGAGAACCACACGCACCCGGCCATGCCCAAGGGCGCGGAAAGCGGCATCGTCCGCGGGCTGTATCTGCTCCAGGAGGAGAAGAAGCCCGGCAAGCTGCACGTGCAGCTGCTCGGCTCGGGCTCGATCCTGCGCGAGGTGATCGCCGCCTCCGAGCTGCTCAAGGAGGAGTTCGGCGTGACGTCCGACGTCTGGAGCGCGACCTCGTTCAACGAGCTGTGTCGCGACGGCCAGGACGTGGAGCGCTGGAACCTGCTCAATGCCGAGAAGAAGCCGAGAAAGGCGTACGTCACGCAGATGCTCGAAGGCCGCCGCGGGCCGGTGATCGCGAGCACGGACTACCTGAAGGCCTACTCCGAGCAGATTCGCCCGTTCATGCCCGCGACCGGCCGCGATGCGGCCGGCGGGCCGATGCCTTACTACACGCTGGGCACCGACGGCTACGGCCGGTCGGACAACCGCCCGGCGCTGCGGGACTTCTTCGAGGTGGACCGCCGCTGGATCACGGTCAAGGCGCTCAAGGCGCTGGCCGACGCCGGGCAGCTTCCCGCCGAGAAAGTCGCGCAGGCCATGAAGATCTTCGGCATCCGCGCCGACAAGCCCAATCCGGTGACGGTGTAAGCCGTGACGAAGACCGACGTCATCGTGCCGGACATCGGCGACTACCAGAACGTCCCGGTCATCGAGGTGCTGGTCAAGGACGGCCAGCGTGTCGAGAAGGACAGCGCGCTGATCACGCTCGAGTCCGAGAAGGCGACCATGGAAGTGCCGGCGCCGAGCGCCGGCACCGTGCGCGGCATCAAGGTCAAGGTCGGCGACAAGGTGTCGCAGAACGACGTGATCATGAGCCTCGAGACGGAAGCCGCGGCGCCTGCCGCCGCCACCGTGCCGGAAGGCGAGCCGCGCAGGCCGGCCCCCGCGCCGCGAAGTCCCGCTGCAGGAGCGCCTGCAGGCGCGACGGTCGCTCCTGCCGCTGCCGGTGGATCGGCCGGAAGCATGGACGTCACCGTGCCCGACATCGGCGATTACAGCGACGTGCCGGTGATCGAGGTGCTGGTCAAGGACGGCGATACGGTCGAAAAAGACGCGCCGCTGATCGTGCTGGAGTCGGAGAAGGCGACCATGGAAGTGCCGGCGCCGGCCGCGGGCACGGTGCGCGGCCTGCAGGTCAAGGCCGGCGCGAAAGTCTCCAAGGGCTCGCCGATCGCCACGCTCGAGCTCGCCGGCGGCGCAGTGCCCGCGATGCCGGCGGCGGTGCCCGCTGCCGCGGCCCAGCCTGCGGCGAGCGCCGCACCGAAACCGGCTGCCGTCGCCGGCGAGCCGCCGTGGGTCGCGCAGTCCGGCACGCAGGTACCGCACGCCTCCCCGTTCGTGCGCAAGCTCGCGCGCGAGTTCGGCGTGGACCTCGCCAAAGCGCAGGGGACCGGGCCCAAGGGCCGCATCCTCGCCGAGGACGTGCAGAGCTACACGAAGAAGGCGCTTGCGGGGGCGGCGCCGGTCGCGGGAGGCTCCGGGATCCCCGCGATGCCGGCCGTGGATTTCTCGCAGTGGGGCGCGATCGAGACCCGGCCGCTGGCGCGCATCCGCAAGCTGTCGGCGCAATACCTGCACCGCGCCTGGCTCAACGTGCCGCACGTCACCCAGAACGACGAGGCCGACATCACCGAGCTCGAGGCCTTCCGCAAGGCGCAGTCCGAAGAGTCGGGCATCAAGCTGACCTTGCTGCCGTTCATCATGAAAGCGGTCAGCGGCGTGATGAAGCAGTACCCCGAGTTCAACTCATCGCTGGCGCCCGACGGCGAGAGCCTGATCCTTAAGCGGTACTGCAACATCGGCTTTGCCGCCGACACCGAGAATGGGCTGGTCGTACCAGTCGTAAAAGGCATATGGAACAAAGGGATAGTGGAGCTTGCCCAGGAGTGCGCCGAGCTGGCGAAGAAGGCGCGCGATGGCAAGCTCAAGCCCGACGAGATGAAGGGCGGCTGCTTCTCGATCTCCTCGCTGGGCGGCATCGGCGGTGCGCACTTCACGCCCATCGTCAACGCGCCCGAGGTCGCCATCCTCGGCGTGTCGCGCGCGCAGACCAGGCCGGTGTGGGACGGCAGGCAGTTCGTGCCGCGCCTGCTGTGCCCGCTGTCCCTGTCCTACGACCACCGCGTGATCGACGGCGCCTATGCTGCGCGCTTCATCGTCGCGCTGTCGAAATCGCTCGCTGACCTGCGCCGCACGCTCCTGTAAGGAAGGAACCCATGATCGGCTACGTCACCATCGGCACCAACGATTTCCCGCGCGCGGCGAAGTTCTACGACGAGCTGCTGGCCGTGCTCGGCGCGAAACGCACCATGGACTTCAAGACGTTCGTGGTGTGGAGCAGCGGGCGCGGGCCGGGCGTGGCGCTCACCAAGCCCTACGACGGCAAGGCGGCCACCATCGGCAACGGCATGATGGTCGCGCTGGCGGCCCGCTCGAAGGAGCAGGTGGACGAGATTTACGCCAAGGCGATCGCGCTCGGCGCGACCGACGAGGGCAAGCCGGGACCGCGCGGTGAGGGCTTCTACGCGGGCTATTTCCGCGACCTCGACGGCAACAAGCTCAACGCATTCTTCATGGGCTGAGGACTCCGACATGCGCACGCCACTTGCCGCACTCGCCACCCTGCTTTGCGCCGCCGCGCTGCCATCCGTCGCGGCTGCGGCGTCGCTCAACGAGCAGATCGACCCGCTCGCCGCGAAGCTCGAGCCGGCGGTGGTCAAGCACCGCCGCCACTTCCACCAGCACCCCGAGCTGTCGAACCGCGAGTTCGAGACGGCGAAGTACATCGCGAAGCACCTGAAGGGCCTCGGCATCGAGGTGCGCGCCGGCGTGGCCAAGACCGGAGTGATCGGCGTGCTGCGCGGCGGCCAGCCCGGCCCGGTGGTGGCGCTGCGCGCGGACATGGACGCGCTGCCGGTCACCGAGGAGACCGACCTGCCGTTCCGCTCGAAGGCGAAGACGACCTACGACGGCAAGCCGGTCGGCGTCATGCACGCCTGCGGCCACGACGCTCACATGGCCATGCAGCTCGGCGCCGCCGAGGTGATCGTGAAACTGCGCGAGCAGTGGCCGGGCACGGTGGTGTTCATTTTCCAGCCGGCCGAGGAGTCGCCGCCGCTCGGCGAGGAAGGCGGCGCCCAACTGATGGTCAAGGAGGGCGTGCTGAAGCGCGAGCCCCGGCCCGAGGTCATCTTCGGCCAGCACGTGCTGACCAACTGGGCGGCCGGCGAAGTCGGCTACCGCGCCGGCGCGATGCTGGCCAGCGCCGAGGACGTCGAGATCACGGTCGAGGGCAAGGGCGCGCACGGCGCGGCGCCGTGGAAGGGCGTGGACCCGATCGTGGTCGCCTCGCAGATCGTGCTTGCGCTGCAGACCATTTCCAGCCGCCAGATGGACGTGACCCGGGCGCCGGTGATCGTCACCATCGGCAAGATCGAGGGCGGCACCCGCAACAACATCATCCCGGATTCGGTGAGCATGAAAGGCACGGTGCGCGCTCTCGACCCGGACATGCGCACGCAGCTGCTCGAGCGCATCCGGCGCACCGCCGAGAACATCGCCCGCAGCGCCGGGGCGACGGCGAAAGTCGAGTTCGGGCGGTACAACGCCTACCCGGTCACGGTGAACGACCCCAAGCTGGTCGCGCGCATGCTGCCGACGTTGCAGCGCGTGGCCGGCGACGGGCTGCTCGAGGTGTCGCCGATCCTGGGCGGCGAGGACTTCTCGTTCTTCGCCAACGAGATTCCCGGCATGTACCTGTTCCTCGGCGGCCGCCCGCCCAAGGAGAAAGCCGACGGCTTCCCGATCAACCACTCGCCGCGCTTCCGCATCGACGATTCGGTGCTGAAGCTGGGCGTGCGCACCCTCACCCACCTCGCCGCGGATTACGCGCAGGGCGCGAAATAAGGGCGACGCGAACTCGCGTATAGTCGCGCCCCCATGTCATTCGCCACCCTCGGCCTCGCCGACGGCCTGCTGCGCGCCGTCGCCGACGAAGGCTATTCCGTGCCGACGCCGATCCAGGCGCGGGCCGTGCCGGAGATCCTCGCCGGCCGCGACCTGCTGGCCGCGGCCCAGACCGGCACCGGCAAGACCGCCGCGTTTACGCTGCCGCTGCTGCACCGGCTTGCCGCGCGCGCCGCGCCGAGCCACCGCCGCATCCGTGTGCTGGTGCTGGTGCCGACGCGCGAACTGGCGGCGCAGGTCGAGGCCAGCGTGCGCACCTACGGCCGCCACCTGCCGCAGGTGCGCACCGCGCTGATCTTCGGCGGCGTCAGCTTCAACCCGCAGGCCGACCACCTGCGCCGCGGCGTCGACATCGTCGTCGCCACGCCGGGCCGCCTGCTCGACCACGCCGGCCAGCGCACCATCGACCTGTCGCACGTCGAGGTTCTGGTGCTCGACGAGGCCGACCGCATGCTCGACATGGGCTTCATCCACGACATCCGCCGCGTGATCAAGCTGCTGCCCGGCAAGCGCCAGAACCTGATGTTCTCGGCGACGTTTTCCGAGGACATTCGCGGCCTCGCGCACGGCATCCTGCGCGATCCGGTGACCATCGACATCGCGCCGCGCAACTCGGCGGTGCACACCGTGGCCCAGCGCATCGTGCACGCGGCGAAGAACGACAAGGCTGACCTGCTGTCGTACCTGATCCGCACCGGCAACTGGCGCCAGACGCTGGTGTTCGCGCGCACCAAGCGCGGCGCCAACAAGCTCGCCGAGAAGCTCGCCCGCGACGGCATCGCCACCGACGCGCTACACGGCAACAAGAGCCAGAACGCGCGCACGCGCGCGCTCAAGGCGTTCAAGGACGGGCAGGTGCGCGTGCTGGTGGCGACCGACATCGCGGCGCGCGGCCTGGACATCGACCAGCTGCCGCACGTGGTCAACTTCGAGCTGCCGAACGTGCCGGAGGACTACGTGCATCGCATAGGCCGCACCGGCCGCGCGGGCCTGGAGGGCGAGGCGCTGTCGCTGGTCAGCCCCGAGGAGCGCGACGAGTTGCGCGCGATCGAGCGCATGCTCCGGCAGAGCATCCCGCTGCTGCAGGTCGAGGGTGCCGGGCGCCGGCGGGCGTCCCCGCCCGCCCCCACGCCACCGCCACCGAGGGCACCGGCGCCGGCGCGGCACCACGCCCCGGCGGCTCCCGGCCGGCCCGCGGCGACGCCGGGCAGCCGCTGGAGCGGCCGGCCTTCGCGCCGCGGGCGCTTCGGCGGCCGCTGAGCCGCGGCAGCGTGGTGTAGCGCACAGCCGCGCGGGAATCCCGCGGCGTAAGATTCCGGCTCCATGGCCCGGCCCCGCAGGTTACCGCTGCTCGCGCGCTGCACCGCGCGCGCGTCGCGCTGCGGCTCGACGCCCCGCGGGCCGCGCCGGTGAGGCTCGCGCGCGCGCTGGGCGCGTTCGCTGCCGCGCTGGTGCTGGCGACGGCGGTGGGGTTCGCGTTGATCTGGTACGTGCGGCCGGGGATGGACCAGTACGCCGCGCACCACTACACGGCCGCGCCTTCGCCCGGCGCACTGACCGCGACCTGGTTCGGCGTCACCGCCGTGCTGCTCAGCGACGGCGCGCACGCCGTGTTTGTGGATCCGTTCTTCACCCGCCCGACCGGTTTCTGGCGCATGGCGTCGAACCGCCCGATCGCGCCGGACCCGGCGCTGATCGAGGGCTGGCTCGCGCGCGCGGGTGTGACTGAGCTCGACGCGGTGCTGGTGTCGCACTCGCACTTCGACCATGCCATGGACGCCGGGGTGGTCGCGCGGCTGGCCGGCGCGCGCCTCGCCGGGTCGGCCAGCACGCTGAACGTCGGGCGCGGCGCGGGGCTGGCGGAGTCGCAACTGGTGGCGATGCCGTCCGGCGAAACGCGGCGGTTCGGCTCGTTCGAGGTGACCTTCATCGAAAGCCGCCACGCCGGGGCTACCGGCGGCGCGCCGACCGGCGACATCCTCGTCCCGCTGGCGCCGCCGGCTCGCTACCTCGACTACAGGCAGGGCGGAACGTATTCGATCCTGATCGAGCACCCGCAGGGCCGGGCGCTGCACCACGGCAGCGCCGGCTTCGCGCGCGGCGCCCTCGCCGGGCGGCGGGCCGACGTGGTCTTCCTCGGCATCGCGCTGGTGCCGGGTCTGCCGGAATACCTCGAGCAGGTCGTGGAGGCCGTCGGCGCCCGCCGCGTGGTGCCGGTGCACTGGGACGACTTCACGCGCCCGCTCGGCGCGACGCTGCGGCCCTTCCCGCTCGTCGTGCGTCTCGACCGCTTCTTCGAAGGCATGGCGCGTCGCCCTGGACTCGCCGTGCAGACGCTGGAGCCGGGACGGCGCGTGGCGCTGTTCCCGGCAGCGGCGCCATGAACGGGCGACTGCTGCTCGCCGCGATCGCGGCCCTGGCCGCGGGCTGTGCCAGCACGCCGGCGCCGGACGCGTCGAAGAAGTACGCGGCGCTGTCGAGCTATGCGTCCGACCCGTTCGTGCCGGTCAACCTGTACCTGAACTCCAACGAGCAGCTCTCCGGCACCCGCGAGCGGCTGGTCGAGTACAGCGCCGGGCAGCTGCGCGACAGCGGCGCGTTCGTTCGCATGGACCGTGGCGTGCAGCGCTGGCCGATCACGCTGCAGGCGCGCTACGAGCTGACGCAAGACGCCGCCGCCGGCGATACCGCGCGCCGCGTGCTGGGCGCGCTGACGCTGGGGCTGGTGCCGGTGTACGTCACGCAGACCCACACGCTGCACGCGGAAGTGCTGGCCGAGCCCGACAGCGTGGCGGCGATGGAGATCAGCGTAACGGTGCGCGACCGCGTTTCGCTCTACGACCTGGGCGACTCCGAGCGCGGCGAGCGTGCGGCGGCCGATGCCTTGCTCGAGCGGCTGCTGACCGAGATCGCGCAGCGCAAGCTGGTGCCGCGCTGGGCGACGTTCAAGGCGCCCGAGCCGCCGAAGCAGAAGCCGAAGCCGCCCGAGGGCCAGCCGACGTAGGAGCGCCTCTCAGGCGCCACCGGTCACGAACCCTTCCCCGCTTCCTTGAGGATGCGCTCGATGCCGGCCTGCGCGATCGGGTGGTAAGTCGGCCGGGCCCTGGCGAACACGCGCTCGGCGAAAGCGCGGCCTTCCGGCGTATTCGCCAGCTCGCGGTACAGCGGGTTCAGGAACTTCATGCGCCCCATCGACAGCAGGAAGCGCTCGACCGCCGGCAACGCCGGCGCGTAGCCGTGGCGGATGGCGATGCGGAACCAGCTCGTCGCGATGTAGCTGTTGGGGTTCCGGGTCAGCGCGAACTGCCGGTCGAGCTCGGCCATCTGCGCGGCGGTGGCACTGGCCGGCATGCCGTCGAGGAAGTGCTGCCACTCGTGTGCGCTCCAGCGGGCCGTTGGCAGCTGCTTCGCCGGCAGCTTGCCGTCGAGCCACGCCGTGCGTTGCGCTTCGACTTTCGCGAACGCATCGGACTGCGCGTAGATCGCGTCGGCCGGCATGGCCGGCGCGAAAACCCACTCGTCGACTTTGGCGCGCGACACGATGCCCGGGTTCGGCGCCAGCAGCTTCTCGTCGAGATAGGCGATGAAGTCCTCGGTGGTCTTGCTCTGGAAGGCGTGGTCGTCGAACCAGCCGCGCAGGAACGCGTCGAACCTGGCGCGGCCGAACTTGTGCTCGAGGTACTCGAACAGCAGGTGTCCGCGCTGGTACGGGATCGAGCTGAACACCTCGTCCGGGTCGCGGCCGCGGACGTCGTAGGCCAGCGCCTTGTCGCCTTCCTTCGCGGCCTGCCCGAAGGCTTCCACCAGGTCCTGCTGGCCGAGCACGCGCTCCATCGCGCCGCGCTGCTTGCCGTAGACCTCGTCCATGATGCGGTACGTGAGGTAGGTGGTGGTGCCCTCGTTGAGCCAGAAGTCGCGCCAGGTCGCGTTGGTGACCATGTTGCCGGACCACGAGTGCGCCAGCTCGTGCGCAATCAGCGCCACGCCCGAACGGTCGCCGACCACCGAGGTCGGCGTCAGGAAGGTCAGGCGCGGGTTCTCCATGCCGCCGTACGGGAAGCTCGGCGGCAGCACCAGCATGTCGTAGCGGCCCCAGCGGTACGGGCCGAACAGGCGCTCGCACACCCCGATCATCTTCTCGGTGTCCTCGAACTCGTAGGCGGCGCCGCGCACCATCGAGCGCTCGGCGTAGATGCCGGTGCGCCGGCCGACCGGCCGGAAGCGGATGTCGCCGACCGCGAGCGCGATGAGGTAGGCCGGCACGGGTTGCGGCATGTGAAACGTGTAGTCGCCGTCGCGCTTCGCGTCCGGCCGGTTCCCCGCGCTCATCACTGCGAACAGCGCTTTCGGGGTGCGGACGCGAGCCTCGTAGGTGCTGCGCACCTGCGGGGTGTCCTGCGACGGGATCCAGCTGCGCGCGTGAATGGCCTGCGATTGCGTATACAGGAACGGGTGCTTGCGCCCGGCGGTCTGCTCCGGGGTGACCCATTGCAGGCCCGAGGCCTCGGGCCGCGTCGCGTAGCGGATGCGCACCCGGTCGGCCGTGGCCGGCATGGCGATACGCAGCGCGCTGCCGAGGATGGCGTCGCGCTCCCCCACCGTGAACGTGGTCGTGGCCCAGGCGCCGTGCTGCGCGTCGGTCTCGACCTGCGCGACGTCGAGGTCGCGCGTGTCGAGCACCAGTTCGGTGGCGCCGGTGAGCCGCTTCAGCTGCAGCTCGACGGTCCCCTCCAGCACGCGGCGGGCGAAGTCGACCGACAGGTCGAGCCGCAGGTGCTCGGTGCGGAAATCCGCCGTGTTGGCGTACGAGTGGTAGTCGCGGTTGACGTCGAGCGGCGGCGCGGCGGGCGCCTCGCTGGCGGCCGGAGCCGGCGGCTGTGGGGCGCAGGCGGCCAGCACGACGGCGGGAATCAGCAGTAGCGGCAGCGCACGCTTCATGGCGGAGGCTCGATCAGGGAAGCGCGGATGATACCCGCGCCCGCGCCGCACAAAAAAGAAGCAGCCGCCGCCCGGGGTGAGGCGGCGGCTGCGGGGGCAGCCGCGAAGATCAGTACTGCGCTTTGACCGGTACGACCTTGAGCCAGCCGCGGCCCTCGAACTGGCGGCCGTCGTCGAGCTCGCCGCGCAGGATGGCCTCTTCGTCGGAGGAGTCGAACTTGGCCGTCTGGTTCTCGAAATGGCAGACCAGGTCGGGGAAGGTGTCGCCGTTGACGTCGCCCGGGTTGCCGCACTTGGCCAGGCTGGCTTCGTTGCCGAAGTGGCCGAAGGTCAGGCTGCCGGTGTCGACGTCTTCCACCGAGAAATCGCTCGCACCGAGCAGCGCCACCGGGATGCGGCCGCGCGCCTTCGGGTTGATCGGCGCGACGCTCCCACTGCCCGGCTTGATGTCGATGTTGATCTGCAGCAGCATCGACGCCGAGACGCCGGAGATGAGCAGCGTGTAGTCGCCGTTGGGGTTGGCGCCGAGGTTGCTGGTCGAGGTGCCGCCGCCGGCGACGAAGCGCCGCGGGAAGCTGCTCACGCCGACGGTGTACGCGCCGTCCGCCGGCAGCCGGAAGTTGACGATGCGCGAATCGAAGCCGCTGATCGAGCCGGCATCGGGCGGCGCGCCGCCGTCGTCGTTCATGCGCAGCAGCGGGTAACCGGGCGCCGCGCCGAACACCGCGATGATGGTGTCGACGCTGCGCAGGCCGCCCATGCCCATGTCGATGTCGAGCGTCACCACGTCGCCTTCCTGGCCGCTGAACACGAAGTAGTCGAGGTCCTGCACGGCGCCGCCGCTCAGGGCGCCGACCACGCCGTCGATGGTGGCGCCGCCGGTGGTCTGGCCGCTCTCCGCCGTGATCGCGATCGTCTGGCCGACCGCGATGGGGTGGTTCGCCTCCACTTCCGGCACCGCCTGGGCCAGGCCCGGGGTGGCCAGCAGAAGCGCCAGCAGCGTACTGCGGATGTGCATCGTGCTCATGGTGTAGCCCCCTTTGGGACGTGTCGCGTCCTGAGGACACCAGCCTATGCTTCCCGCGGCGCTTGTACAGGGACGACCGACACGAGGAGGCGGTTCGGCGACGACTGGCCGAGACGCGGGTCACGCTGTGAATGGGATCACGCCGCGTTTGCGACGCGGTTCGCAGTGCACGAGCAAAGCGGCGCGCGACGGGCCGAGGCGCCGGCCCTGCCAGGAATTGGGTGCACGTACGCCCGGGGTCTTGCGGAGACAGGGTCGCCTTGGTAAGTTCCTGGTACAAACTGACTGTACGGTTAGTAAGTCTCTTTAGACAACTATGAAACGCACCCAGTTTGCCGACCAGCCCTGCGGGGTCGCCCGCGCCATGGATATCGTCGGCGAGCTGTGGGCCTTCATGATCATTCGCGACGTGTTCCTCGGCGTGCGCCGTTTCGAAGGCCTGCGCGCCAACCTGCGCATCTCGCGCAAGGTGCTCAGCGAACGCCTCGAGCTGCTGGTCGAGCGCGCCATCCTCGAGCGGCGCCAGTACCAGGACCGGCCGCCCCGCTACGAATACCGCCTGACGCCGATGGGTGTGGACCTGTTCCCGGTTCTGATGGCGCTGGCGCGCTGGGGCAACCGCTGGCTCGCCGGGTCGGCCGGCGTGCCGATCGAGTTCGTGCACCGGAAGTGCGGTCAGGTGACAGATGCGCGGGTGGTCTGCGACGGGTGCGGCGAGGACCTCGGCGCGCACAACGTGCAGCCCCGCCTGGGGCCCGGCGGCGAACTGGCTTACGTCGAGGCCATTGAGCAGGCCGGCGGTGGACGCCCCGTGTTCCTGAAGCCGGCGCGCGTGGCATGACGCTGAGCCGGAAGCTGTGGAAGCACCCGACGCTGGTGAAGGTGTGGAAAACCGCGAAGGCCATCCCCCGCGGCTGTGTGACGACCTACGGCCAGCTGGCGACCGCCGCCGGGTTTCCGCGCGCGGCGCGCCTGGCGGGCTTCGCGCTCAAGAACACGCCGCCGGGCATGAAGCTGCCCTGGCACCGCGTGCTCAACGCGCAGGGCAGAATCTCGTTGCCGCCGCGCAGCACGGCGTCCCGCGAGCAGCGCCGCCGGCTCGAGGCCGAGGGCGTGGTGTTTCTGGGTGGCCGCGTGGACCTCCGGCGCTTCGGCTGGCGGACCAGACGCGATTCGCCGCTGCTCGATTGAACCGGTCTCTCCTCTAATCTCCGCGCCCGTCACCAGATCTTCACGCGCCGCCCGGGCGCCATGTACATGCCGTCCCCGGACTGGACGCCGAATGCCGCGTAGAACTCCGGCACGTGCGGCACGATGGCGTTGCAGCGGTATTCGCTCGGCGAGTGCGGGTCGGTCTTGATGCGCTCGAGCAGCGCTTCTTCGCGGTACTTGCGCGCCCAGATCTGCGCGTAGCCGATGAAGAAGCGCTGGTCGCCGGTGAAACCGTCGAGCATCGGCGCCGGCTTGCCCTTGAGCGACAGCCGGTAGGCCTGGTAAGCGATCGAGGCGCCGCCGAGGTCGCCGATGTTCTCGCCGATGGTCAGCGCGCCATTGACCTTGTGGCCGGGAATCGGCTCGTAGGCGTCGTACTGCGCGATCAGCCGCCCGGTGCGCTCCTCGAAGGCCTTGCGGTCGGCGTCGGTCCACCACGACTGCAGGCGGCCGTCGCCGTCGTACTTGGAGCCCTGGTCGTCGAAGCCGTGGCCGATCTCGTGGCCGATCACCGCACCGATGCCGCCGTAGTTCACGGCGTCGTCGGCCGCGAGGTTGAAGAACGGCGGTTGCAGGATCGCGGCCGGGAACACGATCTCGTTGAGGCCCGGGTTGTAGTAGGCGTTGACGATCTGCGGCGTCATGTGCCACTCGCCGCGGTCGATCGGCTGGCCGAGCTTGGCGACGTCCATCGCGTGGGCGAAGTCGGCGCCGCGCATCAGGTTGCCGACCAGGTCACCGGGCTTGATCTCGAGTGCGCCGTAGTCGCGCCAGTGGTCCGGGTAGCCGATCTTGGGCATGAACTTCGACAGTTTCTCCAGCGCCCTGGCGCGCGTCTCCGGGCCCATCCACTCCAGTTTCTCGATGCTGTTCCGGTAGGCCGCCAGCAGATTGTCGATCATCTCCTGCATGCGCGCCTTGGCCTGCGGCGGGAAGTGCCGGGCGACGTAGATGCGGCCGAGCACCTCGCCGAGCCCCGCTCTGGCGAACGGATGGTCGCCGTCGAGCCCGCCTTGCACCACGGTCACGCCACGCTTCCAGCGCGGGCGGTTTTCCTCGATGCCGCGCAGCGTCTTGCCGTAGAAGGCGAAGGTTTCGTCGACGAAAGCCTTGGACAGGTAGGGCGCGTATTCCTTGAGCAGGTGCCAGCGGAAGTACGCCCGCCACGTGGCCAGCGGCACGGCGGCGAGCTGCCCGGAAAACCCGGCAAGCGCGCGCGGCTGCGCGACGATGACGGCGCCGCTGCCGATGCCGGCGCCCTCCAGCCAGGTCTCCCAGCCGAAAGCCGGCGCCAGTGCCTGCAGCTCGGCGCGCGTCATCTTGTTGTAGGTCTTGTCGTCGTCGCGGCTGTCCACGCGGCTCCAGTGGGCCTTCGCCAGCGCGGTCTCCAGCGCCAGGATCGAGGCCGCGCTGGCCCGGGCGCGGCGGTCGCCGGCGAGCGCCAGCATGCGCTCGACGTGCGCCACGTACTGGTTGCGAAGCGTCCGGAACTTCGCGTCCTTCAGCAGGTAGTACTCGCGGTCCGGCAGGCCGAGGCCGCTCTGGACCAGGTAGGCGATGTACTGCGTCGGATCCTTGGCGTCCTGGTTGATGTAGAAGCCGACCGGCGCGGTCACGCCGATGCGGCCGAGGCGGGCGACGAGGGCGGGCAGCTCGTCCTTGCCCTTCAGGGCGTCGATGCGCACCAGCTCCGCCTGCAGCGGCGCGGCGCCGAGCTGCTCGAGCGCGGGCTCGTCCATGAACGCGTTGTACAGGTCCGCGACTTTCTGCTCGTCGGAGCCGGGCGCATGGCCGGCACCGGTCGAGACCTCCTCGATGATGGCGCGCAGGTCGCCCTCGGCCTTCTCGGCGAGCTTGGTGAAGCTGCCGTAGTTCGAGCGGTCGGCCGGGATTTCGGTGTTCTTGAGCCAGGTGCCGCTGACGTAGCGGTACAGGTCGTCCTGCGGCCGCACGCTGCGGTCGAGGTTGGCCAGCTCGATGCCGGAGTCCAGCGGCGGCGCGGACGGGGCGCCGGCACAGCCGGCCAGCACGACGAGGGCGCACACCAGGGTGGCGCGCAGGGCGGCGTTCGGGAAGGTCATCACGGGTCTCCTCCGGTCTCGCGGCCGGGCCTCATGTCAGGGTCGAAACGGCCGCGATATTAGCTCATGCGCCGGAGCGCCGGGCCGATGCGCGAGGCCGCGGCACGGTCGCGTCATTGCGGCAGTGCAATACGCGCGAGCCGGCCGGGCCGGCCCTCGCTGCCGACGATGAACTCGCGGCCATCGGCCGACAGCGCCACGGCTTCGACCTGACCCAGCGCCGGCAGCTCGAGCGTGGCCGCCGGTCGGGCGAAGGCCTGCGCCCAGGTCGCGCCGGGAGCGCGGCGAAAAACGTGGGCGTGTTTCGGCGTCACCAGCACGGCCGTGGCGCCGTCGCGGCCGATGTCGAGCGCGGTGGGCGCGTTGGCGTACGGCTGCAGCAGGCGCTGCGCCAGGCCGGCCCCCGGCAGCTCGCCCAGTTCGCCGAGAAACTCCGCGCGCAGCGTGCCGTCGGGCGTGCGGTCGGGCAGCGGCAGCCGATACAGCCGCGGCGGGCGGTCGCGCTTGCTGACCAGCAGGATGTCGCGGCCGGCCGCATCCACCGCGACCGCTTCGCAGTCGCGCGCGCCGTCGGGAAAGCGGAAGGCCAGGCGCCAGAGCAGCGCCGGCGCGCCGTCGCGGCCGGGATCGGTGACCGCGTACAGCACGGCGGCCCCGCGCACGGCGAGGTTGTCGCCGGTGTCGGCGATCAGCAGCGCCGGCGCACCCGCGTGCTCGAACGCGGCGATGTCCTCCCAGTCGTTGGCGCGCGTGCCCGCGACCCGCACCGCGCCGAGGTCCTCGCCCGACGGCCCGAGCCGGTACAGCACCGCGCCGCCGCCGGTGTCGTTGTGGCCCCATAGCAGGTTCGCGTCCGCGCGCGACACGGCCAGGCCGGACAGCTCGTGCAGGTCACGGTTGGCGACCTCGGCCAACGGGCCCGCGACGGCGGACCCGGCCACGAGCAGCAGCAGGGGCAGGCGCATTCAGACCGACCAGGCGATGAGCCCGATGGCGCCCCAGTAGGTGGACAGGATCAGTGCCTGCGCGTAACGGAAGCGGCGCACGAAGCGGCGCACGCCGAGCAGCGAATCGGACAGCGCGAACAGCAGCGCGCCCAGCAGCGCGCGCAGGCTGTAGTCGTCGTGGAGCGTCTCGTGCCGCGCGGCGGCGGCGAACACCATTGCCGCCAGCACCAGGCAGTACAGCAGCACCGGCAGCTTCAGCGCGCCGGCGCGCGGCAGCAGCACGAACAGCAGGGCGGCGGCGTAGAACACCACCGCGGCGAGCCAGCCCGGCAGCTCCGGCGAGCGCAGGCCCTGGGCGAAGGCAAAGACGAAGGCGAGGTGGGCGAACAGGAAGCACGCCAGGCCGGCGACGAAGGCGCGGTCGCCGGCCCGCGCGCCGTCGCCGGCGCGGTGGCGCCCATCAAACATCAGGAACACATCGCCGCACAGCGACAGCGCGAGGGCGGCGAGCACCGCCTGCGCGTAGGGGCCTTCGCGCGAGAAGCTGGCGGCGACCGCGATGACCAGCAGCGTGGTCAGCGGCTTGAGCACGAATAGCGCGCGATGGCGGCGCTCTTCCCAGTCCGCGGCGATGGCGAGCACTCCACTGACGGCGGCCGCCGCGCTCAGGGCAATCGTTATCATGGCCGCAAGTCTACCGAACGGGTTTTCGTTTTCGCGCCGATGCGGGTCCACTGGCTGCAGCACGCGGAGCACGAGGGGCTTGGGTGCATCGAGCCGTGGCTGCGCGCGCGCGGCCATCGCGTCCGCGCCACGCGGCTGCAGCGTGGTGACGGGCTGCCCGGCGTGGACGACTTCGACTGGCTCATCGTCATGGGCGGGCCGATGAACATCTACGAGCACGACCGCTACCCATGGCTGATCCAGGAGAAGTTCCTTATTCGTGACGCATGCGTCAAGAAAAAGCAGGTCCTGGGCATATGCCTTGGATCTCAGCTACTTGCGGATGTACTCGGCGGACCAGTCAGCGAGAACGGCGAGGCCGAGATCGGGTGGTTTGACGTCACTTTGAACGAGGAAGCCAGGACATCACCGCACTTCGAGGATTTTCCAGGCGCTTTCCCGGCTTTCCATTGGCACGGCGATACCTTCGCGGTGCCGCCCGGGGCCACGGCGTTGATGAGCAGCGAGGCCTGCCAGAGCCAGGCCTTCAGCTGGGGCGAGGGCAGGGCACTGGGGCTGCAATTTCACCTCGAAGTGGAGCTCGAGGATGCGCGCCGCTGGCTGGCGACCGACGCGCCGGAGCCGCGCCGCTACGTGCAGAGTGCCGCCGAGATGCTGCGCGATCCCGCGCGCTTCCTGGAAAACCGCCGCCTGATGCACCTGCTGCTCGACCGCATCGACGGGCGCTGAGCCGGCGCAGCGGCGCGCCCCGGTAGAATAGGCGGCCTTGCCCGCCGCAAACGATCGCCGACCCGCATGGACTGGCTGCTGAATCCCGAGATCTGGGCCGCGCTGGTGACGCTGACCGCGCTCGAGATCGTGCTCGGCATCGACAACATCATCTTCCTGTCGATCATCGTCTCGAAGCTGCCGGCGCACCAGCAGGACAGCGCGCGCATCATCGGCCTCGCCGGCGCGATGATCACGCGCATCCTGCTGCTGTTCACGCTGTCCTGGCTCGCCACCCTGACCAGGCCGCTGTTCACGGTGCTCGGCCAGGAGATCTCCGGCCGCGACCTGGTGCTGATCCTCGGCGGCCTGTTCCTGCTGTGGAAGGCCACCGTCGAGATCGACGAGCAGATGGAGGGCGGCGCCGACGCCGATACCACCCCCAACGTGCGCGCCGCGACCAGCTATCTGGCCGCGATCGTGCAGATCATGCTGCTCGACATCGTGTTCTCGCTCGACTCGGTCATCACCGCCATCGGCATGACCAACAACCTGCCGGTCATGGTGACGGCGATCGTCATCGCCGTGCTGACCATGATGGTGGCCTCGGGGCCGCTGTCGCGCTTCGTCAACACCCATCCGACCATCAAGGTGCTGGCACTGGCCTTCCTGTTGCTGGTGGGCGTGGTGCTGGTCGGCGACGGGCTCGACTTCCACGTGCCCAAGGGTTACATCTACTTCGCCATGGCGTTCTCGGTCGGCGTCGAGATGATCAACCTGCGCGTGCGCGAGCGGAACCTCGCCAGGCGCCGGCTGCCGTCCACCGAGGACTCCACCGGTATCTGACGGGCGGCGTCGCCGCCAATCGCAGGGAAACCATGAACACACGCGCACCCACGTTCATCCTGGCCTTCGCCGTCGCCGCGCTGGCCGGCGCGGCGGCCGCCGCCACGCCGGCGCCCGAGGCGCGCATCGTCACGCCCATCGACAGCCGCAACGGACCCGGGGCGTACTACGACGCCGGCGTGCGCCTGCTGCGCGGCGCGGCCGTGCGCGTCACCGAGCGCCGCGGCGGCTGGGTCAGGGCCGAGGTCGAGCCGCAGCGCGCGGCCTGGATCCCGGCGTACGCACTGGATACCGAGCAGAGCCGCGCCGGCGCCGTCGTGCGCTCGGTGTCCAAGAGCCTGCTGCGCAGCCTGACGAGCATGCTCGACCGGCGCGACCGCCCGAAATACCTCACGCGTACGGCGGTGACGCTCGGCGTGCGCGGCTTCTCGACCGCCTACTCCGCGCATCGCGGCATGAAGGAGACCGAGGTGGACCCGGCCTTGTGGGAGGCGCCGATGTTCGACGCCGCGGCCTACGAGGCGTTCGTGGCCGAGCGCTTCCGGGGCCGTGACTGGGAGTCGTTCAAGCGGCGCCTGCCGCTCGACCCGCCGGCGCCGGTGGCCGACCCGGAGGCCGACAAGCTCGGCGCGGCGTTGACCGCATTCGTGGCGCGCCAGGACGGCCTGCTGCGCAACCCGCCGGTCGAGATGTACCTGTCCCAGATCGCGACACTGGTCGCCGAGAGCTCGCACGCCTACGACCTGCCGGTGCGCGTGTACATCCTGAGCAGCGCTCAGCCCAAGGGCTTCGTCTCGCCCAACGGCATCGTGTTCGTTTCGGCCGGCGCCCTGGCGCGCATGCAGAGCGAGGCCGAGTTCGCCTTCTTCATCGGCCACGAGATCGCCCACATCGCCTTCCAGCACGGCCTGAGGAAGATCGGCCGGGACGAGGCGCGGGTGCGTGAGGGCGACGCCTTCGCCGAGATGGAGTCGGACCTGGGCTGGGACGAGCGCACCGACGACAAGTACGTGCGCACCAACGCCGAGCTGTCGGAGATGGCCGACCAGATCCACGAGTACTTCGCCCGCGAGAACAACGACCGCGACGAGCTCGAAGCCGACTACTGGGGCCTGATCTACGCGGCGCGCGCCGGCTACGTGCCGGAGGCCGCCGAATCGCTGCTGCTGCGGATGGTGGCGGAAGGCAACAAGGGCGACAGCGCGCTGCTGTGGAACGGCGTGGCGCGCTCCAAGCGGCTGGACGGCTGCCGCCGCGGCTTCGCGAAGATCACGCTGGACCGCAAGGAGCTGCGCAGCTTCGAGGGCGAATTCGCCGCCGGCAAGAAAAAAGCCGCCGGGACCTGAGGTCCCGGCGGCGCCAGTACGTTTCGCAGGAGCGCCCCTTCGATACGCCCGCTTCGCGGGCTACTCAGGGCAGGCTTCCGGCGCGACTCAGTAGTAGATGCTGAAACCGAGGAAGTTCTGCAGCGTCGTGACGTCGACCTCGAAGCAATCGACGTCGCCGCAGTACTCCCCGAACAGCGGGAACTGGTAGCTCAACGAGTAGGTCAGCGACGTTCGCTCGTTCAGGAAATACTTCACTCCGCCGACCGGCGTCAGATAGAGGCTGTAGGCGAAGAAATCTTCGCCAGCGGCCTCGACGCCTCCCGTGAGCAAGCCCGCGCCGCCACCGGCATAGAGCACGACGGGGCTTCCCGGGCTCGGGCGGAACTGGAACTCGACCGACCCGGACACATTGACAAAGGTTGCGGAGGCGTCGTCTGCGTCCAGCAAGATCAGGGCCGGCGACAGCTTCAATTCCAGGCTGTCGGAGAGGTACGTGCCGAACGCGACGCCCAGCACCGCCGTGGTGATGCCGGCATCGGAGTCCGACAACAAGCCAAAGAAGTTCAACTCGGTATCGCCGGCGCCGATGCCGCCGGACGGTGCCGGCGCGGAGATCGGAGCCGGCGCGGGCGCCTTCCTGGTCTGCGCAGAGACTCCCGGCGCGGCGAGCGCAACGGCCAGGCCGGCAATCGTCACGAGGCTGAATGGCTTGAGCATAAGTTCCCCCAGGTCCGCCCGGCGTTCCGTGCGGATCATGAATTAGTAGTAGACGTTGATGCCGGCGAACAAATCGGTGTGGCCGACGTCGAAGTCGCTGTCCACCGGCTCGGACCGGCTCAGCCTCACTTCCACGCTGGCGCGTTCCCGGAAGAAATACTTGATGCCACCGTGGACTTCGAAGAAATCCGACTGGTCGAAATCGCCCACGGCAAGGCCGTAGCTCGCCCCGGCGAACGGCACCACCGTCGAATCCTTTGTCGAAAAGAGGAAATCCACGCCGGGGTTGATCGATCCGGTGGTCACATCGGGTGTAACCACGAGCGCGAGGGCGCCCTTGAACTCGATCATGTCGTTGAAGAAGTAGCCGCCGCTGGCGCTGATGACGCCGGCGTCCTGGCTCTCCGTGCTGCCGTCCTCGAATTCGATCTCGGTGTAGACCAGCGATACGCTGACGCCCACCTCGATGTCGCCCTGGCCCACACCCGCCTGCGCCGCCGGCGCCGCGAGCAGCAGGGCGGCCGACGCCGCCATCCAAGCCCTCTTCATGACGACCCCCTCTTCGTTGTTCCCTGCGGCGCCGAGACTCCGGCCGCTGACGCGCAATCTACCCCGGCGCAGCCATCCTTGCCACAGGACAGGTAAGTTTTCCCCGGTCCGCGCGTGCCGCGGCGATAGCCGGACGCCGCCGCGGGGCGCTAATCTATGCACCGCATTGGGCGACACTTCCGGGGGAGCACCATGAGAACCGCTGTCATTTCCGTCCTGACCGCCACGGGGCTTGCCGCCTGCGCCAGCCAGCCGCCCGACTGGATCATGCGGCCGGCCGCGGAAGGCGGCTGGGCCGCGACCGAGTGCGTCAAGGACTCCGGCAACCTGTCGCTGGACCGCCAGATCGCCGTGGCCAAGGCGCGCGCCGAGATCGCCAAGCAGGTCGAGCTGCGCGTGGCGGCGATGGACAAGACCTACACGCGCCTGACCGAGGAGGCCAACGAGGGCGTGCAGCAGGAGACGGCCAGCGCCTCCCAGTCGAAGGCCTTCCAGTCCGCCTTCGAGAGCGTGTCCAAGCAGATCGCCGAGCAGACGCTCGGCGGCCTGACGCCGACGCGGGTCGAGTACGTCGAGCTGAACGAGGTGCGCAACCTGTGCGCGATGATCGCCGTGGACCGCTCGGCGGCGCGCTCGGTATACGACCAGGTGGTGCAGGCCTCGGGACAGAGGCTGTCGCCGGCCGCCAGCGAAGCCCTGTACCAGGACTTCACCGCTCCGCCGGCCGAATAGGCCCTCCGTGAAAGCCGTTCGCGCGCTGCTGGCGCTGGCGCTGCTGTCGCCAAACGCATACGCCGCGAAGTGCCCCGAGTTCAGGGGCGGCCCGCAGCCGGAGTGGGTGACCCGCAACGTCGCGCCCGAGGGGTACTACACCGGCGTCGGCCAGGCGCAGAAGGGCAGCCTGTCGATCACGGACCAGATGGCGCTGGCCAAGCAGGCGGCGCTGCGCGACCTCGCCGGCGGCATCCGCGTGGCGGTGCGCAGCGAGCTGAACCTGCGCGAGACTGCAACCGGGACCGGCGGCGCCCTGCAGGGCCGCACCGAGGTCGAGTCGCAGACCCAGACCCGCGTAGAGGCCGAGCTGGCCGGCGTCGAGGCCGACGAGACCTGGATGGACGCGAAAGCCTGCGTCGTCTGGGTGCGCGTCAAGGTGGCCGAGGCCGCGGTGCGTCTGCAGCGCCTGCGCGAGTTCTTCCGTGCCGCCGACGACGCGGGCGTGCCGCTGGCCGACCGCGAGCGCGCGCTCGAGCAGGGGCGGGCGCTGCTGCCCAACGTGGATTTCGCCCAGGCGCGCGATGGCACCACGCGCGAGTACTACGAAACGCAGGCCGCGCGCCTGGCGCTGGCGCTGGCAGGCGCCCGCGGCCGTTTCGAGCTCAACGACAAGGATTTCCGCCGGGCGCAGGAGCTGCTGCAGCAAGCCCGCCTGACGCGCGACGTCGCGCAGCAGGCCCGGCTGGCGCTGCCGGCGCGCGAGCTGCTCACCCGGGTCTCGTCGGCGGCGCCGTTCGGCAAGGCGCCGGACTACTGGCCCGAACAGGCCATGTGGGAGCTGGCGGACTTCGAGACCCAGGCTGGCAATCCGTGCGAGGCGAAGCGCCTGATGCAGGACCTGTCGCGCCGCGCCGGCGGCGAGTGGCAGTCGAAGGCCGGCACGCGGCTGGCGGGGCTGTCGTGCACGCCGGCGCAGCAGCAGGTCAGCGCACTGCGCCGCCTGGCTTATGGGCGCGATGTCAGCCTGATCTGTGTCTACAAAGCGGGTGCGAAGGCCGAGCACTGGAACCGCGCCTGCGCCGACATGACCAGCCTGCTGAACGAGAGCGGCGCGGCGCGCGTGGACGCCAACGCGCTGGCGCCGGGCGCCGCAGCGGCGGTCGCGGAACAGTGCGCGCGCGGCTGCGCCGATGCCCCGGGCGGCGGCCTGACGCTGGTGTTCTTCGCCAGCGGCTCGCTGGCCTCGCGCAAGAATCCCGAGAACCCGATGGGCAAGGACTGGCAGTTCAAGGGCGACGTGAAGACCTACGTGCTCAACGGCGCGCAGGCCGAATTCGCCGACAACTACACCGGCATCGGCGGCTGGAATCCGGTGTCGGCCGAGATGGCCATGGACGTGATCGGCATCCAGGCCGGCCGGCGCTTCCGCGAGCGCGCCAGCGCGCACTACGCGGCGAAGGAATGAAGGGGACTGTCCCCATTTTCAGGGGAGCCACTGAATGGCGGTGAAACGCTGGACGAAAATGGGTACTGTCCCCTTTTTCCTGTTCGCGCTCGGTGCTCAGGCCCAGGACGCATCCGCCCCGGTCAACGAGCGCATGCCGCTGACGCGCGTGGCGGTGATGGTCTACCCGGCCAGCCCCGCGGCAACCAGCCTCGCCAACAGCGCGCAATCACGGCTCGAGCAGATTCTCAACGACAACGGCGTCGAGGTCACCGACCGCGACGAGGCGAAGAAGATCAAGAGCATCTGGACGAAGCTCGAGGACCCGGGATATTTCGTGACCGCCGACGACTTCGTCAGGAACGCCGGCAGCTACCAGCTCGACGGCATCGTGCGCGTGTACCTGACCGCCGACAGCGCGCCGGCGCCGGGCGGCTTCTTCTCGGCCACCGCGCAGGCCGACGTGCGCCTGGTGGACGAGAACGCGAAGGTGGCCGCGCACGTGTCGTTCCCGATGGGCGCGCCGGGGCGGCCGCCGTCGGACGGCCTGACCGCCCAGGCGGCGCTGCTCAACGCCATGCAGCGCGCCATCGACGAAGCCGCCGGCTCGCTCGGGCTCGAGATCACCTCGCCGGCCAGCCCGCGCGCGATGAAGTTCGACCTGGATGGCCCGGTCGAGGCGCCGGCCCAGGCCGCGCCGGTGGCGCGTGCGCCGCGCGACCTCAAGGCCGATTTCGTGGCGCTGGCGCAGCTCGAGACGCGCCGCAACACCCACGAGAAGGCCACCTGTGCCGACCGCGCGCCGGGTGGCGACGTCGGCGTGGTCGGCGGCTCGCTGAACACGCTGGCGCGCGGCCCGCGCGGCATGGAAATGCACTTCGGCTCGCGCGTGCACCTGGTGGACCTGGCCCAGTCGCGCGAGATCGCGGTGTTCGACACGCGCGTGCTGGGCCGCAAGCCGAAGGAGCACCGCGGCACCTCGCAGGTGCTCGACTGCCTGTTCGTGCACTCGTGGCGCTACCTCGCCGCGGTCACCGGCGACGTGCTGTCGCTGTGGGACACCGAGCGCGGCCTGCAGCTGTCCGAGGTGCTGCTGCCGTTCGGCACCGACGAGGCCTCGCTCGAGGTGATGCGCGCCGGGGACGCCCATTTCCTCCGCGTCACCGGCGAGGAAAAGGCGCAGCAAGCGATCTACCGCATCGCGCCCGGCAAGCAGTAGGAGCGCCTTCAGGCGCGACGGGCGCGATAAAATGGCGCGTGGACCTCACGCCCCTCATCGGTTCCCTCAACCCCGCGCAGAAAGACGCCGTCACGGCTCCGCCGCAGCACCGCCTGGTGCTGGCCGGCGCCGGCTCCGGCAAGACGCGCGTGCTGGTGCACCGCGTGGCCTGGCTGATCGCGGTCGAGGACGTCTCGCCGCACTCGGTGCTGGCGGTGACGTTCACCAACAAGGCCGCCGCCGAGATGCGCGGCCGCCTCGAGCAGCTGATCAACGTGCCGGTGCGCGCGATGTGGGTCGGCACCTTCCACGGCATCGCCCACCGCCTGCTGCGCCTGCACTGGAAGGACGCGAAGCTGCCGCAGAACTTCCAGATCATGGACTCGGACGACCAATCGCGCTTCATCAAGCGCGTGATGAAGCAGCTGGAGATCCCCGAGGAGCAGTGGCCGGTGCGCACCGTCGCCGCCTTCATCAACGGCCAGAAGGAGGAGGGGCGCCGGCCGCAGCACCTCGGCGACTCCGGCGACTTCGCCCAGCGCCAGTTCGTGCGCATCTACGCCGCCTACCAGGCAGCGGCCGACCAGGCCGGGTTGGTGGACTTCGCCGAGCTGCTGCTGCGCGCCTTCGAGCTGTGCCGCGACGTGCCGGAAATCCAGGCGCACTACCGCCGGCGCTTCCGCCACATCCTGGTGGACGAGTTCCAGGACACGAATACGCTGCAGTACGAATGGCTGCGTGTACTCGCCGGCGAGAGCGGGATTCTCTTCGCTGTAGGCGACGATGATCAATCAGTGTACGGGTGGCGCGGAGCGAAAGTCGGAAACATGTTGCGCATGTCGAAAGATTTCGCGGGCGCCCAGATCCTTCGTCTCGAACAGAACTATCGTTCGACCGGGACGATCCTCAAGGCTGCCAACAAGCTCATCGCTCACAACCTGGAGCGCCTGGGCAAGAACCTGTGGACCGAGGCCGGCGAGGGCGACAAGATCCAACTCTACGCCGCGTTCAGCGACCAGGACGAGGTCGGGTTCGTCATCAACCGTATCCGCGAGTTCCACGGCCGCGGCCGCGACTTCGCCGACAGCGCCATCCTGTACCGCACCGCCGCGCAGTCGCGCGTGTTCGAAGAAGGCCTGATCCGTGAGCGCATTCCGTACCGCATCTACGGCGGCCTGCGCTTCTTCGAGCGCATGGAGGTCAAGGACGCGCTGGCCTACCTGCGCCTGGTCGGCAATCGCGCCGACGATGGCGCGTTCGAGCGCGTGGTCAATCTGCCGCCGCGCGGCATCGGCAACACCACGATGGACCGCTTGCGCCAGCTGGCGAAGGACCAGAACGCGTCGCTGTGGGCCGTGGCCAAGGCTGGGGCTTCGGTGCTGGGCCGCAGCGGCGGCGCCCTTGCGCAGTTTCTCCAGCTCATCGACGCCATGGCCGAGGCCACGCGGAACGTGCCGCTGTCGCTGGCCACCGAGATCGTCATCGACCGCTCCGGCCTGCGCGAGCACTACAAGAAGGGGGCATATTCGGATTCGCGCGCTGCGCGCGCGGGGGGCGAGCAGGCCGAGGCCCGCCTCGAGAACCTCGACGAGCTGGTCAACGCGGCCAAGGGCTTCGAGCACCCGGAAGAGGAGGGCGTGGCGCCGCTCGATGCGTTCCTGACGCACGCCGCGCTCGAGGCCGGCGAGCGCCAGGCCGGCGAGGGCGAGGACTGCGTGCAGCTGATGACGCTGCACTCGGCCAAGGGCCTGGAGTTCCCGGCCGTATTCCTGGTGGGCCTCGAGCAGGGCCTGTTCCCGCACATGCGCGCGGTCGAGGACGGCTCGATCGAGGAGGAGCGGCGGCTGTGCTACGTCGGCATGACGCGCGCGCAGCAGCGCCTGTTCCTGTCGCACGCGGAGATCCGCCGCACCCACGGCACCGAGCAGATCGCCTCGCCCTCGCAGTTCCTGCGCGAGATCCCGCCCGAGTGCGTGGTCGAGACGCGGCCGCGCGCCCACCTGCTGCGCCCGGCGTACGCGCCGCGGCCGCGGCGCTTTTCGGCGCCGCGCCCGGTGACGGATGACGACGGCGTGGCCGGACTCAAGCTCGGCCAGCGCGTTTCGCACAAGAATTTCGGCGAGGGCATGATTACCGCCTTCGACGGCGATGGCGACCGCGTGCGGGTCGAGGTGCGCTTCCGCGACGCCGGCACCAAGTGGCTGATGCTGTCGTACGCGAACCTGCAGCCGCTGTGATCTTCCGTCGCCGCCCCAAGCCGCTTCCCGACCGCTGGCGCGAGATGCTGGCCGCGCGCCTGCCGCATTTCGACCGGATCACGCCCGAGCTGCGCGCGCGTTTCGAGCCTCGTGTCGTGGAATTCCTCGCCGGCAAGAAGTTCTACGGCTGCAACGACCTCGCCGTCACCGAGGACATGCGCGTGCTGGTCGCCGGCATGGCCTGCCTGCTGATCCTGCGCGAGGACGCGCGAGTCTATCCGGGCCTGCGCTCGGTGCTGCTCTACCCGACCGCGTTCTGGGTGCGCCACCAGGAGCCCGACGACATCGGCCTGGTCTACGAGGACGAGGTGCTGCAGGTCGGCGAGTCGCAGGAGTGGGGCCGGGTGATCCTGTCGTGGGAGGACGTCGAGGCCGCGCTCGCGGGCGACCCGGTCAACGTGCCGGCGCACGAGTTCGCGCACCAGCTCGACGACGAGGCACCCGGCCACGATGGCGCGCCGCTGCTGCCCGACTACGCGCGCTGGTCGAAAGTGATGACCGCGGCGTACGAGGAGCTCTGTGACCGCGACTCGCCGGTGCTCGACGATTATGGCACCGAGGGACCGGCCGAGTTCTTCGCGGTGGCGACCGAGGCGTACTTCCAGAGCGGGCGCGAGCTCAAGAGGCATCACCGCGAGCTGTACGAGTTGCTGAAGGACTATTACCTGCTGGATACCGGTCGCGCCTGAAGGCGCTCCTACAAGGAAGCGGTTGCTGCCGTAGGAGCGCCTTCAGGCGCGACCGCGCACGCGCCTATGGGGAGATCAGGTGTTTCTGCAGGAACAGCATCACCGCGTTCTGGTAGTAGTCGCGGTTGCCTTTCTTGGCGAAGCCGTGGCCTTCGTCCTTCGCCAGCAGGTACCAGACGTCGCCGCCCTGCTTGCGGATGGTGCCGACGATCTGCTCGGCCTCGCTCGCCGGCACGCGCGGGTCGTTGGCGCCCTGCGCGACCAGCATCGGCCGGGTGATCTTCCTGGCGTTCGCGGTCGGCGAGATCTTCTCGAGGAACGCCTTCATCTTCGGATCGCGCTCGTCGCCATACTCCACGCGTCGCAGGTCGCGCCGGTAGTCCTGGGTGTTGGTCAGGAAGGTCACGAAGTTGCTGATGCCGACGATGTCGATGCCGGCGCGCAGGCGGTCGTTGAAATGGGTCAGGCTGGCCAGCACCATGTAGCCGCCGTAGGAGCCGCCGATCACGGCGACGCGGCCGGCGTCGAGCTCGGGCTGCTTCGCGATCCAGTCGAGCAGCGCGCCGATGTCCTTGACCGAGTCCTCGCGCAGATACCCGTTGTCGAGCTGCAGGTAGCTCTTGCCGTAACCCGCGGAGCCGCGCACGTTCGGCACCAGCACGGCGATGCCGAGCTCGCGCACGTAGAACTCGGTCAGCGGGTTGTAGAAGGGCCGCGCCTGCGACTCCGGCCCGCCGTGGATGCTGACCAGCACCGGCACCTTGCCGCCGGGTCGCTTCGGGGCGGCGCGGTAGTAGAAGGCCGGGATCCTGCGGCCGTCGAAGCTCGGAAACTCGACCAGCGCGGGCTCGGTAAAGCTGGAGGCGTCCAGGCCGCCGGTTTCGCTGCGCGTCCAGCGCACCAGCTCGTCGTCGCCGACCTCGAAGGAGAACACGTCCGAGGGGCTGCGCGGCCCGTTCAGCACGAAGGCGAGGCGATGCTCGCTGCGGTGGAAGCGCAGGTTGCCGATCAGCCCCACTGGCAGCTTCGGCACGGCCACGGCCCGGTTGCGCCTGAGGTCGCGCAGGTGCAGCTCCGAGACGCCGCCGGCGTTGACGATGAAGGCAAGGGTGCGGCCGTCCGCGGAGAGCTCGAGTTCCTCGACGTCCCACGGGATGTCGGCCGACAGCACGCGCGGGCCGTCGCCGCCGAGGCGCTCGTAGCGCAGGCGCTGGAACTCGCTGTCCTCGTCCGAGGTGTAGTACACGCCCTTGCCGTCGTGGGAGAAGCGTGCGTCGCCGAACGAGATCGGCTGGTCGGACGGATGAAAGCGCGTCACGGCGCGGCTGGCGACGTCGACCACGTGCAGCTCGCTCTGGTTGATCGAGATGTAGCGCAAGGCCAGGAGCTGGCGGCCGTCGGCCGACCAGTCGAGCGCGAACCAGCTGCCCTCGCGCTCGAGCACCGGCGTGCTGGTATCGGCGCCCGGCGCCATGACGTGGACGTCGGTGTCCTTGCCGTTGCGCTTGGTGGTGGAGAAGGCGAAGCGCTCGCCCTTGTCGGACCACAGCGCGCCCTGGTTACGAGACTTGCCGTCAGTGACGAGGCGGTGCGAGCCGGCGGCGAGGTCGAACTGGTAGTACTGGTACTGCTCGTCGCCGCCGGTGTCCTTGCGGAACAGCAGGCTGCGGCCATCCGGCGCCGGCGCCGCCACGCCCACCGGCTCCTGGAAGAACGTCAGCTGCTGGCGGGCGCCGCCGGGGAACGCGACGCGGTGGATCTGCGTGGTATCGCCGAAACGCGTGGTGAGCAGCACGGCGTCGCCGAGCCAGCCCTGCAGCGCGGCGCCGCGCGACTGCTGGTACTGGTTGGTGCGCTCGGCCAGCGCGGCCGGGATCTCGGGGATGTTCTCGATGACGAGGTTGCCGCGCTCGATGCGCTGCGCCTTGTCCGGCTTGGCGGGCGCGGCGACGACAGCGAGCGGCAGCAACAGGGCGATAAGCGCGAAGGGGAAGCGCATGGTGGCAGACCTCCTTTTTCGTCCATCGACTGCCCAGAAAAAAAGGGATGCGTCCCCTTTTACGGGTTCGGCACCATCATCACCAGCGCCTTGATGTCGTTCTCGTCGAGGCGCGCCAGGATGTTCTCGACGCGGCGCTGGTCCGTTTCGGGGCCGACGCGCACGCGGTACCAGGTCTGCGAGTTGTCGATGGTGACTTTCTCGATGCGCGACTCGATGCCGAGCAGCGCGAGGTTGGCCTTCTGCTGCTCGGCCTCGTCGCGGTCCTTGAACGAGCCGACCTGGATCAGGTAGCGGCCGGCCGGCGCGGCCGGGGCCTTGCCGTCGGCCGACGGCGACGGCTTGAGCAAGTCCTTCGGGATCGGCACCTCGTAGTTGGGCAGCAGTTCGTAGAACGTGAAGCGCGACGCCTCCTTGGGCGGAATCGCGATCCTCTTCCTGCCGTTGCCCTGTTCCTTGTCGGCAGGCCCGGCGGCCACGCGCGCATCGGCCGCGGGCCGGCTGATGTAGTAGCCGGCGGCGCCGGCGAAGCCCAGCGCGATGCCGACCAGCAGCCACAGCCAGCCGGGCATGCCGCCGCCGGCGGTCTGGCGGCCGCCGTCGCCGCGGTGGGCGTAATCCTTGGTCATGTGCGCGTGGCCCTCGGGCTCACATCTTATCCGGCGCCGACACGCCGAGCAGGCCGAGGCCGTTCTTCAGCACCTGGCCGGTGGCCGCAACCAGCGCCAGGCGCGCGTCGCGCAGCGCGGCGTCGTCCACCAGGAACTGGTGCACGTTGTAGTAGCCGTGCAGCGCCTCGGCCACCTCGCGCAGGTAATAAGTGACCATCTGCGGCGCGTGCTCGCGCGCGGCGTCCTGGATCAGGTCCGGGTAGCGGTTCAGCAGCGTGAGCAGCGCCTTTTCGTGCGGCTCGACCAGGCGCTGCGCCTGGGCCGCGGCGGCGGCGGCGTCGAAGTGCACGCCGCGCTCGGCAGCCTGGCGGAACACGCCGGCGACGCGCGTGTGCGCGTACTGCACGTAGTACACCGGGTTGTCATTGGTCTTGCTGCGGGCCAGCTCGATGTCGAACTCGAGGTGCTGGTCGGCGCCGCGCAGCAGGTAGAAGAAGCGCGTTTCGTCGCGCCCGGCCTCCTGGATCAGCTCGGCCAGCGTGACGAAGTTGCCGCTGCGCTTGCCCATGCGGCCGCTCGACAGCGTGACGAACTGGATCAGCTGGACATACAAGGCGCCCTGCTTGCCGGTCAGGGCCTCGATCGCGGCCTGCACGCGCTTGATGTAGCCGTGGTGGTCGGCGCCCCAGACGTTGACCAGCGAGGGGAAGCCCCGCTCGAGCTTGTCGACGTGATAGGCGAGGTCGTTGCAGAAATAGGTGGCCGCGCCGTCGGCCTTCACCAGCACGCGGTCCTTCTCGTCGCCGTAGCCGGTGGTGCGCAGCCAGGTGGCGCCGTCCTTCTCGAACACCAGGCCCGATTGTTTCAGCCGGTCGATGGTGTGCGCGACCGCGCCGCGCCTGACCAGCTCGCGCTCGCTCGACCACTGGTGGAAGCGCACGCCGAAGGCGTCGAGCGTGGCGCGGATGGCGGCCAGCTGGTCGGCCAGCGCGAAGTCCTGCATCGTGGCGTAGTGCGCGCCGAGCAATTCCTTGGCGCGCGCGACCAGCGCGTCGGCGTGGTCTTCCTGCTGTCCCTTGATCTGCGCCTCGGTCTTCTCGTCGGCATCGTCGGGAACTCCGGGCTCGGGCGCGAAGCCGCGCAGCACCTCGGCCGCGGGCGTGCGAAACGCTTCGCCGTGCGCGGCCTTCAGCTTTCCCGCCGTGACGCGGATGTAATCGCCCGGATAGGCGCGCGCCGGCAGCGGCACGCGCTCGCCGCACAGCTCGAGGTAGCGGATCCACACCGACAGCGCCAGCAGGTCGGCCTGGCGACCGGCGTCGTTGACGTAGTACTCGCGGTGCACGTCGTAGCCGGCGGCGTCGAGGATGTTCGACAGGCTGTCGCCGTAGGCGGCGCCGCGGCCGTGGCCCACGTGCAGCGGGCCGGTGGGGTTGGCCGAGACGAACTCGACCATGACCTTGCCGCGCGTCTTCGGCGCGCAGCCGAAGTTCCCGCCGGCCGCGAGGATTTCCGGCACCACGGCCTGGAAGGCGCCGGGCGCGAGGAAGAAGTTGATGAAGCCCGGCCCGGCGATCTCCGTCTTGCTCACGCGCGGCGAGGCGGGCAGGGCCTTGACGATGGCCTCGGCCACGGCGCGCGGCGGCTTGCCCAGCGGCTTGGCCAGCGCCAGCGCGATGTTGGTGGCGAAATCGCCGTGCTTCGCGTCCCGGGTCGCGTCGATCACGATCGCCGCGGGCGTGGCCACGCCGGTGCCGGAGAGCACGGCTTCCAGCGCGGCCCGAACCAGCGCTTGCAGTTGTTCTTTCATGGGGGCCGCGATTCTAAGGCAGGCGTGAGCGGTTTGCGGGCCGAGCGACCTTTGGGCGCAAGCCCATCGGGAGCGAGGCGCGCAAACCGCTCACGACCGCCGCTAGAACAAGTCGACGGGATCGACGTCCACCGACCAGCGCACCTTGCGCGCCGAGGGCAGCCTGTCGAAGCCGGGCACGGCCGCGGCCAGCGTTTTCTGCACGGCCGAGCGCGAGGCGGACTGCAGCAGCAGCTGCGCGCGATAACGGCCCGCGAGCCGCTCCATCGGCGCCGGCACCGGCCCGAACACCTGCACGCCGGCGCCGGGCGCCAGCGCCTCGCGCGCTTCGGTGAGGAAGCGCAGGGCCTGCGCCAGCGCCGGCGCTTGCGCCCGCAGCAGCGCGAGGTGCGAGAACGGCGGCAGGCCCAGCGTCCGGCGCTGCCGCAGCAGCGTTTCGGCCAGCGCGCCGTAGCCACCTTCGAGCAGGCGCAGCAGTTCGGGGTGCCTGGGCTCGTGGGTCTGCAGGATCACCTCGGACGGCTGGCCGACGCGGCCGGCGCGCCCGGCGACCTGGGTCACCAGCTGCCCCATGCGCTCGAGCGCGCGAAAGTCGCTGCCGTACAGCGCCTGGTCCACGTCGAGAATGCCGACCAGCGACAGCCCGGCGAAATCGTGGCCCTTGGCCAGCAGCTGCGTGCCGACCAGGATGTGGATCGCGCCCGAGCCGATGTCGGCCAGCAGCCGCTCGAGTTCGCCGCGCCGGCGGATGCGGTCGGAGTCGAGGCGCTCGATGCGCCTGCCGGGGAAGGCATCGCGCAGGCCGGCCTCGATGCGCTCGGTGCCCTGGCCGACCGGCATCAGCGCGCGGCTGCCGCACTCGCCGCACTGCACCGGGACCGCCTGCTCGGCGCCGCAGTGGTGGCAGATCAGCCGGCCGCGCGCGCGGTGCAGCGTCAGGCGCGCGTCGCACTGCCCGCACGGCGCCTGCCAGCCGCAGTCGTGGCACAGCAGCACCGGCGCGTAGCCGCGCCGGTTGAGGAACAGCAGGGCCTGGCCGCCGCCGTCGAGGTGCCGGCCGACGGCCTCGAGCAGCGGCGCGGACATGCCGTGGTCCAGCACCCTGCCGCGGATGTCGAGCAGGCGGATGGTCGGCGGCGCGACCGAGTGCACGCGCCGCGTCAGCCGCGCATGGGCGTAGCGCCCGGCGCGCGCGTTCTGCTGTGTCTCGAGTGACGGCGTTGCGCTGCCGAGGATCACCGGCGCCCCGGCGCGCTGCGCCCGCACGATGGCGAGGTCTCGCGCCGAGTAGCGCAGGCCTTCCTGCTGCTTGAAGGAGCCGTCGTGCTCCTCGTCGACGATCACCAGGCCGAGCCCGGGCATGGGCACGAACACGGCCGAGCGCGTGCCGATGACGATGCGGGCCCGCCCGGTGCGCGCGGCCAGCCAGGCCTGCGCCCGTTCGCCGTCGGGCATGCCGGAGTGGTAGCCGGCCACGCCGGCGCCGAAGCGCCGCGCGAAACGCCCGGCGAGCTGGGGCGTGAGGCCGATCTCCGGCACCAGCACCAGGACTTGCCGCCCGCCGGAGAGAACGTCCGCCGCGCGCTGAAGGTACAGCTCGGTCTTGCCGCTGCCGGTGATGCCCTCGAGCAGCGTGACCCCGAACGCCGTCGCCTGGCGCAGGACCCGCAGCGCTTCGGTCTGCTCCGCGTTCAGCGGCGGGGCCGGTTCGCGCGCCCCGGCGCCGGCGGGCGGCTCGAACCATTCGATCCAGCGGTTCTGCAGCAGTTTGCGCAGCGCGGCGGGCGAGTGCTCCGGCAGGTCGCCGCGAGCGACGGCGCCCGCCGACAGCGCCTCCAGCAGGCTGCGCTGCGCGCGCGCGCGCGCGGTGAGTGTGTCGAGCGCCGAGCGGCCTGCGGGCGTGATGCGCAGCCCCTGCGGGGTCTTCAGCGCGCTGTCGCCGCCCGACCGCAGCGCGCCGGGCATGGCGGTGCCGAGCACCTCGCCGAGCGGGTGCTGGTAGTAGCCGGCGGCGAAGCGGCATAGCTCGAGCAGCTCCTCCGGCAGCAGCGGCTCACGGTCGAGCACTGCGGCGACGGCCTTGTACGCGCGCGCGGGCGGCTCGGGCCGCGCCACGCGCGGCGCCTCCAGCGCGATGCCGACCACCTGGCGCGCGCCGAACGGCACCCGCAGCCGTGCGCCGGGCCGGATGGCCATTTCCTCGCCAACCCGGTAGTCGAAGGCGTTGTAGAGCGGGGCCGGCACCGCGACGGCGACGAGGCGGTCCGGTTTCAAGACCATCTTCCCTGTGTGGATAACTCTGGGGAAAAAGGGCGCCCGCGCTTGACACTCCAGGGAGCGCGCGGCACCGACGCAATTGGTTCATCGCGCGGCAACAAAAAAACCCTTTCCGGATCAATCTGATACATGGGAAACGTGGAGCGGCGTTTAACCCCGCCGCCGGCTGCCCGGCGGGGGCGAAGCGGGCCTGATTTGTTAATAAGGAGCGCTTGTCAAGCCCCTCGGCGTCACGGCCCGCGGGCGCGCGCACGATAGCACGCGGCGTTGGCGCCGCCGCGCGGCGTCGGCGCACGCCGGGCGCGGCGGGCTTCGCCTGACGGCGCTCTCGACATACACTGCGGCCAAACCATTTACCAACCTGCTCGTGACGGAGGAGTCCCCGTGAGGCAGCGATTTTTCCTGGCGGGCCTGCTGGCGCTGGCGGCCGCCGGCTGCGGCGATCGCGAGGGGCAAGGCCCGGCGGCGGCCCCCGGCGTGGACCTGGCGAGCCACACGATTTCGATCGGCATCCTCAACGACGAGAGCGGCCCGGTCGCGGCGATCGGCCGGCCGTGGGGCACCGGCCTGCGGGTGCTGGCGGCCCAGATCAACGCCGGCGGCAGCGGCCTGCTGCCGGAAGGCTGGAAAGTGAAGCTGGTCGAGCGCGACCACGGCTACAATCCGCAGCGCTCGGTGCAGCTGTTCAACGAGATCCGCGACGAGGTGCTGTTCATCGGCACCAGCATGGGCACGCCGAACACGCTGCCGCTGCGGCCGCTGCTGGCGCGCAACCGGATGGTCGCCTTCCCGGCGTCGCTGTCCTCGAAGATGGCCGAGTTCGAGTACACGCCGCCGATCGGGCCGTCGTACAAGCTCGAAGTCCTGCGCGCGCTCGACTGGATGGTCCAGCAGGCGGGCGGGGCCGACAGGGTCAGGCTCGGCCTCGTGTACCAGCAGGACGACTACGGCGCCGATGGCCACGAGGCCGTGGCCGAGGCCGCGCCAAAGCTCGGCATCAGCGTGGTGTCGCAGCAGGCCTACGCGCCGGGCCAGCCGGATTACACGGCGGCGGTCGCGGCGCTGAAGGACAGCGGCGCCACGCACGTGATGCTGACCACGGTGCCGAGCGCCACCGCGCCGATCCTCGGCGTGGCCGCGCAGCTCGACTACAGGCCGGTGTGGGTCGGCAACTCGCCGTCGTGGATCGACCGCTACTTCGACGCCAAGGTGGTGCCGCCGGCGATCTTCCAGAATTTCTACTGGGTCAGCTCGTTCACGTTCTGGGGCGAGAACGTGCCGCTGATGAAACCCTTCATCGAGGCCTACGAGAAGTACGGCCGCCCGGCGGCGCCGCCGGACTACTACATCCTCGCCAGCTACGCCGTGGGCCTGATCGAGATGCAGGCGCTGGCGCGCTGCATCGAGTCGGGCGACGTCACGCGCGAGGGCTTCCTGAAGGCGCTGCGCGCGATGCGGGACTACGACACCTACGGCGCGACGGCGCAGCCGCTCGATTTCACCAGCTTCCCGTACGCCACCGGCACGCAGACGCGCATCCTCAAGCCCGATTTCGGCAGGAAGAGCTGGACCGTGGCCGCCGGCTACGCCGCCCCCAGCACGCTGGCGCCGTAGGGGCGCCTTCAGGCGCGACGCGTCGCCAGCCCAATGCTTCGTGTCGGCAGCCTCGAGGTCGTCTACCACTCCGTCGCGCGCGTCGTCTCCGGCGTGAGCCTGGAGGTGCCCGACGGCGCCATCGTCGCGCTGCTCGGGCCCAACGGCGCCGGCAAGACCACGGTGCTGCGGGCGATCACCGGCCTGCTGCCGATCCACGACGGGCGCATCACCAAGGGCGCGATCGAGCTCGACCCCGGATCGGGGTCCGGGGCAGGCGCCGTGCGCCTCGACGGCCTGGCGCCCGAGCGCATCGTGCGCCACGGCCTGGTGCAGGTCATGGAAGGCCGTCGCATCTTCATCGAGCTGACCGTCGAGGAGAACCTGCTGGCCGGCACCTACAGCCGCCGCGATGACTGGCGTGCCGATCTCGAGGCCATCTACGCGCAGTTCCCGCGCCTGGCCGAGCGCCGGCGCCAGACCGCCGGCCTGCTGTCCGGCGGCGAGCAGCAGATGCTCGCCATCGGCCGCGCCCTGCTGGCGCGGCCCAAGGTGCTGCTGCTCGACGAGCCCTCGCTGGGGCTGTCGCCGAAGCTGACCGAGGAGGTCGCGCAGCTGATCGGCCGGATCCGCGATCGCGGCGTGTCGGTGCTGCTGGTCGAGCAGAACGCGCAGATGGCGCTGGCGCTCGCCGCCCACGGCTACATCCTCGAGAACGGCAAGGTGGTGCTCGACGGTTCCGCTGCCGAGCTGCGCGAGGACCCGGACGTGCGCGAGTTCTACCTCGGCATGGGCGGCGGCGGGCGCAAGAACTATCGTGACGTAAAACGCTACGCCCGGAGGAAGCGGTGGCTGTCGTGAACGGCGGCGCTGTCGTAGGAGCGCCTTCAGGCGCGACCGGGTCGCGGCTAAAGCCGCTCCTACAATTAGAGAACGTCACGCTGAAATTCGCCGGCCTGACCGCGCTGAACGACGTCTCGCTGAGCATCCCGAAAGGCAGCGTGTTCGCCGTGATCGGGCCCAACGGCGCCGGCAAGACTTCGTTGTTCAACTGCATCTCCGGGGTCTACCGGCCGCAGTCCGGCGAGGTGCGGCTCGCCGGCGCGAGCCTGCTCGGCCAGCCGCCGCACGCCATCGCCGCGCGCGGCGTGGCGCGCATGTTCCAGAACCTGGCGCTGTTCGACAACCTGACCACGCTGCAGAACCTGCTGCTCGGCGCGCACCATGGCTTCCGCTCGGGCGTGTGGCACGACCTGCTGTGGCTGCCGCGGGCGCGCACCGAGGAAGTCCGCCAGCGCGCCGCGGTCGAGGAAGTCATCGAGTTCCTCGAGCTGGAGCGCTATCGCCTGTACCCGGTGGGGCTGCTGCCGTACGGGGTGCGCAAGCGCATCGAGCTGGGCCGCGCGCTGTGCATGAACCCGACGCTGCTGCTGCTCGACGAGCCGGCCGCGGGCCTGAACCGCGAGGAGACCGAGGAGCTGGCCACGTTCATCCTCGACATCCGCGCCGACCTCGGCGTCACCCAGCTCCTGATCGAGCACGAACTGTCGCTGGTCATGGACCTCGCCGACCGCATCGCCGTGCTGGACTTCGGCCAGAAGATCGCCGAGGGGCTCCCGGACGAGGTGCGGCGCGACCCGAAGGTGGCCGAGGCCTACCTCGGCAGGCAAGCGGCCCTCGAGACGCCCGCTGACGCGGGCTACCCGGGACTAAAGGCATGAAGTCCCTGACGCATCCATTTCACTCGGAGCTGTGCCGGCGCATCGGCCACACGTTGCCCGGGCGGCTGGCGGTGTTCGCGCACCACTGGCCCGAGCGTGTGGCGCTGCGCGAGAAGCACCGCGGCCTGTGGCGCCCGTTCAGCTGGCGCGAATACCTGGCGCAGGTGCTGGCGGTCGCCGCTGCGCTCGAGCACGCCGGCCTGAAAGCCGGCGACAGCATCGCCATCATCAGCGACAACCGCCCCGAGTGGCTGTTCGCCGACCTCGGCGCGCAATCCATCGGAGTGCTCTCGGCCGGTATCTACGTGACCAATCCGCCGGCCGACGTGGCGTACGTGCTGAACCACTGCCGCGCGCGCATGGTGTTCTGCGAGGACCAGGAGCAGGTGGACAAGGTGCTGGGCTCGCCCGAGCCGCTGCCGCACCTGGCGCGCATCGTGGTGCTCGACACCGAGGGCACGCGCGACTACCGCGATCCGCGCCTGGTGAGCTGGGAGGCCTTCGTCGGGCCCCTGCTGTCGCGCGCGCGCGAGCGCCGGGCCGACGACGTCCACGCACAGATGGCCGCGCTCGACGCGTCGCGCCCGGCGGTCATCGTCTATACGTCGGGCACCACGGCGCAGCCCAAGGGCGCGCTGCTGACGGCGGCCTCGATGCTGTCCATGAGCGGCACCTACTTCGAGGAGCTCGGCGGCACCCCGGACGACACGCTGCTGTCCTACCTGCCGCTGTGCCACGTGGCCGAGAAGATCTTCAGCCAGTTCACGCCGCTGACCAGCGGCGCCACCGTGCACTTCGGCGAGTCGCTCGACACCGTGCGCCAGGACCTGGCCGAAGTGTCGCCGACCATTTTCCTCGGTGTGCCGCGCATCTGGGAGAAAGTCCACGCCGGCGTCGAGGTCGCCATCCGCAACACCTCGCCCGAGAAGCGCGCGCTGTACCACTGGGCGATGGGGGTGGCGCGGCGGCACCACGAAGCCGTCGTAGGAGCGCCTTCAGGCGCGCCCTCGGCGGCTGTCGCGCCTGAAGGCGCTCCTACAGTGTGGCTGCGCCTCCAACGCTGGCTCGCCGACTGGCTGGTGCTGCGCGCGCTGCGCGAGCGCCTCGGGCTGGGCAAGGTGCGGCTGGCGGTGTCGGGCGCGGCGCCGATCGCGCCGGAACTCCTCCATTGGTTCCACGCCATCGGCGTCTACATCCTCGAGGGCTGGGGCCTGTCGGAGTCCTGCGGCATCTCGCACGTCAACCTGCCGGGGGCATTCCGCATCGGCACGGTCGGCCGCGCCCTCAAGGGCGTCGACTGCCGCCTCGGCGAGGACGGCGAGATCCTGATCAAGGGGCCGCACATCTTTTCCGGCTACCTGCACAACGAGCAGGCGACCCGCGAGGCGGTGAACGACGGCTGGCTGCACACCGGCGACCTCGGCGAAGTCGACGCCGACGGGTACCTGCGGATCGTCGGGCGCAAGAAGGAGATCCTGATCAACGCCGGCGGCAAGAACCTGTCGCCGGCCAAGATCGAGAACGCGCTGAAGACCAGCCCGTACATCAAGGAAGCGGCGGCGGTGGCGGACGGCCGCGCCTTCACCTCGGCGCTGATCCAGATCGAGGGCGACCTGGTCGGCGACTGGGCCATGCGCCAGGGCCTGAGCTACACCTCGTTCGAGGATCTCGCCGGCAAGCCCGAAGTGGTCAAGCTGATCGACGCCGAGGTGCGGCGCGTCAACGAGACGCTGGCGCGCGTCGAGCAGGTGCGCGCATTCCGCCTGCTGCCCAAGGAGCTGCACCAGGACGACGGCGAAATGACCGCCACGCAGAAGCTCAAGCGGCGGGTGGTCTACGAAAAATTCGCGGGGCTGATCGAGGACATGTACCGGAAAGGGGCCGCGTGAGCACCTTCTTGCAGCTCACCTTCTCGGGCATCGCTCTCGGCGCGATTTACGCCCTGATTGCGCTTGGCTTTGTGGTCATCTACCGCGCCTCGCAGGTGTTCAACTTCGCGCACGGCGATTTGCTGACCTTCGGCGCGTACCTGATGGTGGCGGCCAGCGCCTGGGGCCTGCCGTGGGTGCCGGCGCTGGCGGTCTCGCTCATCGGCACCGGCGTGCTGGCGGCGGTGATGCAGCACGTGGTGCTGCGCCCGCTGATCGGCCGGCCGGTGTTCGTCACCGTCATCGTCACCATCTTCCTCGGCTTCCTGCTGCGCATCGCCGTGCTGCTGGTCTGGGGGCCCGACGCGCATGGGCTGCCGACGCCCTGGCCGGCCGACGCCTCGGTGAGCGTTGCGGGCGTCGCCGTGCTGTACAACACCTTTGCCACGATCGGGCTGGGCGCGCTCGCGCTCGGCGCCTTCTTCCTGCTGCTGCGCTACTCGAAAATCGGCGTGGCGATGCGCGCGGTGTCGCAGGACCAGGAAGCCTCGCTGGCGCTGGGCTTGCCGGTCGGCCGCATCCTCGCGCTGACCTGGGGCGTGGCCGGCGCCTTCGCCGCGCTCGGCGGCATCGGCCTGTCGATGTTCCCGCGCGCGGTCGAGATCAACCTTGCCTTCATCGCGCTGGCGGCGTTCCCGGCGGTGCTGGTGGGCGGCCTCGAATCCATGATGGGCGCGGTGGTCGCGGGCCTGCTGCTGGGCGTGCTGCAGGTGTGGGCGCAGGGATACGTGAATCCGCTGCTGGGGGCTTTCGGCCACAACTTCCACGCCGTGTTCCCGTACGTGGTGATGATCCTGTTCCTGATGGTGCGGCCCGAAGGCCTGTTCGGGCAGCAGAGGATCAAGCGGGTATGACAAGAAATGCCTAACCGTCCACTCGCGGTCCGCTACGAGGACGACTTCCGCCTGCTGGCCGGGCGCTGGGAGCGCGTCGGCGTGGCGCTGCTCGTGGTCATCGTGCTGGCCTATCCGTTGGTGGCCACCACCAACTGGGTCACCGTCGCCAACCTCGCGCTGGTCGCCGTGGTCGGCAGCGTGGCGCTGATGATCCTGACCGGCTTCACCGGCCAGATCAGCCTCGGCCACGCCGCCTTCCTCGCCATCGGCGCGTACACCACCGCCATCCTCGGCACCCAGTTCGCGCTGCCGTTCTGGCTGCTGCTGCCGGTCAGCGGCCTGCTCGCCGCGGCCGTGGGCCTGGCGATCGGGCCGTTCGCGCTGCGCCTCGAGGGGCTGTACCTGGCCATCGTCACCATCGGCCTCGCCTTCCTGACCAACCACGTGCTGCTGTCGTTCCCCGAGCACACCGGCGGCATGGCCGGGCTGGCCGTGCCGATCCACGTCGGCTTCGGCGAAGCCCCCGGCGCGCTGTCGGCGTTCACCGAGACCCAGCGCCTGGGCCCACTGGAGCTCAACTTCGAGCGCAAGCTCTACGCCATCTTCCTGGTGATCGCCACGCTCACCGTGCTGGCGGCGCGCAACCTCGCGCGCAGCAACACCGGGCGGGCGATGATGGCGGTACGCGACCACGACGTCGCCGCCGCGGTCATGGGCGTGAACCCGGCGCGCACCAAGATCGTCGCCTTCGGCATCTCCTCGTTCTTCGCCGGGATCGCCGGCGGCATGTTCGCGCTGCAGCAGCAGTACATCACGGTGGACCCGCCGTTCAACCTGCTGCTCTCGGTGCAGTACATCGCCATGATCGTGCTGGGCGGCGTCGGCACCGTGTTCGGCGCGGTGTGGGGCGCGCTGGCGTTCGTGTTCCTGTCGCCGCTGCTCGAGATGCTCGGCCGGGCGACCCCCGGGCTCGACCAGTTGTCGTCGAGCCTGCAGTCCACCTTGTTATTCGCAATCCTGGTGATCACCTGCCTGGTGTTCGAGCCGCTCGGGCTCTACGGGCTGTGGCTGCGAGCCAAGCGCTATTTCATGGCCTGGCCGTTCCGTTACTAGAGAAGAAAGGGGATGCCGATGTCCGAAGCGCTGCTCGCGTACCACTCCACGCTCGTCGCCGGCGCCGTGCTGGCGGCGCTGATCATCGCGCAAGTGCTCATCACCGACCTGGCAGGGATGCGGGTCAAGCACGTGCCCGGCATGCCGGTCACGGATGGCCACTCGAGCTTCCACTTCCGCAGTGCCCGCGCGCTCGCCAATACCAACGAGACGCTCGGGCTGTTTCTGCTGCTCGCGGCGCTCGCGGTCGGGCTCGGCGCGAACGCAAAGTGGACCGGCATGCTGGCGTGGGTCTACGTCGCCGGCCGCGCCGGGCACATGACCTTCTATTACGCGCGCATGGGGCTGGCGCGCAGCACGGCGTTCAGCGTCAGCCTGGCCGCGCAGGTCGGGCTGCTGCTGCTGGTCGCGGCGACCGTGCTCTGAGCCGGCACGCTGACCGCCGCGCGCTCGCGGCGCTGATCGCCGGCGCCGTCTGCATCGGTTTCGCGCCGATCTTCGTGCGGCTGATCGACGTCGGCTACACCGCCGCGGCGTTCTGGCGCGTGGCGCTGGCTTTGCCGCTGCTCGGGTTGGCTTTCGGGCTTCGCAGCACCAGCCTCGCTCCCGATGGGCTTGCGCCCAAAGGTCGCTCGGCCGGCACTGCGAAACCCGAAAGCTCCCTGAAGTGGTTATGGCTCGCCGGCGCGTTCTTCGCCGCCGATCTTGCCGTGTGGCATCAGTCGATCCGTTTCACCTCGGTCGCCAACTCGACGCTGCTCGCCAACCTCGCGCCGGTGTTCGTCACGGCCGGCGCCGTGTGGCTGTTCGCCGAGCGCGTCAACGCACGCTTCCTCGGCGGGCTGGTCGTGGCGCTCGCCGGCTCGGCGCTGCTGGTCGCCAACAGCTTCACCGTGAGCCTGCAGACCGTCGGCGGCGACCTGCTCGGCATGCTCACCGCGGTGTTCTACGCCGGCTACCTGTTGACGGTGTCGCGCCAGCGCCGCGGCACTTCCACCATCGAGTTGATGTGGTGGAGCACGCTGGCCTGCGCCGTGGTGCTGCTGCCGGTGACGCTCGCCACCGGCGAGGCGCTGTGGCCGCAGTCCGCGCGCGGCTGGGGCGTGCTGCTCGGCATGGCGCTGCTGAGCCACGTGGCGGGGCAGGGGCTGATCGCCTGGGCCATGGCGCACCTGCCGGCGGCGTTCTCCTCGGTGAGCCTGCTGGTGCAGCCGGTGGCGGCCGCGGTGCTGGCCTGGGTGCTGCTGGCCGAGCCGTTCGGCGCGCTCCAGGCGCTCGGCGGGGCGGTGGTGCTGGCCGGCATTGTCATCTGCCGGCTGGCGACGATCAGGGCATCGGGGCCGGCGTGAGCCGCTGGGCATAGCCGCGGTAGCGCGCGCTCTTCATCGGCAGCACTTTCGCGGGATCGAAAACCTCCGGCTTGCGCGCGGCGACGTCCGCGAGCCACTCGCGCTGTAGCTTTGCCGAGTCCTGCGCCGGCCACTCGCGCCGGAACGCATCGCGCCAGGCCTCGAAGCCGTAACGCCGGCGGTACCAGCCCGTGAACGACGCCGCGATGTTGTAGATCTGCCACGAGCGGAAGTCCTCGTCCTTTGTTCCGCCGCGATAACGCGGCCAGGCCAGCACGTCGGCGAGCGCGGGCATGCGGTCGCGCGCGACGTACAGCGCCACCCACTCGTCGGTGGTCCGCCCGAACTGCGGCCAGGTCGCCGGCACGCGGCCCTCTTGCGCGAACAGCGCCTCGAGCGTGTGCACGGCGGCGCCCTCCTTGAAGAAGAAGCTCGAATCGCTGCCGACCGCGTGGTGCGTGAGCTCGTGTACCCAGTTATCGAGCATCTCCCAGCGATCCTTCGACGGCGGCAACAGCACGGTGCCGCCGCGGTAGAAGCCGAACGGCACCTTGCGCGTGAGCTTCAGCGTGACCGGTGCCGGGTCGCTGACCTGATGGTAGGCGTACACGCGCTCGGCCCAGGGCCGGAAGTCGCGCAGGATGGACTCGATCTCGGCGGGCGGGACGCCGGCGTCGTTGTCGACATGGATGACCGGTTCGGCGGCGGCCGCGGCCAGCGTCATGCCGCACAGCAGAGAAAGGAGACGCGCACCTTTTCTGCTATTCACGTGGTGATCGCCAGATCCTGGGAAAAGGTGTGCGTCCCCTTTCTCAGAAGTTCGCTGCCTCGAGTTCCATCAGCGGCGCGCTGCCGGCGCGGATCTGCGCGAGCAGCGCGTGCGTTTCGGGGTAGAGCTTGGCGAAGTAGAAACGCGCGGTGACCAGCTTGGTCTTGTAGAAGGTCTCGTCGTCGCCCTTGGCGCCGGCGGTCAGCGCGGCCTGCGCCACGCCAGCCGCGTAGCACCAGGAAAACGAGAACACCAGGTGGCCGATCAGGCGCAGGTACGGCACCGCCGCGGCGCCGACCTCGTCGGCGTTCTTCATGCCCTTCTGGCCGGTCTCCATGGTGATCTTCTGCACCTCGCCGAGCAGCATGCCCAGCGGCCCGGTGAACTCCATCATGGTCGGCCGGCCGGCGTTGGCCTGGATCACGTCCTGGCACACCTTGCCGAACTTCATCAGCTTGGCGCCCATGTCGCCGAGCACCTTGCGGCCGAGCAGGTCGAGCGCCTGGATGGTGTTGGTGCCCTCGTAGATCATGTTGATGCGCGCGTCGCGCACGCACTGCTCGAGGCCGTGCTCGCTGATGTAACCGTGGCCGCCGAGCACCTGCATGGCCAGCGTGGTGGATTCGTAGCCGTTATCGGTGATGAAGCCCTTGATCACCGGCGTCAGCAGCGCGACCATCTCACCGTTGATCTTGCGCGTGGCCTCATCCGGGTGCTTGTGCTCCTTGTCGATGGCCAGGCCCGCCCAGTAGCAGAACGCGCGCGCGGCCTCGACGTAGGCCTTCTGCGTCATCAGCATGCGCCGCACGTCCGGGTGCACGATGATCGGGTCGGCCGGCTTGCCGGCGGCCTTGGGCCCGGTCAGCGAGCGCGACTGCAGGCGGTCCTTGGCGTAGGTGAGCGAGTTCTGGTACGCGAACTCGGCCAGGCCCAGCGACTGCATGCCGACGCCCAGGCGCGCCGAGTTCATCATCACGAACATCGCCATCAGGCCCTTGTTCGGCGGGCCGACCATCCAGCCGGTGGCGTTGTCGAAGTTCAGCACGCAGGTGGCGTTGCCGTGGATGCCCATCTTGTGCTCGATGGAGCCGCACTTGACGCCGTTGCGCGCGCCGATGCCGCCTTTGCCGTCGGGCAGGAACTTGGGAACGATGAACAGCGAGATGCCCTTGGTGCCGCCCGGCGCGTCCGGTAGGCGCGCCAGCACCAGGTGCACGATGTTCTGCGCCAGGTCGTGTTCGCCGGCGGAGATGAAGATTTTCTCGCCGCTGATGGCGTAGCTGCCGTCGGCCTTCGGTTCGGCGCGGGACTTGAGGATGCCGAGGTCGGTGCCGGCGTGCGATTCGGTCAGGCACATGGTGCCGGTCCATTCGCCCGACACCAGCTTGGGCAGGTAGAGGTCCTTCTGCTCGGGCGTGCCGAAGGCGCTGATCGCGTTGTACGCGCCGTGCGACAGGCCGTAGTACATGGTCCAAGCCTGGTTGGCGGAGTTCAGCATCTCCAGGAAGGCGTTGGTGACGACGTACGGCAGGCCCTGGCCGCCGTACTGCGGATTGGCGCCGAGCGAGGGCCAGCCGGCCTCGACGAACTGGCCGTAGGCCTGCTTGAAGCCCTTGGGCGTGGTCACGCTGCCGTCGGGGTGGCGCGTGCAGCCTTCGCGGTCGCCGACCGCGTTGAGCGGCTGCAGCACCTCGGAGCAGAACTTGCCGCCCTCCTCGAGCACCGCGTCGATGGTCGCGGCGTCGATGTCGGCGTGCTGCGGGATCGCCTTGAGCTCGCGCTCGACCTGCAGCATCTCGTGCAGCACGAACTTCATGTCGCGCAACGGGGGTGTGTACTTGGCCATGGGTCATCCCTTTTGTTGATGTTGCCGTCCCAAGGCCCCACAGATTACGCGGGCCCCGGCATCGGCGCGACTTCAGGCCGCCCTAGCGCTCGCCTTCGTCTTTGAGCGAGAACGGCGTGAAGTGCGTGTGGCGGTCGTAGGTGTCCACGCCCTCGGCGCGCTTCAGGCGGCCGACCACGTAGTAGGTCAGTGGCGTGAACGCGGCTTCGACGGCGACCTTGAAGGCGAAGTTGAAGGTCATCACCGCGAACAGCGTGTCGTGCGTCCAGATGCCGTAGAAGGCGAGCGGATAGAAGATCATCGAATCCACCCCCTGGCCGAGGATGGTCGAGCCGATGGTGCGGGTCCACAGCCAGCGGCCTTCGGTCCACAGCTTCATCCTGGCCAGCACGTAGGAATTGACGAAGTCGCCGACCCAGTACGCGGCGATGGAGGCCAGCACGATGCGGCCGGTGGTGCCGAAGGCGGTCTCGAGCGCCGGCTGCAGCGCGCGGTTGTACTCGGTGTCCGCGGCCGGCATGCGCAGGATCACCCAGCTCATGAAGGTCGCGAACAGCAGCGCGCCGAAACCGGCCCAGATGGCGCGGCGCGCGCGGGCGTAGCCGTACACCTCGGTCAGCACGTCGCCGAAGATGTAGCTGATCGGGAAGAACAGGTTGCCGGCGCCGAAGGTGACCAGGCCGACTACCGGCAGCGTGATGGCGCAGACCTTGGCCGGCCCGATCAGGTTCGAGCACAACAGCACCGCGACCATCCCCGCGACGAGGAAATCGTAGTAACGGAACGCGCGCATGCAAAATCGGGGTCAGAGTGGTATTTCTCATCTTCACATGAATACTGCACTCCGGCCCCGTTGCCCGCCTCCGACGGAAATACCACTCTGACCCCGATTTTGCCGACCCCCCGCTGGCAGCGCCTGCTCGAGTGGCTGCACCGCTTCCGCTACGTGCTCGCGCCGCTGTCGTTCGCCGCGGGCCTGGCCAGCTTCGTACTGATCGAGCGGCGCGAGTGGCTGGCGCAGTGGATCAGCGCGCTGCTGATCGTAGGTTGGCTGCTGATCCTGGCGGAGGAGGCGCTCGCGCGCCGCCTGCGGCTGTCGGCCGGCGTGCTGCGCTTCGGCATCCAGGCGATCCAGCAGGAGACGTTCTTCTTCACCCTGCCGTTCTTCCTGCATACGACGACCTGGAGCACCGGCCAGGCGCTGTTCACCGGCACCGCGCTCGCCGCGGCGCTGTGCTCGATGTGGGACCCGCTCTACTTCGGCCGCGTCGCCACGCGGCCGTGGCTGTACCTCGCGTTCCACGCCTTCGCCGTGTTCATCGGCGCACTGACCGTGGCGCCGGTGCTGCTCCACGTCACCACCACCCAGACGCTGGCGCTGGCCTCGGCCAGCGTCGCGGTGCTCGCGGTGCCGAGCCTGCTCAACCTGATCGACCGCGGCCGGTCGCTGCACTGGGCGCTGGCGTTCGGCGGCGCGCTGGCGCTGGGCACGCTGTCGTGGGCGCTGCGGCCGTGGGTGCCGCCGGCCACGCTGTGGCTGCACGAAGCGAGGCTCACGCATGAAGTGGACACGGCACAACGCGAGCCCGGCTCGCCGCTGGCCTCGGCCTCGCCGGCGCGCCTGCACGCGCAGGGCCTGTACGCGTTCACCGCCATCCGCGCGCCGCGCGGGCTGCGCGAGCGCGTCTACCACCGCTGGCTGCACGAAGGCGTCGAAGTGGATCGCATCCCGCTCGAGCTGGTCGGCGGCCGCGCCGAAGGCTATCGCGCGTGGAGCCACAAGCGGGGCTTCCCGGCCGATCCGCGCGGCGACTGGAAAGTGCAGGTGGTGACCGAGGGCGGCCAGCTGATCGGCCAGCTGCGGTTTCGGGTGATCGGGGAATGAGTCGCGCCTGAAGGCGCTCCTACTTGTCCGGCACGATGTCGTGGCCGCGGGACTGCTCGGCGAGCCGCGCCGCGACACGCCCCGGCGAGCCGCTGCGGCGGGCGAGCAGGGCGTAGTAGCCGGGCACCACGTACAGCGTGAGCAGCGTCGAGAACAGCACGCCCCAGAACACCACGATGCCCAGGTTCTCGCGCGCCTCGGCGCCGGCGCCGCCCGACAGGATCAGCGGCACCGAGCCGGCGACGGTCGCCACCGAGGTCATCAGGATCGGCCGCAGGCGGATGGCGGCGGCCTCGTACAGCGCGTCGGTGAAGGCCAGGCCCTGGTCGCGGCGCTGGTTGGCGAACTCGACGATCAGGATGCCGTTCTTGGCGGCCAGGCCGATCAGCAGGATCACGCCGATCTGGCTGTAGATGTTCAGCGAGTAGCCGAGCGCGCCGAGGGCGGCCAGCGCGCCGAACACCGCCAGCGGCACCGAGGTCATGATGACCAGCGGGTGCACGAAGCTCTCGAACTGCGCCGACAGCACCAGGAACACCACCAGCAGCGCCATGCCGAACGACAGCAGCAGCGACTGGCTCGACTCCTTCAGCTCGCGCGAGTCGCCCTTGTACGACAGCCGCGCCGAGGCCGGCAGCACCTCACCGGCGATGCGCTCGATCTCGTCCAGCGCCTCGCCGAGCGTGTAGCCGGGCGCGAGGCCGGCGCTGACGGTGACGCTGCGCAGGCGGTTGTAGCGGTTGTAGGTCGCCGCGCCGGCGGTTTCGCGCGTGGTCAGCACGTTGGCCAGCGGGATCAGCGCGCCCGACAGCGTCGAGCGCACATAGATGTTGGCGAGGTCGCCCGGGTTGCTGCGGTCGGCCGCCTCGGCCTGCAGCCAGACGTCATACTCCTCGCCGCGGTCCATGTACGTGGTCACGCGCCGCCCGGCCAGCAGCGTCTCCAGCGTGCGGCCGATCACCTCGACCGGTACGCCGAGGTCGCCGGCGCGCTTGAGGTCGACGTCGATCTCCAGCGTCGGCACCGTCTCCTTGTAGTCCGAGTCCAGGCGCGTGAGTCGCGGGGCCTCGGTCGAGAGCCGCGCGATCAGCGCGTCGCGCCACTGCGCCAGCTCCTCGAACGAGCCGCCGCCCAGCACCACCTGCACCGGCTGGCCGAAACCGCTGCCGAAGCCGCCGCGCGGGGTCGCGGTGGCGCGTACGCCGGGCAGCTGCGCCAGCTCGCTGCCGATCTCCGCTGCCACTTCAAGGGTGCTGCGCTCGCGGTCGTTCCAGTCGGTCAGCGACACGATCATGTTGCCGGTGTTGACGCCCGCGGCCGCGCCGAAGCCGGGCACGCGCAGGATGGTGCGGTCGACTTCGCCCTGGCCGAGCCGCGCCAGCACCCGGCCCTCGACCTGGCGCATGTAGCGCGCGGTGTAGTCGAAGCTGGCGCCCTCCGGCCCGCGCACCGAGATGTTGAACTGGCCGCGGTCCTCGGGCGGCGTGAACTCGCGCGGCAGCACGGCGTACAGCAGCGCGCAGCCGGCCAGCAGCGCGGCCAGCGCCGCGCCCGACAGCCACGGCCGCTCGACGAAGCGGCTCAGGCCGGCGCGGTAACGGGCCGACAGGCGCTGGAAGAAATGCGTCACGCCCTGCGCCAGCGGGCTCTCGGCCTCGCGCCGCAGCAGGATCGAGGACAGCACCGGCGCCAGCGTCAGCGCGACGACGCCGGAGCAGGCCACCGCCGCCGCCAGCGACAGCGCGAACTCGCGGAACAGCCGGCCGACGTTGCCCTCGAGCAGCGCCAGCGGCAGGAACACCACCACCAGCACGATGGTGGTGGCCAGCACGGCGAAGCCGACCTCGCGGGCGCCGTTGAACGCGGCCAGCAGCGGCGGCTCGCCCGCTTCCATGCGCCGGTGAATATTTTCTACCACGACTATGGTGTCGTCCACCACGATGCCGATGGCCAGCACCAGCGCCAGCAGCGTCAGGATGTTGATCGAGAAGCCGAGCGCCAGCAGGAAAATGAACGAGGCCACCAGCGAGATCGGCACGGTCAGCGCCGGGATCACGGTGGCGCGCAGGTCGCCGAGGAACAGGAAGATGACGACCACGACCAGCAGCGCCGCGATGCTCAGCGCGATGGTGACTTCGCGCAGCGAGGCCTCGACGAACAGCGAGAAGTCCGAGTTGACCCGGATCTGCATGCCTTCGGGCAGGTCGCCCGCGATCTTCGTCATCTCGGCCTTGGCCGCGCGCGCCACCGTCAGGGTGTTGGCCTTGGACTGCTTGATGATGCCCAGGCCCACGGCGGGCACGCCGTTGGCGCGGAACTCGCCGCGCACGTCCTCCGCCGCGACCTCCACGCGCGCCAGCTCACCCAGCCGCACCGGATAGCCGTCGGCGCCGCGCGCGACCACCAGTTGCGCGAACTCGGCCGGCGTGGCGAACGGCCGGGCGGTGCGCAGCGTGAACTCGCGCTCGATCGACTCGAGCCGGCCGGCCGGGCGCTCGACGTTCTGGTTGCGCAGCGCCGTCTCGACGTCGGCCGCGGTCAGGCCGCGCGCGGCCAGCGCCTTGCGGTCGAGCCAGATGCGCATCGCCGGGCGGCGGTCGCCGCCGATGCGGATGGCCGAGATGCCGTCGACGGCGCCCAGCCGATCGACGAGGTAGCGTTCGGCGTGGTCCGACAGCTCCAGCGCGGTGAGCCGGTCGCTCGACAGCACCATCCACAGGATCGGGTTGGCGTCGACGTCGGCCTTGCTGACCTCGGGCGGCTCGGCCTCGACCGGCAGGTTGTTGAGCGCGCGCGAGATGCGGTCGCGCACGTCGTTGGCGGCGGCGTCGACGTCGCGCGACAGGTTGAACTCGATGGTGATGTTGGAGCGGCCGTCGGCGCTGACCGACGACAGCGTGCGCAGGCCCTCGATGCCGGCGATGCGGTCCTCGAGCACCTGCGTGATCTTGGTCTCGACCACGGCCGCCGACGCGCCCGGGTAGTTGGTGCCGACCGACACGATCGGCGGGTCGATGTCCGGGTACTCGCGCACCGAGACGTGGGTCAGCGCGAACAGGCCGAACACCACCAGCAGCGCGTTGATGACGGTCGCCAGCACCGGCCGCTTGACCGAGACGTCCGACAGCCACATGGCGGCAGGAACTCCTCTAACCCGGCGTGACGCCGGGCGCAGGGACTTCGCGCACCGGCCGCCCGGGCCGCAGCTGGGCGTGCCCCTCCAGCACCACGCGGTCGCCTGCGGCCAGCCCGCTGGCGACCTCGACGGATCCGGTCAGGCGCGCGCCGAGCGCGACCTCGACCTTTTCCACGGTGTCGCCCGCCACGCGCCAGACGAACTGCTGCTCGTTCTCCGGCGCGACCGCCGCCTCGGGCACGAACAGCGCGCGGCGCGGGCGGCCCTGCGCGTGCACGGTCAGCAGCATGCCGGGCTTGAGCGCGTTGTCCCGGTTGTCGAGCCGCGCCTGCACCTTGGCCGCGCGCGTGACTTCGTCCACGCGCGTGTCGATGGCGCTGATCTTGCCGGTGAACACGCGCTCGGGCCAGGCGGCGGCGCGCACTTCGACCACGGCGCCCGGCGCGAGGTCGCCGATCAGCGCCTCGGAGACCGAGAACTCGACGCGCAGCGTGTCGACCTGGTCGAGCGTCACGATCGGCGTGCCGGGCTGCACCAGCGAGCCGAGGCTGGGCTGGCGGAAGCCCAGCACGCCGGCGAACGGCGCGCGCACGGTGCGCTGCGCAAGGCGCACCTTCGCCAGCTCGAGCCGCGCCTGCGCGCTCTTGAGCACGCGGCTCTGCTCCTCGAGCTGGTCGCGGGGCACCAGGCCCTTGCCGGACAGCTCGGTCAGCCGCGTGTGGCGCGCTTGCGCCTGCTCGGCCTCGGCTTCGGCCGCCTTCAGGTCGGCGCGCTCCTCGTCGTCCTCCAGGCGCACCAGCGGCTGGCCGTCCGTGGCGCGGGCGCCTTCCTTGAAATAGATCTCCTCGACGCGGCCCGACACGCGCGCCGTGACCAGCACCGATTCGAGCGCGCGCGCCGTGCCCAGCCCCTCGATCTGCGGCACGAACTCGCGTTGCTCGACCCGGCCCACCACCACCGGCGTGGCCTGCGCCGCAGCGCCGGCCGCGGGCGCCGCCGGCGACTCGCCGCCGCAGGCGCACAGCAACGGCGCGGCCGCCAGCGCGAGGGCGGGCAGGGTTGAGGGAATCCGGTTTATCTTGGCCATGACCGAAACGGGTGCCGACCGGGGGGACAAATTATGACCGTTCCTGACCACCTTGCTGCAGAAGGCAGCCGCCTGCCGCGCTGGCTGCTGCTGGCGGGACTGGCCGCGGGCGCGGCGCTGGGCGCCGTGGGGCTGCGGGCCGCGCCGCAATACGGCCTGCCGCCCGGGGCCGTGGCCAGCGTGGACGGCCGGCCGATCCTGCGCGACGCCTGGCTGCGCGCCGTCGCCGCGGTGGCGTCCGACCGGCGCACGCCGCTGACCGCGGTCGACCAGCGCCACATCCTCGAGCGCCTCATCGACGAGGAGCTGCTGGTGCAGCACGGCGTGGCGCTGGGGCTGGTCGAGCGCGACGCGCGCCTGCGCGGCACGCTGGTGTCGCAGGTGATGCAGGCGGCGGCGCAGTCGGTGCGCGCCGAGCCGGACGAAGCGGCGCTGCGCGCCTTCTACGACGAACACCGCGGCCACTTCACTCCCGCCGCGCGGCTGCGCGTGCGCGCCTGGCGCGTGGACCGCGGCGGCGCGCGCGCTCCGTTCGAGCCTGCCGTGCCCGATGCCCTGCTTCCGCCAGCCAAGCTGCAGGCCTACCTGGGCCCGGCGCTGACGCTACGCGCGCTGGCGCTGGTGCCCGGTGAGCGTGCCGAGGAAGGCGGCGTCGGGCTCGAGCTGGTGGAGTCGCTGCCTGCGACCGCGCCGTCGTTCGGGCAGGTGCGCACGGAAGTTCGCCGCGAATACCTGCGCCGCGCCGACGAGGCCGCGGTGCGGGAGTTGCTGGCGCGCTTGCGCGAGCACACGCCGGTCGTGGTCGACGCCGGCCGGCTGTGAAGCCCGCATCCGCCGCCCTCGGCGCGCTGCTGCTCGGCCTGCTGCTGCCCTGGGGCGGTGCGCAGGGCCACAGCCGCGGCATGTCCTACTCGGAGTGGAGCCTGGCGCCGGACGGCGCGACGGTGCGCGCGCGCGTGTCGCAGCTCGAGCTCACCCGCCTGGCGCTCGACCCCGGCGCCGCGGATTACGCCCCGCGCGTCGGCACGCTGCTCGCGGACGCCTTGCAGCTGTGGTCCGGCGACGAGCGCTGCGCGCCGGGCGCAGCGTCCGTGCGGGTGGCCGCCGACGGCTGGGTTGCCGCACGGTGGTCGGTGCGCTGCGCCGTGCCCGGTGAGCGCGCCATCCGCAGCACGCTGCTGCACGGAGTCGCGGCTTCGCACCTGCATTTCGCGCGCATGCAGGCCGGGCAGGGCGCGCCGCGCGAGCGCGTGCTGACCTTCGCCGACCCGGTGTACCCGCTCGGCGCGGCGCTCGGCGCGGCGTCGTCGTTCGGCCGCTACGTCGCCCTGGGCGTGGACCACATCCTGTCGGGCTGGGATCACCTCGCCTTCGTGCTGGCGCTGGTGCTGCTCGCCACGCGCCTGGCCGAAGTGGCTTTGCTGGCGACGGCGTTCACCGCCGCGCACAGCCTGACGCTGGCCGCGGCCGTGCTGGGCTGGGCCGACGTGCGCGAGGACGCGGTCGAGGCGGTGATCGGCTTTTCGATCGCGCTGGTCGCCGCCGAGAACCTGTGGCTGCGCGCCGGCCGCGAGCGCTGGCTGCCCTTGGCGCTGGCGGGAGTGCTCGCGCTGCTCGCGGCGCTGGGCGCCACGCGCCTGCCGCTGCCGCTGCTGGCCGGGCTGGCGCTGTTCACGGCCTGCTACTTTTTGCTGGCACGCGAGGCGGCGCAGCCCGTGCGGCTGCGTGTTGCCGTCGCCTTCGTGTTCGGGCTGGCGCACGGCTTCGGTTTTGCCGGCGCGCTCGACGAGCTGCAGCTGCCGGCCGAACGCCTCGTGCCCGCGCTGCTGGGTTTCAACGGCGGCGTCGAGCTGGGCCAGCTGCTGGTGATCGCGCTGGCCTGGCCGCTGTTGCAGTGGCTGGCGCGGCGTCCGCCCTGGCGCGTGCGGGCGGGCGATGCGGCGTCGGCGTGCGTGTGCGCGCTCGGCACCTACTGGTTCGTGATGCGGGCGTTCGGATGAGGTTCACCGGAGGACGACGATGAAACGACTGCTGCAGGTGCTGGCGCTCGCGCTGGCCGCGTTCGCGCTGTTCCTGTTCATCGACCGCGAGGGCCACCCGGAGACCCCGGGCGCGGTCACCGCCGCGCCGGTACCGGCGGGCTGGATCGCGCAACAGGCGCAGCGTCGGCACGACGCGGCGACGCGGCTCGCGGCCACGGCACAGGCAGGCGAGCCGGACAAGCAGGTCCTGTTCGGCGACCTGCACGTGCACACCACCTACTCGATGGACGCCTTCGCCTGGAGCATGCCGGTGTTCCACGGCGACGGTGTGCACCCGCCGGCCGAGGCCTGCGATTACGCGCGCTTCTGCTCGAATCTCGACTTCTGGGCCAGCACCGAGCACGCCGAGTCGCTGACGCCGCGCCACTGGCGCGACCTGAAGGAAACCGTGCGCCAGTGCAACGCCGTGGCCGGCGATCCGGGCGCTCCCGACCTGGTCACCTTCCTCGGCTGGGAGTGGACCCAGATGGGCGACACGGCGGCGGACCACTACGGCCACAAGAACGTGATCCTGCTCGACACCGCCGACGACCGCGTGCCGTCGCGCCCGGTCGCGGCCGGCGGCATCGCTGCCGCCGGCATGAAGGCGCGCGGGCGGCCGTATTACCAGGATCTCATCGGGCCCTATATGGACTGGAGCAGCCGGCAGTCGCAGTTCGACCAGCAATACAAGGTGCGCGAGCTGCGCGCGCAGCGAATCTGCGCCGACGGCGTGCCGGTGCGCGAGCTGCCGACCGACTGCGTGGAGTACGCCGAGGCGCCGGCCGCGCTGTTCGCCAAGCTCGACGACTGGGGCTTCGACGCGCTGGTCATCCCGCACGGCAACACCTGGGGCTATTACACTCCGCCGGGCAGCAGCTGGGACAAGCAGCTCACGCGCGCGCAGCACGACCCGGAGCGCCAGACCCTGATCGAGGTGTTCTCCGGCCACGGCAACTCGGAGGAATTCCGTACCTGGCGCGAGGTGGCCTACGACTCGCAGGGGAGGATGACCTGCCCGCGGCCGACACCAGATTACGTGCCGTCGTGCTGGCGCGCCGGTGAGCTGATCCGCGCACGGTGCTCAGACCTGCCGGCCGCCGAGTGCGAGCGCCGCGTCGAGCAGGCACAGCTCGACTACCTGCACGCCGGCCGCGCCGGCCACCTGGTGGTGCCTGGCGTGACGCCCGAGGACTGGCTCGATTCCGGGCAGTGCCGCGACTGCTTCCTGCCGGCGTTCAATTTCAGGCCGCGCTCGTCCACGCAGTACGCGCTGGCGATCTCGAACTTCGAGGAGGAGAACGAGGCGGGCGACGGCCCGCTGCGCTTCCGCTTCGGCTTCATCGCCTCGAGCGACAACCACGCCGCGCAGCCCGGCACCGGCTTCAAGCAGCAGGGCCGGCACGCCAGCACCGAAGTGGGCGGGCAGGAGGGCCTGATCCGCAAGTCGTTCCTCGACGAGGCCAAGCCGAAAGGGCGCGACGCGCAGTCGATCCCGTTCGACGCCAGGCAGACGCGCTATAACTTCCTGCAGATCGCCGAGAGCGAGCGCCAGCAGTCGTTCTTCTACACCGGCGGCCTGGTGGCCGTGCACAGCGCCGGGCGGTCGCGCGAGCAGATCTGGGACGCGCTCAAGCGCCGCGAGGTCTACGCCACTTCCGGTGGCCGCACGCTGCTGTGGTTCGACCTGCTCGGCGCCCAGGGTGCCACCGCGCCGATGGGCTCGTCGGTCGAGGTCGGCGGCGCGCCGCGCTTTCGCGTGCGGGCGGTGGGCGACTTTGCGCAGCTGCCGGGCTGCCCGGAGCACAGCACGAGCGCACTGTCGGCAGCGCAGGTCGAGAGGATCTGCCGCGGCGAGTGCTACAACCCGTCCGACCAGCGCCGGCCGATCGACCGCATCGAGGTGGTGCGCATCCTGCCGCAGGCGCGCCCCGGCGAGCCGGTCGAGGACCTGATCGAGGACCCGTGGAAGACCTTCGCCTGCAGCGGCGATCCGGCCGGGTGCCTGGTGGAGTTCTCGGACGAGGAGCCGGCGCGCGCGGCGCGCGAGGCGATCTACTACGTACGTGCGGTGCAGAAGCCCGAGCCCACCATCAACGCCGGCGGGCTGCGCTGCGAGAACGACGCCAGGGGCGAGTGCGTGGCAGTGAAGCCCTGCCACGGCGACCTGCGCACGGCGCTCGACGACGACTGCCTGGCGCCCGCTGAGCCGCGCGCGTGGTCGTCGCCGATCTTCGTGACGCCGAAGTCCTAGGATGCGCCGTCATGGCCAAGCAACCGAAACTGGTGCTGCGCGAGAGCTGCGTCCACGACCTCGGCGCGAACAGCCGGCAGATGAGGCGCTCGCTCATCCCAGCGGGCTGGCGAATCCCAGCTGGGTTTCGCTCCCGCTCGACCCAGCCTACCCTGGCCGAGCAGGATAGGCATGATAGACGGCCTTCTGGGAGGAGCCGACATGGGCGAAGGGCTGGTCGCCGTCGTACTGGCGCTGCTGCTGGGATACGGAATCTGGTTGTTCAACCGCCTGGTGCAGGAGCGCAACACCACGCTCGCGGCGTGGAGCGACATCGGCGTGCAGCTCAAGCGCCGGCACGACCTGATTCCCAAGCTGGTCGAGGCGGTGAAAACCTATTCGACCTACGAGCAGAGCACGCTGACGCGGGTGACCGAGCTGCGCGGCGCCGCGGCCCGCGCCGAAAAGCCGGCCGAGTCCGGGCGCATCGAGAGCGAGCTGACCGGCGCGCTGCACAAGCTGATCGCGGTGGCGGAGGCCTACCCGGATCTCAAGACCAGCGAGCAGTTCCTGAGCCTGATGCGCGAGATTTCCCAGGTCGAAAAGGACATCCAGCACGCACGCCGCTACTACAACGGCGCGGTGAAGCAGTTCAATGTGCGCGTCGAGAGCTTCCCGTCCAACGCGGTGGCCGCGCTGTTCCGCTTCGTGCCGGCTGAGTATTTCGACGCGGATGCCACGTGAAACGTCTGGCGCCATTATTTCTGCTGCTGTGTTCACTGCCGCTACAGGCGGACGAGCGCATCCTGTCCTACGACAGTCACATCACGCTGCACGCCGGCGGCAGCCAGTTCGTGACCGAAACCATCCGCGTGCGCGCCGAAGGCCAGCGCATCAAGCGCGGCATCTACCGCGATTTCCCGACCGAATACCGCACCCGCACCGGCAGCCGCCTGCGCGTCGAGTTCCGGGTGGCCAGCGTGGAGCGCGACGGCCAGCCCGAACCGTTCCACACCCGGCAGCTGAGCAACGGCGTGCGCGTGTACATCGGCCGCTCCGACCTGTTCCTCAAGCCCGGCGAATACACCTACCGGCTCAGCTACACCACCGACCGGCAGCTCGGATTCTTCGACAAGCACGACGAGCTGTACTGGAACGTCACCGGCAACGGCTGGGATTTCCACATCGACCAGGTGAGCGCGCGCGTGCAACTGCCGGCGGGAATACCGCCGCAGGGCATCACCGCCGAAGCCTACACCGGCCCCCAGGGCGCGCAGAACCGCGACTACCGCAGCGAGTTGCTTGCGGATGGTGCGAGCTTCAGCACCACCGGCAAGCTGGGGCCGAACGAAGGCCTGACCCTCGTCGTCGGCTGGCCGAAGGGTTTCGTGCACGAGCCCACCTGGCAGGACCGGCTGCGCTGGCAGTGGAGAGACGATCGGGCGCTGTTCATTGTCTGGATCGGGGCAGCGCTGTTGTTGCTGTATTACCTGTTTGCCTGGTGGCAGGTCGGGCGCGATCCCGCTGCCGGCGTCATCGTGCCGGAATACGAACCGCCAACCGGTTATCCGCCGGCCGCGTTGCGGCTGGTGCGGCGAATGGCCTGGGACGACAAGGCCCTGTCGGCCGCGCTGGTGGGGCTGGCGGTCAAGGGTGCGCTCAGCATCGAGGAGGACGACGAGGAGTACGTGGTCAGCCCGACCGGGAAGGTTGTCGGCAAGCCCAGTGGCGACGAGCAGGCCATTCTCGATGCCCTCGGCGGCAAGCCGCTGACCTTCAAATCGGGCAACCACGCCGAGGTCAGCGCGCTGCGGCAGTCGCACCGGGAGAAATTGCAGGCGAACTACGAAAAGTCGTATTTCTATTCCAACCGCGGCTGGCTGGTCCCGGGCTGGATTCTCACGCTGGCCGTGGTCGGCTACGCCGCCCTCGGGTTTTTCGACAGTTACGGCCCGCAAGCCGTGTTCCCGATCTTCCTGACGGTGTTTCTCGGGGTGTTCGGCTCGCCGTTCCTGACGACGCTGTGGCGGATGCGCGAGGTCCACGCCCGCACCGGCCGGAATTTCATCGGGCTGGTCGTCACCGGCGGCGTGTTCGTGTTCGTGCTGGTGACGCTGGGCGGCGCGATGTTCGAAGGAGCGGGCGTGATTCCCTGGGGGCTGATCCTGGGGATCGTGTTGCTCGCGCTGCTCAACCTGCTGTTCAGCCAGTTGATGAAAGCCCCGACGCGCGATGGCCGCAAGCTGCTCGACCGCACCGAGGGGTTCCGGCAGTACCTGGGCATCGCCGAGTCGGATGAACTGAAGTTCAAATACGCAAGACCGGTCACGCCGGAACTTTTCGAGGCCTACCTGCCCTTTGCCATCGCGCTCGACGTCGAGACCTGGTGGGCCGAGCGCTTTGCCGCCGCGTTGCGCGCCGCCGGCCGGCAGCCGTCGGAATACCGCACTTCGTGGTACCGCGGGCACAGTTTCACCGGCGTGCGCGGAATCTCCACCTCGGTCGGCGCCGGCCTGTCCTCGACCGTGTCGTCGTCCAGCCGTGCACCCGGTTCGTCGTCCGGCGGCAGTGGCGGCGGGGGTGGCGGAGGTTCGTCGGGCGGGGGTGGCGGAGGTGGCGGCGGCGGGGGCTGGTAGGCTGGGATGAGCGCAGCGAATCCCAGCGGGCTGGAGAATCCCAGCTGGGTTTCGCTTCCGCTCAACCCACCTACCCCAGCTCCTTCAGCGACTGGATCATCTTCACCATGACCTGCTGCGCGTCGCCGTAGACCATGGCGCAGTTGTCCTTGAAGAACAGCTCGTTCTCGACGCCGGAGTAGCCCTTGCCCTGGCCGCGCTTGACCACGTAGACCTGTTTGGCCTGGTCGCAATTCAGGATCGGCATGCCGTAGATCGGGCTGGATTTGTTGGTGCGCGCGGCCGGGTTGACGGTGTCGTTGGCGCCCACCACCACTGCGACGTCGGCTTCCTTGAACTCGCCGTTGACGTCCTCCATGTCGTAGATGACGTCGTAGGGCACGCCGGCCTCGGCCAGCAGCACGTTCATGTGGCCGGGCATGCGGCCGGCCACCGGGTGGATGGCGAACTTCACCTCGACGCCCTCGGCCTGCAGCATCTTCACGAACTCGTAGAGCTTGTGCTGCGCCTGCGCCACCGCGAGGCCGTAGCCCGGCGCGATGATGACCTTGGTGGCGTACTTCATGGCCGCGGCGGCATCGGAGGCCTCGGCCGGCTTCATGGAGCCGGTGACGGCATCGCCGCCGCCGGCGTCGCTCTCGCCGAAGTGCGTGAACAGGATGTTGGCGATCGAGCGGTTCATGGCCCTGGCCATGAGCAGCGTCAGCAGCGAGCCGGCCGAGCCGACCAGCACGCCGGCGATGATCATGGCCGGGTTCTGCAGCACGAAGCCCTCGAAGCCCACCGCCAGGCCGGTGAAGGCGTTGTACAGCGAGATCACCACCGGCATGTCGGCGCCGCCGATCGGCACGGTCAGCAGCGCGCCGAACAGCAGCGCGGCGGCGAAGAACACCACCACCCAGGTGGTGCCGGCGTGGCCCTGGTAGACCAGCCAGGCGCCGAGCGCCGCGGTCGCGGCGAGCGCCGCCAGGTTCACCGCCTGTTGCCCGCCGAAGCGGATCGAACGCGACATCTTGCCCTCGAGCTTGGCCCAGGCGATCAGCGAGCCCGAGAACGACACCGCGCCGATCAGGCCGCCGAGCACGGCAAGCACGAGGAAGGTCGGGCTGTGAGCGCGCGTCGACAGCAGCTCGATGGCCGCGATGGCCGCGGCCGAGGCGCCGCCCATGCCGTTGAACAGCGCCACCATCTGCGGCATCGAGGTCATCGGCACGCGCTTGCCCTGCCACCAGGCCCAGGCGTTGCCGACCAGCAGCGCCAGCAGGATCAGCGTGAGGTTCTGCGCGAACTTCGGATGGTCCGGGTCGACCACGCCCAGCGTCACCAGCGTCGCCACCACCATGCCGGCGCCGGCCCAGACGATGCCGCTGCGGGCCGTCACCGGCGAGCTCATGCGCTTGAGGCCGAAAATGAACAGGAAGGCGGCGGCGAGGTAGGACAGCTGGATGACGAAGTTCATGTGGGATTCCCGGTCGCGGCCAAGGCCGCTCCTACTTCTTCTCGGATTTCTTGAACATGCCGAGCATGCGCTCGGTCACGACGTAGCCGCCGGCGGCATTGGCCGCGCCGACGATGACGCCGAAGAAGCCGATGGCCTGCTCGAGCACGGTGCTGGCCTGCGACAGCGCCACCATCGCGCCGACCACCACCGCGCCGTGGATGAAGTTGCTGCCCGACATCAGCGGCGTGTGCAGGATTGCCGGCACCCGGCCGATGATCTCGTAGCCGGTGAAGGCGGCGAGCATGAAGATGTACAGGGCGACGAAGCCCGTCATCACCACCGTGGCGTCCATGGTCAGGCTCCTTCCACCGCCTTGCGGGCGGCCTCGTTCTTGATCTGCCCGCCGTGCGTCAGGCAGGTTTTGGCGACGACCTCGTCGTCCCAGTCGAGCTTCAGCGTGCCGTCCTTGACCATCAGCTCGAGCAGGTTCAGCAGGTTCTTGCTGTACAGCTCGCTGGCGTGCTCGGCCAGCAGCGAGGGCACGTTCAGCGGCGCGGCGATGGTGACGTTGCCGACCCGGACGGTCTCACCGGGCTTGCTCAGCTCGGCGTTGCCGCCGCCGTCGGCGGCGAGGTCGACGATGACCGCGCCGGGCTTCATGCCCTCGATTTGCGCCTTGCTGATCAGCTTGGGCGACGGGCGCCCCGGGATGGCGGCGGTGGTGATGATGGCGTCGGCCGACTGGATGTGCTTGGTCAGCACGGCCGCCACCTTCTCCTTTTCTTCGGCCGTCAGCTCGCGGGCATACCCGCCGGCACCGCGCGCATCCACGCCGGTGTCGACGAACTTGGCGCCGAGCGACTCGGCCTGCTCCTTGGTCTCGGGCCGCACGTCGTAGCCCTCGACCATCGCGCCGAGGCGGCGCGCCGTGGCCAGCGCCTGCAGCCCGGCGACGCCCAGGCCCATGACCAGCACCTTGGCGGGGCGGATCGAGCCGACCGCCGTGGTCATCATCGGCAGGATGCGGGCGAGGGTGGTCGAGGCCAGCAGCGCGCCGTAATAGCCGGCCAGCGCGGCCTGCGAGGACAGCGCGTCGGCGGCCTGGGCGCGCGTGATGCGCGGCACCAGCTCCATGGCGAAGCAGGTGATCTTGCGGTCGCGCAACAGCTTGACCAGCTCGGCCTCGCGGTGCGCGTAGACGAACGAGAACAGCACCGAGCCCTCGCGCAGCGCGCGTGCCTCGTCGAGCGAGGGCGGCTGCACCTTCAGCACTATGTCGGCGTCGAGTTGCGCGGGACCGACGGTGACGCCGGCCTTCGCATACGCCTCGTCGGGGATCAGCGCGGCGGCGCCGGCGCCGGACTCGAGGCTCAACGCGACGCCGAGCTTATTCAGCTTGGCCACGACGGAGGGCACGAGCGCGACGCGGCGCTCGTTCGGGCGGTTCTCCCGCGGTACGGCGATCTTCACCGCCATGAGTGGTTCCCCGAAAAACGAAGAAGGATACGCGCTGCGAAAAAGGGGACGCATCCCTTTTTCTCGAAAAGTTTCGTGTCACGTCATGTTCGTGGAGAAAAAAGGGATGCGTCCCCTTTTTCGCCTTTCAGGCTTTGACGCGATGCAGCAAAGTCTAGCCGATGGCGCCGCCTGCTGCAGCGCGCCGTCGCTGCCCGGTAAGGTCCTCGAAGTCCTCGGCCAGGTCCAGCAGCCGCTCGCGCAGGTGCCGGCGCTGCGCCTCGGTCAGGGTCGGCGAGAGCGCCGCGAGCAGGTCGACGTAGGCGCGGCGGTTGTGCTCGGTGAGCTCGCGCACCGCGTCGCGGTCCGGCAGCGCCGGATCGTCGAGCACCGCGCGCAGGCGCGCCTCGAAACCGGGTTCGGCACGCGCGGCCAGCGTGCCCTCGAGCGCCTGTGCCCACTGCTCGCCGTAACGCTGCCAGAGCGCGGGATCGTCGCGGCGCGCCGCCGCCCACTCGCGCACCAGGGCGGACTGCGCGTCGGTCGCCGAGCCGAGCCAGCGCTTGAGCCCGCGCGTGGCATTGCGCGCATAAAGCTCGCGCGTCTGCTTGGGCGTGCGCTCGGCGTCTTCCCCGGTCTCCTCGGCGCGCTGCTCGGCCATTTTTCCGAGCAGCCCGGCCACCTGCCGGTCGGACAGCGCGGCCAGCACGCCGGCCGCCGCCGGCAGCGCCTCGGCCACCAGCCGCTCGCCGTGCTCGTTGGCGCGCTGGCGGTAGCCCTCGATCTGCTCGCGCGTCAGCGGGCCGGTCACGGCGCCGGCGAGCTCGCGCAGGTCGGCCGCGTAGGCCGCCAGCTGGGTGCGGCGGTGCCACCGCCACAGCGAGGCGAAGCCTTCCTTGAAGCGGACCTTGCCGGGCCCGTCGAGGTCCACGTACTTGCCGATCTCCCAGGCCACCAGCCAGTCGAGGCGGTTGTAGGCGAGCTTGGTGGCGCTGCACGATGCAAGCAGCGCGATCGCGGCCAGCACCGCGGCGAGGCGCCCGGTCCGCTTCACGGGGACAGCTTCACGAAGTCGGGTTTCTCGCGCACGGCGCAGTCCGGACAGGCCCAGTCGGCCGGGATTGCCTCCCAGCGCGTGCCGGGCGGGAAGCCCTCGCGCGCATTGCCGCGCTGCTCGTCGTAGACGTGGCCGCAGCCGGGGCATTGGTACCTGTCGTACGCCGCGGGAGTCGTTGCTTGCATGCGTCAGGCCGCGGAGCCGGCGCGCCTACGCCGTGACTTCGACCATCTGGAAGTCGGACTTGGCCGCGCCGCAGTCCGGGCAGGTCCAGGTCTCGGGAATGTCCTCCCAGCGCGTGCCGGGGGCGATGCCCTCCTCGGGCAGGCCCCTGGCCTCGTCATACTCGAAATCACAGATCAGGCAGCGCCACTTGCGCATGGGAATCGCACGGGAAAACGAGCGACGAATCTTAGCAGCGAGCCGGGGATTTCAAGAACTGCCGATGGCAGTTCTTGCCCGGCGAGCGGCGGGGCTGGGGCCCGCCCCAATCCCGATTACGTCGCTGCCGAGCCGTATCGGGCGATCACCGCGTTGCGGATCGACGGCTTGACGTTGGCGAGGCTCATGTCGCCGCCGTAATGGGCCACGACCTTCGGGTCCATGATGCGAAACCACAGCCAGGGCAGGTAGGCCACCAGGATCATCGAGGCGTAGCCCGAGGGCAGCTGCGGGCTGTCGTCGAAATGGCGCAGCGACTGGTACGAGCGCGTCGGGTAGGCATGGTGGTCGGAGTGGCGCTGCAACTGGTACAGGAACAGGTTGGTGACGATGTGGTTGCTGTTCCAGGAGTGGTGTGGCTGGCAGCGCTCGTAGCGGCCGTCCGGCGTCTTCTGCCGGCACAGGCCGTAATGCTCGAGATAGTTCACCGACTCGAGCAGCGAGAAGCCGTAGACCGCCTGCACCACCAGGAACGGCACGATGATCCAGCCGAGCCAGGCGACCATCGCGCCGTACAGCGCGATCGTCATGGCCCAGGCCTGCAGGTTGTCGTTGCGCCAGGTCCACGGCCCCGAGCCTCCGCGCGCGAGGCGTCTCGATTCGATCTCCCAGGCCGACTTCACGCTGCCGATGACCGTGCGCGGGAGGAACTCCCAGAACGTCTCGCCGAAGCGCGCGCTGGCCGGGTCCTCGGGTGTGGCCACGCGCACGTGGTGGCCGCGGTTGTGCTCGACGTAGAAATGGCCGTAGGCCACCGGCGCCAGCGCGAGCCTGGCCAGCCAGCGCTCGAACGGGTCGGTCTTGTGGCCGAGCTCGTGCGCCGTGTTGATCGACACCCCGGCGATGCCGCCGGCGGAAACCGCGAGGCCGAGCTGCTCGAACCAGGTCAGCCCGCCCCTGGCGATCATCGCGAAGGCGAAGATCCAGATCGCGTACTCGATCGCGACGGCAAGGTAGACGATGAAGCGGTAGTAGCGGTCGGCCTCGAGCGCCGGCACGGCGGCGGCGGGCGGGTTGCTGGGGTCGGTGCCGATCAGCCAGTCGAGGAGCGGGATGACGGTGTAGATGAACAGCGGCGCGAACCAGTAGAAGATCGACCAGCCGGTGGCCTGCGCGAGCTGCACTCCGGTCAGCGGCAGCAGCATCACGGTGAAGCCCAGCATCCACAGATAACGCTTCTTGTCGGTCCAGGCCGACGCGCCCATGGCCGCGGTCGTCATCGCTTCTCCTCCCCGGGAAAGGAATAGAACGATCGTTTAATTAATCTAGCCCGGTGCGCGCGGGGGTGTCAAACGGGGACAATGCGCGGCCATGCCCCGCAGCCCCGTCGCCGGCACCCATCCGCCGCTGCCCGCCCCGCACGTCGTGCTGTTCGACTGGCACGCCACGCTGGTCGACACCATGGACGCGATGTACTACGCGCTCGACGAGGTGCTGCCCAAGCTGGTCGAGCTCAAGCTGCTCGACCGGCTGGTGCCCGAGGGCCGTTCGAAGACGCCCGAGGACGAGAAGCTGGTGCGTTACGTGCGTGAGCACAATCGCCTGCATCCGAAGATCAAGTCGCAGCGGCGCATCTCGCGCACCGACATCTTCGAGGTGCTGTTCGGCCGCGACGACGAGGCCAAGTCCATCGCCCACCGCGAGTTCGACAAGCAGTACGCGCGCTACTTCGGGCCGGTGCGGCCGCTCGAGGCCGACACGCGGGCCCGCATGCTCGAGCTGAAGAAGCTCGGCGTGCGCATCGGCGTGCTGTCGAACCGCCGCCGCCGCTTCATGGCGCACGAGATCTACACGGTGGACCACACCGGCTGGCACGAGCTGTTCGAGACCATGGTTTGCGGTGACGATGTCGCCAGGCACAAGCCGCACCCGGACCTGATCCTCAAGGCGCTGGTGAACCTGCGCGTGCCGGTGGACGCGCACTGCTGGTACGTCGGCGACAGCACCACCGACGTCGTCGCCGCCAAGCGTGCCGGCGTGACCGCGGTGTTCTACAACGGTGTCGGCTGGGACGCGGCGTGGCTGCGCAAGATCTTCCCGCGCACGCCGCGCCACCCGCATGCGCCCGAGGTGGTGATCCATTCGCTCGCCCAGCTGGTGCGGCTGGTCAAGCGCCTGCATCACGGCTGATGCGGGCCGGATCCGGGCCGCTCGCGCGGCACGGCGCGCGCGGGGGCATCCCAGGGGCGCTCGCGCGACAGCAGCACGTTGAGCAGGTTGTCCTGGAAGTTGATGTTGCCGGTCAGCTTCTGGTGCTCCTCGCACAGGAAGAACGAGTAGGCCAGCGGGAAGAACAGCCAGCGGTGGCGCTCGGCCGTGGGGTCGAGCTTCTCGCGCGCCAGCAGCGACGGCTTGGTGACCTGGCCGTCGCCGGGCTCCAGCATCAGGCGGGCGTAGTCGATGCCGGGCTGTGGGCGGGCGATGTCGTCCGGGTACAGGCGCACCGCCGAATCGTCCTCCGTCTCCTCGACCAGCAGGCGCGCGGGTGTGAGCGAGCAATCGCCCCCGAACACGACGATGCGCACGCCGGCGTCCCGCTCCGGCCGCACCGACAGCGACCAGACGAAGCGGCGCGCGCGCTCGAGGTGGGCCTCGAACAGCCGCTGCAGGGCGTCGACGTAGGCGGCATCGTGGCGCGCGCGCAGGCGCGCGCCGGCCGCGTTGCCGAACACCGACCACTCGAAGCGCCGCCACAGCTCGACGTCGAACACGTCGCGGTCCAGCGGCTCGCCGCGCAGGTCGATGAGCCAGTCGTTGATCGGGTGCGGGAACAGCTGGAACACGCTCGGCATTGTCGCCAGCACTTCGGTGGGGATGCGCCGCAGGCCGACGGCGGCGCCTTCGATGAAGCCGTGCAGCGAGTTGACCGAACCGAGGTTCGGCGTGCCCAGCAGGATTGCCGTGCGCACCTTGCCGGCGCCCGCGTCGCTGACCTTGAAATCGTCCCGGTGCAACACCGGCAGCACGTCCTCGGCGCCGTAGCGCAGGAAGTAGCGCGTGACCAGGCCGCCCATGCTGTGCGCGACGATATCCACCTTCAGCGCGGCATCGCCGTAGTCGCGGCGGATCTGCTCGATCAGGGCGTCGAGCTTTCCCGCCGTGCGCACGTTGTCCTGGCGCCAGTCGTAGGCGAACACGTAGTAGTGCCGCCGCGCGGGGTCCACCGGCGTGCCCGCCTGCGCGCGGCGGTAGCCGCCCGCGTGCTCCAGCGTGCGCAGGATCTCGCCGTAGAAGTCGGTGCCGAGCGCCGCCTCGAACAGGCCGTCGGGGCGGGCTTCGGCCAGCGGCGCGAGCGTGCGCGGATCGAACGGCAGGGCCAGATGCTCCTTGGCGCCGAGGGCCACCGACCACAGCGAGCCCGGCCAGAGCTCCGCGCCGGTCCGCTCCTCGCGCAGGCGCGAGCCCAGGATCCCGGGGATCACGACCACCGGCGGCTGCGGGCCGACGGCGCCGAACTCGTACAGCCGGCGCAGGTCGGGGCGCGCGCCGGCGCACGCCAGCAGCAGCAGCGTCAGCACGCCCGCGGTCAGAATGCGCATGCGATCCCCGCGGCGAGTCTGCCACTGCCGCACTGCCCGCAGGGCAAATCCGTCTATCCGGATAGGCGGATATCACGATAAACTGGCGGGATGACCGATGACCGCGCCCAGCACGACACCGCGCAACGGCTGGATGCCCTCATCCGCCGGCGCATCCTGGTGCTCGACGGCGCCATGGGCACCATGGTGCAGGGCTACAAGCTAGTCGAGGAGAACTATCGCGGCGAGCGCTTCCGCGACCACCCGCGGGACGTCAAGGGCAACAACGACCTGCTCGTGCTCACGCAGCCGGCGATCGTGCGCGAGATCCACCGCCAGTATCTCGAGGCGGGTGCGGACCTGATCGAGACCAACACTTTCAACGCAACTCGCATCTCGCAGGCCGACTACGGCACCGAGGCGCTGGCCTATGAGCTCAACTGCGAGGCCGCGAAGCTGGCGCGGCTCGAGGCCGATGCGATGACGGCGCGCACGCCGGACCGGCCGCGCTTCGTCGCCGGGGCGCTGGGCCCGACCAACCGCACCGCCAGCATCAGCCCCGACGTCAACGACCCGGGCAAGCGCAACGTCAGTTTCGACGAGCTCGTCGCCGCGTACGCCGAGCAGGCGCGCGGCTTGGTCGACGGCGGCGCCGACCTGCTGATCGTCGAGACGATCTTCGACACGCTCAATGCCAAGGCGGCCATCTTCGCCGTCGACGTCGTGTTCGAGGAGAAGGGGCGGTGCCTGCCGCTGATCCTCTCCGGCACCATCACCGACGCTTCGGGCCGCACGCTGTCCGGCCAGACCGTCGAGGCGTTCTGGAACTCGGTGCGCCATGCACGGCCGTTCGCGGTCGGCCTGAACTGCGCGCTGGGCGGGCGCGAGATGCGGCCGTGGATCGAGGAGTTGGCGCGCGTCGCCGACTGCTACATCTCGTGCTACCCGAACGCCGGCTTGCCGAACGCGTTCGGCGAGTACGACGAGACGCCTCACGACACTGCCTGCATCCTCGAGGATTTCGCCGCGGCGAACTTCGTCAACCTCGTCGGCGGCTGCTGCGGCACCACGCCCGAGCACATCCGCCACGTCGCCCGCCACGTGCAGGGCAAGCCGCCGCGCGTGCCGCAGCCGGTCGGGCGGGTGTGCCGCCTGTCGGGCCTCGAGCCGCTGAACATCACGCGCGAGCTCAACTTCGTCAACGTCGGCGAGCGCACCAACATCACCGGCTCGGCGAAATTCAAGGAGCTGATCAAGGCCGGCGACTACAACGCCGGCCTCACGGTCGCGCGCCAGCAGGTCGAGGCCGGCGCGCAGGTGATCGACATCAACATGGACGAGGGCATGATCGACGGCGTCGCCGCAATGACGCGCTTCGTCAACCTCATCGCCAGCGAGCCGGACATCTCGCGCGTGCCGCTGATGATCGACTCCTCGAAGTGGGAAGTGATCGAGGCAGGCCTGAAGTGCGTGCAGGGCAGGCCGATCGTCAACTCCATCTCGATGAAGGAAGGCGAGGCGAAATTCATCGGGCAGGCAAAGGTGTGCCGGCGCTACGGCGCGGCGGTGGTGGTGATGGCCTTCGACGAGCAGGGCCAGGCCGACACGCTCGAGCGCCGCCAGAAAGTCTGCGCGCGCGCCTACGAGATCCTGACGCGGCAGGTCGGCTTCGCGCCCGAAGACATCATCTTCGACCCGAACATCTTCGCGGTCGCCACCGGGCTGGCCGAGCACTCCAATTACGGCGTCGACTTCATCGAAGCCACGCGCTGGATCAAGCAGCACCTGCCCGGCGCGCTGGTGTCCGGCGGCGTGTCGAACGTGTCGTTCAGCTTTCGCGGCAACAACGCCGTGCGCGAGGCGATCCACGCGGTGTTCCTGTACCACGCGCGGGCCGCCGGCATGGACCTGGGCATCGTCAACGCCGGCGCGCTGCCGGTGTACGAGGACATCGACCGCGAGCTGCGCAGCCGGATCGAGGACGTGCTGCTGAATCGCCGGCCCGACGCGACCGAGCGCTTGATCGAGATCGCCGAGCGCCACAAGGCCGGTGGCGAAAAAAGGAAGGAGGACGATCTGGCCTGGCGGGCCGCGCCGGCGGCCGGGCGCCTCAAGCACGCGCTGGTCAAGGGCATCGACGCGTTTGTCGAGGCCGATACGGAAGAAGTGCGGAAGGAAACCGTCGCGCGTGGCGAGCGCACGCTGACCGTGATCGAAGGCCCGCTGATGGACGGCATGAACGTGGTCGGCGACCTGTTCGGCGCCGGCAAGATGTTCCTGCCGCAGGTGGTGAAGTCCGCGCGCGTCATGAAGAAGGCGGTGGCCTGGCTCGAGCCCTTCATCAAGGCCGAGAAGCGGCCCGGCGAGGCCGCGCGCACGGTCGGCAGGATCGTCATGGCCACGGTCAAGGGCGACGTGCACGACATCGGCAAGAACATCGTCGGCGTGGTGCTCCAGTGCAACAACTTCGAGGTGGTGGACCTCGGCGTCATGGTGCCGGCGCAGAAGATCCTCGACACCGCGCGCGAAGTGAAGGCCGACCTCATCGGCCTGTCCGGCCTGATCACGCCTTCGCTCGACGAGATGGTGCACTTCGCCAAGGAAATGGAGCGGCTTCGCGTGGGGTTGCCGCTGCTGATCGGCGGCGCGACCACCTCGCGCGCGCACACCGCGGTCAAGATCGCGCCGGCATATTCGGGCCCGGTGGTGTGGGTGAAGGACGCGTCGCGCTCGGTGCCGGTGGCCTCGCAACTGCTGTCGGCGACCGGGCGACCGAAACTGGTGGCCGACGTGAGCCGGGAGTACGAAGCGATCCGCGAGCGGCACGGGCGCATGCAGCAGGAGAAGTTCGTCAGCCTGGCCGAGGCGCGCGCCAATCGCACGCCGGTCGAGTGGCAAGGCTACAAGCCGTTTCGCCCGCGCCTGCTGACGACGCAGCACCAGGACGTGGTCGCCGGCGCCTGGGCGCCGGAGCACGGGCACGTGCAGTTCGTGCGCGTGTTCCGCGACTACCCGCTGGCCGAGCTGCGCAAGTACATCGACTGGCAGCCGTTCTTCATCGCCTGGGAGCTCAAGGGCCGCTTCCCGGACCTGCTCAACAACCCGGCCTCCGGCGAGGCTGCGCGCAAGCTGTGGGCCGACGCGCAAGCCATGCTCGACCGCATCGAGTCGGAGAACTGGCTGACCGCGAGCGGCGTGTGCGGCCTGTTCCCCGCGAGCGCCGTCGGCGACGACATCGAGGTGTACGCCGACGAGACCCGCGCGCAGGCGGCCGCGCGGCTGCACTGCCTGCGCCAGCAGAGCGAGCACCGGCCCGGCGTGCCGCACCGCTCGCTCGCCGATTTTGTCGCGCCCAGGGACACCGGGTTGCACGACTACGTCGGCGCGTTCGCCGTCACGGCCGGCCTGGGCTGCGCCGAGAGAGTCGCGCAGTTCAAGCAGCAGAACGACGACTACAGCGCGATCCTGCTGGAGTCGCTGGCCGACCGCCTGGCCGAGGCCTTCGCCGAGCGCCTGCACGAGCGCGTGCGCCGTGAGCTGTGGGGCTATTGCGCGGACGAGCACCTGTCGAACGAGCAGCTCATCGCCGAAGACTACCGCGGCATCCGTCCGGCGCCGGGCTATGCGGCCTGTCCCGAGCACACCGAGAAGGGGACGCTGTGGCGGCTGCTCGACGTCGAGCGCAATACCGGCATCCGGCTCACCGACAGCTACGCGATGTGGCCCGGCGCGGCGGTGTCGGGCTGGTACTTCGCGCACCCGCAGGCCCAGTACTTCGTGGTCGGCCGCATCCGGCGGGACCAGGTCGAGGACTACGCGCGGCGCAAGGGCTGGGACCTGGCGACCGCGGAGAAATGGCTCGGCCCGAACCTGGGCTACGAGCCCGACGACTGAAGCCGTCGGGCGGGCCCGCGCGCCGGAGGGCTGGCGCTAGAATTGCGGCGCCGATCAGGGAGAGTCCGGGGGAGAGTCGCATGCGCATCGTTGGACGCGTGCTGGCGGTGCTGGTCCTGCTGCTCGCGGGCCTGGCGGCGTTCGATTACCTCGCGCCGTACACTTCGGCGCGCCTGGGCCTTGCGCTCGAGCATCGGCGCTCCGGGCTGACGCCGGCGACTGCGAGCATCCCGGGCTTCGAGATGCCGTACCTGCACGGCGGCGCGGGCGAGCCGCTGCTGCTGATCCACGGCTTCGGCGCCGACAAGAACAACTTCACGCGCGTCGCGCGCTTCCTCACGCCGCGTTACCACGTCGTCATCCCGGACCTGCCGGGCTTCGGCGAGGCCAGCAAGCCCGCCGACGCCAGCTACGCGATCGACGAGCAGGTCGAGCGCTTGCGCCAGTTCGCACGCGGCCTGGGCCTGCCGCGCGCGCACCTCGGTGGCAGCTCGATGGGCGGCTTCATCGCCACGGCCTGGGCGGCGAAGTACCCGGACGAGGTCGCCAGCCTGTGGCTGCTCGCGCCCGCCGGCACGACGGCGGCGTACGACTCCGAGCTGCGCCGCGAGTACCTGAAAACCGGCCGGATCCTGCTGGTGGCGCGGACGCCGGAGGACCACGGCGCCGTGATGGCGATTGCCATGGTGCGCCCGCCGTTCCTGCCGTACTCGTTCCAGCGGGTGCTGGGCGAGCGCGCGGCGGCCAACTACGCGCTGCACTCGCGCATCTTCGAGCAGATGAACCGGGAGCCGCCGCTGGAGGGCCGCGTCACTCGCCTCGACACGCCGGCGCTGATCGTGTGGGGCGCGCAGGACCGCGTGCTGAACCCGAAGGGCGCGGAAGCGATGCGCGCCTTCATGGCCAACGCGCGCGCCGTCGTCATGCCCGGCATCGGCCACCTGCCGATGGTCGAGGCGGCCGGCGACAGCGCCGCGGACTACCTCGCCTTCCGGCAGCAACTCGCTCGTCGCTGAGGCACAATGCACCGCCATGGCCGCCCCCGACGACAAGACGCACTGGCTCGAGCCGCCCGAGTGGTGGAAGAAGGCCAAGCCGCTGCGCTGGCTGGCCATCCTCGGCATCCTGTTCGTCGCGGTGTCGGTGCTGTGGACCGCCAAGGTCGTGATCGCGCCGGGCCCGCATCCGGAGACGCAGAAATTCACCGAGGTCGCCGCCGACCCGGTGGCCATGATCGACAAGCTCCAGAGCTACGATTCGGTCGCCGGCGCCAGCGCGAAGCTCGACGCCGCCAAGGCCAGGTACACGGTGGCGCCGGTGCGGCCGGCGGCGACCAGCAAGTACCCGCCGCGCGACACCGACACCATCGCCGGCGACTACGTGCACCTGGGCGTCAAGGGGCAGCTGACCCTGGAGTTCTTCAACGACCGGCTGTTCGAGGCGACTTTCGTGCCCTCGGACCTCGATGACTACGTCGACCGGCTGCACGCCGCCGACAGGCGCCTGAAGCGCGAGCGGGACGGCCGCACCGAAGTCGTCGTCGGCCACCTGCGCCTTGCCACCAACGTCGATTTCGCCTCGACCGACACCGGCCGCAGCCTGCAGACCAAGCCCTACGTGATCTGGCAGGACCTGCGACTCAAGGCGCAGCTGGACGACTGGGACAGCCGCTTCGTCGCACGGCCGGGCAAGTAATCCGCTGAATGGGGTCAGACCACTTATTCAGCTTCGTGCGGGAGTCAACCGGCAGCCCATCCAGCGAGGGAAGCTGAATAAGTGGTCTGACCCCGGTCAGTGCGCGTGTCCGCCCGGCCCGTGCACGTGGCCGTGGGTCAGCTCCTCGGGCGTGGCTTCGCGGACCCGCGTCACCTCCACCTCGAAGTTGAGCGTCATGCCGGCCAGCGCGTGGTTGCCGTCGACCGTGATCATGTCGCCGTGGACCTTGGTGACCGTGACCGCCACCGGTCCCTGCTGCGTCTGCGCGTGGAAGCGCATCCCTGCCTTGAGATCGCGCACCCCCTGGAACGAGCGGCGCGGCACCTGCTGGACCAGCGCTTCGTCGCGCGCGCCGTAGCCTTCCTCCGGTGCAACCCTGACGGCCAGCTTCTCGCCGGTCTGCCTGCCGTCGAGCGCCTTTTCCAGCCCCGGCACGATGTTGCCGGCTCCGTGCAGGTAAGCGAGCGGCTCGCCGCCCGCTGACGAGTCGATCACAGCGCCGGCGTCGTCCTTCAGCGTGTAGTGGATGTAGGCGACGCAGTTGGCGGCGATCTGCATGGGACGGCTCAAAAAAAAAGGGCCGCAATCCTACCACCGGGATGCCTTTGCAACCCTTTGCGCCTCGACGGCATCTCAAACACAGACTCGGAGTCACTGAATATGGTGCGGCGGGCTACGCGGGTCGCCATCCGAACCATTGTTTGGTGACGGTCGCCAGATCGTTCAGCAAGCTCCCGACGCAGCTGGCTCCGAGTCAATCAAATCAATGAGTTGCTGGCGGTCACGAACTGGCACGGGCCTTGATCTATATCGGTGCCACTCGGCAAAGGGGTGCAGTCATGACGAACTTGAATCTCAAAGGCGCGCTGGCCGCGGTCACACTGGCGTTGTCGCTGCTGACGCCGGCGGCTCAGGCCCAGGCGCACAAGGTCACGCTTCCGGTGCCCACCGTGGCGCTGGTCATTGCCGCCCAGGGCGATGCCGCCCTGCGGCTGATCCGTACCGAAATGAAGGCGGCGATCCGGCTGGTCAAGCCGGAGTTGCCGGCCGCGGCGCAGGTCCACAAGGTCGCCGCCCCGGCTGCCAGGTCGGCGCCCGCAACGGCAGCCCTCGCCGAGTAGAATCCCGCCCACTGCGCCCGGGGCTCGGACCGGGTGCCAACACCTGAGATCCGCGACGTCATGAATACCCCCATGGTCCGCACCACCGCAGCCGCGCTGGTCCTGGCGCTGCTGGCCGGCTGCGGGGAGGCCAAGAAGGACGACAAGAAGGAAGAAGCCGCCGTGCCGGTGGAAGTCGGCAAGGTCACGGTCGGCCCGATCGACGCCGCTTATCGCGGCACCGCCACGCTCGAAGCCGAGGATGAGGCCACGGTGCTGGCCAAGACCAGCGGCGTGATCGAGCAGATCCTCACCGAGGAAGGCCAGCGCGTCCGCGCCGGGCAGGTGCTGGCGCGCATGGAGACCGAGCGCCTCAGGCTCGAGGTCGCGCGCGCGAAGGCCGAGGCCGACAAGGCCAGGGAGAACTTCGACCGCAACACGCGCATCTACGAGAAGAACCTCATCAGCAAGGAGTTGTACAGCCAGTCGCGCTTCGCGCTCGACGCGGCCAAGGCGGCCCACGAGCTCACGGCGCTGACGCTGCGAGAGAGCGAGATCCGCGCGCCGATCGGCGGCGTGGTGTCCGCGCGGTACATCAAGGCCGGCAATGCCATCCAGCCCAACAGCCCGGCGTTCAAGATCACGCGGATGGACACGCTGCACGCGTACATCTACGTGCCCGAGCGCGACATCCACAAGCTGGCGCCGAAGCAGTCGGCGGAGATGACGCTCGACGCCTGGCCCGAGCGCGCCTTCACGGGCGCGATCCTGCGGGTCAATCCGGTGGTCGACGCCGCCACCGGCACGGTCAAGGTCACGGTCGCCATGGCCGGCGGGCAGCCCGAACTCAAGCCCGGCATGTTCGGGCGCGTCGAGATCCTGTACGACCGCCGCGATTCGGCAGTGCTGGTGCCCAAGGACGCGGTGCTGACCGAGGACGCCGCGCAATCGGTGTTCGTGGTCGCCGACGGCAAGGCCAAGCGCCGCTCGATCCGCATCGGCTACTCCGACAGCTACAACTACGAGGTGCTCGAGGGGCTGAAGTCGGGCGACCAGGTGGTCACCACGGGCCAGGCCAACCTCAAGGACGACGCCAAGGTCCACGTGGTCAACGCCCCCGGCGCCGCCGCGCCGTCGGCGACCGCGCAGGCCGCGGTTCCCGCCTCGAACCCATAACGACGAAGGGGGCCCCGCGTGGGCATCATCGAGCTGTCCACCCGCCGGCCGGTGGCGATCACCATGCTGACGATCGCCGTGCTGCTGTTCGGCCTGGTCTCGCTGTCGCGCCTCGAAGTCACGCTGCTGCCGAACCTGACGTACCCGACGCTGACGGTGCGCACCGAGTTGACCGGCGCGGCGCCGACCGAGATCGAGACGCTGCTGTCCAAGCCGATCGAGGAAGCCGTCGGCGTCATAAAGAACGTGCGCCAGGTGCGCTCGGTGTCGCAGGCCGGGCGCAGCGACGTCACGCTCGAGTTCAACTGGGGCACGGAGATGGACATGGCCGTGCTCGACCTGCGCGAGAAGCTCGACGCGCTGGTCCTGCCCAAGGAAGCGGTGCGTCCGATCGTGCTGCGCTTCGATCCCAGCCAGGACCCGATCGTGCGCCTGGGCCTGTCGCTGAAGGCGCCAGAGCCCGTGGCCGCCGTGCCGGTCGCCTCCGAGTCGGACCTCAAGCGCCTGCGCCGCGTGGCCGAGGAGCAGGTGCAGAAGATGCTCGAGGGCGTGCCCGGCATCGCCGCCGTGAAGATCTCGGGCGGCCTCGAGGACGAGGTGCAGGTGCTGGTGGACCTGTCGCGCCTGTCGCAGCTCAACCTCACGCTCGAACAGGTCGCCGAGCGGCTGCGCGCCGAGAACGCCAACATCTCCGGTGGCCGCGTGGACGAGGGCACGGTGTCGTACCTCGTGCGCACGCTGAACCAGTTCAAGAGCCTCGACGAGATTCGCGACACCATCGTCGCCACGCGCGCCGACCGCTCGGTGTACGTCAAGGACATCGCCGAGGTGCGCGCCGGCTACAAGGAGCGCGAGGCCATCATCCGCATCGACGGCGCGGAGGCCGTCGAGATCGCGCTGTACAAGGAGGGCGACGCCAACGCCGTGGCGATGGCCGAGGGCGCGCTGGCCCGGACCGAGACGGTGCGCAAGGCCCTGTCGAGCGACCTGCAGATCACGACGCTGTACGACCAGTCGGTGTTCATCAAGCAGGCCATCAACGAGGTCATGGAGGCCGCGATCCTGGGCGGCCTGCTCGCGATCTTCGTGCTGTACCTGTTCCTCCACAATTTCTGGATCACGTTCGTGATCTCGCTGGCAATCCCGGTCTCGGTCATCGCCACCTTCAACGTGATGTACGGCTCCAACGTGTCGCTCAACATCATGTCGCTCGGCGGCATCGCGCTCGCCATCGGCCTGCTGGTCGACGATGCGATCGTGGTGCTCGAGAACATCACGCGCAAGCACGAGCAGGGCCTGCCGCTGATGCAATCCACCGTGGTCGGCGCGCAGGAGGTGGTGGCCGCGGTGACCGCGTCCACGCTGACCACCATCGCGGTGTTCTTCCCGATGGTGTTCGTGCAGGGCATCGCCGGCCAGCTGTTCGCCGACCAGGCGCTGGTGGTGACCGGCTCGCTGCTGTTCTCGCTGATCGTGTCGTTCACGCTCACGCCGATGCTGGTGGCGTGGCAGGGCCGCACCCGCGCGGTTCCCGAAGGCCGCGTGCCGCCGCTGCTGGCGAGCCGTCCCCCGAGCACCTTGCCGGCCTGGCCGGGCTGGCCCGCCGCACAGCCGATGCCGGCGCGCGGAGCCGGTGAAGCGCTGCTGGCGTTCTGGGCGCGGCGCGCGACCGTGCGGGTCCTCGTGTTCGGCCGCAGCCTGCTGCGTTGGCTCTGGGCATTCGCGCTCTGGCTGGTGGCCGTGATCCTGTGGCTCGGGCGCACGACGCGCGACGGCGCGAAGGCGACCCCGGGCTGGGCGCGCACCGTGCCCAGCCGCGTCGGCGCCTTCTTCGCGGCGGTCGTCCTGTGGCTGCCGAATGTCGGGCGCGAGCTGGCGCACCGGCGCTTCGCCGGCGCGCTGCGCGCCCTGTTCCTGCCGGTCATCAGCGGCATCGTCTGGATCGGCCATCGGCTGTGGGTGTTGGCCTACTGGGTGTTCGAACGCGCCTTCCCGATCGTGATCCGGCTGTTCGCCGCAGTGGCCGTGGCGTTCGCCTGGGCCGCCGGCAAGGTCATGCGTCCGGCCGCGGCCGCGTGGCAGCGCGGCTACAAGCGGCTCGAGGACCGTTACGTGCCGGTGCTGGCGTGGTCGCTGCAGAACCGCACGACCGTGGTCGCCACGGCGGCCGGCCTCTTCGTGCTGTCGCTGCTGCTGCTGACGCGCATCGGCGTGGAGTTGCTGCCGCCGTTCAACCAGGGCGAGTTCCGCACCGAGGTCACGCTGGCGCCCGGCACGCCGATCGAGCGCACCGACGCCGTGCTGCAGCGCCTGTCGGCGGGCGTGCGTGGCGACGCCGCGCTGTCGGCCAACTACTCGGTTGCCGGCACCGGCAACCGGCTCGATACCAGCGCCGATACCGGCGGCGAGAACTTCGGCGTGGTGAACCTCGCGCTCAAGCCGCAGGCCTACGACCAGGAGGGCGCGCTGATGGACCGCTTGCGCGCGCAGCTCGACGGCCTGCCGGGCCTGGCCTACCGTTTCACGCGACCGACGCTGTTCACGCTGAAGACGCCGCTCGAGATCGAGATCGCGGGCTACGACCTCGCCGCCATCGAGCGCGTATCCGAGCAGCTGCGCGGCAAGATGCTGGCCTCCGAGCGCTTCACCGAGGTCGAAACCTCGCTCAAGCCCGGCCACCCCGAGCTGCAGATCGTGTTCGACCAGGAACGTGCCGCCGCGCTGAGCCTCAACACCGCCGACCTCGCGGGGCGCGTGGCGCGCTCGGTGCAAGGCACCGTGGCCACGCGCTATCGTCTTGAGGACCGCGAGATCGACGTGCTGGTGCGCGGCCGCGAGGCGGACCGCCAGAGCATCGTCGCCGTGCAGGGGCTGGTGATCAATCCCGACGCCGAGCGCCCGCTGACGCTGTCGGCGGTCGCCGAGGTCGCGCTGCGCACCGGCCCGTCCGAGATCCGCCGGCTCGACCAGGAGCGCGTGGTGGTGCTGTCCGCCAACCTGGTCCACGGCGACCTCGGCGAGGCGGTGGCCGAGCTGCAGGGCATGATCGGCCAGGTGGCGCTGCCGTCAGGCGTATCGGCCGACGTCGCCGGCCAGAGCGAGGAGATGGAGGTCAGCTTCCGTTCGCTGCAGCTGGCGCTGGCGCTGGCGATCTTCCTGGTCTACCTGGTGATGGCCAGCGAGTTCGAGTCGCTGATCCATCCGTTCGTCATCCTGTTCACCATCCCGCTGGCCGCCATCGGCGCGATCCTCGCGCTGTACGTGACCGGCTCGGTGATCAACGTCATCGCGCTGATCGGCATGATCATGCTGGCCGGCATCGTGGTGAAGAACGGCATCGTGCTGATCGACCTGGTCAACCGCCTGCGCGAGGAGGGCATGGACCGCACCCGCGCCCTGCTCGAGGGCGGACGCTCGCGCCTGCGCCCGATCCTGATGACGACGTTGACGGCCGTGCTCGGCCTGTTGCCGATGGCGATCAGCGGTGGCGAGGGTGCCGAGGTGCGCGCGCCCATGGCCATCACCGTGATCGGCGGCCTGATCGTGTCGACGGTGCTGACGCTGGTCGTCATCCCGGTCATCTACACGCTGCTCGACCGGCACGAATACGCCCAGGACCGGGTGGCAGACGGTGAGCCGGTGGTGCAGAAATGAAAACAGCCCGTTCGTGGCGAGTAGCCCTGCGCAGCGGGGCGTATCGAGTCGGTCATGAAACTGACTGAGATTTCGCTCAATCGCCCGGTCACGGTCTGCATGTTCTTCGCCTGCCTGACGCTGGTCGGCGTCATGGGCGCGCGCCAGCTGCCGCTGGAGCTCCTGCCCGACATCGAGTTCCCGGGCCTGTTCATCCAGATCCCGTACCGCAACTCGACGCCGGAAGAGGTCGAGCGGCGCATCACGCGGCCGGTCGAGGAGGCGCTGGCCACGCTGTCCGGCATCGAGGAGATGGAGTCCACCTCGCGCGATGACGGCGCTGAGATCGAGATCCGCTTCAGGATCGGCGAGGACATGGCGGTCAAGGGCGTGGAGGCGCGCGACAAGCTCGACGGCATCCGCGCCGGGCTGCCGGCCGACGTCGAGCGCGTCAACGTGTTCAAGTTCGCCTCGAACGACATCCCGATGCTGCAGTTCCGCATCGCCGCCGACCGCGACCTCAAGAACAGCTACGACATGCTCGAGCGCAACCTCAAGCGCCGCATCGAGCGCATCGAGGGCGTGTCGCGCGTCGACCTGTACGGGGTCGAGAAGAAGGAGATCCGCATCGAGCTCGCCGCCGACCGCATCGCCGCGCACGGCGTCGACGTGCGCCAGCTGGCCGACACCCTGCGCCAGGCCAACTTCGCGCTGGCGGCGGGCGACCTGGTGGAGGCCGGCAAGCGCTATTACGTCAAGCCGGAAGGGCGCTTCACCCGGCTCGAGGACGTGCAGGACTTCGTCATCAACAGCCAGGGCTTGCGCCTGGGCGACATCGCCGCCATCCGCCACACCCAGCCGCGGCAGACCTACGAGCGCCACCTGAACCAGAAGTACGCCGTCGGCCTGGCCGTCTACAAGGAGGCCGGCGCCAACATGGTCGAGACCTCGGACCGCGTCATGGCCGAGATCGAGCAGGTCAAGCAGCTGGGCGAGATGTCGGGCATCAAGATGGTGTTGTTCGACGACCAGGCCACGTCCGTGCGCACCTCGCTGAAGGACCTGGTCGAGGCCGGGTCGATCGGCTCGTTCATGTCGCTGATCGTGTTGTACCTGTTCCTGCGCGACTGGCGTACCACGCTGATCGTCGCCATCTCGACGCCGCTGGCGCTGGTCATCACGCTGGCGGCGATGTTCTTCCTGAAGGTGAGTCTGAACATCCTTTCGCTGATGGGCCTGATGCTGTCGATCGGCATGCTGGTCGACAATGCGGTGGTCGTGAACGAGGCCATCTTCAAGGGCCGCAGCGAGCACCCGGAGGACCCGGTGGGCGCGACGCTGCGCGGCGTCAACAGCGTCGGCCTCGCCGTCACGCTCGGGACTCTCTCCACGGCCATCGTGTTCCTGCCGATGATCTTCGGCGCGCAGGACGAGCTCACCCTGTACCTGCAGCACGTGGCCGTCACCATCTGCATCTCGGTGGCCGCCTCGCTGCTGGTCGCCATCACCCTGATCCCGCAGCTGACCACACGCATCCACACCACCGTGGCCGGCGACTCCGGCTGGATGCAGGGCTTCGGCGCGCGCTACGTCCGGGTGCTCGAGTGGGCGCTGCACCACCGCGGCTGGACCTGGCTGTTCATCCTGACGGTGATGTTCAGCGCTGCCCTGCCGTTCGGCATGGGGCTGAAGTTCGACATGTTCCCGCAGGAGGGCAACAAGCGCCTGTTCATGGACTACCGCATGAACGGGACCTACCCGCTCGACAAGATGCGCGAATCGGTGAACATGGTCGAGGAATGGCTGGCGGCCAACCAGAAGGACCTGGAGATCGATCAGTACTACAGCTACTTCGACATCGGCCGTCTCCTGTTGCTGATCTACCTGAAGGAGGACGAGGAGCGCACCCAGACTCCGCAGGAGATCCAGGAGAAGATCCGCAAGGGCCTGCCGAAGGTTCCGATCGGCGAGCCGAGCTTCGAGGGCGGACGCGGCGGCGGCGCCGAGCAGCTGGCGGTGCGGGTGTTCGGCGAGTCGAGCGAGCGCCTGCGCGACGTGGCCAACGACGTCGTCGCGCTGCTGCGCCAGGTTCCCGGACTGAACGACGTGCGCGTCAACGCGGGCGTCACCGGCTGGGAGATGCGGGTGAAAGTGGACCGCGAGAAGGCGCGCCTGTACGGCCTGTCGAGCCAGCAGGTGGCCGAGACCGTGGCCGGCGCGATGCGCGGCTCGCCGCTGCGACCGTACCGCACCACGTCGGGCGAGGTCGAGATGATCCTCGAGCTGCGGCGCGAGGACCGCACCGACATCGACGCGCTGCGCCAGTTGCCGCTGCTGTCCGCGACCGGCCAGCGCATCGCGCTCGCCGCGGTCGCCGAGCTGTCGATCGGCGACGTGCCCGGCGACATCCGCCGCGAGGACCGGCGCACCGCGCTGAGCATCCAGTTCGGCACCGCCGACAAGACCACGGCGGACGACGCGCGCAAGCGCGTCACCGAAGTCATGCAGCAGCTCGAGTTGCCGGCCGGCTACAGCTGGGGCTTCGGCCAGGCCTTCGACGACGACCAGGACGCCCAGAACACCATGGGCCTGAACATGCTGCTGGCGGTGGCCTGCATCTACATCGTCATGGCCGCCCTGTTCGAGTCGATTCTGGCGCCGACCGCGATCATCACCGGCATCTTCTTCTCGTTCGTCGGCGTGATCTGGTTCTTCCTGTTCACCGGCACCACGATCTCGTTCATGGCCATGATCGGCATGCTGGTGCTGATGGGCGTGGTGGTGAACAACGGCATCGTGCTGATCGACCACGTGCACCAGCTGCGCGAGCAGGGCCTGCCGCGCGAGCGCGCGCTGATCCAGGGCTCGCGCGACCGCCTGCGGCCTATCCTGATGACGGCCGCCTCGACCATCCTCGCCATGGTGCCCCTCGCCGTGGGCCAGACGACGATCGGCGGGGACGGGCCGCCGTACTTTCCCATGGCTCGCGCCGTGATCGGCGGCCTCGCCTTCGCCACCGTCATCAGCCTGGTGGTGCTGCCCACCATTTATGTCTCGCTCGAGGACGTGGGACACTGGGGCCGGCGGGCGTTCCGCCGCGCCGTGCGCCGGCCGCTCAGTGACGGCGCCCCGGCCGATGTGGATGCGCTGCCGTCCAAGTAAGCTGCGGCCAGGCCGGCGAGGATCGTCGTGAAAAGAAAAGCGCTGATGGGCGCGGGCGCGCTGCTTGCGCTGCTCGCCGCGATCTGCCTGATCCGCGTCGCGCGGCTGCCGGAGCCGGCGCCGCCGGGGTCCGCGGCCGCAGCACCCGAGCTCGACCGGACCGGCGCCGTGCGGCGCCTGGCCGGCGCGCTGCGCATCCCGACCGTTTCCCACGCTGAAGCGGAGAAGAACGACCCCGCCGCCTTCGACGCCTTCGCCCGTTACCTGCAGGCGCAGTTCCCGCGCACGCACGCCTCGCTGGTGCGCGAAACCGTCAACCGCAGCAGCCTGCTGTACACCTGGGCCGGCCGCGACCCGGAGGCCGTGCCGCTGCTGCTGCTGGCGCACATGGACGTGGTGCCGGTGGAGCCGGGCACGGAGGCGCAATGGACGCACCCGCCGTTCGGCGGCGTCGTGGCGGACGGCTCCATCTGGGGCCGCGGCGCGCGCGACGACAAGAGCAGTGTGCTGGCCCTGATGGAAGCGGCCGAGCGGCTGCTGGCGCGCGACTTCCGCCCGGCCCGCACCGTGTACTTCGCCTTCGGCCACGACGAGGAGATCGGCGGGCGGGACGGGGCCCTGCAGATCGCGCGGCTGCTGCAGTCGCGCGGCGTCAGGGCCGACCTGCTCGACGAGGGCAGCGCCGTGCTGGAGGGCCTGGTGCCGGGCGTGCGGCGGCCGGTTGCCGCCATCATGGCCGCCGAAAAGGGCTACTACACCGTCAAGCTGACCACGCGGGCCGAAGGCGGCCACTCGTCGCGGCCGCCGCCGGTCACCGCGGTCAGCCGGCTGGCGCGCGCCGTGGCGCGGGTGCAGCAGAGCCCGCTGCCCACGCGCCTGGTGCGCCCGGTGACCGACATGTTCGACCGGTTGGCGCCGGAGATGGGCTTCGCCGACCGCCTGGTACTGGCCAACCGCTGGCTGTTCGGGCCGCTGATCCGGCGGCGGATGGCCGCCAATCCGACCACCAACACGCTGGTGCGCACGACCACCGCCGCGACCGTGTTCCACGCCGGCGTCAAGGACAACGTGCTGCCGTCCGAGGCCTGGGCCCTGGTCAACTTCCGCCTGCTGCCCGGCGACACCATCCCGGGGCTGCTGGCGCACGTGCGCCAGGCCATCGCCGACGACGGCGTCACGCTCGCCGAATACGACGGGTTCGGCGCCGAGGCCAGCCCGCTCTCGCCGCTGGACGGCGAGTTCTTCCGCCTGCTCGAGCGCACCGCCCGCGAGACTTTCCCGCAGGCCGTGGTCAGCACCGGCCTGGTCACCGGGGCCACCGACGCGCGCAACTACGAGGGAGTGTATGCAACCCGCTACAACTTCTCGCCGTCGGTGCTGACGGCGGCGGACCTGCCCACGATCCACGGTACCGACGAGCGCATCGCCGCGGACAACTATCTGGGCATGATCGCCTTCTACACCCGGCTGCTGCGCAACGCCGGTTGAGCCGGCGGGCGGTATGTTTTGCCGCTGGCAAAGGTTCGGGACAGGGTCTAGCATCTGCTGGCAAGGTCCTGACCCGTAACGGGTTTGGGTCGCTTTCGCGGGGGGCAGGGTGGCGGCAGAAACTCAAGCCGACTGGAAATCGCGCGCCGCGAAAGCCGCGGAGCGCTTCAACGTCTGGGGCGAGCAGATGGTGGAGCGCCTGCGCGATCTCACGCAGCGCGTGCCGGGACTGCGCCAGCAGGCCTTGCCGCAGAACCAGCTCGGCCTCGCCGTGCTGTCAGGCGGCCTGGCGCTGGCCGGCGTGCAGCGCAACGTCGGCGCGACGCCGCGCCTGATGCGCTGCGAGTATCACCCGCTGGCGCGGCAGGCCGATCCCGGGATCACCCTGCGCACCGTGGTCCTGCAACAGGGCATCGAGCGCGCCGCGAGCTTCCGCCTGGTGCTGAATCCGGACGAGTACCAGCTGCACCTGGTCGAATCGCCCGACGTGCCCGACTCCGAGCTGCGCGAGGCCGTGCGCTGGCGCATCCGCGACCTCATCGACTTTCCCGTGGACGAGGCCGCCATCGACGTGTTCGACATGCCGCAGCAGGCCGGCACCGGCCGCGAGACCGGCCGGATGATGTGCGTGGTGGTGGCGCGCAATCCGGTCATCGCGCAGAAGGCGGCGATGGTCAACCGCAGCGGCGGCGAGCTCGACGTCATCGACATCACCGACCTGGCGCTGCGCAACGTGTTGGCGCTGACGCCGGCCGACGCCACCGGGGTAGCGCTGCTCTACGTCGAGCCGACCTACAGCCTGATCCTGATCACCGCGGAATCGACGCTGTACCTGTCGCGCCGCATCTGGATCGGGGCCAACGAGCTGGCCGGCCTGGTCGGGCGCGACCCGCACGGCGCCGAGTTCCACCGCGTCGCCGACGCGCTGGCGATGGAGCTGCTGCGCTCGCTGGAGTACTACGAATCGCACTTCTCGCGGCCCGCCGTCGAATCGCTGTACATCGCCCCGGTCGGGGCCACCGACGCCGGGCTGCACGCTTACCTGGGCCAGGCGCTCGGCGTGAAAGTGCACGACCTCGACCTGAACCACCTGCTGGAAGTCGGCGAGCCGCTGTCGCCCGAGCAGCAGTCGCGCGGCTTGCTGGCCATCGGCGCGGCGCTGCGCCACGAGCGGGCCACGCTGTGAGCCGAGAGCTCGACCGGGGTCGGTCATGAGACAGCAGGTCAACCTGCTCGCGCCGATGTACCGAAAGCAGCGCGCGCTGTTCTCGTCACGCGTGTCGATCGGCATCTGCCTGCTGGTGGCCGTGTGCCTCGCCTTGATCTATCTCGGCACGGTGTGGCGCGGCGCCACACTGGCCAGCCAGCACACACGCCTGGTGGCGCAGCGCGACACCGCCACGCGGCGCGTCAACGAGCTCGCCACGCAGTTGCAGGGCAAGGCCGACCCGGCGCTCGAAGCCGAGGTCGCCACGCTGACCGCGGAGCGCGACCGCAAGGCCCAGGCGCTGGCGGCGCTGGCGAGCCGCGAAGTGGCGACCACCGCGGGCTTCTCGCCGCAGTTCATCGGGCTGGCGCGCCAGCGCGTCAGCGGGCTGTGGCTGACGCACATCGAGCTGTCGGGCGCGCACGTCGCGCTGCAGGGCGTGGCGCTGTCGGAGGAGCTGATTCCGCGCTACGTGCGGCGGCTCGGCGGCGAGGAGGTGTTCGCCGGCACGGCGTTCCAGCAGGCCCGGCTCGAGCGCGTCCGCGAAGGCGCCGGAGTGCGCTTCGAGCTGCGTACGCAGCCGTCCGCGGGCGGGGGTGCGCCGTGATGCTGTTCCTGCGCGACCTGCTGGACCGTTACGACCAGCTGTCACTGCGCGAGCGAGTCATCGTGCTGATCGCCGCGTTGCTGCTGATCGCCCTGGTCTGGGACAGCGTGTTCATGGGGCCGCTCGACCGCGAGCGCAGGGGCCGCCTGCAGCAGATCGACGCGCTGCGCGCCGAGGTCACCGGGCTCGAGCAGAGCATCGAGGCGCTGGTGGCCCAGGGTGCGGCCAATCCGGTGCGCAGCGACCGCGCCACCGTCGAAGCCCTGGGCGCCGAGATCGCGGAGCTCGAGCGCCGGCTGGTCGGCGCCACCTCGGGCCTGATCGACCCCAGGGAGATGTCGCACGTCCTCGAGCAGGTGCTGGCGCGCGCCCAGCGGCTGACGCTGCACGGCCTGCAAACGCTGCCGCCGCAGGCGGTCGCGGCGCCGAACACGCAGCCCGGCGCACCGGCGGCGCAGATCTACAAGCACGGCGTGGAGCTGGAGCTGTCCGGCAGCTATCTCGACACGCTTTATTTCCTGCAGGCCCTCGAGGCGCTGCCCTGGCGGTTCTTCTGGGACCGCATCGAGTACGCGGTCGAGGAGCATCCGCGCGGCCGGATCAAGCTGCGGCTGTACACGCTCGGCCTGGAGGAGGGCTGGATCGGTGTCTGAGCCCACCCCTGCATACTCCCTGTTGCGGAGCCTGCTGGCCGCCGCGATGCTGGCGGCGGCGGCGGCCGCCGCGGCGCAGGCGCTCGACGACCCCACGCGCCCGACGGCGCTGGCCGAGCCGGAGCGGGCGGCGCGCGCCGAGTCGGGGCCGCGTTGGCGCTTACAATCCACACTGGTGGCCGAAGACCGCCGGCTGGCGATCATCAACGGCCGCAGCGTCGGGCCCGGCGACCGCGTCGACGGCGCGACGGTGCGGGATGTGCGGCAGGATGGGGTGACGCTGGAGATCGAGGGACGTCGCATCGAGCTGCGCATGCTCGGCGCGGTGGACGTCAAGCGCGAAGCGGGCGGCTAGGGACGAGGGGATTTATGGAACAAGCGGGAGTTGCGGGCATCGCGCGGCGGGCAGTGCTGGCCCTGGGCACCGCGCTGGTCGTGGCGTGCGCCGGCGGGCCGGCACGCGACAGCGCGCCCGCCGGGCAGGCCGCCGTGCCCAGGGACGTCGCCGACGCGCTGCTGCCGCCGCTGGCCCCCGCCGGGCGCCCGCGGCCGGCGGGCGAAGCGCGCTTCGACGTCAACGTGCGCGACGTGCCGGCGCAGGCCTTCTTCCTGGGCCTGGTCGAAGGCACGCCCTACAACATCGTGGTGCAGCCGGGCGTCAGCGGCGAGATCACGCTGAGCCTGCGCGGCGTCACCGTGCCGGAAGTCATGGACTACGCCCGCGACGCCTTCGGCTACGACTACAGCCGCACCGGGACGGCATTCACGGTGTACGCCGAGACCATGCAGGCGCGCGTGTTCCGGGTGAACTACCTGAACGTCAAGCGCACCGGCAAGTCGCGCATCAGCGTGAGCTCCGGGCAGCTGACCGAGCGCTCCGGCAGCGCCGGCACGCCGGCCGGCGACTCGACCGGCCGCGGCACCGTCGCCGCGAGCGGCATCGAGACCGAATCGAGCGCCGACTTCTGGCGCGACATCGATGCGACCTTGCGCACGCTGGTGCCGGAGGGCGACGGCCGCAAGCTGATCGTCAACGCCGACGCCGGGCTGGTGGTGGCGCGGGCGATGACCTCGGAACTGCGCGGCGTCGAGAGCTACCTGCGCACCCTGCAGGCCAACCTGACGCGCCAGGTGATCCTCGAGGCCAAGATCGTCGAAGTGTCGCTCAACGAGAGCTTCCAGGCCGGCATCAACTGGAACGTCATCGCCACCGACAGCGACGGCAACGCCAGCGCGGTCGGCCAGTTCGGCGGTGCCAACGTGTTCGACGACGGCGCCAACGCCAGTACCGGCGCCCCGATCGTGGTGGATCCCACCACCGGCGCCATGACCCTGCCGATCGCGCCGACCGCCATCGGCGGCGCCATTACCGCGGTGCTCGGCATCGGCGACTTCAACGCCGTCATCGAGATGCTGCAGGGGCAAGGCGACGTGCAGGTGCTGTCGAGCCCGCGCGTGGCCACCCTCAACAACCAGAAGGCCATCATCAAGGTCGGCTCGGACGAGTTCTTCGTCACCAAGGTGCAGAGCAACGCCACCGCCACCGGCGTCGGCGGCGCCACCACCAGCCGCACGGTCGAGTTCACGCCGTTCTTCTCGGGCATCGCCCTGGACGTGACGCCGCAGATCGACGAGCAGGGCATCGTCACGCTGCACGTGCACCCGACGGTCAGCGAGGTGCGCGACGACGTCAAGCAGCTCGAGTTCGGCGCCGGCGAGACCGAGACCTTCCCGCTGGCGCTGTCGAGCGTGCGCGAGGCCGACAGCATCGTGCGCGCGCGCAGCGGCCAGATCGTGGTCATCGGCGGCCTGATGCAGCAGAGCAACCGCGACGACCGCTTCGGCGTGCCGTTGCTGTCGCGGCTGCCGCTGATCGGTTTCCTGTTCCGGCAGACGCGCGTGGTGAGCGTCAAGAGCGAGCTGGTGATCCTGCTCAAGCCGATCGTGGTCGAAAGCGACGAGCAGTGGGCCGAGGAAGTGCGCCGGCGCGAGCTGAAGGTCGAGGACATCCAGGGCGACCAGCGGCGCTGGTGGAATTGACCGTGCCGGCCGCAGCTCGGCCACGGTCATCCCGAGCGCAGCGAGGGATCTCCCCGGGAACGAGGCAGTGATGTACGAAGCGCATTTCGGTTTCCGCCACGCGCCGTTCGGGCTGACGCCCGACACGCGCTTCTATTTTTCCGAAGGCTCGCACCAGGAGGCGCTCAACACGCTGCTGGTCGCGCTGCGCTCGGGCGAGGGCTTCCTCAAGGTTACCGGCGAGATCGGGCTCGGCAAGACCCTGCTGTGCCGCCAGCTGCTGAACGCGCTCGGCCCCGGCTTCGTCACGGCCTACGTGCCGAATCCGGCGGTGACGCCGCGCGCGCTGTTCCAGGCCGTGGCCGACGAGCTCGGCTGTGCCAACGAAGGGCACCGGCCCGACGAGCTGCTCAAGGCCATCAACGAAAAGCTGCTCGACCACGCGCGCCGCGGGGTGCGCACGGTGCTGGTGGTGGACGAGGCGCAGGCGCTGACCGACCACACGCTCGAGGCCATCCGCCTGCTGACCAACCTCGAGACCGAGACCTACAAGCTGCTGCAGGTGGTGCTGTTCGGCCAGCCCGAGCTCGACCAGCGCCTGGCGCAGCCGGAGCTGCGCCAGCTGCGCCAGCGCATCACCTTCAGCTACCGCCTGCAGCCGCTGACGCGCGCCCAGCTGGTCGCCTACGTGCGCCACCGCCTCGAGATCGCCGGCACCCGCGACCCGGCGCTGTTCGGCGACGACGCGCTGCGCGTGCTGTACCGCGCCAGCCGCGGCATCCCGCGCCTGGCGAACATCCTGTGCCACAAGGCGTTGCTGGCCGCGTTCGGCCCGGGCCACCCGCGCGTGGGCCGCGGCCACGCGCTGGCGGCCGTCACCGACACCGACAGCACCACGCTGCCGCTGCCCGCCAAGGTCTGGCTGCTGGCGCAGGAGAACCTCGGCCTGGTGTGCCTGGCCCTGGTGGTCAGCCTCGGCGTCGCCTACGTGCTGAGCGCCGGCTTCACCGATTGGCCGGTGCCGGGTTTCGCCCCATGAGCCTGATCAACCGCATGCTGCGCGACCTGTCCTCGCGCCAGCCCGGGCCGGGCAACGTCATGAACGGCATCGAGCTGCCGCAGGAGACCCGCCCGCGCGGCGGCTGGCTGGCACGGCTCGGCCTGCTCGCCGTGCTGGTGGTGGCGTTCACCGGCCTGCTGTGGCTCGTGTTCGGCCCCAAGCCGGTCAAGGTGCCGCAGGTGCGCGGCCTGCCGCCCGGGGCAACGGTTGCCGGCGGCCCGGCGCCCACCACGGTGGAGCCGGAAGACGCATCGCCTGCCCGCCTGCAGATGGAAACCCAACTGGCACAGACGCCGCCGCCGGCGGAGCCGGCTGCGGCGCCCGCATCGCCGCCTGCCGAGGCGCCCGCAGCCGCCGAACCCGCAGCCGCCGAACCCGCAGCCGCCGAACCCGCCGCGGCGTCCAGGCCGTCCACCGGGGTGGGGCGCGCGCCGACGCGCGCGGCCGGCACGGCGTCCGCCGGCGCCCGCACCGCCAAGGTGACCAGGCCCTCGGGCGAGGAGCTTTATGCGCGGGCGCGGGGGGCGCTCGAGCGCGGCGACGACACGCAGGCCGAGGCGCTGCTGTCCGACGCGCTCGCGGCCAAGCCGGGCCTGCACTACGCGCGCGAGGACCTCGGCAACCTGCACATCCGACGGGGCCGGCTGGACGACGCCGAAAGCGTGGTGCGCGCCGGCCTCGAGCGCGACCCGTCCTTCGTCGGCTACCGGCGCCTGGCCGCGCGGCTCGAGCTGGCGCGCGACCGCCCGGACGGCGCGGTCGAGGTGCTGCTGCGCGACCCACCGCCGGTCGAGCGCGACGTGGATTACCACGCGCTGATGGCGTCGGCGTACCAGCGCCTGGGCCGCCACGAGGAGGCCGCGCGCGGCTATCGCGAGCTGGCGCGGGTGCAGCCCGACGAGGCCAGCTGGTTCGCCGGCTACGGCCTGTCGCGCGATGCGCTCGGCGACGCCCCCGCGGCGCTCACGGCCTACGCGCGGGCGCGCCAGCTCGGCGGCCTCGATCCCCGCGTGCTCGGGTACATCAACCAGCGCAGCGCGGCGCTCGCGGCCGGCGAATGAGCGCCGCGCCGACGACCATGCGCAAGCGCATCCGCCTCGGCGAGCTGCTGGTCGAGCAGAAGCTGGTCACGCCCGAGCAGCTGCAGGCCACGCTCGAGCGCCAGAAGCAGAGTGGCGGCATGCTCGGCCACCTGCTGATCGAGCTGGGCTTCATCGAGGAGGAGCGGCTGCTGAAGGTGCTGTCCGAGCAGCTGCTGCTGCCGGTCATCGACCTGCGCCAGTACCTGTTCGCGCCCGAGGTCGTGCGGCTGCTGCCGGAGCAGCACGCGCGCCGCCACCGCTCGATCGTGCTGCGCAGCGACGACGACGGCCTCGTCGTCGGCATGGTGGACCCGACCGACATCATCGCCTACGACAGCATCGGCCGAATCCTGAAGCGGCCGATCAAGCAGGCCATCGTGCGCGAGTCCGAGGTGCTGCAGGCCATCGACACGGTCTACCGCCGCACCGAGGAGATCGTGACGCTGGCCGAGGAACTCGGCGAGGAGCTGGCCCAGGGCCAGTTCGACCTGGCGCAGCTGTCGGAGGCGGGGGCCACCGTCGACGACGCGCCGGTCGTGCGCCTCCTGCAGTCGATGTTCGAGGACGCCACCCAGGTGCACGCCTCGGACATCCACATCGAGCCGGAGGAGAACCTGCTGCGCGTGCGCCAGCGCATCGACGGCTTCCTGCACGAGCAGATCATCGAGGAGACGCGCATCGCCTCGGCGCTGGTCACGCGCCTGAAGCTGATGAGCGGGCTCGACATTTCCGAGAAGCGCCTGCCGCAGGACGGCCGCTTCCAGATCAAGGTCAAGAACAGCCGCATCGACATCCGCCTGTCGACCATGCCGGTGGCGCACGGCGAATCCATCGTCATGCGCCTGCTCGACCAGTCGGCCGGCCTGCTCGACCTCGAGCAGCTCGGCATCCCGCCGGGCACGCGCGCGCGGCTGCAGCGGCTGGTGCAGCGCCCCAACGGCATGATCCTGGTCACCGGGCCGACCGGCAGCGGCAAGACCACGACGCTGTACGCCGCGCTCAACACCGTCAACGTGCCGGAGCACAAGATCATCACCGTCGAGGACCCGGTGGAGTACCGCCTGCCGCGCATCAACCAGGTGCAGGTCAACCCGCGCATCGAGCTGACCTTCTCGCGGGTGCTGCGCTCCGCCCTGCGCCAGGACCCGGACGTCATCATGGTCGGCGAGATGCGCGACTCCGAGACCGCCGAGATCGGCGTGCGCGCCGCCATGACCGGCCACCTGGTGCTGTCCACGCTGCACACCAACGACTCGATCAGCACGGTCAACCGCCTGGTGGACATGGGCATTCCCGGCTACATGGTCGCCACCGCGCTGAACGCCGTCATCGCCCAGCGCCTGGTTCGGCGCGTGTGCGAGAACTGCGCCGTCGCCTACGAGCCGACCGCCGGCGAGCACGCCTGGATGAAGGCCATGAACGACGACGCATCGCGGTCAACACGCTTCCGTCACGGCACCGGCTGCCAGTACTGCAACAACACCGGCTACCGCGGCCGCATCGGCCTGTACGAGCTGCTCGAGCTCGACGGCACGCTGGCCGAGCACCTGCGCCAGCAGGACTACGTCGCCTTCGAGCGCTCCGCCGCCGGCCAGGCCGGGTTCCGCCCGCTGGCGCAGTCGGGCCTCGACTTCGCCGTGCAAGGCGTGACGACCATCGGTGAGGTGATCCGCGTCACTGGCAACCTCGAGGACCAGCCGGCCTACGTGCGCACGGCGGTGGCGGCCTAGCCCGTGGCCACATTCAAATTCCGGGGGCGCGACCGCGGCGGGCGCCTGGTCAACGGCGAACTGCAGGCCGACAACAGCTCGGCCGCGGCCGCCCAGCTGGTCCACTCCGGCGTGACGCCGGTGCGCATCGACCCGGTGCGGACGGAAGGTGGCGGTGCCCAGGCCCTGCAACTGCGCCTGTTCACGCCCAAGCCCGGGCTGACCGAGCTCATGCTGTTCGCGCGGCAGATGTACGCCCTGACCAAGGCCGGCATCCCGATCGTGCGGGCGCTGCGCGGCCTGGCCGACTCGGCGCGCAACCCGGGGATGGTGACCGCGCTGAACGACGTCATCGAGAGCCTCAACGCCGGCCGCGACCTGGCCGGCTCGATGGCCAAGCACCCCGATATCTTCTCGCCGTTGTTCGTCAACGTGGTCCGCGTGGGCGAAAACTCCGGCAAGCTCGACGAGGCGTTCCAGCGCCTGTACCAGTACCTGGCCTTCGACAAGCTGACGCGCGACGCCATCGGCAAGGCGCTGCGTTACCCGATCATCGTGCTGGCGGCGGTCGGCGTCGCCATCGCCGTGGTCATGGGCATGGTGGTGCCGAAGTTCTCGAAGATCTTCGCCGCGTTCGGCAGCGAGCTGCCGGCGCCCACCCGCGTGATCATCGGCGTGTCGAATTTCACCGTGGACTACTGGTGGCTGCTGGCCGGGGTCATCGCCGCGGCGCTGCTGGGACTGCGCGCCTTCCTCAACACCGACGCCGGCCGCTTCGCCTGGGACCGCGCCAAGCTGCGCCTGCCGGTGCTCGGCGGCATCATCCTGCGCGCCACGCTGGCGCGCTTCGCACGCGCGTTCACCATGACCTCGCGCGCCGGCGTGCCGCTGCTCGAGGCCCTCAACCTGGTCAGCCGGGCGGTGCAGAACGAGTACGTCGGCGAGCAGATCCGCGCCATGCGCGAGTTCATCGAGCGCGGCGACGCGCTGTCGCGCGCGGCCGCCGCCACCGGGCTGTTCACGCCGCTGGTGCTGCAGATGCTGCAGGTCGGCGAGGAGACCGGCCGTGTCGACGAAATGATGGACGAGATGGCCGACTTCTACGACCGCGACGTGCAGAACGACGTCGAGAACCTCGGCGCCCTGATGGAGCCGCTGCTGATCATCGTCGTCGGCGGCGTGGTGCTGGTCCTCGCCCTCGGCGTGTTCCTGCCGATGTGGGACCTCGCCGGCGCGGCGATGAAGCGGGCCTGAGACCGCGACCAAGGCCGCGTTGACGCGGCGCGCCGGCGGCGTCACAGTTTCCGGCCCATGACGACGCTGTCCCCCGAAACGCTGCCGTGGATCCAGGGCCTGGCCGTGGCGCTGGTGGTCGGGTTGCTGCTGGCGTTGTTCGTCGGCGTGCTGCTGCTGGCCAGGCCGCAGGCGCTGTTCGTGCTGAACGCCCGGCTCAGCCGCTGGGTGGATACGCGCGCGACGTTCCACGTGCTGGACCAGCCGCGCCACCTGGAGCGCTTCTTCTACCGCCACCATCGCGCGCTGGGCGCGCTGATCGTGCTCGGCGCGGGCTACGTGCTGGCGCGCTGGGCGTTCGCGTACGACCGCGAGGATGTGCTGGCATCACTGGCTCCCCACTGGCGCGCGCGCGGCATGGACTGGGTGCCGCCGGCGCTGGAAGCGCTGGTGGTCGGCCTCCACGCCGCGATCCTCGCGGTCGGGGTGCTGGTCGCGTTCCGGCCCAGCCTGCTGAAAGGAGTGGAAAAGGCGGCCAACCGCTGGCAGCACGGTCCCGAAACGACGCGGCTGGACTCGGTCGTGGGGAACCTCGACGGCACCTTCGAGGGCTACCCGCGCGTCTCCGGCCTGCTGCTGGTGGTTTCGGCGTCCTGGTGCCTGCTGGCGCTGGCACCGATGATCATCGCGCTGCTCCGGCGATAGGCGGGGGGGATCGGGGGACGGGCGGCGGCCCGCCGGCTTTCCTTGTGACCCAGGTTGCTTGCGCGGGGGGGCATTCCGGGTGAGGATGGCTGCAGGCCCGGGGGAGCCGGGCGGCTGCGGCCGCTGCGGGACCCTCCGGATTTCCAACCTTGCGGACTTGGCGGCTGCGGCCGGACGGGTCGAAGGAGCAGTCCAAATGTTTGCGCATCGCAATACCCGGCAACGGGGCTTCACGCTTATCGAGTTGGTCGTCGTCATCGTCATCATCGGCATCCTCGCCGCTTTCGCCATCCCCCGCTTCGCAGGACTCGCCAAGGACGCTCGCGTGGCGTCCGTGCGCGGCATGCTGGGCACCGCGCGCAGCAGCTCGGCGCTGGTGCACGGCCTGGCCCTGGCGCGGCAGGTCAACAACGGCAACGTCGACCTGGACGGCGCGGCGGATGACGTCGCACCCGTCGGCGGCGAAGTGGCCGTCGTCAACGCCTATCCGGCCGGCTCCACCCTCGGCATCGTCGATGCGATCGGCAACACCGAGAACTACTCGATCACGGCGGCGGGCGGTACCGTGGTGTTCGCGGTCACCGGCGCGACCACGCCGGCCAACTGCAGCGTCACGTATACGGAGGCTGCCGCCGGCGGCGTGCCGACCATCGCGTCGGACGAGACCGGCTGCTAAGCGCGCGGTTGCGGCACCCCGAAGGCGGCCGCAAGGCCGCCTTCGTCTTTCTGCCCCCGCGCGGCCCGATAAGATACCGCCCATGCGCGGCCCTTCGATACGCCCGCTGCGCGGGCTTCTCAGGACAGGCTTCTCCCTGGTCGAGCTCATCGTCGTCATCGTGCTGATGGCGATCCTGGTGGGTGTGGCCGTGCCGCGCTTCTTCGGCCAGGGCGACTTCGAGGCGCCGGCCTTCGCGCGCGAGCTGGCCAGCGCCGCGCGCTACGCACAGAAGCTCGCCGTGGTCAGCGGCTGCCCGGTCGACCTGACGGTCAGCGCCGGCGGCTACGCCCTGTTCCAGCCGCAGGCCACCGCCCCGGCCTGCAGCGGCACGCCGACCATGACGTTACCGGTCAAGCATCCGGCCACCGGCGAGGACTTCAGCGCTGGCGTGCCGCTCGGCGTGACGCTCGGCGGCTCGCTGGGGACCGTGCAGTTCAGCGCGGCCGGCGTGCCGAGCGCCGCGGCGAGCTACAGCGTCGCCGACCTGACCGTCAGCATCGCGGCCGGCAGCGGCTACGTGGACGTGCAATGAGCCGCTGCCGCCAGGCCGGCGTCAACCTGGTCGAGCTGCTGATCGCGATCGTCATCATCGCCATCGCCTGCACCGGCGTGCTGCTGGTGTTCGCGCAGACCGTGCGCTTCTCGGCCGACCCCATGATCCAGACCCAGGCGCTGGCCATCGCCGAGGCCTACCTCGACGAGATCCTGGCGCGGCCGCTGGCCGACCCTTCCGGCGGCGAGAGCGGCGGCAGCGAGGAGGGCAGCCCCTCGCTGGCGGCCAACCGGCCGCTGCTCGACGACGTGCAGGACTACGACGGGCTCAGCAACAGCCCGCCGCAGGGGCAGGACGGCGGCGTCGCCGACATCGCCCCGGTCGACGGCCAGCCGGACCTGGCCGGCTACCAGGTCGACGTGGACGTGGCCACCGGGGTGACCGTGAACGGCGTGGTGATGGCGCGCGTCGACGTGCGCGTGCGCTACGGCACGGTGGTCGATTTCACCCTGAGCGGATTCCGCGCGCCCTGAGGCCTGCCAGGCAACGCGGCGACGGGCCCTACGCCGCCTGGCCGCCGGCGCTGCGCGCCGCGGCGGCCGCCGCGACGCCGAGCGGGCGGGCCTGGCCGTGCAGGAACCCCTGGGCGTAATCCACCTGCATGTCGCGCAGCAGGTCCTCGGTCCTGCGGTCCTCGACCCACTCGGCGATGGTGACCAGGCCCATCTGGCGCGCGAACGTCGCGAAGTTGCGCACGATTGCCTCGTCGAGCGAGCTGTTGCCCATGTTCTTGACGAACGGGCCGGCGATCTTCAGGTACTGCACGTCGAGTTCCTTCAGGTAGACGAACGACGACATGCCGGTGCCGAAATCGTCGAGCGCGAAGGTGCAGCCGCGCTCGTGCAGCTGCGCCATGATGCGCTGCGCCTTCGACAGCGTGGAGATGATGGCGGTCTCGGTGACCTCGAAGGTGATGTACTTCGCCAGCTGCGGCAGGTGCGCGAACATTTCCAGCAGAAAGCCGTGGAAGCCGTCGTCGCCCAGGCTCTGCCCTGACAGGTTGACGAAGCAGCGCCGCGGCGTGCGCTCACGCTTGAGGTGCTCGAGCACGCCCTGCACGACGAAGCGGTCGATCGCCGGCATCATCTGGTAGCGCTCGGCGGCTTCGAGGAAATCGCCCGCCGAGATCACGCGCCCGTCGGGCTCCTTCAGCCGCAGCAGCACCTCGACGGCGGGGATGTCGCCCTCGCGCGGCGTCACCGGCGTGACGTCCTGCTCGTACAGCAGGAACTGGTTGCCGTCGAGCGCGTCCTTGAGGCGCTGGGCCCAGCGCATGTGGCCGAACTGCCGCTGCAGGTCGACGTCGCCCGGGCGGTACAGGCGCACGCGGTTGCGGCCCTGCTCCTTGGCCACGTAGCAGGTGGCGTCGGCGATCGACAGCGCTTCGTCGATGCTGCCTTCGACGTGGTTCAGCATGGCGATGCCGACGCTGGCGTCGACCGTGAATACGCGGCCCGACCAGGTGAAGCGCACTTCGCTGATCACTCCGCGCAGCTCGTTGGCGTAGGCCACGGCCTGCTCGGCCGGGCAGCGCATCAGCAGCCCGAACTCGTCGCCGCCCAGGCGCGCCAGCGTGTCGTTCTCGCGCACGTGCTGGCGCAGGCTGGCGGTGATTTGCTGCAGCAGCAGGTCGCCGGCGTGGTGGCCGCAGATGTCGTTGACCGTCTTGAACTGGTCGAGGTCCACGTAGCACAGCGCGTAGGGCTCGCCGGTCTTGCGGCACTGCTCCATGGCGTCCTGCAGGCGATTGTTGAATTCGCGCCGGTTGACCAGGCCGGTGAGCTCGTCGTGCGAGGCCTGGTACTCGAGGTTCTGCGTCATGCGCCGCAGCTCGGAGACGTCGCGCAGCACCACCACCGAGCCGGGGTGCTCGCCGCCGTCGGTGGCCTGCAGCGGCGAGGCGTGCACCTCGACCTGGCGGGTCTCGCCGAACGGGGTCAGCAGCGTGGCGGCCACGGTGACGCCGCCGGACTGCAGCAGCTCCATCACCGACGGCGACAACGGGCGGTTGTGCCGCGGGTCGGTCAGGTAGGCGATCTCGGCCAGCGGCTTGCCGAGCCCGGCCGACGCAGCGTGGCCGATGAGCCGCTCGGCGGCGGTGTTCAGGTAGTTCACCTTGCCGGCGGCGTCGAGGCTGACGATACCCTCGCCGATCGACGCCAGGATCACCTGCAGGCGCTCCTTCTCGCGCGCCAGCACCGCCTCGAGGTGGCGCTGCTCGGAGGTGTCGTAGAGCGTGACCAGCACCGCCGGCGCGTCCTGGTAGCGGATGCCGACGGTGTGCACGCGCGCCCAGTAGGGCGTGCCGTCCTTGCGCAGGCCGCGCACCTCGTCGAACTCGCTGCTGCGCCGCGCCACGCCGCCGAGCGTCTCGCCGATGCGCGCCTCGACGCGTTCGCGATCGTTGCGGTGCAGCAGGTCGGGCAGGCGGTGCTCGAGCAGCTCGGCCAGCAGGTAGCCGGTCAGTTGCTCGGCGAACGGGTTGGCGTAGACCACGCGATCGCGCAGCACGAAGATGGCGACGCCGGTGGACTCGGTCAGGCTGCGGAAGTTCTCCTGCTGCGCGCGCAGGTCGGTTTCGACGCGCCGCACCTGCGACAGCAGGTGGCCCATGCCGCCGGACAGCTGCGCCAGCTCGTCGGCCGCCGCGCTGTCGCGGCTCAGCTCGCCCTCAAGCGCCTCGGTGCCGCCCTGGCGCGCCGCGTCGAGCTGGTTCACCAGGTGGGCGAGGCGCCGCAGCAGCGCGCGGTCCAGGAACAGCCACGCCGTCAGGATCAGCAGCACGAAGCCGCCGATGGTGGCCAGGCGCAGGTCGTCGGCGCCGGCCTTGCCGCGCAGGTAGATCGAGTCGACCAGGCGCAGGCACAGCAGTTCGCCGCCGGGGTTCAGCGTCGGCGACAGCGGCGTGCACAGCTGGAGCTGGCGATCGCCTTCGCCGCCGCGCTGCAGCTCGCCGGGCCCCGCGCCGGGCTTGAACGAGGGGTCGGAAGCGGCGCTGGCGCTGAGCTCGAGGTTGGTGCCGGTGAGATCCTCGAGCGTGGCGAGGTCGTTGGTGGTGAAGTCGTAGGCCAGCACCACACGCGAGGGTGGCGTTGCGCCGGACAGCGTGCGCGATGCCGTGGCCAGCATGCCGCGCGGCGTGGCGATCCAGCCCGACAGCGGACCGCCGGCCGTGGCGTGCCGCGCCAGGAAGCGGCCGGTGGCCTCGTCGAGCGGGCGCATGTCGCCCTGGGCGTCGAAGGCGATGCCGCGCACGATGGTGCCGTCCGGCGCGACTTCAGCGGCCGCGGTGACCGGCGCGCCGCGTGCCTGCATGGCGTCGGCGATGCGCGCGGGCCAGCCGGGGCGCGAGGGCGGCGTGGCCCAGGCGCCGATGGTGCGCGCAGTGGCATCGAGCGGCCGCACGAAATTGTCCAGCCACAGGCGGATCAGGCGCGCGCTCGAGCGGACCTGCGTCTCTTCGAGGCGCCGGAAGCCCTCGAGCAGCACGCGGTCGATGAGGATGCTCTGCCCGAACACCCCGAGGATCAGGATGCCCACCAGCAGGGTCAGCAGCCGGGCCCGCTGGCTGGTCTTGACGCCTTCCATGCGCGTTATTGTCCTACGCGCGCGCGCACCGCGCCCGGCACCGTCATCGAGCCCATGCGTATTCCCCGGGGGAACCCCCTGCGGGGAACGCTACGCCATTCGCCGGGGCAGGACAACACTGCGTAGACAAGGAATACCGTTGCCCCCGGGACGGTCGGCCCCGGGGAGCGAGTTCTCTACAATGGCTTCCCTATGGTCGGTGCCTGCGGTCACGCCAGTCTCCGCGCCGCGGCGCGCGCCCGGGGTCTTTCGATACGCCCGCGGCGCGGGCTGCTCAGGACAGGCTTCTCGCTGGTAGAGCTGATCGTCGTGATCGTCATCACCGGCATCATCGCCTCGGTCGTCGGCCTGTTCATCACCGGCCCGATCCAGGGCTTCCTCGACACATCGCGCCGTGCCGAACTGGTGGACGCCGCCCAGCTGGCGCTCACGCGCATGGGCCGCGACGTACGCGCCGCGCTGCCCAACAGCGTGCGCATCAGCGGCAGCGCGCTCGAGGTGTTGCTGACGCTGGATGGCGACAGGTACCGGGTCGAGTCGCCCGGCGCCGACGACGACCGCCTGAGCTTCGCCGCCGCGGATACCGCCTTCAACACGCTGGCACCGCTGCAGCTGCCGGGCGGGGCCACGTTCCCGGTCACCGCCTCGATCGCCATCTACCCGCTGCAACAGGGCGGAGCGGATCCTTACGACGCCAGCGACGGCGTGATGACCGCCGCCGCCGCCATCAACGTCACCACCGTGACCAACGGTGGTGTGACGGAGGGGCGGGTCCAGCTCGCCGGCGCGCACCGCTTTCCGTTCGACTCGCCGACGCGCCGCGTCTACCTGGTGAGCGGGCCGGTCACCTACTACTGCAACCCGCCGCAGCTGCTGCGCTACGAGGGCTACGCCGTCAGCGCGCTCCAGGCGGTGCCGCCCGCGGCAACGCCCGTGCTCATCGCCGCCAACGTGCGGGCCTGCTCGTTCCAGTACGCCCCCGGCACCGCGCAGCGCAACGCGGTGGTGTCCATCGCGCTGTCGCTGGCCGACGACGCGGCGCTCGAGGAGCGCATCCGGCTGATCCGGCAGATCCACGTGAACAACGCACCGTGAAGGGCGCCATGACGCGGTCGCGCGGGTTCTCGCTGGTCTCCGCCATCTTCCTGATGGTCGTGCTCGTCATCCTCGGCACCTCTCTGGTCACCATCAGCAGCGTGCAGCAGACCACCGCGGCGCAGCTGCTGCAGGCCACGCGCGCGAACTACGCCGCGCGCGCCGGCGCCGAGTGGGCCGCGACGCAGGCCGACAGCGGCACCTGGTGCCCGGGCCCGGCGTACCCGGAGACCACCACGTTCACGCTGCCGGTGCCGCTGGACGGCTTCACCGTGACGGTGGCGTGCACGCGCACCGTGCACGCGCTCGACGCCGACCCCGACCGCCAGTACTTCCAGGTCGAGGTCACGGTGAGCAGCGGCGCCTACGGCAGCCCCGACTACGTGCGCCGCACGCTGCGCACCAAGGTGCTGGGGCCGGAACCGCCGCCGTGACGCCACGCCGCGGATCACTGCGCGTATGGCTGGGGCTGACCCTGCTGCTGGCCCTGCCTGCCGCGCGCGCCGACGTGGTGCTGAACGGCAACTTCCACGTCGGAGATGAGGACACCAAGGCCGAGTTCACGCCGCTGGATCCAGTGGATTGCGACAGGTACCGCGCCAATCCGAGCACGTTCCACCTCAGCGAGGGCGCGACCATCACGGGGTTCACGCTGCACGGCCCCATCGACCTCGACAACCCCACCTTCACGCTCGACATCGACGGCACGCAGCGCAGCGCGCTGTCCTGCACGGCCTGCGACCTCTGCGACGGCATCCTGCCCTGCGCCGACATCACCATCGACCTTGCTGCGCAGGTCGCGCTTGGCGCCGGCGACCACACCATCGCCGTCGTCGACCCGTCCGGCGCCAGCGGCAACTGCAACACCGGCAACGACTTCGGCTGGAGCAGGCTGACCCTGCTCAGCACGGCCACCACGACGAGCATCATGCTGAACCAGCGCCGTCATTCGGGCGACACCGCGGACGCCGACGACGATTACGACTTCAGCGGTAACCAGTACTACCCGGACGCTCCCGAAGGCACGTTCCTGGACATCAGCTTCACGCTCGACACCGGCCGCCGCCTGACACAGGCGCTGCTTTACCGCCTGCGCGATGTCAACACCTCCGATGGCCAGGTGCAGGTCAACGGCAGTCAGATCGGCAGCCTGACGGCGAACGGCAACCCGTTCACCGTGAACACCAGCCTGCTGCTGGCCGCCGGGACGCATACGCTGCGAGTGGCTTCCGGCACGCTGTCCGGGCAGCGTGATGACATCTCCTGGGATGATGTCGTGCTGCGCTTTGCCGACACGACGACCTCGGGCACGCCCGGATTCTTCAACGCCGTCGACTCCGGCGCCGCGGCGCTGACGGGCTCGATCACCACCAAGGTCGCCGGCGCCGCGTTCACGCTCGACCTGTACGCGCTGGATGGCTTCGGCACCGGGCAGAACACCGGCTACGCCGGCACGGCGACGGTCGAGGTGCTGAACGCCGCGGACAACTCCGGCACGATCGACGTCTACGGCTGCAACAGCGCCTGGACCGTGGCGCAGACTCTGCCGACCCCCGTGACCTTCGTCGCCGGCTATGCCGCGGCGGCCGGCACGTTCCTCGACGCGGGCCTCAAGGAGGCGCGCGTCCGGGTCACCGACACGGCCAGCAGCGCGCAGGGCTGCTCGATCGACAACTTCGCCATCCGCCCGGCGAGCTTCCTGGTCGAGCCCAGCCACGACTCCGAGACCACGGCCGGACTCACCACGCCGCTGACCAATACGGGTAGCGGCGGCTTGCCGCGCCATCGCGCCGGCCAGCCGTTCACGATCGTGGCCACCGCGCGCTCGGCCAGCGGCGTCGCGGCGTCGAGCTACGAGGGCACGCCCGACCTGACCGCGACGGCGCTGGCGCCGGCGACCACCGGCGGCGGCATCACCGCCGGCACCTGGGGCGCGGTAAGCAACGGCGTCCGGCGCACCGATACGGTGAAGTACTCGGAGGCCGGGCCGGTGACGCTCACGCTCAAGGACACCAGCTGGGCCGACGTCGACGCCGACGACACCGCTGCCGGCGTGCGCGAGTTCAGCGGCACGGCCGGCGCCGGGCGCTTCATCCCCGACCATTTCAAGTTGACTGAGGGCTCGCTCGACCCGGGTTGCCCGGCCGGCGGCTTCAGCTACCTCGGCAGCACGCTCAACTGGGCCGCGCCCGCGGTCATGCTGACGGCCGTCGCGGCTGACGGCACGCCCGCCGACGATTCCGACAATCCGACCACGCTCAATTACGAGGGCTCGCTGGCAACGCTGCCGACCGAGTTGAGCCCGCCGACCTACGCCGCGCCGACGTACGCCGCGCTGGCCGGTACGCTGAACACCGCGGGCCTGTCGGCGCCGGCCCTCAGCGCGCCCGTGGCGGGGGTGTCGAACGTCACGCTGCCGGCGCTGAGCTTCGCGCGCACGCTCATCGGTGCTTTCGACGCCGAGATCCGCATCGACTTCCCGGTGTTCACCGACGACGACGGCGTCGCGCCGGCGGAGTCGCCGATCGTGCTCGGCGCGCTGGGTGCCGGCGGCGGCGTGGCCTTCACCGGCGGCTTCAAGTCGCAGCGCTTCGGCCGGCTGTACTTCGAGCCGCAGTACGGATCGGAGCGGCTGCCCATGGCGGTGCCGTTGCGGGCGGAGTACTTCGATGGCGTGGCGTTCGTCCCCAACACCGCGGACCTCTGCACCAGCCTCGGCAACGCGGACGTGACGCTGGCCGGCATCGGCGGCCAGACGCACGCGGTGACCGCGGCGGGCGGCGGGGCGTGGAACGTGACGTTGACGGCGCCCAATACGGCCGGGCAGGCCACGCTCAGCATCGACCTCGCCTCACCGCCGGTGACGCCGGCGGTCGCGTATCCGTTGCTCGCGGCCGACAGCGACGGCGACGGCACTTACGCCGAGGACCCGGCCGGCATCGCCACCTTCGGCGTGTACTCGCAGGATCAGCGCTGGATCTATCAGCGCGAGGTGGTCGGCAACTGAGTCAGAAAAAGGGGACGCACCCATGGGTGCGTCCCCTTTTTCTGTCTCGGGATGACACGAGCTACAATCCGCGCCCCATGTCGTCCGTGACCCCGCTGCCGTTCGTCCCGCCCGCGCGCGAGCGCAAGCTCGAGGCCCCGCCGGCCGCGCTTGCGCGGCCGGCAAACGCCGGGAAGCTGGCCAAGCGCCTGCGCCGCCAGGCCGGCCAGGCCATCGGCGACTACCGCATGATTGAACACGGCGACAAGGTGATGGTCGCCCTGTCCGGCGGCAAGGACTCGTGGACGCTGCTCGACCTCCTGCTGCGGCTGCGCGAGGCCGCGCCGGTCGAGTTCGACATCGTCGCGGTCAACCTCGATCAGAAGCAGCCGGGCTTCCCCGGGCACGTTATCCCCGACTACTGCCGCTCGGTCGGCGTGCCGTTTCACATCCTTGAGCAGGACACCTACTCGGTGGTCAAGCGCGTGGTTCCCGAGGGCAAGACGATGTGCGGGCTGTGCTCGCGGCTGCGCCGCGGAGCGCTCTACCGCTACGCGCGCGACAACGGCTTCACCCGCATCGCGCTGGGCCACCACCAGGACGACATCGTCGCCACCTTCTTCCTCAACCTGTTCCACGGCGGCAAGCTCAAGGCGATGCCGCCGAAGCTGCAGTCCGACGACGGCGCCAACGTCGTGATCCGGCCGCTCGCGTACTGCCGCGAGCGCGACATCGCCGCGTACGCGCAGCACAAGGGCTTCCCGATCATCCCGTGCAAACTGTGCGGGTCACAAGATCACCTGCAGCGCAAGCAGGTGCGCCGGATGATGGACGAGTGGGAAAAGCAGCATCCGGCGCGCATCGAGCAGATCTTCTCGGCGCTGCAGAACGTGGCGCCCTCGCAGCTGGCCGACCGCGCGCTGTTCGACTTCGCGGGGCTCGGCGCGCGCGGCGCGGCGCCGGGCTCGTGGGTAATGCCCGAGGAGCGCTGAAGCCCCCGCGGGCAATCCGGCTATCCTTGGCCGTATGAACGCGTTCGCCGACCCGGCCCGGCTGTACTTCTTCTTCGACTACATCTCGCACAACGCCTACCTGGCCTGGCACAAGGCGCCGGGCGTCGCCGCGCGCCACAACCTTGCGCTGACGCCGGTGCCGGTGCTGTTCGGGGCGATGCTGTCGCACTACCGCCAGCTGGGCCCGGCCGAGCTGCCGGCGAAGTCGAGCTGGATGCTGCGCAACGTGCTGCGCAAGGCGCGACAGCACGGCATCCCGATCGCGCCGCCGGCCTCGCACCCGTTCAACCCGCTGCTGCCGCTGCGCGTGACCTGCGCGGTCGACGACCCGGCCGCGCGCATCCGGGTGGTGGACCGGGTCTTCCGCGCCACCTGGGCCGAGGGCCGCGCCGTCCACGAGCCGGAGGTGGTGCGCGCGCTGCTGCTCGAGCTCGGGCTGCCGGGTGATGCGCTGCTGGCCGCGGCCGGCACCGAAGCGGTCAAGCAACGGCTGCGCGAGAATACCGAGCGCGCGCTGGCGCAGGGGCTGTTCGGCGTGCCGGGCATGCTGGCGCGGCTCCCCGGCCCGGGTTCGAATGATCAAGGACCGGGGACCTGGGAGCTGTTCTGGGGATTCGACGACCTGGACTACCTGGAGATGTTCCTCGGCGGGCGCGACGTGCTGGCAGCCGATCGCGGCGAGCTGGCGGCGTGGGCGCAGGTGCGGCCCAGCGTGGAACGGCGCCGGCCATGAAGCGCGGCGCGCTGATCGCACTGATCGCCGCGGCGCTGGCGCTGGCGCTGCCGCCCGCGGCGGCCGATCGCGCCGACCAGCCGGCCGCCGCGCCGTTCCTGTGGCAGGTGCACGGCCCCAAGGCCCGCCATTTCCTGCTCGGTTCGGTGCACCTGCTGCCGCCCGCGGCCACGCCGCCGCCGCCGGCGCTGGACGCGGCCTACGCCGCCACGCGGTTGCTGGTGGTCGAGACCGAGCTGGATGCGCTGGCCACGCCGGAAGTGCAGGGCCGCCTGCTCGGCGCGGCGCGCGAGGACCGGCCGGGCGGCCTCGAAGCACGCATCGGCAAGAAGCTCTACGGCAAGCTGCAGGCGCGCGCGAAGGATCTCGGCATGCCCACGCCGGTGTGCGCCGACCTGCGCGCCTGGTTCTGCGCGCTCGCGCTCGAGCTGTACCCGCTGCAGCAGGCGCAGTTCAGCGTGGTCCACGGCATCGACCAGCGTTACTTCGGCCTGGCGCGCGAGGACGCGCGGCCCGTGGTCGGCCTGGAGACGCCCGAGTTCCAGGTTGCCCTGTTCGCGCAGATGGGGGATGCGCTGTCCAAACAGATGCTGGCGGCGACGCTGGACGAAGCGACCTACGAGAGCCAGACGCCGGAGGAGCTGTTCCGGGTCTGGCGCACCGGCGACGTCGGCGCGCTCGAGCTCATGATCCGCGACCTGCGCAAGCGCTATCCGGAGCTCTACGCGCGCATCCTCGCCGACCGCAACCGCGCCTGGGTGGCGCCGCTCGCCGAGCGCCTGAAGCAGGAGGTTCCGGCGCTGGTCGTGGTCGGCGCCGCGCACCTGCCGGGTGCCGACGGGCTGCTGGCCCTCCTAAAGGAGGCGGGCTTCGAGGCGAAGCCGGTAACGGCGGTTCTCGAAGCGCGTGTCAGTCCGGAATGATGTTCGAAATGACCCGCACCCCGCCCTGATTGCTGACCACTTTCGCGCCGCCGCTCGCCGGGGCCGCGGCGGGCGCGGCGGCCGGCGGTGGCGGGGGTGGCGGGGGCGGCGGCGGTGCGGCCGCCTTCTCTTTCTTCGGCGGCACTGCCTTGTGGGTGCCGGTCGTCGCGTTGCGATCGGGCGCCGGCGGCGCGGGCGCCGCGGCGGCCTCGTTCGCCGCGCTGACGGTCTCGAGCATCGCCGCGCCGAGCCACTCGCGCAGCGCCGGCAGGTGCAGCACCGTGTGGACGTAGTCCTTCTCCGGCCCGTCGAGCGCCACCGCATAGGTATGCAGGCGCAAGGCCACCGGCGCGTACATCGCGTCGACGATGCCGAACTTGCCGAACAGCCAGTCGCCGCTCTTGGCATGGGCCTGGCGGCAGGTGCGCCAGATCTGGCGGATGCGGGCGATGTCCGCGGTCACCGCCGCGCCGTACGGCTTCGGCGACGGCGCCCGGCGGCAGTCCATCGGCAGCTCGCGCCGCAGCTCGGCGAAGCCGGCGTGCATCTCGCAGGCCAGCGAGCGCGCCTGGAAGCGCTGCGTGATGTCCGACGGCCACGCCGCCGGCAGCTTCAGCGTCTCGGCGGCGTATTCGCAGATCGCCAGCGACTCCCACACTTTCTCGGGGCCGTTCAGCAGCACCGGCACCCGGCCGGACGGCGAGTACTCGGCGATGCGCTTGGCGGTGTCGGGCTGGTTCAGCGCGATCGGGATCTCGCGGAAGGCGACGTTGTGGTAGCGCAGCAGCAGCCAGGGGCGCAGCGACCACGACGAATAGGTTTTGCTGCCGATGACGAGCTTCAGTTCAGCCATGTTCCAATCTTGCCCCTGCCGGGCACCTCCCGATGGCGTGCATCATATGCCAGAGACAGCGCGCGCGCGCCAGAGTGCGTGCAAATCCCGCAGCGCGTGGTCTAACACGGTAACTTTCCCAGCCGAATGACGAACTTAAGGAGGGTCGCCCTGCTGGCGCTGCCGTTGTCCCTGGCGCTGCCGGCGCCCGCCGCCGCCGGCCTGAAAGTCGCCGTGCGCGGGGTGGACGGGGTCGAGCGTGCCAACGTGGAGGCGCGGCTGTCGATCCTGGGCTACGCCGGCGAGGGTGGCGAGGACGAGGCCGAGATTCGCCGCCTGCACCGGCGCGCCGAGGACGACATCCGCGGGGCGCTGCAGGCCTACGGCTATTACGGCCCGCAGGTGCGCGGCCGGCTCAGCGGGTCGGGGGCCGGCTGGAGCGCGGTTTACGACGTGGACCCGGGCTCGCCGACCCTGCTCGAGACGGTGCGGCTCGAGCTTACCGGCAAGGGCCAGCAGTTCCCGGCGCTGGTGCAGGCCGTGGCCGGCAGCCGCTTGCGCAGCGGCGCGCGCCTGCAGCACGCGGCGTACGAAGGCACCAAGGCCGCACTGGCGCGCGCGGCCTACGACAACGGGTTCCTCGACGCCCGCTTCACGGCGCACATGCTGCGCGTGGATCCCGCGCACCAGCGCGCCGACGCCGAGCTGGTGCTCGACACCGGCCCGCGCTACTACTTCGGCGAGATCAGTGTCGAGCAGGAGGGGCTCGACGCGGAGTTCCTGCGCCGCTACGTGCCGATCCGCGAGGGCGAGCCGTTCGCGCCGGCCTTGCTGCTGCAGGCGCAGTTCGCGCTGTCGGACCTCGGCTATTTCGCCACGGTCGAGGTGCAGCCGCACCGCGAGCGCGCCGTGGAGCGGCGCGTGCCGATCACCATCGCCACCACGCCGCGGCCGCCGCGGCGTTACGACGCCAGCGCCGGCTACGGCACCGACACCGGCGCGCGCCTGGGGCTCGGCGCGGAGTTCCGGCGCCTGACCGACCGCGGCCACCGCCTGCGCACCGACCTGCGCGTGTCCGAGATCAAGAACAGCATCGGCACCGACTACCGCATCCCGCTCGGCAACCGCGCCGGCGAGAACTTTGGCATTGCCACCGCCTACACCGACGAGGACGTCGGCGACGGCTTCTCCCGAACCTACGACCTCGCCTTCACGCTGTCGCGCACGCCGGGTGACTGGCAGCGCCAGCTCTACCTCAAGCACCGCTACGAGCAGTCGTTCGTGCCCGACACCGGCCTCGACAGCGCCCGGCTGGTGATGCCGGGCCTGACGCTGATCCGCGGCGAGCTCGACGACCCGATCCACGCGCGGCTGGGCTGGTCGCTGTTCGCCGACGTGCACGGCGCCCACGAGGCCTACGTGTCGGACGTGAGCTTCCTGCAGGGCCGCACGCTGCTGCGCGGGGCGTTGCCGCTGGGCCAGCGCGCGCGCCTGCTGCTGCGAGCCGAGTTCGGCGCCAGCCTGGTCGCCGAGTTCGACCAGCTGCCGGCGTCGCAGCGCTTCTTCGCCGGCGGCGACCAGAGCGTGCGCGGCTACTCGTACCAGTCGCTCGGCCCGACCGACGCCGACGGCAATGTCACCGGCGGCAAGTTCCTCACCACCTACAGCGTCGAGGCCGAGGTCCGCATCGCCGGCAACTGGGGTGCCGCGGTGTTCGCCGACGCCGGCGGCGCCGACGACGACCCCAACCCCTCGCTGTCGCGCGGCGTCGGCGCCGGCCTGCGCTACCGCGCGCCGGTCGGCACGCTGCAGCTCGACCTGGCGCATCCGCTCGACGGCGACGAAACCGGCGTGCGCCCGCACCTCGGCATCCGGGTCGGGTTGTGAGACCGTCGCGCCTGAAGGCGCTCCTGGCGGGCCTGCTCATGCTGGCCTTGCTGCCGGCGTGGCTGCTGGCCACCGAGGGTGGCTTGCGCTTCGCCCTGTATTGCACCGGCCGCCTGAGCGGCGGCGCGATCACGGTGCGTGAAGCGCACGGGCGGCTTGCCGGCGACGTGCGCTTGCAGGGCCTCGAGGTGGCCACGCCCGCCGCCACCGTCGCCATCGGGCAGGTCGACCTCGACCTGCGCCTGACGCGCCTGCTGATCGGCCGGGTGCAGGCGGAGCGCCTGGCCGTGCGCGAGCTCGCCGTCACCGTGCGCGAGCGCGCGCCGGCCCCGGGGCGCCGCCCGCTGCGCGTGCGGGCGCCGCTGCGGCTCGCGGTCGAGGACGGCAGCGTCACGGGGTTCCGGCTGCGGCTCGCCAGCGGCCGCGAGTGGACGCTGCCGGAGGCGCGGTTTGCCGCGCGCTGGCGCTCCGACTGGATCGTGGTCACGCGCCTGAACGCGCGCACGCGCGAGGCCGGGCCGGTTGCGCTGCGCGGACGGCTGTCGATCGCCGACGATCTGCTGCAATTCGAGGACTTCGAGCTCACCGCGCCCTCGCCGGTGCGCGTCGAGGGCGCGCTGGCGCTGACCGCGCGGGAGGACAGCGCGCTCAAGCTGTCGTGGGAGGCGCTGCGCTGGCCGGGCGGCGACGGCCTGGCCTGGCTGCACAGCCCGCGCGGCACGCTGGCCGTCGAGGGGCCGTGGCGGCGCTATGCGTGGGCCCTCGAGGGGCAAGCGGTCGCGGCCGGCACGCCGGCCGAAGTGGACGCTCGCGGCCATGGCGACTTCGCGTCGCTCACGTTCGACCGCATTCGCGCGCGCGTGCTCGACGGCAGCCTGCACGGCCGCGGCGCCGTCGCCTGGTCGCCGGCCCTGACCACGGACCTGGAGCTGCGCTTCGAGGCGATCGACCCGGCGTCGCGGCTGCCCGACTGGCCGGGTCGGTTCACCGGCGAGGCCGCCCTGCACGCGCGCTGGGACGAGCGCCGGCCACGGGTCGAGTTCGACGCGCGCCTCGAAGACTCGCAGCTGCGCGGCCATCCATTCGCGCTGCAGGCGCGCGGGCGCACCGAGCGCAACACCGTGTTGCTGCACGAGCTCGCCGCGCAGTCCGGCGCCGGCGCGCTGCGCGCCGCCGGCGCGCTGTGGCCGCGCCTGGCGCTCAGGGGCAGCCTGCGCAGCGGCGACTTCGGCACTCTCGCGCCGGGCCTGGCGGGGGCGGGCGAGGCGCAGTTCACCGCCCACGGCGAGCCGGCGCGGCCACGCGTGACGCTGCGCGCCAGCGCGCAAGCGCTGGGCTGGCGCGGCTACCACGCCGCGCGGGCGACGCTCGACGCCAGCATCGCGCGCGCCGGCCGCTCGGAGCTGAACCTGAGGCTGGAGCAGGTCGAGGCCGGCATCGCGCTCGAACAGGTTTCGCTCAGCGGCGCCGGCACCGAGGCCGCGCACGTCCTCGCCGCCGAGGCGCGCGGCGCCGAGGGCGCGGCGGCGCTGAGCCTGGAAGGCGGCCTGTCGCGCGGTGAGTGGCGCGGGCACCTGGTGCAGGCCGCGCTGACGCCGCCGGGCGAGGCGCCGTTCACGCTCGAGGAGCCCGCGGCGGCAGTGTTCCGGCGCGGCGCGCTGCGCCTCGAGCCGGCGTGCCTGGGCAGCGCCGGCAGCCGCGCCTGCGTGGATCTCGACCTCGCCGCCGGCGCGCAGCGCATCGCTTTCCGCATCCATGAATTCGCGCTTGCACGCCTGCGTCCATGGCTGCCGCCGGACTGGACCGTGACCGGCACGCTGAGCGGCACTGCGGCGCTGCAGCTGCAGGGCGGCGAGCTGGCGGCGCTGCGCGCCGACCTCGCCAGCAGCGCCGGCGCCATCGATGGCGACGGCGTGCGCCTCGACTACGGCCCCGGCGCGCTGCGCGTGCTGCCGGACGATGGCCGGCTCCACGCCGAGCTGGAGCTGGCGCCCGCGGGCGGGACGGTGGACGGCGAGGTCTACATCAGCGCCGGGGGTGCGCTGCTCGACCGGCCCATGCTCGGCGACCTGCGCGTCAGGCTGCCGGACCTGGCGTGGCTGCCGGTGCTCTCGCCGGAGATCGCCGCGGCCCAGGGCTCGATCGATGCCGACCTCAGCGTCTCCGGCACGCTGCGCGGCCCTTCGCTCGCCGGCCGCCTGCAGGTGGCGGACGGCCGCGTGCGCCTGGCCACGCCGGGCATCGAGCTGACCGAGATCGCCGCGTCGTTCGACCGCGGCCGCGACGCGCCGCTCAAGGCGCACCTGAGCGCGAAGTCCGGCGACGGACGCTTCACCCTCGACGGCGTGCTGCGCACCCTGCAGCCCAGGCTCGCCGGCGAGTTCAAACTCCAGGGCGAGCAGGTGCTCGGCGTCAACACGCCCGAGGTCCGCGCCTGGATCACGCCGGACCTCACGCTGACACTCGACGGCCGCGCCGTGCGCCTGACCGGCGAGCTGGGCGTGCCGCGCGCCGACATCACGCCGCGCCAGATCCGCGGCGGCGGCGTGGCGCCGTCGTCCGACCAGGTGATCGTCTCGGCCGATCCAGCCGCGGCGGGCGGCGGCGGGCTGCAGGTCGAGTCGCAGGTGCGCATCGCGCTCGGCGACAAGGTGCGCTTCGAGGGCCTCGGCCTGAAGACGCGGCTCGAGGGCGCGCTCACCGCCGCCGACGAACCGGGGCTGCCGACCACGGGGCGCGGCGAGCTGCGGCTGATCGGCGGGCGCTACAAGGCCTACGGCCAGGACCTGCAGATCGAGACCGGCCGGCTGCTGTTCAACGGCGGGCCGATCACCGATCCGGCAATCGACCTGTCCGCCTATCGCGAGCTGCCGTCGGACCCGGCGCGCGCGGTCAGCAAGGTCGGGCTGCGCGCGCGCGGCAGGCTCGAGGCCCCCGAGTTCAGCCTGTACTCGGAGCCGGCCATGTCGCAGGAGGAGCAGCTGTCGTGGCTGGTGCTGGGGCGGTCGCTCGACGCCACGTTGAAAAGCGACGAGAGCACCGAGCTGAACAGCGCGGCGACCTCGCTGGGCCTGACCGGCGGCGACCTGCTCGCGCAGCAGCTGGCACCGCGGCTCGGCTTCGACGAGGTCTCCGTCGGCGCCCGGCCCGGCGAGACCGCCGACCTCGCGCGCCTGACCATCGGCAAGTACCTCTCGCCGAAGCTGTTCCTCAGCTACGGCGTCGGCCTGTTCCAGCCGGGGCATTTCTGGCGACTGCAGTACGACCTGTCGCGCCGCTTCAAGCTGCAGGGCGAGTCGGGCCTGAACCAGGGCGGCGACCTGCTCTACACGATCGAGAGCGGCGGCAAGAAATAGCCGCGCGGCGCGTCAGGGGTTTTTCGCCTCGAGCGCCGCCACGCGCGCTTCGAGCGCGCGCACTTTCTCCTCGAGTTCGGCCAGCGCGCCGCGCGACGGCTCCGCCGCCGGCGGGGCCGGCGGCGCCACGGCCGGCAGCTCGGGCGGCCCGCTGAGCGTGTGCGCGTAGCGCGCCTCTTTCTGGCCGTGGCCGCGCTGCAGCTGCGCGACCAGCGGCTCGGCGCGGTCGCCGAGGTCCGCCAGCACGCGCGCCACGGCGTCGGCATCGGCCGGCCCGCCCAGCGCGGCGGCGTTGCCGCGCAGCTCGGACTGGGTCTGTGGCCCGCGCAGCATCAAGGTGACCAGCACGGCGAAGGCCGGCGGCTGCAGCAGCAGGTAGTGCTGGAACGACTGGCGCCACTTCGGCACGCGGCCGCCGGCGTCGTCGCGCGCGCACAGGCCCTTGTCGGCGAGGCCCAGCAGCGTGGCGCCGACCTCGCCCTCGTGCAGCCGCATCACCGGATCGCGGCAGGATTTCTGGCTCGACGCGAGCATGATCGCGTTGACCGTCATCGGGTAGTACTGCGGCGTGGCGATGGATTTCTCCGAGAGCGCGGCGATCACGCGCGCTTCAACCGGCGTCAGCCGCAAGGCAGTGCTCATGGCCGCGGCATTGTAGCGGTCAGGGCAGGCCCGAGGCCGGCGACCAGCGCTGGCGCCGGCGCGTGCGGCGCCGCGCCTCGTCCTCGCCGCCGTAGTCCATCGGCTGCGCGTCCTGGGTCAGTTCGGCCGCCCGGTCGAGCGTGTTGGCGTTGACGATCGCCCGGTCGCCGTCGGCCTCGCGCATCAGCGCGCCGAGGTACACGCCGCAGCGCGTGCAGACCAGGAAGTCCGCGGTGCGCAGGCCGAAGCGATAGCGCGTCAGCAGGGCGTCGTCGCGCAACTCGAAAACGACGCGGCCGGCGGGGTCGGAGGTGGAGCGCGCGCCGTGCAGGCGGCAGAACGCGCACTGGCAGGCGCGCAGCGGCAACGCCTCGAGCGCGAGCGCCGTTTCCAGCGCGTAGCGCAGGTTGCCGCAGTGGCAGCCGCCCGCGTGCGAAAAAGGGGTCAGATCCATTTTTCCCGATCAGGATGCGGCGCCATGTGCCGTTCCCAAAAATGGATCTGACCCCTTTTTCGCGAGGCGCTCGCGCAGCCAGGCGCCGATGTCGGCGATCTCCTCGGCGCAGACCTGGTGTTGCATCGGGTATTCGCGCCAGGCCACCTCGTAGCCGGATTGCTCGAGCAGGTCGCGGCTCCAGGCGCCGAGCGACAGCGGCAGCATCGGGTCGTACTGGCCGTGGCACATAAGGATCGGCGTATCGCGCCGCTCGGGCCGCGCCTCGGCGGGGAAGCGCTCCGCCAGCGGCAGGTAGGTGGACAGCGCCAGCAATCCCGCGAGCTGCTTGCCGTGGCGCAGGCCCGTGTGCAGCGCGATGGCCCCGCCTTGCGAGAAGCCGGCCAGCACGATTCGGTCCGGCCGGACGCCGGCGTCCTGCTGACGCTGCAGCCAGCCTTCGACCGCGCGCGACGATTCGCGGATGCCCGCCTCGTCCTGGCGGCGCATGTCGGGGGAGATGTCGTACCAGGCGCGCATGCGCATGCCGTTGTTGATCGCCACCGGCCGCACCGGCGCGTGCGGGAACACGAAGCGCACCGGCAGGCCGGCGGGCAGGCCGAGCTCGTCGACGATCGGCACGAAGTCGTGGCCGTCGGCGCCCAGGCCGTGCAGCCAAATCACTGCCGCCGCGGGTTTCGAGACGGGCTCGATGACGACGGCTTCGGCCGATTCTTTGAGGGGCATCGCAGGATGAGCGCGGCAGCGATTTGCCCCTGCGAAAGCAGGGGCCCAGTGCCTTTTATATAACAGGCTAAGGCACTGGATTCCGGCTTGCGCCGGAATGACACACAATACGGGCCCCATGCGCCTGTTCCGGATGCTGCCCTGCCTGCTCCTCGCCGCCTGCGGCCAGGCCGGCGACCTGTACCTGCCGCCCGAGCAGGCCGAGACGGCGCCCGCGGCTGCGCCGTCCGACGCGCCGCCACAGGATCCGGACGAGGACAAGGGCAAGGACAAGAAGTAAGTGGACCACTTCGAGTACCGCGCCGGCGAGCTGCACGCCGAGGACGTGCCGCTGGCCGAGATCGCGCGCCGCCACGGCACGCCGGTGTACGTCTACTCGCGCGCCACGCTGACGCGCCACTTCCACGCCTTCGACCACGCGCTCGGCGAACATCCGCACCTCGTGTGCTATGCGGTGAAGGCCAACTCCAACCTCGCCGTGCTGCAGGTGCTGGCGAAGCTCGGTGCCGGCTTCGACATCGTCTCCGGCGGCGAGCTGGCGCGCGTGCTGAAGGCCGGCGGCGATCCGCGCAAGACGGTGTTCTCCGGCGTCGGCAAGACCGTGGCGGAGATGCGTCAGGCGCTGGTCGCCGGCATCGGCTGCTTCAATGTCGAGTCCGAGGCCGAGCTGCTGCGGCTCAACGAGACCGCGCTGAACCTGAAGAAGCGCGCGGCCGTCGCGCTGCGCGTGAATCCGGACGTGGACCCGAAGACCCACCCGTACATCGCGACGGGCCTGAAGGACAACAAATTCGGCGTGGATGTCGCCGAGGCCGGGCGCCTGTACGCGCTGGCGCGCACGCTGCCCGGGATCGAGATCGCCGGCGTGGCCTGCCACATCGGCTCGCAGCTGCAGGAGCTCGCGCCCTTCCTCGACGCGCTCGACCGCGTGCTGGCGCTGGCCGACCGGCTGGGGCAGCAGGGCATCGGCCTGTCGCACCTGGACCTCGGCGGCGGCCTGGGCGTGCGCTACGACGCGGAAGAGCCGCCGCTGCCCGCCGACCTCGCCGGTGCCGTGCGCGAGCGGCTCGCGGGGCGCGAGCTGAAAGTGCTGCTCGAGCCGGGCCGCGCCATCGCCGGCAACGCCGGCGTGCTGGTCACGCGCGTCGAATACCTCAAGCGCGGCGCCGGAAAGAATTTCGCGGTGGTGGACGCGGCCATGAACGACCTGCTGCGCCCGGCGCTGTACCAGGGCTGGCACGCGGTGCTGCCGCTGCGCGAGAACGGCGCGGGCGAGCGCGCCACCTGGGACGTGGTCGGGCCGATCTGCGAGAGCGGCGACTGGCTCGCGCGCGGGCGCACGCTCGCGCTGGCGCCGGGCGACCTGCTGGCCATCCGCACCGCCGGCGCGTACGGCTTCACCATGAGCTCGAACTACAACACCCGCCCGCGCGCGGCCGAGGTCATGGTCGACGGCAAGGCCGTGCACCTGGTGCGCGCGCGCGAGCAGCTCGACGACCTGCTGCGCGGCGAAGCGCTGCTGCCGGGCTGACGCGGCGCCGCGATACAATTCCTCATGCAACCGCGCAAGCGCATCGGCATCTTCGGCTGGGGCGTGGTCGCCCCCAAGACCCCGGACATCGGCGCCTTCGAGCGCAACCTCGAAAGCGCCGACTCGTGGCTGTCGCCCTTCGACGGTTTCGGCCCGTCCAACTTCCTGGTCGGCGAGCCGCAGTTCGATTTCGCCCAGTACCGGGCCTGGTTCGACCAGCGCTTCCCGCCGGCGCGCTATGCGCAGGTCAACGACAAGATGGGCCCGATGGTGAAGTACGCCATCGGCGCGTTCATCCAGTCGCTGGGGCAGAATCCGGGCCTCGAGGCTTACCTGCAGTCGCTCGGCATCGGCTGCCATGTCTACCTCGGCACCGGCCTGGGCGACATCACCGTCACGCAGACCGAAGCGCTGCGCTACGAGCGCGCCTTGCGCAAGTGGAACGAGTTCTGGGCCGCGCCGGGGCGCTGCGCGGCGCTGCGCGAGCACGCCGCCGGCAACCCGGACCCCGACACGCCGGACGACCCGGCCGAGTTCGCGCCGGGCTCGGAAGACTGGATCGACGCCAAGCACGACTGGGAGCAGTACTGGGCGGCTCGCAGCGACGGCCTGCACCAGTACCTGAAGGAGGCCGCGGCGATCCAGGGCGAGCCGGTGCCGCCGTCGTCGGGCTCGGCCAAGCTCAGCAGCATCCGCCAGAAGCTCAACAAGATCCGCGCGCTGAACAAGCACTGGGCCTGCCCCGACGAGCCCTGGGCGGCGGTGTCGCCGAACCTGCTGTGGAACATCGCCAACATTCCGGCGGCGCAGGTGTCGATGATCGGCAAGATCCACGGCCCGTCGCTCGCGCCGGTGGCGGCGTGCTCGACCTTCGGCGTGGCGCTGAAGATGGGGGTGGACGCGATCCAGCGCGGTGAAGCCAGCGCCGTGGTGGTCGGCGCCACCGATCCGCCGCCGCACCCGATGATCCTGTCGGCGTTCTACAACGCCAACGTGCTGTCGGCCGACCGCGAAGTGTCGCGGCCGTTGACCGGGCTGAAAGGCACGCACATCGCCGGCGGCGCCTGCGTGTGGATCATCGGCGACGTCGAGGCGCTGATGGCAAAGGGCTTCAAGCCGCTGGGGCTCGAGGTGGTCGGCGTCGGCACCTCGAGCGACGCCCACCACATCATCACGCCGTCGCGCGAGGGCCCGCAGCTGGCGATCAAGGCGGCGCTGGCCGACGTGCCGGCGCGCGACGTGCGCACCTGGGACATGCACGCCACCGCCACGCCGGGCGATGCCACCGAGATCCAGCACTCGCTCGAGCTGCTGCACCCGGACGTGATCTTCACCGCGCGCAAGGGCACTTTCGGCCACGGCATGTCGGTGGGCGGCGGCTGGGAGCTGACCGCCCAGCACCTCGGCGTGGCGCGCGGAAGGCTCTACCCGGTGACGCTGACCGAAGGCGAGCTGCATGCCGACGTGCAACTGCATGGCGCGCGTTTCGTGCAGGCCGCCGGCTGCGAAGTGGCGGTCGACACCGGCTACAGCGGCAAGCTCAGCATGGGTGTCGGCGGCATCAACGCCTGCGTCATCAGCCGCGCCTGGGATCCGGAGTTCCTCGCCAGCCACGCCCGCCCGCCGCGCGCCTGATGCCCAAGCCGCTGATCCTGGTCGACGGCTCGAACTGGCTGTACCGCGCGTACTTCGCGCTGCCGCCGCTGAAGAGCCCGCAGGGCGAACCGACCGGCATGGTGCGCGGCTTCGCCGCGATGCTGAAGAAGCTGCTCAAGGACTACCAGCCGGAGCGACTCGCCGTCGTCTTCGACCCGCCGGGCAAGACCTGGCGCGACTCGATCTACGCCGAGTACAAGGCCACGCGCGACGCGACGCCCGAAGACCTCGCCTCGCAGTTCCCGCACGTCAAGACCTGGGTCGAGGCCATGGGCCTGCCGCTGCTGCAGGTCGCGGGCGAGGAAGCCGACGACGTCATGGGCACGCTGACCGCGCAGGCGCGCGCTTCGAGCATCCCCGTGCTGCTCGTGACCGGCGACAAGGACATGGCGCAGCTGGTGACGGAGGACGTCAGGCTGCTCGACACCATGAAGAACGCGACGCTGGGCCCGGCCGAGGTGAAGGAAAAATTCGGCGTGCCGCCGGAGCGGATCGTCGAATACCTCGCGCTGATCGGCGACACCTCCGACAACATTCCGGGTGTGAAGGGCGTCGGGCCGAAGACCGCCGCCAAATGGCTCGACGAGCATGGCTCGCTCGACGCGCTGATCAAGGCGGCGCCGGGCATTCCCGGCAAGGCCGGCGAGAACCTGCGTGCCGGCCTTTCGCACATCCCGCTGGCGCGGCGGCTGGTGACGATCCGCGACGACCTCAAGTTGCCGATGACGCTCGATGCGCTGGTGCCGGGCGAGCCCGACCGCGCGCGGCTCGCTGCGCTGTACCAGCGGCTGGGTTTCAAGACCTGGCTCGAGGAGCTGGACGTTCAAAGGGGACGGACTCCTTTGCAGCCGGCTTCAAAGGAGTCCGTTCCCTTTGAAGCGGCCGCGGCGGCGCCGGCAAAGACCAAAGTGGACACCGTGCTCGACGAGAAGGCGCTCGACGCGATGGTCGCGCGCCTGTCGAAAGCGAAACTGGTCTGCGTGGACACCGAGACCGACGCGCTCGACTCGATGCGCGCCAACCTCGTCGGCCTGTCGTTCTCGGTCGAGCCGGGGCACGGCTGGTACGTGCCGGTCGGGCACAACTATCTCGGGGCGCCGGAGCAATTGCCGATCGGGCTGGTCCTGTCGCGCCTGAAGGCGCTCCTGCAGGACGAGAAGAAGCCGAAGGTCGGGCAGCACATCAAGTACGACCTCAACGTGCTGTCGCGTTACGGCATCGCCGTGCGCGGCGTGGCGTTCGACACCATGCTCGAGTCGTATGTGCTGGACGCGGCGGGATGGCGCCACGACATGGACTCGATGGCCGAGCAGCACCTGAACCACCGCACCATCCGCTTCGAGGACGTCGCCGGCAAGGGCAAGAACCAGGTGACGTTCGCCCAGGTGCCGGTGGACAAGGCCGCCGAGTACGCTGCCGAGGACGCCGACATCACGCTGCGCCTGCACCGCGTGCTGCACCCGCAGGTCGCCGCGGTGCCGGCGCTGAAGAAGGTGTTCGAGACCATCGAGATGCCGCTGGTGCCGGTGCTGGCGCGCATCGAGCAGAACGGCGTCTACGTCGAAGCCCAGCTGCTCAAGCGCATCAGCCACGAGTTCGGTAACAGGATGCAGCAGCTGCAGGGCGAGGCGTGGCAGGAGGCCGGCGGCGAGTTCAACCTCGGCTCGCCGCTGCAGTTGCAGCAGGTCCTGTACGACCAGCTCAAGCTGCCGGTGCTGGCGAAGACGCCGAAAGGCCAACCGTCAACGGCCGAGGACGTGCTCGAACAGCTCGCCGAACAGCACGCGTTGCCGCGCAAGATCCTCGACTGGCGGGCGCTGTCGAAGCTGCGCTCGACCTACACCGAGAGCCTGCCGCAGGCGATCAACCCGACGACCGGGCGCATCCACACTTCGTACGGGCAGGCCGTCGCCGCGACCGGGCGTCTGTCGTCCAACGACCCGAACCTGCAGAACATCCCGGTGCGCACCGACGAGGGCCGGCGTATCCGCCAGGCCTTCGTCGCCGAAACGGGGAGGTCGCTGCTGTCGATCGACTACTCGCAGATCGAGTTGCGGCTGATGGCGCACCTGTCGGGCGACCCGCGCCTGCAGGTGGCGTTCAAGGCCGGCCAGGACATCCACCGCGCCACCGCCGGCGAAGTGTTCGGCGTGCCGCTGGACCAGGTGAGCGCCGGGCAGCGCCGCGCGGTCAAGGCCATCAACTTCGGCCTGATCTACGGCATGTCGGCCTTCGGCCTGGCGAAGCAGCTCGGCGTCCCGCGCGGCGAGGCCCAGGCCTACATGGAAACCTTCTTCGCGCGCTACGCTGGCGTGAAGGACTACATGGACGGCACGCGCGCGAAGGCGCGCGAGCAGGGCTACGTCGAGACACTGTTCGGGCGGCGCCTGTACCTGCCCAACATCAGTTCGAAGAATGCCGCCCTGCGGCAGTACGCCGAGCGCACCGCCATCAACGCGCCGCTGCAGGGCACCGCCGCCGACCTGATCAAGCTCGCCATGATCGACGTGCACGGCCATCTCGAGCGCGAGGCGCCCGAGGTGCTGATGATCATGCAGGTGCACGACGAGCTGGTGTTCGAGGGACCCACGGCACGGGTGCGCGAACTGGCGCCGGTGCTGGCCGGGCGCATGTGCCGGATCACGCAGCTGGCGGTGCCGCTGGTGGCCGACTGGGGCGTGGGGCCGAACTGGGACGAGGCGCACACCGCGCAGGGCCACGTTTCGTCATAAAGTCAACGAGTTAAGTCGAAGTTCCGGGTCCGCCGGAACTTCGCGGAACCGCGCCGGTCAGAACTATCGGCGTCCCCCCGACGCCCTCCGTCTCTACTCCCTGGGCGGAGCTCCGGCACCCCCAAAGCCGGAAATGGTTGCCCGGTGGTTCCCCCCCGAACCACCGGGTTTTTTTCGCCCGTGCGCGGCCGAACCCGGGTTCACTTTGGAGATGCCGGACGGAGCCGCTACGCCAGCCACCCCGCCAGCAATTCCCGCGCCTCCTCGACACCGGTGCGGTCGTGCGCCGAGAACAGTTGCGCCGTCGCCCGCGGATGCAGCCCCGGCAACTCGCCCTCCACCTCCCGCAGCGTGCGCCGCGCCACGCTGGGCGCGAGCTTGTCGGCCTTGGTCAGCAGCAGGTGGCAGGGCAGGCCCTGCGCGCGCGACCACTCGAGCATGGCGCGATCGAAACCGGTGAGCGGGTGGCGGGCGTCGATGACGACGGCCAGGCCGCGCAGGCATTGCCGCGCACCGAGGTAGCCCTCGATCAGCCCGCCCCAGCCCGCGCGCAGGTCCTTCGGCACCTTGGCGAAGCCGTAGCCCGGCAAGTCGACGATGCGCGCCTGCGGCAGCTCGAAGAAGTTCAGCAACTGCGTACGCCCCGGCGTGCGGCTGACGCGGGCGAGCTGGCGCCGGCCGCACAGCGCGTTCAGCGCGCTCGACTTGCCGGCGTTCGAGCGGCCGGCGACAGCCAGCTCGGGCCGGTCCGGCGGCGGCAGCTGCGCGAGGCGCGCGGCCGAGGTCAGGAAACGCGCGCGGGCGAAGGGATTGGCGTCGAGCACCGGGGCAGGGCCGTGGTGTAAGATTTTGCGCCAGTTTAGGGGCCGCGCCGCCAGCGCGCTGCCGGCCCGGAAATTCCAGCCGGAGCTCCTTTCATGAAGCATGTCGTGCTCGTCGCCGTGCTGTCGGCCGCGCCGGTCGCCTTTGCCCAGGACGCGGCCAGGCCGGATCCGTTCACGGGCGGCAGCGCCCAGGCCGGCGCCGGCAAGGCGGCCGTCTGCGGCGCGTGCCACGGGCCGGGCGGCAACAGCACCAATCCGGAATGGCCCAAGCTGGCCGGCCAGCACGCCGCCTACACCTACCACGAACTAGTCGAGCTCAAGAGCGGCACGCGCAAGTCGCCGGTCATGGGACCAATGGCCGCGCCGCTGTCCGACCAGGACATGCGCGACCTCGCGGCGTACTTCGCGGCGCAGAAGCCCTCGCCGGGCGTGGCCAGCCCGGATGCCGTTGCGGTGGCGCAGCCGCTGTTCCGCGCCGGCGACGCGCCGCGCCAGTTGCCGGCCTGCGCCGCCTGCCACGGCCCGCAGGGGCAGGGCAACGCCGGCGCCAGGTACCCGCGCATCGCCGGCCAGCACGCCAGCTATAACGCGACCATGCTGCGCAACTACCGCGCCCAGGCCGGCGCCGTCAACGCCGATCCCGAGGCCGCCATCATGGCGTCGATCGCCGGCAAGCTGACCGACGCCGAGATCGAGGCGCTGGCGTCCTACGTGAACGGCCTGCACTGACCCGCCGGCGCTGCCGCCGCGCCCGAATTGCCATGGAGCCGTCCCGCATGAAGACCCTGTTCCGCGCCCTGGTGGTGCTCGCGTCGCTGTCGCCGCTGGCATGTTCGGCGGCGGACAACGCGCCCTACAAGCTCGGCGAGCACTACCTGCGCGTGCGCGCCGCGCAGGAGCCCGCCAACCCGGCGAAGATCGAGGTGATGGAGGTCTTCGCCTACAGCTGCCCGCACTGCTTCTCGCTCGAGCCGGTGCTGGCGCAATGGCTCAGGAAGAAGCCCGCCGACGTCGAGTTCGTGCGCAGCCCGAACACCCTCGGCCGGCCCGAGAACGAGGCGCGCAACCGGGCGTTCCACGCCATGCGCATGCTCGGCGCGCTCGACCGCTTCCACCGCGCGCTGTTCGACGCCATCCACCGCGAGCGCAAGCCGATGGCGTCGCCCGCCGACTTGCGCGCGCTGGCCGTGCACGAAGGCATCAAGGGCGAGGACTTCGACGCTGCGTTCAACAGCTTCGCCGCCGACGCCGGCTTGCGCCGCGGCGAGAGCGCGGCGCAAGCCATGGGCATCACCAGCGTGCCGACGCTGGTGGTGGACGGGAAATTCTTCGTCTCGCCGAACCTGGCCAAGGGTTTCGACGGCATGCTCAAGGTCACCGACTTCCTGGTCGAGCAGGCGCGCCGGGAGCGCGCGAAACGCTGAACCGGCGGCGCGCCGCGCTCGGCGGCCTGCTGCTCGCGGCGGCGGCGAGCGGGTACGCCGCGGCGTCCGAGCTGCCGCCGCTGGCCTCGCTCGAGCGCAGCTGCGAGCTGATCGGCCGGCGCCTGGCCAGCGTCGATTATGAGGACTGCATCGACGCCGGCCTGCGCACCAGCCCCACGGCCAGCGTGCAGGGGCAACCGCTGCTGTGGCGCGACTTCGGCCCGGGGCGGCCGGGCGGGCCGCCGCGGCGCATCCTGCTGATCGGCGGCATCCACGGCGACGAGTTCTCCTCGGTCAGCGTCACCTTCCAGTGGATCGGCCGCCTCGCCGCCGACCGCGCGCAGCCGTTCCACTGGCGCGTGATGCCGCTGCTCAATCCCGACGGCCTGTTGCGCGCGCCGGCCACGCGCACCAACGCGCACGGCGTGGACCTCAACCGCAACTTCCCGACGCCGCAGTGGGAGCAGACCGCGCTGCCCTACTGGGCGCGCCGCACCGGCCGCGACCCGCGCCGCTATCCGGGGCCGGCGCCGCAGTCGGAGCCGGAGACGCGCTGGCTGCTCGCGCACATCGAGCGCTTCCGCCCGCACGCGATCGTGTCGGTGCACGCGCCCTACGGCGTGCTCGACTACGACGGGCCGCGCGATCCGCCGCAGCGGCTCGGCTTCCTGAGGCTGCACCTGCTCGGCACCTATCCCGGCTCGCTCGGCAACTACGCCGGCCTGTACCGCGGCGTGCCGGTGATCACGCTGGAGCTGCCGCATGCCGGCATCATGCCGACGCGGGTGCAGGCCAGCCGCCTGTGGACCGACCTGCTCGCCTACCTCGAGCGCAACCTGCCGGACGCGGGACCGCTGCGCGCCGGGCCGCTGTTCCGTGAGCCGTGGCGCGCGGCGCTGCCGCACGCGCTGCCGGGGCCGCCGCTCAGCGACTGGCTTCCTTGACGATCTGCCAGCGCCCATCGGACAGCCGGCGCCAGAACTGCTCCTTGTCCGACGTGGTGACGTAGTTGTCGCTGCGGTAGCGCTGGGTGAAGCGCGCCAGCATCAGGCCGTCGCCGCCCGGGTAGCGGAACAGGTCGACGTCGTCAAGTTGCACGTCGATGAATTTCTTGACGGCGTTGACGCGGCGCTTGTGCGCCGCGAACGCGGCCCGGTTCATGCCGCCGGTCTCGAAGTCGCCGGCGTAGTAGGCGAGGTAGGCCTCGGTGTCCTTCTCCGACCAGCGCGCGCGCCAGCCCTCGACCTGCGCCATGAACTCGGCGCGCTCGTCCCAGCCTTCTTCCTTGGGGCGCCAGCTCAGCGTGTCGGTGAACACCACCGGCGTGCGGCCCTCGATCAGGAACGGCTTGAGGTCCATCAGGTCGGCGTTGGCCAGCGTCACGCAGCCCTCGCTCGAGCGGGGCGGCCGGCTGTAGGTGTCGCGCGGCACTCCGTGCAGCCAGATGCCCGAGCCGGTGTACTTCAGGCGCCGGTCCCACACGTTCGGGTAGCTGACCGGGAAGGCGCCTGCGCCGTACAGCTCGGGCAGCGCCTGGTCGCGGATGAAGCCGGTGATGTGGTAGACGCCGACCGGCGTGCGGTTGTCGCCGGCGTTCTTCTTGCCCCAGCCGCTCTTGCCGATCGAGGCGTAGTAGTTGCGCGCCACGCGCAGCGCGCCGGTCTGGTTCTCGATCAGGTACAGGCGCGAGCGCGGCAGGTCCACCACGACCGCGTGCCGGTGGGCCCTGGACAGGTGCAGGATCACGTCCGGCACCGCGCCGTCGGGGATCACCTCCTGCCGCGTCTGCAGCCGCAGGCGCGCCTCCTCGACCAGCGCGTCCAGTTCGGGCCCCGTCAGCGACGCCACCTCGCGCGTGGGCGTGCCGGCGCGCGCGGCTTCCACCTCGCGGTAGAACATCCGCGCCAGGCGGAAGTTGGGCTGGCGCCGGACCAGCTCGTCGAGCGTGCGCCAGGCCGCGTCGATGCGGCCGTTGTTGAGGTCGTCGAGCGCCGCCAGCAGCTGCACCTCGGGGTGCGGCTCGGCGGCCGCCACCGTGTGCGTCAGGACCAAGGCGCACCAGGCGGCGCAGGCGGCGCACAGCACACGGGTTCTCATCGCTTCAGCGCGCCGTTTCGCGGCGGATGCGCCACTGGCCGTCGACCCGGCCCATCTCGAGCAGCTTGGTCGATCGGTTGGCCAACGTGTCGGACCGGTAGTCCTGCTCGAAAGTCACCTGTATGCCGCCCCCGGCCAGCGGCGCGACCCGCAGGTCGCGGACCTCGACGCGGATCTGTTTCGGCCTGGCCACGCGCGCGCGGCGCTGCGCCTCCCAGGCCTGGCGCGTGGCGCCGCCCGCCGGCGCGAAGTCCGGCGCGTAGAACGACAGGTACGCTTCGACGTCCTGGGCCGCCCACGCCGCCGCCCACCGGCGCACCGCCTGCTCGATCGCCGCGCGGTCGGGGGCGGCGCCGGGCGCCGGCGTCGCGGCCGTGGTGGCTGCGGGAGCGGTGGGCGGCGGCTGCGCCGGCGGCGCCGCCTCAGGCCGCGCCGCGAGTGGCGCGTCGCTTTCGGCGAGCCCGTCGAGCTGGCTGATCAGCCGAAGCTTGCCGCGCACCGAGGCGTTGGTGGGGTCCAGCGTCAGCGCGCGGTTGTAGGCGGCGGCGGCCAGCGCGGCGTGGATGTCGCCGAGGTTTTCGTGCGCCACCGGATAGCTCGGATGCGTGGCCAGCGCGGCCTCGAGCGCCTCGCGCGCCTTGCCGTACTCGCCCTGCTGCGCGTAGATGACCGCGAGGTTGTTGTACGGCTCGGGCAGCTGCGGAAAGTCGCGGGTCAGGTCGGCGAAGGCCCGCGCCGCGTCGTCGTTGCGGTTGAGCCGCACCAGCACCAGGCCGCGCGTAAAACGGGCCTCGGCGTCCTGCGGCGCCGACTGCAGGTGCCGGTCGAGCCGCTCGAGCGCCTGCTCGAACTGGCCCTGATTCATCAGCGCGCGTGCCTCCTCGAGGCCGGGAGCGGCGGCGGCCGCCACCGCGGCCCACACGCACCCCGCCACCCAGACCCATCCGCGCATCAACATTTCGCCTGCCATCCCCGGGAAGGTCCCTAATATATCAGCGTGTTACAGGCGGTCCCCCGGGGAAATTCTGCCTAGTACAGCGCCGCGGCGCCGGGCGGGCGGACCTTGAAGCGGCGGTGCACCCAGAAGTACTGCTCCGGCGCGGCGCGCACGCCGTCCTCGATGGCGCGGATCACGCGCGCGGCGTCGGCGGCGTCATCGCCGCTGGGGAAGTTGTCGAGCGCCGGCAGCAGGGTGATGCGGTAGCGCGTGCCGATGCGCTGCGGGAAGTACGGCACCACGCGCGCGCGGCCGAGCTGGGCGATGCGCGAAGTCGCGGTGACCATCAGCACCGGCACGCCGAAGAACGGCACAAACACGCCTTCGCGCCGGTCGAGGGTCTGGTCCGGCCCGTACCAGACGCGGCGGCCTTCACGCAGCGCGCGCACCAGCGGGCGCAGCTCGTCGCGGGGCAGTGCCGGTAGCGTGGCGATGGCGCTACGCCAGCGGTGCATCAGGAAATCCATCAACGGGTGCTTGATCGGCCGGTACATGGCGTGGAACGGCTGGCCGGCCACCAGCAGGTAGCGGGCGCCGAGCTCGAGCGTGGTGAAATGCCCGGTCAGCAGCAGCACGCCGCTGCCGTCAGCCAGCGCGCGTTCGAGGTGCTCGAGGCCGATCACCTCGCCGTGGCGGCGCAGGCGCGCGTCGGAGGCCCACCACGCCAGGCAGGCCTCGAAGATGCCGGCGCCGAGCGCGCGGAAATGCGCATTTACGCGCCGCTCGAGCGCCGCCTCGGCGAGTTTGGGGAAGCACGCGCGAAGGTTCACGCGCACGATCCCGCGACGGCTGCGCGCGAGGTGGCCGAACAGCCAGCCGATGCCTTCGCCCAGCCGCACCAGCCACGGCAGCGGCAGCAGGCACAGCAGGCGCAACAGGCCGACGCCGAGCCAGGCCGGCCAGTAGCGGGGTCCGAGGAAGCTCCAGCGGAACGGGGGCGCGCCGGCGTCGCTCATGCCTGTCCTGAGTCGCCCGCGCAACGGGCCGAAGGGGGCGCCCATTGTAGGGTGAAGGCGTTGCGCCGCTCTCGCGCAGCCTCCATGCTGCCGCGCCATGCGCCACGTCTACTCCGCGCTGCTTTACCTGACGCTGCCGCTGGTGCTGCTGCACCTGCTGTGGCGCGGCGTGCGCGAGCCCGGCTGGTGGCATCGCCTGCACCAGCGCTTCGGCTTCGCACCGCGCCGGCCGGACGGCGTCGCGCTGTGGGTGCACGCGGTGTCGGTGGGAGAGACGCTGGCGGCGCTGCCGCTGGTGCGGCGCCTGCTGGAGCGCCTGCCGCCGCACTCGGTGCTGGTGACGACGACCACGCCGGCCGGCGCCGAGCGCGTGCGCGAGGCGCTCGGCGACCGCGTGCTGCACGCGTGGGTGCCCTACGACCTGCCCGGCGCGGTGCGACGCTTCCTGGCGCGCGTGCAGCCGCGCCGCGCCATTGTCATGGAAACCGAGCTGTGGCCGAACCTGTTCCGCGCGCTGGCGGCGCGGCGCGTGCCCGTCGTCATCGCCAACGCGCGCCTGTCGCCGCGCTCGGTCGGGCGCTACGCGCGGGTGCGCGGGCTCGCCGCGCAGACGCTGGGGCACTGCACGGCGATCGCGGCGCAGAGCGAGGCCGACGCCGGGCGCTTCCGCGCGATCGGCGCCGATCCCGCGCGCGTGCACGTGCTCGGCAACCTGAAGTTCGACCTCGAACTGCCGGCGGACCAGGTGGCGGCCGGCCGCGTGCTGCGCGCGCGCTGGGGCGCGGGGCGGCCGGTGTGGATCGCGGCCAGCACGCACGAAGGCGAGGAGGCGGCGGCGCTGCAGGCGCACCGCATCCTGCTGTCGCGCCTGCGCCAGGCGGTGCTGGTGCTGGTGCCGCGCCACCCGCAGCGCTTCGACGCGGTGGCGCGCCTGGCGGTGGCGTCGGGCCTGCGCTGCGCGCGGCGCAGCGCCGTCGGCGGCGAGGCTGCGCTGCAGGACGTGCAGGTGCTGGTCGGCGACAGCATGGGTGAGATGGCGATGTACTTCGGCACCGCCGACGTCGCTTTCGTCGGCGGCAGCCTGGTCGAGGTCGGCGGCCACAACGTGCTCGAGCCCGCCGCGCTCGGCCTGCCGGTGCTGTTCGGGCCGCACATGTTCAACTTCGAGCAGGCGCGCGCGCTGCTGCTCGAGCACGGCGCCGCGCGACAGATTGGCGGGCTGCTCGAGCTCGAGCCTGCGCTGTCGAAGCTGTTCCACGATGACGCCGCGCGCGAGGCCATGGGCCGCGCCGGCCGCGAGGTGCTGCACGCCAACCGCGGCGCGCTCGAGCGGCTGCTCAACCTGATCGAAAACTCCTGACCGCCGTTTCGCAGGTGGGCCGGTGTGCCGGTTTCGTTGCAGTGGCGGGTCGGGGGCTTGCCTCCGCGAATTGCTCGCCGGTCGCCGCGCAAGCTCGGCTCGCCAAGTCTCGGCTCGCCATGGCGCGGCGACCCCTTCGGCCCTGCGGGCCTCGGGCAGACCGGGGGCGCGGACTGCCACTGGCAGTCCGCGAAGACTCCCCGGTCTGTGCCCGGCTGCGCTGTTCCCCTCCGGGAGCCACGCCGACTCGCCCCCGAGCGCTCACTCGCTCCTGCGGCTCGTCCATGAAATGACCGATCGGGGCGGGCCGGGGGCCTGGCGAGCGGAAGTAAAAGCGCAGCGAGACGGAGCCCCGAGCGCAGCGAGGGGTGGCGCGCGTCGCGAAGGCGAGACATGGCGAGCCGAGCAGCGCGCCATCGAGCGAGCCATGTAGCGAGACAGGCCCCCGGCCCGCATAGTGCGCTACGGTCGTGCGCGCCAGCGCAGCAGGCCGTCGGTGGCGTAGATCGCCAGCGCGAGCCAGATGCAGGCGAAGCCGACGGCCTGCACGCGCGTGAACGGCTCGCCGTACAGCGCGACGCCGCACAGCAGCTGCAGCGTCGGCGCGATGTACTGCAGGATGCCGACCAGCGAGTACGGAATACGCTGCGCGCCGTAAGCGAACAGGATCAGCGGCAGCGCGGTGACGATGCCGGACGCGACCAGCAGCAGGTCGACGCCGGCGCCCAGGTGCATGAAGCCCGCCACGCCGGCGGTCTCGGCCCAGGCCAGGTAGGCGACCGCGGGGATGAACAGGATGCTGCTCTCGACGCCGAGCGCCGGCGTGGATTCCACCACCGCCACCTTGCGGATCAGGCCGTAGAAGCCAAAGGAGAACGCCAGCGCCAGCGCGATCCACGGCGGCGCGCCGGCCTGCCAGGTGAGCCAGGCCACGCCGCAGGCGGCGACCGCGACCGCCAGCCACTGCCAGGGGTTGAGGCGCTCCTTCAGCACCAGCACGCCGAGCAGCACGTTCACCAGCGGATTGATGAAGTACCCCAGGCTGGTCTCAACGATGTGGCCGCTGTTGACGGCCCAGATGTACAGCCACCAGTTCAGCGCGATCAGCACGGCGCTGGTCGTCAGCAGGCGCAGCAGCCGTGGCTGCGCGACGAGCGGCCGCCACCAGGCGGCCCCGCGGCGCAGCGTGAGATACGCGGCCACCAGCACGAAACACCAGGCCAGGCGGTGCGTCATGATCTGCAGCGCCGGCACCTGGGCCAGCAGCTTCCAGTAGATCGGGAACACGCCCCAGATCAGGAAGGCGCCGACGGTGGCCCAGAACCCGCTTTGGAATCCGGATGGCATGTGAGGGCCCGGTGAGGGGCGAACGCGGGCGCGCAGCATACCGGAGCGGGGCTACAGTAACGGCATGCAGGTCCTGATCACCGGCGGTACCGGCTTCATCGGCCGCGCGCTGGCGCGCGCGCTGCTGGCGCGCGGCGACCAGGTGACGGTGCTGAGCCGCGACCCGGCGCACGCCGCGCATCGGCTGGCGGCCGGCGCGGTCGCGATCGGCGAGCTGTCGGTGGTCGTGCCCGATGCCGTGGTCAACCTCGCCGGCGAGAACCTCGGCGCGCACCGCTGGACCGCGGCGCGCAAGCGCGAGTTCATCGACAGCCGCGCCGGCACCACGCGCCGCCTGGTCGAATGGATGCGCGCGTTGAAGCGGCGGCCCGCCGTGCTGGTGTCGGGCTCCGCGGTCGGCTACTACGGCGCGCGCGGCGACGCCGAACTGGTCGAGTCCGATCCGCCCGGCGACGAGTACCAGTCCGAGCTGTGCCGCGCCTGGGAGGCCGAGGCGCAGCGCGCTGAGGAACTGGGCGTGCGGGTCTGCCGTGTCCGCACCGGCATCGTCCTCGGCGCCGACGGCGGCGCGCTGGCGCAGATGAAGCTGCCGTTTTCGCTCGGGCTCGGCGGCTGGCTCGGTGACGGCCGCCAGTGGATGAGCTGGATCCACCGTGACGACCTGGTCGCGCTGATCCTGTGGCTGATCGGCGGTGAGGGCCGCTCCGGCGCCTGGAACGCCACCGCGCCGCAGCCGGTGACCAACCGCGCGTTCGCCAGGGCGCTGGGCGCCTCGCTGCACCGGCCGGCGCTGCTGCCGATGCCGGCGCCGGCCGTGCGCCTGCTGGTGGGCGAGATGGCGCACTTGCTGCTGACCGGCCAGAAGGTGCTGCCGCAACGCGCGCTCGCGGAGGGGTTCCCGTTCCGCTTCCCGGAGATCGGCGGCGCGCTGGCCGACGTCTGGAGCGCCGCACGCTAGCGGGGGCGCTGCCTTACAATGCGCGCCCGTAGGAGCGGCCTCCTTCGACAAGCTCAGGACAGGCAGGCCGCGCCTCAATACGCGCCCGTAGCTCAGCTGGATAGAGTACTGCCCTCCGAAGGCAGGGGTCGCAGGTTCGAATCCTGCCGGGCGCGCCATCCGTGGGGTCGCCGGTATACTGGCGCCGCACCATCGGGAGCCTGAGCGTGAATCCGGAGCAACACGACAAGACCTTCGTCTTCACCTTCCTCCTCGTCTTGGGTTTCCTGGGCGCTTTCACGATCACCATCTGGACTCTCGCCCACGCCCTCGCCACGCCCGACGAGCCGGATCCGGCGGCGGCGGCGCTCATCGAGGAGCGCATCCAGCCGCTCGGCCAGGTGGTCACCGACGCCTCGCAGCTGCTGGCCCTGACCGCACCCGCGGCGGCGCGCGCGCCGATGAGCGCCGAAGAAATTGTCACGCGCGTGTGCGGCGTCTGCCACGGCACCGGCGTGCTGAGCGCGCCGAAGATCGGCGACAAAGCCGAGTGGAGCAAGCGCATGGCGGCGGGCATGAGCACGCTGATGGCGAGTTCGCTGAACGGCAAGAACCAGATGCCGGCGCGCGGCGGCGACCCGTCGCTGACCGATGCAGAGGTCAAGGCCGCGGTCGAGTTGATGTTGAAGCAGTCCGGCGTCTAGCCGGTAGGGAGCATCGCGGGGGGTGCGATGGGCAAGCAAGGCAGGCTGCGCGCCGGGGCGCTGGCGGCCGCAAGCGCGTTGATCGCCGGCGCCGCTGGCGCGACCGAGACGCGCGGCGCGCTGTATGGCGACCTGCGGCTGTCGTTGGATTACGCGGAAGACCGCACCGCGACGCCGGGCCCAGCCTACAGCGGCACCGACAACCAGTCCGTCTGGGGGCTGAAGTTCTCCACCGCGCGCGGCGGCGTGACGGTGTTCGGCGGCTACGAGCGCTTCATCGACGTGGACGATGCCGCGCCCTTCGGTGTGCCGCTCGAAGTGACGCGCCAGGCCTACCTGGGGCTGGCCAGCCCATGCGGCGTGCTCAAGTTCGGCCGGCACGCCACGGCCTACTCGGAGGCGGGCCGCAAGCTGGACCCGTTCTACAACACCGCGGTTTCCGGCGTCGGCGGCGTCGCTGCGTCGGGCTCGATCTTCGGCGGCGGCAACAGCCACGGCTCGTCGGCCGCGTTCAACGCCGACGCCTTGGGCTCAGCCTACGTCGCCGACCACCTGGCCTACCGCTCGCCGGCGTTCGCCGGCTTCAGCGGCAACGTCGCGTACTTCATCGACGAGACCGGCTCGACGGACCAGGACCACGACTACGGCGCCGGCCTCGAGTACATGGGCCGCGGCGTCACGGCCGGCGCGCAGTTCATCGACGCCAATGGCAGCCAAAACCTAACCTGGGGCGTGAACGTCGAGGCCGCGCGCCTGTACGCGAGCTACGCGGGCGGGCGCTTCGGCGCGGGCGCGTCGTGGGAACGGCTCGACCTCCCCGGTGCGACCACCGCGAACTACGTGATGGTGTCGGGCTGGTACGGCATTACCGACAGCACGCGCGTGGCCGTGTCGGTCGGCGTCGAGGACGACTCGCCGGGCGAGGGCGACAGCCAGCGCGTCGGCATCTTCCACGACGTCATCGAGGATTTCACCGTATGGGCCGCCGCGCGTCGCCACAACGGCCCCGGCAGCACCGACGCCGACGTGATCACCGTCGGCGCGAGCTACAAATTCGACCTGGGCTTCAGCAGCGATTGACGCCGCGGCCTGCACCAACAGGGTGCAGGCGCCCCGTTGTGGTTCAACGCGGGCCGCGCCGCGGCCGCAAAAAACCGCCGCGCACACGTGGCACGGAACGTGCTCTACGCACCCCGACCGGGCGCGTCCGCGTCCGGACCTGGCTTGAGTGCCATTTCGGGAGGCTTACTGTGCGTAACCTTGTGCGTTCTGTTTGTTGTGCGGCGGTGCTCGCCAGTCCGGCGGCGCTGGCGGACGTGACCGGCAACGTCGGCGCGGTGACCACGTATCTGTTCCGCGGCGTCGAGCAGTCGGTGACCTCCGACCCGGCGGTGCAGGGCGGGCTCGACTGGTCCAGCGAGTCCGGCTTGTACGCCGGCACCTGGATCTCCAACACCGAGTTCATCGGCTACAACGGCGCGCTGATCAGCTACGAGACCGATTTCTACGGCGGCTACACCTTCAAGGCCGGCGACATCGGCTTCGACGTCGGCCTGCTTTACTACTACTACCGTGACGACAGCACGCTCAACACGCTCGAGGCCTATGCCGGCGTCACCGTCGGCCCGGTCACCGGCAAGGTGTTCTACACGCCGGAGTACTTCGGCGTGACCGACGCCAGCGGTGACGACGTCGGCGGCCTGTACCTGACGGTCAGCGCCGCGCTGGCGATGTCCGACACCCTGACGCTCACGCCGCAGGTCGGCATGTCGTCGGGCGATGGCCCCGAGGCCTTCTTCGGCAACGACCCGTCGGGCAACCCGGACGGCGAGTACGTGGACTACAGCGTGACGCTGACCAAGGCGCTGGACAACGGCTTCTCGGCGACCTTCGCGCTGGTCGGCACGACGCTCGACACCGACTTCTTCCCCGAGGACAAGCAGAAGCTCGTGCTCGGTGTGAAGAAGTCATTCGGCATGTAAACCGGGTCTGGTGCGGGTAGCAGGAAGCTGGTGCGGTACCGGGGGGCGCGAGAGCGCCCCCTTTTTTTACGCCCACGCGCGGCCGAATCCCGCGTCGTTCTCGCGCAGTTCGGTGCGCGCGTGGGATCACGTCCGCAACTCCCGGTCCAGCTCCCGATAGCGCACCGCCTCGGCCACGTGGGGCGCGTCGACGATGTCGGCGCCGGCGAGATCGGCGACGGTGCGCGCGACCTTCAGCACGCGGTGGTAGCCGCGCGCCGACAGCGACAGCCGCGTCAGCGCGGCCTCGAGCAGCCGCCGCGCCGCCGGCGCGGGCACGCAGTGGCGCTCGAGTTCGCGTGGCGCCAGGCGCGCGTTGGGCTTGCGCTGCCGCGCCAGCTGCCGCTCGCGCGCGTCGGAAACGCGTGCGCGTACCCCGGCGCTGGACTCGCCGGCCGGCGCGCCGCTCGCCGTCAGCACGGCGCGCTCGACGCGCGGCACGAAGATCTGCAGGTCGATGCGGTCGAGCAGCGGCCCCGACACGCGCGCGCGATAGCGCGCCACCTGGTCCGGCGTGCAGCGGCAGCGCCCGGTGGCCTCGCCGAGGTCGCCGCACGGGCACGGGTTCATCGCGCACACCAGCTGGAAGCGCGCCGGGAAGTCGGCCTGGCGCGCGGCGCGCGATACGGTGATGGCGCCGGTCTCGAGCGGCTCACGCAGCACCTCGAGCGCGCGCCGGTCGAACTCGGGCAGCTCGTCGAGGAACAGCACGCCGTGGTGCGCCAGCGTGATCTCGCCGGGCCTTGGCAAGCCGCCGCCACCGACCAGCGCGACGCCGGAGGCGGTGTGGTGCGGCGCGCGGTATGGGCGTCGGCCCCAGCGCCGCACGTCGAAGCCGCCGAAGCCGACCGAGGCGATCGCGGCGACCTCGATGGCCTCGTCCTCGGCCAGCGCCGGCAGCGCGCCGGGCAGGCGCTGCGCCAGCATGCTCTTGCCGCTGCCGGGCGGACCGACCATCAGCAGCGAGTGGCCGCCGGCCGCGGCGACTTCGAGCGCGCGCCGCGCCTGGGCCTGGCCGCGCACTTCGGCCAGGTCCGGCTGCGGTTCGTCCGCGGGCGCCGCCGGCGGCGCCGGCACCGCGGCCGGCAGGTCGTGCGCGTGCAGCGCCGCGCAGACCTCGCCGAGATGGCGCGCGACGAAGATGCGGGCGCGCCGCGCCAGCGCCGCCTCGGGCGCGTTGGCCTGCGGCAGCAGCAGCGCGTGGTTCGCCTCGGCCGCGCGCAGCGCCGCGGGCAGGGCGCCCGACACCGGGCGCACGCCGCCGGACAGCGCCAGCTCGCCGAGCACCTCGACGCCGGCGAGCGCGTGCGCCGGGACCTGCTCCGAGACCGCGAGGATGCCCAGCGCCATGGCCAGGTCGAAGCGCCCGCCGTCCTTGGGCAGGTCGGCCGGCGCGAGGTTGATCACCAGCCGGCGCGTGCCGGGGAACTTGAAGCCGCTGTTCACGATCGCGGCCTTCACCCGGTCGCGCGACTCGCGCACCGCGGCGTCGGGCAGGCCGACGATGGTCACGCCGGGCAGGCCGGCGCCAAGGTGGATCTCGACGGTGACGGGGTCGGCGGCGAGGCCGTTCTGCGCGCGCGACAGCACGGTGGCGAGGGCCATGGGTGGCCTCTTCTTGTTATGGGTGCGGCCGACTCTACCGTAGGAGCGCCTTTAGGCGCGACTCTTCTCCAGCTGCTCCAGCCGCCGCTCCAGCGCCTCAAGCTTGGCCTCGGTTTTCCTGAGCAGCTCGGCCTGGGCCTCGAAGCGCTCGCGGCTGACCAGGTCGAAGCGCTCCAGGTTGTTGCGCAGGATCGAGCGGAAGTTGTCCTCCAGCTCGGCGCGCAGCGAGGACAGGCCCGGCGGCAGCACGCGCGCCAGGCGCGCGGCGAGGTCTTCGAGCAGCCGTTGATCAGCCATGGCGGCAGTGTAGCGACGATTCCACCGCCCCAAAACGGTGCGCCGCCTTGGTGCACGGAAATGGCACAGAAATGGGGTCAGATCCATTTTTCACGAAGGAAAAGGGGTCTGACCCCTTTTTTTTGGCTGGCACGCTCCGTGCGTTTAAGCGGCCGCGGGCGCACGCGCCCCGTCAAATCTCAGGAGTGAAGGGAATGAAACTGATCACCGCCATCATCAAGCCGTTCAAGCTCGACGAGGTCCGTGAGGCGCTGTCGGAGGTGGGGGTCTCCGGCATCACCGTCACCGAGGTCAAGGGCTTCGGCCGCCAGAAGGGCCACACCGAGCTCTATCGCGGCGCCGAGTACGTCGTCGATTTCCTGCCGAAGGTGAAGATCGAAGTGGCGGTGGACGACGCGCTGCTCGAGCGCGCCCTCGAATCCGTCACCAAGGCCGCGCACACCGGCAAGATCGGCGACGGCAAGGTTTTCGTCTTCAACCTCGACCAGGCCGTACGCATTCGCACCGGCGAAACCGGCAAAGACGCGCTGTAAGGGAGCTCCTGACATGAAACTGATTCGACTCATTCCCCTGTTCCTGGCCCTGGGCGGCGCGCTGTCCGGCGCGGCCTACGCGCAGGATCCTGCGGCCGAGCCCGCTGTGGCAGCGGAAGTCGCGCCGGCGGAGGCTGCTGCCCCGGCCGAAGCCGCGCCGGCCGAAGCTCCAGCCGAGGAGGCCGCCGCCGAGGAGGCGCCGACGCTGAATTCCGGCGATACCGCCTGGATGCTCACGGCGACGGCGCTGGTGCTGTTCATGACCGTGCCGGGGCTGGCGCTGTTCTACGCCGGCATGGTGCGTTCCAAGAACGTGCTGTCGGTGATGATGCAGTGCTTCGCCATCTGTTCGATGGTGACCGTGCTGTGGACGGTCTACGGCTACTCGCTGGCCTTCGACACCACCGGCATGGAAGCCGGCAAGCTCGCCTTCAACAGCATCGTCGGCGGCCTGTCGAAGATGTTCCTGGCCGGCGTGACCGTGGACAGCCTGGTCGCGGCGATCCCGGAAAGCGTGTTTTTCACCTTCCAGCTCACTTTCGCCATCATCACGCCCGCACTGATCGTCGGCGCCTTCGCCGAGCGCATGAAGTTCTCCGCGCTGATGGTGTTCATGGCGCTGTGGTTCACGGTCTGCTACGCGCCGATGACGCACATGGTGTGGAGCGGCGACGGCGCGCTGCTGTGGGACTGGGGCGTGCTCGACTTCGCCGGCGGCACCGTGGTGCACATCAACGCCGGCATCGCCGGCCTGGTGGCGGCGCTGGTCCTCGGCAAGCGCAAGGGCTACGGCACCGTGCACATGGCGCCGCACAACCTCGGCTACACGCTGGTCGGCGCCTCGATGCTGTGGGTGGGCTGGTTCGGCTTCAACGCCGGCTCGGCGGTGGCGGCCAACGGCTCGGCCGGCATGGCCATGGCGGTGACGCAGATCGCCACGGCCACCGCGGCGCTGGGCTGGATGCTCGCGGAGTGGCTGGGCCACGGCAAGCCGAGCGTGCTCGGCATCGCCTCGGGCGCGGTCGCCGGCCTCGTCGCCATCACGCCGGCCTCCGGCACCGTCGGCCCGGCCGGCGCGCTGGTGATCGGCGCGGCGGCGGGCGTGATCTGCTACCTGGCGTCGACACGGCTGAAGCGGGCGCTCGGCTACGACGATTCGCTCGACGTGTTCGGCGTGCACGCGGTCGGCGGCATCGTCGGCGCGATCCTGACCGGCGTCTTCGCCTTCCCCTCGATGGGCGGCGTCTGGTCGCCGGGCGAGGGTGCGACCATCGGCGGGCAGCTGTGGATCCAGACCAAGGGCGTGCTGTTCACGCTGCTCTACACCGGCATCCTCAGCTTCATCCTGCTCAAGCTCACCGCGCTGGTGACCGGCGGCTTGCGCGTCACCGAGGAGCAGGAGGAAGAAGGGCTCGACCTGACGCAGCACAACGAGCGGGGTTACATCCTGTAGTCCGACGCTGCGGATCGTGGCACGGGAGGGCCGGCGCAAGCCGGCCCTTCTTGTTTTAGACTGCCCGCGCGGTTCAGCAACCAGGAACGGGGACGACAATGAAAATGCTGATGGCGATCATCAAGCCGTTCAAGCTCGACGCCGTGCGCGAGGCGCTGGCCGAGGTCGGCGTCCAGGGCATGACCGTGACCGAGGTGCGCGGCTTTGGCCGCCAGAAGGGCCACACCGAGCTGTACCGCGGCGCCGAGTACACCGTCGACCTGCTGCCCAAGATCAAGCTCGAGGCCGCGGTCGCGCCGGAGATGGTGGACAAGGCCATCGAGGCGATCCAGAAGGCCGCGAAAACCGGCCAGATCGGCGACGGCAAAATCTTCGTTTACGAGCTCAACGAGACCGTGCGCATTCGCACCGGCGAGACGGGCAAGGAAGCGATCTAGGTCGCGGCCAAGGCCGCTCCTACATCCATCGCGGGGGACAACCATGCAGGAACTCAATTCCGGCGACACTGCCTGGCTGATCACCGCCACGGCGCTGGTGCTGTTGATGACGCTGCCGGGCGTGGCGCTGTTCTACGGCGGCCTGGTGCGGACCAAGAACGTGCTGTCGGTGCTGATGCAGTGCTTCGTCATCGCCTGCCTGGTGTCGGTGCTGTGGGTGCTGTACGGCTACAGCCTCGCCTTCGGGGCGGGCGGCCCTGCGGTCGGCGGGCTGTCGAAGGCGTTCTTTGCCGGCGTCGGGGAAGAGGCGCTGTCGGGCACGGTGCCGGAGACCGTGTTCGCCATGTTCCAGCTGACCTTCGCCATCATCACGCCGGCGCTGGTGGTCGGCGCCTTCGCCGAGCGCATGAAGTTCACGGCCATGCTGCTGTTCACGGCGCTGTGGGTGACCGTCGTGTACCTGCCGGTGTGCCACTGGGTGTGGGCCGCCGACGGTTGGCTGTTCAAGAAGAACCTGCTCGACTTCGCCGGCGGCACCGTGGTGCACACCACCTGCGGTGTGGCCGCGCTGGTGTGCGCGCTGGTACTCGGCAAGCGCACCGGCTTCCCCGGCGCGGCGATGATGCCGCACAACCTGACCCTGACCGCGATGGGCGCCGGCATGCTGTGGGTCGGCTGGTTCGGCTTCAACGCCGGCAGCGCGTTGGCGGCCAACGGCAACGCCGGCATGGCGCTGCTGGCGACGCACGTCTCGGCCGCGGCCGGCGCGCTGGCCTGGATGGCGATCGAGTGGCTGCGCTACGGCAAGCCCAGCGTGCTGGGCGTGGTGACCGGCGTGGTGGCGGGCCTGGCGACGATCACGCCGGCCTCGGGCTACGTCGGGCCGGGCGGTGCGCTGGTCATCGGCCTGGCCGCCGGCGCGGTGTGCTTCACCGCCACCAACTACATGAAGCGCGCGCTGGGCGTGGACGATTCGCTCGACGTGTTCCCGGTGCACGGCGTCGGCGGCATCACCGGCACGCTGCTGGCCGGCGTGTTCGCGTCGACCGGCCTGGGCGCGTTCAGCGGCCAGGGCTACGCCGAGGGCATGACCATGGGCTCGCAGCTCTGGGTGCAGGCGCAGGGCGTGCTGTCGGTGGCCGGCTACACCGCGGTGATCACCTTCGTGCTGCTCAAGGCCGTGGATTACCTGACCGGGCTGCGGGTGTCGCCCGAGGCCGAGATCCTGGGCCTGGACACGGCCGAGCACAACGAGCGCGGCTACAACTACTAGGCGGCGGACCCCGCCGCGCTAAAATGGGGGCGATCCGGAGGTCCCGATCCATGCGCCTCATCCTTGCCCTGTCGCTCGCCCTCGCCTGTGCCGCCGCGTCCGCCGGCGAGGTCTACAAGTGGCGCGACAAGGACGGCCGCCTGCACTACGGCGACCGGCCCAAGGACGCGCAGGCCGAGTCGGTCACGGTGAGCCCCCCCAGCGGCGGCGACGAGCCCGCGGCGAATCCCGGCGCCGAGAAGGACCGAATGGCCGAGTGCCAGCGCAAGCGCGCGCAACTCGAAAGCTGGCGCGCCGCCCCGACCATGAGCGAGGTCGACAACCTCGGCCGGACGCGCGAGTACACGCCCGCCGAGCGCGAGCAGTTCCTGGCCATGACCGAGCAGAAGGTCGCCGAACTGTGCGCGCCGCCCAAGGCGCCGGCGCAGACCGTCGAGACCTTCCCGCCGCCGGAGGCGCCGGATCCATCGATCGAGATTCCACCCGAAGAGCCCGCCGAGTAGGAGCGCCCCTTCGACAGGCTCAGGGCAGGCTTCAGGCGCGACCGGTCGCGGCTAAAGCCGCTCCTACAAAAGACGGCACCGCGAACGCCGCGCGGTGCGTCTGGGCGTTGTAGTACCGCGTCTTCAGCTTCCTGAGCGCCGCCGGCGCGAGCCGCGCCGGAAGCCGGCCCTTGCCCTTGCGCGCGAACGACGCCGACCACCAGCCCGACGGGTAGATCGGCTGCGGGAAATGGATCAGGTGGGTCTGGGCGAAGCCGGCCTGGCGCATGGCCGCGTGCATCTCCCGGATCAGCTCCAGGTGCAGCAGCGGCGACTCGGACTGCTGCACCAGCAGCCCGCCCTTGCGCAGCGCCTTAATGCAGTCGCGGTAGAACTTCAGCCCGAACAGCCCCTCCGCCGGCCCGACCGGGTCGGTGGAGTCGATGATGATGAGGTCGATGCTCTCGGGCTTCGCCGCCTTCATCCACTGGATGCCGTCGCCGAAGAACAGCGTGGCGCGCGGGTCCCGGTTGGCGCTGCACAGCTCCGGGAAGTATTTCTCCGACAGGCGCGTGACGCGCTCGTCGATCTCGACCTGGGTCGCGCGCCTCACGGTCCGGTGCTTGAGCACCTCGCGCAGCGTGCCGCAGTCGCCGCCGCCGACCACGACCACCTCGCGCGGGTTCGGGTGCGAGTTCAGCGCCGGGTGCGCCATCATCTCGTGGTACAGGAAATTGTCGCGCGTGGAGACCATGGTGCAGCCGTCGATGACCATGAGCTTGCCGAAGGTCGCGGTGTCGTAGATCTCGATCTTCTGGTACCGGGTCTGCTCCTCGTGCAGCTTGTTCCTGCCGGGGCCGAGCTTCAGCGAAAAGGCGGTGCCGGTTTTCTCCATCGGCTCGGTGAACCAGCTGCTGTCGAGGGCCATCCTTCGCTCCCAAAATGAGTGACAATGCGCGCCGTGTAGGAGCGCCTTTAGGCGCGAAGTATATAGACAGACCTTTCATGAACGACGCAGGCTGGAACGCGGCAGCCGCGAAGGACCTCTACAACGTCCAGTACTGGGGCGAGGGCTACTTCGACGTGGCCGCGAACGGCCACCTGCTGGTCAAGCCGACGCGCGACGGCACCGCGATCGACCTGTACGAGCTGGCCCGCAGCCTGCCGGGGCAGGGCCTGGCGCTGCCGGTGCTGCTGCGCTTCACCGGCATCCTCGAGGACCGCGTCGACGCGCTGACCGGCGCCTTCGGCGAGGTCATGCGCGAACTGGATTACGGCGGGCGCTACACCGCGGTCTACCCGATCAAGGTCAACCAGCAGAAGGACGTGGTCGCGGCCATCGTGCGCCACGGCGGCGAGCGCGTCGGCCTCGAGGCCGGCAGCAAGCCGGAGCTGGCCGCGGTGCTCGGGCTGGCGCGGCCGGGCGCGATGATCGTGTGCAACGGCTACAAGGACCGCGCCTACCTGCGCCGCGCGCTGATCGGGCAGAAGCTCGGCCACCGCGTCTACGTCGTGGTCGAGAAGACCAGCGAGCTGCCGCAGCTGCTGGCCGAGGCGAAAGACCTCGGCGTCGAGCCGCTGGTCGGCCTGCGCGTGCGGCTGGGCAACTCGAGCAGCACGCAGCAGAACACCGGCGGCGAGAAGGCCAAGTTCGGCCTGACCGCGGCGCAGGTGCTCGAGGCGGTGGAGGCGCTGCGGGCGGCCGGCCAGCTGGCCTGCCTGCGCATGCTGCACTTCCACCTCGGCTCGCAGGTGGCCAACGTCGCCGACATCCAGCGCGGCATGCGCGAGGCGGCGCGCTATTACGCCGAGCTGCGCGCGCTCGGCGCGCCGCTGGACCTGGTCGACGTCGGCGGCGGCCTCGGCGTGGATTACGACGGCACGCGCAGCCGCTCGTTCTGCTCGATCAATTACTCGCTGCGCGAGTACGCGCTGAACATCGTGCGCACGCTGCAGGAGGTGTGCCGCGCGGCAGGCCAGCCCGAGCCGGACGTCGTGTCCGAGTCCGGCCGCGCGCTGACCGCGCACCACGCCGTGCTGGTGACGCAGGTGGTCGATCGCGAGGGCCCGCCGCACGCCGCGCCGTCGCCGGCGGCGCCCGGCGATCCGCCGGTCCTGCACGACCTGCAGGCCGCCTTCGAGGCGATCGGCCAGCGGCCGGCGCTCGAGTGCCTGCACGATGCGCGCCACTTCCTGGCCGAGGCGCACGCCGCCTACACCGCCGGCGCGCTGAGCGTGGTGCAGCGGGCGCAGGTGGAGCAGGGTTACTACGCGATCTGCCGCGCGGTGGCGCCGCGCCTCGACCCGGCGGTGCGGGCGCACCGCGAGGCGCTCGACGAGCTGCGCGAGAAGCTGGCCGAGAAGTACTTCTGCAACTTCTCGGTGTTCCAGTCGGTGCCGGACGTGTGGGGCATCGACCAGGTGTTCCCGATCATGCCGGTCCACCGCCTCGACGAGCGCCCCGCGCTGCGCGCCACGCTGTGCGACCTGACCTGCGACTCCGACGGCAGGATCGAGCACTACGTCGATCGCGGCGGCGTCGAGACCACGCTGCCGCTGCATGCGCTGAAGGCCGGCGAGCCGTACCTGCTCGGCATCTTCCTGGTCGGCGCCTACCAGGAAATCCTCGGCGACATGCACAACCTGTTCGGCGACACCAACGCCGTCAACGTCGTGCTCGACGGCCGGGGCGGCTGGCGCCTGGAGGAACCGGAGAAGGGCGACCGCACCGACGAGCTGCTGCGCTACGTGCACCTCGAGCCGGAGGAGCTCAAGGCGGCCTACGCGCGCAAGCTGGATGCAACCGGGCTGCCGGCGAGCGAGCGCGCCGCGCTGCAGGCGGAGCTGGAAGCCGGCCTCACCGGCTACACCTACCTGACGTAGGAACTCCAGGCGCGGCCGGTTTCGCGGCAGCCGTGGTCGCGCCTGAAGGCGCTCCTGCGATGAAGCATCAGGCCGCCGCCGGCGCCCGCTCCCGTTCGTGCTCGCGGTTGCGCATCACGCGGCCCATGCGCGCGCGGCCGAATTCCGGCGTGTAGACCCCGCGGTCCCAGGCGAGGTGCCCGGCGATCAGCACGTGGGTGACCACGCCCTCGGGGCGGTTGACCAGCTGGTGGTGCTGGAACGCCTCGCGCCAGACGTAGCGGATGCGCGCCTCGCCGTCGTGCAGCGTCAGCGCCGCCGGGTCGATCACGGCGACGTCGGCCTGCGCGCCGATCGAAAGTTTGCCGGCCGCGATGCCGAAGAACTCCGCGGGCTCCTGCGTGAGCCGGTGCACGGCGTGCGCCACCTGCGCCACGCCGTCGGCCTGCGCGATCTTCAGCGTGCGCAGGTTGCAGTCGTAGAACGCCATGTTGGTCAGGTGCGCGCCGCTGTCGTTGAAGCCCGGCAGCAGCAGCGGGTGGAACAGCAGCTCGCGCACCCGCGCCGGATCGGTGTTGGCGGGCGTGGTCCACCAGCGCAGCGCGGTGTCGTAGCGGCGCAGCGCGTGCAGGAAGAAGTCGCAATCGTCGCCGACCGGCGAGGGGAAGCCGGCGAACGCACGCCGCTCGGCTTCGCTGCGCGAGCCTTCGCCGGTGCCCTGCCAGCGCCGCAGGCGGGCGTACACGGCCTGCAGCGTCTCGCCGTTCCAGTCGGGCACCGGCGCGCCGTCCAGCGTCATGTCGCGCAGGTCGCGCGACAGCACGTTGTCGTCGAGCCGCAGCCAGCGCTTGAGGCGCGCCAGGGTGAAGCCGTGCTTGCCGCGGAACCACATGCGGCGGAAGCGCTCGACGTAGCGCGGATCGTCGAGGATGCGCCGCCGCGCCTCGGCGTCCTCGAGGTTGGTCTCGATCAGGCGCCGCAGCTCGGGGATCTCCTCGGAGAACGGCGTGAAGGCGCCGTCGGCCCAGACCTTGAACGGCGCCGCCAGCGCCTGCAGCCGGTAGTGGCCGCGCACCAGCCAGGAGTTGAGCACGCGCGCCAGCAGCAGCGCCATGCGGCGGATGCGCCGGTCGTTGCGGAAGTCAAGCGCCGCCACCGCGGTGGTCTTCAGCGTGCGGCCGAACAGCCGGCCCGAGGTCAGCAGCGCGGTGCGGATGGCCTCGAACTTGTCGTCCTTGGCCGGCGTCGCCTGCCACACGCGGCCCCAGTTGCGCACCACCTGCGTCAGCCGCTTGAGCTCGTCGTAGCCGGCGAACTGCGTGGGGATCTGCTTCTTCACGTTCGGCGCGTTGGCCAGGTAGTGGAACGGCAGCGCGTCGGTCGAGAAGCCGACGTAGCCCTCGGCCATGCCCTTGTCCACCAGCGCTTCCATCCAGGTCAGCTCCTCGGGCGTGGGCGCGCGCGCGACGCTGTCCTGCAGGCCCATGACCTCGATGCGCAGCATCGAGTGCGGGATCATCGGCACGATGTTCGGGCCGAGCGGCAGCTCGTCGAAATGGCGCAGGTACCCGGCCGGGTCGTGCCAGGTGACGGCGTCGCCGACCTTGCGCAGCACGTGCTTGGGCACGTTCTCGACGCGCGCGAAGCAGTCCACGATCGGGTCGGCGCCGTCCTTGCGCTGCGCGCCGTAGGCCAGGCCCAGCGAGCAGTTGCTGACCACGACGGTGGTGGTGCCGTGGCGCACCGCCTCGGGCAACCCGGGCTCGATCTCGACCTCGAGGTCGAAGTGCGTGTGGATGTCGAGCAGCCCCGGCATGACCCACAGTCCGGTGGCGTCGATCACGCGGTCGGCGCGCGCCACCGGCAGGCCGGCGCCGATGGCATCGATGCGGCCGTCGCGGATGGCGACGTCCTGCGCCGCCGGCGCGGCGCCGGTGCCGTCGAACACCAGGCCGCCGCGGATCAGCGTGGCCCAGCGCGGCGCGGTCGAGTCCATGGTTTCTGGTTTCTCCTCCAGCGCGCCATTGTGTGCGAGCGCGCGCGCCGGGCGGCTAGTAAATCGCGCTTACACCTAGAATGAACGCATGACGCCCGCCGCCCGACCGCCGCGAGCCCGCATGACGCTGACCGGAGTAATCGCGATTATCGGCGCCGCGTACGCGGCGCTGTGCGCAGTGCTGTACCTGCTGCAGGACCGCATGCTGTTCCTGCCGTCGATCCCCGGCCGCGCCGTCACCGCCACGCCGGCCGACGCCGGCCTGCGTTTCGAGGACGTCACGCTCACTGCCGCCGACGGCGTGCGGCTGCATGGCTGGTGGGTGCCGGCCCCGGGCCGGGCTCCACGCACCCGGCGCGCGCTGCTGCACTGCCACGGCAACGCCGGCAACATCGGCCATCGCCTGGAGCACGTGGCGATCTTCCACGCGCTCGGGCTCGACGTGCTGCTGTTCGACTACCGCGGCTACGGCCGCAGCGAAGGCACGCCCGGAGAGACGGGGCTGTACCTCGACGCCGAGGCGGCCTGGGCGCACCTCGTCGCGCGCGGCTTGCGCCCGGCCGACATCGTCGTGCACGGCCAGTCCATGGGCGGCGCCGTCGCCGCGCACCTGGCGGCGCGCCGGCAACCGGCGGCGCTGGTGCTGGAGTCGACGTTCACCTCGGTGCCCGACCTGGCCGCCCAACTCTACTGGTGGCTGCCGGCGCGGTGGCTGGCGCGCCTCTCGCTCGACACGCGCGCCGAGCTGGCGGGCGTGCGCAGCCCGCTGCTGGTGATCCACAGCCGCGACGACGAGATCATCCCGTTTTCGCACGCACAGGCGCTGCTGGCGGCGGCGCGGGAGCCCAGGGCGCTGGCCGAGATCCAGGGCGACCACAATGCCGGCTTCTGGATCAGCCGCGAGGCCTACACGCGCGCCTGGCGCGAGTTCCTGGCGACGCTGCCGCCGCCCTGAAATGCGCTACTCGCACGTCATCGGCTTTGACGATGCGCCGTTCGAACCGGGGCACCGCGGCGACGTGCCCTTGATCGGCGCGGTGTATGCGGGGCTGCGGCTCGAGGGTGTGCTGTGCGGGCGCGTGCGGCGCGACGGCGCCAACGCCACGCGCGAGATCATCCGGCTGGTGTCGCGCTCGCGCTTCCGCGTCCAGCTGATCCTGCTGCAGGGCATCGCCATGGCGGGCTTCAACGTGGTGGACCTGCGCGGCCTGCATCGCGCCCTCGGCGTGCCGGCGGTGGCGGTGGTGCGCAAGGCTCCGGATGCGGCCAAGGTGCGCAGCGCGCTCACCACGCGCGTGCGCGGCGGCGCGCGCAAGTGGGCGCTGATCGAGCAACTGGGGCCGGTCGAGCCGATGCGCGGGGTTTACGTCCAGCGCGTCGGCATCGCCGCCGGCGACGCCGCCACCGTGCTGGGCCGGCTGGCGCTGTCGGGCAAAGTGCCCGAGCCGCTGCGCACCGCGCACCTCGTGGCCGGAGCGATGGTGCTGGGGGAAAGCCGCCACCGGGTCTGAGCGGCGGTCCTCAGGGGGCCTGCGCCAGTGCCCTGCCGACGTCGGTCAGCCCGCCGACGACGCGCGCCAGCCGCGCAAAATCGACGTGCCGCGGCAGGTCTTCGCTGGTGTGGTAGTACGGGTAGCGGAACAGTGCCGTGTCCGTGACCATCAGCGCGGGGTATCCCTGCTCCCAGAAGGAGGCGTGATCCGACCAGTACACGCCCGGGACGAACGCCGGCGCCGCCACCCCTTCGGACGGGAACGCGGTCGAGCCGCGGAATGCCGCGAGCGAGCGGCGCACCAGGCCGCGCGAGGCGATGTTGCCGACGAAGGCGACGAAGTCGCCGCGGTCCGGATAGAGCAGTCCGAATGGAAAAGGGTAGCGCTGGCTTCCGGCCTGGTCCGAGTAGTAGCCGAGGGTCTCCAGCGACAGCATCGCCACGATGCGGTCGCCGCGCGCGGCGGCCGCCCGCGCGTAGAACCCGCTGCCCATTTCGCCGACGTTGAAGTGCGGCGGCTCCTCGTTGACGAACGCCACCAGGCGCACGGTCCGCGCCAGCGGCTGTCCGGCGAGCTGGCGCGCGATCTCGAGCAGCGCGGCGGAGCCGCTGGCGTTGTCGTTGGCGCCGGCCGTGCCGCGCACCGAGTCGTAGTGGGCGCCGAGCAGCACGATGTCCTGCGGCCGCACGGTCCCGCCCAGCGTGGCCTCGATGTTGCGCACCGGCACGCCATGGCTGTCGTAAGCCTGCGATTCGACGCGGTAGCCGAGCCCGGCGAGCGTGCTCTCGATGTGGCTGGCCGCCGCCGCGAGCGCCTGCGGCTGCCAGACGCTGCGCTCGCCGAGCGTCTCGGCGAAGTGGCGCACGTCGGCTTCCAGCCGCTGCCGCATTTCCTCCTGCGCCGGCGCCAGCGGCGCCAGCGGCCCGGCGTGCGAGGCTCCCGGCATGCGGATCATCAGGAACCAGGCGCCGGCCGCCACCAGCGCCAGCACGCCCAGCACCGCGAGAACCGTCATCACCGCCGATCGTGGTTCCGTGGCGGCGCCCGTCACGGGCATTCCTCGAGCACCGACACCGCCGTGCCGATGGCGAGGCCGCAGCTGCCGGCCGCGCTGCCTTCGCTGATGGCAAGCTCGGCGTGGCCGTTGGAGTTTCCGTACCAGATGGCCGTGCCGGCCGGCGCGTCGCCGAACGTGGCCACCGGCTGGAAACACCGCTGGTTCGCGCGCAGCACCACGTCGGCCCCGACGATTTTCGTGCGCAGTCCGGTGGCGGCGTTGCCGTAGGGATCGAGGTAGACCACTTCGGCCAGGTCCACCGGCCAGTTGCGCTGCGCCAGCGGCGAGTCGCAGCGCGTTCCGGGCGGCGGCTCGCCGCGCGCCAGCTTCGCGGCCACCGGCGCGAACAGGTCGCGGCCGTGAAAGGTGGACGACAGTTCCTGCGGCCGCCAGGTGAGCTCCCACCACTCGGCCGACGCCGCGCGCAGCGCCACCACGTCGAGCAGGCCGTTGTCGGGCCCGACGAACCAGCGGCCGTCCGCGCGCAGCGCCAGCGCGCGCCGCGCCGTGCCGACGCCCGGGTCCACCACGCAGGCGAAGGCCGCGTCGCCCTTGATCGAAGGCGCGAGGGCGGCCAGCAGGTAGGCCGCGGCGCGCGGGTTCATCGCCGGCGCCTGGTGCAGCAGGTCGATCACGGGCGTGCCCGGCGCCTCGCGCGCCAGCACGGCCTTGACCTGGCCGACGTACGGGCCGCTCGCGCCGAAGTCGGTGAACAGCACGATCATCGCGTCACGCCTTCAGCGCCGCGGCCAGGCCCGGCAGCACGGCCTGGATGCCATCGACCACGAACTGCACCGAGATCGCCGCCAGGATCAGGCCCATGACGCGCTGCATGACGTTGACGCCGGTCTGGCCGAGGCGCCGCTCGAGGAAGCCGGCGCCGCGCAGCACGTAGTACGAGCCGATCGCCGTGAGCGTGATCGCGCCCAGGATCACGGCGTAATGCCAGTAATGCTCGACGCGCGCCATCAGCAGCATCACGGTCGAGATCGCGCCTGGGCCGGCCAGCATCGGGATGGTCAGCGGGAACAGCGAGACGTCGGGCTTGTCCACGCCCTCGGCCTCCTCCTCGGGCGAGGTGCGCTGGCGCGAGCGCTCGGCGCGCAGCATGTCCACCGCCAGCAGGAACAGCAGGATGCCGCCGGCGATGCGGAAGGCGCCGAGCGAGATGCCGAGCAGCCGGAAAATCCAGCCGCCCAGCGCGGCGAACAGCGCCAGCGTGACGAACGTGCCGAGGCCCGCGCGGAACGCGGTGCGGCGCTTGTGCTCGGCCGAGTCGTTGGCCGTCATGGTGATGAAGATCGGCGCGGCTGCCATCGGATCGACCACGAAAAACAGGGTGGCGAAGGTGGACAGGGCGAAAGCCAGGACATCGCTCATGGGCGCGCCATTGTAGGGCCGCGCCGCCGGGCTCGCGGGGTGAGCCAGCGCCCGTGCGAAAATGGCGGCCTTATGGGCAGCACGGTCCTCGACCCCACGCTCGACAATTTCCACCCGGCGGTCGCGGGGTGGTTCCGGCAGCGCTTCGGGGCGCCGACGGAGGCGCAGGCGCGCGCTTGGCCGGTGACCGCGGGCGGGGGTCATGCCCTGATCGCGGCGCCGACCGGCTCGGGCAAGACGCTGGCGGCCTTCCTGTCGGCCATCAACCATCTGGTGGTCGAGGGCCTGGAGCGCGGCCTCCAGGACGAGGTCCACGTCCTCTACGTCTCGCCGCTGAAGGCGCTGTCGAACGACGTGCAGAAGAACCTGCAGCAGCCGCTGGCCGGCATTCGCGACCGGCTGCTGGAGCTGGGGTTGCCCGACGTGCCGATCCGCGACGCCGTGCGCACCGGCGATACGCCGCAGTTCGAGCGCGAGCGCATGCGCCGCGTGCCGCCGCACATCCTGGTCACCACGCCGGAATCGCTCTACATCCTGCTGACCTCGGATTCGGGCCGCAAGATGCTGGGCCGCGTGCGCAGCGTGATCGTGGACGAGCTGCACGCGCTGGCCGGCAACAAGCGCGGCGCGCACCTGATGCTGTCGCTGGAGCGGCTCGAGGCGCTGATCGCCGGGTCCGGCGGCACGTCGCCGGTGCGCATCGGCCTGTCGGCCACGGTCAAGCCGGTAGAGGAGATGGCGCGCTTCCTGGTCGGGACCCGTGAAAAAGGGGACGCACACAATAAAAAAAGGTGTGCGTCCCCTTTTTCTTCCTGCACCATCATCGACGCCGGCCACGTACGCGAGCGCGACCTCGCGCTCGAACTGCCGCAGTCGCCGCTCGACACGGTGATGTCGAACGAGGTCTGGGGCGAGCTCTACGACCGCCTCGCCGGGCTCACGCGCCAGCACAAGACCACGCTGATCTTCGTGAACCAGCGGCGCCTGGCCGAGCGCGCCGCCAAGCAACTGGCCGAGCGCATCGGCGAGGAGCACGTCACCGCGCACCACGGCTCGCTGGCGCGCGAGCATCGCCTCAAGGCCGAGCAGCGCCTCAAGGGCGGCGAACTGAAGGCGCTCGTCGCGACCAGTTCGCTCGAGCTCGGCATCGACATCGGCGAGGTGGACCTGGTGTGCCAGCTCGGCTCGCCGCGCTCGATCGCCGCCTTCCTGCAGCGCGTCGGCCGCGCCGGCCACGCCATCGGCGCCATCCCCAAGGGGCGACTGTTCCCGCTGTCGCTCGACGACCTCACCGAGTGCGCGGCGCTGCTGGATTCCGCGCGGCGCGGCGAGCTCGACCGCATCAACACGCGCCAGGCGCCGCTCGACGTGCTGGCGCAGCAGGTCGCGGCGGAGGTGTCGTGCCGCGAGTGGGACGAGGCCGAGCTGTACGACACGCTGCGCCGCGCGCTGCCGTACCGTGAGCTGTCGCGCGCCGATTTCGACGCCGTGGTGCGAATGCTCGCCGACGGCTACGCCACGCGCCGCGGCCGGCGCGGCGCGCACCTGCATCACGACGCGGTGAACCACCGCCTGCGCGGCCGGCGCGGCGCGCGCCTGACCGCGGTGACCAACGGCGGCGTGATTCCCGACCAGTTCGATTACGACGTGGTGCTGATGCCCGAGGGCCACCGCGTCGGCACGCTCAACGAGGACTTCTCCTTCGAGAGCGTGCCGGGCGACATCTTCCAGCTCGGCAACACCTCGTGGCGGATCCTCAAGGTCGAGACCGGGCGCGTGCTGGTCGAGGACGCCAGGGGCCAACCGCCGACGCTGCCGTTCTGGCTGGGCGAGGCGCTCGGCCGCACCGTGGAACTCTCGGCCTCGGTGTCGCGCCTGAACGCCGGCGCGGAGGCGAAGCTCGAGGAGGGCGTCGAGGCCTGCGAGCGCTGGCTCGGGGGAGACGTCGGACTGCCGCGCTCCGCCGCGCAGCAGCTGGCGGCGTACTTCGCGTCCTCGCGCATGGCCCTGTCGGTGCTGCCGACGCTCGACACCATCGTGCTCGAGCGCTTCTTCGACGAAGTCGGCGACACGCACCTGGTGATCCACTCGCCGTACGGCTCGCGCGTCAACCGGGCCTGGGGCCTGGCGCTGCGCAAGCGTTTCTGCCGCCAGTTCAACTTCGAGCTGCAGGCGTCCGCGCTCGAGGATTCGATCGTGCTGTCCCTGGGGCCGACGCACAGCTTCCCGCTCGAGGACGTGACCCACTTCCTGAAGTCCGCCACCGCGCGCGAGGTGCTGGTGCAGGCGCTGCTCGACGCGCCCATGTTCGGCACGCGCTGGCGCTGGAACGCGACCACCGCGCTGGCGGTGCGGCGCATGATCAACGGCAAGAAGGCGCCGCCGCAGTTCCAGCGCTCGGACTCGGACGACCTGCTGACGGTGGTGTTCCCGGACCAGGTGGCCTGCGCCGAGAACCTGCGCGGCGACCGTGAGATCCCGGACCACCCGCTGGTCAGGCAGACCCTCGACGACTGCCTGCACGAAGTCATGGACGTCGACGGCTTCCTCGTGCTGCTGCGCCGCATCGAGGCGGGCGAGGTGAAAGTCGTGGCGCGGGACCTGGCGGCGCCGTCACCGCTGGCGCACGCCGTCCTCAACGCGCGCCCGTACGCCTTCCTCGACGACGGCGCCGCCGAGGAGCGCCGCACGCGGCTGGTCGCCACGCACCGGCTGATGGACCTCGAGACCGCGGCGGCGGTCGGCAACATCAGCGCGGAGGCGCTGGAGCGGCTGCGCGGCGAGATCGCGCCCGAGCCGGCCGGCGCCGACGAGTTGCACGACGCGCTGGCGGTGCACGGCTTCCTGACGCGCGACGAGGGCAAGCCCTGGCGCGCGTGGTTCGACGCGCTCGTGGACGCCAGGCGGGCAACGGTGATCACGCCGCGCGGCGGCGCGCCGCTGTGGGTCGCGGCCGAGCGCCTGGCCGAGGTACGCGTGGCGCTGCCCGAGGCCGACTGCGACCCGGTCATCGCGGCCGTGAAAGCGGCCCCGGCTGCGGCCGACGAGGCATTGCGCGAACTCGTGCGCGGACGGCTCGAGTTGCTCGGCCCCACCAGCGTCGCGCAGCTCGCCGCGCCGCTCGGACTGCCCGCCGAGTCCGTGCACGCAGCGCTGCTCGCGCTCGAGGCCGAGGGCGGCGCGATGCGCATGGACGGCGAGCGCTGGTGCGAGCGAAGGCTGCTGGCACGGCTCAATCGCTACACCCGCGAGAAACTGCGCCGCGAGGTCCAGGCGGTGCCGCCCGCACAGTTCATGCGCTTCCTGTTCCGCTGGCAGGGCGTGGCCGGCGCCGCGCTCCCCGGATCGGGGTCCGGGGCAGGCGACGAACGCTGCGAGGGCGAGGCCGGGCTGCTCGCGGTGCTGCGCCAGCTCGAGGGCTTCTCGGTGCCGGCCGGCGCCTGGGAGGACGAGGTGCTGGCGCCGCGCGTGCGCCACTACCTGCCGGACCTGCTCGACCGCCTGTGCACGACCGGCGCCATCGCCTGGTTCCGGCCGGCCGGCGGCGCCGGCGCCGAGCGCAGGTCGGGCCCGGTGCGCACCACGCCGATCGTGCTGTGCGCGCGCGAGGCGGTGGTCTATTGGCAGCTTGTAGGAGCGGCCTTGGCCGCGACGGTCGCGCCCAAGGGCGCTCCTACGGCGCGCGCGCAAAAAGTGCACGACGCCCTGCTCGCGCACGGCGCCTCCTTCTTCGATGACCTGGTGCACGACACCGGCCTGCTGCGCAGCGAAGTCGAGCAGGGCCTCGGCGAGCTGGTCAGCCAGGGGCTGGCCAGCTGCGACACCTTCGCCGGCCTGCGCGCGCTGATCGTGCCGGCCGAGCGGCGCGAGAAGCTGCGCCGATACCGCCGCTCGCTGGCGCACGAAGTCGGCAGCGCCGGCCGCTGGAGCCTGCCGCGCACGCCGCAGGTGGCGGATCCGGCGAGCGCATTGGGCGATCCAGGCGTGGAACACGTGGCGCGCGCGCTGCTGCGCCGCTACGGCGTGGTGTTCCGCGCGCTGCTCACGCGCGAGGACCACCTGCCGCCGTGGCGCGAGCTGTTCTACGTCTACCGGCGCCTGGAGGCGCGCGGCGAGATCCGCGGCGGGCGCTTCGTCACCGGCTTCTCCGGCGAGCAGTTCGCGCTGCCGGAGGCCGCCGGCGCGCTGCGCAAGGCCGCCGGCGACGCCGGCGCGGGGCCCGGCGCCGGGGCCGAGGAACTGGTCTCGATCTCGGCGGCCGACCCGCTGAACCTGGTCGGCGTCATCGTGCCGGGCGAGAAGGTGCCGGCGCTGTCCGGCAACCGCGTGCTGTTCCGCAACGGCGTGCCGGTGGCGGCGCAGGCCGGCGACGCCGTCCGTTTCCTGCAGCCGGTCGAGTCGAAATCGGAGTGGGAAATCCGCAACCTGCTGATCCGCAGGCAACGTCCCGGCAGCTACGTCGAGGCCGGCAAGACCCCGCAGTAACCGTCACCCAGGAGCGACCATGGCCGAGGCCAGGCTCACCACCGTCGATGTCGAGGAATCCCTGTCCGGCCGCTACATCAACAGCCTGCGCGCCGGCCGCCACGCCTGGACCGCCGACGAGCCGGCGGCGGTCGGCGGCAACGACGCCGGGCCGGGGCCCTACGAGCTGCTGCTGATGGCGCTGGGCGCCTGCACCAGCATGACCGTGCGCATGTACGCCGAGCGCAGGCAGCTGCCGCTCAAGCGCGTGCGCGTGCGCCTGGCCCACCGCAAGATCCACGCGCAGGACTGCGCCGATTGCGCGACCAAGGACGGCATGCTCGACGAGATCACGCGCGAGATCGTGCTCGAGGGCGAGCTGTCGGAGGACCAGCGCGAAAAGCTGCTCGAGATCGCCAACAAGTGCCCGGTGCACCGCACGCTGACCTCCGAGATCAAGGTACGCTCGAAGCTCGCGCCGTCGTGGGCGCCGCGTCCGTGGGACGCCGACTAGGAGAACACATGAAAGCGGGATTCATCGGGCTGGGAGCGATGGGCTGGCACATGGCCGGCCACCTCGCGCGCAAGGAGCTGCTGGGGGGCGTCTGGAATCGCAGCGCGGCCAAGGCCGACCGCTTCGCGCGCGAGCACAGCGTGCGCGCCGTGGGCGCTCCGGCCGAGCTGTGGAAGACCTGCGACGCCGTGGTGCTGTGCGTCTCGGCCGACCAGCAGGTGCTGGAGGTGGTGGACCGGCTGGACGTGCCCGAGGCGCGCGGCAAGCTGGTCATCGACGCGTCCACCGTGGCGCGCGAGACGGCGGTCGAGGCCGCGCGCGAGCTGGCCGCCGTCGGCGCACGCTTCGTGGATGCGCCGATCACCGGCGGCACCGAGGGCGCCAGGAACGGCACGCTGACTTTCATGGTCGGCGGCCACGAGTCGGACGTGAAGCATGCCGCGCCGCTGTTCGGCGCGATGGGCTCGCGCTTCGTGCACATGGGCCTGGTCGGATCGGGCCAGGCCACCAAGGCGGTGAACCAGGTGGTTTGCGCGGGCATCGCGCAGGCCGTGACCGAGGGCGTGGCTTTCGCCGAGGCGCTGCACCTGCCGCTCGACAAGGTGCTCGAGGTGGTGGGCTCGGGCGCGGCAGGGTCCTGGTTCATGACCCACCGCGGGAAGAACTTCATCGCCAACGACTACCCGCCGGGCTTCAAGCTCGCGCTGCACCTCAAGGATCTCCACATCTGCCGCACCATGGCGCACGCGCTCGGCGGCAAGCTGCCGGTCACCGAGGCCACCATCCCGCAGTACGAGCAGCTCCGGCAGCAGGGCCACGGCGACGAGGACATCTCGACGCTGTACCGCGCCAACCGGGGCCTGTTCCCCAGGCATGCCGCCCCCTGACGTCGAGCTGCCGCCCAAGCCGGCGCCGCCGGAACCCGGTGACTGCTGCGGCGGCGGCTGCGCGCGCTGCGTGTTCGACGTCCACGAAGAGATGCTGGAACGCTGGCAGCGGCAGGTGGACGAGATCCTGCGACGCCGCGGCGAGGCGGACCCCGGCGGCTGAGCGCCCGGCCCGTCAGGGCCGGTACAGCGCGTACAGATCCTTCTCTTCGCGCTCGATGCGCTTGATCAGCAGCAGGCCGATCTGGCGCAGCTCGACCAGGAAGTCCTGGACCGTGGCGGCGTCCACGCCCGCGCCGCGGTGCTTCTTGACGAAATTGATCACGGCGCGCGCGATGGCGTTCATCTCGCTGCGGAAGCCGCGCACCAGGTCCTGGTCCTCGGGCCGGCCGGCGGTCTTCTCCTCGACGTAGCCGTAGAAGTTCAGGTTCTCGTTGAGCGTGTGCAGGTCGAAGCGCGACTTGAAGGCCGCCAGCGCCGCGGGCAGCTCCGCGTAGCGGCCGGCGGCCGCCAGCCGCTCGACCTCCCCGTGCAGCTTGAGCAGCTCGGCATGTTCGCTCTCGAGGCTGGCCACCAGCGCCGGCGAGTAATTGAAGCGGCTGTGGTCGCGGCTGGGCATCGGCGGGGTGCCGAGGCCGAGCCACTGCCATGCGCGCGCCAGCGTTTCCATCACGAACGCTCCACGGGGAAAACCGCTGGAGCCAGTATCGCCGCGCGCCGGCGCCGGCGCGATAAGACATAGGTCTAAAAGGCGCCGGGTCAGCCGAGTCCGAGCGTGCGGGTCGTCCCACTGCGGCCGGCGTCTTCGACTTTCGGCGCAGTGCCGAGCAGCCGGTCGCCCAGCCCCATCGACACACCCCACCAGTAGTTCTCGTTGCGGAAGTGGTGGTAGCGGTGCTCGCGCACCCGCCGCTGGTAGTACCCGCCGACCACCGGGCCCGACGGGCACCACGGGATGTGCGAGAGGAAATGCACCCACTCGTAGTGCAGGCCGAGCAGCAGGTAGGCGGTCACGCCGCTCAGCGCCAGCTCCTTCCACGGCCACAGCAGCCACAGGATCAGCGCGATCTGCGGCACGGTCCAGAAATGCACGTGGCGCGGGATGAACACCCACTTGAGGTTCCACGGGTCGGCGTGGTGGCGCCGGTGGGTCTTCGGCAGGTAGAAGTCCACGGTGCGGCCGAACAGGCGGCGCGGGCGCAAGTGCAGGATGAAGACGTGAATCAGCCACTCGTTCAGCGGGAAGTACGCCAGCACCGCCAGCGCAACTGCGGCATCGGTCCAGCCGAACCCGCCCAGGCCGGCGCGCCAGGCGCCCAGCGCGGCGACGAACAGCGCGATCAGCTGCGGGCTGGGGTGGGCGGCGAACACGCGCAGCGCGGCCCAGCCGTCGCGCGGCAGGGTGTCCGGCGGGCGCATCGGGTTGCGCCGCGCGGTCTCGCTGGCGGCGATCATCAGGCTGTCCTCGGCGCGCTCAGTCATCCCGGACCCCCACCGCGTCGAGCGCCTTTTCCACGGCGCGCCGGCCGATCTCGACGTGGGCGCGCCCGGCGTTGCGTGCCGCCTCGGCGTTGCCGCTGCGCACCGCGCTCGCGATGCCGCCGAGGTTGTCGAGGTCGCGGAACTCGGCGGCGAGCACCCCGGTGAGCACGTTCCAGACCTGCGCGTAGGTGCGCGCCATCGAGTTGAAGGCCAGGCGGAAGGCGACGTTGCCGCCGTGCTCGACCAGCCGGCGCCAGAACTCGAGCGCGTGGTTCTGCAGCGCCTTGAGGTCGGCGCGCTGGCCGCGCATCTGCCCGACGATGGCGTCGAGCGCGTCGGCCAGCGCGGGATTGGGCTTGCGCGCGGCGGCGGCGGCGATGTCCGGCGCCAGCGACGAGCGCATGGCCAGGATCGAGCGCACCACCGGGCCGTTGAGGTTGCCCTTCGGGTTCACCAGCAGGCTCGGCAGCAATTCCAGCCCTCCTTCCTGAAGGTAGTCCTTGACCACGTGGTTGCCGCCGTGGCGCACCGCCACCAGCCCGGCCTGCTGCAGGCGCTTGATCGCTTCGCGCACCGCCCCGCGGTTGACGCCCAGCTGCTCGGCCAGCGCGCGCTCGGCCGGCAGCTCGGCGCCCGCAACCAGCTCCTGGCGCACGATGCGCTCCTCGAGTTGGCGGTATACCGACTCGGATAACGGCTGGCGGCGCACGGCGGTGAAGGGTGTCGGCATAGTGGTCAACTCATCATACCAGTATCGTAGCGGAAAAATGGGACGCACACCTTTTTCCGCCCAGAAGAAAGGGTTGCGTCCCCTTTTTGCGCCTTCTAGCGTGGTTTGCGGCGGGCGCGCTTGATGGCTGCCCGGACCTGCGCCGGCGCGGTGCCGCCGATGTGGTTGCGCGCGGCCACCGAGCCTTCCGGCGTCAGGCGCTTGAACACGTCGGCGCCGATGCGCGGCGAGAAGCGCCGCAGTTCGACCAGCGACAGCGCGGCCAGATCCAGGCCCTTCTTCGTCGCGTAGTTCACCGCCGCGCCGACGGCGTGGTGGGCGTCGCGGAAGGGCAGGCCCTTGCGCACCAGGTAGTCGGCGAGGTCGGTGGCGGTGGCGTGGCCCCTGGTGACCGCGGCGCGGCAGGCCGCGCGGTTGACCTCGATCGCGGGCACCAGCTGGGCGAACACCTGCAGGCACTCGGTCACCGTGTCCACCAGGTCGAACACCGTGGGCTTGTCCTCCTGGTTGTCGCGGTTGTAGGCCAGCGGCTGGGCCTTCATCAACGTCAGCAGCGCCACCAGCCCGCCGACCGCGCGCCCGGTGTGGCCGCGGATCAGCTCGGGCACGTCCGGGTTCTTCTTCTGCGGCATGATCGACGAGCCGGTGCAGAAACGGTCCGGCAGCGTGACGAAGCCGAACAGCGGGTTGGCCCACAGGATCAGCTCCTCGCACATGCGCGACAGGTGCACCATCACCAGCGCCGCCGCCGAGGCGAACTCGATGGCGAAGTCGCGGTCGGACACCGCGTCGAGCGAGTTTTCGGCCACGGCGTCGAAACCCAGCAGCTTCGCCGTGTAGGCGCGGTCGATCGGGTAGACCGTGCCGGCCAGCGCCGCGGCGCCCAGCGGCAGCACGTTGACCCGCTTGCGGCAGTCGGCCAGCCGCGCGCGGTCGCGCTCGAGCATCTCGCGCCAGGCCAGCATGTGGTGCCCGAACGTCACCGGCTGCGCGACCTGCAGGTGGGTGAAGCCGGGCAGGATCGTCTCGGCCTCGCGCTCGGCCAGGTCCAGCAGGCGCCCGCCGGCGAGCCCGAGCAGGCCGGAGATGCGGTCGATCCAGTGGCGCAGGTACAGGCGCAGGTCGGTGGCGACCTGGTCGTTGCGCGAGCGGCCGGTGTGCAGCTTCTTGCCCAGCTCGCCGATGCGCTCGGTCAGGCGCGCCTCGATGTTCATGTGCACGTCCTCGAGCGCCGGGTCCCAGCGGAAGCGGCCCTCCTCGATGTCGCGCCGGACGCGGGTCAGGCCGGCGGCGATCCTGGCGCCTTCGGCCCGCGTCAGCACGCCGACCTTCGCCAGCATGCGCGCGTGGGCGATCGAGCCGTCGATGTCGTGCGGGTACAGGCGCCAGTCGAAGCTGACCGACTCGGTGAAGGTCTCCACCAGCAGGTCGGTGAGCTCGTCGAAACGGCCTCCCCAGAGTTTCTTCTTCGCGGGCTTCATGGCAGGCGGATTATAGTCAGGCGGTGAGCGTCCCCACCGTGGTCGCGGCCGACACCCTGATTCCGGATTTCTGCCGGTGGCGGCCGCTGCTGCTGCTGGCCTTCATCCTCGAGCTGGTGGCCATCGTGCTGACCCTGGCCGCCGGCAGCGGCGCCAACGTCTGGGACCGCTTCTTCGTGATCTCGCTGTACCTGCAGTGGACCGGCCTGTGCAGCGGCGCGGTGCTGTGCGGCGCGCGCCGCTGGCTGCGCCACGCGCAGGTCGAGGTGCTGTTCCTGGTGTGCTGGACCCTGCTGGTGGCGGTCAACGGCGCCATCAGCCTGGTCGGCTACGAGGTGCTGCTGCGCGCCGACCCGGTGTACGCGCTGAATCCGGAGCCGCGTTCGAGCTTCCTGTTCCGCCACGTGGCCATCGGCGCGATCGTGTCGCTGCTGGTGCTGCGGCTGTTCTGGCTGCAGCACCAGTGGCGCCAGCAGGTGCTGAGCGAGGGCCGCTCGCGCTACGAGGCATTGCAGGCGCGCATGCGCCCGCATTTCCTGTTCAACAGCCTGAACAGCATCGCCGCACTGGTCGGCAGCCGGCCGGCCGAGGCCGAGATGCTGATCGAGGACATGGCCGAACTGATGCGCTCCGGCCTTGAGGCGCGCGCGCGCCTGGTGCCGCTGGCCGAGGAGCTGACGCTGGCGCGCGCCTACCTGCGCATCGAGCAGGCGCGCCTGGGCGAGCGCCTCAACGTCGAGTGGGACGTGGACCCGGCGGCCGAGGCGTTCGAAGTGCCGCTGCTGTCGGTGCAGCCGCTGGTCGAGAACGCGGTGTACCACGGCATCGAGCGGCTGGCCTCGCCCGGGACGGTGCGCGTCGCCGCGCGCGCGCAAGGCGGTGCGCTGCACATCGAAGTGCACAACCCGCGCCCGGACGCGGCGACGCCGGCGCACCAGGGCCAGCGCATCGCGGTCGACAACATTGCCCAGCGCCTCGCGCTCATTTACGGTGAAGGCCAGGCCCGGCTCGCGCTGGGCGAGGACGGAGACCGCTTCGTGTCGCGCCTGACCCTGCCCATCACCAAGACCGCCCAGGCCCCCGACGACGGCGCTCGGGAACAGGTTCCCGACGGCGGCGCCGGGGGGCAGGCATGAAAGTCGCGATCGTCGACGACGAGCCGCTGGCGCGCGAGCGGTTGCGCAAGATGCTCGCTGAGTTCCCCGGCTACGAGGTCGTCGGCGAAGCCGGCGACGGCGAGCAGGCCCTGGCGCTGATCCGCGACCAGCAGCCGGACCTGGTGCTGCTCGACATCCGCATGCCGGGCAAGGACGGCCTGCAGGTCGCGCGCGAGCTGGCCGAGCAGGATACGCCGCCGGCCGTGATCTTCACCACCGCGTTCTCGGAGCACGCGCTGTCCGCGTTCGACGCCAGCGCCACCGCCTACCTGCTCAAGCCGATCCGCCGCGAGAAGCTGCGCGAGGCGCTGCAGCGCGCGCGCCGGCCGAGCCGCGCGACGCAACTGACGCTCGAGCGCGCCGACCAGGCGCGGCCCAAGCGCGAGTTCGTCCTGGCCACCACGCGTGAGGGCCTGGTGCGCGTGCCGGCCGAGGACATCGTCTATTTCCTCGCCGACCAGAAGTACACGACCGTGCACCACCTGCACGGCGAAGTGCTGATCGAAGAATCGCTGAAGACCCTCGAGGACGACTTCGCGCCGTGGTTCCTGCGCATCCACCGCAAGGCGCTGGTCGCCACGCGCTTCATCCTGTCGCTGGAGCGCGGCAAGGGCGACGAGCACCACCTGGTGCGCCTGCGCCACGCCGCCGAGCCGCTGCCGGTCAGCCGGCGGCGCCTGGCCGAGGTGCGCCGCCACCTGACCGGCCACGCCGACGTGCCGGACGACGAGCCGGCCGGCGCCGTGCCGGATCCAGGAGATGACGAGGACTAGGCGTGATTCTCCGCATCGCCACGCGCCGGTCACCGTTGGCCCTCTGGCAGGCCGAGCACGTGCGCGCGCTGCTCCTGCGGTGCCATCCCGGCGTCGAGGTGACGCTGGTGCCGATGACCACCAGCGGCGACCGCCAGGCCGAAGGCGCGCTGCCCGGCGGCAAGGGCTGGTTCGTCAAGGAACTCGAGGAGGCGCTGCTGCAGAACCGCGCCGACCTTGCCGTGCATTCGATGAAGGATGTGCCGGTGGCGCAGCCGCCGGGGCTGGCGCTGGCCGCGTTCCTGCCGGGCGAGGACCCGCGCGATGCGTTCGTGTCGAACGCGCACGCGCGCCTGGCCGAGCTGCCGCGCGGCGCGCGCGTCGGCACCTCGAGCCTGCGCCGGCAATCGCAGCTGCGCGCCGAGCGCCCGGACCTCGCCGTCGCCGAGCTGCGCGGCAACGTCGGCACGCGCCTGGCGCGGCTCGACGAAGGCCGGTTCGACGCGGTGCTGCTGGCCTGCGCGGGCCTCACCCGCCTGTCGCTGGCCGCGCGCATCCGCGAGCCGCTGTCGGTCGAGCGTTTCGTGCCGGCGATCGGGCAGGGCGTGATCGGCCTCGAGTGCCGCGAGGGCGACACCGCCACGCGCGAGCGCCTCGCGGTCCTGAACGACGCCGCCAGCGCAACGCGCCTGGCCGCGGAGCGCGCCATGAACGCGCGGCTGGGCGGCTCCTGCGCCGTGCCGGTCGCGGGGCACGCCGTGGTCGCCGACGGCCGCGTGCGGTTGACCGGCCTGGTGGCGGCGCCCGACGGCGCGCGCCTGGTCAAGGCCTCCGCCGAGGGCGCGGCCGGCGAGGCCGCGGCGCTCGGCGCGGCGCTGGCCGAGCGCCTGCTCGCGGCCGGCGGCGCCGCCATCCTGCGCGGTATCGGCGTCGCGGTGCCCGACGCCGGCGCCCGCAAGCCGGCATGAGCGACGCGCTCAAGGGCGTGCGCGTGCTGGTCACGCGCCCGGCCCACCAGGCCGAAAACCTGTGCCGGCTGATCGAGGCCGAGGGCGGCAGCGTGGTGCGCCTGCCGCTGCTGGCGATCGAGCCGGGCACCCGCGCCGCCGAGGCGCGCCGCCTGCTGGCCGCGCCGCGCGACCTGTGGATCTTCACCAGCGCCAACGCCGTGCGCCACGCGCTGCCGCTGCTCGGCGAGACCTGGCCGCCGCGGCTCGCCGCGGTCGGGCCGGCCACGGCCGCGGCCCTGGCCGCGGCCGGGCAGGACGCCGCGCGCCCGCTGGCCGGCGCCTCGAGCGAGGCCCTGCTCGAGCTGCCGGAGCTGGCCGACGCCGCCGGGCTGCGCGCGCTGGTGGTGACCGGCGAGGGCGGCGTGGAGGTGCTCGAGCGCGGCCTCGCGGCGCGCGGCGCGGTGGTCGAGCGCGCCGAGGTCTACCGGCGCGTGCCGCTGCCGTATCCGCCCGAAGCCGTGGCGGCGGCGCTGCGCAGGAGCGACGTGGTCGTGGTCACCAGCGGCGAGTCGCTCGAGCAGCTGGTGCGGCTGACGCCGGAGGGATCGCGCGCCCTGCTGCTGAAGAAGCCGCTGGTTGTCCCGGGCGCCCGTGTGGTAGAAAAAGCCCGCGAGCTGGGATTCACCCAGCCGCCGCGCCTCGCGGAGCCGATGTCGGACGCCGCCCTGTGCTCCGCCTGCGCGCCGCCCTGAATCCCGGCACCCGAAACCATGAGCGAACCCGAAAACACGCCAGGCCCTCGCGCGCCCGTTCCGCCGCCGCCGCTGCCCGCGGGCCTCGCCCGGCGGCAGGCGCGCGCGGCGGCCCGTACCGGCAACCCGCTCGGCTGGCTGGTGGTGCTGGTGCTGCTCGCCGCCGCCGGCTACGGGCTGTGGCACGGCTGGCAGTGGGGGGCCGGCGCGCTCGAAGCGGTGTCGGCGCAGCAGGAGCTGATGACGCGACTGGGCCGCGAGGTGCAGGGCCTGCGGGCGCAGGCCGACGAACTGGCCAGCCGGCAGACCGACCTCGCCCAGGCGGTGCAGCGCAACGGCCAGCAGCTCTCGTCCGTGGACGGACGCCTGCAGGACAGCGACGAGGCCGTGGCGCGGCTCAGCGATACCGTCGAGGGCGGGCGCGTGCGTGTGCAGCTGGCCGCGGTCGAGCAACTGCTGTTGATGGCCAACGACCGGCTGCTGCTGGCGCATGACGCCGCCTCGGCGCTGCGCGCCCTGGACCTCGCCGACCAGCGCCTGGCGCGGCTGTCCGACCCGCGGCTGCACGGGGTGCGCGAAGCGCTGTCCATCGAGCGGGCGGCGCTGACGCGGATGGTGCTGCCGGACACGACCGGCTTCGCCCTGGCACTCGGCGACATCCAGAAACGCGCGGCCACGCTGCCGCTGCGCGTGCGCGTGCCCGGGCATTTCGAAACGCCAGCCGACGTGGCGCCGGCCGAGCCGGCGCCGTCCTGGTGGGCTCGCACCGCCGCGGCACTGCGCGGGGCGCTGGCGAGCATCTTCGCGCTGCGCCGCGACGAGCGCGGCGCACCCAGGCTGCTGGCGCCGGACGAGGCCGCGCTGGTCGGGCGGATCCTCGAGCTCAAGCTCGAGGGCGCGCGCCTGGCGCTGCTGGCGCGCGACGGCCTGGCGTTCCGCGAGCTGACCGGCTCCGCGCACGCCTGGCTGGCGCAGCACTACGACCCGCAGGACGCCGAGGTGAAGCTGGCGCTGGCCGAGCTCGAGCGCCTCGGCGGGCAGTCGCTGGCGCCGGCGCCGCCGGACATCAGCCGCAGCCTCGCCTTGCTGCGGGCCCATCTCGGCGCGATCGTGCGGTGAGCCGCACCGTCGCGCTGGTGCTGCTGGTCGCGGCGCTCGGCGCCGCGGCGGCCTATTACCTGCGCGCCGAGACCGGCTACGTGCTGGTGGCCTGGCGCGACTGGATCCTCGAGACCTCGCTGCTCGGCTTCCTCGCCAGCGTCGCGGCGGGCGTGTTCCTGCTGTACTGGGGCGTGAAGGGCTTCTTCGCGCTGCTGCGGCTGCCGTCCACCATCCAGGGCGCGATCGTGCAGCGGCGCGAGAAGCGCGCACAGGCCTCGTTCGAGGCGGGCCTGCTCAAGCTGCTCGAGGGGCGCTGGACCGCGGCCGAGATCGACCTGGTGCGGCGCGCGGCCGACCATCCCTCGCCGGCGCTGAACTACCTGCTGGCGGCGCGCGCCGCGCAGCGCGCCGGCACGGCGGCGCGGCGCGACCAATACCTCGAGCTGGCCGCCGCGCAGGGCGACGGCCCGGCGTTCGCCACGCAGTTGCTGCGCGCCGAGCTGCAGTTCGAGCAGGACGCCGCCGCCGCTGTGCCGCTGCTGCAGGAGCTGCGCCAGCAGGACCCGGCGCACCCCTACGTGGTCGAGCTGCTGGCGCGCGCCCACGCCCGCAGCGGCCAGTGGGAGCCGCTGCGGCTGCTGCTGTCGGGCAGCGAGGCGGCGCGCGCGCTGCTGCCGGCGCGCTACCGCGCGCTGTACGCGCGGGCGCTGTGCGAGGCGCTGGCGCAGGCCGGCACGTCCGCGCGGCTCGACGCGCTGAAGGCGCTGTGGGACGCGGCGCCCGCGCCGATGCGGGCGGTGCCCGAAGTGCGCCAGGCCTACGCCCGCGGGCTCGCGCGCCTGGGCGCCGACGCCGAAGCGGCGGCCCAGATCACGCAGATGTTGCGGGCGGAATGGGACGGCGTGCTGGTAGGCCTGTACGGCGAGTTGTCCGGGCTGGATCCGGTCACGCAGCTGGCCGCGGTCGAGGGCTGGCTGACGCAGCAGGGCGAAAAGCCCGAGTTGCTGCTCGCCGCGGGGCAGGTCTGCACGCGCAACCAGTTGTGGGGCAAGGCGCGCTCGTACCTCGACTCCGCCCTGCGGCTGCAGCCCACGCCGGCGGCGTTTCTGGCGCTGGCGCAGTTGTGCGAGAAGACGCGCCAGCCCGAGGACGCGGCGCTGTTCTACCGCCGCGGGCTGGAGCTCGCCGCCGCCGAAAAATAGGAAAAATAGGGACGCACACAATTCCCGGCGCGTGCGCCAACCCTGGAAATTGTGTGCGTCCCTATTTTTCAGCCCAGTTTGGGCCAGGTTTCGAAGGCGTAGTCGAACGAGTCGTAGTAGAGATGGTCGGCGTCGAGGCCGGCGTCGACGAAGGCCTGCTTGCCGGCGTGCACCATCGCCGGCGGGCCGGCCATGTAGACCTCGTGGCCGGTAAGGTCGGGATGCGCGCGCAGCACCGCCTCGTGCACCAGCCCGCGCTCGCCGGTCCAGTCGGCGTCGGGTTCGGACAGCACCGGCGTGTAGCGCAGCTGCGGATGCTGCCGCGCCCAGTCCTGCGCCAGCGCGTGCAGGTACAGGTCGCGGCGCGAACGCGCGCCCCAGAACAGGTGGAAGGGGCGCGGCAGACCGGCGCGGAACTGGTGCTCGAGCATGGCTTTCAGCGGCGCGAAGCCGGTGCCGCCGGCCATCATGACGACCGGGCGCGTGTTCGGCGGCGCCGCTGTCCCGCGGACATCGGCGAAGGAATCCGCCTCACCCTCGCGCAGGTAGAACGCGCCGAGCGGGCCTTCGAGGCGCAGGATCGCGCGCGGCGCCATCTGCTCCTGCGCGTAGTGCGCGAACCAGCCCTGCGGCGTGACGCGCAGGTGGAACTCGAGCGTGTCGGCCGGCGACGCGGCGTTGGCGATCGAGAAGCTGCGGCGGCGGCCGTCGTCCAGCAGGAAGTCCACGTACTGCCCCGGCAGGTAGCGGAACGGCTCGCCGTGCGGCAGCTGCACCGACAAACCGACCACGTCGTGCGACAGCATCCAGCGCTCGAGCAGGCGCACCGGCAGCTGGCGCGGGCGCAGCTGCTCGAGCCGCTCGGGCTGGTGCAGCGAAAGCTCCAGGTCGCTGGTCGGCCGCGCCTGGCACATCAGGATGTAGCCGGCGTCGATCTCGGCTTGCGACAGCGCGTGCGGCTCGGGGTCGTGCTCGACCGTGCCTTCGAGCAGGCGCACGCGGCACGAGGCGCAGGTGCCGCCCTGGCAGCCGAACGGCAGCGCCAGGCCCTGGCGCTGGCCGGCGGCCAGCACGGTCTCGCCTGGCTCGACGCCGAAGCGCAGGCGCGAGCGCGCGAGGTGCACGTGATAGGTCATGCCCGAAGTGTTGGTTAGAATCGGCCGGTCTTCAACCCGGAGGGAACTCGTCCATGAAAGGCATGCTGCGGGAGTTCAAGGCGTTCGCCGTGCGCGGCAACGTCGTCGACATGGCGGTCGGCATCATCATCGGCGCCGCGTTCGGCAAGATCGTGTCGTCGGCGGTGGCCGACATCGTCATGCCGCCGCTGGGCCTGCTGGTCGGCGGCATGGACTTCTCAGACCTCGCCATCACGCTGAGCGCCGCGACCGACGCCGCGCCGGCGGTCACGCTCGGCTACGGCAAGTTCATCCAGACGCTGCTCGACTTCACCATCGTCGCCTTCGCCATCTTCCTGCTGGTCAAGGGGATCAATACGCTCAAGCGTCAGGAAGCCGAGGCGCCGTCCGCGCCGCCGACGCCGAGCAACGAAGAGCAGCTGCTGGCCGAGATCCGCGACCTGCTGAAGGCAAAGTGAAAGCAAAGGGGACGGACTCCTAAGGCGCTCCGCTTTAGGAGTCCGTCCCCTTTGCTCGCTACTCGGTGTAGTCCAGGTTCTTGCCCCAGGTCTCCGGCAGCGACCACAGCGCGGCGAGCGCGACGCCGAACACCAGCGCGCCGATCAGCAGCGTGCCGCCGACCAGGCCGGTGGCGTCCCAGATGGCCTTGAGCGACAGCGTGATCGGCACGATCATCGCGCGCACGAAGTTCGGCACCGACGTCGCCACGGTCGCGCGGATGTTGGTGCCGAACTGCTCGGCGGACGTGGTGATGAACACGGTCCAGTAGCCCTGACCGAGCCCGATGGCGAACATCACCACGCAATAGGCGGTGACGCTGGCGCCGTCGAGGCTCAGCAGCAGGCCGACCAGCCCGATCAGCGCGGCGAAGCAGCCGTACAGCACGCGCTTGCGGCTGTGCAGCCATTCGCTGAGCAGCCCGGTGGCCGCGCTGCCGATGGCCAGGCCGATGGCCTGCCAGCGCAGCGCTTCGGCCACGCTCAGCGGCGCGGTCAGCTTCAGCGCGCGGCCGTACTCGGGCGCGAGGTTCACGAACAGCGCCGAGATGTACCAGATCGGCACGCCGACGGCGATGACGGCGAGGAACTTGCCGAAGGTCGGCAGCGACTTGAACAGCAGCCGCACGTCGCCCTGGTGCTGCGCCTGCGCGCGCCGCGCCGCGAACATGGCCGACTCGCGCAGGCCGTACCAGCGCAGCGCCATCACCAGCAGCCCCATGCCGCCGCCGGCGAAGTAGGCCAGGCGCCAGGGCAGCAGCACGCCCACGTACGACGCTGCCAGCGCGCCGAGCAGGCCGAGAAAGGCGATCACCGTGGTGCCGTAGCCGCGGTACCTCGCCGGCATCAGCTCGGCGACCAGCGTCACGCCCATGCCGAGCTCGCCGGCGAGGCCGACGCCGGCGATGAAGCGCAGCACGGCGTACTGCTCGACGCTGGTGACGAAGCCGTTGGCGACGTTGGCCAGGGAGTAAATCCCGATCGTCGCCAGCAGCGCGGCACGGCGCCCGACGATGTCGCCGAGGACGCCCCACAGCACGCCGCCGATGAGCATGCCGGTCATCTGCAGGTTCAGCAGATGGATGCCCCAGCTCGTATTGTCGGCGCCGGTGATGCCGAGGTCGTTCAGGCTGACGACGCGGACCACGCCGAAGATGACGATGTCGTACAAGTCGACGAAATAGCCGAGCGCTGCCGCGGCGACGGACAGCGCGACGCCGGATTTTTGCGCGCCGCTCATGCCGGCCCCTTCATGCCGACATGTACAGCCCGCCGTTGACGGCGAGGTTGGCGCCGGTGATGTAGCCGGATTCGTCCGCGCACAGGAACGCGACCGCGCGCGCGACCTCCGCCGGCTGCGCCATGCGCCCGGCCGGCACGCCGGCGACGATCTTCGCCAGCACCTCGGGCCTGATCGCGGCGGTCATCGGCGTCTCGACGTAGCCGGGCGAGACGGTGTTGACGGTGACGCCGTTCGCGGCGCCCTCCTGCGCCACCGCCATGGTGAAGCCGTGCATGCCGGCCTTGGCCGCGGAGTAGTTGGCCTGGCCGAACTGGCCTTTCTGGCCGTTGACCGAGGAGACGTTGACGATGCGGCCGAAGCCGCGGGCGCACATGCCGTCGAACACGTGGCGCGTGGCGTTGAACACGCTGTCGAGGTTGCTCGACAGCACTTCGCGCCACTGTTGCGGGCTCATCTTCGCCAGGCGCGCGTCGCGCGTGATGCCGGCGGCGTTGACCAGGATGTCGGCCGGGCCGAGCTGCGCCTCGAGCCGGCGGATGGCGGCGCCGGCAGCGTCGAAGTCGCCGAGGTCGCACAGCTCGACGGCGGCGTCGAAGCCCAGCGCCGTGCGCCACGCCTCGAGGCGCGCGGCTTCCGATGGATGGCCGATCGCGCCGACGCGGCAGCCCATGGGGGCGAGCGCGCGGCAGATCGCGGTGCCGATGGCGCCGGTGCCGCCGGTGACGAGCGCGGCACGCATCAGCGGCCGGCCTTGCGCCGGCCCTCGTACTGCACCGGCGCCGACGGATCGAACTGGTGCTGCAGCGTGTGGCGCGCCTCGGCCAGCTCCAGGCTGATGTCGTAGGTGAGCGTGAGCGGCTCGCTCACGCGCCCGTCGGCTGCGATGGCGACGGCGGTGAGCGTGAGCGGCCCGGGGACGTAGATCGGCTCGGCGTACAGCGGCGAGCCGGAGTCGGGCGTGACGCCCGCCGTGCTGTAGACGATGACGGCCTGCGGATCGCTGGCCGAAAGCGTCACCGACACCGGCTGTTCGTACGGGCCACCTTCCGGGGTTGCGCTCAGCGTGAGCGCGCCGGCCGCGGCGTCGGCGGGCGGGTTCGCGGTGAAGCGAGCCATCGGGCTCGACAGGCCGGTGCTGTCGTTGCGCGCGAAGCAAGTGGCCAGGGCGGCGCCGAGATGGGCCTGCGCCAGGCCGCGCGTGGCCCGCGAGGGATAGTCGCCGTTGGCGGTGCAGTGCACCCGCGCCTCGGCCTGGTCGGCGCGCAGCACGTCGCCCTCGCGCACCAGCCGCGGCGGCTCGGCCTGCGGCGGCGGCTCGGGCGCCTCGCGCAGGAATTTCAACATCGCGTCCATGGTGCCCGGCTCGCGCGGCAGCTCCATGTGGTCGTAGTGCGTGCCGTGCTGCACGTTGTAGGCGAGGTTGAAGGCGCCCTCGAGCGCGCTGCTGTGTTCGTAGGGCGGCGGGAACAGCACGTCGGCCCAGCCGGTGCCGTCGTACAGCGTCATGTAGCGCGTCGCGCCGGGCGTCTCGCCATGGCGGTTGAGCTGCAACAACCATGGACTGCCGGGATACAGCTCGAACGACACCACGCGGTTCTGGCCGCGCGTGTCCGGCCAGGCGGTCCACACGCCGTCGTTGGCGCCGCAGGCGCCGATGAAGTTGCGCACCTTGTGCCAGCTGTTGGTCTGCTGCATCCACTGGCGCACCAGCGTCACGCCGAGCGAGTGGGCGACGATGTCCACCTGGCGCACCGGCCGGCCGGTTTTCCGTGACAGGTACTCCAGGACGCCGGTGACGATGCGGTCCACGCTCGGCACGGAAAGATCGCCCGAGTCGAAGTAGCGCACGTTGTCCCAGCCGTAGCCGAGCGCCCACAGCTCGTCGCCGGTGTAGCCGGCTTTTTTGAAGTGCTCGCGGTTCGGCAGCCAGTAGCGCGCCGACACCGTGTTGCCGTGGATGAAGATCACCGGCGTGCGCGTGACGCCGCCGCCGCCGCCGCCGAAGCCGACCATGGGCTGGCCGGTCTCGTTCGAGAGCGGCGGCGTGAAATCCGCCGGGAAATCTCGCAGCGCCGGCGGCTCGATGCCGACCTTGGGCAGCAGCCACTCGCGGGGGGCGCAGGCGACGCTGCTCAGAATGAGCAGCGTCGTCCCTGCGAAAGCAGGGACCCAGCGCCTCCCAAGTCGCTGGACCCCAGCTTTCGCTGGGGTGGCGGGATGAAGGCGTGAGCTCCTCACGGCGCCCAGAACAAATAGACGAAGCGCAGCTCGACGTACGGCGAGGCCGAGATCGCCGCGGCCTCCTGCACGCCGTTGAGGACCGTCGACACGGTCGACACGCGGTTGTCGCCGACGCCGTCCTGCGGAAATGTGTCGGGGCCCGGGCAGTCCGGCACGGTGCAGACGTCGTAGGTGATGTCGAACTGGCTGCCGCGGCCGGCCACCGGATAGAACACGCGCAGGTTCAGGACGGACGAAGTGCGGTAGATGTAGTACAGCCCGGCGGTGATGGCGTCGCCGTAGATGCCGCGGTCGCGGTAGGCGCCCGGCTGCGGCGACAGGAAGAACTGGTTGCTCGAGTTGCACAGCGTCGGGTCAATGACCTCGATGCCCAGGCCGTTATTCGTGTTGTCGCAGGCGGTCTGCGCCGGCTGCGGGTCCTTGAAGGTGACGGTGACCTTGTCGTAGACGTTCGGGCCGACGCTCTCCCGGTGCGAGAAGCCGATGTCGGTGAACCAGTGCTCGTTCCACTTGAAGGCCAGGTTCACCTCCTGCGTGCGCCAGTCGGCGATGCGCGTCGGCGTGGTGCCACCGAAGGCCGGCTCGTCGTTGTCGCCGTGGAAGTGGTAGGCCGCGGTGGCGTCGAGGATCAGGCGGCCCCAGGCTTCGGCGTGCACCGCGAACTGCGGGATGGTGCTCCAGTAGTTGGTGCCGGTGTTCAGCAATGCCTCGCGGTCCCACCGGCCGATGGGAAACTTGACGGTAGTTGCCCACAAGCCGTTGGCTTTGAGCGGACCCCAGCGGTACTCGTCGGTGTAGATGCCGCACAGGCCGAACAGGTCGACCAGCCCGTTGCCGCCGGCGGTGAGGCCGAAGATGCCCGCTCGCTCGTAGACCTGGCGGCTGCTCTGCTGCCAGCCCAGGCCGCCGATCGCCCGGCAGAACTGGTTGTGGTCCTTCAGGTAAGGCACGCCCGTGTCGCGGAACACGTTGCCGATCCACAGGAATTTCATCAGCGCGAGGTTGGCCTGGATGCTCTGGCCCGGCGGCAGGAACGGAGCCCCGGCGTGGATCTTGTCGCCGTTGCGGTCGTAGACGTCCTCGATGTCGGTGTAGATGAAAGTGAACTCGGTGTACTGGCCGGGCGGCAGCCTGGAGTACTCCGACAGGTGCGGCGTGAAGATGATGCCGGCCCGCGCCGGGCCGGCCGCGAGCAGGGCGAGCAGGGCAAGGGGAGCGAGCGCGCGCTTCACTGCCGGCAGCCGGTGCATGGGAAGGTGTCGCCGAGCCCGAAATTGTGCGTGAGCGTCAGCGTGATGCGGTCGGTGTCGTAGGCGCGGGCCGCCCCGAGGCCGTCGACCAGGACGGTCTGGCCCGCACCCACGGTGCAGCCGGTCGAGCCGGGGATGCAGCCGCTGGGGCTGCGAGTCGAAAACGGCAGCAGGAACTGCCCGCTGCGGCCGTCCTGCGCGTGCGTGTAGTGCAGCCCGGCGAGCCAGCGCTGCGTGAAGAACCAGTACAGCGAGGTGGTGCGCGTCTGCAGCTCGGTGCCGCGGTCACGGTAGTCGCCGGGCGTCGGGTAGGTGTCGGTGCTGGCGTTGGGGTGCGGCGGCGCGTTGGGCGCGTACTGCGGGTCGCGGTACACGTTCGGGTCGCCGTCGCGGAAGGCGAAGGTGACGCCGAAGTACAGCGGCCGCGCCAGGCGCTGCGTGTAGCCGATGTCGTAGAACGTATCGTCGCCCTGCCGCGCCGGCGCCAGGCCGCCGAACATCGCTTCCTCGGTGCGCAGGTAGTCGCGGAACGCGGCGCCGGCCTCGACGAAGCCGCCGTCCCAGGGCTGCCAGTGCAAGCCGAGCTTGCCCTGGAACCACCAGGTGTTGCTGCCCGCGCTGACCGGGCCGTCGCGCTCGTAGACGCCGGTGGGAATGTTCACCCCGGCCAGCAGCAGCAGCGCGAACGGCGTGCGCGCGCGCGTGCGCCAGCCGCCCGAGCCGGCGAGGAAGCTGCCGAACTCGAGCGTCAGGTCGCCCACGCCCGAGCCGTTGTTGCGCAGGTCGTCGGCCTCGCTGCGGGCGTCATCCGCCGTGTCATCGATGAACGCCGCCAGCGCCCCCTCGGTGCGCGTGTCGGTGTAGCGCAGCGTCATGCGGGCCAGGTGGGTGCGGCTCGAGAAGAACGGCAGGCCGGCGCTCTCGAACATCGGGAAGTGCCAGGTGAACGCGGCCACGCCGCTGTCCTCCGGGAACGCGGTGTTGCCGCCGGCGGTCTGCGGCGTCGCGCTGGCGCGCGAGCGCCCGTCCTGGTCGAAGCTTCGGTCGCGGTCGTCCTGCGCGAAGCCCGCGTCCACGTACAGTCCCGGATAGAGCGGCAGGTAGCGGCCGAGCTGCGGCGGCAGCTCCTGCGCGCCGGCCGCGCCGGCGAGCAGAGCCGCACCCCATGCCAACACCCGCCCCGCCTGTGCCATCCCCTCCCTCCGCCGTCTAGGCCGTCGCTCCCCGCTCCCCGTATAGGACACGGATGCCGGGCTTGTCGATCTTGCCCGCGCCGGTCTTCGGCAGGGCCTTCAGGAACATGAATTCCGCAGGCACTTTATAACCTGCCAGCCGCGTTTTCAGTTCCGCCCGCAGGGTCTCGCCCGTCGTCCGGGCCCCGCGCCGCAGCGCGACGGCGGCCAGGCCGGCCTCGCCCCAGCGCGGGTGGGGGATGCCCACGACCGCGCACTCCGCCACGCCGCTGCACTGCGCCAGTGCGGCCTCGACCTCGGCCGGGTAGACGTTTTCGCCGCCGGATATGTACATGTCCTTGCGCCGCCCGCAAATGTAGAACAGGCCGGAGCGGTCCTGCCGCGCCAGGTCGCCGGTCCACAGCCAGCCGTCGCGCAGCGCCTCGGCGGTTTCCGCCGGGCGGCGGAAATAACCGGAGAACACCGCGGGGCCGGACAGGGTCAGCTCGCCGACCTCGCCCGGCGCCGCCGCGCGGCCGTCGGGCGCGCGGATCAGCGCCCGCAGGCCCGGCATCGGGCGGCCGACCGAGTCCGGATGGCGCTCCGCCTCCTGGTTGGTGACCGTGAAGCAGTTGACGCCGCACTCGGTCATGCCGAAGCCGAGCCGGAAGCGGACGCCGCGCGCGGCGAAGCGCTCGCGCAGGGCCGGCGGGCAGGGCGCGCCGCCGGTGATGGCGAAGCGCACGCGCGAGAAGTCGGCGCCGTCGAAGCCGGGATGGTCGGCCAGCGTCTGGAACATGGCCGGCACCATGAACAGCACGGTGGCGCCGGCGCTGCCGACGCGGTCGAGGTAGTCGCCGGCGTCGAAGGTCTCCATCCAGTCGACGCGGCCGCCCGCGTGCAGCAGCGGCGTGGTCAGCACGTTCAGCGCGGCGTGGAACGCCGGCGTGGCCTGGATGGCGCAGTCGTCGGCGGTCAGGCCCCAGGCGGCCACGGTGTCGGCGGCGTTGCCGTGCACCTGGCGGTACGGAATGCGCGCGCCCTTGGGCACGCCGGTGCTGCCGCCGGTGAACAGCAGCATGCAAGTATCCTCATCGTCGAGCTCCGGCGCGGGCACCGGCGCGGCGCGCTTGCCCAGCCAGCTGGCGTAGCGCGACAGCGGCAGCAGCCGCGGGGCGAGGCCTTCGGCCTTGAGTTCGTGGGCGCGGTCGTGCAACACCAGCTTCGGCTCGACCGCGGCCACCAGCTCGCGCTGCTCGGCGGCCGCCAGGCGCGTGTTCAGCGGCGTGTAGACCAGCCCGAGCTTGGGCGCCGCCAGCACCAGGTCGAGATGGGCGATGTGGTTGTGGGCGAGGATGGAGACGCGGTCGCCGCGGCGCACGCCCTCGGCGTGCAACCGCGCCGCCAGCTGTGTGGCGCGGCGGTCCAGTTCGGCATAACTGAGCCACTTGCCGCGCCAGCGCAGCGCCGGCCGCTCCGGCGTGCGCGCCGCGCGCCAGGCCGCGAGGTCAATGATCACGGTAGCGCACGCACAACGCGTTCCACACGTAGCCGACCCCCGCCGCCATCAGCACGCAGACGTCGCCGTGCCGCAGGCGGCCCTGGTCGCGCGCCAGCATCAGCGACAGCAGCGGGTCGACCTGGCCGATGTGGCCGTACTGCTCGAGGTAGATCGAGCGCTCGGCCGGGATGCTGAGGCGCGCCAGCACGCGCGCGTGGGCGCTGCGCTTCATGTGCAGCACGGCGGCGTAGGCGACCTCGCGCGGCGCCAGGCCCGAGCGCGCACAGGCCTCCTCGACCACGGCCACGAAGTTGTCCAGCGACATGCTTTCGAGGCGCCGGCGCAGCCCGGCCGGGTCGGCAACCTGCAGGCGGTACTGGTCGCTGTTGTGGTCGTTGACCGGCGCGCGGGTGCCGCCGACCGGCACCAGCACGTCCAGCGAGAAGCTGCCGTCGGTGCGGAACGCCGCGCCCAGGATCTCGAAGCCTGGCCCGTCGCGGCGCACCACGGCCGCGCCGCCGCCGGCGGCGAGGTTGTACAGGAAGCGCACGTTCGGGTCCTGGTACGAGACCAGGTCGCCGTTGCGGTAGCCCCCGGCCAGCAGCAGGTTCTGCGTGCCTTCGGCGTTGATCATGTCGGCGGCGAGCTTGAGGCCGAGCACGGCGGTGCCGCATTTCTGGCCCAGGTCGAAGGCGTAGGCGCGCGTCGCGCCCAGTTCGTGCGCCGTGCTGATGCCCGCGGTCCACACCGGGTACTCCTTATGCTCTTCGGTGATGGAAATGACCACGTCGAGCGCCTCGGCCGCCAGGCCGGCGTCGACCAGTGCCGCGCGCGCGGCGTGCACGCCCATGCGGTTGGTGTGGTCCTCGGGGCCGGGCACGGTCTTGCGCGCCAGGCCCATCTTGCCGCGCACCACGGCTTCGGGCACGCCGGACGCCGCCGCGATCTCGGCGGCGGTGTGGTGGCGGCTCGGCAGGTAGACGCCGAGCCCGGCGATGACCGCCACGGGCCTACCTCGGGGCCATGCCTTTGGCGATGAAGCTCATCACCTCGTCGATCACTTCGGGCGGAGGCGCCTGCTTGTGCCACAGGCTCCAGCGCATGCCGAGGAAATGGCCGATGCCCATCAGCGACCAGGCGCGGGTCTGGGCATCGCCCCTGACGATCTCGCCGTCGCGGGCCGCCTTGTCGAGCGCCGCGGCGTAGCCTTCGGCCAGCTTCTCGTAGTAGTCGCGGAACACCGCCGGGTCGACGAACTGCGATTCCTGGACGATGCGGTACAGGCCGCGGTGCTTGCTGGCGAACTGCAGGAAGCCCTCGAGGCCGAGGCGCTCGGCCTCCATGCGGTTGGAGGCCCTGGCGATGGCCTGCGCCGAATGCGCGCGCAGCTGGTGGCCGATGTCCTTGACCAGCTGCAGGAACATCTCTTCCTTGCTGCGGAAGTACAGGTAGAAGGTGCCCTGCGCGATCTCGGCGCGCTGCGTGATCGAGCTGACCGAGGCGCCGTGGTAGCCGCGCGTGCCGAACTCCGTCTCTGCTGCGTTCAGCAGCCGGCGGCGGGTGGCCTCACCGCGGGCGGTGACGGGCTTGGGGAGCGGCGGAAGGGCAGTGGCCATGGTCGAATATGACGCCTGAGTCAGGAGTCATACAGGCTAAGGCGCGCACTGGGCAGTGTCAACCGGCGCGCCAATGCCCTCATGGCGGCAGTCTGCGCTACCCGGCCGACGGTTGCCACCTAGCGGGAGGGAACCTTCAGGACGGCGCCGGCGAGCAACTGGCCGGCAGGGTCGAGGCCGTTGAGCTGGCGCAGCACGCCGATCGTGGTCCGGTACTGCCGCGCGATCGCGGTCAGCGTCTGGCCGGGCTTGACGTGGTGCAGCAGGTAGGTGACGCCGTCGATGTCGGTGGTCTCGGGCTGGCGCGCCGCGACCTTCACCATCCTGCCGCCGCCGTGGCGCGGCGGGATGCGCAGCACCCGGCCGGCGCGGATGAAGCTGCGCGAGCCCAGGCCGTTGGCTTCGCGCAACTTCGACAGGCCGACGCCGTAGCGCCGCGCGATGGTGCTGAGCGTGTCGCCGCGCTGCACGCGGTAACGCACGTAGTAGAAGCGCTGCTGGCTGAAGCGCTGGTCCTCGTCGAGGGCGAGGTAGGCCTGCAGGAAGCTCTCACCGGCGCCGACCGGCACGCGGATCGAGGTCTGCGGCGGCACGTACAGGCGGCCGTCCAGCACCTCGGGGTGGAAGCCCGGGTTGAGCGTGTGGAACGCCTGCTCGGACAGGCCCGCGCACGCGCGCAGCACCTCGTACGGCACGTAATGCTGGATCTGCACCACGTCGAAATCGAGCGGTGCGTGGCGCTCGATCTCGCCGAAATGCGTGCGGTAATCGCGCTCGACGTCGACCGCCGCCAGGAACTCGGCGTAGAAGTTGCGCGAGGCGAAGCCGAAACGCCGGCCGTTCCAGCGCTCGATCAGGTCCTCGAGCGTCGTGCCTTTCACCTGGCGCAGGCCGGCGGCCAGGCCGCCGCGCCCGTGGTTGTAGGCGGTGACGGCAAGCGGCCAGTCGCCGAGCAGCGCGTAATCCTCCTTCAGGTGCCGCGCCGCGGCCCGGGTGGAGGTCCACGGATCGCGCCGCTCGTCCACCGCCTCGTCCAGGCGCATGTACAGCCGCGCCGACGACGGAATGAACTGCCACATGCCCGCGGCGCCGACCTTGGAGTACGCATCGACGTTGAACGAGGATTCGACCAGCGGCAGCCGCGTGAGCGCGACCGGCAGCCCGTCGGCGGTGAAGATCTCCTCCATCTTCGGCAGGTACTGGCCGGAGATCTTCAGCGCGCGCTCGGTCTTCTCCTTCAGGCCGCGCTGGGCGCGGAACGTGCCGACGGCCCGCTGGTAGCGCAGCGGGTCTTCGCCGTCGGCGAACAGGTCGTAGGCCTTGCGCTCGGCCGCCGACAGCTGCTCCGGCTTGTCGCGCAGCGCGTGCGCGCGCCGCAGGTGGCGGTCCACTTCACGCTTGACCGCTTTCTCGGCCGAGCGCTGCAGGCGGCGCGCCTGGGCCGGGCCGAGCCGCGCGACGTCGTCGCGGAAATCGAGCACGGCGTAGATCCGGGTGACGTCGCGCTCGGAGTGGATCACGCTCTGGAACTCCGACAGCTGGCTGAAGGCCTCGGTCCAGAACGCGACTTTCGGCGCGAGCAGCGCGGAGCGCGGAAACAGGGCGTCACCGGGAGCATCGGCAACGGGCGCCTCGACCGCCATCACGAGCGGCTCGACCGGCGGCGTGAGCGTCGCGGGGTCGGGGGCTGCTTCGGCGAGCGATGCCGCAAGGCACAAGACCACGGGAAAGGCTGCTGCGCGAAGCATGTGACCACCCCTGAAACTGTCGAAGGATGCTACCCGAGCCTCCCCCGGCCAGCAATGCGACTTTGCGCGTTGTCGGCCGGCGCCGACAGACGCCGTCGGTTGCCCGCGCGGGGCGCCATCGCGCACCATGCCCGGATGGGCGAGCCCTATCCGCCGATCGAGCCGTACCGCGCACACCGCCTGCAGGTGTCGGCGCTGCACGAGGTCCATGTCGAGGAATGCGGCAACCCGCAGGGCCGGCCGGTGGTGTTCGTGCACGGCGGCCCCGGCGGCGGCGTGGAGCCCTGGCACCGGCAGTTCTTCAATCCGCAGAAGTACCGCATCGTGCTGTTCGACCAGCGCGGCTGCGGCAAGTCCGTGCCGCACGCCGAGCTGCGCGAGAACACCACCTGGCACCTGGTCGAGGACATGGAGAAGATCCGCGAGATGCTCGGCATCCACGACTGGGTCGTGTTCGGCGGCTCGTGGGGCTCGACGCTGGCGCTGGCCTACGCCATGACCCACCCGTGGCGGGTCAAGGGCCTGATCCTGCGCGGCATCTTCCTGCTGCGGCCCGAGGAGATCCGCTGGTTCTACCAGGAGGGCTGTTCGTGGCTCTACCCGGACGCGTGGGAGAAGTACCTCGAGCCGATCCCGCCGACCGAGCGCGACGACCTGGTGACGGCCTACTACCAGCGCCTGACCCACGGCGATGCGCGCATCCGCACGGCCGCGGCCAAGGCCTGGAGCATCTGGGAGGGCGCCACCAGCAAGCTGCTGCCGAGCGAGGATCTGGTCAAGCGCTTCGGCGAGGACAAGTTCGCCGAGGCCTTTGCGCGCATCGAGTGCCACTACTTCGTCAACGGCGGCTTCTTCGAAACCAGGAACTGGCTGCTGGAGAACGTCCACAAGATCCGCAGCATCCCGGGCGTCATCCTCCAGGGGCGCTACGACGTGGTGTGCCCGCTGCGCTCGGCCTGGGACCTGCACCGGGCCTGGCCCGAATCGGAGCTGCAGATCGTGCCGGATGCCGGCCACGCGGCGAGCGAGCCCGGGATCCTGCGCCGCCTGGTCGAGGCCACCGACCGCTTCGCCGGCCGGTAGGCTGGTGCGATAATCGCCCCATTCCCGCGGCAGCCCGCGCTGCCGCGACGCACAATTTCGAGGTGTTCCATGGGCAAGGGCACGAAATACGTCGCTCGGCAGCCCGGTTCCGACGGCATCGTCCACTACACGGACGAGGAGCACGCCGTCTGGGCGACGCTGTACGAGCGCCAGGACCGGGCCATCCGCGGCAAGGCCTGCGACGAGTTTTTCCAGGGGCTGGAGCTGCTCGGCATGCCGCGCGACCGCGTGCCGCAGCTGCCGGAGATCTCGGCGGTGCTGCGGCGCGAGACCGGCTGGGAGGTGGCCTACGTGCCGGCGCTGATCCCGTTCTCCGAGTTCTTCAAGCTGCTGTCCGAGCGCAGGTTTCCCGCGGCCACCTTCATCCGCACGCGCGAGGAGCTGGACTACCTGCAGGAGCCGGACATCTTCCACGAGATCTTCGGCCACACGCCGCTGCTGACCAACAGGTACTTCGCCGACTTCACCCACACCTACGGCAAGCTGGGCCTGGCGGCGTCGAAGGAGGACCGCGTGTTCTTGGCGCGCATGTACTGGTTCACGGTCGAGTTCGGGCTGATCCAGCCGCCGGGCAAGCCGATGCGCATCTACGGCGGCGGCATCCTGTCGTCGATCGGCGAGGCCGAGTACGCCTTCAACAGCGGCAAGCCGCTGCGCCAGCGCTTCAACATCGTCGACGCGTTGCGCACGCCGTACCGCATCGACATCATGCAGCCGCTGTACTACTACCTCGAGGACCTGCGCGAGCTCTACGAGCTCACCCAGAAAGACCTCATGGCGCTGGTCGCCGACGCCAAACGCCTCGGGCTGTTCGCGCCGCTGTTCCCGCCCAAGGCCGAGCCCTCGGGCGTCACCAAACTCGCCGGAAACATGTGACCGCGCCGAAAGGCGCGGTCATCCGGCGCAAGCCGGGATCCAGTGTCTCAATGAGGAATGAGATGGTCATGAAAAAGGACAACAATCCCTTGGGGACGGACGGCTTCGAGTTCGTCGAGTTCACCGCGCCCGACCGGGCCGGCATCGAGCAGCTGCACCAGCTGTTCGAGCTGCTGGGCTTCTCGGCAGTCGCGCGCCACCGCAGCAAGGACGTGACGCTGTTCCGCCAGGGCGACATCAACTTCCTGGTCAACGCCACGCCGTACACGCACTTCCACCAGTTCGCGCAGGCTCACGGCCCGGCCGCGTGCGCGATGGGCTGGCGCGTCAAGGACGCGGTCAAGGCTTACGAGCACGCGGTGGCGCAGGGTGCTGTGCCGTTCGATGCCAAGCCCGGCTTCATGGAGCTGCGCCTGCCGGCGGTCTACGGCATCGGCAACTCGGTGCTGTACTTCGTCGACCGTTACGGGCCGCAGCACTCCATCTACGACGTGGACTTCCGGCCGATCGCGGGCGCCGACCCGGCGCCGAAGGGCGTCGGTCTCGACACGCTCGATCACCTGACCCACAACGTGCAACGCGGCAACATGGACGTGTGGTCGGGTTTCTATGAGCGCATCGGCAACTTCAAGCAGATCCGCTACTTCGACATCGAGGGCAAGCAGACCGGGCTGTTCTCGCGGGCGATGACGGCGCCGTGCGGCAAGATCCGCATCCCGATCAACGAGAGCGCCGACGACAAGTCGCAGATCGAGGAATTCCTGCGCCAGTACCGCGGCGAGGGCATCCAGCACATCGCGCTGTCCACCGCCGACATCTACAAGACCGTCGCGGCCATGCGCAAGCAGGGCGTCACCTTCATGGACACGCCGGACACCTATTACGAGAACGTGAACAAGCGCGTCAAGGGCCACAAGGAGGACGTGAAGAAGCTGCAGGGCCTGCGCATCCTGATCGACGGCGCGCCGACGGAGGGCATCCTGCTGCAGATCTTCACCAGTACCGTGATCGGGCCGATCTTCTTCGAGATCATCCAGCGCAAGGGCAACGAGGGCTTCGGCGAGGGCAACTTCAAGGCGCTGTTCGAGAGCATCGAGGAAGACCAGATCCGCCGCGGCGTGCTCAAGTCCGACCAGAAAGAAACCGCGTGAAACAGTCTTCTTGAACCATGCGCAAGTGGATCTATAAACCCCACGTCGAGGGCAAGGCCTCGCGCCAGGCGCACGCCGACCTGCCGCCCGGCACCTACGAGCGCGAGATCAGCAAGGAGGGGTTCTTCGGCCCGGCCGCGCACATGTATCACCCGGCGCCGCCGACCGGCTGGAGCGCGTGGGAAGGCCCGCTGCGGCCGCGCGCCTTCGACCTGGCCAGGCTGGGCGCGAAGAACGTGTCGCCGTGGGACGCGCACGAAATCCTGCACAACGCCCACGTGCGCCTGCGCTGGTGGGTGTGTCCGCGCTCGATGGATCACCTCGCGCGCAACGCCGACGGCGACGAGCTGTTGTTCGTGCACGCCGGCGCCGCCGAACTGTTCTGCGATTACGGCCACCTTGCCGTCACCGCCGGCGACTACGTGGTGCTGCCGCGCGGCACGGCGTGGCGCCTCGAGTGCCGCAAGCCCGTCGCGCTGCTGCTGATCGAGGCCACCAACTCGAGCTACACGCTGCCGGACAAGGGCCTGGTCGGCGAGCACGCCATCTTCGACCCGGCCATGCTCGACGTGCCGGCCATCGACAAGGCGTTCAAGGGGCAGAAGCAGGGCAAGTGGAAGATCCGCGTCAAGCGCCGCAACCAGGTCTCGACCGTGACTTACCCGTACAACCCGCTCGACGCGGTCGGCTGGCACGGCAACCTGCACCCGGTGCGGATCAACGTGAAGCACATCCGCCCGCTGATGTCGCACCGCTACCATGTGCCGCCTTCCGCGCACACCACCTTCGTGGCCAACCGCTTCGTGGTCTGCACCTTCGCGCCGCGGCCTTTCGAGTCCGACCCGGGCGCGATCAAGGTGCCGTTCTTCCACAACAATGATGACTACGACGAGGTGCTGTTCTACCACTCCGGCGACTTCTTCTCGCGCGACAACATCCACCCGGGCATGGTCACGCTGCACCCGTGCGGCTTCACCCACGGCCCGCACCCCAAGGCGCTGGGCAAGATGCTCAAGCAGGAGAAGCCCGGCACCGACGAGTACGCGGTCATGGTGGACGCGCGCGACGCGCTCGACGTCGGCAAGGCGGCGACCTCGGTGGAGTGGGGCGACTACCACCGCAGCTGGCAAGTAAAGTAAAAGCCGTTTCTCGCCAGGCACGCCAAGATCGCCAAGGAAGAAAACATGAAAGGGTCCTTTTCTTTTCTTGGCGCGCTTGGCGTGCTTGGCGTGAAATAATTCTTTTCATGAAGCTCGCGACCCTGCGTGACGGCACCCGCGACGGCCGCCTGCTGGTGGTGTCGCGCGACCTCGCGTCCTGCGCGCCGGCGCCGGCCAGCGCGCGCACGCTGCAGCGGGCGCTCGACGACTGGGACACGGTACTGCCGCAGTTGCAGGCGCTGTCCGACGAGATCAACGCCGGCAAGATCGCCGGCACCATGGAGTTCAACCCGCGCGACTGCGCCTCGCCGCTGCCGCGCGCCTACCAGTGGGCCGACGGCTCGGCCTACGTCAACCACGTCGAACTGGTGCGCAAGGCGCGCGGCGCCGAGATGCCGGCCTCGTTCTGGACCGAGCCGCTGATGTACCAGGGCGGCTCGGATTCCTTCCTCGGCCCGCTTGATCCGATCCGCATGATGGATGAGGCCTGGGGCATCGACCTCGAGGCCGAAGTGGCGGTCGTCACCGGCGACGTGCCGATGGGCGCGACCGCCGGGCGCGCGCGCGGCGCCATCCGCCTGCTGATGCTGGTCAACGACGTGTCGCTGCGCAACCTGATCCCGGGCGAGCTGGCCAAGGGCTTCGGTTTCTTCCAGTCCAAGCCGTCATCCGCGTTCTCGCCGGTGGCGGCGACGCCCGACGAGCTCGGCGACGCCTGGGACGGCGGCCGTGTGCGCCTGCCGCTGGTGTCGCAGCTCAACGGCGCGAAGCTCGGCGAGCCCGACGCCGGCGTCGACATGACCTTCGATTTCCCGACGCTGATCGCGCACGCCGTGAAGACGCGCCCATTGGCGGCCGGCAGCATCATCGGCAGCGGCACCGTGAGCAACCGCGGCGCCGACGGCGGTCCCGGCAAGCCGGTGGCCGAAGGCGGCGTCGGCTACTCGTGCCTGGCCGAGCTGCGCACGGTCGAGACGCTCAAGTCGGGTGCGCCGAAGACGCCGTTCCTGAAATTCGGCGACCGCGTGCGCATCGAGATGTTCGATGCGCAGGGCCGCAGCATCTTCGGCGCCATCGACCAGGCCGTGGAGCGCGGCGACGGGGGAGCGCCGTGAACGCTCGTGGATGGCTGTTGCCCCTCGCGCTGGCCGGGTGTGCCGCGCCGGCGGCGCAGCCGCCCGCGCCGCCTGCCGCGGCGACCGGCTTCGAGGACGTGGCGATCAGGACCACCGACCTCGGCCAGGGCCTGTACCTGCTCGAAGGCCGCGGCGGCAACATCGGCGTGTCGGCCGGGCCCGATGGCGTGATCCTGATCGACGACCAGTTCGCGCCGCTGACGCCGAAGATCGAAGCGGCGGTGCGCACCATCAGCGACCAGCCGATCCGCTTCGTGCTGAATACGCACTGGCACGGCGACCACACCGGCGGCAACGAGAACCTCGGCAAGGGCGGCGCGCTGATCGTCGCGCACCACAACGTGCGCAAGCGCCTGGCCGGCGGCTGGTTCAACGACCGGGCCAAGCGCGAAACCGAGCCGGCACCGGCCGCGGCGCTGCCGGTGGTGACCTTCGGCGCGGACACCAGCTTCCATGTCAACGGGCTGGAGATCGCCGCGCTGCACGTCGCGCCCGCGCACACCGACGGCGACGCCGTGGTGTTCTTCCGCGGCGCCAACGTCGTGCACCTGGGCGACCTCTACTTCAACGGCCGCTACCCGGTGATCGACTGGGGCAGCGGCGGCCACATCGACGGCGTGGTCGCGGCGGTGGATCGCCTGCTGCCGATGGTGGACGACCAGACCCGGATCATTCCGGGCCACGGCCCGCTGTCGAACAAGGCCGGGATGAAGGCCTACCGCGACATGCTTGCCACGGTCTCGGCGCGCATCAGCAAGCTGATGAAGCAGAACAAGAACCTCGCCGCGATCCAGGCGGCGAAACCGACCGCGGAGTTCGACGCGGCCTGGGCCGGCGGCCGCAGCCCGGACGACTGGGTCGAGATGGTCTACCACGGCCTCGCGCGGCAGAAGAAGTGATCCGGCTCTATTCAGCGTGGCGCTCGTCCGCGGCCTATCGCGTGCGCATCGCGCTGGCACTCAAGGACGTGCCTTACGAATACGTGCCGGTGAACCTGGTCAAGGACGAGAACCGCGGCGCGGCCTACCTCGCCCTCAACCCGCAGGGCCGCGTGCCGCTGCTGGTGGACGGGGAGTTCCGCCTGGCGCAGTCGATGGCGATCCTCGATTACCTCGAGGCGCTGCACCCGCGTCCGGCGCTGGTGCCCGCCGAGCCGCGGCTGCGCGCGCGCATGCTGGCGTTCTGCATGGCCATCGTCGCCGACACCCACGCGCTGCAGAACACCGGGCCCGGCCGCTACCTCGCCGAGCGCTTCGGCGCCGACGACGCGGCCAAGGCCGCCTGGAACCGGCACTGGATCCAACAGGGGCTCGAGGCGCTCGAGGCCGAGCGCGCGGGCCTGCCCGACACGCCGTGCGCGTTCGGCGACGCGCCGACCTGGGCCGACTGCGTGCTGGTGCCGCAGGTCTACAACGCCGAGCGCTGGGGCTGCGACACGGGCCGCATCCCGCGCCTGCATGCGCTGGCGCAGCGTCTGCGCCAGCGGCCGGCGTTCGCCGCGGCCCACCCGGACCGCCAGCCGGACGCGCCCAGATAGCGTCATGCCCGCGAAAGCGGGCATCCGGCGCCTTGCCGGATACTTCCTGGATTCCCGCTTTCGCGGGGATGACGGATTTAGCGCAGCCCTGCGGCGGTGCGCAGCCGCTTGAGATCCTCGGCGTGGCGCAGGCGCAGCTCGCGCCGCAGCTGGGCCTCCTCGTAGCGCTGCTTTTCGTGCGCGGTTTCCGGGATCACCGGCGGCACCGGCCGCGGCCGGCCCTGCGCGTCCATGGCCACGAAGGTGAGGTAGGCGGACAGGACGTGGCGGCGGTCGCCGCCGCCCGCTTTTCCGACAATGGTCTCGGCCTCGACCTTGCAGCCGACCTCCATCGAGCTGGTCCAGGCGCGGTTGACCGAGGCGTTGAAGATCAGCACGTCGCCGCCGCGCGCCGGCGCGATGAACTGCACCGCGTCCACGCCGACCGTGACGCATACGCCGGCGGCGTGGCGGTCGGCGGCGACGGCGCAGTAGCGGTCCATCTGGGCCATGATCAGGCCGCCGAACACGGTGTCGTTGGAATTGAGGTCGTTGGGGAACACCATGTAGACCTGCTCGCGCACGGCCGAGTACGCCACCGGCCGCGCCGCCGGCGCGCTCACGCGGCGATTCCCGGCAGCCCCGCCTCGACGCGGTTGCGCCCGGCGCGCTTGGCGCGGATCAGCGCGCGGTCGGCGTCCTGGATCAGCTGCGGGTAGCCGGCGTCCATCGGGTGCAGGCGCGGCTCGACCGTGGCCACGCCGACGCTGACCGTGACGACGCCGTGCGGCGAGCGCTCGTGCTTGAGCCGGAGCGCGGCCACGGCGTGGCGCAGGCGCTCGCCGAACTCGGCGCCCTGCACCAGGGTCGCGCCGCGCAGCAGCACCAGGAACTCCTCGCCGCCGTGGCGGCACAGCCAGGCATCGGCGCCGGCGCTCGCCGTCACCACGCGCGCGACTTCGAGCAGCACGCGGTCGCCGGCCGGATGGCCGTTGGCGTCGTTGTAGTCCTTGAACTGGTCCACGTCCGCCAGCACCGCCACCAGCCGCGTGTCGGCGCGCGCCAGGTCCTCCCAGCCACCGTAGACCAGCTGCTCGAGGCGGCGGCGATTGGGCAGCCCGGTTAGCGCGTCGGCGTGCGCGATGCGCTGCAGGTGGCGCAGCTGGGCGTAGGTGCGCAGCGCCGTCGTCACCAGGATCTGCAGGCGCTCGAAGGTGAGCTCGCTCTTGGCGACGTAATCGTCGATGTTGTAGCGCGACACGACGTCGTGCGCCGGCGCCTGGCCGGGCTGCCCGGTGCGCAGCACGATGCGCACGGCGTCGTTGCCGACCTGGTCGCGGATGTACTGGGCGAGGTCCAGGCCGGCGTGCTCGGTCTCCATCACCACGTCGAGCAGCACCAGCGCGATGTCGCCGTGGCGCGCCAGCATCGGCCGCGCCTCGGCCGCCGAGTGCGCGTGCAGCAGGTTCACCGCGCGGCCCTCGATGCGCGCGTGGGTCAGCATCAGGCGCGTGACGGCATGGACCTCGGGGTCGTCGTCCACCACCAGCAGCGTCCACGGCGCCGCCGCCGCGGTGTCGGCCGGCGCGCCGGGCGCGGCCTCGCCGGCGAAGGTCAGGCGCTCGTTCATGCGCGCCCCCGGATGGCGTCGTCGGGCGCCGGCCCGCCGCGGCCGGTGTCGGCCTGCGCCGGGTGGCGCGCCGGAAAGCGCACGGTGAACTCGGCGCCGCGCCCGGCCTCGCTGCGCACTTCGATGCTGCCGCCGAGCCGTTGCGTCACCAGGTTGTGGACCACGTGCAGGCCCAGGCCGCTGCCGCCGGAGCCGCGGCGCGTGGTGAAGAAGGGCTCGAAAACGCGCGCCAGGCTGGCCGGCTCGATGCCGACGCCGTCGTCGGCGTAGACCAGCACGACGTCGCCGCCGTCCTCGTGCGCGGTGATGGACAGCGTGCCGTCGCGCGCGTCGGGGAACGCGTGCATCAGCGAGTTGGTGATGAAGTTGGTCATGACCTGCGCCAGCGCCCCCGGGTAGGTGTCCACCGACAGGCCGGCCGGGCACTCCACCGTGACGCGGTGGTGCTTGCCCTTGAACTTGGGCGACAGGCTGGTGATGACCTCGTCGAGGTAGGGCTTGAGCTGGAAGCGGCGCCGCTCGCCGCTGGTCTGGTCGACCGCGACCTGCTTGAAGCTGTGCATGAGGTCGGCCGCGCGCTGCAGGTTCTTCAGCACCAGGTCGGAGGAGTCGAGCGCCAGCTGCACGAAGCGCTGCAGGTCGGCGCGCGTCATCTCGCCGCTGTCGTAGCGCGTGCGGATCTGCTCGGCCAGCACCTGCAGCGTCGAGGCCGCCGACACGCCGACGCCGAGCGGCGTGTTGATCTCGTGCGCCAGGCCCGCGACCAGCGCGCCGAGCGAAGCCAGCTTCTCGCTCTGCACCAGCTGGCTCTGCGCGTCGCGCAGCCGGTTCAGCGCGTGCCGCGTCTCGGTGACCTGGCTCTCGAGCGACAGGTTCAGGCGGCGCAGTTCCTGCTCGGCCTGCTGGCGCTGGCTGATGTCGCGCACCAGGCCGGTGAACTTGCGCGCCGCGCCGATGCGCATCTCGCTGACCGCGAGCTCCATCGGGAAGGTCGAGCCGTCCTTGCGCCGGCCGGTGACCTCGCGGCCGATGCCGATGATCTTGCGCACGCCGGTGGCCAGGTAGTTGGCGATGTAGCCGTCGTGCTCGCGGTAGAAGGGCTCGGGCATCAGCATGCTGACGTTGCGGCCGAGCACTTCCCCGGCGCCGTAGCCGAAGATGCGCTCGGCCGCGGCGTTGAACGACTCGACTCTGCCGGCGCCGTCGATGGCAATGATGCCGTCCACGGCGGTGTCGACGATGGCGCGCAGGCGCTCGGCGCTGTCGTCACCGGCGGCAGGCGCAGCTTCGCCCCCGCCCCCGAGCACGCGGGCGACGCCGCCCCTGAGCCGCTCACCCAGCCGGCTCACGGCAGTGCCCGTAGCCGATTTGGTCATCCCCGGATCCCCGAGCTTCGAGTCGCTAGATTAGGCCTGCGCTGTGCGGTGGAGCGGCCGCGGTGCTACGACTTTGGGCGTCCTACGACTTTGGTATAAAACAGGGACAGGAGGACACCCCATGCGCACCACCCTGGCGGGCATCGTGCTGCTGCTGGCCGGCGCGGCCGCCGCGCAGCCCGGATTCGTCGAGCGATTCAAGGCCGGCACCGCCGCGTACCAGGCCCGGGACTACGCCCGCATGGAGGCCGAGTTCCGCGCGGCGCTGGCGCTGCGCCCGGCGCACCCGACCGCGACCTACAACCTCGCCGCCGCCCTGGCCCTGCGCGGCCGGGCCGACGGCGCGATCGAGACGCTCGAGGCGCTCGCCGACATGGGGCTGTCGTTCGACCCGGCCGCCGACGGCGACTTCGACGCGCTCAAGGGCGACCGCGGCTTCGCCGGCGTGCGGCGCGCATTCGCGCGCAACGACGCGCCGCGCGGGCAGGCCGAGCGCGTGTTCCGGCTGCGCAGCCCGAGCTTCATCCCCGAGGGCATCGCCTACGACGCGCAGCGCGGCCACTTCTACGTCGGCTCGGTGCACCAGCGCCGCATCCAGCGCGTGCTGCGCGACGACAGCGAGGTGGACTTCGTCAAGCCCGACGCCGGCCTGTGGGCCGTGCTCGGCCTGTTCGCCGACCGGCGCCGCGACCTCCTGTGGGCCGCGACCGCCGCCATCCCGGAGATGCGCGAGGCGCGCGAAGCCGAGCTCGGCCGCACCGCGATCGCGGCGTACCGGCTCAAGTCCGGCGAGCCGGTGCACCGCTTCGTTCTCGACGACGGCCCCGGCCCGCACCTGTTCGGCGACCTCACGGTGCTGCGCGACGGCACGGTGTACGCGACCGACACCCGCGGCGGCCGGCTCTACGCCCTGGACCCGAAAGCCGGCCCCGACGCCGGCAAGTTCCGCGCACTGACCCCGCCCGGCGCACTGTCTTCGCCGCAGGGGCTGGCGCCCAGCCGCGACGGGCGCCACCTGTACCTGGCCGACTACACGCAAGGCCTGTTCCGCTACACGCTCGAGGGCGGCAAGCTCGAGCGCCTGGAGGTGGCCAAGGGCATCAGCGTGTACGGCATCGACGGGCTGTACCGCCACGGCGACGACCTCATCGCGATCCAGAACGGCGTGCGGCCGCACCGGGTCGCGCGCCTTTCGCTCAGCGACCGCGGCCGGCGCGTGCGCGGGCTGCGGGTGCTGGCGGCGAACCTCGAGGCGTTCGACGAGCCCACGCTCGGCGTGGTGGTCGACGACGATTTCTATTTTGTCGCCAACAGCCAGTGGAACCGCTTCGACCGGGAGCACCGGCTGCCGCCCCCCGACCGGCTGCTGCGCCCGCAGATCCTGCGCATCCGGCTCGAAGGCGCGTCGCAACGGGAGCCGCGGACGCCGGATCCTTCGCCGCGACCGGCGCCCGGGCCGGCGCTGCCGGCGCCCTGCATCCCGCCGCTGTGCTGAGGCGCCGCGCGGCCTAGCGGCGCTTGCTGGCGGGGCGGGCCTCGCGCCGTTCCGGCTCGGCCGGCGGCGGCAGCGTGTCAAGGATCGCGGCGGCGGCGTCGAAGTCGAATACCTGCATGGCGCGCGCCAGGCGGTCCAGCGCGTCCGCCGGCAGGCGTTGCGCCAGCGCCGGGCGCAGCAGCTCGAACTGCTCCTGCGCCGCCGAGTCGCTGGTGCGCAGGAGCTTGAGCAGGCGGGCGAGCTCGGCCGGTACGTCCGCCGGCACGGCCGGCGCGGCGCGGGGGCGGGCCGGAGCGGCGGGCAGCTGCGCCGCCGAGGCGCGCACTTCGTCGAGGGCGGCGGCCAGCTCGTCCAGCGGCGCCTCGATGCTGGCGGCGCCGCCCTTGATGGCCAGCTCGGCCTCGCGCGCGGCCGCCGACAGCCGCATGCAGCCGGTGGTGGCGGCCAGCCCCTTGAGCGTGTGCGCGGCCAGGCGCGCCTCTTCGGCCCGGCCCGCGGCGAGGCGTTCGCGCAGCTGCGCCGGCGCGCCCGCGTACTGGCGCAGCATGCCGTGCAGCACGTCGAGCACGAGGTTTTCGCGGCCGCCGAGGCGGCGCACCGCGGTGGCGAGGTCGATGCCGGGCAGCAGCGGCGGCAGCGTCGGCGGCGGCGTCGCCACCGGCTGCGGCCCGGTGAAGCCGGTGCGCGCCGGTGGCTGCGCCAGCGGCGCTACCGCGCCGCCGACCCAGTGCGAGAGGGTCAGCAGCAGCTGGTCGGCATCCACCGGCTTGCTCAGGAAATCGCTCATGCCGGCAGCCAGGCAGTCCTGGCGGTCGCGCTCCATGGCGTTGGCGGTCAGCGCGATGATCGGCAGCGCGCCGGCGCCCGGCAGGGTGCGGATGCGGCGCGTCGCCTCGAGCCCGTCCATGCCGGGCATCTGCACGTCCATCAGCACGGCGTTGTAGGCCGCCTGGCCGACCGCGGCGATGGCGTCGGGACCGTTTTCGGCCAGGTCGAGCACCAGCCCGGCCGGCCGCAGGATCTCCTGCGCCAGCTGCCGGTTGAGCGCGTTGTCTTCGACCAGCAGCACGCGGGCGCCGCGCAGCACCGCCGTACGCGACGCGGCAGCGGCCGCGGGTCCGGCAGCGGGGGCCGCGGCCGGCGCCGGTGCCGCCGTCGCGGCGCGCTCGGTGCCGAGCCCGAGCTCCGCGGTGAACAGGAACACGCTGCCGACGCCGGCCTGGCTTTCGACCGCGATGCGCCCGCCCATCTTCTCGACCAGTTGCTTGCTGATGGCCAGGCCCAGCCCGGTGCCGCCGCGCCGGCGCGTGCTGAACGGGTCGGCCTGCACGAACGGCGCGAACAGGCGCGACTGCTCCTCCGGCGTCAGGCCGATGCCGGTGTCGCGCACCATGAAGCGCAGCCGCGCGCGCCGGTCGGTGCGCGAGGCCAGCTCGACCGACAGCTCGATCTCGCCGCGCTCGGTGAACTTCACCGCGTTGCCGACCAGGTTCACCAGCACCTGCTCGAGGCGCAGCGGGTCGCCAACCAGCGCCAGCGGCGTGTCCGGGGCGCGCGAAACCCGCAGCGCCAGGCCCTTGGCGGCGGCCTCCTGCGACACCAGCATGGCGACCTGGTCGAGCACGCGCTCGAGGTCGAAGTCGCGGTGCTCGAGCGTGAGCTTGCCGGCTTCGATCTTCGACAAGTCGAGGATGTCGTCGATGATGCGCAGCAGCGTGCGCGAGGCCGCGCGGATGTTGCCGACGTGCTCCAGGCGGCGCGCGTCGGAGTCGCTGCGCAGGGCGAGGTCGGCGAAGCCGATGATGGCGTTCATCGGCGTGCGCAGCTCGTGGCTCATCTTGGCGAGGAAGTCGCTCTTGGCCGAGGTGGCGGCCTCGGCCGCGGCGCGCCCGCGCGTGAGCTCCTCGCGCTCGCGCCGCCCGGTGATGTCCTGGACCATGCCGTGCGCCTGCGCCTTGCCGGACTCGTCGACGCGGCGCCGGATCGACAGCGCGGCCCAGAACGCGGTGCCGTTGCGGCGCACCATCTGCACCTGGTAGTCGTTCAGCTGCCCTTCCGCGCGCAGCTGCGCGATCATGGCGTCGGCCGCCTCGGGGTCGCGGATGTGGTCGCGGCGCAGGTCGCGGACGTTCCGGCGCATGTCGTCGAGGTCGGTGTAGCCGAGCATGGTCGCCAGCGCGGGATTGGCGTTGATGACGCGGCCCTCGGTGTCGGTCTCGAAGATGCCCTCGGGGATGGTGTCGACGATGCGCTGGTAGCGCGCCAGGCTGTCGATGGCGTGCTCGCGGGCGCGCAGGGCCTCGCCCTGCGCGGCGATCTTCTCCTTGCGTTCGAGGTTGATGCGGTCGGCCAGCGCCAGCGACAGCAGCGTCACGGTGAGCAGGCCGCCGACCTGCCAGGCATGCGCCGTGAACGCCGTGGGGGCCAGCAGGCCGAACGCCTCCAGCACCTTGACCAGGATGCCGAAGACGAACACGCCCCAGGCCGCGAGATAGAGCCGCGCCCGCATGACCTTCGCGCGCAGGGCCGCGATCCCGGCCCCGATGAAGGCCAGGCAGCTCAGGGCGCCGAGCAAAGCGACTCCCGCGATGCCGAAGCGATACGGCATCACGAAGCTGGCGGCGAAGTGGATCACGACCAGGGCGAGCACCGCGTTGAGCAGGCGATGCGTCCGGGGCGTATGGATGCGGGTCTGCAGGAACTCGCGGGCGAACAGCAGGAAGAAGGCCAGCATCGACGCGCCCACCACGACCAGCGCCGAGTTGTGCAGGTGATACGCGCCGGCCAGCCAGGGCTGCAGGTACTGGTACATGTAGCCCGAGAGCACGAACTGGAACAGCGTGAAGAACACCAGCGTGCCGAGGTAGAACAGGTAGGCGCGATCCCGCACGAACAGCAGGATGATCAGGTTGTAGGCGGCCATCACCAGCATGGCGCCGAAGAACACGCCGTAGGCGAGGTTCTCGCGCGCCGCGGCCGCGTGAAAGTCCTTCTGCGCCCACAGCGTCAGCGGCACCAGGTGCGAGCCGCCGGTCTGCACGCGCAGGGCGAGCTCGACGTGCTCGCCGGGGGCGACGCGGAGCGGCACGGCGTACTCGTGGTAGTCGAGTTGCCCGGCGGAGATCGGTGCCTGGTCGCCGGCCCTCACGTGCGTGACCGCGTCGCCGTGGCGGATGTGGAAATCCACGTGGTCCAGCGGCGTGTAGTTGAGCTCCAGCACCCAGTCGGCGTTGGCGTTCGCGCCGCCGTCGTTGCGCAGCGTGACCCGGTACCAGTACGTGTGGCCGCTGTAGCCGTGGTTGATCCCGCCGGCGTCGACCGGGCGGAACACGACGGCGTCCAGGGTCAGCTCCTCGAAGCGCAGTGCGCCGCTGTCGTCGCGGACCTCTTCGAGATGCGGGTGGAGGGGCAACTGGCGAGTGTCGGCGGTCAGCACAGCCAGCCCGGGCTCCGCGGCCGGCGCCGGGCCGGCCACGGTGATCGCGAGCAAGAACAGCCCAGCTAGGCGCACTGCCGGCTCCGACGCAATGGTGGGCCCCCCGGGACTCGAACCCGGACCTTACGAATTATGAGTTCGCGGCTCTAACCAATTGAGCTAAAGGCCCAAAAACGTCTCGCGAGTATAGCGGCGAGGCCGCGCCAGCCTGAACGGCAAGGCATAAATTAGGGACGAAGCTGGCGTCGCCGCATGAGCGCATTTTTCCCGCGCGAAATCATGTAGTTGGAGCGGCGCTGCGGCCTGGTTCGCCGATTGCGGCGGGCACGCCGGTGGGCGTAGAGTGGCGCGGGGCTGGAGGAGTGGATCCTCTCGACCGCATCCGCGCGGCCCACCGGTTCGTAACTTTTTCGGACACCCACGTCACCACAGAGGAATCACCTTATGAGCAAGTCATTTTCGAAGAAGCCGCTCGCGCTGGCGCTGGGCGCGGCGTTTACGCTGGCTGGCCTCGGGGCGCAGGCCTCGGTGTTCCAGGCCGCCGACCTGGCGTCCGGATACATGGTCGCCAGCGCCGGCGACGAGAAGAAAGGCGAAGCCACGTGCGGCGCAGCCTGCATGAAGGAGAAGATGGAGAAGGCCAAGATGAGCGAGGCCGACGCCAAGGCCGCCTGCGAGAAGATGAAGGCCGAGGGCAAGTGCGGCGAAGGCAAGTGCGGCGCCGACAAGAAGGACAAGGCCGACAAGGAAGGCAAGTGCGGCGAGGGCAAGTGCGGCGGCAAGAAGTAATCGCCTCGCGCTGAACCCAGGGCCCGGGGGCGACCCCGGGCCTTGTTGCCTCTGATGAAAGCCACGCGACGCCCGGCCTCCGGCGCAACTCCCCGGCCGCAGATTTCGGGTGCGGGCCTCGGCCTGCGCCGCGAGTTGCTGCCGCAACTGCTCGAGCGCGTGCCCGCAGCGGTCGGCTTCTTCGAGGTCGCGCCCGAGAACTGGATGGAACTGGGCGGGCGCTACGGCCGGCAGTTCCGCGCGCTGACCGAGAAGCACGCCTTCGTGACCCACGGCCTGTCGCTATCGCTCGGCAGCCCGGCGCCGCTCGACACCGGCTTCGTGCGGCGCGTGAAGCGGTTTCTGGACGAGCACGGCATCCGCACGTATACCGAGCACTTGTCGTACTGCTCCGACGACGGCCACCTCTACGACCTGATGCCGATCCCGTTCACGGAGGACGCGGTGAAGCACGTGGCCGCGCGCATCCGCCGGGTGCAGGACATCCTCGAGCGCGAGATCGCGGTCGAGAACGTCTCCTACTACGCCGCGCCCGGCGCCGAGATGACGGAGCTCGAGTTCCTCGGCGCCGTGCTGGAGCGCGCCGGCTGCGGCCTGCTGCTCGACGTCAACAACATCTACGTCAACAGCATCAACCACCGCTACGACCCGGTGGCGTTCCTCGAGGGCGTGCCGGCAGAGCGCGTGCGCTACCTGCACGTCGCCGGCCACTACGTCGAGGCCGAGGACCTGCGCGTGGACACGCACGGCGCCGACGTCATCGACCCGGTGTGGGACCTGCTCGACCGCGCCTACGCGCGCTTCGGCCCGGTGCCGACGCTGCTCGAGCGCGACTTCAACATCCCGCCGCTGGCCGTGCTGGTGCGGGAAGTGGAACGCGTGCGGCAACTGCAGCGCAAGCATTCTGTAGGAGCGCCTTCAGGCGCGACGGGTCGGAGAAGCGTAGGACCGCCTTCAGGCGCGACCGTCGCGGCTGAAGCCGCTCCTACAACGCGTCGGCGCGCGTGAAGCCGTTCCAACGGTTGCAGTACGCCTTCGCCGCGCACCTGCGCGACCCGGCCCGCCACAAGCCGCCGCGCGGCATCGAGCCGCGCCGCCTGAAGATCTACACCGAGCTGTTCTACAACAATGTCCAGGGCTTCCTGGCCAACGCCTTCCCGGTGCTGCGCCGGATCACGCCCGAGGCGCGCTGGCACGCGATGGTGCGCGACTTTTTCGCGCGCCACCAGTCGCACCAGCCGCTGTTCCACCGCATCGCCGAGGAGTTCCTGCGCTACCTCGAGCGCGAGCGCCGCGCGAAGGACGACCCGAAGTTCCTGCGCGAGCTGGCGCACTACGAGTGGGTCGAGCTGGCGCTGAGCGTGGCGCCGGCGCCGCCGGCGCCGCGCGTCGATGCGAACGGCGACCTGCTCGCCGGCGTGCCGGTGGTGTCGCCGCTGGCGTGGACGCTGTCGTACGACTTCCCGGTGCACCGGATCGGCCCCGACTGCCAGCCCGAGGCGCCGCCGCAGCAGCCCACGCACCTCGTCGTGTGGCGCACCCGGGACGACGAGGTGAAGTTCATGGAAACCAACGCGGTGACCGCGCGGCTGCTGCAGCTGATGGCGCCGGGCCGCGCCGCCGGCCGCCGGCTGCTGGCGCGCATCGCGCGCGAGCTCAAGCACCCGCGCCCCGAGGCGGTCGTCGCCGAAGGCGCGGCCATCCTGACCGGACTGCGCGAGCGCGGCATTGTCCTCGGCGCGCGGCGCGCCTGACATGACCGCGGCGCTCACCATCAGGCCGCTGACGCCGGCGCGCTGGCACGACCTCGTCGCGCTGTTCGGGCCGAACGGCGCCTGTGGCGGCTGCTGGTGCATGTTCCACCGCCAGACCGGGCCCGAGTACGAGGCCGGGAAAGGCGTGCGCAACCGCCGTGCCCTGCGCCGGCGCGTGGTTGCGGGTGAGGTGCCCGGCCTGATCGGCTATCTCGACGGCGAACCCGTGGCCTGGGTGGCGGTGGAGCCGCGCGAGCACTACGCCCGCCTGATGCGCTCGCGCAAGCTGCTGCCGGCCGGGGTGCCGGTGTGGTCGGTGCCGTGCTTCTTCGTGCGCCGCGGTTTTCGCAAGCGCGGGCTCAGCGCGCAGATGCTGCACGCCGCGGCGGCGCACGCCGGCACGCACGGCGCCGAAGTGGTCGAGGGTTATCCCATGGACACGACCGGGCCGACGCCGGCGGCGTTCGCCTACCCGGGCGTCGCGGCAACCTTCGTAAAATGCGGCTTCACGGAGGTCGCGCGGCGCTCCGCCACGCGGCCGGTCATGCGGCTGACGGTTGGGGGATGAAAGCGATGGAAAAGGCGACGTTCGCGGCGGGCTGCTTCTGGGGCGTCGAGTTCAAGCTCGGCAAGGTGCCGGGCGTGAGCGCCACCGCCGTCGGCTACATGGGCGGGAACACCGAGCGGCCGACCTACGAGGACGTGTGCACCGACGAGACCGGGCACGCCGAGGTGGCGCAGGTCGAGTTCGACCCGGCCAAGGTCCCGTTCGAGGCGCTGGTGCGCAAGTTCTACGACCTCCACGACCCGACCCAGCTCGACCGCCAGGGCCCGGACGAGGGCTCGCAGTACCGCTCGGCGATCTTCTACCACTCGCCCGAGCAGAAGGCGATGGCCGAGCGCGTTACGGCCGAGTTGAACCAGGGCCGCTTCGGCGGCCGCGTCGTCACGCAGATCGTGCCGGCGGCGACGTTCTGGCGCGCCGAGGAATACCACCAGAAATACGGCCACAAGCACCCCGGCCACCATTGCACCTTGTAGGCGCCCTCCTTCGACGGGCTCAGGACAGGCATGGGCGCGACAGGTAACCAGCGGTTCTCGAGCCTGTTCATCTCGCACGGCGCGCCCACGCTGCCGCTGTCGGACCTGCCGTCGCGCACGTTCCTGATGGAGCTCGGGCGCGAGCTGCCGCGGCCGAAGGCGATCGTGGCGGTCTCGCCGCACTGGCTGACGCGCGAACGCGCGGTGAAGTCGCCTTCGCGTTTCGCGATCTGGCACGATTTCCACGGCTTCCCCGAGGCGCTGTACTCGCTGCGTTACGAAGCGTCTGGCGACGCGGCGCTCGGCGAGCGCGTGTGCGAGCTGCTCGCCCGCGCCGGGCTGGCGGCGATGGCGTCCGGCGACGCCCGGCTCGACCACGGCGTGTGGGTGCCCCTGCTGCTGATGTATCCCGAGGCCGACGTCCCGGTGGTGCAGGTCTCGGCGACCTGGGACACACCGCGCGATTACCACGCGCTCGGCCGCGCGCTGGCGCCGCTCGCCGCCGACGGCGTGCTGCTGCTCGGCAGCGGCGGCTTCGTGCACAACCTGCGCGAGATCGAGTTCGACAGCGACAGGGTCCCGGGTTGGGCGCGCGAGTTCGCCGGCTGGACCGACGCGCGCCTGCGCGAGAACGACTGGGACGCGCTGTTCGAGTACCGCAGCCACGCGCCGCAGGCCGAGCGCGCCCATCCGACCGAGGACCACTTCCTGCCGCTGTTCTTCGCCGGTGGGGCGGGCGGGGCGGGTGGTGCGGGCGCAACGGCCACGCGGCTGCACGACAGCTTCGCGCACGGCAGCCTGAGCATGGCGGCGTACGGCTTCCGTTGAACCCTTTACAATCCGCGGCCCATGCCGTCCCCCATCGCCGAACAGGCGGCCAAACGCCGCACCTTCGCCATCATTTCGCATCCCGACGCGGGCAAGACCACGCTGACGGAGAAGCTGCTGCTGTTCGGCGGCGCGATCCAGATGGCCGGCACGGTCAAGGGCCGCAAGGCGTCGCGCCACGCGACCAGCGACTGGATGGCGCTCGAACAGCAGCGCGGAATCTCGATCACCACCTCGGTGATGCAGTTCCCGTACCACGGCCGCGTGGTGAACCTGCTCGACACGCCGGGCCACGAGGACTTCTCCGAGGACACCTACCGAACGCTGACCGCGGTGGACTCGGCGCTGATGGTCATCGACGCCGCCAAGGGCGTGGAGCCGCGCACCATCAAGCTGATGGAGGTGTGCCGCATGCGCGACACGCCGATCGTCACCTTCATCAACAAGCTCGACCGCGAGGGCCGGCCGCCGCTGGAGCTGCTGGACGAGATAGAACGTGTTCTGAGCATCCGCTGCGCGCCCATCACCTGGCCGGTCGGCATGGGGCGCGACTTCAAGGGCGTCTACCACCTGCCCGAGGATCGTTTCTACCTGTACTCCGGCGAGAAGCTGCGCGTGTCGGAGATCGAGACGCTCGACGGCCTGCTGACGCCCGGACTCGACCAGCGCTTCGGCTACACCTACCAGCAGCTGCGCGAGGAGATCGAACTGGTGCAGGCCGCCGGCCACGGCTTCGATCTCGACGAGTACCGGCGCGCGAAGCTGACGCCGGTGTTCTTCGGCTCGGCCATCAACAACTTCGGCGTGCGCGAGCTGCTGAACGGCTTCACCGAATGGGCGCCGGCGCCGTCATCTCGCCGCGCCCTCGTAGGAGCGCCTTCAGGCGCGACTGTCGCGCCTAAAGGCGCTCCTACGGTCGCGCCGGTCGCGCCTGAAGGCGCTCCTACAAGCGAGCGATCGGTCGATCCCGCCGAGGACAAGCTCACCGGCTTCTGCTTCAAGATCCAGGCCAACATGGATCCGAAGCACCGCGACCGCGTCGCCTTCGTGCGCATCTGCTCGGGTGCTTACCGGAAAGGCATGACGCTGCACAGCGTGCGCCTCGGCGGCCCGGTGCGCGTATCGCAGGCGCTGACCTTCATGGCCCGCGATCGCGAAGCGGTAGAGGACGCCTGGCCGGGCGACATCATCGGCCTGCACAACTACGGCACCATCGCCATCGGCGACACCTTCAGTGAGGGCGAGACGCTGCGCTACACCGGCGTGCCGAATTTCGCGCCAGAGTTGTTCCGGCGCGTGGTGCTGCGCGACCCGCTCAAGGCCAAGCAGCTCAACAAGGGCCTCGACCAGCTGTGCGAAGAGGGCGCCACGCAGGTCTACCGGCCGCTGACGAACAACGACATCATCCTTGGCGCCGTCGGCCAGCTGCAGTTCGAGGTGACTGCCTTTCGCCTCAAGGACGAGTACGGCGTCGAGGCCGCGCTCGAGCCGGTGACGGTGCACAGCGCGCGCTGGGTCGGCGCTCGCGATGCGAAGCTGCTCAAGGAATTCCAGGACAAGAACGACACCCGGCTCGCGCGCGACCACTTCGGCGACCTGGTGTACCTCGCTTCCAGCGCCGTGAACCTGCAGATGGTCATCGAGCGGTACGCCGAGATCCGCTTCACCGATACGCGCGAGCACGGCGCCGCATGAAAAAAGGGGACGCAACCCCTTTTCGGGCCGGGGACAACGCCGAAAAAGGGTTGCGTTCCCTTTTTTCGCGCCGCGCCGCGGCGGCCGTGGTGCTGGCCACGGTGCTGATCGACGTGATGGGCCTGGGCATCATCCTGCCGGTCACGCCGGAACTGATCCGCGAGCTCACCGGCGAGTCGCTCAGCGAGGCCGCGCGCGACGGCGGCTGGCTGTGGTTCAGCTACGCCCTGATGCAATTCTTCTGCGCGCCGATCCTCGGCGGCCTGTCGGACCGCTTCGGCCGCCGGCCCGTGCTGCTCGGCTCGCTGCTGGCCTTCGGCGTCGATTACCTGGTGATGGGTTTCGCGCCGACGCTGGCCTGGCTGTTCGCCGGCCGCGTCATGGCCGGCGCGGCCGGCTCGGCCTACACCACCGGCTACGCCTACATGGCCGACGTCAGCCCGCCCGAACAGCGCGCCCAGAACTTCGGCCTGATCGGCGCCGCGTTCGGCGTGGGCTTCATCGTCGGCCCGGCCGTCGGCGGGCTGCTCGGCGAGCTCGGGCCGCGCGCGCCGTTCTTCGTCGCCGGCGGCCTCGCGCTGGCGAACTTCGCTTTCGGGTACTTCATGCTGCGCGAGTCGCTGCCGCCCGAACGGCGGCGCGGCTTCGAAGCGCGCCGCGCCAATCCCCTCGGCACGCTGGTCCAGTTGCGCCGCTATCCGGCCGTGCTCGGCCTGGCCGCGGCGACGTTCTGCTGGCAGCTCGGCCACCAGGCGCTGCCGGCAACCTGGTCGTTCTACACCATGTACAAGTTCGGCTGGTCGGAGGCCGCGGTCGGTGCCTCGCTGGCCTTCGTCGGCATCCTCATGGCCACCAGCCAGGCCGGGCTCACGCGCGTCCTGATCCCGCGCATCGGCGAGCGCACCACGGCCGCGATCGCGCTGACCTGCGCCACGCTGGCGTTCGCCGGGTACGCCTTCGCCTCGAGCACCGCGGCCATGTACGGTTTCATGCTGCTGTGGCTGCTGGCGGCGATGGGCTATCCCTCGCTGAACGCGCTGATGTCCCAGCGCGTGCCGGTCGACGCGCAGGGCGAACTGCAGGGCGGGGTGGCCAGCCTGTTCGGCCTCGCCGCCATCGTCGGCCCGCCGCTGATGGCGCAGCTGTTCGGGGCATTCGCACAGGGGGTGGGCGGTGTCGTTTTCCCCGGCGCGGCGTTCCTGTGCGCCAGTCTGCTGACCGCGGCCAGCCTCGGCCTGCTGCTGCGCGCGGTGCCGGCCGATCCCTAGCCCGGTGTGCGCCAGTTCACAGGAGCCCGGAGTGCCCGGACTAGAATGACCCGATGCGCCAACGGGGAGCGGGGATGCGGCGCGGCCTGATCGCCGCATGCCTGTTGCTGTGCACGCTGCCGGCGCACGCCGCCCGCGACATCATGCTGGTGCTCGACAACTCCGGCAGCATGCGTGCCAACGACCCCGCGCGCCTCGCCGCGCCGGCCGTGCTCGAGTTCATCAAGGTCCAGCCCGCCAACACGCGCGTGGGCATCGTGGTGTTCTCGACCCAGGCGACGCTGGTGATGCCGCTGACGCCGGCCGAGGTCGCCGCCGACGGCGAGGCGCAGGCGGCGCTGGAGCAGCACTTCAACTACCGCGGCCGCTGGACGCAGATTCCGGCGGGCGTCGAGCGCGGCCTGTACGAACTGCGCACCGAAGGCCGCGCCGACGCCACCCGCGCGATCGTGCTGATGACCGACGGCATCGTCGACACCGGCGATGCGCGCAAGGACGCCCAGCTGCATCAGTGGCTGCGCCAGGACCTCGCCCGCGAGGCGCGCGGCGACGGTGTGCCGATCTTCGGCGTGGCCTTCACCGAGCGCGCCGACTTCCAGCTGCTGCAGTCGCTGGCCGCGACCACCGGGGCCGAGTATTTCCGCGTGTTGCAGGCCGACGGCATCGTGCGCGCGTTCGAGCGCATCGACACCGTGCTGGCCGAAGCCGGGCAGCCGGAGGCGGCGGCCGCGGCGGCGGCGCCGGCGGTCGAGGAGGGCGCGCCGGCGGCGGAAGCGCAGTCCGCGGCGCCGGCTCCGAGCTCGCGCGCCTGGCTGTGGTGGCTGTCCGGCGCGCTGGCGCTGCTCGCCATCGCCGTCGCGCTGGGCTGGGCGTTCCGCATGATGCGCGGCGCGCGCGTCGAGGCGGCCGCGGAGGGCGACGGCGAGCGCGACCACGGCCCGAAGGCCGTGCTGTTCAACACCAACGAGCGCTATGACATCGGCGCGCAGACCGTGATCATCGGCCGCGCCGGCGGCAACGACCCGACGCGCATGTACATCATCGTCCCCGAGAAGACCGTCGGCCGCTGGCACGCCACCATCGAGCGCCGCGGCCAGACCTTCTGGGTGCGCGACGAGGGCAGCGTCAACGGCACCTACATCAACGACGAGCGCGTGATCGGCGAGCAGCCGCTCAAGCACCGCGACACGCTGCGCGTGCACAGCCACACGTACGAATTCGAGATCCCCGAGCTGGCCGACGCCGACCGCACCATGCTCAGTCCGCGGCGGCGGCTGTCTTGAATGAACGCACCCGTCATTTCTGACAGGTACCAGTAAAAACGCATCTACATAACGCAGGCGTCGCTACTGCGCCTACGACCCCGTGAGCAGGTCACCGAGACCGTGATACGCTCCGCTCACAGAAACACAGCGCGATTCATCGCGCGGGTCTGGGAGGATCATCATGGATTGCATTGGCACGCGCTCGTTCGCGGTTGCGCCCTTTTACGCAGCTGGGTTGGCGATTCTGTCCTTCTCGATGGCTGCCGCAGCCAGCGACCCTTTTGATTGCAAGCAGCATCGCTGCGGCCTTCCATCCGATGGGGCCTACACCAAGCTGGTTGTCGGTACGCTGACGGCCGTTGCCTCCAAGGAACAATCGCTCGAGGTCCTTCAGGTCACGCGCAAACAGGGTTGGTGGGGCGACGTACCGGACGGGAACGAAGAGGAATACCTGAATTCGGTCGCCATCGTTGCGATCAAATCGACGCCGTCATCGCCTGTGACCGTGATGATGACGCCGCAGGAATTCGCTAGTGCACCTCTCAAGCCTGGTGATCTGGTCCGGTACACGCCGCATCTGCCCGGTCACGAACGCCCGCAATATGAAGGTCCGCACGCGGTGCAGTATTACGCCCTCACTGGCTGCGTCGCTGTGCTCTGCAATGCGAGCGACCGCGCTTGTTTCAAGCGCTACCGTCCCGGCATTTATCGATTAAGCGACGGCGTCGAAGTTTGGCTTGACAAGGACGAACCGGTGCCCAGTGGCGCACGTGTTGACCCCCGCTCACTATTGCCCGTTGGGAGCGAAAACAAATGAAGATTCGCCGTGGGTACATCTGCGCCTTGCTATTGGCTATAGGGCCGCTCCCAGCTTGGGCCGGCGCTACGTCGAGCAACGACATAAAGGCCACGTGCCTCTGCGACAGCCAGGATGCTGGCAGCGCAGAGCAAGAGTCAATGACAGACGGCGGCGACATAGAGGGGTCCAGGCCTTCCGGCATGACGCGGTACACGTTCATGTCGTTGCTCGCAAGCCTGCACCTTGAAGACACACCCATCGAATACAAGCCGCCGGCCGGCGCCCGAATGAGGTTTACGCTCACGTACAACCATCGCGAGGCCAAGCAACCCTCGGTCTTCAACTTCTTCAACGTCGGGCAGAAGTGGACCTTCAACTGGCTGAGTTTTATCGAGGACAATCCGACTTTGCCGAACGCTCACGTCATGCAATATGTTGCCGGCGGCGGAGCGAGACAACACCTTTACGACTCTGCTGGCGTGTTCAAGCCCGAACAAAGCAATGGGGCCTTACTGGTCAGGGTAGCCAGCAACCCGATCACCTACGAGCTTCGTCTGCGAGACGGCAGCAAGAAAGTGTTCGGGCACTCCGACGGGGCCACGACGAATCCGCGTCGCGTGTTGCTGACGCAAGTCATCGATCCACAAGGTAATCCAGTTACGCTTGATTACGACAGTCAGCATCGCCTGACCGCCATTAACGACGCGATCGGACAGGCCACGAGTCTGCAGTATGAGAACGGGTCAAACCCGTTGCTCGTGACAGGCATTACAGACCCATTCGAACGATCAGCCCAGTTCACATACGACAGCAATGGGCGGCTTGAATCGATAACCGATACGCTCGGCACCGTTTCGAGCTTCACGTATGAACCTGCTCCCGGTACATTTATCACCAGCCTGACGACACCTTTTGGCACAACAACCTTTTCCAAGACGGAAGGTGTGGGCAGCGCCAGCCAGGCATCTATCCAGGCGACCGATCCAAACGGCGAGACGGAACGCACCGAATACCTGCACGCGGCGCCGGGGATTGCATTCAGTGAACCGGCCGACCAGGTCCCAGCCGGCATGACGACAAGGAACGAATACCTCAACTACCGCAACAGCTTCTATTGGGACAAAGAAACGTTCAAATCCGCGTGCACGATTAGCGGCGGCGTTACGACCTGTGACTACACGAAGGCGCGGCTAAAGCACTTCTTGCACCTAACTACGCCGCTTGCATCGCGCGTGCTTGAAAGCATCAAGAAGCCAGGTGAAAGCCGCATTTGGTACTTCTATCCGGGCAGCACCAACGCCGCGTATATCGGGACTCTGGATCGGCCGAGTCACGTGGGGCGTGTACTAAGTAACGGAGCGACGCAGCTCACCAAGTATCTCTACAACACGCAGGGCAACCGCACCTCGGAAGTCGATCCGGCCGGGCGCGAAACGCTTTACGAGTACGCTGCCAATGGCATAGATGTCTTGCGAAAGAAGCGCATGACGCCCAGCGGCTATCAAACCATCGGCGAGTGGACCTACAACGCCCAGCATCGGCCGCTTACGCATACCGACGCGGCCAACCAGACCACGGTTTACACATATAACGCTCGTGGCCAAGTGACGTCGATCACGAACCCACTGAACGAGATCACAACGTATGGTTACGACGGCAGCGGCTACATGACGTCGATCGACCAACCGGGCCGGCACACCAAGTACACGTACGACTCTACCGGTAACCCCGACAGCGCAACTGTTACGGACACGGCAACCGGTGAATCCCGCACTACTGCTTGGGCGTATAACGCACTTGGACAATTGCTGACGGTCGACGCGCCGCGCACGGACGTCTCCGACCAGACTACCTACACCTACGACACCGAGGGTAACGTTGCCACCGTCACAAATGCCCTCAATCAGGTAACTCAGATCACCGATTACGATGAAAACGGCCATCCGCTTCGCGTCGTTGATCCGAACGGTGTTGTAACCACGCTGGCCTACGACCATGTGCGGCGCCTGAAGACCCGCACTATCGATGGTGCAACCACCACGTTCGATCGCGACAGCGCCGGAAAGCTTTCCAAAGCTACACTGCCAGATGGCTCATTCCTAGCTTACGCCTACGATAATGCGCACCGCTTAATCGATATCACGGACAACGTTGGCAACAGGATTCACTACACGTTGGACCTGATCGGCGACCGCACAACGGAAGAAGTCTTTGATCCCGGCAACGCCTTACGGCGTGCCCAAACGCGCGCATTCGACACGCTGGGGCGGCTCGCACAGATCAAGAACGCGGCAGGTCAAGTTGTGACGGAATACGGTTACGACAGCCGCGACTATCGAACGAGCCAGACGGACGCTGGGACGTACACCACTCAGTTCGCACCTGACGAATTGAATCGTACTCATACAGTCACTGATGCGGCGAACGGCATCGAGCAGTATGGCTACAACGCTCTCGGCCATTTGACCTCGATAACAGATCCCAAGGGATTGACGACAACGTATTCGCTCAATGCTTTCGGGGACCGCGTCCGACAAGAGAGCCCTGACACTGGCGTCACGACGCACACATACGACAAGGCGAGTAATCACAAGACACAGACGGATGCGCGCGGTGTGCAGGTGGGTTACGAGTACGACGCTCTCAATCGGCTGACATTCGTGGACTACCCCGGCACCGCGGAGGACGTGAGCTATGCCTACGATGGTGCCAACTACGCGCCGGGCGTCCCCAACGGCAAGGGGCGGCTGACCGGCATCACCGAGCACGGCGGGGCGAGCAGCACGACGATGTTTTACGACGCGCGCGGCAACCTTACGCAGGAAGTGCGCACCGTCGCTGGCCAGAGCTACGTCACGAGCTACAGCTACAGCATTGCGGACCGGTTGCTCGGGATGACCTATCCCACGGGTCGCACCGTGAGCTACCCGCGCGACGCGCTGGGCCGCATTGGCAGCGTCGCGAGCGGCGCGGCCACGCTGGCCAGCGCGCTGACGTACCGGCCGCACGGGCCGAGGACGGGGCTGACCTTCGGCAACGGCCTGGTGTGGCAGGCGGACTTCGACCTTGACTACCGCCTGAGTTCCCTGGGCGTCGGCACGGTGCAGGGGCTGAGCTACGGCTATGACCTGCGCGGGAACATAACTGGCATCGTGGATGCGATCGACAGCGGCCGCGACCAGGCCTTCACCCCGGACGCCCTTTCACGGCTGAGCGCGGTCAGCGGCGCCTTCGGCTCGCTGGCGTGGACTTATGATGGGGTCGGCAACCGCCAGACTGAGACCCGCAACGGGATGACCGAGAGTTACAGCTACCCGGCCGGCAGCCACCGCCTGCAAAGCGCCGGCGGCACGGCGTTCGAGTACGACGCGGCGGGGAACGCGGTCGAGAAGGGCGAGTGGCTGATCGAGTACAACCTCGCCAGCCGCCCCGCCCGCATCGAGCAGGCCGGCCTGCCGGGCGCCACGCGCGTGGCGGACGCGACCCACAACTCCCGCGGCCAGCGCATCACCAAGACGCTGTACCGGCCGGCGGCGGCAGGATCGGCCGGCGTGGCCTTGACGGTGGTGTTTCATTACGACACGGCGGGGCATCTGATCGTCGAGACGTGCGCCGACGGCCGCGTGCTGGCCGAGTACGCCTGGCTCGACGACGTGCCGCTGGCGCTATGGCGGCGGCCCAAGGATGCGCTGGCGCAGGCTGGCGCCGGGGTGGTGCACGAGTGCCAGCTCCCCGAGACCGTGCTGCCGGCGGTGGGGCTCTACTACTACCACGCCGATCACCTGGGCACGCCGCAGAAGCTCACCGATGTGGCCGGCAGCGTGGTGTGGGATGCGATCTACGAGCCGTTTGGGGGCGCCGCGCTGGTCACCGAGGAAGTCGTGCAGCCGCTACGCTTCCCGGGCCAGTATTTCGATGCAGAGACCGGACTCCACCAGAACTGGCATCGGGACTATGACCCGAGCATTGGGCGGTACCTGCAGAGTGACCCGATCGGCTTGGGAGGCGGCATCAATACGTACTCCTACGCCCTCCAGAACCCGCTTGCGGTAATCGACGAGGAAGGCCTTTGCGGCCGTATGCCGCAGCCGTGGGAGCACGCGGTCTATCCGGCAACAGAAAACTGCAGTTGTGTTCTGAACTGCATGAAGAAGAAGGAAACCCCCGTTGCGTGCCGACTTATCCCGAAGCCGAAGGCAGGCAAGCCGAAGGATCCGCCCGGTGAGAAACGGCCGCCGGGAACACCAAAGCCCTCGAGCGGGCTAAAGATTCCAGGTATCCAGGAAATCTGTGCCGAGATAGTCAATCGGTTCGAGTGCGACAGCGAGTGCTCGAAGTTCTGTGAAACAGGAAAGGGCCCAAGCCCATACCCAAAGTAGGGACCCATCATGCGCATACTGAAATTTTCATTCATCGCAACATTCATGCTCCTTGCCGGCGCCACCGGGGGACTCGTCGCGGCCGTCGTGTACGGGTTGGCGAACATCGGTTCTGCGAGCATCTCCGAATTGGCATTCACGCTTGTGGCCGCGCCAGCGTTTCAGGCGCTAATCGTGCTGATATATGGAGTATTGGGATATCCCGTCTACGTCTACCTAGCACGCCGAGGCAAATTGAACCTAGCGGACCCATTCAGAAGCGACGCATCGTAGTAGCCGGGGCGCATCGAGGAGCACAGTACTCCGTGGCTCTGAGCGAAAGAGGTATACCCGGGGAGAGGCCCATGGCAATACTGCCGACGACAGTATGGCTATGGGTCTCTCCCTTAAAGAGCTCACTCTCTCAAGCCACGGAGTTGCGTCGGCCAGCTGGAACCTACTTTGGCCGATCCGCTTCCTTCACGGTTTCTCCAGCTAGCCTTTTCCACGCATCATAGTTTTCATCGTAGTCTTCAAGGGATTGGCATTCCCCCATCTCTCCGGACACACAGTTGACGTTATGCACGTAGTTTCTCAAACGCCGCCGGGCTGAGATAGTCGAGCGTCGAATGCATACGACGCGTGTTGTAGAAGCGCTCGATGAAGTCGAAAGCATCGGCCTTGGCTTCGTCACGCCTGCGGTAGTACTTGCGGCTCATCCGCTCGGTTTTCAGCGTGGAGAAAAAGCTCTCCATCGCTGCGTTGTCCCAGCAGTTGCCCGAGCGGCTCATGCTGCACTGGATGCCGTTGTCGGTGAGCAGTCGCTGGAAATGCTCGCTGGTGTACTGGCTGCCCTGGTCCGAGTGATGCAGCAGCGCCGCATCCTTCGGCCGCCGGCGCCAGATCGCCATGAGCAATGCGTCGGTGACGAGCTCGGCGGTCATCTGCTTCTGCATGGACCAGCCGACGACCAGACGCGAGTAGAGATCCAGCACGACGGCGATGTAAAGCCAGCCTTCATCGGTCCAGACGCAGGTGAAATCAGCCACCCACTTCTGGTTCGGGGCCGTCGCCTCGAATTGCCGATCGAGCACGTTTGGAGCGATCACGGACCGGTCCCCGGCATCGAAGGGCGGCCGCCGGCGCCTGCGCCGCGCGACGATGCCGGCAGCCCGCATCAGCCGCGCGACCCGATTCTCGCTGCAGGACACGTCCCAGCGCCGCAGGTCGCGCCAAACCCGCGGACTGCCGTAGGTCTTGTCGCTGGCCTCAAAGCTCTCACGGATACGAGCCAGCGCGATCCGGTTGGCCAGGGCGCGCTCGCTCTCGGGACGCACCAGCCATTCGTAGAACCCACTGGCAGACACACCCAGCGCCTGACACATCCATCGCACCGGCCAGAGGCTGCGCTGCTGAGTCATGAAGGCGTACTTCACGTGGGTTCCTTCGCAAAGTACGCGATCGCTTTTTTTAGGATGTCGCGCTCCGCCGTCACGCGCTTGAGCTCGCGCTGCAGCCGCGTCACGTCGGCATCCGCTGGCGTCTGCTTGCCGCGGCCAGGAAAGGCGTGCTCTGAATCCGCCTTGGCCTTGCGCACCCACTCGTGGAGCGTATTGACGTGAATCCCCAGATCGCGCGCCACCTTGGCCACCGGCAGCTGTTGCTCCAGCACTACGCGAACCGCCTCAAGCTTGAATTCCCTGCTGTGTACCCGCTTTGCCATGGAACACCCCCTTCGCCATCATGATCACACCTGAAGGATGTGTCCGGGAAATTGGGGGAATGCCACAAATTCACGGAACTCGAATCGGAGCGCGCGCCCCTCAGATGCTTTCCACCCGGCGCTTCACTCTTTGTAGAAATGGCTTCGTGTCTTCCGTTTGCTTGGCGAAGGGGAAGATCAATTCCAGCAGTGCCTCAAAAATCGCCAAGAATACGTCTACGGTGATTGGCACTCGGCTGAATGCGTGGTTATACAGCTGATATGTGAGCACTTGGCCAATAGCGGCGGGATCACTCATGTAACGCGCCTCCGCGAGATACGGCTCCATCCTCGCTTTCAACTCCACGAGAATCGCGTCTTCGCTACCCTGCGTGTTAGCGGAAATAAGGGCTGCGGCTTGCCGAAGCAGTTTCTCCACGGTGGCTACTCCATCCCCTCCAAGGGGTTGAACTCGTTCATTGACGGTGGCGCGCCCCAGTGCGGGCACTTCTTCATGAACTCCTCTCGCTCTTCGTTGTATCGCTTGGCCAGCTCGTAGAGCTGTTTCCTCGGCATGTTGGCATTTCGGGCGTCTCGAATGCCCAGCCAAAGATACTTCAGCCGGGCGTACATTGCCTTACACGGATCATCGGTCGCCGAACAGGTTTGGTCGTCAGAATCGTTTGCCGGCGGCGGGACTAGGGACGGATCGATCCAATCGGCATTTGAAAGCGCCGCTAGTGCACCGAGGGTGTTCACGATCCCCGACAGCATTTCAGCGCATGCCACAGCGGTTAGGGGGTTGCATACGAACAGACCGGTTGGATCGCTATAGTGCAGCGGGTTCTGTCTGGCGTAGCCATAAGTGCTGATGCCGCCATCCAACCCTAATGGGTCAGATTGCAGGTATCGACCCAGGCTCGGGTCATAGTCCCGATGCCAGTTCTGATGCAGCCCCGTCTCCGCATCGAAATACTGGCCCGGCAGTATTTCGGTCGCTGGCGCCGCCGGGACATGCGCGTCGAACTCAAGGGGCGCGCACATGCTGCAAGGGGGTGCTCCCCGCGATGATGGGATCCCTCGTACAGGCTGGGGGAGACCCGCGTGTTGCTCAACCATGCAGTTAGCAACCATCTGGATGCCTTAATCGCCGACGGTTGCAGCCATCATACGGTGCGTAACGCGAGAAGCGCGCTGCGGGAGCTCGTTGCTTTCTTGTTCAGGCACGGCATCGGAACCACCGAACAGATGAGTCACGAGGCGTTGATGCTGTTCCGCCTCGAGCTGCGTTCGAGACCGACCTCCAAGGGTGTTCCGTTGCGTACGGGCAGCCAGCGCGAGCACATTGGCAAGCTGCGGACGTTCTGCCGGTGGCTGTTCGAAATGGGCCTCGTTCAGGCTGACGTCGGCAAGCGCATCCCGCAACTGCGCAAGGCGCGCAGCTTGCCGAGAGCGGTCATGGAAATCAGCGAGGTCCACCGCATCCTCGCCGCCCCGAACATGACTGCGCCGGCCGGCTATCGCGATCGAGTGATCCTCGAGCTGCTCTACTCCACCGCCATCAGGCGCGAAGAGGCGGCTACTTTGGCCCTGTACGATGTCGACACCAGCGGGGGCTACCTGACGGTGCGTAACGGCAAGAACGGCAAGGATCGGGTTGTGCCCGTCGGGTGGAGCGCGTGCGAGCTGCTTCAAGTCTTCATCGAGCAAGTGCGGCCTCGCTGGCCAGGAGCCGGCACCACGCAGCAATTGTTCCTGACGCGATTCGGACGTGGCATGCACGCGGCCGCTGTGTGGCAGGTAGTCAAAAAATACGCCCGTGCCGCCGGTATCCGAAAGCCGGTGTCCACGCACACGTTCAGACACACGTGCGCCACGCAGATGGCTCGGGCCGGCGTTCCAATCCGGCACCTCCAGGAGCTGCTGGGCCACGAGTCCATCGAGACCACCCAGATCTACACGCATTTGGCCATTGCCGACCTCAAGGCCGCGCACAGGCGCTTCCACCCACGGGAGAACCGCTCGCTCTTCCGGCCTTTGCCGCGCCCGGCGTGGGTGCTTAGACCGGCTTCATCTCCGGATACTCCGGCTTCCACATCGCCCCGGCCACCAGCGCCGGGATTTCCGCGTCGGGAATCTTGCGGCCGACGCCGCAGTCGCGCGCTTCCTTGATCACCGCCTCGGCGATGACCGCGGTCACCGGCCGCAGGTCGCGCACGCTCGGGAACAGGCTGCCGGTGGCGAGGTCGGCGTCGCCCGGCACCGAGGCAAGGCGGTCGGCGGCGACCGTGAACATCGAATCGGTGATTTCGCGCGCCTCCGACAGGATCGCGCCCAGCCCCACACCCGGGAACACGAAGGCGTTGTTGGCCTGGCCGATGACGATGCGCCGGCCCGCGAACGTCACCGGCTCGAACGGCGAGCCGGTGGCGACCAGCGCGCGCCCTTCGGTCCACGCCAGCACGTCGGCGGGCGTGGCCTCGGAATTCGCCGTGGGGTTGGACATCGGCAGCACCACCGGGCGCTGCGCGTGCCGCGCCATCTCGCGGATGGCGGCTTCGGTGAAGGTGCCGGGATCGCCCGAGGTGCCGATCAGCACGGTCGGCTTGACCGCGCGGATCACCGCTTCGAGGTCGCGCGGCTTGCCGGATGGCAGCCCAACGGATTCCGCCAGCGCGCGCGGCCACACGAAAGGCTTCTTGTGCGCATCGTCCACCGGCTGGTCGTCCACCAGCAGGCCCTTGCTGTCGATCGAGGCGACCGCGCGCGTCAGCGCTTCGCCCTCGAGCCCCGCGCGCGCGAGCGTGCTGCGGATCAGCCGGGCGATGCCGATGCCGGCGGCGCCGGCGCCGAGGATCACGGCGCGCTGCTGCGTGAGCGGGATGCCGGAGACGCGCGCGCCGGCCATCATCGCCGCCGCGGCGATGGCCGCGGTGCCCTGGATGTCGTCGTTGAAGCTGCAGATGGTGCTGCGGTAGCGATCCATCAGGCGGAAGGCGTTGCCTTTCTTGAAGTCCTCCCACTGCAGCAGCGCCTTGGGAAAGCGCCGCTTCACCGCCTGCACGAATTCTTCGACCAGCGCGTCGTACTGCGGCCCGCGCAGGCGCTTTTCGCGCCAGCCGAGGTAGCGCTCGTCGGCCAGCAGCAGGGCGTTGTCGGTGCCCACGTCGAGGCTGACCGGCAGCGTCTGTGCCGGGTGGATGCCGGCCGCGGCGACGTACAGCGCCAGCTTGCCGATCGGGATGCCCATGCCGCCGGCGCCCTGGTCGCCGACGCCGAGGATGCGCTCGTTGTCGGTCACGACGATCAGGCGCACGTCCTCGAACGGCGCGTTGCCGAGCACCTCATGGACGCGGCCCTTGTGGCGCGGCGTGATCCACAGGCCCCGGCCACGGCGGAAGATCTGGCTGAAGTCCTGGCAGGCGCGCGCGACGGTCGGCGTGTAGACGATCGGCAGGAACTCGCCGATGTGGTCCACCAGCACGCGGTAATAGAGCACCTCGTTGCGGTCCTGCAGCGCGGCCAGGCCGATGTACTTCTCCAGCGGGTCGGCCTTGCGCGCGATGTTGTCGACCATGCGCTTGCATTGCAGGTCGATGGTGCCGACCGCGTGCGGCAGCAGGCCCTCCACGCCGAAGGTGCGCCGCTCCTCGTGCGTGAACGAGGTGCCCTTGGAGTACATCGGATGGGCCAGCAACGCGGTGCCGCGGTACGGAACTTCGAGCACCGGCTTGCCGTTCGCCCCGCGCGTCAGCGCAAAACGCTTCATGCGTCTCCCTCCGGAAGCGGCCATTCTCGCGCAGACGCGGTGCGCGTGCTCGGGCGCGGGCGGCGGCCTCGACCCGTCGGTGACGTTCCCGGAGGAAGGAGACGCGTTCTGCCGGGTCTCAGCCGCCGTCCGCTTCTTCTGTCACAGCAACCGCCGTGCCAGCGGCGGCCGCGCGGGCGGCGCCGCGCACGATCAGTACCGAGGAGGGGCAGGCGCGCAGGACCGGCCCGGCGGTCGCGCCGAGGCCGACGCGACCGCGCACCTGGCTGGCGGCGCCCATCACCAGCAGGCCGTCGGTGTAATGCTCGGCTTCGAGCAGCAGCTCGACCGGCGCCTGTGCCGCCCAGACGATGGCGCGCGACAGCGCGATGCCGCCCAGGTCGAACTGGTCGAGGAAGCGCTTCTGCCGGCGGCGGCCCTCGAGCATCGCCTCGTCGGGATCGTCGTCCGTGCCGCGACGCGGCGCCGCCGGCTCGCCGAGCACGCTGACCACGCGCAGCTTCGCATTGAAGCGCCGGCAGATCGCCGCCGCGCGTCGCACGGCTTCGCCGGCCAGCGGGCTGGTGTCGGCGGCGCACAGCACGTGGTCGAGGTGCGGGTCGGCGAACGGCTTGCAGATCCAGACGTCCTGCGACGCCGTGCGCGCGATGGCGAGCGCGGCGGCCGACATCGCGCGCGGGTCGTCCATGGCCTCGGCGCCGGCGCTGACCATGATCAGGCTGGCGCCGACCTGTCCGGCCAGGCGCCGCGCCTCGGCCGCGGGGTCGCCGACGGCGACCTTGATGCCGGCGACGTGCGCGCGCAGGTCGCGCATGCGGCGGGCGACGTCCACAGTGGCGCGCTTGAGCTCACGGCGGACGTCCCGCTCGAGGAACGGCAGCCAGCGCGGCCGGCGCACACCGAGCAGCACTACCGGCGCGCGCCAGCCCTTGGCGAACTGCGCCACCTGCCAGCTGATCGCCGGCTCGGTGTCATCGTGTCCGACCACGTACAGAATGCGCCCGCCGGCCTCCGTCATCGCGCTCGCGCTCCTGCCTGCCTGCGACGGGGGAGCAGGAAGCGTGCCAGTGCCGCGTCGCCGCGCGCGTGGCCGCGCTGCGCCGAAGCGGAGCATTCGTGCCGCTTCGCAGTGCGCCGTCGCACCCGCTTGGGCATAGTTCGCGCATGAGCACGAGCCTGCCCCGCGGCCGCGATCCGTACGCGGCCCTGCGCTATCCGGAGTTCCGGCGCCTGACGGCGGCGACGTTCCTGATCACCGTCGCGATCCTGGTGCAGGCCGTCGTGCTCGGCTACGAGGTCTACCTGCTGACGCGCGATCCGCTGGCGCTGGGTTTCGTCGGGCTGGCCGAGGCGGTGCCGTTCATCGCGCTGGCGCTGTTCGGCGGCCACCTGGCCGACCGCCGCGAGCGCCTGACGCTGATGCGCTGGAGCCTGGCCATCATCCTGCTGGGCTCGGCGGGCCTGGCGCTGCTGATGCAGCCGGCGGTGCGCGCGCACCTGACCACGGGCACACAGCTGGCCGCCGTCTACGGCACGGTGTTCCTGCTGGGCCTGGCGCGCGGCATCTACTCGCCGGCGGCCTCGTCGCTGAAGGCGTTCCTGGTGCCGCGCGAGCTGTACCCGAACTCCTCGGCCTGGATCAGCTCGTTCTGGCAGGCCGGCGCCGTCGTCGGCCCGGCAGCGGGCGGCTACGCCTACGCCGGTTTCGGCCTGACCGGCGCGCTCGAGGTCGTCGTCGGCGTCCTCCTGGTCGCGCTGTGGCTGATCTTCGGCATCGCCAAGCGGCCGGTGGCGCCGGTCGAGTCGGAGAGCCTGTGGAAGAGCCTGCGCGAAGGCCTGGCCTACGTCTGGCGCACCAGGGCCATCCTGCACTCGATCACACTCGACATGGTGTCGGTGTTCTTCGGTGGCGTGATTGCCATCCTGCCGATCTACGCCGAGGACATCCTGCAGGTCGGTGCGCAGGGCCTGGGCCTGCTGCGCGCGGCGCCGGCGGTGGGGGCGACGCTGGTGATGTTCCTGTGCGCGTACTTCCCGCCCACCGAGCGCGCCTGGCGCAACCTGCTGTGGTCGGTGACCGGCTTCGGCGTGGCCACGCTGATCTTCGCCGTGTCGAAGAACTTCTGGCTGTCGATCGTCATGCTGTTCCTGACCGGGGCCACCGACAGCGTCAGCGTGATCATCCGCCAGACCCTGCTGCAGGCGCTGCCGCCGGACCACCTGCGCGGGCGCGTGGTGGCGGTGAACAGCATCTTCGTGAGCACGTCCAACGAGCTCGGCGCGTTCGAGTCGGGCGTGGCGGCCAAGCTGCTGGGCGTGGTGCCGTCGGTGATCTTCGGTGGCGCGATGACCCTGGTGACGGTGGGCATCGTCTGGCGCCGCTCGCGCGAGCTGCTGGCGGCGCGGCTGCTCTGAAGGGGACCCACTAAATGGGGACGCACACCTTTTAATAATTGTGTGCGTCCCCTTTGGGGGCCCCCTTTGGGGGCCATTGAGCGCTCCGGACGAGTCGCGCAATATGCGCACTCGGGCGCCGGCGGCGCCGGGAGGCGACGTGAACCAGGATGTCCTGATCATCCAGACGCTGGACGCCGTGGACGTGCACCTCGCGCGCGCCGGCATTGGCAGCCGCTCGTACGCGTTCCTGATCGACTGGCACATCCGGTTCATCGCGGCGATGACCTGGTTCCTCGTCGCCGTCTACGTCGCCGGCATCGACTTCAAGAGCGGCGTGACCACCTTCTGGTTCAGCGTCTCCCTGCCGGCGGCGCTGATCTACTTCCTGTACCACCCGGTGCTCGAGATCGCCATGCAGGGCCAGACGCCGGGAAAGCGCTGGACCCACCTGCGCATCGTCACGACCGACGGCGGCACGCCCGGCGTGGGCGCGCTGCTGGTGCGCAACGTGTTCAGGCTGGTCGACTCGATGCCTGCGCTCTACGGGCTCGGGCTGCTGGTGATGTTCTGTACGCGCGACCAGGTGCGCATCGGCGACCTGGCCGCCGGCACGCTGGTGGTCCACGATCCGCCGCCGCCGGCAGCGAAGGGCCTGGGCGAGGCGGCGGTACACGACGGCGCGGCCGCGCGGGTGGCGCCGCTGCTCGAGGAGTGGCTCGAGCGCTGGAACGACATCGACGCCGCGCAGCGCGACGACATCGCGCACGGATTGCTGCGCAAGGCCGGCGCCGAGCCCGGCCCCGGCGCCACCGGCGAGGGCCTGCGCGAGCGCGTGCGCGGCTGGCTGCATGACAGCGCCCGCGCCGGCTAGCCCGCGGGGCTTGCGCCGCTACCTGCTGGCGCGCCGGCCCGAATGGGAGCGCCTCGGGCAGCTCGACGCCCAGGTGCGCCCGGGCACGCTGACGCTCGAGCAGGGCGAGGCGCTGGTCGCCGGCTACCGCCAGCTGTCGCGCGACGTGGCCAGCGTGCGCCGCGACCAGCCGGGCACCCGGCTCGCACTGCAGCTCGAATCGCTGTACCGGCGCCTGCACCGGCGGCTGCACGCTCCGTTCGAGCCGGCGCGCGCGCGCCTGGCCGCGCTGTTTCGCGACGAGGTGCCGGCGTCGGCCAGGCGGCTGGTGCCGGCGCTGCACGCCGTCATTCTGATCTTCGGCGCCAGCGCAGCCGCCGGCGCGCTGCTGGTGTGGGCGTTCCCCGAGCTGATCACGCTGTTCGCCAGCGAGGGCATGGTGCGCGGCGTCCAGCGGGGCGAGATGTGGACCGAGCGGCTGTTCAACATCGCGCCGTCGTCGGTCCTGGCCGCGGGCATCGCCGCGAACAACATCGTCGTCACGCTCACGGCCTACATGCTGGGCATCTTCTATGGCCTCGGCACGCTGTACATCATCGGCCTCAACGGCCTGATGCTCGGCGCGCTGTTCGCCTACACCGCCCAGTTCGGCCTGGCCGGCGAGTTGGCGTTCTTCGTGCTCGCGCACGGGCCGGCCGAGCTCTCCATCGTCGTCATCGCCGGCGCGGCCGGGTTGCGCCTGGGCGAGGCGCTGGCGCGCCCCGGCGAGCTCAGCCACGCCGAGGCGTTCCGCGCCGTGGTGCGCGACACCGGCCGGTTGTTCTGCGTGTGCGTGCCGTTCCTGCTGGCCTGCGGGTTGGTGGAGGGCTTCGTCTCGCCGGATCCGCGCTACGGCTGGGCGTCGCGCGGGCTGCTCGGCGCCGGCGTCGCGGTGCTGTTGTGGTGTGCCCTGTTCGGGCTACACCCGGCGCCGCGCGCGCAAACGCAGGTACTCGTCGAGTAGCCGGCCTTCGAGCCGGTCGCCGGGCGCCGCCACCACGTCGCAGCCCAGGCGCGCGAGGCGCCGCGCCGTGATCGCCTGCTGCTGCACGAGCTGGTGGGCGGCCAGCGCCGCGTACGGGTCGAGCCAGCCGCGCGCCGGGCGCCGCAGCTCGGCCAGCACCTCGCGGTCCTGCACCTGCGCGAACAGCACGAGGTTCTGCGGCGCCAGCACACCGGCGACGGCGGCGAGTGCGCCGGCGTCGGCCGTGTCTACGTCGCCGAGCCAGACCACCAGGCCGCGATGGCGCAGCAGGCGCCGCACCTCGAGCGCCGCCGCGACCGGGTTCGATTCCACCGGATCCGTGCGCAGGCCGGCGAGCGCGGCGCGCAGGCGGCGCAGGCCGGCGCCGCCCTGCAAGCCGGTCAGCGACAGGCGGATGCCGCCGCTGAAGCTGACCAGGCTCAGGCGGTCGCCGGACGCGACGCAACGCTCGCCGAAGCGCGCGGCCAGGTTCACGAAGTGGTGCAGCCGCGACAGCGCATCCACCGGGATGGCGCTGGTGCGGCCGCTGTCGATGACCAGCGCGACCTCGAGGTGCTGGTCCATCAGCGTGTCGCGCACCATCAGGCGGTCGGCGCGCGCGCTGGCCTTCCATGCCAGCGAGCGCAGCGGATCGCCGGGCCGGTACTCGCGCAGGCCGAGCAGCTCGTGCCCATGGCCGCGGCGCAGCATGGCCTCCTCGCCCTGCATGCCGCCGGCGGCGTGGCGCTCGTCTGCGTGCAGCGTGTCGGGCACGACGCGGATTGCGTCCGCGGGCGGCGCCGGCAGCGGGCGCGACCACCAGGCCAGGCCGAAGCGGCCGAGCACGCGGCCGACCGCCGGCGCGCCGGCCAGCGTGCCCAGCGCCATCGGCGTGAAGCTTTCGCGCAGGGCCAGCGCGCCGCCCGGAGGCAACGCCACGCGCCGCACCCGCGCGCGCCCGCTCGCACCGGCCGGGATCGGCAGCAGGATGTCGAGATGCAGCGGCGCCGCCCCGGTGTGCGCGAGCCGCAACGCGAGGCTGGCCGCCCGGCCGAGCCGTGGCGCCGCGGGGAACTCCCACTGCGCGTCGATCGGCACGCGCCGGGCCCAGTGGCGCTCGACCAGCAGCGCCAGCAGCCACGGCAACGCGAGCACCGCCCACGCGCCATCGAGCGCGCCGCCCGCCCACAGGCCGGCCGCGCCGAGCAGCAGGATGGCGCAGCCGATGCCGATGGCGCGCGGCGTGAGGTTCACGGCGCGGCGGCGGGCAGCGCCGGCTCACGCGGCACCGCCACGCGGCCGAGGATCGAGGCCACCAGCGCCTCGTCGTCGATGCCTTCGAGCATGGCCTCGGGTGCCGCCACCAGGCGATGCGCGACCACGGCGCCGGCCAGCGACTTGACGTGGTCCGGCGTGACGAAGGTCGAGCCGTCGAGCGCCGCCTCGATGCGCGCGCAACGCATCAGCGCCAGCGCGCCGCGCGTGGACAGGCCGAGGCTGACCTGGGCGTGCGCGCGGCTCGCCGCGGCGATCTGCGTGACGTAGTCGTACACGGCATCCGACACGGTGACCGCGGAGGCCTCTTCGCGCGCGCGCCGCAGCAGCGCGGCGTCGAGCACGGGCAGCGCGGAAATCCGCGCCGGGCGCGCGTCGGTGACGGTGTCGTAAGCGCGCAGCACGCGCGTTTCGGTCGCCGCGTCCGGGTGGCCCAGCCGCAGCCGCATCAGGAAGCGGTCGAGCTGCGACTCGGGCAGCGGGTAGGTGCCTTCGAACTCGTGCGGGTTCTGCGTGGCGATGACCAGGAAATCCTCGGGCAGCGGGTAGGTGCGGCGGTCGAGGGTGACGTTGCGCTCCTCCATGGCCTCGAGCAGCGCCGCCTGCGTGCGCGGGCCGGTGCGGTTGAGCTCGTCCACCAGCACCACGTCCGCGAACAGCGGGCCGGGCACGAACTCGAACTCCTGCGAGCCGCTGCGGTAGGCGTGCACCCCGGTGACGTCCGACGGCATGAGGTCCGGCGTGCACTGCACGCGGTGGCACTGCCCGCCGAGCTGCTGCGCAAGGCACTTGGCCAGCAGCGTCTTGCCGAGGCCCGGCGGGCCCTCGAGCAGCACGTGGCCGCGCGCGACCAGCGCGATGATCAGGCGACGGATCACCGCCTCGGCGCCGATCACGACGCGGCCGGTGTGCTCGAGCAGTTGCCCGGAGAGCTGCTGGATGGGGGAGGTCATGTGAACGAGTCCTGAACCTTGAGGATGAGATTGCGCAGTCGAGCGAGGTCCACCGCGCGGCCCTGTCGCACGAGCTCGTGCCAGGCGCGCAGCTGGCGCAGTTCGGCGTCGGCGCGTGACGAGGCGCGCGCCAGCGCGTCCCAGGCCGGCTCGCCGGTGGTCGGCAGCCGGCAGCGCTGCCGCACGTCGTTGAAGAAGTGTCGCAGCAGCCCGCGCGCGGCCTCGGCCGGGCGCAGGTAGCGCGCCTGGAAGCGGCCGGCGGCGAGCACGAACGCGCGGCCGGTCATGCGCGGGGGCTGAGCCGCCGGCGGCGCGTAGCGGTTGCTGTACCCGAGCAGCCAGAGCAGCCACATGCCGAACAGGAAGGCGAATGTGCCGTGCAGGCGCCGGTCGTTGAAGAAGGCCGAGGGGTCGTACAGCACCGAATCCCCCTGGTGCATGTCGTCGAAGATGACGCGCCCGTCCGGCCCGAGCGTGAAGGCCGCCAGGTTGCCGAACAGGCGCGCGTTGTCGCCGCGCCCGAGGTTGGCGTTGCCGAACGCCTCGCCGTAGTCCAGCGCCCAGACGCGGCCGTCGCCCACCCGAAACGCGCTGAATACAGGCAGGCGCAGTTGCGGATCGCACAGCAGGGCGTACCAGTGGCGCGGACGCTCGCGGTAGTCGAGCGCCTGGTAGAAGCGCCCGTGCGGGGCCGGGGTCTTCACGTGGACCTCGCGCACGTCCGTCGTCAGCGGATGCGCCGCGCCGGCCGCAGGCCGCAGGCGGCGCTGCGGCCCGGCGATGGCGCCGCGCGCCAGCGCCTCGCCCGCGCAGGCCTCGCGCCGCCGCGTCAGGTCCGGGTCGGGCTGCCGTTTGCCGGGGGCCTCGGCGTTGCCCTGCTTTTCTTCTCCGGCCACCTGAGGTTCGTCCTCCTCGGCCAGCAGCAGGAAATCGCGCTCGAGCCCCAGCGCGTCGCCCAGGCCGGATTCCTGGCGCCATCCCCAGGGCACGCTGTGGGCGGTGTTGCTCAGCAGCAGCACGTGGTTGCCGCGCTCCACCCAGGCGCGTAGTACCTTGCCTTCCGCCGGACGCACGGGCCACACCATGGGCTCGGCGACGACGAGCAGGTGCGCGGTTCCGGGCACGGCCTCGGGCAGCGCGGTGTAGCGCTCGCGCAGGCGGTGGAGGGGCACGCCGGAGGCTTCGAGCCAGCGGTACAGCCCGAGCAGGCCCGCGTTTCCGGCGTCCTGGCTGCGCGGCCGCGACAGCGGCGGCTCCGCGTCGCCGGGACTGCCGCCGAGCAGCCAGGCCAGCAGGACCAGTGCCAGCCCGGCGCCGAGCAGCGTGAACAGCCGGTCGTTCATGCCGTCGCCGGCGGCGTGCCGACCGCGTCGAGCAGCGCGCGCACCTCGTCCGCCGCGGGCGCGCGCGCGCCATACACCGCGGCTTCGGCCGCGCACGCCAGGCGCTGGAACAGGGGCAACTCGGCCGGTGCGTGCGTGCGCAGCACGGCGGCCAGCTCGCCATTGGTCAGGCTGCGGTCGGCCGGCAGGATGCGGCGCGCGACGAGCCGCCGGATCGCCCACTGCAGCAGTGCCGCGGGCTGGTCGCGCGCCGGCAGGCGGCCGATGAACGCCAGGTCCGGCGCTTCGCGCGCCGTCTCACGCGCCGCGCCCGGAGCCGCGGCAGCCGGGCGCGGCTGCTGCCGGCGCAACACGCCGGCGGCCCGCAGCTCGATGACGGCGATCGCGGCGAGCCCGGCCACGAGCGCACCCAGCACCAGCCAGAACACCAGTTTGGCCGCCCACGGCGGGATGCCCCCGAGCAGCTTTGCCAGCCACTCGGGCGCGTCGGCATCCTCTCCCGCGCGGCCGAGCCACGACTCGAGCCAGCGATTGAAGCGCTCCCACCACGAGGCCTTGCGCGGCGGCGCCTCCAGGCTCGCCAGGATGGCCGCTACGCGTCCCGCGTCGAGGCGCGAGGCCGGCAGCGGTTGTGCGGCCTCGCGCGACCAGGTGTCGCGGTCGCGCACGGTTTCCTGCGTCTCGGCCGGCGGCGCCCCCGGGATCGGGCAGGAGCCGTCCGCCGCGAACGCCGCGCCGTTGAGTCCCAGCAGCGCGGCGCAGCCCAGGCGCCGGAGCGCTGCGCCCTTACGCCGCCGCGGCACGGGCGGCGAGGTCGGCGCCGGACTTGCGCAGCTGCAGCTCACGGAACAGCACCAGCATGAGCGAATTCCACATCGGCATCAGCACCGCGTTGAGCACGATCTGCGCTGCCACGAACACCAGCAACCCCAGGCCGGGGCCGGTTGCAGCTTCCCCCGGCGTGGGCCCGCGCACCGCCGACAGGCCCAGCACGGCCGCGCTGATGCCGAACACGATGAAGTAGGCGACGAAGTAAACCAGGCCGCCCACCGATACCACGGCCACCGTACGCCACCAGTTGCCCCACACCAGCCGGTGGCTGCCCTTCAGCGAGTCGATCGCGCCCTGGTTTTCCAGCAGCGCGAGGTACCAGAAGAAGAACAGGCTGATCATCAGGATCAGTCCGGGAACCACCAGCAGTACCGTGCCGCCGGCGACGGCCAGCGCGTAGAGCAGCACCGCGCCGATCACGGTCAGCACCTTCGGCAGCCCCGTCGAGAAGGCCTGGCCGACCTTGAGCGCCGGGCCGCCGCGCGCGAGCGAGTCGGTGCTGATGATCCAGCCGTTGTACAAGGCGAGATAAGCGACGAACCACACGAAAAAACCGACCACGACGGCGAGCCCGGCGAGCGGCCCGCCGGCGGCGATGAGGTACGGCGCCATCTGCGGCAGCTGCGCCAGCACGGCGAGCAGCAGCGACAGCGGCAGGATCGGCTTGAGCACGGCGCGGTACATCGAGAAGCCGGTGTCCAGGACCTTGCCGATGGATTGCGGCGCCTGCGGATAAAGGTTCATGTGCTCCCCTTGTTATGCATTGACCCGGCGCAAGTGTAGCGGGCGGGCGGCCGTCACAGGCGGATGCTGGCCCACTGCCGCCGCTGCCACGCGGCGACGAACACGCCCGACTGCAGGGCGCGATAGACCGTCATGCCGAGCCAGACCGCGGTCAGGCCGAGGCCGAGCGTCGGCCCGAGCAGGTACGCCGCCGGCAGGAACAGCAGCCACTGGAAGGCCACCGAGACCTTCATGACCAGGCCGGTGGCGCCGGCGCCGAGCAGCGCGTGCATCATCACCAGGCCGAGCCCGTCGATCAGGATGCCGATGCCGACCAGCTGCAGCGGCAGGCGGCCGAGCGCGACCAGCGCCGGATCGCGCAGGAACACCTCGAGGATCGGCCCGGGCACCAGCACCATCGGCACCGCCAGCGCGGCGAACACCACCGCCGCGACCTTGTACACGTCCCAGGCCCAGCGGTGCGCGTCGGCCGGGTCCTTGCGGCCGAGCGCCTGGCTCACCAGCGTGGTGGCCGCGATGCCGAAGCCGATGCCGGGCAGCACCGCGAGCAGCGTCAGGTTGACCAGCACGTTGGCCACCGCCAGCTCGGCCGTGCCGATCTGGCCGACGATCCAGAACAGCATGGTGAAGCCGCCGGAGAACAGCAGTTGCTGGACGCAGGTCGGCAGGCCGAGGCGCAGCAGCCCGCGGATCTGCTCGCGGCTCGGCAGCCCGTGCAGGAAGCCGTGGCCGCGCGCGTGGCGGCCGGCGTGCCAGAAATAGGTCGCCGTGCCCACGGCGATGGCGAGCGTCGTGCCGATGCCGGCGCCGGCCGTGCCGAGCGCCGGGAAGCCGAAATGGCCGTAGATCAGCGTCCAGCTGAAGACGATGTTCAGCGCGTGCATCCACAGCAGCGTGTACAGGTACAGGCGCGTGAGCTTGACCGCGCTCCAGTAGCCGCGGAACGAGAAGTTCATGCCGACCAGCGCCACGGCGACGAGCCGCCATTGCAGGTAGGGCACGCCGGCCTCGGCCACCGCCGGATCCTCGACCAGCCGCGGGAAGAACCACGGCGTGAGCAGGATCAGCAGCAGCGACAGCGGCACGCCGACGGCCACCGACAGCAGCAGCCCGCCGTTGAGCGGCACGGCGGTCTCGCCCAGGCGCCCTTCACCGACGCGGCGCGCTGCCATGGCCTGCACCGCGGTGGACAGGCCGGTGATGGCGGCCACCGCCATGAAGTTGAGGAAGCTGGCGAGGCCGCAGGCCGCCAGCGCCGCCGCCCCGAGCCCGCCGACCAGCCAGGTGTCGACCAGGTTCAGCACGTTCTGCGAGGTCATGCCGCCGATGATCGGCAGCGACAGGTGCAGGATTTCCCTGGTGCGGGTCGACACCTAGCGCACTCCGTTCGCCCCGAGTAGCCGCGGAGCGGCGTATCGAGGGGCGCTCACGTCAGGTTTCTTCGACGACGTTGGCCAGCGTGGCCGTCAGGTGGAGCGGCGCCGGCCCGAGCGCGCGGCGCAGTGCCGGCGGCAGGCGCTCCTTGTCGAGCTGCACCAGCGTCAGCATGGCGAAGCCCGCGCGCGGGCCGCCGAGCGCGCCGGCCCAGGTCTGCACCGGCTGGCCGGGTTGCGGCCGGATGCCGAGCGTGTCGAGCCGCTCGGGCACCAGCGCGCGGCTGCCCTCGTCGAGCGCCGCGGTGCTGCCGCGCACCTCGAGCCACGAGCGCAGCGCGCGTCCGGGAAGGGAGAGCCGCGAATGCGCGCGCAGCCGCAAGCGCTCGCCGCCCGCCTCAGGCTCGGCCGCGGCCTCGACCGTGAACTCGAACAGCGCGCGCCAGGGCGAAGGAATGCGCCCGCTGAACGACACGGCGCGCCCCTGCAGGCGTTGCGCGACGAACGCCTCACCGCGCTCGCGCAGCCGACTTAACATGCCCATATGGCGGCATCTTACCGGTTCACCGTCAGCGGCCAGGTGCAGGGTGTCGGCTTCCGCTACACCGCGCTGGCGCAGGCGCGCCGGCTCGGCCTCACGGGCTGGGTAGGCAATCGCGACGACGGCGCGGTCGAAGGCGTGGCCAGCGGCGCGGACCAGGCGCTGGTGCGCTTCCGCGAGTGGCTGCAGCAGGGGCCGCCGGCCGCGCGGGTGCAGGACGTGGAGTGGGTCGAGGCGGCGGATCCGCCTGCGGCGAGATTCGAGATCCGGGGGTGACGCGCCGGGTCGCGCCTGAAGGCGCTCCTACAGCTCGAAGGTCTGCCGCTCGGCCGGCAGGAAGTCGAAGCGGAACCCGCGCTTGGTCGCCTTGGCGTCGGCGTAGTCGGCCAGCCGCGACAGCCGCTTGGGCACTTTCATCAGCTTGTCGCGCGCGACTTCGCCGGCGGCGTTGAGGCCGGTGAGCGCGCCGATCTTCCAGTGCTCGAGCAGCTCCTCGACGATCTTCTGGTATTCGCGCGGACCGAAGATGCCGGTGCGGCGGATCACCTCGCTCATGTCGTCGTAGGAGCTCACGCTGTGGCCCGGCATGCTGAAGCCGAGCGTGACTTTCTGCAGCGACACCAGCGCCTGGTTGGGGTCGTGGTTCAGGATCTCGCCGAACGCGGCACGGTAGAAGGCGTAGTGGCGCGACTCGTCGCCGGAGATGTGCGCGAGCACGCGCTGCAGGCGCGGCTCGTACGCTCCGGCCAGGCGGCCGGTGTTCGAGTGCGAGACCTGCGTGGCCTTCTCCTGCAGGCTGGTGTACGCCAGCAGCCGGTACGGGTCATGCTCCCAGTCCGGATCGAAGCCGGCCTCGAGGTACTGGTACTGCAGCTTCTCGACCTCGGTCATGCGGTACAGCCGCGCGTCGCGCACGTAGTCGCGGATGGCGCAGCCGTGGCGGTCCTCTTCGGCCGTCCACATGTAGTTCCACTCGCACCACGGGCTGGCGTTGCCCATGTGCTGCGCGATCAGGCGGTGAAAGTGCGGCAGGCCTTCCTCGGTCAGCAGGTTGAGCGCCAGGGCCACCAACACGGCGACCGGGATGCCCTTGGCGGCGTCGCGCAGGCGCGTCAGCAGGGCCTCGTCCTCGGGCGAGGCGCCGGCGTCGGCCGGCTGCAGCTCGTTGGGGAACCACAGCTTGCGGCGCTCGCGGTGCGCCTCGATCTGCTTGCGGATGAACGCTTCCATCGCGCCAAGCACTTCGAGCTGGCGCGGGGTGCCGAACGAGATACGGGACGCAAGGGTTGCCATGGGAAATCTCAAATGCAGCGGTTCAGCGGGACACCTGGACCCCCGGCCCGCGGATGGCGGATTTTACCCCCGTTTCGGGGGGTGTGCCGGCGCCCGGTCAGCCCCGGATCAGGGTCAGGAACTCGGTGCGGGTGCGCGAGTCTTCGCGGAAGCGCCCCAGCATGGCCGAGGTCGTCATCGACGAATTCTGCTTCTCCACGCCGCGCATCATCATGCACAGGTGTTTCGCTTCGATGACGACGCCCACGCCTTTGGCGCCGGTGACCTTGAGCACGCTGTCGGCGATCTGCCACGTGAGGTTTTCCTGGATCTGCAGCCGCCGCGCGTACATGTCGACGATGCGCGGGATCTTCGACAGGCCGATGACCTTGCGGTTGGGCAGGTAGGCCACGTGCGCCCGGCCGATGAACGGCAGCATGTGGTGCTCGCACAGCGAGTACAGCTCGATGTCGCGCACGATGACCATCTCGTCATTCTTCGCCGTGAAGGTGGCCTTGCCGACGACGTCCTCGAGCTTCTGCCCGTAGCCCTGGGTCAGGAACTTCAGCGCCCTGGCGGTGCGCCGGGGTGTGTCGCGCAGGCCTTCGCGCCGCGGGTCCTCGCCGATTTCCTCGAGCAGCGCCTTGAAATAACGATCCATGCCGGAAGTATCGCACAGCGTTTTTGCGGGACTGGGTTTGTTTTGGGCTAAAGTCAGCGCCCGCATGAACACCGCCGCCGTCCCTCCCGCCGCCATCAGGCAGGTGCCGATCGACCTGATCCGGCCGGGCTCGTTCCAGGCGCGCCGCTATTTCGACCCGGCGGCCCTGAAGGAGCTGGCCGGCTCGATCAAGGAATCCGGCGTGGTCTCGCCGGTGGTGCTGCGCAGCGCCGGCAAGGGTTTCGAGCTGCTGGCGGGCGAGCGCCGCTGGCGCGCGGCGCAGCTCGCCGGCCTGCACGAGATCCCGGCCATCGTGCGCGACGACCTGTCCGAGTCCGAGGCGCTGGTCGTAGGCCTGATCGAAAACCTGCAGCGCGAGTCGCTGACGCCGATGGAGACCGCCGCGGGCCTCAGGCAGCTGGCCGAGCTGTTCGGGCTGACCCACGAGCAGATGGGCGAGCGCATCGGCAAGTCGCGCGAGTACGTGACCAACCACCTGCGGCTGCTGAACCTGGCGCCGGCGGTGCAGGCGCTGGTCAACGAAGGCCACCTGACCATGGGACACGCTCGCGTGCTGGCGAGCCTGCCGGTGGACCAGCAGAACCACTGGGCCGCCCTGGTCGCCGACCAGGACCTGTCGGTGCGCGTGCTCGAGCGGCGGGTGTCGGGCAAGGGGCGGCCGCGCGCGCTGCCGCCCAAGCCGAAGGCGTCGGACTGGCAGGCGCTCGAGCGCCGGCTGTCCGATCACCTCGGCTATCCGGTCAGCGTTTCAGCCGCGAAGGGCGGCAAGGGCGAGCTGAAGGTGCGCTTCCACTCGCTCGATGAGCTCGACGGCATCCTGGCGCGGCTCGGCTTCACCTCCGAGTGAAGCCCGTTCGACTTTTTCCACAGCGTCCGTGAATAAACCTGTGGATAAGGCGACCTGTGCGGGCAGTCTCCCCCACCACGCGTCCACCTGTGGCGAATTTGTGACCGAGCGCGTGAGCCCGCGCGCGCGACGGCCGCGCGTCGAGGTGCGGCCGGACGGCGCGGTCGTGCTGACCATCCCGCAACGCGGCTCGCGCGAAGCGGCGCTGCGCTTCCTCGACGACAACCGCGCCTGGGTCGAGCGCACGCGCCGCCGCCTGGCCGCGGCCGCGGCCGAGCGGCCGGTGATGCCGGGCTGCGACAGGGCCGGGCTGCGCGCGCGTGCCGAGCGGCAGGCGCGCGCGCTGCTCGACGAAGAGTCCGCGCGCCTGGGCTTGCGTTACGCGGGCCTGCGCATTCGCGATCCGCGCTCGCGCTGGGGCAGCTGCGGCGCGGACGGCCATATCATGTTGTCGCTGCGCCTCGCGCTGGCCCCGCCGGAGGTGTTCCGCTACGTCGTGGTCCACGAGTTGTGCCACTTGCGCTGGCACGGCCACGGCAGGCGCTTCTGGGAGCTGGTCGAGCGGCAGATGCCGTCGTATCGCGAGCAGCGCGCGTGGCTGCGACGCCATGGAACGGCGCTGCATGAGGCCGTGCTGACGTAGGAGCGGCCTTGGCCGCGACGGTCGCGCCCAAGAGGCGCTCCTACACTCACTCAGGCCGCGCGTTTCTTCTTGAGGTGCACCAGCAGCAGCGACATTGCCGCCGGAGTGACGCCCTCGAGCCGCGCCGCCTGGCCCAGGGTCTGCGGCCGGTGGCGCGCGAGCTTCTGCCGCACCTCGTTCGACAGCCCCGTGACGGCCGCGTAGTCGAAGTCCGCCGGCAGGGCGGTTTCCTCATGGCGGCGGTTGCGCTCGATCTCGGCGTGCTGGCGCTCGATGTAGCCGGCGTACTTGGCCTGGATCGCCAGTTGCTCGGCCGCTTCCGGATCGTCGGTGCTCCGGCTGGCAACGGCCTCCATCTTCGCGGAGAACCGCGCCCAACGGGCGCCATCCACCAGGCCAAGCTTGCGGCCGGCCGGCGTCAGGCGCGCGTCGGCGTTGTCCTCGCGCAGCAACAGCCGGTGCTCGGCGCGCGAGGTGAACATGCGGTAGGGCTCGCTGACGCCGCGCGTGATCAGGTCGTCCACCAGCACGCCGAGGTAGGCCTCGTGGCGCTGCGGGCACCACGCCGGCTCGCCGCGGACCGCCAGCGCCGCATTGAGCCCGGCGATGAGCCCCTGCGCGGCGGCTTCCTCGTAGCCCGTGGTGCCGTTGATCTGGCCGGCGAAAAACAGGCCGGCGACGAATTTCGTTTCGAGCGAGGCCTTGAGGTCGCGCGGTTCGAAGTAGTCGTACTCGATGGCGTAGCCGGGCCGCACGATGCGCGCGTTCGAAAGGCCCTTGATGGTGCGCACGAAGCGCTCCTGCACCTCGTAGGGCAGCGAGGTCGAGATGCCGTTGGGGTAGATCTCGGTGGTGGCCAGGCCCTCGGGCTCGAGGAAGATCTGGTGCGACTCCTTGTGAGCGAAGCGGTTGACCTTGTCCTCGACCGAGGGGCAGTAGCGCGGGCCGGTGCCCTCGATGGCGCCGGTGAACATCGGCGAGCGGTCGAAGCCCGAGCGGATGATCTCGTGCGTCGCTTCGTTGGTGTGGGTGATGTGGCAGGGCACCTGGCGCGGGTGCTCGTCGCGCGAGCCGACGAACGAGAACACCGGCGTCGGCGCATCGCCCGGCTGTGTGGTGAGCGCGGCGAAGTCGATGCTGCGGCCGTCGAGCCGCGGCGGCGTGCCGGTCTTCAGGCGCCCCACCCGGAACGGCAGCGCGCGCAGGCGCTCGGCCAGGGCGTTGCTCGGCGGATCGCCGGCGCGGCCGCCGGCGTAGTTCGTCAGGCCGACGTGGATGCGTCCGCCCAGGAACGTGCCGGTGGTCAGCACCACCGCCGAAGCGTGGAATTCCAGCCCGGCAATGGTTTTGACGCCGGCGATGCGGTCGGCCTCGACGATCAGGTCGGCGACTTCGGACTGGAACAGCTCCAGGTTCGGCTGGTGCTCGAGCGCGCCTCGCACCGCGGCCTTGTACAGCACGCGGTCGGCCTGGGCGCGCGTGGCGCGCACCGCCGGGCCCTTGCTGGCGTTGAGGATGCGGAACTGGATACCGGCGCAGTCGGCGGCGCGCGCCATCAGGCCGCCGAGCGCGTCGATCTCCTTGACCAGGTGGCCCTTGCCGATGCCACCGATGGCCGGGTTGCACGACATCTGCCCCAGCGTCTCGATGCTGTGCGTGACCAGCAGCGTGCGCCGGCCCATGCGCGCCGCCGCGAGCGCGGCTTCGGTGCCGGCGTGGCCGCCGCCGACGACAATGACTTCGTGCGTCACGAAAAAACAGGGACGCACACCTTTTTCGCCGATGATCGGACGAAGGTGCTGGCCAGGGAGGAAAAAGGCGTGCGTCCCATTTTTACCAGGCGATCTTGCCGGTCAGCATCTGCCACCACATCTTCCAGTCGCCCCGGAACGACAGCCACGGGTACTTGAAGGTGGCGGGCTTGTTGTGCTCGAAGTGGAAATGACCGACCCAGGCCCAGGCATAGCCTTGCACCAAGGCCACGGCGACCAGCCACCACGTCTGCGTCGCCAGCGCGGCCGCAAGCAGCACCAGCGCCAGGCTGGTGCCGATGAAGTGCAGGCGCCGGCAGGTGCGGTTGGAGTGCTCCCCCAGGTAGAAGGGGTAGAACTCCTCCAGGGTCTTGTACTTGTGCCCGGGCGGCCGCCAGCCCGGCCGGACGACCATGGTGCTCATCATTGGATCAGGACGGGTGCTCGCCCGAGTATCCTTGTCGTCGTTGCCGGCCATGCCTGTTCTCCAGCGCGCGCTCGGCGCGGATTATAGGCCTACACTAAGTCCATGAGCGCGGTCACCACGCTGGGCTGGCGCGAATACGTGGCCCTGCCGGACCTCGGCATCCGGCGCATCAAGGCCAAGCTGGACACGGGGGCTCGCACCTCCGCGATCCACGCCTTTGTCGTGGAAAAGCTCGACGGTGGACGCGTGCGCTTCGGCATCCACCCGAGGCGCGGTTCACGGCGTGAAGTGTGGGTGGAGACCGCGCTGAGCGACGAGCGCTGGGTGACCGACTCGGGCGGCCATCGCGAGCGGCGCCCCGTGATCCGCACCACGGTCGAGCTCGGCGGCCAGCGCTGGCCGATCGAGATCACGCTCACCGCGCGCGACACCATGCGCTTTCGCATGCTGCTGGGCCGCACCGCGCTGGCCGGCCGCTTCAGCGTCGACCCCGCGCAGTCCTATGTGCTCGGCCGTCCGGGGCGGGAGAAAGGGAAAAAAGGGGTCAGACCCCTTTTTCAAAAGTGACTTTCCAAACGCGAGTGCCGTGGCAGAAAAAGGGGTCTGACCCCTTTTTTCCATGAAGATCGCGATCCTGTCGCGCGACCGCACGCTGTACTCGACGCGCAAGCTGGTCGCGGCGGCCGAGAAGCGCGGGCACAGCGTGCGCGTGATCGACGTGCTGCGCTGCTACATGAACATCGCGCCGACCTCGCCGGAGATCCATTACCGCGGCGCCAGGCTGGAGAAGTTCGACGCGGTGATCCCGCGCATCGGCGCCTCGGTGACGTTCTACGGCGCCGCCGTGGTGCGCCAGTTCGAGATGATGGGCACCTACTGCGTCAACGAGTCGGTGGCGATCACGCGCGCGCGCGACAAGCTGCGCTCGCTGCAGCTGCTCACGCGCCGCGGCATCGGCATGCCGCTGACCGCGTTCGCGCACTCGCCGGACGACACCGCCGACATCATCAAGCTGGTGCGCGGCGCGCCGGTGGTGATCAAGCTGATCGAGGGCGCGCAGGGCAAGGGCGTGGTGCTGGCCGAGACCGACACCGCGGCCAGCAGCGTCATCGGCGCGTTCCGCAAGCTCGACGCGTATTTCCTGGTGCAGGAGTTCATCGAGGAGGCCCGCGGCCGCGACATCCGCTGCTTCATCGTCGGCGGCAAGGTCGTCGCCGCGATGCGGCGCAAGGCGGCGCCGGGCGAGTTCCGCAGCAACCTGCACCGCGGCGGCAGCGCCAGCCCGGTGCGGCTGACCCGCGCCGAGAAGGCCACGGCCGAGCGCGCCGCGCGCCTCATCGGCCTCAACGTGGCCGGCGTCGACCTGGTGCGCGCCAAGGGCGGTCCGGCGGTGCTCGAGGTCAACAGCTCGCCGGGGCTGGAGGGCATCGAGGCGACCACCGGCGTGGACGTGGCCGGGCATATCATCGAATTCATCGAGCAGCACGCGCGACCCAACCGGAAACGCACGCGGGGGACGGGCTGACATGGGCAGGAACGGGGGCGAAGCGTTCGTGGTCGGCGGCCGCGAGATCGCACCCGGTGAGCGCGTGCGCATGGAGCTGCCGGTGGCCAGCCTGTACACCAGCGCGCCGGTGTCGCTGCCGCTGGTGGTGCACCGCGGCCGCGAGCCCGGGCCGACCCTGTTCGTCAGCGCGGCGCTGCACGGCGACGAGATCATCGGCGTGGAGATCATCCGGCGATTGCTGCGCATGGCGGCGGTGAAGGAGCTGCGCGGCACGCTGCTGGCGGTGCCGATCGTCAACACACTGGCGTTCCTGCACCAGTCGCGCTACCTGCCGGACCGGCGCGACCTCAACCGCAGCTTCCCCGGCAGCAAGTCCGGCTCGCTGGCGGCGCGCCTGGCCAACCTGTTCCTCAAGGAGGTCGTGGACCGCAGCGACTACGGCATCGACCTGCACACCGGCGCCATCCACCGGCCGAACCTGCCGCAGATCCGCGGCGACTTGGCCAACGCCGAGACCCTGCGGCTGTGCCGCGCCTTCGGCATCCCGCTGCTGCTCAACTCGTCCCCGACCGAGGGCACGCTGCGCGAGTACACCACGAAGAAGGGCGTGCCGGTGATCCTGTACGAGTCGGCCGAGGCGCTGCGCTTCGACGAGGTCTGCATCCGCATCGGCGTGCAGGGCGTGCTCAACGTGCTCTACGAGCTGGGCATGCTCGAGCGGCCCAAGGGCATCCGCAAGCCGGCCGACGAGCCGGTGGTCGCGACCTCCAGCACCTGGGTGCGCTCGCCGGCCAGCGGCGTGCTGCGCTCGCAGGTGGCGCTCGGCGACGTGGTGCGCGAGGGCCAGCGGCTCGGCATCGTCGGCGACCCGCTGTCGGAGAGCGAGGAGCCGGTGGAGAGCACGGCCACCGGCGTGGTCATCGGCCGCCTCGAGCTGCCGCTGGTGCATGAGGGCGACGCGCTGTTCCACATCGCCCGCGTCGACGATCCGGACGCGGTCGGCAAGGCGCTCGGGCACATGCGCGAGCGCACCGCGGCGATGGAGCGCGGCCCGAGCGGCGAGCTGCCGATCGTCTGACGCCGCGCGTTGACGCTCGCGCGCCATTCGGCTTATAGAGGGCGGGCTTTCCCGCTCGCTGCGCAGGAGGACGTCCGTGACGAGGCACTCGCTGGGCCTGGCCGTGGTGCTGGGCGCGTTCTGGCTGGCGTTGTCGGGCCACTACACGCCGCTGATGCTGGCGTTCGCGGCCGCCTCGATCGCGCTGGTGCTGGTGCTGGCGCGGCGCATGGACATCGTCGACCGCGAAGCGCACTACCTCGACCTCGGCCTGCGCGCGCCCGGGTTCTTCGCCTGGCTGGCCTGGCAGATCCTGCTGTCGTCGTGGGACGTGGCGCGCCGCATCTGGACCGGCCGGCCGGCGGTGCGGCCGGTCATGGGCCACGTGGACGCGGCGGGCATGTCCGACGTGGTCCGGGTGGCGTACGCCAACTCGATCACGCTGACGCCGGGCACGCTGTCGGTGGCGGTGGACGATACCCACATCGAGATCCACGCGCTCGACGCCGGGCTGGCCAGCGAGCTCGCTTCCGGCGCCATGGCGGCGCGCGCGCGCCGCATCGAGGACGAATGATGCTGGCCGCCGCGCTCGTCGCCGTGCTGGCGACCATGCTGCTGGCCCTGGCCCGCGCGCTGCTCGGCCCGACGCTGTACGACCGCCTGCTGGCGATCAACATGTTCGGCACCAAGACCGTGCTGTTCATCGCCGTCGCCGGCTTCTGGGCCGGACGGCCCGATTTCCTCGACATCGCCCTGGTCTACGCGCTGACCAATTTCGTCGGCACCATCGCCGTGCTGCGTTTCCTGCACTACAGCGAGTTCAGCGCGAACCTCGCGGCGCCGAAGGGCGACGCGCCGTGAGCGCGCTCGACTGGCTCAGCGGCGCCTGCATCGCCGCCGGCGCCCTGTTCGCCTTCACCGGCGGCGTCGGCCTGCTGCGCTTCCGCGATTTCTTCGCCCGCACCCACGCCGCCGGCATCACCGACGCCGCCGGCGCCGGCCTGATGCTGCTGGGCCTGCTGCTGCAGGCCGACTGGGACAGCGGCCTGCGCCTGGTGCTGATCCTGGTGCTGACGCTGTTCACCAGCCCCACCGCCGCGCACGCGCTGGCGCAGTCGGCGCTGCGTGACGGCCTGCGGCCGCGCCTCGGCGAGCCGGAACACGACCATGACTGAGTTCGCGCTGATCAACGCCGCGCTGTTCGTGATCCTCGCGGTGACCGCGCTGGCCATCGCCCGGCTGCGCGAACTGATGGCGGTGGCCATGCTCGGCGGGCTGTTCAGCCTGACCTCGGCAAGCATCTTCGTGCTGCTCGACGCCGTCGACGTGGCTTTCACCGAGGCCGCGGTCGGCGCCGGCATGACCACCGTGCTGATGCTGGCCGGCCTCGGCCTTACCCGCCAGCGCGAGAAGCTCACGCCGCCGCGCCGCGCCGTGCCGGCGACCATCGCGGCGGTGCTGATGGGCGGTCTGCTGGTGTACGCGGTCGGCGACCTGCCGCCGTTCGGCGCGGCGGCGACGCCGGTGCAGAGCCACCCGCTGACGCGACGCTACCTGGAGGACTCCGCGCGCGAGATCGGCGTGCCGAACACGGTCACCTCGGTGCTGGCCAGCTACCGCGGCTACGACACGCTCGGCGAGACCGTGGTGATCTTCACCGCCGGCATCGGCGTGCTGCTGCTGCTCGGGCGCCGGCGCGGGGGCTCCTCGTGATCCACGCCGAGCTGCGCGTGCTGCGCGTCGTCACCAAGCTGCTGCTGCCGCTGATCCTGCTGTTCGCGCTGTACGTGCAGTTCCACGGCGACTTCGGCCCGGGCGGCGGCTTCCAGGCCGGCGTGATCTTCGCCACCGGCATCGTGCTGTACGCGCTGGTATTCGGGCTCGACGCCGCGCGCCGCGTGGTGCCCCCGCTCATCGTGCTGCGCGGCATGCCGCTCGGCGTGCTGATCTACGCCGGCACCGGCTTCGCCACGCTCGCCCTCGGCGGCGGCTTCCTCGACTACGACCGCATCCACCCGGCCGATCCGGCGCACGGCCAGCATCTCGGCATCCTGATCGTCGAGCTCGGCGTCGGCGTGACGGTGGCCTGCACCATGGTCAGCCTGTTCTATGCCTTCGCCGGCCGCGGAGCGCGCCAGTGAGCGTGGCCCACTTCAACTACTGGGTGGTGGTGCTGCTGATGATGATCGGCCTGTACATCGTCGCCAGCCACGGCAACTTCGTGAAGAAGCTGATCGGCATGAACGTGCTGCAGGTGTCGGTGTTCATGCTCTACATCAGTTTCGGCAAGGTGCTCGGTGGCACCGCGCCGATCCTGGCGGAGGGCATCGAGGCCTACTCGCACCCGCTGCCGCACGTGCTGATCCTGACCGCGATCGTGGTCAGCGTCGCCACGCTGGCGCTGGGCCTGGCGCTGGTGGTTCGCATCTACGAGGCCTACGGCACCACCGAGGAGGACGTGGCGCTGTCGAGGGACCGCGAGGAATGACGCAGCACCTGCCCGTGCTGCAGGTCGTCGTGCCGCTGCTCGCGGCGCCGCTGTGCGTGCTGCTGCGCGCGCCGCGCGCGGCCTGGGGGCTGTTCCTGGCCGCCGCGCTCCTGTCGCTCGGCTGCGCCGTGGCGCTGCTGCGGCACGTGGCCGCCGAGGGCCCGCTCCGCTACGCGCTGGGCGGCTGGGCGCCGCCGGCCGGCATCGAGTACGTGATCGACGCGGCCAACGCCTACGTGCTGGTGCTGGTGTCGCTGGTGGCGGCGGTGACGGCGCTGTATGCGCGCCACAGCATCGAGGCCGAGATCGAGGGCCGGCGCGTGTACGCCTATTACGCCTGCCTGTGCCTGTGCCTGACCGGGCTGCTCGGCATCGTCGCGACCGGCGACGCCTTCAACCTGTTCGTGTTCCTCGAGATCTCGGCGCTGTCCACCTACGTGCTGGTGGCCATGGGCCGGCGCCGCCAGGCGCTGCTGGCGGCGTTCCGCTACCTGGTGCTCGGCACCATCGGCGCCACCTTCTTCCTGATCGGCATCGGTCTGGCCTACGCCCTCACCGGCACGCTCAACATGGCCGACCTCGCCGAGCGGCTGGCCCCGCTGCATGGCAGCCGCACGCTGATCGCCGCCGCGGCGTTCGTCGCCACCGGCCTGGCGCTGAAGATGGCGCTGTTCCCGCTGCACTCCTGGCTGCCGGGCGCCTACGCCGAGGCGCCGTCGGCGGCGAGCGCGTTCCTGTCGGCGACCGCCACCAAGGTGGCGATCTACGCCTTCGCGCGCATGGCGTTCACGGTGTTCGGCGCGGCGCTGGTATTCGAGAGCCTGCCGGGCCGCGACGTCGGCGTGCTGCTCGGCGCCGCGGCGATGCTGGCCGGCGCGGCGGTGGCCTGCGTGCAGGACGACTTCAAGCGCCTGCTGGCCTGGTCGAGCGTGGGGCAGATCGGCTACATCGTCGTCGGCCTGAGCCTGGCCAGCACCGCGGGCGTGGCCGCCGGCTACCTGCACCTGTTCAACCACGCCATCATCAAGTGCGCGCTGTTCTGCGCCGCCGGCGCGGTGCTGCTGCACCTCGGCAGCACGCGGCTCGAGGCCTTCGCCGGCCTGGGCCAGCGCATGCCGTACACCTTCGCGGCGATCGTGATCGGCGGGCTGGGGCTCATCGGCGTGCCGTTCACCGCCGGCTTCGTCAGCAAGTGGGCGCTGGTGCAGGCACTGGTCGAGCAGCGGGCCTGGGCCGTGGTGGCGGCGGTGCTGGCGAGCTCGCTGCTGGCGCTGGTCTATGTCGGGCGCGTGGTCGAGATCGGCTGGTTCCGCGAGCCCCCGGCCGGCGCGCCGGCCGCGCCGCTGCCGCGCTCGATGGCGGCCGCGATCTGGGCGCTGGTGGCGCTGAACCTGTACCTGGGCCTCGACAGTTCGCGCATCGGCGGCTTCGCCGACGCCGCGGCCCGCGCCCTCCTCGGAAGCGCGCCGTGAGCCTGCCCGCGGCCTGGGTCGTGCCGGAGCGCGCGCTGGCGCTGCCGCTCGCGGTGGCGCTGCCGCTGGTGGCCGCGCTGGCGCTGCTGGCGCTGCGCCGCTGGCCGGACCTGCGCGAGGCGGCGACGCTCGCCGGCGGCCTGGCGCTCGCGGCCACGGTCGCGTTGCTCTGGCCGCTGGCGCACGCCGGCCTGAGCTTCGAGCTGTGGACCTGGCTGCCGGGGCTGTCGCTGCGCCTGTCGCTGGAGCCGCTCGGCCTGCTGTTCGCGGCCGTGGCCGGGTTCCTGTGGCCGGTGACCTCGCTGTACTCGATCGGCTACATGCGCGGCAACGGCGAGGCGCGGCAGACGCGCTTCTACTTCTTTTTTGCCGTGGCCATCGCCGCCGCCATCGGCATCGCCCTGGCCGGCAACGCGCTGACGCTGTTCCTGTTCTACGAACTCTTGACGCTGTCGACCTGGCCGCTGGTGGGCCACAAGGGCAGCGCCGAGGCGCGCCGCGGCGCGCGCGTGTACCTGCTGGTGCTGCTGACCACCTCGATCGGCCTGCTGCTGCCGGCGCTGGTGTGGACGCACGCGCTGGCCGGCACCACCGACTTTCGCGCCGGCGGCATCCTCGCCGGCCGCGCCGGTGACGGCGTGGTGGTCGTGCTGTTCGCGCTGTACCTGTTCGGCATCGGCAAGGCCGCGCTGATGCCGTTCCACCGCTGGCTGCCGTCGGCGATGGTGGCGCCGACGCCGGTGTCGGCGCTGCTGCACGCGGTGGCGGTGGTCAAGGCCGGCGTGTTCACGGTGCTGAAGGTGGCGGTGTACATCTTCGGACTCGAGACGCTGCGCTTGTCGGGCGCCGGCGCGCTGATGGCCTGGGTCGCGGCGTTCACGCTGCTCGCGGCCTCGGTGGTCGCGCTGACGCGCGACAACCTCAAGGCGCGCCTGGCGTACTCCACCGTCAGCCAGCTGGCCTACATCGTGCTCGCGGCGACGCTAGCCACCGGCACCGCCGTGGCCGGCGGCGCGCTGCACATCGCCACGCACGCCGTGGCCAAGATCACCCTGTTCTTCTGCGCCGGCGCGATCTACACCGCCGCGCACAAGACCGAGGTCAGCGAGCTCGATGGCCTCGGCCGGGCCATGCCGTTCACTTTCGCCGCGTTCTTCGTGGCCTCGCTGTCGATCGTCGGCCTGCCGCCGCTGGGCGGCACCTGGAGCAAATGGCTGCTGATCAGCGGCGCCGCCGGCGCGGGCGAGACGGCGATGATGGTCGTGCTGCTGGCCAGCTCGCTGCTGAGCCTGGCGTATCTGATGCCGATCCCGATCCGTGGCTTCCTGCGGCCGGCGCCGGGCGCCCCCGGCGGCGCGGTGGCGCGGGCCGAGGCGCCGTGGGCCTGCGTGGTGCCGCTGTGTGCCACCGCGCTGGCGTGCGTGGCGCTGTTCTTCTTCGCCGAGGCGCTGCTGGCGCCGGTGGCGCGGCTGCTGGGGGCGCCATGAGCGAGCCGCGCCGCTGGCTCGACGAGCCGCGCAACGTGACGCGGCTGGTGTGGGCGCTGTACGGCGCCTGCGCGCTGCTGCTCGGGGCGGATTTCTTCCTGCACAAGCACGCGCATTTCGCGTTCGAGAACTGGTTCGGGTTCTACGCGTTCTTCGGCTTTACCGCCTACACCGCGATCGTGCAGTCGGCCAAGCTGCTGCGCTGGTGGCTGCGCCGCGACGAGGACTACTACGGCGAGGCGGGCGAGGATCGCGATGGCTGAGATCCTGCTCAACCCCGCCTTCGTGTTCATCGCCGGTGCGGCGCTGGTGCCGGCCTTCCGCGGAACGCTGCGCAACCTGTACCTGCTGGCGGTGCCGGCCGCGGCGCTGGCGCTGCTGTGGTGGCTGCCGGCCGGCGACCACGGCGCGGTCAACGTGTTCGGCATGGCGCTGAACACCCTGCGCCTGGACAAGCTGTCGTTCGTGTTCGGCGTGGTCTTCCACATCGCCGCGCTGCTGACCGCGGTCTACGCCTGGCACCTGCGCGACACGCTGCAGCAGGTGGCGACGCTGGTCTACGCCGGCGCCGGCATCGGCGCGCTGCTCGCGGGCGACCTGGTCACGCTGTTCGTGTACTGGGAGCTGACCGCGATCGCCTCGGTGTTCCTGATCTGGGCGCGGCGCACCGAGCGCGCCTGGCGCGTGGGCCTGCGCTACCTCGTGATCCAGGTGTCGTCGGGCCTGCTGCTGTTGACCGGCGTGATCCTGCACTGGCAGCAAACCGGCTCGGTCGCCTTCGAGCGCTTCGAGCTCGAGGGCGCGGCCGCGTGGCTGATTTTCCTGGCGTTCGGCGTCAAGTGCGCGTTCCCGCTGCTGCACAACTGGCTGCAGGACGCCTACCCCGAGGCCACCGTGACCGGCACCGTGGTGCTGTCGGTGTACACCACCAAGCTCGCGGTCTACGCGCTGGCGCGCGGCTTCCCGGGCACCGAGCTGCTGATTTATCTCGGCGTGGCGATGACGCTGTTCCCGATCTTCTTCGCGGTGATCGAGAACGACCTGCGCCGGGTGCTGGCCTACAGCCTCAACAACCAGCTCGGCTTCATGGTCGCCGGCATCGGCATCGGCACCGAGCTGGCGGTGAACGGCGCGGTGTCGCACGCCTTCGCCCACATCATCTACAAGGCACTGCTGTTCATGGCCATGGGCGCGGTGCTGTTCCGCGTCGGCACGATCAAGGCCTCCGAGCTCGGCGGCCTGTACAAGTCCATGCCGTATACGGCGGGCTTCTGCATCGTCGGCTCGATGTCGATCTCGGCCTTTCCGCTGATGTCGGGCTTCGTGACCAAGGGCATGATCCTGGTGGCCGCGGCCGACGAGGGCCGCTGGCTGGTCTGGCTCGGCCTGCTGGTGGCCTCCGCCGGCGTGCTCGACCACTCCGGCATCAAGATCCCGTTTTTCTCGTTCTTCGCCCACGACTCGGGCAAGCGTTGCGACGAGGCGCCGCGCGGCATGCTGATCGCGATGGGGCTGGCGGCGGCGCTGTGCATCGGCATCGGCGTGTGGCCGCAGCCGCTGTACGCGCTGCTGCCGCATGCGGTGGCTTTCCAGCCGTACACCGCGACGCACGTCGTCACCCAGCTCCAGTTGCTGCTGTTCGCGGCCGCGGCCTTCGCCTTCCTGTTCCGCCGCGGCTGGTACCCCGCGGAGATTCCCGGCCTCAACCTGGATACGGACTGGCTGTACCGCCGGCTCGGGCCGGCGCTGTGGCGCGCGGCGCTGGCCGCGGCGGGCCGCCTGCGCGCGCTCGGGCGCGTGCTGCTCGGCGCCGCGAACCGGGCGACCGACCGCGCGCTGGCGCCGGTGCGGCCCGAGGGCATCCTCGCGGCGTCGTGGAGCACCAGCTCCGTGGTCGGCTGGATCACGCTGCTGCTGTCGGTGTTCCTGCTGATCGCGTTCGTGTAGGGCCGTCCCATGGTCCGCCGCGTGTCGAAGATCCCCGAGTCGGGCGAGCCCGCGCCGGCCGGCGGCGAGTGGCGCGCGCTGGCCACGCTGCTGCCGTACCTCAGGGAGTTCCCGGGCCGCGTCACGCTGGCGCTGTCGTGCCTGGCGCTGGCCAAGGTCGCCGGCGTGGTGCTGCCGCTGATCCTCAAGCACATCGTCGACCGGCTCGAACCCGGCCAAGGGCCGCTGGTGGTGGTGCCGCTGGCGCTGCTGGCCGCCTACGGCGTGCTGCGCTTCGGCAACGTGCTGTTCGGCGAGCTGCGCGACGTGGTATTCGGCCGCGTGGCCGAGCGTGCCATGCGCCGCGCGGCGCTGAACGTATTCGAGCACCTGCACCGGCTGGACCTGGACTTCCACCTGTCGCGGCGCACCGGCGGCCTGTCGCGCGACATCGAGCGCGGCATCGGCGGCATCAGCTTCCTGCTGCGCTTCATGCTGTTCAACATCCTGCCGACGCTGTTCGAGCTGCTGCTGGTCGTCAGCATCCTCGCCGTGACCTTCGCGCCGGCCTTCGGCGGCCTGGCGCTGGCCTCGGTGGCGGCCTACGTGCTGTTCTCCGTGGTGATCACCGAGTGGCGCACCAAGTTCGTGCGCGAGGCCAACCAGCTCGATTCCCGCGCGAATACACGCGCCATCGACTCGCTGCTGAACTACGAGACGGTCAAGCTGTTCGGCAACGAGCGCCACGAGGCCGGCGAGTACGACCGCTTCCTCGAGCAGTGGGAGCGCGCCCAGTCGCAGAGCCGGCTGACCCTGGCGGCGCTGAACACCGGCCAGGCGGTGATCATCGCCGGCGGCCTGACCTGGATGATGGTCCTCGCCGCGCAACGCGTGGCGGGTGGAGCCATGACGCTGGGCGACTTCGTCGCCATCAACGCCTACATGATCCAGCTGTTCATCCCGCTCAACGTGCTGGGCTTCGTCTACCGCGAGATCCGCCGCGCCCTGACCGACATGCAGCGCATGTTCCTGCTGCTCGAGCAGCCGCCGCGCGTGACCGACACCCCGAACGCGCGCGTGCTGCGCTCCGCGCGGCCGGCGGTGCGCTTCGAGAACGTCAGCTTCGGCTACAACGAGCGGCGCGTGATCCTCAACGACGTCAGCTTCGAGATTGCGCCGGGGCGCAAGCTCGCGGTGGTGGGGCCCAGCGGCTCGGGCAAGTCCACGCTGGCGCGCCTGCTGTTCCGCTTCTACGACGCCACCTCCGGGCGCATCACGGTGGATGGCCACGACCTGCGGGAGTTGACCCAGGACTCGCTGCGCGCGGCGATCGGCGTGGTGCCGCAGGACACGGTGCTGTTCAACGACACGCTCGAATACAACATTTCGTATGGAAGAACGGGCGCCTACGGCCGGCCGGGCGCCACACGGGCCGAGGTCGAGCGCGTGGCGCGCCTGGCGCATCTCGACGGCTTCATCGCCCAGTTGCCGGACGGCTATGCCACCAAGGTCGGCGAGCGCGGGCTCAAGCTCTCCGGCGGCGAGAAGCAGCGCGTGGCGATCGCCCGCGCGCTGCTCAAGGATCCGCAAATCATGATCTTCGACGAGGCCACCTCGTCGCTCGATTCGCACGCCGAGCAGGCCATCCTTGCCGCGATCCGCGAGGTCGCGGCCGACCGCACCACGCTGGTCATCGCGCACCGGCTCTCGACCATCACCGACGCCGACCGCATCGTGTTCCTCGAGCGTGGCCGCGTGCTCGAGTCCGGCACGCACGACGACCTGCTGGTGGCGGACGGCGCCTACGCGCGGTCCTGGCGGCTGCAGCTGCGCGAGCGGCCGAGCGAGCCGTCATTGCGCGAGGCTATCTAGGCAAGCATTAAAATCAATTTCACTAATCGCCTACCGCGCCGTATCGTTGCTGCCCCCGAGGAACGCACCATGAAGATCGACATCGGCATCGACCCGAAGAACCGCAAGGCCATCGCAGCTGGCCTGTCGCGCCTGCTCGCCGACGAGTACACGCTTTACCTCAAGACCCACAACTTCCACTGGAACGTGACCGGCCCGATGTTCAACACGCTGCACCTGATGTTCGAGCAGCACTACACCGAGGCGGCGCTGGCGGTGGACCTGGTGGCCGAGCGCATCCGCGCGCTGGGCGTGCCGGCGCCGGGCACCTACAAGGAGTTCGCGGCGCTGTCCTCGATCGAGGAGGCGTCCGGCGTGCCGGAGTGGAAGGCCATGGTCACGCAACTGGTCAAGGGCCACGAAACCTGCGTGCGCACCGCGCGGGAGGTGTTCCCGGCGGCCGAGGGCGCCAACGACGAGCCCTCCTGCGACCTGTTGACCCAGCGCATGCAACTGCACGAGAAGACCGCGTGGATGCTGCGGAGTCTGCTGGAGTGACAGTCGCGCCTGAAGGCGCTCCTACGGAGTAACAGTCGCCCCTGAAGCCCGCCCTGAGTAGCGCCCGGAGGGCGCGTATCGAAGGGGCGCTCCTACAAGGCAGAATACGCGCCCATGAACTCCAGGCCGGTCCTGTCGGTGCGTCGGCTCACGGTGGAGTTCCCGCTCGCCGGCGCCTGGCCGTGGTCGCACCACGGGCTGCTGCGCGCGGTGGACGATCTGCATTTCGACCTGGCGCCCGGCGAGGCGCTGGGCATCGTCGGCGAGTCGGGCTGCGGCAAGTCCACGCTGGCGCGCACCCTGGTGGGCCTGCAGCGCGCCAGCGCCGGCGGCATCGTGCTCGGCCCCGGATCCGGGTCCGGGGCAGGCGGCCGCGACGTGGCGCGGCTCGACGAGAAGGCCTGGCGGCCGCTGCGCCGCGACATCCAGATGGTGTTCCAGGACCCGCTGGCCAGTCTCGACCCGCGCATGACGATCGCGGCCAGCATCGAGGAGCCGCTGCGCTGGCTCGCGCCCGAGATCGGCGCCACCGCGCGCGAGGCGCGCGTGGCCGAGGTGATGCGGCGCGTGGAGCTCGAGCCGGCGCTGTCCGAACGCTACCCGCACCAGCTCTCCGGCGGCCAGTGCCAGCGCGCCGGCATCGCGCGGGCGCTGATCGTCGAGCCGAAAGTGCTGGTGTGCGACGAGCCGGTATCGGCGCTCGACGTCGCGGTGCAGGCCCAGATCCTCGACCTGCTCGCCGGGCTGCAGCGCGAGCGCGGCCTGGCGCTGGTCTTCATCTCGCACGACCTCGCGGTGGTGAAGCAGCTGTGCCAGCGCGTGCTGGTGATGTACCTGGGCCGCGTCATGGAGCAGGCCGCGGCAGACGAGCTGTTCGCGCGGCCGCGCCATCCGTACACGCGCGCGCTGCTGGCCGCCGTGCCCGGCGCGAACGGAGCCCCGCCGCTCGAGGGCGAGCTGCCCAATCCGGCGGACCCGCCGAGCGGCTGCGTGTTCCGCACGCGCTGCCCGATGGCCGACGAGCTGTGCGCGCGCGACACGCCGCACCTGCGCAAGGTCGGCGAGGGCAGCTACGCGGCGTGCCACTTCGTGCAGGATCCGGCCGCCGGCGCGGCCGTGCTGAAGGAAGGGACCGTCAGCGGGCGGCGGCCGGTGCGGCCGGCGCCGGCAACTCCGTAGGAGCGGCCTTGGCCGCGACTGTCGCGCCCAAGGGCGCTCCTACAGTTTGCAGGCCGGCTTCTTCCCCGCGGCGCGCGCCTGCTCGTACAGCGGCAGCGCGATCGTCAGCCGCCGGGTCAGGCCCCTGATGCGCGTCTGGTCCGACGGATGCGTGGACAGCATCTCGGGGGGCTTGTCGCCGCTGGCCTTGCTCATGTTCTCCCACAGCGTAATGGACGCGCGCGGGTCGAAGCCGGCCTTGGCCATGTAGTCCATGCCGAGCAAATCCGCCTCCGCTTCGTGCGTGCGCGAGTGCGGCAGCAGGAAGAACACGCTGGTGGCGATGCCAAGGGTCTGCGGGTCCACGCCGGTGGCGGCCTGCACCGCGGTCGTGCCCATCTCGGCCACCATCGCCTCCGACACGCGCTCGGAGGAGTGCCCCGCGATGACGTGCGCCACCTCGTGGCCGATCACGGCGGCGAGCTGGTCCTGGGTCTGCGCGGCCTTGAGCAGGCCGGTGAACACGCCGATCTTGCCGCCCGGCAGGGCGAAGGCGTTGATGTTCTTGTCCTCGAACACCCGCACCTCCCAGTTGGTGCCGCCCGGCATGACCGCGGTGACGTTGCGCGCCACGCAGCCGACGTAGGCCAGGATCTTCGCGTCCCCGGTCTCGGGCATCTTCGATTTCATCTGCGTGAACGAGGCGATGCCCATCTCGTTCATCTGCGCGTCGGAGACGAGCTTGAGCTGCGTGCGCCCGAGCGGCGAGGTGGCGCAGGCGGCCACGACGAGCAGGGCGAGCAGGGAAATCAAGGCGCGCATCGGGTTCTCCCTCCCGGAACGGACGCACATCATAGTCGGCGGCGCGCCATTTTGACGCCCCCCGGAATCCGGGTACATTTATCGCGGCGCCCCGGTTCGGGGGTTTCCGGCAGCGCCAGTCATCTGGTCAAGAAAAAGGAAGGGAAGTGTTCATGGCAAATCGCGAGACCGGCACCGTCAAGTGGTTCGACAACGCCAAGGGATATGGATTCATCCAGCGGCCCGAGGGTGAAGACGTGTTCGTCCACTACCGTGCCATCCGGGGGGAAGGCTACCGGACGCTGCAAGAGGGGCAGGCGGTGAACTTCAACGTGGTCAAGGGGCAGAAAGGGCTGCAGGCGGAAGACGTCGCCGCGGAGCAGTAGGAGCGCCCTGTAGGAGCGCCTTCAGGCGCGACTCCTGCAGAGAAAGAACGCCGGAGGCGCGGCCCTCCGGCGTTCGCATTTTTGGCTGAACGGCTCGGCCGGCCGGGGAGCTCAGCCGCCCTTGAGGTGCTCGGCCAGGAACTCCAGCGACTTCTGCCAGGCGTCGGCGGCCGCGTCGGCCTGGTAGTTGCCGCCGGAGGGATTGGCAAAGGCATGCCCGGCGCCATCGTAGATGTGGATCGTCACCGGCTTGCCCAGGCCCTTCAGCGCGGCCTCGAAGGCCTTCACGCTCTCCACCGGGATGCCCTGGTCGGCGCCACCGAAGAGGCCCAGCACCGGCGCCTTGAGCCCCTTGAGCTGCTCGGCGTCGCCGCCGACGTGGCCGTAGTAGATGACGGTCGCGTCCACCCCGTCCGGCACCGCCAGCGCGGCCTGCAGCGAGATGCCGCCGCCGAAGCACCAGCCGATGGTGCCCACGCGCGTGGCCTTGATCTGCTCCTTGAGGTAGGCGTGCGCCTGGCGCAGGTTCTGGCCCATGGCGTCGCGGTCCTTGAGGGCCTGCTCCATCAGCGAGCGCGCGGCCTCGGGCTGCGCCGCGACCCGGCCGCCGTAGAGGTCGGCCGCCAGCGCCACGTAGCCCTGGCCGGCGAGCTGGTCGGCCATGGACCTGATGTTGTCGTTCAGGCCCCACCATTCGTGGAACACCAGCACCGCGGGCAGGCCGCCTTCGGCCGAGGCCGGGTAAGCGAGATAACCGGTGATTTCGCGGCCGTCGACCGTGGCGTAGACCACGGATTGCGATCTGATCGGCGCCGCGGCATCGGCCTGCGCCGCCGGCGAAGCACTTGGCTGGTCCCTGGCATGCTCCTGCGCCATGCGGCTGGCATAATCGGCGTCCTCGTTCTTCTTTCCGCAGGCCAGCAGCGTCGCCGCCAGCAGTACGGTTGCGATGCGTATCGACATGACCTCTCCCCTTGTCCTCCGCTCCGCCGCGCGTAGGCTGGTTTTCCCACCCGCGGCGGCCGCCGTGGCGCCTATCATGCCGAGGGGAGGTGTGTTTTGCATTTCAAGCAGAAACGGACCGGCCGCAGCCGGCCCGACAGAGAGACTTTGAGCCCGATTTGAACGTTCACTTGACGCACCTGGGGCGCTCCGGCGCATGAACCCGATCCGGAGCGTGCGGTTCCGCCTGTTCGCGCTGTGCGTGGGGCTGCTGCTGGTCATGGGCGGAGCCAACCTGTGGCTCGGCCGGATCAATGCACAGCACGAGGCGCAGGTGCTGCTGCAACAGGAGCAGTATCGGCGGGTGAACGTGATCTATTCGGTGCAGCAGGCGCTCACGAACTATCGTTACTGGCTCGGGCAGGTCAACGCGGCTGGATTGGTGGAAAGCGCTACGGCTACAGAGCGAGCGAACCAGCGGCTGGATGAAGCACGCGCTGACGTCGAGCAGCGCCTTAAGGCCCTCGACCAGTTCGATGTCCCTGCCGGCGATGTCATTCGCAGGGTAATCGTAGAGCTGCCACCGGTTATGCGCGACACCGTCGTCGCGCTGGTAAGACGTGATCCCGCAGCCGAAGCGCATATCACCGAGTCCGGCCGTCTGCTCGGGATGATCGATCAGGCACTCAACGGTGCGTCGCTCCGTGAACAGACGCTTGCCGAGGAAATACAGCAGCGAGCCAGGGAACGGGCAGCGACAGGGCAGCGAGTCTCCATCGGCATCATCGTCGGCTCGACGGTTTTTGGACTCTTGCTGACGTTCCTTGTGATCCGGTCGATCATCCGGCCGATGCAGTCCACGGTGGTCGCGCTGCGGCAGGTCAACGCCGGTGAGACGTCCATCGACCTGCCGCCCGTCAGCCAGGACGAGTTTGGTGACATGGCCGTGGCGTTGCGACAGTTCCGCGACCAGGCCGAGCACCTGCGGCGCCTGGCCTACCGCGATCCGCTGACCGGCATCGGCAACAGGGCATACCTCGAGGAAGAGCTTCGCCAGGGCATTTACGCGTGCCGGCAGGACAGCACCAAGCTCGCCCTGCTGTACCTGGATCTCGACAACTTCCGGTCCGTCAACGACAGCCTCGGCCACAGCGCAGGCGATCGCTATTTGTGCGAAGCAGTTGTGCGGCTGCAGCGCTTCGTGCCGGACGATGCCTTGGTCTGCCGTTACAGCGGCGACAAGTTCGCGGTGCTCGTGCAGGGCCTGCCGAACTGGGATACCGACACGGTGCAGGCGCACCTGCGCGAAATCGCAAGCAACGTATTGCGCGGCATGTCGGAGCCCTTCCAGCTCGGTGGCGACCTCCTGCCGATGTCGGTCTCCATCGGTATCGCGGTCTTGCCCGGTGATGGCGAGAACGGAGAGCAGCTGGTCAGCAGCGCCGACGCCGCGATGTACCTGGCCAAACGCAGCGGCCGCAACAACATGAAGTTCGCGAGCCCTGAGCTTACCGGCGATGCGCGTCGCCAGCTCGCCACGGTCACGGATATCCGTCGGGGACTGGAGAGCGGAGAGTTTGAGCCGTATTACCAGCCGGTGGTCGATGTGTCCGCCGGCCAGGTGGTCGGGGCGGAAGCGCTGCTGAGGTGGCGTCATCCGCAACGAGGGGTCGTTATGGCGAGCGAGTTCATTCCGGCCGCCGAGGACTCCGGCCTGATTCACGCACTTGGTGAGCGCTGCCTGATGAGGGCTTGCGAACAGGCAGCATACTGGGGGAACGGAAGCGGTAATCCGGTCCGCGTGTCGGTCAACTTGTCTGCGCGCCAGATCGAGGACCGCACGGCTATCGACATGCTCGAGCGCCTCCACGCCACCGGTGGGTCCGGCGCCAAGAGCCTGGATTTCGAGATTACCGAGACTGCCATCCTGCAGCACGTAGACAGGGCGCAGGAAACGCTCGCCCAGATCCGCGAACTGGGGCACCGCCTGAGTGTGGATGACTTCGGGACGGGCTATTCCTCGATGGTCTATCTGCAGCGCTTCCCGATCAGCCGCATCAAGATCGACCGTTCCTTTGTTGCGCGAATGGAAAGCTCGCGCGAAGCGCAGGCCATCGTTTCGGCGACCATCGCGCTGGCCCGCAGCCTGGACCTCGAAGTCGTCGCTGAAGGTGTTGAAACGGCAGCACAAGCACGCCAGCTGCAGGCACTCGGCTGCACGATGCAGCAGGGGTACTACTTCACCGCCGCGCTACCCGCCGCGGAGTTCGAGACCTGGTGCAAGACCCAGGCGTCGCGGTTCTCCAGCGCCGCGTAGCCTTCAGCCCCCAAGTTCCCGCAGACGCCTGCGCGCCGTATTGGCGACGAGGGGCGCCGGATCGCTGCTGGCCTTCTCCCAGATCGATGCTGCCTCAGCGGGCTGCCGGCGGCACCACGCCTCGAAAGCCGTAAGACGCGTACGGCGACAGGGGTGCTGGGCCGAAAGATCGCTCAGCAGTTGTTGCGTGGCGCCGTCGCCAAGATAGCCGGCCAGGCTCAAGAGCGACGACCTGCGGCTTGCCGCGAGCTCGGGCGGGTAGGAGGCAATCGTGCGGGTTGCGAGATCGAAGTAATACTGGTCGCGCATCCGCACTTCGGGCAGGGACACCATGAGGTTCAGGGTGATGGTGAGCTCGGTGGGCGCGTACTGGACGTGGATGTCGCGATTCGCGCGATACAGCATCACGGTTCCAGTGCCGAACTTGACCTTCTCCAGAAAGCGCAACTCCACCGCCTCGCCGACAAACCCCTCAACCTTGTCGAAGTCGTACTCGTAAATCTCGGTCTCGTAGCCGGGGCCCAGGTAGTTGACGGTCATGAACGTAAAGTTGTGGTCGTGCGCCAGGTTGTAGGCAAACTGGTCCTGATATGTGCGGCCGCTGGCCATGTCCACGATCGCCGGCCAGATGTTGGCACGAACGTAGAACTGCTCATCGCGCCCGAGCAGTAGCGTCTGCGCCGAAGGAATCCCGTTGTCATCGAGATAGCTTTCAATGCGGCGGTTCAACTCGCGGACGATCAGTTCCCGGTCGTTGGCGAGGGCCCGCAGCATGGGTGCCGAGGCGGCAATGCTGTCCGCATCGCGCAGGTCGACCGTCGTGCGGACGTGCTCGAGATACTCGTCCACGGCGGCAACACGGATCGTGTTACAGGGAATGGTCAGCGCCATGGCAGTGTCAACGCGCAGTTCGCCGCTCGAGTTGATCGAGTGTTTTCTGTGCTGCCCGCCGAACGTGCGGATGCGGGTCATTTACCGCCTCGCGAATTCTGGCAAGTGCTTCAGAACGGCTGAGGCGCCCAAGGTTCTGGATGGCCGCCCAGCGCACGGCATGGTGCGGATGGCCTGCCAGTCGCCGCAAGGGTTCGATAGACGACTGGTGGGCAACCTTGCCCAGAACGGTCGCAGCCACCCTCAGTTGCGTGTACGTCACGGTGGCGTCATTCGCCTGCCAGGCCTGCAGCGTGCTCTTGCTGAAGAGCCATTCGAGCGATCGCACGGGCGCAGTCGCGAAGCGTAGCACCGGCACCGGCGCCGTAACGTGAAAGTCATACGCGAACTGATCGGTCCGCATCGGGAGCACATTTCCGGCGTCGACGTTCACGAACCCCGCCGGCTCCAGGCGGAGGGCCGGATCGAACACTTCGTTGCGGTAGCCGGGCGGGAGTCTGTAGCGGTTCGCCGCCAGGGAAGCACCGGCGAGCGGTGCATAGAAGGCGAAGTAGGGTAGACCGTGTATGTAGCGGCGCGGCGTATCAAACAGTGCGACGGAAACGGCCCAGCGTGATCCGCGATGAAGGATGACCTCTTTTGCGACCCAGTCTCCCAGCAACTGAGGATCCGCGCGCAAAGCGGTCAGCTGCTCGTTGAACCAGGTCGGGACAACCCCTCCCGTCAGCAGCCGCTTGACGGCTGACTCGCACTCCCAAAACGTCTCTGGCTTCTCGGCCGAGTAGCTCGAGCGCACATCCTCGGCAAAGTCGGGCAGCCGGTACGATGAAGTTGACATGGAACCTGGGCGAAAGGCTGGCGGCAATATACGGGTCGGCGCCACTCCCGTCAGCAAAAACTTCGGGGGTAGAGCCGTCTGGCTCTACCCCCGATTACCCCGAGCTAAATTACTTGGGGAAAAAGTTTACAACGACGAAGCCCTCTGCTGAGAGCCGCGAGTCGTCGGGCTCAACGGCACCCATGCCCCCGACGTCGTACTCCAGGTCCGCGATCTCCAGCGTATCGATAGTCTCTTCGTTAGACATGTGACACTCCCTTCAGCTTGCTTGGTGGGCGAAACCCCAAATATGGGGGAGCCTGACCTTAACGAAGACAGAGCGCGAAGATGGGAGCATAATCCGTTGTTTTTTCATATGTATTAATCAATATTCACGGCCTTATTGCGGCAGCCTGTTTAGCGGCCTCGAGTTCCAACCGCGCTCGAGTGGCTCGCCAATGGTCAGCACCGAGTCGGCGCGTGACGACGCTCGACGACCGTTCAAGGGACCAAATCGCGGGGTCAAACTCCTCCTTTTGCAGCAAGAGCAGGCCATGGGTGCGGTACAGATCGCCTTTCGCTTGCTGATACGTTTCCAGTGCGGCCATGATTGCGTGGCTGACGTCTAGTACTGCCATGGCCTCATCCGGAGAGCCAGCTTGGCGGAGAGCTTCGGCTAGGCCAATGCGTGCGTGTAGCGTTAATGGGTGCTCGGCGCCCAAGACCTTCTCTTGGATATCGAGCGAAGAGCGGAATGCCTCGATGGCCGCCCGCCCCCGCCCCTCTTCGCTATAGGCGCGGCCCAGGGTCCATAAGAACTCGGACCGCAAGCGCAGTGGGCAGGCGTTATCGCGGCGGCAAAGATTCACCGCATCTTTCAGAAGGCTCTGCGCTTCTGCATGGCGTCTTTGCTCGATGCGAAGTCTTCCGAGAGCCAATTTGGAGAGCCCCCGCGCGTAGTGGTTTGCCGGCAGAGCCTTGTCGAACATATCGCGCGTCCGCAAAGCGTTAGCCTCTGCATCCTCATATTGTCCAGCGCTCGCTAGGACCATCGCCAGAGCGAGCCTGGCCAGCGCAACTAATTCTGCTTCGTCTCCAAGCGTCGCTGAGAACACTGTCAGCGAATCCTTGAGTAGGGAAATAGATTCACCCAGCTCGGCGCCCTTCTCTTCAAGGACACCACCCAAGAGCAGCTTGGCGTAGGCGCTGAGTACCCTGGGCGCGGCATCTGGTGACGGCACGACACCGAGCCACCGCTTAAGCAGCGTCTGTCCGAAAGTCGTTGGCGGCTTCGAGACCGCGGCTGCGCGGATTACGTCGCGCAATTCGCTTTCCGCCATGTCATAAGCACCGGCAACGATGCCTGTCCTCGCCATCCGCGTCCTCACGATTAGTAGTTCCAGATCCGAAGGGTGGAGCAGACCTCTCCAGAGCGCTCGCAGCCCAGTGGAAATGTTCAGTGCGTCTTGAGGGCGTCCGTTGTCCAAATAAACCCAGGCGAGCCGATCCAAAGCCATCAAAGTTGGCTCTGCCGCTTCTCCATAGAGATCGGTTGTCAGCGCTACGGCTCGCTCGTAGTGCTCCACTGCCGCTTCGAATCGGCCGATTTCCTCGTACCGCTGCCCAAGCATTGAGTGGATGCTGGCGGCTGCGTGCGGCTGATCTTTCAACCTGACGCCAACTTGGTCTGCTGCCCTGTTAAGCAGTGCTTCGTATGAGGTTTCCGACGGCCTGAACACGCCAGAATCGATGCGGAAAACGTCCTCCATCAAGAAATCGCTCACTGCCTTTGCCGTGGCCGTCGCCGCTACCGCTTCGTTGCGCGCCTGGTACGCGACAATACCTCCCGCGACAGCCGCGACCGTGAGCCCTAGCAGCAACACCGCCACCACCCGCATCCGCCGCAACTCCTCCTGCACCCTCCGCACGCGCTCCGCCCGTTGCCGCGCCGCAGCCTCGGCCACGCGGGCCTCCCGCCTTGGCTCGAGTGTGCGCAGCCGTTCGGCGAGTTGCGCCGCATCGGTCAACCGTCGCGACGGGTTGCCCGCCGCGGCGGCGGTGATGTCCTCCCGCAACAGCTCATCCTCGACGTCGGCTTCCCAGCCCGGCGCGAGGGCGCGGCGCAAGTCGCCCGTCACGACCTGGTAGAGCAGGATGCCAAGCGCGTAGATGTCGGCCTGCACCGTGCACGGCTGCCCGGCGATGACTTCCGGGGCGAGGTACAGCGGTGTCGCGCTGGTGGGATTGCCGGCAACCGTCCTGGTAAAACCGAGTCGGGTGATCCCCAAGGCCTCAAGGCGATGCGGGTCCAGCACGGTGCCGCTGCCAAAATCGCAGAGCCGGATGCTGGGGCGCCCGTTCTCGATCTGCACCAGCACGTTGCCGGGCTTGAGGTCCTTGTGCAGCGCGCCGACCGAGTGTGCGGCGGCGAGTGCCTCGGCAACCTGTGCGACAAGATCGAGGCGATCCGCCATTGCCAGTGCCGACAGCCCGCCTTGCGCCTCACTCCAAGTCTGCAGGTTGCCGCCTGCGACGTGCTCCATCTCGAGGAAGTACGGCGGCTCCTCGAGGTTCCATTCGAGGATGCGGGCGATCGGCGCGCGGGCGCCGAGGCTTTCGTGCAACAGCCGGTACAGCGTGATCTCGCGCTTGAGCGAAGACAGCGCGCCCGGATCGAGGGCGAACTTGAACACGCGGGCGTCGCCGGTTTTGTCGTGACGCGCCAGCCACGCCTCGCCGTGCCCGCCGGTGCCGAGCCGCTCGACCAGCCGCCACTGCGGCCGCGTGGGCGGGCTGTCGCCGGGCTTGAAGTCGAGCGCGGGCGCCGGCCGGGCGGCTGCGGTCTCCACCTTCACGCGCGTGACCAGACGGTAGCCGTAGCCGTGCACGGTTCGGATCAGGGTGCGGCGGTCGTCCTTTAGCGCCTGCCGAAGCACGCTGATGCAGCGGGCCATCACGGTCTCGGTCAGGATGCGGCCCGGCCACAGGTTCTCGGCGAGGTCGTCTTTCGTCACTACTTCGCCGGCGTGGTGCAGCAGATACAGCAGCACCTCGAGCGGCTTGCGCTCGAGCTCGACTTGCTCGCCGCCGACCCGCAGTTCCATGGAGCGCTCATCCAGCACGGCGGAGGCGAACAGCCAGCGCCGGCCGGTCAGGTCGGCCGTCTCCCTTGCGGCATCGATTTCAGTCATGGCTGAAATTTCCTCAAGAATTCCTCAAGAATCCATAAAGACTCTCGGGGCGCGCTCCCGCACGATGTGCCATGCACACAGGCACATCGGATCGGAAGCCGACCCCAACAGCACAACAAGAAGACCAAGAAGAAGAAAATGGGCCACCGCGCTTCGATCGTTCGCCGCCCAGCGCTCCCGGGCCGCGATCGCCTTGGCTTGCCGCATCTTGGTGGGTGACGGCAAGCCCCTTTATTTATCGGGCGGAGTCTACGGCTCCAGCCGCTCCACGCGCCAGCCCTTGCCCTCGGCCCGGTACACCAACCGGTCATGCAGCCGGTCGCGCCGGCCCTGCCAGAACTCGAACAGTTCCGGCTTGAGCACGTAGCCGCCCCAGCTCTCCGGCACCGGCACCTGCGCGCCACCGAGCCGGGACTCGTTCTCGGCCAGGCGCTTTTCGAGCTCGGCGCGGCTGGCTACCACGCGGGACTGGCGCGAGGTGAGCGCCCCGAGCTGCGAGCCGTGCGGCCGGCTGCGCGCGTAGGCCTCGCTCATCGCGCGCGGCAGCCGGGCCACGCGCCCCTCGACGCGCACCGAGCGCTCGAGCTTGTCCCACCAGAACACCAGCGCCGCGCGGTCGTTGGCGGCCAGCTCTTCGCCCTTGCGCGAGTCGTAGTTGGTGTAGAAGGTCAGCCCGCCTTCGTGCGCGCCCTTGTACAGCACGATGCGCGCGGACGGCCGGCCGTCGGCCGTGGCCGTGGCCAGCGTCATCGCGGTGGGCTCGATCATGCCGGCGGCCTCGGCGTCCTTCAGCCAGCGCGCGAGTTGCTCGAGCGGATCCTTGTGAATCGCGGCTTCGTCGAGGGGTGGCTGGCGGGTGTATTGCGGCATGCGGGCAATGCTACCGGAACGCGACCACTCAGCCGGGATGGGCATCGTCAGTAGGAGGCCATCGAGGGGGATTCCAATGAACAGGGGCTCAGTCGCGATTTCCTGCCTGGTACTCAGCGCATGCGCCATCGCCGGCGGGCAGGCGCCCACGGCCCAGGGCGGCAAGGCCTTCGATCAGGCGCAGGCGCTGACCGGGCTGCGGGAGCGGATCGCCGGGCAGGCCGACCGGCCGGCCGCGGAGGTCTTCGAGAACATCCAGCTCTTCAAGCGCGTGCCGGCCGGCAAGCTGCTGTCGATCATGGAGATCGGCTTCGCCAGGTCGCTCGGTGTGGACTGCACGCACTGCCACGTGCCAGACGAGTGGGACAAGGACGACAAGCCGGCGAAGCAGATCGCACGAGACATGTGGGCGATGGTCCAGACCATCAACACCGAGCAGCTGAAGAAGATCAGGAATCTGGAGAGCGAGAATCCGGCCGTGAACTGCACGACCTGCCACCGCGGGGACAAGAAGCCGGCGCTGAATATGCCGTAGGACCGTCGTAATTCCTTAGAATGCGCGCTCCCGTTCCATCGGAAGCCGACCATGTCCCCGTTCCGCGCGCTGCGCATCCACCAGGACGGCAAGGCCACGCGCGCGCAGCTCGAGACCATCGAGCTCTCGGCGCTGTCCGCGGGCGAGGTGGTGATCCGCGTGCAGTGGTCGGGCATCAACTACAAGGACGCGCTCGCGGTCACCGGCAAGGGCCGCATCATGCGCAAGTTCCCGTGCGTGGCGGGCATCGACCTCGCCGGCACGGTCGAGTCGAGCGAGGCCCCGCAGTACAAGCCCGGCGACAAGGTGCTGGTCACCGGCTGCAACATCGGCGAGCTGCTCGACGGCGGCTATGCCGAGTTCGCGCGCGTGCCGGCAGAGGCGGTCATCCCGCTGCCGGCGGGCATGGACGCCCGCGACGCCATGGCCATCGGCACGGCCGGTTTCACCGCCGCCTTCGCTTTGCGCCGCATGCTCGAGAACCACCAGGCCCCGGCCATGGGCCCGATCGCCGTCACCGGACCCACCGGCGGCGTGGGCAGCATCGCCATCGACCTGTTCAAGCGGGCGGGCTTCACGGTCCACGCCATCACTGGCAAGGCCGACGTGGCCGGCAATTACCTGCGCGACCTGGGCGCCGACGAGGTGGTGTCGCGCCAGGGCGTGGACCTGGGCAGCAAGCCGATGGAGAAGGCCACCTGGGGCGGGGCGGTGGACAACCTGGGCGGCCCGACCCTGGCCTGGCTCACGCGAACGGTGAGGCCCTGGGGCAACATCGCCTCGATCGGCCTGGCGCAGTCCCACGAGCTGCAGACCACGGTCATGCCCTTCATCCTGCGCGGGGTGAGCCTGCTGGGCATCCACTCGGTGGAATGCCCGCGGGCCTGGCGCGAGGAGATCTGGGCCAAGCTCGCCGGACCGTGGAAGCCGCGGCACCTGGCCGACATCGCCACCCGGACGGTCATGCTGGACGAGCTGCCGGGGGCCTGCAACGACCTCTACGCCGGCACCGTCACGGGCCGGATCCTGGTCCGGATCGCCTGAAAAAGGGCGCTTTTTCAGCGGCCCCGGATAGGGGCGTATTTACCAGCGGATTTGCGTGCCCTTTGGGTAGAATATGACAGTAGGTTCATATACCTAGACACCCAGGGAGAGTCATGCGTAATCCAGTCCAGCGCGCCGTGGCGAGCTACGTCCACGGCCTGAGGGCCGTCGCGCTCGTATCCGCGGCCTGTGCCGCCGGCACTGCCGGCGCTGCCGAGAAGATCCTGCTGCCGGAGCAGTACCTCACCTACGGCCTGTCCTACGCCAGCCACGACGAGCCGGTGGATTACGGCATCGGCATGGACGTGGGCTATGCCCGGCGCTTCGGCACCGGCAACTGGCTTGAAGGCCGGCTGTTCCTGAACATCCAGGAAACCGGCAGCGACACGCTGCCGGATTTCTACCAGACCGGCCTGGGCGCGGACTTCATCAAGTCGCTCGCCAACGAAAGCTCCGGGCACTTGTTCCTGCTGGCCGGCGGCGGTATCGCGATGAACGACCGCACCCCGGACACCGACGACGGCTCGAGCTACTTCCTCAACGCCGGCGTGGGTTACCGTAGCGCGATCTCCGACTACTGGGGCGTGCGCTCGCGCGTGGAGCTGCGCTACGTGCACGACTCGGTGGCCGACGGCGCCGACGCCGTGGTGCTCGGCCTCAAGCTCGAGATGCCGCCCAAGCGGCAGACCGTGGTCGAGAAGGTCGTCGAGGTCGAGAAGATCGTCGAGGTGCCGGTCGAAGTCGAGAAGATCGTCGAGAAGGAAGTCACCCGCGTGGTCGAGCCGGTGGCCCCGGCCGACACCGACGGCGACGGCGTGGCTGACGGCATCGACAAGTGCCCGGGCACGCTCGCCGGCGCCAGGGTCGACGAGTTCGGCTGCATCAAGGAAGAGCAGAAGATCAACCTGCCGAACATCGAGTTCGAGTCGGGCAAGACCGTGCTGGCCCAGGGCGGCAGGGACAAGCTCGAGGCGGTGGTCGAGTTCCTCAACAACCAGTCCGAGGTGCAGGTGGACGTGTTCGGCCACACCGACGCGCAGGGCGCCGACGCCTACAACCAGAAGCTCTCCGAAGGCCGCGCCAAGTCGGTCATGGAGTACCTGCTCAGCCGTGGCATCGACGCCTCGCGCCTGTCGTCGAAGGGCTTCGGCGAGACCCAGCCGATCGCCGGCAACGAGACGGCCGAGGGCCGCGCGCAGAACCGGCGCGTGGAGCTCTTGATCAGGACCAAGCAGTAACGAAAGGTGCGGTAGAGGAGGGATGGGCGGCCGCGAGGCCGCCCATCCATCGCACGGGAGGAAGCGGTGCAGGGATCCAACGAGGCGTACAACCTCGCGACGCCCTCGGGCGCCGGCACTCTGCTGCTCTCAGGGCTGGCGACATTCGCCGTCGGCCTGGCCGGCTGCGCGATCTTCCTGGACCAAGCCGCAGCGAATGGGCTGCCGGCCGCCGCTGCCATCGCCGTGTTGGGCGCTGGCACCGTATTGGCCCTCATCGGCGTGCAACTGGTCATCAAAGCTCCATCGGTGCCAGCCTCGGCGAGGCAGCTTCTGGTGGGCTCGATGATGCGTTCGGTTGCCGTATTGGTGATGATCGCTGCCGCGCTGGCGTTGCTCTTCGGGAGCTCCGCCTTCGACCTGGCGCGCGTCGTCGGGCAGGCCTTTCCGGTCGTGGTCGCGATCGACCTGGTCGCGTACTTGAGCGTGTTGCAGTCTCGCCTGCTACGCACGCGGCAGTAAGCGCAGGCAAAAGAAAACGGGCGGCCATCCGGCCGCCCGTCTGATCAGCAGGTCCCTCGCTACGCTCGGGATGACACCTGCGCGTCCCGCCGCCGCCTGCGCATCAGCGCCGCAACACCCGCCAGTGCCAGCGTCAGCGTCTGCCCGAGTCCCAGCGCGCCCACGCGGGCGTTGCCGATGGCGTTGCTCACGGTCACGTCCACCAGGTCAGCCGACTGGTTGCCATCGGGGTCCTCTACGAGCACGCGGAAGCGCATCAGGGTGTCGCCCTCGACCGCCGGGGCCGTGAAGCTCGGCGTTGCCGTGTCGGCGCCGGTCAGGGTCACCGTGGGCCCGGACAGTTGCAGCCAGCTGTAGCTGAGCGGCTCGCAATCCGGGTCGGTGGTGCCGGCCGCGCTGAGCATGGCGCCGGCGCCCTCGAACACCTTGAAGTCACTGCCGGCGTCGGCGACGGGCCGCTGGCCAAGATTGTTGATGGTGAGGGTCAGCTGGTCGGTGGCGGCCAGTCCCTCGGGGTCGGTCACGGTTAGCTGCAGCACTGCCAGAGTATCGGTGCAGACCTCAGGCGCCGTGAAAGCCGGGGTGGCCGTGTCGGCGCCGGTCAGCGCCACGTCCGGCCCGGACAGCTGGGTCCAGGCGTAGGTGAGCGCATCGCCGTCGGGGTCACTCGAACCGCTGCCGTCGAGCGTGCCGCCCGTTTCCTCGTCGATGAGGCGATCCGCGCCGGCCACCGCGATCGGCAGCTGGTTGATGTCGAGCGCGACGGTGGCGGGTACGACCGTGCTGAAGCGGCTGGGAACGGCCTGGCCGGAGACGTCGTACGTCGTCAGCACCCGGTAGCACGCCGTACCGTCCGTCTGCCCGCTGAGCGTGTGGCTGGTGGCCTCCGTGGTGAGCAGGTCGCCCCAGTCGTCGTTGACCAGTGCTATGTCGTCGACGTGCCAGCCGTACTGCGTGTAGAAGAAGAAATTCGACTCGCCCAGCACGAAGTTGAAGCGCAGGCGGATGGTCTGGCCGGCGTAGCCTGTCAAATCCAGCTCCCGGGCCACGAGGCCCTCGGCCCCGAGCGCAGCGGCGCCGTCCTCGGTCAGGCCGGCGCGGACGTTCGAGTAGACGGTGGTCCAGGAAGCGCCGTCGTCGATGGAGATCTCGACCAGCCCCTGGTCATCCGGCTCGTTGAAGTACCACTCCGAGAAGCGCATGAACGTCTCGCCGCTCGCCGGAATGGCGATGGGCTGCGTGAACGTCAGCGCCGCCGACGAGTTCTGGGTTTCCTGCTCCGACGTGGGGTTGGCCCAGAACGTGGTCGAGCCGTGGTTCGGCTGCGCGTTCGAGCTTTCCCAGTTCGGCGAGATGAATGGATCCGAGCGCGTGACAGTCCACTGGCCGAAGCCGCCCTCGGCGTCCTCCGACACCATGGGGACGCACGAGGTCGTGGAAATCTGCAGGGTTTCGGGCCCGACCGCGTTCGCCGGCCGCTCCCACTCCAGCGTGTAGGTGCCGTCGATGTCCGGGTCCTCATAGTCGGCGCCCAGCGCGAGCGTGGGTGCATCGAGCGCAGGGCAGCTGTACAGGTGCAGGTCGTCCGCGTACCAGCCTTCCACGCCGTTGCAGCCGTCCTGGCTGAAGGTCAGGCGCAGCTGCACGGTGTCGCCGGGCGTGGCGATGCCGGACAGGTTCACGATGGTCGTGCCCCAATTCGCCGGCGGCGAGCCCGACGGCGCGTTGATGTCGGTGCCGTTCCAGGCGGCCTCGCCCGCATTCGGGTTGGTGTTCAGCCCGACCGGCGGCGCCTCGTCGAGATTCGAGTTCGGCGGGTTGAAGGTGTAGTTGCCCTGCGGCACCAGCGCGAACGCGCCGCCGTTGACGCTGACTTCGAGCTGGCCGCCGTCGAAGGTGGCTTCGGTGGCCACGTAGTGGTCGAAGCGCAGCTGCAGGTCGGTGGCCCCCTCGGGAATCGTCACTTCGGGGCCGTCGTACGTGAACTCGCCCGAATAATCCTCCGAGCCGGGCTGGCAGTCGCCGCCGCCGGGCTCGCCGAGCGGGATGTTGCGCGCCAGCGCCGCGGTGCCGGCGCGGCCGGCCGGCAGGGTGGCGTCGAGCACGAAGTCGCGCAGGTCGCGGCTGTCGTCCTCCCAGTCGGCGAAGACACCGGTGCTGGTCCGGCTCCAGCCGTCCTCGCCGCTCTCCCAGTCCTCGATGAAGATGGTGTTCGCGCCCTCGCACAGCGCGGGCGGGTTCTGCTGCAGCACCGGGATGTAGGGGCACGGCGTGCCCAGGTCCATCTCGGTGGCGAGCATGGCCTGGTCCAGCACGTCGCAGTCGCCCTGCGTGATGATTTCGGCCGAATCGGCGCCGGTCGGGTCTTTCAGCGTCACGCCTTTCAGGTCCTGGCACGAGGCGCGCAGCGCTTCGGCGTGCTGCGGGAAGTCGGTCGTCGGCGTCTGGTAGTTCGCTTCGGCGTGGAAGTAGATGTGCAGCGCCTTGACCATGCCGATGCCGGCGAAGCTCTGGCCGTTGTAGGAGTCGCGCTCGAATCCGGAGGTGCCCTCGGGACCCTGGCCGGCGGTGCCGTCCACCAGCATGGCGAACGCGTGGTTCGGCACGCTGGAGTTTGCGTGGACGCCGCCGTTGTCGCCGGAGCCGCAGGTGTAGTTCTCGGAAGTCGCCTTGCCGGGATTGGCGGCCGGGAAGTCATCCGGCTTCCACATGTCACGCAGCAGCAGCGCGGCGGCCTCTTCGCTGAGGTCCTCGCCGACCACCCAGCGGCTGCCGAATTCCTCGTAGTACTTGTGCTCCTCGAGCGTCAGGCTGCCGAGCGGGCCTTCGAGGTGGTTCAGCAGGTCGTAGGCTTCGCCGAAGATGTCCGAGTAGCTCTCGTTCAGCGCGCCGGACTGGTACTGGTAGATCAGTCCGTGCGTGTACTGCGTGTAGGCGTGGCTCCACTCGTGGCTGACGACGTCGTCGGCGTCGAAACCCGGGCAGTAGTTGGTCGAGTCGCCGTTCCAGTAGGCGTTAGGGCAATTGTCGTTGATCAGATAGACACTCTTCTGGAGCTGGCCGACGTAGTCGTCTGGACGGTCCGGCGCCCAGGCCGGTGCCGGTGTATCCGGCTGGCATTGTCCATTTCCGTCGCAGGCGTCGTATCCGGCCCGCCCGAACATGTTGTTGTAGAGCGCATAGGTGCCGCCGGCGAAGATCCACAGGTTGTCGGCCGGCGGCGTGCCGCTGCCGTCGTCGGAGAAGTCGGTGCTGTTGTGCCCCGGGTCGTTGATCAGCGGGGGATCGGCGGGTCCGGCGGGAATCGTCAGCGTGCTGGCCTGCTCGTCGTAGGTCGGCGGCACGCTCTGGTCGGGCGTATAGATCTCCCGGTTCAGCACGGTGTGGACCCGGCTGATGCGGTTGAGGCCCACGCCGGTGCCGGCGTCGATGAACACGCGGTCGCGGGCGTCGCGCGCGCCGGTGACGAGCGCCTCGTAGGCGAGCCGCGGCCGCGAGAAGTGGCCGTTCAGCAGGCCGATCGGATAGACCACGAAGCGGCCGCTGTCGATGCGCAGGTCGGCCGCGCGGCCGGACTTGCGCGCGTAGGCCAGCGCCGCAGCGCGCAGCCGTTCGAGCGGCAGGCGCGTGGCCGGCATCCGTTTCAGGCCTGGGACGAACACGCCGTTGACGCCGGTGACGCCGGCGTCGTTCAGGTGCACGATGAGGCGCGCGCCGAATACCGGCACGCCGTCGTGCACCTGTTCGAGGTGCACATGCGAGTTGCCCGCCATGTCGCGCGAGACGCGCTGCAAGCGCAGTTCGGTGGCCGGATCGCTCACGCCCAGCGCGGCGCCGTACAGCGACAGAAACAGCCGCGCGCGCTCGGCCGGCGTGCCGGCCCCGCCGTCGGCGAGCAGCGTGTGCCCGTGCTCGGCGCGCAGCATGGAGTAGGCGGTGCGCGCGTCGGCATGGCGCCGCAGTTCGCCCCCGGCGTTGGCCTGCAGGCGCGACAGCGCCACGCTGCGGTCCGTGCTAGCCCGTTCGGGCAGCGCGGCGGCGGAGGTGGCGACGAGCAGGCCCAGCAGGCCGGCGGCGATGCGCGACCGCCGCAGCGCGGCGAGCAGGCCCAGCAGCAGCACGGCCGTTCCGGGCAGTGCGCCACCGAGGCGGTTGTTGCCCGGTCCGTCGCCGTCCAGGGTGCCCGGCGTGCCGTCGAGCACCTCGACCAAAACCTCAGCCACGTTCGAGCTCTGGGTGCCGGCGTTATCGGTCACCGTCAGCGTGGCGGCGTAGGTGCCGGGCATTGTGTAGGTGTGCTCGGTCGTTGGTTCCGCCTGAGTGACCGGCTCGCTGCCGTCACCGAAATCGAACGAGTAGCTGGCGATTTCCGTGGTGTCATCGCCCGGCGTGGACCCGGAGGCGTCGAAGGTCACCGTGACCGGCGCCACGCCCAGGGAGATGTCCGTGAGCAGGTTGGCAACCGGAATCGGCAGCGCCGGGCACGGCAGGTTGCCGACCAGGACGTACGGCTCCAGCGCCGCAGCGCTGTCCACCGAGAGGCCGGCGCCGTTCTGCCCGTTGCTGGTCTGGCGGACCCAGGCGGCAATGGACGTCACCGCCATGCCGGTGTCGAGGCCGAACTGCGCCTTGTCGAGCACCAGGGTGATGATGCCGTCGGTGTCGTAGCTGCTGTCCGGCAGGTCGCCCTCGACGGTGAACACGCCTACGCCGGAGGTGCCCGGGGCCGGCACGGTCTCGCGGAAGCCGCGGATGAAACGCGGCGCGGCGCTGGAGCCTGGCGGCACCGTGTCCATGGCCACGAACTGCGCCTCGACGTCGGTGCGAACCGGCGTGTTGAAGTACACGTACCAGCGGTAGTTCGGGATCGGCGCGGGATTGAGGTTGTCCACCTTCATCGTCATGACCAGCTTGCCGGGCATGTCGGCCGGCTCCGCCAGCCAGAGGCGGCGCAGGTCGTCCATGCCGGTCTGCGAACTGTCGCCCGTGGTGCCGGGGCCGCTGACCACGCGGGTGAGTCCGGGCAGCTCGCAGGCGCGCTCGGAGGACGGCGGCACCGTCCCGGGCGCGAGGCGCGTGGTGAAGGCGCGGCCGAACATCGGCTGCACTGCCGCCGTGGCGACCGGCGCGTCGGGCGAAGGTGCGTAATCCAGCGCGCCGACGTCGTTGGACACGACCACGCGGATGTTATGGATCGGCTCGTTGATCGGCGGATAGCCGAGCTGCGCGTACGGCACGAAGAAGCTGATCACGTTGTCCACGCGCTCGACGAACGTGGCGATGGCCGTATTGTTCTCACCGGTCTCTGCCACGGCGACGCCGTCCGGCGTGGCCACGATGGTGGTACGCGTCGGCACGCCGCGCGCGTTCTGCTCGAGCCGGTACTGCAGCGCCGGCGAGCTGAAGTCCGCGGCGTCGCCCACGGTCAGGCGGTACATCACGCCGGGACCGTCCAGGTTGAAGTTCTGCATGGTCAGCTTGACGGCGTTGGCGGCTTCCTCGGTGATGTCCGGCTCCGTGTCGCCTTCGAAGACGGTCCATTCCTCCTCGGTCGGCAGCAGGCCGGCCTTGGTGATGCCCAGGCTCGGGTCGAGGGCCAGCTCGTCGAGCGCGGCTTTCATGTCCACCAGACCGGCGCCGTAACCGAAGTGAATGGTGCTGCCCTCGAGCTGCGGGTCGGGCTCGTAGCCGCCGCCGATCCTGCGCGCGGTGCGCTGCAGCAGCTGCTCGATCTCGGCCGGCGTCAGCGACGGCTTGGCCTGCGCCAGCGCGCCGATCACGCCGACGATGTTCGGCGTGGCCATCGAGGTGCCGGAGATGGTGCCGTACCACGGCTGCCACTCGGTCTCGGCGGCATTGTCGTCGCCGCCGGTGCACACGGCCTGGGTCGGCGTGGCTTGCGCGCAGGCAGACGTGCTGAGGTCGCCCGGCGCGGCGATGTCCGGGTACTCGGACGGGACGCCCTGCTTGCCGCGGCTGGAGAAGCCCGACAACGGCGCGTCGAGCGCGCCGGTGCCCTGGTCGTTGTAGCTCGCGACGCAGATCACGCCCGGCGTCGGATCCTTGCAGTAGGACGAGGTCATGTCGGCCGAGCCGTCGCCGCCGTCGTTGCCCGCCGCGAACACCATGTTGATGCCGCAGCCGACGATCTGCTTGATCATCTGCTTGCCGGCGTCGTTGGGATCGTAGGGCGTGCCGGCTTCGATCTCGCCGTAGGAGTTGTTGACGGCGCGCAGTGTCGCGAAAGTCGGAAGGGTCAGGTTGTCCAGCATGTGCCGGTAGGCGACGTTGGCGCTCACGATCAGCAGGCCGACGCCGTGCGCCCAGTGGATGATGTTGGCCTGCGGCGACGCCGAGGTGAACGTGCCGGGCGCCCACGGCGCCACGTCGGCGTTCGGGTAGCCGCCGTCGGACTGGCGGCCGTCGCCCGCGACGATGCCGGTAACGTGCGTACCGTGGCCGCCGGCGACGTTCTCGCTGTCGCCTTCGCCCACGTCCACGTACTGCGGCGTGCCGCCGGCGATGAACGGGTTGACGATCTTGAAGTTGTGCGTGATGCGGCCGCTGAAGTCCGGATGCGCGCCGAACAGGCCGCCATCGATGATGCCGAGCGTGACGCCCTTGCCGGCGAGGATGTCGCCGTTGGCGTCGCGGTACGGGCCCTCGGCGACGCGCTCCTGCGCCAGGCGGATGCGGGTGGCCCAGCTCTGGGTGGCGTCGAGCAGGCGCATCGGTGCGTCGTGCTCGATGCGCATCACCCACGGATGCCCGGCCATGCGCCGGAACGCGGCCACGGGGCCTTCGGCGTACACGGCGGTGGTGTAGCGCCGGAAGTCGTGCACCCTGCGCAGGCCGAGGCCCTTGAGGATGACGTCCTGCTGCGCCCGCGTGCCCTGCCGGAAGAAATGGACGAAAGCGCCGTAGCGCGCATCGGGAGCGGCGCGCGCCCAGTCGAGTTGCACGGGCAGGTCCACTTCCGTCTCGCCGGCGAACGGAACCCGTGCCAGTGCCGTGGCAGTCGCCTCGGTTACGCAGCCCGCAACGGCGGGACAGCCGGCTGCATCGACCGTCGCGCCGGCAGGCGTGCCGGGGCACTCGTCGTAGTAGTCCGAAACGCCGTCAGCGTCGCCGTCTGGCGCTGCCGGGCAGGTGCCCGCGGCGACCGTCGTATAAGTCGCCGTGCTGCTGGTCGAGTCGAGAGTGGCGGTAATGCCCGTGCCTGAGGCGCCCGCCAGCTGCTGGGAAAGTCCGTTGACCGCATCCAGCGTCGTGTCCGGCGCCGGGTTCCCGACCAGATCCTTGTTGACGATGATCGTGATGGTGCCGTCGGGGTCGTAGTTCGACAGGATGTCGGCGTCGCCGACAGTCGTTGACGATCCGGTGACCGGGTCGATGTAGCCGTAGGTGAAGGTCGGCGCCCCTTCCTCCGCCGGGGTGTTCATCGAAGCCAGGAACGTCGACGGCTGCCCTGCGGGTACTCCTGCCAGCGTGAAGCGCACGCGCCACACGGCGTTGACGGGCAGCGTTTGCAGGTTGTCCACCTTCATGGTGAAGGTGAACTTCGGCGTCGCGGAGTAGTTCTGCTCGGCGATCGAGATCGACAGGATGTCGAACTCCGTGTTGGCGCCCGTAGCGCCGCCGGCCTGGTCGCCGGCCGGGTCGGTGAGCACCTCTTGTCCGGGGGCCTCGCAACGCGGTTCGGCCGCCTGCGCCCCGGAGGGCGGGCTATGCAGCGTGAGGGCAAGGCAGGCGATCGCAGCCTGGACTGCGGCAGTGGAAGCGTGACGACGCATGGTGAACCCCGAAGTCTGTGGTGCGCCCGCAGGAGCCGACCCCGGCACCTGACTCAGGCGTCATATCAGCGCAGATTAACGCCCGCAGAGGGGTGCTTCAACAGGGAAATTTGCCCTAGCGCACCGGGGGGGCCTGGCCCAGCGGCAGCCGCCCGATGGCGGGGTAGGTCAGGCTGCCAAAATAGAGGTCGCCGCCGTACTCGCGCACGCTGGTGATGGGGGCATAGGCGTCGGCGGCGGCGTACTGGAGATTGGCGACCACCTTGCCCTCGAGGTCCAGCCCCAGGACAAAGGCATGGCGCCTGGGCCGCGGCTGCAGGAAGGCCGGCAGCTTGGAGATCACCGTACGCAGGTAGAGGTTGCCGGGCAGCAGCCGGTCGAGCAGCGCGTCGCGCGGCGCGAAGATGGCCAGCCAGAAGCGGTCGCGGCCGTTGAAGGTGATGTTGTCGGGGAAGCCCGGCAGGTTGTCGATGAACACCTCGTGCCTGCCTGCCTTCTCGCCCTGGAGCCAGTAGCGCAGCACGCGGTAGTTCGCCGTCTCATTGACCAGCACGTAAGCATCGTCCGGGCCGACCGCCACGCCGTTGGCGAAGTGCAGGCCGGACATCAGCACGCGCGCCTGCTTCGTCGCGAAGTCGAACTCGAGCAGCCGGCCATTGGCGCCGTGCTCGAGGATGTCGGTCATGTGCCGGCCGTAGCCGAACTTGTAGGACGCGTCGGTGAAGTAGACCTTCGGCTCGAAGCGCGCGGCGTCGACGTCGTCGGTGAAGCCGAACGGCACGCCACCGGCAGTGGTGGCCAGCACGACCAGCTCCCGGTCGAGGTGCAGCAGGCCCTCCTTCGCGTCGGCGATGACGATGCTGCCGCCCGGGGCGCCCGCGATGCCGAGCGGCCGGCCGCCGGTGTTGGCGATCTCCTCGACCTTCGCGCCGTCCTCCGAGAGCCGCACCACGCGGCCGTCCGCATAGCCGCTGTGGATGCGGCCGCGCGCGTCGGCGTACACGGCCTCGGGCCCCTTGCCGACGCCCGTCGCGAGCCGCTGGATGCCCTTGAGCTTCTCGTTGTAGGCGTAGACGCCCTCGAGCGCCGGCGCGGCCGGCGGCGTCCACGCCACCGGCTCCATGCCGGTCGGCCAGGCCAGCAGGTAGGCGAGGAACGCCGCGAGCAGCAGCGCGCCGGCGGCCAGCGCCCCTTTCTTCATGCCGCCTACCTTAACGGCGAACGCGGCGGCGGCCCAGTGCGAGCAGCGTCAGCGCGAGGAGCGTCAGCGGCGACAGCGCGCCGCCGAGCCGGTTGTTGCCGACGCGGTTGCCCGTCTCGGGATCCGGCGGCAGGCCGGTGACCTCCGCGATCACGCACTCGACGTTGCTGTACGGGCCCGCCAGCGTGCCGACCGGATCCTCGAACAGCGCCGCGATGCGGTAGTAGCGCGTGCCCGCGGTGCGGGTCGGCACGGCGAAGCTCACGGCGTCGGCCGCCGGCTCACCGATGGTGGCGAAGTCGTCACCGTCGATGCGGATGTTCTCGATCCACCAGCCCGGCGCCTGCACGATGTCGTCCGAGGTCATGCGGAACTGCACTTGCACAGCCATGCCCCCGTACGGCGTCAGGTCGAAGGTGCGCGTGCCGGCGAACGAGCCGGAGAACACGCCGAGTTCGACCAGCGAGCCGTCCGCGATCAGCTCGACGACGGCGAAGTCGAAGTCCGCCTCGGTCTCCTGGAGCGTGTCGAACGACAGCGACGCCCCCTCGGGCAGCGTCACGGCGTCGATCATCGTCAGCGTCTCGTTCTGCGCCGCCCCGTCCGGGATGTAATAGGCCGGGTTGCCCGTGTCCGGGTTGACCGAGGAAGTCCACTGCGGCGATCCCTCCCACTTCGAGTTGGCGCCGCCGACGAGCTCCTCGTCGGCCGGATCCTCGAACAGCGCCTCTGCCGTCGTGCCCTCCTGGACGCGGAGGCCGATCGGCGTCGCGCCGCCGTCCGGGATGGTGTAGCTGAAGTTCAGCGTGTAGCTGCCGTCGGTGTCGGTGCCGCAGTCGGGCGGCGTGGCGGGCTCCTCGACCGTCGGCGCGGTCTGAACCGGCGCGGCGGTGACCAGCGGGCTCACGTAAGCCGTGGCGCGCAGGTACAGCGGCATGCGCAACGTGCGGCCGGAGGCGGCGTGCGTGGCCGTGACGTACCACAGGATGTCGGTGTTCGGCAGGGTGTACTGCTCGCCGTCCACGCCGATGCGGACCTTGAACTCGGCGCTGCCGCCGCTCGGCACGCTGATCGAGGTGATCGGCGTGGTGCCGTCGGCCGCGAGGAAGCTGATGGCGACGCCGGCGTGGTCGGCGTTGAGGTCGTTCTGCCAGCTCAGCGCGTAACTGCCCGCGCCGTCGCCGCCGGTCACGTCGCGCAGGAAGGCGGCGACGGTCTTGGCGACGACGCCGGGCGCGCCGGCCACGCCGACCGGGCCGAAGCTGGAGGTCGGCAGCAGCACGTCGAGGTTGCCGTCGTCGTCGAGCGTCGGCGGATTCAGCGCCGGCAGGTCGAACTCGACGCCGCTGCCGAGCAGCTTGGTCGGCGCGACGAGGATGGCCTTGGCGTCGAGCGCCGCGGCGACATCGATGTGGCCGGAGCCGAGGTCGTGGATCGTCGTCGAGTCCGCGCCGTCGGCCTCGGCGACGCCGCGGCCGCTGCGCAGGTTGGTGGCCGTGTTCTGTGCCAGCGCGCGCGCCACGGTGACCGTGTCGAAGCGTTTCGCGCGGTAGTCCGGATCGGCGAGGTCGATGGTGTCGAGCCCGAGCGTGTCGCGCACATGCTGGCGGATCAGGGCCATCGCCCCTGCCGTGATCGGGCCCGAGAAGCTGGTGCCGCTGGCGACGATGTAGCCGCTGGGCTCGCCCATGCCGGAGACATTCGGGTTGCCGTCGGGGGTGGCGGCGGCGAGGATGCCGGCGCCGGGTGCGGTCACGTCGGGCTTGATGTTGCGGTAGTCCGAGCCGGCGACGGCGTTGGGGCCGCGCGAGCTGAAGCCGGCCATGGCGGGCTCGTAGACGTCCACCGCCATGCCGTCGGTGATGCGCAGCGGCAGGGTCGACACCGTGCCGTGCGGCACCACGTCGCCGGCCTCCATCAGGGCCAGCAGGTAATCCGCGTCCGCGGGGCCGATGGTGAAAGTCGGGATGCCGCCGATCACCGCCACGGCCGTGGCCGACTCGACCGCCGTGATGATGAAGATCGCCGCCGGATCGAGCGGCGCCACGGAGTTGGCGATGTTGGCGAAGGCGCCGGTGCCGCGCACCAGCGCGATGCGGTTGGTGACCGTCGTCGGGGCGGTGTTGGTCGGCACCGTCATGTCGGCGTAGGCGTAGTGCGCCGACAGCGAGCCGGTGGGGATGGGGCCGCCGCCGGCGGCGTTGAACAGCCGCAGTGCCTGGCGCTCGCCGGGCTGCGGAACGTTGGCCTCGGAGTCGACGCCGGTTTCCGGCGCCGGGCCTGCGCCCGTGCGCAACTCGCCCGGGATCTGGTCCGGCGCCAGCACCGCGCCGGCCGAGATCGAGCCCGGATCGAGGCTCGCGCCCACGCAGATCACCAGCGTGCCCATGCAGGGCGCGCCGACGGTGGTCGGTCCGGGGCCGTCGTTGCCCGCCGAGGCCACGACGATGGCGCCGGCCAGCGCGGCGTTGTTGGCGCTCTTGCTCGAGGCGCTGCTGGCGCTGCCGCCGCCGCCGAGCGACATGTTGATGACGTCGGCGATCGGCTTGTCGATGCACTGGCCGGCCGTGTCGACGGCCGACACGCACGGCGACACCGAGTCGTCGAGCGCGAGCTGCGTGGAATTGTTCACGCCGGCGCCGGCGGCGCTCAGCGTCTTGTAGCCCATCAGCATGGTCTGCGGCGCGGTGCCGTGCAGCACGGCGCCGCCCGGCGTCGGGCCGACGCCGCTGCCGTCGAGGCCGACGCCGTAGCCGAGGTTGGGAGTCGTGTCGCCATCGACGCGATAGCCGCCCGAGTTGGAGGCGACGAAGGTGCCGTGCCCGTAGTCGTCGCCCGGGTCGCCGGCCGACAGATTCACGAGGTACTTCACCTTGGTGTTGTCCTCGGGCGCCGGCGCGTTGGGCGGCAACTGCGGCGTCGGCGTGGTCTGGCCGGTGCCACCGAACATCGGGTGCTTCCAGTCGATGCCGGTGTCGATCACCGACAGCACGAGGCCCTGGCCTTCGTAACCGTCGAGGGTCGTGGTCTTCGGCGTCTCCGGATGCCCGGCGCTGCCCTCGGGAGCCATCTCCTCGGTGGCGCCGTAGACCGCGAGCCGGCGGTTGGCCGGGTCGAAGTCCGTGCCCAGGCTGTAATCGATGGCGCGGTTGAGGTTCAGGCGCAGGCGCTGCTCGACCTGCACCGACCGGACCTCGGGCAGCTTGCGCAGCCGTTCGAGGTCGCCTTCGGCGGCCCAGGCCGAGAAGCCGTTCAGCACGCCGGTGTAGCGGAACTTCACCGTGCGCACGGAGCCGTCGGCCTGCCGCGCCTGGACCTGCGCCGGCAGGATGCGGATGTCGCGCGCGGGCAGCGCGGCGATGAACGCGTCTTGCTGCGCGAGGCGGCTGCGCGCCTGGCGCTCCAGCGCCTGGCGGTTGCTGACGCCGGGGCGGTCGCGCCGGGCTGCCGGCGGCGAGCGCAGCTCGATGGTTACCGGCACGACTTGATCTCCGGCGCTGGCGCGGAAGGCGACCAGCTCAGGGGGTTCGGCTGCGGCGATCGACCGGTCGTGGTCACTGCGGGAAACGGCCGCCCAGGAGGCGAACACCGTGAAAAGCGCCAGGCCGGCGCCGCGTACGTGCACGAGTTTCATCGCTCCACCCTCTCACGCCGGCCCCAAGGACCAACATGACAATCAGTTCATGTTGACGATTATCGCACGGCGGCCGTACGGGGCGCTGCGGCAGGGCGCGAGCCGGACGGTGGTAAAAGCAGCCTTAGTGGCGGTGGTGAGGCCGCCCGCTCAACCGAGTCGTGGTCGCCGCAGGCGCGGCAGCGCGAGCAGTCCGAGCAGCAGCACGGTCAGCAGCGGCACCGCGCCGCCGACCTTGTTGTTGCCGACCCGGTTGTTCTGCCCGGCGCCGCCGAGGTTGCGCACCGTGGCCGTGACCGTGTCGGTCGCGGTCAGGCCGTTCTGGTCGGTCACGGTCAGCTCGAACGTGAGGTCGGTGTCCGCGGCCACCTCCGGAGCCGTGAACGACGGCGTCGCCGTGGCCGCGCCCTGCAAGGCCACGGCGGGCGTGCCGATCTGCGACCAGGAGTAGTCCAGGGTGCCGCCCTCCGGGTCCGACGAGCCCGCGGCGCTGAGCGTCGCGACGGCGCCCTCGTCCACGGCGAAATTCATTCCGGCATCGGCCACCGGCGGCAGATTGGCCGGGCAGGCCGTCTCCGGCGTGCGCAGGGGCGCGATGGCGATGTTGTCCACGAGCCAGCCGGCGTCGTTGGTGGCGGCATCCGAGCCGAACACGAAGCGGATCTTGACCGCCTGGCTGGCGTAGGCCGACAGGTCGCTTTCGAAGGACTGGAAGGCGCCGTTGGAGGTGCCGGTAAAGGCCGGCTCGCCGTCGTCGAGGCCGGGATTGCTGCACGACGTGGTGAAGCCCGGCTCCCCCAGCATGACGCCCGGATAGAGGATGTCGTCGAGCTTGGTCCAGTCGCTGAAGCCGCCCGCCTCGGTGGCGATCTCGACGATGCCGCCGTCGAAGGTGGCTTCGGTGGCCCAGGCGCTCTCGAAGGTCAGCAGCGGCGCGTCGCCGAGCTGCAGGATTGCGCTCTCGAGCAGCGTGCAGGTGTCGTCGGCGTAATTACCCCCGCCTGAGGTGGCGTAGACCTGCGAGTCGCCCACGCCCCCGCTGGCGCGCACCGCCCAGCCCGTCGGGCTGGCGCGCGAGAAGACCTGCACCGTGTCGCCGGCGTCGTCGGTGACGCCGTCGGCATCCGCGGTGTAGCTGCCGGCGGCGACGTTGCCGCGCACCACCACGTTGGCCTCGACGTTGCCGGCGCCATCCTTCGCGCGCACCACATAGTGGTATTCGGTGCCGCCCTGCACGGTGGTGTCGATGTACTCGAGCGCGTCGAGGTCCGCCGCCAGCAGCGTGCCGGCGCTGGGCGTGAAGGGCGCGTCGGTGGAGCGGTAGAGGTCGTAGCGGACCACGCCGGTGTCGCAGTTGTCCTGCGCTTCCGACCACTGCACGGTCAGCGTGCAGCCGCCTTCGGGCGGCGCGGTCACGCGGTCGACGCCGCGGAACAGGGGTGGCGGGCATATGCCGGTGCACTCCACCGGCATGTCGAAGTTCTCGGTCACCGCCAGGCCCGGCGTGTTGGCCAGGTCGCCGCTCTCGGACAGCGCATTGACGCCCATGCCGCGACGGGCGAAGGCCCACCAGACATGGCACTGGTTGGCGCCGCCGTTGTTCTGCTGGTCGGCCAGCAGGATGGCGTCACGCGACTCGAGCATGCTGGGGTTGCAGCCGCCGAGCTTCAGCCCGTCCATCACCAGCTGCAGCGCGACCGTGTTGCCCTTGCCCGAGTCGAACTGGTAGACGTCCGGCTCCCAGCCGAGTCCGGGCAGTGACAGCTCGGGCACGCCGCGCACCAGCGCCCAGTACATGTCCCAGGTTGCGGTCGCCCAGACCGTGCCCACGCCGTGTGGCACGCTCAGCGCGCCCTCGGTCAGGTCGCCGTAGGTCTGCGGGTTGATGCTCATGTCGGTCGAGTAACGGAACGGCCGGATGCCGGGGCCGGTCACGGGCTGGTAGCTGACGTAGGTGCCGATGCCGCGCCCGCCGGGTTCCTCGGTGCCGCTCAACTGCGTGAGCGCCAGCGCCCACCAGTCGCTCCAGCCCTCGCCGGCCTGCTGGTCCCCCTGCAAGCAGAGCGGGGCCTGCACGCCCATGCCGGCGAGCCGGTTGGACACGCCGTGGCCGTACTCGTGAGCGATGACGCCGTTGTCGAAGTCGCTGTCGCGAAACGGCAGGGTCCCTGCGCGCAGCGTCACGTTGACGGTGTTGCCGGCGTCGATCGAGGCCCTGATCTCGTTGCCATTACCCTTGCCGATGGACACCGAGGGAATGACCACGGCGGCGCCGTCCACGCCGGGGCCCATGCCGACCGGTTCGTCGGCCTGGATGTTGACGAGAATGGCGGCGATCGCGCCGGCCTGCTGCGCGTGCAGCATTTTGGTGCCGAACTCGCAGGTACCGCGGTCGAGAAAGGCGATTTTGCCGGTCACGTCGCTGGCCCAGGGCGGCGGCTCGCAGGCGTCGTTGGTCGGCGCAGCGCCGTCGTCCACCAGCACCAGGTCGCCGGTGAGGCCGGTCTCGTTGAGCGGGGCGCCGAAGCCGGCGCTGCCCGCGGTATAGGTGGCCGAGTACGGCGAGTTGACCTCGACCTCCGCCGGCGGCGTGAACAGGAACATCTGCATACGGGCCGGCGTGCCGTCCGGCAGCGTCAGCATGTTGGCGTTGTTGGTGCCGGAACCGTCCTGCGCGTCGGCCAGCACCGGGTCGTTGCCCTCGAAGTTGAAGTTGGTTTCGTCGAAGCCGTACAACTCGTGCACGTCGTGCAGGATGTTGTTCCAGTAAAACAGGTTCACCACCAGCGCATCGAGGTAGGCGCTGGCGGGCAGCAGCGGGTCCGCCGGGTAGTCGAAGGTCAGCGCATTCGGCAGCCCGGTGCCGGACGGCTTGGAGTCCACGCCCGGCGTGAAGGCGTCGTTGGCGTCCAGGTCGGTCTGTGCCTGCACGTTGGGGCCGTCCGTGACGACGCCCGCCACCCAGCCGGCCGGCGAAGCGCCCGGGTGCTCGGGATCCACGACCAGCGTGCGGCTGTCGGCCGTGACGCCGCCGCCGGGCGTGTGGGTGGGGCTCTCGAACGGCAGCGGGTAGACGTTGTAGCTGTGGTTCAGCACGTAGTTGCGCTGGCGCAGCACCTGCCCGGTGGCCGAGTCCACCTGGAACTGCCAGTAGTGCTCCTGGTCGGTCTCGAGCGGGAAATCCCACGCCAGCCGCGCCGGCCCGTGGCCGGGGCGCAGCCAGACCAGGCGCACCGGGACGTCGCGGCGTGACAGGCCGGGGGCCGTGTACACGGCGCTGCGGGCCGGGTCGCCCGCACGCGGCCCAGATACGCGCGTGAGTGCCGGCGCGCCGGGGCGTCCCAGCGCCAGCGCGGCGCGCACGATGGCGTCGGCCGCGCCGAGACGCGGCGTTGCGGACGGGGCGCCGCGCGCGAGGCCGGGCACGAAGTCGTTGTCCACGCTCAGGATCGAGCCGTCGCGCGCCACGTTGACGTGCAGCACGCCGCCGAGCACGTCGATGCCGGCGAAGCGCTGCTGGAAGCGGATGTGGGCGATGCCGTTGTGGCGCGTGGCGGACTGCGCGGCCACCACGGCCTCGGCCACGTCGGCCTGGCTCAGCCCCAGCGCTTCATGCCGCTGCTTCAGGTGCGCCGCCGCGATCCCGGCCGGAGTGCGGTCGAGGTCCGCGGCGGAGGTGACGGCGGCGTTGGCGGACAACACCAGCAGGGTCGCAATCGGCAGCCATGCGGCGGGGTGACGGCAGCGGGCCATGGCGTGTGCTCCCGGCTCAGCGGCGAAGACGGCGGCGGCCCAACCCGAGCAGCATCAGCCCGAGCAGCGTAAGCGGGTGTAACGCGCCGCCGAGACGGTTGTCGCCGAGGCCGCCCACCGGCGGAACCGGCGGTGGCGGCACCAGGCCCGCCTCGACCGTCACCGCCTCGATGTTGCTGAAGCCGCTGTCGTAGGCCGTGCCTTCGATCGTGTACGTGGTGCTCACGCGATAGCAGCGGCTGCCGTCGAGCTGGCCGGATAACGTCTGTGAGGTGCCGGGCGTCGTCAGCAGGTCGCCCCAGTTGTCGTTGATGATGGCGATGTCGTCCACGTACCAGCCGAACGGCGTCGAGGCCGGCCGGTCTTCGCCACCGGACTGGAAGCGGAAGCGCACCTTGAGGCTCTGGCCCGCGTAGGCCGCGAGCGAATGCACGCGCTCGAACATCGGCTCGGTGGCCAGCAGCGGCGCCGCCTCCTCGGGGCCGAAAAAGCGCGAGTCCTGGCGCAGCACCGACCAGCTCGCGCCGTCGTCGGTGCTGATCTCGACGAAGATCGCGTCGTCGCCTTCGTGCACGAACCAGTCGAAGTAGGAGAGGCGGGTCACGCCCTCGGCCGGGATCGCGACCGCGTCCTTCAGGGCCAGGATCGAGGCGGGGACGTTGCCGGTCGCCGCCGCGTCGCTGCCGTTGGTGTAGTTGGTGAAGAACGAGTTGTCGCCGCTGTTGGTCTTGGTGCCGGACTGGTCCCAGGCCTGCACGCCGTCGCCCTCGGTCGTCACGTCCCACCTGGCGAGGTCGGTCTCGGCGTCGTCGGCCAGCATCGGCGCGCACGAGGTTTCGGAGGTCTGGACCCGGTCCGGGCCGGTGGCGCCGTCCGGGCGCTCCCAACTCAGCGTGAAGCTGCCGTCGGTGTCCGGGTCCTCGTAGTCGGTGCCGATCGACAGCACCGGCGCCTCGATCAGGGGGCAGCTGTAGAGGTGCACGTCGTCCACGTACCAGCCCTCGACGCCGTTGCAGCCGTCCTGGCTGAACGTCAGGCGCAGCTGGACCGTGTCGCCGGCGACGGCGAGGCCGGCGAGGTTCACGATCGTCGTGCCCCAGCTCGCCGGCGGCGAGCCCGAGGGCGCGTTGACGTCGGTGCCGTTCCAGGCCTGCTCGCCCGCGTTGGGATTGGTGTTCAGGCCGACCGGCGGCGCGGCCTCCAGCGACGAGTTCGGCCGGTTGAACAGGTAGTTTTCGTTCGGCACGAGCGCGTAGTCGCCGCCGTTGACGCTGATCTCGATCTGGCCGCCGTCGAAGGTGGCCTCGGTGGCGACGTAGTGGTCGAAGCGCAGCTGCACCACTTCCGCGCCGGCCGGGATCGTCACCTCGGGGCCGTCGTAGGTGAACTGGCCGGAGTAGTCGGCGGAGCCGGGCTGGCAGTCGCCACCGCCCGGATCGCCGAGCGGAGCGTTGAGCGCGAAGGCCGCGGTGCCGGGGCGGCTGTTGGGCAGCGAGGAATTCAGCACGAAGTCGCGCAGGTTGCGCGTGCCGTCCTCCCACTCGGCGAACTCGCCGGTGCTGGTCGTGGTCCAGCCGTCGTCGCCGGTCTCCCAGTCCTCGGAGAAGATCGTGTTGGCGCCCGGGCAGAGCCCCGGCGCGCCCTGCTGCAGCACGGGCAGGTAAGGGCACGGCGAGCCGAGGTCCATCTCGGTGGCGAGCATGGCCTGTTCGACAACCTCGCAGTTCGCCGCGGTGATGGTCTCGGGCCAGTCGGCGCCGGTCGGGTCCTTCAGCGTCACCCCGATCAGGTCCTGGCAGGCGTCGCGCAGGGCGTCGGCGTGCATCGGGAAGTCCGTGTGCTCGTGCTGGTAGTTCATCTGCGCCTGGAAGTAGATGTGCAGCGCCTTGACCAGGCCGATGCCGGTGAAGCTCTGGCCGTTGTAGGAATCGCGCTCGAAGCCGGTCGTGCCCTCGGGGCCCTGGCCGGCGGTGCCGTCCACCAGCATGGCGAAGGCGTGGTTCGGCACGCTTGAATTGAAGTGCACGCCGCCGTTGTCGCCGGAGCCGCAGACGTAGTTGCCGGACGTCGCCTTGCCGGGATTGGCGGCCGGGAAGTCGTCGGGCTTCCACATGTCGCGCAGCAGCAGCGCCGCGGCTTCCTCGCTGAGATCCTCACCGACCACCCAGCGGCTGCCGCCGTCCTCGTAGTACTCGTGCTCCGCGAGCGTCAGCGAGCCGAGCGGGCCCTCGAGCTTGTTGGTGAGGTCGTAGGCCTCGCCGAAGATGTCCGACCAGCTCTCGTTCAGCGCGCCCGACTGGTACTGGTAGACCAGCTCGTGCGTGAATTGCGTGTAGCCGTGCGTCCACTCGTGGCTGACCACGTCGTCGGCGTCGAAGCCCGGGCAGTAGTTGGTCGAGTCGCCGTTCCAGTACGCGTTCGGGCAGACGTCATTGATCAGGTAGACGCTCTTTTGCACCTGGTCGACCGCGGGCGTGCACGCGTCCTCGGGATGGTCCGGGTCGCAGAAGTCGTAGCCCTGGCGGCCGAACATGTTCTCGTAGAGCTTGTAGGTGCCGCCGGCGAAGATGTACAGGTTGTCGAGCGGCGGGTTGTTCGGAAAGTCCGACGCCTCGGTGCTGCCGTGGCCGGGGTCGTTGATCAACGGCACGTCGGCCGGCGCCAGCGCACTGCCTTCCGTGTAGGTCGGCGGCACGCTCTGGTCGGGCGTGTAGATCTCGCGGTTCAGCACGCGGTGGATCTCGTCGATGCGGTTGAGCACGGTGCCGCGCTGCGCGTCGATGAAGATGCGCTCGCGCACGTCGGACCCGCCGCTGACCCGCGCCTCGTACGCCAGCCGCGGCGCCGACAGCCGGCCCTGGCCCAGCCCGTCCGGGTAGACGACGAAACGGCCGGTGTCGATGCGCAGGGAGCGAGCCGGGTGGTGCTTGGCGGCGAGCGCGAGCGCGGCGGCCCGCAGCTGCGACAACTCCCGGGCCGGCGTCGTCGGCACGCCGGCGACCGGCACGAATACGCCGCTGACGCCGGTGATGCCGGCGCGGTTCATGTGGACGATGACGCGCGCGCCGAACACCGGCACGCCGTCGTGCACCTGGCTCAGGTGCACGTGGGTGTTGCCGGCCGGGTCGCGCGTGACGCGCTTGAGCGCGAGTTGGCCGGCCGGCTGGTCCATGCCGAGCGCGGCGCCGTAGATCGACAGGAACAGGCGGGCCCGGTCGGCCGGACTCGCCGCCGCGCCGTCGGCCATCAGCGTCCGGCCGGGCTGCGCGCGCAGCAGCGTGTAGGCCACCGTCGGCCGCGCCTTGTGGGTCAGCGCGCCGCCGGTGTTGGCCTCGAGTCGGTCGAGGGCGTCGCGGGCATCGACGCTCAGGCGCTCGGGCAGGGCGTAGGCGGTGCCGGTGGAGACCGCAAGCAGCAGCGCCAGCAGCGCAGCCGGGCGACGCGAAGAGGGGGAGAGGAACATGGCGAACCCAGGGCCGAATCGAGGCCCAAAATCTAGCACAACATGACAACCCAGTCAGGTACCGGCTGCTGGTAAATCCGCCTCGGGTAGCGCGCCTTACCGCCGGCGGCGCCGTCGCGCCGCGGCCAGGCCGAGCAGCAGCAGCGCCAGCGGCGACAGCGCGCCGACCTTGTTGTTGCCCGCGAGCGCGCCGGGGTCGGGAGTCGGGTCGGGGTCCGGGCCGGGGTCGCCGCTCGTGTCGAGCACGGTGACGACGACGGTGTCGGTGGCGCTCAGCCCGCCGCTGTCGGTAACCTCGAGCTCGAACGTGAACGGCGTGTCCATCGACACTTCCGGCGCCGTGAAGCTCGGCGTGGCGCTGTCCGCGCCACTCAGCGTCACCATCGGCCCGGCGGTCTGCGTCCACTGGTAGCCCAGCGCGCCGTTCTCCGGGTCGGATGAGCCGGCGCCGCTGAGCATCGCGGTCTGGCCCTCGTCGAGGTCGAAGTCGGCGCCCGCATCGGCGATCGGCGCCAGGTTCTCCGGCGGCTGCACGTCGACGTCGACCGTGACGACGTTGCTCCACGGCGAGGCGATCGTGGTCGGCCCCGCCGGGAAGCGCGTCTGCGCGCGGTAGCAGAAGCTGCCGTTGGCGTGATCGGCGAACGCGTGCGGCGACTGCGCGGTCGTCGTGACGTCGACCCAGTTCGAGTTGGTCACGGCGACGTTGTCGATGTACCAGCCCGCCGGCTGGCCTTCGTTGTACAGGTCGCTGGAGAAGCGGAAGCGCAGCTTGATCGACTGGCCCGCGAACTCCGACAGATCGACCGTGCGCGTGCCCTCGAACACGTCGTCCGGCGTGGAGCCGAAGCCGCCGGGTCCGGTATAGCTCGCGACGGTCTGGAACTCGCCGCCGCCGGCGCTGACCTCGACGTAGCCGAAGTCGTAGGTGGCCTCGATGCCCTGGCGCGTGGTGAAGGCCAGCGTCGAGGAATAGCCGTCGGGGATCGCGATCTCGCCGACCAGGGTGAGCGACTCGTCCTGCTCGGCGAGGTCGGCGATGTAGTACGACGCGCTGCCGTCGCTCGGGTTGACCTGCGTGCTCCACTGCGTGCTGCCTTCCCAGGTGGCGTTGGCGCCGCCGGCGAGCGGCTCGCTGGCGTCGTCCGTGAACACCGCGCTACACGACGTGGCCTCCTGCAGCACGTCGGGCCCCACCGCTTCGGCGGCGCGCGTCCAGGCCAGCTCGTAGGCGCCGTCGGTGTCGGGGTCTTCGTAACTCTCGACCGACAGCTCCGGCGCGGGCAGCTCGAGGTCGCAGTTCGGGAACACCTCGGCGACCAGCGTCGCCGTGGCCGGGCTGCCCGGCACCGCCGACTGGGCATTGATGCCGCTCAGGGCGGTGACGGTGAACTTGAGCGGGTTCGGCAGCTTCCACTCGCCGTTGGGACCGTCGGGGTCCGGATAGTTGTCGATGTGCGTGCAGCCGTTGAACGTCGGCCGCGCGAGGGTGAACGCCGCATCGTTGAGGTTCGGCGAGTCGTTGCCCGGGTCGGGCGCCGCGTCCACAACGGTCTGGCCGGGATGGTCGGCCGCGCTGGTGTTGCCGAAGCTGTGCTGGCGGTCGGAGTAGAGCAGCGCGACGCCGCCCTCCCAGCCCGGCACGCCGCGGTCCGACTGGCCCTTGCCGTCGAAGTCGTTGCTGATGCGGTCGCGCAGCTCGATGAAGTAGGCGTGCTCGACGTCGGAGCCCTGCGCCGTGCTGACGCGCGTCCAGCCGTCGTTGAACAGGCGGTTCTCCTCGGGGCCCTCCTCGAAGTCGCTGGCGTAGACCACGGCGCCGTCCGCCGTGATGTTGATGTCGTCGATGAACCAGCCGCGGTTCACGGCCGCCGGGTCGGTGAAGTAGGCGAAGCGCAGCAGGATGCTGTCGCCGGAGTACGCGCTCAGGTCGAACTGGTCCGCGACGAAGCCGTTGCCGGGCGAGGCCGGGTACAGGTTCTGCGCGCGGTTGGGGTTGGCCAGCGTGTTGCCGCCGCCGGCGAACACGCCGGTGATGCCGTTGTTCAGCGCGGCGAAGCACTCGACGTTGTTCGGGTTGTAGCCGTTGGTGAGCGTCGTGCCGTTGGCCGACGGCAGCGTCGTCCAGGTGGCGCCGGCGTCGGTCGACACCATGACGAAGGCATAGTCCCAGTCCCACTCGATCTCGTACAGCGACTGCAGGGTCAGCGTGATGCTGGCCGCGTCCGGCAGGTTGGGCAGGAACACGTCGAGGTTGTGGCCGGCCTGCGGCGGGCAGCCGAAGTCGTTGCCGGCCCCCGAGAACCACGCGTGCACGCCCGAGGGCACCTCGCTGATCAGCAGCTCGGTCGGCAGGTCGAGGCGCCAGGCGTCGGCGTTGTGGATGCCGGCGCCGGTCAGCACGTACGGGGTGCCGTCGGGACGGCGCCAGTGGATCTCGCCGGTGTCGTACTTCGACTCGCGCAGCGTGACCTCGCCGCTTTGCAGCGGGCGCGGCACGATCCAGCCCAGGAACGAGCGCGCGTACACGGTCATGTACTGGAAGTAGTCGGCGCCCATGAGCTCCCACGTGCCCATGGCCGAAAAGTTGTTCGAGTAGAAATCCGGCAGGCCCAGCGAGTGGCCGTACTCGTGGGCGACCACCGAGACTTTCTCGACGGCGTCCTCGGGGTTGACGTTGTACGGGCCGACCACGACGTAGACCGGAATGCCGGTGTCGGTCAGCGTGAACGCCTTGCGCGTGGCGTCGGTGTAGAAGACCGGCCGGTCGAAGTGGTCCTTGAGCGGATCGTTCGAGACGTAGCCCTGCACGCCGTTGGCGTCGGTGTAGTAGTAGCGCACGTCGGACTTGTGCGGCCAGATGTTGTTGGGACCGGTGAGGTCGAGGCAGCCGTGGCCGCCGCAGCCGGCGAACATCAGGTTGAAGAAATCGACCACGCCGTCCTTGTCGGTGTCGAGCTCGTTGTAGTCGATGTCGGGATCGGCCAGCGAGGCGGCGTCGTAGACGATCTTGGCGGTCGGGCCGCAGCCGTCGTCGATGCCGGAGACCGGGTTGCCGATGGCGTGGCCGCCGCTGTCGGAGCCGTAGTAGCCCTGGTTGCCCGGCAGCAGATACCAGCCGTTTTCGATGCGCGTGCCGTACGCCGGCGTGCCGTAAGCCGCGCCGACCGTGGCGCCGCTGCAGGTGCCGTTCGGGTCCAGCGTCGAGAACTTGTGGTTGTATCCCGGCGTGAACGGCACGGTGTCGCTGCCGGCCGGCGGGCTGACCGTGCCGATCGGGTAGAGCTGGCCGAACGACATGTCCTGGTACAGCTGCCAAAGCGAGTGGCCGCTGGTTTTCGAGTTGACCGCCGCGTCGAGTGCTTCGGCGGTGTGGTCGCCGGTGCAGCCGGGATAGGGCGTGTCGACGCCGGTGCAGTGCTTGAAGTCCTGGTACTGCACCATCACCACCGGAAACGGCCGGTCGCCGAAGCGCGCGCTCTCCAGCGTCGTGACCTTGGGGCCGTGCGTGCGCAGCGCCAGGGCGCTCTCGCCGGTCACCGTCACGCTGACGCCGGCCGAGAGGTCCTTCCACATGACCTCGGGGTCTTCGGCGAGATCCTTGCTGCGCGCCTCGATGATGATCTTGCCGGTTTCGCCTGCGGTCAGCGGACCGAGCGCGTACTGCAGCGGGTCGGCACCGGTGCCGTCGCCGGCCAGCGGCGCCGGGGTCGATGAGATGAATGCGGCGGCGCTGTGCAGCGTCACCTCGATCGTCGCCGCGAGCGTGGCCGACTCGGCCTCGTACTGGAGGATCAACGGATAGCGGTCGCCGGGCCCCACCCAGCCGCCCGAGGTGAACACTTTGGCGGCGATGAACAAGCCGCCCGAAGCGCCCTCATGGTCGGCCGCGACGTGCGGCGGTGGCGTGGCGATGCCGCTGGCGGCGAGGCCGGCGCCCACGGCGGTGGCGCCGAGGACGCAACACAGCAGGGTGACCGGAAGGAAACGGGGGAGCGACATGGCACGGCCCACAGCCAATCTGGAGGCCAAAATCTACCACAACATGACACCGCGTTCAGTTTATTCCGGGATGGTAAATCCACCCCATACGGGCATACTGTGCGCCCTTCGATACGCCCGCTGCGCGGGCTATTACGAGAACAGACCGCCTGATGAGCGCGCATCACGACCTCAAGGACACCACGCGTCCGGCCCCCGACAAAATCCTCGTCGAGATCGCCGACTACGTTTGCAGTAACAAGAAGTTCTCCGACGAGGCGCTCAACACCGCGCGCTATTGCCTGATGGACACGCTGGGCTGCGGCCTGCAGGCGCTGACCTACCCGGCCTGCACCAGGCTGATGGGGCCGGTGGTGCCGGGCGCGACGATGTCGGGCGGCGCGCGCGTGCCGGGCACCTCTTATGAGCTCGACCCGGTCGTGGCCGCGTTCAACATCGGCTGCATGATCCGCTGGCTGGACTTCAACGACACCTGGCTCGCCGCGGAGTGGGGCCATCCGTCCGACAACCTCGGCGGCATCCTCGCAGTCGCCGATTACGTTTCCCGCCGCGACGCCGCGAAAGGCGAGGCGCCGCTGACGATCAGGGACGTGCTGCACGGCATGGTCATGGCGCACGAGATCCAGGGCGTGCTGGCGCTGGAGAATTCGTTCAACCGCGTCGGCCTCGACCACGTATTGCTCGTCCGGGTTGCTTCCACGGCGGTCGTCACGCGCATGCTCGGAGCCAGTCGCGAGGACGTCATCACCGCGCTGACCCACGCCTGGGCCGACGGCGGCGCGCTGCGCACTTACCGCCACGCGCCGAACGCTGGCTCGCGCAAGAGCTGGGCCGCGGGCGACGCCACCTCGCGCGCCGTGCTGCTGGCGCTGCGCACGCTGCGCGGCGAGATGGACATTCCTTCCGTGCTGACCGCCAAGCTGTGGGGCTTCCAGGACCGCCTGTTCGGCGGCAAGGACATCGTGCTGGCGCGCAAGCTCGGCAGCTACGTGATGGAGAACGTGCTGTTCAAGATCAGCTTCCCGGCCGAGTTCCACGCCCAGACCGCGGTGGAGTGTGCGATGCAGCTGCACGCGCAGGTCAAGGACCGCCTCGACGACATCAAGCGCATCACCATCCGCACGCACGAGTCGGCGATCCGCATCATCGACAAGAAAGGCAAGCTCGCGAACTTTGCCGACCGCGACCACTGCATCCAGTACATGGTTGCGGTTCCGATGATCTTCGGCCGGCTCGAGGCGTCGGACTACGAGGACGCCGTCGCCGCCGATCCGCGCATCGACGCGCTGCGCAACAAGATGGAGTGCGTCGAGGACCCGCAGTTCAGCAAGGACTACCTCGACCCCGAGAAGCGCTCGATCGCCAACGGCATCACCGTCGAGTTCAAAGACGACAAGGCGCTCAAGGAGGTCGTGGTCGAGTACCCGATCGGGCACCGCCGCCGCCGCAACGAGGGCATCCCGGTGCTCATCGAGAAGTTCAGGCGCAACCTCGCGCTGAAGATCGCGCCGCGCAAGGCGAAACAGATCCTCGAGTTGTGCGACGACCGCCAGAAGCTCGAGGCGACGCCGGTGCAGGACTTTGTGTCGTTGTTCGTCGTCTGAGTCGTCACCCCAGCGAAAGCTGGGGTCCAGCGCCTTGAAAAAGCCACTGGATTCCGGTTTGCGCCGGAATGACCGATGAAATCGCCGAAGAACAGCCCTGAGGCCCGCCTGCTGGCGGGCCTCGTCGCGCTCAAGCTCGACCCGGCGCTGGCCGCGCCGCTGCTCAAGTACCTGGGCGAGCTGGTGTCGTGGAACAGGGCGTACAGCCTGACTTCCGTGCGCGAGCCTGCCGAGATGGTCACGCGGCACCTGCTCGACTCGCTCTCGATCCTGCCGCACGTCGAAGGCCGCACCTGCGACGTCGGCTCCGGCGCCGGCCTGCCGGGCATCCCGCTGGCGCTGGCCAATCCGGCGCTGCACGTGAGCTTGCTCGACAGCACCGGCAAGAAGGCGCGCTTCCTGCGCCATGCGCAACGCACGCTGCCGCTGACCAATGTCGAAGTGATCGAGGCGCGCGCCGAGCGCTACGTGCCGCCGCAGCGCTTCGACACGGTCGTCACCCGGGCCTTCGGCTCGCTGCGCGACTTCCTGGAGGCCACTGCCCGGCTTGGCGCCGAGCGTGCCCGCTGGCTGGCAATGAAGGGTAAGCTGGACCGCAAGGAGCTGGCCGACGTGCCGCCCGGATTCCGGGTCGAGCAGGAAATTCAGCTGACCGTCCCCGGACTCGACGAAGAGCGCCACCTCATCCTCGTGACTCGCGCATGACCCGCATCATTGCCGTCGCCAACCAGAAAGGCGGCGTCGGCAAGACCACCACGGCCGTCAACCTCGCTGCTTCGCTGTCGGCGACGCGCCGGCGCGTGCTGCTGGTGGACCTCGACGCGCAGGGCAACGCCACCATGGGCGTAGGCGTGGAGAAAAATTCCGTGGCCAAGACCGCGCGTGACCTGCTGCTCGAGAAGGCGCGGCCCGAGGAAGTGATCCGTGAGCTGCCGCAGCTCGGCTTCCACCTGATCCCGGCCAACGGCGACATGACCGAGGCCGAGGTGCGGCTGCGCGAGATGCCGGTCGGCGATTTTGCGCTGAAGTCGGTGCTGGCGGAGGTCGCGGACCGCTTCGACTTCATCATCGTCGACTGCCCGCCGGCGCTGTCGAAGCTGACCGTCAATGCGCTGGTCGCCGCCGACGGCGTGCTGATCCCGATGCAGTGCGAGTACTACGCGCTCGAGGGCCTGACCGCGCTGGTGGACACGGTCAACCGCATCAAGAAGCTGATCAACCCCAGGCTCGAGATCGAGGGCCTGCTGCGCACCATGTACGACCCGCGCAACAACCTCGCCACCGAGGTCTCGGCGCAGCTCACCCAGCACTTCGGCGACAAGGTCTATCGCACCATCGTGCCGCGCAACGTGCGCCTGGCCGAGGCGCCGAGCCACGGCCTGCCGGCGATGATCTACGACTTCGACTGCCCCGGCGCGCGCGCCTACATCGCGCTGGCGGGCGAGATGCTGCGCAAATACGATGGCGCGGGGCGGGCGGCGTGACGGGGGGCTGGCAATGAAGAAGCGAGGACTGGGCAGGGGTCTCGACGCGCTGCTCGGCACGGTCGGAGCGACCGCCGGGCCGGAGCCGGGCGAGGACCTGGTCGAGCTGCCGATCGAGCAGCTGCAGCCCGGCGCGCACCAGCCGCGCCGCAACTTCGACCCCGAGCAGCTCGAGTCGCTGGCCGATTCGATCCGCGCGCAGGGCGTGGTGCAGCCGATCGTGGCGCGCCCGATCGCGGGCGGCCGCTACGAGATCGTCGCCGGCGAGCGCCGCTGGCGGGCGGCGCAGAAGGCCGGGCTCAAGAACATCCCCGCCGTGGTGCGCGCCCTGGAGGACCGCGCGGCCATGGCCGTGGCGCTGGTCGAGAACATCCAGCGCGCCGACCTGAACCCGCTGGAAGAGGCGACCGCGCTCAAGCGCCTGATCGACGACGTTGGCCTGACCCACGAGCAATGCTCGGAGGCGGTCGGCCGCTCGAGGGTGCAGGTCACCAACCTGCTGCGCCTGTTCGAGCTCAACGAGGACGTGCAGGCGCTGCTGCGCACGGCCAAGCTCTCGCTCGGCCACGCCAAGGTGCTGCTCGGCGTCACCGGCCCGCGCCAGTCGTCGCTGGCCAACCTGGTGGTGGCGCGCCAGTACTCGGTGCGCCAGACCGAGGAGCTGGTGCGCGCGGCGCTGGCCGGGCGCAGCGCCAAGGCGCGCAAGCCGAACCGCTCGCCGCTCGAGAACGACCTGTCGCAGAAGATCGGCCTGCCGGTGCGGGTGCAGCACGGCAGCGACGGCGGCGGCCGCCTCACCATCCGGTTCAGGCAGAAGTCCGAGCTCGACAAGCTCGTCCGCCTGCTGCGCTAACTGGGGACAGACTCTTAATTTTCGCGCAGCGAAAATTAAGAGTCTGTCCTCAAACAGGAGGTACTTTGGATTCGTACAAGACCGCGCTGATCACCGGTGCGTCGAGCGGCATCGGCGAGGCCTTCGCCAGGACCCTGGCCGGCAAGGGGCTGGACCTGATCCTGGTGGCGCGCTCGGAGGACAAGCTGCGCGCGCTGGCGCGGCAGCTCAACGAACTGTACGCGCGGCGCGTCGAAGTGGTGACCGCCGACCTCGGCGTCGCCGGCAGCGCCGCCAAGGTGCAGGCCGCGGCGCAGGCCCTCGGCATGCCGGTGGGCCTGCTGATCAACAACGCCGGCTTCGGCACTGTCGGCGCGTTCCTCAAGCAGGACGCCGAGCGCGAGCGCCAGGAAATCCTGCTCAACGCGGCCGCCGTGGTGGATCTCAGCCACGCCTTCCTGCCGGCGATGGTCGAGCGCGGCCGCGGCGGCATCATCAACGTCGCCTCGATGGCGGCGTTCCAGCCGCTGCCGTACATGAGCGTCTACGCGGCGACCAAGGCCTTCGTGCTGTCGTTCAGCCAGGGCCTGCGCGGCGAGGTGCGGAGCAAAGGCGTGAAGGTGCTCGCGGTGTGCCCGGGCCCGGTCGACACGCCGTTCTTCGAGGCCACCGGCAACGCCAAGCTGCGCGGCACGGTGCCCAGGGCTTCGATGGTGACGGTGGATGACGTGGTCCGCGCCGCCCTGCGCGCGTTCAAGGCCGGGCGCTCGGTGGTGGTGCCAGGAATGGCCTTTAAGCTCGCCGCGGCCGGCACCAGGCTGATGCCGCGCGACCTGCTCGCCGCGATGACCGCGAGGTTCATGAAGCGCTAGCTTTGTTGCGTCGCAACATATTGACCCCCCCGACACCCATTCAGTAAACTTCGCGCCCGCTTCGCAGGCAGGTATTGCTCTGCCGGCGGCCAGTCTCGGCTTCCGGGCAAAACGATGGATGCAGCGACTCGGAACGGCGCTACCGCGGCCCTGAAGGTCTGCGCCGTGCAGGGTGGCATTGCGGTTGGGGGCACGGTGATTTCGGGGGCACTGGCCGGGGCGGACGCGGCGGTGGCGGCCCTGTTCGGAGGCGTTACGGCAGTCGTGCCGACGCTGTACTTCGGGTGGAGGCTCAGCGTGCAGCGCCCCGGCGCCACGCCGGCCGAAGTGCTCGGTGTCGTGTATCGCGCGGAATTGGTGAAGCTGGCGCTGACCGTGTTGCTGCTCGGTGCCGGTGTGACGTGGTTTGGAGCTCAGTTCTTGCCGCTGATCCTCACTTTCAGTGCGGGTCTGCTGGTGTCATACGCCGTTGCGGCAGCGGCTCGGTGGTAGACGGAACAAATCGAAAGAAACATGTCTGATCAAGGGCACGGCACCAGCGAATACATCGTCCATCACCTGACGAACCTGAAGCTCGATCTGGCGACGATGACGATCGACCCGAACGCGCAGGGCTTCTGGGTCCTGCACCTCGATTCGTTTCTGTTCTCGGTCGCGCTGGGCGCGGTGTTCTTTTTCATGTTCTACAGCGCCGCGCGAAAGGCCACCAGCGGCCAGCCGGGACGGTGGCAGAACTTCATCGAGTGGTGCCTGGAGTTCGTCAACGGCACGGTCAAGGACACCTTCCACGGCGAGGCGAAGTTCGTCGCGCCGATGGCGCTGACGGTGTTTTTCTGGGTGTTCCTGATGAACTTCATGGACCTGATCCCGGTCGACGCGCTGCCGATCGCGGCGGGGTGGGCCGGCGTGGGTTACCTCAAGGTGGTGCCGAGCACCGACCCCAACATCACGCTGGCCATGTCGGTGCTGGTCTTCCTGATTGCCTTCGGCTACAGCTTCGTCGCCAAGGGCGTGAAGGGCGTGGGCGCCGAGTTCCTGTTCCACCCGTTCGGCAAGTGGTTGATGCCGGTCAACTTCCTGCTCAAGTGCGTCGAGGAGCTGGCCAAGCCGCTCTCGCTCGGCCTGCGACTGTTCGGCAACATGTACGCGGGCGAGATGATCTTCATTCTGCTGGCGTGCTTCACGCTCAGCGCGGTGGCGAGCGTGGCCAGCGCCGCCTCGATCGCCGTCTTCGCGGCAGTGGTAACGCTCCTGCTCTACTTGATGGTCCGCGGACGCGGCAAGCTGGTCCGGCTGGGGCTGCCGACGTTGCTGCTGGTCGGGATCGTCGCGGCCTTTGCCAACGGCTGGCTCCACGCGGTGGCGGCCGGGTTTGCCGCCCAGTTCGTGCTCGCTTTCGCGTGGGCCGTGTTCCACATCCTGATCATCACCCTGCAGGCCTACATTTTCATGACGCTGACCGTGGTCTACATGAGCATGGCGGCGGAGCATCACTGATTCGTTCAACCGGCAGTTCCATCGGAGATCATCAATGGATTTGATTGCACACCTTGCGGACGTCGAGGGCATGACCGCGCTCGCCTCCGGCCTCATGCTCGGCCTCGCCGGCATCGGCGCCGCCATCGGCATGGGAATCATGGGCGGCAAGTTCCTGGAAGGCGCCGCGCGCCAGCCGGAGATCGTGCCGATGCTGCAGGGCAAGATGTTCCTGCTGGTCGGCCTGATCGACGCGATTCCCATCATCGGCGTCGGCATTGCCATGTATTTCGTGTTCGTCGATCCGTTCGCGGGCAAGGTGCTCGCCGAGGCCGCCAAATCGGCGTCGGTCGCGGCTGGCCAGTGACGCCGTTGGTTCGGAGCGACTGAGGGGAACACTCGTGAGTATCAACGTCACGTTCATCGCGCAGATGCTGGCCTTCGCGGCCCTGATCTGGCTGACGATGAAATTCATCTGGCCCTGGCTGGTCAAGGCGCTGGACGAGCGCCACAAGCGCATCGCCGACGGCCTCGCCGCCGCGGAGAAAGGCCAGCGCTCGCTGGCCGAAGCTTCGGTGAAAACCGAGGAGCAACTCCGGGCGGCGCGCGGACAGGCGCAGGAAATCCTGGACGCCGCCGGCAAGCAGGCCGGCCAGGTGGTCGAGCAGGCCAAGGGCACGGCGCAGACCGAGGCCGAGCGCATCAAGGCCGCCGCGCACGAAGAAGTGGAGCGCGAGGTCAACCGTGTCAAGGAAACGCTGCGCAAGCAGGTCGGCGAGTTGGCCGTGGCCGGCGCCGCGCAGATCCTCAAGCGCGAGATCGACGCCAAGGCGCACGCCGACGTGCTCAAAGACCTGGCGGCGAAGATCTAGATGGCCGAACTGAGCACGCTCGCGCGCCCGTACGCCAAGGCCGTGTTCGAGCTGGCCCGCGACGAGGGCAGGCTCGCCGAGTGGTCGGCGCTGCTGGCCGGCCTGGCAGCGGCGGTGCGCGACCGGCAGGTGGCGGCGGCGATCGGCCATCCGGCCATCGGCCGCGGCCAACTGGCCGAGGTGCTGATCCAGGCCATGGGCGGCAAGGCGACCGATCACGCGAAGAACCTGCTGCGCCTGCTGTCGGAGTACGGCCGCCTCAAGCTGGCGCCGGCGATCGCGGAGCAGTTCGAGGCGCTGCGCGCCGAGCACGAGCGCCGCGTGGACGTGCAGATCGTGTCGGCCGCGCCGGTGGACGCGGCGCAACAGAAGGCGCTGATGGACGCCGTGACGAAGAAGCTCAAGCGCGAAGTGAAGGTGGAGTGGAAGACCGATCCGTCGCTGATCGCCGGTGCGCAGATCCGCGCGGGCGACACCGTGATCGACGGCAGCATTTCGGGCGAGCTGGCGCGGCTGCGCCAGGCGCTGGTTGGATAACAGGTCAGGAACACAGACATGCAATTGAATCCGTCGGAAATCAGCGACCTCATCAAGAGCCGCATCAAGAATTTCGAGGCGGCGACCGAGGCGCGCAACACCGGCACCATCGTGTCGCTGCAGGACGGCATCGTCCGCATCCACGGCCTGTCCGACGCGCTGCAGGGCGAGATGCTCGAGTTCCCGCCCAGCAAGCAGGGCCCCACCTACGGCCTGGCGCTGAACCTCGAGCGCGACTCGGTCGGCGCCGTGATTCTCGGCGACTACAAGCACCTGTCCGAAGGCGTCACGGTCAAGACCACCGGCCGCATTCTCGAGGTCCCGGTCGGCGAGGCGCTGCTCGGCCGCGTGGTCGACGCGCTTGGCCAGCCGATCGACGGCAAGGGCGCCATCAAGACCACGGCGTTCGCGCCGATCGAGAAAGTCGCGCCCGGCGTCATCGCGCGCAAGAGCGTCAGCCAGCCGGTGCAGACCGGTTACAAGGCCGTCGACGCGATGGTGCCGATCGGCCGCGGCCAGCGCGAGCTGATCATCGGCGACCGCCAGACCGGCAAGACCGCGCTCGCCATCGACACCATCATCAACCAGAAGGGCTCGGGCATTAAGTGCGTCTACGTCGCGATCGGCCAGAAGGCCAGCTCGATCGCCAACGTGGTGCGCAAGCTCGAGGAGCACGGCGCGATGGGCCACACCATCGTTGTCGCCGCCGGCGCTTCCGAATCCGCCGCGATGCAGTTCATTGCGCCGTACTCGGGCTGCTCGATGGGCGAGTACTTCCGCGACAAGGGCGAAGACGCGCTGATCATCTACGACGACCTCACCAAGCAGGCCTGGGCCTATCGCCAGGTGTCGCTGCTGCTGCGCCGTCCGCCGGGCCGCGAGGCCTACCCGGGCGACGTGTTCTATCTCCACTCGCGCCTGCTCGAGCGCAGCGCGCGGGTCAACGCCGAGTACGTCGAGAAGATCACCGGCGGCAAGGTCAAGGGCAAGACCGGTTCGCTGACCGGCCTGCCGATCATCGAGACGCAGGCCGGCGACGTCTCGGCGTTCGTGCCGACCAACGTCATCTCGATCACCGACGGCCAGATCTTCCTCGAGACCGACCTGTTCAACGCCGGCATCCGGCCCGCCATGAACGCCGGCATCTCGGTGTCGCGCGTCGGCGGCGCAGCGCAGACCAAGGTCATCAAGAAGCTCGGCGGCGGCGTGCGCCTGGCGCTGGCGCAGTACCGCGAGCTGGCGGCATTCGCGCAGTTCGCCTCCGATCTCGACGAGGCCACCCGCAAGCAGCTCGAGCGCGGCACGCGCGTGATGGAGCTGATGAAGCAGAAGCAGTACGCGCCGCTGTCGGTGGGCCAGATGGCCGCGTCGCTGTACGCGGTCGAGAAGGGCTACATCGACAGGATCCCGGTCGACAAGGTGCTGGCCTGGGAAGCCGGCCTGCACCAGTTCCTGGCCAGCGGCCACAAGGCGCTGCTCGACAAGCTCGACACCGGCGACTGGAGCGATGCGCTCGACGCCGAGCTGAAGGGCGCGATGGAAACCTACGTCAAGCAGTCGGCGATCTGACCGAGACCCTCCGTGCCCGGCGCCAAGGAGATCCGCACCAAGATCAAGAGCGTGAAGAACACGCAGAAGATCACGCGCGCGATGGAAAAGGTCGCGATGTCGAAGATGCGCAAGGCCTCCGACCGCATGGCGCACGCGCGGCCGTACGACGAGGCCATCCGCCGCACGCTCGGGCAGCTGGCGCGCGCCAACCTCGAGTACAAGCACCCGTACACGCTCGAGCGGCCGGTGAAGCGCGTGGCGTTCATCATCGTGTCCTCCGACCGCGGCCTCGCCGGCGGCCTCAACATGAACGTATTCCGAGCAACGGTGCGCGCGGTGAAGGCGTGGCAGGACAAGGGTGTCGAGGTTGATTTCTCGCTGATCGGCAACAAGGCCATATCGTTCTTCAGGCGCGTCGGCGGCAGGGTGCTCGGCACCGCGACGCACCTGGGCGACCGGCCGCGGCTCGACCAGCTGCTGGGCGTGATGAAACTCGTTACCGACGCCTACCTCGAGAACAAGGTCGACCGCGTGTTCCTGGTGTCGAACAGCTTCGTCAACACCATGACGCAGAAGCCGGCCGTGCGGCAGTTGATCCCGGTCGAGAAGGTCAAAGCCGAAGGCATGCTGCAGTACTGGGATTACCTCTACGAGCCGGACTCGGTCGATGTGGTGGACACCGTCATGCAGCGCTACGTCGAGTCGCAGGTGTATCGCGCCGTGATCGAGAACGCGGCGTGCGAGCAGTCGGCGCGCATGGTGGCGATGAAGTCGGCCTCGGACAACGCCGGCAAGATCATCGACAAGCTGCAGCTCTCGTACAACAAGGCGCGGCAGGCCAGCATCACCAAGGAACTCTCCGAAATCGTCGGCGGCGCGGCGGCGGTATGACAAAAGACATCTCGCGCAAAGACGCAAAGACGCCAAGTGAAAAATAAGTCATTCATTTCCTTCTTTGCGCCTTTGCGTCTTTGCGCGAAACGCTTTTGATTTTTTAAGGACTACAACATGAGCACCGGAAAAATCGTTCAGATCATCGGCGCGGTCGTCGACGTGGAGTTCCCGCGCGAGGCGATCCCGAAGATCTATGACGCGCTGACCATCGATGGCAGCGACCTCGTCCTCGAGGTCCAGCAGCAGCTCGGCGACGGCACGGTGCGCGCCATCGCGCTGGGTTCGTCGGAAGGCCTCAAGCGCGGCCTGGTGTGCAACAACACCGGCAAGGGCATTTCGGTGCCGGTCGGCCACGGCACGCTCGGCCGCATCATGAACGTGCTGGGCGACCCGATCGACGAGAAGGGCCCGGTCAAGACCGACACCCAGTGGGCCATCCACCGCGCGGCGCCGACCTACGAGGACCAGGCGGGATCCACCGAGCTGCTCGAGACCGGCATCAAGGTCATCGACCTGCTGTGCCCGTTCGCCAAGGGCGGCAAGGTCGGCCTGTTCGGCGGCGCCGGCGTCGGCAAGACCGTCAACATGATGGAGCTGATCAACAACATCGCCAAGGCGCACTCGGGCCTGTCGGTGTTCGCCGGCGTCGGCGAGCGCACCCGCGAGGGCAACGACTTCTACCACGAGATGATGGAGTCTGGCGTCATCGACTCGAAGAACCTCGGCAACTCCAAGGTGGCCATGGTGTACGGCCAGATGAACGAGCCACCGGGCAACCGCCTGCGCGTGGCGCTGACCGGCCTGACCATGGCCGAGTACTTCCGCGACGAGGGCCGCGACATTCTTCTCTTCATCGACAACATCTACCGCTACACCCTGGCCGGCACCGAAGTCTCCGCGCTGCTCGGCCGCATGCCGTCGGCGGTGGGTTACCAGCCGACGCTGGCGCTCGAGATGGGCGAGCTGCAGGAGCGCATCACCTCGACCAAAAAAGGTTCTATCACGTCTATCCAGGCCGTGTACGTGCCGGCGGATGACCTCACCGACCCGTCGCCGGCGACCACCTTTGCCCACCTCGACTCGACCGTGGTGCTGAGCCGCGACATCGCCGCGCTCGGCATCTACCCGGCGGTGGACCCGCTCGATTCGACCAGCCGCCAGCTCGACCCGAACGTCATCGGCGCCGAGCACTACCAGACCGCGCGCGACGTGCAGGGCGTGCTGCAGCGCTACAAGGAGCTCAAGGACATCATCGCCATCCTGGGCATGGACGAGCTGTCCGAGGACGACAAGCGCATCGTCGCCCGCGCGCGCAAGATCCAGCGCTTCCTGTCCCAACCCTTCCACGTCGCCGAGGTGTTCACCGGCACCAAGGGCAAGTACGTGTCGCTGAAGGACACCATCCGCGGCTTCCGCGAGATCGTCGACGGCAAGCACGACGCGCTGCCGGAGCAGGCGTTCTACATGATCGGCACCATCGAGGAAGCGGTCGAGAAGGCCAAGACCCTGTAAGCCGCCATGACCACCCTCCACGTCGACATCGTCAGCGCCGAAGGCCACATCCATCATGGCGAGGCCGCGATGGTGTTCGCGCCGGCCTCGCAGGGCGAGGTCGGCATCGCGCCGCGCCATGCGCCGCTGCTGACCACGCTCAAGCCCGGCGTGCTGCGGGTGCAGACGCCTGACGGCCAGATGCTGCAGTTCTTCGTCGGCGGCGGCATCCTCGAGGTGCAGCCGAGCATGGTCACCGTGCTGGCCGACACCGCGCTGCGCGAGAAGGACGCCGACGCCACCGCCGCGGCCAAGGCCAAGGCCGAGGCCGAGGCCAGGCTGGCCGGCGCCCAGACCGAGATGGACCGCCAGAAGGCCCAGGAAGAGCTGGTCATGGCCGCCGCGCGCTACGAGTTCGTCAAGTCGCTGCAGAGCCCGACGCATCACAGCTGATCCCGCGCCGGCCTCCGGGCCCGGCGGGCGAGGCGCTATGATGGCTCCCCGGCACTTGCCTGGGGGGCCCGCCATGAACGACGAAGAACCTGAGCTGACGTCCGAGATCGAAGCGGCGTCGGACATCCCCGAAGTCGCCGCCGCCTGCCGACGGGCGGCGCAAGCGCTGGGTTTCGAGCATTTCATCTTCGGCTTCCGCACGCCGATCTCGCTGACCCACCCCTGCCAGTTCATCCTCAGCGGCTATCCGCGCGCCTGGCGCGAGCATTACGACCGCAACAGCTATCTCGCCATCGACCCGGTCATCATGCGCGCGCTCGGCACCATCCTGCCGTTCGACTGGGAAGAGCTCGACAAGAGCGATCCGCGCGTGGCGCAGCTGTTCCGCGAGGCGGCCGAGCACGGCCTGCGCTACGGCTTTTCCGTGCCGGTGCACGGCGGCCACGGCGAGGGCGGCGTGCTGAGCCTCGCGCGCCCGCAGCCGCCGCTGCCGCAGGCGCTGGGTGAGCGCCAGCGCCTGTTCCAGCAGGCGCAGTGGTTCGCGGCCGTGCTGCAGACCAGGCTGCGCGCGCTGGTGTTCGAGGAGACCGCGGCCGCGCCGGCGCGCCCGCTGACGAAGCGCGAGCAAGACTGCCTGCGACTCGCGGCCGAGGGCCACAGCGCGCAAGCCATCGCCCAGATGCTGCGCATCGCCGAGCGCACGGTCGTGTTCCACCTGAACCACGCCGAGGAGAAGCTCGGCGCCAGGCGCCGCCAGCAGGCGGTCGCGCGCGGTGTCGCGCTGGGGCAGATCGAGCCGGCGTGCTACCCGGCGCGCTTTTCCGAGTCCGTGAGACTGGTGCAACTCAACTAGTAAGGGAAAAAGGGGACGCAACCCTTTTCCCGGGAAGACAAAAAAGGGTTGCGTCCCCTTTTTCGGCAATCCTGGCTTCGCACCCCTGTCAGATCTGACACTGTCAGATTTGACAGTTACGCGCGCGCACTCGTGGTGTTTCTATAGCTCTCCCTTCAACCCGATGGGAGAGTTCCATGATCCGCACCGTGATCGGCTCGCTGGCCGACAGCGATTTCGCCCGCCGCTACGCCGAGCCCCTGTTCCGTCTGCGCTACCAGGTGTTCCACGAGCGCCTGCACTGGGACGTGCAGTGCCACGACCAGATGGAAACCGACGAATACGACGACCTGTGGACGCAATATCTCGTCGCAGTCGACGACGAGGACCGCGTCGCCGGGGGCTGGCGGCTGCGGCCGACGGTCGGCAACTACATGCTCGCCGACGTGTTCCCGCAGCTGCTCTACGGCACGCCGGCGCCGCACCACCCGCGCGTGTGGGAATCGAACCGCTTCGTCGTCGACAAGCGCGCGGCCAAGGCCGGCGGCTTCGGCTTCGGCGAGGCCGCGCGCGCGCTGTTCTGCGCCACCTGCCAGTTCGGCATGGCCAACGGCATCGACGAGTACATCATGGTCCTCAGCGCCGGCGTCGTGCGCCTGACGCGGGCGACCGGACTGGTGGTGCACGAGTACGGCCCGCCGATCCGCATCGGCGACGTGCTGTCGGTGGGCTGCCGCATCCGCGTGGACGCGCACTCGCGCCACGTGCTGCTCGGCGAGCCGCTGCCGCTCGAGCGCGCGGCATGAAGCCGGTCCTCCTGCTGCTGCCCGGGCAAAGGCGGCCGTCGCGCGAGCGCCGCGTGGTCGACCTGCGCCGCGCGGCGGGCGCCGCCGGCGTCGGCGACGAGACCGATTACGCCTCGGTCATCGTCGTCAACGACGGCCGGGCCGGCACCGTGCGGCGCCTGCAACTGGCACTGGCGCTGCGCGACCGGCACCGCGGGCTGCCGATCGCCGTGCTGACCTACCTGGACCGGCGCCTGCGCGCCGGCGCCGACGCGATCCTCGCCGCCGCCGGGCCGCTGCCCGTGCTCGCCGAGCTCGGGCCGGAGCTCAAGGTCGAACTCAGGAACGAGGTGCTGAGCCTTGAGTACCAGGCTGTCTGACGCCGGGCGCGCGAGCGCCCGCGGTCCGCCCGCGAACGGGGGCGCGCGGCGCCGGCATTTCAGCGAGACCCTGTTCTTCGTCGGGTTCACGCTGGCCGTGGTCGCGTTCCTGACCACGGCGGTCGCCAGCTACCGGGCGTTCCAGGACTTCTCTGCCAGCGTTGCGGAAGTGGACCAGTCGCGCCGCGTCATCGCCAACCTCGACAGCCTGCTCGACACCCTGGGCGATCTCGAGGCGCGACAGCGCGCCTACCTGCTCAGCGAAGAGCCGGAGTTCCTGCTGCCGTACTCGGACCGGATGGCGGACGTCGAGGAACTGCTGGCGTCGCTGGAGGCGCGCATCGCCGACAACCCGCGCCAGCGCGAGGTCTTCCCCGAGCTCCGGCGCCGGATCGACGTCAAGATGGGCGTCCTGCTGACGGGCGCCCTGACCCAGGCGGGCGGGGCCCGCGACCGCCTGAAGGCCAGCGTCGCGGCCATGGACGAGATCCGGGAGGTCGCCGGCCGCATGCGCGCCGAGGAGGAGCGCCTGCTCTCGCGGCGCATGGCCGCGGTCGAGGCCGGAACCGCGCGCAACCGCGAGATCCTCGTCTACGGCAACGCCGCCGGGCTGCTGCTGCTGCTCGTCGCCGGCTGGCTGTTCGTGCGCAACGTCGGCGCGCGGCGCCGCCTCGAGGCCGAGCGCGAGCAGCGCAGCGCCGAGCTGGCCGAGGCCATCCATGCGGCGGAAGCGGCCAACCAGGCCAAGTCCGCGTTCCTGGCGACCATGAGCCACGAGATCCGCACGCCGCTGATCGGCGTGCTCGGCATGATCGAGGTGCTGGCGCGCTCTGCGCTCAGCGCCGAGCAGCGGCGTCAGCTGAACATCGTGCACCAGTCCGCGCACGCGCTGTTGCGGATCATCGGCGACATCCTGGATTTCTCGAAGATCGAGGCCGGCAAGCTGGAAATAGAGCCGATCACGATCTCGCTGCGCCAGCTGCTGTCGCACGTGGTCGGCAACTTCAGCGCAGGCGCGGCCGCCAAGGGCCTGTCGCTGGCGATGGACTACGACGACACCGTGGCCGCGGCACACGTCGTCGACCCGACGCGCCTGGCGCAGATCCTCGGCAACTGGGTCAGCAACGCCGTCAAGTTCACCGAGCGGGGCGGCATCACGGTGCGGCTGCGCGCGGAGGGCCGCCAGCCGGACCGGGAGGCGCTGTGCATCAGCGTCGCCGACACCGGCATCGGCATCCCGGCCGGCAAGGCCGACAAGCTGTTCCAGCCGTTCACGCAGGCCGACATCAGCACCACGCGGCGCTACGGCGGCACCGGCCTGGGGCTGGCCATCACGCGCAAGCTTGCCGACCTGATCGGCGGCGTCGTCACGGTGGACAGCACGCCCGGGCGCGGCACCACCATGGCGCTGCACATCACCCTGCCGACGGGACGGGCCGCGGACGTCCGCAGCGACGCGGTCGAGGGCCCGGAAGTGCCGCCGGTGTCGACGCGGCCGCTGCCGACCTTCGAGGAAGCCCAGCGCGAAGGCACGCTGGTGCTGCTGGCCGAGGACCATCCGGTGAACCGCCGGGTGCTGACGCTGCAGCTGAACCTCGCCGGCATCCAGGTGGACTGCGCGGAGGACGGCGTGGCGGCCCTGGCGAAGTTCCGCAATGCCCGTTACGGGCTGGTGTTCACGGACCTGCACATGCCCGGCATGGACGGCCAGCAGCTCGCGGCCGCGATGCGCGCGCACGAACGCGAGACGGGGGCGCCCCGTACGCCGATCATCGCGCTGACCGCCAACGTCCTCACCGGGGAAGCGGAGCGCTGCCTTGCCGCCGGCATGGACGACTACCTCGGCAAGCCCGTCACCATCGGGCAGCTGTCCCAGAAGCTCGAGCGATGGCTGAGGCCGCAGGCCCCCAGCCGCACGGACGCCGATTTGCCAGAATAGGGCATGACCTCACCGCTCCATGTGGTCGTGCTCGCCGCCGGCCAGGGCACGCGCATGAAGTCGCGCCTGCCCAAAGTGCTGCACCCGCTCGCCGGAAAGCCGATGCTCGGCCACGTGCTCGACACGGCACGTGCATTGTCGGCGGCGGCGCGCCACGTGGTGCACGGCCACGGCGCTTCGCTCCTGCGCGAGTGGTTCGAGCGCGCGCACCCGGGCGATGCGTCCGTGCGCTGGGTGCTGCAGGCCGAGCAGAAGGGCACGGCGCACGCGCTGGCACAGGCGCTGCCGCAGGTTCCCGACGACGCGCGCGTCCTGGTGCTGTACGCGGACGTGCCGCTGGTGCGCGCCGACACGCTGCGCCCGCTGCTCGAGTCACCCGGCCTCGCGCTGCTGACCGCGGAGCTGCCGGACCCGCACGGCTACGGCCGCGTGCTGCGCAACAAGGCCGGCCGCGTCACCGGCGTTGTTGAGGAGAAGGACGCCAGTGCGGCACAGCGCCGCATCCGCGAGGTCAACACCGGCTTCCTGGCCGCGCCGGCCAGGGCGCTCAAGCGCTGGCTGCCGAAGGTCGGCAGCGCCAACGCCAAGGGCGAGTTCTACCTGACCGACGTCGTCGCGCTCGCGGTGAAGGACAGAGTCAAGGTCGCGGCGCACCCGGTCGAGGCGTTCGCCGAAGTGCAGGGCGTCAACGATCCGCTGCAGCTGGCGACCGCCGAGCGCGCGTTCCAGCGCCGCCAGGCCGGGGCGCTGATGCTCGCGGGCCTTTCGATCCGCGATCCGGCGCGCTTCGACCTGCGCGGCACGGTCAGTTTCGGCGCCGATGTCGTGCTCGACGTCGGCGTCGTGCTCGAAGGCGCCGTCGAGCTCGGCGACGGCGTGCAGGTCGGCCCGTACACGGTGCTGCGCGACGTCCGGCTCGGCGCCGGCACGCGCGTGGAGTCGCACTCGGCGCTCGAGTCCATGCGCGCCGGGCGCGACTGCCGCATCGGCCCGTTCGCCCGCATCCGGCCGGGCACGGAGCTGGCAGACGCCGTGCACATCGGCAATTTCGTCGAGGTCAAGAAAACGACGCTCGGGCGGGGCAGCAAGGCCAACCACCTGGCGTACCTGGGCGACGGCACCGTCGGCGCGGACGTCAACGTCGGCGCCGGCACCATCTTCTGCAACTACGACGGCGCCAGCAAGCACCGGACCGTGCTCGAGGACGAGGTGTTCGTGGGCTCGGACACGCAGCTGGTCGCGCCGGTGCGGGTGGGCAGGGGCGCGACCATCGCCGCCGGTTCGACCATCACCCGGGACGTGCCCCCCGGCGGCCTGGCCGTGTGCCGCGCCAAGGAGCAGAAGCACTTCCCGGGCTGGCGCCGGCCGCGCAAGAAGGGGTAGCGCCGCCGAGGCACCGCCGCCCCCGCGCGGCGCATCACCCGCCACCCTGTCATTTCTGACAGCTATCGCGGCGGCCGCGCGCGTGGTTTTCTTTACGGCATGACGACGCACGAGGCGGTTCGCTTGCAGGCGCGGTTCCTGGCCTCGATGGACCACGAGCTGCGCGCGCCGCTGAACGCCATCATCGGCCTCGCCGAGATCCTCGCCGGCGGCATGGCGCCGGACGCGCGGCGCCAGGCCGAGTTCGCCGGCCAGATCGTCGCCAGCGCGCGGCAGCTGCTGCAGCTGATCAACAGCCTGCTGGAGCTGGCGCGCGCCGACGCCGGCCTGCTCGAGCTGACTGCGCAGCCGGCCGATCTGGCGGGTCTGGTGGCCGATGCGCTGCGCGTGGTCCAGCCGGCGGCAGCCCGCCGCGGCGTGGAGATCTCCGCCGACCTGGAGCAGGCGCCGCCTCGCGTGACCCTCGATGCGAGCCGCATCATGCACGCCCTGCACGGGCTGCTGACGGCGGCGGTCGCCCTGACCACCGCCGGGAAGAAGGTCGAGCTGCGGATCGCCGCCGAGGGCCAGGACGGCGTCCGGCTGGAGCTGGCGGGCCTCAACATCGGGCCGGGGCACACCGGCGAGTTCCTGGTGCCGACCCCCGGCGCCTGGCTCGGCCTGGCGCTGGCGCGCAGCATCCTCGAGGCGCACGGCGGCCAGGTCGGCGTCACGCGCGTGCCGGGCAAGGGCACGGTCCTCCACGCGCTGCTGCCGGGCGCCGGGGGCCGGCCCGGGCGTTGATCGGAGAGAAAGCGCCGCATAACCAGCGCGTTATCGCGGACCTGTCATTTCTGACAGTTCACACACACCGGTTTTGGTGTTGTCCTTGGGGTCGGCTCACCGGTCGTTGCGGGAGGCGGACCATGCTGGTCGGCGCCAGGTTCATCAGCGGACAGACTGCGCCCGGGCGATGGCAGACCTGAAGTCGGTTCGGGCGTTCGTGGTCGAGGACCACGCGTTTCAGCGCGGCGTCCTCGTGACGTTGCTGCAGGCGATCGGCATCCATGACGTCGGCGAGGCCGCCAACGGGCGCGAGGCGCTGGCGATGCTGGACCGTGGGCGCGACCAGGCCCCCGTCGACGTGATCCTGTGCGATCTCGAGATGCCCGAAATGGACGGCATCGCGTTCCTGCGCGAGGTGGCCGAGCGCGGGCTCGCCAGAAGCGTCCTCATCATCAGTGGCCGCGAGCCGGAGATCCTTGCCGGCGTCGAGGCCATGGTTCGCGCCTCCGGGCTCACGGTGCTCGGCCGGCTTGGCAAGCCGGTCTCTCCCGAGGATCTCTGGGCCGCGATGTCGGCGGGACCCAGCGCAAGCGCGGATGAGGCCGCCGGCACTATCCCGATCGACGCGGATATGCTCCAGCGCTCCCTCGAGGCCCGGGAGTTCGCGTGCGAATTCCAGCCCAAGGTCCGGCTCGCCACCGGCGAGATCGTGGGCGTCGAGGCGCTGGCGCGCTGGCGCCGCGAAGGCGGTTCGGCCGTGCCTCCCGCCCGCTTCATCCCGGCGATGGTTCGCGCCGGGCTGATCGGCTCGCTGACCCGGCAGATGCTCGACGGCGCCTGTGTCGCGCTGCAGATGTGGGATCGCGAGGCGCTGAGGTTGACGGCGTCGGTGAATGTCTCGATGTCGGCGCTGTCCGACGTCGACACTGCCAACGCGCTCGCCGCCCAGGTCACGGCCCACGGTATCGAGCCGCAGAGGGTCACTTTCGAGGTCACCGAGACCGAAGTCATGTCCGACGTCGCCGCGGTGCTGAACGTGCTGACCCGGCTGCGGCTCAAGGGCTTCCGCCTAGCCATCGACGACTTCGGCACCGGCTACGCCTCCCTCGCCCAGCTCAACACGATTCCGTTCACCGAGCTGAAGATCGACCGGACCTTCGTGCACAAGTGCGGGCAGTCGCGCCGGCTGCGCAACATCGTCCAGTCGAGCATCGACCTGGCCCGGCGACTCGACATCCTCACCGTGGCCGAGGGCATCGAAACCCGGGAAGAGTGGGACTTCCTGCGCCAGGGCGGCTGCGACGAAGGGCAGGGGCATTACATCGGGCGCCCAATGGCGGCTGAAGCGCTGCCGGGCTGGGCCGCGCACTGGCGGAGCCCGGGCGCGGGGCGAGCCGGCGGCAGGCCCGCGGCGCGGAGAGGCCAGCCATGAAGCGCAGGGGTGACCGCGCACGCTCGCTGGCAGCCGGCGACGCCGAGATGTTCTTCACGTTGTCGCTGGACATGGTGTGCATCGCGGACCGCAGGGGCTACTTCACCCGTGTCAATCCTGCGTTCGAGATTACGCTCGGCTACAAGCCCGAGGAGCTCACGGCGCGCCCTTTCCTGGACTTTGTCCACCCGGACGACGTCCCCGCCACGCTGGCCGAAATGGGCAAACTGGCGCAGGGGCATCCGACCATCTCGTTCCAGAACCGTTACCGGTGCAAGGACGGCAGCTACAAATGGCTGAGCTGGAGGGCGCAGCCGACGCCGGATGGCGCCCGACAATATGCCATCGCCCGCGACGTCACCGACCAGCAGCGCCTGTTGCAGGAGCTGCACGAGCGCGAGTTCGAGGCGCGCGCGGCGAACAGCGCCAAGTCCCTGTTCCTCGCGGCGATGAGCCACGAGATCCGCACGCCCCTGATCGGCGTGCTCGGCATGCTGGAGGTGCTCGGGCGCTCCCGGCTGGACGGCGAGCAGCGGCGCCAGTTCAACATCGTCCAGCGCTCCGCCCACTCGCTGCTCGACATCATCGGCGACATCCTGGACTATTCGAAAATCGAGGCCGGCAAGATCGAGCTGGAGCCCGAGACCCTCTCGATCCGGGATCTGGTCGCGCAGGTCGCCGGCAATTTCAGCGCCAGCGCGGAGTCGAAGGGACTGCGCCTGACCCAGGTCATCGGCGCGGGCGTGGCCCCCGCGCACCTCGGAGACGGCGTCAGGCTGGCGCAGGTGCTGAGGAACTTCGTCAGCAACGGCATCAAGTTCACCGAGCGCGGATCGGTTTCGGTGGCGGTGAACGTGATCGAGAACGCGGCCGATGGCCAACGGCTCGGGTTCACGGTATCCGACACGGGCATCGGCATGACACCGGAGCAGGTCTCCCGGATCTTCCAGCCTTTCACGCAGGCCGACGCCGGCACGACCCGCCGCTTCGGTGGCACGGGCCTCGGCCTCGTGATCTGCCGCCGGCTGGCCGCGCTCATGGGCGGGGACGTGGGTGTGGAGGGCAAGCCGGGCCAGGGCACGGTTGTGACACTGACGCTGCGCCTGCCGCTGGGCGATCCGAAAAATATTGCCGCGGCGGTCAGGGCAGAGGAGGCCCCGGTCGCGACGCGTCCGAAGCCCAGCCGGGAGCAGGCGGAGCGCGAAGGCAGCCTGCTGCTGCTCGCCGAAGACCATCCGGTCAATCGGGAAGTGCTGGCAGGGCAGCTCAACCTTGCCGGTTTCTTCGCCGATACGGCCGAAGACGGGGCACGGGCGCTCGAGCGCTTCGGCGTGTCGTCCTACGGCCTCGTGTTCACGGACCTGCACATGCCGGGCCTGGACGGCTACCAGCTCACTGCCGCCATCCGCGATCTGGAAGCAGCCAGGGGGCGGACGCGCACGCCGATCGTGGCGCTGACCGCGGACGTTGTGCGCGAGCACGTCGAACGCTGCCTGGCGGCGGGCATGGACGACTACCTGCTCAAGCCGGTGACGATCCGCCAGCTCGTCGAGAAGCTGCAGCGGTGGCTGCCGCACGTGGAGCTGGGAGCAGCTCACGCTGCGGCCGAGCCGGATGCCGCTCGACGTCCCCGGCCGCCCGTGGACCCGGCGCTGCTGCATCAGTTCAGCGGCGGTGATGCCGGCAAGGTGCGGCAACTGCTGATCCTCTACGCCCAGACCGCGGACGACGACCTCAGGGCCCTTGACGATGCCGAGCGCCACGGCGACGGCGCGGTCGCGAGCGTGGCGCACCGCATCAAGGGCGCGGCGCGGATGATCGGAGCGAACGAGGTCGCCGAGATCGCCGAGTCGCTCGAGCAGCGGCCCGCCGGCAGCTCCGACCTCGCCGACCGGCTGCGGCAGGCCATCGCGCGCGTCCAGGCGTATGCGCGGGAGTCCTCAGCATGAGCATCAGCATCTTGCTGGCGGACGACCACGCCATCGTGCGCGACGGCTTGCGCATGCTGCTGGAGGCACACAGCGACCTGAAGGTTGTGGGTACGGCGACTGACGGGCGCGAGGCCGTGAACGAGGCGCGCCGCCTGCGCCCCGACATCGTCGTCATGGATATTTCAATGCCAAACATGAACGGCATCGAGGCCGCGCAGGCGATCTGCGGGGCTCTGCCCGCGACCAGGATCCTGATCCTGTCGCAGCAGGCGGGTTCGGCACACGCCCATCGCGCGCTGCAAGCCGGGGCCCGGGGGTACTTGCTGAAGCAGGCGGCCGGCAACGAACTGGTCGCGGCGGTGCGCGCACTGCAGGCCGGTCGCCGGTACCTGAGTGCGGAAATCAACGAATCCGTGATGTCCGACTACCTGAGCAAGCGTCCGGTCGACAATCCGCTGGATCGCCTTAGCCCGCGCGAGCGCCACATCCTGCAGCTGGTGGTCGAGGGCCGGAGCAACGCCGAGGCGGCGCGCGAGCTCTCGCTCTCGGTGAAGACCGTGGAGACCTACCGCAGCCGCCTGATGCAGAAGCTCGGCATCAAGGACCTGCCGGGCCTGGTCAAGTTCGCCATCGAGCACGGCGTGACGCAGCTCAGCTAGCGCGTGCGAGCCAGGCGCGGCGACGGGGTCGAATGGACAAACTCACACAGCTCGTCGTCTTTCACCTTGGCGAGCAGCGCTATGCGCTGCCACTGGACACGGTCCAGCGCATCGTGCGCGCCGTGGAAGTGACGCCCTTGCCGGGCGCACCGGCCGTCGTGCTCGGCGTGATCAATGTGGCGGGTTGCGTGCTGCCCGTGCTCAGCCTTCGGCAGCGGTTCCGGCTGCCGGAGCGCGAAATCGGTCCCGCCGACCAGTTTGTGCTCGCGCAAATGTCTCAGCGCACGGTGGCGCTGGTGATCGATGAGGCTCAGGGCGTCATCGAACGCGAGGCCTCTGCCGTCGTCGGCTCGGACCGGATCGCACCGGGCCTCGAACAGTTCCATGGCGTGGTCAAGCTCGACGACGGCCTGGTGCTGATCCACGACCTCCAGACGTTTCTTTCCCTGGACGAGGCGCGCGCCCTGGATGAAGCGATGGACCGCGGCACATGACGCCCGGCCAGGTGGGAGAAGTGCCGTTGTCGCGCCTGGGTGAATTCGTGACCGAGAGGACCGGGCTGCACTTTCCGCGCGATCGCTGGGACGATCTGCAGCGCGGCCTGGCCGGAGCAGCCAGGGACTATGGCTTTGCGGATGCCTCGGCGTGCGCCGACTGGTTGCTGTCGGCGCCCCTGACCGATTCGCAGCTGCAGGTCCTGGTGAGCCACCTGACGATCGGCGAAACGTATTTCTTCCGGGACCCGCAGATATTCGAGGCGCTGGCCGGTCGCGTCCTGCCGGAGCTGATCCGCGGCCGGCGGGGGGGCGAACGGCGGCTGCGGATCTGGAGCGCGGCGTGCTGCACGGGCGAGGAGCCGTATTCGCTGGCCATCCTGCTGCATCAGGTACTGCCCGAATTGCCGGACTGGCAGGTGACGATCACCGCGACCGACATCAACGCACGCTTCCTGCGCAAGGCTGCAACGGGCACTTACGGCGAGTGGTCATTCCGCGGGGTGCCGATCGGGCTCAAGGAGCGCTATTTCCATCGCACGGCGGACAACCGTTTCGCCGTCATCCCGGAAATCAAGAAAATGGTGACCTTCGCGCCCCTGAACCTGGTGGAAGACGTTTATCCGTCGCTGGCGACCGGCACCAACGCGGTGGACCTGATCTTCTGCCGCAATGTCCTGATGTACTTCACGCCGGCCCAGACCGGCAAGGTCATCGGCAATCTCCGCCACGCGCTGGTGCAGGGCGGCTGGCTGGTCGTAAGCCCCAGCGAAGCGTCGCCTGCGTTGTTTCGCGGGTTTCGCGTCGTCAATGTCCCCGGCGCGATCCTGTTCAGAAAAAGTGAGACGCCGCATGCGACCGGCCTGGGGGAGAAAGCGACGGCGCCCGCCCAGGCGCCGGAGGTCGCCGCTCCTGCGATGGACGACGCCCGGCGTTGGACGCCGCCCGACCTGCCGGAATCGCCTGCCGGGCGCCGCGAGCCAGAGGCGCTCCCGGTGTCGGAATCCCCACGCAGCCCTCTGCTCTCGGCAGATTCCCTTTACCAGGACGGTCTCTATGCGGAAGCGGCCGACGCGTTGGCGAGCGCGATCGAGAGAGGTCCGCCGGATCCGGCGGCATTTTCTCTGCTGGTCCGGGCGCTGGCGAACCAGGGCAAGCTGGCCGAGGCGCTGGCGTGGTGCCAGCGCTGGCTCGCCGCCGACAAGATGAACCCCGTCGGGCACTACCTGTGCGCGGCCGTGCTGCTCGAACAAGGCGATCCGGAACAGGCGCGGCGGGCGCTGCAGCGGGCGGTGTACCTCGCCCCCGATTTCGTCCTCGCTCATTTCGTCCTGGGCAACGTCGCGCGCACTCGCGGAAAAATCGGCGAAGCCAACCGGCACTTCGAGAATGCGCGTGCGCTGCTGGGCCGCCTGCAGCCGGATGACCTCCTCGCCGAATCGGACGGCCTCACGGCCGGCCGGCTGGCCGAAGCCATCGCCGCGCTGATCACCGCAGAAGTCGTGCCGTGAAACCCCGCAGCCGCCGCCCAGCTGCGCCGGATGGCGCGCGAATCCTGCGTGACCGCGCGCGAGCGCTGGCGCGTCCGCCGAAGCAGGCGCCGGCGCCGGACACCCTGCTCGAAGTGCTGGAGTTCCGGATCTCGCAGGAGCGCTACGCGGTAGAGGTCCGGCATGTGCGCGAGGTTCATCCGCTCAAGGACCTGACGGCGCTGCCCGGAACGCCCGCGTTCGTCCTCGGGATCGTCAATGCGCGCGGGCGCATCCTGCCGGTGCTCGACATCAGGAAGTTTTTCGATCTCCCCGAGCAGGGGTTGACCGACCTGCACCGCATCATCTTCGTCCATGGCAAGGATCTGGACTTCGGGCTGCTGGCGGACGCGATCGTGGGTGTGCGGTCCATCCCCGTGGAGGGCCTGCAGGCCTCGCTGCCGACACTCAGCGGAATCCGCAGCGACTATCTGAAGGGCGTGACTGCCGAGCGCCTGGTGGTGCTCGACCTGGATCGCATGTTCGAGGATCCGAAAATCGTCGTTCACGAGGAAGCCGACACCTGAAAGCGGATGACCTGAGGAGACCACGATGAAATGGAACGTCGGAACCAAGATTGGCGTGGGCTTTGGCCTCGTGCTGGCGATTTTGGTGATCGTCGGCGCGATTGCCTACCGTAGCACGGCGACTCTCGTGGAGGCGTCGGACGCGCGCCGCCACACTTATGAGGTGCTGGCCCAGTTCGCCGACGTGCTGTTGCTGTTGACGGATGTCCAGAACGGGCAGCGTGGCTATGTCATCACGGGCAACGATGCGTACCTGGCTCCGTACGCCGACGCACTGAGCCGGCTGGACGGGACGATCCTGGGACTTCGTCAGCTGTCGACCGCGAACCCGGACCGGCAGCGCCGGCTGGACGCGCTGGAGCCGCTGATCCGGAGCCGGCTGGCGGTTGTCCGGGACTCGATCGAAATCCGCCGGACAAAGGGTCTGGAAGCCGCCGTGAAAAGGATCAAGACCGGTGACGGGAAGGAGATCATGGATGAAATCCGGCGCGTGCTCGGCGAGATGCAAAACGAAGAAGAGGGTTTGCTCAAGGAGCGCGTGGAGCAAGCGGAGACCGATGCCCGGAACGCGGAATGGGCCATCATGCTGGGCACACTCGTGGCGCTGGCGCTCGCGACGGTGGCCGGATTCGTCGTCACTCGCGACATCTCGCGGCCGCTCCAGGAACTTACCACGGTCGCCGAACGGATCACGCTCGGCGACCTCAACGTCAGGGTGTCATCCGACGGACGAAACGATGAAGTGGGTGTGCTGGCGAGGGCGTTCGACCGCATGACGCAGTCGCTGGGCCTGATGGCCGCCGGGGCCGGGCAGATCGCGGCGGGCGATTTGCGTTCCATCATCAAACCCCAGTCACCCGACGATGTCCTGGGGAACGCCTTTGCGCGGATGTCGGGGAATTTGCGCGATCAGATTCGCGGGCTGGTGGAGGGTGCGAACGTGCTGGGCTCATCGGCCAGCGAGATCGTCGCCTCCACCACGCAGCTTGCCGCCAGCGCCAGCGAGTCGGCGGCGGCGGTGAGCGAGACCACCACGACGGTGGAAGAGGTGCGGCAGACAGCGCAGGTCGCAAGCCAGAAGGCCAAGCTGGTCTCGGACAGCGCGCAGAAGGCGGCGCAGAGCTCCCACAGCGGCCGCAAGGCGGCCGAGGATGTCGGCGCCGGCATGGAGCGCATTCGCCAGCAGATGGAGGCCATCGGCGCGAGCATGGTGCGGCTGTCCGAGCAGAGTCAGGCCATCGGCCAGATCATCGCGACGGTGGAAGACCTGGCGGCGCAGTCGAACCTGCTGGCGGTCAACGCCGCCATGGAGGCGGCCAAGGCGGGCGAGCAGGGCAAGGGTTTTGGCGTGGTGGCGCAGGAGGTCAAGAGCCTGGCCGAGCAGTCGCGGCAGGCGACCACCCAGGTGCGGACGATCCTGAGCGACATTCAGAAGGCCACCACGGCCGCGGTGATGGCGACCGAGCAGGGCGGCAAGGCGGTGGACGCCGGGACCCGGCAGACCGAAGTGGCGGGCACGTCGATCCAGGCGCTGGTCGGCAGCGTGACGGAGGCGGCGCAGGCGGCGACGCAGATCGCGGCCTCGAGCCAGCAGCAGCTGGTGGGCATGGACCAGGTGGCGGGGGCCATGGAAAACATCAAGCAGGCGAGCACCCAGAACGTGGCCAGTGCAAAACAACTGGAAGCCGCGGCGCGCAACCTCGATGACCTCGGCCAGCGGCTCAAGCAAATGGTCGGGCAATACCAGGTGTGAGGGGAGGAAGAACTCATGGGCTGGTTCAAGGACTTGAAAACGGGCGCCAAAATCCTGCTGGGGTTCGGGACGATGATCGCCTTCCTGGGAATGGTCATCGTCATCGCGTACGACGCCATCATCACGATCCGTGACTCCGAGCAGCGCCTGTTCGAGAAGGAATTCGTGGGCGTGGTGGCCATGGTCGAGTTGCGGGCCGTCTTGAACCGGCAGCGGGCCCAGGCGTTGCAGACGATGCTCACCACCGACCGGGCCAGGCAGGAATCGCTGGTCCAGGACATTCAGAGCCGCGCTGAAGACGTCGATCAGTCACTGCAACGACTGACTGCCGTCTACAGCGGCAACGCCGAGTTCCTGCGCAAGCTCGATGAATTGAGAACTACATTGGCAGCGTTTCGTCAGACACGGGAAACCACATTCCAACGGGTCTTCGCGGGCAGGAAAGAGGAGGCGGGCGCAACGCTCGAGGGGGTGCAGACCGAGCGCTTCGAGAAAATGCAGACCCTTTCGAGGGAGCTCGGGGACGACATGCTGGAGCAGGCCCGCACCCAGATCGCCGCATCCGGCCAACTGGCCGCGCGCTCCGTCCGCACTTTTGCGATCCTTGCCGCGCTGGCGCTCGTGATGGGCGTGACCCTGGCGGCGGCATCGAACCGGCTCATTGCACGGCCGCTCGTCGAAGTTGCGCGCGTGGCGGAGCGCATGGCGTCGGGTGACTTGACCGCGACCCTGGCGGCGGACCGGCGCGCGGACGAGGTGGGCATTCTGGTCCTGAATTTTGCGCGGATGTCGGGGAATTTGCGCGATCAGATTCGCGGGCTGGTGGAGGGTGCGAACGTGCTGGGCTCGTCGGCCAGCGAGATCGTCGCCTCCACCACCCAGCTCGCCGCCAGCGCCAGCGAGTCGGCGGCGGCGGTGAGCGAGACCACCACCACGGTGGAAGAGGTGCGGCAGACGGCACAGGTCGCAAGCCAGAAGGCCAAGCTGGTCTCGGACAGCGCGCAGAAGGCGGCGCAGAGCTCCCACAGCGGCCGCAAGGCGGCCGAGGATGTCGGCGCCGGCATGGAGCGCATTCGCCAGCAGATGGAGGCCATCGGCGCGAGCATGGTGCGGCTGTCCGAGCAGAGTCAGGCCATCGGCCAGATCATCGCGACGGTGGAAGACCTGGCGGCGCAGTCGAACCTGCTGGCGGTCAACGCCGCCATGGAGGCGGCCAAGGCGGGCGAGCAGGGCAAGGGTTTTGGCGTGGTGGCGCAGGAGGTCAAGAGCCTGGCCGAGCAGTCGCGGCAGGCGACCACCCAGGTGCGGACGATCCTGAGCGACATTCAGAAGGCCACCACGGCCGCGGTGATGGCGACCGAGCAGGGCGGCAAGGCGGTGGAGGCCGGCACCCGGCAAACCGAAGTGGCGGGCACGTCGATCCAGGCGCTGGTCGGCAGCGTGACGGAAGCGGCGCAGGCGGCGACGCAGATCGCGGCCTCGAGCCAGCAGCAGCTGGTGGGCATGGACCAGGTGGCGGGGGCCATGGAGAGCATCAAGCAGGCGAGCACCCAGAACGTGGCCAGTGCAAAACAACTGGAAGCCGCGGCGCGCAACCTCGATGGCCTCGGCCAGCGGCTCAAGCAAATGGTCGGGCAATACCAGGTGTGACGATGCCATGACCGGCAGGGACGAGGAGTTTCTCAGGCAACTCCGGGCGACCTTCAGAGTCGAGGCCGCCGAGCACCTGCAGACGATCGCCGCGGGCCTGCTGGAACTGGAAAAGACGACGCCGGGCAGCGCGCACCGCAAGATCGTGGAAACGGTGTTTCGCGCCGCACACAGCCTGAAAGGCGCCGCACGCGCCGTGGACTTCGCCGGGATCGAGTCGCTGTGCCAGTCGCTGGAGGAAGTGTTCGCTTCGTGGAAGCGGGGCCAGGGCGCTCCGGCGGCCGACGCACTGGACGCGCCGCATCGCATGCTCGACGCCATCGCCTCGAGCCTTGCGATGCCTGCGGAGCGGCCCGCCCCGGACACACCGGCGGCCGCTTCATCGCCGCGCCGGTTCTCACGCTCCGCTGCTCCACCCACGCCACCGATCGCGGAAACACTCGCTGAGGAAACCGTGCGTGTCGCCGTGGCGAAGCTGGAAGCGCGGTTGCTGGAAGCGGAAGAACTGCTCGACGCCAAGCTCACAGCGGCTCAGCGGGCGGCTGACCTCCGCGATCTTGCCGCGCGCTTCGACACCTGGCGCAGAGCCTGGATGGAGGTCGAGCCGATCGCGCGCCGGCTGCGCTCGTCGCGCGATCGGGGCCCCGCGGCAGCCGGGCACCGGCCCCCTGAGGAGCTGTCGCGGCTGCTGGATTTCTTCGACTGGAGCGCGGATTACTTCAAGTCAGTGGAGGACAACGCGGAGAAACTCTGCCGAACGGCCCAGCAGGACCGCCGCGTCCTCGACAAGCTGGTGGATGACGTGCTCGAGGGCTCGAAGGACCTGCTGCTGCTGCCGTTTGCCACCCTCGCGGCACCGTTTCCCAAGCTGGTGCGCGATCTCTGCCGTGACCAGGGGAAGGAAGCCGACCTCACGATCCGCGGTCAGGGGATCGAGGTCGACAAGCGCATCCTCGAGGAAATGAAGGACCCGCTGGTGCACCTGCTGCGCAATTGCGTGGATCACGGCATCGAGCCCCCCGGGGAGCGCGCGCGGCGGGGCAAGCCGTCCCGCGGCAGCATCACCGTGGCCGTGACGCAGGTCGACGGCAACAAGGTGCAGGTGCTCGTGTCCGACGACGGCGCCGGGATCGACACCGGCAAGGTGAAGGAATCGGCGGTCAAGCACGGCCTGATCCCGGCCGAGGAGGCGGCCGGAATCGGCGAGCCCGAGGCGCAGGCGCTGATTTTCCAGTCCGAGGTGTCCGCCAGCCCGATCATCACGCAACTGTCCGGACGCGGGCTCGGGCTGGCCATCGTTCGGGAGCGGGCGGAAAAGCTGGGCGGAGAGGTCTCGGTGCAAAGCACGTCGGGCCGCGGGACCATTTTTCGCATCGTCGTGCCGGCCACGCGGGCCACGTTCCGCGGCATCCTGGTCGAGGCGGCCGCAGCGCCGTGGATTGTTCCGACGGCTCAGGTCAGGCGCGTCGTGCGTGCCAGGCCCGGCGACATTCAAACCGTCGAAGGCCGCGAAACCATCGAGTTCGGCGGGCGCGCCGTCGCTCTGGTGTGGCTGGCCGACGCGCTTCAGTTGCCGCCGATCGAGCGGACGCCGACGCCCGGCGGCACGGTGGTCCTCATTCTCGGCGCGGCCGACAACCGTGTCGCCTTCGCAGTGGACGCCGTCCTGGACGAGCTGGAGGTGCTGTTCAAGCCACTGCGCAAGCCCTTGTCACGCGTGCGCAACATCGCCGCCGCGACAGTCCTGGGCTCCGGCCGCGTGGCGCCGATTCTCAACGTGGCGGATCTCCTCAAATCCGCGCGGAAGGCCTCCTCGAGGACGCCGCCACCGGCGGCCGCCGGAACGGCGCCCGCGAAGACCGCACGCAAGACGATTCTCGTCGTCGAAGACTCGATCACGTCGCGAATCCTGCTGAAAGCCATCCTGGAGTCGGCAGGCTACGGCGTGAAAACCGCGGCAGACGGGATGGAGGCTTTCACGCTGCTGCGCGCGGAACCGGTTGACCTGGTCGTTTCCGACGTGGAAATGCCGCGGCTGGACGGTTTCGATCTGACGGCGCGTATTCGTGCCGACAAGAAAGTGGCGGAGCTGCCCGTGGTCCTGGTGACGGCGCTGGAAACACGGGAGGACCGCGAGCGCGGCATCGATGCCGGCGCCAACGCCTACCTGGTCAAGAGCAGCTTCGACCAGGGCAATCTGCTCGAAACCATACGGCGACTGATCTAGACCAAATGGACCGTCCATGAACGACCGCACGATCGACGTTCTGGTGGCCGACGACTCGAAGGTGACGCGCATGTTCCTCGTGCACCTGCTCGAGTCGGACCCGCAGATCCGTGTCGTCGGCGCCGTCGGCGACGGCCAGGCCGCCGTGGATTTCGTCCGCGGGAACGCGCCTGACGTCGTGCTGATGGACATGCACATGCCGGTCCTGGACGGATTCGAGGCGACCCGGCGCATCATGCAGACCCGGCCGGTGCCGATCGTCATCTGCAGCGCCTCCGCCAACACCGCGGATGTGGCCTTTACGTTCCAGGCGATGGAGGCCGGAGCCATCGCCTGCGTCGAGAAGCCCCTCGGCAGCGAGCACCGCGATTTCGAGGCGCTGGCCGCCCAGCTCCTGGAAACGGTGAAGTTGATGTCCGAGGTCAAGGTCGTGCGCCGGCTGGCGCGGCCGCGGCCTTCGCCGCGTCCCGCCGATGTGCCCCGCTCGAATGTCGAGATAAAACTGGTCGGCATCGGCGGATCCACCGGCGGACCGCCGGTGCTGCAGACCATCCTCGCGGCGCTGCCGAAGGACTTCCCGGCGCCTGTGCTGGTAGTGCAGCACATTGCGCACGGGTTCCTGGCCGGCATGGCCGAGTGGCTGGATCAGACCACCGGCCTGCGGATTCACATCGCTTCCCACGGGACACGCCCTCTGCCCGCCCACGTCTATCTGGCGCCTGACGATTGCCACATGGGCGTCGACGCCACGGGCGCGATCGTTCTCACGCGGGAGGAGCCGGAGCAGGGCCTGCGGCCCGCCGTGTCCTTCCTGTTTCGCTCCCTGGCGCAAACGCATGGCCCGAATGCTCTGGGGGTTCTGCTGACCGGAATGGGCAGGGACGGTGCCGCGGAGCTGAAGCTGATGAAAGACCGGGGCGCCATCACCATCGCGCAGGACCGGGACAGTTCCGTCGTCCACGGCATGCCGGGCGCAGCGATCGCCCTGGGTGGCGCCAGCCACGTGGTAGCGGCCGACGGGATCGCCGCCGCACTCGTCGCGCTTGTCAACGGCAGAAACACAACACGAAAGAGCTGAGACCATGAGCACAGATCGGCGCAACAGCGGCCCGGCGCGAATCCTGATTGCGGAAGACAGCGCCACCCAGGCTCAGCATCTGCAACATCTCCTGGAGAGCCATGGCTACGAAGTCGGGGTCGCCGGCGACGGCCGCCGGGCGCTGGCGATGGCGCCGAAGTTCCGGCCGGCGCTGATCGTCAGCGATGTGGTCATGCCCGGCATGGACGGCTACGAACTGTGCCGCCGGGTCAAGGACAACCCGGACCTTCGTGACATTCCAGTCATTCTCGTCACGACAATGTCGGATCCCGAGGACGTGATCCGCGGCCTGGGGTGCGGGGCCGACAACTTCATTGCCAAGCCGTACGACCAGCGTTACCTGCTCGACCGGGTGCGGTACGCGCTGGTCAATCGCGAACTGCGCCGGGCCGAAGACACGGGCATGGGACTGGAGATTTATTTCAACAATCAGAAACATTTCATCACCGCCGACCGCCTGCAGATCCTCAACCTGCTGCTGTCCACCTACGAGGCGGCGATGCAGCGGAACCGCGACTTGAGCCGCGCCCGGCTCGACGCCGAATACGCCAACCAGGCCAAGTCGCTGTTCCTGGCGGCGATGAGCCACGAGATCCGCACGCCGCTGATCGGCGTGCTGGGGATGTTGGAGGTGCTTGGCCAGTCCAGGCTGGATGCCGAGCAGCGGCGGCAATTCAACATCGTGCAGCAGTCCGCACATTCGCTGCTGGAGATCATCGGCGACATCCTGGACTACTCCAAGATCGAGGCCGGCAAGGTGGAGCTGGCGCCGGAAATCGCCTCGGTTCGCGATCTGGTATCGCGCGTCGTGGCGACGTTCAGTGCCACTGCTCAATCCAGGGGCCTGCGGCTCACCCAGGTGATCGATCCGAAGGTTGCCGCGGCGCACGTGGTGGACGGTGTGCGCCTGGTGCAGATCCTGCGGAATTTCGTCAGCAACGCGATCAAGTTCACCGAGCGCGGCTCGGTGACGGTGACGGTGCGCGTGTTGGAAGACACGTCCGACGGGCAGCGTCTTGGCATCGCGGTCTCCGACACCGGCATCGGCATGACCCCGAAGCAACTCGGCCGTCTGTTCCAGCCTTTCGTCCAGGCCGACGCCGGGACCACGAGGCGTTTTGGCGGGACCGGGCTGGGGCTGACGATCTGCCGGCGCCTCGCCGACCTGATGGGCGGCGCGATCCGCGCCGAGAGCGAGGCGGGTCGGGGGACGGTCATGACGCTGGAGTTGCTCCTGCCGGCGGGGGATCCAAAGAGCATCGCGGCCGCGGCAGTGGTCGAGGATCAGCCCGTCGTCACGCGTCCGCGGCCGACCCGCGAGCAGGCGGAGCGGGAGGGCAGCCTGCTGCTGCTGGCGGAGGACCATCCGGTCAACCGGGAGGTCCTGTCCGGGCAGCTCAACCTGGCCGGGTTTTTCGTGGATACCGCCGAGGACGGCACGCGGGCGCTGGAAAAGTTCGGGACGACCCGCTACGGCCTGGTGCTGACCGACCTGCACATGCCCGGGCTCGACGGTTACCAGTTGACCGCGGCCATCCGCGATTTCGAGAAGGCCAACGGCCGCGCGCGCACCCCCATCATCGCGCTCACCGCCGACGTGGTGCGCGAGCATGTCGAGCGCTGCCTGGCCAGCGGCATGGACGACTACCTGTCCAAGCCGGTCACGCTGCGGCAGCTCGTGGAAAAGCTGCGCCGCTGGCTGCCACAGGCGAGCTGAAAGCCCGTTCCGCGCGCGGTGTGCCGCCTCTGTCGGGGTTCCCCCGCGGCGCGAGTCGAGGTTCCCTGACAGGTATCGAGGTTTCCCCTACAAAGTGTCCGGGTCCACCGGACAGACCCGCGAGCAGGCGACACCTAATCTGCCTCCCACGTTCACAGGAGGCACGCCATGTCCATCAAGCCCTGTTTCAAGATCGTCCTCGCCGCGGGAGCCCTGCTGTCCGCGACCGGATGCATGACCCTGGGCTCCGCGCAGGATCTCGATGAGAAAGTTGCCGCCGGCTGGCGGCCGTCGAAGGGCTACTGCACGTTCGGCGCCGAGACTGCCGCGCTGGCGAGCTGGTGCGCCGAGGTCAATTTCGGCGACGAAGGCCTCGAGGTCGTCGCGCGTGCAGTGAACGAGCAGGTGCTGGCGTCGGCCGGCAGCGAGAAGCTCGTCTGCACGGACCATGTCGCCCAGGTGCGGGCGCGGATGGCCGAGTACGCGGACTACCAGGTCCGCGAGATCTATTCCTGCGACGCCAACCCGCCGGTCGAGAACGGCCGCGCCGTATGCCACGTGTCCCTGATGGTGACCAGCGCGGGCGGCGCCCGCGTCGTGCTCGACAACGGCCACGTGCTGGATCCGGGCCTGACCGGCGGCGTCGCGGCGTACGCCGAATTCGCCCAGCTTGTCGACCACCACTGGACCGGCGAGCAGCCGTCCTGGGTGGCCCTTGCTTCGAATTGAGGAACTGGTGTCATGAGAGCCGACCACTACCGCGTCATCCGCATCCTCCAGCTCGAGGGCAGCGATCGCCATGCCGAGCGCGTGCGCCTGCAGCTGTACACCGCGGGCCTGCGCTGCACCATCCGCCATGTAGCGTCCCGCGAGGATTTCGTCTCGTCCCTGCGCGAGTACCGGCCGGACGTGCTGGTCGCGGGCGGTGCCCTGCCGACGCTGGATATCCCGGCGGCGCTGGACATCGTCGGGCTCGAGGCTCCGTACCTGCCTGTGGTGTTCACGTCACGCGACCAGCCGCCGATGCTCGCTGATGCCGTGCTCGACGCGCTGGCGTGGGCTCGCCAGGCGCGCGGACTGCACATCGTCGATGCTTCGGCGCGGCACGCGCAGCTGGGCGCCGCGCGGCTGCGGGCCGAACGCACCGGCGGAGTGACGCCGTTGAGCGTGCTGATGGAGATCGGGCCGGATCACGGCTTGGTGCACTGAGCTCGCCGGGGCCTGGCCCCTGGGAGCAGGGCGGGCCACCCGCACGGTAAACTTCGCGGCCTCACTTCCCTCGGGATCCCAGTCGCATGTGCGGAATCGTCGGCGCCGTCGCCAACCGCGACGTCATTCCCATCCTGATCGAAGGCCTGCGCCGGCTCGAATACCGCGGTTATGACTCCACCGGCGTCGCGGTGGTGGACGGCAGCGGGGCGCTGCACGTGCAGCGCGCGGTCGGCAAGGTGGTCAAGCTGGACGCGCGGCTGCGGGCCGAGCCGCACGCCGGTGCGCTCGGCATCGCCCACTCGCGCTGGGCCACGCACGGCCGCGTCACCGAGGCCAACGCCCACCCGCACGTCTCGGGCGGCCGCATCGCGCTGATCCACAACGGCATCATCGAGAACCACGTCGAGCTCAAGGCGCAGCTGGCGGCGAAGGGCTACGCCTTCGGCTCGGAGACCGACACCGAGGTGATCGCCCACCTGGTCCACGACTGCGTCAAGCAGGGCGCCGACCTCACCGCCGCCGTGCAACAGGCGGTGAAGCGGCTCGAGGGCGCCTACGCCATCGTGGTGCTCGACGCGAAGCAGCCGGATCGCATCGTCGTCGCCCGCATCGCCAGCCCGCTGGTGATCGGCCTCGGCGCCGCGGGCGAGAACTTCGTCGCCTCCGACGTGCAGGCGCTGCTGCCGGTGACGCGGCGCTTCCGCTTCCTCGAGGAGGGCGACGTCGCCGACATCCGGCGCGACCGCGTGGCCATCTTCGACGCCGCCGGCAAGCCGGTCGAGCGCAAGCTGCACGAGTCGACGCTGTCGGCCGACGCGGTGGACAAGGGCCCCTACGCGCACTACATGCAGAAGGAGATTTTCGAGCAGCCGCGCGCGGTGGCCGACACCCTGAGCGAACGCATCGCCCAGGACCACGTGCTCGACGCCGTGTTCGGTCCCGGCGCGCCGGCGCTGTTCCAGCGCGTCAGGGGCACGCACATCGTCGCCTGCGGCACCAGCTTCCACGCCGGCCTGATCGCGCGCTATTACCTCGAGCAGGGCGCCGGGCTGCCGTGCACGGTCGAGGTGGCCAGCGAGTACCGCTACCGCCGGCCGGTGGTGCGCCCCGACACGCTGTTCATCGCCGTCTCGCAATCCGGCGAGACCGCCGACACGCTGGCGGCGCTGCGCGAGGCGAAGAAGCGCGGCTACCTCGCCACGCTGGCGATCTGCAACGTGCCGGAGTCCTCGATCGTGCGCGAAGCCGACCTCGTGCTGATGACGCGCGCCGGCCCTGAGATCGGCGTGGCCTCGACCAAGGCCTTCACCACGCAGCTCGCCGCGCTCGGCCTGCTGGGGCTGGCGCTGGCGCGCCACCAAGGCGTCGACCAGCGCGTGCTGGCGGGCTACACGCGCCAGCTGCTGCACGTGCCGGCCATGATCGAGCACACCCTCAAGCTCGAGCCGCAGGTCCGCGAGTGGGCGAAGAAGTTCGCCGACAAGCATCACGCGCTGTTCCTCGGCCGCGGCCCGAGCTGGCCGGTGGCGATGGAAGGTGCCCTCAAGCTCAAGGAGATTTCCTACATCCACGCCGAGGCCTACCCGGCCGGCGAGTTGAAGCATGGCCCGCTGGCGCTGGTGGACGACGACATGCCGGTGGTGGCGGTGGCGCCGAACAACGCGCTGCTGGAAAAGCTCAAGAGCAACCTGCAGGAGGTGCGCGCGCGCGGCGGCCGGCTGTACGTGTTCGCCGATCCCGACTCCGGCATCGCGCCGGGCGAGGGGGTCGAGGTCATCCGCATGCCGGACCACATCGAGCCGCTGCAGGAGCCGCTGGTGTACACCGTGCCGCTGCAACTGCTGGCCTACCACGTGGCCGTGCTGCGCGGGACTGACGTGGATCAACCCCGTAACCTGGCGAAATCGGTTACGGTGGAGTAGGCGGGAACACGAACAAACCGGGATCGCCGATGACAGACACGCCCTATCTGGTGCAGGCCGACCCGCTGGTGCTGCCCCTGGTGCCGGGATACCTGGCCAACCGCTCGGCCGAGCTGCCGAAGCTGGACGCCGCGCTCGCCGCGAAGGATTTCAAGATGCTGCGCAAGGTCGGCCACAACATGCGCGGCTCCGCCGGCGCCTACGGCCTGCCGCCGCTGTCGGAGATCGGCGCGCGCATCGAGGACGCGGCGCAGAAGCAGGACACCGCCGCGCTCGCGCCGGCGCTGGACGACATGCGGCGTTTCCTGCAGTCGGTGAAGGTGCCGCCATGATCGCCGTCTCCTCCCCGATCCTGGTGGTCGACGACGATGCCGACCAGCGCACGCTGCTGACGACTTACCTCGCCGGCGAGGGCTACAGCGTGGCCGAGGCCGACAGCGGCGAGAGCGCGCTGGAGCTGATCGCGCGCCAGCCGGTCGCGCTGGTGCTGCTCGACGTCATGCTGCCCGGGCTGTCCGGCTTCGACGTGTGCCGGCGCCTGAAGCGCGACCCGCAGACCGCGTCGACGCCGGTGCTGATGGTCACCGCGCTGGGCGACACCGCTTCGCGCACCCGGGCCTTCGACTCGGACGCCGACGAGTTCATCGCCAAGCCGGTGTTCCGGCTCGAGCTGCTGGCGCGCGTGCGCGGGATCCTGCGGCTGCGCCGGACGCAGCTCGACAAGGAGGCCGCGGTGCAGGCGCTGGAATCGCGGCAGCGCCCGCAGCTGCGCGAGCTGCTGGCGCGCTACCTGCCCCAGGCCGCCGTCGACGGCCTGATGGGGCTGCCGGAGCCCGAGCGCGACGCGCTGCTGCAGCGCGCCCTGCGTGCGGCCGTGCCGCCGGAGCGCTGAGGCCGCCGTGACGCTGCGCATCTTCATCATCGACGACCACGCCGAATTCCGCTCGCTGCTGCGCCACCACCTGTCGCTGCGCTGGCCGGAGGCCGAGCTGGCCGACTACGATCCCTCGACGCAGGGGCCGCTGCCGGCCGACTTCGGCGGCGGCGGCTTCGACCTGGTGCTGCTCGATTACCAGCTCGGCGGCGGCGAGGACGGGCTCGATTACCTGCGCCGCTTCCGCGAGCAGCCCGGTTTCCCGCCGGTCATCATGCTGACCGCCGCCGGCAACGAGGATCTCGCCGTCAACGCGATCAAGGCCGGGGCCGCCGACTACATCCCCAAGCAGACCATGACGCACGAGCGCCTGACGGCGGCCGTGCAGAAGATCGTCGAGGCGCGGCCGCCGCAGCGCCCGCCCGAGCGGGCGGACGCGGCCGCGCCGCAGGCGCCGCCGCCGGGCCTGAAAATAAACGGCTACGACATCCAGTACCGCCTGGCCGAGGGCGGCGCCGGCACGATCTACCTCGCGCGCCGGCAGGCCGCCGGCGAAAACGTGGTGATCAAGGTCATGGCCCAGCGCCTGCCGGGCGGCGAGGAGTCGCGCGAGGCGCAGCGCCTGGCGCGGGAGTACGAGGCCATCTGCCGGGTCGAGAGTCCGCGCATCGTGCGCCTGTACGAGTACGGCGTGACCGACGGCCACGTCTACCTGGTGATGGAGTACTTCCCGGCCGGCAGCCTGCGCGACCTGCTGCTCGGGCCGCTGCCGCGCGAGGTGGCGCTGTCGTACCTGCACCAGATCGCCGGCGCGCTCGACATCATCCACAAGGCGGGCATCCTGCACCGCGACCTCAAGCCCGCCAACATCATGCGGCGCACCGACGGCAGCCTGGCGCTGATCGATTTCGGCACCGCCAAGTACGCCGCCGGCCATGCGCGCACGCTGACCGCGGCCGGTTCGGTGGTCGGCACGCCGAACTACATGAGCCCCGAGCAGTGCTCCGGGCTGCCGCTGACCCCGGCCAGCGACCTGTACGCCGTCGGCGTGCTGCTGTACGAGATGCTCACCGGCCAGGTGCCGTACGAGGCGGCGATGCCGCTGGCGGTGCTGTACAAGCACCAGTACGCACCGCTGCCGAAGCTGCCGGAGGCGCACGCCGACCTGCAGCCGCTGCTCGACCAGCTGATGGCCAAGCGGCCCGAGGACCGCTTCCAGCGCGCGCGCGAGCTGCTGAAGGACCCGCGCCTCGCCGCGGCGGCACGTCAGCCGCGGTCCTGACGCTCCCAGATCTGGCGCACGGTCTGCGCCAGCGTCATCGGGTCGAACGGCTTGGCGATGACGTCGAGCGCGCCGAGGCTGCGGAACGCGGCGACTTCCTGCGGCTGCACTTTCGCCGTCATGAACACCACCGGCACCGGCGGCAGGCCGCGGGTCGCGCGCAGCACCTTGAACGTCTCCATGCCGTCCTGGCCGGGCATCATCACGTCCATCAGGATGAGTTGGGGCGCGTGTTGCGCCACCGCGGCCGGCGCGGCCAGGCCCGAGGCGCATTCGCTCACTTCGAAGCCGCCGACGGCCTCGAGCGCCAGGCGCGTGACGGCGCGGATGTCGGCTTCGTCGTCAACCAGCAGTATGCGTTGCAGCGGCGGCATCGCCATGCGGGCGCTCCGGGTGGGCGATCAGGCGTTTGACGGTGGCGACCAGCTCTTCGAGGCTGGTGCTCGACTTCGACAGGACGGCGGCGACGTGTCCGGCGCGCTCGGCCGGCAGCGGCAGTTCCGAGAACACCAGGATCGGCAGGCGCGGCTGCGCCTGGTGCAGCGCCGGCATCAGCTCGGTGCCGGAGCCGTCGGGCAGCCCGAGGTCGAGGATGGCCAGCGCGAACGGCCGGCGGCCGACCATTTCGCGCGCCTGCGCCAGGGTGCGGGCGATGGCGACCGGCGCCACGTCCTCGAGCAGCCGGCGCATCAGCTCGCTCATGGCGAAGTCGTCCTCGACCACCAGCACGGGCGCCTCGCCCGGCGGCGCGGCCGGGGCGCCGGCGCGTTCGGCGGGCACGGTGAACTCGAACACGGTCTCGCCGGGCTTCGAGCGGAAGCCGATGCGCCCGTCCATGCGGTCGATCAGCGCCCTGCAAATGGACAGGCCCAGGCCGGTGCCGCCGCGCTCGCGCGCACTGGAGCTGTCGGCCTGGAAGAACTTCTGGAAGATGCGCGGCTGGCTGGCTTCGGAGATGCCGCCGCCGTGGTCGGTGACCTGGACGCGGCCGTGGCCGGGCTCGGCGCTGACGTCGATCTCGATGGTGCCGCCCTCGGGCGAGAACTTGATCGCGTTCGACAGCAGGTTGGCCAGCACCTGCAGCAGGCGCTGCTCATCGGCCTGCACGCGCAGGCCGGGCGCGGTGGCGCGGCGCACCAGGCGCACGCCGCGCGTGCCGGCGAAGCCCTCCGCGTTCTGCACCGCCTCGGCTGCCAGCGCGTCGAGGTCGAGCGACTTGAACAGGAAGCGCATCTTGCCGGCCTCGATCTTCTCCATGTCGAGGATGTCGTTGACCAGCAGGATCAGGCGCTCGGTGTTGCGCTGGGCGATGTCGAGCAGCGACTTGGCCGGCGCGGGCAGCGCGCCGCCGACGCCGCCGGTGAGCAGGCCGAGCGAGCCGCGGATCGAGGTCAGCGGCGTGCGCAGCTCGTGGCTGACCGTGGACACGAACTCGTTCTTCAGCAGCTCGACCTCCTTCTGGTGGCTGAGGTCGTTGGCCACCAGCACGAAGCCGTGGATCTCGCCGCGGTCGTCCTCGAGCGGCACCACCGACACGCTGGCCGGGAAGCGCGTGCCGTCCTTGCGCACCAGGGTCCACTCGCGGTGCTCCGGGTAGCCGCGCCGCGGCATCGCCAGCAGCGTGTCCACCCCGCCGGTGGCGGGCAGCCCGTGGCCGCGGGTGAGCTGGTCGGCATAGCGCTTGAGCTCGCCGCGCTCGTGGAACGCCGCCGGCGTCAGGCGGCCGACGGCCTCCTGCTCGGCGTAGCCCAGCCACTTCTCCGCGGTCTGGTTGAAACGCGTGATGACGCCGGCGCGGTCGGTCGAGTAGATCGCCACGCTGGTGTGGTCGAGGATCATCGTCGTCAGCGTCAGCGACTGCTGGATCTTGCGCTCCTGCTCCTGCAGCATGTCGGCCTGCGCCGCCAGCTTCTGGCCGACGCCTTCGGCCTCGGTCAGCAGGTTGGCCGACGACTGCAGCAGGCCCACCGCCACCAGCCACATGGCCACGAACTTGGCCAGGTGCGAGGTCGCCACGAACTTGTCGAGCGGCAGCGCCGACAGCGCCATCAAGCCGGCGTGCAGGGCCACGTACAGCACCAGCGCCATGGCGAGGCGCCGCTGCAGCGCCGGCTCCATGCCGGGCGGCCCGGGCCACGCGCGCAGGAACGCCAGCGCCATGACCGCGGCCGAGGCCAGCTCGTAGGGGCGGTGCAGCGGCATGTCCCACACCACTTTGGTCGGCGGCAGCAGGGTCAACGCCGGCAGCAGCAGCGCCAGCGCGCCGACGGTGATGCCCCACACCAGGGTTTCCTGGCTGCGCGCGCCGCGCCGCGTGTGCGGCTCGGGGTGGCGCCACAGTCCGGTGATCAGGTAGCAGCCGAGCAGCAGCGAGCTCGCCGTCCAGGTGCGCGTGCCGAGGTTGTCGGGATCGTCCGCGCCGGTCAGGCTGACCATGGCGTGCAGGCCGTCGAGCAGGCCGCTGGCGAGGAAACCGGCGCCGAACCAGAGGAACATCGGCTGCGGCCGCGACTGGTAACGCACGAAAGCCTGCAGGCTGCAGAAGCAGGCGGTCAGCGCGGTGGCGAGGTCGAGCAGCGCATGGTCCGCGCCGCTGCGCAGCACCAGCAGCGGCGGCAGGAACCAGGTCGCCAGCGGCAGCAGCGCGACGATCGCCAGGTAGCCAAGCGCCTGGCGAGCCGACCCGGAAAGCCCTCCGAGCGCTCCCGCCCGCGCTGGCTGGAGTTGGGCAGCCATGGGAATTTGATCTTACGGGACTGCGAAGCCGTTCACAGTCGGTAGAAACTCCCGGCCTGGCCCGTGGTCGGACTCGCGCGGCCCGAAATCCGGCCGCGGGAGGACACCATGAAGAACGCACGGATTGCGGCGGTTTCGGCGCTGGCCCCGGCGCTGCTGGCGCTGGGCAGCTGCTCCGACGATGGCGCGGGATTCGGCCGGCTGACCCTGGGCATCACGGACGCCCCGGTCGACGACGCGACCGCCGTAGTGGTCCAGTTCACCGGCGTCGAGGTCAAGCCGGCCGACGGCCGCGCGCGCTCGTTCGCGTTCGACGCGCCGCGCCAGATCGACCTGCTGGCGCTGAGCGGCACCGACAGCGAGCTGCTGCTCGACGGCGTGCTGGTGCCCGCGGGGCGCTACAACTGGGTGCGGCTGGCGGTCGACGCCAACGAGGACGGCGTGGCCGACTCCTACATCGACCTCGAGGATGGCTCGCGCCACGAGCTCGAAGTCCCCAGCGGCGATGAAACCGGGCTCAAGCTGATCACCGGCTTCGTCGTCCCGGCCGGCGGCGCGGCGAGCTTCACCCTCGATTTCGACCTGCGCAAGTCGGTGCACCAGCCGATGGACGCCGGCGACTCCTACAAACTGCGGCCGACCCTGCGCATCGTCGACAACGCGCGCGTCGGCGCGATCGCCGGCACGGTGGACGCCGCGCTGGTGGGCGAGGGTTGCACCCCCGCGGTGTACGTCTTCACCGGCGGCGGCGTGACGCCCGACGACGTGGACGGCGCCGAGCCGGAGCCGGTGAGTTCGGCCGTGCCGGAGCTCAACGTCACCACCGGCCATTACGACTACACGGTCGGCTTCCTGGGCGAGGGCGCCTACACCGTGTCGTTCACCTGCGACGCCGGCGCCGACGACCCGGCGGCCGACGATACGCTGGTGTTCATCGGCACGCAGGACACGTCGGTCGCCGCCGGCGAAACGACGACGGTCAACTTCCCGCCGCCGCCGCCGGTGTAAGAACGCCGAACAGGTCGTAGGTGTCGGCGTGCGTGATGTTGACGCGCACGCGCTGGCCGACCTTGAGCCCCTTGCCCGACACCGACACGTGTCCGTCGATCTCCGGCGCGTCGGCGTAGCTGCGTCCCGTGGCGGTGTCGCCGTGGACCTCGTCGATGAGGACCTCGAGCGCGCGGCCGACCCTGGCCGCGAGCTTGTCCTCGCTGATGCCGGCCTGTGCCTGCATGAAGCGGTGGTAGCGCTCTTCCTTGACCTCTTCCGGCACCGCGCCGGGCAGGGCATTGGCGGCGGCGCCCTCGACCGGCGAGTACTTGAAACAGCCGACGCGGTCGAGCTGCGCGGCTTCGAGCCAGTCGAGCAGCGTTTCGAAATCCCGGTCGGTCTCGCCGGGGAAGCCGACGATGAAGGTGCTGCGCACGGTCAGGTCGGGGCAGACCTTGCGCCAGGCCGCGAGCCGCTCGAGCGTGTCCTCGGCGGCCGCCGGCCGGCGCATGGCCTTGAGCACCTTGGGCGAGCCGTGCTGGAACGGCACGTCGAGGTACGGAAGGATTTTCCCCTCGGCCATCAGCGGGATGACGTCGTCCACGTGCGGGTACGGATAGACGTAGTGCAGGCGCACCCACGGACGCCTGCCGTCCGTGCCCAGCTCGCCCAGGCCGCGGCACAGGTCGATGAAACGCGTCTGGTACTCGCGGCCGCGCCATGAGGCCGGCGCGTACCTGAGGTCGCTGCCGTAGGCGCTGGTGTCCTGCGAGATCACCAGCAGTTCCTGCACGCCGGCCTTCACCAGCTTCTCGGACTCCACCAGCACGTCGTCGATGCGCCGGCTCGCCAGGCGCCCGCGCATCGACGGAATGATGCAGAAGCTGCACTTGTGGTTGCAGCCCTCGGCGATCTTCACGTAGGCGTAGTGCTTCGGCGTGAGCTTGACGCCGGTTGCGGGCACCAGGTCCAGGAACGGGTCGTGCGCCGGCGGCACCGCCTGGTGCACCGCGCCCATCACGCCGGCGTAGTCCTGCGGGCCGGTGATCGAGAGGACGTCCGGGAATTTCTCGCGGATGACGTGGCTCTTGGGTCCCTTGCCGAGGCAGCCGGTGACGATGACCTTGCCGTTCTCCTCGAGCGCCTCGCCGATGGCGTCGAGCGACTCGGCCACGGCCGAGTCGATGAAGCCGCAGGTGTTGACCACGACCACGTCGGCCTTGTCGTACCGGGCCACGGTCTCGTAGCCCTCGGCGCGCAGCTGGGTGAGGATGCGCTCGGAGTCCACCAGCGCCTTGGGGCAGCCGAGCGAGACGAAGCCGACGCGCGGTGGCGCCTTGTCGCGGCGGGTGCGGGAGGGGGCTGCGGCGGCCATGGGGGAGGGGACTTCGCGGGGGGCGTAGTGTAAGCGTAACCCTGTAACCTTTGGGAAAAATGGATCTGACCCCTTTTTCGGAGGCGCAATGAGCAGCCATTACGAGATCGATGACCTCAAGAAATTCGGCGACATCGGCCGCCACGGCAAGGAACACGCCGACCTGTTCTTCAAGTACTACGGCGCGGTCACCGGCCAGGACGGCGCGCTGAGCAAGCGCGAGAAGGCGCTGATCGCGCTGGCGGTATCGCACTCGGAGAAGTGCCCGTACTGCATCGACGCCTACACCACGGCGTGCCTCGAGGCCGGCGCCAACCCGCAGCAGATGATGGAGGCGGTGCACGTCGCCGCGGTGATGAAGGCCGGCATCACCCTGGTGCACTCCGTCCAGATGAGCAACCACCTCGACAAGCTGGTGCTGTAGTGACGGTCGCGCGCGCCGCCGCGGTGCTGTGGCTCGCCGCCGGCCTCGTGGCCTGCGCGGCCGAGTCGCCCTACGTGCCGCCGCCGATGACCGGTGAGGGCACGCCGCTGCAGCCGCCCGAGGATGCCTGGGCGCGCGTGCTGCAGGCCGCCGTGGACGCGCAAGGCCGGGTGGACTTCAACGCCCTGGTCGCGGTCCATGCCGACCTCGACCGCTACGTCGCCTGGATCTACGAGCGCAGCCCCGAGCGCTGGCCGCAGTACTACGGCACGCGCGCGCACGCCGTGGCCTTCCACGTCAATGCCTGGAACGCCCTGGCGCTGTACAACCTGCTGCAATCCGGCCTGCCGCCCTCGTTGTCGCTGCTCGAGCGCAAGCGCTTCTTCGAGCGGCGCAAGCTGCTGGTCGGCGGCCAGCCCCTGTCGCTGGCCGAGTACCGCGCGCAGATCCGCGCGCTGGGCGAGCCGCGCGTGCACTTCGCCATCACCAGCCAGTTCGGCCATGAGCCGCGCCTGGCGCGCGAGCCGTACCGCGCCGCCGCCATCGACGTGCAGCTCGACCGCGCTGCGCGCGCGTTCTTCGCCGACGAGCGCAACCTGCGCGTGGACGCCGGCCGGCGCGTGCTGGTGCTGTCGCCGATCCTGGCGGAGTACGCACAGGATTTTCCCGGCGGCGGGCCGTCGCTGGCGGCGTACGCGAGCCGCTACCGGGGCCGGCCGCTGCCGGCAGACTACTCGCAGGAGTTCGCCGCGACCGACTGGACGCTGCGCCACGCCGGCGCGCTGCCCCGGTTCGAGCCTCAGCGCAGGTAGCGGTCGAGGAACTCCAGCGCCGCGTCGACCGCGGCGCCGTCGAAGAAGAACCCGCTGATGTGGCCGTGGCCGCGGATCACGAACAGCTCGCTGGCCACGCCGGCGGCGTCGAGCGCGGCCCGGTAGCGCTCGGCCTGGTCGAGCGGCACCAGCCGGTCGAAGCCGGCGTGGTACAGGAACACCGGCGGGTCGCCGGCGCTGACGTGCACGATCGGCGAGGCGTCGCGGTAGGACGGCAGCGCGTCGCTGCACGGCTTGCCGATGAAGGCCGGCACCAGCTTGCCGTGGCAGAACGCCGGCAGGTCGCTGGGCGTGCCGCCGGCGACGACCGCCCGCACCGCGAGCTCCGCGCCGCCCCAGCGCGCGTCGTCCGCCGCGCCGCCGAGCAGCGCCGCGAGGTGGCCGCCGGCCGAGTAGCCGAACGTGCCGATGCGCGCGGGGTCGATGCCGCGCGCGGCGCCTGCCTCCGAGCGCATCCAGCGCAGGGCCTGCTGCACGTCGTGGAGCTGCGCCGGCCAGACGTGCGCCGGCACCAGGCGATAGGTCGTGTTGACCACGAGGTAGCCGCGCCCGGCGAGGCGCCCGGCCAAGCCCTCGACCTGCTCGCGGTCGCCGCGCTTCCAGGCGCCGCCGTGGATCAGCAGCACGGCGGGGAACGGCCCCGGGCCGGCCGGGCGGTACACGTCGGCGAGCAGGCGCTGCGGCCAGCCCGGGGGCGTGACGGTAACGTCGCGGTCGATGCCGTAGTCGGTGCGCAGCGGCGCCGGGGCCGGCGCCGCGGGCCGGCCCACGTGCGTGGTGCAGGCGGCCAGCACACCGCAGATGACGAAGGCAAAGGATCTCATGCCACTCTCCGCGGCCAGCATGCCCGAACGTGGCGGTGAACGGACAGCCGCAGAATCCGCACGGGAAGTGCGGCCGGCTTCGCGCCAGTCCCGTACGCTGTGCGGTAATGGAGTATCGATGACCCTGATCCTCGCGCTGTCGCTGGTGGCCGCCCTCGCGTATGCCAACGGCGCCAATGACAACTTCAAGGGCGTCGCCACGCTGTTCGGCAGCGGTGTCGCCGAATACCGGCGGGCGCTGAACTGGGCGACGGTCGCGACGCTGGCCGGCTCGATCGCGGCGATCTGGCTCGCCGGGCAGCTGGTCGCGGCGTTCAGCGGCAAGCTGTTCGTTTCCGGGCACACCCTGGCGCTGCCCGGCTTCGGCCTCGCGGTCTGCGCCGCTTGCGCGGCAACCGTGCTGCTCGCGACGCGCCTGGGGCTGCCCGTCTCCACGACCCACGCCCTGGCCGGCGGCCTGCTCGGCGCGGCGCTTGCGGCGCCGGAGTCCGCCATTGACTGGGGCGCGGCCGGCCGGCAGATCTTCCTGCCGCTGGGCGCCGGGCCGCTGCTGGCGATCGCCGGCGCGGCCGCCCTGTACCCGGCGCTGAGTTTCACCCGGCGCAGGCTCGGCATCACGCGCGAAACCTGCGTCTGCATCGAGGGGGAGTGGGTCCCGCAGCCCGGCGCCGCCGCCGCCCTGGGCCGCGTCAAGGTGGTGGTCGAGGACACACAGGCTTGCCAGCAACGGTATGGCGGGGCCATCGCCGGCGTTTCGGCCCAGCCGCTGATCGACGGCCTGCACTACCTGTCGGCCGGCGCCGTGAGTTTCGCGCGCGGCCTCAATGACACGCCGAAGATCGTGGCGCTGATGCTGCTGGTCGCGCCGGTAGCCGACGGCGCGCCGGCGTTCGTCGCGGTGGGCCTGTTGATCGGCGCGGGCGGCCTGCTGGGGGCGCGCCGCGTGGCGGAAACGATGTCGCAGCGGATCACGGCGATGAACGCGGGACAGGGTCTCGCCGCCAACCTGATCACCTCGGTGCTGGTGCTGGCGGCCTCGCCCCTGGGCCTGCCGCTGTCGACGACCCACGTATCCTGCGGCGCGCTGTTCGGCATCGGGGCCGTCACCGGGCAGGCGCGCTGGGCCACCATCGCCGGCATCCTCGTGGCCTGGCTGGTCACGCTTCCCCTCGCGGCCCTGCTCGGTGCATCCTGCCTGCACGCTGCCCTGCTGATGAGCTGAAAGCCATGGACGACGTCAAGCCTGCATCGATCACCGAGTCGGTCCGCGACTACTACGGCCGCGTGCTGAAGTCCTCGGCCGACCTCAAAACCTCGGCCTGCTGCCTGGCCGAGTCGCTGCCGCCGCACGTCGCCGCGGTGCTGCCCGAGCTGCACGAAGAAGTGAAAGCGCGTTTCTACGGCTGCGGCTCGCCGATCCCGCCGGCGCTCGAGAGCGCCACCGTGCTCGACCTGGGCTGCGGCTCGGGGCGCGACTGCTACGTGCTGAGCAAGCTGGTCGGGCCGAAGGGACGCGTCATCGGCCTGGACATGACCGATGCGCAGCTCGATGTGGCGCGCCGGCACCAGGCCTGGCACGCCGGCAAGTTCGGTTGGGCCAATACCGATTTCCGCCACGGCTACATCGAGGATCTCGCCGGCGCCGGCATCGCCGATGCCTCGGTGGACCTCGTGGTCAGCAACTGCGTGATCAACCTGTCGCCCGACAAGCCGCGCGTGCTGGGCGAGATCTTCCGTGCGCTCAAGCCCGGCGGCGAGCTGTATTTTTCCGACGTCTTCGCCGATCGCCGCGTTCCCGCGGCGCTGGCGACCGACCCGGTGCTGCTCGGCGAGTGCCTCGGCGGCGCGCTGTACGTCGAGGATTTCCGCCGCCTGATGGCGCAATCCGGCTGCCTTGATGCGCGCGTGGTGTCGAGCGCGCCGCTGGCGCTGACCGACCCGGAGATCGCGCGCAAGGCCGGCTTCATCGGCTTCTCCTCGATGACGATCCGCGCCTTCAAGCTCGGCCTCGAGGACCGCTGCGAGGACTTTGGCCAGGTCGCCACTTACGCCGGCACCATCCCGGAGCTGCCGCACGCCTTCGACCTCGACGACCACCATCATTTCCAGGCCGGCAAGCCGCTGCTGGTGTGCGGCAACACCGCGGACATGGTCTCGCGCACGCGCTATGCGCCGCACTTCCGTGTCACCGGTGACAAGGCCGTGCACCACGGGTTGTTCGATTGCGGGCCCGGCCCCGGCGCCGCCGGGCCGGCGCCGAAGGCGGGTTGCTGCTGATGAACGCGCGCGAGAGCCTCGAAGCCATTCCAGTCGCGGTGCTGGGCGCCGCGGCGCCGCCGCGGCACGATTTCGAGGCGGCCCTGGCGGCGCACCAGGTGTCGCTGCCCCCGGTTTCGGTCGAGACGCTGCAGGTCAACATCACCAAGCTGTGCAACCAGGCCTGCCGCCACTGCCACGTGGACGCCTCGCCGAGCCGCACCGAGGCCATGTCGCGCGCGGGGGTCGAGAAACTGCTCGAGGTCCTCGCGCGCCACCCGCGGATCACCAAGCTCGACATCACCGGCGGCGCGCCCGAGCTGCACCCCGATTTCGACTGGCTGGTGGTCGAGGCGGTGAGGCTCGGCAAGCATGTCATGGCGCGCCACAACCTGACCGTGCAGTTCGACGGCCATCCGCTCACCGGGGAAAGCAAGGCGTACCTGCCGGAGTTCTACGCGCGGCACCGGGTCGAGGTGATCTCCTCGCTGCCCTACTACCAGGAGTTCTTCACCGACAGCCAGCGCGGCAAGGGCGTGTTCGGCAAGAGCATCGAGGCGCTCAAGCGCCTGAACGCCGTCGGCTACGGCCTCGACGACAGCGGCCTGGCGCTGAACCTGGTCTACAACCCGGTCGGCCCGTACCTGCCGGCGGCGCAGCCGGCGCTCGAGGCCGACTACAAGCGCGAGCTGAAGGACAAGTTCGGCATTGTCTTCAACGGCCTGTTCACCATCACCAACATGCCGATCAACCGCTTCCGCCTGCACCTCGAGAAATCGGGCCAGTACCAGGCCTACATGGACAAGCTGCTGGCGGCGTTCAACCCGGCGGCGGCGGCCAACGTCATGTGCCGCTCGCTGATCAGCGTCGGCTGGGACGGCACGGTGTACGACTGCGACTTCAACCAGATGCTGGAGATGCCGGTCCTGGGCGCGGTCGAAGGAAAGGCCGCCGGCGCCAGGCCGGTGACGATCTTCGATTTCGACCTGGACGCCCTGCTGGCGCGGCGCATCCGCTTCGATTCGCACTGCTTCGGCTGCACCGCGGGGGCGGGCAGTTCCTGCGGCGGCGCGACGGCCTGAAGCCGTCGCGGGAGCGGCTTCGGCCGCGACGCGTCGCGCCCGAAGGCGCTCCTACGGGTCTTCGGGAGTCTCCGGCGCCGGCAGCATCTGCGCCGTCTCGGCTTCCGGCAGCGCCTCGACGCCGCGCAGCTTCTTCTCGATGGCGCGCCGGCGCACGCCGGTCTCGTCGATCTGCTTGCGGGCCTGGTCGAGCTTCTCGCCGACTTTCTCCAGCACCGTGCCGAACTTGCCGAATTCCGTCTTCACCGCGCCGAGCACCTGCCAGACCTCGCTCGAGCGCTTTTCGATGGCCAGCGTGCGGAAGCCCATCTGCAGGCTGTTGAGGATCGCCAGCAGGTTGGTCGGCCCGGCCACGCTGACGTGGAACTCCCGCTGCAGCGCCTCGAACAGGCCCGGCCGGCGCAGCACTTCGGCATACAGCCCTTCGGTCGGCAGGAACAGGATGGCGAAGTCGGTGGTGAGGGGCGGCTCGATGTACTTGTCGCGGATGCTCTGGGCCTCGAGGCGGATGCGCCGCTCGAGCGCCAGGCCGGCGGCCTCGGCCGCGGCCGGGTCGGCGCGGTCCTGCGCGTCCTGCAGCCGCTCGTAGTCCTCGCGCGGGAACTTGGCGTCGATCGGCAGCCAGCACGGCTGGCCGTCCACGCCGCCCGGCATCTTGATGGCGAATTCCACGCGCTCGCTGCTGCCCGTGCGCGTGGCCACGTTGCGCGCGTACTGCTCCGGCGTGAGCGCCTGCTCGAGCAGGGCCTGCAAGTGGCCCTCGGCCAGGATGCCGCGGGTCTTCACGTTGCCCATGAGGCGCTTGAGGTCGCCGACACCGGCGGCGAGCGAGCGCATCTCGCCCAGGCCCTTGTTGAGCTGCTCCAGCCAGTCGCTGACCTGCTTGAAGGAATGGCCGAGGCGCTGCTCGAGCGTGCTCTGCAGCTTCTCGTCCACGGTCTTGCGCATCTCGTCGAGCTTGGTCGCGTTCTCGGCCTGCAGGTGCTTGAGGCGGCTGTCCACCGTGCTGGTGAGCTGGCCGACCTGCTGGCCGAGCGACGAAGCCAGCGACTGCTGCGACTGGGCGACGGCGGTCGTCAGGCTTTGCTGGGACTGGGCCAGCGCCCCCGACAGCTCCTGGCGCTGCAGGCTGTGGGCCTCGAGCAGCGCGGCGCGCAGGCGCTCGATCTCGGCGCCGAGCTCGGGCCCGGACGCGGCCGGCGGCCGGGTGCGGCCGCGCAGGCCCAGGTACAGCGCCAGCGCGATGAGCGCGGCACCGGCGACGATCGCGGCCAGGATTCCCACCATCGCTTAAGCCTAGCGCAGTCGGTGGCTCAGGGGATGAGCCCCGTAGGCCGTGCCAGAATGTCGGCCCGCACCACACCGGACGCCTTGATGTATTCGCTGCCCGCCTACGGCCGCATGGTCGCCGACGAGGTGCGCATGAACGCCTACCTCGAGGCGCTGCGGCGCGCCATCAAGCCCGGCGACATCGTCGTCGACCTCGGCGCCGGGCCGGGCGTCTTGGCCCTGCATGCGTGCCGCCTCGGCGCCGCCCGCGTCTACGCGATCGAGCCGGACGACAGCATCGGCATCGCCGCGGAACTGGCCGCGGCCAACGGCATGGCCGACCGCATCGGGCTGGCGCAGCAGTACGCCGAGCGCCTCGACCTGCCCGAGCGCGCCGACGTCATCGTGTCCGACCTGCGCGGCGCCGTGCCGCTGCACGGGGCACATCCCGCCGTGATCCTCAACGTGCGCGAGCGCTGGCTGAAGCCCGGCGGCACGCTGATCCCGATGCGCGACACCATCCAGGCGGGTCTGGTCCGGCCGGGCCCGCACTACGACAGGGTGGTCGACCCCTGGCGGCCGCAGGCGGGGCTCGACCTGGCGCCCGCGCTGAAGTGGGCGCTGGGCATCCCGCGCAAGTCGCGGCTCGCCGCGGAGGACCTGGCGACGGCGCCGCGCCAGTGGGCCGTACTCGACTACCGCGCGCTCACCGCGAGCGATGCCTTCACCGGCGAGGTCGCCTGGTCCGTCGACGAGCCGGCGACGGCCTGCGGCGTGGCGCTGTGGACCGACGCCGAGCTGCTCGACGGCGTGGGCTTCTCCAACGCGCCGGGCCCGCGCGCCGCGATCCACGGGCAGATGCTGTTGCCGTGGACCCGGCCGGTGGCGCTGGCGAAGGGCGAGCAGGTCAAGGTGTCGCTCACCGCGAACGCGACGCCGCGCGGTTACCTGTGGGCGTGGAGCACGCAGGTCGCGGGCGCCGACGGCGCGGTGCGCGAGCAGTTCACTCAGGGCGGGCCGGGCTCGATCCCGGCGGGGTTGCGGCGCTTCGCGCGGGCCGCCCCGCGCGCCTGAGGCGGCGAGCGCCGCTCAGTGCGCGTGGCGGTGTTGCGGGTGCCGGTGCGCCGCTTTGTGCTTGCGGGCGAAGGCCAGCAGGAATTCCATCTGGTCGGCCAGGATCCGGCGGTTTGACAGGATCAGGTACTCGGCCAGGTTCGGCGTGTACGGCACCGCGACCAGCTTCATGCCGGCTTCCTCCGGCGTGCGGTCGTCCTTGCGCTGGTTGCAGTGCTTGCACGCCGTCACGCAGTTCTCCCACACGCACCGGCCGCCGCGCGACACCGGGATGACGTGGTCGCGGGTGAGCTGCGACACCGGGTACTGATGGCCGCAGTACAGGCACAGGTTGTGGTCGCGCTGGAACAGGGTGCGGTTGGTCAGCAGCGGCACGCCGCGCTCGAAGCGGCGCGAGCGGTCGCCGACGGCGATGATCGAGCCGATCTGCACCTGGCTCTGCCGGCCGGTGCGCGCGCAGGTGCCGCCGTGGATGACGAAACGCTCCTTGCCCGCTTCCCACCTGACGCGTTCGCGGGAGTACAGCGTGACGGCCGACTGCCAGGTGATCCAGCCCACGGGCAGGCCGCCGGTATCGAGTTTCAGGACTTGCGGAAGCATGGCTGCGCAAATATTAGCCACTTTTGCCGCCCGTGTGTTGAAGATGAACCGGATCAGCCCTTTACGCAAAGCAGCTGCCGCAGCGTGTGCACAACTTCAACGAGGTCGTCCTGGTTGGCCATCACGGCGCCGATGTCCTTGTAGGCAGCGGGAATCTCGTCCACCACGCCGCGGTCCTTGCGGCAGATCACCCCCTCGGTCTGGGCCGCCACGTCGGCCGCGGTGTATTGCCTGGCCGCGGCGTGGCGCGACAGCCGCCGCCCGGCGCCGTGAGCGGAGGAGTGGAACGACTCGGGATTGCCCTTGCCGCGCACGATGTAGGACTTCGCGCCCATGCTGCCCGGGATGATGCCGAGCTCGCCGGCGCCCGCGCGGATCGCGCCCTTGCGCGTGATCCACAGGTCCTCGCCGAAATGGCGCTCGCGCTGCACATAGTTATGGTGACATTGCACCGCCTCGCGCGTGACCGTGAACGGCGGCAGGTGGCGGCGCAGCGCGTCGAGCACGAGATCGAGCATCACCGCGCGGTTCTCGCGCGCGTAGTCCTGGGCCCAGCCGACCGCCTCGACGTAGTCGTCGAAGTGGACGGTGCCCTCGGTCAGGTAGGCGAGGTCGCGGTCCGGCAGCTGCGCATCGAGGGCCAGCATCTCTTCGCGCGCCAGCTCGATGAAGTACGTGCCGATGGCGTTGCCGATGCCGCGCGAGCCCGAGTGCAGCATGACCCAGACCTGCTGCGCCTCGTCGAGGCACACCTCGATGAAATGGTTGCCGCCGCCCAGCGAGCCGAGCTGGCGGGTCCAGTCGCTGTGCTTGCCCATGCGCTTCATCAGTCCCGGGTGCTTGTCGCGGATCGAGCGCAGGCCGCGCTCGAAGCGCCGGGCCTGGCCGGTGTGCGCGCGCTCGGGCTCGTGCTGGCCGAAGCCGACCGGCACGTCGCGGCCGATCTGGTGGAAGATCGCGGTCAGGCGTTTTTCGTCGAGGTCGCTCGCAGTCAGCGTGGTCTGCGCGGCGCACATTCCGCAGCCGATGTCGACACCCACGCCCGACGGAATTATCGCGCTCCTCGTCGCGATGACCGAGCCGACCGTCGCGCCCTTGCCGAGGTGCACATCGGGCATCGCCGCGACGTGCCCGAACACGATCGGCAGCTGCGCAACGTTCAGCAGCTGCTGGCGCGTCGCGGCGTCGAGCTCGTCGGTCCAGACCCGGACCGGGACGCGGCCGCCTTCGAGAACCTGCTTGACGGGCATGTGCACATCGTCACCCCGGCGAAAGCCGAGGTCCAGTGCATTTCCGGTAAGACGCTGGATGCCGGCTGCAGCCTGCCCCGGAAGTCTTCAATCCGGGGCCGGCATGACGATTACAACTCCGCGGCGAGCCGGCTGCCCTGGTTGATGGCGCGCTTGGCGTCGAGCTCGGCGGCGACGTCGGCGCCGCCGATCAGGTGCACCGACACGCCGGCTTCCTTGAGCGGCTCGTACAGCTCGCGCAGCGGCTCCTGGCCGGCGCACAGCACGATGTGGTCCGCCTCGATCAGGGCCGGCTTCTCGCGCTTCTCGCCGTAGCTGACGTGCAGGCCGCGCGCGTCGATGCCCTCGTAGTTCACCCCGGCGAGCATCTCGACCCGCTTCATTTTCAGCGCCGCGCGGTGGATCCAGCCGGTGGTCTTGCCCAGGCCCTTGCCCAGCCCGGTGGCCTTGCGCTGCAGCAGGGTGACCTGGCGCGCCGGCGGCGCGATCAGCGGCCGCGCCAGGCCGCCGCGCATCTGCTCGGGATCGGTCACGCCCCATTCCTTCTGCCAGGCTTCGAGGTCCAGCGACGGCGAGTGGCCCTCGTGCACCAGGTACTCGCTGACGTCGAAACCGATGCCGCCGGCGCCGACCACGGCCACGCGCTTGCCGACGGGCTTCTTGTGACGCAGCACGTCGACGTAGCTCAGCACCTTGTCCGGGTGCTGGTCCTGGCCCTTGATGCGTGGATCGCGCGGCAGGACGCCGGTGGCCAGCACCACCTCGTCGTAGCCGCCGTCGATCAGCTCGCCCGCGGTCACGCGGTGGCTCAGCTTCAGGCGCACGCCGGTGCTCTCGATCTTCCTGGTGAAGTAGCGCAGCGTCTCGTGGAACTCCTCCTTGCCCGGGATGCGCTTGGCCATGTTGAACTGGCCGCCGATCTCGCCGGCCGCCTCGAACAGGTCCACGCGGTGGCCGCGCTCGGCGGCGACGGTCGCGGCGGCCAGCCCGGCCGGTCCGGCGCCGACCACGGCGATGCGCCTGCCGTGCGCCACCGGCATGTAGTTGAGCTGCGTCTCGTGGCAGGCGCGCGGATTGACCAGGCACGAGGCGATCTTGTTCTTGAAGGCATGGTCGAGGCAGGCCTGGTTGCAGGCGATGCAGGTGTTGATCTCATCGCCGCGCCCTTCGGCGGCCTTCTTCACGAACTCGGCGTCGGCCAGCAGCGGCCGCGCCATCGAGATCATGTCGGCGTAGCCCTCGGCCAGCAGCTGCTCGGCCAGTTCCGGCGTGTTGATGCGGTTGGTGGTGACCAGCGGAATGCCGATCTCGCCGCGCAGCTTCTTCGTCACCCAGGCGAAGGCCGCGCGCGGCACCGAGGTGGCGATGGTCGGCACGCGCGCCTCGTGCCAGCCGATGCCGGTGTTGACGATGGTGGCGCCGGCCTTCTCGATGGCCTTGGCCAGCATCACCACCTCGTCCCAGCTGCTGCCCTCGGGAATCAGGTCGATCATCGACAGCCGGTAGATGATGATGAAGTCGCGGCCGACCGCGGCGCGCACGCGCTCGACGATCTCCACCGGCAGGCGCATGCGGCTGGCGTAGTCGCCGCCCCACTCGTCGGTGCGCTTGTTGGTGTTCGTGGTCAGGAACTGGTTGATGAAATAGCCTTCCGAGCCCATCACCTCGACGCCGTCGTAGCCGGCCTCGCGCGACAGGGAGGCGCAGCGCACGAAGGCCTGGATCTGTTTGTCGACGCCGCGCGCCGACAGCTCGCGCGGCGCGAACGGCGAGATCGGGCTCTTGATCCGCGACGGCGCCACCGCGAAGGGGTGGTAGCCGTAGCGGCCGGTGTGCAGGATCTGCAGCGCGATCTTGCCGCCCTCGTCGTGGACGGCTTTCGGAATCTCGCGATGGCGGCGCGCGGCGCGGTGCGTGGCCAGCGTGCCGCCCAGCGGCTTGGTCCAGCCGGCGATGTTCGGCGCGAAGCCGCCGGTGACGATCAGGCCGACGCCGCCCCGCGCGCGCTCGGCGAAGTACGCCGACAGGCGATGGAAGTGCTTGCGGCTGTCCTCGAGGCCGGTGTGCATCGAGCCCATCAGCACGCGGTTTTTGAGCGTGGTGAAGCCGAGGTGCAGCGGCGCCAGCAGGTTCGGGTACGGTCCGGACAAGTCAAATCCCCATGAGAAAAGGGGTCAGACCCCTTTTTCCGCATGATCTTAATCGGAAAATGGATCTGACCCCTTTTTACGGGTGCAGCGACAGCATGTGGCCCAGCTTCGGTGGCTGGCGGCCTTCGAGCACCTCGCGGTAGGTCACCTCGACCGCGGCGGGGCCGCGGCTGGTGCGTACCTCGAGCCAGCGTTCGACCGAGGGCAGGAGCGCGAGCCAGCCCTGGCCGAGGCGCTGGACCAGGCCGTCGTAGCCCCAGTCCCTGGTGCGTCTCTGCACATGCACCGGGGCGAAGAAAAACTGCGGCTTGGCGCCGGGCAGCTGGTGCTGGGTCTGGCGGTTCTCCCAGTGCGTGGCGCCGACGATGCAGCTGTACTTGAGCCGCTCGCCGAAGTGGTGGTGGACCGAGTGCAGCAGCTTGCCGTCGCCGGCCATGTCGACGAACACCGTCGGCATGGTGGCGTCGAGCGTGGCCAGCGCGTCATAGGTCACGACCTGGTCGTAATGGCCGAGCTGCCCGCAGAACTCCGCGTTGCCGGGCGAAGTCAGCGCCACCGCGCGCGCGCCGTGCTGCTTGAGCAAGAACGCCACGCCCAGCGCGGTCTTGCTCGAGGCGCTGGCCAGCACCACCTGTCTGGCGCCGAACAGCGCGTTGTCGGCGAGGAAGTCCTCGATCAGCCACGAGGTGAAGAACAGCGGGTGCAGCAGCGCGCGGTGGTCCTCGTGCGCGGGATCGTGCAGCGGATCGCGCGCCAGGCGCATGTAGACCTGGTAAGGCGTCGGCAGCGGCCGGCGATGCGCGGCGCCGTCGAAGAACTGCGCGTCGGTCACGCGGTCCGGCTGCAATACGACGTGCGTGGACATCGGCAAATAGCCGTACAGGCGCTCGCCCGCGGCGATCGCCTCGTGCTTGGACTCGATCACCTCGGCGAAGCCCCACACCGGGATGCGGCCCCAGCCGGCCCCGGCCGGGAAGAACTGCCAGTACTGCATGGCGTCGCCGAACACGCCGTAGGTGATGTTGTTGGCGGTCAGGGCGAAGCGCTCGATGCGGCACAGCACCGCGCCGGGCGGGCACTCGAGCCGGCCCTGGTGCAGGCGCGTGGTGCGCAGGTCCTTGCGGCTGGCTTCGAAGTCGGTGCACTCAGCGATCATGGCGGCTCCGGTTGGCGTGCTCGGCTTCCTGCGCAAGTTGCAGGATCAGCCGCGAAAAGGTCGGCAGCAGCGGCGCCGGCAGGTCGTGTCCCATGCCGGGGATGATCGACAGGCGCGCGCCGGGGATGTGCCGGGCGAGGTCGTGACCGGCGGCGACCGGCACCAGCGGGTCCTCGGCGCCGTGGATCACCAGCGTCGGCGCCGTGATGCGCTTGAGCAGCGGCACGCGCGAGCCCGAGGCGATGATCGCCAGGGTCTGGCGGGCGAGGCCGTTGCGGTCGCTCGAGCGGTCATAGGAGCGCTCGACCTTTGCGCGCAGCACGTGGTCGTCGGGCGGGTACTGCGGGCTGCCGATCAGGCGCCAGGTCTGCATCGAATGGCGGATCAGCGTCTCGCGGTCGTGGCCCGGCGGCGGGCGCACGAGGCGCAGCTGCAGTTCCAGCCGCGGTCCGGGCAGCCGCGGGTTGCCGCTGGTGGACATGATCAGCGTCAGGCTGTCGACGCGCTGCGGGTGCTTCGCCGCGACGATCTGCGCGATCATGCCGCCCATCGAGGCGCCGACCACGTGCGCGCGCGGCAGCTGCAGCGCGTCGAGCAGCCCAACCGTGTCGTGCGCCATGTCGTCGAGCGTGTAGGGTGCGCGCACCTTCAGGCCGAGACGCGCCGCCAGCGCCGCGCGCATCAGGCGCGGCCGCCGCGGCTGCTCGAGCCGGGTCGACAGGCCGATGTCGCGGTTGTCGAAGCGGATCACGTAATGCCCGGCATCCGCGAGCGCGCGGCAGAAGTCCTCCGGCCAGAGCAGCAGCTGGCCGCCGAGGCCCATGATCAGGACCAGCGGCGGCGCGCCGCGATCGCCGAAGGCCTCGTACTCGAGGTTGATGCCGTTGGTGCGGACCTGGGGCATGGCTAGTCCCGCCGCATCGCTTCGACCACCTGCTCGCGCAGCCAGCGGTTGGCCGGCTCGTTGTCGACGCCGGCGTGCCAGTACAGGTAGGCGTCGAGCGGCGGCATGCCGAGCGGCAGCGGCAGGATGCGGTTGCCGAACTGGCGGTTGGCGATGCGCGCGTAGTTCTCCGGCATGGTCAGGACCAGGTCGGTCTGGGCGACCACGCGGCAGGCGGCGAAATAGTGCTGGCAGCGCAGCCGGATGCGGCGCGACAGGCCCTGGCGCGACAGTTCGACGTCCTCGAGGCCGGGCCCGGCGCGGCGCGAGCTGACCAGCACGTGGTGCTGCTTGAGGTACGTCGCCAGCGTCAGGCCGCGGCGCACGGCGGGATGGCCCTTGCGCGCCACCACCACCAGGCGGTCCAGCGAGATGCGCCGGTGGCGCACCTGGTTCGACAGCGGCAGCAGCACGTCGAGCGCCGCGTCGAGCGTGCCGGCGGCGAGCTCCGACTCGAACTCGCGCCGCTCGACCTGCACGGCGGCCACGTCCACCGACGGCGCCAGGCGGCCGACGCGCTTGAGCAGGGGCGGCAGCAGCGTGCTCTCGAACACGTCGCGCACGGCGATGGTGAAGCGCTTCTGCGTGGTGGCGGGGTCGAAGCGCTCGAGCTCGTTGAGCGTGACCTCGAGGCCGCGCAGCGCGTTGCGCACCGGCGTGATCAGGTTGCGCGCCAGCGGCGTCGGCACCATGGCGCGGCCCTCGCGCACGAACAGCTCGTCCTTGAACAGGTGGCGCAGGCGGCCGAGCGAGTGCGAGATGGCGGGCTGGGTCAGGTGCAGCTTTTCGGCCGCGCGGGTGATGCCGTTCTCGGTGTAGATGGCGTCGAGCACCACCAGCAGGTTGAGGTCGATGCGGCTGATCTGCACAGTATGAACCGCGCTTATGCCGCGAAATACAGATTATTCATTGGACTGATTCTAGGTTCCGGCCTACCCTGCCGGCAATCCTCCGTGGACTCCCCCATGAACGACCTGAAGGGCAAGGTGGCCGTCATCACCGGCGCGGGCAGCGGCTTCGGCCGCGAGCTGGCGATCCTGTGCGCGGCCGAGGGCATGAAGCTGGTGCTGGCCGACATCCAGGAGGACAGCCTGCCCGGCACCGTGGCCCTGCTGCCGCCCGCCACCGAAACGCTCAGCCTGCGCGTGGACGTGGCCGACGCCGGCGCCGTGGACGCGCTGGCGCAGAAGACCTACGAGCGCTTCGGCGCCGCCCACCTGCTGTTCAACAACGCCGGCGTCAGCCCGGTCGGCCCGGCGTGGACCGCCACGCTCGACGACTGGCAGTGGACCCTCGGCGTGAACCTGATGGGCGTGGTGCACGGCATCCGCAGCTTCGTGCCGCGCATGCTCGAGCAGAAGGACGCATGCCACGTGGTCAACACCGCATCGGTCGCCGGCCTGCTGTCGGTGCCGGCGTCGGCGGTGTACTGCGTGAGCAAGCACGGCGTGGTGACGCTGTCGGAATGCCTGCACCACGACCTGCGGCTGTTCGGCGCGAACATCGGCGTGTCGGTGCTGTGCCCGGCGTTCGTCAACACCGGCATCAAGGACTCGCAGCGCAACCGCCCGAGCGGGCTGGCCGCGACCAACCCGCTGTCCAAGCCGTTCGAGCAGCAGATGCGCAAGGCGGTCGAGTCGGGCCGGCTGTCGGCGGCCGAAGTCGCGAAGATCACGCTGGCCGCGGTGAAGGAAAACCGCTTCTACATTTTCACGCACCCGAAGATCAAGGGCTCGATCGAGACCCGCATGCGCGACATCCTCGACGAGCGCAATCCCACCAACACCGTGCCGGGCCCCGCCACGGGCGTCGGCACCGCAGCGTAGGAGCGCCTCTCAGGCGCGACCGACAGTAGGAGCGCCTTCAGGCGCGACCCGCAAGGAGACACCGATGGATTTCGAGTACTCGCAGAAAACCCAGGACCTGCTGAAGCGCCTCAACGCGTTCATGGACGAGCACGTCTACCCGAACGAGCGGCGCTTCATGGCCGAGGTCGCCGAGGGCGACCGCTGGCAGCCGACCGAGATCATCGAGACGCTGAAGGGCAAGGCGAAGGCCGCCGGCCTGTGGAACCTGTTCCTGCCGGAGTCCAGCCGCGGCGCGGGACTGACCAACCTCGAGTACGCGCCGCTGTGCGAGGTCATGGGCCGCGTGTTGTGGTCGTCCGAGGTGTTCAACTGCTCGGCGCCGGACACCGGCAACATGGAGGTGTTCGAGCGCTACGGCACGGAAGAGCAGAAAAAGCAGTGGCTTGAGCCGCTGCTGGAAGGAAAGATCCGTTCGTGCTTCGCCATGACCGAGCCGGGCGTCGCCTCGAGCGACGCCACCAACATCGAGAGCTCGATCGTGCGCGACGGCGACGAGTACGTGATCAACGGCCGCAAGTGGTGGTCGAGCGGCGCCAACGACCCGCGCTGCAAGGTCTTCATCTTCATGGGCAAGACCGACCCTCAGAACCCGGACCGCCACAGGCAGCAGTCCATGATCATCGTGCCGCGCGACGCTCAGGGTGTGAAAATCCTGCGGCACCTGCCGGTGTTCGGTTACGACGACGCGCCGCACGGCCACGCCGAGGTCGAGTTCAAGAACGTGCGCGTGCCGGCCTCGAACATGCTGCTGGGCGAGGGACGCGGCTTCGAGATCGCGCAGGGCCGCCTTGGCCCGGGACGCATTCACCACTGCATGCGCCTGATCGGCCTGGCCGAGCGCGCGCTGGAAAAGATGTGCAAGCGCGCGCTGGCGCGCGTGGCCTTCGGCAAACCGGTGGCGGCGCAGACGGTGACGCTCGAGCGCATCGCCGAGGCCCGCATCCTGATCGACTCGGCGCGCCTGCTGACGCTCAAGGCCGCCTCCATGATGGACACGGTCGGCAACAAGGTCGCGGCCAAGGAGATCGCCATGATCAAGGTGCAGGCGCCCAACATGGCCTGCCAGGTCATCGACTGGGCCATCCAGGCGCACGGCGGCGGCGGCGTGACCGACGAGTTCGGCCTGTCGTACGCCTACGCGCAGGCGCGCACGCTGCGCCTGGCGGACGGCCCGGACGAAGTGCACCGCAACGCCATCGGCAAGATGGAGCTCGGGCGCTACGTGCCGAAAGAAGTGATGAAGGCGTTCGGCGAGTCGCGCAAGCGCGCCTAGTGACCGTCATCCCGGCGCAAGCCGGGATCCAGCGCCCTCCAAGGCACTGGGCCCGGCTTGCGCCGGGGCGACAAGAACCGGAGATGCAAGCATGAATCCGCAAACCAACCGTCAGTTCAAGCTCGCCCAGCGCCCCGCCGGCATGGTCAAGCGCGAGGACTTCGAGTTCGTGAAGACCGCGCCCGTGCCGGAGCCCGCCGACGGCGAAGTGCTGGTCAAGGTCCAGTACCTGTCGCTGGACCCGGCCATGCGCGGCTGGATGAACGAGGGCAAGTCGTACATCCCGCCGGTCGGGATCGGCGAGGTGATGCGCGCCGGCGGCGTCGGCAAGGTCGTCGCGTCGAAGGACCCGAAGTTCGCGCCCGGCGACCACGTCGTCGGCATGACCGGGGTGCAGGACTACGCCGCGGTCAAGGGCAAGACGCTCACCAAGGTGGACCCGAAGCTGGTGCCGCTGCCGGTGTACCTGGGTACGCTCGGCATGCCCGGCATGACCGCGTACTTCGGCCTGTTCGAAGTCGGCCAGTTCAAGCCGGGCGACACGGTCGTGGTGTCCGGCGCGGCCGGCGCGGTCGGCCAGGTCGTCGGCCAGATCGCGAAGATCAAGGGCGCGGGCCGCGTGGTCGGCATCGCCGGCGGGCCGGACAAGTGCAAGTACGTGGTCGAGACGCTGGGCTTCGACGCCTGCATCGACTACAAGCACGACGACGTGAAGAAAGGCCTCAAGCAGCACTGCCCGAACGGCGTGGACCTGTACTTCGACAACGTCGGCGGCGACATCCTCGACGCGGTGCTGACGCAGCTGGCCATGCACGCGCGCATCGTCATCTGCGGCGCCATCTCGCAGTACAACAACACCACGCCGATGAAAGGGCCGAGCAATTACATGAGCCTGCTGGTCAACCGCGCGACCATGAAGGGCATGGTGGTGTTCGACCACGCGGCGCGCTACGGCGAGGCGGCGCGCGAGATGGGCGGCTGGATGGCCCAGGGCAAGCTGAAGTCGCGCGAGGACGTGGTCGAGGGCCTCGAGACCTTCCCCGAGACGCTGCTCAAGCTGTTCAAGGGCGAGAACCTGGGCAAGCTGGTGTTGAAAGTCGGGGACTGAGCATGCAGACCATTACCGTCACCCGTACCATTCCGGCGCCGATCGAAAAAGTGTTCGACGTGCTGGCCGACCACGCCAACTACAAGTCGTTTCCCGGCGTGAGGGATTCCAGGCTGCTCAAGGAGGGCGCGCCGGACCGCAACGGCGTGGGCGCGGTGCGCCGCATCGAGACACCGGGGGTCTGGTTCGAGGAGAGAATCACGGCTTACGAGCGGCCGCGGCGTTTCGATTACCTGATCACCGCGAGCCAGCTGCCGATCGAGCATCGGGGCGGCAGCCTGCGCTTCGAGAGCGTCGGCGGCGCCACCGAGGTGACCTGGACCTCGACACTGCGCCTGAAGGTCCCGGTGATCGGCGGCCTGCTGACGAAGCTCGCCGCGGGCAAGCTCGGCCAGGCGTTCGGCTCGATGCTCAAGGAAACCGAGCGCCGCCTCGCGGCCTAGGCCCGCGGTGTTCTTGTGGTCATGCGGGCTTCCCCAGGAAGTCGCGGATCAGGGCCGTCAGCCGGTCCGGAAACTCGTGCACCACCCAGTGCGAGCCTTGCGGGATGCGCTCGATGCGCAGGTCCGGCACGCAGGCGTCGAGGCCGTCGAGCAGGCCCGGCAGCAGGGCGGTGTCGCTTTCGCCCCAGATCACCAGCGCCGGCGCGCGCACGGTGAAGTCCTCGGGCCGCAGGTCCGGGATGTGGTCCGCGCTTTCGCCCGCCGCCGGCGGGTATAACGGCGAGGCCCGGTAATAGTTGAGCCCGGCGGTCAGTGCGCCGGGCTGCTTCCAGGCCTGTTTGTAGATCTCGATCGTCGCCGGGTCAGCGGCGCTGCCGCCGGCGTGCCCCCACTCGCGGAACAGGCCGGCGAGGCGGCGGAAATTGTCCTCGGACAGCACGCGCTCGGCCTTGTCCGAGCGCAGCAGGCGCATGTAATCGCTGGCGCGCTGCTGCGCCGGGTTGTGCTTGAGCTCGCGCGCGAACGCCACCGGGTGCGGCGCGTTGATGATGACGAGCCGTTCGACCAGGTCCGGATGGCGGCAGGCGAAGTTCCACGCCACCGCGCCGCCCCAGTCGTGCGCGACCAGTACGCAGCGCTCGTGCCCGAGGTGGGCGATGAGCTGGTGCAGGTCCTCGGTGAGCTCCGTAGCGTGGTAGGCGGCGACGCCCTCGGGCTTGCCCGACAGGTTGATGCCGCGCATGTCCGGCGCCACGGCGTGATGGTCGCGGCCGAACTCCGGCAGCAGCTCGTGCCAGGCGTACCAGAACTGCGGGAAGCCGTGCACGAACAGCATCAGCGGGCCCGCGCCGGCCGTAGCGTAGTGGAGCCTTACGCCGTTGACCTCCGCGTACCGATGCTCAATTGGGGACAGACTCTTAATTTTCGCCCTCACGCTGGGCCTGTGGGGACGCGCGAAAATTAAGAGTCTGTCCCCAAATTCGGTGGTGGGGGAGGCCGTCGTTGTCGAGCCAGTACGCGTCGTCCTCGGTGATGACCAGGATCTCCTCGAACTTGGCGCCGACGCCGTCCTTGCCGAGGTGCGGCTCGACCGCCCACAGGCCGGGCGTCGGCGCATGGTCCGAGCTGCGCGTGTGGTTCCAGTTCGGCGAGCCGTCACCGCCGAATTGCTGCGCGCCGAGGGTCTTGCCGATGAAGTACGCGACCTGCGGCACGCCCAGGCCCCAGATGCGCCGCCGATGCAGCCAGGTGTCGGGCACCTGCGTGACGCGGTGGCCCAGCACGAACGCAATGTGCTTCTTGTGGCAGTTCTCGTAGCCGCGCTTGCGGATCTCGTCGTCCACTTCGCGCGCGATGGCGCGGAAGCTCGCGCGCTCGCGTACGCGTTTCAGGATCAGCGTCCGCAGCGGCTCGAGCGCCGCACTCAACTCGCGGACCCGCGGGTTGTCACCGAAGGACGTCGAATAGGACGTATCGACCGTGTAGCCGCGGTAGACCGGCGCCGCGTCGAGAATCACCGGCATGCCGCGCTCGAGCTTGCGGTCGGTCGGCAGCGCCTCGAGCTGGCCGAAGTCCCCGGGATAGGCGGTGCGCGTGCCGAACAGCGCCACCGGCACGTGGAAGTAGTGGTGCACGCCCTGCTCGTGGAAACGCTTGCGCGCACGCCGCGCGGCGTCCTTCTCGGTCTCGCCCTCGCGCAGCTCGCGCGCGACGCTTTCCAGCACGGCGTACGACGCGCGCTGGTATTCGCGAAAATGCGCGAGTTCGCTTTCCGTGAACCCGCTGATCTTCACGCCCGCTCAGGGACGGCTCAACTGCCGAACGGCACGGTTACGCCGAGGTGCAGGTCTTCGAGAAAGAACTCGAAACCGCTTTCGTCCTCGAGCCGGCTCGAACGAAACTCGAGCAACCCGCGGACCGTGCCCAGCGGAACGCTCGCTCCCACGGCATATTCGAAGCCGTCGATCTTGCTCGAGGCCGGGTCGTCCGCCTCGAGGCGGAGGTAGCCGAGGCGCAGATAGCCCCCCGCACCCTTCCTGTCCACCCGGCCGAGCTGGACATGCGCGCCGAAGCCGTCGGTGTCGGTGCCGAAGATGTCCCACTTGAGGTACTCGGCGTGGATGGACGCCGCGTCGCCGATCGCCATGCCGACCCCGGCACGCAGCTGGTCGACGGAGTCGTCGAAGACCGAGTAGTCGGCCGTGGAGTACTCGAAGTTGACCAGCAGCGGGCCGGACTCCACGTGCAAGCGGGCGCCGAAGCCGTCGCCCTTGGCCGCGACTTCATCGTCGCCGAACGTGGCGATGGGGGTGTAGTGCAGGTCGAGCCGGTTGCCGTCGGCGCTCGCTGCCACCGGCGCCATCGCACACAGCGCGATGCACACTGCCTGGATCCGCATGGTTCTGTCTCCGTGGATTGTGTGGCCGCGCGTCGCGCGCCCGGCCATTCTATCCGGCCGGGCCCCGGTTACGCCGCCGCGGACGTCCGCGCCGGCGCCGCGGCCGGTTCCAGCAGCGCGTCGCTGAAGCGGCCGAGGTGGTGGTCGGCGTCGCCGAAGGTGGCGTTGATCAGCGTCAGGCGCTTGAAGTAGTGGCTGACGTTGGCTTCGTCGGTCACGCCGATGCCGCCGTGCAACTGCACCGCCTGCTGGCCGACGAAGCGGCCGGCCTGGCCGATCAGCGCCTTGGCCGCGCTCAGCGCGCGGCGGCGCTCGGCCGCATCGGCGGCGTCGGCCTTGGCCGCGGCGAGGACCATCATCGAGCGCGCCTGCTCGACCGCCATGACCATGTCGGCCATGCGGTGCTGCAGCGCCTGGAAGCTGCCGATCGGCACGCCGAACTGCTTGCGGGTCTTGATGTAGGACAGCGTGATCTCGACCAGCGCCGCCATGTTGCCGACCGCCTCGGCGCACAGCGCGGCGATGCCGCGCGCCTGCGCGTGCTCGAGCAGCGCGTGGCCCTGGCCCTCCTTGCCGAGCAGCTCGCCGCGGACGTTCCGCAGCGTAACCTCGGCCGCGCGCTGGCCGTCGTGCGTCGGGTAGCCGCGCACGGCGACGCCGGTGGCCTTGCGCTCGACCAGGAACAGCGAAATGCCCCTGGCGTCGCGCTCCTTGCCGCCGGTGCGCGCCGAGACGACCAGCGTGTCGGCCTGGGCGCCGTGCAGCACCACGGTCTTGGCGCCGTTCAGCACGTAGTGCTCGCCGGACCCCGCTCCGGGGTCCTTCTTCGCGGCGGTCGTCACGTGCTCGAGCTCGTAGCGCGAGCCCGGCTCATCGTGCGCGAGCGCGAGCAGCCGCTCGCCCGCGACCACCTCCGGCAGCAGCGCCTGCTGCTGCGCCTCGCTGCCGGCCCGCGCGACCAGCCCGGCGCCGAGCACGACCGTGGCCAGGTACGGCTCGACCACCAGTCCGCGGCCGAACACTTCCATCACCACCATGGTGTCTACCGCCGTGCCGGGCAGGCCGCCGTGCGCCTCGGGCAGGCCGAGGGCGGTCAGGCCCATGTCGGCAAGCTGCTTCCAGGCTTCGCGCGAGATGCCTTCCTTCGATTTCAGGATCGCCTTGCGCTTGTCGAAGGCATAGTCCTTCTGCACGAAGCGCGCGAGCGTGTCGCGCAGCTGCTGTTGTTCGTCGCTAAGCCTGAAGTCCATGATCGTTCCCTACAGGCCCAGCATCATCTTGGAGATGATGTTGCGCTGAATCTCGTTGCTGCCGGCGTAGATCGACGCCTTGCGGAAGTTGAAGTAGTCGCCGGTCAGCGGCGGGCCGAAGGCCGGGCCGGCGACGTCGCCTGTGTGGCCGTGCTCGAGCGCCTCCGGCTGCCAGGGCAGGGCGTGCAGGCCCAGCGTCTGCATCAGCAGCTCGGTCAGGGTCTGCTGGATCTCGCTGCCCTTGACCTTGAGCATCGACGCCTCCGGGCCGGGGCCCTTGCCGTCCTGCTCGCCGGCAATCACGCGCAGGTTGGTGATCTCCAGCGCCATCAGGTCGATCTCGACCTGCGCCACCTTGTCGCGGAAACGCGCGTCCTCGATCAGCGCCGCGCCGCCGGCGGCCGGCTGTGCCGCGGCGGCCTTCTTGAGCTGCTTGAGCCAGCGCTTGCAGAAGCCGACCCCCGCGTTGCCGGTGCGCTCGTGGCCGAGCAGGTACTTGGCGTAGGTCCAGCCCTTGTTCTCGTCGCCGACGAGGTTGCTCGCCGGGACTTCGACAGTGTCGAACCAGACCTCGTTCACTTCGTGCTCGCCGTCGAGCATGATGATCGGCCGCACCGTCACGCCCTTGCTCTTCATGTCGATCAGCAGGAAGGAGATGCCTTCCTGCGCGCGCACGTCGCTGGCGGTGCGCACCAGGCAGAAGATCCAGTCGGCGTGCTGGGCCAGCGTGGTCCAGGTCTTCTGGCCGTTGACGATGTAGTGATCGCCCGTGCGCTCCGCGCGCGTCTTCAGCGAGGCGAGGTCCGAGCCCGAGCCCGGCTCCGAATAGCCCTGGCACCACCAGTCCTCGCCCGAGAGGATCCGCGGCAGGAAGTAATCCTTCTGCGCCTGGCTGCCGAACTTCATGATCACGGGGGCGACCATGCGCAGGCCGAACGGCATGGTCTGCGGCGCGCCGGCGTCGGCGCACTCCTCCTCGAAGATGTACTGCTGCACGGCGTTCCAGCCGGTGCCGCCGTATTCCTTCGGCCAGGTGTGGCCGATCCAGCCCTGCCGGTGCAGCGCGCGGTGCCAGCGCAGGTAATCCTCTTTCTCCAGGCGCTTGCCCTGGATGATTTTCTCGCTGACGTCCCCGGGCAGGTTGGCGCGCACGAAGGCGCGCACTTCCTCGCGGAAACGCTTCTCTTCGGCAGTGAACTCGAAATCCATCGGGGGCTCCGGCAGCAGGCCGTCCAGCATAGGCCCGCATGCTGCATTGAACAAATGAATGCGGTTAATCAGGCCCCATAAGACCCGCTCATGACCGGTCAGGCGCCGGCGCGCAGCATCTGCCCGCCGTCGAGGGTGATGGCCTGGCCGGTGATCAGCCGCCCGCCGGGACCGCACAGGAAGGCGGTGAGCCGGCCGACGTCCTCCGGCGTCTGCTCGGCGCCCAGCGGCACCAGGCGCCTGATCTGGTCGAGGAAGATCTGGCGCGGCTCGAGCGAGGCGTAGGCCGGCACCGCCTGCTTCATCAGCGTCGCCATGGTCTCCCAGGCGCGCGTCCACAGCATGCCGGGGCAGATGGCGTTGACGCGGATCTGTTTCGACGCGAGCTCGAGGGCCAGGCTCTTCGTCAGCGCGATCACCCCGGCTTTGGCGGCGCCGTAGGCCGGCGCGACGGGCAGCGCCATCTGGCCCGCGATGGAGGCGACGTTGACGATGGCGCCGCCGCCGCGCCGCTGCAGGTGCGGGATCGCGGCCTTGCAGCCCGCAAACGCGGTGCGCAGGTTGGTCTGCAGCTGCTCGTCCCAGCCCTCCTCGGTGATGCGCGTGAACGGGTTGCCGGCGCCGCCGCGGCCTTGCGGCCGGTCGGGCCGCGCGCCGCCGGCGTTGTTGACGAAGAAATCGATGCCGCCCAGCTCAGCGGCGATGCGTTCCGCGGCAGCGGCCATCTCGGTGTCGCGCGAGCAGTCGGCGGCCAGGCCGATGCCGCCGAGCGCCTTCGCGGCCGCCGCGGCCTCCGACCCGTCGAGGTCGACAATGGCGACGCGCGCGCCGTCATCGGCGAGGCAGCGCGCGATGCCGAGCCCGATGCCGCGCGCGGCGCCGGTGACGACGGCGACTTTGCCTTGCAGGGGCGCCCCTTGGGCGCGACCGGTTTCGCTCATGACGTCTCCAAATGAGTCGCGCCTGGGAGGCGCTCCTACAGGGACTCGAAGACCGCCTGGCACAGCCCCGCGCCGCGCGGGTCACCGACGAGCTGCGCGCCCATCTGGTTGCAGACATAGCCGATGCCGACCTGCGCCTCGAGGTTCGCCGCGCCGATCGAGCCGCCCCAGCCACCATGGCCGAAAGTCTTCGGCGAGGGACCGAGCATGTTCATCTGGTTGAAGCACAGGCCCATCGCCCAGTTGTCGGTGAAACCGAGCAGCGCATCGGTGCGCTCGCGCTGCACCTGCGTCATGAGCATGATCGTCTCGGCCTTCATCAGGCGCTGGTTGCCGAGCTGGCCCTTGTTCGCCAGCGCGGCGTAGACCCGCGCCACGCCGTCGGCTGACGCATGCCCGTTGGCGGCGGGAATCTCGGCGGCGCGCCAACCGCGCGCGTTGCACACTTCGCCGTCGAGCTGCGGATTGACCAGCGCCGCGATCGCTTCCGGCGGCATCTGCACGCCGCTCATGTCGGGTGGGTTGCGCGGCCGCAGCATCGGCGCCACCAGCGTATCGAGCGCCTGCGGCAGGCCGACATAGACGTCCGCGGCGACGCGGGCGGCGACGTGGCTCGCGATCAGCTGGCCGGCGGTCTGCCCGGCGGCGCGCCGGATCACCTCGCCGGCCAGGTACCCCCAGGTCATGGCGTGGTAGCTGGTCTTGCGCCCTGGCGTCCACATCGGCTTCTGGCGCGCGAGCGCGGCGCAGCAGCGCTTCCAGTCGTACAGGTCTTCGACCGTGGTCGGCTCGGCGAAGCCGGGCAGGCCGGCCTGGTGCGACAGGAGCTGCGCGACGGTGGTCTTCTCCTTGCCGGCCTGGCCGAACTCCGGCCAGTGCTTCACCACCGGGTCCTCATAGCGCAGCTTGCCTTCCTCGACCAGCAGCGCCGCCGCGACCGCGACGATGCCCTTGGTGGTGGAGTAGACGTTGACCAGCGTGTCGCGCTGCCACGGCCGCGTGCGCGCGGCATCCTTGTGCCCGGCCCAGAGGTCCACGACCGGCTCGCCGGCCCGGTAGACGGCGAGGGCGGAGCCGACCTCCTGGTAATCGTCGCCGCGCGTGAAGTTGGCGGCGAAGGCCTCGCGCACGCGCTCGAAGCCCTTCGCCACGCGGCCGTGGATCTCGACGGTGCGGTTGTCGAATGCGTTCATGCCCTGCTCCTCAGGCCGCGCGCGAACAGCGCGACCATCTCGTCGGCGATGGCGCGCGCCGGGCGCGGGTCGTCGTCGCGCCGCCAGCGCGGGATCCAGGCGAACACGCCGGCGCCGGTGGTCGACAGGGTGCGCACTTCGAACGGGCGATAGCTGCCGTCCCTGACGCCGTCGCGGCTGTAGCGCTCGTAGCGCTGCTGCAGTTCCTGCGCGCGCTTCATGATCGGGCCGCGCGCCTTGAGCGGCAGCGCCTCGAGGCCGGTCAACGGCGCCAGCGGCGAGAGGTCGGAGGCATAGGCCTGGGTCAGCAGATGCAGGCCGATCAGGCCGCGCTCCTTGCCGGTGCGGCCGAGCCGCTCGGCGGCGTCGGCGATGCCGACGAACAGGCGCTGCGCGCGCCTGTGGCATTCGATCACCAACGCCTGCTTGTCGGGGAAGTACTGGTAGAACGCGCCCTTGGTGGCGCCGAGCGCCTGGGTGAGCTGGTCGAGCGAAGTGCCGTCGATGCCGCGATGGTTGAACAGGTGCGAAGCGGTGCGCGTCAGCAGTTCGACCTTGATCGCGGCGGCGGCCTCGCGGTCGAAGGCGTTGCCCGGCCGGAACGCCAGCGAGGCGACCTCGAGCGGGCAGTCGACCGGCGCGTCCGGGTCGGCGGCCACGCCATCGGTGACCAGCTCGGCGATCGCGTGCGCGGCGTGGCGGTGCACGTCCTCGCCGGCGCCGGGGGTCCATTCGCCGGCCAGCGGCGCCCAGAACACCATGCCGAGGATGGCCTGCGTGGCGACTTCGGTGTCGCACTCGCGCACCGAGCCGTCGCGCATGCCGCCCTCGATGAACCGGCGCAGTTGCGCGGCGTTGCGGCCGTGGGTGGCCTCGATCTCGGCGCGGCGCGCCGGGTCCAGGCAGGCCACGTCGGTCAGCAGCGCGCCGGCCGGGCGCGCCGGGTCGAGCGTGGCCAGGATGAAGCGGCGCACGCGCTCGAGGCCGTTGCCGGCTTTCTGCGCGGCGGCGAGGTCGTCGGCGATCACGCCGCAGGCGCGCCGGTAGCAGCGGAAGGCGAGGTCCTCGCGCGACTCGACGTAGTAATAGAGCGCCGCGCGCGTCAGCCCGACGCCGCGGGCGATGCGCGCCAGCGAGGCGCCGGCGACGCCATAGAGATTGAATTCGGCCGCGGCCGCGTCGAGCAGCGCGTTGAGGCGGTCGTCGCGCAGGTCGAGCCGGCGGGCCTGTTTCTTCAGCGCGGCGGTGGAGGGCATCGGGGTCCAGTTGACAGGGCGTTGACACAATGATATCAATACATACGCAATTGTCAAATCAAATACCGAAATGTCAAAAGAACGGTGAGGGTGGGGCGCGCTAACCCGCGGCGGGCGCGGGGTCTGGAGGACGCAGTCATGCAGGCAATGATCAAGGCAGTGGCCGTCGGGGCGATGCTGGGCTGGGGCGCGCCGCTGCTGGCGCAGGCCGACGCGCCGGCGCCGGAAGCGGCCGAAAGCGAGCCGGCCCCGGAGATGATCCCGGTGGCGGCCGAAACCGGGGCGGCGCCGGCCGTCACCGAGCTCGAGGTCATCACCGTCACCGCGCAGAAGCGCGTGCAGCGGCTGACCGACGTGCCGATCAACGTCTCGGCGATCAACGGCGACGACGCGCGCGGCGCCCGCATCGAGCAGGTGCGCGACCTCGCCAGCTACATCAGCAACGTCGACATCAAGGAGCAGGTGCCGGGCGCCATTCCGGTGGTGACCATCCGCGGCGTCGGCCTCGACGACTTCAGCTCGACCAACAGCCCCGCGGCCGGCATCTACGTCGACCAGGTCACGCTGAGCTCGCTCGCGCTGATGAGCTTCGACCTGTTCGACGTGCAGCGCATCGAGGTGCTCAAGGGCCCGCAGGGCACGCTCTATGGCCGCAATTCCACCGCCGGCGCCATCAACGTGCTCAGCGCGGCGCCGGCCTGGGACCCGCAGGGCTACGCCCGCTTCGGCTACGGCGCGTACCAGACCAGCGACTTCGAGGGCATGTACAACACGCCGCTCGGCGACACGGTCGCGCTGCGCATCGCCGGCAAGATGATCCGGCAGGACCAGGGCCTGTGGGACAGCCGCCTCGGCCAGGGCGACGCGTACGCCGGCCCCGGCGCCTACTCGACCGGCGACGCGGTGGTGCGGGACATCGGCCTGCGCGACGTGCTCGCGGGCCGCGCGCGCCTGGCCTGGCAGCCGCTCGAGAACGTGAACGTCGACCTCAAGGTGGAGAGCCTGCGGCAGCGCTCCGAGATGGGGCAGCCGGAGATGTTCGGCACCATGCCGCGGCCGTCCGGCAGCGGCACCTGCCAGCCGGTCGACGCCGACAACTGCGCCGACATGACCACGTACTCCGACGACGACGGCGACCCGTACACCGGCCACTACCGCGGCGAATTCCCGTACGACATCGACCAGGGGGCGCAAACGCTGCTGGTGGACTGGGACCTCGGCTGGGGCACGCTGTCGTCGGTGACCGGCGCCATGGACTTCGAACGCTTCTTCCACATCGACAGCGACGGCACGCCGGCCGACCAGTTCAACTTCCTTCAGGACGACACGGTCAAGCAGGTCACGCAGGAAGTGCGCCTGGCCGGCACCGCCGGCGTGGGCGACTGGCTGGTCGGCGCGTTCTACGGCAGGGACACCATCACCATCGATACCGAGGGCCGGCACGGCGACAACCCGCTGCTGGCGTTCTTCGGCGTCAACTCGTCGGTGATCGCCGCCGACCAGGACACCGACTCCGCGGCCCTGTTCGCCAACGCGGACTGGCGGCTGGGCGCGGTGTCCGCCGCGCTCGACAAGTTCAGCGTGACCACCGGCGTGCGCTACACCGACGAGAGCCGCGACTACGTCGGCGGCACCACCTGGAACGCCAATGTGCCCGGCGTGATCGACAACACCTTCGAGGATTCCTCGATCAGCGACAAGAACTGGTCGTGGAAGGGCGGCCTGAACTGGAAGCCGACCCGGACCCAGCTGGTCTACGGCAACGTGTCCAAGGGCGTGAAGAGCGGCGGCTACTTCGCCGGCGTGACCAACGCCCAGTACCAGCTCGATCCGTACCTGCCGGAAGAGCTGACCGCGTACGAGGTCGGCTACAAGCTCAGCGGGCCTCTGGCGATCAACGCCAGCGCGTTCCGCTACGACTACAAGGACAAGCAGACCTTCATGCGCACCGGCGGCGCCGCCGCGCAGTTCATCGGCAACGTGCCGGAGGCCGTAGTGGAGGGCCTCGACGTCGAGGCCAACTGGCGCGCGCTCGACGGCCTCACGCTTACCGGCGGCATCGGCGTGCTCGACACCTCGCTCGGCAGCTTCATCGGCCCGGCCGATGCCGACATGGACGGCCAGGGCGACCCGGTGCCGGCGGGCAACAAGCTGCCGAACTCGCCCGAGCTGACCTGGATGGCCAAGGTGCGCTACGAGATGCCGTACTTCGGCCGCCTGGTGCCGGCGGTGCAGGCCGACGCGCACTACTCCGACGCGACGTTCAAGGAGGCGACCAACGACCCGTTCATCGAGTCGGGCGAATACACGGTGGTCAACGCGCGGCTGTCGCTGCTGCCGGCCGAGCGCAGCTGGGAGTTCGCCCTGTGGGGCCGCAACCTGACCGACGAGCTGTACGTGTCGCAGGGGCTCGACATCGCCACCTTCGGTCTCGGCAACCGCAACTACAACGCGCCGCGCACGTTCGGGGCGGAGCTCGTGTGGAATTTCTGATCCAGTCGCGCCTGAAGGCGCTCCTACGGGGGCGCGCCCGGCCATGATCACCGTGCTGTTCCATTGCACCGGCAAGCCCGGCACGGAGGGGCCGCTGCGCGAGCTGCTGGCCGAGATGCAGGCGGTCAGCCGCGGCGAGGACCGCGCCGTCAGCTACACCTTCATGCAGCAGAAGGACGACCCGGCGCGCTGGGCGCTGTTCGAGCAGTGGCGCGACAAGGAGCACCTCGGCGCGCACGTCGAGACCATGAAGCGGTGCTTCGGCGAGCCGCCGCCCGGCGCGGCCCTGCCGGCGCGGCTGCACGCGCTGGTCGAGCGCTCGGACTTCACCTTCTACCGCGCGCTGGGGTAGCGGTGGCCGTCAATCGCAAGTGGCTCCTGCGGGCGCGCCCGCACGGGCTGCCGCGGGCGGCCGACTTCGAGCTGCGCGAGGAACCCGTGCCGGCGCCGGGCGACGGCGAGTTCGTGGTGCGCAACCTGTACCTGTCGTGCGACCCGGCGCAGCGCAGCTGGCTGGCGCGTGACACCTACGTGCCGAAGATCGCCATCGGCGAAACCATGCGCGCCGGTGCGGCGGGGCAGGTGGTCGCTTCGCGCCACGCACGGTTCCGCGAGGGCGACATCGTCTTCGGCATGTTCGGCTGGCAGGACTACGCGCTGTCCGACGGCCATGGTTTCGTCGACGTGACGCGCCTGCCGCCAGGCGTGCCCATCCCGCTGTGCCTGTCCGCGCTCGGCCTGACCGGGTTGACCGCGTACTACGGCATGTTCGAGATCGGCGGCGCCAAGGCCGGTGACCAGGTGCTGGTGTCCGGCGCCGCCGGCGCGACCGGCTCGGTGGCGGCGCAGCTGGCGAAGATCCGCGGCGCGCGCGTGGTCGGCATCGCCGGCGGGGAGCCCAAGTGCGCGTTCCTCACGCAGGAGCTCGGCCTCGACGGCGCCATCGACCACCGCGCCGGCGACCTGCGCGCGCGGCTGAAGGAGCATTTCCCCAGGGGCATCGACCTGTTCTTCGACAACGTCGGCGGTGCCGCGCTCGACACCGTGCTGCTGCACCTGGCGCCGCGCGCGCGCGTGGTGATGTGCGGCGCCATCTCCGTGTACAACGACCTCGAGCACGCGCCGCCGCTCACCAACCACAACCGCCTGATGGTGGTGCGCGCGCGCATGGAAGGCATCCTGGTCACCGACTACGCCGCGCAGTTTCCGGCGGCCGGCGCCGAGCTGGCGCGCTGGGTCGCGGAGGGGCGCATCAGGAACCGCGTCGACGTCGTCGACGGGCTCGAGCGCGCGCCCGAGGCGCTGGCGCGCCTGTTCACCGGCGACAACCTCGGCAAGCAGCTCGTCCGTTTGCCCGATACTAATTTGTAATTTGTAATTTGGGGACAGACTCTTAATTTTCGCGCAGCGAAAATTAGGAGTCTGTCCCCAATTAGGGGGGCTTATTCGGAGCCATTCGCCGCATTCATTTGAACTATGGGAGCCCCGGGACTACGCTTTGTCGGCCGCTGCTAACCCAGCCAGCATTCAGGAGAGAACGATGGGCCCCGCGCATTACGCCGTGAACGGCGCCGTCGCCGTCATCTCGATGGACAACCCGCCGGTCAACGGACTGGGGCACGAGTTGCGCAGCGGCCTGGTCGCCGGCCTCGACCGCGCGGCCGCCGACGACAAGGTCAAGGCGGCGGTGCTGATCGGCACGCCCAGGGCCTTCTCCGGCGGCGCCGACATCCGCGAGTTCAACACGCCGAAGATGGTCGCGGAGCCGAACCTGCACAACGTGATCCGCACCATCGAGGCGATGAGCAAGCCGGTGATCGCGGCGATCTCGGGCAACTGCATGGGCGGCGGCCTCGAGCTCGCGCTCGGCTGCCACTTCCGCGTGGCCGCGCCGGGCGCGCAGATCGCGCTGCCCGAGGTCAAGCTCGGCCTGCTGCCGGGCGCCGGCGGCACGCAGCGCCTGCCGCGCCTGATCGGCCTGGAGCACGCGCTCAACATGATCGTGTCGGGCGCCGCGGTGCCGGCGGAGATGCTCAAGGGCTCGCCGCTGTTCGACGAGTTCGTCACCGGCGATTTGCTGCCCGGCGCGCTGGCCTTTGCCGAGCGGGTCGTCGGCGAACGCCGGCCGCTGAAGCTGGTGCGCGACCTCAAGGTCAGGCACGCGAACCTGGAGGCCTACCTCCAGTTCGCCAGGAACGGCGTCGCCGCCATGGCCGGGCCGTTCCCGGCGCCGGGCAAGTGCATCGAGGCGGTGAAGGCCTCGGCGACGCTGGACTTCGATGCCGGGCTGGCGCGCGAGCGCGAGCTGTTCGTCGAGCTGGTCAACACGCCCGAGTCGCGCGCGCTGCGCCACGCCTTCTTCGGTGAGCGCGCGGCGAGCAAGCTGCCCGACGTGCCGGAGGACACGCCGACCCGCCCGATCAAGGCGGCGGCGGTGATCGGCGCCGGCACCATGGGCGGCGGCATCGCCATGAATTTCCTCAACGCCGGCATCCCGGTGACGATCCTCGAGATGAAGCAGGAGGCGCTCGACAAGGGCCTCGCCACACTCCGCAAGAACTACGAGAACACCGTCAGGAAGGGCAAGCTCAAGCCCGAAAAAATGGCCGAGCGGCTGAAACTGCTCCGGCCGACGCTGAAGTACGAGGACCTCGCCGACGCCGACATCGTCATCGAGGCGGTGTTCGAGGACATGGCGGTGAAGAAGGCCGTGTTCGAGAAACTTGACCAGGTCATGAAGAAGGGCGCGATCCTGGCGACCAATACCTCGACGCTCGACGTCGACCAGATCGCCGCGTTCACGAAGCGCCCGCAGGACGTCGTCGGCACGCATTTCTTTTCGCCGGCCAACGTCATGCGCCTGCTCGAGATCGTGCGCGGCAAGAAGACCGCCAAGGACGTGCTGGCGACCACGATCGCGCTCGCCAAGACCATCAGGAAAGTCGCCGTCGTCTCGGGCGTCTGCGACGGCTTCATCGGCAACCGCATGATCCACCCGTACGGGCGCGAGTCGCAGGTGCTGATCCTGGAAGGCGCGCTGCCGCAGCAGGTGGACAAGGCCATGGAGAAGTGGGGCATGGCGATGGGCCCGTTCCGCATGGGCGACCTCGCCGGCCTCGACGTCGGCTGGTACATCCGCAAGCGCCACTACGCCGAGCACCCCGACATGCCGCGCGCGATGGTGGCCGACCGCATCTGCGAGCTCGGCCGCTTCGGCCAGAAGACCGGCAAGGGGTGGTATTCGTACAAGCCGGGCGACCGCACGGCGTATCCGGACGCCGAGGTCGAGCAGATCATCGTCGAGGCGCGCAAAGCCGCCGGCATCGCGCCGCGCAAGATTTCCGACACGGAGATCGTCGAGCGCCTGGTGTTCGCGCTGGTCAACGAAGGCGCGCGCATCCTCGAGGAAGGCATCGCCCTGCGCGCCTCGGACGTCGACATGGTGTACCTGAACGGCTACGGCTTCCCGCTGCACCGCGGCGGGCCGATGCTCTACGCCGACACCGTCGGCCTGTACCACGTGGTGCGGCGCTGCGAGCAGTTCGCGCAGGATCCGCACACCGACCGCGCGTTCTGGCAGCCGGCCAGGCTGCTGGCGCGGCTCGCCGCCGAGGGCGAGTCGTTCGCCGCGTTCGATGCGGCGCCCAAACCGAAAGCGAAATCCAGGGCCCGGGCGCGGGCCGCTGCGTGAATACCGGGAAAAGGGGACGCACACCTTTTCGAAAAGGTGTGCGTCCCCTTTTCATCGACTGAGGACTTGCCCATGACCGAAGCCGCCATCGTTTCCACCGCCCGCACGCCGCTGGCCAAGTCGTGGAAGGGCGCGTTCAACATGACCCACGGCGCCACGCTCGGAGGCCACGTCATCAAGCACGCCGTCGAGCGCGCGAAAGTCGATCCCGCCGAGGTCGAGGACGTGATCATGGGCTGCGCGAACCCCGAAGGGGCGACCGGCGTCAACATCGCGCGCCAGAGCGCCATCCGCGCCGGATTGCCGGTCACCACCTCCGGCGTGACCGTGAACCGCTTCTGCTCATCGGGGCTGCAAACGATTGCGATGGCGGCTCAACGCGTGATCGTGGACAAGGTCCCGGTGATGGTCGCCGGCGGGGTCGAGTCGATCTCGTGCGTCCAGAACGAGGCCAACCGCCACATGATCAACGAGGGCTGGCTCAAGCAGCACAAGCCGGAGCTCTACTGGCCGATGCTGCAGACCGCCGAGAACGTGGCGAAGCGCTACGACATCTCCAGGGAGCGCCAGGACGAATACGGCGTGCAGTCGCAGCAGCGCGCCGCCGCGGCGCAGGGTGCCGGCAAGTTCAACGACGAGATCGTGCCGATCACCGTCACCGCCGGCGTGGTGGACAAGGCCACCGGCATGATGGTCAGCAAGGAAGTGACCAGCGCCGCCGACGAGGGCATCCGCGCCGACACGACGCTCGAAGGCGTGTCGAAGATCCGCACCGCGATCCCGGGCGGCGTCATCACCGCCGGCAACGCCAGCCAGTTCTCGGACGGCGCCTCGGCCTGCGTGGTGATGGATCGCAAGCTCGCCGAGCAGCGCGGCATCCAGCCGCTCGGCTATTTCCGCGGCTTCACGGTGGCCGGCTGCGAGCCCGACGAGATGGGCATCGGGCCGGTGTTCGCGGTGCCGCGCCTGCTCGAGCGCTCCGGCCTTACGGTCGAGGACATCGGCCTGTGGGAGCTGAACGAGGCCTTCGCCGTGCAGGTGCTCTATTGCCGCGACCGGCTCGGCATCCCCAACGAGCGGCTCAACGTCAACGGCGGTGCCATCGCGGTCGGGCATCCGTACGGCGTCTCGGGCGCGCGCCTGGTCGGTCACGCGCTGATCGAAGGCAAGCGCCGCGGCGCGAAGCACGTGGTCGTGACCATGTGCATCGGCGGCGGCATGGGCGCCGCGGGACTGTTCGAGATCGCATAAAAAGGGGACGCACACCTTTTCGAAAAGGTGTGCGTCCCCTTTTTTACGCCGCGACGCGGTTGCGGCCTGCGGTCTTGGCGGCGTAGAGCGCGGCGTCGGCTGCGCGCACCAGTTCACGCACCGCGCCGCCGGCGCGCGGCACGCGCGTGGCCACGCCGACCGACACCGTCGCGCCGAGGCCGGCGGCTTCGACGCGCGCGCGCAGCGTCTCGGCCAGCGCCCGCGCACCGGCGAGGTCGGCGCCGGCGCGCACCACGAAGAACTCGTCGCCGCCGTAGCGCGCCAGCAGGTCGCGCTCGCCGTCGAGGCAGGACGAGGCCTCGCGCACCAGGCGCACCAGCATCTCGTCGCCCGACTGGTGCCCGTGCCGGTCGTTGAACACCTTGAAGCCGTCCACGTCGATGGCCAGCACGGCGAGCTCGCGGCCGTCTTTCTCGCACTGTGACCAGGCGCGCTCGAGGTGCCGGTCGAGCTCGCGCCGGTTCGACACGCCGGTCAGTCCGTCGAGGTGGGCCATGGCGTCGAGCCGCTCGTTGACGGCGCGCAGCTCGGAGGTGCGCGCCGCCACCAGGCCTTCGAGGCGCGCGGTGCGCCAGCGCACCGCGGCGACGGTCAGCGCACCCAGCGCGGTGAAGGTCAGCACCACCCACAGCCCGCGCGCCATCGGGCCGGCGTACCAGGCCGGCAGGACGCGCAGCGTGAGCGGTTCGATGCGGCTGCTGCGGCCGAGGCGGTCGAGGGCCTCCACTTCGAGGCGGTAGGTACCGGGCGGCAGGCGCGGATAGCGCAGGGCGTCGACGTCCGACCAGGCCGACGGCTCGCTGTCGACGCCGGCCAGGCGCACGGCGTAGCGCGCACCGCCGGGGCGCCCGAACTCCGGCAGCGCGAAACGCACGCGCAGGCCGAAGTCGCCGTCCGGCAGCGACAGCGTGCCGCCGACCGGCAGGCGCTCCACGCCGCCGCCGGCGTCGAGCCGCTCGAGCGCGCGCAGCAGCACCGCGGGCGCGCCGTCGGCCGGCGGCGCCGGCGCGCCGGACTCGAAGCGCAGGATGGCGCGCGTGCTGGTGAACACCGGGGCGCCGGTCTCGTCGAAGGTCAGCGACTCGATGGCGCCGCGGCGCACGCCGCCGATCTCCTCGCGGTGCCAGCCTTCGCCGGTCCGCCGGTAGACGTTCTTGTGGCTGTAGGCCCAGGTCGTGCCGTCCGGCGCGCTGGCGAGATCCACCCACTCGCCCTTCTCGCGCACCTGGTCGAGGCCGCCGGCGTCCCAGGCGGCGAAGCGCTGGCCGTCCCAGCGGAACACGCCGGCCGGCGTGGTCGCCACCAGCGTGCCGTCGGCGAGCTGCGCGACGCTGCCGCCGGCGGGCTCGCCGTAGCGGATACCCTCGGCAGGCCCGAAGCGGCGCGTCTCGACCACCGCGCCGTAATCCGGCGAAAAGCGCAGCCGCCACACGCCGCCGCGCTCCGAGCCGAGCCACAGCACGTTGGCCTCGGCCTCGACCATGGTCGAGACTTCGAGCTCGGTTTCCGAATGATCCTCGAGCGTGACCTTCCACGCGCCGCCGGTGCGCCGCAGCACGGCGAAACCCGGCGTGAGTCCGGCGAGGACCACGTCGGGGCTGGCGAGCGCGCGGCGCAGCAGGCGCGGATACGTCGCACCGTTGGTGAGCGCCTGCGCCTTGTCGCCGGTGACCAGCATGATGTCGTACGACTCGGCCAGCAGCGCGCTGCGCGCGTCCAGCGGCAGCAGGTTCCAGGCCTCGCCGCCGGTCCAGTCGAGCGGGCGAAAGCGCGGCCGGCCGTCGGCGCCAGGCGCCAGCGCGAACACGCCCGAGCTGGTCAGCGCCAGCCAGCGGTCGTTCCAGCGCGCCACGCCCGAGAGCGAAGCGCTCGCCCCGTAGGCCTCGCCCAGCGCGGTCCACGCCGCCGGCCACTCGAGGTGGAGCAGCCGGTCCTCGCCGGCGATCAGCAGGCCGCCGCCGCGGTCGGGGATCACCTCGTTCAGGTAGCCGGTGTCGACGCGGATGCCCCGATGCGCGCTGCTGTGCGGATCCAGCGTATAAACCATGCCGTCGCCGCTGACCATCACCAGCGTGCCGTCCGCCAGCTCCATGCCGGAGGACATCGAGCTCGACGGCGGAAACGACGGCGGCACCGGGAACTTCGACACGCGGCCATCGCGCCAGGCGCGCCACTGGCCGTCGGCGGCCAGCCCCAGCAGCCCGCCGCCGGGCAGGCGCAGCAGCTTCCAGCACAGCTCGTCGAGCGGCTCGCTGCCGGGCAGCAGCCGCCACTCGCCGTCGACCAGTTCCTTGAGCCCTTCGCCGCGGAACTGCAGCACCACGCGGTCGCCGAGCTGCGTCATGCCGCCGAAGCGGCCGGCATGACGCCAGATGCGTGTGGCCGAGGTCGCGGGGTCGTACAGGAACAGGTGGCGCAGGGCGCGGAAGAACACGCCTTCGCGCGCGATGTGGATGTCCCAGACGTCCTCGAACGACTCGCCGGCCTCGAGCAGCGGCGCGAACAGGCCGGTCAGGTCGTGGAAGCGCTCGCTGCCGTCGGGCTCGCGGCGCAGGTAGCCGAACTCGTCGTGGCTGCCGACGTAGACCCGGTCGTGCCCGTCGAACAACAGCGAGCGCGCCAGGTCGCGGCTCGGCAGGCGCACCAGGTCCCAGCGCTCGCCGTCGTAGACCAGCACGCCGTCGTAGTTGCCGAGGTAGACGATCGACTGGCGGTCCTGCGCCAGCGCGAAGTTCTGCGGGTAGGCATCGACGTCGGGCAGGTGGCGCGCGATCGGCGGGTCGCCCTCGAGCGGCGCGCGCGCGGCCGCCGGCGCCGCGGCGAGCAGGGCCATGGCCGCCGCGGCCAGGTGCGACACTCCCCTCAGCGCCGGCCCCATGCGGCGATGTTAACGAACGGCGGCGGGCCTTGCCGGAAGCGGCACGTTGCACAGTTCCACGCGCCCGACCGGGTCGAGGAACCACTCCTCGCGGCGGTGGCGGCGCGCGGCGACGAAGGCCTCGAACGCGGCGCTGTCGGTGCGCAGCAACTCGAGCGGCGTGCGCTCCGCCGCCGGCAGGTCGGCCGCGACACGCACGCGCCGGATCGGCACGTACTGCGAAGGCTTTTCGTAGAAGCCCAGCGGCCCGGTGCCGCGCGGCAGCACCGACAGCAGCTCCATGCCCTGCACCACGCGGCCGGCCAGGGTGATGTTGCGGTCGAGGTGGCGCGGCGCGTGGCCGATGACCACGTACAGGCTCGCGCCGCTGCCGCTGTCGGCGGTGTTGCCGCGCCCGACGCCAAGCGCGCCGTAGCAGTGCGCCAGCCAGGCGCGGCCGGCGCGCGGGTCGCGCGCCGCCGGGAAGCCGTCCGCGAGGCCGGCCTCGGGCGCGTAGACGTCGCCGTCGGCCAGCCGGGTGAACGGCAGGCCCGCGGCGTCGCGGTCGAACTCGGGCGGCAGGCTGGCGCGCGCGGCGCCGAGCGGGCGCTGCTTCGCCGGATCCTCCTCGGCATCGCCCCACTGCACCACGTAGTTGTCCTGCGCGCGGATGATGAACAGCCCGTCGAAGTAGCCCTGGCGCGCGAGCGTGCGGATGTTGGCGGCATGGTTCGGCGCGAAGGCCGGCGCCAGCTCGATGACCACCCGGCCGGTGGCGAGCTCGAGGTACAGCGTGTTCCCGGGATCGAGCGCGCGCCAGTCGGACGGCGCGGAGCCGGCCAAGACCTCGGCCGAGGTCGGCGGTTTCACCGCGCCGGGCGGCGGCGCGGGCTGCTGCGCGCAGCCGGCGAGCAATGCGGTGCAGCCGAGCGCGCCGAGGTTCTTGAGGTTGCGCATGCGACTCTCCGCGTGGGCGAGAGCCATCCTAACCGGCCCGGGTCAGGCCCTAAATGCGCCACCTGAAAGCGAGCGTCGGCTCCGCCGAGGCGTCCTGCCTGACGGACGCGTCGAAGGCGAGATAGCGGGTCTCGCGGCCGTACATGTCGTTGATGCGCAGGGTCGGCACGGCCGTGAGCGCGCGCTGCCGGCCCGGTGCCAGCCGTACCTCGAGCGTGCCGCCGAGCGACCACGCCGACATGAGGATGCTGCGCTCCGAGCGCAGCATCAGGCAGAAGTCGCCGAGGTCCGCGACCGGCAGGTCGAAGGCGACGCCGTCGGCGTCGGTGCGCGGCTCGGCGCTGACGCGGAATTGCGGGGCCAGCCCGTTGTCCTGGGGAATCTGCGCGGTGGCGGATTCGAGCGACACGTGCGGGCCGCCGTCGGCGCGCGCGCGCAGCACCAGCAGCCCCTGCAAGGTGGCAAGCGCGGCGCGCTCCGGCGCCGGCGGCATCGCGTGTTCGCGGAACTTGCCGAGCGCGGCGAGCTCGTCGATCGCGGTGGCGCCGGGCGCGGCGGCCAGCAGCAGCACGCCGTAGAAAAAGCGCCGGATCCGGTTGACCGGCCCCTTGCGCCTGCGCTCCCGCCCCACCGGCGGCATGGTCACGGTCCCCATTCGAAGCGCCGGATTATCCGCCTGTCGGCGGCGTTATGCGACCTTGCTGGAACGGGCCGCCAGCTCCTCCAGCTCGGCGAGCCCATCCTCAAGATATTGCAGGAGTTTTTGCATGTGCGGCAGCGTGCGGCGGCAGGCGATCAGGCCGACCTCCATGTCGTCGCCATAGCTGGTGAGGGTGATGTTGAGGGCCTGGCCATCGAGCACGATGGACACCGGGTAGGTGCCCTCCATGCGGGCGCCGTTGAAGTACAGCGTCTTCTTCGGTCCAGGGACATTGGAGATCGTGATGTTGAACGCCTGCCAGGTCGGCGCCAGGCCGGTGGCCATGTTGACGCCGCTCGGCGCCATGATCACGCCGAGGTAATTCATCATCTCGAGCTGCGACATGCGCGCCAGCCGGTCCTTGGCCGCCTTCATCGAGCGCATGACCGCCGCGAAGCGCTCGTCCGGCTCCGCCAGGTTCGTGGCCAGGCTGGTCAGCACCATCGCCACCTGGTTGCCCGACTCGGAGTCGTCCTTGCGCGTGGACACCGGCACCATCGCGATCAGCGGTTTCTCGGGCAGGGCGTCGAGTTCGAGCAGGTAGCGGCGCAGCGCCGAGGCGCACATCGCCAGCGTGATGTCGTTGACCGTGGCGCCGAGCGCCTTGCCGGCCGCGCGCATGCGCTTGAACGAGTACGACTGCGCGGCAAAGCGCCGCGCGCCGCTGATGTGCTGGTTGAGGATGCAGCGCGGTGCCGAGAACGCCGACACCTGGTCCGGATCCTTGCGCGCGCGGATGGTGCGCACCACTTCGCGCGCGACGCCGGGCAGCGTGCCGAGCTGGTCGCGCGCCATCGCCACGGCCTGCGCCATGACGGCGAACGGCCCGGTCTTCTGCGCGTCCGCGTCGGCGTCGCGCTTCTTGCGTTCGGTGGCCCACAGCGGCGTCAGCTCGCGATCGTCCGGGCTCTCCGACATCTGCCGCAGCAGCATGCGGTTGGCGGCGACGCCGTCCACCAGCGCGTGGTGAATCTTGCTGTACACCGCGACGCGGCCGTCCTCGAGCCCGCTGATCAGGTAGAACTCCCACAACGGCTTGGTGCGGTCCATCAGGTTGCCGTGCAGCTTGGACACCAGCGCGAGCAGCTCGCGGATGCGGCCGGGCCTGGGCAGCGCGAGGTGGTGGAAATGCGACTCGACGTCGAACTCGCGATCGATGTCCCAGAACCACATGCCGCCGCGACGCTGCAGGCGCTGGTTGAACGGCGGGTGGGCGTGGGTGGCGGCGAGCGCCAGCTTGACGACGCGGTCGACGTAATCGGGATCATCGTCCGCGGGCCGCAGCAACTGCAGCCCGGCCACGTGCATCGGCTGGTTGCGCCGTTCCAGCCACAGGAAACCCTGGTCGACCAGCCCCACCGGCCTCATCGGATCGTCTCCCCCGTCCCGCGGTGCGGGCGTCCACTATACGCCGGGGCGGCGCCGGGACGGGCGGGCACAATCGGCGCATCGGGCGGCATGGCCGCGCCCCGGCCGGGGGCCTAGGCTATGCCGTCCTCGCCAGCAGGGGGTGCGGTGCGCAATCATTGCGTCAGGATCGAGACCGGCGCCGTGCCGGTCCCGGCGGGGATGGCCATGCTCGACGTCGCGGGTGAGGCGGTGTTCTCGGCGGTGCTGCGAGCCAACCAGTTGCGCGCCCACATCAGCTCGAACTCCAGCTACTGCGACAACTGGACCGAGCGTGAGCCGACCACCGAGCACGGCACCTTCCACCTGATCGACAGCGGCGTGTGCTGGGTGCGGTCGGACGTGCTCGAGGAGCCCGTGCGGCTGGCGGCCGGCGACCTCATCATGTTCCCGCAGGGCGCCGCCCACATGCTGAGCAGCACGCCCGACGGGCGCAGCGCCCCGGAGGCGCGCTTCACCAGCATGCTGTGCGGCGAGTTCGAGTTCGCCACCGGCAAGCGCAACGCCATCGTCGACGCGCTGCCGCCGTGCTTCGTGGTGCGCGAGCAGGACAGCGGCATGCAGTGCCGGCAGCTGGCGCAGCTGATGCTGCACGAGGCGCGCGGCAATTCCTTCGGCAGCCGCGCGATCCTCGACAAGATGGCCGACACCCTGTTCGTGATGGCGGTGCGCCACCACATCGAGCACGCGCCCGAGCGGCGCGGGCTGCTGGCCGCGCTGTTCGACCCGCGCCTGGTGCGCGCGCTCGAGGCGATCCACACGCAGCCCGGCAGCGAATGGACGGTGGCGGCGCTGGCCGATGCCGCGCACATGTCGCGCACCGCCTTCGCCAACCACTTCGCCTCGGTGCTCGGCGCCGGGCCGATCGAATACCTCACGCAGTGGCGCATGTCGGAAGCGCGGCGCCTGCTGGCCGATCCGCGCACCTCGGTGGCGGCCGTGGCCGCCGACCTCGGCTACCGCACCGAGGCGGCGTTCCGCCGCGCGTTCAAGCGCGTCACCGGCGTCGGCCCCGGCGTGGTGCGGCGCCAGGAGCGCCAGCCGGAGGCCTGAGCGCGCTGCGGTTCAGGCGTCGCCGGGTGGCGGCGGGTAGGGATCATCCGGGCACCACTGCCGCGGCGGCCAGGCCGCGACGGTGTCGGCCGCGACCGCGCGCAGCAGGGACTGCGTGCCGGCAGAGACGCCGAAACCGCCCAGCACCGGCGCGTCGAGCGGCGAGACGCCGGTGACGGTGGCGAACAGCACCAGCGCGGTGAGGAAGGCGCCGGCGGGAGCGGAGTGGTTGCCGTCGGAAGCGTGCAGCACGATCTCGGGATGGCGCTGCAGCGACAAATCCCAGGCCTGGCCGATCGGCGCGACGCAGGCCGGCTCGGCCTGGGCGATGGACACGTGCAGGTCGTAGATGCGCATGGTTTCGTCGACGCCGAGGCGCGGCCACTCCGGGAACATGATCGGCACGGCGTTCTGCTGGCGCGCGATGCGCACCAGCGCCTTGGCCTCCTCGGTCGAGTAGAAGCAGCAGCCGGTGCTGCTGTACTTCTGCGCCTGCAGGATCACGAAGCTCCAGTCCTGCCCTTGCAGCAGCGCCAGCGACGGCCCGTGGTGGTAGCGCTCGTCGAGGAACATCCAGCCCGGCGCTTCGACAGCGTCCACGGTTTCGCCGGCGCGCGCCGAAGCGACCATGGCCTCGAGCATGCCGGGCAGGTTGTTGGACGAGGTGTGGCTGTTGCCCATCATCAGCAGCGCGACGTCGGCGTCGGTGCCTTTGACCGAGCCTGAGTCGTCACCGCCAAGGCAGCCCGCGAGCAGCAGCGCGGCCGCGACGAGTGACGGCAGGATCCCCCGATTCATGTTGCGCCTATTCCGCGGCCTGCCCCTGAACTGAAACTGAACTTCCGGCGGCGGGTTCGAGCCTGCTTCCGGCCATGTTGCGTCGCACCATAGAGAAACTCAATCATGCCGTTACCAACAATCAATTTGTTTTTGCGAAGGCGCCGGCGCTAGCATCGACGGCTCGATACATCGCAGGAGGGGAACCATGTCGAACGATATGAAGTGCCCGGTCACGGGCGCGCACCACACCGTCGCCGGCGGCCAGTCGAACGCCAGCTGGTGGCCCGACCAGCTCAACCTGAAGATCCTGCGCCAGCACTCGGGAAAATCGGACCCGATGGATGCGGGTTTCGATTACGCGAAGGAATTCAGGAAGCTCGACCTGAAGGCGGCGGTCAAGGACCTGCGCAAGCTGATGACCGACTCGCAGGAGTGGTGGCCCGCCGACTACGGGCACTACGGCCCGCTCTTCATCCGCATGGCCTGGCACGCGGCCGGCACCTACCGCATCCACGACGGCCGCGGCGGCGCCGGGACCGGCGAGCAGCGCTTCGCGCCGACCAACAGCTGGCCCGACAACGGCAACCTCGACAAGGCGCGCCGCCTGCTGTGGCCGGTCAAGCAGAAGTACGGCAGGAAGCTGTCGTGGGGCGACCTGATGATCCTCGCCGGCAACGTGGCCCTCGACTCGATGGGCTTCAAGACTTTCGGCTTCGCCGGCGGCCGCCCGGACGTGTGGGAGCCGACGGAAATCGACTGGGGCCCGGAGACCGACTGGCTGGGCGACAAGCGCTACAGCGGCGACCGCGACCTCGCGCGGCCCTTCGGCGCCGTGCAGATGGGCCTGATCTACGTCAATCCGCAGGGCCCGAACGGCAACCCGGACCCGATCAAGTCGGGGCGCGACATCCGCGAGACCTTCGCGCGCATGGCGATGAACGACGAGGAAACCGTGGCGCTGGTCGCCGGCGGCCACACCTTCGGCAAGGCGCACGGCGCCGGCCTCGAGTCCAACGTCGGCCGCGAGCCCGAGGGCGCATCGCTCGAGGAGCAGGGCCTGGGCTGGAAGAACAAGCTCGGCAGCGGCAAGGCCGGGGACGCCATCACCAGCGGCATCGAAGGCGCGTGGAAGCCCAATCCCACGAAGTGGGACATGGGCTACTTCGACACGCTGTTCAAGTACGAATGGGAGCTGAGCAAGAGCCCGGCGGGCGCGCACCAGTGGAAGCCCAAGGGCGGCGCCGGCGCCGGCACCATTGAAGATGCGCACGATCCCAACAAGCGCCACGCGCCGATGATGACCACGGCCGACGTGGCGATGCGCATGGATCCGGTCTACGAAAAGATCTGCCGGCGCTTCCACAAGGATCCGAAGGCGTTCGCCGACGCCTTCGCCCGCGCCTGGTACAAGCTCACGCACCGCGATATGGGCCCGCGCGCGCGCTACCTCGGCCCGCTGGTGCCGAAGGAAGAGCTGATCTGGCAGGACCCGGTGCCCAAGGCCACCTACAGGCTCACGCCCGCCGACATCACGTCGCTCAAGGGCAAGCTCCTGAAGTCCGGGCTGTCGGTGTCGCAACTGGTGACGACGGCCTGGGCCTCGGCTTCGACGTTCCGGGGTTCCGACAAGCGCGGCGGCGCCAATGGCGGGCGCATTCGCCTGGCGCCGCAAAAGGACTGGGAAGTGAACCAGCCGGCCGAGCTGGCCAAGGTTTTGCGCGTGCTGGAGAAGATCCAGGCCGGCTTCGGCAATGGCAGGAAGCAGGTGTCGCTCGCCGACCTGATCGTGCTCGGCGGCTGCGCGGCGGTCGAGGCGGCGGCGAAGAAGGGCGGGCACGCGGTGAAGGTGCCGTTCTTGCCCGGTCGCGGCGACGCCTCGCAGGCGCAGACCGACGCGGCCTCGTTCGCAGTGCTCGAGCCGCTGTCCGACGGCTTCCGCAACTACCACCGCAAGGGCCGTCCGATGCCCGCCGAAGAGGCGTTGCTCGACAAGGCCCAACTGCTCACCCTGACCGCGCCCGCGATGACGGTGCTGGTCGGCGGCCTGCGCGTGCTCGGCGCCAACTTCGGCGGCAGCAAGCACGGCGTGTTCACGCGGCGGGCCGGGACGCTGACGAACGATTTCTTCGTCAACCTGCTCGACATGGGCACGCAGTGGCAGCCGTCCTCGAACGGCGTGTACGAGGGCCGCGACCGCAAGACCGGCGCGGTGAAGTGGACCGCCACGCGCGTCGACCTGGTGTTCGGCTCGAACTCGGAGCTGCGGGCGCTGGCGGAGGTCTACGGCGCGAGCGACGGCGGCGCCGCGTTCGCGAACGCCTTCGCCAGGGCCTGGGGCAAGGTCATGAACCTGGACCGGTTCGACCTGGCCTAGCGCGGCTCGAGGGTCGCGGCGGTGCGAGGCCCGGGAAACCGGGCCTCGTCATTTACACTGGCGCGATGAATCCTTACCCGATCGGCACGCCGGGCGTCCCCTGGCGTGCGCCGGAGATTGCGGCGTGGCTCGCGCGCCAGACTCGCGAGCGCAGCTATGCCACAGGCGTGCTCGGCGCGGAAACGACACTCGGCTCGCGCTTCGACGTGGTGCGTTACGGGCGCCTGGACTTCGACCCGGAGCGCTACCCGCTGCTCGCGTATCGCAGCCGCGCGTGGCGCGACGGGCGGCCGGCGGTCCTCGTCACCGGCGGCGTGCACGGTTACGAAACCAGCGGCGTGCACGGCGCCTTGCGTTTCCTCGAGCGCCACGCCGCGGATTACCAGGACCGGGCCAACCTGCTGGTCGCGCCCTGCGTCAGCCCCTGGGCCTACGAGACGATCCAGCGCTGGAACATGCACGCCGTCGACCCGAACCGCTCGTTCGGCAACGGTGCGGCACAGGAATCCGCGGCGCTCATGCGGCTGGTGGCGCCGATTCGCGAGCGCGTACTCGTGCACGTCGACCTGCACGAAACCACCGATTCGGACGAGAACGAGTTTCGCCCCGCGCTGGCCGCGCGCGACGGCGAGCCGTTCGAGCCCGGGGTGATCCCCGACGGCTTCTACGTGGTGGACGACGTCGAGCGGCCGCAGACCGAATTCCAGAGCGCGCTGATCGCGGCGGTGTCGCGCGTGACGCACATCGCCGAAGCCGACGCCGAGGGCAGGATCATCGGCTCGCCGGTGATCGCGCCCGGCGTCATCCAGTACGAGCTCAGGCGCCTCGGGCTTTGCGCCGGCGTGACCGCAGCGCCGTTCAAGACGACGACGGAGGTCTATCCGGACAGCCCGCGCACCAGCCCCGAGCACTGCATCGTGGCGCAGGCCACCGCGGCCTGTGCGGCAATCGATTTTGCGCTGGAGCATCACCCATGAAGAAATCGGGCACGAGTCGGGGCCAGTCCGCATCGGCGCTCATCTCGAAACGAATCGCCGAGCTGGGTGACTGGCGCGGGGACGCGCTCGCCAGGATGCGCAAGCTCATCCTGGAGGCGGACCCGGAGGTGGTCGAGGAATGGAAATGGGGCGTGCCGGTGTGGTCGCACCACGGCATCCTCTGCACCGGCGAGTCCTACAAGAGAGCGGTGAAACTCACTTTCGCCAGGGGCGCGTCCCTGAAGGATCCGGCCGGCCTGTTCAACTCGAGCCTTGACGGCAACGTGCGCCGCGCGATCGACATCGGCGAAGGAGAGAGAGTCGACGCGCCCGCGTTCAAGGCGCTGCTGCGCGAGGCGGTCGCGTCCAATCGTTCCGGCAGGACCAAGCGCCCGAAGGTGAAGGCCTAGGCTCCGATGGGTGCGGGCAAGGTCGCCGGTCGCGCGCCGACGACATACGTCCGCCACGCGTAGCCCCACGGGATCACCAGCACCAGCAGCGGCAGGGCGAGGAAGGACTCGGCGACCGGCTGCGCGGGCGAGCCCGCCAGCGTCCCGGCCTGCCACAGCGGCAGCGCCACGAAGGCCAGCCAGATGGCTTTGTAGCCCACGGTGAAGAACATCAGCGGCAACCAGCGCAGCGGGTGGAACAGCCCGAACAGCGCGAGGGCGGGATAGGTCGCCCACACCGCCCACGCGACCGCGGGCAGGGGCTGCCACGGTCCCTCGTGTGTCAGCAGCACGCCCCAGGCGCTCGGCGCGACGAACACCAGCATCAACAGATAGAACAGCCGCAGGCCCCAGATGTTGAACGGGCGCACGCCTTCATGGCGCAGCGGATCGGAACGGAAGGGGTAGGTGAAGTCCATGGTCATTCCTCGGCGGGCAGGAACTCGAGCAGCTCGCCGGGCTGGCAGTCCAGCGCGGCACAAATCGCCTCGAGCGTGGAGAAGCGGATCGCCCTGGCCTTGCCGGTCTTCAGGATCGACAGGTTGGCGACGGTGATGTCGACCCGCACGGCCAGCTCGGTCAGCGTCATGCGGCGTTGGTGCAGTTTTTCGTCGAGGCGGACGAGGATCGCCATGTCACACGGTGCCTTCGAGGTCGGCGCGCATGCGCGCGCCGTGCGCGAACACGCCGGCGAGCACGAACAGCAGCAGTACCGCCAGCCACGGCGCGAACGAGAAGCCTCCCAGCCGCCCCGACTCCCACACAGCCGCCGCGATCGCCATGACCAGCAGCCGCAGCAGTTCGAGCGCCAGCACGCTCCACGCGATCGCATCCAGGCGGCGGGCGTTGTCGAGGATGAAGGGGTCGCCGCTGCGCACGGTGTCGACCATCGCCAGCAGCCGCCGCAGGATGGTGTGCACGATCGCCGCGCCGGCCACGCCGATGACGACGATCGCGCGCAGCCCATTCCCCAGCTGCGGGTGCGCGTTCACCATGTCGAAGCCGAGCGGCCGCGCCGGCCAGCCGTCGATGAAGAAGCTCCACACCAGCAGCCCGGCGAGGGCCAGGCCGTAAACGAGGTTGAGGACGGTCAGGATCTGGATGACCGGCCGGGCGACGGCGAGGGCTTGGACGCTGGTGCGGGTCATTTGAGCGACCGTGATATATCGAGAAACGATATTAGCAATATCGAACAACGATATGCAACTTCAGTGGTGGCCGCGCCGTGACCGGTGGCACGCGTAGTCTTTGCCACCGTTCATGGCATCAGACTTATAGGGGAGTCCACCATGAAGCGCTTGTTCGTTTGCCTCGCCTTGCTGCAGGGCTGTGCGTCCGCGGGCGTTGCAACCCGCACGGTTAACGACGGCCAGCTCATCCTGCAGGACATCCCCGAAATACCCGCGGCGCTTCGTGAAGCATCCTTGCGCTACCAGAACATGCGGGCGGCGGGCGTCGCCGACTGGGACCGGGCGGGCAAGGCGCTCTACATCAGGACCCGGTTCGGGGATACGACCCAGATGCACCGCGTCGCCGGGCCCGGCCGTTACCGGGAGCAGATCACGTTCTTCGACGACCCGGTCAGGACCGTCGTCCGGCGGCCGCGTCACGACGCGCTGACCTACGTCCGGGATTCGGGCGGCAGCGAGGACTATCAGATCCATCTGCTCGACGTGGTCTCGGGTACGTCGCGACTGCTGACCGACGGCCGCTCGAGGAACGAATCACCGGCGTGGAACCGCCAGGGCGACCTGTTGGCGTTCATGAGCACGCGCCGCAATGGCGTTTCCAAGGACATCTGGATGCTGGACCCGGACCGGCCGGACTCGTCCCGGATCCTTTGGCAGGCGCCCGACAGCCTGGCAGCCCAGGGACTGGTCGGACGACGGCAAGCTGCTCGTCGAGCAGTACACCAGCAACTACAGCTCCCGGGTTTACATCCTCGACCCGGAAACCGGCGCCGCGGTGGACTTGCATGAAGGAAAGCCGGATGCCCGCCGGCGCGCCGTCGGCTTCGGGCGGGACGGGCGATCGGTCTTCTATCTGACCGATGAAGGGCACGAGTTCCTGCGGCTGGTGAGGCGCAAGCTCGACGACGGGTCCGAGCGGGTGGTGGTCAAGGACCTGGACTGGGACGTCGAGGAGGCCGTGATCAGCCAGGACCACAAGTTCGGCGTGCTGTCGGTCAACGCCGGCGGCATCAACGAGTTGTACCGTTTCGACACGCAAACCCTGACGCTCGAGCCGCTGAAAGGCTTGCCGAGGGGCATCGTCGGCGAAATGCGGCTGACGGAGGACGGCAGGCGGCTGGCGCTTTCGATCAACGCCATGAGGCTGCCGTGGGATTGCTTCGTCTACGACTTCGACGGCGCAAAGGTCCGGCGCTGGACCTTCAGCGAGGTGGGCGGGCTCGATTCCGGGAAATTCGTCGCGCCGGAGCTGGTCACGTTCAAGAGCTTCGACGGTCTCGAACTCTCGGCGTTCGTCTATCGCTCAGGGGGCAAGGGACGCAATCCCGTGGTGATCTATGCGCACGGCGGCCCGGAAGACCAGGCGAGGCCCTATTTCTACGCGTCGAACCAGATGTGGATGGACACGCTGGGGGTCACGATCATCGAGCCGAATCCGCGCGGATCGACCGGCTACGGCAAGACCTTCCTGGGCCTCGACAACGGCTTCAAGCGCGAAGACTCCGTTGCGGATATCGGGTCATTGCTGGACTGGATCAAGGAGCAGCCTGGCCTGGATTCGGATCGCGTCGCCATCATCGGGGGAAGTTACGGGGGCTACATGGCATTGGCCAGCGCGGTCCATTTCAGCGACCGTCTGCGGGCGGCCATCGACGAAGTCGGCATCAGCAACTTCGTGACCTTCCTCGAGAACACCAAGGACTACCGGCGCGACATCCGGCGTGCGGAATACGGCGATGAACGCGACCCGGCGATGCGAGACTTTCTCCAGCGCATCAGCCCGACCAACAACGTGGACAAGATCAGGGTTCCGATCCTGGTCATCCAGGGCCAGAACGATCCGCGCGTGCCCGTGTCCGAGTCGGAGCAGATGGTGGCGGCCCTGCGCAGGCAGGGAGTGCCGGTCTGGTACATGAAGGCCCTCAACGAAGGCCACGGCTATGGGAAGAAACGTAATCAGGATGAGAACGAACTGGTGCAGATGCTGTTCCTCAGGCACTTCCTGGTGGGCGAAAGCAAGACCCCGGACGGGCAGACGCGTTGAAGATGCGGCAAGGCCTTCGAGCTCGATGAGCTACAAGGAGAGCCACCCTGCGCGAGGTTTGAAGTCCGATTGGATGGTGGCCAAGGCCGGGATCGAACCAGCGACACGCGGATTTTCAGTCCGCTGCTCTACCAACTGAGCTACTTGGCCACTTGAACTGCTGAGGGCCGCGCCAGAAGGAAGCCGGGCGGCCCGAGGGGAGGCGTATTTAAGCGGCGGGGAGGGGCGGCGTCAACCGCCTTCCTTGGGCGGTACGTAGCCGGTCTGCGCCAGCTCGCCGCCGAAGAAGTACTTCTCCATCTCGCCGGCCAGGAACTTGCGGGCGGCGGGATCGGCCAGCGCCAGCTTGTACTCGTTGATCAGCCGCGTCTGGTGGGCGATCCACTCGGCCCAGGCTTCCTTGGAGACATTCTCGAAGATGCGCTGGCCGAGCGGGCCGGGGTAGGGCGGGCGGTCGAGGCCTTCGGCTTCTTTGCCGAGCTTCGTGCAATTCACCATTCGGGGCATGTCTGTCGCGCCTGAAGGCGCTCCTACAAGGAGAGCAGAAGTCTGCGGACGGGGGCGGGGAGGCCGTAGCGCGAAAGGGCGCGCAGCTTAACCCACTCGCCGGAGCGGCGCGTGCCATTGGCGCGCACGCGCACGGGCCGCAACTCGAGGTCGTAGTGGGTGAAGGCATGATGGATGGCCGGGAGCTTCGCGATCACGCGCGCGCCGGCGCGCGATCCTTCGACTACCGGCGGGCACCACAGACCGCCCCAGATGCCGCGCTCGGGCCGGCGCTCGAGCAGCAACTCGCCGCGGGCGTTCTCGATCAGCAGCAGTTGCGCGAGGCGGTGCGGCCGCTCGCGCCGCGGCCGCGGCGACGGCAGGCGCGCGATCAGCCCGCGCGCCCGGGCCACGCAGTCTGAAGCGATCGGGCACCGCGCGCAGCGCGGATCGCGCGCCGTGCATACGGTTGCGCCCAGGTCCATGACGGCCTGCGTGTAGTCGGCCAGGCGTGATCGCGGCAGCCGCTGTTCCGCGACGCGCCATAGTTTCGCCGCCACACGAGGCTCGCCCGGCCAGCCCGCGATGCCGGCGTGGCGCGCGAGCAACCGCCGCGCGTTGCCCTCGAGGATCGGGCGCCGCGCGCCGAAGGCCTGCGCGAGAATCGCGCCGGCGGTCGAGCGGCCGATGCCGGGCAGGGCGACCACGGCATCGAAGTCGCGCGGAAACTCGCCACCATGATTTGCGACGATCTGGCGCGCGGCCTGATGCAGGTTGCGTCCACGCGCGTAGTAACCCAGGCCGGACCACAACGCGAGCACGTCGTCGAGCGGCGCCGCGGCCAGCGCGCGCACGTCCGGGAAGCGCGCGAGGAACCGCGCGTAATAGGGAATGACGGTGGCGACCTGGGTCTGCTGCAGCATGATCTCCGCGACCCACACGCGGTACGGCGTGCGCGGGTGCTGCCAGGGCAGGTCGTGGCGGCCGTGGCGGACGTGCCAGCGCAGCAGGCGGTTGGCGAACGAGGTCGCGCCCATGGGGCGCTCCTACGGGGACGGCGGCGGTTCTTCCTTGGGAGCCTCCGCCGGTGCCGGCTCTGCAGGCTTCGGCGGCGGCAGCTTCTTGCGCAGGAAATCGCCGAGTTTCTCGCGCGCCTTCTCCTTGACCTTCTCCTCCTGCTGCTTGAGCTCTTCCTTGGCCTTGCCCTTCACCGCGCCCTTCAGGTCCACCTTGACCTTCGGTGCGTACCAGCTGCCGGTGACCGCGATCGGCACCTTCAGGCCGGCGAGGTCCTTGTGCTTGCCGCTGGTGAAGCTGGGCAGCAGCGTGTAGCTCACGGTCTGCTCGACCAGGTTTACGCTGCCGTCGCCGCCGAGCGAGTACCAGGTGCCCTTGACGTCGAGCGTGTCGGTGGCGAGCACGCCGTCCTTGATCTTGCCGGCGGCGGTAAGGTCGCGGAACTCGGTGCGCTTGGGCTCATCGCTCGCCGCCGCGGGTTCGCCGCGCAGCATGGCCTTGGCGTTGTCGAGGGTCCGCGACAGGTTGAAGCCCTCGATGGCGCCTTCCTTGAAGCTGGCGCCGACCGCGCCGCCGAGCTGCTGCAGCACCGCGCCGACGGTCTCTCCGCCGGAGCTGACGTTCAGGTTGAAGTTGCCCAGGCCCGACAGGTAGCTCTTGCCGAGGAAGTCCTTCAGCAGCGGCGCGCTGTTGACCGCGTCCAGGCCCAGCTTGACGTCGTACTGCCACGGGCTGTTGTGGGTCAGCCGCGCGGTCTGCGTGATCTTGCCGCCGTAGAGCAGCGCGGTCATCTCCTGCGTCTTGGGCCCGCCCTTTTTCGCGTCGAGCACGATGCGGATGCTGGTCAGGTTCAGGCCCTTGAGCTTGAGCGCGCCGAGCTCGATGGTGCCGGTCGCGTTGACCGCGTCGAGCGCCTCCACCGGGATCGGCGTGTTCTTCAAGTCGTCGCCGCCGCCTGTGGTCTCGGCGGCCTTTTCCTTCGTCGGTGGCGCGAGGTAGCGGTCGGCGTCGAAGCGGTCGGCCTTCAGCGCGAAATCAATCACCGGGTCCGCGAGATTGCGGATGGCCAGGCCGCCGGTGGCGGTGGTCTGGTCGAGCTTGAGCGTGAGGTTCTCGAGCCTGGCGTTGGCCGGGTCGCCGGCGATGCTGGCCGCGAGGCTCGCTTGCGTCAGCGCCTTGGGATCGGCCGTGGGCGGCAGCGCCGCGCCGAAGCTGGCGGCAAGATCCTTCGGGTTGAAGGTATTGGTGGAAAGTCTTCCGCTGAGCCGGGGTGCGTCGGTGTTCAGGCCGGCGCCCTGCACGGCGGCGCTGAGCGTCAGGCCGGCCGCTTCGAGCACACCGTCTGAGAGCGCGAACGTGCCTTGTTTGCCGTCGTAGCGCACTTCGCCGCGCACGCTGGCTTTCTGCGAGCCGCCCGGCACCGCCGGGCCTTTCGACACGCTGTCGATTCTCAGGTTCCTGAGGTCGTGGACCTGCGCGTCGACGTCGCTTTGCGCGCTGAACGCGATTTTCACGTCGGACTCGAGTTGCGGCTGGGCCGAGTTGGCGACGAAGGCGATGGCCACGTCGATCGGGTCGCCGAGCTCGATGGCGCCGGTCTCGACCGAGAGGTTGGCGACCGTGTAGTCGGCGCCGGCCTGCCGGTCCTTGTAGCTGAACGTGGCGTTGCTGATCTCGATGCCGCCGACCGAGAACGCCAGCGGCGGGCTCCGGGTTTCGGGGGCGGGTGGCGGAGTCTCCGGGGTTTCCGTCTGCGTGTCATGGTCGTCGCCGAAGTCCGACCAGTTGTCCTTGCCCTCGGCGTTCTTCGCCAGGTTCAGCGCCAGGCCGTCGACGCGCACCTTGGAGACCTCGATGCGCCTGCCGAACAGCAGCGGCAGCAGCCGCACGGCGACGTGGACTTCCGCAACCTGCGCGAACGGCTCGGGCCCGAAGCCGGAAGCGTTGGCCAGCGTCACGTCGGTGAGGCTGGCGCCGAGCCACGGGAACAGGGTCAGCCCGATGTCGCCGTTGATGCGCAGTTCGCGGCCGGTGGACTCCTTCGTCGCAGCCGCCGCCTCGTCCTTGTAGTCGTTCGGATTGAGGATCAGCGGCAGCGCGATCGCCGCCAGCACGACCAGCGCGATGAAACCGCCGACGATCCACAGGAAAATCTTGAAAGGCTTCGCCATTTGGGAAATATCGCTCCGGTTCTTGGGCCCGGGGGGCGCCCAGTGTAAGTTGTCGGCCGCGCTGTCCCAACCCCCGCCGCCCCTATGACCCGATTCGTCCGGCTTGGTTTCCTGCTGCTCGCCTGCGGCGCGGCTTGGCGGCAGGGCGGGGCGGTCGGATAAACTGCTCGGCCGCGCGGGCGTAGTTCAATGGTAGAACTGTAGCTTCCCAAGCTACTAACGTGGGTTCGATTCCCATCGCCCGCTCCAGCCCCCACCCACTCCCACCACCGAGCGCCATGCAGATTGTCGTCAATGGCCAGCCCCGCACCGCCGCCGAGCGGACCGCGCTGCCGGCCCTGATCGAGGAGCTCCGGCTCGGCGACGCGCGCGTCGCCGTCGAGCTCAACGGCGCCATCGTGCCGCGCAGCGCCTGGCCGGCCACGCGGCTGGCCGATGGCGACCGGCTCGAGATCGTGCACGCCATCGGAGGCGGCTGATGAACGCGCCCGAAACGCTCAAGGACAGCCCGCTGGCCATCGCCGGCCGCGCCTATGCCTCGCGCCTGCTGGTCGGCACCGGCAAGTACAAGGACCACGACGAAACGCGGCGCGCCATCGAGGCCAGCGGCGCGCAGATCGTGACCGTCGCCATCCGCCGCACCAACATTGGCCAGGACAAGTCGCAGCCGAACCTGCTCGAGGTGCTGTCGCCGAAGCGTTACACGATCCTGCCGAACACCGCCGGCTGCTACACCGCCGACGACGCGGTGCGCACCTGCCGGCTGGCGCGCGAACTGCTCGACGGCCACGCCCTGGTCAAGCTCGAAGTGCTGGGCGACCCGAAGACGCTGTACCCGGACATGCCGGCGACGCTGGCGGCGGCGGAGACGCTGGTGAAGGACGGCTTCCAGGTCATGGTGTACTGCACCGACGATCCGATCGCGGCGAAGCGCTTCGAGCAGCTGGGCTGCGTCGCGGTCATGCCGCTGGCGGCGCCGATCGGCTCGGGCCTGGGCATCCAGAACCGCTACAACATCCTGGCCATCGTCGAGAACGCCAAGGTGCCGATCCTGGTGGACGCCGGCGTCGGCACCGCTTCCGACGCGGCGATCGCCATGGAGCTGGGCTGCGACGGCGTGCTGATGAACACGGCCATCGCCGAGGCGAAAGATCCGGTGCTGATGGCCTCGGCCATGAAGCACGCGATCCTCGCCGGGCGCGAGGCGTTCCTGGCCGGCCGCATGCCGCGGCGGCGCTACGCCAGCGCCTCGTCGCCGACCACCGGCCTTCCATTTTGAAAAAGGGGACGCACACCTTTTTCGCCTGCTGCCTCGCGCGCCCCGGCGGGGGACGCTGAAAAAGGTGTGCGTCCCCTTTTCGACGGTGAGGGGTACGGAGCGATGACCGTCTACATCCCACGCCACTTCGAGGGCGACGAGGCCGCCGCGCGCCGGCTGGTCGCGGACTACCCGTTCGCGATCCTGGCGACCGGCGGCGCGGCCGGCGTGCACGTCACGCACCTGCCGCTGCTGCTCGACGACGACGGCGCGGCGCTGATCGGCCACGTCGCGCGCGTCAACCCGCACTGGCAGGCGTTCGATTCCGGCGCCACGGTCGCGATTTTCCAGGGCCCGCACGCCTTCGTGTCGCGCGGCGCGTACCGCCAGCCCGCCGACAACGTGCCGACCTGGAACTACGCGGCGGTGCACGTCACGGGGCGGCCGCTGATCGCCGACGCCGCCGGCACGCGCGCCGCGGTCGAGCGCCTGCAGGCGCGCTTCGAGGAGCCCGGCCTGCCCGCGATTGCGGCGGAAAAGTTGGGCCGCCTGCTGCAGGGCATCGTCGCTTTCCGCCTGCCGATCGAACGGCTCGAGGTGAAGTTCAAGATGAGCCAGAACAAGCCGGCCGAGCTCGCCGGCGTCATCGCCGCGCTCAAGGCCACCGGCCGGCACGACGAGCTCGCCACCGCGCAATGGATGGAGACCCACGAAGTCCCCTCGCCCCGCCTGCGGGGAGAGGGCTAGGGTGAGGGGTTTGGGCGTGGAGCACCGGCGCGAGATCCGCTCGTTCGTGCGGCGCGAGGGCCGCATGACGGCCGCGCAGAAGCGCGCGCTGGCAGAGCTGTGGCCGCGGTTCGGCGTTGAGGCGCCCCAGTCGCGGCTGAAGCCGCTCCTACGGGAAATCTTTGGGCGCGAGGCGCCGGTGGTGCTGGAGATCGGCTTCGGCAACGGCGAGCACCTGCTGGCGCGTGCGCAGGCCGAGCCCGACAGGGATTTCCTCGGCGTCGAGGTGCACCGGCCCGGTGCCGGAAGGGTGATGAACCGGGCGCAGGCGGCCAACCTCGCCAACCTCCGCGTCGCGTGCCACGACGCCGTGGAAGTGCTGCGCGACTGGCTGCCCGAGCGCAGCCTCGCCGAGATCGTCGTCTACTTTCCCGACCCGTGGCCGAAGAAGCGCCACCACAAGCGCCGGCTGGTGCAGCCGGCGTTCGCGGCGCTGGCCGCCTCGCGCCTGGCGCCCGGCGGGCTGCTGAAGCTGGCCACCGACTGGGGCGAATACGCGCAGCACATGCGCGCCACGCTCGACGCCGAGCCGCTGCTGGCCAACCTCGCCGGCGCGGCGGGCTTCGTGCCGCGCCCGGCCGGGCGGCCGCTGACGCGCTTCGAGAGCCGCGGCGTGAAGCTCGGCCACGCCGTGTTCGACCTGGAGTACCGGCGTGTCGGCTAGGTTCCCGATCGTCGCCGTGACCGGCTCCTCCGGCGCCGGCACCAGCAGCACGCGCCCGCTGTTCGAGAAGATGTTCGCGCGGTTGGGCCTCGCCGCCGCGTTCGTCGACGGCGACAGCTTTCACGCCTACGACCGCGAGCAGATGCGCGCGGTGATGGAGCGCGCCCAGATCCGTGGCGAGAACTTCTCGCATTTCGGCCCGGCGGCGAACCTGTGGGACCGGCTCGACGCGCTGTTCCGCGACTTCGGCGGCACCGGCACGGGCTCAGCGCGCCGCTACCTGCACACCGAGGCCGAGGCAGGCGAGGCCGGGCAGGCGGTCGGCGCCTTCACCGACTGGGCGCCGCTGCCGGAGGGCACGCAGGTGCTGTTCTACGAGGGCCTGCACGGCGGCATCGTCACCGACGAGCACGACGTGGCCGGCCACGTCGACCTGCTGGTCGGCATGTCGCCGACGGTGAACCTCGAGTGGATCCAGAAGATCCGGCGCGACACCGACGAGCGCGGCTACGACGCCGGCGAAGTGCTGCGCTCGATCCTGCGCCGCATGCCGGATTACGCGCAGTACATCGCGCCGCAGTTCCTGCGCACCGACGTGAACTTCCAGCGCGTGCCGCTGGTGGACACCTCCAACCCGTTCGTGCCGCAGGAAATCCCGCGCCTCGAGGAGAGCCTGCTGGTGATCCACGTCAACCAGCGCGGCCGCCTGCCGGTGGATCCTTCGACCGGGCTCAGGACAGGCTTCGACGACCTGCTGGCCTCGGTCACCGGCGCGTTCCGCACGCGCCCGGACACGCTGGTGGTGCCCGGCGAGCACATGGCGCTGGCCATGGAAGAGGTGCTGGCGCCGGCGCTCGAGCGCATCAAAGAAGCGCGCAAGGCCGCATGAACCGCCGCCCCCTCGGCCGCAGCGGCCTCTCGGTCAGCGTCGCCGGGCTCGGCACCATGACCTGGGGCGAACAGAACACGGAGGCCCAGGCGCACGAACAGCTCGATTACGCGCTGGCGCAGGGCGTGAACTTCATCGACGCCGCCGAGATGTACCCGGTGCCGCCCAAGGCCGCGACGCAGGGTCGCACCGAGCAGTACATCGGCAGCTGGCTCAAGGCGCGGGGCCAGCGCGACCGGGTGCTGCTCGCCACCAAGGTCACCGGCCCGGCCGACATGCCGTGGCTGCGCGGCGGCCCGCGCCCGTCGCGGGCGCAGGTGCGGGTGGCGCTCGAGGCCAGCCTGCGGCGCCTGCAGACGGATTACGTGGACCTCTACCAGGTCCACTGGCCGGACCGCAGCACCAACTTCTTCGGGCGGCTCGGCTACGAGCCCCTTGACGGCGAGCACGCGGTGCCGGTCGAGGAGACCCTCGGCGCGCTCGCGGAGCTGGTGAAGGAAGGGAAGGCGCGGCACGTGGGCGTTTCCAACGAAACGCCGTGGGGCCTGTCGGAGTACCTGCGCCTTGCGCGCGAGCGCGGCTGGCCGCGTGTCGCCTCGATCCAGAATCCCTACAACCTGCTCAACCGCAGCTTCGAGGTGGGTCTGGCCGAGTTCGCGCATCGCGAGCAGGTGGGCCTGCTGGCCTATTCGCCGCTGGCCTTTGGCGTGCTGTCGGGCAAGTACCTCGACGGCGCGCGCCCGGACGGCGCGCGGCTGACGCTGTTCGGCCGCTTCCAGCGCTACACCGGCGATCGCGTCGAGCGCGCCGTCGGCAAATACGTCGCGCTGGCGCGGGCGCACGGCCTCGACCCGGCGCAGATGGCGCTGGCGTACGTCTTTGCGCGCCCGTTCGTGGCGTCTGCGCTCGTTGCCGCGACGACGCCGGCGCAATTGCGCGACAACATCGCCGCGGCGCGGCTGGTTTTGCCCGCGGAAGTCGTCACCGGCATCGAGAACATCCACCGCGAGCACAGCAATCCGGCTCCGTGACGCAAGCAAATCAGAACGTTGCCCGGAAATTGCTAGAAGGCGCCTGAAGTGACGCTTGCAACGAAACGCGCACAGGCCTAGTCTGAATCGGCGGAGCTGAAGCGGAGGTGCGAGATGGCCGACTGGCTGCGCGGCATGGCGGTAGGGGACTGGTACCAGGCCGCATCGTTGGGCGACGAGCCGTTCGAGGTCGTCGCGGTCGACGTCGAGAACGAGGTCGTTCTCGTGCAGCACTTCGACGGCACTCTCGAGGAGTTCGACTTCGACAGCTGGATGGAACTCGGCGCCCGGCCCTCGGCGCCGCCCGAGGACTGGTCCGGCGCCATGGACGTGGACCGTCGCGACTCCAGCTTCGGCGTGGAGGACTCGTCGTCCGGCCGCTGGGAAGATCCCCTCGACTTGCTGGATCAGCGCCACTCATAGAAGCTGAGCGGTAGCGGGCGCCCGGTAGGAGCGCCTTCAGGCGCGACCGCATTCCAGCGCTGTCCCGGGAGCCCGACGATGTTCCTGTTCGACTACCTCGCTTCGCCGAACCTGCCGACCGCGTTCAAGACAACGCTGCCGAGCGGCATCCCGGTGCTGGTGCGCCACGTCGGTTCGGCTGACGCGCCGCGCCTGAAGGAAGGGTTCCGCCTGATCTCGTCGCTGGCGCGGCGCCGTCATTTCCCCGACGAGGACTTGAAGGAGCTCGGCGCCGAGCAGCTCAAGGCGCTGGAGCGCGTGGACCAGAAGAACTACTGCATCTGGGGCGCGATGAACCCCGCCAGGGCCGACGAGCCCGGCATCGGCATCGCCCGCTACCGCCGCCTCGAGGAGGAGCCGTCGGCGGCCGACGTCGCCATCACCATCCTCGACCAGTACCAGGGCACCGGCGCCGGCCTGCTGCTGCACGCCTGCCTGCACTTCACCGCGGCGCACCACCGCATCCGGCACTTCTATTACGAGGTGGCCGGCGAGAACCAGCGCTTCATCCGCCACCTCGAGCACCTCGGCGCCGAGTACATGGGGCGCGTGATCGGCGTCACCCGCCTGCGCATGCCGGTCTACGCGCGTGCGCTGTCGGTGCCGCAGTACAGCGCCAGCGGCTTCAAGTTCGCGGCGGCGATGCGGAAGGTGACGGCGGGGCGGGCAGTCGCCGCATGAGCAGCGCCAGCAGCAGCAGCGCGGGCACGCCCAGCACCGAGGTGTAGACGAAGAACAGCGGCCAGCCGATCGCCTCGGCGACGAAGCCGGATCCGCCCATGACGATCTTCGGCAACAGCGCGAAGATCGACGAGAACAGCGCGTACTGCGTCGCCGTGTAGGCGGTGTTGGTCAAGCCGGACATGTAGGCGATGAATGCCGTGCCGGCGAACTGGTAGGCGAAGTTGTCGGCGCTGACGACCAGCGCCAGCCCGAGCACGCTGGGCCCGGTGTACGCCAGCAGCGCGAACGCCAGGTTGGTGGCGATGACGAGGATGCCGCCGGCCATGAGCGCGCGCGTCACGCCCAGCGCAGCGACCGCGATGCCGCCGACCAGCACGCCGACGATCGATCCGGGGAAGCCGTAGACCTTGGCGTAGGTCGCGATCTGCTGCAGCGAATAGCCGACGTCCAGGTAGAACGGATTCGCCATGACGCCCATGGTGTAGTCGGTCATGCGGAAGGTGCCGATGAAGGCAAGGATCAGCACGCTGACCAGCACCGGATTGCGCTGGAAGAAGTCCGCGAACGGGCACACCACCGCGCCGATGAAGTGGCCGCCGGCCCGCTTCAGCGGCTCCGGCCAGTGGGCCTTGCGCTCGAGCCAGTCGACCACGCGCTGCTCGCGCAGGTGGGTCTCGGCGGACACCCTGGATTCCGGCTCGGGAATGACCAGCGTGGTCAGTATTCCAACGCCCATCAGCGCCGCCATCGTCGTGTACGACAACTCCCAGCCGTACTCGCCCGCCAGCCACAACGCCAGCGCCTGGTTGGCGAGTGTGGCGATGCGGTAGCCCAGCTGGTAAGCGGCGGCCATGGCGCCCTGCATCGGCAGCGGCGCGGCCTCGATGCGCCAGGCGTCGATGGCGATGTCCTGGGTTGCGCTCGAGAAAGCGACGGCGAGGGCGAGCCACACGAGGGTCGTCAGCGAGGTCGTCGGATCGGGTTGGGCCATCGCCACCAGGCCCGCGGCGATCGCCACCTGGGCCAGCAGCATCCACGAGCGCCGCCGGCCCAGCCAGCGGTGCAGTACGGGCAGCGGCAGCCGGTCCACCAGCGGCGCCCACGCGAACTTCAGCGTGTAAACGAGACCGATGTACGAGACCAGCCCGATGGTCGCGAGGTCGATGCCGGCGTGGCGCAGCCGCCCGAAGAACGTCTGGAACACCAGGAAGAAGGGCAGCCCGGCCGAGAAGCCGAGGAACAGCATCGCCGCCACGCGCGGATGGCGGTAGACCGACAGCCAGCGCGTGAGCCGCCCGCTCACGGCTCGTAGTCCATCGTCAGCGGCGCGTGGTCGGAGAAGCGGCGCGCCTTGTAGATCGCGGCGCGCTTCGCGCGCTTCGCCAGCGAAGGCGTCACGACCTGGTAGTCGATGCGCCAGCCCACGTTCTTCGCCCACGCCGCGCCGCGGTTGCTCCACCAGGTGTAGGACGCCCCTGCGGCGTCCGGGTGCAGGCGCCGGTAGGCATCGGCCCAGCCGGCTTCGCCCAGCACGCGGTCCATCCAGGCGCGCTCGTGCGGCAGGAAGCCGGAGTTCTTCCGGTTGCCGCGCCAGTTCTTCAGGTCAATGTTGCGGTGGGCGATGTTCCAGTCGCCGCAGATTACGTAATCGCGGCCGCTGCGCGCCCACTCGTGCAGGCGCGGCAGGAAGAAGTCGAGGAAACGGTCCTTCGAAGCCTGGCGCTCGGGGCCCGCCGAGCCGGACGGCGCGTACAGCGACACGATCGAAAGGTTGCCGTAGCGCGCCTCGAGGTAGCGCCCCTCGTCGTCGAACTCGCTCGCGCCAAGCGTGTCGAGCACGGCGTCGGGTCCCGCGCGCGTGTACAGGGCCACGCCGGCATAGCCCTTCTTGCGCGCGCTGTTGAAGTGCGCGTGCCAGCCGCGCGGAAAGAACAGGCCGCGCTCGCGGTCGAGGTCGGTGGGTTGCGCCCTGGTCTCCTGCAGGCAGACGTAATCGGCCTTCTGCCTCGCCAGCCAGTCGAACATGCCTTTGTGCGCCGCCGAGCGGATGCCGTTGCAGTTCAGCGTGATGACGCGCATGCCGGGTGTCGAAGGGAAAGGCGGCGGCAGTCTGACATAATCCGCCGCGTGCAGGACTACAAGGCCGCTTTTCTCCGCCTCGCGCTCGAGCACGGCGTGCTCAAGTTCGGCGAGTTCCAGCTCAAGTCGGGCCGCATCTCCCCGTACTTCTTCAACCTGGGGCTGATCAGCAGCGGCGCGGCGCTGCGCGAGCTGGGCCGCGCCTACGCGCGCGCGCTGCAGCAGTCCGGGGTGGCCTTCGACATGCTGTTCGGCCCGGCCTACAAGGGCATCCCGCTGGTCGCCGCCGCCGGCATCGCGCTGGCGGAGGGCGGCCGCGACGTGCCCTACGCCTACAACCGCAAGGAAGCCAAGGATCACGGCGAGGGCGGCACGCTGGTCGGCGCCATGCCGTCGGGCCGCGTGGTCATCGTCGACGACGTGCTGACCGCCGGCACCGCCATGCGCGCGTCGGTGCAGCTGCTGCGGCAGGCCGGCGCCACGCCGGTCGCGGCGGTCATCGCGCTCGACCGCCAGGAGCAGGGACCGGGCGGGGCCTCGGCCATGGACCAGATGGAGCGTGAGCAGGGCTTGCGCATGATCGCGCTGGTTAACGTGCGGGAAATGCTGGAATTTCTCGAGAGCGAGCGCCTGCCCGCGCAAACCGTCGCCGCCATTCGCAAGTATCAGGCGCAGTACGGGGTTCCGGCGTAATATTCCCGGAGGAAGTGATGCAGAGGCGTGGAGGCTGACGTCATGAGAATCGCAGTCATTGCGGCGATGCTGGCGGCCGCGCTGGCGGCCGCGCCCGCCGACGCGCAGAAAAAGCCGGGCAAGCGCATCCAGTGCTGGACCGACAAGAACGGCCAGCGCATGTGCGGCGACCGCGTGCCGCCGGAGTATGCCGGCGAGAAGCGCGACGTGATCGACAAGGGTCGCGTGGTCGACACCATCGACGCCACGAAGACCGCCGAGGAACGCGAGGCCGAAAAACGCAGGCTGGCGGCCGAGGAAGCGACACAGAAACAGGCCGAGTACGACCGCGCGCTGCTCGAGAGCTACCGCACGTCCGGCGACATCACCGTGACGCGCAACGAGCGCCTGGCGCTGGTCGACAGCCGCATCCAGGCGGCCGCGAAGAACGCGTCCGATAGCGACAAGAGCCTGGCCGGCCTGCGCGCGCGGGCGGAGGCCGCCGAGAAGAAGAACGAGCCGGTGGATCCCAGGCTGGCCAAGCAGATCCGCCAGTTCGAAAAAGCGCAGCAGGACAACGCCAACGCGCTGGAACGCTACCGCAAGGAGCGCGAGGCGCTGCTGGCTAAGTTCGACCGCGACTACATGCGCTACAACGAGCTGCGCGGCCTGCCCGCCGCGACGCCGCCGCCGCCACCGGACGCGGTCGCCGCCACGCCCGCCACGCCGGCCCAGCCTGCCGATCCCAAGTCCGGCGGGGCGGCGACGCCGGCCAAGCCGGCCGAGCCCGCCAAGCCGGCCCAGCCGGCGCAGAAAGCCGGGGGCTGAGCGGGGTCCTCAGCCGCGGATGAGGGTGCCGACGCCCTCGTCGGTGAACAGCTCCAGCAGCACGGCGTGCTGCACGCGGCCGTCGATGATGTGCGCCGACTTCACGCCGCTCTTCACGGCGTCCAGCGCGGTGGAGATCTTCGGCAGCATGCCGCCGGTGATGGTGCCGTTGGCGATCAGTTCGTCGACCTGCTGGTAGGTGAGCCCGGTGAGCACCTTGCCGCCGGCGTCGAGCACCCCGGGGGCGTTGGTCAGCAGGATCAGCTTCTCGGCCTTGAGCACGGTGGCGAGCTTGCCGGCGACGAGATCGGCGTTGATGTTGTAGGACCGGCCCTGGTCGTCGACGCCGATCGGGGCGATGACCGGGATGAAGCCGCCGTCCTCGAGGTGGCGGATGGCCTCGGGCCGCACCGCCTCGACCTCGCCGACGAAGCCGAGGTCCTTCCTGCCGCTGAGCTTCCTGGCGCGGATCAGGCCGTCGTCCTTGCCGGTGACGCCGATGGCACGGCCGCCGTGCTGGTTGACCAGCGCGACAATTTCCTTGTTGACGGCGCCGCCGAGCACCATCTCGACCACCTTCATGGTCTCGGCGTCGGTCACGCGCATGCCGTCGACGAACTCGCGGCCCTTGCCGAGCTTGCCGAGCAGCTCGTCGATCTGCGGGCCGCCGCCGTGCACGATGACCGGGTTCAGGCCGACCAGCTTCATCAGCACGACGTCGCGCGCGAACGAGGATTTCAGCGCCTCGTCCTCCATGGCGCTGCCGCCGTACTTGATGACGATGGTCTTGCCGCCGAAGCGCCGGATGTACGGCAGCGCTTCAGTCAGTACGCGTGCGATCGCGCCGGCGCGGGATTGGTCGATGCTCATGGGGGGCGGATTCTAATGGGGATTTCGTAGGAGCGGCTTTAGCCGCGACCGGTCGCGCCTGAAGGCGCTCCTACTGCCGGCCGGAATGGCCGAAGCCGCCCGCTCCGCGCTCGGAGGTTTCGAAGGAATCGACCGGCATCAGCCTGGCCTGCACCACCGGCACGAACAGCAGCTGGGCGATGCGCTCGCCGGGCTGGATGGTGAACTCGGCGCTGCCGCGGTTCCAGGTGGAGACCATCAGCTCGCCCTGGTAGTCCGAGTCGATCAGGCCGGTGAGGTTGCCGAGCACGATGCCGTGCTTGTGGCCCAGGCCCGAGCGCGGATAGATCACCGCGGCCAGCCCGGTGTCGCCGATGTGGATGGCGAGCCCGGTCTTGATCAGCACGGTCTCGCCGGGCTTGAGCACCAGCGGCGCGTCGAGGCAGGCGCGCAGGTCGAGGCCGGCGGAGCCGTCGGTGGCGTGCGCGGGCAGCGGCCAGGTCGTGCCGATGCGGGGATCGAGGATCTTGCAGGGAATCTCACGCACGGTGATGAACTCTCGTAGGAGCGCCCCTTCGACGGGGCTCAGGGCAGGCTTCAGGCGCGACTGGGTAGGAGCGCCTTCAGGCGCGACTGTTATAGCGACTGGCGATGAGCTCGGCTAGCGCCCGCGCGAGGTTGGCCTTGCTGTCCTTGCCCAACGCCTTGCCGCCCCGGTCCCAGTACACGTGCAGCTCGTTGTCGTCGCGGTCGAACCCACGGCCGCGGCCGACCAGGTTGGCGGCGATCAGGTCGAGCTTCTTGCCCTTGAGCTTGGCGCGGGCGTGCGCCTCGAGCTTTTCGGTCTCGGCGGCGAAGCCGACCATGAACAGCTTGCCGTGCTTCCGCCGCACGGCGACGAGGATGTCCCGGGTGCGCTCCATCGGGATGGACAGCGCCGCGGTTTTCTTCTTGATCTTGCCGCGCGCGGCCCTTGCGGGCCGGTAGTCGGCCACGGCCGCCGCGCCGACGAAGATCCTGGCGCGCCTGGCGGCGTCGAGCGAGGCGCGGTACATCTCCTCTGCGGTTTCGACGTCGATGCGGTCCACGCCGGCGGGCGTCGGCACGTGCACCGGGCCGGCGATCAGCGTGACCTGGGCGCCGAGGCCGGTCAGCGCCTCGGCCACCGCGAAGCCCATCTTCCCGCTCGAGCGGTTGGTCAGCACGCGCACCGGGTCGAGCGGCTCGCGCGTCGGCCCGGCGGTGACCACGACCGGCACGCCGGACAGCGGGCCGCTGCGGAAATGGCCGATGAGCGCATCGCGGATCTGGGCCGGCTCGAGCATGCGGCCGGGTCCGATTTCGCCTTCGGCCAGTTCGCCGTGTCCCGGGCCGAGCAGCGTCACCTTGCGGCTCTTGAGCCGCGCGAGGTTGTCCTGCGTGGCGCGGTTCGCCCACATCCGCAGGTTCATGGCCGGCGCCACGAACAGCGCGCGGGTCGAGGCCAGGCACAGCGTGGTCAGCAGGTCGTCGGCGCGGCCCTGCGCGAGGCGCGCGATGAAGTCGGCGCTGGCCGGCGCGACCACCACGGCGTCGGCCCAGCGCGCGAGCTCGAGGTGGCCCATGGCCTGCTCGGCGGCGGTGTCCCACAGGTCGTCGCGCACCGGCCGCCCCGACAGCGCCTGGAACGTCCGCGGCGCCACGAACTGCTGCGCCCCGCGGCTCATGACGACCTGGACTTCGGCGCCGGCTTCCTTCAGGCGGCGCGTCAGCTCGGCGGCCTTGTAGGCGGCGATGCCGCCGGTGACGCCCAGCAGGACGCGGCGCCCGGACAGGCCTCGCGCGAGGCCGCGCGGCGCCTTGCGGGCACGCGAATTTGTCTTGGCGGGAGACATCCGGTAGATATTACGGCCTCGGGCTCACATAACGAAAAAACAAAAATGCCCATCACCGACTGGCCTGCCGCCGAGCGTCCGCGCGAAAAACTCCTCGCGCGGGGCGCCGCCTCCCTGACCGACGCCGAGCTGCTGGCGATCTTCCTGCGTACCGGCACGCCCGGCCGCACCGCCGTTGACCTGGCGCGCGAGCTGCTGGGCCGCTTCGGCGGGCTGCGCGCGCTGCTGCGTGCCGGCCGCGCCGACTGCGCCGTGCCCGGGTTCGGTGAGGCCAAGTACGCGCAGCTGCAGGCGGCGCTCGAGATCGCGCGCCGGCATCTGGCCGAGGCGCTCGCGCGCCGCGAGGCCCTGAAGGACCCTGCCGCCGTGCGCCGCCTGCTGCAGGCCCGCCTGCGTGACCGCGAGCACGAGACCTTCGCCGCGCTGTTCCTCGACAACCAGCACCGGGTGATCGCCTTCGACGAGCTTTCGCAGGGCACCATCGACGGCGCCTCGGTCTACCCGCGCGAGGTCATCAAGGCGGCGCTCAAGCACGGCGCCGCGGCGGTGATCTTCGCCCACAACCACCCCTCGGGCGTGGCCGAGCCCTCGGCCGCCGACCGCACGCTGACCGAGCGCCTGAAGGCCGCGCTGGCGCAGGTGGACATCCGCGTGCTGGACCACTTCGTCGTGGGCGAGCAGGTGGTGTCGTTCGCGGAGCGGGGCTGGATCTAGCGTTAGGCTGTGGGAGCGGGCCATGCCTGTCCTGAGCTTGTCGAAGGGCCCGCGACCGTCGCGGCCATGGGCCGCTCCCACCGGGGAAGGCGATGACTGACGCGGCAACACGCCAGTGGCGCGAGGAAACCGTGCGCCGGCACATGGAGTCCGAGAACACGCACGATCTGGAAGTCACGCTCGGGACGTTCAGCCACCCGCGCTACGAGTTGGTCGCCACTGGGCAGGTCTACGACGGCGAGGCCGAAGTCCGCGAGTATTTCCGCCAGACCCGCACCGCGTTCCCGGACCAGCGCAACGAGCTGATTTCGCTGCGGCACGCCGACGACGCCGTCATCGTCGAGTTCTGGCTGCTGGGCACCCACCTGGGCCCCCTGATGGGAGTGCCGCCGACCGGCAAGGCCTTCCGCGTGCGCATGACCGCGTTCTTCGTCTTCGACGGGCAGGGCATCGCCTGCGAGCGGGTGTACTTCGACACCCAGTCCATCCGCCGCCAACTCCTCGCCGGGGCGGGCCCCCTGACCTGGCTGCGGGTGCTGCTGACACTGGCAGCTCACCGCGCTCCCGCCCGCGCCCCCGAGCTAGCCCCCTGATTTTGTTGCCCGAGGGGCCCAAAACTGCTATAAAGCGCGCCCTTTTCACGCCCTGAAACCGGCTCGGCCGGTGAAAGGCATCCCGGGATTGTCGATATGTCGCGAGTCTGTCAGATCACCGGCAAGGGCCCGATGGTGGGTCACACCGTCTCCCATGCCAACAACCGGAAGAAGCGCCGCTTCCTGCCCAACCTGCAGACGCACCGCTTCTGGGTCGAGGGCGAAAAGCGCTTCGTGAAGTTGCGCGTGTCCGCCCAGGGCCTGCGCATCATCGACAAGAAAGGCATCGAGGCCGTGCTGGCCGACGTGCGCGAACGCGGTCACAAGGTGTAAGGACCATGGCCAAGAAAGAGCGCGAGAAGATCAAGCTGCTGTCCACCGCGGACACCGGCTTCTTCTACACGACCACCAAGAACAAGAAGAACACGCCGGACAAGCTCGAGTTCAAGAAGTACGACCCGATCGCCCGCAAGCACGTCACCTTCAAGGAAACCAAGATCAAGTGATCGGCCCGTACGGCCGGTCATCCCGGGCGAGCCGCATATAGGCGGCGAGACCCGGGATCCAGTGTCTGGAGGGCCGCGAAAGCGGCCTTTGTGCTTTTTAAGACGCTGGTCCCCGGCTCCGCCGGGGTAACTGCGTCACTTTTTTGTTGCGCCGCGTTTGCCGTACTGTTGCGCCCGCGAAAATGACCAAGAACACCGCAGCCCCCAGAATTCCGCAGGCCGGGATCGCGTCGCTCGTCGCCGCGGGGCGCCTGTTCCACCAGCGCGGCTGGGTGCCGGGCACGGCCGGCAATTTCTCGGTCCGCCTCGACGGCAAGTCGCTGGCCGTGACCACCTCGGGCCGCCACAAGGGCGAGCTGGCCGCGGACGACTTCATGCGCGTGGACCTGCAGGGCCGGCCGCTCGACACCGGCCAGCGGGCCTCGGCCGAGACCCTGCTGCACTGCCAGCGGTACCGCCATTCGCCGCAGACCGGCGCCGTGCTGCACACGCACTCGCCGGCGTCCACGGTGCTGTCACGAAAGCATGACAGCCTCCGCCTGTCGGGCTACGAGCTGCTGAAGATCTTCGAAGGGATACAGACGCACGAAACGGTTGTCGAAGTGCCCGTATTCGAGAATGACCAGGACATCGCGCGCCTGAGCCGCGTCGTGGACGCCCACATGAAGACCGGCCGCGCCGCGCATGCCTACCTCATCCGGGGGCACGGGTTGTATGCTTGGGGCCCCACGGTGGACGAAGCGCGCCACCGCGTCGAAGCCCTGGAATTCCTGTTCGAGTGCGAGCTGTCGGAACGTCTGTCGAAGGCCACGGGAGATTGACCATGAGCGAACTGCGCATCTACAAGGACACCGAGCCGGGCAGGCCCGAGAAGACGCTGCACTCCTTCGAGTCCATGCGCGAGGCGCTGGGCGAGATCGGCGTCGAACTGGAGCGCTGGACCGCGTCCAAGCAGCTCGATGCCCAGGCCACCCAGGACGAGGTCATCGAGGCCTATCGCGGGCCGATCGACCGGCTCATGAAGCAGCACGGCTTCAAGTCGGTCGACGTCATCAGCATGCAGCCCGACAACCCGAAGAAGGCCGAGATGCGCGATAAGTTCCTGCACGAGCACGTGCACGAGGACTTCGAGGTGCGGTTCTTCGTCGAGGGCCGCGGCCTGTTCAACATCCGCAAGAACGGCAAGGTCTACGCCATGCTGTGCGAGCGCGGCGACCTGCTGTCGGTGCCGGCCAACACCACGCACTGGTTCGACATGGGGCCGGAGCCGGTGCTCAAGGCGGTCCGGCTGTTCGCGATTCCCGAGGGCTGGGTGGCCAAGTTCACCGGCGACCCGATCGCGGACAAGTTCCCGCGTCTGGAAGCACCTCACTACAAATTGGCCAAAGCCGCCTGAAGCAGGGCTGTAGGAGCGCCTCTCAGGCGCGACCCGCGGCGGCGCCGAATCCATCGCGCCTGAGAGGCGCTCCTACGAGGCGTTCCTGCGAGGTTGTGCATTGATCAAAGCGATCCTGACCGACATCGAGGGCACCACCTCCTCGATCGCCTTCGTCCACCAGACCCTGTTTCCGTACGCGCGTGCCCACCTGCGGCGCTTCCTTGCCGCGCGCGGCAACGACGCGGCGGTGCGGCGCGAGCTGGCGGAGGTGGCGCGCCTCGAGGGCCGCGAGCTGGCGCCCGAGGACGCCGCGGCCGTGCTCGAGCGGTGGATCGACGAGGACCGCAAGGCCACGCCGCTCAAGGCGCTGCAGGGCATGATCTGGCGGCAGGGCTACGAGTCCGGCGAGCTCAAGGGCCACGTGTACCCGGACACGCCCGAGTCCCTGCGCCGCTGGCACGAGCGCGGGCTCAAGCTGTACGTGTACTCGTCGGGCTCGGTCGAGGCGCAGAAGCTGATCTTCGGCCACACCACGCACGGCGACCTGACGCCGCTGTTCTCGGGTTATTTCGATACGCGCGTCGGCGGCAAGCGCGAGGCGGCGTCGTACCGCACCATCCTGCGCGACACCGGCCTGTCGGGGCCGGACGTGCTGTTCCTGTCGGACGTCGGCGAGGAGCTCGACGCGGCGCGCGCGGCCGGCATGAAGACCTGCCAGCTGCTGCGTGACGACCAGACCAGGCCTGCGCAGGCGCATGCGCAGGCGCGCAGCTTCGCCGACGTGCGGCTGTGACGGGGGTGTAGGAGCGCCTTCAGGCGCGACAGCTCGGCCCGGTTGCGCCTGAAGGCGCTCCTACGCGCGCAGCACCTTCGCCCAGTCGTAGCCCGGGTCGCCGACCACCGCGAACGACGGATTCAGCACCGATTCCTTCTCGTTGCAGCCCAGCGGCGCGAGCTGGGGCAGGCACCACACGGCGCCGCCGGCCTGCTCGACCAGGCACTGGCCGGCGGCCGTGTCCCATTCCGAAGTCGGCCCCAGGCGCGGGTAGAAATCCGCGCTGCCCTCGGCGACGAGGCAGAACTTCAGCGAGCTGCCGCGGCTCACCAGCTGGTGCGCGGGCAGGCGCGCGAGGATGCGCCCGGTGTCGGCGTCGCGATGCGAGCGGCTGGCCACCACCGTCAGGGGCCCGGCAGCCCGGCGCGCCGCGATCGCGGCGCGCTTCGCGCCCTCGAGCCGGAACGCGCCGAGCCCGCGCGCGGCGCCGTAGGTGAGCCCGAGCACTGGTGCATGCACCACGCCGAGCACGGGCCGATGGCCTTCGACCAGCGCGATGTTCACGGTGAACTCGCCGTTGCGCTTGACGAACTCGCGCGTGCCGTCGAGCGGGTCCACCAGCCAGTAGCGCGGCCAGGCGCGGCGCACGGCGTACGGAATGTCCGCGCCTTCCTCCGACAGCACCGGCAGCGCCGGCGCGAGCCGGGCGAGCGCCGCGCTGATCAGGGCGTGCGAGGCGAGGTCGGCCTGGGTCAGCGGCGTCTCGTCGTCCTTGTGCGTCACCGCGAAGTCGGACCGGTAGACCTCGAGGATGCGCCGGCCGGCCTCGACGGCGAACTCGAGCGCGGCGTCGAGCAGCTTGGGCAAGTCGGCTGTCGTCATCGGGCGGCTATGATAAACGCATGACCGTGCATTGGCCGTCCGTTGACCACGTCATGCTCGACATGGATGGCACCGTCCTCGACCTGGCCTTCGACAACCATTTCTGGGGCGAGGTCGTGCCCGCACGGTATGCGGAGCGCAAGCAGATCACGTTCGCGGCGGCGCTCGCCGAACTCAAGCCGCACTTCGACGCCCTGCGCGGCACACTGCCGTGGTACAGCCTGACGCACTGGAGCGAGTTCACCGGGCTCGACCTGCCGAAGCTCAAGCACGAGGTGCGGTATCGCAGCGGGCCGCTGGCCGGCGCGCCGGATTTCCTGCGCGCGGTGAAGGCCTCCGGCCGCCCGATGTGGCTGGTGACCAACGCCGATCCCCATTCGCTGGACATCAAGCAGATGCATTCGGGCCTGGCGTCCCGCTTCGACCGGCTGATCAGCGCGCACGACTTCGAGGTGCCGAAGGAGGACGTGCGGTTCTGGGAGCGGCTGGCGGCGCGCTTTCCCTTCGACAAGGCGCGTGCGCTGTACGTGGACGACAACGCTGCGGTGCTGGCGGCCGCGCGCGACTACGGCATCGGGCAGGTCGTCGCGATCCGGCATCCGGACAGCACTCGGCCGCCGCGTGACGTGGCCGGGTTCAAGTCGGTGGATCGGCTGGCCGAATTGCTACCGGTGACGCCGTCCGCCATGCCCTGAAGGCCGGCGCCCGCCACCGGGCCGACCGCCACGATGCGGCCCGCCGTGGTGATGGCGGTGCGGCCGCGCCTTGCGCACGAAATCGGTGGCGACCAGCGCGTCGGCATTCTCCACCTGCGGCAGGCGCTTGCCGATGAAGCGCTCGATGTCGGGCAGGGAGTAGACGTAGGTCTCGCAGCACAGCGAGATGGCGTCGCCGCTCTGGCCGGCGCGCGCGGTGCGGCCGATGCGGTGGACGTAGTCCTCCGGGTCCTGCGGCAGGTCGTAGTTGATGACGTGCGACACCGCCGGGATGTGCAGGCCGCGCGCGGCGACGTCGGTAGCGACCAGCACCGGCAGCTTGCCGTCCTTGAAGTCCTGCAGCAGGCGCTCGCGCTTGTTCTGCGGCACGTCGCCCGAAATGGTGGCGGCGTTGAAGCCGTTGGCCTGCAGCGTGATCTCGACGTGTTCGCAGTCGCGCTTGGTGTTGACGAAGATCAGCGTGCGCAGCGGCGCGTGGTGTCGCAGCAGCCCGACCAGCAGCGGCAGCTTCTGGTCGTTGGCGACGTGCACCATGCTCTGGCGCACCTTGTCGGCGGTGACCTGCTCCGGCTTGATCTCGACGCTGCGCGGGTTGTTCATGTGCTCGTAGGCCAGCTCGAGCACGCGGTGCGACAGCGTCGCGCTGAACAGGTAGTTGCGGCGCTGCGCCGGCGGCGGCATGCGGCGCAGCAGGTAGCGGATGTCGTCGATGAAGCCGAGGTCGAACATGCGATCGGCTTCGTCCAGCACGACGACCTCGACCTGCTTGAGGTTGAACACGTGCTGCTTGAAGTAGTCGATCAGGCGGCCGGGCGTGCCGATCAGGATGTCGATGCCGGCGGCGACGGTCTGGCGCTGGGACTCGTAACCCGTGCCGCCGTAGACCACGGCCATCTTCAGGCCGGTCTGCGCGCCGATGGCTTCGGCGTCCTTGTGGATCTGGATGGCGAGCTCGCGCGTCGGCGCCAGCATGACCGAGCGCGGCTGGCCCGGCGCGCCGTGGCGCGGCTTGCGCAGCAGGAAGTCCATCGTCGCCAGCAGGAACGCCGCCGATTTGCCGGTGCCGGTCTGGGCCTGGCCGGCGAGGTCGATGCCCGACAGCGCCAGCGGCAGGGCCAGCGCCTGGATCGGCGTGCAGTGGGAGAAGCCGAGCGCCTCGAGTCCGGCCTGCAGTGCCGGGTGCAGGGGCAGCGAGGCGAAGGTGACGTCGGTGAGGTGGTCGGGCCGCATAGGGCGCGCATTGTCGGGGCCGCGGGGCGCACTTGCAATGTCGGGTGCAATCGGCTGAAATAGCTCCGACGAGTTGTGCGGCTGGGTCACCAGCCGCTGTCGCGAAAGAACCCCCCGAGCTTCCAGTCCGCCGTTCTTGCGTTGACGCGCCTTCCGGGAGTGTGTCCGGACGCGCCCAACGGGCCCGCCAGGGGTTTGGCCGCCGTCCCAAACCGTCTTTTCCACGAGGTTTTCCACCCATGAGTGCGAACATCACCCACGTCACCGACCAGTCCTTCGAACAAGAGGTCCTCAAGAGCTCGCAGCCCGTGCTCGTGGACTTCTGGGCGGAGTGGTGCGGGCCGTGCCGCATGATCGCGCCGATCCTCGAGCAGGTCGCGGCCGAGAACACCGGCAAGCTCAAGGTGGTCAAACTGAACGTGGACGAGAACCCGCAGACGCCGCCCAAGTTCTCGATCCGAGGCATCCCCACGCTGATCCTGTTCAAGGACGGCAAGCCCGCCGCCACCCAGGTCGGCGCCGTCGCCAAGGCGCAGCTCGCCGCCTTCCTCACTCCCCACCTGCAGGTCGCCTAAATGAAGCCTCGTCGCCACCGCCATCACCACCACCAGCACGGCCAGCGCGGCGGCCCCGACCAGGGGAACTACTTCCCCCAGCAGGGCGGCCCGGACCCGAACGCCGGCGGCGCGGCCGACGAGTACGAGGAGGACGTCGCGGTCGCGACCGAGCCGCAGCTCGGCCCCGACGGCCAGCCGCTGCCGCCGCCGAAGGTCCTGAACCTGACCGAGCTACGGCGCAAATCGGCGACCGAGCTGCTCGAGATGGCGAACCAGCAGGGCCTGGAGAACATCGCCCGCGCCAAGAAGCAGGACATCGTCTTCCAGATGCTCAAGGCCGCGGCGCGCCGCGGCGAGCACATCTACGGCGAGGGCACCCTGGAGATCCTGCAGGACGGCTACGGCTTCCTGCGCTCGCCGGACAGCTCCTACGTGGCCGGTCCGGACGACGTCTACATCTCGCCCTCGCAGATCCGCCGCTTCACACTGCGCACCGGCGATGCCATCGCCGGGCGCGTGCGCTCGCCGAAGGACAACGAGCGCTACTTCGCGCTGCTGAAGGTCGACACGATCAACTTCGAGCCGCCCGAAGCCAGCCGCAAGAAAGTCAACTTCGAGAACCTGACGCCGCTGTTCCCGAACGAGCGCTACGAGATGGAGCGCGGCAATGGCACCACCGAGGACATCACGGCGCGCATCATCGACCTCGTCGCGCCCTTCGGCAAAGGCCAGCGCGGCCTGATCATCTCGCCGCCGAAGGCCGGCAAGACCATCATGCTGCAGAACGTCGCACAGTCGCTGATGGCGAACTACCCCGAGGTGTACCTGATCGTGCTGCTGGTGGACGAGCGGCCCGAGGAAGTCACCGACATGCAGCGCACGGTGCGCGGCGAGGTCATCGCCAGCACCTTCGACGAGCCGGCGACGCGCCACGTGCAGGTCGCCGAGATGGTGATCGAGAAGGCCAAGCGCCTGGTCGAGCACAAGCGCGACGTGGTCATCCTGCTCGACTCGATCACGCGCCTGGCGCGCGCCTACAACACGGTGGCGCCGAGCTCCGGCAAGGTGCTGACCGGCGGCGTGGACGCCAACGCGCTGCAGAAGCCCAAGCGCTTTTTCGGCGCCGCGCGCAACATCGAGGAAGGCGGCTCGCTGACCATCATCGCCACCGCCCTGGTCGACACCGGCTCGAAGATGGACGAGGTCATCTACGAGGAGTTCAAGGGCACCGGCAACATGGAAATCCACCTCGAGCGCCGCATCGCCGAAAAGCGCGTGTTCCCGGCGATCAACATCAACCGCTCGGGCACGCGCAAGGAAGAGCTGATGCTCGAGCCGACCTCGCTGCAGAAGGTCTGGATCCTGCGCAAGCTGCTGCACTCGATGGACGAGCTCGCGGCCATGGAGCTGCTGTACGACCGCATGAAGCAGTCGAAGACCAACGAGGCGTTCTTCGACTCGATGAAGCGCAATTGAAAAAAGGGGTCAGATCCAATTTCGGAGAGGCGGGTGTCCGGAGGCCGTGGGCGAAATTGGATCTGACCCCTTTTCTCACGTTCATGCCGCATTCAGTTTTCCCTGAGACACTCCGGGTCCGCTTCTGCCGGAACGACGGGGGACCGATGCGCCTCTTTCTTGCCGCACTGCTTCTCGCGCTAAGCACCGCCACGCCCGCACAGCCCAGGCCGGCTCCGTGCGGCGCGCCCGAGCAACGCCAGTTCGATTTCTGGATCGGCGACTGGCGCGTGACCACGCCGGACGGCAAGCACGCCGGCGACAACCGCATCGAAAGGATCCTCGACGGCTGCGCGTTGCAGGAGAGCTGGCAGGGCGCCGGCGGCGGGCGCGGTTTCAGCTACAACGCCTGGGACCGCGAGCGCAAGGTCTGGCACCAGACCTGGGTGGACAAGCAGGGCAACCTGCTGCTGCTCGAGGGCGGCCTGCGCGAGGGCCGCATGGTGCTCGAAGGGCCGCAGGGCACGGTGCGCAACCGCATCACCTGGACGCCGAACGCCGACGGCTCCGTGCGCCAGCTGTGGGAAACCTCCGCCGACCAGGGCAAGAGCTGGAAAGCGGTGTTCGACGGCCTCTACCGCAAGAAACTGTAAGCAGGAGCGGCTCTTAGCCGCGACCAGTCGCGCCTGAGAGGCGCTCCTACGCGCGATCGATCGCGCGGTAGCCGATGTCCCTGCGGTACTGCGCGCCGTCCCAGCGGATTCGGGCGACGCCCTCGTAGGCGCGCTTCTGCGCCGCCGCCACGCTGTCGCCCAGCGCGCACACGCACAGCACGCGCCCGCCGGAGGTCAGCACCGCCGGGGACTCGAGCGTCGTGCCGGCGTGGAACACCTTGAGATCCGGCCCGGTCGCGGCGTCCAGGCCGCGGATCTCGTCGCCCTTGCGGTAGCTGCCCGGGTAACCCGCCGCGGCCATGACCACGCCAAGGGCGGGCCGCGGGTCCCACTCGGCGCGGACGCGGTCGAGGCGCTGATCCAGCGCGGCCTCGACCAGGTCCGCCAGGTCGGACTTGAGCCGCATCATCAGCGGCTGGGTTTCGGGGTCGCCGAGCCGGCAGTTGAACTCGAGCACGCGCGGGGCGCCGTCCTGGCCGATCATCAGCCCGGCGTACAGGAAGCCGGTATAGGCGATGCCGTCCTGCTTCAGCCCGTCCAGCGACGGCTGGATGACCTCGCGCATGACGCGCGCGCGCAGCGCCTCGGTCACCACCGGCGCGGGCGAGTAGGCCCCCATGCCGCCGGTGTTCGGCCCGGTATCGCCGTCGCCGATGCGCTTGTGGTCCTGCGAGGTGGCCATCTCGAGCGCGCGGCCGCCGGCCGCGATGACGATGAAGCTGGCCTCCTCGCCGTCGAGGAAGTCCTCGACCACGACGCGGCGGCCGGCGGCGCCGAGGCCCAGCTTTCCGGACGTGCTGCCGGACAGCATGTCGCGCACGGCGGCCCTGGCCTCGTCCGCGGTCATGGCCACGACCACGCCCTTGCCGGCGGCGAGGCCGTCGGCCTTGACCACGATCGGCGCGCCGCGCGCCTCGATGTCCGCCAGCGCCGGCGCCAGGTCGGTGTGGACCCGGTAGGTCGCGGTCGGGATGCGATGGCGCGCGAGGAAGTCCTTGGCGAAGGCCTTGGACGACTCGAGCTGTGCGGCCTGCCGCGTCGGGCCGAAGCAGCGCAGGCCGGCGGCGGTGAAAGCATCGACGATGCCGGCTGCGAGCGGGCCTTCCGGCCCGATCACGGTCAGGCCGACGCCTTCGTCCTGCGCCAGCCTGAGCAGCGCGGCGACGTCGTCGGTGGCGATGGCGACGTTGCGGCAGCGTGCCTCGGTGGCGGTGCCGGCGTTACCGGGAGCGACCAGCACCTGCGTAACCCGCGGCGACTGCGCGAGCTTCCAGGCCAGCGCGTGCTCGCGTCCGCCGCCGCCGACGACCAGCACCTTCATGTGGAAATGGGGGTCAGACCCCTTTTCCAGGCGCCCTGGTCCCCCAACACGTCATCTCTCCCGGGAAAAGGGGTCTGACCCCATTTCCATTAGGGTACGGACTTACGCCGCGGTCTGCACCTCGTTCGAGGCCGCCGCCGGACGGGCTGCGGGGCGGGCCGTGCGCGGCGCCGGCGCCGGCGCGAAGGGACGCAGCCGCAGCGGCACGATCGTGGGCCGCTCCGGCAGGCCATGGACGATGCGGATGCGCCCATGCGCGTCCTCGGCCAGCGCCGAGCACGACTCGACCCAGTCGCCGCAGTTGTACGACATGATGCCGTTGCGGATCTGGCGCGCCTCGGCGTGGTGGGTGTGGCCGCAGACCACGCCGTTGAGGCGCCGCCGGCGGCATTCGTAGTAGACCGCGTCGTCGAAGCCCGACAGGTACTGCACCAGGGTCTTCACGCCGGTCTTCAGGAACGCGGAGATCGAAAACCCCGCGGCGATGCCAAACCGTTCCTGCAGCACGCCGAGGCGGTCGCTGAGCTTGAGCAGCGCCTCGTAGGCGAAGTCGCCGGCCAGCGCCAGCCGGGGCATGTTGCGCACCACCGCGTCGAACTGGTCGCCGTGACGGACCAGCAGCCTGCGGCCGTCGGCGCAGGTGTGGACCAGCTCGTGCATGACGCGGACGCGCCCGAGCCGCAGCTTGTTCTTGACGAACTGGCGCATGAAGGCGTCGTGGTTGCCGGTCAGGTAGTAGACCCGGGTGCCGCGGCGGGCCTTGGCCAGGATGGCCTTGATCACGCGCGTATGGTCCGGCGTCCAGTAGAACCTGGTCTTGAGCTTCCAGCCGTCGAAGATGTCGCCGACCAGGTACAGCTGCTCGCAGTCGTTCTGGCGCAGGAACCTGACCAGGTGCCTGGCCTTGCAGCCGGGCGAGCCCAGGTGCAGGTCGGACAGCCAGAGCGTGCGGTGCTTCTGGGCCGCGGGGACGGACTTGAGTCGGGACATGTGCTCTCTCCCTGCTTGACTGCTTTTGCAGCAATCAATGTGCCAATTGAAATTCCGCGTGAACGCGTGGGCAGGCTTCGACGCCTGCGACGGAGAATTGTTCCGCGCGCGTGTTACGGCGGCGCGAACGCCTGATGAAACAACGCGGCGCGCACCGGCGCGGTGCGCCGTGCGCGCAATCAGGGTGCGCGGCGTCCTTCGATACGCGCCATCCTGGCTTTGCCCAGGACAGGCCTCAGGCCGGAGCGGCCTGGTCGCAGCGGTCGAGCCAGCCCTTCAGGTGCGCCAGCGCCAGCACGCGCGGCGCGAGGTCGCTGGTGCGCACGAACTCGGAAAGCTGCGCGGCCACGGACAGGTCGGCGATCGACAGGTCGCCGCCGGCCAGCCACTGCCGCCCGGCCAGCACCGTGTCGAGCGCGCCGAGCAGCTCGAAGAACTGCCGCTCGACCTCGGCCCGCGGCAGCCGCGCCAGGCCCTGCTGGGCCAGCTTCTTCGGGTAGCGGCGCTTGAACACGGCCCTCAACACCATGCGCTCCCAGGCCGGACGGCCCTTGCAGATCAGGGCCAGGCCGCGCTCGAGCGATACCGGGTCGAGCATGCGGAAGTAGATCTCGTAGAAGTACAGCGACTGCCCGGCCCAGTCGTCCCACACGCGCACCTTGGCCAGCGTTTGCGGGTCCTTGGGAAACAAGGGCCTGGCCGGGTGCTTGCGGTCGAGGAAGGCGGCGATGCGGCCGGAATCCTGGATGCGCTCGCCGTCGTAATCCAGCACCGGCAGCTTGCCGGCCGGGGAGAGCGCCGCGGCCTTGCGGGCCAGCAGGCCGTTGTAGTCCTTCACCTCGTAGTCGAGACCCTTCCACGACAGGCAGCGCCGGGCCTTGTTGCAGAACGGGGACATCTCCCACTGGTGCAGCAGGATCCGTGGCATGCGCTTACCCGCGCGCCCAGGCGTGGAATTTCTCCACCCAGCCGAGCAAGCCCTCGGGCTTGTGTGCTTTCTTCCAGTTGCCGGCCGCGTACTTGTTCATCTCGGCCAGCGTCGGGTAGATGTGGATGGTGCCGAGGATCTGGTTCAGGCCGATGCCGTGGCGCATGGCCAAAATGTACTCGGCGATGATGTCGCCGGCGTGCTCGCCGGCGATGGTGACGCCCAGGATGCGGTCCTTGCCGGGCACCGTCAGGATCTTGACGACGCCGTGGCCTTCCTCGTCGGCGATGGCGCGGTCGAGGTCGTCGAGGCCATAGGTGGTGACTTCGTACGGGATGCTCCTCTCCTTCGCCTCGAGCTCGTTCAGGCCCACGCGCGCGACCTCGGGTTCGGTGAAGGTGGCCCACGGCACCACCGAGTAGTCCACCTTGAACTTGCCGCCCTTGAGCCACAGGCCCGGGTGCAGCCACAGCAGCCTGCCGAACAGCGCGTTGACCGCGCAGTACCAGGCCATGTGCGCGGCCGTGTGGGTGAACTGGTAGGGCCCGGCGACGTCGCCGCAGGCGTAGATGTTCGGCACGCTGGTCTGCAGGTAGTCGTTGACCTTGATGGTCTTGCCGGTCTCGATGCCGAGCTGCTCGAGCCCGTAGCCCTTGAGCCGCGCGGCGCGGCCGACGGCGACCAGGATCTGGTCGAACGGGATCTCCTCCTCGCGGCCGTCCTTCTCGCACAGCAGGCGCTTCTCGTTGTCGACGAAGCGCACCTCCTTGGCGCGGGTGCCGACGCGCACGTCGATGCCCTCGGCCTTGAAGCGCTCCAGCACCATCTGCGAAATCTCGGCGTCCTCGCGCGGCAGGATCCGCGGCAGCATCTCGACCTGCGTGACGTGGCTGCCGAGCCGCGCGAAGGCCTGGGTCAGCTCCGAGCCGATCGGCCCGCCGCCGAGCACGACCAGGCGCTTGGGCTGCTCGCGCAGGCCCCACACCGTCTCCGAGGTCAGGTAGCCGGTCTCCTTGAGGCCCGGGATCGGCGGCACGAACGGTTCGCCGCCGGCGGCGATGACGATGTTGGGCGCGGTGAGCTTCCTGCCGTCGACCTCGACGGTCCAGCGGTCGACGAGCATGGCGTGGCCCTTGATGCACTCGACGCCGAGTTCCGTGTAACGCTCCACCGAGTCGTGCGGCTCGATGGCCTTGATCACGCGCTGCACGCGCTGCATGACCTCGCCGAAGTCGAACTCGGCGGCGGCCGCGCGCAGGCCGAACTCGCGCGCGCGGCGCACGTGGTCGAGCAGCTTGGCCGAGCGCAGGATCGCCTTCGACGGCACGCAGCCGGTGTTCAGGCAGTCGCCGCCCATCTCGGCCTTCTCGATCAGCGTGACCCTGGCCTTCACCGCGGCGGCGATGTAGGCCGTGACCAGGCCGGCCGAGCCGCCGCCGATCACGATCAGGTTACGGTCGAACGACTTGGGCCTTGTGGCGCCTTGCATTGACTTTCTCCACGGCTTTCTTGGCGATCAGCGGGAACAGCCCGATCAGCACGAGCGATGCGATCAGCACCGGCGAGAGGATGTCGCCGGGCCGGGCGATTTTCGCAAGTTCGGTCCCGGCGTTCACGAAGATCAGCGTCGCCGGCAGCATGCCGAGCTGCGACACCCAGTAGAAGGTGCGCGCCGGCAGCGGCGTCAGCGCCATGACGACGTTGACCACGAAGAACGGGATCGCCGGGATCAGCCGCAGGGTGAACAGGTAGAAAGGCCCGTCGCGCCGCACGCCCTCGTTGATCACGCGCAGCCGCTCACCGTAGCGCGACTGGATGGCATCGTGCAGCAGGAAGCGCGAGGCCAGGAACGCCAGCGTCGCGCCGATCGACGAGGCGAAGGACACCAGCAGCACGCCCCACAGCAGGCCGAAGATCGCGCCGCCGGCCAGCGTCAGCACCAGCGCCCCCGGTACCGACAGCGCCGCGGCGGCGACGTAGACGCCGAAGTACGCCGCCGACGTCAGCACCGGATGCGCGTCGCGCCAGGCGTCGATGGCGGACTTGCTCTGGCGCAGCGCGTCGAGCGACAGGAAGCGGCCGAGGTCGAGAATGACGAACGCCGCGACCAGCGCGGCGATCGCGGCCAGCAGCGCCCACCGGCCCTTGCTCATCCGTTGTCCCCCCATGCAGGAACCCTTAGTTTAGCGGGCTGTCCGCGGCTCGCGCCGGTGAACCGGAACAAAGGCCCCGCGCGAAGCGGGGCCAAGGGGGACCGCGGGGGACGCTGGGCGGTCAGATGCCTTCGTCGTTGCGGCCGGGTGGCGGTGTCGGCGGCACGGGCGGTGCCGCCGGTGCCGGCGGTGCCGGTGCGGCTCGCGGCGCCCGCGGCGGCGTCGGCGCGAACGCGTCGGCGACGGGGATTTTGCCCTGCAGGCTCATCTTGCGGCCGCTGCGCATGATCTCGAGCTTGACCGCCTGCTCCTCGCCACGCGAGCGCAGCTTGTCGAGCACGGTGACCGGCTCGGACACGCTGACGCCGTCGATCCTCTGGATGACGTCGCCGCTCTTGAGCTCGAGCACACCGCTCCTCGGCGCCTTGACCACCAGCACGCCGTCGGTGGTCTTGAAGTAAGCGCCGAGGTCCTCGTCGAGCTTGGCCAGCTCGAGCCCCCGGATCGCCGAACCGCGGAACATGAACCACGGCGCGCCGGCCAGCGGCGCCTTCTCGAAGTCCTCGCCGTGCAGCCACTCGTTGATCATCGGCAGCGGCGCCATGGCGATCTCCGGCTCCGGCGGCTGGGTGACGACGGTGGTGCTGCGGCCGCGGCCATCGCGCTGGTACTCGACCTTGACCTCGTCGCCGGCCTTCAGCGTGCGCATCACTTCCCGCATGCGCTTCTGCGGCGTCTTGTCCCGATCGGCCGCCATCGGCTTGCCGTTGAGGGACGTCACCAGGTCGCCGGCCTTGAGCCCGGCCTTCTCGGCGCCGCTGCCCGGCGTCACCGCCAGCAGCCGGACGCCGCGCGTCTCCTCGCCCTCGGCGTCATCCGGGATCAGCACGCCGAGCACCGCGCGCTTGGGGTCGGTCATGTATTCGAAGTACTGCACCTTCGGGTTGTCGCGCTCGACCTTGGCCATGCTGCGCGCCAGCTCGCGCGTGGCTTTCTGCAGCTCGGTGCGCGCCCGTTGGAGCTCCTGCCGCGCGCGCTCCAGCTCCTTGCGCGCCTGCGCCTGGTCCTCCTCGGGTCCGGCCAGGGCCGGCACCGCGGGCAGGGCGAGCGCGAGGGCGGTCAGCAGCGCCGCCCCAGTGTGCGTCCCAAAAAAACGACGTTCCATGGGCTCCTCAGTACTGATATGACGCGTATTGCAGGGCGGGTGCTTCGGATTCGTGCAGGTCGACCAGCGCGCCCATCAGCTCGACGCGGCGGCGCCACAGCGCCTCGGTGGCCGGCGGGTCGGCGAAATTCAGCTGCGCATCCACGCGGCGCAGCTCGGTCTCGAGCAGCAGCGCGCGCGTGTCGCGGCTGGTGTTCCACACCGCCACGCGCGGGCGTGCCGACGACAGCTCGCGCTCCAGGGTCTGCGAGCGGCTGATCAGCCGGGCGACTGCGGGAGAGGCTTCCGGCGCCGCGTCGCCGGCCGAGGCCAGCGTTGCCGGGGCCGGCGCGGCCACCGGCGGCGCCGCGACGTCGGGGCGCAGCCCGACCAGGCCCACGGCGACCAGCACCGAGGCGGCCAGCGCGAAGCCGCCTCCGGCCACGGCGACGTTGCGGCGGCGCGCGTGCAGGCGCCGGTTCAGCTCGCTCCAGCCGCCGGGCGGCGGCGTGAACGAGGGCAGGGCCCGCAGCCGCTCGGGCAGGGGGCTCGGATTCATGCGGTTCTCGCTAATTCGGCAGAACATAGTTGGGTACCTTCCACGTGCAGTCCCTGGGTGCCTTGCGGCTCTCCTCCCAGCAGGGTTCTCAGCTTCTGGTGCGCGCGCGACAACTGTGACTTCGAGAAGCTCACGGTCTTGCCGCACATCGCCGCGATCTCGGCGTGGGTATAGCCCTCCACGTGATACAGCCACAGCACCGACCGCGGCAGGCTGGGCAGCAGCCCCAGCGCCCGCTCGAGGTCGGCGTCCGACACGTCCTCGCAGCCGACCGATTGCAGCACCAGCTCGTCGGTCGTGAACAATTCCATGAAATACCGCCCGCGCCGCAGGTGCATCAGCGACTCAGAGGCGGCGATCGAGCGCAGCCACAGGCCGAAGGGCGCTTCCGCCCGGTACTGGTGCAGCCGCCCGAACGCCTTCATGAAGGCGTCCTGGGTGACGTCCCGGGCCGCATCCGGGTCGCCGACCATGCGGCGCGCGAGGCTGTACACCGCATGCTCGAAGGCCTGGTACAAGCGCCCCTGCGCGCCGCGGTCGCCCCGGCGGGCTCCCGCAAGGACTTCATCCGCAACGGGAATGTCGAAGGCGCTGGCCATGACCCTTTAGATGAATGGAAAGGCTGGAGGGTCGCACATTGTAGGGGCGCCCCTTCGACAGGCTCAGGGCAGGCTTCAGGCGCGACCCGTCGCCCCTGAAGGGGCTCCTACAGGTCCAGCTCCCGCAGGAAGCCGGCCACGGCATCGTGGGCGGCCGCCGGATTCTCGAGCATGAAGCAATGGCGGCCAGGGGAGGTCGCGCCCTCGATCCGCGGATTGTGGCGGCGCGCCAGGCGCTCGGCGGCCGGGAAGAAGGGGTAGCTGCTGGCGCCGTAGAGGAACAGCACCGGCACTTCCACCTTGCGGAACGAGGGCCAGGGGTAGACCGGCCGGCCGTAGATCTCGGCCTCGAGCTCGGGCGGGCAGCACAGCACGCGCGCGCCGCCCTCGTCCCGGGTGGCGTAGTCGGCGAAGCACTGCAGCGCCTCCTCGGTCCAGCCCTCGTAGATGCCGCGGCCGCGCAGCCGCTCGAGCACCTCGTCGCGGCTGGCCCACTCGCGCCGGCGGCGCAGCGCGCCCCGGATCATCGGGTGCAGGCCGAGCGCGCTCATCAGCCGGGCGCCGAGCCAGACCGGGCCCGGGAACACGATCGGATCGAGCAGCACCAGCGCCTTGAACAGGCCGGGATTGTCCGCCGCCACCTTGAGCGTCAGCGCCGCGCCAAAGCTGTGGCCCATTCCAATGAGGGGCCCGACGGGCGGGCGCCCGTCGCGCAGGCCCTGCTCGCCGAGCACGCGCGGCACGCGGCGCGCCACCGCGCCGATGCCGGAAAAACGCGCCGGCGCCTCGCTGTCGCCCTGGCCTTCGATGTCGTGGACGAACAGGCCGTAATCGGGCAGGAAGCGCCTCAGGAACGGCCAGTAGACGCCGCCGCAGAAGCCGTTGCCGGACAGGAAATGCAGGATCGCGCGGGGACCGTCGACGCGCCGGCCGCGCAGGGTGGGCCCGTCGGCCCCGCGCGACTCCCAGCGGGGCAGCTCCCCGTACAAAAGAGCGGACCTAGGCCAGCCGGCCGCTGCGGCGCAGGGCTTCCAGCAGCTGCCGCGTGCTGTGCTCGAGGTTCTGCGCGGCAGTGTCGATCACGAGCTCGGGCTTGAGCGGCTCCTCGTAGGGCGAGTCGATGCCGGTGAACTGCTTGATCACGCCGGCGCGCGCCTTCTTGTACATGCCCTTGGGGTCGCGTTGCTCGCAGACTTCGAGCGGCGCCTTGACGTACACCTCGAAGAACTCGTCGGGGCCCACCAGCGCGCGCACCATGTCGCGATCGCCGCGGAACGGCGAGATGAACGCCGTGATCGCGATCAGGCCGGCGTCGACGAACAGCCTGGCCACCTCGCCGATGCGGCGGATGTTCTCGACGCGATCGGCGTCGGAGAAGCCGAGGCCCTTGTTCAGCCCCATGCGGATGTTGTCGCCGTCGAGCAGGTAGCTGTGGTGCCCGGTCGCGTAGAGCTCGCCCTCGAGCGCGTTGGCGATGGTGGACTTGCCCGAGCCGGACAGCCCGGTCAGCCAGACGATGCAGGGCTTCTGGCGCTTCTGCGTCGCACGCTCCTGCCGGGTGACCTTGTGCGCGTGCCAGACGAGGTGGGGTGCGTCCTTGCTCATGGGGACTTAGCCGGAAATTTCGGGGGCGCAAGTATAAACGCCGCCGCATTCATATCCTTAGAACGGTTGCTGCGCCGGCACGCGCCGCCCGGAGCCGCCGCTAGAATAACGGCCCCATGTCGACCCCAGACCTCGCCACGGCCAACGCCGGGCTCGGCCGCGACCCGGAGCGCCTGACCGCCTGGGCGCTCGGCCTGGGCCGGCGCGCGTTCGTGTCCACCAGCTTCGGGCCGTTCTCCGCCGTGACCCTGCATCTGGCCACGCGCGTGCGGCCGGACATCCCGGTGCTGTGGGTGGACTCCGGCTACGGCACCGCCGCCATGTACCGTTTCGCCGACGAGCTCCAGCGCATGCTGAAGCTGAACCTGAAGATCTTCCGGCCGCGCCGCTCGCGCGCGCACCGCGAGGCCGTCGAGGGCCCGCTGCCCGAGGTCCACGAGCCGGGCCACGCGGCGTTCACCGAGGAGGTGAAGCTGGAGCCGTTCGACCGCGCCGTGCGCGAGCTCGACGGCCAGGTCTGGATCACCGGCATCCGCGCCGAGGAGACCGAGGAGCGGGCGCACACGGAGCCGGTCACGCTGGCGCGCGACGGCATCCTCAAGGTGGCGCCGGTGCTGCACTGGAACTCGCGCCAGATGCACGAATACCTGCGGCGCCACCAGTTGCCCAACAACTTCGACTATTTCGACCCCACCAAGGTCGAGGATCGCCGGGAGTGCGGGTTGCACCTCGCCTAGCGCCCGGCCCGGCGCAGACCCGCGCGGCGGCTTGGTAGACTAGCCGGCCAGCGCCGGGGGCCGCTCGAAGGACGTCGCAAGCGATGTGGACGGTAGTCGTCACAGACAGCAAGGGAAAGCTGATCGGGGAATTCCCGTGGCTGCAGGGTTCGCTGACCATCGGCCGCGACCAGAGCCGCAGCATCTGCCTGCCCTCGAAGACCGCTTCGCGCAAGCACGCGCGCCTCGACCTGGTCCAGGGCCTGCCGGTGGTGGTCGACGAGGGCAGCGCCAACGGCACCCAGGTCAACGGGGCCACCATCAAGGGGCCGACGCGCATCGACGAGACCAGCAAGGTCGAGGTCGGCGAATACCGTATCGCGCTGCAGCGCGCCGCCGAGGAGGACGATGGCGAGCGCACGGTGATGATGAAGCCCAAGGGTTTCGGCACCGTGGCCACGCCACCCCCCCCGCCACCGCCGCGCCCGGCCGCGGCCCCGCCGCCGCCCAAGCCCGCGGCGCCGCCGCCCAAGCCCGCGATGCCGCCGCCCAAGCCCGCGATGCCGGCGCCGTCCATGCCGGCGCCGTCGATGCCGCCGGCCGCCGCCTCGGGGATGGGGGACATCACCAGCCAGTTCGAGCGCCAGCTGCAGAGCGTGCGCGCCTACCGCGAGGAAGCGCAGGCCGGCACGCTGAACAAGAAAGCCAGGGTCGACGCGATGTGGGTGGAGATGATCACCAAGATGCGCGCGCTGCAGAACCGCCTGTCCACCGACAAGCGCGTGCTGAGCTTCGCCATCTCGCGCGACACCAACGAGGTGTCGGTCAAGGTCGCCGACCCGCGCGAGAAGCGCGGGCACCGCTACTTCCTGCTGACGCGCAACCACCCGGACGGCAAGTACACCGGCCTCGAGGTGGTCTACCTGCGCGAGTTCGGCCGCGAGGACCAGAATTTCGACGAGCCGGCCAAGGCCATGGACGAGCTCATCATGCGCATCGCCGCGACGCTGGCTTGACACGTCATGCCGGCGAAAGCCGGCATCCAGCGACTTTTTGTGAAGGACCCTGGGTCCCCGCTTTCGGCGGGACTGGACCCCAGCTTCCGCTGGGGTGACAAATCACACCTTCTGCTGCAGTTGCTGGACGATCGCCGGGTTCTCCAGCGTCGACACGTCCTGGGTGATCTGCTCGCCCTTGGCGATCGAGCGCAGCAGCCGGCGCATGATCTTGCCGGAGCGCGTCTTCGGCAGGCCGTCGGCGAAGCGGATGTCGTCGGGCTTGGCGATCGGCCCCATGGTCTTGGCGACGAACTCGCGCAGTTCCTTCACCAGCGCCTCGGCCTGCGCGCCGGTCGGCCGCGGCCCGCGGCAGATCACGAACGCGCAGATCGCCTCGCCCTTGATCTCGTGCGGCCGCCCGACCACGGCGGCCTCGGCCACGCGCGGGTGCGCGACCAGCGCGGATTCGACTTCCATCGTGCCGAGGCGGTGGCCCGAGACCTTCAGCACGTCGTCGACGCGGCCCATGATCCAGTAGTAGCCGTCGGCGTCGCGGTGCGTGCTGTCGCCCGCGACGTAGTAGCGATTCCTGAACTGCGCCCAATAAGTCTTGACGTAGCGATCGTTGTCGCCCCAGATGGTGCGCAGCATGGCCGGCCAGGGCTTCCTGATGACCAGGTAGCCGCCCTTGCCTGGATCGGTGACGGAGTTGCCGGCCTCGTCGACCACGTCGGCGACGACGCCCGGCAGCGGCTGCGTGCACGAGCCCGGCTTGGTCGGCATCGCGCCCGGCACCGGCGATAGCATGATCATGCCGGTCTCGGTCTGCCACCAGGTGTCCACGATCGGCAGCTTTTCCTTGCCGATGACGCGGTGGTACCACATCCACGCCTCGGGATTGATCGGCTCGCCGACCGTGCCGAGCAGGCGCAGCCTCGACAGGTCGTAGCGGTTGGGGAACTCCTCGCCGGCCTTGGCCAGGGCACGGATCGCGGTCGGCGCGGTGTAGAAGATGGTGACCTTGTGATCCTGGCAGATCTTCCAGAACCGCCCGGCGTCCGGGATCACCGGCGCGCCCTCGTACATCACGATCGTCGCGCCGTTCGACAGCGGCCCGTAGCAGACGTAGCTGTGGCCGGTGACCCAGCCGACGTCGGCGGTGCACCAGAAGACGTCGTCGTCGCGGATGTCGAACACCCACTGCATCGTCAGGTGCACGCCGAGCAGGTAGCCCGCGGTCGAGTGCTGGATGCCCTTGGGCTTGCCGGTCGAGCCGGAGGTGTAAAGCAGGTACAGCGCGTGCTCGGCTTCGACCCATTCCGGCGCGCACTCGGCGGACTGTCGGGCCACCAGCTCGTGCCACCAGAGGTCGCGGCCGGCCTGCATCGGCACCTCATGTTTAGTGCGCTGGTACACGATCACCTTCTCGATCGTGCGGCTGCCGCCGGTGAGCGCTTCGTCCGCGGCCCTCTTGAGTTCGACGATGTGGCCGCCGCGGTGCGAGCCGTCGGCCGTGATCAGCAGCTTCGCGCCGGCGTCCTCGATGCGGTCCTTGAGCGACTGCGACGAGAAGCCGCCGAACACCACCGAGTGGATCGCGCCGATGCGCGCGCAGGCCTGCATGGCGATGACCGCCTCGGGCGTCATCGGCAGGTAGATGTTGACGCGGTCGCCCTTCTTCACGCCCAGCGACTTGAGGCCGTTGGCGAGCCTGCACACCTCGGCGTGCAGCTGGCGGTAGGTGAGCGTGCGCACCTCGCCGGGCTCGCCCTCGCCGATGATGGCGACCTTGTCGCCGCGCTTTTCCAGGTGCCGGTCGAGGCAGTTCCACGAGGCGTTGAGCGTGCCGTCGGCGAACCAGCGGTAGTTCGGCGCCCTGGATTCGTCGAGCGCGACCGAGAAGGGCTTCTGCCAGTTGATCTCGGTGTGGGCCAGGCGCGCCCAGAAGCCGGCATGGTCGGCCTCGGCCGCCTGCCGCAGCGCCTTGAGCCGGGCGGCGTCGACCCGGGCCCGGGCCGCGAACTCGGCGCGCGGCGGGAACGTGCGCGTCTCGTGCAGAACGGATTCGAGGTCCTTTTCGGCCACGGCTGGCTCTCCTCCTGAATGGGGACAGACCACTTATTCAGGAATCATATTCGAAGCATCCTGAACAAGTGTTCTGTCCCCGGTTACCTGATAATCCCGGCATGCATTACCGCCACAGCTACCACGCGGGGAACTTCGCCGACGTCTTCAAGCACGTGGTGCTGTGCGCGCTGCTGGCCGTGCTGTCGCGCAAGGACAAGCCGTGGTGCTACCTCGAGACCCATGCCGGCGCGGGGACCTACGACCTCGCCGGCGAAGGCGCCACGCGCACCGGCGAGTGGCGCGACGGCATCGGCCGGCTGCACCAGTTCGCCGGCGGCCCGCCGCTGCTGCAGTCGTTCCTCGACGTGGTGCGCGGCGTCAACGGCACCGGCGCGCTGCGCCACTACCCCGGCTCGCCGCTGTTCGCGCAGGCCTGCGCGCGCGAGCGCGACCGCCTGGTGCTGTGCGAGAAGGCCCCCGAGGTCGCTGCCGAACTGCGCGCCAACCTCAAGGGCGAGCGCCGCGCGGTGGTGCACCGGCGCGACGGCCACGACGCGCACGCGCTGCTGCCGCCGGCCGAGAAGCGTGGCCTGGTGCTGGTCGACCCGCCGTTCGAGCGCCCGGACGAGTTCGAGGCCGCCGCGGAGCTGGTCGAGAAATCGCTCAAGCGCTTCGCCGGCGGCATCTACGCGGTGTGGTACCCGCTCAAGAACCGCCACGCGGCGGCGCGCTTCGAGCGACGCGTCGCGCGCGCCTGCGCCGAGCCGCCGCTGCGCCTTTCGCTCGAGACCGACGCGCCCGGCGAAGGCCAGATGCGCGCCTGCGCGGTGCTGGTGGTGAATCCGCCCTACGGCATCGAACGCGAGCTCGAGCCGGCCGGCCGGATGCTCGCGCGCGAGCTGGCGCAGGGGCCGCGGCCAACGTATGAGGCATCAGTGGTCGTTGACAACGCGGTCCGCGGATAGAATTGGACCATGCCTCGCACGGCCCTTCCGAGACTCCTTGTTGCGCTGGTAGCGCTGGCCCTGTGCGCATGCACGGACTCGCCCAGCCCGGGGCTTCAGCCGCCACCGGAGGAGCCGCCGGCGAGCGCGCAGGCGCTGGATTTCTATCAGGTCTATGTGGATCAAAACACGGCGCTTGGATGGCACAGCCTGGTGCTCGTGAATGTCGCGGACTTCACCGAGCGCATTCCGCTGGGTGTTTCGGCGACGAACTTCGCGGGTACCTTCGCCACGCTCTATGCGGGCACGCGCGACGGAGATGTCATACGCGACCTGCGGCCGCATTCGCTCTACTACACGCAGGGCGGCGCTTGGCAGAAAGTCAGCCTGCGGCATGAGGGCTCGCAAACGCCGGTGCGCGTTTCGAGCGACACGCCTACTGGGTTGTGCTCGGGCATGCCCTACATCCTTGCTCCGGAGCTGGGATCCAGCACCGGCGCGCGGCTTCTGTACGTGCTGGCGGGGCCCGACACGTTTTGCGGTACGAGCGATGATGTTTCCCGCAGTGTCTCCGTTGATGCCTCGCCTACGACGCCCCCGGACCCTGGCGTGCCCGGCTGGCCGATCGCAGAGTTTCGCGATGAGCAAGGCGACCTCACGGGCCTGCTCGTCGACGGTAGCAGTGGACTGCACCTCTATGACGCATCCCTTTCGCAAGCGACAATGATCACGGCGATGCGGGGCAGTTTCTTTGGCCCAGTCTTGGCTCGCAGCAGGGCTGAAGCGTTGGTTGCCCTCGAAGACAATAGCGTCCATCGTGTCGACGCGAGCGGGGGAATCACCGAAAAACTCCCACCGGGCGCCGACTTGCAGTATTCGGCGCTCAGCGACGGTAGCCACTCCTATGTGGTGGCTCGTCCGTTCTCGGCGGGGGAGAGCCGTGTGCTGTATCGGATTGCAGGGGGCGGTGAGCCCACTGTGACTCTGTGGGATACCGAGGAAGACGTCTTTTGCGTTGGGTTCACGTCCGAATCGATCATCCTTGCCGTCGGGCCGTACGGAAACCAGGAACTGAGGCTCTTGCCCAAGACTGCCGACGGGACCCAGGTGCCGCAGCCTGTGGCCGAGCTGCCGGCAGGCCTCCTCGACATGATCGGGCCCAGTTCACCGCTCCTGTTCAACGTTGCGGACGTGGCCTACCGGCTGGACGCTGATGGGGTGCTCACGAGCTATCCCGCGTCTACCTGGCTAGGATTCCAGCACGCAGCTGACATGTCGGTCTCGGGTTGGCCCCTCCACGGATTCACTGACCCCGTGAAGGCCGGCGCATTCCGAATCGACGGCTTTGACCCCGCTCATCGGCACCTCAACGGCACCGTTCGCTTGATCGATCTTGAGAACGACGTCGCACGAGACATCACGCAGGTAGCCACGGAGGAATATGTGCGTGCGTTCGGGGCCCGCGGGTCGGTTGGCATGGGCCTGTTCTGGGACGAGGAGCAGTTCGATGTCTTTTCGTTCGATCTGGACGATGGCCGGTTGGAGCGGCACACCGATGGCACGGCGACGGACGAAACCGAATTTTCGTACTGACCGGGTGACAGGGCGGCAGCCGGACGATTCGGCGCTTCTCGAATGAGCAAGCCCGAGTCGCTGCACCGCGGCAAGTACCTCGAGCTGCTCAAGGACGGCCGCTGGGAGTACGTGCGGCGCGTGAACGCGCGCGGCGCGGTGTTCGTGCTGGCGGTCACCGAGGCCAGGGAGCTGGTGCTGGTCGAGCAGTACCGCGTGCCGGTCGCCGAGCGCACGCTCGAGCTGCCGGCGGGCATTTACGGCGACGAGGAGTCGGCCGAGCACGAGACGCCGGAGCACTGCGCGCTGCGCGAGCTCGAGGAGGAAACCGGCTACCGCGGCAAGGTCGCGAAAGTCCTGCTCTCCGGGCCGGTCGCGCCGGGCTTGACCAGCGAGATCATGTACCTGGTGCGCGTCGCCGGCCTGACACGGGTGCATGCCGGCGGCGGGGTGGGCGGCGAGCAGATCACGGTCCATGTGGTGCCGCTGCGGGACGTGGCCGGCTGGCTGGACCGCAAGCGCGACGAGGGCTTCCAGGTCGAGCCGCGCATCTACGCCGCCCTGCATTTCCTGGAGCGTTGACCTGGGTCAAGGCGCCGCCGGCGGCGGCCGCGCAACGTGGAGGGACCATGTTCGAGACCGCGGAAGTCGGGCGCTCGGTGAGCAAGGCCGAGTTCGAGCGCAAGCAGCACAAGCTGCACGCCGAGCTGCTGGCGGTTCAGCGCCAGGCGCGCGACGCCAGGCTGCCGGTCATCGTCATCGTGTCCGGCGTCGAGACCGCCGGCAAGAGCCAGGCGGTCAAGCGGCTGAACGAGTGGCTCGATGCGCGCAACGTGCAGTCGATCGCGTTCTGGGACGAGAGCGACGAGGAGCGCGAGCGGCCGCGCCAGTGGCGCTTCTGGCGCCAGCTGCCGGCCGCCGGCCAGATCGCGATCCTGTTCGGCTCCTGGTACACGCAGCCGATCGTGGCGCGGGCCTACAAGGACATCGGCAAGAGCCGGTACGATGCCGAGCTGGCCGGCATCGTCGCGCTCGAGCGTACGCTGACCGACAACGGCGCGCTGCTGGTCAAGCTCTGGTTCCACGTCTCGAGGAAGGAGCAGAAACGCCGGCTCAGGGACATCGCCAGGGCGCAGAAGCGCCAGCTGACGCCGTACGAGAAGGCGTACTCGAAGGATTACGACCGCTTCCTGAGGGTGTCGGAGGTGGCCTTGCGCGCAACCGACCAGGGCTACGCGCCGTGGCATCTCATCGACGCCACCGACCGCCAGTACCGCGAGCTGATGGCCGGGCGCATCCTGCTCGACGCCATGCGCCAGCGCCTGGCGGCTTCCGAGCTGCGCCGCGGCGCGCGGCGCCCCGAGCCGAAGGCCGGGCGCTTCCGCACGGTGCTGAGCACGGTGAACCTCCGGACCCGGGTCGATGAGGCGCGCTACCAGGAGAAGCTCGAGAAGCTGCAGTCCCGCCTGAACAAGCTCACCTGGAGCACGCGCGAGCGCAAGATCTCGACGGTGGCCATGTTCGAAGGCTGGGACGCCGCCGGCAAGGGCGGCGCCATCCGCCGCGTCACCGCGGCGATGGATGCGCGCCTGTTCCGGGTGATCCCGGTGGCCGCGCCGACCGACGAGGAGCGCGCGCACCACTACCTGTGGCGCTTCTGGCGCCATCTGCCGCGCGGCGGCAGCGTCGTCATCTACGACCGCTCGTGGTACGGGCGCGTGCTGGTCGAGCGCGTCGAGGGCTTCGCCCAGCCGCACGAATGGGGCCGGGCCTACAACGAGATCAACGAGTTCGAGCGCCAGCTCGCCGGGCACGGCACCGTGCTGTGCAAGTTCTGGCTGCACATCAGCCCGCAGGAGCAGCTGCGCCGTTTCGAGGAGCGCGCCAGGCTGGCGCACAAGAAGCACAAGATCACCGAGGAGGACTGGCGCAACCGCAAGAAGTGGAAGGACTACGCGCAGGCGGTGGACGAGATGGTGGCGCGCACCAGCACCGATTACGCGCCGTGGACGCTGGTCGCGGCCAACGACAAGAAGCTGGCGCGCCTGACTGTGCTGAGGACGGTGTGCGCCGCGCTGGAGAAAGCGCTGGACTAGGGGACCGCCTCGAGGCCGAACTGCAGGCCGAGGCCGGCGGCCAGCAGCGCGAACAGCGCCTGCGCGACCTGCAACGGCAGCCGCGGCGCGAGCTGCCGGCCGGCCAGCAGGCCGACGCTGACCCCGGCCACGAACGGGGCGGCGGCGAGCCACGAGAACTCACGGCCGGCGGCCAGCGCCATCAGCACCGTCCCGCCGGAAATCACCGCCAGCACCATCAGCGTCGTGGCGACGCAGGTGGCGAACGACAGCCGCGAGACGCGCAGCAGGGCCGGCAGCACGACGAAGCCGCCGCCGACGCCCAGCAGCCCGGACAGCAGGCCCGCGCCGGCACCGATGGTCCCCAGGACGGCGGCCGTGCGCGGCGTCCACTGGAAGCGCCGGGTCTCGGGATGGATCGGGCACACGGCCGGCAGCACCTCGGCGGCCGGCAGGGCCAGGCGGTCGCGCCAGCCGTGCAGCGCCGAGCGCAGGTTGCGCGCCGCGACCCACAGCAGCACCCCGGCGAACACGCCGGCCAGCGCCTGGTGCGAAAGCCGCCCGGAAAGCCACAGCCCCAGCGGCGCCAGCGCCAGGCCCGCCGCGCCGATCAACAGCGCCGCGCGCCAGCGCACCAGCCCTTCGCGCAGGCCGCGCACCGTGCCGATGCCGCCCCCGACGGCGACCGCGAGCAGTGCGACCGGCGCGGCCTGTGGCAGGCTCCAGCCCAGGCCCCACGCCAGCAGCGGCACGGCGACGATGGTGCCGCCGGCGCCGGTCAGCCCCATGACCAGCCCCACGGCCATGCCGAATGCTCCGGCGAGGATCGCTTCGATCATGCCGGTCGCAGCGGCCAGGCCAGCGGAATCGCGACCGCGGATACGGCCACGACGATCAGCTCCACGGGAATGCCCAGCGGCCAATAATCGCGGAAGCGGTAGCCGCCCGGGCCCATCACCAGCGTGTTGGACTGGTGCCCGATCGGCGTGAGGAAGGCACACGAGGCGCCGATGGCCACCGCCATCAGGAACGGGTCGGGCGAAGCCTCGAGTTGCCGGGCGACCGCGATCGCCAGCGGCGACATCAGCACCGCCGCGGCCGCGTTGTTGATGATGTCGGACAGCGTCATGGTCACGACCAGGATGGCGAGCACGGCCAGCAGCGGCGGCGCCAGCATCGCCGCGCCGCCGATCAGGTCGGCGATGCGCTGGGCCGCGCCCGTGGTTTCGAGCGCGTGCCCCACCGGGATCATCGCGCCCAGCAGCACGATCACGGACCAGTCCACGCTGCGGTAGGCCTCGCGCCCGGACAGCACGCCGATGCCGAGCATCCCCAGCACCGCCGCGGTCAGCGCGACCTCCGGCGGCACCACGCGCAGCACCACGGCCGTCAGCGCCAGCGCGAACAGCCCCAGCGCGGCGAGCAACCGTTGCGGCCGGCCGATCCTGAGGTCGCGCGGCGCCAGCGGCAGGCAGCCGAGGTCGGACAGCGCCTCGTTCAGCGCTTCGCGCTCGCCTTCCAGCAGCAGCACGTCGCCGGCCTTGAAGTGCACGTCGCGCAGGCGGCGCCGGATCGGCTCGCCCTGGCGCGACACCGCCAGCAGGTTCACGTCGTAGCGGTGGCGCAGCTTGAGCTGCGCCGGGGTCTTGCCGAGCAGCGTGGCATCCGGCAGCACCACGGCCTCGTCGATGTGCAGCTGGTCGGACCGCAGCAGCGCGCCCGCCGCCTGGTCGCGGCCGACCATCTCCAGCTTGTTGTCGCTGACGAAGGATTTGAGCTCCTCGGCGTCGGTCTCGACCACCAGGATGTCGTCCGCCTGCAGCTTCTCGTAGCGGGACTTCGAGGAAAAGCGCTTCTCGCCGCGCACCAAGCCGGCAATCGAGACGTCCTCGCCGGCATCCCGGATCACCTCCCCCAGCGCCTTGCCGACCAGGGCGCTGCGCTCGCTGACGCGCAGCTCGGTCAGATAGCCCTCGAGCTCGAAGCGGACCTCGTCGGAGGTGGCACGGCGGCGCTTCGGCAGCAGGCGCCAGCCCCACAGGCCGAGGAACAGCACGCCCAGCAGCGCGATGGCGACGCCCACCGGCGCGTAGGCGAACATGCCGAACGGCTCGCCGACCTCGCGCGCGCGGAACGTGGCGACGATGATGTTGGGCGGCGTGCCGATCAGCGTGGTCATGCCGCCGAGCAGCGAGGCGAAGGCGATCGGCATGAGCACCAGCGAGGGCGACAGCTCGCGCTCGCGCGCCATGCGGATCGCCACCGGCATGAGCAGCGCCAGGGCGCCGACGTTGTTGATGAAGGCCGAGACCAGCGCAGTGGCGAGGCACAGGGTGCCGACCAGCAGCACGGGGTGGCGGCCGACGCCGGCCAGCGACCCGGCCAGCAGGTCGACCGCGCCGGCATTGGCCAGCGCGCGGCTCACAACCAGCACCGCCGCCACGGTGACCACGGCCGGATGGCCGAAACCGAGGAACGCCTGCGCCGGCGGCACGATGCCGGCCACCACCAGCGCCAGCAGCGCGAGCAGGGCGACCGCGTCGTAGCGAATCCGCCCCCAGACAAACAGCGCCAGGGTTGCGGCGAGCACTGCCAGCAGAATCTGGGTCTGCATGCTTTCGCAAGCCTATGGCCAAGCCCGCCGGAAACCAAGAACGGCGCGCCCGCGGTGGCACCGCTGCATCGACTCCCGCGCGATTGCGGCGTACCCTACGCGGCTCAAGCCGGGGGTGCCCACCGCGCGCGCGGGGGCTGAGACCACACCCTTGGAACCTGGCCGCCACTCCCATGGAGTGCCGGCGAAGGGAGCGCTTGCCGCACCGGCGCTCCGTCACGAGACCGAGACATGAGCGCCATTCCGCAGGACATCCTCAACAATGCCGCCGCCCTGGCCGCCGGGGCCACGCGCGCATTCCCGGCCAGCCGCAAGACCTTCGTGGCCGGCACGCGCCCGGACCTGCGCGTGCCGATGCGCGAGATCACGCAGGCGGCCACGCGCGGCGCGCGCGCGGTCGAGCCCAATCCGCCGGTCACGGTCTACGACACCTCGGGTCCGTACACCGACCCGCAGGCGCGCATCGACCTGCTCAAGGGCCTGCCGAAGATGCGCGCGCCCTGGCTTGCGGACCGAGGGACGCTGGACCCCGCGCGGACGCATGGTCCGCGGCGCGAGGGCGACAAGAACAACGTCACGCAGATGCACTACGCGCGCCAGGGCGTGATCACGCCCGAGATGGAGTACGTCGCCATTCGCGAGAACTGCCGCCTGGCCGAGCTGCGTGAGAGCTATGCGCGGGCCGGCTACCTCAAGCGCCACAGGGGCCAGGGCTTCGGCGCGCGGCTGCCGGAACTCGTCACGCCCGAGTTCGTGCGCGACGAGGTCGCCGCCGGCCGCGCCATCATTCCCGCGAACATCAGGCACCCCGAGCTCGAGCCGATGATCATCGGCCGCAACTTCCGCGTGAAGGTCAACGCCAACATCGGCAACTCCGCGGTGACCAGCTCGATCGCCGAGGAAGTCGAGAAGATGGTGTGGGCCACGCGCTGGGGCGCCGACACGGTCATGGACCTGTCCACCGGCAAGAACATCCACGAGACGCGCGAGTGGATCATCCGGAATTCCCCGGTGCCGATCGGCACCGTGCCGATCTACCAGGCGCTGGAGAAGGTCGACGGCAAGGCCGAGGAGCTGACCTGGGAGATTTATCGGGACACCCTCATCGAGCAGGCCGAGCAGGGCGTCAGCTATTTCACCATCCACGCCGGCGTGCGGCTGCCGTTCATCCCGCTGACCGCGGACCGGGTCACCGGCATCGTCAGCCGCGGCGGCAGCATCCTGGCCAAGTGGTGCCTCGCTCACCACCGGGAAAATTTCCTCTACACGCGCTTCGAGGACATCTGCGAAATCATGCAGGCCTACGACGTGAGCTTCTCGCTCGGCGACGGCCTGCGGCCCGGCTGCATCGCCGACGCCAACGACGAGGCGCAGTTCGCCGAGTTGAAGACCCTCGGCGAACTCACCCAGGTGGCCTGGAAGCACGACGTGCAGGTGATGATCGAAGGCCCCGGCCACGTGCCCATGCAGCTGATCAAGGAAAACATGGACAAGGAGCTGGCCGAGTGCTTCGAGGCGCCGTTCTACACGCTCGGGCCGCTGACCACCGACATCGCGCCGGGCTACGACCACATCACCAGCGCCATCGGCGCCGCGCAGATCGGCTGGTACGGCACGGCGATGCTGTGCTACGTGACGCCCAAGGAGCACCTCGGCCTGCCGGACAAGGACGACGTGCGCGACGGCATCGTCGCCTACAAAATCGCCGCCCACGCGGCGGATCTCGCCAAGGGCCATCCGGGCGCGCAGCTCAGGGACAATGCTTTGTCCAAGGCGCGCTTCGAGTTCCGCTGGGACGACCAGTTCAACCTGTCGCTCGATCCGGAGAAGGCGAAAGAATTCCACGACGAGACCCTGCCGCAGGAAGGCGCCAAGCTCGCGCACTTCTGCTCGATGTGCGGCCCGCACTTCTGCAGCATGAAAATCACCCAGGACGTGCGCGACTACGCCGCGCAACAGAAGGGGATGGAGGAAAAGGCGCTGGAGTTCCGCCGCGGCGGCGGTGAGATCTACCGCCACACGCCGTGAGGAGAGACTCGCCCGCCCGCTGTCGGCGTGGCGTGGCGGTCATACCAAGAACAGTATGAATTAAAAGAGTTTTTTACGAAGCTGGCATTGAGCGATTTTTCCTATACCTGAATCGCCTGTCATGTTCTAGCATTCTACCCACGCCGATCCCGGGGCTTCCCGGGGCAGGCGCACCGGACGACCCGCCGAAGAAGCCAGGGCGCCGGGATGGGGAGGGCGGCAAGTCGAAGCCCGCATGCGCTTCGCACATTGATGGGTGTCGCTCCAATGTCCAGAACGTTGATCTCCGCCAGCGCCGCTGCGCTGCTCTTCTGCGTCCTGCTGCTGGCCACGGCCGCGCGCGCGTCCGAACCTGCCTCGCACGATGTCGCCGTGCCGGCCGAGCCGGGCCAGACCGTGGTCATCGAGTGGGCCGGCACCTCCCTGCCGGGAGCCACCGGCATCGGCAGCATGTGCCTGCCGGCCGGCCCGGACGACTCGCACGCCATCACGCTGACGGTTCCCGAAGGCACCTACGAGGGCTTCGACGTGGCGGCCGACTTCCAGATCGAGTGGGAGAGCGGGGAACCCGTCGGGCCCGCCAACACTCGCGACCTCGCGCTGAGCGTGTATCGCGACACCACCACCGAGGTTGGGTCCAGCGACGGCAGTTCGCCCCAGGAAACGGTTGGCGTCATCAATCCCGAGGCCGGGGCGTACAGCGTCGTCGTGTGCCCGTTCATCGCCAGCGAGCCGGTGCCCTACACCGGGCGACTCACCCTGAGGGCGGTCGAGCAGCAGGCCTGCGTGCAGAAGCCCACCACGGCCAAGGCCCATGCCGCGCTGGCCGCCGGCGGCGGACCGGCCGGCAGCCCCGAAGACGGCGGCTTGCCCAACTTCGACCTCTTCCACAAGGAGACCGGCAGCCGGGACCGCGATGCCGCCGGCGACTGGTACGGCCGCCACCAGCCCGCGCTCGTGGACCGCACGCTGGGCGTGCCCACGTTCCTGTGGGCGCGCACCGACGCGCCGGTCGCCGTGGTCGGCGCGCTGAGCCAGCGCGAGCTGCTGGCCGCCCACGCGCGCGCGCACCTGCGGCGCGAGGCCAAGGTCCTGCGCCTGAGCGAGGCGCTGATCGAGCAGGCCGACGTGGCCGACGCGCAATTCAACGGCAACGGCCCGGCGGTGGTACGCCTGCGCCAGCGCGTGGACGGCATCGAGGTGTTCCAGCGCTCGCTGAACGTGCTGCTGGACCGTTCCTACCGCCCGATCGCGGTTTCCGGCTACTTCGCCACCGGCTTCGACACGCTCGCCAACCGTGCCTTCACGCTCGGCGCGCCGCAGGCCATCGCCACCGCCTGGGCCAGCCTCGGCGGCGCGCTCGCGGCGTCCGACCTGACGCCCGCGCAGACGCGCGGCGACTGGCAGTGGTACACGGCGGCGCAGCCGGCGGGCAGCCACTTCTTCGAGCGCGCCCCGCGCGCGAAGCGGGTGTACTACCCGCGCGCCGGCGCGCTCGAGCCGGCGTACCACGTCGAGCTGCTGTCGCGGGCGCGCGTGAACGGCCAGCTCAGCGCCTACGCGCTGGTGGTGTCGGCGGCCGACGGCGGCGTGCTGCATCGCGCCAACCTCAGGGCCGACGCCGCCTTCAGCTACCGCGTGTTCGCCGATGCCCAGGCGCCGCTGCACCAGCCCTACGACTCGCCGCTGGGCAACGACTACGCGCCGTTCCCGGCCGCGGACCGCAGCGAGCGCCTGGCCCGCACCGGCGCGCCGATGAACTTCGTCACGCTCGAGCACGCCGGCATCGTCACCGGCGATCCGTGGCTCGAGGATGGCGCCGGCGAAACGGCGGGCAACCACGTCGACGCCTGCTTCGACCAGTACGACGTCTCGGTCAACACCCCGGCCGGCGGGCTCGCGGTGCCGCCGCCGGTGAACTCGTGCATCGACGGCGTCGAGGCGCGCACGCCGACGACGTCGGCCAACACCTTCGACTACGCCATGGCCGCCGACGCCGATCCGGCCGAGCCGGACGCGCGCAGCGCCGCCATCGTCAACCTGTTCTACATGAACAACTGGCTGCACGACTGGTGGTACAACCACGGCTTCGACGAGGCCTCCGGCAACGCCCAGGCCGACAACAAGGGCCGCGGCGGCGAGGAAGGCGACCCCATCCTGGCGCACGGCCAGGACGGCTCGGGCCGCAACAACGCCAACATGGCGACGCCCTCCGACGGCAGCTCGCCGGTCATGCAGCAGTACCTGTTCGACGGCCCGGCCCGCGGCGAGGTGCGCGTCATCGCGCCCGCCGACGGCGGCCCGCTGGCGTGGGCGCCCGCGGCGTTCAGCAAGCCGGAGTACGAGCCGCTGGTGGCGGAAGTGGTGCTGGCCGACGACGGTGCGGGCGTTTCGCCGACCGACGGCTGCAACGAAGCGCTGCCCGACCCCGGCCTGCCGCTGCCGCCGCCGACCATCCCCGCGCCGCCGCAGTCCTCGCTGCAGGGCAGGATCGCGCTGGTCGATCGCGGCAACTGCAATTTCACGGTCAAGGCGCAGTTCGCCATGGCCTCGGGCGCGATCGCCCTGGTCGTGGTCAACAACGGCGACGGCGACCCCATCACCATGGGCAACGCCGACATTCCGGTCGGCGTCGACCAGCAACCCACCGACCTGGCCTACCAGCAGATCCCGGCGCTGATGATCCGCAAGGCCGACGGCGACGCGATCAAGGCGCAGCTCGCTGCGGGCCCGGTGGAGATGAGCCTGGCGCGGCAGGCGTCGGTCGACACCGACGGCACGCTCGACAACCAGATCATCGCGCACGAGTACTTCCACTACGTGCACCATCGCCTGACCGACTCGAGCAACCAGCAGTCGCGGGCGATGAGCGAGGGCTGGGGCGACATCAGCGGCTTCATGCTGTCGGTGCGGCCGGAAGACCGCTTCGTCCCCGGCAACGACGCCTGGCAGGGCGCCTACGGGCTCGCCGGCTATGTTTCGAGCAATTTCTTCTCGGGCATCCGCCGCGCGCCCTACACCACGGATTTCGGCAAGAACGCGTTCACCTTCCGGCACATCGCCGACGGCGAGCCGACGCCCGACGGCGGCAACGGCGCGATCAACTCCGAGGTGCACAACGCCGGCGAACTGTGGGCCAACATGATGTTCGAGTGCTATGCGGGACTGTTGAAGGCCCGCTCGGACAGCGCCTTCGTCGACGCGCAGTCGCGCATGCAGGACTACATCATCGGCGGCCTGAAGATGACGCCGGCGGACGCGACCTACACCGAGGCGCGCGACGCGGTTCTGGCCGTGGTGCTGGCCACCGACTTCGACGACTACGCGGCGTGCTCGCGCGGCTTTGCCCGGCGCGGCATCGGCCTCAATGCCGTGGCGCCCGCGCGCGGCAGCAGCGACCTCGTCGGCGTGGTCGAGGACTTCAGCGAGTTCACCTGCAAGGCCGGCACCGGCGCCGGAGCGGGCGAGCTGCCGGACAACCGCGGCGAACAGTCGCCGGCCGCGGGCGGCTTCGGCCTGCTGCTGCTGGCGCCGCTGCTCGGCGCCGCGGTGCTGAGGCGCCGGCGCCACTCATAAGCCCAGGGGAGGAGCTTGCGGCGGCTCGGGGAACGGGCCGCCGCATTTTTCTGCCTACGGCGCTGCGCGCGCTTTAGTCCAAGCCCCCGGGCGGCGCATTCCTGCGATGCAGCAGTTGTAGAATGGCGTGCAACCTTTTCAAGGTCCCATGCATCTTCCAAGACCGGCCGAGCGCGCGGGCGCCCGGCTTTTCGCATTCACTCGGGAGCATCATGAAAACAAGCACTTGGCCCCATCGGGCCTGGTCCGCACTGGCGGGCACGCTGTTGCTTAACGCCTGCGCTGGAACCCCCGGGCCGGAAGCCGCAGCCGCGGCCAACCCGCTGTTCACGAGGAGCACGCTGCCGTACCAGTACCCGCCGTTCGACCGGATCCGCGACGAGCACTACATGCCGGCGTTCGAAAAGGGCATGGCCGAGCAGCTGGCGGAAATCGACGTCATCGCGAAGAACCCCGAGGCGCCGACCTTCGAGAACACCATCGTGGCGATGGAGCGCACCGGACAGACCCTGGCCCGCGTCAACATCGTCTTCAACGCGCTGGCCTCGGCGCACACCAACGACGAGATGAAGAAGATCGACGTCGAGATCTCGCCGAAGCTGTCCGCGCACTTCGACACCATCGGCCTCAACCCGGCGCTGTACGGCCGCGTCAGGGCGCTCTACGACGCCCGCGCCACGCTCGAGCTCGACCCCGAGGCGCTGCGCCTGCTCGAGCGCTACCACACCGACTTCGTGCGCGCCGGCGCGCGCCTCGACGAGGCGCAGAAGACGCGCCTCAAGGCCATCAACGAGGAGCTGGCGACGATCGGGACGCAGTTCTCGCAGAACCTGCAGGACGACACCAACGCCTCGGCGGTCGTGGTCGACACGAAGGCGGAACTGGACGGCTTCTCCGAGCAGCAGATCGCCGCGGCCGCCGAGGCGGCCAAGGCGCGCAAGTTCGAGGGGAAGTACGTCATCCAGCTCAGCTGGCCGACGGGCCAGCCAGCGCTGACCAACCTCAAGAACCGCGCGCTGCGCGAGCGCATTCACAAAGCCGCGATCGAGCGCGCCAACCGCGGCAACGAGCACGACAACAAGGCCGTGCTGGCCCGCACTGTCAAGCTGCGCGCCGAGCGCGCCGCGCTGATGGGCTACCCGACGCACGCCGACTTCGTGCTCGAGGTGGAGACCGCGCGCACCACCAAGGCCGTCAACGACCTGCTCGCCAGGCTCACGCCGGCCGCGGTGGCCAACGCGCGGCGCGAGGCGGCCGACCTGCAGAAGATGATCGATGCGCAACAGGGCGGCTTCAAGCTGCAGCCGTGGGACTGGGCGTTCTACGCCGAGCAGGTGCGCAAGGCGCGCTACGACTTCGACGAGTCGCAGATGAAGCCGTACTTCGAGCTGGGCCGCGTGCTGCAGGACGGCGTGTTCTACATGGCCAACCAGGTGTACGGCCTGTCGTTCAGGGAGCGCAAGGACCTGCCGGGGTACCAGGAGGACGTGCGCGTGTTCGAGGTGTTCGAGGAGGACGGCAAGGCCCTCGGCCTGTTCCTGTTCGATCCGTTCGCGCGCGAGAGCAAGCGCGGCGGCGCCTGGATGAACGCCTACGTCAGCCAGAACGGCCTGTTCGGCGACGCGCCGGTTGTGGCCAACCACCTGAACATCCCCGAGCCGCCGGCGGGCCAGCCGGCGCTGCTGACCTTCGACGAGGTCAACACGATGTTCCACGAGTTCGGCCACGCGCTGCACGGCCTGTTCTCGAACGTGAAGTACCCGTACTTCAGCGGCACCTCGGTGCCGCGCGACTTCGTCGAGTACCCGTCGCAGGTCCACGAGATGTGGATCACCTGGCCGGAGATCCTGAAGAACTACGCCAGGCACTACCAGAGCGGCGAGCCGATGCCGCAGGCGCTGGTCGACAAGGTCAAGGCCGCCGAGGAGTTCAACCAGGGCTTCGCGACGACCGAGTACCTCGCCGCTTCGCTGCTCGACCAGGCGTTCCACCAGCTGGCGGCGGACAAGGCCGACATCAAGGACGTGACGGCGTTCGAGAAGGCCGCACTGGAGCAGGCGGGCGCGCTGGTGCGCGAGGTGCCGACGCGCTACCACAGCACGTACTTCAACCACATCTTCGGCGGCGGCTACTCGGCCGGCTACTACTCGTACATCTGGAGCGAAGTGCTGGACGCCGACACTGTCGAGTGGTTCAAGGAAAACGGCGGCCTGAAGCGCGCCAACGGCGATGCGTTCCGCGACAAGCTGCTGTCGCGTGGCGGCAGCGTCGACGCCATCGCGCTGTTCAAGGGCTTCCGCGGCCGCGAGCCGGACATCGAGCCGCTGCTCGAGCGGCGCGGGCTGAAGCCGGCGAAGAAGTAGGAGCGCCTTCAGGCGCGATTCTGGTAGGAGCGCCTTCAGGCGCGACTGATCCGCCACCAAACGGCCGCCGCAAGGCGGCCGTTCTTTTTCAGCCGGGCGCGGCGAGCCGCATGAGCTGCCCGCACAGCCAGGCGCCATAGGTGCCCAGCGCGTAGCCCAGCACGGCCAGCAGCACGCCGACCGGCGCCAGCGCCGGGTGGAAGGCCGAGGCCAGCACCGGCGCGCTGGCGGCGCCGCCGATGTTGGCCTGGCTGCCGACCGCCATGTAGAAGATCGGCGCGCGGATCAGGTGCATCACGGTCAGCATCAGCGTGCCGTGGATCAGGATCCAGGTCACGCCCACGCCGAACAGCAGCGGCTCGCTGACAATGGCGCGCAGGTTCATGTGCATGCCGATGCTCGCCACCAGCACATACAGCATCAGCGAGCCGAGCTTCGAGGCGCCGGCGCCCTCGAGCCGTCGCAGGCGCGTCAGCGACAGCAGCAGGCCGAAGGTCGTTGCCAGCACCACGATCCAGAAGAACTCGCTGGTCAGGCTGATGCGCTCGGCCCACGCGCCCTGCGCCTCGAAGAACCCGGCCACCGGCCCGGCCAGCGCGTGCGACAGTCCGGTGAAACCGAAGCCGACCGCGGCGATGTACACGAGGTCCGGCAGCTTGGTGATGCGCGCGTTCTGCTGCTCGAACGCCTCGATCTTGCGGCGCAGCGCCACCAGCGCGCTCACGTCCACGCCGCGCCGGGCGTCGAGCGCCTCCCAGCGCCCGGCGAGGTACAGCAGGAACGCCATCCACAGGTTGGCGACGATCACGTCCACCGCGACCATGGTGCCGAACAGGTCGTTGTCGATGCTGAACACTTCCTTCATCGCCGCCTGGTTGGCGCCGCCGCCGATCCAGCTGCCGGCCACCGCGGTCAGCCCGCGCCAGGTGTCGCCGCCCACGGTGTCCGGGCTGAACACGGTCCAGATCAGGATGGCGAGCGGCCCGCCGATGACCACGCCGATCGTGCCGGTGGCGAACATCACCAGCGCCTTGGGCCCGAGCCGCAGGATCGCCGGGATGTCCATGGACAGGGTCAGCAGGATCAGCGTCGCCGGCAGCAGGTAACGTGACGACACGTGGTAGAGCTTGCTGTGCTCGCCGTCGATGACGTTGGCGGTGTTGAACAGCGCCGGGATGAAGTAGCACAGCAGCAGCGCCGGCACGTACTTGTAGAAGCCGCGCCAGAACGGGTGCGGGTGGCGCTCGGTCCAGAACACCAGGGCCAGGATGGCGCACAGCAGGCCCAGCACGACGGCGTCGTTGGTGATCAGCGGGGTCATCGCGCCAGTGTAGCGGCGTAGTCTCTATACTGCCGCCCTTGCGGTGCGCGAGGGGGCGGCATGCTCGAGGCCAGGCGCGGGGTTGCGCCCCGGACCATCGGTCCGGACAAGCTCACGCGCGTGCTCGACGTCACGCGCAAGCTCGCCGCCCGCTTCGACCTTGCCACCATGCTGACCGAAGTGGTGCGCGCGGCCGAGGCGGTGATCGAGGCCGAGGGCGGCTCGTTGTGGCTGTACGACAAGGATCGCAACGAGGTGGTGATGCGCGTGGCCACCGGCATGGAGCCGGTGCGCATGCCCGCCGACCGCGGCATCGTCGGCGAATGCGTGCGCACGCGCGCGATCATCAACGTGCCGGACTGCTACGCCGACCCGCGCTTCAACCAGGCCATCGACAGGCACAGCGGCTTCCGCACGCGCTGCATGCTGACGCTGCCGCTGGTGGGCCTCGACGACGCGCTGGTCGGCGTGTTGCAGATCCTCAACAAGCGCCGCGGCGTGTTCGACGCCCACGACGAGCAGCTGGCCGCGGCGCTGGCCGCGCAATGCGCGGCCGCGCTGCAGCGCGCGCAGATGACCGAGGCGCTGGTCGCGGGCGAGCGCCTCAAGCAGGAGATCACCGTCGCGCGCGAGATCCAGATGGGCACGCTGCCGCGCGCGATGCCGGTGCTGGCGGGTTACGACGTGTTCGGCGCGTTCCACCCGGCCGACGAAACCGGCGGCGACACGTTCGACCTGGCCGCGCTGCCGCACCACCGGCTGTTCGTGATGATGGGCGACGCCACCGGCCACGGCATTGGCCCGGCGCTGTCGGTGACGCAGATGCAGGCCATGCTGCGGCTGGCGGTGCGGCTCGATACCGGCCTCGACGCGGCCTACCGCCACGTCAACAACCAGCTCGCCGGCGACCTGCCGCCGGAGCGCTTCGTCACCGGCTTCATCGGCATCCTCGACGCGCGCGTGAACGCGCTCGAGTTCCACGCGCCCGGGCAGGGGCCGATCCTGCATTTCCGCGCGGCGGCCGGCGCGGCCGAGCGCGGCCTGCCCACGACCTTTCCGCTCGGCGCGTTCCCGGTGGAGCAGCCGCGGCCGTCGCGCCGGATCGAGCTCGCGCCCGGCGATATCGTCGCGCTGATCTCGGACGGCGTGTTCGAGTGGCCCGGCCGCGACGGCGGCGAGTTCGGCGTAGCGCGCGTAGAACAATTGCTGCGCGAGCACCACGGCCTGCCGGCGGCGCGGCTGGCCGCGTTGATCTTCGATCAGGCGCGCGCGTTCGGCGCGGCGCAGGCCGACGACGTCACCATCGTGCTGCTGCGGCGCCTCCCGGCAGACACGGAAGCGGCGGAGCTCGAACTGCCGCGCGAGGTCGCCGCGCTCGAGTCGGCCGTCGCGCTGGTGCGCGAGTTCTGGCAGCGCCACGGCCTGCCCGAGGGCGACCGCTTCGCGGTGGATTTCGCCATCGAGGAGCTGTTCACCAACATGGTCAAGTACGGCCGGCGCAGCGACACGCGCATCCGCCTGCGCCTCACGCGCGAGCCCGGCGCCGTGGCGGTGCTGCTGGCGGACCCGGACAGCGAGCCGTTCGACCCGACCGCCGCCCGGCCGGTGGATCTCGCCGCGCCGCTGGAAAAGCGCACGCCGGGCCGGCTGGGCTTGCCGCTGATCCACAAGCTGGTGGACGATTTCGCCTTCGAGTACGCCGGCAGCGAGAGCCGCGTTTCCTTCCGCAAACGCATGGGGGCTGACAATGCTGGAGATTGAACAGCGGGCCGACGGCACCATGGCCCTGGCAGGCCGGCTCGATGCCGCCCAGGCGCCGAAGATGCAGGCGGCGCTCGATGCGCTCAACGGCGCTACCAGGCTCGACTGCGCCAGGCTCGAGTACGTGTCGAGCGCCGGCCTGGGTGTGCTGCTCAAGACCCAGAAGCGGCTGGGGGCTGCGGGTGGCCTGACGCTGGTCAACGTCAACGCCCACATCCTCGACGTGTTCCGCTATTCCGGCTTCGACCAGATCTTCCGCATCGAGGGTCCCGGCGCGTAGCCGGACCCGCCAACTTTTCCGCGCCTGGCGGGTAAGTCGTGCAAGAGGAAGCCGACGAAGCGCTCGTCACGCGCTGCCGCAACGGCGATGGCGGGGGGTTCGCCGTGCTGGTCGGGCGTTACGAACGGACGGTGTTCAACCTCGCGTACCGCATGCTCGGGGACCGCGAGGAGGCGCGCGACGTCGCCCAGGCGGCCTTCCTCAAGGCGCTGGAAAGCCTGCACCGCTTCGACCCGCGGTACCGGTTCTTCAGCTGGCTGTACCGCATCGCGATGAACGAGGCGCTGGACGTCCTCGGGCGCCGCGGGCGGCAGACGGAGCTGACCGACGTGCACGCAGCCGACGACGACCCCGCCCGCGACGCGCAGACCGCCGACCTCGGCGCGCGCGTGCGCGGCGCGCTGGGCGCGCTGAGCCCGGACCACCGGGCGGTGCTGGTGCTGCGGCACTACCAGGACCTGAGCTACGAGGAGATCGGGCGGGTGCTCGACCTGTCCGACGCGACCGTGAAGTCGAGGCTGTTCGAGGCGCGCGAGCGCCTGCGCCTGCGCCTCGCGGACGCCGCGGGAGAATCGTGATGGATGCGCGCGTGGTGGAACTGATCAACCTGGAGCTCGACGGGCGGCTCGACGCAGCCGGCCGCGCCGAGCTCGAGGCGGCGCTTGCGGATGACCCTGCGGCGCGGGCGCGCCGCGAGCAGCTGCGTGCCGTGGCGCGCGCGCTCGCCGACGCGCCCGTGCCCTCCCTGCCGCTCGACTTTCGCGACGCCGTGCTGCGGCGCCTGCCGCAGCGCAGCAATCGCGGCATCCGCGCACGCCGCACCTGGCGCGGCGGCTTGGCGCTCGCGGCCAGCGTGGTCGCGGCCGTGGTGGTGCTGCGGGTCGTGCAGCACGGACCGGTGGGGGTGCCGGAGCAGATGGGGGCGACGCTGGCGCCGCCGGCGGCCCGCGTGACGGTCATGCCACAGGCCGGCGGCCTGGCCCTGAAATTCACCCTGCCGGCGGGCCCGGCCGATCTCGTCCTCGAGTTCGCGGGCGAGGGGCCGCTGGCCGCAACCGCGGACCGCGGTCCGGCGCCGGTGGTCGAGGGGCGGCGTATAGTGGTCGGCGCCACTGGGGGCCGGCTGACGGTGCAGGTGGCGGGGAACGTCAATGAATTCAAGGCGAACCTGATCCGGGGCGGGGTTGTGACCCCCGTCACGGTGAGTTCGCCGTGAGGCGCCGGCGCCAACTTTTGCGCCGGTCGCCGGTAGGTCAACTGACACAACCACCTTCTGGGGGCGCGTGAGGACATCATGGCTAACGAACAGATGAAGCAGCGTTGGGTCGTCGGCACGGTGGCCGTTGTTGCCATCGGCGGCGCGGTTGCCTACTTCGGCTTCGACATTCCCGGAGGCAACGACCTGACCGGCGCGATCGCGCCGGCCGACCGCTACCGCGGCAGCCAGCTGTCCGAGACCGACGTCCAGCTCGGCGACCAGCAGATCGCCCAGCTGATGCAGACCGACACGTTCGAGCTGCTGGTCAAGGACGCGGAGTTCCGCCAGATGGCGCGCGATCCGCAGTTCATCGCGCTCGCCAACAGCCCGGCGTTCAGGACCATGGCCCAGCACCCGCAGGCGTTCAGCGCCATGGCCCAGCACCCGCAGGCGTTCAGCGCGATGGCGCGGTACCCCGAGGCCTTCAGCGCGATGGCGCTGGCGCCGCAGGGCTTTGCGGCCCTGGCGCGCGACCCGCAGGCGTTCGCCGCGATGGCCAGCAACGCGCAGGCGTTCAGTGCGATGGCGGCGGCGCCGCAGGCGTTCAGCGCCCTGGCCCGCGACCCGCAGGCGATGGCGGCGATGGCGCAGCACCCGCAGGCATTCAGCGCCCTGGCCCGCGACCCGCAGGCTTTCAGCGTCCTGGCGACCCACGCCCAGGCCTTCTCGGCCCTGGCGCGGGATCCGCAGGCGCTGGCGGCGATGGCGCGCGATCCGCAGGCCTACGCCGCCGCTTCGAGCAGCGCGCAGGCGCACGATGCGCAGGCCACCGCCGCCGCCGCGCAGCACGCCCAGGCGTTCAGCGCGCTGGCGCAGAGCGCGCAAGCGTTCTCGGCGCTGGCGCAGAACGCGCAGGCGTTCTCGGCGCTGGCGCAGAACGCGCAGGCGATGAGCGTCATGGCGCGTGATGCGCAGGCCTTCTCGGCGCTGGCCAGCGACGCCCAGGCCTTCGACGCCATGGCGCGCAGCGCGCAGGCCTTCTCGGCCCAGGCGCTTTCGGCCCAGGCCATTTCGGCTCAGGCGACCGCGGCCGAGGCGTTCGACGCCCAGGCTTTCGACGCGATGGCGCGCAGCGCGCAGGCGTTCAGCGCCCTGGCACGCGATCCGCAGGCCTTCTCGGCCATGGCCAGCAACGTGCAGGCGTTCAGCGCGATGGCCGCGGCGCCGCAGGCGTTCAGTGCCCTGGCGCGCAGCCCCGAGGCCTTCGCGGCCCTGGCGCGCGACCCGCAGGCGTTCGCCGCCGCCGCGCGTTATCCGCAGGCCTTCGACGCGATGGCGCGGTCGCCCGCGTTCTCACAGGTCGCGCAGCAGCAGGCGTTCAGCGCGATGCTGCAGAGCGCCGCCTTCTCGGGCGCGGTGCAGGCGTACCAGAACCAGTAACCCATTCGGTGGGGCACTTCAGGCCGCCCGGCGCCGGGCGGCCTTCTTGTTTGGGCTATCCTCCGCGCGGGGCCTGACAACAAGAAGGGGCGGGCATGCGGAGCACGGGGGTGCGCGCGTTCGCGGCCGCGGCGCTGCTGGCCGCGACGACCGCCGCAGCGCTCGCCGACGATCTCAACCTGAGCGTCCTCGAGACCGAGGACCTGCGGCTGATCTACTTCGATCCGGCCCAGACCTACCTGGTGCCGCACGTGGTCCGCTCGTTCCACAACTCGCTGGCGTGGCAGCGCCGCGTGTTCGGCTGGGTGCCGTACGAGAAGACCACATTGTTGCTGAAGGACTTCACCGACTCCGGCAACGCCGCGGCGCGCAGCGCGCCGAACAACGCCATCACCGTGGACATCGCGCCGCTGTCGCGCACCTTCGAGACCTTCACCTCGAGCGAGCGCATCTACATGCTGATGAACCACGAGCTGGTGCACGTGGTGACCATGGACCAGTTCGCGCGCCGGGACGAAGCCTGGCGCAAGGTCTTCGCCGGCAAGCTCAACCCCGAGGGCGCGCACCCCGAAACGCTGCTGTACTCGTACCTGACCGTGCCGCGCGTGACCGTGCCGCGCTGGTACCTCGAGGGCAGCGCCGTGTTCATGGAGACCTGGATGGCGGGCGGCATCGGACGCGCCCAGGGCGCCTACGACGAGATGGTGTTCCGCGCCATGGTGCGCGACGGGGCCCACTTCCACGACCCGCTCGGCCTGGTCTCGGTCGGCGTGAAACAGGATTTCCAGGTCGGCGTGAATGCCTACCTGTACGGCACGCGCTTCATCTCGTGGTGCGCCTTGCAGCATTCCCCGGAGAAGGTGCTCGACTGGTTCAAGCGCGTCGACGGCACCAGCCGCTACTACGCCGACCATTTCGAGCAGGTTTTCGGCCTGACGCTCGAAGCCGCCTGGGCCGACTGGATCGCGTGGGAGAAGGGCTTCCAGGCCGCCAACCTCGAGGCCGTGAAGAAGTACCCGATCACGCCGGCGCGGCCGGTCACGCCGGAGCCCCTCGGCTCGATCTCGCGCGCGTTCGTGGACGAGAAGGCCGGCGTGCTGTACAGCGCGGTGCGCCGTCCCGGCGTGCTGGCGCACCTGGGCGCGATCTCGCTGGCCGACGGCGGCATCCGCCAGCTCGAGGACATCAAGGGGCCGGCGCTGTACAAGGTCACCTCGCTGGTGCACGTGCCGCAGGCCGACCTGCTCGTGTACACCACCGACAACAACCTGATCCGCGACCTGGTCGCCTACGACCTGGCGACCGGCGACTCGCGGCTGCTGCAGCGCGACGCCCGCATCGGCGACCTCGCACTCGCGGCGCCGACTGCCGACCTCTACGGCATCCGCCACCAGAACGGCCTGGCGACGCTGGTGCGCCTGCCGCCGCCGTACCAGAAATGGACCCAGGTGCACACCTTCCCGTACGGCACCGACGTCTACGACATCGACGTCTCGCCGGACGGCGCGCTGCTGTCGGCCTCGGTCGGCGGCATCGACGGCCGCCAGCGCCTGGCGGTGTTCGAGCTGGCGAAGCTGGCCGCGGGCGAGGCGGCCGCGATCGCCGAAGCCGACTTCGGCACCGCGGTGCCGGAGGGCTTCGTATTCTCGCCGGACGGCCGCTACCTGTTCGGCAGCAGCTATTACACGGGCGTGTCCAACCTCTTCCGCTACGAGCCGAAGACCAAGCAGCTCGAAATGGTCACCAACACCGATACCGGCATGTTCCGGCCGGTGCCGCTGGCCAGCGGCGACCTCATCGCCTTCGCTTACAGCGGCGCCGGCTTCCAGCCGGTGGTGGTGGAGCAGCCCGGACCGCTGCAGGACGCCAGCGCGGTCAGGTTCCTCGGCGCCGAGATCGCCGCGAAGTACCCCGTGATCCAGAGCTGGGAGGCCGGCTCGCCGGCGCGCGTGGATTTCGAGAAGCTGGTGACGCGGCGCGACAAGTACCTCCCGCTGCGCGAGTTCGAGTTCGCCGCGGCCTACCCGATGCTCGAGGGCTACAAGAACTCGGTGGCCGCCGGCGCGCTGCTGCGCTGGAGCGACCCGATGGGCTTCGACAGCCTCGAACTGGCGGTCTCGCACAGCCCGGACGGCGACCTGCCCGAGGGCGAGCGCGGCCACGCCGAGATCACCTATCGCCATCTGGGCTGGAGCCTGCGCGCCAGCCACAACGACGCCGATTTCTACGACCTGTTCGGGCCGACCGAGCGCAGCCGCCGCGCCGACGCCGTCGGCCTGGGCTGGGAGCGTGCGCTGATCTACGACAAGCCGCGCGAGCTGCATTTCAGCGTCGACGTGGACCATTACACCAACCTCGAGCGCCTGCCCGACGCGCAGAACGTCGCCGCGCCGTTCGAGAAGCTGACCACCGCGCAGGCCGGACTGGATTTCGCCTACGTGCTCAACTCGCTCGGCAACGTCGATGACGAAAAAGGCGTGCGCTGGGAGCTGGTGGCCGAGGCCAACTACGTCAACAGCGAAGCCATCCCGCGCTACCGCGCCGGGCTCGACTTCGGTTTCCCGGTCGGGCCCGCCCACTCGACGCTGTGGCTGCTGAACGCGGCGGGCGCCGCCGACGGCGACCGGCTCGACCCGTTCGCCAACTTCTTCTTCGGCGGCTTCGGCAACAACTACGTGGACGACGGCGAGATCAAGCGCTACCGCGAGCATTACGCCATGCCGGGCTTCGAGCTGAATGCCCTGGGTGGGCGCACCTTTGCCAAGTCCACGCTGGAGTGGAACCTGCCGCCGCTGGTGTTCGACCGCGTCGGCACGCCGGGCTTCTACCTGGCCTGGGCGCGGCCGGCGCTGTTCGGCACCGGCCTGGTCACGAACTTCGACGACACGCCGACGCGGGTCGAGGCGCAGAGCGCCGGCGCGCAACTCGACTTCCGCTTCCGGGTCATGCACGGGCTCGACATGACGCTGTCGGCCGGCTACGCGATCGGCTGGATCGAGGGCGAGCGCGTGGACGAAGAGGTCATGGTGTCGCTGAAGATCCTGTGACCGCGGACCTCGCGCTGCGCGCCTCGGTCGGGCTGCTGCCGGTGCTGTGCTTCCTGGCGGCGATGCGCTACTTCGATTCCTACAAGCTGGTGCACCTCAGGCCGACCCTGGCCATGATCGCCGCCGGCGCGCTCGGCGCCGTGGCCAGCTACTGGATCGGCGCGGCCGTCATCGGCGCCAGCGGCCTCGAATTCACGCTGTACGCGCGCTACCTCGCGCCGCTGATCGAGGAACTGCTCAAGGGCGCCGTGATCGTGTGGCTGGTCGCGCGCCACCGCGTCGCCTTCCTGGTCGATGCCGCCGTCTGCGGCTTCGCCGTCGGCGCCGGCTTTGCCATGCTGGAGAACCTGTTCTATTTGCGCCTGCTGCCGGACGCACCGGTCGCCGTGTGGATCGTGCGTGGCTTCGGCACCGCCATCATGCACGGCGGCACCACCGCGATGTTCGGCGTGATCGGCCTGATCCTGTCCGAGCGCGCCGGCCGGCCGCGCCCGGCGGCATTTCTCCCGGGCCTGCTGCTGGCGGCCGCCATCCACTCGGCCTACAACCATTTCTTCTTCGCGCCGGTGCTGGCCGCCGCCGGCATCCTGCTGGTGCTGCCGCCGCTGGCGCTGGCGGTGTTCGCACGCAGCGAGGCCACTCTCGAGCGCTGGCTCGAGTCGGGCTTCGACGCCGACACGCAGCTGCTGGAGCTGATCAACTCGGGCCGCTTCGGCGACTCGCGCGTCGGCCGCTACCTGGGGTCGCTGCGGGAGCGCTTCGACGGCCCGGTGGTTGCCGACCTGCTGTGCTACCTGCGGACGCGCACCGAGCTGGCGCTGCGGGCCAAGGGCATGCTGATGGCGCGCGAGAGCGGCTTCGACCCCTTACCCGACGCACACACGCGCGCGCGCTTCGACGAACTCGAGTATCTGGAGAAAAGCATCGGGCCGACGGGGCTGCTGGCGATCAAGCCGTTCCTGCACATGTCGCGCAAGGACCTCTGGCAGCTTTACCAGATCGGCCGCTAGTGCCCTCAAGGGGGCCCTCAGCGGTAGGATGGCTCCAGGGGGTGCGCATGAACGATGCCGCGGGGGCCGCGGCCGCGGCCGCACAGGAGCCGCCCACGACGGCGGACGTGCTGCGGCGGCTGGCCGAAATCCCGCTGCTGCGCGCCCTGCCACCGGAGGAAGTGCAGGAACTGGTCGACTGCGTCGAGCAGCTCGACGTCCCTGCCGGCCACCGGCTCATCACCCGGGGCGACGTCGGCGATGCGCTGTACCTGATCGAGCACGGCGGCGCGCGGGTCGAGCGCGACGGCCGCGAGGCGATCGCGCTCGGTCCCGGCAGCGTGGTCGGCGAAACCGCCCTGCTGACCGGCGAGCGGCGCAACGCCACGGTCACCGCCGAGACGCCGCTGACGGTGTGGCGCATCAAGCGCGACGCCTTCACCGGGCTGGTCGAGAAATCCCCGAACCTGCGCCAGGCGCTGCACGGCCTGGTCGAGTCGCGCCGGCAGGGCGGCACGATCGAAGCACCCAGCAAGGAGTACTGGCTGGCGACGGCCAAGCGCGCGGTCGAAGCGCGCAACCGCAACCTCACGCTGTGGGAAGTGCTGATGGCGATCGGCCTGATCGCCTGGGCCGCGCTGTTCGTCAACGAGCGCGCCGGCCTGGTGCATCCCGAGGCGCACGACGCGCTGTTCGCGGCGATCGAGCTGGTCACCGGGCTGCTGGTGATCCAGGGCTCGTGCGAAGCTTTCATCCATGGCGTCGAGCGCCTCGGCGCGCGCCTGCGCTGGGACGGCTTCATCTCCGGCACGGTCGGCTCGGTGCTGTCGACGTTGCCGGAGTTCGTGGTCATCGCCTTCCTGGTGCGGGTCGACCCGCTGGCGGCGTTCGTGACCGCCGCGGTCACCATCTACAACAACGCGCTCGCCTTCTCGATCTACTCGTTCTTCCTGCCGAAAGACAAAAAGGGCGCCTTCCGCATGCCGCGCTCGCTGACCGTGGCCGGCGGCGAGATCCTGATCGCCGGCGGCGCCGTCACGCTGATCGTCGGCGCCATCATGGTCATGCTCAAGCTCGACGGCAGCCGCCAGTCGCTGGCCGGCATGGACCTGCTGGTGATCGCCGGCGTGCTCATCGGCATCTACAGCTACTACCTGGTCACGCTGGTGCGCTACTACGGCGAGGGCGAGGATGACGAGGAGTCGCACCGCGCCGACCCGCACCGGCTCGGCCACGACACCAGCTGGGGCGCGATCGGGACGATGTTCGCACTGGGCATCGTCGGGGCCTACTGCGCCGGCGAGGCGATCGGGGCATTCGCCGAGACCGCGCTCGGCTCGCTCGGCCTGCCGACCATCCCGACCGCCGCGGCGCTGGCGTTCTTCGCCGGCATGAGCGAGTACATCATCGTCTACAAGTCGCACCGCCGCGGCGAGCTCGGTATCGCGCTGTCGAACGTGTTCGGCGGCATGACCCAGGTCATGTTCCTGCTGCTGCCGTTCGGGCTGCTGGTGATCGGCGTCGTCGGCCTGGCGACCGGCGATGCGGCCTACGCGATCAGGATCAACGGCGTGACGATGATGTTGATGCTGCTCCTGTTCCCGCTGTTCTACGCGCTGCACTCGTACATCTCGCAGGAGAAGACGCTGTCGGATCTCGACGCCGCGTCGATGACGGGCATCTACCTGCTGCTGCTGTACTTCCTGTTCACCTCCACCGGCTAGCTAACCGCACTCGGCGGCGACGCCCTGGCGCGCCTGCTCGCGCTGCGCCTCGTTCTCCTGCTCGCTCCGATAATGGCGCTCGCCCTGCTCGTCGACCGTGAACACCCGGCTGGCGGCCTCGAGCGCCGCCAGGCGCTTGCGCCATTGGTCGCAGCGCGCCGCGCGCTGCGCCTGCTGCCGGGCGGCCTGGTCGCGGGCCTTGGCCTCGTCCGCCCGCGACTGGTCGACCTCGTCGGCGAACTTCTTCAGCGGGTCGGCGCCGCCCTCGGCCGGCGGCGGCGCGGCGGGCGCGGGCGCGGGCGCCGGCCCGCCGCTGCAGTTGGCGCCGGGCGGCTTGGTCTGCACGTAGGTCACCCGGCCATCCTTGTCCACGCACTTGTAGACCTGGGCGAAAGCCAGGCCGGGAGCGAGCAGCAGCAACAGCACGGTGGAGCGGAGCACGGCAGGTCCCCGGGGGCGGCGAAGGCTGCTACTTTACGGCGGTTCGTGGACGGGAGCGGCGCGGCATGGAGCGTGGCGAGCGGTTCTACCGGATCCACCGGCTGCTCAAAGCGGGTCGCTGCGTGCCGCTGAAGCAGTTCACCGAGGACCTCGGCGTGTCGCGGGCGACCTTCAAGCGCGACATCGAGTACCTGCGCGACCGCTACGGCGCGCCGCTGGTGTGGGACCGCGAGCGCAGCGGCTACCGCTACGACCTGACGGCGCCCGGCGCCGAGCGCTTCGAGCTGCCGGGCTTCTGGCTCTCCGCCTCGGAGATCCACGCGCTGCTGGCGATGCAGGCGCTGCTCTTCGACCTCGACGAGGGCCTGCTGGCCGACCAGGTCAAGCCGCTGATGGCGCGGCTGGAAGGCGTGCTCGAGGGCAGCCGCCTGCCGACGGCCGAGATCCGCAAGCGCATGCGCATCCTGCACCAGGGCGCGCGGCGCACCGAGCCGGCCGCGTTCGGCGTGGTCGCGCAGGCGCTGCTGGCGCGCAAGCGCCTGTCCATCAGGCACCACAACCGCGCCCGCGACGAGGACACCACGCGCGAGATCTCGCCGCAGCGACTGGTGCACTACCGCGACAACTGGTACGCCGATGCCTGGTGCCACCTGCGCAACGGCGTGCGCACCTTCGCGCTCGACGCCATCGAGCACGCCGAGCTCGTCGACAGCAGGGCCAAGGACGTGCCGGAGGCCGAGCTCGACCAGTACCTGGGCAGCAGCTACGGAATCTTCAGCGGCGAGCCCAAGGCCACCGCGGTGCTGCGCTTTTCGCCGCTGCGCGCGCGCTGGGTCTCGCGCGAGCGCTGGCACCCGCGACAGAAGGGCACGTGGGAGAAGGATGGCCGCTACACGCTCGAGGTGCCCTACAGCGACGACCGCGAGCTCACCATGGACGTCCTCCGGCACGGCAGGGATGTGGAGGTTCTCGGCCCGCCGGAACTGCGCGCGCGCGTGGCACAGGCGCTGAAGGAAGCCGCGAAACACTACCTGTAGGCACGCCCATCCCTGGCTCACGCCCTGAGCCACCACCCCCCGCATGATGGCCCCACGCAATTGGAGACCACCATGAACGGCAAGCCCGACTGGAACGACAGCTACCCCGGCATCCTCACCGCCATGACGCTGGCCCTTGCTCTGACCAGCTGCGCCTGGCTGATCGCAAGCCTTTGATTCCCTTTGCGCCGAAGGCGGCGCTCCTGCAGCTCCCTCCCCACCACGCACCCAAGCTGCAGGGGCGTCCGCTTTCGGCACATCCCCGTTCGCGGCTCAGGCCGCGCCCGCGCCCCTGAACCCGCGCGCCCGCTCGCGTGCAAGCTCGACGACGGCCCGGCTGACGACGGCGGTCAGGCTGCGCGCCGTGCGCAACCGCTCGCCCAGCGGCAGCCGCTCGGGAATCGAGATCCACAGGCGCAGCAGGTGGCGGCGTTTCCCGGGCTCGGGCCAGTCCTCGAACGCGGTGCGCGCGTGCAGGATGGTGTGGTTGGAGATCAGCTGGATGTCGCCGGGTGCGAGGTCCATGTCGAGGTGGAAGGCCGGCGAGTTGGCGATGCCGTCGTAGGCATCGAGCAGGTCTTTCAGCTCGTCGGCCATCGCCGGCACGTGCGCGTGGCGATTGACCGTGCGGTAGTAGTCGCTCTGCCAGAACGTGCGCAGCTCGCCGTTCGAATAGCGGCACGGCGGGATCGGGAAGGCGCGCACGCCGCCTTCGCCCTTGGTGTCGAAATACAGCGGCTCGAACAACCGCGGAACCAGCCGCGGCTTCACCCGCATCAGCTCGTTGAACACCGCCACGCTGCTGGCGATGCGTGACAGCCCGCCCGACCTGGCTTTTTGCAGGCACAGCAGGCCGACGAAGTCCGCGGCGTCGGTGTGGACCGCGAGCTCCTTGTTGGTGCGGTAGTAGCGCACGTCCCCGCCGGTGCGCTGGTCGCGCACGTGGCCGAGCAGGTCGCCCTCCGGGTTCTGCGCGCCGGGGATGCCGAAGTGGTGGCCCAGGCACCAGAAAAAGGTCTCCGACTGCGCCTCGGTCCATTCGGCGACCGGCACGCCGCGGATCAGCACGAAGCCGCGGCCGCGGCGGATCTCGCCGCGCCAGCCATCGACGCGCCTTGACAGCGTCGGCAGCGGAAAGTCGGCGGCGGTCATGTGCCGCAGCTTCTTGCCGCTGGCGGCCGCGACCTGTTGCGCGGCATTGAGCTCGGCGATCTCGGCGGCGCCCAGCTGCTCGGTCCACAGCCCGGGTAGCCGGCGCATATCCTCGCCGCGCCAGGCCGCGGCGCCCTCTATCGGCGCCGTGGGCACGCGCTGGTGCGGCCGGGCCCAGTACTTCAGCGTCTGTGCGCGCAGCGACTTGTACACGGTGTCACTCCCCGATGATCTTGACCAGCACGCGCTTGCGCCGCCGGCCGTCGAACTCGCCGTAGAAGATCTGCTCCCACGGGCCGAAGTCGAGCTTGCCGCCGGTGACGGCGACCACCACCTCCCGGCCCATGACCTGGCGCTTGATGTGGGAGTCGGCGTTGTCCTCGCCGGTGTCGTTGTGGCGCCACTGCTTGACCGGCTCGTGCGGCGCCAGTTGTTCCAGCCACCGGGTGAAATCGTGATGCAGCCCGCGCTCGTCGTCGTTGATGAACACCGACGCCGAGATGTGCATGGCGTTGACCAGGCACAGGCCGTCCTTGACGCCGCTGTCGCGCAAGGCCGCCTCGACCTGCGGCGTGATGTTGACGAACGCCGTGCGTGTGGGCGTGTCGAACCAGAGCTCCTTGCGGTGGCTTTTCATGACGGGATAATAGCGGCTGGCGGCACGCCCGGCCTGCCGTACCGGCGCCGACTGGCACGCCCGCTCCGACAGGATCGACCCAATGTCCGTACTCGGCTACACGCTTCTCGGCAACCCGCTCTCGGCGTGGCTCACCGCGCTCGGCATCGCGCTGGCGATCAACCTCGTCGTCGGCGTGGTCAAGTGGGCCATCGTCCACCACCTGTCGCGCCTGGTGGGCAAGTCCCACACGGCGCTCGACGATTCGCTGGTCGAGGCGGTGCGGCGCACGCGTCAGTGGCTGGTGTTTTTCGTCACGCTTTACATCGGCGCCCAGTCCCTCGAGCTGCCGGACCGTGTCGACCTGGTGCTGAAGGCGGCGGCCACGGTGGCCGTGGTGGTGCAGGTCGGCCTGTGGCTCGGCGCGCTGATCGAGTTCTGGATCGGGCGCTCGCGGGCGCTGGCCCTGGCGTCGGACGCCGGCACGGCGACCACGCTGTCGGTGGTGAATTTCGCCGCCAAGCTGGTGCTGTGGACGTTCCTGCTGCTGCTCGGCCTCGACAACCTCGGCGTGGACGTCACCGCGCTGGTGGCCGGCCTGGGCGTCGGCGGCATCGCCGTGGCGCTGGCGGTGCAGAGCATCCTCGGCGACCTGTTTGCCTCGCTGTCGATCGTGGTCGACAAGCCCTTCGTGCTCGGCGACTTCATCATCGTCGACGACTACATGGGCACGGTCGAGCACATCGGCCTGAAGACCACGCGCATCCGCAGCCTCGGCGGCGAGCAGATCGTGTTCGCCAACAGCGACCTGCTGGCCGCGCGCATGCGCAACTACAAGCGCATGCGCGAGCGGCGCGTGGTGTTCGCCTTCGGCGTGCTGTACCAGACCCCCGCCGCGCAGCTGGAGAAGATCCCGGGGATGGTGCGCGAGATCGTCGAGCGCACGCCGCAGGTGCGCTTCGACCGGGCCCACTTCCAGAAGTTCGGCGACTCCAGCCTCGACTTCGAGGTGGTGTTCTGGATGACCGACCCCGACTACAACAAGTACATGGACGCCCAGCAGGCCATCAACCTGGCGCTGGTGCGGCGCTTCGAGCAGGAGAAGATCGGCTTCGCCTACCCGACCCGCTCGCTCTTGGTCGAGGCGCCGGTGCGTGTGGAGCTGGCCGGGCGCGCCTAGCGCCGCGCCCGCTCCGCCTCGAGCTTGCGGAGCTCGTCGGCGGTCAGCGCCAGCGTGCCCATGTTGTACTCGTAGATCGCCTCCTCGATCTGCTCGCGCGTGTTCATCACGAACGGGCCGTACTGCACCACCGGTTCGCGCAGCGGCCTGGCCGCCAGCAGCAGAAAGCGGCCGCCGTCGGCGCCGGCCGTGACCGTCACCGAGTCGCCGTCGGACAGCAGCCCGGCCGCGCGGTGCGGCAGCGGTTTGCCGGCGGGGCCGCCGATGGTGGCGCTGCCCTCGTAGGCGTACACGAAAGCGTTGTGGCCGCGCGCGACCGGCGCGCTGAACGTAGCGCCGGCCGGCAGGCGCACGTCGACGTAGAGCGGATCGGTGGCGAGCTTTGCGCCCGCACCGTTGCCCCCGCCATTGACCGGGCCGTGCGTGACCTTGCCGTCGAGCTCGATCGAGCCCGCGATCACGCGTACCTCGCCGCCGCCCGGCAGCGACACCGCCGGGATGTCGCCGGCCGGGATGTCGCGATAGGACGCCGGCTTCATCTTCTCGGCGGCCGGCAGGTTCAGCCAGAGCTGGAAGCCGCGCATGCGCCCCTCGGACTGCTGCGGCATCTCGGAGTGGACGATGCCGCGCGCGGCGGTCATCCACTGCACCGCGCCCGGACCGAGGTCACCGGTGTTGCCGAAGTTGTCCTTGTGTTGCATGTGGCCGTCGAGCATGTAGGTCACCGTCTCGAAGCCGCGGTGCGGATGCGGCGGGAAGCCGGCGAGGTAGTCGTCCGGGTTATCCGAGTAGAACTCGTCCAGCATCAGGAACGGGTCGAAGCGCATGCGCTCCTGGCCCGAGCCGAGGCTGCGGCGCAGCTTGACGCCGGCGCCATCGGAGGTCGGCATGGACGGGATGACCTGCGCGAGGGTGCGTTCGCTCATGGCATGGCCCTCCGCGCGCGCCAGGCGTCGAGCGAGACGGCCCCCGCGCCGTGCGCGACCAGGAACAGGAAGCCGCCCGCCATCGCGAAGTTCTTCATGAACAGGATCATCTGCATCTGGTCGCCGAAGTTGGCGTGGAACAGCAGCGCCGCCAGCACGCTGAAGCCGGCCAGCGCCAGCGCGGCGAGGCGGGTCCACAGGCCGAGCACGACCAGGATGCCGCCGCCGAGCTCGGTGACGATCACCAGCGGCAGCAGCGCGCCGGGCACGCCCTGGGACTCCATGTAGGCCTGGGTGCCGGCGTAGCCGCCGACCTTGCTGAAGCCGGACAGGATGAAGATGGCCGAGATCAGCACGCGGCCGGTGAGTTCGCCGACGTCGTAGAGCTTGTTCATGGTGTTTCTCCGGTTGAGGGGATCAGGCGGCCAGCCGCGCGGGCTCGGCCAGATTCTGGAGGGCGGCGCGGGCCTGCGCCAGGCTGGACTCACGCTGCCCCGGGCCGATGGCGAGACCCTCCGCGTAGACGAATTCGACCTCGGTGATGCCGAGGAAGGCGAGGAAGTCGCGCACGTAGGCGGTCTGGGTGTCCTTCGGCGTGCCGGCATAGGCACCGCCGCGCGTGGCGAACAGGTAGGCGGTCTTGCCGGTCAGCAGCCCGACCGGGCCGTGCTCGGTGTAGCGGAACGTCACGCCGGCGCGGGCGACGTGGTCGAAGTACGCCTTGAGCTGCGAGGGGATGCCGAAGTTGTACATCGGCAGCCCGAGCACGATGACGTCGGCCTCGCGCAGCTCGGCGATCAGCTCGTCCGAGTATCCGGCGACGGCGCGCTGCTCCGCCGTGCGCTCCTCGGGCCTGGTCAGGAACGCCTGGAAGCGCGCGGCATCGAGGTGCGGCACCGGCTCTCGCGTGAAGTCGCGCTCGGCGAGTTGCAGCGCCGGGTCGTGCCGGCGCAGTGCGTCCACGAACTGAGCGGCGAGCCGGCTGGACTGGCCGTCCTGCGAGTACAGGCTGGAATTGATCTTGAGAACCTTCATTGACTGCCCTCCTTGAATTGGGTGGCAGCTATTTAAATATTGAATCAGTCGATAAAAAAGCGGATTATTTAGGCTCTAACGTTCGATAAGGTAGATATTAATGGCCGGACCGAAGACCTCCCTGGAGCACTGGAGGTCGCTAGTTTCCGTAGTTGAATCAGGAGGTTACGCGCAGGCCTCCGAGCGGATTCACAAGAGCCAGTCCACGCTGAGCTACTCGATCCAGAAACTCGAGCGCCTGCTCGGCGTGAAGGTGTTCGTGATCGAGGGTCGCAAGGCGAGGCTCACGGACGCCGGCCACATCCTGTACACGCGCGGCAAGGCCCTGGTCGCCGACGCGGAGCAGCTCGAGCGCGCGGCGGGCGCGCTGGCCGCGGGCTGGGAGGCCGAGATCCGCCTGGCGGTGGAGATCATCTTTCCGACGTGGCTGCTGCTCGAGTGCCTGGCCGCGTTCGGCGACGAGCATCCCCACACCCGCATCGAGTTGTACGAGACGGTGATCGGCGGCAACACCGAGGCCCTGACGCAGGGCCGCGTGGACTTCGCCATCGGGCCGGCCGTCCCGCCCGGCTTCCTCGGCGATCCGCTGATGGACGTGCGCGCGGTCCTCGCTGCGGCGCCGTCGCATCCCTTGCACCAGCTTGGCCGGCCGATCTCCGCCGCGGACCTCAAGCCGCACCGGCACCTGGTGATCCGCGACAGCGGCAGCCGCCGCGAGCGCGCGGCAAGCGTTGTCGCCAACCAGCGCTGGGTGGTGTCGAACAAGGCCACCTCGATTCGCGCGGCCGTGATGGGCCTCGGCTTCGCCTGGTATGCCGAGGACGCGATCCGCGAGGAGTTGCAGGGCGGACAGCTCAAGGCGCTGCCGATGCGCGAGGGCGCCGAGCGGCACGTGACGCTGTACCTGATCTACGCCGACCGCGACGCCCTCGGGCCCGGTGCGCGGCGGCTGACCGAGGTCATCCGTGCGCAGGTGCGCGAGCGCTGCCGCGACGCCTTGGCGGCCGGCGGCGCGGCGGCGGTGGCACAATCGGCGTCACCGACGGCACCTGAGGGAGGCACCCGGTGAGACTGCCGCTGTTCGTGAGCCTGCTCGGCTACGCCGGCATGGTCCCGTTCCTGCTCGGGCCGGCGTGGCTGCAGTTCTCCCCGGGCACCGCGCCGGCCTGGCTCGACCCGGCCTGGACCAACTACGTCGCGCTCCTCGCCGCGTTTCTCGCCGGCACGTTCTGGGGCTTCGCCCTGCCGGCGATCCAGGGACCGGCCGGCGTGCTCGGCGCGTTCCTCGCCGCCGGGCTCATGCTGCTGGCCTGGGCCACGCACCTGCTGCCGTACCCGCACGAGCTGCACGCGCTGGCCGCGGTGTTCGCTTTGCTGTTGCTGGCCGACTTCTGGCGCGAGCGCACGCTCGATACGCTGCCGGGCTACTTCCTGCTGCGCACGGTGCTGACCGGCGGCGCCATCGCCGCCATCGCCTGGCGCCTCACGCTGCCGCCGCCGTCGCTTCTGTAGGCGCGCCCCTTCGACAGGCTCAGGGCAGGCTTCAGGCGCGACCGGTCGTGGCTGAAGCCGCTCCTACAGGCGCCCGCGCGCGAGGTCCTGGCGCTGGCTCGCCACGGGCTTGCCGTCCTGCATGACGCGCGTCTCCCAGACCAGCCGCACGCCGTTGCGCGTATCGGACGTCAGCGCCAGGTCCAGCTCCTGGCCGGCGGCGAGCGTGGCCGGCTGCAGCAGCGGCAGGTAGACCTGCTCCCAGTGCGTCGGCGCAGTCATCGGCGAGGTCGACAGCGTGACGCCCGCGACCAGCTCGACCTGCCACCACAGCGCGAAGCCGTGCACGGTCGCACCTTTCAGGTCGCGCCACCGCGCGCCGCCCGTGCGCACGCTCGACGGCGCCTTGCCGGACGGGGCGAAGGCGATGCGGTCCCACGGATGCGGGTCGGCCAGCTCCTCGCCGTGCACCGTCTTCACGTACATGTTGTTCAGCGCGGCCTCGCGCGCCGGGCCGAGGTCGAGGCCGTGGGCGGCGTGCGCGAACACGTCGATTTCCTGCTGCAGGCGCGGGCGGGTCACCGGCGCGACGAACTGCGTGAGCGCGGCGGGGATCAGCACGCCGCCGGGCTTGAGGAAGCGCCGCGCGTCCACCAGCGTTTCCAGCAGCCCCTCTTCGAGCGCGAAGTTGCCGAGCGTCTCGGAGATGACCACGTCCGCGCGCGGCGGCTTCTTCACTTCGCGCGAATGCGCATGGACGAAGGTGAGGCCGGTGACGCCGTTGCGCTGCGCCAGCTCACGCGCCAGCCCCAGCGCGCCGCCGTACTCGTACAGGTGGCAGTGCCCGGCGCCCAGCCGGCGCGCGAGGAATGACAGGAAGCCGGTGCCCGCGCCGATGTCGGCGAGCGTCATGCCCGGGCGCAGCGTGCGCTTGAGCGCCTCGGCCAGTGCGTCGTTGCGCACCTTGTCGCCGAGCAGCTTGCGATGCAGCTCGATTTCGCTCATCGGAAGAAGGGGACGCACCCCTTTTTGTTCATCGCTCGGGGGAAAGGGGTGCGTCCCCTTTTTCCACGTGGCGCATCAGGCTTTCCTGCGCCACCGAGCACACCAGGCGGCCCCGGCTGTCGAAGATCAACCCGCGCGAGAAGCCGCGCGCGCCCTGGGCGGTCGGCGCGTCCATCGAGTACAGCAGCCAGTCGTCCACGCGCACCTCGCGGTGGAACCACAGCGCGTGGTCGACGCTCGCCACGATCATGCCGGGCGAGAACCAGGACTTGCCGTGCGGCAGCAGCGCCGTCGACAGCAGGTTGAAGTCGGTGGCGTAGGCCAGCACGCAGGTGTGCAGCAGCGGGTCGTCCGGCAGCCTGCCCGCCGCGCGCAGCCAGAAGTGCTGCGCCGGCGCGCGCTTCTCGGGCGCCAGCGGGTTCCACGGCTGCACCGCCTTGAACTCGATGGCCAGCTCGCGCGTCAGCGCCGTCTGCACGCGCTCGGACAGCGTGCCGCCGGCGGCGGCGTGCTCCGCATAGCGCCGGCGCTGCAGGTGCTGGGACTCGAGCTGCTCGGGCCTTGGCACCTCCGGCATCGGCACCTGGTGTGTGAGCCCTTCCTCGGGCTTCTGGAAGGAGGCGATCAGCGACAGGATCGGTGCGCCGTGCTGGATGGCCTGCACGCGGCGGGCCGTGAAGGTGCGGCCGTCGCGCACGCGATCGACCTCGTAGACGATCGGCTGGGCCATGTCGCCGGGGCGCAGGAAGTAGGCGTGCAGCGAATGCGGCACCGCGCCTTCGACCGTGCGCGCGGCGGCGACCAGGGCCTGGCCGATGACCTGGCCGCCGTAAACGCTCTTGCCGCCGAGGTCGCGCGACTGGCCGCGGAACAGGTTCACCTCGAGCGGCTCGAGGTCGAGCAGGCTGACGAGATCCTGGAGGACTCGATTCATAGGCTGCGCATCATATGATGCGGCGCGATGGCGATCCTTGTATGACCGGGCGCCTGCCCGACCTGCCGGTGCTCGACGCGCTGCCCGCGCTGAAGGCGGCGCTGGCGCGCGAGCGCAGCGCGGTGCTCGCCGCGCCGCCGGGCTCGGGCAAGACCACGGTGGCGCCGCTGGCGCTGCTCGACGAGCCGTGGCTGTCCGGCAAGAAGATCGTGCTGCTCGAGCCGCGCCGGCTGGCCGCGCGCGCGGCGGCGCGGCGCATGGCGCAGTTGCTCGGCGAGGGCGTCGGCGAGACCGTGGGCTACCAGATCCGGTTCGAACGCAGGCTCTCCGCGCGCACGCGCATCGAGGTCATCACCGAGGGCCTGCTGACGCGCCGGTTGCAGCGTGATCCCGAGCTGCCGGGCACGGGGCTGGTCATCTTCGACGAGTTTCACGAGCGCAGCCTCGACGTGGACCTGGCGCTGGCGCTCGCGCTCGACGCGCGCGCCAGCCTCAATCCCGAGCTGCGCGTGCTGGTCATGTCGGCGACGCTCGACACCGGCGCGGTGGCGCGGCTGCTCGGCGGCGCGCCGGTGGTCGAGAGCGGCGGGCGCCTGCACCCGGTCGAGGTGCGTTATCGACCGGTGAAGCCCGACGAGCGCATCGGCGACGCGCTGGGGCGGTCGGTTGCCGCCGTGCTGGGCGAGACCGAGGGCGACGTGCTGGCGTTCCTGCCGGGCGCGCGCGAGATCCGCGACGCGCAGCGCCTCCTCGAAGGGAAAAGGGGTCAGATCCATTTATCTTCCTCGCCCGCACGAAAAATGGATCTGACCCCTTTTTCGGTGCATCCGCTGTACGGGGACCTGTCCAGCGCCGAGCAGGACGCCGCGCTGATGCCGGCGCGCGACGGCCGGCGCAAGGTGATCCTCGCCACCAACATCGCGCAGACCAGCCTGACGGTCGAAGGCGTGACCACCGTGGTGGACTCGGGATGGGTGCGCGCGGCGCGCTTCGACCTCGGCGCCGGCGCCAACCGCCTGGAAACGTTGCGCATCTCGCGCGCCTCGGCGGAGCAGCGCAGCGGCCGCGCGGGGCGCCTGGGTCCTGGCACCGCCTACCGCCTGTGGAGCGAAGAGCAGCACGGCCGGCTGCCGGCGCACGACACGCCCGAAATCCTCGCCGCGGACCTCACGCGCTTCGCGCTGGAGCTGGCGGCCTGGGGCTCCGCCGATCCGGCGAGGCTGGCGCTGCTGGATGGGCCGGCCCCTGCGGCATGGTCGTACGCCACCGGGCTGCTGCGCGAGCTGGGCGCGATCGAGCCGTCCGGCCGCGTGACGGCGCACGGGCGCGAGCTGGCGCGCTTGCCCACCGCGCCCCGCCTCGCCCACATGCTGCTGCTGGCGCACAGGGCGGGGCTGGGAGAAACCGCGGCGTGGCTGGCGGCGATGCTCGACGAGCGCGCCGGCGATGCGACCGACGCCGCGCTCGCGCTGCGCCGCGCCCAGGACAGCCCGCGCGTGCGCGACGGCGTGCGCCAGATGCTGCGCCTGCTCGACGTCGAGGGCGAGGGCCGGCCGGACGAGCACGCGCTCGGCCGGGTCATCGCCTGGGCGTATCCGGAGCGCATCGCCCGCCGGCGCGCGGCACAGGGCACGGCGTACCTGTGCGAGGACGGGGGCGAGGCCCGCCTGCCGGACAAGGACGCGCTGGCGGCGAGCGAGTGGCTCGCGATCGCGCACTGGGACCCTTTGCCGCCGCGCAAAATCAGGCTTGCCGCGCCACTCGACTTCGCGGACGTCGAGCGCGAGCACCGCGAGCGCATCTGCACCGAAACCGTCGTGCGCTGGGACGCGCAGGCCGAAGCGGTCGTCGCCGAGGAGCAGACCAGGCTCGGCGCGATCGTGCTGTCGCGGCGCGACCGGCGCTCGGAATCGGGCGAGGCGGTGCGCGAGGCGATGCTCGCGGGCATACGGCAGCTCGGCCTGGGCGCGCTGCCGTGGAGTGAAGCCACGCGGCAGTGGCAGGCGCGGGTGCTGTCGCTGCGGGCCTGGCGCAAGGACGAGCCCTGGCCCGACGTGTCCGACGCGGCGCTGGCGGCCGGCCTCGACTGGCTGGCGCCCTGCCTCGACGGCGTGACCCGCCGCGCGCACCTCGCCCGCCTCGACCTGCCGGGCATGCTCAACGCGCAACTGGACTACCCGCTGCAACAGAAGCTCGCGCGCCTTGCGCCCACGCACCTGGCGGTGCCCAGCGGCTCGCACATCGCGCTCGAATACTTCGCCGACGGCAAGCCGCCGGCGCTGTCGGTCAAGCTGCAGGAGCTGTTCGGGCTGACCAGGACCCCGGCGGTGAACGACGGCCGCACGCCGGTGGTGATCCACATGCTCTCGCCGGCACGGCGGGCGCTGGCCGTGACGCAGGACCTGGCGGGCTTCTGGGCGCGCACCTACCCCGAGGTCAGGAAGGAGATGAAGGGCCGCTATCCCCGCCACCCCTGGCCGGACGATCCCCTGGCGGCGCCGCCGACGAGGCGGGCCAAGCAGCGGGGCAGGTAGCCCGCCATCCCGCGCAGGCGGTGCCCGATCCGGTCCTGATTGTCTTGACGCGCTGGGGGGCGAAAACGACAATACGCGCCCTTTTTGCCGGCCCTTTTTCTGGCCGGTGGCAGGGTCGGCGGAGGGATACTCAAGCGGTCAACGAGGGCAGACTGTAAATCTGCTGGCTTACGCCTTCGAAGGTTCGAATCCTTCTCCCTCCACCAGCTTTAGAATGCGCGGGACGATGCGGAAAAAAGGGGTCGGATCCATTTTCTGGAACTGGCCCGCAGGCTGGCGAGACGGTCGGAAAAATGGATCCGACCCCTTTTTTCCTGATGCGGGTGTAGCTCAATGGTAGAGTCCCAGCCTTCCAAGCTGGCTACGTGGGTTCGATTCCCATCACCCGCTCCAGATTTGCAAGCAGGCAACCAACGCCCACATAGCTCAGTCGGTAGAGCACACCCTTGGTAAGGGTGAGGTCACCCGTTCGATCCGGGTTGTGGGCACCAGATTCACCAACCGTTCGCAGTCCGAATCGAACGGGTGACCCGAGAGGGTCATTGACTGTGGCGGGCGCGAAGCGTTCGATCCGGGTTGTGGGCACCAGATTTCAGACATAGACCAGAGACAGGCAAATGGCCAAAGAGAAGTTCGAACGCACCAAGCCCCACGTGAACGTCGGGACGATTGGTCACGTGGACCACGGCAAGACGACGTTGTCGGCGGCGCTGACGAAGGTCAGTGCGGACAAGGGCTGGGGCAAGTACGTGCCGTATGACGAGGTGGCGAAGGCATCGGCGAGCCAGGGGCGTCGCGACGCGACCAAGATCCTGACGATTGCGACCTCGCACGTGGAGTACAGCACCAAGAACCGGCACTACGCGCACGTGGACTGCCCGGGGCACGCGGACTACGTGAAGAACATGATCACGGGCGCGGCGCAGATGGACGGGGCGATTCTGGTGGTGAGCGCGACCGACGGTCCGATGCCGCAGACGCGCGAGCACATCCTGCTGGCCAAGCAGGTGAACGTCCCCAAGATCGTCGTCTGGCTGAACAAGTGCGACATGGTGGACGACGCGGAGCTGCTGGACCTGGTGGAGATGGAGGTTCGCGACCTGCTGACCAAGTACGGTTTTCCTGGGGACAAGACGCCGATCATCCGCGGCAGCGCGACCAAGGCCATTGCCGGTGAGCCGGAGTGGGTGAAGAAGGTGGAGGAGCTGTACGACGCGCTGGACAGCTTCATTCCGGAGCCGGTGCGGGAGATCGACAAGCCGTTCCTGATGCCGGTGGAGGATGTGTTTTCGATTTCGGGGCGCGGCACGGTGGCCACGGGGCGCATCGAGCGCGGCGTGATCAAGGTGGGCGAGGAAGTGGAGATCGTCGGCATCAAGGCGACGGCCAAGACGGTGATCACCGGGGTCGAGATGTTCCGCAAGCTGCTGGACGAGGGGCGTGCGGGCGACAACGTCGGCCTGCTGCTGCGCGGCACCAAGAAGGAAGAGATCGAGCGCGGCCAGGTGCTGTGCAAGCCGGGCACGATCACGCCGCACACCAAGTTCGAGTGCGAGGTGTACGTGCTGACCAAGGAGGAGGGGGGTCGTCACACCCCGTTCTTCAAGGGTTACCGGCCGCAGTTCTATTTCCGCACCACGGACGTGACCGGCTCGTGCGAGCTCAAGCAGGAGATGGTGATGCCGGGCGACAACGTGCAGATGACGGTGGAGCTGATCAACCCGATCGCCATGGAGGCGCAGGTGCGCTTTGCCATCCGCGAGGGCGGCCGCACCGTCGGCGCCGGCGTCGTCACCAAGATCCTGGCCTGAAGAAGGGGACGCCCCCCTTTTTCGTCCGGGAAACGGGGCTGATCGGGCAAAAAGGGGGCTGGGAAAGGGGTGCGTCCCCTTTTTGGGCCCCCCGGGCCGGGGTCCGGGCCCCCAAAATGGCCCGATTTTCGCGTATCAGGGCTTTCCTAAACGGAAACAGACCCATATAATGCGCGGCTCCCCATTGCTTTTGTGTGCTTAGCGCGTCCGGTACCCCAGGGCAGTAGCTCAACTGGTAGAGCGACGGTCTCCAAAACCGTAGGTTGAGGGTTCGAGACCTTCCTGCCCTGCCACCTCAAGCCTGCCCGGCCGGTGCGCGCCAAGCAAACAAGATTCCGGATGACCGCCCCGCAGCCTGTCGAACCCAAAACCGCCGCGCCGCTGGACACGTTGCTGATGCTGCTGGCGGTGGCCGCCGTCGCCGGCGGCATCGCGGCGTTCTACGCGCTCGCGGGCCAGTTGAACGTGACGGTGCGCGTGGTCATGGTGCTGGTCGGCCTCGGCGCGGCCGCGGGCCTGGCTTACCAGACCGCCGCCGGCAAGGGCATGTGGGGCTACGTCCGCGGCTCGAGCGTCGAGTTGCGCAAGACCACCTGGCCGACGCGGCAGGAGAGCCTGCAGGCAACGCTGATGATCGCCGTGGTGGTGCTGCTCGCGGCGCTGCTGCTGTGGGGCCTGGATTCGTTGCTGCTGTGGGGAGTGAAGAGTGTCACTGGCCGAGGCTGAAACGATGACGGAGACCCCCGCACCGACCGCGACGTCCACGATGCAGTGGTACGTCGTGCACGCGTACTCGCAGTACGAGAACAGCGTGAAGAAGGCGCTGACCGAGCGCATCAAGCGCGCCGGGCTCGAGCACAAGTTCGGCCAGATCCTGGTCCCGACCGAGGAGGTCATGGAGATCAAGGACGGCGTCAAGCGCATGACGGAGCGCAAGTTCTTCCCGGGCTACGTCCTGGTGCAGATGGAGATGGACGAGGAGACCTGGCACCTGGTCAAGTCCACGCCGAAGGTCATGGGCTTCATCGGCGGCACGCCGGACAAGCCGGCGCCGATTTCGGAGAAGGAAGCCAAGCGCATCCTCAACCAGGTCGAGGAGTCGATCGAGAAGCCGAAGCCGAAGACGTTGTACGAGCCGGGGGAGGGCGTGCGCGTCACCGACGGCCCGTTCGCGGACTTCACCGGCGTCGTCGAGGAAGTGAATTACGAGAAGAGCCGCCTGCGGGTCGCGGTTCTGATTTTCGGCCGGTCGACCCCGGTCGAGCTGGAGTTTTCGCAGGTCGAGAAAGCGTGACCGGATTCGTAGGAGCGGCCCATGGCCGCGATTCATTGATCCCCCGGGAGCCGCAAGGCGCTTGCACCGGCAAGGAGTGAGGACACATGGCTAAGAAAGTGCAGGCCTACGTCAAGCTGCAGATCCCTGCGGCGAAGGCCAACCCGTCGCCGCCGGTCGGCCCCGCGCTGGGCCAGCAGGGCGTCAACATCATGGAGTTCTGCAAGCAGTTCAACGCTGCGACGCAGAAGATGGAGCCGGGTATGCCGATTCCCGTGATCATCACGGTGTACTCGGACCGCTCGTTCACCTTCATCACCAAGACGCCGCCGGCCACCGTGCTGATCAAGAAGGCCATCGGCCTCGAGTCCGGCAGCCCGACGCCGAACAGCAAGAAGGTCGGGAAGATCTCGCGCAAGCAGCTCGAGGAGATCGCCAGGATCAAGTGGCCCGACATCAACGCCGGCAGCATGGACGCGGCCATCAAGACCATCGCCGGCTCGGCCCGTTCGATGGGCGTGGACGTGGAGGGCTGACCATGAAGAACCTCAAGCTCTCGAAGCGCCAGAAGCCCTTCCTCGACAAGGTCGCCGCGGGCAAGCAGTACCCGCTCGACCAGGCCATCACGCTGATCAAGGAATGCGCCACCGCCAAGTTCAAGGAGTCGGTGGACATGGCGATCAACCTCGGCGTCGATGCGTCGAAGTCCGACCAGAACGTGCGCGGCTCGACCGTGCTGCCGAACGGCTCGGGCAAGAGCGTGAAGGTCGCGGTGTTCGCGCAGGGCGCCAAGGCCGACGAGGCCAAGGCCGCCGGCGCGGACATCGTCGGCATGGCGGACCTGGCCGAGAAGATGAAGGGCGGCGACCTGTCGTACCAGGTCGTCATCGCCGCGCCGGACGCGATGAAGGTCGTCGGCTCGCTGGGCCAGGTGCTCGGCCCGCGCGGCCTGATGCCGAACCCGAAGACCGGCACGGTCACGCCGGACATCGCCACCGCGGTCAAGAACGCGAAGGCGGGCATGGCGAAGTACCGCACCGACAAGGCCGGCGTCCTGCATTGCTCGGTCGGCGCCGCGGAATTCCCGGCCGAGAAGATCAAGGAGAACCTGGTCGCCGTGGTACGCGACGTGCGCAAGCACAAGCCGGCCACGTCGAAGGGCATTTTCATCAGGAAGGTGACGCTGTCCACGACCATGGGCCCGGGCATCCGGGTCGACGTCGGCTCGTTGCCGGAATAAGGATCTGTTGTAGGAGCGGCTTTAGCCGCGATTCGTCGCGCCTGAAGGCGCTCCTGCAGAGCAAGAATTGGCAGTGTGGTGCTGTGGCCACACCGTCCAAGACCGTATGTGACCCGCGAGGGTTTTAAAGGCGCAAGCCGCATACGCAGACGGTGGAAGCGGTGCAGGAGCGCCTCAGGCGCGACTGCTTCGTGACACCGGAAAGGTGGATGGCTCGCAACGAGGTTGCGAGTTCAGCGTCGTGTCTTTTCGTGACGCTGGAACTCGTGGTTCGGGGCGCCATCCGAAGTTCAACGTTGCAACCGGAGTTTCTTATCGATGATGAGGCTGGACGAGAAGAAAGCCCTGGTTGCGGAGGTGAACGAAGTCGCGAAGCGCGCGCTCTCGGCCGTGGCGGCCGAGAACCGCGGACTGAGCGCCGGCAAGTTCGATGATCTGCGCAGGAAGGCCCGCGCCAACGGGATCTACCTGCACGTGGTCAAGAACACGCTGGCGCGTAAGGCGCTGAAGGGCACGGAGTTCGAGTGCCTCGATGCCGCCCTCGTCGGTCCGCTCGTGCTCGGGTTCTCGCTGGAGGATCCGGGCGCGGTCGGGCGCGTGATCAAGGACTTTGCGAAGGAGAACGGCAAGCTCGTCGTCAAGGCCGTGTCGATCGGAGGCCAGCTGTACGGGGCCAAGGACATCGACCGGCTGGCCATGCTGCCGACCCGCGAGCAGGCGCTCAGCCTGCTGCTGGCGGCGATGAAGGCCCCGATCGGCAAGTTCGTCCAGACCCTTCACGCGGTCCCGAGCAAGTTCGTCCGCACCGTCAAGGCGGTCGCGGACCAGAAGGGTGCTTCTTCTGGGGCTCAGGCGGCGTAAGTCACCGACGCATTCAGGCACACCGCATTACACACTCACGATTGATTGAAGGAAGCAAACATGGCTAGCAAGGAAGAGATTCTTGACTCGATCGCCAAGATGTCCGTGATGGACCTGGTCGACCTGGTCAAGCTGATGGAAGACAAGTTCGGCGTCACGGCGGCGGCCCCGGTGGCCATCGCGGCGGCGGGCCCGGCGGCGGCGGCGGCGCCGGTCGAGGAAAAGACCGAGTTCACCGTCGTGCTCGCCGCGATCGGCGAGAAGAAGGTGGAAGTCATCAAGGCCGTGCGCGAAATCACGGGCCTGGGCCTCAAGGAGGCCAAGGACCTGGTCGAAGGCGCGCCGCAGCCGGTGAAGGAAGGCGTCAACAAGGCCGACTGCGAGAGCTTCAAGAAGAAGCTCGAGGCCGCTGGCGCGAAGGTCGAGGTCAAATAAGAGTCGCAGTGACGGAAAGCCGGGAGGCGGACCTCCGCCTCCCGGCCTCCGGTTGTTGAAGAGACTGTAGGAGCGCCTCTTAGGCGCGACGAATTTTTTTGTAGGAGCGCCTCTTAGGCGCGACAGGCAACCGAGAACACCATGACTTACTCGTTCACCGAGAAGAAGCGCATCCGCAAGGATTTCCGCAAGCAGGTCGAGACGCTGGAAGTGCCGTACCTGCTGGCGACGCAGATCGACTCGTATCTGCAGTTCCTGCAGGCGGACCAGGCGCCGGACAAGCGCGGCGAGCACGGCCTGCACGCCGCGTTCAAGTCGGTGTTCCCGATGCAGAGCTACTCTGGCAACGCCGCGCTCGAGTACGTCAGCTACCGGCTCGACGAGCCGGTGTTCGACGAGAAGGAGTGCCGCGTGCGCGGCATGACCTACGCCGCGCCGCTCAAGGTCAAGACCAAGCTGGTCATCTACGACCGTGAGTCGAAGGAAAAGAAGGTCAAGGAGATCCGCGAGCAGGAGGTCTACCTCGGCGAGCTGCCGCTGATGACCGAGCACGGCACCTTCATCGTCAACGGCACCGAGCGCGTCGTGGTGAGCCAGTTGCACCGCTCCCCGGGCGTGTTCTTCGACCACGACAAGGGCAAGACCCACAGCTCGGGCAAGCTGCTGTACAGCGCCCGCATCATTCCCTACCGCGGCTCCTGGCTGGACTTCGAGTTCGACCCGAAGGACAACCTGTTCGTCCGCATCGACCGGCGCCGCAAGCTGCCGGCCACCATCCTGCTGCGCGCGCTCGGCTACAACAACGAGCGGATGCTCGAGCTGTTCCACGAGCAGGACACCTATCACCTCAAGGATGATGGCGCCGAACGCGAGCTGATCGCCGACCGCCTCAAGGGCGAAACCGCGCAGTTCGACATCGTCCACAAGGGCAAGGTGCTGGTCGAGGCCGGCAAGCGCATCACCGCCCGCCACATCAAGATGATCTCGGAGTCCGGGCTCAAGACGCTGCACGTGCCCGACGCCTACCTCGTCGGCAAGGCGCTGGCCCGCGACCTGGTCAACACCGACAGCGGCGAAGTCATCGCGCCTGCCAACAGCGAGATCACCGAGGCGCTGCTGGCCAGCTTCCGCAAGGCCGGCGTCAAGGAGTTCAAGGTCCTCTACGTCAACGACCTCGACAAGGGGCCGTACGTCTCGACCACGCTGCAGATCGACCCCACCCGCACGCGCCTCGAGGCGCTGGTCGAGATTTACCGCATGATGCGCCCCGGCGAGCCGCCGACCAAGGACGCCGCCGAGACCCTGTTCAACGGACTGTTCTTCTCGGGCGAGAAGTACGACCTGTCCGCGGTCGGCCGCATGAAGTTCAACCGCCGCCTGCGCAAGGAGTCGATGACCGGCGCGGCGGTGCTGTACGACGGCAAGTATTTCGCGTCGCCTCCGCTGGCCAACGACGACAACGCCAGGAACCTGCGCAAACTGCTCGGCGAGTCGTCCGACATCGTCGACGTGGTGCGCCAGATCATCGCCATCCGCAACGGCGAGGACGTCACCGACGACATCGACCATCTCGGCAACCGCCGCGTGCGCTCGGTCGGCGAGATGACCGAGAACGTGTTCCGCACTGGCCTGGTGCGCGTCGAGCGCGCCGTGCGCGAGCGCCTGGCGCTGGCCGAGGCCGAGAACCTGTTCCCGCAGGACCTGATCAACGCCAAGCCGGTGGGCGCGGCGATCAAGGAGTTCTTCGGATCCTCGCAGCTCTCGCAGTTCATGGACCAGAACAACCCGCTGTCCGAGGTCACCCACAAGCGCCGCGTGTCGGCGCTCGGCCCGGGCGGCCTGACGCGCGAGCGCGCCGGCTTCGAGGTGCGCGACGTGCACCCGACCCACTACGGCCGCGTGTGCCCGATCGAGACGCCGGAAGGCCCGAACATCGGCCTGATCAACTCGCTGGCGTGTTATGCCCGCACCAACGACTACGGCTTCCTCGAGACGCCGTACCGCAAGGTCGAGGACGGCCGCGTCACCGACGAGATCGAGTACCTGTCGGCGATCGAGGAAGGCCGCTACGTGATCGCGCAGGCCAACTCGGAGCTCGACGCGCGCGGCAAGTTCAAGCAGGAGCTGGTGTCCTGCCGCTTCCAGAACGAGTTCACGCTGCTGTCGCCGGACCGCGTCCAGTACATGGACGTGTCGCCGCGCCAGATCGTGTCGGTGGCCGCGGCACTGGTGCCGTTCCTGGAGCACGACGACGCCAACCGCGCGCTGATGGGCGCCAATATGCAGCGCCAGAGCGTGCCGACGCTGCGCAACGAGAAGCCGCTGGTCGGCACCGGCATCGAGCGCCGCGTGGCGATCGACTCCGGCGTGGCCATCACGGCGCGCCGCGGCGGCGTGGTCGACAAGGTGGACGCCTCGCGCATCGTGGTGCGCGTCAACGATGACGAGACCGTGTCCGGCGAGGCCGGTGTCGACATCTACAACATGATCAAGTACACGCGCAGCAACCAGAACACCTGCATCAACCAGAAGCCGCTGGTCAACGTCGGCGACGTCGTTGCCCGCGGCGACGTGCTGGCCGACGGGCCGTCGACCGACATCGGCGAACTGGCGCTGGGCCAGAACATGCTGGTGGCGTTCATGCCGTGGAACGGCTACAACTTCGAGGACTCGATCCTGATCAGCGAGCGCGTGGTCGAGGAGGATCGCTTCACCACGATCCACATCGAAGAGCTGACCTGCGTCGCGCGCGAGACCAAGCTCGGCCCCGAGGAAATCACGGCCGACATCCCGAACGTGAACGAAGCCGCGCTGCGCAAGCTCGACGAAGCCGGCATCGTTTTCATCGGCGCCGAGGTCAAGCAGGGCGACATCCTGGTCGGCAAGGTCACGCCGAAGGGCGAGACCCAGCTGACGCCGGAAGAGAAGCTGCTGCGCGCGATCTTCGGCGAGAAGGCGTCCGACGTGAAGGACACCTCCCTGCGCGTGCCGCCCGGCATGGACGGCACCGTCATCGACGTGCGCGTGTTCACGCGCGAGGGCATCAAGAAGGACAAGCGCGCCCTGTCGATCGAGGAGTCGGAGCTGGTGGCGGTCAAGAAGGACTTCGGCGACCAGCTGCGCATCTTCGAGGACGACATCTTCGAGCGCGTGCGCAAGGCGCTGCACGGCAAGACCGCCGACGGCGGCCCGAACAAGCTGCACAAGGGCGACCGCATCACCAACGAGTACCTCGACGAGCTGCCGCGCGAGAAGTGGTTCGAGATCCGGCTGCACAACGAGGAGACGCAGCAGATGCTCGAGGCGGCGCACAAGCAGCTGCGCCAGCAGCGCGCCGAGTTCGACCGCAAGTACGAGGCCAAGAAGCGCAAGATCACGGCCGGCGACGAGCTCGCCCCGGGCGTGCTGAAGATGGTCAAGGTCTACCTCGCGGTGAAGCGCCGCGTGCAGCCCGGCGACAAGATGGCCGGCCGCCACGGCAACAAGGGCGTGATCTCGCAGATCGTGCCGGTCGAGGACATGCCGCACATGGAGGACGGCACGCCGGTGGACATCGTGCTGAACCCGCTGGGCGTGCCCTCGCGCATGAACATCGGCCAGCTGCTCGAGGTGCACCTGGGCTGGGCCTGCAAGGGCATCGGCCGCAGGATCGACGAGATGCTGCAGCAGCAGAAGGCGGTGGCCGACGTCCGCAAGTTCATCGAGAAGGCGTACGCCACCGGCAAGAACGCGGTCGAGGAGGACATCGATTCGCTGAGCGACGCCGAGGTGCTGGCGCTGGCCAAGAACCTCACCGGCGGCCTGCCGGTGTCGACGCCGGTGTTCGACGGTGCCGCCGAGGAGGAGATCAAGGCGCTGCTGAAGCTCGCCGGCCTGCCGGAAACCGGCCAGGCCGAGCTGACCGACGGCCGCACCGGCGACCACTTCGCCCGCCCGGTCACGGTCGGCTACCTGTACATGCTGAAGCTCAACCACCTGGTCGACGACAAGATGCACGCGCGCTCGACCGGCCCGTACTCGCTCGTCACCCAGCAGCCTCTTGGCGGCAAAGCGCAGTTCGGCGGGCAACGATTTGGCGAGATGGAGGTGTGGGCGCTCGAGGCCTACGGCGCGGCCTACACGCTGCAGGAAATGCTGACCGTGAAATCGGACGACACCACCGGTCGCACCCGCATGTACAAGGCGATCGTCGACGGCGACCACCGCATGAATGCCGGCATGCCGGAGTCCTTCAACGTGCTGGTGAAGGAAATCCGGTCCATCGGCCTGAACATTGAGCTGGAGCAGAACCCGTGAAAGAACTTTTCCACCTGCTGCGCGCCCAGGATGAAGTCGAGGATTTCGACGCGATCCGCATCGGGCTGGCGTCGCCCGAGACCATCAAGTCGTGGTCGTTCGGCGAGGTCAAGAAGCCGGAGACGATCAACTACCGCACCTTCAAGCCGGAGCGCGACGGTCTGTTCTGCGCCAAGCTGTTCGGGCCGATCAAGGACTACGAATGTCTTTGCGGCAAGTACAAGCGCCTGAAGCACCGCGGCGTGGTCTGCGAGAAGTGCGGCGTCGAGGTCACCGTTGCCAAGGTGCGCCGCGAGCGCATGGCGCACATCGAGCTGGCCAGCCCGGTCGCCCACATCTGGTTCCTGAAGTCGCTGCCGAGCCGCATCGGCCTGCTGCTGGACATGCCGCTGCGCGCGATCGAGCGCGTGCTGTACTTCGAAGCGCACATCGTCGTCGACCCGGGCCTGACCCCGCTCGAGAAGGGCACGCTGCTGACGGAAGAGGACTACCTCGCCGCGGTGGAGAAGTACGGCGACGACTTCGACGCCCGCATGGGCGCCGAGGCCGTGCGTGACCTGCTCAAGGCGATCGACTTGCAGAAGGAGACGCTGAAGATCCGGGAGGACATCTCCAAGACCGGCTCCGACACCAAGATCAAGAAGCTCGGCAAGCGCCTGAAGCTGATCGAGTACTTCCTTTCGTCCGGCAACAAGCCCGAATGGATGATCCTGACCAACCTGCCGGTGCTGCCGCCGGACCTGCGCCCGCTGGTGCCGCTCGACGGCGGCCGCTTCGCGACCTCGGACCTCAACGACCTGTACCGCCGCGTCATCAACCGCAACAACCGCCTCAAGCGCCTGCTCGAGCTGTCCGCGCCGGACATCATCGTGCGCAACGAGAAGCGCATGCTGCAGGAATCGGTTGACGCGCTGATCGACAACGGCCGCCGCGGCCGCGCCATCACCGGGACCAACAAGCGCCCGCTGAAGTCGCTCGCCGACATGATCAAGGGCAAGCAGGGCCGCTTCCGCCAGAACCTGCTCGGCAAGCGCGTGGACTACTCCGGCCGCTCGGTCATCGTCGTCGGCCCGACGCTCAAGCTGCACCAGTGCGGCCTGCCGAAGAAGATGGCGCTGGAGCTGTTCAAGCCGTTCGTGTTCTCCAAGCTGCAGCGCCTGGGCCTCGCCACCACCATCAAGGCGGCGAAGAAGATGGTCGAGCGCGAGGAAGCCCAGGTCTGGGACATGCTCGAGGAGTGCATCAAGGAGCACCCGGTGCTGCTGAACCGCGCGCCGACCCTGCACCGCCTCGGCATCCAGGCGTTCGAGCCGATCCTGATCGAAGGCAAGGCCATCCAGCTGCATCCGCTGGTGTGCACGGCGTTCAACGCCGACTTCGACGGCGACCAGATGGCCGTGCACGTGCCGCTGAGCCTCGAGGCCCAGCTGGAAGCGCGTGTGCTGATGATGTCGACCAACAACATCCTGTCGCCGGCCAACGGCGAGCCGATCATCGTGCCGACCCAGGACGTGGTCCTGGGCCTGTACTGGATGACGCGCGAGCGCGTCGGTGCCAAGGGCGAGAGCATGCGCTTCGCCGACGTTTCCGAGGTGCACCGCGCCTACGAGTCGGGCCAGGTCGACCTGCAGGCCAAGATCAAGGTGCGCCTGCGCGACTACGACGAGCTGCCCGAGAAGAACGGCAGCCGGGGGGAGATCAGGGAGGTCGTGCGCCTGACCGACACCACCGTCGGCCGCGCGCTGCTGTCCGAACTGCTGCCCGCCAACATCTCATTCTCGCTGCTGAACCAGACGCTGACCAAGAAGAAAGTCAGCCAGGTCATCAACCACGTATACCGCCGCGCGGGCACCAAGGAAACGGTGATCTTCGCGGACCAGATGATGTACATGGGTTTCCGCATGTCGACCAAGGCCGGCATCTCGTTCTGCGTGGACGACATGGTCATTCCCGAGCAGAAGGCCAAGATCGTGGCCGACGCCGAGGGCAAGGTGAAGGACGTCAACCAGGAGTACGCCACCGGCCTGACCACCTCGGGCGAGCGCTACAACCGCGTGGTCGACGTATGGTCGCGCGCCAACGACGACATCTCGAAGGCCATGATGGCCAAGATCGGCACCGAGTTCGCCACGGACCGCAAGGGCGTCGAGGTCAAGCAGCCGAGCTTCAACTCGGTGTTCATGATGGCCGACTCGGGCGCGCGCGGTTCGCAGGCGCAGATCCGCCAGCTGGCCGGCATGCGCGGCCTGATGGCCAAGCCGGACGGCTCGATCATCGAGACGCCGATCACGGCGAATTTCCGCGAAGGCCTCAACGTGCTGCAGTACTTCATCTCGACCCACGGCGCCCGCAAGGGCCTGGCCGACACCGCGTTGAAGACCGCCAACTCCGGCTACCTGACGCGCCGTCTGGTCGACGTCGCCCAGGACATGGTCGTGACCGGCGACGACTGCGGCACCGAGAACGGCCTTTCCATGACGCCGATCGTCGAGGGCGGCGACGTGCTCGAGCCGCTGCGTGATCGCGTGCTGGGCCGCGTGGTCCTGCGCGACGTGATCGTGCCGGGCAGCAGGAAAGACGAAATCGCGGTGCCGGCCGGCACCATGCTCGACGAGCGCCTGGTCGACAAGCTCGAAGTGCTGTCGGTGGACGAAGTCTGGGTGCGCTCGCCGATCACCTGCGAGCTGCCGTTCGGCGTCTGCGCCAAGTGCTACGGCCGCGACCTGGCCCGTGGCCACGTCGTCAACATCGGCGAGTCGGTGGGCGTGATCGCCGCCCAGTCGATCGGCGAGCCGGGCACGCAGCTGACCATGCGCACGTTCCACGTCGGCGGCGCGGCCTCGCGGGCGGTGGCGGCCGACGGTGTCGACGCGCGCGGCGCGGGCGCGGTGCGCTTCCACAACCTGAAGACCGTGCGCCACGCCGACGGGCATCTGGTCGCGGTGTCGCGCTCGGGCGAAATCGGCGTGATCGACGCCAACGGCCGCGAGCGCGAGCGCTACAAGATCCCGTACGGCGCCATGATCACGGTCAAGGACGAGGAAGAGATCAAGCCGGGCCAGCGCATGGCCAAGTGGGACCCGCACACGCACCCGATCGTCACCGAGCTGGCGGGCCGGGTGAAGTTCGAGGACTTCGAGGACGGCGTCACCGTCAACCGCGAGACTGACGACATCACCGGCGTCGCCACGCTGGTCGTCACCGAGCCCAAGACCCGCGGCAGCGCCGGCAAGGACCTGCGCCCGCTGATCAAGCTGGTCGACGGCCGTGGCCGCGAGCATTCCTTCCCGGGCACCGACATCCCGGCGTCGTACACCCTGCCGCCCAAGGCCATCGTCACGGTCGAGGACGAGGCGGAAGTGCGCGTCGGCGACGTCGTCGCCCGCATCCCGCAGGAAGCCTCGAAGTCGCGCGACATCACCGGCGGCCTGCCGCGCGTCGCCGACCTGTTCGAGGCGCGCAAGCCCAAGGATCCCGCGGTGCTCGCGGAGGCCACCGGCACGGTGCGCTTCGGCCAGGGCACCAAGGGCAAGCAGCGCCTGAAGATCGTCCAGGCCGACGGCGAGGAAGTCGAGCTGCTGGTGCCGAAGTGGCGCCAGATCACGGTGTTCGAAGGCGAGCACGTCGAGCAGGGCGAGGTGATCTCGGACGGCGAGCCGTCGCCGCACGACATCCTGCGCCTGCAGGGCGTCACCGCGCTGGCGAACTACCTGGTCAAGGAGATCCAGGACGTCTACCGCCTGCAGGGCGTGAAGATCAACGACAAGCACATCGAGACCATCATCCGCCAGATGCTGCGCAAGGTGGAGATCGCCGAGCCCGGCGACACGCGTTTCCTGCAGGGCGAGCAGGTCGAGATCTTCGGCGTGCTGGCAGAGAACCAGAAGGTCAAGGCCAAGGACAACGGCCGCGGCGCGAAGTACCACCGCCTGCTGCTGGGCATCACCAAGGCCAGTCTTTCTACCGAGTCGTTCATCTCGGCGGCGTCGTTCCAGGAGACCACGCGCGTGCTTACCGAGGCTTCGGTGCGCGGCTCGCGCGACGAGCTGCGCGGCCTGAAGGAGAACGTCATCGTCGGCCGCCTGATCCCGGCGGGCACCGGCCTGGCCTACCACGAGCAGCGGCGCAAGCAGCGCGGCGGCTCGTTGCTGGCCGAGCTGCAGATGCCGTCGGGCGCGGGCGCGTTCGAGGCCGTGGGCGGCGAGTCGCCGATCGGCGGCGGCGCGGCCGAGGCCGAGGGCGAGGAGAAGTCCGAGGAAGCCTCGTAGGAGCGCCGCGCGGCACAAGAAACCCCGGGCCACCGGGGTTTTTTGTTTAAGCCTGCGCGCGGCCGAATCCCGCCTGGATCTGGCGAAGTTCCTGGCGCGCGCAGGACTTATCCCCGGTGGGGCCGAGCGAAGCGGAGGCCCCAGCCGGGGATCGCTCACGCGCGGCCGAATCCCGCCTGGATCTGGCGAAGTTCCTGACGCGCGCAGGACTTATCCCCGGTGGGGCCGAGCGAAGCGGAGGCCCCAGCCGGGGATAGTGCTGGACGCCCGCGCGCGCCCGGCGCTACGCTGCCAGGAGCCGTTTCGCGAGGTGAGAGGGATGCGCGCCGAGACGCTGGCCGGAGCGCTGGGCATCACCGGGCTGCTGCTGTCGGCCGCCATGGCCCTGCGCCCGGCTCCGCTGCCGCAGCCGCCGCGGGTCGAGCCGCACGCCGCCTTCCCGCCGCCGCCGGCGCGGCGCCTCGAGCTTGCTTCCCGCGGCGGGTTGCCGTCGGTGCTCGGCCTGGACCGCGAGATCGCGCGGCTCGGCCGCGCCGCGCCGAGGCTCGACCCGTTGCGCCGCACCTTCCTCGAAGCGCCGAACCTCACGCAGTTCGCCATGGACCGCCTGCCGCAGGCCGTCGCCGGCGACGGCGCCAGCCAGTACTTCATCTACCTGGCGCTGGACCAGTGCCGCGCTTACTTGCGGCGCGACCTGGAGAGCGCGCGCCTGAACCTCGAATCCATGCTGGATGTGCCGGACCTGGGCGGCGAGGAGGGCGCCGCCTGGCGCGCCGAGTACGAGCGCTGCCGCGGTTTCGGCCTCGGCGGCTGGGACGCGATCGGTCAGGCGCTCGGCATGGAGGATCCCGGGTCCGAGGCCGAATACGCCTCGCTGTGGTTCGAACGCGCCGGCCAGGCGGGTTATCCGACCGCGCTTGCCGAGCTGGCGCTGCGGCCCAATCCCTACGGCCTGGCCGAGCGCGAGGCGATGCTGCGGGCGGCGCTGGCACACGGCGGCCCGGACGTGTTCTGGCTGTTGTTCGCCCACAGCAGCGACGACCCCGCCGGCGCCAGCGTGCCGGCGCTGGCTTGGCTGATCGTGGCATGCCGGGCGGGGCAGGATTGCACCGAAGAGGCGCGTTGGTACCGCGGCTTCGCCTGCCCGCAGGGGGGCTGCACCCTGGGCCGGTCCGCGCTCGAGCACTACTGGTTCGCGGCCTCAGCGCGACAGCGCGACGAGGGCTGGACCCTGGCAGCGCGGATCGAGGGGGACCTGGCCGCCCGGCAGTGGGACGAGCTGCCGCTGCCGGACCTGGAAAGGCTCGACAACCGGTGGCTGTGGGGCGGCGGATAATAATGACGCTAGCGTCAACGTCACCCCAATGCAGGTAGGGGCCAAGGCGCCGCCGGAGCCCTGAAAAAGCAGCGAAAAAGCCTGTTGACACCGGCCCCCGGGGTCACGATAATGCGCGCCCTTCCATGGCGGGCCGGCTCTTGCCGGTCCGTCATTTCTTTCTAAATCCGGGACGTACTACGTGCCTACGATCAATCAGCTTGTGCGCCGCGGCCGCCTGTCGCCGACGGCAAAATCGAAGGTGCCTGCCCTGGGGGGCAATCCCCTCAAGCGCGGCGTGTGCACTCGTGTCTACACGACCACGCCGAAGAAGCCGAACTCGGCCCTGCGCAAGGTCTGCAAAGTGCGTCTCACCAATGGCTTCGAAGTCATTTCGTACATCGGCGGCGAAGGCCATAACCTGCAGGAACACTCGGTCGTCATGATTCGCGGCGGCCGCGTCAAGGATCTTCCGGGTGTCCGTTACCACACGCTTCGCGGCGTGCTGGATTGCGCCGGCCTCGAAAAGCGCCGCCAGGGACGTTCCAAGTACGGCGCCAAGCGCCCCAAGGGGAACTGAGCCATGTCCCGCCGCCGCAAGCCCGAGATTCGCGCCATCCTGCCGGATCCGAAATTCAAGTCCGAGCTGCTCGCCAAGTTCATCAACAAGATCATGGAGCGCGGCAAGAAGTCGCGCGCCGAGGAGATCGTCTATGGCGCGCTCTCGACCATTGGCGAGAAAAAGAAGACCGACGCGCCGCTGACCGTCCTCGAGCAGGCCCTCGAGAACGTGCGCCCGTCGGTCGAGGTCAAGAGCCGCCGCGTCGGCGGCGCCACCTACCAGGTGCCGGTCGAAGTGCGCTCGGTGCGCCGCAACGCGCTGGCGATGCGCTGGCTCATCGAGGCCGCGCGCTCGCGCGGCGAGCAGGGCATGGCCGCGCGCCTGGCGGCCGAGCTGATGGACGCCGCCGATCACCGCGGCGCCGCGGTGAAGAAGCGGGAGGACACCCACAAGATGGCCGAGGCCAACAAGGCCTTTGCCCATTTCCGCTGGTAACCGAGGAAAAAATGTTTCACGCCAGGCACGCCAGACTCGCCAAGCAGGAAGGCCATCCTTCCCTGGCGGTCCTTGCGCTTGGCGAGAAATTCTTGAGATTCAGTCATGCCACGTAATACCCCCATCGAGCGGTACCGGAACATCGGCATCTCCGCGCACATTGACGCGGGCAAGACCACGACCACCGAGCGCGTGCTGTTCTACACCGGTGTGAACCACAAGATGGGCGAGGTTCACGACGGCGCCGCGACCATGGACTGGATGGAGCAGGAGCAGGAGCGCGGCATCACCATCACCTCGGCCGCGACCACCGCGTTCTGGAAAGGGATGGATCTGTCCTTCCCCGAGCACCGCATCAACATCATCGACACGCCGGGCCACGTCGACTTCACCATCGAGGTCGAGCGCTCGATGCGCGTCATCGACGGCGCGGTCATGGTGTACGACTCGGTCGGCGGCGTGCAGCCGCAGTCGGAGACGGTCTGGCGCCAAGCCAACAAGTACAAGGTTCCCCGCATCGGCTTCGTCAACAAGATGGACCGCGTTGGCGCCGACTTCTTAAAGGTGGTCGGCCAGATGAAGTCGCGCCTCGGCGCCAACCCGGTGCCGGTGGTGCTTCCGCTCGGCGCCGAGGACAAGTTCAGCGGCGTCATCGACCTGGTGAAGATGAAGGCGGTTCAGTGGGACGAGGCGTCCCAGGGCATGAAGTTCGAGTACGCCGAGATCCCCGCTGATCTCGTCGAGGGCGCCAAGGAGTGGCGCGAGAAGATGGTCGAGGCCGCGGCCGAGGCCAACGACGAGCTGCTGCACAAGTACCTCGAGTCGCACGAGCTGACCGAGGACGAGATCCGCGCCGGGTTGCGCGCGCGGACGATCCGCCAGGAAATCGTCCCGCTGCTGTGCGGCAGCGCGTTCAAGAACAAGGGCGTCCAGGCCATGCTCGACGCCGTCATCTATTTCCTGCCGGCGCCCAGCGACGTCGGTCCGACCCTGGGCACCGACCCGGACAAGAAGGATGTGGTGGTCGAGCGCAAGTCCACTGACGACGAGGCGTTCGCCGCGCTGGCGTTCAAGATCATGTCCGACAAGTACGTCGGCTCGCTGACCTTCATCCGCGTCTATTCGGGCGTGCTGGCCTCGGGCTCGACGGTGTTCAACCCGATCACCGGCAGGAAGGAGCGCATCGGCCGCCTGATCCAGATGCACGCCAACGAGCGCAACGAGATCAAGGAAGTGCGCGCCGGCGACATCGCCGCGTGCGTCGGCATCTCGCACATCATCACCGGCACCACGCTGTGCGATCCGGACAAGCCGGTCATCTTCGAGCGCATGGAGTTCCCCGACCCGGTCATCAGCCAGGCGGTGGAGCCGAAGACCAAGGCCGACCAGGAGAAGATGGGCCTGGCGCTGCAGAAGCTCGCCGTGGAAGACCCGTCGTTCCGCGTGCACACCGACCAGGAGTCGGGCCAGACCATCATCTCGGGCATGGGCGAGCTGCACCTCGAGATCATCGTCGACCGCATGAAGCGCGAGTACGGCGTGCAGGCCAACGTCGGCAAGCCGCAGGTCGCCTACCGCGAGACGGTCCGCAAGAAGGTCGAGCAGGAAGGCAAGTTCGTGCGCCAGTCCGGCGGTCGCGGCCAGTACGGCCACTGCTGGCTGACGATCGAGCCGCTCGAGGCCGGCGGCGGTTTCGTGTTCGAGAACGACGTGGTCGGCGGCCGCATCCCGAAGGAGTACATCCCGGCGATCGAGAAGGGCGTGGAAGAGGCGCTCAAGAACGGCATCAACGCCGGTTACCCGGTGGTGGACGTCAAGGTCACGGTGTTCGACGGCTCGTACCACGAGGTCGACTCGAACGAAATGGCGTTCAAGATCGCAGGCAGCATGGGCTTCAAGGAAGGCGCGAAGAAGGCCAACCCGGTCATCCTCGAGCCGATCATGGACGTCGAGGTCGTGACGCCGGAGGACTACCTCGGCAACGTCATGGGCGACCTCAACAAGCGCCGCGGCGTGGTGCAGTCGAGCGAGGACACGCCGACCGGCAAGTCGATCCGCGCCGAGGTGCCGCTGGCCGAGATGTTCCAGTACTCGACCACGTTGCGCTCGATGTCGCAAGGCCGCGCGTCGTACACGATGGAATTCAAGAAGTACCAGGAAGTGCCGCGCAACGTCGCGGAGACGCTCCTGAGGAAAGAGCTGGAACCGGCTTAACCACCAGGAATGAGTCGCGCCTGAGAGGCGCTCCTACAGAGAGAACAGTCATGGCCAAAGAGAAGTTCGAGCGCACCAAGCCCCACGTGAACGTCGGGACGATTGGTCACGTGGACCACGGCAAGACGACGTTGTCGGCGGCGCTGACGAAGGTCAGTGCGGACAAGGGCTGGGGCAAGTACGTGCCGTATGACGAGGTGGCGAAGGCATCGGCGAGCCAGGGGCGTCGCGACGCGACCAAGATCCTGACGATTGCGACCTCGCACGTGGAGTACAGCACCAAGAACCGGCACTACGCGCACGTGGACTGCCCGGGGCACGCGGACTACGTGAAGAACATGATCACGGGCGCGGCGCAGATGGACGGGGCGATTCTGGTGGTGAGCGCGACCGACGGTCCGATGCCGCAGACGCGCGAGCACATCCTGCTGGCCAAGCAGGTGAACGTCCCCAAGATCGTCGTCTGGCTGAACAAGTGCGACATGGTGGACGACGCGGAGCTGCTGGACCTGGTGGAGATGGAGGTTCGCGACCTGCTGACCAAGTACGGTTTTCCTGGGGACAAGACGCCGATCATCCGCGGCAGCGCGACCAAGGCCATTGCCGGTGAGCCGGAGTGGGTGAAGAAGGTGGAGGAGCTGTACGACGCGCTGGACAGCTTCATTCCGGAGCCGGTGCGGGAGATCGACAAGCCGTTCCTGATGCCGGTGGAGGATGTGTTTTCGATTTCGGGGCGCGGCACGGTGGCCACGGGGCGCATCGAGCGCGGCGTGATCAAGGTGGGCGAGGAAGTGGAGATCGTCGGCATCAAGGCGACGGCCAAGACGGTGATCACCGGGGTCGAGATGTTCCGCAAGCTGCTGGACGAGGGGCGTGCGGGCGACAACGTCGGCCTGCTGCTGCGCGGCACCAAGAAGGAAGAGATCGAGCGCGGCCAGGTGCTGTGCAAGCCGGGCACGATCACGCCGCACACCAAGTTCGAGTGCGAGGTGTACGTGCTGACCAAGGAGGAGGGGGGTCGTCACACCCCGTTCTTCAAGGGTTACCGGCCGCAGTTCTATTTCCGCACCACGGACGTGACCGGCTCGTGCGAGCTCAAGCAGGAGATGGTGATGCCGGGCGACAACGTGCAGATGACGGTGGAGCTGATCAACCCGATCGCCATGGAGGCGCAGGTGCGCTTTGCCATCCGCGAGGGCGGCCGCACCGTCGGCGCCGGCGTCGTCACCAAGATCCTGGCGTAGGAGCGCCTCTTAGGCGCGAATGAGCAACCGGAAAGATTTCGTCGGGTAACGCAGTTCAACTGAGCACGAGCATGGCCGCGACCAACCAGTCCATCCGCATCCGCCTGAAGGCTTTCGATCATCGCCTGATCGACAAGTCGGCGCGCGAGATCGTCGAGACCGCGAAGCGCACCGGCGCGATGGTGCGGGGCCCGATCCCCCTGCCGACGCGCAAGGAGCGCTACACGATCCTCGTGTCGCCGCACGCCGACAAGAGCGCGCGCGACCAGTACGAGATCCGCACGCACAAGCGCCTGATGCAGATCATGGACCCGACCGAAAAGACCGTGGACGCGCTGTCCAAGCTCGACCTGCCGGCCGGCGTCGAAGTGCAGATCAAGCTGAGCTAATGCCATGACCCTCGGAATCGTTGGGAGAAAAGCGGGCATGACCCGCGTGTTCACGGAGGCCGGCGAGTCGATCCCGGTCACCGTGATCGAGTGCACGCCGAACCGCGTGACGATGGTGAAGACCGTGGAGTCCGACGGCTACAAGGCCGTGCAGGTCGCGGTCGGGACGAAGAAGCCGCAGCGCGTGAACAAGGCCATGACCGGCCACTACAAGAAGGCCGGCGTCGCGCCGGGCCGCGGGCTGTGGGAGTTCCGGATCGACGGCGAGGAAGGCGCGGACCTCAAGATCGGCTCCGAGCTCAAGGTCGAGCTGTTCAAGGACGTCAAGCGCGTCGACGTCACCGGCACGACCATCGGCAAGGGCTTCCAGGGCGTGATGAAACGCCACAACTTCGGCGGCGGCCGCGCGACCCACGGCAACTCGCTGTCGCACCGCCACCCGGGCTCGATCGGCCAGCGCCAGGATCCGGGCAAGGTGTGGAAGGGCAAGCCGATGGCCGGCCACATGGGCAGCGTCAAGGCCACCGCGCTGAATCTCGACCTGGTCAGGATCGACGTCGAGCGCAACCTGCTGCTGGTCAAGGGCGCGATCCCGGGCGCGAAGAACGGCGACCTGGTGGTGAAGCCCACGGTGAAGAACTGAGCCATGGACATCCAACTCGCCAACAGCAAGTCGAAAGTCAGCGTCTCCGACGCCGTGTTCGGCGCCGACTACAACGAGGCGCTGGTGCACCAGGTCGTGGTCGCCTGGATGAACGGCGCCCGCGCCGGCACCAAGAAGCAGAAGACCCGCGCCGAAGTGCGCGGCGGTGGCCGCAAGCCGTGGAAGCAGAAGGGCACCGGCCAGGCGCGCGCGGGCACGATCCGCTCGCCGCTGTGGCGCAAGGGCGGAAGGACTTTCGCCGCGGTGCCGCGCGACCACTCGCAGAAGGTCAACCGGAAGATGTACCGCGGTGCGCTGCGCGCGATCGTCTCCGAGCTCGCCCGCCAGGGCCACCTGGTGGTCGCCGAGGAGTTCACTATCGGCGCGCCGAAGACCAAGGGGCTCATCGAGAAGCTGGCGAAGCTCGGCACCAGCGACATCCTGATCGTCACCGACGCGGTGGACCAGAACCTGATGCTGTCCGCGCGCAACCTGCCGCACGTCGAGGTCAGCGACGTCGAGGGCCTCAACCCGGTGGCGCTGCTGTCGCGCGAAAAGGTGCTGGTCACGCAAGCGGCGCTGAAGAAGCTGGAGGCCTGGCTGTCATGAGCAAGATCGCCGTCGGTCACGACCGCCTGCACCGCCTGATCCTGGCGCCGATCGTCTCGGAGAAGAGCACGCGCGCGCTCGAGCAGGGCAACCAGGTGGTGTTCAAGGTCCTGAAGGATGCGGCCAAGCCCGAGATCAAGGTCGCCGTGGAGAAGCTCTTCAACGTCAAGGTGACGGACGTCCGCACCCTGAACGTCAAGGGCAAGAGCAAGGGCGGCATGCGCACGCCGGGGCGCCGCTCGGACTGGAAGAAGGCATACGTGACGCTGGCCGAAGGCCAGACCATCGATTTCACCGCCGGCGCGAAGGCTTAAGGAACGAAACGCCATGTCACTGCAGACCATGAAGCCGACGTCGCCGGGCCGCCGCCACCAGGTGCGCCCGTCCACCGCGCACCTGCACAAGGGCCGGCCGCACGACGCGCTGCTCGAGCCCAAGCACTCGGTCGGGGGCCGCAACAACGCCGGCCGCATCACCACGCGCCACCAGGGCGGCGGCCACAAGCAGCACTACCGCGTGATCGACTTCACGCGCGCCAAGGACGGCATCGTCGCCAGGGTCGAGACGATCGAGCACGACCCGAACCGCTCCGCCCACATCGCGCTGGTGTGCTACGCCGACGGCGAGCGCCGCTACATCATCGCGCCCAGGGGCCTGCAGCCGGGTGACAGCATCGTCTCGGGCGCCACCGCCGACATCAAGCCGGGCAACGCGCTGCCGCTGCGCAACATCCCGGTCGGCACCAACATCCACTGCGTGGAGATGCGTCCGGGCAAGGGCGCGCAGCTGGCCCGCTCGGCCGGCGCCGCGGTGCAGCTGGTCGCGCGCGAGGGCGAGTACGTGACCATCCGCCTGCGCTCGGGCGAGATCCGCAAGATCCTGGCCGACTGCCGCGCCACCATCGGCGAGGTCAGCAACGAAGAGAACAACCTGCGCCACTACGGCAAGGCCGGCGCCAAGCGCTGGCGCGGCATCCGCCCGACGGTGCGCGGCCTGGCCATGAACCCGGTCGACCATCCGCATGGCGGCGGCGAGGGCAAGTCCGGCCAGGGCAACCCGCACCCGGTGTCGCCCTGGGGCCAGAAGGCCAAGGGCCTGCACACGCGCAAGAACAAGCGCACGCAGGCGTTCATCGTCACCAGCCGCCACCGCAAAAAGTAAGGCACCGTCATGGCACGTTCGCTCAAGAAGGGCCCGTTCATCGACCACCACCTCGCCAAGAAGGTGGCGGAGGCGCAGGCCGCGCGCACCAAGAAGCCGATCAAGACCTGGTCGCGCCGCTCCATGATCACGCCCGACATGGTCGGCCTGACCCTCCAGGTGCACAACGGCCGCCAGCACATGCCGGTGTTCGTCACCGAGAACATGGTGGCGCACAAGCTCGGCGAGTTCGCGCCGACGCGCATCTTCAAGGGCCACGGCGCCGTCGGCGACCGCAAGGGCGACGACGACAAGAAGCCGCCGGCCGCGGGGCCGGCCGCCGTCGCCCCGGCCGCGCCCGCCGCCGCCCCGGCCGCCGCCCCGGCCGCGGCGCCGGCCAAGAAGTAAGGGGACGCCATGCAGACGCAAGCCGTTCTCAAGTTCGTCCGCCTGTCGCCGAAGAAGGCGCGCTTCGTCGCCGACCTCGTGCGCGGCAAGAAAGTGGACGAGGCCGTGAACATCCTGAAGTTCTCGACCAACCGCGCCGCGCGCATCATCAAGAAGGTGCTCGACTCGGCCATCGCCAACGCCGAGAACAACCAGGGCGCCGACGTCGACGAGCTGAAGGTCACCACCATCACCGTGGACGAGGGCCCGCGCATGAAGCGCATCCGCCCGCGCGCCAAGGGCCGCGCCGACCGCATCGTCAAGCGCACCAGCCACATCATCGTCAGCGTCGGCACCGGCAGGAACGGCACCGGCAAGGCGCAGCAGAAGGCCGCGAAGGCCGCCAAGGACGGGAAGTAAACCATGGGTCACAAAGTCCATCCGAACGGCTTCCGCCTGGGCGTCACCGCGCAGTGGACGTCGAACTGGTACGCCGAGCGCGGCGCCTACCGCGACAACCTGAACAAGGACATCGCGGTGCGCACGTTCCTGCGCGAGAAGCTGGCGCAGGCCAGCGTGTCGCGCGTGCAGATCGACCGCCCGGCCAAGTCGGCGCGCGTGACGATCCACACGGCGCGTCCCGGCATCGTCATCGGCAAGAAGGGCGAGGACATCGACAAGCTGAAGCACGAGGTGGCGCAGAAGATCGGCCTGAAGCCGGAGAACGTGCACATCTCGGTCGAGGAAATCCGCAAGCCGGAGCTCGACGCCCAGCTGATCGCCGATTCCGTCGCGCAGCAGCTCGAGCGCCGCATCATGTTCCGTCGCGCCATGAAGCGCGCCGTGACCAACTCGATGCGGCTGGGCGCCGGCGGCATCAAGATCCAGGTCGGCGGCCGCCTGAACGGCGCCGAGATCGCGCGCGTCGAGTGGTACCGCGAAGGCCGCGTGCCGCTGCACACGCTGCGCGCCTACGTCGACTACGGCTTCGCCGAGGCCAAGACCACCTACGGCGTCATCGGCGTCAAGGTGTGGGTGTTCAACGGCGAGGCCTTCGAGGCCGACAAGAAGGAAGAAGCGCCGGCCGCCACGGGCGAAGCCGCCGCGTAAGGAACTGAGAGAGCCACCGTCATGATGCAACCCAAGCGGACCAAATACCGCAAGCAGATGAAGGGCCGCAACCGCGGCCTGGCGCTCACCGGCAACCAGGTGAGCTTCGGCGAGTTCGGCATGAAGTCGACCGAGCTCGGCCGCATCAGCGCGCGCCAGATCGAAGCGGCGCGCCGCGTCATCACGCGCTACGTCGCGCGCGGCGGCAAGCTGTGGATCCGGATCTTCCCGGACACGCCGGTGACGAAGAAGCCGCTGGAGGTCCGCATGGGCTCCGGCAAGGGCAACGTGGAGTACTGGGCGGCCAAGGTGCAGCCCGGAAAGATGCTGTACGAACTCGAGGGCGTGCCCGAGAACCTGGCGCGCGAGGCCTTCCGCCTCGCCGGCGACAAGCTCCCGGTCAAGAGTACCTTCGTCAAGCGGACGATCATGTAATGAAGAGCACCGACTACCTGAAGACGCTGCGCGGCAAGACCGCGGAGCAGCTCAACGACGAGCTGGCGGCCCTGCAGAAGGAGCAGTTCAACCTGCGCCTGCAGACCGTGACCGGCCAGCAGAACAAGACCCACCTCGCGGGCGACGTGCGCAAGCGCATCGCGCGCCTCAAGACCGTGCTGAAAGCAGCGCAGGCCAAGCCATGACCCAGCAGAAAGCCCTGAAGGCCGAAAAGGCCGCGCAGACCGAGACTTCCGCGCATACGGTGACCGGGCGCGTGGTCGGCAACAAGATGAAGAAGACGATCGTCGTCAGCGTCGATCGCCAGTACATCCACCCGAAGTACGGCAAGCGCCTGAAGCGCTCGACCAGGCTGCACGCGCACGACGAGAAGAGCGAGTGCGGCGTCGGCGACCTGGTGACCATCCAGGAGTGCCGCCGCCTGTCCGCCACCAAGCACTGGATGCTGGTGAAGGTCGTGCAGAAGGCGCCGGCGGCCGTGGCCGAGGCGGCGGTCTGAGACCCGGGAGCCCACCATGATCCAACAGGAAAGCTACCTCGTCGCCGCCGACAACAGCGGCGCGCGCGTCGTGCAGGTGATCCGCGTGGCCGGCGCCACGCACCGCCGCTACGCGCACGTCGGCGACGTCGTCAAGGTGACGATCAAGGACGCCATCCCGCGCGGCAAGGTCAAGAAGGGTGAGGTGCACAACGCGGTCGTGGTGCGCACCAAGTTCCCGATCCGCCGCAACGACGGCTCGGCCATCCGCTTCGATTCGAACGCGGCCGTGCTGATCGATGCCAAACTCGAGCCCATCGGCACCCGCATCTTCGGGCCGGTCACGCGCGAACTGCGCGACCGCTTCATGAAGATCGTGTCGCTGGCGCCGGAAGTCATCTGAGGCACTCATGAACAAGATCCGCAAGGACGACGAAGTCGTCGTCACCACCGGCAAGGACAAGGGCCGCCGCGGCACGGTCAAGGCCGTGCTGCCGACGGGCAAGGTGCTGGTCGAGGGCATCAACGTGGTCAAGAAGCACCAGAAGCCGAACCCGAACGCCGGCGTGGCGGGCGGCATCGTCGAGAAGGAAATGCCGATCGAGGCCTCGAACCTGCGGCTGTGGAACCCGGACGCGAAGAAGGGCGACCGCGTGGGCTTCAAGGTGATCGGCGAAGGCGCCGCGCGCAAGAAGGTGCGCGTGTTCAAATCCAGCGGGGAGGTCGTGGATCGCTGAAACCCGCAGGAGCGCCTCTCAGGCGCGACTGCAAACCGCGAACATATCTATGGCAAACCTACAGACGCAGTACAAACAGAAGATCGCTCCGTCGCTGCGCAAGCAGCTGGACTGCAACGCGATGGCGGTGCCCCGCATCAGCAAGATCACGCTCAACATGGGCGTGGGCGAGGCCACCGGCGACAAGAAGATCATCGAGCACGCCGTGGCCGACATGACCGCGATCGCCGGGCAGAAGCCGGTGGTGACCAAGTCGGGCAAGGCCATCGCCAACTTCAAGGTCCGCGAGAACTACCCCGTGGGCGTCAAGGTGACGCTGCGCCGGGTGCGCATGTACGAGTTCCTCGAGCGCCTGATCGCGATCGCGCTGCCGCGCATCCGCGACTTCCGCGGCATCTCGGCGCGCGGCTTCGACGGCCGCGGCAACTTCAACTTCGGCATCACCGAGCAGATCATCTTTCCGGAGATCGACTTCGACAAGGTCGACGCGATCCGCGGCATGAACATCACCATCACCACCACGGCAAAGTCGGACGCGGAGGGCAAGGCGCTGCTGGAAGCCTTCAACTTCCCGTTCCGCAAGTAAGGGTCCCATGGCCAAGCGCAACATGATCAATCGCGAGCTCAAGCGCATCAAACTCGTGGCCCGCTACGCGAAGAAGCGCGCGGCGCTGAAGGCGACCATCAACAGCCAGACGGCGCTGCCGGAGGAAAAGTTCGCGGCGGTCGAGGCGCTGCAGAAGCTGCCGCGCGATTCGAGCAAGAGCCGCGTCCGCAACCGCTGCAAGATCACCGGCCGCTCGCGCGGCGTCTACAAGAAATTCGGCCTGGCGCGCCACAAGCTGCGCGAGGCCGCCATGCGCGGCGAAGTGCCGGGCCTCACCAAGGCAAGCTGGTAACGGCGGGTAACGAACATGAGCATCAACGATCCCATCGGCGACTTCCTGACCCGCATCCGCAACGGCCAGCAGGCGCGCAAGAAAACCATTTCCTCGCCGTCGTCGACGGTGCGCGAGAACATCGCGGCCGTGCTGAAGGATGAGGGTTACATCGCCGATTACGCCGTCGCCAGCGCGGGCAAGAAGAAGACCATCACCGTCACCCTGAAGTACTACCAGGGCAAGCCGGTGATCGAGCGCCTCGAACGGATCAGCACGCCGTCGCTGCGCGTCTACAAGGGCAGGAGCGAAGTGCCCAAGGTGCTCGGCGGCCTCGGCGTCGCCATCCTGACCACGCCGCAGGGCGTGCTGTCGGACAAGAAGGCGCGCGCGGCCGGCATCGGCGGCGAAGTCATCTGCGTGGTGTCGTAAGGCGCAAAGAGAGATCCCCATGTCGCGAGTTGCAAAACAGCCGGTCCCCGTGCCCAAGGGCGTCGAAGTCCGGGTCGAAGGCGGCACGCTGCACGTCAAGGGCGCCAAGGCGGCGCAGTACCTGACGCTGCCGCCGAACATGCGCGTCGAGGTCAAGGACGGCCTGGCGGCGATCGCCGCCGAGTCGATCAAGGCCTCGCCGGCCTCGGCCGGCGCCGTGCGCGCCGTGATCGCCAACATGGTCAAGGGCGTCACCGAGGGCTACCAGAGGAAGCTCACGCTGGTCGGCGTCGGCTACCGCGCCAGCGCGCAGGGCAAGAAGCTGAACCTCTCGCTCGGCTTCTCGCACCCGGTGGACTACGCGATCCCCGACGGCATCACGGTGGAGACGCCGAGCCAGACCGAGATCATCGTCAAGGGCGCCAGCAAGCACCTGGTCGGCCAGGTGGCGGCGGACATCCGCGGCTTCCGCCCGCCCGAGCCGTACAAGGGCAAGGGCGTGCGCTACGCCGACGAGCGCGTGATTTTGAAGGAGGCCAAGAAGAAATGATGTGCGCGCAAAGACGCAAAGACGCAAAGGGCAAGAGCCTTCGAAACGTCTTTCTCTTTCCTTGCGTCCTGGCGTCCTAGCGCGAAACGTCTTTTCGAGAACACCATGCACCACAAAACAGAAGTCAGGACCCGCCGCGGCAAGAAGACGCGGCTGCACATCCGCGCGCTAGGCGCGCACCGCCTGTCGGTGCACCGCACGGCGCAGCACATCTACGCCCAGATCGTGACGCCGAGCGCCGGCGAGACGCTGGTGTCGGCGTCGACCCTGGAGAAGGACGTGGTCAAGGGCCTGAAGAGCACGGGCAACGTCGAGGCGGCGAAGAAGATCGGCGCCACGCTGGCTGCCCGTGCCAGGGAAAAGGGCATCACCAAGGTCGCGTTCGACCGTTCCGGTTTCAAGTACCACGGCCGCGTGAAGGCGCTGGCCGACGCCGCCCGTGAAGGCGGCCTGGAGTTCTAAATGGCAAATCCCCAGTATCAGTACGACGATCAGCAGGGCGGCGACCTCAAGGAAAAGCTGGTCGCGGTCAAGCGCGTCGCCAAGGTGGTCAAAGGCGGCAAGCAGCTGGCCTTCACTGCGCTGACCGTGGTCGGCGACGGCGCGGGCCGCGTCGGCTTCGGCTACGGCAAGGCGCGCGAGGTGCCGAACGCCATCGCCAAGGCGATGGAGCAGGCCCGCAAGAACATGGTGACCATCCCGCTGCGCGGCCTGTCGCTGCAGCACGAGATCTGGGGCGAGCACGGCGCCACGCGCGTGTTCATGCGCCCGGCCTCGGACGGCACCGGCGTCATCGCCGGCGGCGCCATGCGCGCGGTGTTCGAGGTCGCCGGCGTGCAGAACGTCCTGGCCAAGAGCTTCGGCTCGCGCAACCCCATCAACGTGGTTCGCGCGACGCTGAACGGCCTCAAGCGCATCAACATCCCCGCCGAGATCGCCGCGAAGCGCGGCAAGACGGTCGAGGAGCTCCTGGGGTCGTAAGCCATGAACAAGAGCGACGGAAAGAAGATCAAGGTCACGCTGCTGAAGAGCACGCATGGCCAGCTGCGGAGGCACCGCGACAACGTGCGTGGCCTCGGGCTGCGCCGGCGGCACCACAGCGTCGAGCTGGCCGCCACGCCCGCGGTGCTCGGCATGGTCCAGCAGTCCGGCTTCATGCTGAAGGTGGAAGAGGTCTGACATGAAACTGAACGACATCAAGCCGGCCACCGGCTCCAGGCCGTCGCGCAAGCGCCTCGGCCGCGGCATCGGCTCGGGCCTGGGCAAGACTTCGGGCAAGGGCCACAAGGGCCAGCGTGCCCGCGCGGGCGGCTACCACAAGGTGGGCTTCGAGGGCGGCCAGATGCCGATCCAGCGGCGCCTGCCCAAGCGTGGCTTCACCACCGCCGCCCAGAGCGAGGGCCACACCGCCGAAGTGCGCCTGTCGGACCTGCAGAAGATGAAGGAGACCGACATCGACCTGGCCGTGCTCAAGGCCGCCGGCGTGGTGCCGGTGCAGACGCTGACCGCCAAGCTGATCAAGTCGGGCGAGCTGTCGCGCAAGGTCGCGCTGAAGGGCATCCGCGTGTCGAAGGGTGCACGCGAGGCCGTGTCCGCCGCCGGCGGCACGGTTGCAGAGTAGGGGCGCCTTCAGGCGCGACGGGATAGAACGGAACGCAAGATGAATCGCCCCGCAGCCGGCATGGTGCCGGACCTGAGCAAGATCGGAGAGGTCAAGAACCGCCTCTGGTTCCTGCTGGGCGCGCTCGTCGTATTCCGCATCGGCACGTTCATCCCGGTGCCGGGCATCGATCCCGCGCAGCTCGATTCGCTGTTCGACCAGAGCCGCGGCACCATCCTGGACATGTTCAACATGTTCTCGGGCGGCGCGCTCGAGCGCCTGTCGGTGTTCGCGCTCGGCGTGATGCCGTACATCTCGGCCTCGATCATCGTCCAGCTGCTGGCCGCGGCGATCCCGCAGCTCAAGGAAATCAAGAAGGAAGGCGAGGCCGGCCGCCGCCGCCTGACCAAATACACGCGCTACGGCACCCTGGCCCTGGCCATCTTCCAGTCGTTCGGCGCCTCCATCGCGCTGCAGAACAGCGGCGTGGCGATCAACCCCGGCTTCGGCTTCGTGTTCACGGCGATGGTGTCCCTGATCACCGGCACCATGTTCCTGATGTGGCTCGGCGAGCAGATCACCGAGCGCGGCATCGGCAACGGCATCTCGATGCTGATCTTCGCCGGCATCGTCTCCGGCCTGCCGCGCGCGATCGCCGGCACCGGCCAGCTGGTCAGCGAGGGCTCGCTGAACCCGCTGATGGTCATCGTCATCGCCGTGCTGGTCGCCGCGATCACCTGGGCGGTGGTGTTCGTCGAGCGCGCCCAGCGCCGCATCCCGGTGCACCACGCGCGCCGCCAGCAGGGCCGCAAGCTGTTCGCCGCGCAGACCGCGCACCTGCCGCTGAAGCTGAACATGAGCGGCGTGATCCCGCCGATCTTCGCCAGCTCGATCATCCTGTTCCCGGCGTCGCTGGTGCAGTTCTTCGGCGACGATGGCCAGGGCGGCCCGCTGGCGCGCATCGCCGCGATGCTGTCGCCCGGCGAGGTCCTGTACACCGCGCTGTACGGCTTCCTGATCATCTTCTTCTGCTTCTTCTACACGGCCCTGGTGTTCGACTCGCGCGACACGGCGGAGAACCTGAAGAAGTCCGGCGCCTTCATCCCGGGCATCCGCCCGGGCGCGCAGACCGGCGAGTACATCGACCTGGTGCTGACGCGCCTCACGGTCGCCGGCGCGGCCTACATCACGGCCGTGTGCCTGATGCCCGAGATCTTCATCACCACCTGGAACGTACCCTTCTTCTTCGGCGGCACCTCGCTGCTGATCACGGTGGTCGTGGTGATGGACTTCATGGCGCAGCTGCAGGCGCACCTGATGTCGCACCAGTACGAAGGCCTGCTGAAGAAGGCCAACCTCAAGGGCCTGGGCGGCCCCGGCGCGCCCGGCATGGTCCGTTAAATCGAGACGAGCAATGAAAGTCAGAACGTCAGTCAAGAAGATGTGCCGCAACTGCAAGATCATCCGCCGCAAGGGCGTGGTGCGCGTGCTGTGCACGGACGCGCGCCACAAGCAGCGCCAGGGGTAGGCGCGCAGCGGATTCTTCTTGAATAAACAAATGCTTACGGATATACTGCGCGGCTTTTCCGAGCAGTCCAGAACGAAGGGTTGAGAGGGTTTCCATGGCACGTATCGCCGGCGTCAACGTCCCCGCGAACAAGCACACGCAGATCGCACTGCGCTCGATCTACGGCATCGGCAAGACGCGCGCCCTGAAGATCTGCGCGGCGGCCGGCATCAAGCCGGACGCGCAGGTCAAGGCGCTCACCGAGGGCGAACTCGACCTGCTGCGCGCCCAGATCGCCAAGCTCACCGTCGAGGGCGACCTGCGCCGCGAGACCTCGATGAACATCAAGCGCCTGATTGACCTCGGCTGCTACCGCGGCCTGCGCCACAAGCGCGGCCTGCCGGTGCGCGGCCAGCGCACCCGCACCAATGCCCGCACCCGCAAGGGCCCGCGCCGCGCCATCCGCGCCGCGTCCACGCCCAGGCCGGCGACCACCTGATCACCGTAGGAGCGCCTCTTAGGCGCGACGAAAACCCGAGTACATCGAAATGAGCACACCCAATCCCACCGCCCCCGCCACTGCCGCACCCAAGAAGAAAAAGGCCAAGAAGAACGTGACCGACGCCGTGGCGCACATCCACGCCTCGTTCAACAACACCATCGTCCTGATCACCGATCGCCAGGGCAACACGCTGTCCTGGGCGACCGCGGGCTCGTGCGGCTTCAAGGGCTCGCGCAAGTCCACGCCGTTCGCCGCGCAGGTCGCCGCCGAGAAGGCCGCCACCGCCGCCGCCGAGCACGGCGTCAAGACGCTGGAAGTGCTGGTCAAGGGCCCCGGCCCGGGCCGCGAGTCCGCCGTGCGCTCGATCAACAACGCCGGCTTCAAGGTCACCAACATCACCGACGTGACCCCGATCCCGCACAACGGCTGCCGCGCCCCCAAGCGCCGCCGCGTGTAAGGAACAGAACATGGCCAAGTACATCGGTCCCAAGTGCAAGCTGTCGCGCCGCGTCGGCGCCGACCTCATGCTGAAGGGTCGCGGGCGCTCGCTCGAGACCAAGTGCAAGCTGGAGACCCCGCCGGGGCAGCACGGCGCACGCAAGCAGCGCCCGTCGGACTACGCCCTGCAGCTGCGCGAGAAGCAGAAGCTCAAGCAGATGTACGGCGTGCTCGAGAAGCAGTTCCACAACTACTACGTGAAGGCCTCGCGCAAGAAGGGCTCGACCGGCCTGCTGCTGCTGCAGATGCTGGAGAGCCGGCTCGACAACATCGTCTACCGCATGGGCTTCGCCGCCACCCGCGCCGAGGCGCGCCAGTTGGTCAGCCACAAGCACATCGCGGTCAACGGCAAGACGGTCAACATGCCGTCGTATGCCGTGGCGCCCGGCGACACCGTCGAAATCCGCGAGAAGGCCCGCGCGCAGACGCGCATCGCCCAGGCGCTGTCCGTCGCCGCCCAGATCGGCTTCCCCGACTGGATGGAAGTGGACGAGAAGGGGCTGAAAGGCAAGTTCAAGGCGGTGCCGGAGCGCGAGCAGATGCTGCCGGACATCAACGAAAACCTGGTCGTGGAGCTCTACTCCAAGTAATTCAGCTGGCGCCTTCACGGCGCCGGGTTGCGAATCTCAGCGCTTCGACCGGCGGGACGGATTCGCACTTAATGGTTCACCTAGAGGTATCTGAACAATGCAAGCCGTCACTGACCTTCTGAAGCCGCGCACCATCGAAGTGGAGCCGGTTTCGGCCAACCGCGCCCGCGTCTCGCTCGAGCCCATGGAGCGCGGCTTCGGCCACACGCTCGGCAACGCGCTGCGCCGCATCCTGCTGTCGTCGATCCCGGGCGCGGCCATCACCGAGGCCCGCATCGAGGGCGTGGTGCACGAGTACTCCACGCTCGAGGGCGTGCAGGAAGACGTGCTCGACATCCTGCTCAACATGAAGAACGTCGCGGTCAAGATGCACGCGCGCGAGAGCGCCGTGCTCAAGCTCGAGAAAGCGGGCAAGGGCGTGGTCAAGGCCTCCGACATCAGGCTCGACCACGACGTCGAGATCGTGAACCCGGACCTGGTGCTCGCGCACCTCACCGGCGGCACGCTGAAAATGGAGCTCAAGGTCACGCGCGGCCGCGGCTACGTGCCGGCCGCCGGCCCGGGCGCCCTGGGCGAGGAGGAGCACAGCACCATCGGCGCGCTGCGCCTGGATGCCTCGTACTCGCCGGTGCGCCGCGTCAGCTACGCGGTCGAGCGCGCGCGCGTCGAGCAGCGCACCGACCTCGATCAGCTGATCCTGGACGTCGAGACCAACGGCGGCATCGACGCCGCCGAGGCCGTGCGCCTGGCCGCCCGCATCCTGCGCGACCAGCTCGGCGTGTTCGTCGACCTGCAGGCCGAGGCCGCGGAGGCCGCGGAAGCCGGCAGCCAGGAGCTGTCGCCGATCCTGTTCCGCCCGATCGACGACCTGGAACTTACGGTGCGCTCGGCCAACTGCCTCAAGGCCGAGAACATCTATTACATCGGCGACCTGGTGCAACGCACCGAGGCCGACCTGCTGAAGACGCCGAACCTCGGCAAGAAGTCGCTGACCGAGATCCGCGACGCGCTGCGCGCGCACAGCCTCGACCTCGGCATGACGCTCGAGAACTGGACGCCGCCGAAGGTGGCGGCCTGAAGGGACGGAACGAATGTAGGAGCGGCTTCAGCCGCGACGGTCGCGCCTGAAGGCGCTCCTACGGAACGACATCACGGACGAAACATATGCGCCACGGAACCCACGGCAACCACCTCGGCCACAGCAGCAGCCACCACCGGGCCAACATGCAGAACCTGGCGGTGGCCCTGTTCCGCCACGAGCTGATCAAGACCACGCTGGCCAAGGCCAAGGCCCTGCGCCGCGTGGCCGAGCCCCTGATCACGCGCGCCAAGACCGACAGCCTGGCCAACCGCCGCCTCGTGTTCGCGCGCCTGCGCGACCGTGACACGGTGACCAAGCTGTTCGCCGACCTGGGGCCGCGCTACAAGGCGCGCCCGGGCGGCTACACGCGGGTGCTGCGCTGCGGCTTCCGCGCCGGCGACAGCGCCCCGATGGCCTACATCGAGCTGGTGGATCGTCCGGCGCAGGGTGCGGCGGCGGAGCCGGAAGCCGCCAGGCCGGCGGCCAGGACGGGCAGGCCGGCGGCCGAGAAACCGGCGCGCCGCAAGAAGGCGGCCGCGGGCTGATCGCTGTACGGCAGGGCCAAGGAACGGGCGCTACGGCGCCCGTTCCGGTTTTCGGAGGCGCATTCTGCGGCCCGACCCCTCATCGAGCCGGATGACCACCGTTCCCCGGCAGGGCAGGCGTTCGAGGTCGGCGATTTCGGCCGATCCGCAAGCGGGCGGCGACCGCGAATGCTGCAGTGCAAAAAGAAATCTCCCGTTCAGCCGCCGTTCAGACCGTTCAGTCCACGTTCATGTTTGTTGCAATCTAATTAAGCATTACGGCATGATGCCGCCTGTTCAATAAGGAGGGTGTGTGTCTGGACTGCCAAAGCAGCTCCAGACAAAGGATGAAGCCAGGCAGGAACGCGCGGAAAGACTGCACTTGCCGGCTCGATTTCCAAACAACTTTTCCATCTCTCACCGAATCGTTTCATTCCGTTAGGGGGCTTACGACATGAAGCGCAGCAAGATGAAACTCAGCAACGACGCGCGGTTCCGGTATGCAGTGCATGCCGCGCTGCTCGCAGGTGTTTCCACCGCGGTCACCGCGCCGGTACAGGCGCAGGAAGCCGCAACCGATGAGGCAACCGAACTCGAAGCCGTAACCGTAACGGGCACGCGCCTGTCGCGCGCGGCCCTTGAAGGCGCACTGCCGGTCACGGTCATCACCCGCGAGGAGATCGACCTGAGCGGCGACATCTCCGTCGCTGACTTCCTGCGTGACGTCTCCCTGAACAGCTTCGGCTCGTTCCGGCAGCAGTCGGGCAGCTCGGCGCAGGGCCTCGCGGCCCTCGACCTGCGCGGCCTCGGCTCCGAGCGCACGCTGATCCTGATCGACGGCAAGCGCGCGCCGAAGGCGCCGTATTTGCCGGGGGCCCAGGACCTCAACGCCATGCCGCTGGCCGCGGTCGAGCGCATCGAGATCCTGCAGGACGGCGCCTCGGCCATTTACGGCTCCGACGCCATCGCGGGCGTGGTGAACATCGTCTTGCGCACCGACTTCCAGGGCACGCAGCTGATGCACGGCCGCGGCTTCGCGGGACTCGGCGCGGGCGACACCAGCCAGCTCGGCTTCGTCATGGGCATGCCGACCGCCAGCGGGAACATCGTGATGGGCGCGTCCTACAACACGCGCGACATCGTGTTCGCGCGCGACCTGATCGGCGCGGGCATCGGCGTTCCGGGTTCGAGCGACTTCGGCAACAACTACGTCACTCCGGTGGACGGCTTCCTCACCCGCAGCGGCGTGCCGAACGGTTGCAGTGCCTCCAGTGCGTTCATGATCGTGACCGCGCCGCTCTTGCTCGACCTCGACATGGACGGGGTGCCTGAGACCTCCAAGTCCGTGCAGGACCTGAACGGCGACGGCCTGCCCGATTTCTGCCAGTACGACTTCACGCGGGTGTCGGCGGACGAGGCGTCCACCGAGAACATGGCGCTGTTCGCCAAGGGCAAGTTCGCGATCAACACCGACTGGAACATTTACTCCACGGCCAGCGTCGCGCGGGCGACCTCGTTCGGCCGGTACGCGCCGGCCCCGGCGATCCTGTTCGTGCCGGGCTCGGCTTCGGGCATCGACCACGACGGTGACGGCACGGATGACACCATCTACGTCTACCACCGGTACGACGCCCTCGGCAATCGCGACACCAACATCGAAGGCACGGTGTACGACATCCTGGCGGGCTTCGAAGGCTCCGTGGCGGACTTGCAGGTGGACTTCGGCGGCCGTTTCAACGAGTACAAGAGCTTCGACGTGGGCCGCAACTTTGTCGTGAACAGCTTGGCCTCGGCGGCCGCGACCACGGGCACCTACAACTTCACGCAGCCGAACAATAACCCGGCGAGCGTGCTGAACTCGATGAAGGCCACGCTGGCCCGCGAGTCCACGTGGTCGACCCAGGAGTACTGGGCGAACGCGTCGACCGACTTCCTGCCGATGGCCGGTGGTACCAGCCAGGTCGCGTTTGGCTTTGACTACTACACGGCGCGTTACTTCGACCAGTACGACTCGCTGTCGGAGGGTGGCGCGATCGGCGGCTCGGCCGGCAACTCGGCGGGTCAGAACCGCGACGTCACCGGCTACTTCGTCGAGGCGTACCTGCCGGTCCTCGACCAGCTTGACGTGACGGTCGCCGTGCGCTTGGACGACTATTCGGACCTGCCAGACGCCGAGGTGTCGCCGAAGCTGTCGTTGTCGTACCAGCCGATGGACATGATGAAGCTGCGCGCATCGTACGGCCAGGGGTTCCGTGCGCCGACGCTCGACATCATCAGTCTGCTGCCGTCATTCTCGGCTGAGGACGTGCTGAACGACCAGCCCACGTGCACCTCCATCGGCGGTACGTTCGCGAACGGGCAGTGCAGTCTGTCGACGCAGGTCAACACGACATTCATCGCCAACCCGGGCCTTGGGCCCGAGGACTCGGACCAGTACTCCTTCGGTGTGGTGCTGCAGCCGGTCGACTTCCTCGACCTCGCGCTTGACTACTACTCCTACGACGTGAACAACAACATCACGTCCTTCACGACGGAGGATCTGGTCAGCTTCGAGAACCGCGGCATTCCGCTGCCTCCGGGGCTGTCGCTGACACGTGCCGACACCGATGGTGATGGTGTGGGTGATCCTGACGGCGCGTTGACGGCGGCCGTTGCTGGCTTCGGCAACTACGGGACGCTGTCGACGAGCGGCTTGAACTTCGACGGCACCTTCCGCTGGGGCTTCGGCGCGATGGGCAACCTGAAATCGAACCTCAAGCTGGGCTACGTCCTCGGCTACGAGTTCTCGGATGACGGCCTCGACTTGGTCAATGATCCGGGTGTTCCGGCGTACCGTTGGAACTGGAACACCGACTACAAGTGGCAGCAGTTCGGGGTGGCCTGGAACCAGACGTACATCGCCGGTCAGTCGGAGGCTCCGGATGATTCGGCATGGTGGACGCACGACCTTCAGGTCAACTACGACATGCCGTTCAACGCCGGCATGCTCACGGTTGGCGTGATCAACGTGACGGACGAGCAGCCGCCGGCGTATGCATACGACTCCCGTCCGTATAACTTCTACCTGTACAACGCCTACGGCCAGACGCCGTACGTGCGGTACACGCTGAGGTTCCAGTAAGCCTGTAGATTCTGGACGGGCCGGCGCATGCAAATGCGCCGGCCCTTCTTTTTTACGAAGCGCAGAAGCGATGCAGGATCCTCGGCGGGCCGCCGTCTGGAGCCGCTACTGGCAGGGCGGGGCCGCGCATGCGTGTCCCGGATCGGTCGACGAGCACCTGGGAGGCGCCCTGGCAGCCTTCTGGGGGCACGTGGGCCGTGGGCTCGGGCCCTCGGCGCAGGTGCTCGAGATCGGTGCCGGCAACGGCGCTGTGACCCGGGTGCTGCTGGAGGCTGGCGGCCCTGGGGGGCCGTTCGTCGACGCGGTGGACCTGGCACGGCTGCGACCCGGCTGGGTCGCCCGGCTGGCGCCGGAAGAGTCCGCACGCGTGCGCTTTCACGAAGCAACGCCGGCCGAGTCCCTGCCCTTCGAGGCAGGACGCTTCGACCTGGTTGCCGGACAGTACGCCTTCGAATACATGGAGCGTTCCGCGGTATTCCCCGAGCTGCTGCGATGCAGCCGGCCGGGTAGCCGGCTGGCGCTGGTCCTGCACCACCGCGACTCCGTGCTCGTGCGCGTGGCCGCCGAGGAACGCCGGCACCTCGAGCGCCTGACCGAGGCCGGCGGCCTGCTGGATGCGGCGGCGGGTCTGATCCCGGACCTGGCGCGGGCGCGCACGCCCGAAGGCGTGCGGGACCTGCAGCGCGATGCCGCGGCGGAGGCGCGCCGGCGCTACTACAACGAGCTTCAAGCACGACTCGAAGCCGACAGCAGCATCAGCCCGGCTCCGGACGTGCTCGCCGAGGCCGCGGCAGGGTCAGCCGCAGTGCTGCAGACTGCGGCCCGCGATGGCGAGGCTGCGGCGCGCGGGCAGCTGCAGGCGCAGCGCGAGGCATATCAGGATGCTAAGGTTCGCGTGGACGAATTGCTGGCCTGCGCCCTCGACGAGGCCAGCCTGCGCGAACTGGTTGTGGAACTTTTGGCGCACGGCTACGGGGACGCGGCCATCGGCACGGTCGAGGAGGGCGGGCGGCTGATGGGCTGGACGCTGGCAGCCATTCGCGCGGCATGATGGGGGCGGGGTTCCGGGTGCCTTCAGGATCCACAGCGGTGGACAAGAAAACCGAGCGCATCCTGCGCACGGCCGGCGAGCTGCTCGCCGAGCGTCGCGACGGTGAGGCGGCGCGGGAGTTCTCGCGCGCCTTGCGGCTGAACCCGCGCCTGCCGGGCGCGCTGCGCGGGCTGGCGGTCGTCGCCCAGCGTGGCGGCCGCCTCGACGAGGCCCTCCAGCACCTGCAGCGCGCCGTGCAGCTCGCGCCGGGCGTCGCCGCGTTGCGCGCCGACCGGGGCCGCATGCTGGCCCTGGCCTCGCGCCACGCCGAGGCCGACGCCGAGTTCACGCGCGCGCTGGGCCTGGCCCCGCACGACGCCGGCGTCTGGGACCTCTACGCCGTGGCCCTGGTCGCGGCGCAGCGCCGGGGCGACGCGCTCGCCGCGCTGCTGCGCGCGCTGGAGCTGGCGCCGGACCGGGTCGGGACACGCGAGCGCGCGGCGCAGCTCCTGCTCGAGGTCGGCCAGCCCGAGGCAGCGACCGCCCACTGGCGCTGGCTGGTCGAGCGTGACGGCCGCAACGAAAAATACTGGCTCGGCCTGACCCAGGCGTTGTGGGACAGCGGACGGACCGAGGAAGGCCTGCAGTGCCACGCGCAGGCGGCGGGGATGCTGCCGCAGTCCGCAGACATCGCCATGACCCGCGGCCTCGCCGTGCAGGACCAGGGGGACCGCGACCTTGCGCTGGCGGAGTTCGAGCGCGCGCTGGCGCTGCGGCCGGGCTGGGAATATCCGCTCGGCACGCTGCTCGAGATGCAGAAGGACGCGGCCGGGCCGGAGCGCATCGCCGAGGCCGAGCGCGGGCTGCAGGATGCCGGCCGCCCGGCAGCCGCACGCGCCCTGCTGGCCTTCGGGCTCGGCAAGGTCTACGAGTCGCGCCAGCAGTACGAGGCCGCCTTCGCGGCCTGGACGCGGGGCAACGAGTTGCGCCGTGAGCTGCAGGGACCGATGTCGCGCGAGCGCCTGCTCGATCGCGGCCGCCGCCTGCGCGCGGTGTTCACGGCCGAGCGCTTCCGCGCCGGCGCCGCCTGGGGCGTGCCGGACGAGCGCCCGGTGTTCATCGTCGGCATGCCGCGCAGCGGCACCTCGCTGGTCGAGCAGATCATCGCCGCGCACCCGCAGGCCGACGGCTGCGGCGAGCTGCCGGACCTGGCGCGCATCGCGCGCGAACTGTCGGGGGCCATCGGCACGCTGACCGCGTGGCCCGAGTCGGCCGCCGCCCTGAACCCGGCCGTGGCGACGTCGGCCGCGCGGCACTACCTCGACGTCATCGAGCGCCGGGCCCGCGCGGGGGCGCTGCGAGTCACCGACAAAGCGCCCGCCAACTTCTTCTACCTCGGCCTGGCGGCGCAGCTGTTTCCCAAGACGCGCGTGGTCTGGTGCCGGCGCGACCCGCGCGATGTCAGCGTCTCCATCTTCTCGGAGAACTTCGCCGTCCAGCAGACCTACGCGACGCGGCTCGAGGACATCGCGCTCTACTATCAGGAGCAGGAGCGCCTGATGCGATACTGGCAGCAGGTGCTGCCGCTGCCGATCGAGGTGGTCGACTACGAGGGGCTGGTGGCCGACTTCGAGCCTGGCGTGCGGCGCCTGCTCGACGCGCTCGGCCTGCCGTTCGCGCCCGAGTGCCTGGCGTTCCACCAGGCGCAGCGCGCCGTGCTGACGCCGAGCCGCTGGCAGGTGCGCCAGCCGCTGTACGCCAGCTCGGTGGGGCGCTGGAAGCGCTACGAGCCGTGGCTCGCGCCGTTGCTGAAGGCACTGGCCGAAGGGAAGGCGGCGCCATGATGGCGGCGACCCTCGAGCAGGCGCGCCGCGCCGTCCAGGAAGGCCGGCTCGACGCCGCCGCCGGCGCCTACCGAGCGTTGCGCAGCCAGGCGCCGGGCGAGGCCGCGCAGTTCCTCGGCGTCCTCGCGCTGCGTACGGGGCGTCCGGCCGAGGCCGTCGGCGAACTCCAAGCCGCGTCGCGCGCGCTGCCGGACGACCTGGGGACGCTGGAGAACCTGGAACCCGCACCTGACCGATGCCGAGAAGGCGGTGCAGCCGTCGTCGCGGCGCTCAGGAAACTCGGCGAAGATTTGCAACCGTACAAACCGGAGGTCCTGTAAACACCATGGCCCGTACTTGTGGCGGCACTTTCCTCGCTGCGCTGGCCGCGGCGTCGGCCCTGGGTGCCGCCCCGGCGCGCGCCGCCGAACCGTTGCCCGCGCTGAGCTTCGCCCGGCACCCCGAGTTCTCGCTGGTGCGACTGGCGCCGAACGGCGAGTACATCGCGGCGGTGGTCCGCCGCGAAGGCGACACCAGCCTCGCCATCCTCCGGCTCAGCGACATGAAGGTGACCGCGGGACTCGCCGAGAAGGGCATCCATGTCAACGGCATCTGGTGGGTCGGCCCGCAGCGGGTGGCCGTGACGTTCGCCCAATCCTCGGGATCGCTGGACGCTCCGACGCCCACCGGCAAGCTGGCGGCGATTGACGCCGACGGCTCGAACCCCAGGCGCCTGCATGGGTTCGAGGGTCCCGGCGTGGTCGACGGGCGCACGTTCATCGGCGCCGACATCGTCGCGGCGCGCACCGGCAAGCCGGACGAGATCCTGATCTCGCTGAGCTCGTTCGCGCAGTTGACCGAGGGGCGGATGACGCCGACGGCGCACCGCATGAACACGCGCAACGGCCGGTCCATCGGCGTGGCCGATTCGCCGGTCGGCGGCTTCACCTACTTCCTCGCCGACCGGGACGGCGAGCTGCGCTACGCGGCCGGCGAGGACGACCAGCTGGTCAAGGACCATATCGTCACCCGCACGTTCATCCGCGACCCGCAGAACCCGCATCCGCGCAAGCAGTGGTCGGAAGTGGGCAGCGCACGCCCCGGCCGCACGGTCATCCCGATGGCGTTCTCCAAAGACGCCGCGCGCGTGTACGTGCAGACGCGCGAGGGCAACGATGCCTTCTGTCTCGGCGAGCAGGCGATGGAGGCCAAGGCGGCCCGGACGCTGGCCTGCCACCCGCGCGCCGACCTGGATCGCGTGTATTTCTCGGCCGACGGCGACGTGCCGGTGGCGGCCGTGTTCGAGCAGGGCGTCCCCGAGATCGCCTGGCTCAACCCGGAGCACCCGGACACGAAGCTGCTGAAGGGACTCTCCGCAAGCTTCCCCGGACAGCTGGTCGAGCCGACGTCGTGGTCTGACGACGGCTCGAAGGTCGTGTTCGTCGTGCGCAGCGACCGCAACCCCGGCGAGTACTACCTGTACGACCGCAAGGCCGGGACGGCCCGCTTTCTGCTGGCGCAGCGCCCGTGGATCGACCCGGCGAAGATGGCGCAGGTGAAGGCGCTGACGGTGAAATCGCGCAGCGGCGCCCACGTCTACGCCTACGTGACGCTGCCGCCCGGCAAAGCCGCGTCGAGACTGCCGATGGTGGTGATGCCCCATGGCGGGCCGATCGGCCCGCGCGACCGCTGGGAGTGGGACTCCGACGCGCAGTTCTTCGCCAGCCGCGGCTACGCGGTGCTGCAGGTCAACTTCCACGGCTCGGGCGGCTACGGCTACAAGTACCAGGAGGCCGGTCGCGGCGTGTGGGGCACGCTGCTGATCAACGACATCACCGACGCGGTGCGGGCGACCATCGCCGCCGGCACGGCGGACCCCGACCGGATCTGCATCTACGGCGGCAGTTACGGCGGCTACGCGTCGCTGATGAGCGCCGCGCGCGAGCCCGATCTGTACCAGTGCGCGATCCCGTACGTCGGCGTCTTCGACCTGGCCATGCTCAAGCGCGACACCGACATGGCGCAGGTCCGCCAGGGACGGGCGTTCATGGACATGTACATCGGCGACGACCCGAAGGTGCTGGCCGAGCACTCCCCGATCAACTACCTCGACACGCTGCGGGCGCCGATCTTCATCGTGCACGGCGAGAAGGACCCGCGGGCACCGTTCAACCAGGCCAAGCTGCTGCGCGCGAAACTCGAGGAGCGCAAGCACCCGTACGAGTGGCTGAGCAAGCCCAAGGAAGGGCACGGCTTCTACAACGTCGACAACCGCACCGAACTCTACGAGAAGATGGAGGATTTCCTCGACCGCCACATCGGCGAGCGGCGGCCCGCAAAGACTCAACCATCCAGGGTGCAATAGCGCCTAGGCGCGCTCGGCAGCGGGCTCGGCGGCCGGGGCGAGGGCGCGCAGGCGTGCCCAGGTGGTCTCGAGCGACGGCAGTACGCGCAGAATCTCGGCCTCGTTCCTGCGCCACTTCTCGGCTTCAGGCGCGGTGTGCGTGTGGCGCGACAAGGGCAGCGGGCCCTCGAGCCGCGTGCGCAGCGCGTCGTCCAGCCCGACCCCGGCGAACTCGCAGATGCGGCGCACCGCCACCGCCGCGTCCGACAGCAGCTCGGCATAGCTCAGCGACGTGCGCTGCACCGCCGGCACCTCGGCGAGGTCCTGCAGCAGGATGTCGTTGGTCGCGCGCCACTGGAACGCCGCGACCTCCTCGAGCGGGCGTCCGCGCAGGTCTTCCCAACCGGGCGGCAGCAACAGCGACCACGGCCCGTCCCAGCCGGGCAGCTGCGGATAGGTGACCCAGCCGCCCGCGCGCCAGGCTTCCATGATGCTGCTGAGATTCTCGCGCGGGTCGCGCCACAAGTGAACGAACAGCGCGTCCGGGAACATCGCGCGGAAGAACGGCACGCGCAGGGAGTTCTTCGGCGTCTTCTCGAGGAAGCGGATTGCGGCGCCTTCGGCCGGTGACTCGCCGCGCGCGTTGTGCACGCGCCGTGCGATGCGCTCGAGCATGCCTTGCGCGATTTCCGGCGTCATCTGCGCGGCGGTCAGCCGGTTGGAGCTCACGCCGGGCGCGCCCGGGCGCAGCGCCGGGAACTGCTCGACCAGCCCGTGCGCCTCGCCGCCGACGGTCCACAGCGCCGACGACTGCGCCAGGGTCTCGAACAGCAGGGTGCTGCCCGAGCGCGGCGCCGCGACGATGAACACCGGCCGGTCCACTTTGACGCGGCGCGGCGCGGCCGGCCGCGGCTTGGCCGCCTGCGGCCGGTCGCCGTACTCGTTCTCGCGGCGCCCTTGAGCGCCCGGCGGGTTCAGCACGTGCGCGAGGATCCCGGCGTGCAGCGCCTGGCGTGCCAGCACCTGGTTGCTCCACATGTGGATCGGCACGTCGAGTGCGTCGAGGCGCTCGTTGAGCTGCTGGCGCAGGTTGGCGTAGTGCGGCCAGCCCGGCATGCCGTCGCCGAACAGGGACCAGAGCTGGCGCCACTCGCTGCAGAAGCCGCGCAGCGCCTGCTTGTACAGCACCAGCGCCTGCTTCGACGCGCTGTCGGCCTGGTGCGTGCCGAGGTCGCGGCTGTGGCTGGCGACCAGGGCTTCCAGCTCGGCCGGCGGCAGCACCGTCGCGTCGTTGAACTTCTCGGTCAGCAGCGGCGGCGGCATCACCGAGCGGTAGGGCAGCAGGGGCGCCGGTGCGGCCGGGGCCGCGTCGAAGTTCTCCCATTGGCCGTTCTGGGCCAGCGACCAGAAGGCTTCGTTGCCCATGGTGTCGGCGACCAGGTGGATGCGCTCCTCGCCGGCGCCGTTCTCGACACGGTGCGGCCGCCAGTTGTCGAAGATCCACGCCTCGCCCGCCGCCATGTGCACGCTCTGGTCGTCGCAGTGGAAGCGCACCTCCGGGAAGGTGATGACCGGAATGTGGATGCGCACGCGGTGGTGCCAGTGGTAGTTCACGTCGCAGTGCTGCGGCACCACGCTGCGCGGCGCCAGCTTCATCAGCCGGCTGCGGCTCCACACCACGCCGAAGCTGCCGAGCACCTGCTGCAGGTAGGGGCAGCGCGCCAGCCACGGCGTCGGCTTCATCTCGCCGACCACGTCGTCGTTCTCGCCGCCGTCGGCCGTGATCAGGCGCAGCGCGCTGTTGCCGGCGTAGCCGCTGGGGTGGCGCGCCCAAGCCTCGGCGGGCAGCTCCATCACCTCGTAGCGCAGCCGCTCCGCGTCGAAGCGCAGCGGCAGGCGGCAGAGCGGCTTGAACAGCCTCATCGAAGCCTCAGGACGCCTGCGCCTGCGCCTGCGTCTGTGCCTGGCCCTGCGCCGGCGCCTGGCGGAACCAGGCGTTGAAGGCGACCGTGATGCGCTCGCCCGGCCCCCGGTGCGGCGTGACCTGGTGCTGCAGCCACGACGGGAAGATGACGAGGTCGCCCGGCTGCAGCTTGAAGGTGCGCCCGTTGGCGTCGAACGGCGGCTTCAGGTTGTGCACTGCGAGGTCGAGGAACATGGCCGTCGTGGAGGCCGGATTGTTGAAGCTCAGCAGGCCGCTGTCCGGCAGGTCCTGGCCGCCGTCACCGCCGTCCACGCAGTACACGCCCGACCACGACGCCATGGCGTGGTTGTGCAGCCCGAAATAGCCGCCGGGGCGCGTCACGTGGAACCAGGCGCTGGCATGGATGCGCAGGGTGCGCATGAAGTCGGGTGTGTAGCCGTTCAGGTCCATGACCAGGCGCGTGAGGACGCGCCAGCAGAAGTCCCGCAGCTCGGCGATATGCGGCTCATCGGTGTTGAACAGCTGGAACTCGCTCTCGAACACGCCGCCGGTGGTCCGCATGGTCGGGTTCTGGTTGCGGTGGCGGCCGCCCTCGTTCTCGCGCGTGATGAACACCTCGCGCAAGGCCCGGTTGAGGGCCGCGGGGGCGGGGTGCCGGGTCTGGGCGAGGGGCACCGCGAACAGCGGCGCGACCTGCACCGAAGGGGCGGGTGTTGTCATCGTGGGCGGGGCTTACCGGGTCTTGGACTTCGCCCGGCGCGCGCGGCGCGGGGCTTTCGGGGAGCGAATTATCGCAGAAAAGGCTCCGTGCCGGCCCTGGCCACCGCTGAACGAGGCGGCACCGCGCCGCGCCTCGCCGCTCGCCAGCGTCTCCATGCCGAGGGCGAACTCGCGGCGCAGCGCCGCGGCCGGCGGTAGCGCCCACTGCTCGCGTGCGCTGCGGCGGTCGCTGCGCAGGCAGGCCTGGGGGAAGGCCGCGATCTCGCGGGCCAGGGCCTCCGCCGCGCGCGGCAGCTCGGCGGCGGCGGCCTTGCGGTTGACCAGGCCGATGGCCAGCGCCTCGTCCGCGCCGACCGCGCGGCCGGTGAGAATCAGGTCCATGGCCCGGCTCATGCCGATGGCCCGCGGCAGACGCACCGTGCCGCCGTCGATCAGCGGCACGCCGAAGCGTCGGCAGAACACGCCGAAGACGGCGGTATCGTCGGCGACGCGCAGGTCGCACCACAGCGCCAGCTCCAGCCCCCCGGCGACGCAGTAGCCCGAGACCACCGCGATGACCGGCTTCGACAGCTCCATGCGGGTCGGCCCCATCGGCCCATCGCCCTCCGCGTTCAGCTTGTTCAGCTTGGCGGCGTCGTCGCCGGCCAGGGCCTTGAGGTCGGCGCCGGCGCAGAAATGCCCGCCGGCACCCGACAGCAGGGCGCAGCGCAGCGCGGGGTCCTGCTCGAACTCGCGGAACGCCGCCGCGAGCGCCTCGGCCGTCGGCCGGTCCACGGCATTGCGCCGCCCGGGCCGGTTGATGCGGACATGAAACACGGGAGGCGTGCGCGAGGTCACAACAGTGGGCATGAGGCGGCGTTCCGGAAGCGAAAGTGCTCAGCATCCCACAGGCGGTCTTATTGCACCGCAGCACAAAGACGACCGAAAAAAAGGGCGGAAACACGCCCGCAATCCGTGTAGAATTTGCGCCCTTCGCGCCCCCCCGGACGGTACCGGCGCCGGGCCAGATCCAAGCAGACACCCGAGAAACGAGGCGGACCGCGGCAAACGCCCCGCCCGCGACAACTATGGAGAATCGGATGATGACCTCAGTCCAGCGCGCGGCGGTCGCCCTCGGCGCCGCGGTGCTCACCGTGGCCGGCGCGCTCGCCGGATCGGCCGCGCTTGCCCAATCCGCCCCGCAGACGGTGACCACCACGGTCAAAGAGCAGTCCGCGGCCGACAAGGCGGCCGCGACCTCCCAGGCGCGCGTCGACAAGCTCGACGACGAGACGCAGAACATGCTGATCGACTACCGCGACACGCTGCGCGAGACCGAGGCCCTGCGGCGCTACAACGAGCAGCTCGAGCTGCAGATCAAGGCGCAGGAAGAGGAGATGGTCTCGATCGAGAGCCAGATCGGCGAGATCGAGCGAACCAACCGCGAGATCTACCCGCTGATGCAGCGCATGGTCGAGACGCTGAACCAGTTCGTCGCGCTGGACCTGCCGTTCCTCATGGAGGAGCGCGGCAAGCGCCTCGCCACGCTGCGCGAGACCATGGCCCGCGCCGACGTCAGCACCGCCGAGAAGTACCGCCGCATCCTCGAGGCCTACACCATCGAGATGGAGTACGGCCGCACGCTGGAGGCCTACGAAGGCAAGCTCGGCCAGGGCGAGGCGGCGCGCACCGTCAACTTCCTGCGCGTCGGCCGCTCGGTGCTGATGTACCAGACCCTGGACGGCGGCGAGACCGGTTACTGGGACACGGACCAGAAGGACTGGGTGGAGGATTCGCACTACGACAGCTACGTCGAGGATGGCCTCAAGGTGGCGCGCAAACAGACCGCGCCGGACCTCCTGATCGTGCCCGTGCGCGCGCCCGAAGCCGCTGCCAAGGAGGCCCAGTAATGTCGCCCCGCATGATCGTCAACCGCTTCGCGGCGCTGGCCCTGGTCGCGGCCGCCACGGCCGCCGTCGGTGCCTTCGCCCAAGACGCGCCCAAGCCGGCGCCCAAGCCGGCGGCCAAGCCCGCCACGCCGCCGCCCGCGGAAGCCGCCAAGTCGCTGCAGGAGCTGCTCGAGCAGACGCGCAACGCGCGCCAGCTGGAGGCCCAGAGGAACGCGCAGCGCGAGGCCCAGTTCCTGGCCGACCGCACGCGCCAGGCCGGGCTGCTGGCCACGGCGCGCAGCGAGAAAGCCGCGCAGGAGAACCGGGCCAGGCTGCTCGGCGCCCAGTTCGACGCCAACGAGAAGAAGCTGACCGACATGCAGGCCGTGCTCGACGCCAAGGGCGGCAACCTCGGCGAGCTGTTCGGCGTGGTGCGCATCGTCGCCGGCGACGTGTCGAGCGTGATCTACAACTCGCTGATCTCGGCGCAGTACCCCAGGCGCGACGTGTTCGTGAGCGAGCTGGCGCAGTCCAAGGCGCTGCCGTCGATCGACAAGCTCGAGAAGCTGTGGTTCGAGATGCAGCGCGAGATGACCGAGACCGGCCGCAACGTGAAGTTCCCGGCCACGGTGGTCGAGCCGGACGGCGAGGCGCAGACCGTCGAGGTCGCGCGCATCGGGCCGTTCGTCGCGATCGACGAGGACCGTTACCTCAGCTACCTGCCGAGCCAGGCCGAGCTGACCGTGTTCCCGCGCCAACCGGACCGGCCGATGCCGGGCATCGCCGAGGACTACTTCGAGGCGACGTCGGGTTACGAGAAGATGGTCGTCGACCCGGCGCGTGGCGTGTTGCTGGCGCTGGTGGTGCAGCGCCCGACGCTGATCGAGCGCATCGAGCAGGGCGAGTTCGTCGGCCTGGTCATCATCGCGGTCGGCATCATCGGCGCGATCCTGGCGGCGATCCAGTTCATGTTCCTGCTGGGCGAGACCACCGCGGTCAGACGCCAGCTCCAGAACACCGACCGCCCGGTGCCGGACAACGCCCTGGGCCGCGTGCTCGCCAGCTTCAAGGGCGACGCGGCGAAGGTCGAGGACAACGCCGAGGTCATCGAGCTGCGCATCTCCGAAGCGGTGCTGCGCGAGGTGCCCAAGCTCGAACGCTACCAGTCGTTCCTGAGCCTCGCCGTCGCCGCCGGCCCGCTGCTCGGCCTGGTCGGCACGGTCATCGGCATGATCATCACCTTCCAGAGCATCACCGAGTCCGGCTCGGGCGACCCGAAGCTGATGGCGGCGGGCATCTCCCAGGCCATGATCGCCACCGTGCTCGGCCTGGGCATCGCCGTGCCGCTGCTGTTCGCCAACGCGGCGCTGAAGGCGCGCTCGCGAGCGATCATCCAGATCCTCGACGAGCAGAGCACCGGCCTGCTCGCCGAGCGCCTGGAAAGGATGCGGGGCGTCAAGAAGGCGTAGGGCGATGCTCGACTTCCTGCTGGCTCCGTTCGATGCCGTCGGCGACCTCGTCGCGATGGGCGGCATCGCGGTGGAGTGGATCTTCATCGCGTCCATCCTGATGTGGGCCATCACCTTCGAGCGCTACTACTACTTCAAGCACAGGCTCGAGCCGCACGCCGCGGAGTTGCTGCGGCAGTGGGAGGCGCGCAAGGACCACGAGTCGTGGACCGCGCGCCAGATGCGCAGGGGCATGATCTCCCGGCTCAACGTGGCGATGACCGCCAATCTCGGCATCCTGAAGGTGCTGGTGCCGATGTGCCCGCTGCTCGGCCTGCTCGGCACGGTGACCGGCATGCTCGAGGTGTTCGACGCGATGGCCGCGCGCGGCTCGGCCGACGCGCGCACCATGGCCAGCGGCGTGTCGCAGGCCATGGTCTGCACCATGACCGGACTGGCCGTCTCCATCACCGGCATCTACCCGGTCTTCTACTTCAGCCAGAAGGCGAAGTACGAGACCGAGCTGCTGGCCGACAAGTTCTCCTACTGAGCGCCGACCGACATGCGCCTGCGCGCCCACCGCGAGCACGAGGACGAGAGCGAGACCGGCATCGACCTGGCGCCGATGCTCGATTTCGTGCTCAACCTGCTGATCTTCTTCATCATCACCGCCGTGTTCGTGAAGGAAGTCGGCATCACCGTCAGCCGCCCGAGCAGCAAGCAGCAGCCGGTCCAGCAGGAGAAGAAGGTCAAGACCATCCTGATCCAGATCCTGGAGGGAGGCGAGATCGTGGTCAATGGCCGCGTCGTCGACGTGCGCGCCGTGCGCGCCAACGTCGAGCGCTACCACGCCGAGTCGCCGGAGTCGCCGGTCGTCGTGGCGGCTCACCGGGAGGCCCCGACCGGCACCCTGGTGCAGGTCATCGACCAGGTGCGGCAGGGTGGCATCGAGAACGTCTCGATCGCGGCCACCGGGGTCGGGCCATGAGGTCGCGCCGCCACGCGGAGGACTCCGGGCACACCGGCATCGACCTCGCGCCGATGCTGGATTTCGTGCTCAACCTGCTGATCTTCTTCATCATCATCACCTCGTTCGTCAAGGAGTCCGGCACCATCGTCAGCAAGCCGGAGGCGCGCACCGCCGAGTACATGCGCACCGGCAACATCCTCGTGGCGATCCGCCCCAGCGGCGACATCTGGCTCGACCGCAAGCAGGTGGACCTGCGCGACGTGCGGGCCATCATCGAGCGCATGCACAACGAGCGGCCCGAGGACACCGTCGTCATCGTCGCCGACAAGGACTCGCGGGCCGGCATGCTGACGCAGCTCATGGACCAGATCCGCGCGGCCGGCATCCAGACCGTGTCGATCGCGGCCGCCCCGCCGGAGTGACATGAACGCCCTGCTCGAAGCGCGTTTCGTGAAGCCGACGCTCTACGCCGTGCTGTTCACGTTCGGCGTGTTCTGGTCCATGCACCTGCTGATCGCCGGTGGGCGCTACCTGGCGGAGCAGGGCGAGCGGCTGCAGACGGTGGATTTCCTGCGCCTGAAGAAGGACACGGAGATCACCGAGCGCGAGCGGCGCAAGCCGCCCAAGCCGGAGCCGCCGAAGCAGCCGCCGCCGCCGAAGATGAAGATCGACACGCCGCCGCCCGACCAGCCGCCGACGCCGTTCCAGATGCCGAAGCTGGACCTGCCGGCCGGCCTCGCCGGCGGGCCGTTCATGGGCAGCTACGTCGGCGGCGGGGCCGCCTACGGCGAGCTGACGCCGATGATCCGCCTGGCCCCGCAGTACCCGCGCCAGGCGCTGCGCGACGGCATCTCGGGCTGGGTGGATTTCGAGCTGGTGGTGAACCCGGATGGTACGGTGAAGTCCGCGCGGGTGACCGGCGCCCAGCCGCGCGGCGTGTTCGAGGTCGCGGCCATGCAGTCGATCCTCAAGTGGAAATTCCGGCCGAAGATCGTGGACGGCCAGGCGCAGGAGACCAAGGGCACCCAGCGCATCGAGTTCAAGCTGGAGGACGACCAGCCGTGATCCGATTCCGCCCCGTGGCATGGCTGGTGGCCGCCGTCGCGGCCCTATGGGGCTGCGGCGCGCTGGCGCAGGCCCAGCCGAATCTCGGCAGCGGCCTGACCCTCACCGGCGCGCCGAGCATCCAGGAGATCCTGGCGCAGCAGAAGGCCTGCGAGGCGCGCAAGCCGCAGCGCAGGGGCGCCGGCACGCTCGGCGAGCTCACCTACCGGCGCCTCGAGCGCATCATGGTCGCGGTCGGCAAGAACGAATTCGCCGAGTCCGAGCCCAGGCTCATCGAGCTCAGCAAGAGCGCCGGCGGCGAGTACGAGAAGGCCATCGTCATGCAGATGCTGGCCTACGTGTACGCGATGCAGAACAAGCACGCGCAGGCGATCAAGGCGTACGAGGGCGCCCTGGCCACCGGGGCGCTGCCGCAACAGGCGCACGAGCAGATGATGCTCAACGTGGCGCAGCTGTACCTCAGCCTGGACCAGAACGAGAAGGGCCTGCAGGCGCTGCTCAAGTACATCGGCGAGTCCTGCAACCCGTCGCCCGACGCGCACATCCTGCTCGCCAGCGTCTACGCGGACAAGAAGCGGTGGCGCGAGTCGCTGGCGCAGGCCGACCTGGCGCTGGTCAAGGTCAAGGAACCCAAGGAGTCCTGGCTGCAGCTCAAGCTCGCGCTGCACTTCGAGCTGCGCGAGATCCCGCGCTGCGCGGAGGTGCTGGTGCACCTGATCGCCATGTCGCCGCTGAAGGAGACCTACTTCAAGCAGCTGCACGGCGTGCTGGCCGAGATCCAGCGCGACACCGAGGCGCTGGCCGTGCTGGCGCTGGCCGAGCGCCGCGGCTTCGTCGACGAGGAACGGGAGTACCGCTCGCTGTCCGACATGTACATGTTCATGGAGATCCCGCTGAAGGCGGCTCAGATTCTCGACGCGGGCCTCACGGCGAAGAAGGTCGAGGCGAACGAGAAGAACCTCGAGAAGCTGGCCAACGCCTGGTTCGCCGCGCGCGAGTACGACAAGGCCGAAGCCGCCATGGCGCGCGCCGCGCGGGCCTCGACCAAGGGCGAGATCTGGAAGCAGCTGGCCAGCATCCAGATCGAGAAGGAGGACTGGAAGGGCGCGCTTGAGTCGTTGAAGAAAGCCAAACAGAAGGGCGGCAACAAGCGCCCGGGCGAGGTGGACTTCCTGATCGGCGTGTCGGCCACCCGGCTCAAGCAGTGGAAGACCGCCGAGGAAGCGCTGCGCGCCGCCATGCAGCACGAGAAGTTCGTCAAGCAGGCCAGCGAGTGGCTCAACCACATGCGGGAGGAGCAGGCGTACTACGCGCCGGCCAACGGTAACGGCAACGGCAACGGCAGCGCGCCGGCCGGCGGCGCCAAGGGCTGAATCCGCGCACGCCGCCGCCTCCGGCCGCGCGGGGGCTCGTAAGGGGCCGAGGGAGCACGTGACGCCGTCCCGGACTGTCCAGATCGCGATCGCCTTCGCCATCGTCTACCTGGTCTGGGGTTCCACCTACCTCGCCATCCGCGTCGGCGTGCAGGACCTGCCGCCGTGGCTGTTCGCCGGCGTGCGCTTCCTCGCCGCCGCCGCCCTCATGCTCGCCTGGGCCTGGCTGCGCGGGGCGCGCCTGCCGGCGGCCCGCCGCGACTGGCTCACCATTACCGTGACCTCGCTGCTGATGCTGGTCGGGGGCAACGGCCTGGTGACCTGGAGCGAGCAGTGGGTCGAGTCCAACCAGGCCGCGCTGATCGTGGCGACTTCCGCGTTGTGGCTCGCCTGGATCGGCACCTGGGGCGCGCGAGGCGAGGGCCTGAACCGCCTCACGCTGCTGGGCCTCGGCCTCGGTTTCGGCGGCGTCGCCGTGCTGGTGCAGAGCGGCCTCTCCCTGCAGGTGGCGCCGCCGGCGGCCTACGCGGCGCTGAGCCTCGCGCCGCTGACCTGGGCGGCGGGATCGGTGTGGTCGCGCCGCGCGCCGGTGTCCTGCCCGCCGGTGATGACGGCCGCGCTGCAGATGCTGGTTGCCGGCGTGGTGATGACCGCGGCCGGGCTCGCGCTCGGCGAGCGGGCGCGCTGGACGCCGACGCCCGAATCCCTCGCGGCGCTGGCGTACCTGGTGGTGTTCGGCTCGTGCCTGGCTTACGGCGCCTACCTGTGGCTGGTGCACGAGGTGCCGCCCGCGCGGCTGGGCACCTACGCCTACGTCAATCCCGCCGTCGCCGTGGTGCTGGGCTGGTGGCTGCTCGACGAGCACCTCAACACCACGCAGGTCGCCGGCACCGTGGTCATCCTCGCCGGCGTGCTGCTGGTGACCTGGGCCTCGCGCAAGCCCCGACCGATTGTTTCACGCGAAGACACAAAGACCACGAAGAACCCATGAACAGATTCTTTGTGTTCTTGGTGTCTTTGTGTGAAACGTCTTTCTTGCTGATTGCCTTGGCGCTGCCTTCCGGGGTCAGTGCCGGGACCGTCCTGCACCGCGGCAACTCGGTCGAGCCCGAGACGCTGGATCCGCACCGCGCCCGCGGCGTCAGCGCGTCCAACGTCCTGCGCGACCTGTACGAAGGCCTGACCACGGAGGCGCCGGACGGCGCGATCGTGCCCGGCGTCGCCGAGCGCTGGGACGCGGACCCGGACGGGCGGCACTTCACCTTCCACCTGCGCGCCGACGCGCGCTGGTCGAACGGCGAGCCGGTCACCGCCGCCGACTTCGTCGAGTCCTGGCGCCGCCTGCGCGCGCCGCGCACGGCCTCCCCGGTCGCGCAGATCCTCGACGCCGTCGAGGACGCCGAAGCTCCGGACGCGCGCACGCTGCGGGTGCGGCTGCGGGCGCCGGCGCCGCAGCTGCCGGCGCTGCTGAGCCATCCGGCGGCGTTCCCGCTGCACGCCGCGAACCGCGCCGGCGCTGCCTTCGCGCCCGGCACGTTGGCCGGCAACGGCGCCTTCCGGCTGGTGGAGTGGGTGGCGCACGCGCGCATCGTGCTCGGGCGCAACCCGCACTACCACGGCCGCGCGGAGGTCGCCGTGGAGCGCGTCGTGTTTCATCCGATCGAGAGCCCCGGCTCGGAGCTCAAGCGCTACCGCGCCGGCGAGCTCGACTGGACCGACACCATCCCTTCGAGCCAGGCGCGCTGGATTCGCGAGCACCTCGGCGCCGAGCTGCACGTCGCGCCCTATCTCGGCACGTATTTCTACGGCTTCAACCTGACGCGGCCGCCGTTCAAGGGCAACCCCGCGCTGCGCCGCGCGCTGGCGCTGGCGCTGGACCGCGAGACGCTGGCGGCGAGCATCCTCGGCACCGGCGAAACCGCGGCGTACTCGTGGGTGCCGCCGGGTGTCGCCAGCTACACGCCGCAGACGCCGGAGTGGGCGGCCTGGCCGGTGGAGCGGCGCCTGGCCGAGGCGCGGCGCCTGTACGCCGAGGCGGGGTACTCCGCCACGCAGCCGCTCGACGTCGAGCTGCGCTACAACACCGGCGACAACCACAAGCGCGTCGCCCTGGCGGTGTCATGGATGTGGCGCCAGGCGCTGGGCGTGCGCACCCGGCTGGTCAACGAGGAATACAAGGTGTTCCTGCAGAACCGGCGCAGCCGCCTGCACACGCAACTGTTCCGCGCCGACTGGATCGGCGACTACGACGATGCCGCCACCTTTGCCGGGCGCATGCACTCCGGCTCGGGCCTGAACGACACCGGCTACGCGAGTGAGCGCTACGACGCGCTGGTGGACCAGGCCGCGGGCGAGGCTGACGCCGCGCGCCGCCGGGCGCTGCTGGAGGAAGCCGAGCGCGTGCTGCTCGAGGACCTGCCGGTGCTGCCGCTGTACTTCTACGTCTCCAAGCACCTGGTGAAGCCTTACGTCGCGGGCTGGCAGCCGAATATCATGGACCACCACTACTCGCGGTATTTCAGGATCCAGCGCTAGAAAAAAGGGGTCGGATCCATTTTTTCCATAACTCGACCTGTTCCTGAACCCGGTCCAAAAATGGATCCGACCCCTTTTTTTCCATGAAAAATGGATCTGACCCCTTTTCCCCCATGCTGAACTACGCGCTCAAGCGCCTGCTGTCCGCCGTGCCGACGCTGCTGGTGCTGGTCGCGCTGGCGTTCTTCCTGCTGCGCGCCGCGCCGGGTGGGCCGTTCGACGAGGAACGCGCGCTGCCGCCCGAGGTGCAGGCCCAGGTCGCGGCGGCCTACCACCTCGACGAGCCGCTGTGGCGCCAGTTCGGCCGCTACCTTGGCGCCCTGGCGCAAGGCGACCTCGGGCCCTCGTTCCAGTATCCGGGTCGCTCGGTCAACGAACTGATCGCCGCCGGCTTCCCGGTATCGCTGCAGCTCGGCCTCGCCGCGATGCTGCTGGCGCTGCCGCTGGGCTGCGGCCTGGGCATCGCCGCGGCACTGCGGCGCGACACGCTGGCCGACCGCGGCCTCATGACGCTGGCCACGGCCGGCCTGTCGATCCCGAACTTCGTGGTCGCGCCGCTGCTGATCCTGGCCTTCGCGCTGGCGCTCGGCTGGCTGCCGGCCGGAGGCTGGGACGACTGGCGCAGCGCGGTGCTGCCCGTGGTCGCACTGGCGCTGCCGCAGGTGGCCTTCCTCGCGCGACTCATGCGCGGCTCGATGGTCGAGGTGATGGCGCAGCAGTACATCCGCGCGGCGCGCGCCCGCGGCCTGCCGCAGCGCTGGATCGTGCTGCGCCACGCGCTCAGGCCCGCGCTGATGCCGGTGGTGTCCTACCTCGGCCCGGCGCTCGCACAGATCGTCACCGGCTCGGTCGTGGTCGAGCAGATCTTCTCGATCCCGGGCCTCGGCCGGCACTTCGTGCAGGGCGCGCTGAACCGCGACTACACCGTGGTCATGGGCGTGGTCGTGTTCTACGGCGCGTTGATCGTGCTGCTGAACCTCGCCGTGGACCTGCTGTACGGCGCCCTCGACCCGCGGGTGCGCAGCCGATGACCCCGCGCAGCCTGTGGGCGGAAGCCGGACGGCGCCTGTGGCGTGCGCCGGCAGCCGCGGCGAGCCTCGTGGTCCTCGGCCTGGTGGCGCTGCTGTGCGTCGCCGGGCCGTGGCTGGCGCCGCACGGCGCCGAGGCGCTGGACTTCGCCAGCGTCGCGGCGCCGCCGTCGCTGGAAGGAGGCCACTGGTTCGGCACCGATAACGTCGGCCGCGACCTGTTCGCGCGCACGCTCGAGGGCGGGCGCGCGTCGCTGCTGGTCGGGGTGCTGGCGACGCTGGTCAGCGTCGTCATCGGCGTGGCCTGGGGCGCCGTCGCCGGCTACTGCGGCGGGCGCGTCGACGCGCTGATGATGCGCGCGGTGGACGTCCTCTACGCGCTGCCGTTCATGTTCCTGGTGATCCTGCTGATGGCGCTGTTCGGGCGCCACTTCGTGCTGGTGTTCGTGGCCATCGGCGCCATCAACTGGCTCGACATGGCGCGCATCGTGCGCGGCCAGACGCTGGCGCTGCGCCGGCGCGAGTTCGTCGACGCGGCGCGCCTGGCCGGCCTGCCGCCGCTGGCCATCGTGCGCGCGCACATCGTGCCGAACCTTCTCGGCGTGGTGGTCGTCTACGCCACGCTGACCGTGCCGCAGGTGATCCTGGTCGAGTCGTTCCTGAGCTTTCTCGGCCTGGGCGTGCAGGAGCCCGCCACGAGCTGGGGCGTGCTGGTCAACGACGGCGCCGCCGACATGGAGGTGGCGCCGTGGGCGCTGCTGTTCCCGGCCGGGTTCCTCGCCGTGACGCTGCTGTGCCTGAACTTCCTCGGCGATGCGCTGCGCGACGTGCTGGATGTGGGAGGGGCCCATGGCCCCGACTGACAACGGTCGCGGCCCCTTCGACACGCGCCCTTCGGGCGCTGCTCAGGACAGGCATGGGCCGCTCCTACAGGTGAAGCACTTGCGCGTCAGCTACGGCGGCACTCCAGTCGTCGACGGCGTGTCCTTCGACCTCCCCGCCGGCGAGTCGTTGGCCATCGTCGGCCGCTCGGGCTCGGGCAAGACCCGCATCGCGCTGGCGCTGGCGGGCCTGCTCGAGCGCGGCGCCCGCGTCGAAGGCTCGGTGCAACTGGACGGCCGCGAGTTGCTGGGCCTGCCGGAAGCCGAGCTCAACCGCCTGCGCGGGTCGCGCCTCGGCATCGTCTTCCAGGACGCGCTGTCGAGCCTGAACCCGCACCTGACGCTCGGCGCGCAACTGGCCGAGCCGCTGGTGTGGCACCGCGGCATGACGCGGGCGCAGGCCCGCCGCGAAGCCGGCGCGCTGCTCGAGGCGGTGCGCATTCCCGAGCCGGCGCTGCGGCTGAGGCAGTACCCGCACCAGTGCTCCGGCGGCATGCGCCAGCGCGTGCTGCTCGCGCTGGCGCTGGCCGGCCGGCCGGCCCTGCTGGTCGCGGACGAGCCGACCACGGCGCTCGACGTGACCGTGCAGGCGCAGATCCTGCAGCTGCTGGCCGAGCTGCGCGAGCGCCACAAGCTCGCGCTGCTGCTGGTGAGCCACGACCTCGGCGTCGTCGCCCGGTTGTGCCGGCGCGTGCTGGTGCTCGAGCAGGGCCGCGTGGTGGAGGAGGGCGGCGTGGATGACGTGCTCGACCGGCCGCAGCACCCCTTCACGCGCGAACTGGTGCGCCTGCGGCCGCGCCTGGCGTAGGGCGCCACGAATAAGGCGCCCCGCATAAGGCGCCCCGCATAAGGCGCCCCGCATAAGGCGCCCCGCATAAGGCGCCCCGCATAAGGCGCCCCGCATAAGGCGCCCCGCATAAGGCAAATTTCCCGGTTGCGTGCCACGCGGGCCGACTGCAAACTGGCGTCACAAAAGATTCAACTTCGGTGCGCATCCGCGGCCCGCGGGTGGGAGGGAGAAGCGTATGAGCGTCAAGCAACGCCTTGCATCCGGTGCGGTGGCGCTGGCCGCCGCGTGCGTCGCTCCCGCGGCCTCCGCCATCACCTTCGAGCTCGACATCGGCGACGGCGTGTCCGGCACGCTCAACACGACGATGACGCTCGGGGCTGGCTGGCGCATGCAGGACCGCGCCTCCGACCTGGTCGGCAAGGCCAACCTGAACCCCGGCGTGTGCGGCGGCATCGCCCAGTCCTGCCAGGGCGTGTTCAAGGACCAGATCCACCCGGCGCGCACGCTCGCCGCGTCCCCGGGCCAAGCCTACCTGAATGCCGACGACGGTAACCTCAATTACGACACGCACGACCTGACCCAGGGCGTGTTCAAGGTCACGCAGGACCTCAACATGTCGTTCGGCGACTACGGCCTGTTCGCGAAGTGGCTGTACTTCTACGACTTCGTGAACAACGACTTCACCGAATACCACCCGAACATGATCACGGAGGCGAACCGTGGCAGCGTCGGCTGCGACGAGAACGACAATCCGTGCCTCAACACGACGAGCTTCGATCGCGCCTACGGCCCCGGCGAGGTGGTGCGCCGCCAGCGTACCGACAGCGAAGTGCTGCGCCAGATCGGCACCGACCTGCAGATGTTCGATTACTACGTCTACGGCCAGTTCAACCTGCCGTTCACCGAGTATTTCCCGGTGACGTTCAAGGTCGGCAACCAGACCCTCAACTGGGGCGAAAGCACCGCGCTGGTGATCAACTCGGTGAACCAGACCAACCCGGTCAACGCCAACAACCTGTTCCGCGTCGGCTTCGACCTGTCCGAGCTGTTCGTGCCGACCGGCATGGCGTTCTTCTCGTTCGAGCCGTTCGCGAGCGCCACCATCGAGGCGTTCTACGGCTACGAATGGAAGCCGACCGAGATCCCGGCGCCGGGCAGCTTCTTCTCGTTCGCCGACATCGGCACCAACAATGCCATCGACTACGCCTCGATCAGCTTCGGCGGGCCGGCGGAGGATCCCGACGTGTGCGAGACCGGATCGGGGGGGGCGCTGGGGTCGGACCCGTACAGCAACCCCCAGTCCGGCTGCGCCTCGCCGCAGAACAACCCGCTGTCGGGCCTGACCAACACCAGCCTGACCATCCGCCGGCTCGACGACCGGCCGGCGCGCGACAGCGGCCAGTTCGGCATTTCGTTCAAGTACTTCGCCGAGGACTTCAACAACGGCACCGAGCTGGCGTTCTATTTCATCAACTACCACTCGACGCTGCCGTACGTGAGCTTCTATTCGACCGTGGCCAGCTGCGCGCGTGCCGAAGGCAATCCCGGCGGCATCGACGCGACCAACGGTGTCGAGCTGCTGACCGCCTGCCCGGACCTGCCGACAGCCCACGCCGCCGACGCGGATAACGTCGCCGGCGCGCGCGGCGCGACCAGCAACGCCGTGCCGATCGACACGGTGCGCTTCCAGCTCGAGTATCCCGAAGACATCCAGATGTACGGCTTCAGCTTCAACACCACCGTCGGCGACATCTCGCTGCAGGGCGAGATCGCCTACCGGCCGAACATGCCGCTGCAGGTGGATACGCAGGACCTCACCTTCCACGCGCTCGGCCCGATGCTGTCGCGCTGCCACGATCCGGGCCCGCTGGGTATCGGCACCTGCACGGGGACAGCCGGCGGCCTCTCGGACGTGGACAACGTCAACTATGGCCCGAGCGATTTCATCCCCTATCCCGGCGTGACGGCGTACGACGATACCTTCGACCTCGCCATCGGCGCGGCGGTGGGCTCGGCGCGCTCCTTCCCGAACTTCATCGGCGCCTACCGCGGCGTGGCGGCCGGCGAGACGCCGCCGAACAGCTACATCCGCGGCTGGGAGGAGTTCGACGTCTGGCAGCTGAACCTCGGCGGCACCTACGTCCAGGGCGCCACCGACAACGTCATCGGCGCCGACCAGCTGATCTGGCTGTTCGAAGTCGGCGCGCAGTTCGTGCCGGACCTGCCCGGCACCGACGTGCTGCAGATCGAGTCGCCCGGCACGCACTACCACGCCAGCGCCGGCGCCGACGGCAGCATGACCGGAAACATGCAGCAGGACTGCGCGCACACGGTGGACTGCAACTACGGCGGCTACAACCCGTCGACCGGCGAGTTGTACAACGGCTGCACGGAGGCGATGCTGAGCGGCGCGACGCCGAACACGCTCTGCGGCGACGGCCTGCGCTTCAACCCGCACCAGGAGAATGCCGACGGCTACGCCGACAAGTTCTCGGCCGGCTACGTCATCGTCAGCCTGATCCGCTACGAGAGCGTTCTGCCGGGCGTGAGCCTCGCGCCGCTGACGCTGTTCCAGCACGACGTGGTCGGCACCTCGACCGACGTCGCCGGCCAGTTCGTCGAGAGCCGCAAGGACCTCCTGGTGGCCCTCGAGATCCGCTACAAAGAAGCGATGTCGCTGACGCCGGGCTATCTCTGGTCCACCGGCGGCGGCCAGTACAACCTGCAGCGTGACCGCGACCAGGCGTTCATCTTCCTGAAGTATCTGTTCTGAGCCGCGCCTGAAGGCGCTCCTACGGCAGCGCTGCGGCAGGAGCGCCTCTGAGGCGCGATGGCTGTACGCCCAGCATCTCCTTGAGGTACCGCCCCGTGTACGAGCGCGCCACGCGCGCGACGTCCTCCGGCGTGCCGCTGGCCACCACCTCGCCACCGCCGTCGCCGCCCTCCGGGCCGAGGTCCACCACCCAGTCGGCGCGCTTGATCACGTCGAGGTTGTGCTCGATGACGACCACCGTGTTGCCGTGGTCGCGCAGGCGCTCGAGCACGCGCAGCAGCTGGGCGACGTCGTGGAAGTGCAGGCCGGTGGTCGGCTCGTCGAGGATGTAGAGCGTCTGGCCGGTGTCGCGCCGTGACAATTCCTTGGCCAGCTTCACGCGCTGGGCCTCGCCGCCGGAGAGCGTCGTGGCGTTCTGGCCGAGCGTGATGTACGACAGGCCCACGTCGACCAGCGTCTCGAGCTTGCGCGCGATCGCCGGCACCGGCTTGAAGAAGGCCAGGGCCTCCTCGACCGTCATGTTCAGCACTTCGTCGATGGCCTTGCCCTTGTAGCGGATTTCCAGCGTCTCGCGGTTGTAGCGCCGCCCGCGGCAGGTGTCGCAGGTGACGTAGACGTCCGGCAGGAAGTGCATCTCGACCTTGATCACGCCGTCGCCCTCGCAGGTCTCGCAGCGCCCGCCCTTGACGTTGAACGAGAAGCGCCCGGCGTCGTAGCCGCGCTCGCGCGACTGCGGCACCTGCGCGAACAGCTCGCGGATCGGCGTGAACAGGCCAGTGTAGGTGGCCGGGTTGCTGCGCGGGGTGCGGCCGATGGGCGACTGGTCGATGTCGATGATCTTGTCGAGGTGCTCGAGGCCCTCGACGTGCTCGACCGGCGCGTGCAGCACCGCCGAGCCGTTCAGGTTTCGCGCGGCGTAGCCGTACAGGGTGTCGTTGATCAGGGTGGACTTGCCCGAGCCGGAGACGCCGGTCACGCAGGTGAACAGGCCTACCGGGATGTCGACGTCGAGGTTCTTCAGGTTGTTGCCGGTGGCGCCGTGGATGCGCAACTGCTTCTTCGGCTGCGGCGGGTTGCGCAACTCCGGCACCTGGATCTGCTCGCGGCCCGACAGGTATTTGCCGGTCCAGGACGCCTTGTTCTTCTCGATGTCGGCCGGCGCGCCCTGGCCGACGATTTCGCCGCCGTGCAGGCCGGCGCCGGGGCCGATGTCGACCACGTGATCGGCGGCGCGGATGGCTTCCTCGTCGTGCTCGACGACGATCACGGTGTTGCCCAGGTCGCGCAGCCGCACCAGCGTGTCGAGCAGGCGGCGGTTGTCACGCTGGTGCAAGCCGATCGAGGGCTCGTCGAGCACGTACATCACGCCGACCAGGCCGGCGCCGATCTGCGAGGCCAGGCGGATGCGCTGCGCCTCGCCGCCGGAGAGGGTCTCGGCGCTGCGCGCCAGCGTGAGATAGTCCAGGCCGACGTTGTCGAGGAAGCCCAGGCGCGCCGAGATTTCCTTGACGATTTTCGCGGCGATGGCTTGCTTGTGGCCCGGCAGCCGCAGGCCCTCGAAGAACTTCACGCCTTCGCGGATCGAGAAGTTGGCGATCTCGGGCAAGCGCGTGTCGGCCACGTAGACGTGGCGGGCCTGGCGGTTCAGGCGTTCGCCGTTGCATTCGGGGCAGGGCTTGTTCGACAGGTACTTGGCCAGCTCCTCGCGCACCGCGTCGGACTCGGTCTCGCGATAGCGCCGCTCGAGGTTGGGCAGGATGCCCTCGAAGCGGTGCACGCGCGTGGTCATGCGGCCGCGCTCGTCCGGGTAGCGGAACGAGATGCGCTCCTCGCCGCTGCCGTACAGCACGGCGTCGCGCTGCTTCTTCGGCAACTGCGCGAACGGCGCCTCGAGGTCGATGCCGTAGTGGCCGGAGAGCGACTGCAGCAGGCTCCAGTAGTAGGGGTTGCGCCGGTCCCAGCTGCGGATGGCGCCGCCGGCCAGCGACAGCTCGGGCGCCGCGACCACGCGCTCGGGGTCGAAGATCTGCAGCACGCCCAGGCCGTCGCACTTGGGGCAGGCGCCGTGCGGCGCGTTGAACGAGAACAGGCGCGGCTCGAGCTCCGGCACCGAGTAGCCGCAGTGCGGGCAGGCCATGCGCGAAGAGAAGACGAGGGTTTCGGCCTTGTTTTCCGTGCCGTGCGGCGCGACGTACACCAGCCCCTCGGCCAGCCGCAGCGCCGTCTCGAACGACTCGGCCAGGCGCTGCTTGGCGTCGGGCCGCACCTTGAAGCGGTCGACCACGATGTCGATGTCGTGCTTCTGCTTGCGGTTCAGCGCCGGGGTTTCCTCGACCTCGAGGACCCGGCCGTCGACGCGCGCGCGCACGAAGCCCTGCGCGCGCATCTGCTCGAACACCTCGACGTGCTCGCCCTTGCGCCCGCGCACCACCGGCGCCAGCAGCATCCAGGCCGACTCGGCGGGCAGGGCGAGCACCTGGTCCACCATCTGCGAGACGCTCTGGGCCTCCAGCGCGACGCCGTGGTCGGGGCAGCGCGGCGTGCCGACGCGCGCGTACAGCAGGCGCAGGTAATCGTGGATCTCGGTGACCGTGCCCACGGTCGAGCGCGGGTTGTGCGAGGTGGACTTCTGCTCGATCGAGATCGCCGGCGACAGGCCCTCGATCGAGTCCACGTCGGGCTTCTGCATCATCGACAGGAACTGCCGTGCGTAGGCGCTCAGCGACTCGACGTAGCGGCGCTGGCCTTCCGCGTACAGCGTGTCGAACGCCAGCGACGACTTGCCCGAGCCCGACAGGCCGGTGATGACGATGAGCCGGTCCCGGGGCAGGTCGAGCGAGACGTTCTTCAGGTTGTGGGTCCGGGCGCCCCGGATGCGGATCTGGTCCATCGATGGAATGGCGGCGAAGCGAACTGCGTATTTTACTGCGACGGCCATTCCCGTGTTCTCCCGACCTTGGTCCGCGAGGCCTGCCCGGCGCGAGCGACCTACGAAACTTCGTCGGGAGCGAGGGTCGGGCAGGCCTCGCGGAGCGTAGAGTCAGCGGTGGCTCAAGGGATGAGCCTTGTCAAAATTGCCGTCTGCCGCCGCGCGGCGTAGGCTCCCCGCCGCAGGCTCGATCCTGCCACCGACGCCGCCCGGCGCCGGCTGAGCCAAATTCGAGAACGGAGACGACCCATGGCACGTGGCATCAACAAGGTGATCCTGATCGGCAACCTCGGGCAGGACCCCGAAACCAAATCCCTTCCTTCCGGCAGCGCGGTGACCAACATCCGCGTGGCGACGACCGAGGGCTGGAAGGACAAGCAGACCGGCGAGAAGAAGGAGCACACCGAATGGCACTCGGTGGTGTTCTTCGACCGCCTGGCCGAGATCGCCGGCCAGTACCTGAAGAAAGGCTCGAAGGTCTACATCGAGGGCCGGCTGACGACGCGCAAGTGGCAGGACAAGAACGGCAACGACCGCTATACGACCGAGGTGCGCGCCAGCGACATGCAGATGCTCGACAGCAAGGGCGGCAGCGGCGGCGGCAGCTACGAGCGCCCGGCCAGGGCCGAGAACGCCAGCGCGGCGCCGGTGGCCGAGAAGAGCCTCGAGGACGACGACATCCCGTTTTAGGGGTCACCGATGGCGGCCAAGGAGCTTTCGCTTTTCCAGCAGGCGTGCGGGAAGCTGCGCATCTCGCGCATGGGGCCGCTGACCGTACTGGTGGTGGACGGCCAGGGGCTGGCGCTGTGCCTGACGGCGGACTTCTCGCCGGTGGAGAAGTGGGCCAAGTCCAGGCCGGCCGGGGCCAACGCCACGCTCGACATGGGCAAGATCATCGAGAAGGTCGACGTGCTCGTGGCGCGGCCCGGCACCACCTTTGCGTCCACGCGCGGCAGCACCAAGCCGCTCGAGGCCGTGGCCAAGGCCATGAAGGCCGCCGGCATGGACCTCAAGGAGTACTCGTTGCCGCCGGAGCTCAGGGACCTGGGCAAGGCGGAGGACCAGGTGCTCGCGGCCAAGGAGGCCGCCGAGAAGAAGAAAGCAGCCGCCGAGGCGGCCGCTCAGGGAGGAGACCCCAAGCCGTGAAAGCCATCGTCTGCAAGGCCTTCGGGCCGCCGGAATCGCTGGTGCTCGAAGAAGTGCCGTCGCGCCCGCTCGGCAAGAGCGAGGTGCGCATCGGCGTGAAGGCCGCCGGGGTCAACTTCCCCGACACGCTGATCATCCAGGGCAAGTACCAGCTCAAGGCCGATCCGCCGTTCACGCCGGGGGCGGAAGTCGCGGGCACCGTGCTCGAGGCCGGCGAGAAGGTCAAGAACGTGCGCGCCGGCGACCCGGCCGTCGCCCTGGTGCCGACCGGCGGCTACGCCGAGGAAGTGGTGGCGTCGTCGGAGATGGTCATGCCGCTGCCGCGCGGCATGGACTTCAAGGACGCCGCCGGTTTCCCGATGACCTACGGCACCTCGTACCACGCGCTCAGGCAGCGCGCTTCGCTGGCGCCCGGCGAGACCCTGCTGGTGCTGGGCGCCGCCGGCGGCGTGGGCCTTGCCGCGCTGCAGCTCGGCAAGCTGATGGGCGCGCGCGTGATCGCCGCGGCCGGCAGCGACGACAAGCTCGCCTTCTGCAAGTCGCAGGGCGCCGACGAAGTCGTCAACTATTCGAAGGAAAGCCTCAAGGAGAGCGTGAAGAAGCTGACCCGGGGGCAGGGCGCGGACGTCATCTACGACCCCGTCGGCGGCGACCTCGCGCAGGACTGCTTCTCGTGCATCAACTGGAACGGCCGCTACCTGGTAGTCGGCTTTGCCGCCGGCAAGATCCCCGAGATCGCGCTGAACCGCCTGCTGCTCAAGGGCGCGGCCGCGGTCGGCGTGTTCTGGGGCGCCTTCGTGGCGCGCGAGCCGAAGCTCAACTGGGAGAACTTCCAGCAGCTGTTCGCCTGGTACGCCGAGGGCAAGCTCAAGCCGCACATCTCGAAGAGCTACCCGCTGGCGCAGGCGCCGGCGGCGCTGCGCGACATGCTCGAGCGCAAGGTGACCGGGAAAGTCGTCTTGGTGCCGTAGGAGCGGCCTTGGCCGCGACTCCGTGTTCAAGAACATCCTGATCCTCTGCACCGGCAACATCTGCCGCAGCCCGATGGCCGAGGCGGTGCTGCGGGAACGGCTCAACGCCGCCGAGGTCGCGATCGCGTCGGCCGGCACTTCGGCGCTGGTCGGCGAGCCGGCCGAGCCGCTGGCGGTCGAAGTCGCCGGGCGCTACGGCTTCGACCTGGCCGCGCACCGCGCGCGGCAGGCGCTGCCGCCGCTGCTGGTCGAGTCCGACCTCGTGCTGGTGATGACGCGCGCGCACGCCGACTGGGTGCACGAGCGGGTGCCGCCGCTGCGTGGGCGCGTGCACCTGCTGGGGCGCTGGCGCGACCACGAGATCCCGGATCCCTATGGCCTCGACCGGGCCACGTTCGAGCAGGTGTTCGAGCAGATCGACGACTGCGTGGCCGACTGGCTGCCGCGGCTGGCCTAGCCTCAAAGGAGCGGGTCGGGTGGCGCCGCTCCTGGGGACTGCTCGCTTCGTCGCCGCGCTAGCTCGCCTCGCCAAGTCTCGGCTCGCCAGGGCGCGGCGACCCCTCCCCCCGCGTTCGCGGGGGTCGGGGCTCCGCTCGCTGCGCTGTTCCCCTCCGCGGGCCACCCGACCCCGCTCCTGGTCGGTCGAGCCTCAGGTGGCGAAGCCGGTTGAGCGATCCCGTGCGGGGCCGGTGTGCCCGGACCGCGGAAGTAAAGCGCAGCCGCGGTCCGGCGAGCCAGCGAGGCGGATCTTTAGGCGAGTGCCAGTGGCACTCGCCCCGCCGAGCGAGACGGGCACACCGGCCCCGCCAACGAGGGCCGGTATAATTTCGCCCCCTCTTTCGCCCGTGCCCATGAGCGCTCCAAAAGTCTTCATCCGCACCTACGGCTGCCAGATGAACGAGTACGACTCGGCCCGCATGGCCGACGTGCTGGCGCAAGCGCAGGGTTATCAGCGCACGCAGGAACCCGAGGAAGCCGACCTGCTGCTGATCAACACCTGCTCGGTGCGCGAGAAGGCGCAGGAGAGGGTGTTCTCGGAGCTCGGCCGCTGGAAGGCCTGGAAGGCCGGCAAGCCGGGCCGCGTGATCGGCGTCGGCGGTTGCGTGGCCAGCCAGGAGGGCGAGGCGCTGGCCCGCCGCGCGCCGATCGTGGACGTGGTGTTCGGGCCGCAGACGCTGCACCGGCTGCCGGCGCTGCTCGAGCAGGCCCGCGCGAGCGGTGCGCCGGCCATCGACGTCACCTTCCCCGAGATCGAGAAGTTCGATTGCCTGCCGGAGCCGCGCGCCGACGGGCCGACGGCGTTCGTGTCGATCATGGAGGGCTGCAGCAAGTACTGCACCTTCTGCGTCGTGCCGTACACGCGGGGCGAGGAAGTCAGCCGGCCGTTCGCCTCGGTGATGCAGGAGTGCGAAGCGCTGCTCGCCCAGGGCGTGCGCGAGATCACCCTGCTCGGCCAGAACGTCAACGCGTATCGTGGCGCGATGCCGGGCGGCGCGACCTGCGACCTCGCCCTGCTGATCGAGCACCTCGCGCAGCTCGATGAGCTCGCGCGCATCCGCTTCACCACCTCACACCCCGTCGAGTTCAGCGACGCGCTGGTCGAGGCCTACGCCGAGGTGCCCAAGCTTGCCAGCTACCTGCACCTGCCGGTGCAGAGCGGCTCCGACCGCATCCTCGCCATGATGAAGCGCGGCCACACGCGCGCGCAGTACCTCGACAAGATCCGCCGCATCCGCGAGGCGCGGCCGGGCCTGTCGCTGTCCTCGGACTTCATCGTCGGTTTTCCGGGCGAGACCGAGGACGACTTCCGCGCTACGCAGGACCTCATCGAGCAGGCGCAGTTCGACTGCGCGTTCTCGTTCGTCTACTCGCCGCGGCCCGGCACGCCGGCCGCGAACCTGCGCGACGGCGTGCCCGCCGCCGAGAAGGACGCGCGCCTGCAGCGCCTGCAGGCGCAGGTCAGCCGCTTCGAGGAGGCCTACAAGCGCGCGATGGTCGGCACCACGCAGCAGGTGCTGGTCGAAGGGCCTTCGCCGCGCGGCAACGGCCAGCTCACCGGCAAGGCCTCGAACAACCGCCCGGTCAATTTCGACGGCCCGGACTCGCTCGTCGGCCGCATCGTGGACGTGGTGGTGACCGAGTCGCTCACCAACTCGCTGCGCGGGCATGTTCCGGAAAAGGGGTCAGACCCCTTTTCCTCGCGGGTCGCCGCATGAAGCACGGAAAGGAAAAGGGGTCTGACCCCTTTTCCGCGCAGCGGCGCCTGGACCTGGTGCTCGAGCCCGACGACGCGCAGCGGCTGGCCAACCTCAACGGCCCGTTCGACGCCCACCTGCGCCAGATCGAGCTGCGCCTGGGCATCGAGATCCGCGCGCGCGGCAACCGCTTCCGCCTGCTCGGCCCCGAGGCCGACCTCGAGCGCGGCGAGCTCGTGCTGCGCAAGCTGTTCGAGCAGGCCGAGGAGGCGCCGCTGTCGGCCGAGCACGTGCACCTGGCGCTGGCCGAGCAGGGCGCGACGCCGGCGACCGCCACCCCGGCCGTGCCCGAGGCCGGCGGCGAGATCGTGGTGCGCACCAAGCGCGGCGTGGTGCGCGGCCGCTCCGAGCGCCAGCGCGAGTACCTGCGCGACATCGCCACGCACGACCTGACCTTCGGCATCGGCCCGGCCGGCACCGGCAAGACCTACCTCGCGGTGGCCTCGGCGGTGCAGGCGCTCGAGCAGGATCGCGTGCGCCGCATCGTGCTGACGCGCCCGGCGGTCGAGGCCGGCGAGAAGCTGGGCTTCCTGCCGGGCGACATGGCGCAGAAGGTGGACCCGTACCTGCGGCCCCTGTACGACGCGCTGTACGAGATGCTCGGCTTCGAGCGCGTGGCGCGGCTCACCGAGCGCGCGGTGATCGAGGTGGCGCCGCTGGCCTTCATGCGCGGCAGAAGCCTGAACGAGTCGTTCATCATCCTCGACGAGGCCCAGAACACCTCGATCGAGCAGATGAAGATGTTCCTGACGCGCATCGGCTTCGGCAGCGTTGCCGTGGTGACGGGCGACATCTCGCAGATCGACCTGCCGAAGCACCAGACGTCCGGTCTCAAGCACGCCGTGCAGGTGCTGAACGACGTGGCCTCGATCCGCTTCTGCCGCTTCGACAAGAAGGACGTCGTGCGCCACCCGCTGGTGCAATCCATCGTGCATGCCTACGAGCTGCACGAGGCGAAGGATCAGGAGCCGCGCGCCTGAGCGCCGAGATCGTGGTGCAGCGCGCGGTCGCGGCGCGCGGCGTGCCGGGGCCCGCGCGCCTGCGGCGCTGGGCGCGCGCGGCGCTCGGACGCCGGGGCGGGGAGCTGACCGTGCGCATCGTCGGCCCGGCGGAGAGCCGGGCGCTGAACCGGCGCTACCGCGGCAAGGACCAGGCGACCAACGTGCTGTCGTTTCCCTCCGATGCCCCCGGCGTCCTGGGCGACCTCGTCATCTGCGCGCCGGTGGTCCGGCGCGAGGCCCGCGAGCAGGGCAAGCGCGGCGCCGCGCACTGGGCGCACATGGTGGTTCACGGGGTGCTGCACCTGCTCGGCTTCGACCATATCCGCCCTGCCGACGCAAGGGTGATGGAAGCGCGCGAACGTGCGATTCTGGCGCGCCTGTCCTATCCAGACCCCTACCAGATTGGTTCATGACGAAGGAAACCCGGTCCCCGCGCCGGCGCCGCGAGCCGGCCCCGACCTGGTGGCGCAAGCTGACCCAGACGCTGGCCGGCGGCCCGCAGAGCCACGACGACCTGCTGGCCATCCTGCAGGCCGCCCGCGACCAGCAGCTGCTCGACACCGACGCCCTGTTCATGATCCAGGGCGTGATCGGCACGGCCGAGCGCCAGGTGCGCGACATCATGGTGCCGCGCGCGCAGATGACCGTGGTCCAGGCCGATTGGAACGTCGAGAAGATCCTGCCGGTGGTGGTCGAGTCGGGGCATTCGCGCTTCCCGGTGGTGACCGACTCCAAGGACAAGGTCGCCGGCATCCTGCTGGCCAAGGACCTGCTGCGCTTCACCACCACGGCGGCCAACCCGGCCGATTTCGACCTCGAGCGCCTGATGCGCCCGGCGGTGTTCGTGCCGGAGTCCAAGCGCGTCAATGTGCTGCTCAAGGAGTTCAAGGGCAGCCGCAACCACATGGCCATCGTCGTCGACGAGTACGGCGGCGTCTCGGGCCTGCTCACCATCGAGGACGTCATCGAGCAGATCGTCGGCGAGATCTCCGACGAGTACGACGAGTCCGAGGGCGCCAAGATCCTCAAGCAGGACGAGCGGCGCTACCTGGTCAACGGCCTGACGCCGGTGGCCGACTTCAACCAGTACTTCAAGGCCGACCTGCCGCTCGACGAGTTCGACACCATCGGCGGGCTGGTGGTGCACCGCTTCGGCCACATGCCGCGGCGCGGCGAGAGCGTGCGCATCGAGCGCTTCGGCTTCAACGTGCAGCGCGCCGATACCCGGCGCGTGCACCAGTTGCAGGTGACGGTGACTCCCGAAGCATGAGGGCGTGATGCCCTTTCCCACCCTCCACCGCCTGCGCTGGCCGCTGGCCCCGCTGCTGGGCGTGGTGGCGACGCTCGGTTTTGCGCCCCACGGCCAGTGGTACCTGAGCCTCGTCGCCCTGGCGCTGCTGCTGGCCCTGGCGGCGCGGGCCGCGCCCCTGCGGGCAGCCGGGCTCGGCTGGTTGTTCGGCTTCGCCAACTTCGCCAGCGGCCTCTACTGGGTCTACATCAGCACCCACGTCTACGGCGGCGCGCCGGCCTGGCTGGCGGTGTTGCTGCTGATCGCGCTAGCCGGTTACTTGGCCCTGTACCCGGCCCTGGCCATGGGGCTGGCCGTGCGGCTGGGCCTGCTGCGGGGGCCGGCCGGCTGGTTCGGCGTGCCGGCGCTGTGGGTGCTGCTGGAGCTGGTCCGGGGCTGGTTTTACAGCGGCTTTCCCTGGCTGAGCCTGGGCGAACTGGCCCTCGACACCCCGGTATCGCGGTTGGCGCCGCTCGCCGGCGTGCACGGACTGTCGGCGGTCTTCATGCTGGCCGCCTACGCCCTTTACCGGCTCGGCATCGAGCCGCACGCCCGGGGGCGGGTCCTGGCAGGGGCCGTGCTGGCCACCCCGCTGCTGGCCGCCCTGCTGCCGCGGCCGTCGTCCTGGACCCAGCCGGCAGGGCCGCCACAGATCGTTGCGCTGGTACAGAGCGACATCCGCCAGGACGAAAAATGGCTGCCCGAGATGCGCTACGAGGCCCTGTTGCGGCATTGGCGCCTGACCCAGCAGGCCTGGCCGGCCGACCTGGTCATCTGGCCCGAGGTCGCCCTGACCCAGCCCTGGCACCAGCTCAAGGACAACTACCTGGCGGACCTCTCGCGGCAGGCGGCCGAGCGCAACGCCACCCTGCTCCTGGGCATCCTGGTGTTCGACGAAAACAGGCGCTTCAACAGCATCGTGACCGTGGGCGCCAGCAGCGGACGCTACGACAAGCGGCACCTGGTGCCGTTCGGCGAGTATTTTCCGATCCCCGGCTTCCTGCGCCCGGTCATGGACGTGCTCGAGACCCCGTACTCCGACTTCGACTTCGGCGCCGCCGACCAGCCGCTGCTGAAGCTGAACGGCCACGCCATCGAGGCCTCGATCTGCTTCGAGGACGTGTTCGGCAGCGAGATCGGCGCGCGCGCGCGCGCGGCGGCCTACCTGGTCAACGTCACCAACGACGCCTGGTTCGCCGATTCGGCGGCGCCCCACCAGCACCTGGCCTTCTCGCGGTTGCGCGCCATGGAGACCGGCCGCTGGATGCTGCGCACCGCCAACACCGGCATCTCGGCGCTGATCACGCCGGACGGCGAAGTCGCGCAGCGCACGCGCCAGTTCGAGCAGGCCGTGCTGCGCGGCGAGGTCGAGCCGCGCGCCGGCGTCACGCCCTACCAGCGCTGGGGCAACGCGCCGCTGTGGCTCGGCTCGGTTGTGCTGCTGCTGGGCGCCGCGCTTAATTGGGGACAGACCCTTAATTTTCGAAAGTCAGCCGGAGACTCCAATGGCGGCGAAAATTAAGGGTCTGTCCCCAATTATCCGCCCGGCCGCGGAGGCCGACCTGCCCGGCATCTTCGCGATCTACGATCACGAGGTGCTGCATGGCACGGCGACGTTCGACACCGAGCCCAAGTCCGAGGCCGGCCGGCTCGAGTGGCTGCGTGACGACGGCAACGGCAGGTACCCGATCCTGGTCGCCGAGACCGGCGGCGCCGTTGCCGGCTGGGCGCGACTGTATGCCTGGTCGAACCGCTGCGCCTACACCCGCGCCGCGGAAAACGCCGTCTACGTGCACCGCGACCACCGCGGCAGGGGCGTCGGCCGCGCCCTGCTGGCCGAGCTGATCCGCCTCGCCCCGCAGCGCGGCGTGCACGTGCTGCTTGCGCGCATCGCCGACGGCAACCCCGCCAGCGTGGCCCTGCACGAGGCGCACGGCTTTCGCGCCATCGGCGTGATGCGGCGCGTGGGCGAGAAGTTCGGGCGCGTGCTGGACGTGCGCCTGATGGACCGACACCTGGATTGATCCGCTGACGCGGCGTTGGAACCCCGTAGCTTGACTCCACGGGGGGGGGGCACTGCTAGGCTGCGCCCCACATGAAAGCCTGCATCGACGGGCTCTAAGCAAAGAATTTCGGGGGAGTCAGTGCTGCCAAAATTGCATCAGGGCGTGCACGCCCGGTACCAGCGCGCGTGGGAACTGCCTGCGCGTCTGGTGATGTCGGCGACGCTCGCCGTCTCTTCCCTCGTTGCCGAAACGCATACGTTTAAAGACCCAAATTCGCCATGGTGGCCAGGCGGAGCCGCCTGCCCGAGCGGGCAAGAGCGCAAATGGAGACTCAACAGCGGCAGCCCGTGGATCAGCAGCAGCCAAGTCGAAGCGGACAGCAAGACAAAATGCGACTCGAATATTGCAACGCTGGGTTATGGGCACTGCCGGTACAGCACGACTTTCGGTATCAGCTCCGGCACCGTCGCCCAGAGCTATCAGTACAAGGCGAACGCCGATCACGTCGTTGACCCATACGTATATACCTATCAAAGTTATAACAGCCAATGCCAAACGCTGCCGCCGGTTTTGACCCTTCAGGCGGGCGGCGAAGTCCGGGCTGGCGAACCGTTGGGCGGGCAAAGGCTGGAAGTGGTGCAAAACGGCCAGCCCGCCGCGAACATTCCCGTACAGATCACTGCTCAGCCCGGCGATGCCGCTTGGCCGGCAGCGGAGCTTCGTCCGATTGCGGGCGAAGCCGCTTCCTGCACCGCCGGTTCAGCCATGAGCTGCACGACCGATGCAGACGGTGTGATTGAGTTCGAGTTCTACGTGCCTAGTCCTGATCTTGGGTTTGACACGAATTACACGATCACCGGCCGCTGTTCCGATCCGGCCAAACCCTGCAGTCCTGACCCGGTTGGGCCAGCCGTGGTGACAGTAGAAGGTTGCCCGCTTCAACTAAGCCTTGTTGCCGCGGGCACCGTCAATCCGGGAGAAAGTGAACTAACTGGCTTGGTTGCTGAAGTGACAGGCTGTGGTGATCCGGCCAACAACGTCCCCCTCCAGATCAGTACTTGGGCCCAGCTTCTGGCTCAGGCTTCGGGCGCCTTGTACCCGGAGGCAGACTCGCTTGCGCTATGCAACCCCGGCGCGACCATGAATTGCACGACCGATGCAACAGGACGGATTCAGTTCAAGTTCGATTCGCCTGAGCCGCCGCCGACGATGGATGTGTTGCACAATTTGACCGCTACCTGCACCGCTTCCGAAAACACATGTACGCCGAATCCCGCTGGGCCGGAAATCATCACAGTGAAGGGTTGTGTTGCACTCAGCCTGGACGCGGGTGGCCAAGTTGAGCCCGAAATGCAGCTTCCAAATCAGTTCTTCCCTGTTCAGCGTGTGCGGGCGGCAACCTGTGATGGGACGCCGGCAGCGAATGTTCGCGTGGAACTCAAGGCTACTGCGGAACCGTCATCTGGCTCCCATGAGCACGGTGAGCCGCCAAGCCGACCGCCAGGGGAAATCATTCCGGCCACAAGCGAATGCACGATTAGCGGCCCTGCGGCCTGGATCTGCCCGACCAACACGTCGGGAGAGATTCCATTCGGTTTTCTTGCACCACAAGCCGCCGGCATCCACAGGCTCACGGCGCGCTGTGCTGACGCCGTTGGTAGCTGCCAGGATCCTAGCCCTGCGACAGTGACAGCGAAGGTGGATGATCTGGAGCAGATTCCATACTCTGAGTTTTACACCTTGACTGAATTGGCGGGGACGACTATCGGTGGGAACATCGGCGATAACGGTAAACATGATGGGCTGAACCACAATCTGACTCCTGCCGCGACTGCTGCTCTGGAGCAACTAGCCGCGGACTACGCACAAACATTTCAACCGCCGGAACTGCCGCCGGCACCGCTCCATGTGAACGATGCAAGCCTCCCTTCGGGTGGGCTGTTCGACGTGTACGGCGACTGGAAGAGCCCTCATATGGAGCATCGCCGGGGAACGGTTGTCGATGTGCGTGCCAATCTGCAACCTGGAAACGTGCCGGAGTAACAAGTTCAAAGTGTTTGAAACCCTTGCGACTCGCATCGGAGCCGATGCGCAGATTCACTGCAACCGAAAGCTGTATGCAGGGCCGTACTGTTCGGACGGCGGATTCGACGACAATCGCCATTATCACATCAGACTTCTGCGGAACCCGGAGTGAGGACTAATGAATCGCAAGAATCTGATCATTTGCGCTGTCTTATCAATTGCTTTTGGTGGCGGGGCACGCGGTGAAACGACGGAAGGTGTTTTTCTTGACCAGGCAAGTGGTAACTACATTATTCGCTACGTTGCGCCCGCGGATGCCGATGGTCCTGAGATGGAAATGGAAGGAGCGTACTACGTTCACACGAAGGTCCAACCAGTTCTTTCTTCGACCATTTCGGCTGGAAATGCGAGCAGGACCCGCTTCACATTTAGCTATTCTGTCCTCAACAGCACACTCAGTCAGCAAGCTTTGATTGACCTGTGGGTCCCCTGCGAGGAATACAGCGAACTGACGCAGGTCGCCAGCCCTCCCGGTTGGTTGGCCACCGTAAACATGAGCAAGCTGAATGCCCAGCAAAGAAATGTGCGATGGGGCTTTAAGGATCTAACCGAGGCGCCGTCCCAAGCCACGAAGGGCCTAGCCCCCGGATCGCAGCAGGACGGATTTTCATTCTCCAGTACCTACCTGCCGGGTGTTGGAACTGCGTGCCTGCTCGGGAATGCCCCGTTGAAGACATACACAACGCAGTATCTCGACCCAAAGTCTCCTCTTGGAATCCAGATTGAGAATCAGCTGAAGGAGATCGTCAAGAGCGATCACGTTCCAAGGTTTGCTGCCTTACCGACCTTTCAAGTGCCGAGTCCGTTTGACGGCCTGCCCTTGCTTGAAGCGATTCGAGTTCACGTCGACGGTTGGACAGTGCAACTGATGGAACAGGCGCTCAAGGCGAGGGTGCTCGAGCTATTGACTGCAGCAGCGGCGAACCTGAACGATCACGACACGGCAATGGCTTTGTACAACCTGACTCAGCTGCGCACTGAATTACGTCGTAATGTGCCTTTAGATGTTGCAACAAGTGGGAACGCTTCACCCGATCAGCACCTCGCCGCGAAGGTTCTTGATTTCGATGCAGACCACACTCAGCGAAATCTGGTTACTCGCAACGAACCTATCGACAGTGTCCCTCCGCAAGCGATACTGCCTTGGTCGGAAACGATGTATGCGCCGCCATATGACGCCGACGGAAGGATTTGGGTTCAATGGTCTAACCCGGAAATCGTCGACGTTGATCCCACGTACAAAGATGTCGTGATGCGGTTTGAGCTTGAACAGGCGACGACAAGCTCATTTGCAGACGCTCGAAGGATCTATTCAGGCATGGCAAACGCCTTCCGCGCCTCTGGTGCGCCCGTGGGGGCTCACTGGTTTCGAGTTCGCGCCCTTCTGGAGCGACGCGTGCAGAAGAATCCGGATGACCCAACCGGTGAGACTCGTTGGACCAAATACTTTCTTGGTCCCAATGTAACGCAGGTGCTCCCGATCCCTGTCGGGGCTCGATAAGGCCAAGTGACGGCAACCACCTATCGGGAACTCATTTTTTTCGCGTAAAGGCGCACATGGTGCGCTGCAAGGGACCAAGTGGATTGAGTTGGGAAGGCTGGACTTGCACCCCCCAGGAGGACGTCCCGGTTCCGCTCATGGCACCGAAGGCGATGTATACACCACTCGCAGATTTTGATGGGTCTTTCACGATTTCTTGGTCAAGCCCTTCAAATACCCGGACTGATCCCAGCTCGCCGACGGCCGTTCCGAATATCAATTACGACTATGTCCTCGCGCGCTACGAACTCCAGCAGGCAACATCGCAAAATTTCGGACTTGTATACATGACATACCCACTACAATCTGGCAGCATAAGCCGTCAAGTATATAAGTCCGCAAAATTTCGCTGGCGCGCGCACTGTTTATTCAGAAGATGGCGACCGTTTTCGTACGGACAACTTGGGCACAGGCAAGTGGCTACTTTGTCGGTCCGAGGTCAAGTGAGGTGTTGCCGCACTAAGGACAGTCTGGTTTCGTCGGGTGGGCGCAAGTGCCCGCGACTGGCATCGAAGGGTGATCGAGTCGGGCGGCAGGATATAATCCGCGCTCGCAAAAACCTCCCCCTCGCCGATGGCTGACAAGAGCGCCCTGCTGGGCCAGCTGAAAATTGACCGCGACGCAAGCCCGCAGAAGGGCGGAAGCGGCAAGTGGATCCTGCTGGGCCTCGCCGCAATCGCGGCCGCCGTAGGCGCGTACTTCGCGTTCAAACCGGCGCCGGCCATCCCCGTCAAGGCCGCGTCCGCCGTCGCCCTGAGCGCCGCAAGCAGCGCCGGCTCGGTGCTCGACGCCTCCGGCTACGTCATCGCGCGGCGCCAGGCCACGGTGTCGTCGAAGGTCACCGGCAAGGTGGTCGAGATGCTGATCGAGGAAGGCAAGCCGGCCAAGGCCGGCGAGGTGCTGGCGCGGCTGGACGACACCAACGCGCGCGCGCAGGTGGCGCTGGCGGAATCCCAGCTCGACGCCGCCCGCTCGGCGCAGGCCGAGATCAAGGTGCAGTTGATCGAGGCCGAACGCCAGCAGCGCCGCACCCGGGAGCTGCACGAGCGCAAGCTGGTGTCGGACGCCGCGCTCGACAACGCCCAGGCCACCGTGGATTCGCTCAAGGCGCGGCAGGAGAGCGCCGAGAGCAACGTCGCCGTGGCCCGGCGCGGCGTCGCGGTGCAGCGCCGCCAGCTCGAGGACACCGTGGTGCGCGCGCCGTTCGACGGTGTCATCACCGTCAAGAACGCGCAGGTCGGCGAGATGATCTCGCCGCTGTCGGCCGGCGGCGCCGGCACGCGCACCGGCATCGGCACGCTGGTGGACATGGACTCGCTCGAGATCGAGGTTGACGTCAACGAGAACTTCATCAACCGCGTGCAGGCCGGGCAGCGCGTCGAGGCGGTGTTGAACGCCTACCCCGACTGGAAGATCCCGTGCGCGGTGATCGCCGTGATCCCGGCCGCCGACCGCAGCAAGGCCACGGTCAAGGTGCGCATCGGCATCGAGGCCAGGGACTCGCGCCTGATCCCCGACATGGGCGTGCGCGTGGCGTTCCTGCCCGAGGGCCAGGCGCCCGCCGCCGCCGAAGCGCCGGCCGGCGTGCTGGTCCCGGCCGAGGCGGTGAAGGACGACAACGGCACGAGCATCGTGTTCGTGCTGAAGGGCGAGACCGTGGAGCGCCGCGCGGTGAAGCTCGGTGCGGCGCGCGGCAGCCAGGTGCAGGTGCTCGCGGGCCTCGACGCCGGCGAGCAGGTCGCGCTCGGCGACCTGGCGCAGCTCGCGGACGGCACGCGGATCGAAATTCAACAGTAGGAGCGCCTCTCAGGCGCGAATGTAGGAGCGCCTCTCAGGCGCGACGGGTTACAGGAGACGTTGAAATGACGGCATTGGTGAGCCTCAAGGGCGTCAGCAAGACCTACACGCGCGGCAAGCAGCCCGTGCCGGTGCTGCAGAGCCTCGAACTCGACATCGCGCAGGGGGACTTCCTCGCGCTGATGGGCCCGAGCGGCTCGGGCAAGACCACGCTGCTGAACCTCATCGGCGGCCTCGACCGCCCGACCGCGGGCTCGGTGACCGTCGGCGGCGAGCGCATCGACCAGCTGTCGAGCGGCCAGCTGGCCAAGTGGCGCTCGCGCCACGTCGGCTTCGTGTTCCAGTTCTACAACCTGTTGCCGGTGCTGACGGCCGAGAAGAACGTCGAGCTGCCGCTGCTGCTAACCTCGCTGAACAAGGCCCAGCGCCAGAAGCACGTCGAGACCGCGCTCGACATCGTCAGCCTGCGGGACCGCGCCAGGCACAAGCCGAGCGAGCTGTCCGGCGGCCAGGCCCAGCGCGTGGCGATCGCCCGCGCGCTGGTGGCCGACCCGACCCTGTTGGTGTGCGACGAGCCGACCGGTGACCTCGACCGCAAGACCGCGGACGAAATCCTGCATCTGCTCCAGGTGCTCAACAAGCAGCACGGCAAGACCATCGTCATGGTCACGCACGACCAGAAGGCGGCTGATTTCGCCACGCACGAGTTGCACCTCGACAAGGGCGTGCTGGTCGAGCAGGTGAAGAGTGCCGCGTAGCGGCATCCCGAGAGAAGCGAGGGACCTCGTTCAGTGAAGTTTTTCGGCTTGGTCTGGGCCATGCTGTGGCGCTCGCGCGCCCGCACCATCCTGACGCTGCTGTCGCTGGTGACGGCGTTCCTGCTGCTCGGGCTGATCCAGGCGGCGAACTCGCTGTTCGCCGGCGAGCAGATCAACCTGTCGGCCCCCATCTTGATCACGCAGGCGCGCGTCTCGTTCACCAGCCCGCTGCCGATGAACCTGATTCCGCGGGTCGAAGCGATCCCCGGCGTGGCCTCGGTGTCGCACTCGCAGTTCTTCGGCGGCATCTACCAGGACAAACCGCAGAACTTCTTCCCGCAGTTCGCGGTGAACCCCGAGCGCTGGATCCGCACGTTCACCGAGTGCGTGCTGCCGCCCGACCAGGAGCAGGCGTGGCGCACGACGCGCACCGGCGCGATCATCGGCCCGCAGCTGGCGCAGCGCTTCGGCTGGAAAGTCGGCGATAAGGTCCCGCTGAAGAGCCAGATCTGGCCGCAGCAGGACGGCAGCCGCGCCTGGGAGTTCGACGTCGTCGGCATCTTCGGCAGCAAGGTCGCGGATTCGTGCGCGCGCATCGGCAACATGTACTTGAACTACGCGTACTTCGACGAGGCGCGCCAGTTCGGCAACGGCGGGGCCGGCATCATCGTCGTGCGCATCGCCAACCCGGACGACGCGCAGCAGGTCGGCAACGCCATCGACGCGATGACCGAGAACTCGCAGGACGAGACCAAGACGCAGACCGAGAAGGACTTCTCGCTGAACTTCGTGCGCCAGCTCGGCAACCTCAAGCTGATCTTCTACTCGATCATCGGCGCGGTGTTCTTCTCGATCCTGATGCTGACCGGCAACACCATGCTGCAGGCGGTGCAGGACCGCATCCCCGAACTGGCGGTGATGAAGACCATCGGCTTCACCGACGGCCAGGTGCTCGGCCTGGTGCTGTCCGAGGCGCTGTTCCTGGTCCTGCTCGGTGGGCTCAGCGGCATGCTGCTGGCGATGGGCACCATGTCCACGCTCGCCAAGATTCCCGGGATCGCCTTCCCGCCGATGAACGCGAACCTGCAGGTCTGGCTGTTCGCCGGCGCGACCATGGTCGTGCTGTCACTGGCGGTCGGGGCGTGGCCGGCGTGGCGCGCCTGGCGCCTGTCGATCGTCGATGCACTGGCGGGGCGCTAGGGATCTCTTAATGCCACTGCGATCGCTGCGTTGCCACCCCCAAACGCGCCCGGCTAGGCGCGAGGGGCGACGCTTGCTGACTGCAAGCGAGCCCCGAACAACAACGCCGGGCGCGTTTAGGGGCGCAACCCTTCGGGACGGGGCCGGTTGGGCGCAGGGCGTTGTCACTCGTCGCTCGCATAGAGTCTATGCGTCGCTCCTCGTTCCTAGCCCTGCGCCCAACCGGCCGCCGTCGCAGCGACCGCAGTGGCATTAAGAGGCCCCATGGAAACGATCCTGGCGATCACCGCGATGAACTTCCGCAGCATCGGCAGCCGCATCGGCACCTCGCTGGTGATCGTCGTCGGCATCGCCTTCGTCGTCGGCGTGCTGATTGGCATGCTGTCGATGAGCCGCGGCTTCGAGCGCACGCTGGCGGGCACCGGCAAGGACGACCGGGCGTTGCTGCTGTCGGCCGGTGTGCTGGCGGAGCTTTCGTCGGGCATCGGTCCCGACACGCTGCCGCTGGTGCAATCGCTGCCGGGCATCAGGAAGGACGCCGACGGCCAGCCGCTGGTGTCGAGCGAAGTCATGGTCATCACCGAGCTGAAGAAGGGTGAGGGCCCGCGGCCGGCCAGCGTCAACGTCGCGCTGCGGGGCGTGGAACCCGCCGGCCTCGCCATGCGGCCGGAAGTGAAGCTGGTCGAAGGCCGCCTGTTCCGGTCCGGAGTGAACGAGCTGATCGCGGGGCGCCAGGCCACGCAACAGTTCGAAGGCGTCGCAGTCGGCCAGCAGCTGCACTTCCGCGGCTCGACCTGGACCGTCGTCGGCGTGTTCGACACCGGCGGCGACGCTCACGAGTCGGAGCTGTGGACCGATGCCAACACCGCGCGCAACGCGTTCGGCCGCACCGGTGCCTCGTCCGTGCTGGTGCAACTCGAGTCTGCGGAATCGCTGAAGACACTGAAGGACGCCATCACGTCGGATCCGCGCTTCCGGGTCGACGTGCAGTCCGAGCGCGCCTACTTCACGTCGCAGTCGGCGAACGTCTCGCGCAACATCGGCATCCTGACGTCGGTGGTGACCGTGCTGATGGCGTTCGGCGCCGTGTTCGGCGCGCTGAACACGATGTACTCGGCGGTCGCGTCGCGCCGCATCGAGATCGCCACCCTGCGCGCGATCGGGTTCTCGGGGTTGCCGGTGGTCGTGTCGGTGCTGGCCGAGGCCGTGGCGCTGGCGGTGGCCGGCGGCGCGCTCGGCGCGGTGGCGGCGTACCTGCTGGTCAACGGCATGACCGTGTCGACGCTGGGCCAGGGCTTCACCCAGGTCGCCTTCAGCTTCGCGGTGACGCCGGACCTGCTGGTGCGCGGCCTGGTCTGGTCGGTCGCGATCGGCTTCATCGGCGGCCTGTTCCCGGCGGTGCGCGCGGCGCGCCTGCCGATCGTCGTCGCCCTGAGGGCGGCATAACGTGAAGTATTTCCCGCTGGTGTGGGCGGCGCTGATGCGCCGCAAACCGCGCACCATCCTGACCATGCTATCGATCGCCGTGGCCTTCCTGCTTTACGGCCTGCTGCAGGGCGTGCTCGCGGCGTTCACTGCCGGCATCGACATCGCCGGCGCCGACCGGCTGATCACGGTCGGCAAGTACTCGTTCACGCAGCTGCAACCGGTCGCCTACGCCAACCAGATCGGCGCCGTGCCGGGCGTGAAGGACGTGGCCTACCAGTCCTGGTTCGGCGGCATCTACCAGACCGAGCGCAACTTCTTCGCGCAGTTCCCCTCCGACGTCGAGCCGTATCTGCGGCTATACCCCGAAGTGCTGCTGCCGGAAGGCCAGAAAGAGACCTTTCTGCGCACGCGCACCGGCGCGATCGTGCTCAAGCGCCTGGCCGACAAGTACGGCTGGAAGGTCGGCGACAAGGTGCCGATCATCTCGACCATCTGGCCGAAGAAGGACGGCTCCAACGTCTGGGAGTTCGACCTGGTCGGCATCTTCGACTGCAAGGACGGCGCCACGCGCGCGCAACACGAGTACCTGCTGTTCCACCACGAGTACTTCGAGGAGGCGCGCGCGTTCGGCCAGGGCCGCGTCGGCTGGTTCATCGAGCGCACCGAGGACCCGGCGAGGAACGCCGAGATCGCGCTGGCGATCGACAAGCGGTTCGCCAATTCGCCGAGCCCGACCAAGACTGACTCCGAGAAGGCCTTCAACCAGGGTTTCGTCAAGCAGTTCGGCAATCTCCAATTGATCCTCGGCGGCATCATGGTCGCCGTCATCTTCACGTTGCTGATGCTGACCGGGAACACCATGATGCAGTCGGTGCGCGAGCGCATCCCCGAGCTGGCCGTGCTGAAGACACTCGGCTATTCGGACGGCACGGTGCTCGCGCTGGTGCTGGTCGAGGCCCTGCTGCTGTGTTTGGTCGCGGCCGCCATCGGCATCGGCCTGGCGATGTGGGCCGCGCCGGTCATCGGCGCCGGCATCCCGTTCCCCGGCTTCACCGGCATGAAGGTCGGCGCCGGCGCCGCGGCGCTCGGCGCGGCGATCGCCGCCGGGCTCGCGCTGCTGGTCGGCCTCCCGCCGGCGCTGCGCGCGATGCGGCTCGACATCGTCAACGCGCTCTCGGGGCATTGATCATGGCCAACGTCCTGCAACAGGTCGGTGCCGTGACGGCGATGAACGTCCGGACCATCCCGGACCGCCTCGGCATCTCGATGGTCATCGTCGCCGGCATCGCCGGCGTGGTCGGCGTGCTGATCGCGATGCTGGCGATGGCGGAAGGGTTCGCCGCGACGCTGGCCTCGACCGGCCGCATGGACCGCGTCATCGTGCTGCGCGTCGGCAGCATCGACGAGCTCGGCAGCTCGCTGGGCGTCGAGCAGGCGCGCCTGATCGCCGACGTGCCCGGCGTCAGGCGCGGCGCCGACGGCGCGCCGCTCGCGCTGTCCGAGGTCTACCTGCTGACCAACATCAGCAAGAAGAACGACCCGACGCGCGCGATGACCAACGCCGTCGTGCGCGGCACCTCCCCGCACGTGTTCAGGGTGCGGCCGGAGGCGAAAATCCTCGAAGGCCGCATGTTCGAACCCGGCAAGCGCGAGGTCGTCGTCGGCCGGGCGGCGCGCGCGGAGTACGCGGGCCTCGACATCGGCAAGACCGTCGAGGTGCGCGACGGCGCCTGGACCATCGTCGGGGTGTTCGAGTCGGGCGGCGATGTCCACGAGTCCGAGGTGTGGGCCGACGCGGCCGCCATCCACGACGCGGTGCGCGCGCAGTTCTACTCGACGATCACCCTGCAGCTCGAGGACGACCGTGCCGGGACCTTCCAGGCGTTCAAGGACCACATGACGCAGGACCCGCGCCTGCGCGCGTCGCCGCAGCGCGAGCCCGAGTACTACGCCTCGCGCTCGCAGGCGCTCGAGACGTTCATTACCGTCATCGGCTACACCGTCGCGGTGATCATGGCCATCGGCGCGGTGTTCGGTGCGCTGAACACCATGTACGCCGCGGTGGCCACACGCAGCGTCGAGATCGCCACGCTGCGCGCCATCGGCTTCGGCGGGTTTCCCGTGGTGTGCTCGATCATGATCGAGGCGCTGCTGCTGTCGCTGGCGGGCGCGGCGATCGGCGCCGCCGTGGCCTACGTCGTGTTCAACGGCTTCCAGGTGTCGGGCCTGAACTTCCAGACCTTCAGCCAGGTCGCGTTCCAGTTCGCGGTCACGCCGGAGCTCATCGTGCGCGGCATCAAGTGGGCCCTGGTGATCGGCTTCTTCGGCGGCCTGTTCCCGGCGGTGCGCGCCGCGCGCCAGCCGGTGGTGGACGCGCTGCGCGCGGCCTGAGCTTCGCCCATAGGCGTATGTTTCGGCCGCGCACGGTCCCGTATACTCGCGCCGTTTTTCCTTGCCGGAGCATCCCCTTGTCGACTCTTCGCCCTACGGCTCTCGCGCCGTTGCTCGTCCTTCTGGTGTCCGCCTGCGGTGGCGGGGGAGGCGGCGGCGAGCCCGCGACGGTCGACCTCACGCTGACGAACGCCGCGGTCGAACAGACCGTGTACGAGGGGGACGGTGGAACGCTCGTGATTCCCGGGATCCTGCTGAAGGGCGGGCCGGCGGTCGACGAAGAGACCTGGATCCGCTTCACCCCCGACAATGCGAGCGTGCTGGGCGCCAGCGTGACGTTTGCCTACCAGCCGAATGAAACCTCGTTCGGATGGGCGGCTTCGGTGTCCGCGGGGCTGGCCCTGGGCGAGTACACCGGCACCATCGGCGTGCAGGCCTGCGCCGACGAGGACTGCGTCTTCGTGTACGACGCGGCCGCGCAGCCTTACACCGTCAACGTGCTGAGCCATACCAACCTGACCACGCTGACGGCGCTTCCGGGCGCCGGCGCTTGGACGATGTTGCAGGGGGGGCCGGCCCATACCGGCTACGTGCCGGTCACGCTCGACCCCGCGGCGTTCCTGTCGCGCTGGCGTGTGAACCTGAGCCCCGGCGGAGGGTCGATCACGTTCCAGCCCGCCGTCACGATCGAGGATGGCATCGTCTATCTCAGCACCGGGTCGAGCGGCCCGATGGTCCAGGCCCGCAGCGAGCACGACGGCAGCCAGGTCTGGCAGACCTCCAACTCCTCGTCGGGTCACAGCGCCCCGGCGGTGGCTAACGGCGTGGCGTTCATCGTCGGCAACGCCAGCACGCCGGCGATCCGCAAGATCATCGCCGGCACGGTGCAGAGCGAGGTCGGCACCTTCGGGCTGAACAACAATTATTTCCCCGACCCGGCTTCGCCGACGCTGCACGGCGGCAAGGTCTACGCCAACGGCGGGACGTACTACGGCACCCACGCGTTCGATGCGTCGACGCTCGCGCTGTTGTGGGCCAAGCCCATGGGCGGCAGCATCATTTCGACGCCCGCGGTCGACGGCACCGCGGTCTACGCAGCCGGCGACGACGGCGAGGGATCAGGCAGCCTGGTCGCGCTGGATCCCGCGAATGGCGAGTTGCTCTGGAGGGCCGACTTGTTCACTCTGCCGGACGTCGGAACCTACGGCATCACCCCGGTGATTTCGGACTTGGGCCGAGTCGTCGTGCCGATGCCCAAGCGGCTCTCGGTGGTCGATTCCTCGACGCACGAAGTGCTCTGGAGCGCCACGGGCGGCTTCGACATCAGCGGACTCAACGTCGAGGCCCGCGCGCCAGCCGTCGCCAACGGCGTCGTCTACAGCACCACCAACGTCCCGTCGCTGGTGGCACGCGACGAGGCTACCGGTGCGGTACTGTGGGTTTGGGCGCCGCCCATCCATACGTCGACGTTCATCGGCAACGTGGTCGCCACCGACAGCCACGTGTTCGTGAGCTCGTACAACGAAGTGACCGGCGGCGTGACCCACGCGATCGATCTCGCGACGCGCCAGGCGGTGTGGAGTTATCCGCGCCCGGGCAACCTGTCGATCTCGGAGAACGGGATCCTGTACATCAGCAGCCAGGGCAGCCACTACCTGATCGCGATCAACCTGCACTAGACCCAGTAAGCGCTGCGCGTCATCACGCGCGCCACGGCGCGCATCAACTCCTGCAGCGGCCGCGGCAGCGGCTGCGCGCCGGCGGCGGCGGCTTCGGCGCCGTGGCGCTCCTCGTCGGCGCGCATCGCCTCGACAATGGCGCGGCTGCGCGCGTCATCTTCCGGAAGCTTGTCGAGATGGCCCGACAGGTGCTCGGACACTTGCCGCTCGGTTTCCTCGACGAAGCCCAGCGCCCAGCGGTCGCCGGCCAGCCCGGCGATGGCGCCGACGGCGAACGAGCCGGCGTACCACAGCGGGTCGAGCCGGCTCGGCCCCGAGCCCAGCTCGCGCAGGCGCTCCTCGCACCAGGCCAGGTGCGAGCGCTCCTCGGCGGCGGCCTGCAGCATGTGCTCGCGCACGCCGGGGTCGCGCGCCAGCAGCGCGTGGCCCTGGTACAGCGCCTGCGCCGCGACCTCGCCGGCATGGTTCACGCGCATGAGCCCGGCGGCATGGCGGCGCGCGGCGTCGTCGAACTCGACGTCTTCGACGCCCTCGGCCGGGTTCGGCCGGGTGTCGCCCGTCGGCGCCGGTGCGACGCCCGACAGGACCTGGTGCAGGCGCATGACCAGGCGGTCGATCGGGCTGTAGTCGCGGTCCATCGAAACATTATAGTGAGCGGCCCATGCAGCTCCGCCCCGCCCAGCTCGCCGCGCACCTGAAGCAGCCCCTGCAGCCGATTTACGTGGTGGCCGGCGAGGAGCCGCTGCTGATCCAGGAAGCGCTCGACGCCCTGCGCGCGGCCGCGCGCAAGCAGGGCTACAGCGAGCGGCAAGTCCTCGACGCGGACCGCAGCTTCGACTGGTCGGCGCTGGCGCACGCCGCGGCCAGCCTGTCGCTGTTCGCCAGCCGCCGGCTGATCGAGGTCAACCTGCCCTCCGGCGCGCCCGGCGACGCCGGCGCCAAGGCGCTGAAGGCGCTGGCCGAGTCGCCGGTGCCTGACACGGTGGTCCTGCTGGTCTGCGGGCCCCTCGAGTACCGCACCCGCCAGAGCGGCTGGTACACGGCGCTCGAAAAGGGCGGCGCGAGCCTCTACGTCTGGGCGGTCAAGCCCGAGGAGCTGCCGCACTGGGTCGGCGAGCGCCTGGGCGCCGCGGGCCTGAAGGCCACGCCCGAGGCCGTCGAGCTGCTGGTGCACCGCACCGAGGGCAACCTGCTGGCCGCGCAGCAGGACATCGAAAAGCTCAAGTTGCTGCATCCCGGCGAGACGCTCGATGAGGAGCAGATCCGGCTGGCCGTGGCCGACTCCGCGCGCTTCGACGCCTTCGACCTCACGGACCGCGTGCTGGCCGGGGATGCCGAGGGGGCGGTGCGCAGCCTGGCACGGCTGCGGGAGGAGGGGGTCGAGCTGCCCGCGCTGGTAGGAGCCTGGGCCTGGATGCTGCGCCAATGGGGCCAGGCGGCCACCCATTACGCCCAGTCGCGCAATGCAACGGCCGCCTGTGAGGCCGCCAGGATCTTTGGGCCGCGCCAGGCGCCCTACCTGAAGGCCTTGCCGCGCGCGTGGCCGACGCAGGTCTACGGCTGGCTGGCCCAGGCCTCGAGCATTGATTTGAAAGGAAAATCTACCGGCGGCGAGCCGGCGGCCTGGGAAGAACTGTTAACATGCGTGCTTGCGGCGAGCCAGGCCGCAGTCCCCACCAGCACAGGTCCAGCGCGCGCCCGATGAGTCCCGATGTCGGCAAGGAAGCCGTCGCCAAGGCGGCTCCGGCCAAGGCCAGAAGCCTCAGCAGCCAGATGAAGGAGCGCGGTGCGCGCGCGCGCGCCGCCGCGCGCGTGGTGGCGCGCGCCGAGACCGGCCAGAAGAACGCGGCGCTGTTCTCGTTCGCCGAAGTGCTGCGCGCCGACGCCAAGCGCATCATCGCCGCCAACGCCCTCGACCTGAAGGCCGGCGGCGCCGGCCGGCTCGCCGCAGCCGTGATGGACCGGCTGGAGCTGAACGCCGAGCGCATCGAGGCCATGGCCGACGGCGTGCGCCAGGTCGCCAACCTGGCGGACCCGGTCGGCGAGTTCGTGGACCTGCGGCCGCGGCCCTCGGGCATCCAGGTCGGGCGCATGCGCGTGCCGCTCGGCGTGGTCGGCATCATCTACGAATCGCGGCCGAACGTGACGGCGGATGCCGCCGCGCTGTGCCTGAAGGCGGGCAATGCCTGCATCCTGCGCGGCGGCAGCGAGGCGCTGAACTCCAACCTCGCCATCGCCGCCAGCATGGACCGGGCGCTCAAGGATGCCGGGCTGCCGGCCGACGCGGTGCAGGTGCTCGACACCACCGACCGCAAAGCCGTGCTCGAGCTGCTGACCATGCCGCAGTACGTGGACGTGGTGATCCCGCGCGGCGGCAACAGCCTGGTCGAGTTCGTGGCCGAGCACGCCAAGGTGCCGGTGATCAAGCACCTGCAGGGCATCTGCCACGTCTACATCGACGGTGCCGCCGACCTCGAGAAGGCGGTGGCGGTCGCGGTCAACGCCAAGACCCAGCGCTACGGCACCTGCAACACCATGGAAACGCTGCTGGTGGACCAGGAGGTCGCGGCCAAGGTGCTGCCGGAGCTCGGCCGCATCTACCAGGAACACGGCGTCGAGCTGCGCGGCTGCGACAAGACGCGCAAGATCCTGGCCGGCATCAAGGCCGCGACCGCCGACGACTGGCGCACCGAGTACCTCGCGCCGATCCTGTCGATCCGCGTGGTCAACGGCCTCGACCAGGCCATGGAGCACATCGCCGAGTACGGCAGCCAGCACACCGACGCGATCGTGACCGAGAACCTGTCGCGCGCGCGCCGCTTCCTGCGCGAGGTAGATTCGAGCTCGGTCATGATCAACGCCTCGACGCGCTTCGCCGACGGCTACGAGTACGGCCTCGGCGCCGAGGTCGGCGTCAGCACCGACAAATTCCACGCGCGCGGGCCGGTCGGGCTCGAGGGCCTGACCTCGCTGAAGTGGATCGTCGTGGGCGACGGCCACATCCGCTGATCTTGAACGCCATCGGCGTCTTCGGCGGCACCTTCGCGCCGATCCACCACGGCCACCTGCGTCTCGCCATCGAGGCGCGCGAAGCGCTCGGGCTCGATGAAGTGCGCCTGATCCCGGCGGCGCGGCCGCCGCTGCGCGCGGCGCCGGCGATTGCCCCGGCACGCCGCCTGCGCTGGGTGAAGCTCGCCATCGGCCGCGAGCGCGGGCTCGTCGCCGACGGCCGCGAGCTGGCGCGGCGCGGCCCCTCGTACACGATCGACACGCTGGCCTCGCTGCGCGCGCAGTTCCCGCGCGCGGCCCTGTGCCTGTTGCTGGGCCAGGACGCCGCGCGCCAGTTGCCGCGCTGGCACCGCTGGCGCGAGCTGCCGGACTACGCGCACCTGGTGCTGTTCGCCCGGCCCGGCCAGCGTCCGTCGCTGCCCGCGGCGCTGGCAAAGCGGTTGCGCGGCCGCCGCGCACGCACCGCGGCCGAGCTGCGCCGCCGGCCGGCAGGCCTGTGGCTGCGCCTGGCGCTGCCGCCGCTGGGCATCTCCGGCTCGGACGTGCGCAGGCGCCTGAAGGATGGCCTTTCCGTGCGCGGCCTGGTGCCCGACACTGTCCTCGCCGATTTCACCCGCCGCGACCTGGAGGCTTGGCGCCGCGCATGAAGACTTCGCCGCTGGTGACGCTGGTCGAGGGCGCGATCGAGGACATCAAGGGCCTCGACCTGCGTTTTCTCGACGTGCGCAAGCTGACCACGATCACCGACTACATGCTGGTCTGCACCGGCACCTCCAACCGGCATGTGAAGTCGATCGCCGAGAACGTCATCGCCAGGGCCAAGGAAGCCGGCTACCGGCCGCTGGGCGTCGAGGGCCTCGACGCGGCCGAGTGGGTGCTGGTGGACCTCGGCGACGTCGTCGCGCACGTCATGCAGGCGCAGACGCGCGCGTTCTACCAGCTCGAGAAACTCTGGGATGTGCCGCCGCCGGCGCCCGCGGAAACGCCGAGGGCGCCGCGGCCGCCCAGGGCGGCGGGCAAGGGCAAGCCGCGCAAGGCCGGCCGTCGCGCGCCAGGCAGGCGCCGCAAGAAGCGCTGACGTGAAGGTGCGCCTGATCGCCGTCGGCACGCGCCTGCCGAAGTGGGTGGTGGCGGGCGTGGCCGAGTACCAGCCGCGGCTGCCGAGGGAATGGCGCTTCGAGCTGGTCGAAATACCGGTCGCCGAGCGCGGCGCCAACGCCGACGTCGAGCGCCTCAAGCGCGCCGAGGGCGGCAAGATGCTGCGCGCGATTCCCGCCGGCGCCGACGTCGTCGCCCTCGACGAACGCGGCGAGCTGCTGGCCACGGCCGACTGGGCCCGCGCCGTGCAGGGCTGGCAGCGCGAGGGCCGCGACGTTGCCCTGCTGGTCGGCGGCCCGGACGGCCTGGCTGCGGAGTGCCTGGCGCGCGCGCAGCGGCGCTGGTCGCTGTCGAAGCTCACGCTGCCGCACGGCCTGGCGCGGGTGCTCGTGCTCGAGCAGCTGTACCGCGCCTGGTCGGTGACCGCGAACCATCCTTACCACCGCCCCTGACCCCGGGGGGTGCATAATTGCGGCTCAACTTTCCAGGGGTTGCACCATGAAGACCACCCGGCTGTTGCTGCACGACCGTCCGCCCTCGCCGCGGAGGAGCCCGCGCCCGCCGGCGCAATAGCCGGTGGCGCCGCACATCTACCTTGCGTCCCGTTCGCCGCGGCGGCAGGAGCTGCTGCGGCAAGTCGGCGTGCGCTTCGAGGTCGTCGAGGTTGACGTCGACGAGGCGCCGCGGCTGGGCCAGGACCCGGCCGATTACGCCGGCGCGATGGCGCTGGCCAAGGCGCGTGCCGCGCGCGCGCCGCAGGTGCTGCCGGTGCTGGGGGCCGACACCGACGTGGTCGTCGACGGCGAGATCCTCGGCAAGCCGCGCGACCGCGATGACGCGCTGGCCATGCTGGCGCGGCTCGCCGGCCGCACGCACGAGGTCTACAGCGCCGTCGCCGTCGTGCTCGGCGCGCGCGTGGAGACCGCGCTGTCGGTGACCCGCGTGAGTTTCGGCGCGATCGCGCCCGAAGAGGCCGGCGCCTACTGGGACAGCGGCGAGCCGGCCGGCAAGGCCGGCGCCTACGCCATCCAGGGCGGCGGCGCCCGCTTCGTACGCGAGATCCAGGGCAGCTATTCCGGGGTGGTCGGGTTGCCGCTGTACGAGACGCTGGAGCTGCTCGTGCGCTTCGGGGTGAAGCCATGAGCACGGAGATCCTGGTCAACATCGGCCAGAACGAAACGCGGGTGGCGCTGGTCGAAGGCGGTGCGGTTCAGGAGGTGTACATCCAGCGCGCCTCGCGCCACGGCCTGGTCGGCAACATCTACAAGGGCATCGTCAAGCGCGTGCTGCCGGGCATGCAGGCGGCTTTCGTCGAAATCGGGCTCGAGCGCACCGCGTTCCTGCACGCGGCCGACATGCAGCTCCCGGTCAACGGCTCCGAACTGGCCGACACCGGCCCGGCCGAGGCCCTCGAGGCGCCGCCGATCGACCAACTGCTGTCGGAGGGCGAAGACGTGCTGGTGCAGGTGCTGAAGGACCCGCTCGGCACCAAGGGCGCGCGCCTGACCACGCTGCTGTCGGTGCCGTCGCGCTACCTGGTACTGCTGCCGCACGATCGCCACGTCGGCGTGTCGGCGCGCATCGAGGAAGAGGCCGAGCGCGACCGCCTGAAGGCGCTGGTGGCGCCGCTGGTGCGGGCGCGCGCGCCGGACTTCGGCGTCATCGTGCGCACCGCCGGCGAGGGCGCGGACCAGCCCGCGCTCGCCGCCGACCTCGACTTCCTGCTGCGGCTGTGGGACACGGTCAGCGAGCGCGCAAGCGCGGCGAAGCCGGGCACGCTGGTGCAGGGCGACCTGCCGCTGTCGATGCGCACGCTGCGCGACCTGCTCGGCACCGAGGTGGAACGCGTGCGCATCGACAGCGCGGCCGAGTTCGAGCGCGTGATGCGCTTCGCCGAGAGCTTCGTGCCGGCGGCGGCGCGCAAAGTCGAGCTGTACGACGGCGCGGCGCCGATCTTCGACCTGTACGGAGTCGAGGACGACCTCAACCGCGCGCTCGACCGGCGCGTCGACCTCAAGTCCGGCGGCCACCTGGTCATCGACCAGACCGAGGCGATGACGACGATCGACGTCAACACCGGCGCGTTCACCGGTCACAAGAACCTCGAGGAGACCATCCTCAAGACCAACCTCGAGGCGGCGCAGGCCATCGCGCGCCAGCTGCGGCTGCGCAACCTCGGCGGCATCATCATCCTGGATTTCATCGACATGCGGAACGAGGCCCACCGCGCGCAGGTGCTGCGTGCGCTCGAGAAGGAGCTGCGCCGCGACCCGGCGCGCGCGACGGCGCACCCGTTCTCGGCCATGGGCCTGGTCGAGATGACGCGCAAGCGCACGCGCGAGAGCCTCGGCCACATCCTGTGCGAGCCGTGCCCGGCCTGCGAGGGCCGCGGCACGGTCAAGACGGTCGAGACCGTGTGCAACGAGATCATGCGCGACATCGCGCGCTCGGCACGCCAGTTCGAGGCCCGCGCGTTCCTGGTGATCGCGGCGCCCGGCGTCATCGCGCGGCTCGCCGACGAGCAGCCGCAGGCGCTGGCCGAGCTCGAGGAGCAGCTGCACCGGCCGATCAAGCTGCAGCCCGAACCGCAGTACCTGCAGGACGCCTACGACGTGGTGCCCCTATGAAAAAGGGGACGCACACCTTTTTCTGCCGCCGATGGTGGTTACCCGAATGTCGTATGGAGAAAAAGGTGTGCGTCCCCTTTTTCTGGCACGCGGTGCCGCGCTAGCCCATGGAACGAACCCCCCGCCGCTTCTGGACCTTCGCCATCACGGCCGGCGCCGTGGTCGTGATCCTCGCGGCCGCCGCCAGCGGCGTGTTCCAGCTCGCGGTCCAGGCCGTGCCCGGGTATCGGGAAAAGGTGGAACGCGACGTGCGCGAACTGACCGGCCGGGACGTGCGCATCGACCAGTTCGGCCTGACCTGGCGCTACTACTACCCGAGCCTGGACCTCAACGGCGTCGCGCTGCTGGCCGCGGACGGCGTCACGCCGGTGCTGCAGGCCGAGCGGCTGCGCCTGGGCTTCGCGCTGACGCGCCTGCTGCGCGGCGACACCACGCCCAACCGGCTCGAGCTGCACGGGCTCGGCATCAACGCCACCGTGGACCGCGACGGCCAGGTGACCGTGCAGGGCATCGAAACCGCGGGTGGCGGCGCCGGCGCGACGGAGGCGCTCGAAGCGCTGGGGCCGCTGGCGCGCTTCTCGCGCCTGCGCCTCGAGCGCTGCCGCGTGAACCTGCGCGACGAGCGGCGCGGCAACGAGGTGTACTCCTTCGGCATCTCCCAGGCCACGCTCGACCGCGGCCTGCTGGGCGACGTGCTGGCGCTCGACCTGGCGCTGCCGGCCATGCTCGGCGACAGCGCGCGCATCGAGACGTTCTTCACCGGCGAGCTGCTGCATCCCTCCACCTGGTCCGGCACCGTCACCGGCGACGTCACCGGCCTGGTCGCGCAAACCTGGCTGGCGCCGTTCCTGGTGCGCGGCGCGCGCGTCGAGGCCGCCGACCCGGAGCTGCGCCTGCACGGCGCAATCGTCGGCGGGCGCCTGCAGTCGGCGCGCGTCGAACTGCGCGCCGGGCCGGTTACGGCGCGGCGCGCGCAGCATACGGCGCGGCTCGAGGCGCTCGAGCTGCGCGGCCGGGTCGAAGCGACGACCGAGGGCTGGCGCGCCGGCATCGAGCGGCTGTCGCTGGAAGGCGCCTCCGGCCAGTGGTCGTCCACCGGCGAGCTGCGGGCCGTGCGCACCCCGGCCGGGGGCTGGCGCTTCGAAGCCGGCGCCGAGTACCTGCGCGTGGACGAGTTCGCGCCGTGGCTGCAGATCGCGGCGGTGCCGGCGTCGCTGGCGGGCCTCGACGCCGTGTCGGGCTCCCTGCACGGCCTGCAGTTGCGTGCGCAGGACGACGGCGATGCATGGCGCTACGGCTATCGCGCGCGCTTCGAGGACCTCGCGCTGCCGGCCGCCGGGCAGCCGGCCGGCTTCTCGGGCCTGCGCGGCGAGGTGGCCGGCGACGACCGCGGCGGCCGCGCCGTGCTGCAGGAGAGCCGCGCGGTGCTCGAGGTGCCCGGCCGTTTCGCGACGCCGACGCTGCCCTTCGAGGCGCTCGAGGCCGAGATCGAGTGGCGCCGGCAGCACGACGGCTGGACCGTCGGCCTGCCGCAGTTCCGCTGGCAGTTGTGGGGCACGCGCGGCCGCGGGCGCCTGTCGCTGGCGCTGCCGCACGGCGGGGCCTCGCCGGTGCTCGACCTCGAGGCGCAGTTCTCGTCGGACGACGTCACGCGCGCCAAGCCGCTGATGCCGCAGCGCTGGGGCGCCGGCCTGCGCAGCTGGCTCGACCGCTCGATCCTGGCCGGCCAGGCGCCGCGGGCCAGCCTCGTCATCCAGGGGCCGCTGGCGGATTTCCCGTTCAGCGTGCGCCAGACCGGCCGCTGGTCGCTGGACATCGACGCGGCCGACGTGGAGCTGGCGTATCACCCGGAATGGCCCGCCGTGAACGGCCTGCAGGCGCAGCTGCATTTCGAGGGCAGCAGCCTTGCGATCGAGAGCACCCGCGGCAGCGTCACCGGCAATCCGATCGAGCGCGCTACCGCGCGCTTCCCCGAGTTCGCCACCGGCCAGCTGCTGATCGACGGCACCGTGCGCGGCGAGACCGCGCGTTTCTACGAGTTCCTGGAGCGCTCCCCGCTGCGCGGCAAGCTCGGCGGCCTGCTGGGCCAGACCCGCGCCCGCGGCCCCGCCGTGGTGGACATCCACCTCGACATCCCGGTGAAGGACGCGTCGCGCACGCAGCTCAACGGCCACGTCGCGCTCGACGGCGTGGTGCTGCACCACGACGGCCTGCCGGACCCGATCCGCGAGATCCGCGGCGCGCTCACCTTCGACGGCGCCGGCGCCATCAGCGCCGAGCGGCTCGCCGGCCGGCTGTACGAGGTTCCCCTCGAGGCGACCATCGCGCCGCAGCCGGGCGGCGGCAACCTGCTGTCCGCGGCGCTGCGCCTCACCGTCGACCCGGACGGCAAGGGTGCCAGCGCCCTGATTCCCGCGTGGCTGCGCAGGCAGGCCGCGGGCGCCAGTGACTGGCGGGCGACGCTGCCGCTGGGGGCGGCCGGCGCCGCGGTGCGGCTGACCACCGACCTGGTGGGTGTCGAGCTGCAGTACCCGCCGCCGCTGGGCAAGGCGCGCGACGAGGCGCGGCCGCTGGTGCTGACGGTCGGCAGCACGGCCGGCGCGCCGCTGCACATCACCGTGGACGCCGCCGGGCGGCTCGGCGCCGACCTGCGCTTCGCCCGGCGCCGCGGCGCGATGACGCTCACGCGCGGCCTGCTGCGGCTGGGGCCGGGCCCGGCGCCGAAGGCCACCGAGGACGGGCTGGTGCTCACCGGCGAGCTGCCGGAGATCGACGCCAGGGAATGGCAGCGTGCGCTGGCCGCGGCCGGGCTCGGCGATCCGGGCCAGGCCGTGCGCCGCGCGGACCTGCGCCTGGCGCTCGTCCGCTGGAGCCCGTTCGCGCTGAGGGGGTTGCGCTACCAGTGGAACGCCACGCGCGCCGGCTGGGCGCTGGTCCTCAGCGGCGAACAGGGCGCCGGCGAAGTGCGCTGGAGCGCCGCAGACCGCGGGCTGCTGACGGCGCGCCTCGAGCGCTTGCAGGTGGGTTTCGCCCCGGCCGAGGCAGAGGCCGAGGCCGAGTCCGAGTCCGAGTCCGAGGCGGCGACGGTGCAGGACCCCGCCGCGCTGCCCGTGGTCGACCTCGACGTCGGCAAGCTGGTGGTTGGCCAGGCCGATCTCGGCCACGTGGAGCTCGCCACGCTGCGCACCGAACTCGGCCAGAAGACCCGCGTGCTCAAGGCCGGCGGCGGCATCCTGACGCTGGCTGCCGGGGGCGAGTGGCGGCGGCGCGCCGGGCAGTCCAGCGGCGAGCTGGCCGGCGACCTCGAGACGCGCGACATCGCCACGCTGCTGCGCACGTTCGGCTATACGCCGAACCTCGACGCCAAGGCCGCGCGCTTCAAGGCCGCGCTGAGCTGGGCGCCCTCGGAGCGCGGCCTGCAGTGGTCGCAGGCGCAGGGCACCGTGCACGTCGAAGTCGCCAACGGCCAGCTGCGCGCGGTCGAGCCGGGCGCCGGGCGCGTGCTCGGGCTGGTCAACTTCTACGCACTGCCGCGGCGCCTGACGCTGAACTTCCGCGACGTGGTCAGCAAGGGCCTGGGCTTCGACAAGATCACGGGCGACTTCGAGCTGCGCGACGGCAGCGCCACGACGCAGAACCTGAGCGTGGCCGGCCCGTCGGTGCGCATGGATGTGCGCGGGCGCATCGGCCTGGTTGCGCGCGACTACGACCAGACCGTCACGGTTTATCCGGACGTGTCGGGCGGCGTCACGCTGGGCGCCGTGCTGCTCGGCGGCCCGGTGGCCGGCGCGCTGGCGCTGATCGCGCAGGAGATCATGGGCAAGCCGCTCAACCAGGTCACGCAGCTGACCTACCGCGTGACCGGCAGCTGGGACAACCCGCAGGTCACGCAGGGCGCCACCCCGGTGGCGCCGCCGGCGCCGGCCGAGGCGCCGCCGGCCGGAGGCCCGCGCCGGTGAGCGCGCGCCTCGCCGCGATCCAGATGAACTCCGGCGCCGACGTCGCGGCGAACCTGCGCGCGGCCCTTGCCGCGCTGGAACAGGCGCGCGCGCGCGGCGCGGCCCTGGCGGTGCTGCCGGAGAACTTCGCCTTCATGGGCGCGCACGAGCGCGACAAGCTGGCCGTGGCCGAGGACGAAGGCAGGGGGCCGATCCAGGGCTTCCTGGCGCAGGCCGCGCAGCGGCTGGGGTTGTGGCTGGTCGGCGGCACCGTGCCGCTGAAGACGGCCGAGCCGCAGCGCGTCGCCGCGGCCTGCCTCGTGTTCGATGCCGCCGGAACGCGCGTGACACGCTACGACAAGATCCACCTGTTCGACGTGGACGTGCCCGGGGGCGACGCCTACCGCGAGTCGCAGAGCATCGCGCCGGGTGCGCCGCGGCCGGTGGCCGTCGACACGCCGGCCGGCCGCGTCGGCCTCTCGGTGTGCTACGACCTGCGCTTCCCCGAGCTGTTCCGCCTGCTCGCTGCCGCGGGCGCCGAGCTGCTGGCGGTGCCGTCGGCGTTCACCGAGCGCACCGGCGCGGCGCACTGGGAGGCGCTGCTGCGCGCGCGCGCCATCGAGAACCAGTGCTATGCAGTCGCCCCGGGCCAGTGGGGCGCGCATCCGGGCGGCCGGCGCAGCTGGGGCCACAGCCTGATCGTCGACCCGTGGGGCCGGGTGCTGGCGCAGCACGGCGACGGCACCGGCGTGATCGTCGCCGACGCGCCGCTCGAGCCGCTGCAGGCGCTGCGCCACAGCTTCCCGGTGCTGGACCACCGGCGCCTGTAGAAGAAAGACTTTTTCACACAAAGGCACGAAGACACGAAGGAAAAGAGGGAAAAGACTTACACTCTCTGCATCTTTGTGCCTTCGTGTCTTTGTGTGAAATACCCCTTCCCTGAATGACTGACTCCCTGACCCTGGCCCGCGCGGCCTTGCTCGAGCCGGCGACGCTCGACGAACGCCGGATCGAGCGCGTGCTCGGCGGCCTGATGAAGCCCGGCGTGGACGCCGCCGACCTGTATTTCCAGCACTCGGCGTCCGAGAGCTGGCTGTACGAGGACGGCATCGTCAAGACCGGCAGCCACCACGTCGAGCAGGGCGTGGGCGTGCGCGCCATCGCCGGCGAGAAGACCGGCTTCGCCTACTCCGACGAGATCGCGCTGCCGGCGCTGACCGAGGCCGCCGCCACCGCCAACGCCATCGTGCGCGCCGGCCGGCAGGCGCGGCTCGCGGCCTGGGCGCCGCAGGCGCCGGCGCCGCTGTATGCGCCGCGCGATCCGCTGGCCAGCCTGCCCACCGGCGAGAAGCTGGCGTTGCTGCGGCGCGCCGACGCCGCGGCGCGCGCGGCCGACCCCGCCGTGACCCACGTCATCGTCTCGCTGGCCGGCAGCCACGACACCGTGCTGGTCACCGCGAGCGACGGCACGCTGGCGGCCGACGTGCGGCCGCTGGTGCGCATGAACGTCAGCGTCATCGCCGAGCGTGGCGGCCGCCGCGAGCAGGCCAGCGCCGGCGGCGGCGCGCGCGCGGGCTACGACTGGTTCCTCGCCGGCGACAAGCCCGAGGCCTACGCGCGCGAGGCGGTGCGCCAGGTCCTGGTGCTGCTCGACGCGGCGCCGGCGCCGGCCGGCAGCATGACCGTGGTGCTCGGGCCGGGCTGGCCGGGCGTGCTGCTGCACGAAGCCGTCGGCCATGGGCTCGAGGGCGATTTCAACCGCAAGGGCTCGTCGGCCTACTCGGGCCGCATCGGCCAGAAAGTCGCATCAGGGCTGTGCACCCTGGTGGACGACGGCGCGCTGCCGGGGCGTCGCGGCTCGCTGACGCTCGACGACGAAGGCACGCCGGGCCAGTGCACCACCCTGATCGAGAACGGCATCCTCAAGGGCTACCTGCAGGACAAGCACAACGCGCGCCTCATGGGCATGCACCCGACCGGCAACGGCCGCCGCGAGTCGTACGCGCACGTGGTCATGCCGCGCATGACCAACACTTACCTGCGGCCGGGGCCGCACGACCCGGCCGAGATCATCGCCTCGGTGCCGCGCGGCCTGTACGCGGTCAATTTCTCCGGCGGGCAGGTGGACATCACCTCGGGCAACTTCGTGTTTTCGGCCTCGGAGGCCTACCTGATCGAGGACGGCAAGGTCGGCCGGCCGGTCAAGGGCGCGACCCTGATCGGCAACGGCCCGGAGGCCCTGACGCGCGTGACCATGCTCGGTAACGACCTCGCGCTCGACGCCGGCGTCGGCGTCTGCGGCAAAGAAGGCCAGAGCGTGCCGGTCGGCGTCGGTCAGCCGACGCTGAAAATCGAAGGGTTGACGGTCGGGGGGACGCAACGATGAGAATCCAGGCGATCGCCGCCGCGGCGCTGCTGCTGTCGGCTTGCACCACCACCGAGTACGTCTTCACGCCGCCGCAGACCGCCGAGGGGAAGGCCTGCGTCGAGCGCTGCCAGGCCAGCCAGTCGTCCTGCCGCCGTGACCAGGACAAGCGCGCCGACCGGGCCCGGTTGCAGTGCGAGGCCGAATCGGCGCGGCGCGAGGAGGCGTGCGAAATCCAGGCGCCGATCGAGTACGCGGCCTGCCTCAAGTTCGCCAAGACCGACGAGGAGCGGGCGGCCTGCGCGCTCGAGGACTGCACCCGGCCGGCGTGCCACGCCTCGCCCAGCTACGGCCTGTGCGACGGCGACTTCCGCTTCTGCTTCCAGAATTGCGGCGGCAGGATCGACGTCATCGAGCGGTAGCCGGGAGCGGACACGTGAGGCGCGCGCCCGGGCGGCTGCGCATCATCGGCGGCGAGTTCCGCAGCCGCGTGGTCGGGTTCGAGGCGGCGCCCGGGATGCGCGCCACCCCGGACCGCGTGCGCCAGACCCTGTTCGACTGGCTGGCGCCGGTGATCGAAGGCGCCAGGGGCCTCGACTTGTTCGCCGGCAGCGGCGCGCTGGGGCTCGAGGCGCTGTCGCGCGGCGCCGGCCACGTGACCTTCGTCGAAACCGGCGCGGCCCAGGCCGCGGCGATTCGCGCGGCGCTGGCCGCGCTGAACTGCGCCGATCGCGCCACCGTCGTGCCGGGTGACGCGCTGGCGTTCCTGGCGTCCGCGCCGCCGAAATCGTTCGACATCGCCTTCCTCGACCCGCCGTTCGACGCCGGCCTGCTGGCGCCGGCGCTGGCGGCACTGCCGGCCGCGCTGTCGGCCGATGCGCGGGTCTACGCCGAGTGGCACGGCGCCGGCGCGCTGCCGTGGCCCGCGGGCTACGCCGTGCTCCGTGAGCGAAAAGCCGGTCAGGTAAGCTACGCGCTGGCCACGTACGGCAGCCCAGCATGACCATCGTCGCGGCGTACAGCGGCACGTTCGACCCGATCACCTTCGGCCACACCGACATCATCCAGCGCGCGGCGCGCATGTTCCCGCGCGTCATCGTCGCGGTCGGCCTGAACCCGGCCAAGAGCCCGCGCTTCTCGATCGAGGAGCGCGTCGAGCTGGTGCGCGCCTCGGTGCGCAAGCTGAAGAACGTGCAGGTCAAGCCGTTCTCCGGGCTGGTGGTCGATTTCGCCCGCGAGCACGGCGTAACCGTGCTGGTGCGCGGCGTGCGCTCGGTCGGCGACTTCGATTACGAGAAACAGATGGCAGTGATGAATCGCGACCTGTACCCGAAGCTGGACACCGTGATGCTGGTGCCGTCGCCGGAGCACGCGCACCTGTCGTCGAGCCTGGTGCGGGAGATCGCCAGCCTCGGCGCGCCGATCGAGAAGTTCGTGCCGGCCCCGGTGGCGCCGCTGCTGCGCGAGCGCTTCGGCAAGAAGAAGCGGTAGGAGCGCCTTGTAGGAGCGCCTCTCAGGCGCGACGATGTTCCGCCATGGCCCTCAAGATCACCCACGAGTGCATCAACTGCGACGTCTGCGAGCCGGTGTGCCCGAACCATGCCATCTCCCAGGGCCCGGAGATCTACCAGATCGACCCGGAGCTGTGCACCGAGTGCGCCGGGCACTTTGCCGAGGCGCAGTGCGTCAAGGTGTGCCCGGTGAACTGCATCCCGCTGGACCCCGACCATGCCGAGACGCGCGAGCAGCTGCTGGCCAAGTTCCACCGCCTGACCGCGATCGCCAAATGAAAAACAGACTGTTTCTCGCCAAGCACGCCAAGCTCGCGGAGAAAGAAGCCGGGCTCTCTCTTGCTTGGCGGTCTTTGCGTGCTTGGCGAGAAACCGTTTTTCTTTTTCTGTTGCTTGTCGGCGCCGCGCGCGCGGCGGAGCTGCCGCCGGGCTACGCCGTCGCCACGCCGCACCCGCTGGCCACCGCGGCCGCTGCCGAAATCCTCGACGAGGGCGGCAACGCCTTCGACGCCGCCGTCGCCGCCAGCGCGGCCTTGACGGTGGTGGCCTCGCAGAGCACCGGCATCGGCGGCGGCGGCTTCTTCCTGCTGCACCGCGAGTCCGACGGCCTGCAGGTGTTCGTCGACGGGCGTGAAGTGGCGCCGCTCGCCGCCACTGCCGACATGTACCTCGACGCCAAAGGCGCGGCCGACGCCGGGGCCTCGCTGCGCGGGGCCCGGGCCGCGGCGATTCCGGGGCTGCCGGCGCTGTGGCAGCACGTGGCGCGCAAGTACGGCAGCAAGCCGCTGGCGCGCCTGCTGGCGCCGGCCATCCGCCTGGCGCGCGAAGGCTTCGCCATCGAGGAGCCCAAGGCGCGCCTGCTGTCCCGCTATGCCCGTTTTTCGCCGGCCGCCGCCGCCGTGTGGCTGCCCGGCGGCAAGCCGCCCGCGGCCGGCGCGGTGGTGCGCCAGCCGGACCTCGCCGCCACGCTCGCGCGCGTCGCGCGCGATGGCCGCGCCGGCTTCTACGAGGGCGAGCTCGCGCAAAAGCTGGTCGCCGGCGTGCGCGCGGCCGGCGGCGTGTGGCAGGCCGAGGACCTGCGCGGCTATCGCGTGCTCGAACGAAAGCCCCTGCACGCGTTCTTCCGCGACTACCGGCTGACGCTGGCGCCGCCGCCTTCGGCCGGCGGTGTGGCGCTGGCGCAGGCCCTGGCGATGCTCGAGGCGCGCGCCTGGCCGCCCGCCGACGCGGTGCAGGCGAAGCACGAGCTGGTCGAGGCCCTGCGCCGGGCCTTCGGCGACCGGCGGCTGCTCGGCGACCCGGACTTCGTCGGAATGCCGCTGTACCGCCTGCTGTCGCGCGAGTACCTGCTGGGGCTGGCGCGCGGCATCCGCGGCGACGCCGCCACGCCGAGCGAGGGGTCGCCCGCGGCGGGCGCCGGCAACAACACCGCGCATTTCTCGATCCTCGACGCTGCCGGCAACCGCGTGAGCGCGACCGAGACCGTCAATACCGAATTCGGCTCCGGCTTCATGCCCCCCGGCACCGGCGTGCTGCTCAACAACGAAATGGACGACTTCGCCGCCAGCCTCACCGCGAGCAACGCGTATGGCCTGGTCGGCTCGGCCGCCAACGCCATCGCTCCGGGCAAGCGGCCCCTGTCGAGCATGACGCCGACCTTCGTCGAGGGCCCGCGCGGCGTGTTGATCGTGGGCAGCAAGGGCGGCAGCCGCATCGTCAGCCAGGTGCTGAGCGCCGTGCTCGGCTTCACGCAGGGGCAGGGAACGGCGGAGCTGGCCGCGGCGCCGCGCCTGCACCACCAGCACCTGCCGGACCGGATCTACTTCGAGCCCGGCGCGCTGTCGCCCGCCGAGCAGGAGGCGCTGCAAGCGCTCGGCCATGCGCTGCGGCCGGTACCGGATGCCTGGGGCAACCTGCAGGCGGTGTGGTGGGACCGCGACGGCAACGGGCTGGAGGCGGCCGCGGATCCGCGCGGCGTGGGCAGCGTGGCGGTGCGGCGCACGCGCGCCGTCGCGCCGGCTCAGGTCGGCAGGTAGTTGGCCTGCTGCGCCAGCTTGCGCGACGAAATGCGCAGGCGGTGGCGCGGCAGCGTGGCCTTGCGCCGGCGCGGGTGCAGCTCGGACAGCCGCACGTTCAGCAGGTTGCGCAGCGCGCGCGCGTTGATACTGCGCGGCCGTCGGCGCAGCTGGTCGGTCTGGTCGGCGGCGATGACGCGGCGCAGGTGCTCGGCGTGCTTCTCGATGGCGAGCATGTAGGGGTTGATGCCGTTGAAGTGGATCGACATGTAGCGGTAGGCCTTGCGGAAATAGCCGTCCAGCCGCTCCTTGAACAGCGCGTCGATGAACTCCGGCGTCTTGCGCAAGAGGTCGTCCGGGGACTTGTACACCGGCTGCGGCCCGCCGGGAATGCCGGGCGCCGCCAGGCCGCAGGCCTGGAATTCGTGGAACAGGTAGTTACGGCACTTCTCGAGGTAGCAGCGGTCCGCCATCTGCGCGATGAGGTCGGCGGTGCCGAGCATGAAGCCCAGGCGCCGGTCGAGTGGATTGCGGACGTTGATCTTGGAGAGCGCGATCTCGTAGCCGGTGAAGTGCACCAGCCGCCCGGCCAGGCGCGCCTCGCGCACGAAGCCGATGCGCGGCAGGAAATCCATCAGGAAATTGGCGCTGCGGGTGACGTGGTAGAAGGTGAACTCGGCGCCGTTATGGAACTGCGACTCGTCGTAGCGGCGGATGTAGCCGGAGTCGTGGAACAGGGCGCAGATCACGCCCAGGCGCGCGCGCCGCTCGCCGATGCGCGAGCGCCTGGGCACGCTGCGCTCGTGGCCGTCGATCAGGCGCCCCAGCGCCAGCGTGCAGTCGAGGCTGTGCTGGACGTCGTGGTACCAGGTGTCGCAGCCGTGGTAGCCGGGCAGGATGCCGGCGTACAGCCGCGTGAAGGTGTCGAAGGCGATGCGCACCGGCCCGAGGTCGGCGCGTGGATAGAGCCGCTCGAAAATGCCGCAGACGACCTCGCTGACCGCGTGCGGGTCGGCGATGCACACGGTGTTCGTCACGTCGTAGTGGCTGCGGCGTTCGCGCATTCTCGGGGCCCCCGGCCCTGCTGGCCTGACGCCAGCCCATCATAACGCGGCCCGTCGCGGCGAACCGGGGCGCCTCGACCGATCGGTCAGGCCGGGATGAAGTCGGCGCCCGCGACGCGCGCGCGCCGCGTGCGGCGGCTGTGCAGCGGCAGCGTCGCCCGGCGCCGGCGGCGGTCGGCGACGTGCAGGCCGGTGATCTGGCGCAACGCGTGGGCGTTGACGCTTTCGGGCTGGCGCCGCAGCAGGGCCAGGCTGCCCTGGTCCACCGCCTGGCGGATGAAATCGATGTGGCGGCGGATCTCGGCCAGGTACGGGTTGGCGCCGCCGAAGTGGTCCTCGATGTAGCGGTAGGCCCCCTCGAAATAACCGTCGAGCCGGTCGTTGAAGATCTTGCGCGCGAACTCCGGCGTCTTGCGCAGCAGGTCGTCCGGCGAGTGGTAGATCGGCTTGACCTTGTGGCCGGCCCGGGCCTCGCCGGCGAGGCCGCAGGCGACGAACTCGTGGTACAGGAAGTCGCGGCACTTCTCGGGATAGTTGCGGTCGGCCATCTGCGCCATCAGGTCGGCGGACCCGAGCAGGAAGCCCAGCCGGCGGTCCTTGGCGTCGTGCACCTTGATGGCGTCGAGCGCCATCTCGTAACCGGTGAAATGCACCAGGCGGCGCACCATGGGCGCTTCCTTGGCGAAACCGACGGTCGGCAGGAACTCGGCCAGGAACTCGCCGCTGCGCGTGACGTGGCACAGGGTCAGCTCGGCGCCGTTGCGGAACTGGGTTTCGTCGAGCCGGCGGATGTAGCCGACGTCGTGGAACAGCGCGGCGATGACGCCGATGCGGGCGCGGCGGTGGCCGAGGCGGCCGCGGCCGGCGCTGCGCTCGTGGCCGTCGAGCAGCCGCGCCATGGCCAGGGTGCAGTCGAGGCTGTGCTGGGCGTCGTGGTACCAGGTGTCGCAGCCGTGATAGCCGGGCAGGGCCCCGCTATAAATGCGGGTGAAGGTATCGAAGGCCTTGCGCACCGGCGCCAGGTCGACCTTCGGATAGACCCGCCGCAACAGGCGGCAGACCTCGCGCGCGACCGCACGCGGGTCCGAGATCATCACGGTGTTGGTGACGTCGTAGTGGCTTTGGCGAGGCTGCATGTCGTCCTGTCTCCGCAGGGTTAATCGTAGGCCCGCGCCGCCTCACGGGGTGCGAACCAAGTCGCACATCTTACTCATTCAGGTGCGCAATGACAGGGGCGTGGTCCGAGGGCCGCTCGAGCCGGCGCGGGGCGGTATCGATCTGAAAAGACGCGCATTTCCCGGCCAGCCCCGACGACAGCAGGATGTGGTCGATGCGCAGGCCCAGGTTGCGGTGGAACGCGCCCGCCCGGTAGTCCCACCAGGTGTAAGGCTGTTCGGGGCGGGGCACCAGGGTGAAGGCGTCGGCCATGCCCGGCGCCAGCAGCGCCCGGAACGCCGCGCGCTCGGGCTCGGAGCACAGCACCTGGCCGTCCCAGGCCGCCGGGTCGTGCACGTCGGCGTCGGCCGGCGCGACGTTGAAGTCGCCGACGACCGCCAGCTGCGGGGAGCGGGCCAGCTCCGACGACAGGTGCCCGGCGAGCGCCTCCAGCCAGCGCAGCTTGTAGACGTACTTTTCCGAGCCCACGGCCTGGCCGTTGGGCACGTAGGCGCTGATCACCCGCACGCCGTCCACGGTCGCCGCGATCAGGCGGCGGTGGTCGTCGGCGAAACCCGGCAGGTCGCGCTCGACACGTTCGAGCGGCCGGCGCGACAGCAGCGCCACGCCGTTGTAGGTCTTCTGGCCGTTGACCGCGGCGTGGTAGCCCAGCGCCGCAAGTTCGGCGAGCGGGAACTGGTCGTCCTGCAGCTTGAGCTCCTGCAGGCCGATCACGTCCACCGGGTTGGACCTGAGCCAGTCGAGCAGGTGCGGCAGGCGCACGCGCAGGGAATTGACGTTCCAGCTGGCGATTTTCAAGCCGGTTCCAGCAGGCCGCTCTGCCGCAGCAGCGGCTCGAGGCTCGGCGTGCGCCCGCGGAACTCGACGAACAGCTCCATCGCCGGCCGGCTGCCGCCCTGCGCCAGCACGGTGTCGCGGAAGCGCCGCGCCACCGCCGGGTCGGCCAGGCCTTCCTCCTCGAAGGCGCTGAAGGCGTCGGCGGACAGCACCTCGGCCCACTTGTAGCCGTAGTACCCCGCGGCGTAGCCGCCCGCGAAGACGTGGGAGAAGCTGTGCGGAAAGCGGTGCCACTCGGGAGGCCGCAGCACGCTGACCTCGTCCCGCACCTGCGCGAGCGTCTCCAGCAGGCGCGGCCCGGCCGCCGGGTCGTAGTCGCGGTGCAGGCGCAGGTCGAACAGCGCGAACTCCAGCTGGCGCACTGTCGCCAGGCCGCTGTGGAATACGCGGCTGGCGCGCAGCTTGTCGAGCAGGGCGTCGGGCAGGTCCGCTCCGGTCTGCCAGTGGCGCGCAAAGCCGCGCAGCGTGTCGCGCTCGTAGCACCAGTTCTCCATGAACTGGCTCGGCAGCTCGACCGCGTCCCACTCGACGCCGTGGATGCCGGCGACCGCCGCGACGTCGACGCGCGTCAGCAGGTGGTGCAGGCCGTGGCCGAACTCGTGGAACAGCGTCAGCACCTCGTGGTGGGTCAGCAGCGCCGGCTGGCCCGGCAGCGGCGGCGCGAAGTTGCAGGTCAGGAAGGCCGCGGGCGGCTGCAGCCCCGCGGCCGCGCGCCGGCGGATGCGGCACTCGTCCATCCAGGCGCCGCCGCGCTTGTGGTCGCGCGCGTAGGGGTCGAGGTAGAAGTGCGCGAACGGCCGGCCCAGCGCGTCTTTCAGCTCGTAGACGGTGACGTCCGCGTGCCAGGCCGGGATGCCTGGAGCCGCCTCGAACCTCACGCCGTACAGGCGAGCGGCCAGTGCCAGCAGGCCGGCAATGACCTGCGGCGCGGGGAAGTACGGCCGCAGCTCCTCGTCCGAGAGCCCGAGCGTTTCCTGCTTGAGCTTCTCGGCGTAGTAGGCCAGGTCCCACGGCTGCACCTCGGCGGCGCCGCCGAGCCTCGCGGCGAGTGCGCGCAGTTCGTCGAGCTCGCGTTGTGCATGCGCCCGTGCCTTGCCGCCGAGCTCGAGCAGGAAACGTTCCACCTCGGCCGGCGACTGCGCCATCTTGGTCGCCAGCGAGTACTCGGCGAAGCTGCGGTACCCGAGGAGCCGTGCCTGTTCGTGACGCAGCGCCAGGATCTCGCCGATCAGCGCGGTGTTGTCGTGCGCGCCGGCCTGCGGGCCCTGGTCCGAGGCGCGCGTGGCGTAGGCCTCGTAGACCTGCGCCCGCAGCGCGCGGTCGTCGGCATGGGTCATGACGGCGTCGTAGCCGGGGAAGTCGAGCGTGAGCAGCCAGCCGTCGAGGTCCTTCGCGCGCGCCCGCCCGGCGGCCTGCGCCTTGCCGGAGGCCGTCATGCCGGCGAGGCGCGCCTCGTCGGTCACGTGCAGGGTCCAGCCCTGGGTGGCGTCGAGCAGGTTCTCCTCGAATTTCGCCTGCAGTTCCGACAGCCGCAGCGCGCACTGGCGGAAGCGCTCCTTCCGCGCCGGCGGCAGCGCCACGCCGGCGAGGCGGAAGTCGCGCAGCGCGTCGCTCACGGCCTTGCGCCGCGCGCGGCTCTCGTCGGCGAAGCCGGGCGCGCCGGACAGGGCTTCGTAGGCGCGGTACAGCGGCTCGCTCTGCGCCAGTTCGAGGCCGTAGGCGGTGACCTTCGGCAGGCAGGCGTTGTAGGCCGCGCGCCACTCCCCGGTGTTGCACACGCCCCACAGGTGGCCGATCGCCGACCAGACGCGCGCCAGCCGGTCGCCCAGTTCCTCGAGCGGCTCGGCGAAATTCTCCCAGTCCGGCGGCGCGGAATCGGCCAGGCGCGCCGCCAGCGCGGCGCGGTTCTGCGCCAGCAACGCGTCGATGGCGGGCTCGGCGTGCCCGGGCAGGATGCGGTCGAAGGCGGGCAGCTCGCCGGAGGCGGCGAACTCGAGCAGGGGATTCTCCATGGCCCCTAGGCTAAAGCAGACCGCGCACCTTCAGCGACCAGACCAGCAGGGTGACGACCATCGCCGAGGCCATCAGGCTGGTGACGGACTGGAACCAGAACCGGCCCGCGAGCCGTTGCTGGCCCAGCGCCGACAGCAGGTAGGGCCGCCGGTCGCCTGGGTGGCACAGCACGTGCAGCTCGGGCATCGGGTTCAGCCTGGCGCGCCGTTCGCGCACCTCGGCCGCCGCCGCCTCCCAGGCCGCCGCCCACTCGGCGGCATCGAGGGTTCCGTCGCGATTGGCGTCGAAGCGCTCGCCCAGCCTGATGCGGTTCAGCTGCCAAGTGCTGATCAACTCACCGATCTCGCGGCGCTCCCAGGCCTCGGCATGGTCGTGCGACGTGCGGAACAGGCCCAGCGCATACAGCGACTGGCCGACGCGGATGACCGATTCCTCGCAGCGGCGCGTCCCCGCCATCCACACTTTGGTCTCGGCGCCGATGATCCGGGCCTGGTCCGGATCGATCACGCAGGCGCCGGTGCCGTCGCGGATCAGGAACGGCTCGTGGCTGCTGCCGGCCTCGATGACGCGGCCGGCGCCGCGCGCCCCGAACAGCTGCAGCACGGCAGACCAAGCCATGCTCAGGAAGTCCCACGGGGCGGGCTCGGCGCCCTCGATCGGCGCCAGCTCCTCGACGCGATACGACCACCACACGCAGGGAATGCCACTCAAGGGCGATGCCGGCGCCGGCGCGCGCGGGAAATCCACCCGCCCCTCGAGCTCGACGTAGCCCTGCGCCGCCGAGCGCACGCGTGCGGTCGGCGTGTCCTCGATGACGCGCAGGTGCCGCACGCCCTCAATGCACAGCATCACCAGCGCCAGCAGCAGCAGCGCGGCACACGCGGCGATCAGCGCGTACTGGGCCGGCCCCATCCCGAGCAGTGCATCGTGCAACCACGACGTCAGCACGCTCAGTGCCTCCGGCCGCGGTCCTTCGCAGCCAGCGCCGCGTCCAGCTCGAGCAGCAGCCGGTGCCGGTCGTCCTGCGACAGCTTGTTCCAGCGCAAGCCGCGCTCGGCGCCGGCCAGCGCCCACAGCAGGTTCAGCGTGGCCTTGTGGCCGGCGGCCTTCACCTTCAGGAACGCCTCGACCGGCCCGAGCCGGATCAGGTCGGCGCGGCGCCGGATGCCGACCGAGGCGAGCCAGCGCGTGGACACCGGTCCGAGGTTCTTGAGCTGCGGCGGCTTTCCGCGCGCCGGGCGCAGGATCTTCATGCGATGAAGCCGCGCGCCAGCAGCGCCTTGAGCAGCACGAAGGCCGCGATCGCGGCGACGACGAGGGCCGCGGCCGACTCGATCCTGTAGCGCCGGACCAGCCTGGCCTGTGGCACGCCCGACAGGATGTAGGGACGGCCGTCGCGCGGCCTGGCCAGCAGGTGCAGGTCCGGCGTCTCGACCGCGCGCCGCACGTGCTCGTCGCGGACCTTGCTGGCGGCCATGCGCCTTGCCGCTTCCCACTCCTTCTGGTCGATCCTGCCGTCCTTGTTGGTGTCGAGCAGCGCCATCATCTTCGCGTCGCCCTTCCACTTGTCGAGCAGCTCCTTGAGGTCGAGTTTCTCGTCGAAGGAATCCGGGCCGCCCATCTGGGTGCGGAAGGCGCCCAGCGCGTAGACCGGGTCGGCCGGGTGCAGGCGCTCCTCGGTGTAGCGATAGCGCGAGAACCCGGCCCGCAGCCAGCCGCCGCCGGCCGCCGGCCCGACGCTCGGCGTGCGGCTGCCGCCGTACCAGCGCTGGCGGGCGCTGGGGATCACCTTGGCGCCGTCGGGATCCACCACGCAGCGGCCGGTGCCGTCATCGAGCTCGAAGCAGTCGTCGCTGGTGCGCGACTCGACGGTGACCCACTTGCTGTTCTTGCCGCTGCGCCGCTTCTCGTCGATGGCGAAACGCCACCATACGCAGCGCCTCTTGGTCAGCGGGGCGATGATCGGCGGGCCGTCCATCAGGCGGGCGTCGCCCTCGAGCTCGACGTAGCCCTGCGCGACGGAGCGCAGGCGCGAGGTCGGCATGTTCTCCATCAGCCGCGCGCGGTGCAGCACGACGAAGCTGCCGACGAAGCAGGCTGCCGCGACGACGCCGCTGCCCAGGCACCACCAGAAAAACTCGTCCGCGGGCGCGGTCGCGAAGTATTCGCCCAACGGTCAGGTGCTGCTGAACAGCGCCTTCACGTCGACGTCCTTCTTCTCGTCCTCGCTGAACACGAGCAGGTCCTTCGCCCCGAAGTTCAGCAGCCGCGCGACGATGACGTCGGGGAACTGCTCGATGCGCACGTTGTTGCGGTTGACCGCCTCGTTGTAGAACTCGCGCCGGTCGGAAATCGCGTTCTCCAGGCCGGTGATGCGGCCGAGCAGCGTCTGGATCGACTGGTTGGCCTTGAGCTCGGGGTAGGCCTCGGCGGTGGCGAGGATGTTGCCCAGGCCCAGGCGCATGGCGCCCTCGGCCGCGCCGACGCCCTTGACGTCGCCGCGCTCGCGCGCGGAGTAGGCGGCGGCGCGCGCCTGCATGACCGCCTCCAGCGTGCTGCGCTCGAACTGCATGTACTGCTTGCAGGTCTCGACCAGCTTGGGCAACTCGTCATGGCGCTGCTTGAGCAGCACGTCGATGTTGCTCCAGGCCTGGGCGACCGCATGCTTGAGGTTGACCAGCCCGTTGTAGATGACCACGCCGTAGACGAGCAGGACAGCCAGGATTCCCAGCCAGATCAAACCGGTCATGCGGATCCCCCGAGGACGCAGAACCTTGAAGTGTAGCCCCCGACCCCGGGGCTGAACAGGGTCGGGCGCGCTACCATCTGCGCCTCGACCGCCACCGTCATCCCGATGAGCCTGCCGTTGTGGAAGCCCGACGCGGCGCGCGCGGCTGCCAGCAACATGGCGGCCTTCGTGCGCGAGGCCGCGCACCAGCGCCACGTCGAGCCGCGGCCGGGCGGCGGCCTGCGCACGGGCGACTACGACCAGCTGTGGCGCTGGTCGGTCAAGCAGCCCGCGCGCTTCTGGCAGCTGGTCTGGCAGTTCTGCGAGGTGCGCGCGTCACGCCCGCCGGAGCAGGTGCTGGCCGAGGCGTTGCGCATGCCGGGCGCGCGCTGGTTCGAGGGCGCCCAACTGAACTTCGCGCAGAACCTGCTGCGCACCCCGGACGGCCAGCCCGCCCTGGTCGCGCTCGACGAGCGCGGGCGCCGCCGCCAGCTCACCGGCGCCGAGCTGCGAGAGCGCGTGCGCGCCGTGGCCGCCGCGCTGGCCGCCGACGGGGTCGGCCCGGGCGACCGCGTGGCCGGCTTCCTGCCGAACACGCTCGAGCCGGTCGTCGCCATGCTGGCCACGGCCAGCCTCGGCGCAATCTGGTCCTCGTGCTCGCCCGACTTCGGCTTGCGGGGCGTGCTCGACCGCTTCGGCCAGATCGAGCCCAAGGTCCTGTTCGCGTGCGACGGCTACGCCTACGCCGGCAAGCCGGTGGACACCCGCGAGCGCGTCACCCGCATCGTGCAGGCGCTGCCGGAACTCAAGCGCCTCGTGCTGGTGCCGTTCCTCGACGAGAAAAAGGGGTCAGATCCATTTTTCGCGACGAAAAATGGATCTGACCCCATTTATTTCGGCGATTACGCCGCGCCCGGCGCGCCCGGGTTCGCGCCGCTGCCGTTCGACCATCCGCTGTACATCCTGTACTCCTCGGGGACGACCGGCGTGCCGAAGTGCATCGTGCATGGCGCCGGCGGCACGTTGCTGCAGCACCTCAAGGAGCTGGTGCTGCACACCGACGTGAAACCCGGAGACCGGCTGTTCTTCTTCACCACCTGCGGCTGGATGATGTGGAACTGGCTGGTGTCGGGCCTCGCCGCCGGCGCCACGGTCGTGCTGTACGACGGCGCGCCGACGCACCCGGGACCCGAGGCCCTGTGGCAGCTGGCCGAGCGCGAGCGGCTGACGCAGATGGGCGTGAGCCCCCGCTACCTGTCCGCGCTCGAGAAGAGCGGCTACCGGCCGCGCGAGCACCACGCGCTGCCGGAGCTGCGCACGCTGCTGTCCACCGGCTCGCCGCTGGCCCCCGAGCAGTTCGACTTTGTCTACCGCGAGGTCAAGGCCGACGTGCAACTGGCCTCGATCTCCGGCGGCACCGACATCATCTCGTGCTTCGCGCTCGGCCATCCGCAGTTGCCGGTGTACCGCGGCGAGCTGCAGTGCCGCGGGCTGGGCATGGCGGTGGACGTGTTCGACGAGGACGGCATGCCGGCGCGCGGCAAGGCCGGCGAGCTGGTGTGCACGCGGCCGTTCCCGTCGATGCCGCTGGGTTTCTGGAACGACCCGGACGGCGTGCGCTACCGCGCCGCGTACTTCGACCGCTTCCCCGACGTCTGGCACCACGGCGACTACGCCCAGCTCATGCCGAGCGGCGGGCTGGTCATCGGCGGGCGCTCGGACGCCACGCTTAACCCCGGCGGCGTGCGCATCGGCACCGCCGAGATCTACCGGGTGGTGGACGCGCAGCCCGAGGTGCTCGAATCGGTGGTGGTCGCGCACCGCCACGACAACGACGACCGCGTGATCCTGTTCGTGCGGCTGCGCGAGGGCGCAACCTGGTCGGAAGGCCTCAGGCAGAAGCTGCGCCAGGCGATCCGCGCCGAGCTGACGCCGCGGCACGTGCCGGCGCAGATCCTGCCGTGCCCGGAGGTGCCGCGCACCATCAGCGGCAAGATCACCGAGCTGGCCGTGCGCGAGCTGATCCACGGCCGGCCGGTCAGGAACATGGACGCGCTCGCCAACCCGGGCGCGCTGGACTACTTCCGCACCCTGCCGCCGGAGGCGCTGTTCTGAAAAAAGACATTTCACACAAAGGCACAAAGGCACAAAGAAGCACAATCAATGAAATTTCCTTCCTTTGCGTCTTCGTGTCTTTGTGTGAAACAGTCCTTATCTTTTGGATAGCCCATGACCCGAACCCTCGTATTGCTGCGCCACGGCCAGAGCCAGTGGAACCTCGACAACCGCTTCACCGGCTGGGTCGACGTGGACGTCAGCGCGCTCGGCCTCGAGGAGGCGACCAAGGCCGGCGAGCTGATGCAGGCCGAGGGCCTGCGCTTCGACGTCGCCCACACCTCGGTGCTCAAGCGCGCCATCCGCACGCTGTGGGTCGCGCTCGACGTGATGGACCAGATGTGGATCCCGGTGCGCAACACCTGGCGGCTGAACGAGCGCCATTACGGCGCGCTGCAGGGCCTCGACAAGGCGCGGATGACGGCGCAGCACGGCGAAGCGCAGGTCAAGGTCTGGCGGCGCAGCTACGACGTGCCGCCGCCGCCGATGAAGAAGAGCGACCCCGGCCACCCGAAGCACGATCGCCGCTACGCCGGCGTGCCCGCGAAGCTGCTGCCCTCGACCGAGTCGCTGAAAACCACGCTCGAGCGCGTGCTGCCGTACTGGCACAAGGCCATCGCGCCGGACCTCAGGGCCGGGCGCGTGGTGCTGGTGGCCGCGCACGGCAACAGCCTGCGCGCGCTGTACAAGTACCTGACCGGCATGTCGGCGCAGGAGATCGTCGAGACGAACATCCCGACCGGCATCCCGCTGCTGTTCAAGCTCGACGCGAAGCTGAAAGTGAAGTCGCACCGCTACCTCGGCGACCCGGAGGCGGCCAAGCGCGCCGCCGAGGCGGTCGCGCGCCAGGCCCAGCGGCAGCCGTAACCCGCGCCGCGATTGACCCAGGTCAACGCATGCGCGGCGCTTCGGGAATAGCGTCAAGGCATGGACGCCAGACGACGTTGCATGCTCCAGGCGGGCGCTTCCATCGTGGCGCTCGCGGCCCTGCCGGCGGTTCCCGCCGCGCCGGTGCTGCGCGAATCCGAGCCGGACGCCACCGCGCTGGAGTACACCGCCGACGCCGGCCGCCTCGACCCGGCGCTGCAGCCGGCGTTCGCGCCGGGCAGCCGCTGCGCGGCGTGCTACTTCTACCAGGGACGCAAATCCAGCGACTACGCGCCGTGCACGGTGTTCGCCGGCTGGCGCGTGAGCGCCAGGGGCTGGTGCCGGGAATTCAAGCCGCGCGCCGGCTGAACACCGCGGCGCATCGTTTTGCCCATAATGGCCCCCGGCCGGGGGGCCCATGATCCGCGATCCCATCTATCGCACGCGCTACCGCACGCTGCAGGCCGCGCTCACGCTGATCGGCCTGCTGGCGTTCGGCGGGGCGCTGTCGATGCTCGAGCTGCCGCAGGTGCGGCCGCTGGAGCTGGGGCTGTTCGCGTTCGCCACGGTCTGCTGCCTCGGCCTGGTGCCGGCGGCGTGGCGCGCCGCGCAGCGCCGCGACCGCACCGCCCTCCAGCGCATCGCCGTCCTGGCCCTGGCCATCGGCAGCGCGCTGTTGTTGCAGCGCATCCTCGCCACGCTCTACGGCGGCCTGTTCGACGACCCGCGCGTCGACCTGTTCCGCCTGCACTACGCCGGCTCGGTCGTGCTGTTCCTGTCGGCGGTGGCGACGATGCGGGCGCGCACGGCACTGCGCTACTGCTGGTTCCTGTGGGGTGTCATGGTGGCCATCACGCTGCCGGGGCTGTGGCTGGCCACCGGCTTCGACACCGCGCGGCCCGGGCTCGTGTCGGTGCTGGTGTGGCTGCTGGTGGCCAACCCGCTGCTGATCCTGCTGATGCATGCGCTGCCGCAATACGAGGAGCAGCTCGACCGCAGTGCCCGGGAAGTCGCGGCGATGCGCGATCGCACCGAGCTGATGGACAAGCTCGCCGAGAGCGAGCGGCGCTTCAATCTCGTCGTCGAGGGCCTCGAGGTCGGGGTGTGGGATCGCTGGGTCGGGCCGCCGGAGCGCCGCTGGTGGTCGCCGCGCTTCTTCGAGCTGCTGGGCTACGCGCCCGGTGAGATCACGCCGGACGAGGCCAACCTGAAGGAACTGTTGCACCCCGACGACCGCGAGCGCGTGTGGAAGCTCGGCACCGAGCAGCTGGCCAAAGGCGACCTGATGGACCTCGACTTCCGCTTCCGCACCAAGCACCGCGGTTATCGCTGGTTCAACTCGCGCGCCCGCGCCGAGCGCGGCCTCAACGGCCGGCTGATGCGCCTGGCGGGCTCGCTGACCGACATCCACGACAAGCGCGTCGCCGAGGAGGCGCTGCACGCCGCGCAGGCCGAGCTCACGCGGCTGGCGTACCGCGATACGCTCACCGACCTGCACAACCGCCGCTACTTCGACGAGCACTTCCAGCGCGAGTGGGAGCGTGCGCGGCGCTCGCGCCAGCCGCTGTCGCTGATGCTGGTGGACCTCGACCACTTCAAGGCCTACAACGACCGCTACGGCCATCCGGCCGGCGACAGCTGCCTGGTGGAGTTCGCGCACCTGCTGGCGCGCTGCGCCAACCGCCCGGCCGACATCGTCGCGCGGCTCGGCGGCGAGGAGTTCGGCCTGGTGCTGCCGGAGACCTCCGCGGTGCGCGGCGCCATGGTCGCCCAGCGCCTGCAGCTGCTGCTGCGGCAGGACGCCATCCCGCACGAAGGCTCGCCCCTCGGCGTGCTGACGTTCAGCGCCGGCGTGGCATCGATCGCGACGCCCGACGGCCCCGGGCCGGCCGAGCTGTTCGAGCAGGCCGACCGGGCGCTGTACGAGTGCAAGCGCCGCGGGCGCGACGGCATCGTGCGCTACGACGAGCTGACGCCGGGCGCCGCCTACGCCGGCAGCAGGCCGCGCTGAGCCAGCCAGGCGCGCGCGTCGTCGGCGTCGCGCTCGAACCAGGCCCGCGCCGAGCCGAGCCGGAAGCTGTAGCCCCAGGCGTCCATGTCGGCAAGCATGCGCTCGCGTGAGTAGCCGGGCACGCGCTCCGCCAGCAGGATCTGCAGGTAGCACACCGCGCACTCCTCGAGGTCGTCGCCGCCGGCATCCGTATGCACAAAAAGGGGACGTAACCCTTTTTCTCTCGCTGCCGGAAAAAGGGGTGCGTCCCCTTTTTCCCGGTTCTGCAGGCAGATGCAGTGGCAGGCCTCGTGCAGCGCCGAGTGTACCGGCGTGTCGGGGCGCAGGAGCAGGCAGTTGCCGATCAGGCCGGCCTCGGACTCGCCCCAGTAGCTGCCCTCGATCGACTGCCCCGGCGCGAGCCATTGCAGCTCGAGCCCGTACGGCGCCAGCAGCGCCGCCAGGGCGCCCTCGGCGAGTTGCGATACGGGTACGACGTCCGGCGGCGCGTTCATGACCGCCAGATCATGCCTTTAGAATCGACCCATGCGCATTGGCATCGACCTCGGCGGCACCAAGATCGAAGGCGCGCTCATGGGCGCCGGCTCGCAGATCCTGCACCGCGAGCGCGTTACCACGCCGCGCGGCGACTACGCGGGCGCGCTGGTGGCCATCGCGCAGCTGGTCAAGGCGCTCGAAAGCGCGGCCGGCACCGCCGGCCTGCCGGTCGGCGTCGGCCATCCGGGCTCCTTGTCACCGGCGACCGGCCGCCTGCGCAACAGCAACTCGACCTGGATGAACGACCAGCCGCTCAAGCAGGACCTCGAGCGCGCGCTGGGGCGCGAGCTGCGCCTGGCCAACGACGCCGACTGCTTCGCCTTATCGGAGGCGATCGACGGCGCCGGCGCCGGCGCGCGCTGCGTGTTCGGCGTGATCCTCGGCACCGGCTGCGGCGGCGGCGTGGTCGTGGACGGCCGACTGCTGGCCGGCCCCAACGCCATCGCCGGCGAGTGGGGCCACAACCCGCTGCCCTGGCCGCGGCCCGAATGGAACGAATTGCCGGGTGCGCCGTGCTGGCACGGTGGCTACGGCTGCCTCGAGACCTGGATCTCCGGCTCGGGCCTGGCCGCGGACCACGCCCGCGCCAACGGCGGCGCGCTGTCGCCCGAGCAGGTCGTCGCCCGAGCGGAAGCCGGCGACGACGCCTGCCTGGCGACGCTGGCGCGCTACGAGGACCGCCTCGCGCGCGCATTGGCGGCGGTGATCAACCTGCTCGATCCACACGTCATCGTGCTGGGCGGCGGGTTGTCGTCGCTCGCGCGGCTGTACCGCAACGTGCCGGCGCTGTGGGAGCAGTGGATCTTTTCCGATCACTTCGCCACGAAGCTCGTGCCGCCGCGGCACGGCGACGCCAGCGGCGTGCGCGGCGCGGCGTGGTTGTGGCCCGAATGACCTAGCCGGCCGGCGTCGGCTCCTGCTCGGCCGGCTCCGTCGGCGGTGGTGGCGGCGGCGCGTCGGCCGGCGCATCGGCGGGGCCGGGGGCCCGGCGGCGCGAGGTAATCCAGGCGTCCGGCGCCAGCTCCTGCTGGATGAACGGCAACACGGCCTTGGCCTCGTCGAGCGAGGCGTAGCCCGGCAGCAGCACGCGATGCCAGGTCTTGCCGTCGATCTCGACCGCGAGCAGCTCGGTGCGATAGCCGGCGGCCTCGGCCCTGGCGATCCACGGCGGCGCGAGCTCGGCCCGGTCGAGCGCCGCGATCGAGATGCGGAAGAGCCCGCTGTCGGTCTGCATCGGCTTCTGCGGTTCAGCGGGCGGCGGCGGCTGATCGGGCGGCGGGCCCGGCTCGGGCGCCTCGCTGATCTCGACCGGCGGCGGTGGCGGCGGTTCGGGCTCGGGCGGCGGCGTGCTGGCGCAGGCCGCCAGCAGCGCCAGGATCAGGGTCACGTTGACTTGCTTCAGCATGGGGACTCCTCCTCGCCGAAAAATCAGGGAAGACTCAGAAATGCGGCTTGCGCGGCGACTTCGCGTAGCGTGCCACGCTGTCGAGAATCGCGCGCCGGGCGTCGTTCGGCCCGTGCCAGCCCTCGATCTTGACCCACTTGCCCTTCTCGAGGTCCTTGTAGTGCTCGAAGAAGTGGGCGATCTGGTCGCGGATCGGCGTGGGCAGGCCGCGCACGGTGTCGACGTCGCGGTACAACGGGCTGACCTTGTTGGTCGGCACGACGACGAGCTTCTCGTCGGTGCCGGCCTCGTCCTTCATTTCGAGCATGCCGATGGCGCGGCAGTTGATCACGCAGCCGGGGATCAGCGGGAACGGCATCATGACCAGCGCGTCGAGCGGGTCGCCATCGCCGCACAGCGTGTGCGGCACATAGCCGTAGTTGCACGGGTAGCGCATCGGCGTGGTGAGAATGCGGTCGACGAACAGCGCGCCGCTGTCCTTGTCCACCTCGTACTTCACCGGCTCGCTGTTCATCGGGATCTCGATGATCACGTTGACGTCGTTCGGCACGTCGCGCCCGGTCGGAACGAGTTCCCAGCTCATGCGTGCTCCCGGATACCTGCGCGCGAGTATAGCCGTCGCGTGCGGGGTGGCATGAGCGGGCCGGGGGCTTGCCTCGCTGGTGGCAAAGCGCGGGCTCGCGGGCTGGCTCGGCGCGAATGGCTCGCCGGACCGCGGCTTGCGCTTGCTCGCCATGGCTCGCTCGCCGCGGCGCCGCGCCCCTGCGGGGCTCCGGTCCGGCTGCGCTTTATTTCGCGCCGACCAGCCCGCGACCCGCGCCGATCGCTTCGGTAGCGGATCAACCGTCCGGAAGACCGAACGCTCGTCGCGGCTGTTGGCTCCCGTCGCTGCCACTGGAGTCGCTGACCCATCGGGGGCGGGTCGGCGTGGCTCCCGGAGGGGAACAGCGCAGCCGGGCGGAGCCCCGAGGCCCGCAGGGCCGAAGGGGTCGCCGCGCCATGGCGAGCCGAGACTTGGCGAGGCGAGCTTGCGCGGCGACCGGCGAGCAGTCCCCGGAGGGAGCCACCCGACCCGCTCCTTCGAGGCAGCACCAAGAAAAAAGAACCCCGCACGAGGGCGGGGTTTCCAGATACGGGGACAGGCTGAAGTCTGTCCCCGGTCGGCGGCGCCTTACAGCAACGGCACCATCAGCAGCGCGACGATGTTGATGATCTTGATCAGCGGGTTGATGGCCGGGCCGGCGGTGTCCTTGTACGGGTCGCCGACGGTGTCGCCGGTGACCGCCGCCTTGTGCGCATCCGAGCCCTTGCCGCCGAAGTGGCCGTCCTCGATGTACTTCTTGGCATTGTCCCACGCGCCGCCGCCGGTGGTCATGGAGATGGCCACGAACAGCCCGGTGACGATGGTGCCGATCAGCACGCCGCCGAGCGCCTTGGGCCCGAGCAGCAGGCCAACCAGCACCGGCACCAGGATCGGCAGCAGCGACGGCACGATCATCTCCTTGATCGCCGCCTTGGTCAGCATGTCCACGGCCGTGCCGTACTCCGGTTTGGCCGTGCCTTCCATGATGCCCTTGATGGTCTTGAACTGACGCCGCACTTCGACCACCACCGCGCCGGCGGCGCGGCCGACCGCTTCCATCGCCATCGCGCCGAACAGGTAGGGCACCAGGCCGCCGATGAACAAGCCGATGATGACCATGTGGTCGGACAGGTCGAACGTCATGCCCTGGTACTTCGGGATCAGGTTCAGGTTGTGGGTGTAGTCCGCGAACAGCACCAGCGCGGCGAGGCCCGCCGAGCCGATGGCGTAGCCCTTGGTCACGGCCTTGGTGGTGTTGCCCACCGCATCGAGCGGGTCGGTGATGTTGCGGATTTCCTTGGGCAGCTTGGCCATCTCGGCGATGCCGCCGGCGTTGTCGGTGATCGGGCCGTAGGCGTCGAGCGCGACGATCATGCCGGTCATCGACAGCATGGCGGTGGCGGCGATGGCGATGCCGTACAGGCCGGACAGCTCGTACGAGGCGTAGATCGCAGCGCACACGGCGAGCACCGGCAGCGCGGTGGCCTTCATCGACACGCCGAGGCCGGCGATGATGTTGGTCGCATGTCCGGTCTGCGAGGCCGAGGCCACGTGGTGCACCGGCGAGAACTGGGTGCCGGTGTAGTACTCGGTGATCCACACGATCAGGCCGGTCAGCACCAGGCCGATCAGTGCGCACCAGTACAGGTTCATCGCGAGCTCCGCGGCGAAGAACTGCCGGGTGATCGGGAAGAAGGCGATCGCGGCGATGACGCCGGACACGATCACGCCCTTGTACAGCGCGCCCATGATCTTGCCGCCTTCCTTCGCCGACACGAAGAACGTGCCGATGATCGAGGCGATGATCGACACGCCACCCAGCACCAGCGGGTAGAGCACCGCGTTCGGGCCGAGCGTGGTGGCCATCAGGCCGCCGAGCACCATGGTGGCGACCACGGTGACCGCGTAGGTCTCGAACAGGTCGGCCGCCATGCCGGCGCAGTCGCCGACGTTGTCGCCGACGTTGTCGGCAATGACCGCCGGGTTGCGCGGGTCGTCCTCGGGGATGCCGGCTTCGACCTTGCCCACCAGGTCGGCGCCGACGTCGGCGCCCTTGGTGAAGATGCCGCCGCCGAGTCGCGCGAAGATCGAGATCAGGGAGCCGCCGAAGGCCAGGCCGACGAGGCCGTGCAGGGCCGTGTCCTGGCCGGCCATGCCGTTGACGACCATGTAGTAGCCGGCCACGCCGAGCAGGCCCAGGCCCACCACCAGCATGCCGGTGATGGCGCCGCCGCGGAAGGCGACCGCCAGCGCGGCGTTCATGCCCTCGTGGGCCGCCTGCGCGGTACGCGAGTTGCTGCGCACCGAGATGTTCATGCCGATGTAGCCGGTGGCGCCGGACAGCACGGCGCCGATCAGGAAGCCGACCGCCGTGTACCAGCCCAGCGCGAAGCCCAGCACCAGGAACAGCACACCGCCGACGATCGAGATCGTCGTGTACTGGCGGTTGAGGTAGGCCATGGCGCCTTCCTGCACCGCGGCGGCGATCTCCTGCATGCGCGCGTTGCCGGCGGACTTCGCCAGCACCCAGCGGACCGAGAAGATGCCGTAAATGATCGCGGCAAGGGCGCAGCCCAGCGCGATCCACAGACCGTTAGCGACCAGCATGAAGCTCTCCTGTGAGAAAAGGGGTGGAAAAAAGGGGACAGACCCCTTTTTTCGGTTGTCAGACGACGGTTGGCGGCACTTGCGAAGAAAAGGGGTCTGTCCCCTTTTTTCGGTGGACCCCGTTTTCAGCGGCGCGGATTCTACAGGGATTGGCTACCCTTGGCACGGCCCTTTCCGTTCCAGGAGTCCGGATGCGCGCGCTGCCCGCCCTGCTTCTTGTCCTCGTTGCGGCCAGCGCCGCGGCCGAGATGCCGCGACACCTGGCGGGCCTGCCCGGGGGCATCGTGCACCGTGGCCCGGCGCCGGCCGCGCTTGGCGCGGCCGGGGAGGGCGGCCGCGCCCGGCTGTGGCTGCCGGGCGGCGAGCGCACCTTTGAGGTCGAGCGCGTGGTCGCGGCGGCCGCGGCGACCACGCGCTTCGGGCGCGTGCACGGCGTCGGGCAGGCGGCCATCACGCTTGGCCCCGACGGCGGCTTCGGCCGGGTCACGCAGGGCGCCACGGTATGGCTGCTCGAGTACCGCGGCGGCGCGGCGTTCGCGGTGCGGGCAGGCGAGGGTGGGCTGCCGTTCGCGCCTTACGACGACGGCGCGCTCACGCCAACGGGTGCGACGGCGAGGCCGAAGGGCGCGCCCGGCGGCGCGTGGCAGAGCGGTGCGCGTGCACACACGGTGGACTTCGCCGGGCTCTACGACGCCGACTTCGCTGCGCGCTATCCCGGGTCACTCGCCGCCACGCGCATCGAGCATTTCGTCGCGCTGGCCAACCAGGCGTTCGTGGACAGCAACGTCGGCATCACGCTGCGCACGATCCACACCCGGCAGGCGCCGGGTGCGGCGGCACCCAGCGCCCTCGACAACATCGAGGCGATGCTTGCGGCGGCCACCGGCGGCAGCTTCGCCGGCGTGGACCTGCGGGCGCTGCGCGCCCGCTACGGCGCCGATATCGTGAGCTTCTTCCGCGCCCAGGACCTCTACGCCCGCGAGGTCTGCGGCGTGGCGTTCTTCCCGCTCGACCTGCGCACCGGCGCCAACGTCGTCATGGACGGCGAGAGCGGCGGCTCGATCTGCGACGACTACACCTTCGCCCACGAGGTCGGCCACAACTTCGGCGCGCGCCACCAGCTCGGCGCGGACTCGATGCCATCGCAGCCGGGCCATGCCTTCGTGCGGCCCGGCCGGTTGACCACGATCATGGCCACCTTCGGCACCGGCCGGCCCGACCGCCATCGCACGCTCGGCTACTTCTCGAACCCGCGCATCGCCTGCGGCAACCTGCCGTGCGGCGCCGCCGCCGCCGAGGACAATGCCGCCGTGATGAGCGCGAACGCCGCGCTGGTGGCGCGATACCTGGCGTCCCGCAGCCTCGGCGCCGCGCCGCGCCCGGGGCCGCTGCTGGCCGACAGCGACGGCGACGGCGTGATCGACCGCATCGACGCGTTCCCGTTCGACGCGGCGCGCACTTCCGACCGCGACGGCGACGGCGTCGCCGACGCGGACGACGCTTTTCCCGACAACTCCACCGAGTGGCGCGATACCGACGGCGGCGGCCTCGGCGACAACGCCGATGGGGACGACGACAACGACGGCGTGCCCGACGCGAGCGACCGCTTCCCGCTCGACCCGCTCGAGTGGGCCGATGCCGACAACGACGGCTGGGGCGACAACGCCGATGCGTTCGACGCCGACCCGCGCGAGCAGCGCGACACCGACGGCGACGGCCTCGGCGACCGCGCCGACGACGACGACGATGGCGACGGCACCGTCGACGTCGCGCCGCTGGCGACGCCCGCCGACGGCGAGCTGCTGGTCGCCGACGGCGCCACCGACCGCATCCTGCGCTTCCGCGGCAGCGACTACGCGCCGCTCGGCACGCTGGTCCAGCTTGGCGCCGACGAAATCACTTTCCGCAGCGGCATCGCCGGCGCGCCCAGCGGCGAGGTCTACTTCATCGCCGCCAGCCAGCTACGCATGCTCGACCGGCTGCGCAGCGCGACGCCGGAGCTCATGCTCGACCCGGCGTCGCATCCGCTGGTCGGCACCGGCTTCCCGCTGTCGCCGGCAGTGCTCGACTCCGGCGACGTGGCCCTCGGCGAGATGGGCCGCGGCGCGCTGCTGACGCTGAGGCCGGCGCCGTCCGGCGCCGCCGTGCCGGTGCTGCGCCGCGTGCTGTTCGGGAACAACAGCGCGCCGCACGTCGGCCGCCACCCGTTCGGCGACCTGGCGGTGCTCGACGGCGCCCTCGGCTGGCTGACCGTGTACCGCTACACCGGTGATCCGGTCGCCACGGCGCCGATCACGCTGTTTTCCGACTTCAGCGCGGTGCCGGCGCTGTCCAGCGGCGACGTTGCCTACGACAACCAGGTGTACTGGGTGGACCGGCGCGACGGCGCGGTACGCAGCTTCGACCCCGTGGCCGGTGCTCCCGGGTCGCTGACGATCACGAGCGCCGCGGCTACGGCGATCACCTTCAGTCACGACGGCAGGTTCTTCGTGGCCCAACGCGGCGGTGGCGTGCGCTTGTACGATGCGGGCAGCGGCGCCGACTTCGGGCCGGTGATTCCCGCCGTGCTCGCGGCCGAGCCGCTGGACCTCGCCTGGGTGCCGGCCATCGCCGACAGCGACCTGCCGCCGATCGTGCCGCCGGCGCCGCCGGCGCCGGCGGTGGATCCGGCGATGACGCCGGCGGTCGACAGCGTGCGGCCGCCGCCGCCGCCGTGCACGACCGACTGCGTCACCGCCGGGGAGAACGTTGTGGGCGGCGGCGCGTTCGCCGCGGGCCTCGCGCTGGCGCTCGCGCTGCTCGCGCGGCGGCGGCTAAAGTAGACACCCCCAGACCGTCCCGGAGCCCGCCGATGTTCGCCTTTTCATTGCGCCCGACCGCGCTTTACGCCAGCGTCCTGATCCTCGCCGCCTGCGGTGGCGAAGCCCCGCCAACCACGACCGCCGCGCCCACGCCCGCGCCCACCGCCACGCCCGCCTTCGAGCTGAAGGCCCCGGCCGGGGAATACAAGATGGACCCGAACCACGCCGGCCTGGCCTTCAAGCTCAAGCACATGGGCCTCGCCGACTACAACGCGCGCTTCACCAGGTTCGACGTCGCGCTCACCCTCGACCCGCAGAACCTCGCCAATTCCTCGGTGGCCGTCACCGTCGACCCGACCTCGGTGCGTACCGACTACATGGGCAACTTCAAGGCCACGCACGAGGGCTCGCCCTACGGCAGCTTCGAGGAGCGCATTTCGCGCGAGGACAAGTTCTTCAACAGCGACCAGTTCCCGTCGATGGCGTTCAAGTCCACGAAGGTCGAGCCGCTGGGCGCGGGCAAGCTGCGCGTGACTGGTGACCTGACCTTTCTCGGCCAGACCCACCCGGTGACGCTGGACGCCGCCGTCACCGGCTCGATGGACAAGCATCCAATGAGCGGCCGCGGTGCGATCGGCTTCACGGCGAAGGGCACGTTGATCCGCTCCGAGTGGGGCATGACCGGCACCCAGCAGTTCGTCGGTGACGCCGTGACCATCCTGTTCGACGGCGAGTTCCAGCAGCCCGAGCCGGCCGCACCGGCCCCGCCAACCTCGTAAGCCCGCGCGGGGCCGCCCATGAGCGAGCCCGCCGCGCGTTACACCGCCGTCGCGGTCGTCCTGCACTGGGCGATCGCGGCGGCGATCGTCCTGAACCTCGCGCTCGGCTGGTGGATGCACCGGGCGATCGAAGAGCCGCGATGGGCCGCAGCCGCCATCGCCGCGTTCCAGCTGCACAAGTCGGTCGGCCTGACCGTCCTGGTGCTGTCGCTGCTGCGCCTGGCCTGGCGCCTCGCGCACCGGCCGCCGCCGCTGCCCGCGGCGATGCGCGCATGGGAGGGTTGGGCCGCGCGCGCGGCGCACTGGGCGTTCTACGCGCTGATGGTCCTGCTGCCGTTTTCCGGCTGGTTGTACGCCTCGACCCAATGGCGCGAGGACGGCCCGCTGGCGGTGCCGACGCTGTGGTTCGGCTGGTTCGAGGTGCCGCACCTGTTCGGCCTGGACGAGTTGACCCCGGCGGTGCGCGCGAAGCTGTCCGGTGTGCTCGAGGACACGCACCAGACGCTGGCCTGGGCCATGGCCGGCCTGCTCGCGCTGCACGTGGCCGCGGCGCTCAAGCATCGCTTCCTCGAGCGCGACTTCGTGCTGGCCAGCATGCGGCCGCGCGCGGGCCTCGCCATCGCCGTGCTGACGCTCGGCGCCATCGGCGCGACGCTGCTCATCACGCCGCGCGGCGCCGGCCCGGCGCCCGACATCCGCGGCACGGCGGGCGGCTGGGTGGTGGACCCCGCCAGCGAGATCGCGTTTTCCGGCACGCAAGCCGGCCAGCCGTTCCGCGGTCGCTTCACGCGCTGGCAGGCCGACCTGCGCTTCGACCCCTTGTCGGCGCGCGTGGTGACGGTCGCGGCGATCGTGGACACCGCTTCGGCCACCGACGGCGTGGCCTTGCACGACAGCACGCTGCCGCAGGGCGAGTGGTTCGACGTTGCGCGCTACCCGCACGCGCGCTTCGTGGCGACGCGCATCGCGCCCAGGCCGGGCGGCGGCCACACGGTCGAGGGCGCGCTGTCGATCAAGGACCGGGTGATTCCGGTGCCGCCACTGGACCTGGCGGTGGACGGCGAAGTGCTGCGCATCAGCGGGCGCTTCCAGTTCGACCGCGCCGACGCCAACCTCGGCATGGAGTCGGACCCGGGCGGCGAGTACGTGTCGCGGCGGATCCTGGTGGAGGTCGACGTCAGGGCGACGCGGCCGTAGGAGCGGCCCTTCGGCGGGCTCAGGGCAGGCGTCAGCCGCGACCGGTCGCGCCTGAAGGCGCTCCTATGTCTTCAATGTGAACGGGGCGCACTTCTTCGGCACCGCCGCGTTCTTAAGCCTCACGTACTGCGGCAGTCCGCTGCGGTACTTGGGGTAATCCTCGCCCTCGATCAGCGGCGCGAGGTAGCGGCGGCACTTGTCGGTGATGTGGAAGCCGTCCGCGCTGATGAAGTCGCGCGGCATTTTCTTCTCGACGTTGGCCACTTTTTCCAGCGGCACCTCGCCGGTCTTCCATCGGTACGGCTTGTCGGAAAGGCGGTCGATGGTGACCATCACGCCGCTCCTGCCCTTGATGGCGAGCTCGACCGCCGCCTTGCCGACGGCGTAGGACTGCTGCAGGTCGGTCCTGCTGGCGATGTGGCGCGCGGCGCGCATCAGGTAATCGGCCACGGCCCAGTGGTACTTGAGCCCGAGCTTGTCCTTGAGCAGCTTCGCCAGCAGCGGCGCGAGCCCGCCGAGCTGGCTGTGGCCGAAGGCGTCCTTGCCGCCGGCCTCGCTGAGGAACTCGCCGGACGGCGCGTGCAGGCCTTCGCTGGCGACGATGGTGCACCAGCCGACCTTCTTCACCGTCGCGTCGACCCTGGCGAGGAACGCGGCCTCGTCGAACACGATCTCGGGGAACAGGATGACCTGCGGGCCGTCGTCCGCCGTTTCCGCGGCGAGGCCGCCGGCCGCGGCGGTCCAGCCCGCGTGCCGGCCCATGACCTCGAGGATGAACACCTTGGTCGAGGTCTTGGCCATCGAGGCGAGGTCGAAGCTCGCCTCGCGGATCGACACCGCGGTGTACTTCGCGACCGAGCCGAAGCCCGGGCAGGTGTCGGTGACCGGCAGGTCGTTGTCCATGGTCTTGGGCACGTGGATGGCCTGCAGCGGGTAGCCCATCTGCGCGGACAGCTGCGAGACCTTGAGGCAGGTGTCGGCCGAGTCGCCGCCGCCGTTGTAAAAGAAATAGCCGATGTCGTGCGCCTTGAACACCTCGATCAGCCGTTCGTATTCCGCCTGGTTCTTGTCGAAGCCCTTGAGCTTGTAGCGGCAGGAGCCGAACGCGCCGGCCGGGGTCTGCGTCAGCGCGCGGATGTTCGCGGCCGGTTCCTTCGAGGTGTCGATGAGGTCCTCGGTCAGCGCGCCGATGATGCCGTTGCGCCCGGCGTAGACCTTGCCGATCTTGCCCTTGTGCTTGCGCGCGGTCTCGATGACGCCGGCGGCCGAGGCATTGATGACGGCGGTGACGCCGCCGGACTGGGCGTAGAAGGCGTTGCGCGGTGTTGCCATGAAAAGCTCCGGAAGGGGTGCATAGCCTACCGCGCGGCGATGCGCGCTCCCACAGCGGCGATCGGGCGCGCCCGCAACCGCCGTTTGACTGCCCATCGGGCCAGCAGTTACCGTGCCCCGCGATCAAGGGAGATTCGATGAGACTCGTGTTCATGGGGGCGCCCGGCTCGGGCAAGGGCACGCAGGCGCGCCGGCTGATGGACGCGTACGCCAGCCCCCAGATTTCCACCGGCGACCTGTTGCGCGCCGCCGTCGCGGCCGGCACGGCGCTGGGCAAGAAGGCCAAGACGGCCATGGATGCGGGGCAACTCGTCGCCGACGACATCGTGGTCGGCATGATCCGCGAGCGCCTGGCGCAGAAGGACACCCGGTTCGGCTTCATCCTCGACGGCTTTCCGCGCTCGTTGTCGCAGGCCGCCGCGCTGGACAAGATGCTGGGCGAGGTCAACCAGCCGCTCAACAAGGCCATCCTGCTCGAGGTCAACACCGACAACCTGATCAAGCGCCTGACCGGCCGGCGCACCTGCAAGGTGTGCGGGCACCTGTACAACGTCCACTTCAGCCCGCCAAAGAAGGACGGCCTGTGCGACCTCGACGGTGGCGAGCTGGTGCAGCGCGCCGACGACAACGAGGCGACCATCACCAAGCGCCTGAAGGTCTACCAGGACCAGACCGCGCCGCTGATCGACTACTACCGGCAGCAGGGCAAGTTTGTCGCCGTCGACGGTGAAGGCTCGACCGACGAGATCTTCCGGCGCATCGAGACGGTCCTGCCGTAGGAGCGCCTTCAGGCGCGACGGGTCGCGGCTGAAGCCGCTCCTACAATTTTCCGAGCAGTTCCTCTCCCAGCAGTTCCCGCCGCCACCCGCTGAGCAGCGGGATGGCCGCCGCCGGGCCCTCGCGCACCAGCCGCTCGATGTCGCCGCGCGTGGCGATCAGCGCCGGCGCGACCTGCTCGGCCTGGGCGCGGTTGCGCAGCAGGTCGAGCAGCGACTGGATCAGCGCTTTCTGCGCCGGCGTGTCGCGCGCCTCCGGCACCAGCGGCGGCGCGTCGGGCGCCGGCGCGTTGACCAGCGCCAGCAGGGCTTCGCCCGCGCGCTGCACCAGCCGGGCCGACACGCCTTCGATCTCCGCCAGAGCGGCGAGGCTGCCGGGCTTGCGCTGCGCCATCTGGCAGACGGCGGCGTCATCGAGGATCCAGCGGCGCGGCCGGTTGCGGCGCACCGCTTCCTCCTCGCGCCAGGCGGCGAGGCGCGCGGCGAGGTGCTGTGCCGCCGGCGGCAGGCGGCCGAGGCCCTTGACGCCGCGCCAGGCGCTCGCCGGGTCCGGCCGGTAGCGCGCGGCGTCGGCCAGGCGCACGCACTCGGCCTCGAGCCAGCCCAGGCGGCCGCGCGCGGCGAGCTCGGCGCGCAGCGCCGGATAGAGACCGGCGAGGTGGCGTACGTCGTCGGCCGCGTAGGCGAGCTGCGCATCGGACAGCGGGCGCTTTGACCAGTCGGTGCGCGTCAGGCTCTTGTCCACCTTGGCGCCGAGCCGCCGCTCGACCAGCGCCGCGTAGCCCAGCTGCTCGCCGTGGCCGAGCAGCGCCGCGGCGACCTGCGTGTCGAACAGAGGCGCCGGGCAGCCGCCGCCGCGCTGCACGAACAGCTCGAGGTCCTGGCCCGCCGAGTGCAGCACTTTCAGCGGCTGCGGGCGCATCAGGACGGCGAGCAGCGGCGCCGGGTCCAGCGCCAGCGCATCGACGCACACGTGCGCGGCGCCGTCGCTGAGCTGCACCAGGCACAGCTGCGCGTAGTAGGTCTCCTCGCGCACGAATTCGGTGTCCACCGCCAGCCACGGCGCGGCGGCCCAGGCCTCGAGCTGGGCGGCGAGGGCGTCGGGCGTGGAGATCAGCGTGTAGGGCGCATCCATCGCGGCATTCTGTCATGCCGCCCGCGGCGAATCGCCTAGAATGGCGGCCCTCATGCTCAACCAGATTGTCGCGGTCACCCTGCGCACGCTGATCTTCCGCGCCGGCCCGCAGGACTTCCCGTACGTGCCGACGCTGGCGCCGTGGATGCCGGCCGCCGCCGTCGCGGCCTACTTCGCGGTGTTCCAGATGGTGATGCCGGCCGGCGCGGCGCTGGTGCTGGCCGGCGTCAGCGTCGCGGCGCTGGCCCTGGTCACGCATTCGCTGCTCAGCGCCCGCCGCATGGCCAATCGCTTCCAGCAGACCTTCCACGCCCTGCTGGCGACCGGCATCGTGCTGACGCTGGCCTCGGTGCCGCCGATGGGCGCGCTGGCGCCCGCGTTGCGGCAGATCGCGCAGAACCCCGAGCTGCTGCAGCAGCCGGGGGCGGTGCAGGCCTCGTCCGCGGCCTCGTTGCTGCTCAATGTGCTGAACCTGTGGAACTTCGCCGTTTATGCGCACATCTTCCGCCACGCCACCGAGACGCGCCTGTGGGTCGGCGTGCTGATCGCGCTGTTCGTGGTGTTCAGCGTGCTGCTGCTGTCGCTGCTGTTCGCGCCCTTGCTGCTGGCACCGTTCCACTGACCGGCGCGCGCGGCGTGCACCTCCATATCCTCGGCATCTGCGGCACGTTCATGGCCGGCATCGCCGCCATCGCGCGCGAGGCCGGGCACCGCGTCACCGGCTCGGACGCGGCGGCCTGGCCGCCGATGTCCACGCAGCTCGAGGCGCTCGGCATCGGCGTATTGCGCGGTTACGAGCCCGGGCACCTCGACCCCGCGCCGGACGTGGTGATCGTCGGCAACGTCGTCGCGCGCGGCAATCCGGCCATCGAGCACGTGCTGGACGCGGGCCTGCCGTACGTCTCCGGGCCGCAGTGGCTGGCCGAGAACGTGCTGCGCGGGCGCCACGTGCTGGCGGTCGCCGGAACGCACGGCAAGACCACGACCGCGAGCATCCTGGCCTGGCTGCTCGAGGATGCGGCGCTCGACCCGGGCTTCCTGATCGGCGGCGTGCCGCAGAACTTCGGCGTGTCGGCGCGCCTCGGCGGCGGAAAATGCTTCGTGGTCGAGGCCGACGAGTACGACACGGCGTTCTTCGACAAGCGCAGCAAGTTCGTGCACTACGGCGCGCGCACGCTGGTGCTGAACAACCTCGAGTTCGACCACGCCGACATCTTCCCGGACCTGGCCGCGATCGAGCGGCAGTTCCACCACCTCGTCCGCACCGTGCCGCGCAGCGGCCGCATCGTGGTCAACGCGGGCGACGAGCCGCTCAAGCGCGTGCTGGCGCAGGGCTGCTGGAGCGACGTGCAGCGCTTCGACGAGCACACCTTCGGCGCGTTCGAGTCGCCGCTCGCCGGGGCGCACAACCGCCTCAACGCGGTCGCCGCGATCGCGGCGGCGGCGCACGTCGGCGTGCCGGCCGCGAAGTCGATCGCGGCGCTGGCGCGCTTCCGCAACGTCAAGCGCCGGCTCGAGCTGGTCGGGGAGGCGCGCGGCGTCAAGGTCTACGACGACTTCGCGCACCATCCGACCGCCATCGCCGTCACCATCGCCGCGCTGCGCGGGCAGGGCGCCGGTCGGGTGCTCGCCGTGGTCGAGCCGCGCTCGAACACCATGCGGCTCGGCACCATGGCGGTGGCGCTGACCGACAGCCTGCTCGGCGCGGACCACAGCTACGTGCTGGCGCGACCCGACCTGAAGTGGGACGCCCATTCGGTGCTGGGCGGGCTCGGCGCGAAGCTGACCGTGCGCGACGCGGTCGAGCCGCTGGTGGCCGACATCGCCGGCGCGGCGCGCCCCGGCGACCGCGTGCTGGTCATGAGCAACGGCGACTTCGGCGGCCTCCACGGCAAGCTGCTGGCCGCGCTGGGGGAGCCCTGATGCGCCAGCGCTTCGACCTGCCGCCGCGCGCGGAGCTGGAGCCGTGGATCCACGACGCACTCGCCGGCGCGCGCCGCGCCGGGGCGACGGCGGCCGACGCCAGCGTGTCGGCGGCGCGCGGGCTGTCGCTGACCGTGCGCAAGGGCGAAGTCGAGTCGGTCGAGTTCCATCACGACCGCGAGCTGTCGCTCGAAGTGTTCTTCGGCCGGCGCAGCGGCTCGGCCAGCACCGCCGACCTCAGCGCGCGCGGCCTGGCGCAGGCCGTCGAGGCCGCCTGCGCGATCGCCAGGGCGAGCGGCGAGGATCCCTGCGCGGGGCTGGCCGACGCCGACCGCATGGCCACGGCGTTCCCGGACCTTGACCTCGACCACCCCTGGGTCATGAGCACGGATGAGGCCATCGAGCAGGCGCGCGAGTGCGAAGCTGCGGCGCTGGCCGTGACCGGCGTGACGCAGACCGAGGGCGCGAGCCTGCACAGCTCGCGCGGCACCGAGTTGTACGGCAACACGCACGGCTTCCTCGGCGAGCGCAGCGGCAGCAACCACTACGTCAGTTGCGCCGCGATCGCGTCGCGCGACGGCGACATGCAGCGCGACGACTGGTACACGGCCGCGCGCGATCCGCGCCAGCTCGAAGCGCCGGCGGCGGTAGGCCGCCGGGCCGGCGAGCGCGCCGTGGCGCGCCTCGGCAGCGGCCCGCTGGTCACGCGCCAGGCGCCGGTGCTGTTCGTGCCGGACCTCGCGCGCAGCCTGTTCGCGCATTTCATCGGCGCCATCTCGGGCGGCGCGCTGTATCGCAAGGCCAGCTTCCTGGTCGAGCAGGCCGGCCGGCAGGTCTTCGCGCCCCAGGTGCGGTTGACGCAACAGCCGTTCCTGCCGCGCGCGGCGACCAGCGCGGCGTTCGACGGCGAGGGTGTGGCCACGGCCGAGCGCGTGCTGGTGGAGCGCGGGGTGCTGCAGGGCTACGTGCTGTCGAGCTACTCGGCGCGCAAGCTCGGCTTGCAGACCACCGGCAACGCCGGCGGCGTGTTCAACCTCGTCATCGAGCCGGGGCCGAAGGATTTCGACGCGCTGGTGCGTGACATGGGCGAGGGCCTGGTGGTGACCGAGCTGCTCGGCCAGGGCGTGAACCTGGTGACCGGCGACTACTCGCGCGGCGCGGCGGGCTTCTGGGTCGAGCACGGCGCGATCGCGCAACCGGTTGACGAGGTCACCATCGCCGGCAACCTCGCCGAGATGTTCCGCAACATCAAGGCGATCGGCTCCGACGTGGACATCCGCGGCGGCATCCGCACCGGCTCGGTGCTGATCGAGCCGATGACCATCGCTGGCCGGTAACTTCCTCTCGAAGGGGCGCTGTCCGGGGCCTGCGCCGCTCCATGGCTCGCTCGATGCCGCCCTGCTCGCCTCGCCATGGCTCGGCTTCGCGACGGGCGGCACCCCTCGGCCTGCGGCCTCGGGGCTCCGTCTCGCTGCGCTTTTACTTCCGCTTCGCAGGCCCCGGACAGCACCCCTGATCGGTCGGCTCCTCCGCTGGCCAGTGCTGCCGAGCGATCAGCGGCGGGTCGGGGGCTTGGCGAAGCGAACTAAAGCGCAGCCGAGCGGAGCCCCGAGCGAAGCGAGGGGTCGCCGCGCCAAGGCGAGCCGAGACTTGGCGAGGCGAGCTAGCGCGGCGACGAGGCGAGCCATTCGCGGAGACAAGCCCCCGACCCGCCCAACCGACAACGCTAAAGCAGGATGAGCGAGCCCAGCCCGAGCAGGGCGAAGAAGCCGCCGACGTCGGTGAACGTGGTGAGGATCACCGAGCCGGCGAGCGCGGGATCGACGCCGATCTTCTTGAGGAACAACGGCAGGTAGACGCCCGACAGCGTGCCGTTCAGCTGGTTGAGCAGCAGCGCGACGCCGATGACGAAGGACAGGCCGATGCTGCCGAACCACCAGAACGTCACGCCGCCGACGACGATGGCCCACAGCACGCCGTTGATCGCCGCGACCTGCAGCTCCTTCTTCAGCAGCGGGCCGATGTTGGCCGCGCCGACCTGGCCGAGCGCCAGCGAGCGGATCATCAGCGTCAGCACCTGGCTGCCGCCGATGCCGCCCATGCTGGCGACCACCGGCATCAGCACCGCCAGCGCCACCACCTTCTCGATCGCGCCTTCAAACAGGCCCACGACCCAGGCGGCCATGAAGGCCGTGACCAGGTTGATGCCGAGCCACACCGCGCGCCGGCGCGAAGCCTGGGCCACCGGCGCGAAGATGTCCTCGTCCTGCGCCAGGCCGGCCATGTTCATGAGCCGCTTCTCCGACTCCTTGCGGATCACGTCGACCACGTCGTCGATGGTGATGCGGCCCACCAGGTGGTGGTCGTCGTCGACCACGGGCGCCGAGATCAGGTCCAGGTTCTCGAAGCGCTGCGCCACCTCGTGCGCCGGCTGCGCCACGTGCAGGGGGTCGGCGCGGTCCATCACCGCGCTGACCAGCGACTCCGGCTCGCGCGTGACGATCTTGGCCAGCGGCAGCGAGCCGAGGTAGCGGCCGTACCGGTCCACCACGAACATCATGTCGGTGGTGGCCCACAGGCGGCCGCGCATGCGCAGGTAGCGGTGCACCACGTCGAGCGTGACGTCCGGGCGCACCGTGACGATGTCCGGGCTCATCAGGCCGCCGGCCGTGTCCGGCTCGTAGGCCAGCATCTGCTCGAGGCGGTCGCGGTCGCGCGCGTCCATGGCGCGCAGCACCTGCTGGGTGACGGTCTCCGGCAGGTTCTCGACGAAGTCGGCGAGGTCGTCGATCGGCATGCCCTTGGCCGCGGCAACGAGGTCGGCCACCTCCATGTGCCGCACCAGGTCCTGGCGCACGCCCTCGGTCAGGTGCAGCAGCGCCTCGCCGCGGTCGGCGGGGTCCACCATGGCCCAGACCACGCTGCGCTCGTTGCGCGGCAGCGACTCGACCAGCAGCGCGATCTCGGCCGGGTTCAGTGCGTGCAGCGAGCGCTTGACGGTGAGCGCGCGGCCGCCCTGCAGGGCGGCGTGGATGCGCTTGACCTGCTCGGAGGCGCTTTCGCTTTCGGAGTGGTCGGTCACGACATCGGCATATCAGGCGCGGGGCTGCGGGAACGCTAGCACATCACGTAGAGTCGGCGCGTGCGAATCGTCAGCCACACCTGCTCCAACACCGAGATCGTCTGCGCGCTGGGCGCCGCGAACCTGCTGGTGGGCGTGGACGCGGACTCGGATTTTCCGGCGGACGTCGTGGCAAGGCTGCCGAAACTGGGCCGCGACCTCGAGCTCGACGTCGCCGCGGTCGCGGCGCTGCACCCCGACCTCGTGCTGACCTCGCTGACCGTGCCGGGGCACGAGCGCGTCGTCGAGGGCCTGCGGCAGGCTGGCCTGCCGGTGCTGGTGATCGACCCGATCGGCCTCGACGGTGTTTACGACTCGATCGCCCAGGTCGCCGAGGCGCTCGGCATCCTCAAGCGCGGCCGCTCGCTGATCGCGCAGATGCAGGGCGCCATGCCGCCGGTCGCGCCGCGGGGGTCGACGCGTCCAAAGGTGCTGGTGGAATGGTGGCCCAAGCCGGTGATCGCACCCGCGCGGCAGTCCTGGGTCAACGAGTTGCTGCGCCTGGCCGGCGGCGTGAACCCGTTCGAGGCGCGCGACGGCAAGAGCGCCGAGATCACGGACGACGAGGTCCGCGCCGCCGCGCCGGACGCCGTCGTGATGTCGTGGTGCGGCGTGAAAGAAGAGAAGTATCGCCGCGACGTGGTCGAGCGCCGGCCCGGCTGGGCCGAGGTCCCCGCCGTGAAGCACGGGCGGATCTACCCGGTCACCGAGGCTTTTCTGGGAAGACCGGGGCCGAGACTGGTGGACGGTTATCACGCGCTGGCGCGGATTGTCGCGGGCGACGCGGGGGCGCGGTGAGGGGCGCCTACGCGGCGGCTACGGCGCCCTGATCCCGGCCGACATTCAACGTCCGCGTCCGAAGCCCCGAGCCGCGCACCGGCGGCGCCCGACCCTCAACCGCGGTCCCGCGCGCTCAGCGCGTGCGCCTGCAACCCTTCGGCGTCGGCCAGCGCGCCGGCGACGCCGGCGAGCGGCTTCGCGCCTTCCGGCGTGCAACCGATGATGCTGCTGCGTTTCTGGAACTCGTACACGCCGAGCGGATTGGCGTAGCGCGCCGCGCGCGCGGTCGGCAGCACGTGGTTGGGCCCGGCGACGTAGTCGCCGAGCGCCTCGGGCGTGTGGCGGCCGAGGAAGATGGCGCCGGCGTGCGTGACGCTCTTGAGCAGCCCGTCGGGCTGGGCCACCGACAGCTCCAGGTGCTCCGGCGCGATGCGGTTCGACAACTGCACCGCCTCGGTCAGGCTGCGCACGTGGATCAGCGCACCCCGGCGTCTCAGCGACTCGGCGACGATGCGCCGGCGCGCCAGCGTGCGCACGCGCTCCTGCATGGCGGCCGCGACCTTGTCGAGGAACGCGCCGTCCGGCGACAGCAGGATCGACTGCGCATCCTCGTCGTGCTCGGCCTGCGAGAACAGGTCCATGGCGATCCAGCCCGGATCGGTCTGGCCGTCGCAGATCACCACGATCTCGGACGGCCCGGCGATCGAGTCGATGCCGACGCGTCCGAACACCAGGCGCTTGGCGGCGGCGACATAGGCGTTGCCGGGGCCGACGATCTTGTCCACCGCCGGGATGGTCGCGGTGCCCCAGGCCAGCGCGGCGACGGCCTGCGCGCCGCCGATGGCGAACACGCGGTCCACGCCGGTCAGGTGCGCGGCCGCCAGCACCAGCGGGTTGCGCTCGCCGTGCGGCGTCGGCACGCACATCACGATCTCGCGCACGCCGGCGACCTTCGCCGGAATCGCGTTCATCAGCACCGACGAGGGATACGCCGCCTTGCCGCCCGGCACGTAGATGCCGACGCGGTCGAGCGGCGTCACGCGCTGGCCGAGGCGGTTGCCGAACTCGTCCTCGAAGGCGAACTCGGCGAGTTTCTGGCGCTCGGCGTAGGCGCGGATGCGCGCCGCGGCGACCTCGAGCGCGCCGCGCAGCGCGGCCGGCAGTGAGCGCCACGCGCCGGCGCGGCTCTCGGAGGAGATCTCCAGCTCGCGCACCGACCTGGCCTTGTTGTGGTCGAAGCGCTCGGTGCACTCCAGCACCGCGCTGTCGCCGCGGTGGCGCACGTCATCGACGATCTGCGCCACCGCCGCCGCGACGTCCGGGTTGGCTTCGGGCGTGCGGTCGAGCAGCCGCGCGAACGCGGCGTCGAAGGCGGCATCGCGTGTGTCGAGGCGGCGCAGCTCCAGCGGCGCGGCGCGCTCGGCCGCCGGCCCGCCGCGCTTGCGGCGGCTCACGACGATTGCCTGAAGCGGGAAAGCCACGGCCGGATCAGGGCGTGCTTCATCTTCATGGCCGCCTTGTTGACCACGAGACGCGCGCTGATCTGGGCGATCGTCTCGATTTCCTTCAATCCATTGGCGCGTAGCGTGCTCCCCGTGTTGACGAGGTCGACGATACAGTCAGACAACCCGACCAGGGGTGCGAGTTCCATCGAGCCGTACAGCTCGATGATCTCGACCTGCTGGCCCTTGTCGGCGAAATGCCGGCGCGTCAGCGCGGGGTACTTGGTGGCGACGCGCAGGCGGCGCCGGGACTGTCCCGAGTGTTCCGGAGGAAAAGCGGGACTGTCCCCTTTTGTTCCGGCGGCTTTCGGCGCCGCCACCACCAGGCGGCACCTGGCGAAGCCGAGGTCGATCGGCTCGTACAGCGCCTCGCCGCCGTGCTCCATCAGCACGTCCTTGCCGACGATGCCGAGGTCGGCGGCGCCGTACTCGACGTAGGTCGGCACGTCGGCCGGCCGGACGATGAGCAGCTGCACCGACGGGTCCTTCGACGGCAGCCGCAGGCGGCGGTCGTCGAGCCCGGCGTCGGGCGCAAGGCCGAGCCGCGCCAGCAGCGGCGCGGCGTCCTCGAGGATGCGGCCCTTCGAGAGGGCAAGGGTCAAGCGGGTCATGGGCCGCGCAGTTTACGTCGTCTCGGACGGGCTGGGTCGGGTGGCTCCCTCCGGGGACTGCTCGCCGGTCGCCGCGCAAGCTCGCCTCGCCAAGTCTCGGCTCGCCATGGCGCGGCGACCCCTCGCTGCGCTCGGGGCTCCGCTCGGCTGCGCTGTTCCCCTCCGGGAGCCACGCCGACCCGCCCCCGAGCGCTCAGTCGCTCCTGTGGCTCGTTCTGGAGATTGCGCGATCAGGGCGGGCCGGGGGCTTGTCGAGCGGAAGTAAAAGCGCAGCGAGACGGAGCCCCGAGGCCCGCAGGGCCGAGGGGTGCCCGCGCGTCCGCGAGCGGAGACTTGGCGCAGCGAGCAGCGCGGGCATCGAGCGAGCCATGGAGCGAGGCAAGCCCCCGGCCCGCTCTTAAGAGGTCATTTCGACACGCGCCGGATGCGCGCGCCGAGCTGCTTGAGCTTCTCCTCGATGTGCTCGTAGCCGCGGTCGATGTGGTAGATGCGGTCCACCCGCGTCTCGCCCTGCGCGACCAGCGCCGCCAGCACCAGCGAAGCCGAGGCGCGCAGGTCAGTGGCCATCACCGGCGCCGCCGTCAGCGATTCGCGGCCGGTGACGACCGCAGTGTTGCCCTGCACTTGGATGTCGGCACCGAGGCGCTGCAGTTCCTGCGCGTGCATGTAGCGGTTCTCGAAGATGGTCTCGACGATCGTGCCCATGCCCTCGGCCACGCAGTCCAGCGCCATGAACTGCGCCTGCATGTCGGTCGGGAAGCCCGGATGCGGCTGCGTGTGGACGTCCACCGCTTTCGGCCGGTGGCCCTGCATGTCGAGCTCGATCCAGTCCGGGCCGGTGGCGAGCTGCGCGCCGGCCGCGCGGAGCTTGCCCAGCACCGCCTCGAGCAGGGTCGCGTCGGTGTCGCGGATGCGGATCTTGCCGCGCGTCATCGCGGCGGCAACCAGGTAGGTGCCGGTCTCGATGCGGTCCGGCAGCACGCGGTGCGTGGCCGCGTGCAGCCGCTCCACGCCCTGCACGGTGATCGCGGGCGACCCGGCGCCACGGATGTTGGCGCCCATCGCGGTCAGGCAGCGCGCGAGGTCGACCACTTCGGGCTCGCGCGCGGCGTTCTCCAGCAGCGTCTCGCCGTCCGCGAGGCACGCCGCCATCATCAGGTTCTCGGTGCCGGTCACGGTCACCGTGTCCATGACGATGCGCGCGCCCTTCAGGCGGCCGGCCTCGGCGTGAATGAACCCGCCGTCAACCTTGATCTCGGCGCCCATCTTCTCCAGGCCCATCAGGTGCTGGTCGACCGGCCGCGCGCCGATGGCACAGCCGCCGGGCAGCGAGACGTGGGCCTGGCCGTGGCGTGCGACCAGCGGGCCGAGCACGAGGATCGAGGCGCGCATGGTCTTGACCAGCTCGTAGGACGCCTTGAAGTCGTGCAGCTTCTTGGCGTCCACCACCAGCGTGTCCTTCTCGCCGATGGTCACGTCCGCGCCCATCTGCCGCAGCAGCCGGTTGCAGGTGGCCACGTCCTCGAGCTGAGGCACGTTCGAGACCGTCAGCGGCTCGTCGGTCAGCAGCGCGGCGCACAGGATCGGCAGCGTCGCGTTCTTGGCGCCGGAGGCGCGGATCTCGCCGCCGAGCCGCGCGCCGCCTTCGATAAGGAGTTTGTCCATGGCAAAAAAGGGGTCAGATCCAATTTTGGTGACGCGCTAACAGTCTTGCATGTCCGGTCGGCAAAATTGGATCTGACCCCTTTTTTGTGATGGGTCGCGCATCATACGGCCCCCGGCGCGCGGCCGGCGAGCCGGCGGTAGTAAGCTGCCGCCGTCCGGTGATGCACGGGGGATCCATGAACCAGGCGAACGAGGGTGCGACGGCGAGCTTCGTGCTGCAGTTCCGCAGGCTGATCCAGTCCCATTTCGGCCTGGAGGACGACCAGGCCAAGCACGACGTCATCGACGAGCGCATCCGCACCGGCATCCACCTGCGCGGCACCAACCTGTGGGTGTTGATGTTCGCCATCCTGGTGGCGTCCATCGGCCTCAACGTCAATTCCACCGCGGTCATCATCGGCGCGATGCTGATCTCGCCGTTGATGGGGCCGATCATGGGGGTCGGTTACGCCGCGGCGGTCTACGACTTCGACCTGATCAAGCTGTCGCTGCGCTCGTGGGGCCTGGCGATCCTGATCAGCCTGATCACGTCCACGCTGTACTTTGCGGTCAGCCCGCTGTCGGAAGCCGGGCACGAGCTGCTGGCGCGCACCGCGCCGACCATCTGGGACGTGCTGATCGCCTTGTTCGGCGGCCTGGCCGGCATCATCGCGCTGACGCGCGAGCAGCAGAACAATGTGGTGCCCGGCGTGGCCATCGCCACCGCGCTGATGCCGCCGCTGTGCACGGCGGGCTACGCCATCGCCAACGGCCAGCTGTACTACTTCTTCGGGGCGATGTACCTGTTCGTGATCAACTCGGTGTTCATCGCCGTGTCCACCATCGTGATCGCCAAGCTGATCAACCTGCCGCGCCGGCAGTGGGTGGACAAGGCGCTGGAGGCGCGCTTCCGGCACGCGGTGGTGACCGTGTCGATCGCCACCATCCTGCCGAGCGTCTACCTGGCGTGGGGCCTGGTGCAGAGCGCGGTGTTCCGGGCCAACGCCTCGGCCTTCGTGCACACCGAGCTGGTGCTGGCGGAGACGCACGTGGCGAGCGTGGAGCTCGATGCGTCGAAGCGGGAGATCGGGGTTTCGCTGATCGGCGAGCCGGTATCCGACGCCGACGTGGCGGAGCTGCAGCAGCGGCTGTCGCGCTACCGGCTCGAAGGCGCCCGCCTGGTGGTGCACCAGGCCGACGACGCGTCCGCTGAACTCAGTTCCTTGCGCGCGAGCCTGACCCAGGACCTCAGCCTGCTGCGAACGAACCTCGCCGAGGACCTGTACCGGCAAAGCCAGACGGAGGTGCTGGACAAGGAGCAGAAGATCCGCAACCTCGAGAAGAGCCTGGAGGCGGCGACCGCGTTGCGGCAGAGCCAGCAGGCCATCGCGCGCGAGCTGCTGGCCCAGTACCCGCAGCTGAAGACCGCGGCGGTCTCGACCGTGACCGAGTGGGGGGCGGCGCCGCAGGCGGTGGGCGACGTGCTGGTGGTGCGCGTCACCTCGAAGCAGCGCCTGTCCGCCGCCGACCGCCGGCGCATCACGCAGTGGCTCAAGGTGCGCACGCAGATCGAGCGCGTGCGGGTGTTCGAAGACGGTTGAGCTGGCGCGCGTCAGGCCGGCCGCGTGCGCAGCGCCAGCGCGTGGATCTCGCGGCCCATGCGCTCGCCGAGCGTGGCGTAGACCATGCGGTGCTGCTGGACCACCGCCTTGCCGGCGAAGCCGGCGAACACCACCTCGGCCTCGAAGTGCTGGCCGTCGTCGCCGGTCACCGTGGCTTTCGCGCCGGGCAGGCCGGCTTCGATCAGCAGTTTGATGTCGTCCTTGGTCATTGGCCAGTTTAGGGACAGACCCTTAATTTTCGAAAATTAAGGGTCTGTCCCCAATTAGGGGCGTGTCCCCAATTAGGGGCGCAGGCGGTAGCCGGTGGCGAGCATGCGCAGGCACACCGCCGAGAGCACGACGAAGAAGACGCCGGTCCAGGCCAGGCACTGCCAGGCCGGCACGTCGCCGACGCCGAGGAAGCCGTGGCGGAAGCCGTCGATCATGTAGAAGAACGGGTTGTAGTGGCTGACCTGCTGCCAGAACGGCGGCAGCGAGTGGATCGAGTAGAACACGCCCGACAGGAACGAGGCCGGCAGGATCAGGAAGTTCTGGAACGAGGCCAGGTGGTCGAACTTGGTCGCGACGATGCCGGCGATCACGCCGATCACGGCCAGGCTGCCGCCGGCCAGCAGGAACATGCCGAGCAGGATGCCGAACGAGTGCACCGGCAGGCGCGCGAACGGCCAGGTGGCGCAGTACAGCACCACGCCGACCAGCGCCGCGCGCAGCAGGCTCGAGCCCAGGTAGGCCGCGAACATCTCCCAGGCCGCGATCGGCGCCATCAGCACGAACACCAGGTTGCCCATGATCTTGGCCTGGGTCAGCGACGACGACGAGTTGGCGAAGGAATTCTGGATCACGCTCATCATGATCAGGCCCGGCACCAGGAACTGCAGGTAGCCGACGCCGGGGTAGACCTCGACGCGGCCTTCCATGACCTGGCCGAACACGACCAGGTACAGCAGCGCGGTGACCACCGGCGCGGTCACGGTCTGGCCGAGCACGCTCCAGAAGCGCTTGACCTCCTTGCGCGTGAGGGTTTCGAGGCCTTCGGCGTTGACGTCAACGATCGGCATGGCGCGTCATCTCCACGAAGATGTCTTCCAGCGTCGGCTCGCGTGTGTGCACGTCGTCGATGCGCGCGCCGCTTGCGCGCAGCGCCTCGAGCACTTCGCCCACGGGATGCTTCGCGCGCTCGAGCTTGAGCTCGATCTCGCCGTCCTTTTCGCTCACCACCAGCGGCTTGAGCGCCTCCGGCAGGCCGGCACCGTTGAGCTTCACGCGCAGGAAGCGGAACGGATGGCGGCCGAGCAGCTGCCGCGTGGCCTCGACCACCTTCACCAGGCCGCGGTCGATGATGGCCACGCGCTGGCACATGTGCTCGGCTTCCTCGAGGTAGTGCGTGGTCAGGATGATGGTGTGGCCCTGGGCGTGCAGCTCGCGCGTGAACTGCCACAGCGTGCGGCGCAGGTCGACGTCGACGCCGGCGGTGGGCTCGTCGAGGATCACCACCGGCGGCTTGTGCACCAGCGCCTGCGCGATCAGCACGCGGCGCTTCTGGCCGCCGGACAGCGTGCGCATCATGGCGTCGCGCTTCTCGGTCAGCTCCAGGCGCTCGATCAGCTGGTCGATCCACGGCCACGAGGCCTTGCCGGCGCCGTAGTAGCCGGCCTGCAGGCGCAGCATGTCGATGACGTTGAAGAACGGGTCGAACACCAGCTCCTGCGGCACCACGCCGAGGTTCCTGCGCGCGGCGCGGAACTCGCGCACCACGTCGTGCCCGAGCACCGCGACCTGGCCGTCGCTGGCGCGCACCAGCCCCGCGATGATGTTGATCAGGGTGGACTTGCCGGCGCCGTTGGGGCCCAGCAGCCCGAAGAACTCGCCGCGGCGGATGGAGAGGTCGATGCCGCGCAGCGCGGTGGTCGCGCCGTAGCGCTTGTGCACGCCGGAGATGGCGACAGCGGGCGCGGCAGGATCGGCGGACATGGGGCGGGCATTATAAGGAGCCGCGCGGCCGTGCTCCTCCTTCGCTGCCACCCCCTAACGCCACGACGCCACGGCGATCACGTACAGGACGGCAGCGGCGCCGAGCACCAGCGCGAAGCCGAAGTGCACCGCGAGCACCGCCGCCAGCAGCGCCGCCAGCACGGATGCGCAGCCGTTGATGCCCCAAGCCCACGGGATGGACGCAGGCGCTTCGGCGGCGAGCCGCGCCAGTCCGAGCGGGAACGGCAGGCCCATCAGGAACGCCAGCGGCGCGATGGCGGCCAGGCTCACGGCCGCCTTCAGCACCAGCGGTTGTGCCGCCTGCGGCGGCGGCAACGCCAGCATCTGCACGACGACCAGCAGCACGATGCCGGCCACCGCGAGGCGGGCGGCGGACCAGTGCAGCCGCGCGGCCAGCGCGGCCCCCAGTCCGGCGAAGGCGAGGAAGCCGCCGAGCAGGGTCGCGGCGGCCATCAGCGGGTGGCCGATGTACAAGGAATAGCGCTGCAGGCAGGCGATTTCGATGAACAGGAAGGCGAGCCCCAGGCAGGTGAAATAGGCCAGCGGCGCGGCGCGGCGCTCGGCTCGCGGCAGCACCAGCAGCGGCACGAGGATGAGAACCAGCGCCAGCGGCAGCGCCTGGGCCAGCGTGCCCACGAGCAGCAGGTAGCCGGTGTCGAGCAGCGTCAGGCCGCCCTGGCCCCGCAGCGACAGCAGTTCGGGGAGCAGGCGCCAGCGGAAGAAGTGGAAGAAGTACGGGCGGTCGTCGGTGGCCGGCCGCAGGTCGAACTTGTAGGCGTCGACGAAGGCGCCGGCCTGCGGTCCGAGCAGCGCCAGCGCTCCCTCGTACAGCCAGGGGCGTGCGACGCGGGTGTAGCGGTTGACCTCCGGCGGCTGGATTCCGGGGAAGTACGCCGGGTCGAAGCCGCGCGCCTGGCAGAACTCCCGCAGCGCCGCCAGCTCGGCCGCGGCGAACGCGCCGCGCTTCACCAGCAGCGTGCTGGTCTGCCAGCCGCGGATCGCGGCGAGCTGTGCTTCGGGCGCCGCGCCCTCGGCCCGCAGCGCGCTCACGGCGGTGGCGAACAGCTTCAGGCTGTCGCGCGGCGGCTGGCGCTCCCAGCGCGTCAGCGACAGCAGCCCGCCGGGCGCCAGGCGCCGGTAAGCGTCGCGCAGGGCCTCGACCGTGTAGGCATGACTCTCGGCCGCCGCGTGCACGCCGGCGCCGGAGTACGCGTCGAGCGGCGGCACCACGATCAGGTCGAACGTCGCGGAGGCGGCGCGCACGAAGCCGCGCGCGTCGCCCAGGTGCAGGCGCACGCGCGGATCCGAGTACAGCCCTCCGGCGAAGTCGCCGTACGTGTCGCGTACCAGCTGCACCAGCTGCGGGTTCAGCTCGACGGCATCCACGGCGCCCGCGCCGAGCTCGAGCGCCTGCAGCACGTCCATGCCGGCGCCGGCGCCGAGCACCAGCGTGCGCGGGCTGTGCAGCAGGTGGTACGGCAGCGCGGAGGTAAGCCGGTCGAGGAATTCCAGGGATCCGGTGCGGGGCGTGATGGCGCCCAGGGCATCGCCGTCGGTGAAGACTGCGAGCTGCGCCGGCGGCTCGGCGCCGGCAATCAGGCTCTGCCCGGGCGCATGGCGCAGCGGCGCCACGTCGTTGCGCACGACCGTCAGCAGGCCGTAGGGGCTCGAGCGCTCCTCGACCACGCGGGCTCCGTGCGCGGCCAGCGCGCGCGGCAGGCCCTTGAACTCGGTGATGTGCGGCGCCAGCCAGCGCGCCGGCACGAAGGCAACGCAGAGCGCGGCGGCGGCGCACAGGGCCCAGGCGCGGCGCCGGTCCGGCCCGGCCACCACCGCCGCCGCCGGAATCAGCGGGGCCAGCGCGATGACGCGCAGCGCATCGGCCGGGGTGAGCACGAACAGCAGGCCGACGATGCCGGCCGCGCCGAGACCCGCGCCGAGCAGGTCGCTGGCGTACAACGCCGCGATGCGCTGGCGCAACGCCATGAACGCCAGCCCGAAGCAGCACGCGGCGCAGAAGAATGGCAGCGCCAGCACGGCGAACACCAGCGACAGGCGCGGCAGCTGCCCCGGGTCCCACGCCAGCTCCAGGCCATTGAACGGCACGCGCTGCGCCAGCGCGAAGGCGAGCACGGAGGTGGCGGAGAACGATGCCACGCCGGCGGCGTACCAGAGCGGAAAACGTGCCAGCATCCGCGCGCCGGCGAGCGCCAGCGCGCTGCCGCCGGCCCCGTGGCCGAGCAGCGCCAGGCTGACGATCATCGCCGCGAACGGCTGCCATTGGACGATCGCCAGCAGGCGAAACAGCAGCAGCTCGTAGGCCAGCGCCGCCGCGGCGAGGCAGGCGATGGACAGCGGCATCAGTGCCTGCCGGTGAGCGGCACGAAGCGTACGGGCAGGATCTGCTGCGTCGCGACCGAGCCGTCCGCCGCCTTCTCGACCAGGAGCAGCTCCTGCGCGAAGAAAGCGCCGCCGACGGGGATGATCATGCGTCCGCCCGGCTTCAGCTGGCGGATCAGCGGCGGAGGAACGTCGCGGCTCGCCGCGGTGACGACGATGCCGTCGTAGGGGGCGTGCTCGGCCCAGCCGTGGTAGCCGTCGCCGACCCTGACCTCGACGTTGTCGTAGCCGAGCTGCTCGAGCCGCGCGGCCGCGCTGCCGGCGAGCGGCGGGATGATCTCCAGGGTGTAGACGCGACGCACCAGGCCCGCCAGCACCGCCGCCTGGTAGCCGGACCCGGTGCCGACTTCGAGCACGACGTCGCCGGGCTCGGGATCGAGCAGGTCGGTCATCAGCGCGACGATGTACGGCTGCGAGATGGTCTGGCCGTAGCCGATCGGCAGCGGCCGGTTGTCGTAGGCCTCGCCGGCGCTGTGCGCGGGCACGAAGCGGTGGCGCGGCACGCGGTCGAGCTGGGCCATGACGCGCCCGCCGAAGCGGGCGCGGCCGGTCTCGAAGGCGGTGAGCGCGGCGTCGGCCTCGATCTGGCGCAACAGATCCTTGCGCTGCGCCGCGTAACGCGACTCGTCGGCCGCCGCCGTGGCCGCCAGCATCGCGACCGCGGCGACCCACCACCTGCGAACCCGCGCATGCCCGGCCATCGTTCCCTCCGACCGACTATTGTCTGCCCCCGGCGTCCAGGGGCGGTGGGGGCGCATCGGGTAAGATTGACGCCCTTGCGGGTTGAGCGCGAAGCCCCTGATTTCACATGACATCTGCTGACAAGAATGGCGGGACCAAGTCGGGTCCCTGGGAAAAGCTGCCAACCGGCTTTCGTGGAACGCGAGGCGAGGTCTACAAGAAGCTCGGCCGCAAGGTCATCGAGATCGAGCTGGCCGGCGTCAAGCTCATGGCCGGCCGCATCGACGACGAGTTCGTGCGCGCCTGCCGGCACCTGCGCTACGAAAAATTTGGCCCCATCGACAAGCGCCGCAGCGGCCACGTCATCGTGATGGGCGTGGGCAAGTCCGGCCACATCGGCACCAAGATCGCCGCGACGCTGGCCAGCACCGGCACGCCGGCATTCTTCGTGCACCCGGCCGAGGCCGCGCACGGCGACCTCGGCATGCTGACCAGGCATGACGTCGTGCTGGCGCTGTCGAATTCCGGCAAGACCGGCGAGATCGTCGCGCTGCTGCCGGGGCTGAAGAAGCTCGGCATCAAGCTGATCGCGATGACCGGCAATCCCGACTCGCCGCTGGCCAAGGCCGCGGACGTGCACCTGCACGTCGGCGTCGAGCAGGAGGCCTGCCCGCTCGAGCTGGCCCCCACCGCCAGCACGACCGCGGCGCTGGCGATGGGCGATGCGCTGGCGGTGGCGGTGATGCAGGCCGAGGAGTTCGACGAGGAGGGCTTCGCGCGCTCGCACCCCGGCGGCGCGCTGGGCAAGCGCCTGCTGCTGAACGTGGCCGCGCTGATGCACACCGGCGATGCCGTGCCGAGCGTGCCGGCCGGAGCAACGCTGAAGGATGCGCTGCTCGAGATGACGCAGAAAGGCTTGGGTATGACCGCCATCGTGGACGGCGCGCGCAACCTGCTCGGCATCTTTACCGACGGCGACCTGCGCCGCGCGCTGGACCGCGGCGTGGACGTGCGCGTGGCGTCGGTGGACGAGGTCATGACGCGCAGCCCGAAGTCGGTGCGCGAGGACGTCATGGCGACCGCCGCGCTGGCGCTGATGCAGGAGCACAAGATCAGCGCGCTGGTCGTCGTCGACGCGCAGCAACGCGTGACCGGCGCGCTGAACATGCACGACCTGCTGCGCGCCGGGCTCTCCTGATGGCGCGCCTGTCGCCGGCCGCCATCCGCAAGCGTGCGCGGCGCGTGCGCTGCCTGTTCCTCGACGTGGATGGCGTGCTGACCGACGGCAAGCTCTACCTCGGCCCCGACGGCGAGGAGCTCAAGACCAACTTCGTGCGCGACGGCTACGGCATCAAGCGGCTGCTCGCCAACGGCGTCGAAGTGGCGGTGATCAGCGGCCGGCCGTCGGACGCCATGCGCAAGCGCCTCGAGTTCCTGGGCGTGAAGCACGTGGTGTTGGACAACGAGGACAAGCTGCCCGCCTACGAGCAGATCCGCGACCGGCTCGGCCTCGCCGACACGGACTGCGCCGTGATGGGCGACGATGCGCCGGACCTGCCGCTGATGGCGCGCGTGGGCCTGGCGCTGGCCGTGGCCGATGCGCACGCCTCGGCGCTGAAGTCCGCGCACTGGATCAGCCGCCATCCGGGCGGGCAGGGCGCGGTGCGCGATGCCGCCGACATGATCCTGGCCGCGCAGGGGCGGGACTGACCATGCGCCTCCTCTACCTGCTGGTGCCCGCCGCCCTCGTCGCCGTCGCGCTGGCCTTCACCTGGCGTGGGTTCCAGGAGCCGGCGCAGTCGCCGGCGGCGCCGGCGGCCGAGCGGCCGCGCTACGCCATCACCGGCGCGCAGTGGCTGCGCCTCGGGCGTGACGGCGAGCCCGAGTTCCGCGCCCGCGCCGCCGCGCTCGATTACTTCGCCGACGGATCCGTGGCGCTGAGCGACGTGCAGCTCGACGCGCTGGGCGGATATCGCTCGCCGTGGCACGTCGAAGCGCCGCGCGGCGGCGCGCCGCCGCGCGAGCGGCGCCTGCGCCTGGCCGGCGGCGTGCGCGCGACCGGGGCGCTGGCCAACGAGAACGTCAGCCTGGTGACCCAGCGGCTGTGGGTGGACCTGCTGCGCCGCGAGCTGCACACCGACGCCGCGGTCGAGCTGCGCTCGGACTTCCGCAGCGCCACCGCGCGCGGCCTGCGCACGGACTTCGACGGCGAGCACGTGCAGCTGCTCAACGACGTGCGGGTGGATTATGTACCGGAGGGTTAGCGCCGTCGCGCTGGCGCTGGCCGCGTTCGCGTCGCTCGCCAGCGCCGCGGCCGCGCAGACGCAGAAGTCCGCCCGCTCCTCGGGGCAGACCGTGCACCTGACCGGGCCGATCAAGATCACGGCGCAGCGCGCCGAGCTGGAGCGCCGCGAGTACGCGCTGTACCGCGGCCGCGTCAAGCTGGTGTCGCAGGACATGGTGCTGACCGGCGACCGGCTCGAGCTGCGCCAGCCGGGCAAGGGCCAGTTCGAGGCGCGGCTGACCGGCGCGCCGGCGCGCCTCGAGCATCGCGGCGACGCCAAGGGCCCGCCGGTGTCGGCGAGCGCCTCGCAGATCGTCTACGACACGCGTACGGCGACGGTCGAGCTCAGCGGCGGCGTGCAGCTGGCGCGCGGCAGCGACCAGCTCAGCGGCGGCCAGGTGCGTTACAACCTGGAGGCGCGCCGCATCAGCGCCGCCGGCTCCGGCGAAAGCCAGGTGCAGTTGACCATCACGCCGCCATCGGAACAGCCCGGGGAGCAGCCATGACGGCGCGCTTCGCGGCGCACGGGCTGGTCAAGCGCTTCCGCAAGCGCACGGTGGTGCGCGAGGTGTCGCTCGCCGTCGGCGCCGGCGAGATCGTCGGCCTGCTCGGGCCCAACGGCGCCGGCAAGACCACCTCTTTCTACATGATGGTCGGCCTGATCGCGCCGGACGGCGGGCGCATCGAGATCGACGGCGCGGACGTCACCCGCGAGCCCATGCACGTGCGCGCGCGCCTCGGTGTCGGCTACCTGCCGCAGGAGGCCTCGGTGTTCCGGCGCCTGACGGTGGAGGACAACATCCTCGCCATCCTCGAGCTGCGCCCCGACCTCGACCGCAAGGCGCGCAAGGCGGAGCTCGAGCGCCTGCTCGAGGAGCTGCACATCAGCGACATCCGCGAGGGCCTGGGCCTGTCGCTGTCCGGCGGCGAGCGGCGGCGCGTGGAGATCGCGCGGGCGCTGGCCGCCAACCCGCGCTTCATCCTGCTTGATGAGCCGTTCGCCGGCGTCGACCCGATCGCGGTCAAGGACATCCACACCATCATCACGCACCTGCGCGACCGCGGCATCGGCGTGCTGGTCACCGACCACAACGTGCGCGAGATGCTGAAGATCTGCGCGCGCGCATACATCCTGAATGCCGGGCAGGTCATCGCCGAGGGCGCGCCCGGGGCCATCGAGGCCGACGAAACCGTGCGGCGCGTGTACCTGGGCGAGGATTTCCAGCGTTGAGCCGGCCTGCCGGCGCGGAGGGAGGGGAACGATGCGCGTGAACACGATCGCGGCGCTGCTGTACGGCGCCCTGGTGCTGGCGGGCTGCGCCGGCGCGGCGCCGGAGCGCGAGTCCGATCCGGTCATCGCCGGCCAGCGCTACGCCGGCGCGCCGGTGAACCTGGGCGCGGTGAAGATGCACCTGGCGCTGCGCGAGAGCGCGCCGCCGCCGGGCGGGGAACGCGGGCCCGAGAACGCGCGCCTGTCGCTCGGCTTCCTGGCCGCGGCCGATTCGGCGCGCGTCGTGGTGGGTGGCGCGACGCTGAGCTACGGCGAGCGGACCGCCGAACTGGTGACGCGCCAGCAGGCGCAAGGCACGGCGCAGGGCTGCGGGCCCGAGGGCGGCGCGATGCTGGCGCTGGACTACTGGTTCGCCGCCACCGTGACGGCGGACTTCTGGAACTGCGTGACGCTCGCCTTCGTCACGCCCGGCCGGCTCGCCGGCGATGCGCTCGAGCTGCGCCTCGGCACGCTGAACGTGGACGGCGAGCCCGTGCACACGCTGCCGGTCAGCTTCGCGCCGCGTGCCGACTGAGCAAGGCGCCTTTTTGCGTTGTCGGCGGAGTAGACTAGGGACGAAGATACCCGCAGCTTTATGAAACAGTCGCTCCACATGAGGGTCGGGCAGACCCTCGCCATGACACCGGCGCTGCAGCAGGCCATCAAGCTGCTGCAACTCTCCAGCCTCGACCTCCAGCAGGAGATCCGCCAGGCTGTCGAGTCGAACCTGATGCTGGAGTTCGACGAGGACGACGAGGCCGGCCCGACCATCGACGAGCAGGCCGCCGGCGGCGAGGCCAACGAGCCGGCCGGCGACGGCGCCGAGCCCGCGGAGCCCGCCGTCGACGACACGCCGGTCGACATCGAGTGGGAGGAGTCCTACGAGACCGGCGCCGGCAGCGGCAAGTCGGTCCAGGACGAGGAAGAGCTCTACGAGTACCGCCAGGCCAACCTGACGACGGAGCGGTCGCTGCGCGAGCACCTGCTGTGGCAGGCCGAGCTGGCGCCGTTCGACGACGCCACCGCCGACATCGCGGTGCACATCATCGACGCCATCAACGACGACGGCTACCTCGAGGACTGGCCCGGGCTGTGCGAGCGCGTCACGGCGACGCTGGGCGCCGACAGCGCGCGCATCGAGGCCGCGCTGAAGCTGGTGCAGGACTTCGACCCGGCCGGCGTCGGCGCGCGGGACTTGTCGGAGTGCCTGCGCCTGCAGCTGCTGCAGCTGCCCGGCGAAGCGCCGGAACGCGAGCCGGCGCTGAAGATCGTGAATGAGCACATGGCGCTGCTGGCGCGGCACGACGAGGCCGGCTTGCAGCAGGCGCTGGCGCTGGATGCCGACCGCCTGCGGCCGGTGCTGGCGCTGATCCAGTCGCTGCAGCCGCATCCGGGGCGCCCGTACCAGGCGCACGAGAGCAACTATGTCGCGCCGGACGTGTTCGTGGTCAAGAAGGACGGGCGCTGGCGCGTGTCACTGAACCCGGACATCGCCCCGAAGGTGCGGCTCAACGCCCAGTACCTGAGCCTGGTGCGGCGGGCGGATTCCAGCAAGGACCAGCAGACGCTCAAGCAGCACCTGCAGGAGGCGCGCTACTTCCTGAGCAGCCTGGAATCCCGCAACGATACGCTGCTGCGGGTGGCCCAGTCCATAGTTGAAGAGCAGCGGGCTTTTCTGGAGTATGGGGACGAGGCGATGCGCCCGCTGGTGCTGAGGGACATCGCCGACCGGCTGGGGATCCACGAGTCCACGGTGTCCAGGGCGACGGCCAATAAATACATGCTCACCCCGCGCGGCCTCTACGAGCTCAAGTACTTCTTCTCGAGCCACGTCCAGACCGTGCAGGGCGGCACCTGCTCGGCCACCGCCATCCAGGCCATGATCAAGCGCCTGGTCACCGCCGAGCCCCCCGACGAGCCGCTGTCCGACAACACGCTCGCCGACCTGTTGCTGAAAGACGGCATCCGCGTGGCGCGCCGCACCGTCGCCAAGTACCGCGAGGCCCTCGGCATCCCCCCCTCCCACGAACGAAGGGCGGTGTCCTGACATCCATATGAGTGACGGATCCCGGAATCCACCGGGGTTCGCAGCAGCGAGGAGGCACAATGAATCTGAACATCGCCGGACATCACCTCCCCCTCACCGAAGCGCTGAAGAGCTACGTTTCGCAGAAGATCAGCCGGCTCGAGCGTCATTTCGGCCACCTGATCGGCGCCAGCGTGGTGCTGTCGGTCGAGAAGCTGCGACACAAGGCGGAGGCGACGCTCCACACGCGCGGCGCGAACCTGCACGCGGAGGCGATCGAAGACGACATGTACGCGGCCATCGACCTTTTGACCGACAAGCTGGACAGCCAGACCCGCAAGCACAAGGAGAAGAAGCGGGACCACCACGCCAAGGACGTCCACAAGGGTGCCGCCAGCTGAGCGAGAATAGGGGATAGCGCGGCCCCGGCAGATCCGGGGCCGCGGTTCATTTCAGGGGACACGATGAAACTGAGCGCAATACTCACGGCCGACCGCGTCACATCCGGCATCGCGGTGACGAGCAAGAAGAAATCGCTGGAAGAGCTGAGCCGGCTGCTGGCCATGGGCGCCGGGTCGCTGTCGGCGACCGACATCTTCAACGGCCTGACCGCGCGCGAGAAGCTGGGCAGCACCGGGCTGGGGCACGGCGTCGCCATTCCGCACGGACGCATGCCGGGAGTCACCAACAGCGTCGGCGCGTTCCTGCGGTTGAAGCACGCCGTGGACTACGACGCGCACGACGGCCAGCCGGTGGACCTGGTGTTCGGCCTGGTAGTGCCGGTGGCCGCCACCGAGGAGCACCTCAAGCACCTGGCGGCAATCGCCGAGAAGTTTTCCGACGAGGAATTCTGCCGCAAGATGCGCGCGGCCGCGGACGACAAGGCCCTGCACGCGCTGCTGGCGGCATGACACGCTGCGGGCGGGCCGTGTGCCCTGCGTCGAGGGGAGCCCCATGCGGAGGCTGACGGCGGGGATTTGCGCTTTTGTCGCGGGCTCAGTCGTCGCCGGATGCGCGGTCAAGACCGACACCGCAGTGCTCGCAAAGCGCACCGCCGAGGTCCAACTCCTCCTCGACGAGTACTACGGCGACCGGGCGCGGATCGAAGGCGCGGGCCGCCAGCTCGACGAGATCCTGGCCGAGCATCCGTCGCATGCCCCGGCCTACGTGCAGGCCGCGCGGCTCGTGCTCAAGCGGGGTCGTCTGGTGAACCTGCAGTTCGCGGGGGGCACACTCGAGCGCGCCGAGCAGATTCTGCTCAAGGCCCGGGAGCTCGATCCGAAATACACCGAGACCCATTCGCTCCTCGGGCATGTTTACACGCTCGCCGCCAGGTATCCGGAGGCGGAGGCCGCGCTGGCCGAAGCCGACCGTCTCGGCTCGACCAACCCCTGGACGCAGGTCAACTGGGGCCACCTGTACGAGAAGCAGGGCAAGATGAGCGAGGCGCAGATGGAGTGGATTGGCGTGATCGAGGCTGGCCGCACTGCCACGCCGCAGGAGCGCGGGGCTTACCTCGGGGCGATCGGGTTTCAGCGCAACCTGCTCGCGCGCGCCGGGCAGGTCGTGCTGGTCAAGGATCTGGGCGACAAGGCGACTGCGGTGGCCGCTCCGCACGACGCCTGGACCTGGGGAAACTATTCGAACGACCTCTCGATCGCGGGTGACTTCGACGAGGCGATCGTCAAGGCTCGCGCGGCATTGACGAAAATGGACTACGGCGCCGGGCGCTACACGCTGGCCTGCGGGCTGATCGGCAAGTGGGCCGGGCTTTCCGCGGCAGGGAATCGTGCCGAGGCCGAAAAGTACTTTGCCGAGGCCGCCGCGGTGTATCCGGACCTCGCGGAGCTGACCGGGTCGTTCTGCGGTGGTTCCCCGACGCACGTCGCCGCCCAGAAACTGCTGCGGGAGCGACTGGGGGTCCCGTGACCGCGGGCCTCTTCAACCCCGTCCACCCGTGGACCGTGCAGGTCCTCGGCGAGGCGGGCGCGGCCTACCTCGGCCAGCTTCCCGCCGCCGTCCGGGCGCGCCTGCCGCGCCGGCTGGCCGGGCGCGGCATGACCACGCTGATCGTCGCAAGCGGAGCCGCGCTGCCCGACCCGCGGCCGTGGACCGCCGCCGGCATCGACGTGCGGCAGCAGCCCGGGCGCGCGCACGAACTGGTCTACGCGCTGCGCCGCGAGGCGGCGGCGGCCGGCCGGCACCAGGTGCTGCACGGCGTATTCCTGCACGTGCACGGCGCCGGCGTGCTGATCGAGGGCCCGGCCGGCGCCGGCAAGAGCGCGCTGGCGCTGGAGCTGCTGGCCCGCGGCCACGCCCTGGTCGCCGACGACGCGGTCGAGTTCTGTCGCCCGGCGGCGTCCATCCTCATCGGCCGCAGCCCGGCGGTCCTCGAGGGCTATGTCGAGACGCGCGGGCTGGGCGTGCTCGACGTGCGGCGCATGCACGGCGCCCGCGCGATGCGCGCCCGGGCGCGGCTGGACCTCATCGTGCGGCTGGCGCGCGGCCGCCCACGGCCGCTGTCGGCCGCCGAGCGGCTGCGCGGCCGTCGTGCGGTGCGGCGCGTGCTCGGCGAGCCGGTGCCGGTGCTGTCGCTGCCGCTGCGACATAATCTGGCGGCGCTGGTCGAGGCGGCCTGCCTCGACCGGCGCCTGCAGCTCGACGGCGTGGATGCGCCGGCGGCGCTGGAAAAACGTCAGGCGCGCGCGATCCGCAAGCAGTCCAGGAGCAGATGAAGCTCGTCATCGTCAGCGGCCTGTCGGGGGCCGGCAAGACCGTCGCCCTCAAGCAGTACGAGGACCTCGGCTACTACTGCATCGACAACCTGCCGCTGGGCCTGCTCGGGCCGCTGGCGCTGCGCGCGCTGCACAACAAGCGCTACGCCAAGCTCGCCGTCGGCATCGACGCGCGCGCCAGCGCGCGCGAGCTGGCGCGCTTCCAGAAGACGCTGGCGCGCCAGCGCGCGCGCGGCGCCGAGACCCAGGTGGTGTTCCTGACGGCGCAGGACGACGTCATCCTGCGGCGCTACAGCGAGACCCGACGCAAGCACCCGCTGACCGGCGCGCGGCTGTCGCTGGGCGAGGCGATCCAGCGTGAGCGCGCGCTGCTGTACCCGATCGCGGACGTGGCCGACGTCACCATCGACACCACCGGCATGAACCTGCACGAGCTGCGCGAGGAGATCCGCCTGCGCCTGCCGGACAAGCCCGGGCGCCTGTCGTTGGTGCTGATGTCGTTCGGCTACAAGAACGGCGTCCCCGACAGCGCCGACTACGTGTTCGACATCCGCTACCTGCCCAACCCGCACTGGATCCCGGCCATCGCCGCGCACGACGGCCGCCACCGCAAGGTGGCGCGGTTCCTGGAGCAGGATCCGCTGGTGCCGAGGACGCTGCGCGACATCGAAGGCTTCCTCAAGCGCTGGCTGCCGCGCTTCGAGACGCAGGACCGCGCCTACGTCACAGTCGCCATCGGCTGCACCGGCGGCAAGCACCGCTCGGTGTACATGGTCGAGAAGCTCGCCCGGGCCTTCGCCGGCAAGTACGAACCGGTGGTGGTCCGCCACAAGGACCTGAAATGAGCGAGCGCAACGCCAGCGTCGGGCTGCTGCTGGTGACCCACGGCAAGATGGGCCACTACCTGCTCGACACGCTGCACGACATGATCGGCGAGCTGCCGCTGGCCGCCGACGTGCTCGAGATCCGCCGCGTGCAGGACCCCAACGTGCTGCTGCGCCAGGGCGCGCGCATGATCGAGCGCCTCGACGGTGGCCGCGGCGTGCTGATCCTGACCGACGCCTTCGGCTCCACGCCGAGCAACATCGCCGCGCGCCTGCACGTGGCGGGCCGCACCCTGGTGGTGGCCGGCATCAACCTGCCGATGCTGGTGCGCATCTTCAACTACCCGCAGCTGGACCTGGCGGGGCTGGCGGCGGCGGCGGTTGAGGGCGGCCAGCGCGGCGTGCGCATTTTCGACGAGCCGCCGCCGGCGGGTTGACCATGGAACGCACGGTCACCATCGTCAACACGCTGGGCCTGCATGCGCGCGCGGCGGCCAAGCTGGTCACGCTGGCGCAGAAGTTCAAGAGCGACATCCGCGTGAAGAAGGACGGCCGCGAGGTCAGCGGCAAGAGCATCATGGGCGTGATGATGCTGGCGGCGGCCAAGGGCAGCCGCGTCACGTTCCGCGCCGAGGGGCCGGACGCCGGCAAGGCGCTAGCCGCCCTAGAACAATTGATCGCGCGAAAGTTCGACGAAGCCGCATGATGGAAAAAGGGGACGCACACCTTTTTCTGAGACGCCGCCGCCACCGGCCATCGCCGTGCGGGAAAAAGGTGTGCGTCCCCTTTTTCCGCTGGGGCGCGCCATGAGTCTCTGGCTCTCCGGCATCGGCGTGTCGCGCGGCATCGCCATCGGCCGCGTGCAGCGCATTTACGGCGGCGAGGTGGAGGTCCCCGAGTACACGCTGGCCGAGGGCGAGGTGGCCGCCGAGGTCGAGCGGTTCACCGCGGCGCGCAAGGTCGCGCGCGAGCAGTTGCGCCTGGTGCGCAAGCAAATCCCGCACGGGCTGCCGTCCGAGATTGCCGCGTTCATCGACACGCACCTGCTGATGCTGGAGGACCGCACGCTCAGCGACGCGGTGGTGGAGCTGATCCGGTCGCGCCGCTGCAACGCCGAGGCGGCATTGCGCCAGCAGCGCGACCAGCTGATCGCCGCGTTCGAGCAGATGGACGACGCCTACCTGCGCACGCGGCGCGACGACGTCGAGCACGTCGCCCATCGCATCCTGCGCGTGTTGATGAAGGCCGACCGCGGCGCCGCGCCAAAAGCGGGCGCCTCGACGGCCGAGCCGCAGATCGTGGTGGCCGACGACCTGACCCCGGCCGACATCATCCTGATGGCGCGCCAGCACGTGGTCGGGTTCATCACCGAGTACGGCGGCCCGCTGTCGCACACCGCGATCCTGGCACGCAGCCTCGGCATGCCGGCGGTGGTCGGCGTGCACAACGCCCTGCGGCTGGTGCAGGAGGACGAGCAGCTGATCGTGGACGGCGAGCCGGGGCACGCCATCGTCGCGCCCGACGGCATCGCGCTGTCGTTCTACAGTGCCAAGAAGCAGCGCCAGCTGGCCGCGCGGGCGGCGCTGGGCAAGCTCAAGGACAAGCCGGCGGTGTCGCGCGACGGCGTCAGGATCACGCTGCTGGCCAACATCGAGCTGCCGGAGGACGCCAAGCAGGCGGCGAAGATGGGCGCCGAGGGCGTCGGCCTGTACCGCACCGAGTTCCTCTACATGAACCGCGAGGGGCTGCCCGGCGAGGAGGAGCAGTACGAGGCCTACGCGCGCGTGATCGCCTCGGTCAAGGGGCCCATCACCATCCGCACGCTCGACCTCGGTGCCGACAAGCAGGTGGACAGCGGCCGCAGCGCCGGGCCCACGCCGAACAACCCCGCGCTGGGCCTGCGCGCCATCCGCCTGTGCCTGCGCGAGACCGACCTGTTCCGCACCCAGCTGCGCGCGCTGCTGCGGGCCAGCGTGCACGGCGCGGTCAAGATCATGCTGCCGATGATCTCGAGCCTGCAGGAGTTCCGCCAGGCGCAGGCCGTCATCGAGGGCGTGCGCGCCGCGCTGACGCGCGAGGGCCGCGCCGTGGCCGGCAACGTCGAGATCGGGGCGATGATCGAGGTGCCGTCCGCCGCCATCGCGGCGCCGATCCTGGCGCGGCACGCGAAGTTCTTCTCGATCGGCACCAACGACCTGATCCAGTACACGCTGGCGATCGACCGCGTGGACGACGAGGTCAACTACCTGTACGACCCGCTGCACCCGGCGGTGCTGCAGCTGATCCGCGCCACCATCCAGGCCGGCGCGGCGGCGAAGATCCCGGTGGCGATGTGCGGAGAGATGGCCGGCGACCCGCGGTTCACGCGCCTGCTGCTCGGCCTGGGGCTGACCGAGTTCTCGATGCACCCGAGCAGCATGCTCGAGGTCAAGCGCCAGATCATCGAGTCCGACGTCGGCCTGCTGCGCGAGCGCGTGGCGCAGGTCCTCGACGGCACCGACGGCCTCAAGCTGCGCGACGAGCTCGAGGCGCTGACCCACCTCTGACCCCAATCCTGGGTTGACCCCGGTCAATTCCCGTCCCGGCAAAAAAGCTCATCATGGGCGCATGACGCAACCGTCCGCGGTCTGGGCCCCCGAGGCCGGCATCGCCACGTTGCCGCCGCCGGCCGAGCGCCTGCGCCTGCTCAGCTACAACATCCACGTCGGCAGCCGGCCCGGGCACTACGGGCATTACCTGACCCGCGCCTGGCGCCACGTGCTGCCCGGGCCGGGCATGCACGCCACGCTCGACCACATGGCCGAGCTGATGCGCGAGCACGACTTCGTCGCCGTGCAGGAGGCCGACGCCGGCAGCCTGCGCACGCGCTTCGTCAACCAGCTCGAGTACCTGGCCAAGCGCGCCGGTTTCTCGCACCTCGGTTTCACCGTCACGCGCGACCTCAAGCCGGTCGCGCGCCACGCGCTGGGTTTCCTCAGCCGTGTCGCGCCGCTGCGCACCGCCGAGCACGCGCTGCCGTCGCGCATTCCCGGCCGGCGCGCGATGACGGTCGAGCTGGGCCCGCAGGGCCACGGCCTGAACCTGGTGATCGCGCACCTGTCGCTCGGGCGCCAGGACCGCCATCGCCAGCTCGACTACCTCGCCGGGCTGGTGTCGCCCAACGCGCCGACGGTGCTGCTCGGCGACCTGAACAGCGAGGCGCGCTTCCTGCGCGAGCACGGCGCGCTGTCGCGCGGCGGCATCTGGGTACCGCACGCCACGCCGGTCACCTTCCCGAGCTGGCGGCCGCGGCTCGGCCTCGACCACATCCTGACCACGCCGCACGTCGAGGTGCACCGCCTCGAGGCGCTGCCGCACGGGTTCTCGGACCACCTGCCGATCCTCGCCGAAGTCTCCGTGCCGCGCGCATGACCCAGCAGATCGCCGCCAACCTGCTGATCGTCCTCTACGCCGTCGCCGCGTTCGGCACCGCGGGCCACGCGCTGCTGCACAAGCGCGACCCGCGCTCGGCGTGGGCCTGGATCGTGGTGTGCTGGCTGATGCCGCTGGCCGGCGCGCTGCTGTACTTCTGGTTCGGCATCAACCGCATCGAGCGGCGCGCGCGGCGCGAGCTCGGCGCGGCGCCGGAGCGCCCCGCCGGAGGCGGCGAGCCGGTGCCGGACGTGCCGGGCCTGCCGGTCGAGGTGCGCGAGCTGGTGCGCACCGGCCGCATCATGTCCGGGCTGCCGCTGGTGCCCGGCAACCGCGTGACGCCGCTGCACAACGGCGAGCAAGCCTACCCGGACATGCTCGCGGCGATCGCGCGCGCGCAGCGCAGCGTGTGGCTCGAGACCTACATCTTCGACGCCGACGGCACCGGCCGGCGCTTCGCCGAGGCGCTGGCCGCGGCGCAGGCGCGCGGCGTGCAGGTGCGCGTGCTGCTCGACGGCATCGGCCACCTGTCGTGGCGCACGCCGGCGAGCGCGCTGCTGAAGTCGCTCGGCGTGCCGGTGGCCAAGTTCCTGCCGCCGCGCTGGTGGCCGCCGATGCTGCACGTGAACCTGCGCAACCACCACAAGCTGATGACGGTGGACGGCGAGGCGGCCTGGGCCGGCGGCATGAACATCAGCGACCGCCACTGCGTGACGCGCGCCGACGAGCCGGTCATCGACCTGCATTTTCGCATCGAAGGCCCGGTGGTGGCGCAGCTCGAGGGCGTGTTTGCCGACGTCTGGCGCTTTGCCGCCGGCGAGAAGCTCGCGCGCGGCGCACCGGCGCCGGCGCGCGGCGCGACGTCGTGCCGCGCCATCACCGACGGGCCCAACGACGCCGTCGACCGGCTGCAACTGGTGCTGCTGGCCGCCATCGCCAACGCCCACCAGCGCCTGTGCATCATGACGCCGTACTTCATCCCGACGCCGAGCCTGTCCGGCGCGCTGGAGTCGGCGGCGCTGCGCGGCGTCACCATCGAGATCATCCTGCCGCGCCGCAGCGACCAGTGGTGGGCCGACTGCGCGACGCGCCGCTGGCTCACCCAGCTCGTCGGCCGCTCGATCCAGGTCTACTACCGGCCGGGGCCGTTCGCGCATACCAAGCTGTTCCTGATGGACGATTACTACGCGCAGGTCGGCTCGGCCAACCTCGATCCGCGCTCGCTGCGGCTGAACTTCGAGCTGGTGGTTGAGCTGTACGACGGAGTGGCGGTGCGCAACCTGCGCGCGCACTTCGACGAGGTGCGCGAGGCCAGCCGCGAGGTCACCTCGGAGTCGCTGCGGCGCCGGCCGCTGCTGCTGCGGCTGCGCGATGCCTTCTTCTGGCTGTTCTCGCCGTACCTGTGAATCTGTCACCCCGGCGAAAGCCGGCGTCCAGTGCCTTGTAAAGACGCTGGATTCCGGCTTTCGCCGGAATGACAAGATAAACTCCGCGCATGCCCGACGACACCCTGGTCCGCATCCGCGGCCTGAAGTACGCCTACGGCCCGCGCCCGGTCCTCGACGGCGTGGACCTCGACGTCCGCCGCGGCCGCGTGACCGCGATCATCGGACCGACCGCGTGCGGCAAGTCCACGCTGCTCAAGCTGATCGGGGCGCAGCTGCACCCCGAGGCCGGCACCGTGCATTTCGACGGCATCGACGTGCACCAACTCAAGCGCGCCGGGCTCTACCAGCTGCGCGAGCGCATGGGCATGATGTTCCAGGCCCAGGCGCTGCTGACCGACCTGTCGGTGTTCGACAACGTGGCCTTCCCGCTGCGCGAGCACACCAACCTCACCGAGTCGATGATCCGCGACATCGTGCTGATCAAGCTGCAGGCCATCGGCCTGCGCGGCGCGCGCGACCTCTATCCGGACCAGCTCTCCGGCGGCATGTCGCGGCGCGTGGCCATGGCGCGCGCCATCGTCATGGACCCGGACCTGGCCATGTACGACGAGCCGTTCGCCGGCCTCGACCCGATCTCGCTGGGCGTGATGATGCGCATCATCCGCACCCTGAACGACAACCTCGGCCTGTCGGGGGTGGTGGTGTCGCACAGCGTGGAGGAAGTCATGGCCGTGGCCGACGACATCCACGTGCTGGCGCAGGGGAAGATCCTGGCGAGCGGCTCGCCCGGGGAGATCCAGAAACACCCCTCGGAGTACGTCCAGCAGTTCCTGACCGGGCGGGAAAAGGGTCCGGTGCCGTTCCATTACCCGGCCCCGGACGGGACCCAGGACTACCTGAAGCGGCGCAAGACCGGCCTGCCGGAGCGGTCCCGGGCGTAGAGGGTCGGGCGGGTCCAGAAGCTTGTTTTCCCGACCGTTTTCCCCCAAAATGCGCGCCCCTCGAAGCGGGGGAAGAAAAAGGGGTCAGACCCCTTTTCCAGTGGAGAAACGGGGTCTGACCCCTTTTCCCGACCGCCGAACTATAACTACCGACTGGATGTAACCGATGAAAACCGTCTTCATGAACGCGGAGACGGCGAGGCGCGACTGGGTCATCGTGGATGCCACCGACAAGACCCTCGGCCGCCTGGCCACCCGCATCGCCATGGTCCTGCGTGGCAAGCACAAGCCCGAGTTCACGCCCAACTGCGATACCGGCGACTACGTCGTCGTGATCAACGCCGAGAAGGTGCGCGTGACCGGCAACAAGGTCGAGGCCAAGCGCTACTGGCGCCACACCGAGTTCCCGGGCGGCATCAAGTCCACCACGCTGGGCGAGATGCTCGACAAGCACCCGGAGCGCGTCATCGAGACCGCGGTCAAGGGCATGCTGCCCAAGGGCCCGCTGGGCTACGCCCAGTTCCGCAAGCTCAAGGTTTACGCCGGCGACAAGCATCCGCACGCCGCCCAGCTGCCCAAGCCGCTCCAGCTCTGAGACCAACATGGCAACCAAGAAAGCGGCCAAGGCCGCACCCAAAGTCGAGTACAAGTACGGCACCGGCCGGCGCAAGACCGCCGCCGCGCGCGTGTTCCTGCAGCCCGGCAAGGGCGAGATCACCATCAACGGCAAGACCGTCGAGCAGTACTTCGGCGGCCGCGAGACCTCGTGGATGGTCGTGCGCCAGCCGCTGGAGGCCACCGAGTCGGTGACCCGCTTCGACATCACCATCACGGTCGCCGGCGGCGGCCCGTCCGGCCAGGCCGGCGCCATCCGCCACGGCATCACGCGCGCGCTGATGGACTACGACGAGTCGCTGCGGCCGACGCTGCGCGCCGCCGGCTTCGTCACGCGCGACGCCCGCGCGGTCGAGCGCAAGAAGGTCGGCCTGCACAAGGCGCGCAAGGGTTACCAGTACTCGAAGCGTTAAAACAAAGCGCGCCTTGGGATGGTCCAAGGCGCGCTTCAGAATTCACGCGATCCCTGCTGGGGGATCGTCTAATGGTAGGACAGCAGACTCTGACTCTGCTTATCTAGGTTCGAGTCCTAGTCCCCCAGCCAATATAAAGTCCAGGGATGTCCAAGGCATCCCGGCAGCATCACCTAACCCCGCTAAAACGCGGGGTTTTTTGTTCCTTATGGGTCCCAGAAGGTCTAAGAAAAGCCCAGTTATGGGGTGTAGTAACCCGTGTAGTAAAATTGGTACTGCAACGGCTTTGCTACACAGGGAGGGCTTATGGCCAAGCTCACGGAACTCCAGATCAAGAACGCTAAACCCAAGGCGACCAAGTACACCATGGCGGCGGGCGGCGGCTTGACCCTTATCGTCATGCCCGACGGCTCGAAATACTGGCGGCTTCGCTACCGGGTCGGTGGCAGGCCCCGGATGATTTCGGTGGGCCGTCCATACCCCGACACCACCCTCAAGGAAGCCCTGGCGCAGGCCGGTGAGTTCCGCGCGCTGATCGAGCGTGGCGTAGACCCCGCCGACCAGCGGCGCGTCCACAAGCTGAACGAGCGCCAGAGAGTCGCAAACACCTTTGGAGAGGCGGCGGAAGCGTGGCACGCGTTCCGCAGCAAGGCGTGGGACGCCAAGACGAGCGAGCAGGCGCGGGTCTACCTGGACAAGGACATCCTGCCGAAGCTCAAGAGCCGGCCCCTGGACAGCATCAGCCCCGCGGAACTGGGGGCGCTGGTCAGCGGGATCGAGGACCGGGGGGCCTTCGACGTGGCGAAGAAGACGCGGCAGTGGCTCAAGGCAATCTACAGCTATGCCCGGGCGAGCGGATGGACTCAGGCTGATCCGGCGCGGGATTTGACCGCCATTGCCCAGCGTGGTCCCGGCACCCGCAACTACGCGCACTTGTCCGTGGATGAATTGCCAGATTTCCTTGCCGCACTGGACCAGTACGACGGCTCGCCCCTGGTGAAGGCTTGCGCCCGGCTGGCACTCTGGACCGCGAACCGGCCCGGCGTGACGCGTACGTTGCGCTGGGACGAGCTTGACCTGGAAGAGGGTATCTGGACCATCGAGAAGGGCCGCGAAGCGATGAAGCGCGGGTATTTCCACCTGACCCCGCTCCCGCGGCAGGCGGTGGCGATGCTCAAGGACATTCACCGGGTGACCGGCGACTTCGACCATGTGTTCATCGGTCGCAACGACCCCCGCAAGCCGCTGAGTGATGGCGCAGTCGCCGGAATGTTCAAGCGCATCGGCTACCACAAGAAGCAGACGATGCACGGGTTCCGGCACCTGATCAGCACAGCCCTCAATGACAAAGGCTACGAGGCCGATTGGGTGGAGCGTCAGTTGGCCCATGGTGACCCGGACAAGATTCGGGGTACCTATAACAAGGCGGCGTACCTGGAACCGCGCCGGAAGATGATGCAGGAGTGGGCCGACTATCTGGACCTCATTTCGCGGCGGGCGGAAGTGATTCCGCTTAATCGAGCCGCCGCGTAGACTCCGGCTATCGGCGCTTGTCCAGGCGGCTGTAGGTCGGACGCAGGGCCTCTACGGAGGCCCTTGTTCTTTCTGGGGGAGGCGTGGCGTGCAATTAGCTGCAATTGGGGTGCCGCTACGGAGACGGGGCTGAAATGACGAACACGATCCACGAGCTGCTGGCGGAGTTTCGCGAAGCTGCGCTCCATAAACGCGACATGGGCGACAAGTTCGAACGCCTGTTCGCGAACTACCTCCACACGGAGCCTTACTACAAGGACCGCTTCAGCGACGTGTGGATGTGGACCGAGTGGCCGGGTCGCGGCAAGCGGGTGGATACCGGCATCGACCTCGTTGCGCAGGAGCGCGACGGCGGTGGCCTGTGCGCGATTCAGTGCAAGTTCTACGACCCCGATTACACGCTACAGAAGGGCGACCTGGACAGTTTCTTCTCCACGTCGGGCAGGGCTCCCTTCACGAGCCGCATGGTCGTATCGACGACGGACCATTGGTCCAAGCACGCCGAGGAATTGCTCGACGACGAGCGGGTGCCGTGTGTCCGCATCAGGCTTCAGGACCTGGCGGACAGCGCCGTGGACTGGAGCAAGTTCAGCCTGAACCGTCCGGACAAGATGCAGCTCCGGGCGAAGATGTCCCCGAGGCCGCACCAGCAGAAGGCGATAAAGGACGTGCTGGACGGCTTGGCCAAGGCCGACCGCGGCAAACTGATCATGGCTTGCGGCACCGGCAAGACCTTCACCGCTTTGAAGATCGCGGAGCACTTTGCCAAGGGTGAAAAGCTCAAGGCCGAAGGGCGCATCCTGTTCCTGGTGCCGTCGATTGCACTGATCGCGCAGTCCCTCAAGGAGTGGTCTACCCAGTGCGGCCTGACAATGCACGCGCTGGCGGTCTGCTCCGATACCGCGGTCGGAAAGGCGAGTGACAACGACGACATCCGGCTGCACGACTTGCCGTTCCCGGCGACGACCGATGCGCGGAAGCTGGCGAAGCAACTCGCCGGTCTCAAGGACAAGCGCCCGCTGACCGTGGTGTTCAGTACCTACCAGAGCATTGCCACGATCAACGAAGCGCAAAAGCTGCACGGTGCGCCCGCTTTCGACCTGGCGATTTGCGACGAGGCGCATCGGACAACGGGCGTTACGCTCTCCGGCGCTGATGAAAGTCATTTCGTGAAGGTCCACGACGCTAATTTCATCAAGGTGGAGAAGCGGCTCTACATGACCGCGACGCCGCGCATTTATATGGACTCGGCGAAGAGCAAGGCGAAAGAAGCAGAGGCCGAGCTTTGCTCTATGGACGACGAGTCCCTATACGGCCGCGAACTGCACCGGCTAGGGTTCGGTGATGCGATCAATCAGGAGTTGCTCGCCGATTACAAGGTGATGGTCCTGGCGGTAGACGAGAAGTTCGTCAACAAAACCTTTCAGAAGGAGCTGGCGGCAGCCGCGAAGGCAAAGGACAAGAGTTACGACGACTACTTCACCGACTTGGTGAAGATCACAGGCTGCTGGAACGGCTTAGGCAAGCGCACCAGCGGCGACGATGCGCAACTGTTGGCAGGTGACTTGGCTCCGATGCGCCGGGCGGTGGCATTCACTAAGTCCATCGCCGCCTCCAAACAGATCAAGGACCTTTTCGCCGGGATCGTGAACAAGTTCGTCGAGCAGGCTCCCGAAGAGAGGCGGGACGCCATGCTTCGCTGCGACGTGGACCACGTGGATGGCACGATGAACGCGCTCAGGCGCAGCCATCTGCTGGACTGGCTCAAGGCCGACACCGGGAAGGATGGCAACCTGTGCCGGATTCTCTCCAATGCCCGATGCCTATCCGAAGGCGTGGACGTTCCGGCGCTGGACGCGGTGCTATTCCTCAACCCACGCAATTCGGTTGTGGACGTGGTCCAGTCGGTGGGTCGCGTGATGCGACGCGCCGAGGGCAAGAAATACGGCTACATCATCCTTCCCATCGGCGTCCCTCCCGACACGGCTCCGGACGAGGCGCTGAAGGATAACGAGCGTTACAAAGTGGTCTGGCAGGTGTTGCAGGCACTGCGGTCGCATGACGAGCGGATCGAAGCCGCCATCAACAAGATAGACCTGACCGGCAAGAAGCCAGAGAACATTGCGGTCATTGGTGTGGGCGGTGACCGTGAGGAGGGTGGCGAGGGCGGGGACGGTGGGAGGGCCGGCGAAGGGGGCATGCAGTACGGCCTGGACTTCCCGAACCTGAGCGAATGGCAGGACGCGATCTTCGCGAAGATCGTCTTGAAGTGTGGCGACCGTCGTTACTGGGAAAGCTGGGCGAAGGACGTTTCGAAGATCGCAGAGCAGCAGATCACGCGGATCAAGGCGTTGCTAGAAGCGGGCGCTGAGAAGCCGCGCAAGGCCTTCGACAAGTTCCTCACGGGCCTACAGAACAACCTTAACCCCGCGGTGAGCGATAGAGACGCCATCGAGATGTTGGCGCAGCACCTGATCACTCAGCCGGTGTTTGACGCCTTGTTCGAGGGTTACGCCTTCACCAAGAAGAACCCGGTGTCACAGTCCATGCAAAGGATGCTGGACGTGCTGCACGCCAACGGCCTTGGCAAGGAGCCGGAGTCACTCCAGAAGTTTTATGACAGCGTGAGGGCGCGGGCCAGCGGCATCGATAGCGCCGAGGCGCGACAGAAGATCATCATCGAGCTGTACGACAAGTTCTTTCAGACGGCATTTCCGCGCATGGCGGAGCGGCTGGGGATCGTCTACACGCCAGTCGAGTTGGTGGATTTCATTCTCAAGAGCGCGGACTACACGCTGCGGCAGGAGTTCGGGGTTGGTCTTACCGACTCTGGCGTGCATGTGCTTGACCCATTCACGGGTACGGGCACCTTCATCGTCCGGTTGCTGCAAGGCGGTTTCGTCCAGCCCGAGCACCTGGAGCGCAAGTTCCGGGGTGAGTTGCACGCGAACGAGATTGTGCTACTGGCGTACTACATCGCAGCCGTGAACATCGAATACGCCTACCACCTGCAGCGGCTGCAAGCCGGAATTGACACTCCCTACGAGCCATTCGAGGGCATCGTCCTTACCGATACCTTCCAGCTAACCGAAGGCAAGGGGGCGCTGGAAGAGATCATGTTCCCCGACAATAACAAGCGCGCCAAACGGCAGAGAGCTGTGGATATCAGGGTGATCGTGGGCAATCCCCCGTACTCAGCCCAGCAGGAAAGCGAGAACGACGACAACAAGAACCTGAAGTATCCAGTGTTGGACGAGCATATCCGAACGACCTACGCCGCCGAGTCGAACGCGGGCCTTCTGAAGAACTTGTACGACAGCTACGTCCGCGCGATTCGCTGGGCGAGCGACCGCATCAAGGACAAGGGCATCGTCTGCTTCGTGACCAACGGCTCGTTCATCGACGCGAACAACATGGACGGGTTGCGCAAGCGTCTAGCGTCCGAGTTCAGCCGCCTATACGTGTTCAACCTGCGGGGTAATCAACGGACGTCCGGAGAGCAGTCGCGTAAAGAGGGAGGAAAGATTTTCGGCTCGGGTAGCCGAGCCACCGTGGCTATTACGTTGCTGGTAAAGGACTCCGAGCGACAGAGTGATGGGACGATCAGATATCACGACATTGGGGACTATCTGACCCGTGAAGAAAAGCTAAGAATCGTCCGGGATGCCGGTAGTGTCGAAACGATTCCTTGGAAGACGCTAAAGCCGAACGAGCACGGGGATTGGATCAACGTCCGCGATCCCGCCTTTGCCAAGTTCATGGTGCTGGGCGACAAGGAAAACGACAAGGCCCTGCGGGTGTTCGAAACCTATTCGCTTGGCGTCGTAACCAACCGCGATTCATGGGCGTACAACTTCTCGCAAAAGAAGCTCGCCGAGAACATGCGACGGATGATCGCCTTCTACAACGAGCAGCGCGAGGAATATGGGAGGGTCCTCAAGCGAACGAAAGGTGAGCCTCCGGACGTGGAAGACGTTGTTGATGCAGATGCCAAGAAGATTAGCTGGACGCGGAGCCTGAAGGGCGACGTGAGGAAGCAGAAACAGTATGCCTTTGACGCGTCGAACATCGTAACGGCGCTCTATCGACCGTATTGCAAGCATCGTCTTTACTTCAACCGTCGCTTCAACGAAATGGTCTATCAGGTGCCCAGATTGTTTCCAACGCAGCAGGTTGAGAACCGCGTCATTTCGGTAACTGGGCTGGGAGCAACCAAGGGCTTCTCCGCGCTTATTACCGATTGCGTGCCAGACCTGGAGATGATCTCCAAGGGGCAGTGCTTTCCGTTGTTCTACTTTGACGAGAAGCCGGAAGGAGACCTGTTGAGTAAGGCCGATGAAGGCGGTCTCCTTCGGCGCGATGCTGTTTCCGATGCGGCGCTCGCCGCGTTCAAAAAGCTGTACGGAAGTGATGGCGCAAGCATTGGCAAGGAAGACCTCTTCTATTACGTGTACGGTGTTCTTCATTCGTCTGAATACAAGGCGCGCTTCGAGGCAGACCTCAAGAAACAGTTCCCGCGTATTCCCTTTGCGGAGGACTTCTGGGCCTTCAGCAGGGCCGGCCGTGAGCTGGCGAAGTGGCACCTGGGCTACGAGACCGTCGAGCCGTACCCGCTGAAGCACATGGGCGAACTGGACTTGGGCGACGACGCGCTGTATCGGGTCCAGAAGATGGCATTCGAGCGCAGGCGGGTAGACGGCAAGTTGACGGACGACAAGACCACGCTGATCTATAACAGCCGCATCAAGCTGTCCGGCATCCCTCCGGAAGCGTTTGAGTACGTCGTCAACGGCAAGTCGGCACTGGAGTGGGTGATCGAACGGTACCAGGTGAGCACCGACGCCGACAGCGGCATCGCTAATGATCCGAACGATTGGGCGGCTGAGCACAAGGACCCGCA